>ERZ500982.1-NODE-1-length-985480-cov-8.634485_pt1 | contig 985480 bp, 872 predicted proteins | sample MGYA00248872_ERZ500982 | MGnify/ENA primary metagenome ERZ500982 (study PRJEB25958, sample SAMN03398547) | human skin metagenome | study: EMG produced TPA metagenomics assembly of the Human Skin Microbiome Metagenome (human skin metagenome) data set.
CCACCCACAAAAACACACACGAACAGCAATACCGCCACGCACCCCTCAACGGCCTGGCCACCGGTACCATCGTCGGAGCCGTCTGGGCACTAGCGATCTTCGGATACCAAGTATCCTCAATATTAGCAGGTGCAGACAGTAAACTCAGCTCACCTAGATTATTCATGTCATTTATTTTTCCTGCAGTTGGGTGGCTCACTGGGCTGTGGGAAAAGGCCGCAGTTTCCCGAGACAATGTGACAAAACAAAAACGCAGAGTTAAGGCCATCACTGCCGTCATGTCGAGCCTTGCTGGCGTGCTCATGGGCTCCATGGAATATTTTCTTACAAGCCTCAGGTTTGCTAGCAGCAAGGAAAAGCTCATACACTACCTTATTTTGATTGTGGTGTTCTCGCTAACAGGTTGGATTCTTGGTACGATAGGCACCATCATCAAAGATGATGGCCATCGTTTTCTTATCAAGATGAGTATCGCCACAGCGGTCGCACTGTTCACATCTGTTGCGGTTTGGTTTTTTGTATTCAGTTTCATAAGAGTGGCATTTTTCTTCGAGTTTTGATGGACGTAAGTTACGTAGGCACAGCTCTTAGCAACAACAGTAATCTTGGGGAATCGCCCCAGCCGCGGGAGGCTACAGTGTTCCCAGTTACCACGCGGCGCCACCTCCACTGCTGTTACAGAACCAGACCCCCACTGACGCGAGGCAGCAATAAATATTCACACTAATACAGACGAGGAGCAATACCGCCGCGCACCCCTAACCACCGACACCATCGCCGAAGCCCTCTAGGTGGTTATGTTTTTGCCGCCTTTCTTATTTCCGATAGGCAACTACTCACGTAACCCCTGTTCGATCGGCTGTCGTGATCGTCCCGAATACTCTGGTGGGCACGCCACCCACTCTCCCCATACCCTTGACTCCATGAATGATGCCGTGCGCAGTGATTCCTCCCCAGTCCTCGCCGTCGACGCCGGACAGTCCAGTACCCGCGTGCGGTGCGAGCCAGGGCCATGGGGGCCGGGCTGGATCGTCACCTCGTCAGGGGTGCGCACCGCACTCCCGCTAGCCCAGCAGTTTGCGACCATCATGCACGACGTCGCGACGGCTCACCCGGAGATCACCCAGTCCGAATGCACAGTAGCTATCGGATCATCGGGGGCCCGCGACGACGAGGACCCCATTCCCGTCTTGCACGCTCTCAAACCCTTCGGCGTCAGTCGAGTACTGCTCGCCCACGACTCCATCACCTCTTACCTCGGTGCTCTCGGTGACCAACTGGGCGTCGTTACAGCGTCGGGCACCGGAGTCATCACTCTGGCCGTAGGCCGCCACAACGTGGCCCGAGTCGACGGCTGGGGGTACATCATCGGCGATGCCGGATCAGCCTTCTGGCTGGGCCGTCATGGCCTGGATGCTGTCATGCGCGCCCACGATGGTCGCGGCGAGCCGACAGTCCTTAGCCACACCATCGGCAACGACTTTGACGACATCGAGGCTGCCTACCTGGAACTCCATGCCGACCCGCTCATGGTCTCACGGATCGCGGCCTACTCAGCCACAGTCACCGCCGCAGCCGAAGAAGGGGACCACGTCTCCCGTGATATCTGCGTGCGCGCAGCCCATGAGCTAGCCCACTCCACCGTTACCGGTCTGCGCCAGACCGAACTCACCGACGCCGACAGCCCCGCCGTCGGTCTACTGGGCGGGGTTATGAAGTCTCAGCTCATCCATACCGCGATTACCAGGGAAATCTCTGCGGCGATGCCGGGAGCGCGAATCGTCGAGCCTCTCGGCGAGGGACTCGACGGCGCCGCTGCCCTACCAACCGTCAGTCCCGAGTCCCCGCTCGGCCAGCGCATCCACGTCGCCCAGTGAGCCACAACACCGCAGAATTCTGACGGCGGGGTGGACCATGAGGACCACCCCGCCGTACGTCTCCAGGACGAACACCGCTACAGCTGGGCGGACAAGAATGTCATCAACGATCGAAAGAATCCCAGCCCGTCGGTCCCGGCGCCGGTGAGCTCCTCTACAGAATGCTCCGGGTGCGGCATGAGCCCGACCACGTTGCCCGCCTCATTAGTGATGCCAGCGATGTCGTGGACCGATCCATTCGGATTAGCGGTGTAGCGGAAGACGACCCGATTATTGGCCTCCAGCGCAGCTACGGTTGCAGCGTCCGCCACGTAGTTACCCTCGCCGTGCTTAGCAGCAATATGAATGCGCTCGCTGGGACGGAAGTCGCAGGTCCACACGGTGTCCACGCTGGCAACTTGAAGCTGCTGCACCGAACAGTGGAAGCGTCGTTTCTCGTTACGCATCAGGGTGCCAGGCAGCAGATGGGATTCGCACAGTACCTGAAACCCGTTGCAGATACCGAGCACTGGCAGGCCCCCATCGACAGCTCTGCGAATAGACGACATCACTGGCGAGGCAGCAGCCAAAGCTCCTGCACGCAGGTAATCACCATAAGAGAAGCCTCCCGGAAGGATGACGGCGTCGACCCCAGCCAGATCGGTCGAGGCGTACCACAACGACACAGGCTCAGCCCCGGCCAGGCGAACGGCCCGCGCTGCATCCTGGTCGTCGAGAGTGCCAGGGAAGGTGACGACTCCAATGCGCACCATCGTCAGTCCTCCACGTGCACGTCGAAGGATTCAATGACGGTGTTGGCCAACAGCTCAGAGGCCACCTGACGGATCTCGTCGAGACGATCTTCCAAACCCTCACCAGTGATCTCGAAACGCTTACCCTGGCGCACCGTCAAGCCGTCATGGCCAAGCCGAGCGAGCACCGACGTGATGGCCTTGCCCTGGGGATCCAAGATTTCGGGTTTCGGCATGACCTCCACCACTACACGTGACATAGCCCCGATCTTATCGGCACTACAGGACTCCGACTCGCCAGGAACGTCGAGGGCCACCGGTGCAGCGTCCCCGGACTCCCCGGAAACGCTATCCCGCGAAGCCCTCGCGTGCTTGTCATCGTCGGCCTCATTGTGAGGCGTCTCATCGCTGACCTCATCAGACACGTGCCCGCCAGTCAGACGTGCCCAGGCCTCCTCATAACGCCGACTGGTGGCCTTGACGACCTCCTCTGGGAGGGCAGGCGGCTCCTGGTCACTAGCGCGATCCCAACCGGACTCATTCGTGAGCCAATCGCGCACATATTGCTTATCGAAGGAATCTGCCCCCTTGCCGGGCTGCCACGTCTCAGCGTCCCAGAATCGCGAAGAATCAGGGGTAAGCACCTCGTCAGCTAGCACGATGGTGCCGTCGACACGACGCCCGAATTCAAACTTGGTATCGGCCAGGAGGATGCCTCGCTTCCGAGCGATCTCCTCTGCACGCTGGTAGACCCGCAGCGAAAGGTCATGCAGCTGCGCTGCAACATCGGGACCGACGAGTTCTACCAGGCGTAGATAGTCGATGTTCTCGTCATGTTCTCCCTGCGGGGCCTTAATTGCCGGGGTGAAAATGGGCTCTTCGAGCCGGGACCCATTCTGCAGCCCCTCGGGAAGGCGGATTCCGCACACGGCCTGGTTGCGCTGATATTCGGCCCACCCTGAACCGGTGAGGTAGCCCCGCACGACGCATTCGACCGGGAACATGTCGAGTTCCTCAACGACCATGGCGCGCCCTGCGACCTCGGCGGGGACATCCACGCTCACGAGATGGTTATCGACGATGTCGGCCAATTGGTCGAACCACCACAAGGACATATTCGTCAAGATGGCTCCCTTGCCGGGAACATCGGGGGTCAGGACGTGGTCGTAGGCGCTAATCCGGTCCGTAGCGACCATAAGCAGGCGGCCCGGCTGATCGGGAAGACGATAGAGGCGTCGGACCTTGCCCTCAGCCAGCAATGGAAGATTGAGGTGCGAAGTGACCATGGGGGCATCATGCCACGGGTGCGGGCCCTGGCGACACAGAGAGTCCCGAGTTCACGATCTTTATAGTTATTGGCTATAGATACTATGTTTAGTGATAGCCTTGATCTATCACATCGTCGACGAGAGAGGACACCCATGAGTCTCATCAACACCAAGATCCTTCCGTTCAAGGCCAACGCTTTCCGCAACGGGGACTTCATCGAGGTCTCCGATTCCGACATCAACGGCAAGTGGGCCGTGTTCTTCTTTTACCCCGGTGACTTCACCTTCGTCTGCCCCACCGAGTTGGGCGACCTCGCCGACCACTATGAGGAACTGCAGGCCATGGGGGTCGAGGTGTTCTCGGTGTCCACCGATTCGCACTTCGTGCACAAAGCGTGGCATGCCGACTCCGACACCGTCGGCAAGGTGAACTACACGATGATCGGCGACCCGAACCTGCAGCTGACCCGCAACTTCGACGTCGAGCGCGAGGGTGCCGGACAGGCCGATCGCGCCACCTTCCTCGTCGACCCTGACGGCATCATTCAGTTCTACGAGCTCACCGCTGAAGGAATTGGACGTAATGCCACCGAGCTAGTCCGCAAGGTTAAGGCCGCCCAATACATCTACACCCACCCAGGCGAGGTGTGCCCCGCCAAGTGGGAAGAAGGCGATGAGACCCTCGCCCCGTCGATCGACCTCGTCGGCAAGATTTGAGTTCCGACCCGAGCATCTGCTGCAGGGGCGCTCGTCCCTGCGGCGGATCCCCAGACCGGTACCCTTCCCTCCCCCTCCTCACCCCTTCAGGAGAACCATGCTTGATAACGCCCTGACCACTCAGCTCAAGACCTACCTCGAGATGGTGCGCGAGCCGATCGTCCTGGTGCCTTCCCCATACCGGGGTGACGACGCCGCAAAATCGTCAAAGTCGGCTCACATGGACGAGCTTTTATCCGAGATCGCCGCCTTGTCTGACAAAGTGAGCGTCGGTAAGCCCGTCGACAATGAGCGCACCCCCTCCTTTGCCATCACCCGCCCCGGTAGCCCCATCGACATCCGCTTTGCGGGCCTGCCGATGGGCCACGAATTCACCTCACTCGTGCTGGCCCTGCTGCAGGTAGGTGGACACCCCGTCAAGGAGGAGCAGTCCCTCATCGACGCCGTGCGCGCGGTCAAGGGTGAGCACCACTTCGTCACCTACATGTCACTAACCTGCCAAAATTGCCCGACGGTAGTGCAGGACCTCAACGCAATGGCCGTCCTCAACCCGAATATTCACCACACCGCCGTTGACGGTGGCACCCACACCAATGAGGTAGAAGCCAAAGGAATCGCCTCGGTGCCGGCCATCTACCTGGACGGCGAGGACTGGGGCTCCGGGCGCATGGACATGGCCGAAATCCTCGAGCGTCTCGACGCCGACGCCGCCCAGGGAGCCAAGGAAGACCTCTCGCAGCGCGACCCCTACGACGTGCTCGTCGTAGGGGTGGGTCCCGCCGGTGCCGCGGCCGCCGTGTACGCGGCTCGTAAGGGCATTCGCACCGCCATGGTCGGGTCTCGAATCGGCGGCCAGGTACTCGATACCGAGGCCATCGACAACCTCATCTCGGTGCCGCACACCACCGGTCCGCGTCTGGCCGACGCCCTCCGCAGCCACGTCAACGACTACAACATTGACGTTATTGAGCGTCAGACCGCCAGCGCCATAGAGACCACCGGCGGTATGACCACCGTGCATCTGACCGACGGCGACCTGCGGGCGCGCTCAGTCATCGTGGCCACCGGTGCCCGCTGGCGCAACCTTGGCGTGCCTGGCGAGAAGGAATACCGCACCAAGGGTGTGACCTACTGCCCGCACTGCGATGGCCCGCTATTCACAGGCAAAAAGGTGGCCGTCGTCGGAGGTGGAAACTCCGGCATTGAGGCCGCTATCGACCTTGCCGGCGTCGTCGACCACGTCACCGTCGTGGAGTTCCTCGACGCCCTCAAGGCTGACGACGTACTACTACGCACCCTGAACTCACTGCCGAACGTCGACGTCATCACCTCGGCCCGCACCACCCAGATCCTCGGCGACGGATCCAAGGTGACCGGTCTGGAGTACGAGGACCGCACCAGCGGCGACGTTAAGACCATCGAGCTAGCAGGTGTGTTTGTCCAAATCGGTCTGCTGCCCAACACCGAATGGCTCGAAGGTGCCCTGGAGCGCAACCAGCGGGGAGAAATCGTCATCGACGAGCGTGGCACCACCTCAGCCCCCGGAATCTTCGCCGCCGGTGACTGCACCACTCAGCCGTACAAGCAGATCATCATCTCGATGGGGGCCGGCGCCACCGCTGCTCTAGGCGCCTTCGACCACCTCATCCGTCAAAATCCGACACAGAACTGAGGCCGTGTGAACCTTCATGATCTGCGGTATTTCGTCGCCCTGGCCGAAGAACACCACTTCGGCCGGGCTGCGGCGTCATGCGGTGTCAGCCAGCCCACCCTCTCAACTCAAATCCACCGGCTCGAGAACGAGCTCGGCGTGGTGCTGGCCGTGAGGGTGGGACGACGCATCGAGATCACCCCAGTGGGGGAACGCATCGCCCAAGCTGCCCGTGACATGTTGGTGCTATCCGACGACATCCGGACCATGGCGCGGGAGGAAGCCGACCGGATGACCCTCCAGCTGAGGGTCGGGGTATTCCCCACCTTAGGGCCGTTCGTGTTGCCTCAGGTGATCGCCCGATGTGACCAGCACGAGCCTGGCGTGAACATCCATATCGTCGAGAAGCGCACGGCAGAGCTGTTGGAGGCAATCCGCAACGGACAGTTAGACGTCGCCGCAGTGGCAGCCCCCGTTAATGATGACTCTTTGGTGACTATTCCCGTTTTTCGGGAGGAGTTCTTGCTCGTGACGGGGGCTGACGATGAGTTGGCCCGTGAGGAACGACCAATCAATCCGCACGACGTTCCCACCGAAGGGCTCATCCTCATGTCGGAGGGACACTGTCTAAGAGACCAGGTGCTTGAGGTGTGCAGCCCGTCTCATCCGCTGCCTCCCGACACCCTCACGGCGGGATCCCTCGAGACGCTCCGCGAACTCGTATCGGTGGGCGCCGGTCGAACCCTCATGCCGCGCAGTGCGATCTCGGCACCACTTCATGCGGACCCGCGCATCGTGGTGCGGGAGTTCACCCACCCCAGACCCCACCGCGACATCGTGGTGGCTGGCAGACCGGCCACAATGCACCGTCCGGCGGTGCAGACCCTGACCACCATCCTGCGGCAGCTACCAGGTGACGTCGTCGAGCCTCTCGGCGTTGCCGGAGCATCGTTGTGCTCTCACGGGATGTGATGACAACGTGGTGCGTGCCCCGGCACGATCACCTCACAACACCAGACCAGGCAGGTAGTTGGCAGCCTTCGGGTATTCCCGAACAATGTCCTCCACCTTGGCGCACAGCGCCTCGACCTGATCCTGGGCGCCACCAGTGAGATCCAGCGGAGAGGACACCAAACCACGTAGCTGCTCCTTGGTGAGCGGGATGCGCGGATCGGCGGCCAGACGGGCGAAAAGGTCGTTACCAGTGCGACCGGTTTCGCGCATGTCGAGGGCCACGGCTACGGCGTGTTCCTTGATGGCCTCATGGGCGTCCTCCCGACCGACGCCAGCACGCACACAAGCCATAAGGACCTTAGTAGTCGTCAGGAAGGGCAGGTAGCGCTCACGCTCAGCCTCAATGACAGCGGGGAACGCCCCGAAGTCGCCAAGGATCGTCAAAAAGGTCTCAAAAGCACCATCAATGGCATAGAAGGAATCGGGCAGCGCCACACGACGCACCACCGAACAGGACACGTCACCCTCGTTCCACTGCACTCCCGCCAGACCGGTGGCCATAGTCAAATAGCCACGTAACACAACAAGGAAGCCGTTGACCCGCTCGCAGGAACGAGCATTCATCTTGTGCGGCATCGCCGAGGAACCCACCTGGCCGGGCTTGAACCCCTCGGTGACAAGTTCGTTACCGGCCATAAGGCGGATAGACGTCGCCAGGTTAGACGGGCCTGACAGCACCTGCACCAGAGTTGACATGACCTCAAAGTCCAAGGACCTCGGGTAAATCTGACCGGTCGAAGTGAGTACCTGGTTAAACCCCAGATGATCAGCAACGCGATGCTCAAGATCGTCAAGCTTGGACTCATCACCGCCAAGCAGGTCAAGCATGTCCTGGGCAGTTCCCATCGGGCCCTTGATACCACGAGCCGGGTAGCGCTCAATGAGCTCGTTGACGTGATCCCATGCCACCAGCATCTCATCGATAGCGGTGGCGAACCGCTTGCCCAGGGTCGTCACCTGGGCGGCAACATTGTGAGAGCGTCCAGCAATGGCTTGATCGGAGAACTGAGCGGCCAGGCGCGACAGCTGGTTGAGCGTGGCAACCATTTTGTCGCGCACTAGCCGCAGCGACTCCAGCACCTGCATCTGCTCAATGTTTTCGGTGAGGTCACGGCTCGTCATGCCCTTGTGAATGTGCTCATGACCGGCCAGGGCGTTGAACTCCTCAATCCTGGCCTTGACGTCATGACGAGTAATCGCCTCCCGCTCGGCGATCGAGTCAAGGTCAACGTCGTCGAGAACCGCCTGGTAGTCGGCCAACACCTGTTCGGGATCGTCGCCACCAAAGCTCACACCGAGATCGGCTTGAGCTTCCATGACGGTCAGCCAGAGTCTGCGCTCAGCACGGATTTTGTTTTCCGGCGTCCAGATGGAACGCATGGCCGCGGAGGCATAACGGGTGGCAAGGATATTGGGTACGCTCATGAAGACTCCCCGTCGGTCAGGTTGGTGGAATTCTCGGACTGCGGTGCGCGTCCGTCAGCCATTTCGTCAACGGCCTCGAGCTCGGCTGCATGGCGGGCAATGTCCGTGCGGTGGAACCCGTCACTAACCTCCAACTGGTCGATCCTGCGGTAGGCGTCAGCGCGGGCTCCGGCCAGAGTTTCGCCGTGGCCGAGCACGACGAGAACGCGGCCACCACTGGTAACGAGGCCGTCCCCTTCGATACGAGTCCCAGCGTGCAAAACGTCCTCGTCGTCAACCGGGGCGACGACCCGGCGCCCTTTCGCCGGGCAAGCGGGATAACCCTCGCTGGCCATCACGACGCCGACGGCTGCGCCACAACGGAAGCGAAGACCGTCAACACCGGACAGGTCTCCACGAGCCGCGGCAGCCATGATCTGGGCCATAGGTGACTCCACCATACTCAGTAGTGGCTCAGTCTCGGGATCGCCCAATCGCACGTTGAACTCAACGACTTTGGGACCAGCAGAAGTGAGCGCCAACCCCACGTAAAGCAGGCCGACGAATGGGGTACCGCGATCCGCCATGGCCCTCAGGGTTGGCGAGATGATGGTAGTCGACACCGTCTCGACGAGATCGTCTGGGGCCCACGGCAACGGGGTGTAGGCACCCATGCCACCGGTGTTCGGACCAACTCCCCCATTCCCGACCCGCTTAAAGTCCTGGGCCGGCTGCATCGGAAGGGCACGGGTGCCATCACAGATAGCAAAAAGACTTACCTCCGGGCCGTCAAGGTACTCCTCAACGACCACCCGGTGATCGGACTCGAAACACCGTTTGGCATGAGCGAGAGCCTCGGCGCGATCGTGTGTGACGACGACTCCCTTGCCCCCGGCCAGACCATCGTCCTTGACCACGTATGGTGGCCCGAACTCGTCAAGGGCAGCCGAGACGGAATTGGCATCGTCGCAAGAACGGGAGGCTGCCGTCGGCACACGGGCAGCAGCCATCACTTCCTTGGCGAAAGCCTTCGACCCTTCCAACTGGGCGGCCTCGGCACTTGGACCGAAGCAGTCGATCCCGGACTCGCGCAGAGCATCGGCCACCCCGGCAACCAGCGGCGCCTCCGGGCCGACGACGACGAGGTCAGCTTCCAGGCCACGCGCCAAGGAGACAACGGCATCACAATCGCACGGATCCAACGGATGATTCGTGGCGAAGGATGCCGTCCCCGGGTTACCGGGAGCGACGTGGACGGCGGCAACCTCTGGGTCACGATGGCAGGCCAAGGCAAGGGCATGCTCGCGGCCACCGGACCCAAGGACGAGAACAGTCATGCTGGACACGGGGACTAGCCTAGAACCTACAGCGTCTATTCCCGTCAGCCGGGAGGAATCAGTCAATGAGGTCGTTGATCACGACTGACTCGTCGCGTCCGGCCCCCACGCCGATCCCGGAGACCCGAGTACCCACAAGCTCCTCTAGACGACGCACGTAAGCCTGACAGTTGCGCGGCAGATCATCGAAGGAACGTGCCGTAGAAATGTCTTCACTCCAGCCATCCAGGAACTCATAGACCGGCTTGGCGTGGTGCAAATCGGACTGGGTGACGGGCATAATGTCGGTACGCTCACCGTCAATGTCGTAGCCCACGCAGACCGGGATCCTCTCCCAGCCTGTCAGCACGTCAAGCTTGGTGAGGAACAGGTCAGTCACCGAATTGATCATGACCGCCTGCTGCACCACCAGCGCGTCAAACCAGCCACAGCGACGCGGACGCTTAGTCGTGACACCGTACTCACCACCTTCACTGCGCAGCCGCTCACCATCATCGTCACAGAGCTCGGTCGGGAACGGACCTTCACCAACGCGAGTGGTGTACGCCTTAGCGATGCCAACAATGCGGTCGATGCGAGTCGGTCCGACGCCTGAGCCAGTACACGCGCCCGCAGCGATCGGGTTGGACGAGGTGACATACGGATACGTGCCGAAGTCAACGTCAAGATGATGGGCCTGGGCGCCCTCAAAAAGTACGACCTTGCCCTCGTCAAGGCCCTTGTTGAGAACTCGAGCCACGTCAACGACGTAGGGGCGGATGCGCTCGGCGTGGGCCAGCAGACCGTCGGCAACCTCGCCTGGATCGATAGCGCGACGGTTGTAGATCTTCACCAGGATCTGGTTCTTTTGGTCTAGAGAGGCCTCGACCTTCTGACGCAGGATCGATTCGTCGAAAAGATCCTGGACGCGAATGCCCATCCGATTGATCTTGTCGGAGTAGGTCGGCCCGATGCCACGACCCGTGGTGCCGATACGTCGACTGCCAAGAAAACGCTCAGTGACCTTGTCGAGAGTCTGATGGTACGGGGTGATGAGGTGCGCATTGGCGCTGATGAGCGGGTGCGGAATGTCTACGCCGCGGCCGCGCAAGGCATCGATCTCATCGGCCAGCACGTCAAGGTTGAGCACGACTCCGTTGCCGAGCACGGCCGTGGAGTTCGGGTTAAGGACCCCAGACGGAAGCAGGTGCATGAAGAACTTCTCGTCATCGACGACGACAGTGTGTCCAGCGTTATTGCCTCCCGAATACCGCACGCAATAGTCGACGCGTTCGGACATGAGATCGGTGGCCTTGCCCTTGCCCTCGTCACCCCATTGGGTACCCATGACGACGATTCCAGGCATGTGTTCCTCCATTTCCTCGCACCACTATGCGGGTTGCCTCTGGTTGCATCGGCACATGCCGCTGTGCAACCAAGGACACTTTACGTGCCCATAACGACAATGGGCGCGCCGGCCCAGGCCGATCCGTTCCGCCCGCACCAGCCCAGGCCTTTTCGCCAGTGACGTCTCTAAGCGACGGTTGCGCCACCATCCGCCGGATTACCAGCGTCGTCAGCAGGCAGGACCGAAATCTCCATGAGATTCAGGCTGGCCCCCTCCAGCGGAAGGCGAGACGCGAGCGGGCCGAAGTGTGGGTCGCTGCGGTGACCGTCAAAATTGATGCGCTTGTAGCCGGCATCTTCGGCCCAGGTGATCACCGATGACATTGCTGAGGCGACGGCGTTGTCTCCAGCGGGGGTACCAGCCTGCACGGTTTCTGCCACCACGGTCGGGTTCTCGTCCACAAAAACGAAGACCACCGCCGCGGGTTGACCATCAACAAGCGCTACTCGAGTGGCTTCGGAGTCGAGGTCTTCCAGCTCCTGACGCAGCGCCTCGTGGGCCGCCTCGCTGTCGTCGACCGGGGACCATGATGCGTGCATCCACACGTACATCTGCTCCCACAACGTCTCGAGCACGCCGGGGGCCAGGGTTGCGCCCGAGATGGCTCCGCCCGGGCCAAGGCTGACCCCCTCCAGCACCTCAACCGCTCGTCCAAAATGACGGCGAGGCAGCTCGAAGGGCGGACACGATGCGTAGACCTCTCCACCCAAGGAAAGAATGAAGCTCTCAGCGTCAGAACCAGCAATGGCCTTGGTCGCCAATGGTCGATCTACCCTCTGCTGGATCTGACGCACCAGCCGCGTACCGATCCGATGGCCCCGAGAGTCAGGATGGACCTCAACGTCGATAAATCGACGAGTACGGTGAACTACCGCCAACCACGAAACCGCATATCCGACGATTCGATTCTCGTACAGCGCAACCCTGGCGACGACATCCGGACGGTCGACGCGATCAATCAGAGAACCGGGTTCTCCAAAGGTGATCACCTTGACGTCCTCTGGCCGCATATCGCGGAAAACAACGTGCCCACTCATGTCGCCCTCCTGGGTCTGGCGACGCCTCTGACGTCGCTGTGTCTCCATTCTTCCGCCTTTTGCCACCTCACGTCACCCAAGCTGATTTTCTAGTGTCGTCATCATGACGTCCATGCCATGATTAACGGCATGTCAGATACGAACGATGCCGTCCACCTAGCCGATAACCTCAATCCGGCAGCTGAGCGGATGTTCAAGTGGATTCTCTCCTCAGACCTTGCCCCCGGGGACCCCATCCCGATCGAACAGGACCTCGCGACCCAGTTCGGGATGGCCCGTGGCACAGTTCGTGAAGCGGTGCGCGAATTACGCGCCCTAGGAATCCTTGAGGTGCGGCGTGGACTGGGGACCTACCTGTCTACGGCATCTGCTTCGACGATTCGGCCCAGTCTCGTCTACCGGAGCGTCAAACAGATCACCACTGACGAGAGCGGCACCAGGGATTTCATCGGTCTGCGAGAAATGGTAGAGGTGCGGGCCCTTATGGAGTGCTCACTGGTCACCGAAGTCACCGGCCGCATCAGCGCCGAGACCGGACGGGCCCTGCACGCCCTGGCAGCCCGGATGGACGACCCTAAGGACTCCGCCGCTGCGGACCGCCAGTTCCACCGACTGTTGTACGCGGACATGGGCAATCAACTCGCCCGCGAACTGATCGACGTCTTTTGGGACTCCCTCAATCTCGCTGGGCTGATGCTTCCACCAACTAATACAATGCCGGCCACCCGTCACGCCCACGACCTCATCGCCGACTGCGTTATCGGCCATGATCCACAGGCCAGTCGCGAGGCTATGTGGGACCACTTCGCCGCCATTCGGGAGAGGTTGGGAGGGGCACCCCGCACCTCCTGAAGAATGCACGCCACGCAACTTTGAAACAGTCAGCCTGACCTGACTAGCGGAGGATACGCGCCGGTGTGACATACCGAGAAACGTCCCGGCTTCGGCCTGGGAAAGGTGCTCGTCACGGGCAAGGTCACCTCAGCGCGTCACGGAACCATCCAGTGATCGAGGTCGGATGGGTGATCGCGGTCCCTACCACAACGGCGTGGGCTCCCAGGTCCATCGCACGGCGCGCTTGATCCGGGGTGTGGATACGTCCCTCAGCGATGACGGGACGGTCACCATCGAGCTTCTTGACAAGGGCTTCAATAACCTCATAGTCGGGCCCGTCGGTTTTGGGGCGCTCCCCGGTGTAGCCGCACAGCGTCGTCCCGATGAGGTCGGCTCCCGCTTCAGCAGCGAACAATCCGTCATCAACCGAGCCACAATCGGCCATGACGACGACGTCGTATTCACGCTTGAGGCGTTCGATCGTCTCGGCCAGGCTCAACCCGTCGGCACGTTCGCGTCGGGTGCCGTCGAGGGCGACGACGTCAGCCCCGGCAGCTGACACGCAGCGTGCATGGCGCAGGGTCGGGGTGATGTAGATGCCCTCATCACCCTCCTTCCAGATACCAACCACTGGGACGCTCACGCGCCCCTTGACGGCGGAGACATCGGAGAGTCCCTGGGCACGCACCGCCACTGCTCCCCCGGCTTCGACCGCAGCCGCCATCTGGGCCATCGTCTCGGGGTGGCGCAGCGGCTCGCCCGGGTAAGCCTGGCAGGAAACCACAAGCCCTCCTGCCATAGAGGCGATGATCCGGTCGGTGAATCCGCTCATACTTGAATCCTCCTCACATCGATGCTTGTCATTCACGCGAGCTGGCCAACACGACGCAGCACTTCGGCAACTCTCTCCACGTTGTCCCCAGTGAGGGTTGGCAGTGGCACACTCATAGTGTTGGTTTCGATAATGCCGAGAAGCTGCATGGCCGTCTTGAAAGCGCCCACACCAGCGGCCGGACCGACGACACCCTGCGGTGCGAACGCGATCTCCATCAGCTCGGCAGCCTTGTCTTGTTCAATGCGGACCGTCTCCCAATCCCCCTCACGGTAGGCCTTGTACATGGCGACGTAGCTGGTCGCATCAACGTTAGCCAGCCCAGGCACGACGCCGTCAGCACCCGACATAAAGGCCCCGTCGACGACAACCTCGTGGCCGGTGAACAGGGACAGCGGGGAGCCGGCAGCACGGTTTGCCAAGGCGAGACGGCGGAAGGACACGTCGTCAGCCGAGGAGTCCTTGCAGCCTGCGATGACCCCCTCGCGCCCCAACTTCATCATGAGGTCGACGGGCACCTTGACGTGCACACACACCGGGATGTCGTAGACGAACAACGGCAGATCGGTGGCCTCGTGCAAAGCGCGGAAGTGGTTCTCGATCTCGGTCGGCCCGGTGATGGCGTAGAACGGCGCGGTGGCGACAACGGCGTCCACCCCAATCTCCTCGGCCTGACCGATGTGACGGATGACGCGCAAGGTCTCTGTGTCAATGACGCCAGCCAGCAGCGGAACCCGACCGTCGATGATCCGCTTGGCCTCGGACAGGACACGTCCACGCATCTCGTCGTCGAAGAAGGCCACCTCGGACGTGGAACCGAGGACGAACAGACCGTCCACCCCTTGCCCGATGAGGCGGTTGATGAGCTTTTCGTAGGAGGCGACGTCCAGGTCACCGTTGGGGGTTAGTGGGGTGACGACCGGGGGAATGACGCCGTGGAACTTCGTGGTCATGGTGTTGTCCTTCGTGTTGTTCGTGGATGTCGTGTCGTTGATGGGTGTCATGCCGTCGCCATGACGTCATGAATGGAGGTGATCATGGCCAACCGCCGCTCGACGGTGGCATCAGCGGGGGTCTGGATCTTGATGCCTTGGTAGGCCTGAAGGCCTCGGGCCGCATCCAGGAAGGAGCCGACGAGATCCGTAGTCAGGAGGCTGGTGGGTTCGTCGTTTCGCAGCGGAAGGTGAGCGTCTCCCCAGGCCGGGCCATATTGGGTGGCGTCCGGACCAGCACCCGAGAGCATCACCCCGCCGAGCACACCGGCATCAGCCAGCCGGGCGACCTGACGCGCAGGGAGCTCGGGGTCATGGGACTCGACAACGCTGCGGCCCCAGTTGATCGTCAGGTGCACCCTCGTACCGACCACCGCGGTGATCTCGTCGTCCAGACTGAGGAACTCCTTCTCGCCCGGTCCGACGCCACCAGCCGCGTCACAGTGCTCGACGACGATGGCAAGTCCAGCGTCCTCGAAGAGACCGGAGAGCTCAACCAGCGAAGAAGCAAATGCTTTCGCGTCGGCCTTACGACTCGGGGCGGAATGGACCTCGACCCACCTGACGACGGGGTGTCCGACCATCTCGTGCAGGGTTCGCACGTCGTCAACGAGGTTGGTGAACCACTTGAGTGCTCGTTGACGCCCCTGCTCGTCGGAGGACGCCAGACCGAAGTCCGGATCACCGGCCAGCTGACCCATGGTTCCCGGAATGGCCGTCACGACGCAGTGGGCGAACCGGTCGCGCAGTTGATCGGCGAGCCATCGGGGATCGGCGTCGAGGCCGTCCCGGTACGGGATCTCGATACCGTCGACCCAACCGGTCTCGGCCAGGCTCCGGTACAAGCACTCCCGCTCAGCGATGGCCCGTGGCATCGCGGCGTATGCGCCAACGATGGTCGGAGCAGTCATGATACGTCCTCCTTCTCGCTCGCATCACGAGGCGACGATAGTGTCAGGGTTCCGGGAAACAGCAAGCTCTTCATCGACGTGATCCATCCGGTCAGCGGGACGCACGTGGTCGGGGCGCAACAGCTTCTGCATCCGGAGCGGGAAATTGATGGCGATAAGAACGATGATCACCGCGGTGAATACGAAGGACAAGATGAACAGGGTCCATCCGAGGCCCCAGCTGGAGGGCAGCACACCGCCAACACCGGTAGCTGGATCACCTGCCAGGGCAATGCCGAGGACCGGGGCGATAGCCCCACCAAGAGCTCCGACGTTATAAGAGAAACCCAAACCAGCAGCGCGCTTCTCGACCGGAAAGTAGTTCGAAATGAACTTCGGTAGCAGACCAGAGATACCTTGTCCGAACATCTGCTGGACAAAGATGAAAACTCCAAGAAGCACGACCCATATCACCGAGGAATGCACCATGCCTCGGCTGACGAGGAAGACCGGCAGGACGAGGAACTCCGAGATGAGCAGGGAGACCCAATAGGCCTTGCGGGTTCCGAATCTGTCACCGATAAATCCGGCCATGATGCAGCCCGCTGCCGCGCCAAAAGAAGTGGCGGTCACGAGATTGGAAGCGGTGTCGCTCGCCAGGCCCAGGGTTTGGCGATAGTAGGTAGGCAACAGAGCCTGCAAAGGCCAGGAGTAGAGGAAGGCGACAAACACCGTGATCATAACGGCCACACCTGTCGGCCAACGCGGTCCCTCGAACTGGACCATGAAGCTCACCATGACGGCCGCGACAACGACCCACAGCAATGCCAACACGAGCCCCGGGACGCCGCTCTTGAACAGGTAAATGACGATTAGGCATCCGAAAGTTGTGAGGGCCAGAACAATGTTAATGATGCTTCGCTTCGGGTTACGTGCGAAGAGCATGGTGAACATGTCAGTCTTCTTGACAGTCTCGCCGACAGCGGCGCGAGCGGCCTCCTCCTCGCGCATTTTTACAAAGTCGGCGGCCTCAGGAAGGGCACGACGCAGCCACAGGGCCAAGGCGATCGGAATAATGCCAAGCGCGAAGAGTATTCGCCAGGTATGAGGCTCAGCGGAGGTACCACGGGTAAGGTACTCGATGAGGGCATACACCTGAGCCGTCACACCGGCGCCAAGGGAAAATCCGGAAATAAGGAACCCGGAGGCCTTATTCCGCAGACGCACTGGCCAGGACTCAATGACGTAGGTGGCTGAAGAGCCGTACTCACCGGCCATACCCATGCCGATGCAGACACGGGCGACGAAGATAACCCAGAAAGCCGGGGCAATGGCACAGACGACCGATCCACCCGCATAAAGCAGAATTGAGATGACCATAGCCTCCTTGCGGCCGATCCGGTCACCGATAGCTCCCAGCAGCAGTCCGCCGAACCATCGCGCAATAAAAGCAGCGGACACCAGGGTCGCAGTCGCCGCTGGTCCGACGTGAAAGGTCCTGCCGATCTCGGTGAGGACCAGCGTGATCATGACGAAGTCGAATCCGTCCAGCAGATAACCGATCCATGCTGCCCAGAAGGATTTCCACTGCGTGCCAGTCAACTCGTCACGCCATGATTTCCTGGCTGCTATGGCCTCGACGTTGCTCATACGCCCATCTCCATTGATTGGTCGGGTTAACCCGTCGCATTACATTGGACCTTGGATGTCCTATCTCAAGGATGAATCACCAGAATCATGTTGTCAACCTGCCGACGTCTACGTGACGATAACCCCATCACTCCTGATGATCGGACTCCTGCTCATCAGCGAGCTCTTCATCCACGTCGACGTCTACAGCATTATCAGACGGCACATCATCTCCACGCAATGCCTGCCAGGCCTCGTTGCTCAACTCCCGCAAAAGGGTGTCGGCATCGTCGGACTCATCCCCAAATCCAAGCCGCTCGGCCGCCATGGCCAACGCATGGAGGCAACGAAACACACCTTGGTTAGGCAGATAGCCCCAATCCACTGGCCCTTCGCCGTCCCACCCAGCGTCCCGGAGCTGCTCAAGGCCAAGGTCACGACCCGTACGGGCATAGGCGTACGCGGCGACATCAGCGGCATCTGTATCGCTCAACAGCGACCCTTCAGCCAGGAGGGCCCAGCACAGGGATGAGGAAGGGTGCTCCTTGACGACCGTCATGAACTCCCCACGTCCACGCTTAGCAAGTTTGCGAATGGCCGGGTCGGGCGGCAACCGCACGCCGTGATCCTGTCCCTCGATCTCAGTGGTCAGATCGGTGTTTTGCTCCTCAGCCATGATCCCAAGCCTAGGGCGAAATGCGCCGCGGCGCTTATTCGGGCCGCCAATAAAGCCCTACGACAATAAACTTGTTTCAGCCAAGGAGAGGATTATCACCATGTGCCGACCCGTCAGATGTGGCATTTGTGGCAAGACGACTTGGGCCGGATGTGGCGAGCACATCGCCCACGTCAAGGCCCAGGTGCCACCCTCGCAGTGGTGCGATGGAACCCACACGACTGCTGAGAAAACTGCGGCCCAGTCACCACATTCGCGCTCCTGAAGGTGGCGCTGACTCGCTCATTCGTGGCGCAACCCTGCCCTGACCTACACTTCACTGTGGTGTGTTTGCACCCACCAACCACCCGCGGCCCCGTCGCGGTATCTCCATCCTCGATCTGAACCGGAGTTCTGCATGCCCGTACGCAAGGATCTGCGCAACATTGCCATCGTGGCCCACGTTGACCACGGAAAGACCACTTTGGTCGACGCTATGTTGTGGCAGTCGGGAGCCTTCCGCGAGGGTGCCGAAGTCGAGAAACGCGTTATGGACTCGATGGATCTTGAGCGCGAGAAGGGGATCACGATCCTCGCCAAGAACACCGCCGTCAAGCACGTCATGAGTGACGGCGAGGAAATCACCCTCAACATTATCGACACCCCCGGCCACGCCGACTTTGGCGGCGAGGTGGAACGCGGCCTAGAGATGGTCGATGGCGTCATTCTGCTCGTCGACGCCTCCGAGGGGCCACTGCCGCAGACCCGCTTCGTGCTGCGCAAAGCACTAGCCAAGAAGCTGCCTCTCATCTTGGTGCTCAACAAGGTTGACCGTTCCGACGCCCGTATCGACGAGGTTGTCGAAGAAACCTACGACCTCTTCATGGACCTTTCCGACGACGACGATGCCTCCCTGCTTGACGTCCCGGTGGTCTATGCCTCCGCGAAAGCCGGACGCGCATCCCTCAACAAACCCGGGGATGGCGAGTTACCCGATTCCCCCGACCTACAGCCGCTGTTCGATTGCATCCTCGAGAACATCCCAGCCCCCACCTACGACGAGGGCGGGGTGCTACAGGCTCACGTCACCAACCTCGACGCCTCCCCCTATCTTGGCCGTCTAGCCCTGTGCCGTGTCGTCTCCGGTGAACTCACCAAGGGACAGACGGTGGCCTGGTGCAAGCGCGACGGCTCGGTCCAAAACGTCAAGCTCTCCGAACTACTCATGACCGAGGCCCTGGAACGCGTCCCCGCTGAGAAAGCTGGCCCCGGTGACATCGTCGCTATCGCTGGTATCCCCGAGATCACCATCGGCGAGACCCTCTCAGATCCCGAGAACCCGGTCCCTTTGCCGCTCATCCACGTCGATGAACCGTCGATGTCGATGACGATCGGTATCAATACCTCACCGCTGTCAGGTCGGTCCGGTGACAAGCTCACCGCTCGTCTTCTCAAGGCTCGTCTCGATCAAGAACTCATCGGAAACGTGTCGATCAAAGTGGCTGACACCGACCGCCCCGACATGTGGGAAGTGCAAGGCCGCGGCGAATTGCAGCTGGCCGTCCTCGTCGAGCAGATGCGCCGCGAGGGATTCGAACTCACCGTTGGCAAACCGCAGGTCGTCACCAAAACCATTGACGGCAAGCTGCACGAACCTTTCGAGCGCGTCACCATTGATGCCCCAGAAGAGTTCATGGGCCCCGTCACCCAGATGATGGGCCTACGCAAGGGCCAGATGATGCACATGGTCAACCACGGCTCCGGCTGGGTGCGCATGGAGTTCGTCGTCCCAGCCCGTGGCCTTATCGGCTTCCGCACCGAGTTCCTCACCCAGACCCGCGGTCAGGGCATCATGAACCAGATCTTCGAGAACTTCCAGCCCTGGGTAGGCGAATTGCGCACCCGTCAGAGTGGCTCGATGGTCGCCGACCGTCAGGGGGTCGTCACCTCCTACGCCTTGTTCAACTTGCAGGAGCGCGGCACGATGTTCGTCTCGCCGGGCGAGGACACCTACGAGGGCATGGTCGTCGGCGAAAACTCGCGCCCCGACGACATGGACGTCAACCCCACCAAAGAAAAGCACCTCACCAACGTGCGCTCTTCCACCGGCGACGAGTTGGAGCGCCTGATCCCGGCGACGAAGCTCTCGATGGAGCAGCAGCTTGAGTTCTGCCGCGAAGACGAGTGCCTGGAGGTCACCCCAGACGTTGTGCGCATCCGCAAGACCGAACTCAATGCCCACGAGCGGGCCAAAGCCCGCACCCGCGCAAAACATAGCTGATAGACGCCTCAGTGCTGCAGCTCCCCCTAACTAGGGGTGCTGCAGCATCATCGTCATATCACGGCGAAACACCCTGCCACCGCGGGCCCGGGGGGAGAGAGCAGAAACCAGGTCAAAAAATGCGAGCTACCAGGCGTAGCATTTTCATGTCCACGTCCCGAAAGGTTGTGATCAATGCGATCCCCCCGCGCTGCCAGTCTGGCTGCCGCGCTGGTGATGTCACTGTCTGCTGGGGTCGTCGGCGTCGCGAACGCAGAACCAACGGCTTCGCCCGAACCAAGACAGTCTTCGCCCGCTGTCGCTTCTCCAGCCACCCTGCCAATCTCGAATACCGGTGCTCACCTAGACCGTCGCTGCATGAAGGGAACCGTTATCTGCGCCTCCAAGAAGCAGCGCAAGCTCTGGATGGTGCACAACGGGCGCATCCTCATCACCCTTGACGCCCGCTTCGGTCGGGCCAGTGAGCCCACTGCCGAGGGCGTCCATACCATCTACTGGAAAGATAAGAACCACGTCTCCAGTGTCTACGGCTCCCCGATGCCATACTCGATGTTCTTTTACAGGGGCCAGGCCATTCATTACTCTTCGGACTTCTCCCGTCGTGGCTGGAATGGGGCCTCCCATGGCTGCATCAACATCCGCAATATGTCTGGTCTGAAGTGGCTGTGGAACCGCACTCCAACTGGCCGCAAGGTCATCGTATTCAAGTGATGTGACGACGCATGGCCCGGCTCCCATCAGGGAAGCGGACCATCTCGTCTCCTAGGCCACGACCGACAATGTCACAGGGGGGACTCGTAGCCCCTAGACATGGCACCGGCGCCCCACCACCACGGTGAGACGCCGGTGTGTTTCTTGGTTCGAGGATCAGCCCAGAGCCACCAGGCCCTGACCACCCTGGACGGCGTCACCGACAGCCACCAGGATCCCCTTGACGGTTCCGTCCGCCGGGGCATTGATCTCGGTCTCCATCTTCATGGCCTCGAGGGTCAGGAGCACCTGACCGGCCTTGACGGCATCTCCTTCGGCCACCAGGATCTTGGCAACAGTCCCAGCTAGCGGTGCGGGAACCTCGCCCTCACCGGCCTTACCGGCGCCGCCACCGGATGCCTTCATCGGGCCGCCGGCACCGCCACCAAAGAGGATCGGCGCCATCGGCGCATTGGCGGTCTTATCAACGTCAACGTCAACGTCGTATGCGACGTCATTGACGGTCACCTTGAGCTTCATGTCAGTTTCTCCAGGTCAACGAATCGAATGGTTCTGCTGAGCCCTGCGGCCCTGACGGACCCAGGTCTCACTCGGGGCGAAACGGACGGCCTGAACCTTTCCGTCGTTGCCCAGGTAAGCCGAAACGGCGGCGCAGATGGCGGCGAGCACGTCCTCAGGAACGCCCTTGCTCGTCTTCTTGAGCCGGGAAACCTCGGCTTCCAGCGCCGCGAGTCGCTTGTTCAGCGTCTCGATGACGAGTTCATTGTTCTCACTCATCTTGTCCTCCCATCAGCCTTCTTCGCTCAGCAAGGCATGACGCCGTGCTTCTTGGCCGGACGGGACTGACGCTTAGTGGCGTAGGTCTCCAGAGCGGCGGTGATCTTGCGACGGGTGTCCGCGGGATCGATCACGTCGTCAACCTGTCCACGGGCGGCAGCCACGTAAGGCGTGTTGAAGGCGTTGCGGTACTCCTCGATCTTCGCGGCACGGGTGGCTGCGGGATCCTCAGAGTCCTTGATCTGGCGACGGAAAATGACGTTGGCAGCGCCATCGGCACCCATCACCGCAATCTCCGCGCTCGGCCAGGCATAGACGGCGTCAGCACCCAGGTCACGGTTGCACATGGCCAGGTAGGAGCCGCCGTAAGCCTTACGCAGCACCACGGTGATCTTCGGGACGGTGGCCTCGGAGTAGGCATACAGCATCTTCGCGCCGTGGCGGATGATGCCGCCGTACTCCTGCTGGACACCAGGCAGGAAGCCAGGAACGTCAACCAACTGCACCAACGGAATATTGAACGAGTCGCAGAAGGTAATGAACTCGGCAGCCTTGTCCGAAGCATTGATGTCAAGGCAACCCGACATCACCTTCGGCTGGTTGGCCACGATGCCGACGGTACGACCATTGACCCGGGCAAAGGCGGTGACGATGTTGGTCGCCCAACCGGCCTTGACCTCTAGGTAGTCGCCCCAGTCGACGATCTTGGAGATGACGTCGCGGACGTCGTAGCCCTTCTTACCATCCAGCGGAACGATGTCGCGCAGCTCAGGCTGCGGGGAGACATCGTCATTGGGGTTGGAGATCTGGGCGTCCTCAGTGTTGTTTTGCGGCAGGAAGCTCAGCAACTTCTGCGCGATGAGCACTGCGGCGTCGTCATCTTCGGCCACGAAGTGGATATTGCCCGAGGTGGACATGTGCGCATCCGCACCACCCAGGTCGTCAGCAGTCACCTCCTCACCGGTAACCGACTTGATGACTCCGGGGCCCGTAATGAACATGTGGGCCTTCTTCGTCATGATGATGAAGTCGGTCAGGGCCGGGGAATAGGAGGCGCCGCCGGCGCAGGGGCCAGCAATGATGGCGATCTGCGGCACGACGCCCGACAGCTTGACGTTCGCGTAGAACATCTTGCCGTACCCGGACAGCGAGTCGATGCCTTCTTGAATTCGGGCGCCGCCCGAGTCATAGAAGAACAGAAACGGAGTGCCGGTCAGCAGGGACTGTTCCATCGTCTCGACGACCTTCGTCGACTGGGTCTCGCCAGCCGACCCACCCATGACGGTGAAGTCCTGAGACGCGATGTGGACCGGGCGACCATGGATGGTCGCACGACCGGTGACTACGCCGTCGGCGGGAACTTCGGCCTTGTCCATGCCGAAAAGGGTGGTGCGGTGCTTACGGAACGCACCCACCTCATCGAAGGAATAAGCATCAACGAGGTTGTCGATCCGTTCACGGGCTGTCTGCTTGCCCCTGTCACGCTGCTTTTGCAGGCGATCCTCGCCCCCGCCAAGCTCCACAGCGTGGCGCTCGTCGGCGAGCTGCTCGATCCGGCCGGCCATGGTATCGGCCAGCTTGATTGGTTTCTTCTCAGCCATAGTTGGCGATCATCCTCACGCAGGCTCGACGGTCACCTGGTGGCTGTTGCCACCGACCGTCACGTTGTAGTTGACCGGTCCGGCGATGCCGGCAGCGCCGGTGCCTTCCTTCTCGGCCTTCAGCTGTGCCTCGGTCATCGCGACGCTCTTCGGGCCCTGTGCGCGTTCCTTGAGGAACTTCGGGGCAACTCCCGGGAACAGGGCGTTGGTAAGAACGTCCTCGTCGGAGCCGTCGAAGCCCTCAAGACTCTTGGCCTGCTCGACCAGCTGGTCCCACTCAGGCTCGAGCAGGTCGGCGGGACGGCAGTCGATCGGCTCCTTGCCGGTCTGCTTCTTGGCCATCTCAACGATCTCGGGATTGAGCTCGCCAATGGGCTTGCCGTAGTAGCCAAGCATGAGGTCGGCAAACTCGGCAGTGAGGTTCTTGTACGAACCATTGCCCATCAGGACGTTGAACACCGCCTGGGTTCCCACGATCTGGGAGGACGGGGTGACCAGCGGCGGGTAGCCGGCATCCTTACGAACGCGCGGCACCTCCTTCATGACCTCATCCATGCGGTCTCCAGCACCCTGGGCCTCGAGCTGGGACTCCATGTTGGAGAGCATTCCGCCCGGGATCTGGGACTGGAAGATGTTGGTGTTGACCAGCGTCTTCGACTCGAACTTCTTGTACTTCGGACGCACCTTCTTGAAGTGGTCGCGGATCTTGAGCAGGCGATCCATGTCGAGGCCGGTGGTGTACTCGGTGCCCTCGAGCATCTCGACCAAAGACTCGGTTGGGTTGTGCCCCGGGCCGAGCGACATCGACGAGATAGCGGTGTCGACGACGTCGACACCAGCCTCGATGGCCTTCTGCAGGGTGACCAGGGTGACGCCCGTGGTGGAGTGGCAGTGCAGGTTGATCTGCACGTCCGGATGGTTCTCCTTAATGCCCTTGATGATGTCGTAGGCAGGCTGCGGCTTGAGCAAAGCAGCCATGTCCTTGAAGGCGATCGAGTCGGCACCCATGTCGATGAGACGATCGGCCTGCTTGACGAAGCTCTCTGGGGTGTGAATCGGGGAAGTGGTGTAGCAGATGGTGCCCTGGGCGTGCTTGCCGGTCTTCTTGACGGCTGCCATCGCGTGCTCAAGGTTGCGAGGATCGTTCAGAGCGTCGAACACCCGGAACACGTCCATGCCGTTCTCGGCCGACTTCTCGACAAACTTGTCGACGACCTCGTCGTTGTAGTGGCGGTAGCCCAGAAGGTTTTGGCCACGCAGCAGCATCTGCAACCGGGAGTTCGGCAGCAGCTTGCGGAAAGTACGCAGACGCTCCCATGGGTCTTCGTTGAGGAATCGGATGCAAGAATCGAAGGTAGCTCCGCCCCAGCATTCAACGGACCAGAAGCCTGCCGCATCAATGTCGGCACAGGCATCAACCATGTCCTCCATGGCCATGCGAGTGGCAAGCAGGCTCTGATGCGCGTCGCGGAGCACGAGCTCGGTAACGCCAATCTTTCGTGGACTCATGAATCTAATCTTTGCACCTTCCCCGAAGCTTTCACCGACTTGGGGTCAAAGTTCCACACCCTAACAGTGTTCAGCCACGAAGGCGTTCACCTGAGGACACCGAGAAGAGGTACCCGGACGGCGCCACGAGCCTGCCGCCACGGGATCGCCTACGCGGATTCACTGACGCCATTTCCCGTCGGAGCCCGACTCCTTCAAGGCGGCCCGAATCGGCACTTTCGCACCGAACGGGACCGCCGTTTTATCCGAGGAAAAACGCATATGTCGAGAGCGTTGCTGCTGATAGTCCGACCCAACCATGGGCCGGACTCCGGCGTGGTTCAGCGTCCGGCCGCCACCTCGGCCCCGAGACGACGGATCTCAGCCAGCACCGAGACGTCCAATTCCTCGTTCGAGGCGTCTGCGAGTTTGTGCAGCCCAGCAACGACGTCGGTCAGCTCAGCGGCCATCGCCTGGCTGGCGCCGATCTGCTCCTCCACCCGCGGAACGAGATCAGCCACCCCGGCCGATAGCTCCCGTTGGCTGGCCATCTGCTGCCAACTGGTGAGCAGGGCGGTCGGCATCGCCATCAGATCAGCTAGCTCCTGGGTGCGGGACGCGGCGCGATCGGCCAAGTCGCGCACCTCGTCGAGGCGACGGTTCGCCTCCGACATGGCTTCCTCCACAGCCCGAGAAAGGTCATCGATGGCGGGGAGGGCACGTTGCCAACCGTCCACCTCGGCCCACAGCTCGGAAACAAAGCTGCGGGTCGACTCGACCTGGATGTGGGCCACCGCCAGGCCGAAACTCGTGAGATCCGCGCTGGTAGCCATGGCGTCGAGGTCGGCGACTACCCCGTTGACCAGCGGCGCTATCTCGGCGTCCATCCGGCTCCACAGGGTGAGGACAGTCACCAAGGGCCGCAACGACGCCTCAGTAGCTTCACGGGAATCAGTAATGACGTCAGCAGTGCGCTGCGATTCGGTCATCGCCTTACTCAGGGTGCGCGCGGTCCGACCGGCTTTGGACGAGAGGTCGCTTAGCCCGTCGAAGGTCTCCAGCCAGGTCTCGACCAACTGTCGAGCCCGGTTGACCTGGCTCGACAGCTGTCCCAAAGTCGTCTCGTCAACCATGCCACGGCAGGCACGGTGCTGCCGCCGACGTACCGACACCTCCTGAACCAACGCCTTGCGCATGAACGTCCCGTAGTCGGGGTATCCGGCCTGTTCGAGGGCCGTCTTGACGGCATCAAGACCACGGCGGGCTCGTTCAGGAGCACCGCATCCCTGTTCACCGGCAATCCACTCGGCGTCACGACCCGCCTGGTAGACGGTCTCGGCCGCCTGAAGCATCTCGGGCACCTGCGGGGTGACGCGCACCGACAGGTAGCCCTCCCCCAACGGCACGACGGTGGCCAGCACCGTGTAGGTGGCACCATCAGCAGCGAGGTTGTGGACGTAGGCGCAAAAAGGTTCCCCGGTTTTGATTGTCGTCCACATGGCGAGGAATGCCGCACCGGGCATCATCGGGTGACGAATAATGTTATGAGGCGCTCCGATGAGGTCATCCCAGGAGTACCGGGAGATGTCTACGAAAACCGAGTTGGCTTTCTCTATGACCCCTTTGGCATCGGTAGTCGAGAAGAAGATCTCTTCCGGCTCGACGATACGGTTCTCTCCGGTCGGTTCAGGTCGAGACATGGCCCTCCTTGGTCAGTATGTGTATGTGTGGTTCAAGGAAGTCCTCGTCATCTCACCATGTACATAGTCGCCGCCGCCACCGCCCAACGGCCAGAGGATTTCCCCGTCAGGCGCATAGTGGTCTAAACGGAACCTGCGGTCAACTCCAACCCATTAACACGTCGACCGCAACGAATCTCTCCTGCACGATGGCGGTGTCGGCCGCGAGCGCAAGGCCAGCCGCAAGCGATATGGAAGGCGTAGCACCCCTCGACGCTCCCCGGCCCTTCTTCCGCGCCCCCGAGTCACAGGCAAAGAGCGTGAATTCAATAGGGTAGAGCGAAGCACTTGGGACGAACTACATGGGCACTTCACTTGACATGAAACCGATTACCACCAAGGAACAGCAATCAGAACCAAAATGACTATAAAATACCCGTATGCGTCATGCTATCCGCTGCTGTCGGAATTGGCGGCACACTCCTAGTACAGCACCGTGATGACGAACTCCAGGTAAGCACTGTCGGCATGGCGACCTATTTCGCCGAAGCCTGGGGCCACGCCATTTTCAAGGCTTACAACGACGACAAAGCCGGACTGAACGAAGGAATCCTTATTTCCGATGGACCCCTTCCTACGCGATCGTCCCGTTCGACCGGAGAACCGATCATGACGGTCGTCATGGTCCCCGTCAACGGAAAATTGCTCGTCGACTGGAACGCCACGGTGCGAGCCAACAATTCCCCGCTCCCACCACTACCATCACACCGATGACGTGAAAAATCCCAGCCAATCCTCACAACAGAACTGGCCGGGATTCTTCACAAAACAACTCAGGCGCTGACCGAAGTACCCTTCGAACCCAGCTGCTCACAAGCCTCAACAATCCGGGCGGCCATACCAGCCTCAGCCTTCTTGCCCCACGAACGCGGGTCGTACATCTTCTTGTTGCCGACCTCACCGTCAATCTTGAGCATGCCGTCGTAGTTCTTGAACATGTGCTCAACAACCGGACGCGAGAACGCGTACTGAGTATCGGTATCGATGTTCATCTTGATAACGCCATAGGACACCGCGTCGGCGATCTCCTGGGCAGTCGATCCCGACCCACCATGGAAGACCAGATCGAACGGCTTCTCCTTGCCGTACTTCTTGCCGCACTCGTCCTGGATCTCCTTGAGGATTCCCGGGCGCAGCTTGACGTAACCCGGCTTGTACGCACCATGGACGTTCCCGAAGGTCAGAGCGGTGGTGTAGCGGCCCTTCTCACCCAGGCCCAGCACCTCGAGGGTACGCATGCCGTCAGCAACGGTGGTGTACAACTTCTCGTTGATCTCGCCGGTCACACCGTCTTCCTCGCCACCAACAGCGCCGACCTCGATCTCGAGGATGAGCTTGGCCTTCGCGGTGCGCGACAGTAGCTCCTCGGCAATCTGCAGGTTCTCCTCAACCTCGATGGCCGAGCCGTCCCACATATGAGAGTTGAATAGCGGGTCCTGGCCCTTGTCGACGCGCTCCTGCGAGATGGCAATAAGCGGGTTGACGTACTTATCTAGCTTCTCCTTCTGGCAGTGGTCAGTGTGCAAGGCCACGTTGATCGGATAATTCTTAGCAACGACGTGGGCGTACTCCGCGAGAGCAACCGCACCGGTCACCATGTCCTTCACCGTCTGGCCGGAGGCGTACTCGGCGCCACCGGTGGAGATCTGGACGATGCCGTCGGAACCGGCCTCAGTGAACCCCTGCAGAGCAGCATTGAGGGTCTGGGAGGAGGTCACGTTGATGGCCGGGTACGCGAAGCCTTGTTCCTTCGCGCGGTCAATCATCTCGCCGTAGACCTCAGGTGTTGCGATGGGCATGTTAGGCCTTTCCTATATGAACTCGCGTTGACAAGAGCTATTCTTCCGCAGGCACCCTCCCGATGTCAGTTCCGGCACCCGGCACGCTCATAGGTGCTGCGCAGCGCACATTAGTCGGCGATGCCGGCACCATCCTGTTCCACCCGAACGTGACCACCTGAGGCCGTGGAAATCGCCGCATCAATGTCAGCTAGCCGACTATCAAGCCAGGACAGTGGAACCTCCCACTGCCTGCCGTCATCGGCATAGACAACCAGACCGGGACCAGACCCAATCGACGAGCCCCCCACCTTGACCGCAGATAAATCATCCCAGTGAACCTCGTCCATAGACGTCGCCACAGGCCCTTCAGACTCGCAGCGCAATGCTCGTCGCAAGAGCAAGCCACGCGAACAGACGATGAGCGCGGGCCCCTCCCCGACGTCGAGAAGATCCTTGCGAGCGGCGTGCAGCCGCAGATTCTGGATGACGAAAAGCACGAGGAATAGCACCACCCATGCCCCGAGCATCCACATCACCGTCGATAACTGGAAGGCGTCGGCCGTCAACGCCCACAACAAACCACCAATGACGACGACAATAAAGGCCTGCACCGCCAGGCGAAATCTCGTCGCATGATGATGAGCAACCCGGGAGGCACTAGGCACTGGATTGAATGCCACAACTAGTCGGAGTGGTTCCTCGGTGGGTTGCGTGCTCATGACACGAGCCTAGAGGGTGACGGTTCTCCCCGATCAGCTAGTGCGTGGCTTTGGACACCACTGCGTCGTCCAGGCGTACATAGCAATCGCGGCAGCCGCACCAGCATTCATGGAACGCGTTGACCCGTACTGGGTGATAGCCACCAACTGCTCGCATCCTTTGACGACCTCGTCGGTCAACCCGGGACCTTCCGATCCAAAGACCAAGCAACAGTCCTGCGGCAGCTGGACCGTCTCCAGTGGCACCGATCCAGGCAGATTATCCACTCCGACGGGAGTGACGCCGTGCTCGTCAAGCCAGTGTAGGAAGGAGGGGACGTCAGAGTGATGGTAAACGTGCAAATACCGGTCAGTCACCATTGCGCCACGTCTATTCCAACGACGCCGCCCCAAGATATGAACGGCCGCGACATTAAAAGCGTTGGCGGTACGCACCACCGACCCGATATTGAAATCGTGTTCCCAGTTCTGAATAGCCACATGCAACCGGGAGCGCTGGGCGTCAAGGTCGGCGACGATGGCCTCCATCGTCCAGTAGCGGTACCGATCAATAACATTGCGTCGATCGCCTGAGGCCAACAGCTCAGGATCGAGTCTCGGGTCATCAGGCCACGGTTTGGGCATCGGCCCAACACCTACGACTGTAGTCCCTAACTGGCTGGGAGTCTGCAGTGAAGGGGCATCAGCGAGTTCATCAGCGGACGAGGCACACACGGACCAAAGATAGTCTTGACCCTATGTCGAGTCTCCTCATGACCCTCCCAGCCCTGCTCACCCCAACCTGGATGGACCCTCAGGCCATCATCCAGGGCACCGGTGCTGCTGCTCTGTGGATCGTCGCGCTGATCGCCTTCGCCGAATGCGGCCTTGCCGTGTTCTTCATGCCCGGAGACTCTTTGCTTTTTGCTCTGGGAATGTTTGCCGCCGTGGGCGTTAACTCAACCGTCCCTTTGGTCCATTACGGATCTGTGACGACGACCCTCATCATCGTCAACGTGGTCCTCATCATCTGCGCTATCGCAGGAAATATCTGCGGTTACTGGATCGGCTACCTGGTTGGCCCGAAGCTTTTCCGAGAGCGAGAAGGATTCATGGGTAAGGTGTTCTCCCCTAAACATGTGGACACCACCCATGAGTTCTTCCGCAAGCATGGTTCCGTAGCGCTCATCCTGGCCCGTTTCGTACCGATCGTGCGCACCTTCGTCACCATGATTGCCGGCGTGGGACGGATGACGTTTCAGAAATTCATCACCTATACCGCTATCGGCGGCATACTCTGGGTGCTCATCGCTGTCCAGGCTGGTTATTTCCTCGGCCAAATCCCCGTCGTTCGGAACAATTTCGAGGCGGCTCTGCTCCTCATCATCGTGGTGTCAGTGCTGCCGATGGGTGTCGAATGGCTCAAGGCCCGACGCAAGGGTCAGGTCAGCCAGCCACAATCAGCTCGGCGGTCCCGCGTCGAGTGAAGGCCGAGCTGAACGTGCCGTAGGTGAGGGAATCGACTCACCTACGACGGGAGTTCGCTTGCCACGGCTGGACCTGCCCCGGCGCTAGCCATCCTTCCTCTGGCGGATTTGCGATCACCTTGTCGCGTTCGGCGACAGCCTTAATCCACGTGTTAACTGGTGCGCTCCAAACGATAACCAACACCACCGCGACGGCCATGACCCCGATGACGTCAAACCCTCCTATAAACTCTGCGCCACGAGAAAGCCACCACATCCAACCCAGTGAGAGCACCGTGAAGAGATAGCGGTCGATGGCGTGGCCTCGACCCATCGTCACCGTCAAGACGCAACCCGCCAGTGGAGTGAGCAGATAACCGGTCCAGCCTCCCGAGTCCATGCCCAAGGCGAACGACGTCAGGATCGGGCCGAGGGTCGATTGGCTCTCGCTACGCCCAGCCACCCACAACCCACAGATGATGAGAGCCCACATGGTCGACAAACCGATCACAATGACCCGTGCCACAACGATCAGTTTGGGCATCCCTGGCAACGACGGCAGATAGCCATACCTGACTGTTCCCTCAGAGGTCGTATGGGTCATGGTGACATCATGTCACTTAGCGACAACCCGAACGAGAACCGTCATCGCCGCGATGTCTCACCAGGTCGCTACCCAGGACAACACCGCTGACCAGATGAGCACTCAGGAGAAGAAGGTCGCTCCGCCAGGCGGCCCCGGCGAGGATTCGGTGTCGCCATCGTGGAAAGGACGAGCATCTGCCAACAGCTTCGCCAGTGCATCACCAGCGATAAACCGGAACGGGACAGCCGCGCCGCTACAGCGTCGAGTCAGGTCCTCCTCGTGCAGCGGTCCGTTCGAGGCGGCCAGGACAATATTTCCGTAGCGACGCCCCTTGAGGGTCGCTGGCTCCGCCGCCATACAGACGTTGGAAAACACTTCTTTAACGGACCTCACGACTCGCTTAGTCCACACAAGGGGTGCGGAGTCAGCTAAGTTCGCTACCCCGATACCGTCGGAGTGCAGGATGCGGGATACATCGGCAAAGAACTCGACAGTGACGAGGTCGCCAGGAACCCGAGCGCCGTCGAAGGCATCGAGGATGACGACGTCAGCGAAATCCTCCCGCATGGCCGCGACCCCCGATCGTCCGTCTACCGGACGCACCTTGATCCCTGAACGCACCGGTAGCGGAGCCTTGAGACGGACCTCAGCCGTCAACTCGGCGTCGGGCTCACAGACGATCTGCGGGCTGGTCGGACGGGTCGCCGCGACATACCGCGCGAGGCACATCCCTGCCCCACCGAGATGGATGACGCGCATCCTCTCCCCCGCTGGACGGTGAACATCGAGATGATCGGCGATGCGTTGCATATAGTCGAACTCCAGACGGGTGGGATCGTCGGGATCGATCCACGACTGATCCGCGTCACCGACGCGCACCATCCACGCTCCCGCCACGTCCGGGTCGGGCAGAAGTCGGCTCATCGAGACCCCAGCCTTCCGGCCAGCCAATCGTGCACCCAGTCCGAATTATCGGCCATCCACCTCGAGATCGCAGTGTCCTCCTGGCCACCACGCTTAGTGGTATCGACCATGAGGTGCTCCAGACTAGACAGGTGGGCGTCGTCGATTGCGAGGTTCCGGATGAGCTGAGCGGCCTTGGGATGGTCCTTCTCAAATCCGGGGCGACCGAAACTGTAAATGAGCTCCGCGTTGGAGATGGCGTTCTTGGGATCATCGAGATCGCGTACCGGGTAAGCATCATAAGCCCAGTGCGGCCGCCAGAGAGTGACCGCGACGTTATTCCCTGCCTTGGTGGCTTTCTGGAGCTGGGCCAGCATCGCCGGCGTCGACGAGGTCTTGAGGGTAATGCTCGACAACCCGTACATCGGCAACGTCTGATGAGCGATGGTCTTCGTCATCTCGGCACCCGGTTCAATGCTGTAAATGACGTTCCCGTAAGCGCTACCAGTTTTCTTGAGATCGGCGATGGAATGTGCCGGTGAGTTTTTATTCACGGCAATAGTGAGTTTCGCATTGTCGTACCAGCACCCGAGATTCTCCAACTTCGGGCCGTACTTGCGGATGTAGCCAGCCTGGGTCACCGGAAGCCAGGAATCAGTGATGATGTCGATGTCACCGCCAGCAGTCGCCTGATACCCGACCCCGGCGTCAAATCCTTTAATGGTGACGGTGTAGCCGTCCTTCTTGAGGACTTGCTTGATGAGACCAGCTGTCGCCCAGGACTCATCCCATCCGTTGAACGCACCGATCGTCAGGGAGGTGTTGGTATCGGGCTTCATTGCGGTGATGTCCTTGGAACGAGCTCCTGGGGTGCAATGGGTCCACTTCTGGTCAGGCGTAGCACCTGCATGGGCCTCGGGGGTCGCCTCAACTCCCGAACGTGATCCGTTGGCCGCCTCGTCACCACTGTTGTAGACCCCGGCTGTCCCGGAACACCCCGCAAGTCCCAACCCGATCAGGCCTGCCAAGAACGCCATGGCTGCCACACCGTGCGACATCATCCATCTCCCATCCATCCAGCGCCCGATGTGGCGCAAGCCTTCAGAATCTCGTCGGAGGGCCGGTGCCGACTGTAGTCCGCGCCGGGCGACACCCAGCCTGGGATGCTTAAACCATGACCTTATTGTGTCCCTGCGGATCAGGACGGAACCTCGACCAGTGCTGCGGACCAATCCTCGACGACCCGCGTCACGCCGAAACCGCCGAAGCACTCATGCGGTCGCGCTACACCGCGAACACCCTGGGACGGTGGAATCACCTGTGGGCAACCTGGCACCCCCGTACCCGTCCCGATGTTGTCGATTCGCAGGGCGTGGAATGGACGGGTTTACAGATCCTTGCCACCAAGGATGGCCAACCGGGCGACATCACGGGAATGGTGGAATTTCGCGCCTCGTACCGGGCCGGGAAGCGCCACAACGTCCTCCATGAGGTGTCCCGTTTCCAGCGTCGCGCAGGCCGGTGGATGTATGTCGACGGGGACGTCGACTAAGCACTTAGTTCTTGCCAGACTCCGCCGCGGCCGAAGAGACGACGCTATCGAGCCATGTGCCGTGCGCACCGGACGTGGCATGACAACCACCGGGCACTGCGCGTTGCGTCTGATGTCTCAGATCCCAACACCGCACAACGGAGTGGGCTTGATAGTGCTGGCCGTCGTAGTCGTCTCCTCCTGGCTCACTCCGCTTGACGGGCGGCGGACTTCTTGGCACGGTCACGGCTGAGCGGATCAGTGATGGCCTCCAGACCCTTGCCCTCGGCGTCAACGCCCATGAACAAAGCGACGAGACCACCGGTAAGCATGATGCCGGCACCGATGAAGTAACCGCCGACAAGGGGGGCCGCGCGAGGAACCGTCACCGATGAGGTTACCGAAGATGAATGGAGCGATAGCACCGGCAATCTGGGCGATCGAGAAAAAGTAGCTAATAGCCTGGCCACGAACTTCCAGCGGGAAAATCTCAGACACTGTCAGATAGGCCGAGGAAGCTCCGGCACTAGCAAAAAGAAAGCGACGCACCAGAAGATAGTGTGGGTGGTCGGCGTCAGGGCGTCACGCTGGAACAGTATCGCACTGATAGCCAGCACTAGAGCAGCTATTCCGTAGGTGGCGAAAATCATCTTACGTCGACCAACAGTGTCGAAGAATCGTCCCAGTAGAATTGGGCCGAGTAGGTTTCCGACCGCGAATGGGATCATATACAAGCCGACGTCAGATTTAGACACTGAATAGAACTGCGACAGCACGATCTCATAGGTGAAAAAGATGGCGTTGTACAGGAAGGACTGGGTCACCATAAGGGTGACACCCAGCACAGTGCGCTTCCAATAGCGACGCAGGAACACCTCGACCAGCTCAGCACCAGACTCCTTAAACTCTACCCAACGCTGGGAGAAGTTGCGGCGACCTTGACGCCTCACCTCGGGTTCCAAGGTGATGGCCTGGTCGTCGCTAACCGGCTCAAGTTCATGCCCCGACTCCCAAACATCCTGCTCGATCCCGGCAACGATCTCTTCGGCCTGCTCACCGTAACCGTGCGTCAGCATCCACCGAGGCGACTCCGGAATGTGCTTACGAATAAGGATGACAACAATGCCGAGAACCGGACCAATAAAGAAGCCAATACGCCAGCCCCAAAACTCCGCGACCTTCGTCGGGTCAAGGAGGTAAATAGTGGCGACCGAACCGAGCATGACGCCAGCCCAGTAGGTGCCATTGACAGACAAGTCCACCCGACCGCGATACTGGGCTGGAATGAGCTCATCGATGGCCGAGTTGATCGCTGAATATTCACCACCAATACCAGATCCAGCAATAAACCGGCACACATAGAGGAACCACGTCGAGAAGGACAAACCTGCAATACCCGAACCAAGAAGGTAAACCAGGAGAGTCAGAGTGAAGAGTTTCTTTCGACCAATACGGTCGGTAAGTTTGCCGAAGAAGAGAGCACCAAGTACTTGGCCAAGCAGGTAGAAGGTTGCTGCCGCGGTAACCTCGGTGGTGGACATGTGCAGCGGTTTTGCAAAGCCATTTGCTGCGACGATCTGCACCTCAATACCGTCGAGGATCCACGCTGTTCCTAGACCGACGATAACCATGGTGTGAAATGTCGACCACGGCAGCCGGTCGATACGGGCCGGTATCAGTGATGTGATCGTTCGCTCAGTGGCTTGGGCGTCTGACACAGCGGTCCTCCTCCATGTGGGGATGGCGTGAGCAGGGTATACCCACACACTCCACCAAATAGTGAGAAACATCACAGCAGGGGCGTTGGTTCAACTGACCCAACGCCCCTACGAACTGTCACAACGCCGTCACACGGCAAGCGTTCGCCATCAGAGAATCACCAAACCGTCACCGGCCTCGTTGATGTCAAAGGTCGCCGTATCGCCCTCCTGCACTTGCCCAGACAACACCTTGCGAGCCAGCTGATCATCGATGGTGGTCTGCATCAGGCGACGCAGTGGTCGGGCACCGTAGATCGGGTCGAAACCCGCCATGGCCAGCCAGTCCTTACCGGCGTCGGTCACGGCAATGGTGATGCGCCGCTCGGCCAGCCGTGAATTGAGCTTAGCCAGGTTCGTCTCGACGATCCGTCCCAGATCGGCCATCGACAACGGGTCGAACATGACCACATCGTCGAGTCGATTCAGGAACTCGGGTCGAAACGCCTGACGCACCGCCCCCATGACGGCCTCACGCTTAGCATGGTCATCAAGGCTCGCGTCTGACAGGAATTGGCTACCCAGATTGCTCGTCAAGACCAAAATGGTGTTGCGGAAATCCACCGTGCGTCCTTGGCCGTCAGTCAGACGACCGTCGTCGAGCACCTGCAACAAAATGTTAAAGACGTCGGAATGAGCCTTTTCCACCTCGTCGAGCAAGATAACCGAGTAGGGGCGACGCCGCACAGCTTCGGTAAGCTGACCGCCCTCTTCGTAACCGATGTAACCCGGAGGGGCACCGACCAGACGTGAGACGGAGTGCTTCTCCATGTACTCACTCATGTCAATACGCACCAGAGCGGTCTCGTCGTCGAAGAGGAACTCCGCCAGGGACTTGGCCAACTCGGTCTTGCCGACGCCCGTGGGGCCCAGGAAGAGGAACGAGCCAGTCGGACGGTTCGGGTCGCTGATTCCGGCCCGGGAGCGACGCACCGCATCCGAGACGGTCTTGACAGCTCGATCCTGACCAATAAGACGTTCGTGCAGCCGCTCCTCCATATGGAGCAGCTTCTCCTGCTCGCCTTGCATCATCCGCCCCACGGGGATGCCAGTCCACGAGGAAACAACCTCGGCAATGTCGGAGGTACCGACCTCCTCGGACACCATCCGTGGGGTCTCCTCCTCAGCCTTGGCAGCAGCCTCCATCTCCTTCTCAAGGCCGGGAATCTGACCGTAGAGGATCTCGGACGCTCGCCCGAAGTCGCCCTCGCGCTGGTACTTGTCGGCCGCAGTCCGCAACTCGTCAATCCTTGTCTTGAGCTCACCGACCTTGTTGAGACCAGCCTTCTCAGCCTCCCAGCGCGACTCCAGGCCGCGCAGGGTCTCCTCCTTGTCAGCCATGTCAGCGCGCAACCTCGTTAGGCGCTGCTGGCTGGCCGGGTCGTCCTCCTTCTCGACGGCGAAGATCTCCATCTTCATGCGGTCGACTTCACGGCGCAGGGTGTCGATCTCCTCCGGAGAGGAGTCAATCTCCATGCGCAGCCGAGACGCAGCCTCGTCGATAAGGTCAATGGCCTTGTCAGGAAGCTGACGGGCGGTGATGTACCGGTGAGACAAGCTGGCGGCCGCGACAAGGGCTCCGTCAGTAATACGCACCTTGTGGTGGGCCTCGTAGCGCTCTCGCAAGCCGCGCAGGATGGCAATAGTGTCCTCAACCGACGGTTCACCGACAAAGACCTGCTGGAAACGACGCTCCAGAGCTGGGTCCTTCTCAATATGCTCGCGGTACTCGTCGAGGGTAGTGGCACCGATCATTCGCAGCTCGCCACGGGCCAGCATCGGCTTGAGCATATTGCCAGCGTCCATTGCTCCCTCTCCGGAAGCCCCGGCGCCGACGACGGTGTGCAGCTCATCGATAAAGGTAATGATCTGCCCCTCGGCCTCCTTGATCTCGTTGAGGACGGCCTTGAGGCGCTCCTCAAACTCGCCGCGGTATTTAGCCCCGGCAACCATGGAGGACAGATCCAAAGAGACGACGCGACGCCCTTTGAGAGAGTCGGGAACGTCCCCGGCGACGACGCGCTGAGCCAACCCCTCGACGACGGCAGTCTTGCCGACCCCCGGTTCACCGATAAGGACCGGGTTGTTCTTAGTGCGTCGCGCCAACACCTGGACGACGCGGCGAATCTCCTGGTCACGACCAATGACGGGGTCGAGCTTGCCGGCACGGGCGCGCTCGGTGAGATCGACGGAGTACTTGGCGAGAGCCGATTCGCCTCCCTCGGACTCCTCGGAGGTGACACGACGGTCTCCACGACCTTCATTGAAGGCCGCCGCGAGGGAGTCGGGCTTGAGGCCGAGCCCTGCCAGGCCGTTCTGGACGTCGGAGGGAACCGCCGTCAGCGAAATAAGAAGATGCTCGGTAGCGACGAAGGAATCGCCCATGGCCTCGGCACGGTTCTGCGCGTCGGCGATGACTCGGGCGAAGGCCCCGGACAGCTGCGGCTGAGCTACTGAGGCGCCGGTACTTGACGGAAGGGAGCGCATCGCTGCGGTAGCGACGGCGTCGACCTGCTGAGGATCAATCCCCAAGCCAGCTACCAACGGACTGACAGTGTTGTCTGGGATCGTGAACAGTGCGTGAAGAAGATGCGAGGGCTCCACGGATGGGTTCCCGTGGGCCAACGCATGCCGAGTAGCGGCGGTGACCGCGTCACGGCTCATCGTGGTGAGATTGGTGTCCATTACGTGCCTCACTGAAGTTGAGTTGCTATGACTCAAGTATGACTCCTGACGGGACACAATCAAGTGAAGTTGAGCGTATATGACTCAACTAGCCCAAGGGAGTCGCTCCCCTACCACCTCGGAACCACTGTGAGGTCCAGCCGCTCCGCGTCGTCACGGTCAGAATGACTGGAAGAGGACGGCCTCCCGTCCCAATTGTCAGATGACACGAACGACCCTCAGATGAACGCTCGTTCTCACCTATAGGAAAAGCGGAAGCTACCGCCACCACCCTGGCAAGATATTCCCCATGTCCGATCTGCGAACCGTCCCCAAGCACACCGCCCTCCTCATCGGGCTCATGATATTTGGGCTATTTTTCGGCGCCGGAAACCTCATCTTCCCGGTCGAGCTAGGGCGCCTCGCCGGCCACAGCGCCCCCGTAACCGCCGCAGGATTTCTCGTCACCGCAGTCGGGATCCCCATCGTGGCCATCATCTCTTCCGCCGTGTCGGGATGCTCCAGCGTCCACGGCATGACCTCGCGGGTGTCCTCTCAATACGCCACGATCTTCACCTGCCTGCTGTACCTGACCATCGGCCCAGCCTTCGCCATCCCGAGAACGGCGACCGTCTCCTACGAAGTCGGCGTGGCGCCCTTTATCCAAGGCCACGGCCCGGCACTGCCGATCTTCACCATCGTGTTCTTCGCGATGACTCTGGTCGCAGCCCTCAAACCCGGAAAGCTCATGGACTGGGTAGGGCGATATCTGACCCCACTGTTCCTTGCCCTGCTAGCCATCCTCATCGTGGCAACCCTCATCCATCCCATGCCCACCGTCGCGAATCGTCCCCCGCAGCCCCCGTACGATCACCAGCCCTTCATGCACGGCTTCCTCGACGGCTACAACACCATGGACGCGCTGGCGTCCCTCGCCTTCGCCATCGTCATCATTGAAGCAATCAATCAACGCGGCTCGACGGGCCGTCACGATGTCACCCATATCACAATCCGCGCCGGGCTGGTTGCCACCATCCCGCTGACCCTCGTCTACGTATCCCTGGCATGGCTCGGGCGCACGTCCACCCTCGTCGTCCCTAACGCTGCCAATGGCGGCGTCGTCCTGGCTGGGGTTTCACGCCACTACTACGGCACGGCCGGTCAGGTGTTGATAGCCGCCATCGTGCTGGTAGCCTGCCTCAAAACAGCGATCGGTTTGGTCGTGGCCTGTGCCGAGATCTTTCGTCGCATGTTCCCGGCGGGGCCGTCAGTGCGAAGCTGGGTCGTCATCTTCAGCGTGGCGTCAGCCATCATCGCCAACGCCGGTCTGACGACGATCATCGCCTGGTCGACCCCCGTCCTCATGTTCCTCTACCCGTTGGCAATCACGGCGATCATTTTGGGGCTGCTTGACCCGTGGCTGGGTGCCAGCCGCCTCCCCCACCGCATCATGACCGGATGCGTCGTCCTGGCTGCCCTGCCAGACCTGGTGCGCGCCCTGCCGATCCAAGGGTCAGGAACCCGCGCTATCACCCACGTGGCCGACATGGTCCTACCCTGGGCGTCCGACGGTCTCGGTTGGGGGCTTCCCGCCATTATCGGTCTGGCCGCCGGTTGGGGAGCCAGTCTCATCTTGGGTCGCCCCCGTCGTTGGGGCACGAGTAGCTGAGTGGCTTTACGCTTGCGAGAGCAAGTCTTCGAGCTTGACCAGGGTGTCGTGCCAGTCGTCGACCGCGACGCACGGAATACCCATCGCCTTGACAGGATAGTCGTTGCCGTGTTCGTCAAGACGATCACCGTAAAACAGCACATCCGCCTTGGATAGGCCCGTCATCTCAAGCAACTTGGCTATACCGAAGGACTTGTCTCGACCAACTCGAGTGATATCCACGGAGGTAGACCCCCCAGCGCGCACCTCAAGATCAAGGAGCTTCCCAGCAACCGCCTCACGCAGTTTAAGCTTCTTGTCGCCGCTGGGATCCCACGCTTTCTTCGCGTCGACGGGGGCCTGCTGACCCAGTGCGGAAAAAGTGATCTGCGACTCGCGGTCTTCCAGTACCGGACCCCAGGTGTGTTCCTCCCACAGCCCGAGGTCACGGGCGCAGGTTTCGACAGCTTCCATAGCACGGGACTTCTCGTCGTCGGTCAAAGCCTCGACGTAAATACGCTGCCACTCACCGTCAACACAGCGGTAGTACTGAGTACCGCAGGCGGGCAGCAGGTGGAGCCGATCCAGCCGGGGTGCGTCGACGAGAGCCTCGACGACCTGAGTCCGGAACTGACCGAACTGGCCACCAGAGATGACGCATACACTCGTGCGATCAAGCAAACGAACAATGATGCGGGCCATCTCCTGGGGAAGGCGAGTTTTCGAGGGGGCCAACGTGTCGTCTAGATCAAACGCGACAAGTTCAGGAATCACCCTCGAACTGTACAAGGCCGACGAATGCTCACGCACGACAACGGGCCCGCACGTTTCCCAGCGGGCCCGTCTGTCGAAGGGTCAGGACACCGATGCGGCGTAAATCGAGTCGATAGAGGCACGCAGAGTCTGATCGAACTCCTGCTGCGACTGTGCGACGTTTAGCCCCTCGGCCAAAGCACGAGAGAAGCTCGCGATGAGTCCCCTGTTGCGGGCCAGCTTCTTGTTGGCCTCCTCACGGGAGTACCCACCAGACAGGGCGACAACGCGCAGGACCTTCGGATCCGCAATGAGGTCGGCATACAGGTCTTCGGAACTCGGGATCGTCAGCTTCAACATGATTTTGGCATCGAGCGGCAGAGAGTCGATGTGGGCGCGGATGAGGTTGTGCAGCCTTTCCTCAGCCTTCTCCTTATGTAGAGCGTGGATGTCGACCTCGGGTTCGAGGATCGGCACAAGACCCGCAGCGCGCACCTGTTCGGCCAGTTCGAACTGCTGGTCGACAATCTTTTCAATGCCAGCTTTGTCATCATCCAGGATAACAGAGCGCTCTTTGGTACCGAAGATGTGCTTGTCCTCGACGGCGCGATGCAGCAACTCGTCGAGGCCGGGAATCGGCTTCATGAGACGAACGTGGCGGTCTTCGTCAGCCAGGCCCTTATCAATCTTGAGAATGGGAACAATGCCCTTCTTCTCCCACAGGTAATCACCGGTGGGGATTCCCTCGATCTTGCGATCCATCGTCATCTCGAACAGGATCGCCGCGAGAATATGGTCGCTAGTAAAAGACGGGCTGGTGATGATCCTGGTCCGCATCTCGTGGACGAGATCGAACATCTTGTCCTGATCGTCTCCATAAACCTCAGGTTCTACCCCATATGCCTTGAGGGCCTTCGGGGTAGAACCGCCGGACTGGTCCAAGGCCGCAATGAATCCGGGCGCAGTACCCATGCGTTCAGTCTGCTGAGCGCGCGCATTAGTGGCTGTCATGGCGACATCTCCTTCGACTTCGATGACGTCTTCCAACGTACCCGAAAACGTGGGTCACGAAAGGTTTAGCGAGGGATCTCGTGCCACTCCCGAGCCATCCTCACCAACCCCGGGGCATGACAATTCCCAGCTTCGATCCGATCAATCGTTACCGCGATGAGTGTGGCCGATCCGGTATCAGTCATTGACTGAACGAAACCATGCAAAATGGGCCCCTGCATCTCTAACCGGGGTGCTCCCTCAGCGCTCGGCGCCCACTCGGTGCCGGCAAAGTGATCGGCCCCTGGCACAGCGAAGTCATCAGCGAGGTCCGCGCGATCTGCATCAAGCATGTGGACGATGACGCGGGACTCCTCCGTCAGGGTGGCCAGGGTCGTCGAACCATTACCCAACGACACCGACACAACAGCCGGGACGACTGACACCGACGCCAGGGAGGAGACCGTCAAGCCCTCGGGCCCAGCCGCTCCCATCGTCGTGAGGATCGCCACTCCAGCAGGGTACCCGCGAAATGCAGTGGCCAAATCGTTGGCTAGCTCGTGGGCAGAGGTCGGTGCGGGGTTCGGCGTCGTCACCCGCTTGAGTTTGTCACTCATTTTCACGATTGTCGCCAGAAAACTGCCCTCAAGGATCATGCACCCATGACCGTCTCGACGACGAGAACCACGTTGAGAGCCGAGACTGCTGCCACGACGATCCACGCGATGGCGGCCATGACACGCCCATTCGTCCATTGGCCCATCAGCCGCCGATCGCCGGTGAACCGAGCCAACGGCACCAACACGAGCGGCAACCCCATGCTCAACAGCACCTGGCTCCAGACGAGGGCCTGAGTCGGATTGGCTCCGGATGCCAGAATGATTAGCGCCGGGATGATCGTCACAAGTCGCCGGACCAGCATCGGCACCCTCATATGGAGAAGCCCGGCCATGATCTCAGCTCCGGCATACGCGCCAACGGAGGTTGAAGCCAGACCTGACGCGAACAGCCCCACCGCGAAAATAAGCCCCACTACCGGCCCCATTGAGTTACTCATGGCTGCATGAGCCTCAGCTATGCCGTCGATACCCTTAACACCTTGCAGGCTCGCCGCAGCCAACAGCAGCATCGCAATATTCACCGATCCTGCCAGCACCAGAGAGACCGCGACATCCCATCGGGTTGCTCGCAACAGCGTGGTGATCCGTTTTGGCCTGTCGTCGGTCCCGTGGCGATCACGCACCAGGGAAGAGTGCATGTATACCGCGTGAGGCATGACTGTAGCGCCCAGCATCGACGTGGCGAGCATGACGGTTTCAGTACCTTCAAACCGGGGCACTAGGCCTGACGCGACCCCACCCCATGACAGCGGGGAAAAAGCAAGACCGGCGGTGAACCCGATGGCGATGACGACGAGCATCCCGATAATGACGATCTCGAAGGTGCGCTGGCCATGACGCGACGGGATCGCCAAAATCGCCAGCGACAACGCCCCGGTCATAAGTCCACCTACGATCAGTGGGAGCCCGAACAGAAGCTGCAGGGCCACCGCCCCACCGATGACCTCCGCCAGATCAGTGGCGGCAGCGACAAGCTCGGCCTGAAACCAATAGGCCAGACGACTACCACGACGCGGCAGTGCCCCTCCGACAAGTTCGGGCAAGGAATGTCCGGTAACCAATCCGAGCTTGGCGGACAAATACTGCACCAACATCGCTACGACGTTGGCGACGACGAGCACCCATACCAGCAAGTAGCCGTAGCCGGCTCCGGCTGCCAGGTTCGCGGCGACGTTTCCCGGGTCGACGTACGCCACGGCGGCGACGAAAGCTGGCCCCATAAGGCGTATCACTCGGTTGCTCACATCGCCATCATGTCCCCTCAGGCAAGGAGCCCCAAAACGCCACAACTGTCACCCGTCAGGCGGCGAGCTGAATCGTCATGAAATCCACCGACGGAAGGATGTCACACGCGTCTGGTAGCCGTAGGGTCAGGAAAGTGAGCAGCGCTTCGATACCCCCACGACGCCCCCCGGGACGTTTGCGTCGTGGTTACCGATGGCTGCACGCCCACCCCATGATCCTCGATTCAGTAATGGCCTTCCTCGTCCTCATCGCCGCATTCGCGACGTGGGGACACGACACCAACCACAACACCGCTTACCGCGCATGGATGGCGCTGTGGGTACTGACTGTCTGTGCGTCCTGGGTGTGGGCCCGCACCAAGCCGGAAGTGACCGCTTCGGTGCTAGTCGCCTCACACATCCTTCAGCTAGCGGTCTACCCGTTCCCGTCACCGCAAAACACCCTAGTCCCCCTCATCCTCTATCAGGTGTCACTGAAGACCGACCCGCCCCGGCGCAGATTCTGGCTGGCCATGTGCGTCGTCGGCCCGGTTTCCGCCGGGGTGAGCTGGGGATTCGCCCCGACGACCTCCGAACCCATCAGCTATAACACTCACCTCATCCGCTTCTCCGTCATCATCATCGCGTGCATGGCCAGTTGTTTGGCAGCGTGGTTTGCCGGCAGCGCCACGAGAGACCGACGTCAAACCATGGCAGCGTTGCGCCAACGTGCCATCGACCTGGAGCGCGAGCGCGACCAAAGCATCAGGCTAGCCACCCAGGAGGAGCGGGCCAAGATCGCCCGGGACATACACGACATTGTCGCCCACTCCTTGTCGGTCATCGTGGTGCAGGCAGACGGTGGCGCCTACCTGGCTCACCATGAAGAGGCCGGCGATATCGAGACCCGACTGTCAGCCAGTGGGCAGGCCCTCGACACGATCGCTACGACGGCCCGTCACGCCCTTGACGAGACTCGACGTCTCGTCGGTGTGCTGCGTGACAACGATGCTGGCCCGCAGCTGTCCCCCACTCAGGGCCTTGACGACATCCCCAACCTCATCAGGGAGATGAAGGGAGCTCTCGCCATCACTCTGACGATCAAAGGCCGCTCGGAATGTCACGAACCGTTGTCCCAAGGCGCCGAACTCGCCTGCTACCGCGTCGTCCAAGAAGCCCTCACCAATGTCCTTAAACACGGCGGCCCGACGGCAACCGCCCACGTCACCATCAGCCACCACCCCGATGATGTCACCTTGGACATTCTCGACGATGGCCGCGGTACTAGCGTCACGGGTATCGAGCGCGCCGACGGGGCCGGACATGGCCTGGTGGGGATGCGAGAACGAATGTCCGCTTGGGGTGGCACCCTTGAGGTAGGGAGTCGCCCGGGCCACGGGTTCCGAGTCCGTGCCGTCATCCCTACCCGTTGATCGTCAGTTTGAGCCCCGAAGGACCACGCCATGACCGACCCGATCCGACTCCTCCTGGCCGACGACCAGCAGATGGTGCGCGCCGGGTTCCGCCTAGTCCTTGACGCCCAGCCGGATATGTCCGTCGTCGGGGAGGCTAATGACGGAGCTGAGGCCTTACAGCTCGTCGACGAGTTGGCCCCCGATGTTGTCCTTATGGATATCCGGATGCCTGTCCTTGATGGTTTGGGCGCCACCGAGAAGATCATGACAAGCCACCCTGAGGCCAAGATCCTCGTGCTGACGACCTTCGACCTTGACGAGTACGTCCACTCTGCGCTGCGAGCAGGGGCGTCCGGATTCATGCTCAAAGACGCTGGGCCCACCGAACTACTAGCCGCCATCCGCGCTGTCCGCGACGGTGACTCTGTCGTCGCCCCGTCGGCCACTCGCCGCCTCATAGAGAGGTTCATCCCCCGTCAGGGCGAAGGGGCTGCGACCATAACCGACCCGAAGCTCGTCGAGACTCTCTCAGACCGGGAGCGCGAGGTGCTTACCTGCGTCGGCGAAGGACTCACGAACGCCGAGATCGCCGAACGGCTCTACCTGGCCGAGACGACCGTCAAAACCCACATTGGCCACATCCTGTCAAAGCTGGGGCTGCGCGACCGCGTCTCCATGGTCATCACGGCCTATGATGCCGGTCTGGTGCGTCCGGGTCGCTGACCTTTCAGTTGACTACGGCGCTGCCGAAAATGGGCACATCCTCCTGCGGTAGGAGAGCCGAAACCACCCCCGGGACCGATGTGTGACGAGGGAAAACACCCTTAGCGTCAAAGGTGTTGTTAAACCTCTGACACAGGAGTTTCCATGTCTGCCTCAGTGACGGCCGCAACCACCATGACGTCTCGCACGGCCTCAGCGGTCCGCACTCTCGACCTCACTAAAACATACGGGTCCGGGACGACCCTTGTGAGAGCCCTGCGGTCGGTGACCCTCGACATACCTTCCGGACGGTTCACCGCAATCATGGGAGCGTCAGGTTCGGGCAAGTCGACCCTGCTGCACTGCATCACCGGGCTCGACTCCCCTACTTCGGGCCGGGTGTGGATTGGCGATACCGAGATCACCCATCTCGACGACGACGCCCTCACCAAGCTACGTCGCCAGCACGTCGGGTTCGTGTTTCAATCTTTCAACCTCATGCCCACTCTCAGCGCTGCTGACAACATCACCCTGCCGCTGCGTCTGTCGCACACCAAGGTCGACAAGGAATGGTTTGACCACATCACCGGAATGCTCGGCATTACCGAGCGTCTTGGCCATAAGCCGTCGCAGATGTCTGGCGGACAGCAGCAGCGCGTCGCCGTCGCCCGCGCCCTGGTGACCCGCCCCGACGTCATCGTCGCCGACGAGCCGACCGGCGCCCTCGATTCGGAGGCCAGCGGCGATCTGCTCACCTTCCTGCGTCACTGCGTCGACGATCTTGGTCAGACCGTCGTCATGGTCACCCATGATCACGACGCCGCTGCCAGGGCCGACGACATCGTCACCGTAACCGACGGCCAGGTCTCGACCGCTCGCAGCCAGGAGGCCCTGGCATGATCCACGAACGTCGTCGTCTTATACCCACGATGATCGCCGTCATCATTGGTGTGGCCTTCGTAGCCAGCACGCTGATGTTGATGGACTCGATCAAGGCCTACACGCTACGTATCCAGGCAGCAGCTGTCGGGGACGCCACCGCAGTGGTGACCGCTAAGGAGCCCTCGAAGCCTATGTCCTCGATAACTGTCGACAAGGTTGCCGCAGTGCCCGGCGTGACCTCAGTGGAGCAGACCCGTAACGCCTTCCTCCAGCGCACCGACAACGGGCAGGCCTCCTTCGTCAACGGTCACCTGGTCCCGGCCCATCCCCACTTGGTCAAGGGCCGAGCACCAGCCAAGCTGGACGAGGTAGCCGTCAACCAATCCACTGCCGGCAACAACGCCGGGATCGGATCGAAGATCATCGTCAACGACCCCTCCCGAAACGGTGCGAAGCCCATTACCCTCACCGTGGTTGGTGTGCTCGACCCGGACGCCCGCACCACGACCACACCGACTTCCCCGGAAATTTACCTATCGGCCGCCAATCTGGGACGCATCAGCGGTCATTCCGGTGCCAATACCGTGTACGTAAACTCTGACCGCCCTGCCTCGCAGATCGCGCAGGAGGTTTCGAAGGTTGTCGGCACCACAGCAACGGTCCGCACCGCCGACGACGAGCGAGCCTATGAGGCCAACCAAGCCTCCCAGGGATTCGCCGCCATGACGACCTTCATGGGAGCCTTTGCCGTGATCGCCCTGGTTGTAGCCGCGATCGTTATCGTCAACACCTTTACGATCCTCGTCGTACAACGCACTCGCACCCTCGCCCTGGCGCGCTGTATCGGTGCCACCCGAAAACAGGTGCGACGCTCGGTTCTCGGGGAAGCGCTCATCGCCGGTCTCATCGGGTCGGTTGTCGGAACTGCCCTGGGTATCGGCGTCACCCAGCTCATGCTTATGGGCCTCAAGGCTGCTGGATCGCCGATCGACACCTCAGTGAGCGTCACCGTGACGTCCTGCATCATCCCAATCCTTGTAGGTGTGGTCGTCACAACTCTGGCTGCCTTGCCTCCGGCACGACGCGCCACCAAGGTCACTCCAGTGGTGGCACTCCAGCCGGTGACTGAGACGCCCACTCGCAAGATTGGACGGGTCCGCGTCGGGTTCGGAACGCTGCTCTTCCTCGCTGGTACTGCCCTTGCCATCACCTGCGCAACGAGCGATATGGAGACGAAGAACGCCGTGATGTGCGGGGTCGCCGGCGGGTTCATCAGCTTTGCCGGAGTGCTCGTGTTAGCTCCTGTCCTCATCGGAAGCCTAGGCCGAGCCATCGGTGTCGCTCGTCCTGGCGGGATTCCCGGGGAGCTGGCTATCGAGAACACCCAGCGCAACCCACGCCGCACTGCCACAACGGCGTCGGCTTTGCTTATCGGCGTCACCCTCATCGCCACCGTTGCGACGGGTGCCGCCACCGGTCGGGCCTCCATTGGCAACATGATGAACGGGCATTTCCCCGTTGACGCTACTGTGAGAGCCCAGGGCCCGCTCAACAACGCCACCATTGGCGACGTCAAGAGGTCCGACGGTGTCTGGCAGGTCGCCACTGTGACGACGGTCCCCGGCACGGTTGAGGCCGGTGGCAAGGCCACAAAGGTCGCTGTCCAGGCAGCGTCTCCGGAGTTCCCCAAGGTCGTCCGTGACGAGTCCGCTGCCAAGGGACTCGACGACAGCCACGCTGTGGGAGCGCTGCCTGGGGCCGCCGATGGCAGCAAGATCACCGTCACCGTTAATGGGAAGAAAGCCAATCTGACCCTGGTACGACATGGCAAGGACAACGAGGGACTCATCGTCACCCAAGGCATCCTCACCAAGCTGGCGCCCCATGCCCAACCCACTGAAATCCAGGTGCGTTATCAGGACGGCACCGATCAGTCCAAGGCCACCCAAGCCCTGTCCAAGTCGATGTCGACCCACCCAGGGGTAACGGTAACGTCATCGGCCGATCAGAAAGCCCAGATGGACAAGATCATCAACATCATGCTTGGGATGGTCGTCGGGTTGCTGGTGATTTCGGTCATCATTGCCATAGTCGGCGTCGCGAACACCTTGGGTCTATCGGTGGTAGAGCGCACCCGTGAGATCGGACTGTTACGCGCCCTCGGCCTGACTCGCGCACAGGTCCGATCGATGTTCGGCAAAGAAGCGCTCATGCTCTCGGGCATCGCAGCGATCCTGGGCATTGCCCTGGGGATCGGGTACGGCATCGCCGGATCCCACGCCCTTTTTGGCTCCCTCATGACCGTCGAGACATCCGTGCCATGGTTGCAGCTGCTCATCGTCGCCCTCGTTGCCGTGCTGGCCGGATGGCTGGCATCGGTGATCCCAGGCCGTCGAGGAGCCACGATCAAGCCGGCCGTCGCACTAGCTGAGGAGTGAGCAGACCTAGCGCCCTCGTGGTGACTGAGTGAGGTTTACAGCAAGCCCTGCTGCTGTAAAGCCGGGATAACCCGGTCACACAGCAGCGGGGCCTGACGCACGTCGTCATAGCAGTGGTCGAGGTCAGTCCACTCGTACTCGACGATCTCGGAGTCTGGGACGGGCTCAGGCCAGATCTCACGCCAGTTGCACACGTAGACCACACACCGGATGCCGTCAGCGTCATGGTTAGCTGCGGGGGCGTCAAAGGTGCCGAGGTGCTTGAGGTCGTCCGGATCAAGAACCAGACGGGTTTCTTCTCGGGCCTCGCGAATGGCGGCCTCCAGCGGGGTCTCCCCCAGCTCAATCTTGCCTCCCGGCAAGATGACGTGATCGGCCCCCTTCTTGCGGACGTTGAGGCAAGTCCGGCCTCGCATCAGGCACACGGCGGCTAAGCTGAATATCACGCGGTCAGGGTATCGGCCGGAACCATCCCGCCAGGTCACCACACACTGGACGGACGGCGCCACGTCGCGCCCACCCTTCGATCAACACCGGTTCCCATCGACACCCGCCTCTAAACTCACAGACCGTGACCGAACCCGACCAGCAACTGCATCGCAGTCTGCGCAACCGACACATCCAACTCATCGCCTTGGGTGGCGCAATCGGAACCGGTCTGTTCTACGGAGCAGCCGACTCTATCGCGGCCGCCGGACCGGCGGTCATCGTCAGTTACCTCATTGGTGGCGTAGTGATCTATCTCATCATGCGAGCTCTTGGCGAAATGAGCGTCCACAACCCGACTTCGGGTGCCTTCAGTGAGTACGCGCACCAGTGGTGGGGAGATCTCCCCGGGTTCATCTCCGGCTGGAACTACTGGTTCAACTACATCTTCGTGTCGATGGCCGAGCTCTCGGTGGTCGGGATCTACATCAACTATTGGTTCCCTGTCGTCCCCCGGTGGGTGTCAGCGGCGGTACTGCTTGCCATCGTCACAACCGTCAATCTCCTCCACGTCCGCGCCTACGGAGAAGTGGAGTTCTGGTTCGCCATCATCAAGGTCGTCGCGATTATTGCCATGATCGTCCTGGGCCTGTGGATTATATTCTTCGGCACCGGCTCCACCCCGGCGACTGGCATCGGCAATCTGTGGCGCAATGGCGGATTTTTGCCTCACGGCGTCACCGGGATGCTCGCCGGGATCATCGTCGTCATGTTCTCCTTTGGCGGCACCGAGCTCATCGGCATCACCGCCGGTGAGGCCGAAGATCCGCAGCGCTCCATCCCCAGGGCCATTAACCGAGTCGTCGGGCGCATCCTGCTGTTCTACGTCGGTGCGCTCATCGTCATGGTGGCGATTGTCCCGTGGACGAAGATCGACGGAAATGCCAGCCCCTTCGTCCAGATTTTCGACCTCGTCGGGATCCCGGGAGCGGCAGCCATCCTCAACCTCGTCGTTCTCACCGCAGCGATCTCGGCGTATAACTCTGGTCTGTACGCCAATGGACGCATGCTCCACGCCCTGGCCCATCAAGGGGATGCCCCCGCCTTCCTCGGCAAGGTAAATAAGGCCGGGTCGCCGTGGGCCGGGGTACTTCTGTCTAGCGCCGTAACAGCTATTGCAGTGGTCGTCGTCGGGCTGCTACCGGAACAGGCGTTCGTGTACATCATGTCGATCGCCATGATCGCCGCAATCATCAACTGGGCGACGATCATCATCACCCAGATGCTCTTTCGTCGCCGTCTCGATCCTGAATCCCGCTCCGAGCTGCGTTTCACGATGCCGGGAGCCCCCGTCACCAACTGGATCGTGCTGGCCTTCCTGGTACTCATGGTCGTCGTCATGACAACCATGCCGCCCTACCGGATCGCGGTGGCTATCGGCCCCATCTGGCTGGCTGTCCTGGGCCTGGGGTGGCAGCTGTCACGGCGCCGTCAGACTTTGTAAACGATCGGGTAAAACGACCGATAGGCGGTGACCCGAGGCTGTTTAGACCAGCACAATCACCTGTACTAGTAGGATTTTGACGACGGTTCCTAACGCGAAAAGGGCACCGTAGGCCGACTCGATCCGTTCGTCATTAACGAGAGAGTTGGCGTAGCTAAGGATGGCGGGCTGACCAACGAAGCCTGCAAAAGCACCCGTAGCGCGCTGGGCCGAAAGCTTCATACACCAGGCTGCTGCGATGACGATCGCACCACCAAGGACCAGGGTCACAGCCGAGACGGCAATAACCGCCAGACCCGTCCCGCTCACCGCCTGGGACAAGAATGCTGGCCCGGACGCCAGCCCGACGCAGGCCAGGAAGATCATGAGCCCGAGCTGACGCAGAATCGCGTTCGTCGCGTGCGGCAATTGCCACCGCAGCGGCCCCGTACGGTGAATCGATCCTAAGATCATGCCCATGACCAGCGGCCCAGCAGCGGTTCCCAGCTCGAACTGCAACCCCCTGGGCAGGGCCACCATGAGGGCACCGAGCAATAAGCCAAGAGCGGCACCCAATCCCAAAGACAGAGCATCCACTTGGGAGACGCGAGCCTCAGAGTCGCCAAAGAGGTCCGCAGCGTCGGAAAGGCGATGAGCTGGCACAACACACAGCACCCGATCTCCTGGCTGCAGGACGATATCGCTGCGAGCCAACATATCGAGGTCACCGCGACGTACTCGCGTCACCTTGCCACTGGTACGTCCGCGCACATCGATGCTGCCTAAGGTGCGGCCCACCAAGGCCGGGTTGGACACCACAAAGCGCCGGAAATCGAGCTCGTTGCGCTCGTTGGTGAGGGTGCGCTCGGAGACGTGCCCGAGGTGCTCGACAGCACGATTGACGTCGTCAGGGTTTCCGACCACCAGCACCTGATCACCGACGTGGAGATCGTCGTCGGGGGTGGCCAATCGCATCTCGCCATCGCGCAGCAGATAGGACATCCGAACCTGGTCGTCATTAAAGCCAGGGGTCTGCCGGATCGATGTCTCCCGGTCGACGACTGTCGACACCGCGGTAAGCCCAGCCTCAGCCATTGAGGTGTTGTCTTTGCTGGCCGGCCAGCATCTCTTAGCAATGATTGCGACCATAATGAGCCCGACGACGACGCCCACGGGATAGGACAGCGCATACCCCACAAGAGTATCTGCGGCTCCATGGGTAGCCATCGATGCGGCGTCAATGGCTGGTGAGGTGAGGACACCGGCGTACAGACCCGCAACGTGAGCCGGGGTTAAACCGAAGAGTCGCCCCAGGCCGAGTCCAGCTGCGGCCATCACTGCCAACCCGACGACACCGGCGAGCATGAGGCCCCACTGACGTTTGAGGTCAGATAAGAAGGTCGATCCAGCAGCCAGGCCCACGGTGTAGCAGAACAGCACGACGCCTAGGCCTTTGATCATCCCCAGGTTTTGACCGAAGCGAGGATCAAGGGCCCCGACGACCAGCCCCATAAACAGGGCTCCAGCGGCACCAAATCTCAACGGGCCAAACTTGATTTGGCCTAGCAAGGCGCCGGAGGCCAGGACGATCAGGATCGTCAGCAGTTGATGCGTGGCAAGAAAGTCGGTCAGTACTGTCATGAAGCTCCTGGCATCGTGCCGACGTTCCCGCCGCGACGGCAGGATGCGCGTCGCAGCAATCCCGGTCGATCCGGGACTTAACCCTTGAATTGTAGGCCTTCGCTCAGACACAGAGGTTGCACACAGCTGCATGGATTGATGCCGCCCAACGCGAAGGTGCCGCCACAACGAATCGCGACGGCACCCGTGATGCGCTCCATCAGGGCTTGACCAGGATACGGATCGGGTTGCCCTGGTGGGACTCGAGCTCCGCGATGCCGCTCTCGACATCCTTCAACGGGATGACCCTTGAGATGGACTCCGTGAGGTCCAGGCGGTGATAGGACAACATCTCGGCGAGCAGGGCGATGTCCTGAGACTTGTAACCAAGGTGGCCAAGGACCTGCTTGCGTTGCAGGTTGAAGTTGAGGAATGGACCAGCGTCGATGTCCTGGGCGGACAGCCCAACCGAAACCGCCTTGCCATCAACGTCGAGGGAGTCGACGCAGGCACGCAGCGTCGGCTTGATGCCGACGGCGTCGAAGGCAACGTCGATCATGCGGCCATGAGTGATGTCCTCGATTTTCTGCATGAGCTCGGGGTCGTCGCTACGCAGAGTGTGGTCGGCGCCGACTCGCTTAGCGCGCTCGAGGACAGCGTCATTGAGATCAATAGCAATGACGGGGACGCCGCCGGCAAGCTTGGCTAGTTGGACGAGGTGGGTTCCGACACCGCCGACGCCCCACACGGCCACGGCATTGCCCATGTGGACCTTGCCGGTACGCACGACGGCAGCATACGGGGTAGATACGGCGTCTGCGAGCAGAGCGGCCTGGTCCAGTGGGACGTTGTCAGGGATCTTCGTCATACCGGAGGCCTGCGCAATGTGGTACTCAGCCCATGCGCCGTCGTAGGCAAAAGCCATGAGGTTCAGATCCAGACAGTCCGTGAAGGCACCGCGGCGGCACTTGCGACACTTGAGACAAGGGCGACCGGCGGATGGGATGACGCGGTCACCCTCCTTCCAACCGATGACGCCCGCACCGAGCTCGACGATGGTTCCGGATGCCTCATGGCCCTGAGTCACTACTGGCAGAGCTGCAGGGAACGCACCGCTAATGAGACTCAGGTCAGAATGGCAAATACCGCAGTAAGCGACCTTGACAAGCACCTCACCGGGTCCCGGGTGCGGGATCGGGATATCTTCGAGGGTGATAGACCGATCTGCGGCGTGGAAACGTTCAGCAAGCATGGTTTCTGTCATCGTTGATCCCCTCTGTGAGCGCGCCGACCCCATTGCCAACTGCCAACGCTATTGATGCCGAGGTTAATACGCCATCCTGCGGTTTGCTCGCTACTTCAGCCGATCAGGACAGTGCGGCCTCGACAGCCTCCGCTAGCACCTTGTGCCCTTGCTCGGATGGATGATCCCCGTCGTCAGTGAGCAGTGCTGTGTCATCACGCGTGCCATCTGCTCCCCTAAACGGGGTACGGAAGTCGACGTAGACCGCTCCGACCTCGTGGGCGATCTTCTTGACGTTGGCGTTGAAGGCCTCGGTGATCATATCGGTCACCTTGACGTAGTCGGGCCCGTTCTCGCGGCCCGCCTTGCCGTCCAGCCCCACGTCCCAATACCCGGTGACGACAACAGTCGCTCTCGGCGTCTTCATCGCGGCCTTGACGCGTTCCAGGATCGTCCGCACTCGATCAGTCACACCGTTAACATCATCAGCTATACATGACGCATCAGAATGAGCACACTGACCCACCATTGTGTCGAGGTCGAAGTCGTTCGCACCGATCGTCACTATCGCTAGATCAGACGTTGCCAGCAGAGCCTTCGCGTTATTGGACTCAAGCTGGGTCAATAGGTCAGCGGTCTTGTATCCCGATACCGACTCGTTATGCACAGCAGCCTTCACCCCGGCTTTACGTGCCATATCGGTGCCGACTCTCTCGATGAACGTCGTGCAGCCGGTACATGTGCCGCCCTGCGGCACCGAATCACCCAGGCCGAGGGTCGCCAAAGTTCCGCCATGCTCTGTCACCTGCCCAGCTGCGTACGCCGCAGGTGTTGGAGCTTGTAACGGCGTGACCGTCGACGAGACAGCAGAGAACGCGCTCGTTGCCGGGCCCGGCGCGCTCGCGGCGCTAGACCTGTAGCGACTCTGAAACACCGACCCGAAGGCATGGGTATAAGGTCGCAACCCGATCGCTATTCCCGCCACGATCACCACAGCGACCACAACACTGAGAATCTTAAGAATTCTCTTCATACTCTCATCCTGCCTTACCAAGCCTCACCTGCATACCTCTCGCAGCAGGAGTCCAATCTGCATTCAGCAGATTCACAGCAGGCCACACCATCGTGGTCTGAAGTCAACCACGATGAGAAGGCAGTGCCAACTGGGCATGAACGACCGTCCGACCCATATGCACCCGGCCGGTCGACTCAGCAGTAAAGACTCTCGGATCTTCACTGCCCTGGTAACGCGCCACTTGCATCCCACGCACGGTGTCGGTGAGCTCGTCCACCTGCTCCGACAACTGTTCGATCCTACGTTCCATCTGAAGGATCCTTCGGATGCCGTTGAGGTTAATCCCCTCTTCCTGGGACAGATGCTGGACCATCCGCAACGCAGCAACGTCACGCATCGAGTAGCGACGCCCCCGCCCCCGAGTGCGTTCGGGCACTACAAGCCCGAGCCGATCGTAAGTGCGCAGGGTCTGAGGGTGCATTCCGGCGAGCTCTGCCGCCACTGAGATGGCGAAGATGGCAGCGTCCTTGTCGATCACCGCAAGATCAACAGCGTCGGATAGATTCCTGCTGCGCCTCACCATCTCACTTCACCTCCCATGGTCGCGGAGTGGCCTGGGGGAGGGAGTCACGAAGTCTCTCCACGACATGCCGGGCGTCGTCGTCAAGACTCTCCGGGACAGCAATCTCAACGGTGGCGAGTAGATCCCCCCTGCTGCCGTCGGAACGCGGCACTCCACGCCCCCGCACCCGGAAGGTACGGCCATTCGGTGTCCCAGCCGGAATACGCAGTCGAACGGTCGTTCCCGCTAGAGTCGGCACCTCCACCTCGGCGCCCAGAGTGGCCTCTGGAAAGGTCACTGGCACGGTGACGGTGAGGTTGTGGCCGTCACGACCAAAGATCTCGTGTGGACGCACCGTCACCTTGACGTAAAGGTCACCCGCTTTCCCGCCATTCTCGCCAGGAGACCCCTTGCCCTTAATGCGAATGCGCTGACCATCCTCCACCCCGGCAGGGATGCGGATCTGCATAGACTTGGTGGACTTAGCCCGACCCGATCCGTGGCAGACCTGACAGGGGTCCTCAACGATCATGCCTCGACCGTGACAATCCGGGCAGGGCTCGGTCATCTCGAACACCCCACCAGCCGAGCTAGCATGCATACCCGACCCTTGACAGGTCGAGCACACTCGCGGAACGGTACCAGCCCGAGCTCCAGTCCCCCGACATGCCTGGCAGGGTGCCTGAGAGACCATGTCCATAGTGACGGTGGTCCCAGACACGGCATCGTCGAAGGAAATCGTCGTCTCCCCCTCAACGTCAGCTCCCCGACGTGGCGACCGGGACGCTGTGCGACGTCCCCCGCTAGCCCCAAAGAGATTGCCGAACAGGTCACCGAACCCGTCCCCGTTGGAGGCAGTACGTAGAAAATCCTCCACGTTGACGCTGGTCTGCGCTCCACCACGCGGGAACCGGAATCCACCTGCTGATCCGAACAGGCTACGAGCCTGGTCGTACTCCTTGCGCTTCTTGACGTTCGACAGCACGTCGTTGGCCTCCGAGGCCTCCTTGAAACGAGCCTCAGCGGCTTTATCACCAGGGTGGGAGTCGGGATGGTTGTCCCGGGCGATCTTGCGGAACGCCTTCTTAATTTCTTCGGGCTTCGCGTCCTTGGAGACACCGAGGATCTTGTAGTAATCCTTCTCAGCCCAGTCCTTGGTACTCATCTAATTCCTCCCTCCCTGGCCATCGTCGGATTTGCGGTCATGGTGGCCTCATCGTAGTCGGCCAAGATCGCCGTCACTCGTTACGCGGCGTCTCGTCATCCTCGTCAGCCTGAGCGGACTCGCCATCAGCCTGGCTGGATTCATCGGCTGAGGTCGCGTTGGGATCCGGGTCCGAGACGGCCACACGTGCCGGACGCAGGACGCGATCGCCAAGCTTGTAGCCGGGCTGCATTACCTGGCTGACGGAGGTGACGGAGACCCCCTCCATCGGCATCTGCATGAGTGCCTCGTGGAGGTTCGGGTCAAAGACGTCACCCACCTCGCCGAAACTGGTCAGGCCGTGATTATTGGCGACCTTCTCCAGCTCGTCGACGACGAGCTTGAAACCGCCCTCAACCTCACCGTGCTGACGAGCCATGGCGATTGAGTCGAGCACCGGCATAAGGTCGGTGATGACCTTGTCCACACCGGACTGACGCGACAGCGCGCGGTCACGGTCAACACGCCTCTTGTAGTTGACGTATTCGGCCTGTAGACGCTGCAGGTCCTCGGTACGCTCGGCCAGCAGAGCCTCGAGTTGGGACTCACGGGACAGTTCCTCCGGAGCCGGCGAGTCAGTGGCCGACTGATCAGCGTCGATGTCGACGTCACCAACAATGTCGGCAAAACGCTCGTCGACGTTGTCGTCGCGGTTCTCGTCGGCCTGGTCGTCGTCGGGATTGACGTTCTTATCAGTCATCTGTGTTCCTTCACGTGAGTGCCGGCCGCCGGGCCATCGCGATGGCGACCCGGCGGCGGGGCTGGGGTCAGGCCGTGGCCCCGGTCACTTTTTCTCGTCCTCGTCGTCGACGATTTCCGCATCCACGACGGTGTCATCACCAGACTCCGAGCTGGCCGACTCTGCGTCTTGGCCCTGCGGGTTCTCGGCCTGAGCCTGCTGAGCGGCAGCGTAGATCGCCTGGCCCATGGCGGACGCCTTCTGGTTGAGGTCGTCCATGGCGGCCTTAACCTCGTCGTCGTTGTCGGTGCCCTTCAGGGTCTCCTTCAATGTGGCGATGGCCTCAGTCACCGGAGTCTTGGTGTCCTCGGGGATCTTGTCGGAGTTCTCGTCGAGCAGCTTCTCGGTACGGAACGCCAGGGCATCGGCCTCGTTACGCATCTCAACGGCCTCGCGACGCTTCTTGTCAGCCTCGGCGTTGGCCTCAGCCTCCTTGACCATGCGGTCGATCTCGTCCTTGCCCAGGGCGGATCCGCCGGTGACAGTCATGGACTGCTCCTTCCCGGTGGCCATGTCCTTGGCGTGGACGTGGACGATGCCATTGGCGTCGATGTCGAAAGACACCTCGATCTGCGGGATGCCGCGCGGGGCCGGCATAAGACCGGTCAGCTCAAAGTTGCCCAGCGACTTGTTATCGCGGACGAACTCACGCTCACCCTGGAACACCTGGATCATCACCGACGGCTGATTGTCCTCAGCAGTAGTGAACACCTCCGAACGCTTGGTCGGGATGGTGGTGTTGCGCTCGATGATCTTGGTCATCACGCCGCCCTTGGTCTCAATGCCGAGGCTCAGCGGGGTGACGTCGAGGAGCAGTACATCTTTGACCTCACCCTTCAGCACACCGGCTTGCAGGGAGGCGCCGAGGGCCACAACCTCATCGGGGTTGACGCCCTTGTGCGGATCCTTACCAGCGAGTTCCTTGACGAGCTCGGCGACAGCGGGCATACGGGTCGAACCACCAACGAGGATGACCTCGTCGATCTGCGAGACGTTGAGTCCGGCATCCTTCATGACGGCGTTGAACGGGGTGCGGCAGCGCTCGAGGAGGTCGGAGGTCATGCGCTGGAACTCAGCGCGGGTCAGCTTCTCGTCAAGGTGGAGAGGCCCAGCAGCACCAGCGGTGATGTACGGCAGATTGATATGGGTTTCAGAAGCCTGCGACAACTCAATCTTGGCGCGCTCGGCGGCCTCCTGCAGACGCTGCTTGGCCATCTTGTCGGCAGCCAGGTCAATGCCGTTAGCGTTCTTGAACTGGGTGACGAGCCAGTCGACGATGCGCTGGTCCCAGTCGTCACCGCCGAGGTGGTTATCGCCGTTGGTGGCCTTCACCTCGAAAACGCCGTCGGAGATGTCGAGCAGGGAGACGTCGAAGGTGCCACCACCGAGGTCAAAGACCAGGACGGTCTGGTCCTTGTCGGTCTTGTCGAGGCCATATGCCAAGGCGGCTGCGGTGGGCTCGTTGACGATACGGTCGACGGCCAGACCGGCGATCTCACCGGCCTCCTTGGTGGCCTGACGCTGGGCGTCAGAGAAGTAAGCCGGGACGGTGATGACGGCGTTCGTCACCGGCTCACCGAGGTAAGCCTCGGCATCCCTCTTGAGTTTCTGCAGGATGAACGCACTGATCTGCTGAGGCTTGTAAGTCTTGTCGTCAACACCCATGGTCCACGCTTCACCCATATGGCGCTTGACGGAGCGGACAGTGCGGTCAACGTTGGTGACGGCCTGGCGCTTGGCGACTTCGCCGACGAGGGTCTCGCCGGAGTTAGTGAATGCGACCACCGACGGGGTGGTACGAGCACCCTCAGCGTTCGGGATGACAGTGGGCTCGCCGCCCTCAAGGACGGCGACGCACGAGTTGGTGGTTCCGAGGTCGATACCGACTGAACGGGCCATAGTTGGTTTCCTCCTGATGGACGAATGTTCTGGGACTACATCCCCTTGAGCGACTTCGACTCAACTCTAGCCCCTGAGTCACGAGCACTCAAGTTGACGTTGGCTGATTTTTCATGAAGTTGAGTTCGCTACACTCAACCGACGATCCGGCGGGAGTATTCCCACCCACCGAAAGTCTCGTCAGGACATCCTCAGACGGCCCCTTCCGACCATGAAAAATGCCGGACGGCGAACCGTCCGGCAGCTTCTGCACTTCACGTCAGTGAAAATACGGGATAAGCAGGTATAACCCATACAAGACGATGAGGCCTGCGACGCCAATCGCCGTCCAGCCCAGAGCCACCAACCCGGCGGCACCGTCGCTGCCAGCCTCCGCGCGCGCATGCGCCCGATCGAGCATTAGTGCCCCACCCGAAACGACGGAGACAATGAGAACGGTGGCCACGACGGTGACGACGGACACCAGCCCTAGCGAAGTCCAATCAATATTCATGCTGCAGTCCCTCCGGCTACGGCGGAGCCCTTACGGACGCCCACCTGGGTGGAGTCATTAACGTTCCTATGGTCAACCTTGTGCTGGTTGGCCTGACGGACAATCAGTGCGGCCATGACAGCCAGCAAGCCGAGGTCGACAATGACGCCCCAAGTGCCGGCACCGGCGACGGCTGAGGTGACGGCACCAACGAGAGCGGCCGCCGGCAGCGTGACGAGCCACGCGATAACCATCTTTCCAGCGGTGGCCCAGCGAACCTCAGTGTGACGGCCGATACCCGAGCCCAGAATCGATCCCGAACAGACATGGGTGGTCGACAGGGCGAAGCCCAGGTGCGAAGAGGCCAGAATCGCGGCAGTGGAGGCCGTCTCAGCCGCAAAACCCTGCGGAGACTCGATATCACATAGACCTTTGCCCATGGTCCGCATGATGCGCCAACCACCCGAGTAGGTACCTAGACCGATGGCGCACCCCGCAGCCAGGATGACCCACCACTCTGGGCCAGTGCCGGAGGCCTGGTATCCAGCGGAAATGAGGACCAGGGTAATGATGCCCATCGTCTTTTGACCATCAGAGGTGCCATGCGCGAGAGCGACCATGGAAGCTGAGACTCGCTGGCCGTTAAGGAACATCCGCGAAGAGTGGTGGGCAGTGTGGTTGGTGATGCGGTAAGCCAGCCACGTGGCCACTAAGGCCGCGATACCCGCAACAAAAGGGGCAACCAAGGCCGGTAGAACGATCTTGCTCATGATCTTGCCAGCGTCGATGCCACTCATACCAGCCTCAACCAACACAGCACCGATAAGGCCACCAAAGAGAGCATGGGAGGAGCTGGATGGCAGACCGAACAGCCACGTTGCCAGATTCCAAATGATGGCACCGATAAGTCCAGCAAAGACCATGGGAGCAGTCACCAGGTGATCGTTGACGATACCGCCCGAGATCGTCTTGGCGACCTCAGTCGACAGGCACGCGCCAATGACGTTGAGCACAGCCGCGATGATGACGGCCACCTTGGGCTTGAGTGCCCCGGTTGCCACCGACGTTGCCATAGCGTTGGCTGAGTCGTGGAAGCCGTTAGTGAAGTCGAATGCCAACGCCGTCACAACGACGATGACCACGATTAACAGAGTCGAACTCATGCAAGATCCTTCGTGCGGGCCGTAACGCCCCCGGACGGCAAGCTGGGATCCCCCGCCCCTTACCGGAGCGGGGAGGACGGTCAGCCAGAACCCGGGAGCAGCTCCAGCCGGCTGACACGTTACGCCCAGTTGGCCTATCTTCGCGCGGCGGGATCACCTCAGATGACATCAAGGTAAACGATTTTCACCCGACACGCTGCCGTCCGACACAAAACTCCGTCGTGTAAACCCGACTTCACGCGGTGTTTGACAGCGCAGCTCCAACTATCGCACCGCTCCGCTAGCGCTGTTGTTAGCCAAGAGTTCACCATGACTTCACATCAGCCCCGGCCGCAGCAGGCGTTACACCGTTGCCCATCTTCACAGGAAGATAACAGGATACCCATAAGGCAAAACGGACTTTCCACGTGAAACCCTTAATCCATGGCATTCCCCACGCAACCTTCCAGATTCACCCGCGCTGACGGGTCCCCCATCCGCGTCCTGGTCATTGAGGACGAACCGAGCCTCACTGGGTTGCTCTCCATGGCCATGCGTTACGAGGGATGGGACGTCACCACCGCTAATTCCGGTGCTCATGCCGTCCACGAAGCACAGGCCACCCGCCCTGACGTCATCGTCCTCGACATGAGGCTGTCTGATTTCGACGGTCTCGAAGTCATGAGGCAGATCCGAATAAACCAGCCCACTGTTCGGGCGGTTTTCCTTACTGCCAAAGACGCCGCTAGTGGCCGTATCGCTGGCCTCACCGCCGGCGGGGATGACTACGTCACCAAACCTTTCTCCCTCGAAGAGGTCATCGCCCGGTTACGCGCCCTCCTGCGCCGTTCGGGGGCCACCGAACCCAAGCCCGACTCCATGTTGACGGTTGGAGACCTCACCCTTGACGAGGACTCCCGGGAGGTACGCCGAGCAGGCGAAGAAATCCACCTGACGACCACCGAGTTCGAGCTGCTGCGCTACTTCATGCGCAACCCCAAGCGAGTGCTCTCCAAAGCCCAGATCCTTGACCGAGTGTGGAATTACGATTTCAGAGGTCAAGCCAATGTCGTCGAGTTGTACATCTCTTACCTGCGCAAGAAGATCGACAGGGGACACAAACCGATGATCCACACCATGCGTGGGGCAGGTTACGTTCTCAAACCTGCAGAATGAGAGCGTCCAAGCGATTTCTCTCCTAGCCCGCCTATAGGCGATCACCCGCTCGCCTCGCGCTGGAACGAATCCCCCCCCCAAAGCACAGGCCTGCATGACATCTGGATCTATGACCTCTCGAGTCCTCCCCAATGACCTCAAGTTAGCATCACGTCTATAAAGCTTCTATCCCCTTCGTGAGGCAATATGCCCCCAAGATTGGGATGACGATAAGACGAATAAATGTAATAACGGTACACGCTGTCGTCATTAATGACAGCGTATACATTAACCCCGAAGACCTCAAAGACTGGAACAGTCTCACAGGGCAAGAGAGAATCTTGCCGGTGAGACGCCGTGGTGAGCGCAAGAATACTATGACAGAAAGCCACTTGACTACCATCTAGCTATTAGCATGGGTCTTGCAGGGGCATGAATTACCTCCATGAAGGATAATGCCGTATGTGTCAAAAGGATGCCCACGAGCTGATTGACATGGCCACCGACTTCACGAATCGGCGTCCCCAGCTTTCACGTGGCGGCCATTTTGAAATCCTTGAACATGATGGCATTAGCCGCCTTTTCTATCACAGGGCTTCCTGCTGCCACTGGTATGATGTTCCTCATTCGGGGAAGCATTGCACGTGGTGTAGCAGGCTCAGCGTCGAAGAGCGCAGACGCCGCCTGATGGGACTGCTGGAACAGGAGACCACTAACGACAAGCCAGTAGGCTGGAGGCACTTACCCAAGACAAGGAGCTGGCATGTCCTCTGCCCCACTGTCTGCCACCGAGTTGGCCGGCATGATCGATCACACCCTGCTGACCCCTGAGGCCACCCACAACGACGTCGCCAAGCTGGTCGCCGATGCCAAAAAATATGGGACGTGGTCGGTGTGCGTATCGCCATCGATGCTGCCGTTGAACCTCGACATGGGTGACGTGCATCTGGCCGTCGTGTGCGGGTTTCCGTCAGGCAAGCACACCAGCGCAGTAAAGGCTGCTGAGGCTCGTGAGGCCATCGCCGCAGGGGCCGAGGAGGTCGACATGGTGATCAACCTTGGTCTGGTAAAGGAGGGACGCTGGGAGGACGTCACCGCCGATATCGCTGCCGTCAAGCAGGCCGTCCCGGATCCGAAGATCCTTAAGGTCATTATCGAGTCGGCGGTGCTGACCGACGACGAGATCGTGCGGGCATGCCAGGCTGCCGAGAAGGCCGGCGCCGACTTCGTCAAGACGTCGACGGGATTCCACCCACGTGGCGGCGCAAGCGTCGAGGCCGTCAAGGTCATGGCTGACACTGTTGGTGGACGTCTGGGCGTCAAAGCGTCCGGCGGCATCCGCGACTACCAGACGGCATGCGCGATGGTCGAGGCCGGGGCGACGCGTCTAGGAGTTTCCTCGACCGCCAAGATCCTTGCCGGAGCTCCCACGGAGTGACGCCGTGCGTAGCGTTGACGCTGTCAAAGCACGGGCTGAGTCGACGACGGATTAACCTCAGCCGCGCCCTTGGCGGCAGCCTCGCGACGTTTCCAGTTAAGCAGCCACGAGACCTCGTTGCACAATAGCTGGCGTCGCGACGCCGAGTAGTACGAGCGCGGCGAATGGCCCAGACCGTCATATACGACGCTATTGCCCATCACCCAGCACATCGGGTGGAATTCCTCTCCGGTCTCGTGGAACAGCAGCGGGGTCGCGAGCGGGTTGATGTCCAGGTCGGAGTAGCGCTCGTCATAGACCACTACCTGCTCAACACCACGCAGAATCGGGTGATCTGCCGCTTCCGGCATGGGCTCAAAGACGGCGTAGGACCTCTCAGGATGTCCGCTCACTCCTAGCACCCACTTACCGCCAAGAATGGACGACCACAGGTCCCAGTCACAGAAGGTGTTGCACGCAGTGTGTAGTCCGAGGATTGGCTTGCCAGCCTCGTGATGTTCCAGGATCTTGCTGTGGGCGCGCGACCACTCCGGGATGTAGTCCCACTCTTCCTCCGGGTCGCCACCCCCGGTATTAACGATGAGCAGATCCGCGCCGGCGAGGTGATCCAAGGCCTCCGGATACGATCGCCTCACCTCCACCTGATGGCCCCGCTCAGTCAAGACCTGGGAGACAGCCTCGGAGGTTGCGTCAAAATCGTGGATGTTGTCCGCATAACGCCCAGCTCCCGACAACACGAGAATGTGTCCCATCGGACTTCCTTCCTGATTCTGGGTAAACCCAAGGAATCACACTAGGAGACTAACTCGCAAAGGGCGAACCGGTGACGTTACAGCTTGGTGTCGAAATCTCCTCCCGAAACGAGGGCAGCGTCGTTCCAGGACATCCACGCCCAGAGTCAGCCTTGATAAGCCTCGATAGTGATGACAACTCCGTCACCTAGATCGACCGAATCACCGATGGACAGGTCGACCGTCTGGCCGCTCTCCAACTGCAACGGCTCCTGGCCGATGCGGCAAACGACGGTGCCGTTCGTCGAATGCATGTCAGTGACCTCGATCCCCCACTGGCCAGGAGCGACCTTGACGTGGGTACGGCTAATGTCCTGCCCCGGCGACGGCACCCGCATGATGTCCTCGCCATTATCGCCTCGCGGAGCCCGCCCAATAAGAACAGGACCGTAGAGGTGGGTCACCTCTCCGGTGCTCGAGACGAGGGTGGCAGCCGCAGCGTCCGACTGCGAAGACAGACGGTCGCTCGTCGAGATCGACGCAAAGCGCCAGTCGCCATGGGAATCATCCTGAGAGCGAACTGGGGCAACAGCATCCTCACCGTCAGACTCCCGGGCCTCGTCACTTGTGGCGGACTCGGTGACAGACGCAGGCCCGACGGCGGTCTCAGGAACCTCGCCCGGGGCCGGAACCTCCACGAATCCGGGAGCGCGGTCCTCATCATCGGGTGCCTCGCCTGACCCGGCGTCCTCACCCGTCTCATCAGAGCCCTCAGACTCGTCAGCCTTGTGAGCCTCGTCCGACTCTGATGTCCACGGCTTGAGCGCATCGTCACCTAACACGCGTGGACGATGGACTTCGTCGGTCTGCGGTACGATGAAGGGCTCAACATTGCCGGTGGCATCGATGATGAGTTTGCTCGCCTGGGCAACACCTAGCAGCAATGGCATCGATAGTCCCTGCCCAGCCTGCTCCATTTCGACGACGATGGTCGCCGGGTTCAGTTTCTTCTCGCTCCACGTCAACAGACCGTCACCGTGGTTGACGATCTCGCCGGTGGAGGCGTCCTTGACGACGATCTGGCCACGCGCCAGGGAATACATCTCCCCATCCACCCAAAAGAACGCCCCCAAGCTGGGCATCTTGGCCAGCCCGATGATCGAGAGGGTTTCAACAAGCGACTCGGGATCCTTGGCCTCGGCTACGTGCCGCCAGATGGACGACACCAGGCCGGAGTGGCGCGGGGCAGCTGGCTGCATGACGACGAGACTGCTCGGCCCAGTCAGCACCACCCAGGAACCAGGGATGTAGGTGGCACGCCAAGCACCGAAAGTCTGGGACATTGATCCTCCAGAAGTCGAGGCACGATTAATGCCATTATTCCGCGACTATGGACCCGAGTCGACGAACCCCCTCCAATCGGATGCGAAGTAGCCGGTACATACCGCCGTGTATGCGGCCTCTCCACCACGATGGAGAGGCCGCAGAATCACACATCAATAATGCGATGGCAGATCACTTCTCCTGCTGGGAGATGACTGCCTGGGCCGCAGCGAACCGCGCGATCGGTACACGGAACGGCGAGCAGGACACGTAATCGAGCCCAGTCTTGTTGAAGAAGTGGATCGAGTCCGGATCGCCACCGTGCTCACCGCAGACCCCGACAGACAGCTCTGGATTAGTCTTGCGGCCCTTTTCAACGGCTCCGGCAACGAGCTGGCCGACGCCCTCTTGGTCGATCGAGGCGAACGGGTTGTCCTTGAGGACCTTAGTGCGCAGGTACTCAGTGAGGAAGCCATTCTCGGCGTCGTCACGGCTGATGCCCAGCGTGGTCTGGGTCAGGTCGTTGGTACCGAAGCTGAAGAAGTCAGCAACTTCGGCAATCTTGTCGGCAACCAGGGCGGCACGCGGCAACTCGATCATGGTTCCGATCTTGACGTCGACCTTGGTACCGGCAGACTCGAACTCTTCATCGATGGCCTGCTGAACGATCCGACGATGGGTCTCAAGCTCGATTGGGGTGAAGACCAACGGGATCATGATGTGGATCTGGACGGTCTCACCCTCCTTCTTGAGCACCGACAGGACAGCGCGAATAATCGCGCGGGCCTGCATGTCAGGAATCTCCGGGTAGAGCATGCCAAGACGGCAACCACGGGTACCGAGCATCGGGTTCTGCTCGTGCAGCTTCTTCACCTGGGCCAACAGACGACGTTCCTTGTCGAGCTCACCAGCGTCAGCACCCTGGTTCTCCATCTTCTGAACCTTGAGGGACTGCTCAACGAGGTTCGGCAGGAACTCGTGAAGAGGCGGGTCAAGCAACCGGACAGTGACGGGCAGGCCCTTCATCGCGGTGAAGATACCCTCAAAGTCATCCTGCTGCATAGGCAGGATCTTGTCGACGGCTGCCTGACGCTCCTCCGGAGTGTCCGCGGTGATCATCTCGTGCATGGCCGGCAGACGATCAGCACCGAAGAACATGTGCTCGGTGCGGCACAACCCGATGCCCTCGGCACCCAGCTCGCGAGCCTTGGCAGCGTCGGTGGCATTGTCGGCGTTGGCCTCAACACCTAGGCGACGGATCTCGTCGGCCCAGGAGAGCACCTCCTGGAAGTCCGCGTTGATCTGCGGTGGAATGAGCTTGAGGCCGCTGGCGAAGACCTCACCAGTGGATCCGTCAAGGGTGATCATGTCCCCCTCGTGGATGACGGTGTCACCAATGGTCAGGGTGGCGGCCTTAGCGTCAATCTTGATGCCACGAGCGCCGGCAACGCAGGGCTTGCCCATGCCACGGGCGACAACGGCCGCGTGGGAAGTCATGCCACCGTGGGCAGTCAGAACGCCCTGGCTGACGATGACGCCGTGAATGTCGTCAGGGGTGGTCTCAAAGCGAATGAGGACAACCTTCTCGCCCTTAGCGCCACGCTCAGCAGCAACGTCAGCGTCGAAGACAGCCTCACCAACAGCAGCACCCGGGGAGGCCGGCAAGCCCTCGGCAACTGGCTGCTCGCTGTGGTCCGGGTCGATCGCCTCGTGCAAGAGCTGATCAAGCTGAGCCGGCTCGATCCGCATGAGGGCTTCTTCCTTGGTGATGACCCCCTCGTCAACGAGGTCGCGAGCCACCTTGAGGGCCGCAGCAGCAGTGCGCTTACCGTTACGGGTCTGCAGCAGGTAGAGCTTGCCATTCTCGACGGTGAACTCCATGTCCTGCATATCGCGGTAGTGCGACTCCATCTTCTTCATGGTGTCGATGAGGTCGTGGTAGGCCTCCGGAAGCACTTCCTCCATCTCGGCGAGGGAACGCGGGGTGCGGATACCAGCAACGACGTCCTCGCCCTGAGCATTAACGAGGAACTCACCATAGAGCTCCTTCTCACCGGTGGCAGGGTTACGGGTGAAGCAGACACCGGTAGCGGACGTGTCGCCACGGTTGCCGAAGACCATCTGCATGACATTGACGGCGGTACCCAAGTCGTCGGGAATCTTGTTGGCTTTGCGGTAGACGAAGGCACGCGGGTTGAGCCAGGAACGGAAAACGGCGTCAACGGCACGCATCAGTTGCTCACGCGGATCGGTTGTCCAGTTCCCACCGAGCTGCTCGTTCGACAGCTTCTTGAAGGTGTCAACGAGACCCTTGAGGTCATCGGCACTCAGATCGGTGTCGGACTCGACGCCTTTCTTCTCTTTAAGGGCGGTCAGGGCATCCTCGTAAATGTGAGCGTCGATACCCTCGACGACCTCGCCGTACATTTGGATGAAGCGGCGGTAGCAGTCCCACGCAAACCGCTCATTGCCAGCTTCCTTAGCGATGGCCTCAACGGTGTCGTCAGAGATGCCGAGGTTGAGGATGGTGTCCATCATGCCGGGCATCGAGATCACGGCGCCAGATCGCACGGAGACCAGCAGCGGCTTCTTGTCGTCACCGAGGACGCGACCGGTGCGCTCCTCAAGTCGCTTAAGGCCGTCCCATACTTGGGACTCCAGATCTTCGGGCCACTCACCCTTCCTCGTCATGGTGTCCACGCAGGCTTCGGTGGTGACGGTAAACCCGTCGGGCACCGGGACGCCGAGACGCTTCATCTCGGCAACTCCTGCGCCCTTGCCGCCGAGCAGCGGTTTCATTTCCGCACTGCCCTCGGACAAGTCGTACACGTAACGGTCAGTCATGACTGATCTCCTTCGATCTGTGTCAGCCTGTTCAGCAAATCACGGCGATCGGGCCCGTGCGACTGCGTAGCGGACCCGAGGCCCAGCCCTCAGTTGGGCCGGATATGGTCATTCTTTCACGCTGGTGGGGCATTTTCACTAGCAGCAACCACCGAGAATGACGAATATCACCAAGTCATCGTCATATCGCGCGGTCTCCGGCAGCGGTGAGTACAGCGGCGGTCCCTGATGCGCAGCTCTCATTCTTCCTCACAGCGCGTGAAAGCACGGACCACAGAATTACGACGAGCGCAAGCTCCGCCGCCATCACGCCTTCCGACCTCTGTGACTCTTCGCAGTCAGGGGCGCATGCGATACGACCCCGCAGGCTTGCGCAACCGGGTACCCGCCGTCTTGGCTCGCTGATCAACGACGTCAATGACCTTCGTCGCCGACTCCTCCAAGGCCAGGCCGGTCGTGTCAATGATGGGGCACCCCAGCCGACGCTGAATCTTGCCACCCTCGTCCAGCTCCTCGTAAATCGCGGCGAGGTCCGCGTACCCGTCCTCATTACCAAAACCGCCCAATCCACGCACTCGGCGACCACGGATTTCCAGCAGACGCTGAGCGTCAATCGTCAACCCAACAATGCGCCATCGGTCCACCGCAGCGAGCTCGGTCGGCGGAGCGATGCCAGGAACCAGCGGGACGTTAACCGTCTTGTAGCCTAAGTACCCCAGGTAGATCGATAACGGCGTCTTTCCTGATCGGCTCACACCTACCAGGCAAATATCAGCCTCGGTCAGGCGGTCGGGAATAGCGCCATCGTCGTTACGGACTGCGAATTCCATCGCGGAGATCCGGGTGAAATAGTCGGCCTCAACACCCACCGGACGGCGCGGTACCGCGTCGGCATCTAGGCCAGAGGCCTCCTCCATCGCCTCGAGCATCGGACCCATAAGGTCGAGCTCACGAATGCCCATCTCTTCACACGCATCGGAGACCATTCGGCGCATATCGGGCAGCACCAAGGTATGCACAACGCACACCCACTGCCCAGCCTCGTGAGCCTCTGAGACAGCCTCAAGGGCCGAAACCATTTCCGGGACGGTGCCGATCATGGGGTGGCGCACGATGTGCCAATGGGCCCCCTCGAACTGACTGCGGGCGGCCCGAGCCAGACGAACGGCGGTCTCACCCGTCGAATCAGCGATGACGTGTATTTCCAGGGGCGACTCTGCCATGTCGCCATCTTAGGACTGCCACACCCTGACTCTATGCCGCCACTACCGCGCAACGACTATCCATAGCTGCGGAGAAACATCCCAACAAGACAATGTTAACGTTACCATCAGCGCTTACTGACAGCTCCGAACAGCATCGCCAAGTCGGCGCCCTCCCGATCTGGGAGACTGCCACCATGGATGCTGCCACCCGGGACCCCGTTGACGAGCTCATCGCCGCCGAATCACCGCACGCCAACTCAGTGTGGGTGTTGGGGCGTCCTTCCTTGATGCATATGGCCGAGGGACGGGTTGCGGCGTGGGCTGATGACTGCCGCGATCTCGCCGACATCCCTGAAGCCATCCGCCTCAACCCCTTAACCGCAGGCGACGTTTCAGACAGCCCCGTGGTGTGGATGGGCCTGCCAGCCAGCCTCGACGAACTCGACGAACTGTTAGGAACGCTGTGGCGCATCCTTGGCCCCGATGCCCATGTCGTCGCCGGTGGGCGCATCAAGCACATGAGCCGGTCGATGAATGACGTCGCCGCCCGCTGGTTTAACGAGGTCCACGCCAGCCTCGGGGTGCGCAAAGCCCGTGTGCTGCACTTCTCGTCACCTCGGCAGCGCCCCGCCATCACCGGTACATGGCCGCGCACCAACACCGTCAACGGATTGACGATCCGAGCCCACGGAGGTGTCTTCCACACCGCCGGAGTCGACGCCGGAACCTCCCTGCTACTCGACTACCTCGACGCCATCGCAGCCGACGTCCACTCCGACGCCGTCGATCTGGGGTGCGGGAATGGTGTCATCTCCGCCCATTTGGCGCGACTGCTCCCCCAGGCCACGATTCACGCTACCGACGTGTCATGGCAAGCCATTGATTCCACCCATCTCACCGCTCAGGCGAACCAGCTCGACATCGTCACTCATTGGTGCGATGGTCTAGTCGATATACCCAATGAGAGCGTCGACGTCGTTGTCACCAATCCGCCCTTCCACCGTGGCACCGCCCAGGATCACGCCCCGACCCTGGCCATGCTGGCTGACGCCGCACGCGTGCTACGCCCCGGCGGGACTCTGTGGTGTGTATACAACAACCACCTGCCGTGGGCGTCTCATGTCCAGCGCACTGTTGGGCCGACCCACCAAGTCGTGCGGAATCGTCGATACACCGTCATCCGAACAGTGCGTCGATAAGCCGAAAGCCCTCAAGCCCGCACCGCGCCAAAGGCCGTGACCTCGACCAAACCCGCCCAAACGCACCTACCGTAGTCTCATGAATTCTCGCGTCATCCTCGTCAGCGACGATCGCTCCAGCCTTCGCTCCCCCGACACCCTGCTATGGCCCGATGCGGCCTGTATGCGCGGCATTCACACCGGTGAGTGGACCGCCCATATTTTCGAATACGCCATGTCCTTCGAGGGCAATATGACGCAAGTGCGTGAGCTCGCTGCCGCCAACGGTGTCGGTGTGCTGCATCCCCACGGCGCCCTGGCCACCGATCCGCCTGGTCTCATCGTCTGCGACGTTGACTCGACCGTCACACGCACCGAGGCCATCGATCTACTCGCCGAGTGCGCCGGGAATGCCGATGAGGTCCGCGAGATCACCGCCCGCGCCATGGTCGGAGAACTGGACTTCACACAGTCCCTGTACGCCCGAGTCAGGTGTCTGGAAGGGTTGCATATCGGGGCCCTCGAAGAGGCGTGGAAAGCCACCGTCATCACCCCTGGGACAGCCGAGCTAGTGGCCGCTGCACATGACGTTGGGGCTGCCGTCGGATTGGTATCTGGCGGGTTCACGGCCATAGTCGATCCGTTGGCCGAACAGATCAGGGCTGATTTCGCAGCGTCCAATGAGCTCGAGATCGTCGATAATCACCTCACCGGACGAGTGGTTGGTGACATCATCGACCGGGCTGCAAAGGCAACCTGGCTACGTCGCTGGGCCTCGGAACGTGGGGTCGCTCTTGAGCGAACAATCGCCCTAGGGGATGGAGCTAACGATCTTGACATGTTCGCTATCGCTGGGCTGCCGATTGCCTTCTGCGCTAAGCCGGTCGCCGTCGAGGCTGCACGAAACACCATCAGGTGTGAGCGGATAGACACAGTCCGCGCCGTGTGGGCCCACTGACCATGATCATAAAGAGCATGAGTACCCTTCCTGGAACCCTTCATTCGGCCCATAATGGCACTTGGCAGGTAGCAGAGCATGGCTGCCAAGTGTTGGCCTGGCAAGCCGACGACAAGCCCGTCATCTGGTTCGACGCCGAGCATGCTGACGAGTCCGAGGCCGTGATCCGGGGAGGAATCCCGCTGTGTGCCCCGTGGTTTGGTCACGGCCCCAACAATGATCAGGACCCCCAGCATGGTCTAGCCCGTCGCACCGACTTCGAAGTAACGGTCGCTGATCCCTTCCGCGTTGTCGGGGTTGCTGAGACCGCGTCCATCGGAATCCGTCACGAGGTTGTCATGACGAACACAGCCTTAGAAATGACGCTTACTCTCACCAACCATGATCAGAAACCACGCGTCGTCGAGGGGATGTGGCACACCTACCTGCGCGTCGCAGATGCCGCACAGGCACGGGTCAGGGGCGTTCGCGGCGCCAGCTGGCACAACTTCGCGACCGGCGACAAGGGGTCCTTCGACGCCAACGAGCTTGCCGTAGCTCCTGATACTGACACCGTCATCCAGGGAGTCGGGCCCGCCCTAGCCCTCCTCGATTCAGCGTGGGGACGCCAGATCCACGTGGAGACAACAGGGTGTCCCAGTGCCGTGGTCTGGAATCCACGCTCCTCGTCGACACATGCCGATAACCCGACAGCCCAGGCATGGCGCGATTTCGTATGCGTCGAGACCGGGGCCTGCAAGGACAATGCGGTCATTGTTGCCCCACACAGCGACCTCACCATGTCCACACGGATCAGCGTCGAAACGTTGTGATCATGGCCAAGATCGGACGCCGCGGAGGCCACACTCGACCAGACATGTGGGGCAGTGTCACGAACATCCGTGCAAACACTTCGCCTGTCCACGAGCAACAGTGCTCACCCGACTCCAAATAGCAGGGGTAGCTCATCCCGTTCTAAAGAACGCCATATACAGTGATGTCACGGTTTCGGACCGCCTTCACCGGGAACGAAACAGTGTTTCTTCGACGGTTCACAGGTAGTGCTGTGTGCCGTCACCGACAACCAGCCGCACGGCGGCAGGAGGACAGATGTCAGAGCGGATTGCCAACGCAGCCCTGCGTCAGAAAGTGATGAGCGCGGACGACGCGGCTGCCCTCATCCATGACGGCGACCAGATCGGATTCGGTGGATTCACTGGGTCGGGCTACCCCAAGGAACTTCCAGGCGCACTGACCAAGCGCATCCAAGAGTCCCACGGCCGTGGTGAGAAGTTCACCGTCAACGTCTTCACCGGAGCCTCGACCGCTCCTGAACTCGACGGCGCCCTCGCCTCTGTCGACGGCATCGGCTGGCGTATGCCGTACCAGTCCGATCCCCAGATGCGAAGCAAGATCAACGACGGCACCTCCTTCTATACCGACATCCATCTGTCGGAGTCGGGCATGATGGTGCGTCAGGGCTTCTTCGGCAAGGTCGACTTCGCCGTCATCGAGGCCACACGAATCACCGCGGACGGGGATGTCGTCCTCACCTCGTCGGTTGGCAACAACGCGGTCTACTGTGACACCGCCGAGAAAGTCATCATCGAGGTAAATTCGTGGCAGTCCGAGGACCTCGAAGGAATGCACGACATCTACGGTGGTTTTGCGCTTCCTCCGAACCGGGTGCCGATCCCGATTACCCATCCCGGTGACCGGATCGGTGACAAGTTCCTCCACATCCCCCAGAACAAGATTGTGGCGATCATCGAGACCGCAGGCCCCGACCGCAACACCCCGTTCAAGCCGATCGACGACGACTCTCGCAAGATCGCCGGATTCCTGCTCGACTTTTATGACAACGAGGTCAAGCAGGGACGCATCCCCAAGAACCTGCTGCCGCTCCAGTCCGGCGTCGGCAACATCCCGAACGCCGTTCTTGACGGCCTGCTTCACTCCGACCTGGAGCATCTGACCTCGTACACCGAGGTGATCCAGGACGGCATGATCGACCTCATCGACGCCGGCAAGCTTGACGTCGCCTCCGCTACCGCCTTCTCGCTGTCGCCTGACTATGCGCACAAGATGAACGAGAATGCAGCCTTCTACCGCGATCACATCATTTTGCGCCCGCAGGAAATTTCGAACCACCCCGAGGTCATTCGCCGCCTCGGCGTCATCGGCGCTAACGGCATGATCGAGGCCGACATCTATGGCAATGTCAACTCGACCCATGTCATGGGCTCGCGGATGATGAACGGCATCGGTGGATCCGGCGACTTCACCCGCAATGCCTACATTTCGGCCTTCGTGTCCCCATCGACAGCCAAGGGTGGCGCCATCTCGGCGATCGTCCCGATGGTCTCCCACGTCGACCACACCGAGCACGACGGCATGGTTATCATCACCGAGCAAGGCATCGCTGATCTGCGTGGCCTGGCCCCACGCCAGCGCGCCCCGAAGATCATCGAGAACTGTGCCCACCCGGACTACCGTCCGATGCTGCTCGACTACTACGAGCGTGCGCTGCGCGACTGCAAGTTCAAGCACACCCCGCACCTGCTGGGTGAGGCGTACTCATGGCACACCCGGTTCCTCGAGACCGGCACCATGAAGAAGGACTGAGGTCTTACTTACAACCCTGACCCACATTCGCCCCAGGACCGTTTCGGTTCTGGGGCGATCATTATGTGCGGCAGTCGCGGCAAGTGACGATTTTCGTCACGTCACGTCATTGTGCGCGGCCGTGGCTGCGCACAGGTCGACATGCAAAAACTCCCGCCCGGGCCCGTGGGCAGGCATGTCAGTGCTGCCACCGCAGGTAAGGCGGGAGTTTTGATCATCGGCAGCTGCGTTCGCAGTCCCGAGTATTTTCTAGGGCACATCCGAGTGCCAGCAGGGTGGCCTCGTCGTACAGCCGACCGCCAATCATGATGCCGATCGGCAGCTCGACACCATCGATCCTCGTGTTGTGCAGCGGCAGGCTCATTGCCGGGCGCCCGGTGATATTCCACAAGCTGGTCCACGGTGTGAAGCGACACTGGGCGTCAAAATCGGCCGCCGGATCCTCATCGTCCCGCAAAGCCCCAACTGGCAAAGGAGGCTGGGCCAAGGTCGGGCTAACAATGACGTCGAACCGCTGCCAATGCTGCCCGACTTGACGGGCCACCATCTGGATACCGGCCAACGCCTCGGCCAGCTCGACTCCGCTGCGACGTCGGCCCCCGGCCCGCAGCCAACGAGACATGGGTGTGAAGAGCTCCTCACGTTCGGACAGGACCGGTATCGCCGCCGCCCCCACTCCCACACGCACCGAAAAGAGTCCCACTCACGCGGGCCGAACGGGGCACTCGTCTGCTCGACGACGTGGCCCATGGACTCCAAGGTGGCGGCCGTCCGGTCCAATGCGGCCAGGATGTCCGGATGGACCTGGACGTCAGCGATAACCGGTTCGCGCAGAATTCCGATGCGCAGCCGTCCCGGATCACGGCCACAGGCCGACAAGAAGGTCTCGGTCGGGGTCGGGGCGTAGAAGGGGTCCCCCGGCCACGGCCCGGACAGCACGTCAAGAGCGGCTGCGGTGTCGCGCACCGTGCGGGTCAGCACCCCACCGCAGACCAGCCCGGGACCGTCGATCCCGTAAGGACCGGCCGAAACTCGCCCACGGCTGGGTTTGAGGCCGACGACACCGCAACATGACGCCGGGATGCGTATCGACCCGCCGCCGTCGGAGCCTTGAGCGATCGGCACCTGACCAGCCCCGACTGCGGCCGCAGCACCACCAGAGGACCCTCCCGCCATTCGGGTGTGGTCCCACGGAGTGACGGTCGCCGCCCGACCATCCGGCTCGGTCTAACAAGGAAGCCCAAACTCGGGAGCGGCCGTCGTACCGATCGGGATGGCACCGGCGGCCTTGAGCCGAGTGACGATGCCGTCGTCGTGGTCCGAAGGCGTCCCGCCGACAGCTCGGCTACCGACGGCTCGGGGCGCCCCGGCTAAGGCGTTGAGGTCCTTGACCGGGCAGGGAACACCGAACAGCGGGCCGGGACGGGCTTGTCCGGCATCGAGTTGACGCTGGAGTTTTCGGGCGGTGTTCCGAGCCCCGGTGTCATCGATCCAGGTCCAAGCGTGACATTCGTCGGCATGTGCCGCCTCGAGGGCGGCGTCGACAATGTCAAGGATCCCGACGTCACCAGCGGCGATACGGGTGGAGGTTTCCAGGGCGGTCAGTGGATCCATAGTCATGGTCCTACCACGTTCGGTGTCTTTTCCTTCGAGGCCCAGTCATTACGCCCGCATATCCGTATAAAAAATGGACTCTGGCGCAGCAAGCTAACCCGCTAGCCATGCCAACTCATATTCACGAGATTGGCCACTACGTCTAGGCTGGAATAACCCGTCACCAGGAGGATCGTGACCGAGCAGTCCACGCACCCAAAGCCCCGCCATGCCGAGCCAGAGGACGTCTCCCCGAGCGCACCGCCACGTGCCAGCGCCGAGACGATTGCCACCCTTCCCCCACCCGAAGTCCCCGAAGCCCAAGCCGCGTCGTCGGCAAAGGTGGGACGGATCGCCGCCGGGCTCTACCTCGCCGCAGCAGTCGCTGCCGCCGCTGCGCTTTTAATCGCGTGGTGGCAGTCCATCCATATGCAGACCTTCATCCAGGCCACAAACCTCATGACGTGGACCCACCCTCGTCCCGGATCCCTAGCATCAGTGCTCCTGGCCACCGCCATGATGTCCATCGCCGCCGCGATGGTGGCCATGCCCGGGATCCTGGCCGTCAATACCTGGCTGGGACGCCGGTGGGTACGTTGGGGTGCCATCGGCGGCGTTGCCGTCGGGTGCGCGGCAGTGACCCTCAACTGGGTGTCATGGATCGGGATGCCGTTCCTCATAGCCGCCGGCCTCATGGTCTGGCTGCCGCCGGTGAGACGCTGGATGGACTCGCTGCGACCAGTCACCCACGAAGCCGAACGTCCGACCTTTCCAATGAGGTACGGCAGGGTTCCCCAACACTACTGAGGTATGCGGGTTCGCACAGCTCTGACGTGGTGCGCTAGGCTATCTCAAGTCTTCAGACATTGCGGGCGTAGCTCAATGGTAGAGCGCCAGCTTCCCAAGCTGGATACGCGGGTTCGATTCCCGTCGCCCGCTCCATAGCCAGCAACGCAGACGGGCTCGACGACGTGAAGACGTTGCTGGACTAACGAGCAGCCCCGATGCTGGCCAAGAAAGTGGCTGAGCCACGATGCCCTCTTCGAGATCGTCCGGGCCATACATCGGCCACAGCACCTCATCGCACCGAACCCCCTCGTAGAAAAGGCGCACCAAGGTTTCAAAGGCGTCCATGCCTCCCACTCCGTCGTAGAAAGTCAGGAGTGCAGCGGGGCCTTCCTACCGTGGTGCGAACCATACGTCACTGGATGGCCGGATCCTACGCATGTGCGACAGCCACATGGTCATGTTGTGGGCACCACAGCGACATCGGGGGCTGCCACAGCCAGACGACGGTCACACGTCAACAGACACGCACCCAACAGACGCGCCAGCACCACGTACAGCGCGTCATAAGCAGACACGTTGTGCCGCATCTCCCACGCATCCACCATCAGTGGTTCCACCGGATACAACTCCACCTTGAATGCTCGGAAGTCCGACAATATCCGCATTGCCTCCGCATCGGTGATGAGATGCCCCAAGGAAAGGTTTCGTACGACATGGGCAATCTCTGCAGGCAGATGTTGGGGAGCAATGAACTCCTCGCCGCCCCATTGCTGCCATGCCGCATGCCCAACCGTGCTACCAACGAGCATTTCGGCGAGCACGGACGCATCGACGACGAGTGTCATCGTCCTTCCCGGCCTTCTTGCAACACCTCGACCATCGGTGGCAAATCCGTCCTAGCAGTCTGCGCCATGATGCGCTGCATCAACTGCTCGCGTGAGGGATTCTTGAGCGTGTTCTGTAGCACTTCCAGGGTGTATTCACTCAACGACTTGCCTTGCAAAGCCGCTCGCGCCTTGAGTTCCCTGCTGGTCTCCTCCGGGACGTTGCGAATCTGAATGGTCGCCATGCACTAAGCATAGCTGCCATGCACAGCGCATGCATATGGTTCTGTCGGCCTCGGCTACGACTGGCTCGGGTGTCCAGGACACCGGCATCAAGTTCAGACGATTCAACCCCAGCACTGAGATGCTTCAGTCACATAAGCTTGGACAGGAACTAGTTATTAAGTATCAGCTTTTGATGACGATCCTGGGATTCTGAGATGGATCAAGCCACCACAACGTGGCCTCCCACTCCGAATGAGAATTCACCCGCACACATCCGCCCGCGTGACTCCCAGCCGCACGAGGTTGAACAGCATGAGCTTGGTTGGCATGAGACCGAACTGGATGACCCGGCCGTGGCGCTGCCGCCACCGCGTCAACCGGAACCGCTAATTGCTTCTCGTCCCTGGTACATCCGGTCGCAGCTACGGCTGTCGCTGCCGCAAGAACGCAGGCAACTCCACGTCTCAGCCCAACCCCGTCCGCAACGTTGTCAAAAGATGCTCAATGAACCCCTCAGCATCAACTTCGCACAACAGGTCGACGTTGGGCTCTTTGCCCCAGCGCCCCAACTCGTCACCGACGGTCTGGCCACGGGTGAGCGTCCCGGTCAGCTCGACGTCGACGGCCAGTGGCCGCGTCGTCGCAAATCTCCCGGTCACCGCGTTGGCGACGACGAGCGGGTCGTGCAAGTACGCACACCATCCCAACCCGTCAGCCTCGTGGAACTCGAAGTAGAACCTCAGCGCGTCGGCCAAGACTTTCACAACCGGATGTTCCCCTAGCTCCTTCACAGCCCGACGATCCCTCTCGTCCAGCCTGATGACCTCAGTGGCCTGCAACGCCCCAAGCACGACCCGTTTGGACGCCTTCCCCCATGCCTCGAACACCTCATGGCCGGCCTCCGGGTCCACCGCGATGTTCCACTCGCTCGTCGGGCCGGTGTTGCCACGGTGGTTGATCGCTCCACCCATGACGTGCAGCCCCCGCAACAACTGCGGCAAGTCCGGTTCTTCCCGCAGCGCCAGCGCGAGGTTCGTCAGCGGCCCGGTGACGATGCCGACCAGCTCGCCGGGGTATTTCCGGGCAAGATCCACCCACAGTTGCGCACCGCTGCGCCCATCAGGGTGACGTCCGCAGTCCCCCAGCTGGGCATGCCCCAAACCGTGGGGTCCATGGGTCTCCTCGGCGGTCATCACCGGCTCGACGAGGGGCGCGTCCGCCCCACGCGCCACCGGGGCATCCATCCCGAGCAGCTCGGTCAGCCCCAGGGCATTGCGCAGCACGTCGTCCTGACCGACATTGCCAGCTGTCGTCACCACCCCGACGGTCTCGACATCGTCGCGGCTCGCCAGGTAGGCCAGCGCGAACGCGTCGTCAATCCCAGGGTCGCAATCGAGCAGAACCGGCAAGAAACGTGTGGGCATGGCGTCAGAATAGAGGCCCTCCACCGCACCACCGATCGTTGAGTCGTCCCACCTCACCTTCTGCTGAGGCTGTTCGGGCTGGTCAGAGCGCCTTTGCTCCAGGACTCGCACATCCGCGTGTCCTGCCCCCTCATTGTCCAACGGGTATGTGCCACACATTTCACTGTCCCCTGGTGCCGCCCTGCCCGAATCTTGGAAGGAATCATGCTCGACTGGGTGGACCTCATCATTCGTATCGGAGTCGGCGTCGGCCCCGGAACCCTCATCGAGATAGGAGCCGACGGATTCGGTGCAACTGATCCCCCATACCCTCCATACGGACACGTCTCGTAGCATCCCCAGTCCGGCCTGGAGCCCCTCGGTTTGGTCGTGAGCCTTCCTGGAGGACACTTGGCCTTGTCAGAGCAGGTCGTCAGCCACGTGCGTGACGACGCTGGCGAGCGAGTGTGAGGAAGTCATGACCATCGAGGAGAAGGAACCGTCCCGCGCTGAGAGGATCCTTGCGGGCACCGTCGCGTTTACGATCTGCATGGCCGTGGTGTTCGCGATCGTGGCGATCTTCATCGGTTGGCGCTGGTCGCTGAGGATGTTCGTCGGAGTCCTGCTCATCGGAATCCCCGGCGAGATCCTGCTGGAACTGGTTGGCGAGAACCGAATGTTCCCCCGCGGCGGAGGCAAACCGGGCCAGACACGAGCTGCACGTTTGCTCATCCTGACGCTCATCCTCGCCGCGTGGGCTCTCATCGTCCTCGCCCTCACCGCCCTCATCCAACCGTGGTACGGCGCCGTCGGGGAAATAGCGTGGGTCATGGTGATCGGGATCCTCGCGATCCTCATCCAGGGGATCCGGGACACCCGGAAGAAGAAGTCCTAGCCCCTCGCCATGATCACAGCGCCGAGACTCCTCCCTGGCGGCCTTTTGTACCTCTCACGCCAGGTGCTCAGGACGTCGGAGACCGTCGGCTGCTTGTCCGCGGGAACGCCGGACCGGAACTCGTCGTCGTGGATCTCCATGTCGAAGTGGGCCGACACAGCACGTACTCTCCTCTAGAGAGGCCTAGACCCCTTGGAATTGTCGAACATGTCGTCAAGGTGGGTGGGCAGGATAGTCTGGCCACACTGGCTGGATCCATCGAGATTGTGGGGCAATGGCTGCCTTGCAGATACCAATCCGATCGGCGCGACCGGTCACTGGCCCACACCCGCAGCACGAATCTCACCAGGAAAGGAAGCGTTGACCATGAAGATCAACGACAACGGCCCCAAACCGAACGCCTTCGACATCGAGACCGCAACGAAGGAGAACACGAACTACCGCACCACCGCCTGGACCGGTAAGTACCTGCAGGTGACGCTCATGTCCATCCCGGTGGGAGAGTCCATCGGCCTGGAGGCCCACCCCGACACCGATCAGTTCCTGCGCCTGGACTCCGGCAAGGGGCGCTGCGTCATGGGACCGGCTGAGGATCAGCTCGACTTCCAGCAGGACGTCAGCGACGGCTGGTCCGCCCAGGTCCCGGCCGGCACCTGGCACGACGTCATCAACACCGGTGACGAGCCGATGCAGGTCTACGCCATCTACGCCCCGGTCCACCACACCCCGGGCATCGTCCAGGAGACCGCTGCCAAGGCTGAGGAGGACGAAAAGTCCGGAGCCGACGTCCCACCGGAGTGGAGCGTCCAACCCGACAAGACCGCTGACGATCTGCACGCCTGAGGAATACCATCCGTCAGAGACCAGGCCGTCGCCAACGAGGGCGACGGCCTGGTCTCTGACGGAACGGCGTCATCACCGGTGTCACCGCCCCGACACATGGATCTCCCTCATCGACCGCGCGATCCTCGGATTCGCCGGGGCCTGCCTGGCCATGGCGTCGATCGGTGCCGTCACTGTCGTACTGACCGGCCGAGACCGTCAGCTCACCCTGGCCTTCAACTCCGCAAGCTGGGCCGTCGTCGCCCTCGACTTGTGGAGGCGGGATCGCGGGATGGGGATGCTGCAGGAGGATTCGCGGTCTGGGAATGCGATCACTTCTGTGCGACCGAGCCGGGAAACAGCCCGAGCTCCATGCCGGCGATGATGAACTCAACCTTGAGATCGAGGTTGCCGCGCTCACCCATCGACTGCACCCCGAACACATCCGGATGCCCTGCCGTCATCTCCCCGATCCTCTCAACGCCGGTCCGTCCTCCTTCATCAGCGGTCAGATAAGGCTGGATCGACACAAAGGTCTCCAAGGTGGTGTCCCCGACAAAGTCGAAGGCGAAAGCAGCCCCCTCGACCCCTCCGGGGACACCAAGCTCTGCCAGTCTCTGCACGATCGCCGCGATACGAGGCATCGCTGCCCCGAAGGCCTCTGGCTGAGCCATGAGCACCAGCGGAGCCTCTGGATACCGCTCGCACAACGCCCACTGGCGGTCGACAACCTGACGCAGGGCGTCCTGCCAATTGGAGAAGTCGGGATCCGGCTCGATGTCCACCGCGATCTCCGCAATTGCGGCCAACTGCAATTCCTGACGAGAACTGAACTCCCGGTACAGGGCGGTGGCCTTCACCCCGAGACGATCAGCAACAGCCCTCAGGGTGAAAGTCTCGATGCCCTCGGCCAGGGCCGCGTCAATCGCCTGACGTCGCGTGAACGCAGGCTTGCGCCCTGGCCGTTTGCTGATCATTCGCGGCCCACGAGCGACCACCCCTCGGCCCGCTCCCGGGCATGCCACAGATCGGCGTAGACACCGCCGCTGGCAATGAGGTCGTCATGGGTTCCCACCTGGCAAACCCTACCGTTGCGGTCGATGACGACGATGCGATCCGCCGAACGGATGGTGTCGAGCTTGTGGGCGATGACGAGGATTGTCGAGGACTCGCGCAGCTGGGCCAGGGCGGCCTCGACGTGGGCCTCGTCCTCGGGATCGAGTGCGGAGGTGGCCTCGTCGAACAGCAGGATCGGGGCGCGTTTCAGCAAGGCGCGAGCCACCGGAACCCGTTGCCGTTCACCGCCAGACAGACGACGACCACCCTCACCGACGCTGGCATCCCATCCACCGGGCAGGCGAGCTGCGATCTCGTCGACCCCGGCCAGGGATCCTGCCTTCCATACCTGCTCGTCAGTGGCATCCGGGGCACCGATGCGAATGTTCTCCGCCAGGGTGGAGTCGTAGAGGTAGACGTCCTGGAAGACCATGGCGAGCTGACTCATGAGCTGCTCAGTCGTCTGGTCGCGCACGTCCAGTCCCCCGACACGCACCGTCCCCAAGTCGACGCCCCAGAACCGCGCCATGAGCCGGAACAGGGTCGTCTTGCCAGCCCCCGAGGGGCCGACAATGGCCGTCAAACCCCCCGCTGGAGCAGTGAACGTGACGTCATGGACGACCGGGTGCTCCTTGTCATAACCGAAGGAGACGTCCTCGAGGGACACCTCACCGGGAGCTGTCATGTCGCTCGGGGCCTCGGGCTCGGGCAGCACCTCCGCCGAGAGGATCTCGTCGACCTCACTGACCGGCTTGCGCGCGGTCTCGACGGACAGAGCAGCCGAGACGACGTCCTCCAACACCTTGGCGTAGCGCAGCGAGACGCCGACGAAAGCGACCGTCGCGACCGGGGCGAGGGTGCCGTTGCTGCCCATGCGCGCGGCCAGCACGATGAGGACGACCGCGACCGCCTGGGCACCCAGACCCGAGAGGAAGTTCGCCGTCACGCCCAGCCCCAGACACTTACGAGCGGCGCGTTCATTGGCCCGGCGTGCATTCCGAAGCGGCTCGTAGCCCTCGGCTCGTCCGGCGGCCCTCAGCACTGGTTGGGTCTCACAGAACTCGACGATGCGGGCAGCCAGTTCCTGCTCGGTCGGCTGGACCACCGACTCACCGCGAAGCCACAAGGCCCGCGAGGCGATCATAATCAGACACATCGCAGGCATCGAGATGAGCAGGGACAACCCCAACTGCCACGACCAGAACCACGAGAGCACCATCATGACGACGGTGGTCGCGGCACCGCGCACGAGTGGGGCGGTGAAATGTGCCAACCCCTCGCCCAGGTGCATGAGTCCCTGAATGAGAAGGCGGGACAGGCGGCCGAGGAAACTCGAGCGGAACCATCCCAGTGGCAGGCTCGCCACCTGGTCGCCGATGCGCACGCTGAGTTTTCCCATGACATCCATCGCGGCGAGATAGCCGATCGTCGACTGGAAGTACGTCACGACGGCCCCGGCAACGGCCAAGGCGGCGAGCACCCACACCCAGCCCTGCCAGGTCAGTCCCATCGAGGATCCACCCTCGACGAATGCCGTGATCGTCGGGATGACGGCAAACAGGCCAACCCCCTCGAGGGTTCCCTGAAGACCTGCCAGCCACAGGGAGCGACGGAACTTGGCAGCCCCTTCCTCGGTGAGAAGGGGCCTGAAGGTGTTCAGGAGCAGGATGTCGCCCGCCCAGGAAAGGCGGGAGTTCATGGTCGTGGTCATCGGGTGGCTCCTTCCATCGCTCGCCCTGCCGACAGACGCGCCCAATAGGGCTGATCGGCCAATTCCTCGGACGAACCGCAAGCTGCGATGCCACCGTTCTCCATGACGCAGATGACGTCGGCTCCGGCCACCGACTCGGCGTGGTGACCGATGGCGAGCACGGTTCGGCCTCGGGCCAGTGCGGCCAGGGCCTGCTGGATCTCCGCCTCGCAGTCCGGATCGGTGGCGGCCGTCGCCTCGTCGAGCACGAGGATCGGGGCGTCGGCGAGCACGGCGCGAGCAATGGACAACCGCTGTTTCTGACCACCCGAGAAATCAGTGTCATCCCCCAAGACGGTGTCGAAACCCTTCGGCAGGGCGTCGATGTCGTCAAGGATGTGGGTGGCACGAGCAGCCTCGCGCACCTGATCGTCGGTGGCGTCGGGACGAGCCAAGGTGATGACGTCACGAATGGACCGACGCTGCATGTACGGATCCTGGAGGACGAAGGACACCAACCGGTAGAGGTCATTCTGGGCAACGTCGTTGAGGTCGACCCCACCGATGCGCACCACCCCGGAATCCGGGTCGCGAAAGCGAGCGAGCATCGTCGCCAAGGTCGACTTGCCCGACCCCGACGGCCCGACCAGAGCCGTGACAGTTCCTGGACGCAGTGTCAGGTTGACATGACTCAGCGCCGGAATGACGCCGTCAGGGGTGAGGTAGGAGGAGCTGACGTCGTCGAAGGTGACCGTCATGTCGTCAGGAATCCGCACGCTGACCTGTGGATGGCTGATCTGCTCGATGGACAGCACGTCCTGCAGACGCAGAGCCGCGTTGCCGGCCTGTTGGTAACCCCATGCCATGTTGCCCAGTACCTCGATGGTGCGCGGCAGGACCAGGGCGATGAGTGAACAGGTGGGGACGTCGGTGACGCCCACCCAGCCGGCCTTGGCCATGAGTAGACCGAATCTTAGATTGATCGCCATGAGAGCTGCCACCGAGATCACCGACAGAGACAGGGCCGACGCCTTGATGAGCGGGCCACACCAGTCCCAGTAGAACCGGGCGAACTCCTCGCACGCACGGGTGAAGCGACGATGGGCCTTGCCGGTCTGTCCGACGTTCTTGACGACGTGGATCCCCTCCGTCAGCTCGATCGACGAGGACGAGATGTCGGCGAGCTTGTCGTCCATCTCGGCGGTCTTGGTGGCCATGTCTCGCATCGTCACCCACTGCAGCAGGGCGTAGATTGGGAAGGTGGCGATGGAGAGAAATCCCAGCCGCCAGTCCACCACGAAGGCATAGACGAGCAGTACGAGCGGAACTCCCACGGCTGCGGTTTGCTCAACGGGCGCATGGGCGACGAGCATGTGGATCTGGACGGTGTCGTCCTGGATGGCCTTGCGCACCCGACCGGTTGACGACGAGCTGAACCAGGCCAGTGGGGCCTTCGAGATGCGGTCGATGATGCGGTCCTGGAGTATGTTGCGCAGCTTGATGTCGGCGATGTGAGTGATGACGAGGGCCAACACGTAGAGCAGGGCCTGGAGGCAGAAGGCCATCCACAGCACATTGGCGGTGCGGGTGAGCGCCTCGTGGTCGACGTGGTCACCTAGCAGGATCGCGCCGAGTCTCGTCAGGGCGACGTACGGGGCAAGGGCGACGATGCAGGACGCAATGACGAGGATCCGCGCGATCAGGACGTACTCGCGGATAGGTTTCATGATCGACGACAGGGCCTTGCCACCGGCACGGTGCTTGGTCTGGTAGTCGCGAATATCTTCCGGTGCGGCAGCGCCGGGGCACACCTGCGGGGACGTGGAGGTCTTGCTCACTTCGTCAGTCCTGCCCGCTGGAAGTGCTTGCGACCCACCTTGATGCCCAACCAGCCACCGGCCAGCCCCAGCAGGAAGACGATGACATAGAGGACCAGGGTGCGTGGGTCCACAGCGCCGTGGAACCCCCGAGTGCGGGGCCGATGGGTGGCGGTCAGCGCGCTTCCAGCCATGGCGCGGGCCATCGGGAGCGGGTGGATGTCACCTTGTCGGGCCACGGTCACCTCGTCACAATTCGTAAGGCAACCCTAACTCATTAGTTATCCTCGTTAATAAATAGGAGTCATTCACGTCCTGGCAAGGAGATACACTCACAGGCCAGACAGGCGGTCCTACTGGTGACGCCGGAGGGCACACCACGTTCGGAGGAATCGCGGCCTCGTGCAGGCGCGATCACCACGGGCATTGCCCGTCACCACCTCAACGCGAACACCACAGGACTCGCCCTGCCCCCACGGCTACCCTTGAAGTGAGTTGATCGAGAGGAGACCCTCGTGGGAATCGGAAGCAACATCGGCAAGGCCCTGCTGGCTCAGGCACCCGACATGGCACCCGGCGCGGCCGTCTCGATGCTGCGCAGCATCCTGGGATTCGCCATCGACGGTGCCTCGTCGCTGCCAGGAGCGCGTCAGGCCGCTGGCAAGACCCTCACCAAGCACGACGGTGACGTCGAACAGGCCATCAGCTCCCTCGTCAACCAGCACATCGCCATGGCCGGTGCACAGGGATTCGTCTCCAACCTCGGTGGCGTCGTCACCTTGGCCGTGACTATCCCCGCCAATATCTCGGGCGTCGCGATCGTCCAGGCCCGCATGGTGGCTGCCATCGCCCACCTGCGCGGCTACGACCTTGACGACCAGCGCGTCCGGACCGCCATCCTCGCCACCCTCATGGGTCAGCGTGAGGTCGACAGCCTCATTCACGAGGAGAAGCTTCCGACGACCCCGATGGGCATCGCCACCGCCCCGGTGGGGGACGCCGATCTGGAGAAGGTTGTCGCCCGTAACCTCGTCAACGTCCTCATGGGCCAGGTTGCGGGCAAGAAACTGCCGGTCTTCGTCTCCAAGCGCGTGCCCGTGTTAGGTGGTGGAGTCGGAGCCACCACCGACGGGTTCACCACCTGGAGCGTCGCTCGTTACGCCCGCAAGCAGTTCCCGACCCGCCGCCCGCGCGGCTGAGGCCAGGATCTGTGTTCGGCCCGGGAGGCGTCAGAAGGTTTGCCGACGGCGTGCCCCGGGCCGACGTGTGCGGCTGCGACGAAGCAGTCCGACAGCCCGCGCAGCCGTCGTGCCGATGAGCAGACCCAGCGCGATCGAGCCAATGATTCCCGTGGACTCCAACGCCGTCGCGCCAGCCACGGGGGTGCCCGCGCCCAGTTGGGTCAGGGACACCAGGCCCAGGGATCCCGGGACCAACAACCAGAAGCTCGGCAGGAAGAGCACCAGACGCGGTAGTCGCGGGCGATGCATCTCGATCACCGATGATCCGAAACTCGCCACGGTCGCTCCCAGCAGGCCGCCGCCCCAGGTGGCCCCGGCAACCGTCTGGCCGATGATCTGGAAGGTCAGGGTGGTGGCCAACATGAGGGCCACCCACGGGACGAGGTATCTGGGTATCGACTCCATGAGACTCATCCCGGCGGTCAGGAGCAGGACGCCGAGGAATGGCACCCACAACCCTCGCCAGGGAATGATCTGGTTGTTGAGCTGGTCGACGGGGACCTTTGTCAGCCACGCCGCACCGAGAACACCCGCTGTGAACATGGCCAACTGGGCGGTCCCGAACCCCAGACGCGACGCGCCCGCCATCATCGCCCCTGCCGCCAGTTCAGCCACCCCGGTAACGATGAGGGCACCGGGAAGCAGCACCGCGATGGGCGGCAGCAGGCTTCGCAGCGGCCCCTCGATGAGTCCGAGTCGCGCGACCCAGAAGGCACACAGTGCGACGACAAACGCGGCCAGGAACGGGGTGAGGACGGCCAGGGCCTTCCTCTTGCCGGACAACCATATGAATCCGGCGGTGACCTGACCGGCCAGCACGGAGAACAGCACGCTGGGCCACAACGGCTACAGTACCAGGGCGATGCCCGAGGCGACGCACACCATGCCACCATGCAGACCCAGGCGCGGGTAACGTGGCGGGATGGAACGCAAGTCCCGCAGTTGCTCGAGGGCCTCGACCGGGCCGATGGTGCCGTCGAGGAGCTGCTGACGGATACGAGCTGTGGTGGCGCTCTGGTCCAGACGGATGGTTCCTTCCACCGATTCGAAGGTTGCGGGGGTGCCACCTCCCAGGCTCACCACGACCCCGGTGGGCCAACCCTGTACCTGGACGTCGGGGCATCCCAGGTACCGACCGACGCTGCGGGTGTCGGCCTCCACCTCGTGCACCGGCTGACCACCGGCGATACCGGCTGCGGCAACGTAAGCCAGCAGTCGGCGGACGCCATTTTCGTCGAGCTCGTCCACTCCAGGTCCCATCGTCGATACCGTCGCCAGGATCAATCGTCGCGCACCTTGGGCCCTTCGGCACGCCAGTGGCCGAAATCAATATACGGGTCAGGGACGTAGGGATTTCACTCCGCCCAGCCCTCGTGCATACCCGACAACCCCGAGGAGGGCACAGACGGCAGCACACACCACAGCCACAACAGACACCCCCCGCACACTTCCCTCGACGGCAGCTGTTTGTCCTAGATAGCCGCCGGGGAGAAATCGCAGGAAGGTGTTTGACTGCGCGACGACCATGATCAGGTAGGCAAGGGGGCCGCACAATGGCCCACTTTTGCGCGACAGCACCCCCGTGGCAAACAATGCGACACCGGTGCACAGCAGGCAGGTGACCGAGAACCCGATGAATGGAGACCACGGCAGCTGAAACCGCGCGGGCATTTCCGGTACTAACACGGAATCACCATCGGGTATTAATTCGACGGGAAGCGACCGCAGTATCCACCCCGTGAGCAGTGGAAGGGCAGCGGCGCACAAGCATATCCACAGCCCCATTGACCCATACCCAATTTCCAGGGAGCGAATCGAAGCTCTCTCGACCCACCCCATGCCCGACGAGACGCACCACATGATGGTGGCGCAACCGACCAGACTGGTCAGCTCGAGACCTGTCACAGGGCGATCCCACACGTCCCCCGATGCCACCGACAGACGCGTCTTCCACAGGAAAAAGGCCACGACAACGGCCGCAACCGGCACGGCAACAAGGGCTACGGCATGGCGCCCTTTCAAGAAAGTCACGATGCTCATCATCGGTGCAGATCGCTGGAGGTCAACGAGCACCCCTCGATCGCCTGACGATGGTGCGTGTACCACTGGCGAAATGCGGTGACATCCATGCCGTCAAGGTCATTTCGTTCCGAACTTGGCGCATCATCATACTGGAATCCAGCCAGCCGAAGAATGGTGCGTTCCACGGAATTAACGCCGTCGAAGGCCTCGATCTGCTGGGGTGTCATCTCTGTAGAGAAAGTACATGCGTCTTGACCGGAAAAAGACTGAGCCAGACCCTGAGCCGTCATATCCGATAATTGTTGCGCAGAATCATATACGGTCGCATGTCCGAGATCCATGACGAACTGCTTGCTGCGTGCGTGGTATCCAGGCTCAGCAAGTAGGACGTCGTGAGGTACCGCCGTAGGCGGCATGACGGACACGACGCGCTGAGCGGGTTGCGCGTAGGACAAGGCGAGACTGCGATGTGCCGGCATGACGCACACCCGTACGTCTTCGTGTGACGAACACCCGAAGGCCAGTGGCGCATCGCGGAACAACGGCACTGGCATGACGACCCCCAGGGCAGCGATGATGAGCGGTGGGGCGACCAGGGCCACACATGGCACCACCCGACGCCACGTAAAACCGCCGGAGCGAACCGTGGACCAACGGCTGGCAGCCAGGATGCACGAGACGGAGACGATGCAAAAGAAGATGGTGCGCATGGTCACGGCCGAGGCCGTGGCGGTGTGGTTGCCACTCGGCTCTGCCATGTCCATGGACCACGCGAAGGCCACCGAGCCATACCCGGTGTTGGCAAAGAGATTCTCGTTGACAAGGACCGGTATTCCGACCACAGCGATGCACACAACCGGCGCCACCACCCACACGATGGGGTGGGACACCATCGCGGCTACCAGGTGAGCAACGGCCACCAGAGCCGGGAAGGACAGCAGAACGACGATAAGGTCTGCGACCTCGGGGGCAGTCGGGGATGCGTTGATCCAGGCCTTGACGACCAGGGGCGCCGCAACGACAACGGTCCCGATGAGCAGGGCAGCCGCCTGACGCCAGAACCAGTGCCAGTGGATGCTGAGAATGGACCTTGCCGGAGCAACCCCGACAATCATGTCCGACGGTGCCATGCGGGCCGCCGATCCTGCCCCGATGAGGCCGGCCACGATGGCCCACAACATACTGGACTCCCGGATGGTGACGGTGACGTCCTGCACCTGCCACACTCCCCAGGACCATGATCCTCGCAGCGCAATGAGACTGCAGACGGCACCGCTGGCCGTTACGAGAATCGCATACCATGATGGGAAGGGGAATGCCACGCGGTGGAGACCACGCAACGGGCGTATATCCCGGGGCGACACGGACATCAGGCTGCCTCCCCAAGGAGGGTGAGGTACCCAGCCTCAGCATCGTTGGCGTTACGGACTGGATGCTTTTGACCAACAGATTCCAGGTCAGAGTACGAGCCCTCGAAGATCAACTCTCCCTCGGAAAGGACGGCAAGCTGCGACACGAATTCCTGGAGGTCCTCAAGCAGGTGCGTCGAAACGATGACCGTCCGATCCTCGGCAAGTTCACCGAGGAGGGATCGCACCCCGATCCTGGATGCCGGGTCGAGGCCGACTGTCGGCTCATCGAGCAGCAGCACAGCCGGATCTCCGACAATTGCACACGCGATTCCAAGCCGCTGGCGCATTCCACCCGAAAGAGACTGGACGCGATCATCGGCGCGGTCGACAAGCCCCACACGATCAAGGGCCGCACCTGCCCGTACACAGCACTCCCTCGGTTCAACTCCTCGCGCCCATGCCGCATATTCCACGGCCCTCCGGATGCGAAAATGCAACGGGAGGGAAAACCGCTGGGGCAAGAATCCGACCATACTACGAATGGTATTGACGTCATCGCTGACATCGACACCATTCACCCGAAAATGACCGGACTCCGGTTCCCGTAGTGTTGCGAGAATACTGAGAAGTGTCGACTTTCCAGCCCCATTCGGGCCGAGCAACCCCCACAACCCAGAGTCAAACTCACAGGAAATATCGACGAGGCTACGCCGACGACGATACCGGTGCGATATGTGCTCGAGTTCGATCATTCATCCGACCCGAGTGTAACCCGATTTCGTCTGGGCTCCAGTCGAACTATCAACCCTGGTATAGACATCCCAGCCGTGCTTACCATGACCAGTAACGGTCAGGGATGCATTCTTTACATTAGTCCTGCGTGCGGATGCCATACGACTATCCGGCCAATGCGAGATCTGGTGATACTCAGGGACTGCCACGGATCCTACGGTGTCGGCGCAGCTCTGACGCCCACCAGTCCCGGACATCGTCGTGCCATGCTGGACAGGCTTATTTGCAAACAAAGAACAATGGCTTGCGTTAGCCTGCCCGGCGATCATCGTCATCCCAGCGCTCACCGTCATAACACCTAATACGATAGTAGAAACCAGCTCCTTGCGAGATCTCATCTCCATCACCATTTTCTCAACTAAAGATGCCACGCGGCTACATAGCCATAATCCATACCTTCAAGGCAGCGGTCATAATATCACGTATCCACCCCTGTGGCCAGTTAACCCGCTGCGACCTGTCGTACCAGTGAAGACACGAGGGCACAGCAGTAGCGCCATGGCGCGTGACGATCACACGCTAAAACAACCTCGTCCGCGGTGAAAACACCGCACTGACATCCTCGACCAGCGGCCAAGGTCGATCAGTACAGCATTGCCGAGGCCGGGTCCGAGAGAATCTCCGCAACGTCATGGAGGAAGGTCGAGCCCTCCTCGCCGTCAATGAGGCGATGGTCGAAGCCGAGGCTCATCGTCGTCACCCACCTGGGCACGACCTCCTCATCGTCACCGGTCCCGACGACCCACGGACGTCGAGCGATCGTCCCGAGAACGAGGATCGCCGATTCGGTGCGGTTGACGACCGGAGTCCCTGCGTCAAGGCCAAACACCCCAACATTGGTGATCGAGAAGGTGCCGTCGGTGTAGTCGGTGGGCTGGAGCTTTCCCTCCTTGGCGATGGCGACGATGCGGGTGATCTCCTCGGCCAGCTCGAGCATCGTCATGTCCTGGGCGTTGCGCACCACGGGCACCATGAGGCCGCGCGGGGTGGCCGCGGCGATGCCGAGGTTGATCTGGTCGCGGAAGACGATCTGGTCGGCGGCGTCGTCCCAGCGGGCGTTGACGACCGGGGTGCGTCCCATCGCCAGGCACACCGCCTTGCACCAGATGGTCAGCGGGGAGACGCGCAGTCCCTTGAACCTGCGGTCGGCACGCAGCCGGGCGACGAGGTCCATCGTCGGGGTGACGTCGCAGGTGAGGAAGGCCGTCACGAGGGCCTTGGTGTCCAGGGAATCCTTCATCGCCTTGGCAGTCACTTTGCGGACGCCGCGCACCGGGACCCTGCGAGTGTGGCCGTCAGGCTCGGTCGGGGCACCGCCGAGGAGACGACGAGACATCACCGACAGGGTCGCGAACTCAGCGTCGCCAGCAGAGGCACCGACGACAGGTGGTTCAGGCGCGGCTTGACGACCGGCCTCCGCTGCCGCCTTGACGTCGCTCCTCGTCACCGCCCCCTGCGGGCCGGTGCCCGTCACCGTCGAGAGGTCGATGCCGAGGTCGGCAGCCACACGTCGGGCCGGGGGCTTGGCGAGGACATGCCCGGCGCGGTCCATGCGCGGCGGATCCTGGCGCCTGGGCTGTGTCGGCTGCACAGGTTCGGGAACGGGCTCGACATCAGTCTCTGGACCGGTCTTGAGGGTCGGCGTCTGGGGGGCCTTCTCGGGTGCCCTTTCAGCCGACACCGCAGCTCCCCTGCGACGACGGCGTCGACGTCCGGACTCCGCGGTCAGGTGACCGACGAGGAACTCCGGCTCCTCCTCGGGTTGGTCGTCGGAACCGTCGTCAATGGTCACCAGTGGCTCTCCCACAGCCACCGTCTCGCCGGGCTCGGCACACAGCTTCGCCACGGTCCCGGCGAAAGGGCTGGGGAGTTCGACGATCGACTTGGCCGTCTCGACCTCGCACAGCACGTCGTTGATCTTGACGGTGTCACCGGGAGACACCCGCCAGGAGACGACCTCTCCCTCGGTGAGCCCTTCGCCCGGGTCGGGCATGCAGTAGTTCTTCACGTGAATGCCTCTCAGAATCAGAAGGCCAGGGAGCGGTCTACGGCGTCGAGAATGCGGTCGACGTCCGGGATGTGTTCCCCCTCGGCCTTGGCCGGCGGGTAGGGGGTCGACCAGCCGGTGACTCGCAGTACCGGGGCCTCCATAACGTAATAAAGCTCCTCACCCAGCCGAGCCGCGATCTCCGCGCCGACACCCTGGGTGCGTGGCGCCTCCTGGACGACGATGGCCCTTGTCGTACGGCGCACCGATTCGTAGACAGTCGCCATGTCGAGCGGGGAGAGGCTACGCACGTCAATAACCTCGAGTTTTCGCCCCTCCTGGGACGCCTCCTTCGCCGCCTCCAAGCAGGTATCGACCATCGGGCCGTAGCAGATCAGGGTGACCTCCTCGCCGGAGCGCGCGATTCGGGCCTGGTGCAACCCCAGCGTCGGTGTCTGCGCAACGTGGCCACGGGTGTAGTACCGACGTTTCGGCTCAAAGAAGATCACCGGGTCGGGGCTGTCAATGGACTGACGCAGCATCCAGTAAGCGTCGTCAGGGTTGGAGCAGGTAACCACCTTGAGACCAGGCGTATTCGCATAGAAGCCTTCCGGCGACTCGGAGTGGTGTTCTGGCGAGCCGACACCGCCTCCGAAGGGGATGCGGATCGTCACCGGCAGGGACCACCGGCCACCGACGCGAGCCCGGTATCGGGCCAGCTGGGAAACGATCTGGTCAAAGGCTGGGGCACTGAAGCCGTCAAACTGGATTTCCACACACGGGCGATACCCGCGCATGGCCATACCAATCGCTGTTCCGACGATGCCTGACTCTGCCAACGGCGTATCGATGACTCGACGGCCACCAAACTGGGCTTTGAGGCCGTCCGTGATGCGGAAGACACCACCGAGGGTCCCGACGTCCTCCCCCATGAGGACAACACGATCGTCGGCTGCCAGAGCATCGGATAAGCCAGCGTTAAGGGCCTTGGCAAGGGTGGTCTCCCCCTGCGGACGCGCACTGCGCAATACTTCCTCGCTCATCACTTATCCTCCTCCCACGACGCGATTTCCTCGGCGTCAGCCAGGACGTCGGGGGTCGGCTCGGCGTACACGTCCGCCATAAGGTCAGCCATCACAGGCGTGGCATTCTCGTGAACAGCAGCGCGAACCTCAGCACCGAAGGCGTCCTCACGCTCAGCGAGGCCGTCAAGCCACACCTGGTTGATAATCCCGCGGTTCTGCAAATACGTGCGCAGCCGGACGATGGGGTCGGTCTTACCCCACGTCGACTCCTCTTCTGCGGTGCGGTAGCGGGTGGGGTCGTCGGTGGTGGTGTGAGCACCCATCCGGTAGGTCCACGCCTCGACGAACACCGGCCCCTTTCCGCTACGGGCATATTCGAGGGCCGATCGCAGCACGGCCATCATGGCGATGACGTCGTTGCCGTCGACTTGCACGGCAGGGATGCCGAACCCGGTGGCGCGGCGGAAAAGAGACGTGGGCGACTGCACCGTGGTCGGCTCTGAAATCGCCCACTGGTTATTGACGCATACGAATACCACGGGGGCGTTCATCGAAGCCGCAAAAACATAAGCCTCGTTCGTGTCCCCCTCGCTCATCGCGCCGTCACCGTGGAAATCCAGCACGGCAGCCGGATCACCTCCAGCCTCGACGTCACGCTGGACACCCATGGCATAGCCGACGGCATGCAGGGTTCCCGACCCGATCATCACTGGATATGCGCTGAAGTGGGTCGCGACGGTATCCCAGCCGCAGTGAGAGGTCCCGTCCCAAGCTCCAAGGATGTCAGCCAGACTGACGCCCATGGCGTGGGCCAGGCCCTGCTCGCGGTAGGTCGGAAACACCTGGTCTCCCTCTCTCAGTGCCAACCAAGCGCCAGCCTGGGTGGCCTCCTGTCCCAATAGCGGCGGCCACAAACCCAATTCGCCGTGGCGCTGCAGGGCGGTAGCCTCGACGTCGAAGCGTCGCGTCATGACCATCATCTCGAGAGCCTTGACGAGGTCGTCGTCGACCAGGTCAACAGGAAAGTCGGGGTGTGTGGTGAGGCGTCCCTGCTCGTCGAGGATCCGCACCATTGCAGGATCAGGACGATTAACGGGGTGTTGCCGCGCCGGAAGGACGAACGGATCCGTGCCGCCTTCGTCGGCACAAATGGTCTCGGTCACATCTTCCTCCTGGTTAAGTGTTCCGTAACTCAATTCTGAACGCCAACAAGTCCCGTTTCCAAGCGAAACCTACCGTTCCGTAAAGAGACACCAAAGATGAGGTTACCGTTGCGTAGGTTGTTCCTGGTTCCTACCCCGGACTTCGATTGGTGCCAGAACGTGCGTACCCTCAAACGGTGAGCAAAACAGTGGCAGTCATCGGTGCCGGAATGACGGGCCTGGCAGCCGCACACCACCTACACAGCCACGGCTGTCGTCCCGTCGTCCTCGAAGCGGGGCAGGGCGTTGGCGGCCAGGTCAGGTCCCGTCGTCTTGGTTCTGATGTGGTCGACATGGGACCTGAAGCCGTGCCTCTTCGCGCCCCGGGCGTCGCCGCACTCGTTGCGGAGCTGGGACTAACGGACTCCATGCGTCATCCCGTTCCTGGGCGCGTCTTATTGTCGAGCCGGCGTGGAGTCGTCGAGATGCCGTCCGGCGTAACACCAGTAGGGCCCACGAAGTTCCTCCCCACTATTGCCTCGCGCATCCTCTCCCCTGCCGGACTGTTACGGGCCGGGCTCGAACCTTTCAACGCTCACCCGCACCTTGACGACGTCAGCGTCGGCCAATTCATCGCCGAAAGATTTGGTGACGAGGTGAGCCGCGCCGTCGTCGACCCGCTACTGGGGGGTATTCACGCCGCCGACCTCAACACGTTCTCGCTAGCAGTTGCCGCCCCCGCTTTGGAGCAGACGGTCAGGAACGGCGACTCCATCGTCGCCGGAACTCTCAAACGCAATGCTGCCGGACGGTGGTCGCAGCTCCGCCATCATTCACAGCGATCCGGTCCGCGCACCCCCGCCACCGCCACCTGGAAACACGGCCTGATGATGTTGCCGGAAGCATTGGCTAGGGAGCTCACCATTCATACGAATACCCGTGCCAGGGGAATCCGTCAGGTCGGCCACGAATGGGTAGTCGATGTCACTGGTCCGCATGGCGTTGGATCGGTTGCTGTTGATGACGTCATCATTGCCACCCCCGCCAGGGTTGCGGGTGCCCTGCTTGCTACCGCATGCCCGCGAGCTTCCGAGCTGCTGTCGCAGTGTGAAAGCACTACCGTTGCCACGCTGGTTATGCAGGCTGACCTTACTGACCACCCGATCGCTACGGCCCAAACGTGGTTCATTGGTTCGGCATGGTCTGCCCTGGTGCGTCAGGTGACCAATCTCTCGACGACGTGGCACCTCGCCAAACCCACCTTTCGGATCGCCATGGGTCGGCAGCGTGGAACCCCCATCGACGATCTATCTGACGACGACCTCGTCGCCATGAGCGTGGCAGAGTTGAGACGTCTCGGACTGGCTCTTGACCCCCACGACTACGTCATTGAGCGACACCGCGGCGCCATGCCGCAACCAGCTCCTGGCCACCGGGAGCGCATGGCCCAGCTCGCCGCGACCCTCAACGGCACCGGTCTCCATGTGGGAGGGGCCGGTATCGACGGTGCCGGAGTTGGCACCGCAATTGCTGCTGGACGCCGTCTCGCACGCCACATCACCTCGAAGGAGGAGAATTAGTGACCATCACTGAGCACCCTGACCACCTGACCCGGCCCGGCAGTGCGCCCACAGGACACCCCGGTGGCCATCCGGGAGGTCATCCAGGCCACAGCCCGCTCGTCCGCGAGATCAAGCACGACCTCAACAACAAGCCTTTCATCGTCATCTGGGAGGTTACCCGCGCCTGCGCCCTGGTCTGCCAGCATTGCCGCGCCGAGGCCCAGCACCATGCCGCCCCTGGCCAGCTCACCAACGCCCAAGGCCACGAACTCATCGATCAGCTGACCAGCTACGAGCGTCCCTACCCGATGCTCATCCTCACCGGCGGTGACTGTTTCGAGCGCCCTGACCTCGTCGACCTCATCGAGTACGCCGTCAGCAAGGGCCTGCACGTGTCGATCTCGCCATCAGTGACCCCGCTATTTACCCGCGACAGGGTCAGGGCGGTGCAGGAAGCTGGGGTGTCGATGATGTCGATGTCCTTGGATGGCGGCTCAGCCACGACCCACGACGCCTTCCGGGGTTTCCCTGGCACTTTCGACCACACCGTCGAGGCCTGCCACATGCTTCGCGAGCTAGGGATGAAGTTCCAGCTCAATACGGTGTTCACGGCTAAGAACATCCACGAGGCGCCACAGATGCTTAAGAACGCCATCGACCTCGGGGCGATGATGTTCTACACATTCATGTTGGTGCCGACCGGGCGTGGCGCCCAGCTCGATATGCTCTCGCCCCTGGAGCGCGAGGACGTCCTGTATTGGCTGCACGACAACTCCACCCGCATTGCCATCAAGACGACCGAAGCCCCTCAGTATCGGCGCATCGCTTTCCAGCGCGACGCCGTCCGCCAAGGCAAGGAGCGGCCGGTTCGCCACGGCGAGCTCTACGAGTGGCTGACCCGCGAAACCAACGAGCTGCTGGGCGAAACCATTACAGAACCGCGCCCGCCACGCACCCCACTGGCGATCAACTCTGGATCTGGGTTCGCGTTCATCGACCACACCGGTGATGTCTACCCGTCAGGGTTCCTACCGATCCACTGTGGGTCGATCAAGGAGACGCCCTTCCCTGAGATCTATTGCGGATCGCCGGTTTTCCAGGGGTTGCGCAATCCGAATGGGTTCTCCGGCAAGTGCGGAGCATGCAATTTCAACCACTTCTGCGGTGGGTCTCGTTCGACCGCCTACGCCTTGACCGGGGATTATCTCGCCTCTGATCCTTCGTGCGCCTATGTGCCGCCGGGGTATGACGGTGAACTACCCGAAGGGGTTCCTGCCGAGGGGATTCCGCAGATCTGAAACCTGGACGCCGTGACGGATTCGTCACGGCGTCTGCCGTATTCCGGGCATGGTCGACCAGTGCACATTGATCAGGGGCAGCGTCGGTCGTGGCTGAACGAAAGCAGATTTGCCTCAACTTTGGCCGCTTTCAGGTCAAGGTGCCGACACAGCGAATTCCTGGCGGTGAAGTTCGCCAGAACCATTGCCAGGACGGCCAAAAATAGGCGAAGCTAGCCTTGTACGCTTTTGGGCACACAGCATCATTCGGACGAATCCAGGGGGAGCCCATGAATCACCGACGCAGGGCTCGCATTATCGGCCTATCGGTACTGTGTATGGCCGCGGGCAGCTTCGTTGCCAAGCCTGCTTTCGCAGCACCGAGCACGAGTGGCACCTCGTCCGCGCCGGTCGCGTCGTGCAATGGCGACAAGAACGTCGACATTTTCAACTTCAACGACTTTCACGGCCGTATCGCTACCGGAGCCAACCTCTTCACCCCTGTCGTCAAGGCCCGCAACGCCAACGGAGCCGACAAGGTCCTGCTGCTCGACGCTGGCGACAATGTTGGTGGATCGACCTTCGAGTCTGGCTCCCTCAACGACGAGCCCACCATCGACGTGCTCAACGCCGCTGGTGTCGACGCCAATGCCGTCGGCAACCACGAGTTCGACAAGGGCTGGAAGGACCTAGCCGAGCGCATCGTGCCTCATCTCAACAGCCCCTACCTCGGCGCCAACGTCTACGAAAAGGGCACCACGAAAGTGGCGGCTCCCCTCAAAGCGTCGACGATCATCGTCAAGGATGGGGTGCGCATCGGTGTCGTCGGCGCTGTCACCCACGACCTGCCCTCCTTGGTCTCCCCTGCCGGCATTTCCAACCTCACCATTGGTGATCCGGTTAAGGCTGTGAATGCCGAGGCCAAGCGTCTCAAGAGCGAGGGCCTGGCCGACGTCGTCGTTGCCGAATACCACGAAGGCGCTGCCGACGGTTCCGGGGATGCCGCCAGCCAGGGCGGCAACTTCGCACCGGTCTACGCTGACACGTCCACCGATGTTGACGTCGTCTTCAACGGCCACACTCACCAGGTGTACTCGTGGAAGGACAAGGCCGGCGCCCCGCTCCTGCAGGCCGGCTCCTACGGCCAGCACCTGGCCAAGGTGAACGTGGCGTGGAATTCACAGCAGAAGAAACTGTGCTCTACCGGCGCCTCATTCATTGACCCGGCCACAACCCCGGCTGACGACCCAACGATCGCCAAGATTTCTTCGATCTACGACGACGCCAAGGCCAAGTCGGACAAGGCTGGCACTACCGTCATTGGGCATGAAACCGCACCGATCACCACGCCGTCGAACACATCCGATCAGTAGTTCGGCGCCGAGGTCCGCGACCGTGAATCGACGATGACCAATATGGTCGCCGACATGTTCAAGGACACCTTGGGCAAAGACGACCCGAACTTCATCGGCCTACAAAACCCCGGTGGAACCCGCGCCTCTCTGCTCGACAAGGACATCACCTACAAGCAGGCAGCCCAGGTACTCCCCTTCGCTAACACGTTGACGACCACCAGAATCACCGGCGCCCAGTTCAAGAAGGTGCTTGAGCAGCAGTGGCAACGCGCCGGGACGGCGAGGTCCCGTCACGTCCATACCTGCAGCTCGGCGTGTCCTCGAACGTCACCTACACCTACGATGAGTCCCGCAAGGAGGGCGAACGCATCACCTCCGTGTGGGTGAACGGCAAGCCGATCGACCCCAAAGGCACTTACTCCGTGGGTTCCGGTTCCTTCCTAATCGCCGGTAGAGACAATTTCACGGAGCTAGCCAAGGGTTCTAAACCCGTCGATAGCGGCAAGATTAACCTATCCGCTTGGGTGGATTGGATCAAGGCCCGCAAGACCCTTAAGCCAGACTTCGCCAAACGCGCTGTCTCCCTGACAACCTCGCTCCACGAGGGCACGTCCAGGGACACCACCTTCACCCTCGGTAAACCTGCCGATAAGGCTGTTGCCCCGACACCGTGGATTTCACCTCCAAGGATGCTGTAGTCAACACGATCATGAAGGCCCAGATCGTCCAGGACGACAAGACCGTCGACGTCGCCACCACTCCGGTTAAGGACGGCTGGTCCTCCGTGTTTGTCAAAGTACCGACCGCCAAGGGGCTGGTCAGCGGTGAGGCCACCACCGTTTTCACCTTCCCGGATTCCGGCACCACGGTGCGCTTCGCCGCCAAGCTGTCAGTACCGTCCGGCGATCATCCTGGTGGCGCTGTGATCCCGGCCCCGAAACCGGGCCAGTCTGGCACCCCGGGCCACGACGTCAATCTAGGAACCCCCGGATCTGACAAAGGCTCCAGCAACGGCAAACCCGGCCTGCCGAAAACTGGTGTCTGATCCGAGGATCGACACAACCTCATACTGAAAAACTCTGGCCTGAGGGGGTCCCGGGCCAGGGTTCTTGTGTGTCTGAGTTGGGGCAGCAAAGAGATGAAGTCTGCCGACGTGGTGGAAATGCCGGTCATGACCGTGAGTGCTGCCAATTGTCGCAGCAACAACCACCATTAGAATCGCGATTACCGCACCACGTGATGGTGGCGAGGACGGTATTCAATCCCGCCTCCGGGATTCAGGGTGTGCCTCGGATACGTCGCCGTCAGGCAGGTGACTCCTACCAGGCTTGTGAAGCCCGACATAGCGTCCTCCCTGGGCCTCCAGCTCGGCCGGGGATCCGTTCTCCAGGATCTGGCTGTGTTCCAGCACGAGCACCCAATCGGCAATCTCCACCGTCGACAGACGATGGGTAATGATGACGGCGGTCCGGTCGGCAGGGATCGTCCCCAAAGCCCGCTGCACCAAACGCTCCGAGGGAGCGTACAGGGACGAGGATGCCGACTGGAAGGTGTGTAGCTCGAAGAACTGACGAGGGTACAGCAGGAAGGTCGTCAGGACACCGACCGTCGTTCATCTGCGCAAGGCGAAGTAGCCGCCGGTGAGCAGCATGAGGCCGACGGTGATGTTGCCGATCAAGGTGATGCCCGGCATGAAGATCACGAAGAGCCGCATCGCCCGGACACTGATGCCGCGACACCGGTCAGCCAGCTAGGTGAAGATCTCCTGATTACGCGGCTCGCGATAGTAGGCCTGGACCGCCTCGATGCCGGTCATCGTCTCGGAGAGCTGGATGATGACCTGGGCCGAGGCGTTGCGGACCTTGCGGAATGTGCGGCTCGACTCCGCCGAAAACCACTTCACCAGCGGTGAGACGAAGAACAGCGACGCCAGCAGATGAGGCCCAGTCGCCAGTCCATGACAAGCAGCAGCATGGCACCGGTGGCGATGGGGTGAGGACGGCGGACATGCGGCCGTCGGACCCATGCCCCATAAGCTCGGCGATGCGCTGGTCCTCTGCTGCGCGCTTCTCCTCGGCGGTGGACATCTCGAAAGTGCTGTCGCGTTCAGCCTTCCCGTCGGTCGCGATCAACCTCCTCTCCCGGATTCTCCACGGACTCGCCGGACATCCCCCTGCTCAGCGTCGTAGGCGCTCAGCAGCTCTCGGTACTCCGGGACTGTCGCCAAGAGCTCCGAGTGCGTGCCGACGCGGATGATCGTCCCTTCCTGCGGCAAGGCGACCAACGAGGCGCCTGAGATGTACTAACCGGAGACGTTAGTTGAGCTGTTTGTCGAGTGAGCTCGCATGATCTGGGCGGCGAGGTCGTGGAACTGTTCGACCGCTTCAGCTGGGTTCAGAATGCGGATGTGGTCGCCGAGATAGAGGAGCTGTCGCACCGATTCGACATCGGGGTAGCGGACAGTGATCAGAGTCCACGCATCCTCGGTATAGGTGACGTTGGCCATGCGGGTTCCGAGAATTCGTTGGGCCAGGTCCAGGCGGGTTGAGCGCAGCAGCGCATGCACCTCGACGCCGGGGGTCGGCTCGAAGCTGGTCACCAGGTCGTGCCATACCGACCGCAGGTCTTAGTCTGGTCGGAGCACCGCGACATCCGTGAGGGGATCGCGCTCTTCGATACGGCTGGTGTTGAACATGCGGGGGTGCCCATCGACGTCGGCCACGAGATACCAGGAGCCAGCCTTGTTCACGAGCCCGTACGGGTCCGCGGTGAGCCATTGCCCGCTGGTTTCTCCGCTCCGTCGGTAGCACAGGCGGATGCGACGTCGCTCTCTCGCTGCGGTCAGCAGGCCGAGTTCCTTTCCGGTCGTGAACCACCCTGATGGGTCGATGAGGAGTACCTCGGACAGGGGCGGGGTACCAAGCACCTGTCCTCGCGTGGCGACGGCCGTCATTTTCTCCTGGGCGCTGGCGTGGACTGCCTGCAGCCCGACCTGCTCAAGAAGGTCGGCGTCCAGCCCCGCGACAGTGAGCAGCTGAAGCTCTCCCGGATCGAGACGAGCGACGTCCAGCCGAGCCCGGCCGTCCAGCACGATCGCGCCACCGTGTGAATCGGAACGCCCGCAACTGGCAATGCTTCGACGTCACGCAGGATCGTGCGCGGTGAAATCTCGAATCGTCGGGTCAATTCTTGGCTCGTCATCCGCTCATGGGTCTGTAGGAGCAGCAGGATCGACAACAGCCTCGAGGACTTCATGGCCCCGATCCTCGCAGAAAACATGACATGAGTTGTCCTGTTTTGGTGATCGGCTAGTGCCAAATGATCCACTGACCCGAGAGACACCCATGTCGGCACCCAACCTGTTCCTGACCTACGTCAGCGACGCCAAACGGTCCACCGCCTTCTACAGCGACTTGTTCGACATCGAGCCCAACTTCACCAGCCCGCGCTACGTCGCCTTCGAGGTGACACCCGGGGTGCTGTTCGCCATCTGGACCGGGCAAAGGGGACACCACCCGCGACACGCCCCGCACGAGCGAGATCGGACTCATGGTCCCCCGGTCGTCCGCGGCGGTCGATGACGCCTACCGAGAGGGGGTCGCGAAGGGCGTACACGTCATCGAGGAACCGCACGACGACGTGTTCGGCCGCACCTTCGTGATCGCCAACCCCGACGGCAACCTCATCCGGGTCAGCCCCGTCGACTGACCCGACAACCGATCCCCACGTGGCGGCGAGCACCAGCGCGGCGTCACCGTGGAGCGGGTCCTGTCCGACAACGGCGGCGTCTACCGCTCACACCTGTGGCGCAACACCTGCAACGAGCTCGGCATCAAGCACAAGCGCACCCGCCCGTACCGGCCGCAGACCAACAGCAAGATCGAACTGTTCCACCGCACCCTGGCCGACGGCTGGGCCTACGCCCGCTGCTACATCTCCGAGGCGGAGCGCCGTGGCAAGCTCGGCGACTGGCTGCACTACTACAACCACCACCGGCCCCACCCGGCCTGCGGGAACCAGCCGCCCTTCTCACGATTGACCAACATCCCCGGTCAGTTCACTTAGAGGTGAACGTACAGGTAGTCACCCACGCAGACGACGTGCCCACCACGACCTAACCCTGATGGACGACATGGCAGCGCCGCCCGGCACAAGGCAGGGACCGAGCTACTGTTCGTTGTCACCACAGTCGTGGTTGGTGGCCACGCCGCACGGCGCTGGAGAACCCTGACCTGCCACAGTTCATGCAGCATCCGTGGTGGATACGGGCAGAACCCGGGGCCGCCACGTGCAGGAGATCTCTCGTGGGTGGTTCGGATCGAGGGCGTTGAGCACCATCTGGTAGGCGACGGGATCATAGGGTAGGCGGCCGTGGCCATAGGCATCCAGAGGGCAGGCGTCCTGCACGGTCATGTTCTTGGCGCCCTTGAGAAAGGCTTGCGTGTAGGGCGTGACCGTCGTGTCGAGCCGGGTGGAGATGACGGTGTAGGCGATACCCGGGACGGTGTCGCCGTCACGGTAAACCTGTTGCATCAACGCTGATCCCTTGAGCTGCTGGCCGTAGGCCTCCATGTTGTGGTCGTAGCTCCACGTGCTAAGGAAATCCTTCACAGCCTCGGGCAGGCCGTCGACAAGCTTGTAGAGACCGACGGCGGTGGTGCCGTGGTTGGCGGCCACCAGTCCGATCAGCTTGTCGACCTTGGACGCTCCGCCATACATCTTGATGTAGGCGTTCGGCAGGATGCCGCCACCCTGCGAATGTCCGACGACGTCGACCTTCTCAGAGCCCGTCGCTTTCCGGACCCGATCCACAAAGGCACCCAGCGCCTGCGCGGAGGCGCGCACGTCACCGGTGAAGCCCCAGCCCTCGTCGAGGATCCCCACGGGGACATTGGTGGTGAAGGTGTAGACACAGTACCCCTCATGGGCCAGATGGGGTCCGTAGAAGGACCATGTGGCGAACGCATTGCCGCCAGTACCGGGAATCAGGATGACCGGTCGGTCGCCGGGCTTGACCTTGCAGGAGAAGTCGTTCACACCCCGCGGCGCCACACCCAGGTGCTTCTCGCTGTAGGAACGCGCCATCGACGACGTATGGAATTCCGGCCCGACGCCGTTACCGGGAATACCGTCGGGGCTGTGGGCTGCCTGGACCAAGGGATGGATATCCCCCGGCGAAGTAACAGCCTGCGCAGTCGGCGCGGCAGCCATCAGGACGGCCACACTCGCGGCCATGACGGCGAATCGTGCGTTGATCTTCATCAGTGACTCCTCAGCGGAACACGGGGCGAATTTCGTGAATCATATTGATTCAATTCGAAAAGGGTAGCCTACAAAAATTTCATCTCAAGGGGTAGCCTAAACGATACATCACATTGAGAATTCTCCTAACTCGGTCAGTGAGGTCAACGCCCCTAAGGTAACCCCCGAGAGATTCCATACGACTTGGCGGTGGGGATCAGCGGGGGCGCAACTCCCCGTAGGGTGTCCTGCTGCTTGCCCTCGGCGTTCCACGATATGACCTGCGGCAAGCCCCTTGGCCTTCTAGCCAGACAGGCGCCATACTAAGGCCAACTGAAGCTATCCACACAACCCAACCCCAGCTTAAGGCTCCATGCAAGAAATAATAACCGCACAACTGTGAACGAAAGTTATCTGATATGACCGAACGCTATACTTTCGTGAGCCCGCCGGTCATGCTAATTTCGCGGCTACTTGGCGCGCTATAGCTCCGTGTATCACGCTCGTCACCCCACCGAAGAGCCCTCTTCATATATGCTGGTACCTCGCCAGTCATCTCCAGCCCGATTCATCCTGGCGGCTGTTGGTAGTTGACATTAGAAGAAGGAATTGCCATGCGTCGAAAGTCTGCCCTCGGATTTGTAGCTTTGTCCCTGTTCGCCACAGGGATGGGCGTTGCCACAGCAGTGCCGGCAACTGCCTCGCCGGAGGATACGGCAGCGCCAGTTCGCGTCGACGCTTCACGGTGGACCACCCAGGGGCGTTGGGTGACCGACGCCCAGCACCGCGTGGTCATCACGCAGGGGATCAACGAGGTCGCCAAGAGCGCCCCCTACGCCCCCGATGCCGTCGGTTTCGGTGAAGACGACGCAGCCTTCCTCGAGGCGCAGGGGTTCACCAGCGTCCGGCTGGGGGTGCTGTGGGCCGGCGTCGAGCCTCGGCCGGGCGTCTACGACGACGCTTACCTGGCCCGGGTCGAACGCACCGTGCGGATCCTCAACGCCCACGGCATCGCCAGTGTCCTCGACTTCCATCAGGACATGGTCAACGAGAAGTATCAGGGGGAGGGGTGGCCTGCCTGGGCCGCGCTCGACCACGGCATGCCCAACATCGTCAAGACGGGCTTCCCCGGCAACTATTTCCTCAACGAGGCCGTCAAATACTCCTTCGACTCCTTCTACGACAACGCCAAGGCCTCCGACGGCATCGGTGTTGCCGACCACTACGCCAGCGCCTGGCGACATGTGGCCGAGCATTTCCGAAACGTGCCCGGCGTGCAGGGCTACGACCTGTTCAACGAGCCGTTCCCGGGCCACCGCTACACGCGGTGCCTCACGCAGCTCGGTTGCCGCGCTGCTGACGCGCGACTGTCGGCCGTCCAGCAGAAGACTGTCGACGCGATCCGCTCGGTCGACAAGGCCACCACTGTCTGGTACGAGCCGATGCAGTTCTTCAACATAGGTGTCGGGACCAACGTCCGGCTCACGGGATCCAACCTGGGGTTGAGCTTCCACGACTACTGCACCAGCCAGGCCACCCTCCACTCCTATGTCGGATGCACTGCGCCCGACAACCGGGTCTTCACTAACGCAGAGAAGCATTCACGTCAGACCGGGTCGGGGCTGATGCTCACCGAGTTCGGCGCCATCACGACCCCCGCGGTGATCACGTCCCAGATGGACCTGGCAGCTCGCAACCGGGTCGGCGTCCAGTGGTGGGCCTACACTGCCGGTGATCCCACCACAGCCGGCCCGGGCACCGAGCAAGCCCTCGTCGACGACCCAGCTCGGCCACCCCAGGGGACCAACGTCGAAAGCGCCAAGCTGGCGCTGATCGCCGTTCCCCACCCGGACCGTGTCGCGGGCACCCCATCCGCGTACCACCACGACCGGTCCCGACGCGTGTTCACCATGACCTGGACCGCCCAGCGGCCCGACGGGTCGAGCGCGGAGGAGTCGGACGAGACGACTGTGGTGGTCCCTGCCATCTCAGCGCCCCACGGGTACGACGTGCAGGCGTCCGGCGCCCACGTCACCTCCCACCCAGGCGACCGGGTGGCGCGGTTGCACCTCAACCAAGGCAGTACCACGGCGAAGGTCACGATCACCCTGCGCTAACCCTTCAAGCGTCTTCAGCACCGACCTATAAGTCTCCCAGACACTTTTACGACCGGCCCTCCCCCTTGGGGTGGGCCGGTCCTTTTCGTGTCGTGGGATGCACCTGGCAGCACCACCTCCGGCCCCCATGGAGAACAGTAGGTATCCTCGCAGGGTACTACGGCCAAGGCATATTTGACGTTCCACGCTTGCCACTGCCGTCTTAGGGCCATACTGCCGCCACGCAGCTGAGGCGGTGACCAATCGGGTAAGGTGACTGGTTGCCGTAGCCCATGTGAGGCCGGTGATAGTTGTAGTGGCGTGCTCAGCCCCCTGAACTCACCCCGCCGTTCAGCCTCAGAGGTGTAGCAAGCGGACGTAAGCTCAGCTAATCGGTCAAGGCGTGGTGGAATCTCTCGGTCTTCCCATTGACATATACGCGATATATCCGAGTCCACTGGCGTGTGATACCCAGTATCAGCGCCACGAGGACGGTCAGCCACTCCAACGTCACCTGCAGCGCGTGGGCATGGGGAGTGAGCAGGGCGTTGAAACGCACGACCACCACAGCGAGGGAAACTGCCAGAATGAGGAATAGGCACGACGCCGCTACCCCGCCGACGAGAGTCAGCACGTTTGAGGCAGTGAGCAGGTATAACCCCATGGCAGATACAACTCCCGCAGTCGGCAGGTTCGTGACCGTGGGAGGTTTCGCGGACGGGGTGCCCGCGACACGGTCCGGGCGGGGAACGGCGATCAGCGCCAGCTTGACGCCTTCGACGTTAATCCCCTCTGTGATGACCACGCGGCGCTGTACGTCGGTCACCCAGCGTCACTGAGTGGTCCACCGTGAAGCGACAACGCAAACCGGCGCTGCCGTATCCGCCGGCGAGGCAGTTGCCGGTGTTGCTGCGGCAATGCCCATACCTGTGGCGAACAACAAATCCGAGGAATGAGTAGAGCTTCCGGTCAGATTGAATAACTTTCGTTCACAATCGTGGCGGGGAGGTTAGTAAGGGGTTCTGACGAGAGAAGGACTTTGATAGTCACTGATCGGCCCCAATGGCTGTTCCACATCCCTCGAGGAGGATTCCCATGAAGCGTTCGGCTCTTATCATCCCGATTTTGACCGGGGCAGTGCTTGCACCGGTGGCGCCCGCGGTCGCCGTGGCGGCGCCAGCTCCGGTGAGCCAGTCTGCTGCGCGCCAGCATGCCCAGGTCGACGCCGAGCAGGCACTCGCGCAGGTCAATGCCCGCATCGCCGAGCTGCATAAGATGCCCCAGGCGCAGGTTCCCGCAAGCGAGGCTCCGAAGGTCAACTACGGCGAGGAGATCCGCAAGCTCCTCGACACGGCCTTCGAACTGCGCACCGCGATCGAGTCGATCATTGCCGGCAAGGTGCCGCCGGTGGATCTGTCCACCATCCCGGCTCGTGTCGACCTGCTGACCACCAGCGTGAAGACCATCCAGCAGGCCAACCATAACCTGGTCAACAAGGTGGAGGCTGCTCACGTCGAGCTGGGCTTCTCAATCACACGCGCCCTGATCCGCACGATCAACCCAACCAGCACCGCAGCGCAGTTGGCCGAGAGCAAGGCCGACGTGCTGTCCACGTACGCGAAGGTCGCGGCCTACCGCGACCTCAAGCCCACCGACGCGGCGACCGTGTACGTCAAGAACGGCCTCAACACGAAGATCTGGCAGACACGGATCAACCGTGACAAGTACCTCCTCGGCAAGAACGCAGAGGGGTACAAAGCGATCAACAAGGCACTCACCCACGCAACCGGTGTGTGGTTCAATCCCGCCACCACCGTCAAGCAGGTCGACGACGAGGTGAAGGCTCTGGACCTCGCTTTCCAGGCCACTCTGGACCGGGGGCCGGCTGATGGGAAGCTGCGTACCAACTGACCCACCCTCCCGGGACTTCCGTAGAAGGAGACTGGCTCGCCTTGCCCGTGAGCCCGGTCTTCTTCTCCCCTATTGACGTGTCGTCCAGGGCTTGGTCCGCGACGGATTCGCCCCACGGGTCGTCCACTTGGTGGATCATTTGTGGCACACGAGAGTTCACAGCCGTGACCGTTCAGGAACGGTCACGGCTGTGAACGCGTCCAATCGGTGCAGCGTCGAGAGGCGTTCGGCGTCGTTGCCCAGAAGGGTTCGGGCGGTATTGGTTGTCGTGGTGGAGCCAGAGTCCAGCACGCTGCGTCGTTCGGTTTCCGAGGTGTAGCAGCGGGCGTTGACGAAGTGGCCACTGGCAGTGGCTTGGCGGGTGACGTCGAGTGCTCCGGTGCGCCAGGGTGCCGCGGTGTCTAAGCCAAGTTGCGTGGCCCAGTCCTGGGAGGTGACCCCAACGGGCATGGCCAGCTGAACCCCTCGTTCGCGGTCGGTCGTGACTCAGGATCTCGTGGTTTGAGGATATTGCAGGTGGGAGTATATCGGTCTGGGATTCAAGTCTCCGTCATCCAAAGCTGCCCAAAAATCTCGCTGTTGACGTTCGCATCGCCGAATCGGGGCATCTCCTGGCAGCTCCGTGTAGTTCGCCGCGAGTATGAACCCCGGCAAGAGCCTCCCCACACCAGGCAGACTGGACCCACCGACCATGGAAGGAACCCCTGTGAGCAACCAGAACACATCCTCCGTCATCTTCGTGTGCTGGGGAAACATCTGTCGTTCCCCGATGGCTGAATTCGTCGCCAGGAAGGTCTTCGCCAACGAAGGCCTGGACGCTCGCATCACCAGCGCCGGTGTCAGCGATGAGGAACACGGCGGCCCGATGGATTCGCGAGCCAGGTCCGTCCTGAAGTCCCACGGATACCCCTGCTCGGGCCACAATGCTCACCAGATCGACGGGTCCGAGATCATGTCCGCCGACCTCGTCATAGCCGCCGAGCCACGCCACATCCAGATGATGAAGCGAATGGCCCCCGACGCCGACAACCTCCGTCTCATCCGCGACTATGACCCCAACTGCACCCCTGGCACCTCCCTGCCGGACCCCTGGTATGGCTCGGCCGACGGGTTCGAGGACACCCTCGACGCCATCGAGGCCGCAATGCCCGGAATCGTTGACGAGGTCCGCTCACTGGCCTGACCAGTTCCCCGCCATGGCGCTGCTCCCCCGAGACCAATCGTTGCGGCACTATAGGCTGTTCCCATGAGCTTGTTCTTGGTCGGCGGAGGATACGACGACTCACTGGTGGAGGTCTATGACGAGTTCGTCTCCCAGGCCCGCCATCACAATGCTGATGCTCCGATTGCGCTGGTCGTGGCCGGTCCGCCCTCCGAGTCCGCCGACCACGCCGCCGAACTGACGCGGATCGTCACCTCCCGGTGGGTTGACGCGAACATCCTCACCATCCACCTCGACGGCCCGGGTACCGCCCCGACGGTGGGCGACCCGGCCACCCCGCTGTGGGCCGAGGACGAGTCCTTCCAGCTCCCCGACAATCTCGACGCCCTTGCCGGCATCATCGTCGACGGCGGTGCCGTCCCCAGTTACATCAACGGTCTTGCACCGGCCGCCGAGCAGCTCTCGATGCTGGTGCGCGGCGGTGCTCCCTGGCTCGGCTTCTCGGCCGGTGCGATGGCCCCGTGCGTCACCGCTCTGGCAGGGGGCTGGAAATTGCAGGGACGCCAGGTCGGCCAGCAGACAGGTGCTGAGGGCTTCGACGAGGTCACCTTCGTCGAGGGCCTTGGCCTGGTCAGCCTGACCATCTCCACCCACAACGACACCGTTTCCGGCGACGGCCTCATCATCTCGAACGTCGAGTCCGGCCTGCTTTCCAGTGCCGTTGCCGTCGACGAGGCCACCTGCCTGCGCATCGACGCCTCGACCGGCCACACCGAGGTGATGGGACGTGGCCTGGTTCGCTGGTTCACCCGCGAGGTCAACGGAGTTCTCGTCCGCTCCCAGCGCTCCGTCACCCCGGAAACGGCTCCAGCCCCGCACAAGCCCCGCTTCGACGGTCTGGCAAAGGTGGCGGCGGCGACCCGTGCCGCCCACGACAAGGAGGAGCGCGCGAAGGCAGCCCGGCAGCGTGCCGAGGAGAGACGTCGCGCGCGGAAGTCCAAGTCTGCTGATGACGAGACCAAGACCTCCGAGGGCTCCGCCACCCCCGAGGACGCACCTGCCTCCGCAGCCAACCCCCAGGCTGCCGCGGATCCGACCCCGACGGCAGGCCCCGAACCCGATCCCCTCTCGGATGCCGATCCCACCGCACAGCCCCCGACGGAGGACGTCAAGCCATGAGCATGCACATTCTTGTCGTTGACGATGATCGCGCGGTACGAGAATCCCTCGCCCGATCCCTGCAGTACAGCGGCTACGAGGTCGATAGCGCAGCCGACGGCGTCGAGGCTCTCGCCCATCTATCCGGAACTCACCCCGACGCCGTCATTATGGACGTCATGATGCCGCGTCTAGATGGCTTGGAAGCCACCCGGATGCTGCGCAGCAATGGCAACGACGTCCCGATCCTCGTCCTCACCGCCCGCGATGCTGTCGACGATCGCGTTGACGGCCTCGACGCTGGCGCCGATGACTACATGGTCAAGCCCTTCGCCCTCGACGAACTCCTCGCTCGCCTACGCGCCCTCACTCGTCGTTCCCGTCCCGAGCCAGAGCAAAACGAGGCCCCTGAACAACTCTCCTTCGCTGACCTCACCCTTGATCCAGGCACCCGCGAGATCACCCGCGGGAACCGTCGCATCAGTTTGACGCGTACCGAATTCGCCCTACTAGCCGTTTTCCTACAAAACCCAGAAAAAGTGCTGGAGCGATGGTGGCTGCTACATGAGGTGTGGGGATTCGACTTCCCGACCACCGCGAATTCCCTTGAGGTGTACATCGGATATTTGCGCCGCAAGACCGAGCACGATGGTGAGCCGCGTCTCATCCACACCGTTCGCGGCGTCGGGTACGTGCTGCGGGAAGCAAATTCGTGATCCGTCGCTGGTGGCGGAGACTGCTCGATTGGCGTCCGCGCCCCCTGCGTATGACCATGGGACGCCGGGTCAGCCTCCTAGTATCGACGTCCGTTGTCGTCGCGGTCGCTTTGACCTCCTTGTCGGCGCGGCTCATGACTCGCATCTCGCTGTATAGCGAGCTGGACGAACAGCTCACCCGAATGGCGACCACCATCTCGCCAAGTGTCGCCGCCGATCCTCAAAACCTCGGTGGTTTGGAAGCCAGCTCGTTGGCAGCCACCAACACCACCCTCATCCTGGTACGCGCCGACGGCCAAGTCACCACAGCCCCTGGAACTGAGGTCACCGTCACCGCGGGACCTCAAGAGCTAGCAGTCGCCCGCACCGGGATCGGGGTTAAAGCACACACCGTCATTGACTCCCGCGGTGTTCCGGTGCGTATCGTCGCGGTCCCCTTCACCTCAGATGGCGTCCACTACGCTCTCGTCACAGGCCAAGACCTCACCGGGACCAGGGCCACCCTAGGGTCACTATGGATCGTCCTCGTAGGCACCGGATTCGTCGGCATCGTGCTCACCGCCATCGCTGGATACGTGGCAGGCAACTCTGCGACTAGCCCTTTGCGCGACCTCTCGCGAGCTGTTCATCACGTCACCACCACCGAAGACCTGACACCCATCCAGGTCCACTCCCATGATGAGCTAGGCGATCTTGCCGTGTCGTTCAACCACATGCTGTCCTCGTTGTCGAACTCCCGGGAGCGTCAGAAGCAGCTCATCGCTGACGCCTCCCACGAACTACGAACCCCACTGACCTCGATGCGCACCAACGTCGAGCTGCTGATGGCCGATCAGAAGAGCCACATGCTCCCGGAGGAAGCACGCGGAGAGATCCTTGACGACGTCGCCGCCCAGCTCGGTGAGTTCTCCAGCCTCATTGGCGACCTCGTCCAGCTCTCGCGCGAGGACGCCCCTCCCCCGCGCCCGGAGTACTTCGACTTGTCAGATGCGGTATCCAAAGCGGTCGAGAGGGGACGACGACGCGGCCCGAACCTGGAATTCGACGTCCACCTGGAGTCCCATTTGGTGCTTGGTGACGAGGCCACCCTGGAGCGGGCTGTCACCAACCTGCTCGATAATGCGGTGAAGTTCTCCCCCGCCGGTGGAACTGTAACGGTGTCTATGGAGGGCGACACCGTCGTCGTCAGTGACGAAGGACCTGGCATCGCGGAGGCCGATCTGCCTTATATCTTCGATCGGTTTTACCGCTCTGATCGCGCCCGCAACACCCCCGGAACCGGCCTCGGCCTGTCAATTGTGGCTCATACCGTCACTAGCCATCAGGGTTGGATCAAAGCGTCGCGGGCCCCAAGCGGTGGCGCCATGTTCACGATATACTTGCCGCGAGCAGAACCTCCGGTTGAGGAACCCACGGTATCCTCATGATTGCGACCGCAGTTAGCGAGTTATCCACAGGAGACCGGTGGAAAACCGGCCCCGCTGGGGAAAACACATCAATGTCGTTCCCACAGGCGGGGTAAGAACCAATGGACAAACCCTTAATGACATCAACCCGTAACCAGCCTTACGATCCTGTTATGACCAGTCACGTCGTCGATCAGCCCGGCCCTACCCTCGTCATTCACGGTGGGGCCGGAAACGTCCCGTCACGTACTGGAGAGGAAGCCGAGAAGTTTCGTCGCTCCTTGCGTCAGGCCTTTGCAGCCGGGCAGCGAGCCCTCGACGTAAGTGCTTGTGACGCCGTCATCGCAGCCGTTACGGCGATGGAGGACGATCCACTGTTCAACGCCGGGCGAGGTGGGGTTCTCACCGCAAACGGAACCGTCGAAACCGACGCCGCCGTCATGACTGGAGACGGACACGCCGGGGCGGTGTGCTGCTCACGTCACGCCCGCAACCCGATTCAACTGGCGCATAAAGCTCTGAGGATTCACCCCATGTGCTGCTGTGTGACCCGCCCGAACGGGTCTGTCAAGACTGGGGTCTTGAGATCGCGCCGCCGGAGTACTTCGTCACCCAAGCGCGCCGCGAGCAGTTAGAGCAGGTGCTAGCCAGACGACAGCACGCCCCGAAACACGGCACCGTCGGGGCGGTTGCCCGAGATCGTTATGGACACCTAGCTGCGGCCACCTCAACCGGTGGGATCGTCGCTTCGTCGCAGGGACGCATCGGGGACTCTCCGGTCATCGGGGCCGGCACTTTCGCGCGCGACGGAGTCGTGGCAGTCTCCTGCACCGGCGATGGTGAGGCCTTCCTCCAAGGGGTAGTAGCTCATGAGGTTGACGCGCAGATGAGACTGGCAGGACAACCCGTCGACCGGGCAGCTCTGGGAGCCCTCACCGACGAGGTCTCATCGCGCCTCACTGGCCACGCCCCAGCAACCGATGGCCTCATCGCCGTCGACTCTTGTGAACAATTGGTAATCTGCCACATGTCAGCGTCGATGCTGGCTGCATGGCCAGACCACGGCGAGGTTCTCACCTCGGTGTAGTGAAGGTCAGCGCACCACGGGAAGATCGGGCCCAAACTCCAGCATCTGTTCGACGGCCCAGGGACTCAGCAGGGCCGGCATTGACCGGGCCAAGCCATACATGTCCTGCCAACCAACCCAGGCTACCTCCTCCACCTCGTCAGGGTCTGGGTTAAGTTCGACGAGCTCCTCTGGCAGGGACAATCGGGCAACAACAACCGGACAGAACTCGTCCTCCACGATGCCCCCGGAGTCGGTGGCGCGATAGGAGAAATCTGGTAGCACGACGCGCATCCGACGCGGATCAAGGTCGAGTCCGAGTTCCTGGTGAGTACGACGCACGGCGGCGTCAATAATCGTCTCCCCTACACGTGGATGCCCACAACAGGTGTTGGTCCACACCCCTGGCCACGCCACCTTCGTCAAAGCGCGCCGGGTCACAAGTACCCGACCGCCTACGTCAAGAACGTGACACGAGAAGGCGAGATGCCTAGGGGTATGTTGACTGTGGACGGTCGCCCGGGGAGCGGTTCCAATGTGGTTGCCGTCATCGTCAAGCAGGATAACGAAATCGTCATAACCGGAATCCGCGCTCGTCCCCACGTTCTCGCCATCATGATGACTCATGACGTCAAGTTACCAATAACCGCGAGTCCCGCGAAGTCGAATACGCTGTCGCTTGACGATATTGGCCCAATGTCGCCTCCTAGGCACGATTGAGACGCTGCTGATCCGTCCACCCACCCCTGATGGGAGAGCCATGGCGCACATCCTCGACATCACCCTCGCGGTGATCCTCATCCTCCGCGCCCTGCGCGGATGGACCCGAGGAGCAATTTCTGGGATCGCCAGCCTCATCGGCTTGATTGGCGGAGTCTGGGTAGGGCTGTGGGCGTCGGGAGACATCGTGTCCCGGATCACCAACAACTCATCGTCCTGGCTTGCTACCGGACCACTACGCTTTGGCGTCGTCCTCGTCATCGTCGAAGTCATCCATGGCCTCTGTAATGGGCTCGCCCGCCGCATATGCCACGCCTCTGAGACAGCAGGGTTAGGGGCCCTTGACCGGATTGGCGGCGCATTGCTGTCTGCGACCGCCACGGCCTTGGTAGTGGCGGTGGGGGCAACGGCGTTGGCCCCACTTCTGCCTCCCCAATGGACTCAGGCTATTGACGAATCAGCCGTCATCAACACCACCAACCGCGCAATTCCACCCCAAATCAATCACGAAGCGGCACGGCTTATCGGCCAGATGGCCGATACCTTCCCGAAGGTCTTTACCGGTCAGGACCCTCGTCTGCCCGGAGATGCCCCCGACGACTCCGCCGCCAATAGCCCTGGAGTACGACAAGCGGCGAGATCCATCGTCAAAGTGAGATCACTGTCGCATCAATGTGACCGGGCCTCGGAGGGCACCGGATGGGTCAGCTCACCGCACCGCGTCGTCACCAACGCCCATGTGGTCGCCGGATCTGACACAGTGACGGTGCAGGTTGGAGGCCAAGGCGCCCGCCTGCGAGCGCGTGTCGTCGCCTACGACCCCGACCTCGACCTTGCCGTGCTCGCTGTTCCTAAACTTAAGGCTCCTGCCCTAACAATGACCTCATCGGTAGACGCCGGGGACTCGACGGTCATCGCCGGATTCCCGCTGGACGGACCGTACACAGTCAACGCTGCGCGAGTGCGCGGGGCAATAACGGCTCGTGGCGAGAACATTTACGGTGACGACGATGTCGTCCGCGAGATCCTGTCTTTGCGCGGCACCGTGCAACCGGGCAACTCAGGCGGTCCATTACTGACCACCGACGGAAAGGTAGCGGGCACGATCTTCGCCAGGTCCACCTCGCAACCGCAAGCCGGCTACGCCCTCACCAACCGAGAAACCCGGCAGCTCATCAGGTCTGGTACGTATGGCTCCACCCCGGCATCGACCGGACGTTGCAGTGTCGCCTGAATCCGGAAAACCTTGGCCACCCAACCAACCAGGCGCCCCTTAGCGCTGCGCACATTTGCGGCTATCATCAACCCAAAACAACTCTGACAAGGTCTTTCGCACGTGTGGCAATCGGGTTCACGACTGCTGGCCATGCGGCACGCGATGGCAACCCATTTCAGAGGCAACATGTCCACCACGACATGGTCCTCGGACGCGATTAAGATGCCCTGCATGGCTGTTTTCATTGTCGAAACCCATTACGATCCCGCCCATTCCGAGGAGCGCATGGCTGCGCGCCCGGCCCATCTGGAGAACCTTGACGTCATGCGCGAGCGTGGCCAGCTCGCCAATGCCGGCCCGTTAGCCGACGGAAGCGGGGCGGTGCTCATCTATACCGTGCCTGACCGTGACGTCCTCAACCACTTACTGGAGGCCGACCCCTATCCCAAGACGGCCGTCCAAGTGACCTCCGTTCGCGAGTGGAAGCCGAATTACCACCATCACGTCTGAGGCCGGCGGCAGCAGAGGGCTCGGGGGTTGAAACACGTGATGTTATGGAGTCATGACGTCACCGCTCCTGTTCCAACCCCTCACCCTTCGTGGATTGACGGTTCGCAACCGCGCCTGGCTGCCGCCGATGTGCCAATATGCCGTGGATTCTCAAGACGGAATTCCCAGCACCTGGCACCTCATCCACTATGGATCTTTCGCTGTGGGAGGCTTCGGCCTCATCGTCGCAGAGGCCACTGCGGTCAGCCCTGAAGGCCGCATCAGCCCTTGTGACACCGGGTTGTGGAATGACGCCCAGGTGGCAGCGTGGCGCACCATCACTGACGCTGTCCACGAGCTTGGCGGCACGATTGCTGTCCAGTTGGGCCACGCCGGCCGGAAAGCCTCCACAGAGAAATGGTGGCCGGGTTTCCATGGCGGGGTGGTTCCTCCCGAAAAGGGCGGCTGGATTCCTGTCGGTCCAACTGCCGCACCCGCCGATGGCAAGCAGTACGCCGGGTCGCCCGTCACCGCCCTTAACGAGGACGGCATCTCGAAGATTATTGACGACTTCCGGACTGCGGCATCGCGTGCCGTGGTAGCCGGATTCGACGCTGTCGAGATTCATAGCGCCCACGGCTACTTGCTACATCAGTTTTATTCGCCGCTGTCCAACACCCGCACTGACGGTTGGGGAAGCGATTATGACGGACGAGTCCGTCTGCCGTTGGCGGTCGCTGACGCGGTGCGTGGGGCTATTCCCGACGACATGCCTCTGCTGGCCCGCCTCTCGGTCACTGACTGGCGTGACGATGGCTGGTCAGTCGAGGACTCGATCGAGCTGTCGCGTCGATTCGCCTTGGCTGGCGTCGACCTTGTGGATGCCTCCTCAGGTGGTAATTCGTCAGCCCCCATCCCGGTAGCCCCGGGATACCAGGCCGATTTAGCGGCTCGGGTGCGCGCCGAGGCGGATGTTCCCACCGCCACGGTCGGGATGATCTGGACCGGCGAATTAGCCGAGGATCTACTCAACAAGGGGTGTGCCGACGCCGTCATGGTTGGCCGGGCAGCCCTGCGTGACACCAACTGGCCACTGCGCGCCGCCCACGAACTTGGCGTCCCCAACGAGGAGGCCCCGTGGCACCCGGCGCGATTCCGCGGCGCCTGGCGGTGACAGTCGGTTTCACCACCACGGTCGGCCGCGCGTGGCTGAGAATTAGTTCGTCACGTGGCCCCAGGCACACGTACAGTGCTCGAATCGGCGATGTCGATGACGACTCCACGCCGATTGGCCGTGTCCGTCGGGACCTACCGCAATCGCCACGCCCGACGAGTTGATGCGGTCCCGCCAATGCCGGGGGACGAGATGTCAGACGCACAGAGCACCAGGTCAGCATCAGTACGCAGCGAATCGGACGTGTACCGCGCAGTATGGAACACCGTCAAGGGGTCGATGGGCAACCTCGTCGAGTAGTTCGACGTGTACACGTACACGACGTTCGCAGCCTATTTCGAGGACCAGTTCTTCTCGCCTGACGACCCGCACAAGAGCATCTACATCTACGCGATTTTCTGGGCGACCTTCATCATGAGGCCGTTCGGATCGTGGTTCTTCGGTCGCTGGGCCGACCGTCACGGACGTCGGTCCGCCCTCATCATGGCAGTGACAATCATGGCCGTCGGCTCCCTCGTCATCTCCGTGTTGCCCACCCGAGGCACCATCGGAGTGGGGGCCCCGATCCTGTTGCTCATCTGTCGTATCGTGCAAGGATTCGCCACAGGAGGTGAGTACGACACCTCGGCCACCTACATGTCAGAAGCCTCCACCAAGGGACACCGCGGTTTCTTCTCCTCGTTCCAGTACTTCACCCTCGTGGGTGGTTTAGTGACAGCCCAGGCCGTCCTACTCCTGCTGTCCTCCCTCATGAGTGAGGCCACGATCCATGCCTGGGGATGGCGCATCCCATTCTTCATCGGTGGCGTCGCAGCGCTCATCGTTTTCTTCATGCAGAAGACGATGGATGAATCGCTGAGTACCGAACATCTTAAATCCGTGCGGTCGGGTGAGGACAGCTCGTCAGGAAGTCTGAAAGAGCTCTTTGGAAACCATCTCGGTAACTTCCTCCTGGCTTTTACCATCGCCAGCGGCGGTACCCTGTGCTTCTACGTCTACACCGTCAATGCACCGAATATCGTCCATTCGACTTTCAGCAGCACTCCGATGGCGGCAACCGCGGTCAACCTCATCGCCCTATTCATCCTCATGCTCGGGCAACCGCTGGGAGGCCTCATCGGTGACCGGATCGGACGCAAACCGGTGTTGCTCTTCTTTGCCGCCGGTGGAGTCGTTTATACCTGGGTTCTCGTGACCTGTCTGTCGCATGCCCGCAAGCCCGTAACTGCATTCCTCATGCTGCTCATGGGCTATATCTTCCTTACCGGATATACCTCGATCTCCGCAGTTGTGAAGTCCGACCTTTTCCCAACCGATGTCAGGGCGCTGGGTGTTGGGATGGCCCATGGTTTCGCGAATTCCCTGTTCGGCGGCACGGCTCCACTCATTTACGTGTGGGCGAAACAGGGTGACGCGATCCCCGCCTTCATCGGGTATGTGACGGCGCTGTCCGCGGTCACCTTACTTACGATCCTCTTCGGGCTGACCACACGGACTGCGTCACACCTGGATGCGCCGACGAAGGGTGGGCACGACTAACAAAGCGGCAGTTACTCGCCCCGGTACGCGGTGATTTCTCCAACGTTTCAGGCGGTCGAACACGATGCTACGAAGCCAAACTGCCGACGGCAAGGCCCGGGAATATCCTCCGTTGACTCCCCTTGCTCGCCCTTCATATAGTGACGAATGCACGTGGTTCCCGTGTTCGCACGGGCCAAGAGGGAATCCGGTGTGAATCCGGAGCTGCCCCGCAGCGGTATATGAGAACGACCGCCGTCATGACGCACTGTGCTTTGGCATGGGAAGCGACGGCTAGTAGGAGTCCGATCAGGACGAGCTCATGAGCCCGAAGACCTGCCAGGTGTGGTCCCGCAACCGCGGGGCCCGGTTCGCGATCTCGCGGGAAGTATCGCAGCGTTCAGGGGGACCACTGTCCCTGCCGCATTCCGCCCGGTCGCGTGCCCACGGCATCGCACGGAGGAATTGCAATGAGCGCCGACCCCATTTCGACCATCCGCGTCCGCAAGCGTGACGGGTCTTTAGCCCCCTACGACGGCAACGAAGTCGCTGCCTCGATCATGGACTCGGCCCGCGGCCTTGACGACGCCGTCGCCCGGGCAACCCTGCTGCAGGCAGAGGTGGAGATCACCCTCTTTGACGGGATGACCACCGACGCCCTCGACGAAGCCGTCATTCAGGTGGCCCTAGGCAACGCTAAGGACGATCCAGCCTTTGACACTATCGCCAGCCGGATCGCCGTCAAGAAGCTCTACAAAGAGGTCTTTGGCGACACCCATGACGATCTAGGTGACGTCGACCCCGAGAGGGTGCAGGATCTGCACCGCAACTATTTCCCGCGCACGATCGCCAAGCTTGTCGCCGATGGTCACCTTGACGAGCGTCTGGGACGAGATTTCGACCTCGAGACGCTTGCAGCTGCCCTCGACCCCACTCGTGACGACCTCATCGGGTTCATGGGCGTGCGCACCATGATCAACCGTTATCTCTTGCGCACTCCCGATAAGCAGGCTTTGGAGGTACCGCAGTACTTCTGGATGCGCGTCGCGATGGGGCTGAGCCTCACTGAGGACGATCCCACTTCCTCGGCGCTGGCCCTTTACGACTCCATGAGCAACCTGCGCCACCTGGCCGCTGGATCCACCCTTGTCAATGCGGGGACGCCATCGGCTCAGCTATCTAACTGCTTCGTCATGCGCACTGAGGACAATCTGGAGCACATCGCCCAGACGATCCGCGACGTCATGTGGATCACCAAGGGCACCGGCGGCATTGGGTTGTCGATGTCGGATCTTCGCTGCGAGGGATCCCCGATCCGCTCAGATAACACTGCATCAACTGGGCCGATCCCCTTCATACACACCTTTGACTCCACACTGCGTGCGGTCTCTCGGGGAGGCAAGAAGCTCGGCGCCTTGTGCTTCTACCTGGAGAACTGGCACATGGACTTCCCGCAGTTCCTCGACCTGCGGCAGAACTCCGGTGACCCGTACCGACGCACCCGCACCGCCGACACTGCGGTGTGGATCTCCGACGAGTTCATGAAGCGTGTCGCCAAAGACGAGGACTGGTACCTCTTCGATCCCGCCGAAACCCCGGATCTCACCGAGATTACCGGATCAGACTTCTCCAAGCGTTACGCCCAGTATGTCGAGCAGGCGGAAGCTGGCAAGATCAAGCGCTTTCGGCGCACTACTGCCCGCGAGCAATTCCGAGCCATCTTGGTGAGCCTACAGACGACGTCGCACCCATGGCTGACGTGGAAAGATAGCATCAATACTCGCGCGTTGAACAGCAATACCGGGACGATCCACTCGTCAAACCTATGCACCGAAATCTGCCTGCCACAGGACCGCGACCACACCGCGGTGTGCAACCTCGCCTCGGTGAACTTGGCGGCGCACCTCGCCGGCCCGCGTGGCAAGCGTCGTCTGGATTGGGACCAGTTGGCCGCCACCACCCGGCTGGCGGTACGTCATCTCGACAACCTTGTCGACATCACCGCCTCTGCAGTACCACAGGCTCAGCGCTCCAACGAGGAAAACCGCGCAATTGGTCTAGGCGTCATGGGTCTGACGGATATGCTCGAGCAGATTCGAGTCCCCTACGACTCCCCGGATGCGTGCGAGATCGTCGACCGGGTCGTTGAGTTCATCAGTTGGCACGCTATCGACACCTCGGCCGACCTGGCCGCCGAACGTGGGGCGTACCCAATGTTCGAAGGGTCGGGGTGGTCACGCGGGATGGTTCCCGTGGACACTTTGGCCGTCCTCGAGCGCGACCGTGGCATCCCTGTCGACGTCGACCGGACGACGCGGATGGACTGGGACGCGCTGCGCGCCAAGGTGCGCACTGGGATGCGCAATGCCACCTTGATGGCGATCGCTCCGACGGCGTCGATCGGCCTCATCGCGGGCACAACGCCCGGCCTGGATCCGCAGTTCTCCCAGATGTTCTCCCGAACCACCTCGGCCGGGAAGTTCCTCGAGGTTAATCGCAATCTCGTGGCGGACCTCAAGGATCTGGGCCTGTGGGAGACGATCCGCGAGGAATTGCTGCGTCGTCAGGGTGATCCCAGCGAGATTGAGGCAATTCCGGCGCCCTTGCGTCGTCTTTACCGCACCTCCTTCACCCTGGACCCGATGGCCTACCTCAACGTGGCCGCTCGGGCGCAGAAGTGGGTGGATCAGGCCATTAGCCGCAACATCTACCTGGCCTCGCGGTCGGTCGGTGACATGGAGGACCTCTACACCGCAGCTTGGCGAATGGGTGTCAAAACGACGTACTACCTGCACATGCTGCCTCGCCACACCGCCGAGCAGTCGACGGTGGCCGTTAACAAGGCCGCCGGGCGTCGGAACGGCCCACGTCGCGGATTCGCCACTGCGGTGCGTCGGGCCTCAGGTGCCGCGACGATCAGGAAACCGGTTACCGAAACGCTCAATGCGAGCGTGGAGCCCGTCGTCTCCCTCGACCTTATCGACGGCGCCTCCTGCCCTGTTGACCCCCAGGAGCGCCAACAGTGCGAGTCCTGCCAGTGATTGACCATACTGCCCGCTGAAAGCGAGAACACCGATGATCCTTGGTTCTGGAATCCAAGAGGGGCTGCTACTCAAGCCCGTCACCTACTCCTGGGCGTACGACCTCTACAACCAGGCTGTGGCAAACACGTGGTTTCCCAACGAGATTCAGCTCGATGAGGACCTTGCCGACTTTGCCCGGATGACCCCAGACGAGCACCATGCCTTGACCCACCTCATGAGCTACTTCAACCCCAATGAGCTGCTCGTCAACAAAGCGCTGGCTTTTGGGGTCTACCCCTATGTCAACGCTGCCGAGTGCCACCTATACCTGGCCAAGCAGATGTGGGAGGAGGCCAACCACTGTATGGCCTTCGAGTATGTCCTCGAAACCTTCCCGATTGACCGCGACGAGGCCTACCGATCCCACATCCACGTCCCCTCAATGGCTCGCAAGGAAGCTTTCGAGGTGGCGTTCATCAAGCGGATGACCGAGCAGACTCTTGATATCACCACCGTCGAGGGTACGCAGGACTTCGTGCGCAACCTGATTGCCTACAACATTATCCTCGAGGGGATTTGGTTCTACTCCGGCTTTATGGTCGCATTGTCGTTCCGTCAGCGGAACCTCCTTCGCAACTTCGGTTCCCTCATCGACTGGGTGGTCCGTGACGAATCCTTACATCTGAAATTCGGGATGAACCTCATTCTGACGGTGCTGGAGGAAAACCCCGAAATCGCCACCGACGAGTTCGCGGCCGAGATCCACGATATGATCGTTCAGGGAGTCGAGATGGAGGAGCAGTATAACCGTGACATGCTCCCGCGGGGGATCCTCGGAATGAACGCTGATTACGTTAATGACTATGTCAAATACCTGGCAGATCGTCGTCTCGAAGAACTCGGATTCGAGCCAGAATACCGCGTAGCTAACCCTGCCAAGTGGATGGCCACGGCCAATGACACCTTGCAGGTTGTGAACTTCTTCGAGGCCACCAATACCTCTTATGAGGTCAATGCCCACGCCACCGGCAGTCGGTGACGCGCGCCGCGACGAGTCGAACATTCGCTGCGGCGCGCGGTGAGCGTGCATGAAGTCGCCACAGCATGCACGCTGACGTGTCGGCCCCAAGTATGGTCTTGGGGCCGACATCGTCCCTTGTTAGAGCCCACTAACGTGGACGAACTTTTAGCCCACCGGAGGCGTAATGGCATCCGGTCTCCAAAAACTACGTGACCGTCAAAAGGCTCATGGTCTGTCTGACCTGGAGCGCCCTCACGGTCGTCCTCGCCGTCGTGCTGGGAGTTTTCGTCACTTGATGGGCGGGGGTCGTCGCCATCACAGCCACCGGCGCCTCCATTGACGGGCTGCCATCCGAGGAGGCTCGTGCGTTACGCGACCGCATGACGGAACTGGCCGAAGGCAAGGACGCGGCGCTGTGATCGAACAGAGGGCCAGCGAAGCGCGGGGCGGCGAAGAGGTTGTTGAGCAACGTCCCCACTGGGCGACTCCACTCGTGCGAGGCTGGATGATTATTGCAGCCGCTGCTGTGGCGGCCGCTTGGGATGTCACGTATCAAGATGACGGTACTTGGCGGAATCAAGTTGTCCGAAGTCGAACAATCAACGGTACTGTTGCCGATCGGCGATGATGAGCAGGTACGCGCCGCCCTTGACACCCTGTGGCCTAGGTTCCGACTAGACGCAGTGCCCCTCCATGGGATTCCGAAACGAGCGCGGTGGTTCCGGTGGTTTGATTAGAGAATCGTCGGCTGGGGGTTCAACGAGGAGGTCGTCGTGACGCGCAGGGGTTGTTTACCTGGACCGTCAGCGTCGTTCCTCATGCTCGGTCGCAGTCGGTAAGACTGTCCCAGGGGCCGATACAACGCAAACTCGGCTTGGCTGATATCGACGTGCATACCTCGTCTGGCCCAGTGACGGTTTCCTGTCCCCACCTCGACGCCATGGACGCCCAGGTCTTCGCCGTCGGTCAGATGGATCCGCCCGTGCCGCCCGTGGCCGGGAACTGTCACCCGAGTCTCCCCCGCACCAACCATCTACCGTTACGCTTGTCCACCATGAACAAGGTGCTGGGAATTGACGTTGGTGGTTCCGGGATCAAGGGAGCCCCGGTTGACCTCGAGGTCGGAGACTTTGCCGAACCGAGGCTTCGCATTCCCACCCCGGAGAAGTCGTCCCCCGAGAACATCGTTACCGTGCTGCGTGAGATCGTCGACAATTTCGCCCCCACCATCGGTGACGGGCCGGTTGGCATCTCTTTCCCCGCCCCGGCACGCCACGGCGTCATTCCCTTCATCGCTAACCTCGATCAGGGTTGGGCCGGCCTGCACGCCGAGAAATATATTAGTGACGCTCTCGGCCGCCCAGTGACCGTTCTTAACGACGCCGACGCCGCAGGTGTGGGCGAGGTCCACTACGGCGCTGCGAGGGGAGTACCTGGCGTTGTCGTTCTCACCACTCTGGGCACCGGCATCGGCTCTGCCGTCATCAATAACGGCATCCTGCTGCCGAACACCGAGCTTGGGCACCTCGAGATTGATGGTCACGACGCCGAGAAGCGCGCTGCCTCCTCGGTTAAGGATCGCAAGCACATGTCTTACAAGGACTGGGCAACCAAGCGTCTGCAGCGTTACTACGAGGTCGTCGAGATGCTCTTTTCCCCCGATCTCTTTGTCGTCGGTGGCGGTATCTCTAAGGACCATAAGAAGTTCTTCAAGTACCTCGAGCTCGAGACGCCGATGGTGCCCGCCCAGTTGTTGAATCGAGCTGGCATCATCGGTGCGGCCTGGCAGGCCCAGTGGCGTCTAGAGCATCCTGACGCCACCGAGGAAGAGGTCGTCAAAGCTGCCAAGAAGGCGAAGGACGCTGACTGAGGCCACGTGAGAACTAGGGATCGTTCGTCGGAGTAGAGGGGCGAATATCTGCGGGGTCCTGGTCAGTCACGCACTCAACCCCACGTATCACTCGGTTTTCGTGCCGCGGAACGATGCGCGACGACCTTCCGCCACGGCATGGTGGATGCCATGACCACGGATGAAAGGAACTCATGACCAAGCAAGAATTCATCCTTACCTTCATTTCGGTTGCGATCTTCTTAGTTCTTCTTGTTCCTACGCTTATCTACAAGATTCGCAGGGAGCGGAAACTCCCCACCGGCGAGCCGGTACCCGTGACTCAGGGGCAACGTTTCATGGCCTTGCTGGGTGATGCCATGTGGGTAGGCCTGCTTACGCTGGCAGGATGGGGCTTGTTCAGCGGCGCCACACTCGGGTATGAGTTCAACCACGTCGACCAAAAATCAGCCATCGAGCAGGCCATTCACCCCGCAGGCAGCGCACTCCTGCTAGGAATTAACGTCGGCTACGTACTGATATCGCTCGTGGGACGCCTTGGCGTCTCCCCTGGAACGAACTCCCGACAGCTTGCCTGGGTAGATTCGACCGGTCGCCCGGCAGGGCGCGGTCACACTTTCGTTATCGGTCTGGCTTTCATCTTGTCCATTCTCGGCAAGACGTCGGTCGGAGTCTTTGCGTCGATCGGTGGCACCATCCTCTTCATCGAGGCAGTCTCCGTACTCACGACTAAACGCGGCATTATCGGCAAACTCATGCATGTGAATCTCGTCGATGCCAGATGCATCACGCCGCAACCATGCTGACTTACGCATCGCCCGCCCAAAGAGGACGGGCGATCGTCACCTTCACCTGTTCAGCCCTGACGGGTCTTCAGCCGCGGGTTCTTCTTATTGATGACGTAGACGCGACCATGACGGCGCACCACCTGGGAGCCGGGCTGGTTCTTCAGAGATCGTAGCGAGTTCCTGACCTTCATAACCTTCTACGTCCTTGACGATACCATCTTATTGGTACTCGTTCTCACTATCAAACCAGCTCCATATCCTGAGACTCAGCCCAGTACATCCAGCGGTAGAGACCCGCCCTGTCAGCCATCGACTGCAAAGCCAACGCCGATTCTCGGCCGTCATCTGTTGACCATATCGCAGCAAGGATCCCCACCCCATCCAGTCAAAATTCTGGTTGCTTACCTCTCAAGATCCCTCAGGTTAGCGACGCAACGAAGACGACCTTGATGATGTGCATACGATTCTCGGCGTGCTCGCGCATCGTCAAAGCATCAGCGCACACCCAAGTCGGATGAAACTCGTCAGTCAAACCATTAAAACCGGAACATCGGCATACTCAGCCAGTCCCTCCACTACCGACCGATGACCCCCGGATACTCATATATATGACCCATCATCCGACCCGCATCTTTTACAGACTCCTTATGCCCCATATCGGATCCACTCGTCACATGCTCACCCTATCCGTAAGCCGCCACCTCGAGAGCACACCGAGTACGCGCCGACGCCTTCTTAAAAATCAGGGCATATTCTTCCTCGCAAGCATAGGATGCTCAGTTCCGCAGCACTTAGCATCCTTAAGCTGCGCAGCCAAACCGGCGATGGATTCAATTTCCTCAGCACCACAAGCATGTCAACGACAACGATCTTCACAGTAAAATCCGTGACATGATATTCCTTCTTCGAGGTGTCCATCTCTATCCGACTAACACATATTAGCTGTTCTATTTACGACGCCTATCAATAATCCATTGAATCACGAGCAATCGGGCACGTCATACAATGATTTCCATCAATCATGATGGCATGTAAAACCATCAAAGCCCAGCGAATTAACTACGCTTGCGGCGATAATTCTCTACACGGCATGAGCTGAGGACGTACCCCCCTTGCCAACGTCACCTCACGGTCGTACCGTGGTGATTAGCAGCTAGCCGAGGCGCTAGCCGCCATATAAGATTCCCAAATAAGAGGAGAAGCAATGCGTCGGTCAAGAATTGCTGTCGCTGCTGCGACGGCTACTGCGCTGGTCGGATCAATCGCAGCAATCACCCCCTCCCCCCAGGCAGAAGCTAGCTCCAATAGGCCACGCTCGGTAGCTCAAGCCGCTATCGCCACGGATGGAAAGGGGATAATCAACAAGGACTGCCGTGATGCAGTCATCAACGATGCAAAGCTGCGTGCCGCGATTGCCGGTGCGTTGGTTAAGGCTGGATTTAGTTCCGCCGACGCGGTGGCTCTAGCGCCGCGTATTGCCAGAGAAATGGCAAAAGAGGGCGTCCTCCTCATCAACCACCACAAGCTAAAGGCTCTCATCGGAGCCCAGGTGGGTCTGCTCACTGATGCGAAGATCCAGCGTGCTGCCGCTGCAGTGGACCTCGGCATCAAAGCCACTCTAGCTGCGACAATCATTCCCAACGCGCTGCATTCAGCGGCATTCAAGGATGCGGTGGTCGCAAATCTTGTCGCCGCCGGCGTTGACAAGAAGTTGGCAAAGGCTACGGCTGTCGCCATTGCCGCAACTGCGCTCAATCCCGCTCTCGGGCCGATCGCAAAGACTGAGGCCATTAAGGCTGAGATCGGTGCCCAGGCAGCTCTCCTAGTGAGCAGGGGTGTGCACCTCAAGAAGGCGGCCATCGAGCATATCATCGGTCGGAGTTTCGACGCTGCCGTTGCCACGGCAATCGTCAGTTCTCCCATCCTAAATGCGCGTATCGTCACCCACTTGGTTAGGGCTGGGATAGACAAGTCCCTTGCAGTCCAGATCGCACCTCGCATTATCGATCGGCTGGCCAAGGAGCCGCTTCTTGCGCTCAACACCGCCAAGCTCATGAAGAACATCACTCGACAGATTGTTGACGTTATCACCGCCGACAAAGCTATCAAGACTGCTGAGCAGCTCGAGAAAGAACTGCCGGCTCTGGACGACCTTGTGAAGAAGGCTTGCTCCTGCCCGAAGCCGACTCCTACTCCCACTCCAACACCAACCCCTACTCCAACACCAAAACCAACCCCTACTCCAACACCAAAACCAACCCCAACTCCCACTCCAACACCAACCCCAACACCGAAACCAAAGCCAACCCCGGCTCCGGCTCCGACTAGTGGGGCGACCTCTGATGAATCGACCAGCCGCTCGGGAGGCCATTCGCAGGGTGGCTCCGGGACTCATTACATCCATCACGGTGTTGCCCCTGTGCTGACCCACTCAAGTGATCTTCCGTCAACGGGATTCTGATCACCATCGGCGATAACCCCTTGGGGTGGTTTATCAGCCAATCACAATGGCCATGGCTCACAGTTCTTGTGGGCCATGGCCATTGTTTTTCAGCCACGAAATCGGCAACCAGGATCTGTAACAAGTAATCCCACCCACCACCTCTGGGTTTTCACCACACCGTGTACGGCACCGATATGGTCAAGATATCGTCGATCCCGGGGGGCAGCTCGGGTAGATCATTCCCGTTCTGGACTCGACGGGTCACATCCGATCTGGGGCATCAATACCCAGCAGGTCAAGGCCTCGGCCAAGCACCCGACGAGTAGCCGCGCACAAGGCCAGACGCGATCCGCGAACCTCGCCGGTACTACGCAACACCGGGCACTGCTCATAAAACACCGAGTAAGCGCCAGCCAATTCGTAGAGGTAAGTGCACAGCTTGTGCGGAGTTAGGTCGGTAGCAACAACCTCGACGATCTCTCCGAACCTCGACAACAACAGGGCCAACTGTTGCTCGGCTGGCTCGTCGAGGACGCTGATGCGACCCCAATCCATCGCATCCAGGTCGGCCTCGGGATCGACGTTCGGGTTGGCCTCAGCGGCCGCTTTGCGCAAGATCTGTGAGACGCGGGCGTGAGCGTACTGCAGATACGGGCCAGTGTCACCGGTGGTCTGCACCATCCGCTCAGCGTCAAAAACATAGTCCTTCTGCAAGCCGTTGGACAGGTCGGCGTATTTAATGGCAGCCAAGGCGATATTCGGAGCCGCGTGCGTCTCGGCCTCGTCGAGCAGATCCGACAACGACACTGTGCCACCCTCACGAGTCTTGAAAGGACGGCCATCAGGGCCAAGCACCATGCCGTAGCCGACGTGCTCGGCCTCGACGTCGTCAGGCAGGAACCCGGCCATTCGGGCCACCTGGAAAAGCACTTCAAAGTGATGGCTCTGGCGCACGTCGGTGACGTAAATAATGCGGTCGGCCTTGAGTTTGCCCACGCGACGACGAATCGCAGCGAGATCGGTGGCGTCATATCCGAAGCCACCGTCCCTCTTACGCACGATCATTGGGGCATCCTGCCCCTCGACGAAAACGCACAGTGCGCCGTTGTCCTCGACGGCCAGGCCGTCAGCCACGAGCTCGTCCACAACCCGCGGCAGGTCGTCGTTGTAGCTGGACTCGCCGGCCACGTCCTCGTCCGTCAGCAGCACCGACAGACGGGCGTAGGTGGCGTTGAACCCCTCCAGGGAGATGTCAATGAGAGTACGCCAGATCCGCAGAGTCTCGGCGTCCCCACCCTGCAGTTTGACAACGCGACGGCGCGCACGGTCAGCAAACTGCGGGTCAGCATCGAAAGTCTTCTTGGAATCCTGGTAGAGCTGCTCGACACCGGACAGGTCGAAATCTTCGACGTCCATCCGTTTCTCGACGATGTACTCAATGAGCATGCCGAACTGGGTGCCCCAGTCACCGATGTGATTCTGTGGGATAACGGTGTGCCCTTGAGCGCTCAGGACACGGTTGAAGCAGTCGCCGATGATGGTGGAACGTAGGTGACCGACGTGCATCTGCTTGGCGACATTGGGGGCCGAATAGTCGATGACAACTCGCTCGGGTTTCTCAGCCTGGGCGATCCCGGCGTTGGGATCGGTGACGAGATCAGAGGCCACCCGAGCCAGAACGTCGGTACGCAGGCGCAGATTGATGAATCCGGGACCGGCGATCTCGGGGGTTTCGCACAGATCCTCGATATCTAGCTTGGCAACAATATCGGCGGCCACGTCGCGTGGTGGACGTTTCTCCTCCTTGGCCAGGCGCAGGGCGACGTTGGATTGGAAATGTCCGAACTGTGGCTTAGTGGCCGGGCGCAACTGCGGGTCAACTCCGATGGCGGACTCGATGCGGGCAGCAAGCTGAGAGGGAAGAGACGACATGGCGGCATTATCCCACGAGAGGGCCAGCTCGTCACAGTCGGAGGCGCCACAGGCCCCGTAGTGACGTTTTTGGAACAAACACCGCTGCAAAGACGTTTGCCTTAACGATAACGATGTTTCGACAGGGAGGATCTATGAGCGTTCCAACTATCACTCTCAACGACGGAGTTCCCATCCCCCAGCTCGGCTTCGGCACTTGGAAAGTTCCTGCCAACGAGGCCGAGAAGGCCGTCAGCGCCGCCCTGGAGGCAGGTTTCCGCCATATCGACACCGCAGCCATCTACGGCAACGAGGAGGGTGTGGGCCGTGCACTCGCCGACTCCGGTCTGGATCGCAAGGACCTTTTCGTCACCACCAAGCTGTGGAATGACTCCCATCATGCCGACGATGCTCGCAAGGCCATCGAGACCAGTCTGGCCAAGCTGGGCCTCGACCACGTCGACCTCTACCTCATCCATTGGCCAGCCCCGGTCAAGTACGGCGACGCCTACATCGAGGCGTGGAACGCCCTGCAGGACTTCAAGTCAGAGGGCCTGACGCGCTCCATCGGTGTGTCGAATTTCAAGACCGAGCATCTGGACGCCATCGAGGGGGCCGCTCCGAGCGTCGACCAAATCGAGATGCATCCCTCGTTCAACCAGGCGACCTTCCGAGCAGAGCTGGCTGAGCGCGGCATTAACCCGGAGGCCTGGAGCCCGCTGGGCCAGTCGAAGGATCTCGACAATCCCGTCCTCACCGATATTTCCAAGGCGACTGGAAAGACGCCCGCCCAGGTCGTCATTCGCTGGCACCTGCAGATCGGCAACATTGTTTTCCCGAAATCGGTCACCCCGTCGCGCATCGTCGAGAACTTCGATGTGTTCGATTTCGAGCTGTCTGACGAGCAGATCGCCGCAATTGATGGCCTGGATCACGGCAACAGGCTCGGTGGTGACCCTTCTACCGCCGACTTCTGATTCTGCGACAGTGACCGGTCATAGCTTGGCCCCGGCAACGCGGTTGTCGGGGCCAATCGTCTGTCCTTACGAGTTGAGCGCCTTGTGGACGCCATTGTCAGTCTGTCCCAAAGTCGGTTCTCGTCGACTGACGACATCCCAGATCATTTTAAGCCGAGACCCGAATTCGCGACCCCAGCCATACCACCACACGTTGTCGCGAGGCTGGGTGCGATCGGGGACCCCGACAGCGTCAAGCCCGGTCATCCGGCACGTCGCGACGGTACGAATCTCGTGGTAGTCCTGCGTCACCATGATGGCCCGGTCGACCCCGAAGATCCGTCGAGCCCGAACACAGGTGTCGTAGGTGTCGAGACCAGCGACGTCCTCGACGATCCTGGCCGCCGGAACTCCCTTGCTGACGAGGTACGTCTTCATCACCTTGGGCTCGTTGTAGTGAGTCTCTCGGTGGTCCCCCGACACCAAGATGACCTTGGCCTTGCCGCTGCGGTAGAGATCCGCGGCAACGTCGAGGCGTCCTCGCAGATAGGCCGACGGGGTACCCGAGGGCAGGACTTGGGCACCGATGACAATGGCGACGTCGCGCGGTTCAGTGTCAGCGACGTCGTGAACCTTGCCATATGACAGTGCCCCAGCCAGCGCCCAAGGCCCCAACAGTGCAACAAAGGCAGCAATGCATGTCGACACGACCACAGTGCGAATTGGGTGTCGGCGGCACGAACTCACACTCCCACTGTATAACCCGTGTTTCGGCATCCAGCGACTGCAATGGCATGTGGTAGCACAAAGAGGTCACCACGGCACCACGCCGCCTATCCAAAACTTTGTCGCTATCCCTACCGCTTATCGCCTTTGCGGAGATTAACCACTAGGAGACCAATAATGACCACAAGAATAACGACCGCGACGATCAGGATCGAGATAATCCAAGACTCACTCGACATCAATAATACATCCACGCGCTAGACCTTCCCTTCAGCTAGCAACCCAGCAGTAATTTTCATAAACTATGACAACCCAGCTTGCCCTAGTCTGTAAGCTAGGCTGTTGCGTTAAAGTCCTTTACAGAGAGATCCAGAAACCTTGATCCAGAAAACACACCAGCATAACTAGTAATTGTGCCACCAAACCTCACATGAGAAGGAGATAGCCTTTGATAGTGAGCACCAGAAATACTTCCTCCCCGAAATTGAAGGTATGGACGGTATCCCTGCCGCCAAACACCACCCGCAGTGATCACCGACGGTGCTCGCGGTACCACGTCACTAGCGAGGCCGTCGACGGATCCTGAGCCTTCAGGGCGTCATCGTCACCGGACACAGCCGGGGCGATCTGCAGCGCAAGCTTTTTACCTAATTCGACACCCCACTGGTCAAAAGAGTCGATACCCCAGACGGCACCCTGCACAAAAGTGATGTGCTCGTAAAGGGCAATGAGCTCACCAAGCACCTTCGGGGATAGTTCGGGAGCCATGATTGACGTCGTCGGACGGTCTCCGGCAAAAACCCGAGCGGGAACAATGGCCTCATCAGTGCCCTCGGCACGCACCTCGTCGGCGGTCTTACCGAACGCCAACGCGGCGGTCTGGGCGAAGAAGTTGCTGAGGAACAGCTCGTGGACGTCGGTACCGCCATCCTTGGTCGGATGGGCTGGATTAGCCACCGCGATGAAATCGGCCGGAATGACGCGAGTGCCTTGGTGGATGAGCTGATAGAAGGCGTGCTGACCGTTGGTGCCTGGCTCACCCCAGAAAATCTCGCCGGTGTCGGTGGTCACTGCTGAACCATCCCAGCGCACCGACTTGCCATTCGACTCCATAGTCAGCTGCTGCAAATAAGCCGGGAAACGGTGCAAATACTGTGAATATGGAAGCACCGCATGGGAATGAGCATCCCAGAAATTGGTGTACCAGACGTTGAGTAGACCCATGAACAACGGCACATTGCGCTCCGGCTCGGCAGTGGCGAAGTGCTCGTCGACGGCGTGAAATCCGGCCAGGAAGTCCTCGAAACTCTTCGGCCCGATCGCGACGGCAAGCGACGTACCGACGGCGGAATCCACCGAGTATCGGCCACCCACCCAGCTCCAGAACCCAAAGGCGTTCACTGGGTCGATGCCGAACTCCTCGACCTTGTCCAAGGCCGTCGAGACGGCGACAAAGTGCTTAGCGACGGCGTCACGTCGAGCCTGCTCGGTGTCGGCAATCGCACCGGCAGCGACCAAGCCGTCAAGCAGCCACGCACGCACGCACCGGGCATTGGTCAGCGTCTCCAAAGTGGTGAAGGTCTTAGAGGCAATGATGACCAGGGTCGTCTCAGGGTCAAGATCGGCGGTCTTGACAGCGACATCGGTCGGGTCAATGTTGGAGATGAAGCGGCACTCCAGACCGTCCTTGACGTAGGGCTTGAGGGCCTCATAGGCCATCACGGGGCCAAGATCGGAGCCGCCAATGCCCACGTTGATGACAGTGCGAATCGGCTTGCCGGTGACTCCCTTCCACTCACCCGAACGCACCTTATCCGCAAAGGCGTAAATCTTGTCGAGCACCTCGTGAACATCGGCAACGGGATCCTGACCGTCAACATGCAGCTCGTCAGTGCGGGGACGACGCAGCGCGGTATGGAGGACGGCGCGGTCCTCGGTGACGTTGATGTGCTCACCGGCATACATCGCGTCACGACGCTCGGTGACGCGCATCTGCGCAGCCAGTTCGAGGAGAGCGTCACGAATCTCGTCGGTAAGGAGGTTCTTCGATAAATCGACGTGCAAATCCGCGACGTCAAAGGTGTAGCGCTCAGCGCGGTGAGGGTCGGCGTCGAACAAACGGCGCAGTTTATGTGGCCCGTCAGCGAAGCGGGACTTTAGGCCGGAGAGTGTGCCCCATGCGGGGGTGGAGGTAGCGTCGATGGGAGTCTGCATAACCCTAAGCCTAGGAGATGGGGCAGTGCTCGTGCGTCACACCATCACGTCGCTTCGCCTATCATATTCGCGATCGACTAAAGGAGGACGCGTGAGCGCGAAGTATCGTCGGGCTCTGGCCCTGACGTCGGTTCTCGTCATCTCGACGTCAATCCTGACCCCGCCGGTATGTCCTACCCCCACGCCTTGGTCGGTTTCGGCTGCCCATGCTGCGCCTCCGGGAGCCACGCCTCCTGGCAACCTGACGATGAACGCGTCCCTCGACCGGTCGGGCACCGTGCAGGTCAAAGGGGCATTACGAACCCACACCAAGCAACCGGTTTCAGGGGCCCTCATCAACCTGGCAGTAGATGGAAAGCCCCTTGCCGTCGGCGTGACACACGACAACGGATCGTGGTCTGGCACCTTCCGGTTGCCTCCCACTATGCAAGCTGGCACCCACGAGTTGTCCGCCACCTTCGACGGCACCGAAGGGGTCGGGGCAGCCTCAGCAAGCGGCACTTTCTCAATCGCTGCCCAACCCACTGTCCTCACCGCAGCCGTGAAACCGACAACCGCCGCCCCGGGAGCATTACTCAATGTCAACGGGACAGTGACCCTTCCCACTCACCGTCGGGTCACCGACAGCCACGTAGCGATTCTGCTCGGTACTGACGGCCAGGCGGCATTAACGGCCCCCACCGACTCCCAGGGCAATTATCAAGCCGCGTTCCAGGTGCCGCTGGATGCCCCAAACGGCCCACTCACGGTCACGGTCAAATTGGTCGATTCCCGGTATGGAGTTTCGCAACAGGCGGTAACGGTGCAGGTGAAGTCAGCCAGCACCCCGGTCGCCACTCATGACAGTGAGGAATCCCCGGACGGCCGGATCCCTAAGACGTCGACTAGCCCTATTCCAACAGCGCGACGTAGCGTCGTGGACGCCTTCGGTGGGCGCAAACCGATTCTCATCCTCGCGGGAGTCATCGGGGTTCTGCTGCTCGGTGTCCTCCTCGGCTCCTTGACCCGCCGCCGCGGCGACAACGTCCATTCCAGCGACGAGGGGGATGGCAACTCCCTCTTCGACGAGTGGGATGGCCCTGACTCGCACTAAAGGCGTCACCCATTGACGCGTCACCCACTGACCACGTGCGATCAGGCGTCCGCGTCTGCAACAACCTGCAAGACCGAACGGCAGCGCTCACGCAGGGCCGAGACGATACCGTCCTCACAAGCATCCCCGACGAGGACGTCGTCAAGACAGACCGCAAGGGCACCTGCGGCTAGCCAGCGTCGCAGCGCATAGGAGCCAACGCCACCGCGCGGAATGAGGGCAGCCCCGGGAGCCATTCGGGTGAGGATATCGCCGTAGCTAGCCGAGCCCATGTCAGCCGGGGCAACTTGGACGGCGTCAGCACCAGCGCCCCAGGCAGCCCGTACCTCGTTAGGGGTCAGAGCGTCGGGGGCGGCGGGGATACCAGCCTGACGCAGAGCATCAAGAACCTCACGGTTTGCGGCCACCGGGAGGGCAAAAGAGACCTTATCGTCAACAAGCCCCTGAACGTCCTCGACAGTCATCACGCCATGGACACCAACGACGGCGCGGCGACGGTAAATCCTCAGCACAGCGCGACGACGCTCAGCATCAGCGACCGGGAGGGCAAAAACGCGCACCTTCTCCTGAATCATCGCTTCAACAGGAGCCATAAGGTCAGCTGCGGGAACGTCAGGAAGTACCGCGATGATCTTTCCCGCCACCACTTCGTCGGGAAAAGTCAGTCGATCATCAGTGCGGCCCAAATCGTCAACCTCTGCGCTCATAAGTCACATCATGCCCTATGAGGGGCATCTAGCCGACACAAAGAGCGACCAGCACTCGGCCGCCCACATTTTTCGTGTCTGGGATGGAATAACACACGTTCGGCCCGTGTTGCCCTATATGTACGCCGGTGGTCGGCTCTTGGCCACCCCGAACGAAGGAGATGTTGCATGGCTAACACCGTAAATGTTCCGAATCCTGCTGGACAGACGACTACTAAGCTCGAAAACGCTGAATCCGGTTTCAAGGCCTCCGAAACCCTTGCCGCGAACCTTCAAAAGGTTCTCGTTGACTTCATCGCCTTGGAGTTGGTCGGCAAACATGCCCACTGGAATATCGTCGGCCCCAACTTCCGTGACCTCCACCTCAACCTCGACGAGGTCGTCGAAATTGCCCGTGAGGGCGCTGACGAGATCGCTGAGCGTATGCGTGCCCTTCACGCCTCCCCAGACGGTCGTCCCGCAGTCGTAGCTGCGAGCACCACCCTGCCGGAATCCCCTCAGGGCGAGGTGCTGACCCACGACGCCATCAAGGTCGTCACCGCTTCAATCGAGTCCGTGACCGGCACTATGCGTGAGGTCCACGATCAGGTTGACGAAGAGGACCCCACCTCCGCTGACATCCTGCACGGCCTCATCCAGCAGCTTGAACAGCAGGCATGGTTCATCAGCGCTGAAACTCGCACTCCAACTGCTCACTGATTCACCAGTTCAGACGCAACCCATCGTTCACCATGCTGTGGGTCCCGAGATTATCTCGGGATCCACAGTGCGTATTCACCGACCGCCACACTCGTCGGAGGCCGCCACTACATTGGGCACAGCCCCTTCTGAATCGTCCGCCCCAAGGAGACACCGTGCGACTGGCCGAAGCCCTTGACGACATGGTTGACGGTCGTGCCCCCGTCACTACCGACCGCGGGGAACGTCAACCGGGCTGGGACTCTCCCGGTGCCCGCCCCCTCGACGCCGACATGGCGCTAGACCACATCGAGCGCGCCGTCGCCGCCGACGGCATCTCGATGTACGAGCACCAAGAAGAGGCAATACTGGAAATCCTGGCGGGGAATCACGTCATTGTCACTACCCCGACCGGATCCGGGAAATCCCTCATCGCTACCGCCGCCCACTTCGCGTGCGTCGCAGCCGGCGGGCGCTCCTACTACACCGCCCCCATCAAGGCTCTCGTCAGCGAGAAATTCTTCAGCCTGTGCGAGATCTTCGGAGCCGCCAACGTCGGCATGGTCACCGGGGATGCCTCGGTCAACGCAGACGCCCCCATCATCTGCTGCACCGCCGAGATCCTCGCTAACATCGCTCTGCGCGAGGGCCATCACGCCAGCATCGACCAGGTCGTCATGGATGAGTTCCACTTCGTCGGCGACCCCGACCGCGGCTGGGCCTGGCAAGTGCCACTGTCCGAGCTTCCCCAGGCCCAACAGATCATCATGAGCGCCACTCTCGGTGACGTCTCCGACCTCTCCGTCGGCCTGACGACCGCCACCGGGCGCCCCACCAGCGTCATCACCGGGGTCGTCCGCCCCGTCCCGCTGGAGTACTCGTGGTCTATGAAACCCGACCACGAAGCCATCGAGGAACTCGTGGCCGATCAGAAAGCCCCGGTTTACATCGTCCACCCCTCCCAGAAACAGGCCGTAGAACGTGCCCAATCCATGACGTCAATGAAGTTGGTGAGCACCGAAGAGCGACACGCCATCGCCGCTGAGATCGCCGGTTTCCGCTTCGCGAAGGGGTTCGGATCGACGGTGCGCAAGTTCATCACCGCCGGGATCGGCATCCACCATGCCGGAATGCTGCCGAAATACCGCCGCCTCATCGAAACTCTCGCCCAGCAGGGCAAACTCAAGGTCATCTGCGGCACCGACACCCTCGGCGTCGGGATCAACGTGCCAATTCGAACCGTCATGTTCACATCCCTGACGAAATTTGACGGCCGACGCACCCGCGTCCTCAAGTCCCGCGAGTTTCACCAGATCGCCGGGAGAGCTGGACGTGCCGGATTCGACACCGTCGGCTACGTCGTCGCGCAGGCACCCGAGCACGTCATCGCCAACCACAAAGCCCTTGCCAAGGCCGGTGACGACCCCAAGAAACGTCGCAAAGTGCAGCGTCACAAGCCACCGGAAGGATTCGTCAACTACTCCGAGGAAACCTTCACTAAGCTCATCGAATCCACCCCGGAGACCCTCCATGCTCGCATGAGAATCACCGAGGCGATGCTGCTCAACCTGTTGCAGCGTGACGAGGACACCGCCCGGGCCGTCCAGCACCTTGTCGAGGCCGCCACCCCGGCCGTCGCTGAACGACGTCGTCTCTACCGCCAAGCAGTCCAGATTGGGCTGTCTTTGTTGCGCTCCGAGGTTGTCCATCGCCTCGAGGTACCCACACCTGGGGGCCGCCGATTTGCCATGAACGAGGCGCTGCAGGACGACTTTGCTCTCAACCAACCACTTTCGGCCTTCGCCAGCGAGGCCGTCGCGACCCTCGACCCGGATTCCCCCAGCCACGCCCTTGACGTCGTCAGTGTTATCGAGGCCACCCTCGATAATCCGATGACCGTCCTCATCGCCCAACAGCACGCCGCCCGCGGTGAGGCCATCGCGCACATGAAAGAGGACGGCTACGACTACGAGGACCGGATGGCCGCCGTCGAGGAGATCGAGTGGCCCCGCCCCCTTGAAGACACTCTGAACGCCCTGTTCGATATTTTCGCCCCGAGCCACCCGTGGGTCCCCGCCGACGCCCTGCAACCCAAGTCGGTGGTACGCGACATGTACGAACGCGCCATGACCTTTGGCGAGTTCTGTGCCCACTACAAGGTGCAACGCAGTGAGGGGCTCGTGCTGCGCTATCTCACCGACGCCTACCGGGCGCTGCGCCAGACAGTGCCCGAGTCCGAGCGCACCGACGAACTGAGTGACGTCATTTCGTGGCTCGGCGAGGTTGTCCGCTCCACCGATTCCTCCCTCATCGACGAATGGGAGGACCTCACCCATCCCCTCGACGAGGAACCCGAGGAGGTCCGCCCGGCGCGGACGTTCACGTCCAACCAACGAGCCTTCACCGTCATGGTGCGCAATGCGATGTTCCGCAAGGTGATCCTGGCTGCCGACGACGACTTCGAAGCTTTGGGAGCCCTCGAACCCGAACGGTCGGCCATGACGACCACCGCTTGGGAGGACACTCTGGGCACCTACTGGGACGAGCACGACGAGATCAACGATGGGCCTGACGCCCGCGCTCCCGGTCTGTTCATGATCGAAAACGAATCGAGACGACGCGACAGCCGGATATGGCTAGTTCGTCAGATCATCGACGACCCAGCCGGTAACCACGACTGGTCAATCACCGCGACCGTTGACCTTGACGAGTGCGACGAGGCCGACGACCTAGTGCTGCGTACCAGAGCGTTCGCCCGGCTGGACTGACGTTCGTCACCACGTCACCGTAGGTTCCCCGCCCGGTCCGCCCATTCCACTGCCCGTCCACCTCGCAAGGTGGCAGGCATGTCGATCACTCGCTGATTACTGCTCCCCCGCCACGGCAGGGTGAGGGTGCGGTGGACCAGCTGGAAGGGACCGTCAACCAAGACGTCAATCTGGCCCAGCATGTCGGCCAATTCAGCATCACGACGTGCCTGTCTCATCAACGCCTCGACGGTGTACCCGGACCATGACCACACGTCCCACCCCATCTCATGAGCGGCGCGGGCCAACCTTGCACATGCACGAGGTTGACGGCTCGCCTCTCCCCCCGACAAGGTCAGCCCACTGGCCAACACCGACGAGTTCATAGCGGCGATGACCTCCTCAACGTCGACCTCCTGACCACCGCAGGGATCCCACGTCGCCGGGTTATGGCACCCAGGACACTGCAGCGGACACCCTTGGGTAAAGACCGTGAAACGGATGCCGGGGCCGTCAACGATCGACTCCGGCTCGATCCCAGCGATCCTCACCCGTGCTTAACGCGGTCTCTGACTTCGGCGCGCTTGGCGTCGTTGAAACGATCCAACGTGCCCACCAGATATCCAGTGATGCGACGGATCCGGTCGAAGGGGCCCGATCCTTCAGCCCGACCGCATCCGGGACACTCGTCGTCGATAATTCCGGTGTAGCCGCACTGTGGATCCCGGTCGACGGGATGGTTGATAGAGCCGTATCCGATGCCACTGGCTGCCATGTGTCGCACGATCGCCACGAAGGCGTCGACATTGCGGGCTGGATCCCCCGACAGCTCCACGTAGGAAATATGGCCACCATTGGTGAAGGCGTGGTAGGGAGCCTCGATGGCGATCTTGTCTGCGGCACCGATATGGTACCAGACCGGCACGTGGAAGCTGTTCGTGTAGTACTCGCGGTCGGTCACTCCCGGGATCGACCCGTAGCGCTGCCGATCCATTCGGACGAACCGCCCCGACAGTCCCTCAGCCGGGGTGGCCAGGGCCGAGAAGTTCAGGCCGGTGCGCTCGGCAGCCTCGTCCATACGTTCCCGCAGGTGACCAACGATCCGCAGGCCTAGCTGTTGCGCTTCTTCCGACTCACCGTGGTGGACTCCGATCAACGCCGTAAGCGTCTCGGCAAGCCCGATGAACCCCACCGAGAGAGTCCCGTGTTTCAGCACCTCGGCGACGGAGTCATCGGCACGCAGCTCCTCAGAGTCGATCCATACCCCTTGGCCCATGAGGAAGGGAAAATTGCGCACCAGCTTGTGAGATTGGATCTTGAGACGGTCGAGGAGCTGGTCAATGACCAGATCAATCATCCGGTCGTACGAAGCGAAGAAGGCATCGACGTCGTGATGGGCTTCGATGGCCAATCTGGGCAGGTTGATCGACGTGAACGATAGGTTTCCACGTCCCCAGGTCTGGGCCCGGGACGGGTCATGCACGTTCGACATCACCCGAGTGCGGCAACCCATGTACGCGATTTCCGTCTCGGGGTGGCCAGGCCGGTAGAACTCGGCGTTGAAGGGGGCATCCTGGAAGGAGAAGTTCGGGAACAGCCGCTTGGCGCTCACCCGGCACGCCAGCCGGAACAGGTCGTAGTTAGGATCGCCCGGGTTGAGGTTGACCCCTTTCTGTACCCGGAAGATCTGGATCGGGAAGATCGCGGTCTCCCCGCCACCCAGCCCCGCCTCGGTGGCCTCCAACAGACAGCGCATTGCCATCCGCGCCTCCGGGCGTGTGTCGGTACCGTAGTTGATCGACGAGAATGGCGTCTGCGCTCCGGCCCGCGAGTTCATGGTGTTGAGGTTAGCGATGAGGGCCTCCATCGCCTGGTAGGTCTGGCGTCGGGTCTCTTCGAGGGCCTGACGACGAATCCGCTCGACAAGGCGATCAGTGTCGCGGGCGAGCCCAGCAAACAGCCGCCCGACCTGCTCGCGCTCGGCAGCAAGACCAGTCTCGTCAGGTTCCAACGTCCATTCCGAGGCTGCTTCCCGCACCTCGTCGACCTTGTCCTCGTCGCCCCCAAGAACCTCGAAGATTCGTGCCAGACCGGTCTGGGCGGCGCGCTTAAAGGTCTTGGCGACGCCCGGTGCCATGTCACGATCAAAATTTGGCACGGCCTGACCACCGTGCTGGTCATTCTGGTTGGACTGGATGGCAATGCAAGCCAGGGCTGCGTATGACCCGATGGACTGCGGGGCACGCAGCACGCCGTGGCCGGTGGAGAACCCGTGCTCGAACAAGTCGGTGAGGTTAATCTGGCAGCAGGTAGTTGTCAGAGTAAGAAAATCGAGGTCGTGGATATGGATGTCACCGTCACGGTGGGCGGCGGCGTGGGCAGGGTCGAGTACCTCCAGCAAGTTGAACTGTTTGGCTGACTCGGTGCCATAGCGCAGCATCGACCCCATAGCGGAGTTGCCGTCAACGTTGGCGTTCTCCCGCTTGGCATCAGCCTCCTCTGCGGACGCGAAAGTGATCTCGCGCAGGGTGCGCATCAATGCTGACTGCTGGTCACGGGCGACGGTGCGGCGCTGTCGGTACAGGATGTATGCCTTGGCGACGTCGTCATGCCCCTGGTCCATGAGCGTCTTCTCGACGAGATCCTGGATGGTCTCAACGTCCGGGGTCTCCTCGCCCATCTCGCTCAGCCGAGACATGACCTCCAAGGCAACCTCAGATGCATGCAACTCGGAGGTACCCATCCCGCATGCCACGAAAGCCTTACGGACAGCCTCGACGATCTTCGTCGAGTCGAAGCGGATCACCCTGCCGTCACGTTTGCGAATGGACGTCGGTACTGCGCGTTGCTGACTAATGGTCTGGTCGTCTGGTTGAACGATCGTCGACATGCTCACTCCTCGAAGCAGCGCACAGGTGGAGCATGGATAGCCCCGGGTCGTCCCGCGCGCCCGTTGTCGTACCGGGTCGTTGACCCGGGTACTGGCAGGTATTCGGACTTCAGGGCCCTCCGTCGTTAGACGGGTTCCTACCGAGCGACGCTTCCCAGCCAGCTGGCCAGTGCGTGATGTCGCCGTCGTTCCCTGTTACCGCTGCGGGGCAGTTCCGGTTTCCCACCGGATTCCCTCTTGCCTCCCATCACCGCCACACGAAGGGTTATCCCCTACATCTGGTGCCTGACGATGGGAACCAGCACAAGATAAAGGGTATACGCATTGGTGGCACACCTGCACGCGACCCCCCGAGTTGCCACGAAACAGCGCAGAGTCTGGCCTTACAAACCGGTTTTCCATCCTTGTAGCGGCGGCTGGCATGATGGACACACGCTCAGGGAAAGGACACTCCCATGAAGATCACCAGCACATCCATCACCGAGGGTCAGCCAATCGAACTGGCCTACGCCCACGCCGACGCGGGCGGCAAGAACATCAGCCCCCAGCTCAGTTGGACACCCGGCCCAGAGGGCACCAAGTCGTACGCCATCACCATCTACGACCCTGACGCCCCCACCGGATCAGGTTTCTGGCACTGGATTCTCGCCGATATCCCGGCCGACGTCACCTCTCTTGGCGAGGGCGGCCCGCTGCCCGCTGGGGTACGGGAGTGGACCAACGATTACCAGGAGGAGGGCTACTCCGGCGCCTGTCCGCCTCCCGGCCCCGCTCACCGTTACATCCACACTGTCCATGCCATGCCGACTGAACACCTCGACATTCCCGACGAGGCGGCAAACGTCCAAGTGCGCTTCGCCATCCACACCACCGAGTTGGACTCGGCGTCAATCACCGGAACCTTCCAGCAGTCCTGAGCCATCCTGTACCGATGAGGCAGGTGTCGCGGGTGTCCGCGGCACCTGCTTGACTGACATCGTGAAGGTTCGGCAGGCACTTCTCATCGTCCTTGTCCTTTTCGGCCTGGTTTCGGTGCCCCTTTCTGCCAGCGCCGCACCGCCAAGCCCTACTCCGACGACCACCAGTACCGCGTACGTCAGTGAGACCCCGACCTCACGGCCATCGGTTGACGGGGGCCCGGGAGCGGGTATGGGCTGGGATTCGACCCCGGTGTCCTCCGACATGGCCGCGAGAATGGACTGTGCTTCGGTCATGTTTGTAGGCGTGCGAGGGTCGGGGGAGACCCCGCCGTACGGCGACACGATTACGTCAATCCGTGACGCCCTAGCGCAAAAGTGGCGAGGCAAGGGGACCGTTCGTCAGGTGTACCTGAACTACCCGGCCGCTGACCCCCACACCTTGCAGAACACCCCGATGAGCTCTCTGCTCTTCGACTCCACGATGCCATCAACCGAATATTTCGATTCAGCAGCTCTGGGAGCCAAAAAACTCATCGCCTTGCTTAATACCGAGAAAAAGCAGTGCCCTAAGGAATGGGTGGTTCTCGCTGGTTTTTCCCAGGGGTCACAAGCCATCACGCAGGCCCTTGCTCAGACCGACACCCCACAGCGTCTAGCAGGTGCCATCCTGGTCGGAAACCCCGACCATTACCCCGGCCAGAACGTCCAGGAGGTCAGTGGAGACGCCGACCAGTCAGCAATTGGTATGGCCGCCATCCTCTACTACCTACGTGAGCGCGCGAATGCCACCCCGGGCGCTAATCGTGACGCCCAGATGCGGGCCATCATCGAAGCCACGCTTAGTCTGAGCCAAAACTCCATCAACCAGAAAGCCCTCGATGCCGACATGTCGAAGGCCGGAGCTGCAATTCCAGCGGAGGCATACCCGGAAACGTATTCGGTGTGCATGAAGGGTGATCCGGTCTGCGATACCGCACCGGCCCTCACACGCATCCTCACCTTGCAGTCGACTTGGCAGGACGAACTCAATCAAGGCCGTCCGATTCACATGGGCTACACCCGCACAGTCATGGAAGGGGCGTTGGACCGCATTGCTCAGCGTATTAACGCCATCGGTGCCGCCGAGGCAAAGGGGACTCCCCTGCCTCACGGGTCGACGGTGGCGGTGACGACTCGCGACTGGGGACCGCTTCAGATCGGCGTGGCTGTGGGTGCAGGTGTTGCTGGGCTAGGGGCGGGCTGGCTCTTGGGACATGCCGGTCGACGTCGTCAGCGTCGCCGCCGTTGGCACTAAACGGGTTAAATCTCGAAGAACCACTGCCCCGTGGCCACAACGCCAATGACATCGGCCAGCAGAAGAATACCGAAGGCTGCCAGAAGAGCTGAGATACCGCGGCGGACTGCCACCGCGTGACTTTCTCGAATACCCGTCACCATGCTGGCGACACGATCTGGTCCGCCAATGAGATACGCGATCACCAGGACAATCAGCAGACTATGGCTACAGGCGACCCAAATTAGCGATTCGACGACAGCCCAGCTCTGATGCGGAAGATGAGCAGCGTGTACCAGCATCGCCCAGAACGCTGGGTCGATGAGGGACGACAGTCCTACGAGAAGACCGCTGACAGCCAGAGCTCGAGGCGCCGTCGAGCGTGGCGCTGCAGAAGTATCCCCCCCGAAATCCTTCGTCGGCGCACCCGGACGCGATCGCCACGCCGCCCAGGCAACAAACACCACACCAAGGACGGTCACGAGGCACACCCACACCACGTGGGGGACGTGGAACCCATGGACGCCCAACCGAGTAAGCAGCGCTCCCAGACCAAGCACCCCGGCAATCCCAAAACCAGCGGAGGTCCCTACCGAGGTGACGAGGAGAGTCACGACCCCGCGCCGCCTGACCCCGAGCCCGAGTGCTGCCAACAGCACCAGGGACCCCAACGGATCGAATCCGGCGATACCGAGGGCGAAAGCCGCAGCGAGGAAAGACAGCACAGGGAAAGGCTACTCGGTAGCCATTTTTCGAATGGCATGAACTGCCCCCGCGTCGCGCAACAGAGAAGCTCCCTCAATTTCACTTCCATGCCATCTTCGTGCTACCATCTTTGGGTTGGGTTTGCCAGGTGAGCCCGATGCGCGAGTGGCGGAATGGCAGACGCGCTGGCTTCAGGTGCCAGTGTCCCTTGGGACGTGGAGGTTCAACTCCTCTCTCGCGCACAACGAATAAGAAGCCTCGGATCGAAGTCCGGTTCGAGGTTTTATTACGCTTGTATTTCATCACACGTGTAGTGCACTCGCTCCCGCATTCGTCAGCTGAGGGGGCTCTCGAGGCGTTTTAATCGGCTTTTTTGCCCACCATGGTGGCCGTTCGGCTTCCGTTAACAGACGAAAGTGCACCAACCTCGCTACGAAGTGGACCTGAGAGAACCCTTATTCCTACTTTATGTGGTGTCCGCCGGACAAAGCCGGCGCGAGCACCTCATCGGGTGCCGACTCATGGACAAGAGAGGACACACCATGATCAAGAACCGCCTCGTCGCCGCTGGAGCAGCAGCTGCCCTCGCAACTGGTACCGCCCTCATGGCTGTGCCGGCCCACGCTGCCACTCCGGCCCCTGCCCCCACCCCTGCCCCCTCTGCTCCTGCCAAGCCGGGCATCAACGTCTCGAAGCTGCCGATCCACATCGATTTCGACTGCCTCAAGAAAAATGCCCAGGAGCGTCACCAGATCGAGCTCAAGATCGCCAAGATCCTCGTCAAGGACGGCACCGCCAAGTCCAAGGCTGTGGCCGTTGATTCCGCCAAGGAGATCATCGATACCGTTCTCAAGGACCCGAGCCTGCTGGCCAAACCGGGTGCCCTCGTGACCAAGATCGTCAAGATCATTACCGACAATGCTCTCAAGGCTTTCGGCGACACCACCGCCCTCGGCGATCTCAAGCAGCTCGCTCAGGACATCGTCAACAACCTTAAGGCCGCCAAGGCTTGCTTCGTCATTAACATCCCGGGGCAGCCCCCGAAGATCCAGCATGTCGGCCATCTCGGCGACCTCCAGTCCGCCGCTTGGCTTCCGGCCAGCCAGGTCCGCTGAGTATCGCTAACTCTCACGGTAACGCCATAAACCGAGCGACCATGTGACTCATGTTGCCCGACATGAATGGGGCTGCGGGTTTTCCCGCAGCCCTTTGTCACGTCCCCGCTTCACATGCGTAGGTGCAGCACTTATGTGCACATGACACTGACTGACATGCACGTCTAACCAAGTTCGTATGCGTACACGTCCCCAAGCCATCAGATGAGCCTCCATTCATCTAGTGTCAAGGCTACGGCCATTAAGGCACAAACATCACATGCAAAGGAGCGTGGGACATGACCTTCACCAAGAAGCTGAGCGCACTGGCCATTGCGGGCACTATGGCTATTACCGGAGCCTCTATAGCGACAGTTCCGGCTGTGGCTGCTGACAAAGCTCCAGCCCCGGCCACTGCCACCGTCCAGTCGAAACTCATCACCGGGTACACCACCAGCACTGATCAGTAGGGCACCAAGCTCTTCTTCCGCAAGAACATCGTCCCCAACGCTAAGGGTGCCGTCGTCATCGTCCACGGCGCAGCTGAACACTCCGGCCGCTATGACTACCTGGCTAAGCGTCTCAACGACGCCGGCTACTCAACCTACCGCTTCGATCACCGCGGGCATGGTCGTAGCGCGCGCCCATACGTCGACAACGCCATCCCACGTGGCCACATCGACGATTGGAGCAACCTCGTCAACGACGTGCACCAGTTCGTGCAAATCGCCCACCAGGAAAACGCCGGCAAAAAGGTGTTCCTCTTCGGGCACTCCATGGGTAGTTTCGCCGTCCAATCCTACGGCGCTAAGTACCCGGGAACCGTTGCCGGCATCGTGAGCAACGGTGGTGGCATTGCCGTCAACCCATGGGGCCGCGACACCGAAGGGCCGGAGAAGGTCACCGCACACGACCTCACCGACGCCGAGAAGAACGCCGCACCCACGATCAGCCAACTCCTGCCGATGGATAAGCTCACCAGCTTTAACGGCATCCTGCTGACCCAAGCGGTGCGCCATCCCAAGGCCATCCACCTGCCCTCGACCGCCGCCGAGGCCTTCATCCAGTTCAAGAACCCGCTGGCGAACGGCGTTTGCACCGACCCGGCCGTCATCGAGGACTACAAGAAGGATCCCCTCAACAACAAGTACATGAGCCTCGGCATGGTCAAGCAGATGGGCGTCGCACAGGTGTACAACACCTTTAACGCTCCATCCTTTAGCGAGCCGACCCTTATCATGCACGGCGCCAACGACGGCATCGTCCCCTCGTACTTCGACGTCAACTGGTACAACGCCATTGGCTCTAAGGACAAGAAGATCATCGAGTGGGAAGGCCTGATGCACGAGACCATCAACGAGCCCGTCAAAGATCAGGTCGACGATACGATCATCAACTGGATTAACGCTCACAACAAGTGAGCACTACTCAATGATGTCCTCATAGCGGCTGAGCCCAGGTATTCCCTGGGCTCAGCCGGTGCCGTTATACGATCACTAGGTAAGTGATAAATCACCATCACGTGGCATTACAGCGCGGCTTGAGCATCGTCACCACGACCCGCTCGTCATTGCTTCGGTGAGCCACACATACGAGGTAAGGTCTCCTCCATGTTGCCGAAACCTAACCTTCCTCTGCGGGTCACAGCCGTCGCACTCACGACCTGCCTAGCGCTCAGCGCCTGCTCCTCCCATAGCGATGTGAAGAACCCCAGCCAGTCCGGCAGTTCCTCCACTGCTGGCGTATCAAACGCCACCTTGGCGAAGATTCCAGCCGCTCAGGCCGGGGCAACGGACATCACCTTCAATGCCGCCCCCGAGAAGGTCAAGGCCATCTTCCCGCGCTTCGCAAAGGCGCGGAACCTCAGCACCGCAGTAGAGGTCGTCAAAGGGCGCATGCTGCGCGATTCCTGGCAGCAAAACGCTTCTGACGTCAACGTCACCTCCCAGATCATTGCCTCCAATGACGCCGCATTGGGCGTGCTGGTGACCAACCAGACCACTATCGCCGGTAAGAAGCAGACGATTCCGGCCACCATCTGGTACTCGACCGCAGCCCAGCAGTCATACTCCTCTCCCGCCCTCGTCAAGCCCGACAAATGGGCTGACCTGACGACAGCGCTGCAGGATGCTGGCAAGGATCAGTCCCTCGACGGCGGAAAAATTGCCGCGGCCGTCAAGGCGAAATCGGCCCCGTATGGCAGCGGCCCCGCCCTCGGTTTTAGCCACAACGGTGACCTCTTGGCCAGCTTTGCCTCGGGAGTCGTCACCGATAAGGCCGTCACCCTCGTCGTTCCCAGCGACAAAACGAAGGGAATGCTCAGCAACTTCGGCACCCAGGCTCAGAAAGCCTCAACAAATCCCGGCACGTTCACTGGAACTACCTCCCAGCCCGTAGATGAGTCCCTCAAAGCCACGGACACGAGTGGTCGCCCACCAACAGCCGTCGGCCCGGACTGTCGGGTACTGCACTGCGTCGCAGTCACCTATGACGATGGCCCCAGCGCCATGACCCCAGAACTTCTCAACACCATCAAGAAGTTCAAGTTGTCGATCACCTTCTTCGAGATGGGCAACAGCATCATGGCCTTCCCAAATACGGCCCAGAAGGTGGCTGCCGCCGGCATGGAGATCGGCAACCACACAGTCACCCACCCGAATCTTCCGGCGAAGACCCCGGATCGCATCCGTCGTGAACTGGAGCACAACTCGCAGCTCATTAAGCAGTTCACCGGGGCCACTCCGCTGTTGTTCCGCCCACCCTATGGCGCTCACAACGACACTGTTGACAAGGTCGCCAAGGACAATGGCATGGCAATCATTCAGTGGCAGATTGACAGCGAAGACTGGAAGAACCGCAACCCTGAGATGACGTATAAGAACGTCATGACCGCGCTGCCGTACACCGCACCTATCGTCCTTGAACACGACATCCAGAAGGCATCAATCGACGCCGCCCCGCAGATCTATAAGGATCTTGAAGCAAAGGGCAAGACCATCGTCAGCGTCAGTGAACTGTCCCTCAACACCGGGGGTTACCAGGCCGGTCACGCTTACTGCAATGGAACGGTCAAGCCACAAAGCGGCTATAACTGCAAAGGATGAGGATCCGACCGGGGGCGCGCACGGCTGTAGAAGGTCTCACTCTGCTGGCCTGTGCTGCGCTGGGGTTCTACCTGCTGCTCAGTGGCCGCGTTCACCTGTTCGTCGGCACCATCATCACGACCCTGCTGTGGGTTGCGTGTCCGGTCCTGACGGTCATGGGCTTGTGGACCCTGGCCCACGCGGTTCGTCACCCGAATACCACAGGGCATCATCGTGCTCGGATCGGACTACTTATCGTTGCCCCTGTCGCCCTGGGATTATTCGTCCCGCTAGAGCCACTAACCCTGCTCGGAGCGGCGAGTTACCGTCCCGCAGTGCGGGGCACCTCGTCATCTCCGGCTCACTCGAGCTCGTGGAATAACGGTTTACCGGCGGCTCCTACGTCGATATCCCCGGTAGCTATCGACCCCAAGACCGGAAAAACCGTCGGCGGATACGACAACGGCGGCGACAACATCGGGTCTGACCGCAACGGCCCTATGGGTCCACCACCGGCCCAATGGCCCGCTCTCAAAGGCAATCCGGCTGAACTCACCATCTACGACTACGTGCAACGGGCTGATGATCCCCGCGGTATCGCCACGCTTAAAGGCAGAAAATTGACGATGATCGGCTTCGTCAGTGCCGCCCCAGAAGACCCAGCTCATGCCTGGGTGCTGGCCCGACTCAAAATGTGGTGCTGCGTGGCCGACGCACTGCCGTTCATGACGACGATGGTGGGAGCCTCGTCTCGTCCCACCGGCGGTTCGTGGATCCGCGTCACCGGCACGTACCTGCCTAGTTCCCCCAACGGCGACACTCGCTTCAGGGTGGAACGCATCGACCAGATCCCGGTACCGGAGAACCCGTATATATGAGCGAGCTGCCTCCCCAGGTAAATGCCTGGCTCGTGATCTTCATCGGTATCTGGCTACAGGCCGTACCCTTCCTGCTCTTGGGAACGATCATCTCATCGACCCTAACAGCCTTCCTCAAACCGCAAGCTCTGGCCCGTTTCCTGCCACGTCAAACTGCCTTGGCCGTAGTGGTCGCGGGGCTTGCCGGCATCGCCCTTCCCGCCTGCGAGTGCGCCTCGGTGCCCACCACCAAGTCCTTGGTCAGGGCAGGCGTACCGACAGCCGCAGCCCTCACCTTTATGGTGGCTTCCCCGGCCATCAATCCGGTCGTCATAGCAGCCACCGCGGTTGCCTACACCGTCAATCCTCGGATGGCTGTAGCGCGGTTCATCGCCGGATTGTTGGCCGCCGTCCTCATTGGTTTGGGGTGGATCTGGCTAGGGCGTCCTCTCCGCGGGGTTGATGACGGCTCCCCGGGATCTGCCTGCGAGGAGGCCTGCGGACTACATGACCACCAACCGCGCACCATGTCCGCAATGGCCGAGACCTTCCGCAGCGAGCTAACTCACGATTTCATCCAATCCTGCGGCTTCCTCGTCATTGGTGCGGCGATCGCTGCCACCGTCAAGGTCTGTGTTCCGATCGCCTGGATGCAGGCTTTGACGATCAACGTTGTAGTGGAGGCAGCAGTATTGAGCCTGCTAGCCGTCATCGTCGCCCTGTGCTCAGAAGCCGACGCCTTCATGGCTGTTTCTCTGACGAGTTTCTCCCCCACCGCCCAGCTGGCCTTCCTGGCGATCGGACCGATCGTTGACGTCAAGCTGATGGCTATGGAGGGCGGGGCCTTTGGTGCTGGGTTCCTTAAACGGTTCGTCCCGCTGGCAACGTGCTGCTGCTTCGTCTCAGCAATCCTCATTGGTGCTCTCATCTTTTCCTCATAGCCAACCTGCACTGATGACCACAACTGGCACGAACCAGTGACAGAGTGTGCCCCAATATCGCCAGTCATCTGAGAATTCGAAGAACTCTCCCAGAATATCGGCGACGCTCGGCGTTGTGATTCTTCCCTACTTGAGCAGAGCCTTAATCTATAAATCGTGAGTGCCTCCCCGCGTCGCTCGATTCGAGCCCTGGCCATCGCCTTGGTTGCCCTGCTCTCACTTGGAGCCTGCTCTCACGACGACGGGGACCCCAACGCCTCGCCCTCAGACATCCGGTCAACCATGAAATCCACCTCCGTGGCCAGCGACCATGTCTCAGGGGCGTCGATGACATCAACGTCCTTCCGCAAGCCGTCAGACATTTCCATCAAGGTCCCAACTATCACCACCGCCCGTAATCTCAGCCAGGCCATCGAGGTCGTCCGTGAGCGCACCCTACGCGGCGCTGCATGGGATTCGGCTACGAAGGTCACTATGACCGGCCATTTCATCTCCTCGACAACTGACCTACTTGGGGTCGAGTTGCAGGCTGAAGTGACGAAGGGCAAAACAACCTCTCAGTCCACAACGACGTTGTGGTACGACGCCACAATGAAACAAACCCTGTCAGCGAGCGCCCTCATCTCGTGGCCCGGTTGGCCAAAGTTCAGCCAGGAAGTTGTTAAATCTGCCCATGCCGATGGCCTCAACGGCAAGAAGGCTGAGGCGGCCCTCCAGCAACCGCAAGCCCCCTATGGCACCGGACCTGCACTGTCATTTGACTCCAAGGGGGACCTGCTTGTGAAGTTCCCGGCGGGAGCTATCGATAGCGTTCAACGTACTGTTCTCATCGATTCCAAGGCCGTCTCTCCGACGCTCAGTGGGCTCGGCCAGAAGGCCCTCGGCGCCTCACTACACCCGACGTCGTTCACCGGTACCCCGTCAACGGATGCGACATGGTTTACCAAACTCAAGACGAGCCCGAAACCAGCAGATTCTCCGAACACCAGGCCCCTCCCGGGCGACCCGGCCACCAAAACGAGCAGCACACCGACCCACCCCTCAACGGCAATTGGTGTCGACTGCATCGTCGAAAACTGTGTGGCCCTGACCTATGACGACGGACCCGCTGATACTACTGCGAAGGTCATTGATGGTTTCACTCACGCGAAAGCCGCCGCCACCTTCTTCCTGCTCGGGACCAACGTTGACAACCACCCAGACACCTCCACCTTGCTGGCCGGCTCCGGTTTCGAGGTTGGCAGTCACTCGGCCAGCAACCGAACTCTGACGACACTCGGGCCTCGGGGCCGCACAGCTGAGATCACCGATGCCGTCAATGCCCTAAGTAAGCTCACTGGACGACCGACGATGCTCTTCCGTCTGCCGTATGGTGCGCACAACGAGCAGATCGATGCCGCGATGGCCAAACAGAATCTGGCCATGGTCAACTGGACCGCCGATTCCAATGACTGGCAGAACCGTAACGCCGGCAAGATCACCAAGACGGTGACCGAGTACGCCACGACCTACACCCAGCCGATCATCGTGCTGCACGACACCTATTCGTCAACAGCCGACGCGACCAGCGGGATAATCGAAGCGCTCCGTCACAAGGGCATGACACTCGTCACCGTCTCTGAGTTGACCGTCAATACTGGTGGCCTCGAAACCGGCAAAGTTTACTGCCGTGGTACTGCCGTCAACCAGAATGGCTTCGGCTGTCACAACTGACACGATCTATCGGTCACAGATCGTCAGCCCTGCCTTAGCTCCGGCGCATCACCTTACGCAACATAGGATTCAGCAAGTCCAAGACCTCGACAATGCGCAATATCTTCGCCAGGACGAGGAATAGGGCAACGAACAGCACCCCGCCGATCAAGGTACCGCCAGCGTGACCGACCCACGCGCCATGACCCGCAGCGTCGATCCCATGAGCGACGAGGTATGTCGGAACCGCAGCAACGATCGAGGCCACAGCGAGCTTGGTCCACAGTCGGTTAACCTCTCCCATGCCAATACCGCCGAGCTGGCGAGAAGCCACCACCAGCCACGCCACCGCTCCAACAAGGTTGGCAATGGTCTGAGCAGCCGCCACGACGACAAGGGCATGCTGAGGCGGAAAGACGAACATCGTCACCAAGATGATGAGCTGGACGCCCGTAGTAACCGCCTGCATGATGAGGTTGAGCTTGCCGTCCTCGCGGGCGAAGCAGTAGCGCTGCTGCAGGGTAGCGATACCGAAGGGCAGCAGGCCCACCCCCATGACCGCCACGGCTCGTGCCAACGACCCGACCTGACCAGGTTCCAGCGAGAACACTGTCTGCACGCCGGGGCGGGCCAGCACGACCATCGCCAGCGAACATGGGATGATCGCTAGGGCTGGCATTTCCAATCCCTGACGCAGCAGCTTTTTCATGGCGGAATTGCTGCCGTCGGCATTAGCCCGGCTCATTCGTGGGAAGAGTGCAGTAAGAATTGACGTCGTGATGAAGCTCTGCGGCAGCATAAAGATCAGGAAGGCGTTGTCGTGGGCACTAATCGACGACGACACCTCCGGGTGCACCAGGCGTACGTGGGACAGCATCTTCTTCATGATGATGCCGGCGAACTGAGCGATGACCAGTGCGGTGAAGGTCCACACCGTGATACGCGCGGCAGCTCCCAGACCGTAGCCGCGGATTCCCCAGCGAGGACGCCACCGGAACCCGCCGCGATGCAACGGGATGATGAGGAACAAGCCCTGGATGATGATGCCCAAGGTCGTCGTTCCGGCCAATACCCACACCATCTCAGGGGTCCAGGTAGCGGGGTCAGGATGGGCTCCGAATTGCACCAGGAACCACACCAGTCCGGCAATCTGAATGACGTTCGCCAGCACCGGACTCCACATGAAAGCAGCAAATTGGTTGCGTGCGTTAAGTACCTGGCCGAGGATCGCGTAGAGACCGTAGAAGAAGATCTGCGGCATGCATATAAACCCGAAGAAAATGGTGAGGTGACGAGTCGCCCCACTCGATGAGAAATAGAGATCCAAGAGCCATGGCGAGGCCAACGTCGCCACAGTGGTAACGACGAGCACTGACGCGAACGACACCGTCAGCAATCGATCGACGAACTCTTGACCACCGTCTGGCTGCTTCATGGCCCTGGTGATCTGCGGAATAAGGATGGCATTGAGTACTCCCGCACTGAGCAGGATGAACACAACATTTGGCAGGGTGTTAGCGGCCTGGAAAGCGTCGAGGGTTAATGAAGTACCAGCCGCAATGACGGTGAGCAAGTATGTGCGGACGAATCCCAGAATCCTCGACACCATCGTGCCGGCAGCCATGACGATGCTGGCGCGACGCAACGACCCCTCAGCAGGAGCCTCGGGGGCAGCCGACGTTGCTGGGGAGGTGATGACCCCGGAGATAACCCGGGTGCGATCGAAGTCCTCGTCGGCGCCAAACCGCCTCAGGCTACGGCGAGAAACATCGGCACCGAAAGTGACGGCGTCAATGTCGAGGCTGTCATAAACGTCTACTGGCGGGGCAGCCTCCGGAAGACGGAGAAGGTCATAAACGTCGTCATCATGGGATTCAGGCATGGTCGCCTTAACGGCCGGTCCCGGCGTAGACGACGGCCTCGCCTTCAGCATCGAGCCCGAAGGCGGTATGAGCAACGCGAACGGCCTCGTCAACCTGATCGGCATCCACAACCACCGAGATGCGAATCTCGGAAGTCGAGATCATCTGCAAGTTAATGCCGCAGTCGGCCAAAGCACGGAAGAACGTCGAGGTGACCCCGGGGTGAGTCCTCATGCCCACGCCGACCACCGATACCTTGCCAATCTGGTCGTTGTACAGGATCTGCTCGTAGCCCAACTCGTCCTTGACGGCGGTCAGGGCGCGGACTGCCGTGGGTCCGTCATTCATCGGCAAGGTAAAGGAGAGGTCCGTACGCCCATTCATAACCCGCGAGGCATTCTGCACAATCATGTCGATATTGATGTCAGCGTGAGCGATGATCTCGAAGATCTGGGCAGCTCGACCCACCGCGTCAGGAAGACCGGCGATGGTGATCTTGGCCTCCGAGCGGTCATGGGCCACCCCGGAGATGATGGCCTCTTCCATGTCAGATCCCTTCGTGATGTCGGTAGGGTCCTTGACCCAGGTGCCGGGTTTGTCAGAGAACGAGGAACGTACGTGCACTGGCACGTCCTCACGGCGGGCGTATTCGACGCAACGCAGATGGAGGATTTTGGCACCGCAAGCGGCCATTTCGAGCATCTCCTCGTAGGAGATCTCAGGAATGCGTCGGGCACCCTTGACGATCCGTGGATCAGCAGTAAAGACACCGTCGACGTCAGAGTAGATCTCACAAAAATCAGCGCCCAGGGAGCTGGCCAGGGCGACCGCAGTGGTGTCAGACGCCCCCCGCCCTAGGGTGGTGACGTCCTTAGTTGTTTGGGAAACCCCCTGGAATCCCGCGACAATGACGAGGTCTCCGGCCTCCAAAGACTTCTCAATTCGCCCGGGGGTAATGTCAATAATGCGGGCATTGCCGTGGGCCGCGGTCGTAATAACTCCAGCCTGAGAACCGGTGTACGAGCGTGCCGGGATACCCACGTCAGACAGAGCCATCGCGAGCAGGGCAGCGGACTGCCGCTCACCCGTCGTCAGGAGCATGTCGAGTTCCCGGGGAGCGGGCTGTGGGGAAACCTCCAAGGCGAGGTCCATCAGGTCGTCAGTGGTGTCACCCATAGCCGAGATGACGACGACAATGTCATTGCCCGCCTGCTTTGTGGCGGCAATACGGCGCGCCACGCGCTTAATCGATGCGGCATCGGCCACTGAGGACCCGCCGAACTTCTGGACGACTCGCGTCATCAACCCTCCTGCCAGGTTCGGACACCAAAGTCTAACCGGCGACAGTACGGCGACCCCGCCGTACACGGGAGCGCCGCAGTCTATTGCGTGACGCCGTGACGCAAAGGCTGTCAGGCGCGATTGCCACGATAGTAGGAACAGGGAGTAAACCCAGGAAAGACTTGCCGCTGACCCAGGTAACTCGGGTATGTCTGAAGCCTCACGTATTCTTGGGTACATGCGCTCAGACAGGCACGGCAAGCTCTACCCCCTGGCCATGTTCGGAATCGTAAGTATCCTGACCGGACTGCTAATGGCTGGATTCGTTGTGCCCCTGGCGGCTTTAACCGGCGGAACGGCCAAGATGGTTGCCAGTAGCATGGAGGACCTACCTCCCGAATTGATGAGCACACCGCAGGCTCAAAAGTCCCACATTCTGATGGCCGATGGATCGGTACTAGCCACCTTCTACGACGAGAACCGCGAATACGTTCCGTTGTCAAAGATCTCCAAGCAGATGCAAACGGCCCAGGTCGCTATCGAGGACAACCGATTCTTCTCCCATGGTGCGATCGACCTCAAAGGCACCGCTCGCGCCCTAGCGACAAACATCGCCGGATCAGCCCGGCAGGGCGGATCAACTCTGACCCAGCAGTACGTCAAGCAGATCCGTATCGAGGCTGCCGTAGCTGCGGGCAATGAGGAGGGCGTGCAAGCCGCCCAGGAGCCGACGATCACCCGAAAGATACAAGAGTTGCGCTATGCGGTGGCTATGGAGAAGAAGCTCTCTAAGAAACAGATCCTGGAGCGCTACCTCAATATCGCCTATTTCGGTGACGGTGCCTACGGCGTCGAGTCTGCAGCTCATCACTACTTTGGGACCACAGCCGCCAACCTTGACCTCGCCCAGTCGGCGATGCTAGCTGGCCTGGTACAGAACCCGGTCGCCTACGACCCAGTAAACCACCCAGAGGCAGCCATGAACCGCCGCAATATCGTGCTGGCACGTATGGCCCAACTTAACCTCATCAGCGCTGACCAAGCTCGGAAGGCCGAGGCGACCGTCTTCGACAAGTCGAAGGTCTTTTATCCGAAAAACGGCTGCATCTCATCGAAGTACCCGTTCATCTGCGACTACGCGTATCGCAGCTTGTTGCAGATGCCGAGTCTGGGCAAGAACCCCGAGGAGCGGGCCAAGATGGTCAAGCGTGGTGGATTGACAATCCAGACGAGTATTGACCCAAAGGTTCAGGATGCCGCCCAGAACGCCGTCTCGAACGTCGTCGGGCCCAAGGACCCAGTTCTTGCCGGAACAGCCATCGTCCAGCCGGGCACCGGCTTGCTCATGGCGATGGCACAGTCTCGTCCCATCATGGGCGACAAGCCCGGGCAAACCTACTACAACTACATGGCACCGGCCTCAATGGGCGGAGCCACTGGTTTCCAGGCAGGGTCGACTTTCAAGGCCTTCACGACGGCTGCGGCCATTGCCAAGGGCATACCCATGAGCAAGCATTACACCGCATCCTCTCCCATGGACTTCACCGGCGAAAAGTTCACCAGCTGTAAGGGCACCTTTAAGTCGGGGCCGTTCCGGGTGCGCAACTCAACCGGACACTCGTGGAACATCGGCTTGCGTGAGGCGGCCGCGTGGTCGGTTAACACCTACTTTGTCCAGCTAGAGCAGGACGTCGGTATGTGCGGGGTCACCAAAATGGCTCAGGACAGTGGCGTGAAACTCTCTAGCGGTAAGGACATCGTCAAGACCTTCCAGAAGGTGCCATCGTTTACCCTCGGTACTGCTTATGTGTCCCCACTGTCCATGGCTTCGTCCTATGCGTCCTTCGCCTCACGTGGCATTCAGTGCGACCCCATTATTCTCACGTCGGTTAAGAATCGCGATGGTTCACCTCTTAAGGTCCCGACCGGCAATTGCAAGCGAGTCATGCCGCAGAAGGTTGCTGACGGCGTTAACTCGGTGCTTTCAGGTGTCATGGACGCCACGGGTATGCCCGCGAGGATTCCAGGTGGTTATCCGCAGGCCGGCAAGACAGGTACCACCGACGCCCATGAGGCTGCCTGGTTCGACGGGTATACCCCGCAGGCTGCCGGTGTAGCGATGATCGCTGCCGATGGTGGAAACTCCTACTTCCGTGGCGATAAGTCCCGCTCGATCAAGGGCATCCGGACCTCTACCGGGGTCTACCTCAACGGTTCTGGTGGTAGCGACGCCGGCAAGATCTACCGTGCGGCGATGGCCGGCGCCCTCCAAGGCAAGCCCAAGACAGAGTTCGTAGCTCCCACCGACGAGGTGCGCTACGGCAAGCTCATCAAGATTCCCAGCACTGACGGGATGACCTATCCCCAGGCCAAAGCTGCCATTCTTAAGGCGGGATTCCGCACCAAAGTGTGGCATGTATGGGACGACTCAGAGCCCGGTACCTACCTCGGCACGGATCCCGAGGGGTCAGCCCACGCCGGAGCCGCCGTCACCCTCAAAATATCGAAGGGCCCGAAGCCAGCCCCTAAACCGACCTACGCTCCTCCGCAGCCGCCACAAAACCAGCCAAACAACCCCGGCAATGAGCAGCCCGGTGGCCAGCAGAACAACCCACCCGGCGATAATACCGCGGGTAATAATGGCGGCACCGAGGGTAATAATGGCGGCGATTACGGGGGTAACACCGGAGGTGGTCAACAGAACCCGCCCGGAACGACGGGACCTCGCTGACATGAGAGCCGCCATGAAGACGGGCTTCACAGCGGTCGCTAGCGTTATTGGGGTCGGCGTTGCAGGTCTGGCCTACGGTGTAATCGAAGCGCATCGATTTGTGGTGCGTCACGTCGAGGTGCCGGTATTAAAGCCCGGCAGCTCACCGTTGCGCATACTGCATATGTCAGACTTACATCTGCTAGCCCGCCAGGAGACCAAGCGGCGGTTCATTCGTCAACTCGACGCTCTCAATCCTGACCTTGTCATCAACACCGGCGACAACTTTTGCTCGGCCGACTCGCTCCAGCCACTTCTCGACGACATGTCGGGGCTGCTACAGCGGCCTGGGACATTCGTCTTTGGGTCCAATGACTACCTGGTACCAAAGTTCAAGAACCCGTTCTCGTACCTCCTATGGGGACGCTCTCAGCAAGCCACCGAACCAGTGCCAGAGCTTCCCCATGAGGAACTTCGTCAGGCTTTCACCTCTGCGGGATGGCTCGACCTCAACGACAAGTCCGAAACGCTGGAGGTGGCCGGTCACCGGTTGACTTTGCGCGGTACTGACGACGCCCATCACGACCGCGACCATTACGAGGAGGTGGCTGGCCCACCTGACGGCGAGGCGGACCTCAATATCGGCGTCACCCATGCCCCGTATCTCAAGATTCTCGACGCCATGGTTAGCGATGGTATGGACATCGTTTTCGCGGGTCACACTCATGGCGGACAGGTATGCCTGCCCTTCACCGGAGCCATTATCACCAACTGTGATTTAGACACTGAACGCGCCAAAGGGCTGTCTCAGCACGGCCGCGGCGGACACACCGGGTGGCTGCACGTGTCGGCCGGATTGGGATGCTCCCCCTTCGCTCCGTACCGGACTTTCTGCCGGCCGGAAGCCACCCTGCTTACCCTCGTTCCCCGACCCTGACAGGGCCAGCTTGGCGCTTTCGACCAAGCTGGGTTAAAGTATGCGTCGGCCATTCCAATGGGAAAGATGACCGTGGTCGCGGGGTGTGGCGCAGTTTGGTAGCGCGCTTCGTTCGGGACGAAGAGGTCGCAGGTTCAAATCCTGTCACCCCGACCATCCATTCTTCAGTTGACAGATTTCGTCAGCTTTGGGGACTCACCCTGATCTTGTATCACCTCTCAAGGGGCCTATTCTGGCCGTGATCTCACACTGTGGGCCCTGCCGCGGCAACAGTGTGGTGGCCGGGGAGGCTCCACTGTGCCGAAATCGGAATATTTCAGCCTTTGGTCTTGTTCCACCACTGAAAGCGATTGAAGGAGGAACCACCGTGGCTGCACGCGCACTTATCGCCGTCACCGACTTCGGAGTCGAGGAGGCCGAGCTCGTCGAGCCCCTCAACGCCCTCAAGAAGGCCGGCATCGAGGTAACCGTCGCCTCCAACAGCGGCGAGTCCATTCAAACCGTCACCGGCGACAAGGATTGGGCGTCCAAGGTGAACGCTGATTCCAGGCTTGCCGACGCCAAGGCTTCCGATTACGACTTGCTCGTCATCCCCGGTGGCACCGTCAATGCGGATACCTTGCGTATTGACGAGGACGGACGCCGCCTGGTCAAGGAGTTCGCAACTGCTGGCAAGCCAGTCGGGGCTATCTGTCACGGACCGTGGGTACTGATTGACGCCGACGTTGCCAAAGGCAAGACGATGACCTCCTATATCTCCATTCGACCGGACCTTGAAAATGCCGGAGCTTCCTGGGTAGACAAGGAACTTTTCCGTTGCCCCGGCAACGGCTGGGTACTACTTACCTCGCGCAACCCCAACGATCTACCCGCCTTCGCTAAGGCTCTGGTCGACGAGATCTCCTGATTCACACAACTTCAGAAGAAAGGGACTCGCATCTGCAGGTGTGGGTCCCTTTGCGTATGTCCAAGGGCACGACGATCTGTGTTCCGAAACCCCTAAAGCCTGCGATGACGCGGTGGACTACCCCAGATATCTCCACATTGTGAGACTGACGTCCACCCAATCGAATAATTATACACATGTTTCAATATGGTCACGATCTTGTATCAGCCTTACGAAACGGCTGACGAATGACGCTTCGCGATGGCATGGTGTCCCGAAACCGTCGGTTGGATGCCGACGTGACGTGAGAAGGAGACACCATGCGTCACATGAGGCCACTCATTGCGCTGTCCCTCGCAGGTTTGATGACGCTGTCAGCCTGCGGCGAGGATGTCGCGGCCAAGGATGACTCGGCTGCCGGATCGTCAGCCGCCGGCGGCAGCAATAACAGCGCCCCGGCCAAAGACGGCGGATCAATCACCGTTCGCGGCTGTACCCCACAGAACCCGCTCATTCCGTCCAACACCAACGAGACCTGCGGCGGAAATGTCCTCGACGCCGTCACAGCCCGCCTTATCCATTACAACCCTGACACCGCCAAGCCGGAGATGGACATCGCCCAGTCCATCGAGACCAAGGACAACCAGAACTTCACCGTCAAGATCAAGCCGGGATACAAGTTCTCCGACGGCACCAAGGTCAAGGCTCAGAATTTCGTCGCCGGTTGGAACTGGGCCGCCTACGGCCCCAATGCCCAGCAGTCCGGCTACTTCTTCGAGCCGATCGAGGGGTACGCCGACGAACAGTGTGGTGACGAAGCTTGTAAAACCAAGCCCAAGGTCAAGACCATGAGCGGCCTCAAAGTCGTTGACGACCACACCTTCACCATCAAAACCACCGAAAAGGTCTCTAACCTCAAGGTACGTTTGGGCTACACCGCCTTCGCCCCACTGCCGGATGCCTTCCTCAAGGATCCGACTAACAAGAAGTGGGAGAAGATGCCAATCGGCGCCGGGCCATACAAGGTCACCGACAACACCGCCACCGCGATCACCGTCGCCAAGAATGAGAACTACGCCGGGGCGTACCAAGGCCACGTCGACAAGGTCACCTTCAAGATCTACAACGACGCCAGTCCGGCCTACAACGACAGGGTCGCCAACAACCTCGACATCAACGACCTCGTCCCGACCGACCAGCTCACCAACGACCAGTGGAAGAGTGACCTGTCTGGCCGCTGGGCCATCCGTCAGTCGGGCATCAACCAGACACTGACCTACTCCGGCAAGGACAAGCAGCTGGCCAGCAACAAGGACCTAGTTAAGGCCCTTGGCATGGACATCGACCGCGAGACCATCACGAAGCAGATTTTCGCTGGCTCCCGAACCCCCGCTGATGGCTGGGTCTCCCCCGTCGTCGACGGGTACAAGAAAGACCAATGTGGCCAGATGTGCAAGTACGACAAGGACAAAGCCGTCGAGCTGTACAAGAAGTCCGGTGGGTACAAGGGCACCCTGACCATTGCGGTCAACGGTGATGGCGACCACAAGGCATGGTCTCAGGCGATCTGCAACGGCTGGAAGAACGACCTTGGCCTCAAGTGCCAGCTCAAGGTCACCCCGGACTTCAAGACCCTGCGCGACATGATCACCAAGCGCCAGCTCCAGGGCTTCTTCCGCACCGGATGGCAGATGGATTACCCCTCCATCGAGAACTTCTTGACCCCGATGTACGCCACCGGCGCCTCAAGCAACGACAACGACTACTCGAACAAGGCCTTCGACGCCAAGCTCGCAGACGCCGCTGCCGCTACCAACACTGGGGAAGCCAACAAGCTGTACCAGGAGGCCGAGAAGATGCTGGTGGAGGACCCACCCAACATCCCGCTGTGGACGACCTCGACCCCATTCGCGTGGTCAAACAAGGTCGCCAATGTCAAGCTCACTCCATTCGGCACGATTGATTTCCAGTCGGTCAGCGTGAAGTGATTCATCCGTGATGACGCACCCGTCGGTCTGCCGAATTAGTCTCGACGGACCGACGGTGTCGTGAGGAACACCATGTCCAGATACATCGTCAGACGCATCCTCCAGATGATTCCGGTGCTCATCGGGACGACGTTCATCATTTTCTGTTTGGTCTTTGCCTTGCCCGGTGACCCTACGGCCGGACGATGCGGTGAACGCCCTTGCCCGCCCTCCTACGTCGCGGCATTCCGGGCCGAATACAACCTCGACAAACCACTACTCGTCCAGTACGGCCTGTACTTGGAGAAACTGTTGCACGGAAACCTCGGCGTCGACTATTACGGCAACACCGTCGTCTCAGAGCTCGGTGCCCGCTACCCCGTGACGATCAAGCTGGCGATCATCGCCCTGCTCGTTGAGATCGTCATTGGCATCCTCGCCGGTGCGTGGGCGGGTGTGCGACGCGGCAAATTCATCGACTATTTCGTCCTGGTGTCCTCGCTCATCGTCATTTCAATCCCGATCTTCGTCATCGGTTCGCTGGCACAGCTTGTCTTCGGTCTGCGGCTGGGCTGGTTCCCAGTGACAGCCGGGGACGGCTCATGGGGAGCACTCGTCCTGCCAGGACTCGTGCTGGGAGCGTTGTCAGTGGCCTACGTGGCCCGCCTGACAAGGTCGAACCTGCTGGAAAACCAGCGAGCCGACTACGTGCGCACCGCCAAGGCTAAGGGCATGTCGCCGTCACGGATCGTGACTGTGCACACCCTGCGCAACTCCCTCATCCCCGTGATCACCTTCATCGGGTATGACTTCGGTGCCCTTATGGGTGGTGCCATCGTCACCGAGCGCATCTTCAACATCAACGGGATCGGCAATTACGTCTACCGGTCGATCAACCAACGCGACGGTGTCTCGGTGGTCGGTGCGGTGACCTGCCTCGTGTTGGTATATCTGCTCGCAAACCTCCTCGTCGACCTGCTGTACGGGGTACTCGACCCGAGGATTAGCCATGACTGAATCACGTACGAACCTTTCCCCGCTCGGCTCTAGCGGTCCTGAGGCCATGGCCGATCCCACGCCCGGCGAGAACGATGTACTGGGCAACTCCAAGCCGCGCTCGGTGTGGAATGACGCCTGGGATTCCCTTGAACGCAACCCCCTGTTCTGGATATCGGTGACTCTTATCGTCGTCTTTCTGGTCATGGCGGCCGTCCCGGCTATCTTCACCTCGAAGGACCCCACCGACTGCAACCTGTCAGCGGCCCGGCACATCCCTTCGGCGGTACACTGGTTTGGTACCGATATCCAGGGGTGTGACGTGTACTCCCGGACGGTGTACGGGGCCAGATCGTCGATCCTTGTCGGCGTTCTCGCCACCTTGGGAACGACCATTCTCGGTGCCTTCATCGGTCTGGTTGCGGGCTTCCGCGGCGGCTGGCTCGACACCCTGCTGAGCCGAACCGGCGACGTTTTCTACGCCATCCCGCTGCTGCTCGGCGGCATCATCACCTTGTACACCTTTCCCAACGAGCCTGGCACCCCGTATCTCGTCATGGTGCTCAAAGTGGTGGGGGCGATCATCATCCTCGGTTGGCCGTCCATCGCACGACTTATGAGGTCGTCGGTGCTTCAGGTACTACCACACGACTACGTACAGGCAGCTCGCGCGCTCGGGGCGTCGTCGTGGCGAATCATCCGCTCGCACATCCTGCCCAATGCCGTCGCCCCGGTAATCGTAGTGGCCACCATCAATCTGGGTGCTTACATCGCCATCGAGGCGACACTGAGCTATCTGGGCATCGGCCTGCAAGAACCAGCCATCTCGTGGGGTGTGTCGATTTCTGACGCCTCCGGGTTGGGATACGTCCGGTCGGCACCGTTCATGCTGCTGTTCCCGTCACTATTCCTGTCTCTGGCGGTGCTGGCGTTCATCTTCCTTGGCGAGGCGGCACAGGACGCCTTCGACCCCAAACAGCACTGAGGTTTCGACATGGCACGAAAGACACTCACGCGCGCTCGTCTTCACATGGAACCGGTTGACGGGCTGCTCCTTAAAGTCGACGACCTGCACGTGGAGTTCCGCACCCGTGACGGGGTAGCCAAGGCCATCAACGGGACGAGCTTCACCTTGTCTGAACGCGAAACCCTCGCCATTCTCGGTGAATCAGGGTCGGGTAAATCGGTGACTGCACAGGCAATTATGGGCATCCTCGAATCCCCTCCAGCCCAGATCACTGGCGGGCGGATTGAGTACTGCGGGGTAGACCTGCTGACGGTGCCGGAAAAGAAACGTCGTCAGATCCGTGGCGAGCACATCTCGATGATCTTCCAGGACGCGTTGTCGTCGCTGAACCCGGTATTCCCGGTCGGATGGCAGATCGCCGAAATGTTCCGTGTTCACCGCGGTATGAACCGCTCTGATTCGATGTCCGAGGCGATCCGCCTCATGGAGAGGGTTCATATTCCCGCCGCCAAGGAGCGTGCCAACAACTACCCACACCAGTTCTCTGGCGGTATGCGTCAGCGCATCATGATTGCGATAGCGATCGCACTCAACCCGTGGGTGCTCATCGCCGACGAGCCGACGACGGCCCTCGACGTCACTGTTCAAGCCCAGATCATGACCCTGCTCAAAGAGCTCCAGGAGGAGTCCGGCATGGGGTTGATCCTCATCACCCATGATCTTGGGGTGGTAGCCGACGTGGCCGACGACATCGCGGTCATGTACTGCGGTCGGTTCGTCGAGCACGCTGACGTCCGCCGTCTCTACGACAACCCCGCCCACCCGTATACCGTCGGTCTGCTGGATTCCATCCCGCGCCTGGACCAAAAGGGACACGAGCTATACGCCATCGGCGGTCTGCCGCCATCCCTAACGAACCTGCCATCAGGGTGCTCCTTCCACCCGCGCTGCCGCTGGGCTACCGAGGAATGCCGCGTCGGCGGCGCTCCCCAGTTCGTCGAAGTCGAGCCCGGACGCTGGGCCGCCTGCCACCACACCGAGGAGGTCCTCCGTCGTGACCGTTAAGACCACAGCCGACAAAGCTAAACCCATTTTGTCGGTACGTGACCTCACCAAGCATTACCCGCTCAAATCCGGCGTGGTGCGCCATACCGTCGGCTACGTCAAGGCTGTCGACGGGGTCAGTTTCAACCTCTATCCTGGCGAGACACTCGGTGTCGTCGGAGAGTCTGGGTGCGGCAAGTCCACGCTGGGGCGTCTGCTGGTAAACCTCGAGCCGCCGACGTCGGGCACGATCACCTTCGAGGGACGCGACGTGACGAATCTCACGGGATCGGCGATGCGCAAACTGCGTCGTGACATTCAGATCGTCTTTCAAGACCCGTATACCTCGTTGGATCCGCGTATGACGGTGGGGGACATCGTCGGTGAAGCGTTCCGAATCCATCCTGACGCTGTACCGCGTCGCAAGCGAACCGAGCGGGTCAAAGAGTTGCTCGACCTCGTCGGGCTTAACCCGGAGCACATCAACCGCTACCCGCACGAGTTCTCCGGCGGCCAGCGCCAGCGCATCGGAATCGCCCGCGGCATTGCCCTGAATCCCAAGGTGCTGGTGTGCGATGAGCCGGTGTCAGCGCTGGATGTTTCGGTGCAGGCTCAGGTCGTCAACCTGCTACAGAAATTGCAGCGGGAACTGGGGATGGCGTACATCTTCATCGCCCACGACCTGTCGGTGGTGCGCCACATCTCCGATCGTGTGGCCGTCATGTACCTCGGGAGGATCATGGAGATTGGTGACGAGGAGCAGATCTACGAACGTTCCACTCACCCGTATACCCAGGCCCTGCTCTCGGCGGTGCCGGTGTCCGATCCCTCGGCGCGAGGTATGCGTCACCAGATCCTGCTACATGGCGATGTGCCCTCCCCGGCAAATCCGCCCTCCGGGTGTCGCTTTCACACCAGGTGCTGGCGGGCGCAACCGTTGTGCTCGGAAAAGGAGACCACCCTGACGATGCACGCCGACGGTCACGGCGAACATGCTTGCCGGTGTCACTTTGCCGAGATCTTCGAGAAGGCCTCGGACGACATCAGCCCCGTCTCTCGCAAGGAGAGCTGACATCGGTACCAACGCCTCACTGAGAACACAAGCACCCGCCACAGTCCACGTGGCGGGTGCTGCATCCAGGGACTGGACGATGCCAGGGATCAGTCGGCATGCCGATCGACAACGGCACACTCTTCATTGTCAATCGAGTCCAGGTCTTCCTGCGTCGTCACCACGTCAATAAATCACCCCCTCAGCCCGTCGTATCCAACGAGAGACGCGTATGCCATCCCGATGTCTCATTTCTTGCCGTAACGCCGGTTGAACTTCTCAACTCGTCCGGCGGTGTCGACAATCTTGGCCTTGCCTGTATAGAACGGGTGGCTGGCCGAGGTGATGTCGACGTCGATGACGGGGTAAGTATTGCCGTCCTGCCACTTGATCTCGGTGGAACTGGTGACCGTTGACCTCGTCAGAAAAGCCGTGTCCGCCGAGATGTCTCTGAAGACCACCGGGTGGTAGTCGGGGTGGATGCCTTGCTTCATCAGTGTCCCTCCAGCTGTGCGTACGACGAGTTCGCATCTCGTCGTCGTCAGTATATGATAATGATTCTCATATGCAACCCATGGTAGGAGATACCCATGTCACGACGCTGTCAGGTCCGCGGCACCAAGCCAGAATTCGGCAACAACGTCTCGCACTCCCAACGTCACACCAAACGCCGCTGGAACCCTAATATCCAAAAGAAGCGCTACTGGGTGCCCTCGTTGGGTAGAAAAGTCACCCTGACTCTGACCCCCAAAGCAATCAAGGAGATCGATCGCCGTGGCGTAGATATTGTCGTCGCCGAGATGCTCACACGAGGAGAGAAAATCTAATGGCCAAAAGACCACACAGCTGCGCCCAATCATCAAGCTACGGTCGACAGCTGGAACCGGTTACACCTACGTCACCCGTAAAAACCGACGCAATACCCCGGATCGTCTCGTCCTCAAAAAATTCGATCCCATCGTGCGTCGTCACGTTGAGTTCAAGGAGGCCCGCTAATGGCCAAAAAGTCCAAGATTGTCGCCCAGAAGAAACGTGAGAAGCTCGTAGCCCAATACGCCGAAAGGCGCGCCGAACTCAAGGCCATCATGAAGTGCCCAACTGCCTCATTGGACGAACGCATGGAGGCATCGCGTAAACTGTCTCGCCTGCCGCGCGATTCATCCCCCGTGCGGTTACGTAACCGTGACCAAGTCGACGGGCGTCCCCGCGGCTACGTTGGCAAGGCCGGTGTGTCCCGTGCCCGTTTCCGTGAGATGGCCCACCGCGGCGAACTCCCCGGAATCACGAAGTCAAGCTGGTGAAGCCATGGCAGTACCGAAGCGAAAGAAGTCCCGTTCGACCACGCGTCATAGGCGGGCCCAGTGGAAGACCACGCCAACACAGTTGGTTGAGATCCGCGTTGAGGGCAAGGTCCTGCGCGTCCCGCGAAATCTGGTCAAGGCCTACCACTCTGGGCTGATCGACGTCGAGGACTGAACCCTGGGAGCCTGGGCGGTCCAGCATGACTGCTCAGGCTCATTACCAAAACGCGTCGATCCCGTAGGGTTGTCGTCATGAGCAAGCCCGAAGTGACCCTGCCGATTCCGCCCCCGACGACCTCGTCGTTGAGGACATCACCATCGGCGACGGCCCTGAAGCGTCCGCTGGCAACCTCGTCGAAGTGCACTACGTCGGCGTGGCCTTAAGCAATGGTCGTGAGTTCGATTCTTCCTGGAACCGCGGTGAGCCGCTGACCTTCCAACTAGGGGCTGGCCAGGTGATCCCCGGGTGGGATGAAGGTGTCCAAGGTATGAAGGTCGGTGGACGACGCAAACTCGTCATCCCCCACCACCTTGCTTACGGTCCGCAAGGAATCTCCGGTGTGATCGCTGGCGGTGAGACGCTGGTCTTCGTCTGCGACCTTGTCAACGTCATCTGACGTGACCCCCGCTCAAGCAGTCTTCGCGCCCGGGCCCTCATAGGGTCCGGGCGTCGCGCGGTAGCTGAGCCCGAAACCGCGCGGAAAAGCTGTGCCTCCGTTCGGGTCGGGCACCCGTACCGGAAGTCGCCCCACCGGGTTTCGTCCAGCCATCATCGCGACAGCCGCAACCATGCTCACCTTGCGGTTGGAGTAGACAGCTAGTGCGGCATGCGGGCGATGAGTCATCGCCACGTCGTACGGGGTCCCTGTCATAATCTCCACGACCGGATTCCCGGTCCGCGCCAGAGCCTTAACCATGGCGTCCTGGGCATCTCCACGTTTCAACCCGTGCGTGACCACGATGACGGCATCAACACCGACAGTCACCGCTTTCTCGACATCGGCTGTCGTCGGTTCCTGTCCGGTTGACGGAACAAGAATCGGGGTGAATCCGGCCAAGCGCAACGGCTCGACGAGGTACTCCGGATTACCCCGACGTGTTCCGGTGACGAGCACCCGTGACGGCTTGAGCGGCAGAGTGCCGTCATTGACCAGCATCGTCACCGACCTGGCAGCGATGTCGTCAGCAACCTTGCGGCCAGATCGTACCTCACGATCGGCCGCCGCGAGGTCAACCGGCCTGCCCGTAATGCAGCGACGCCGCTTCCAAGAGAGGATGCGCAGCACCGATTCGTCGAGACGCCGCTCGCTAACCCGACCGTCCGCGATAGCCCTCCGCATCGCTGTGACGACGGCATCAGCGTCATGGGGGTTCAGCAAAATGTCGGATCCGGCTTCGAAAGCCTGCACCGCAACACGCCCCCGGATCGGTTTCATAAAGGCGTTGAACTCGGCACTCGCATGCCCCTCATCGGCCGCCGTGGGGTCATTGCCCTCGGCGTCGGCAGCAGCCTTGAGCCTGGTATACGTGCCCTTCTCGTCCTCGGTCATGACCGCAAGCTGGGCGCCCTCCATGTCCAGGGCGTCGGTGGTGATGATGCCGCGATACCCCATCTGTTCGCGCAGCAGGCCAGTAAGCACTTTCTTCGACAGGGTGGCCGGCATCGTCGGGTCCAAGGTCTTAACGATGATGTGGGCTGTCATGATCATGTCCACTTCCGCGCTGATCGCCATGCGGAAGGGCACCAGGTGACGCTCCAGGGTAGTGCGACCGTACTCCACGACCGGAAGACCAAGATGGGAGTCGATCTGGGTATCACCATGACCTGGGAAATGCTTGGCGGTGGCCGCAACCCCTCTGGATTGAATGCCGCGAATCTGCTCGACGCCGAGTACCCCGACGCGCACCGGATCGTCCCCCATGGACCTCACCCCGATTACGGGATTGGCTGGGTTAGTGTTGACGTCAACGTCCGGGGCGAAGTCCACGTTAATGCCCAGGGCAGCCAGCTCGCGACCGAGCACCGCGCCTTGGGCACGCGCAGCGCGCGGGTCATTGACAGCACCCAGCGCCATATTCCCTGGAAATTCGGTGGCCGGGGAGGTAATCCGCGCGACGATACCGCCCTCCTGATCGACAGCGATGGCCAACGGCGCCGTCGACGACGTCCTCGCCGCCTCTTGCAGGCCGTTGGAAAGGTGGGCGACGGCGGCCGGATTCGTGGGCGTCGAGATGTTACCGGACCAGTTGAAGTACAGCACCCCGCCAAGGTGGTACTTCTGCACGGCCTGGGCCGGAGTGCGGACGTCATCGCCAAAGGCCAGCTGATTCTTCCTCGCCATTGAAGCGTCGTCAGCGCTGGCACCGAAGACATGGGTCCATAGCACTTGACCGATCTTCTGGTCCAAGGTCATGGAGGCGAGCTGAGACCGGGTGTCATCCGCTGCCGCTCGCGACAGCGGAAGGGCTGATGCCGCAAAGGCTCCAGCCGCGGCGGCCATGACAGTGCGTCGTTTCACGGTACTTCTCCTCATGTTGTGTTCTCGTCTGGAGTTGTGCCAACGGCTGAGGCTGACCAGTCTAAGCAGGTCGGTTCGCATGACATCTCCACCCGTAGTGATACGGTCAATGGTGTCTCCCTGACGAGACAACCTCCGGCGATCACACCGACGCGATTCGCCCATGGCAATTGTGTGTGCGACCTCGCCAGGATCGTCACGCCACAACGACACCAAGAATGTATTGGGGGAAGCAAACGATGTACGACAACAGCAGCACTACCGCAGCTATGACGATCAAACTCGACGCCGAGTTCCCCCCTGACCCGGTTTTCGAACCCGGTATCCGTCGAGCCCCATCGCGTGGATTCCACCTCACCCCCGATCAGACCAAGATCGCGCTGCGCAATGCTCTGCGTTATCTACCCCCGGAGTTGCACGAGAAGGCTGTTCCGGAGTTCCTCGAGGAATTGCGTACGTATGGCCGCATCTACGCTTACCGGTGGCGTCCAGCCGGGCATATCAAGGGACGCCCAATCGACGATTACGAGGGTCGTTGTACCGAGGGCAAGGCCTTCCAGGTGCAGATTGACAATAACCTCGACTTCGACGTCGCCCTCTATCCCTACGAACTCGTCACCTATGGCGAGACCGGTAGCGTCTGCCAGAATTGGCTGCAGTACCGGCTCATCAAGAAATACCTCTCCCAGCTCACCGAGGACACCACCTTGGTCGTCATGAGCGGTCACCCGCTGGGGCTTTTCCCGTCGCGCCCAGAATCCCCGCGTGTCATCATCACCAACTCCCTCATGGTCGGCCATTTCGACAACCAGAAGGACTGGGAGATCTGTGAGGAGATGGGGGTGGCGAACTATGGACAGATGACCGCCGGCGGCTGGATGTATATTGGCCCGCAGGGCATCGTCCATGGCACCTTCAACACCATTCTCAACGCCGGAAGAATCCGGCTGGGAATTCCCGCTGACGGGGATCTCTCCGGGGTGCTTTTTGTCTCGTCAGGTCTCGGTGGCATGTCCGGGGCCCAGCCCAAGGCCGCCGAGATCGCCCACGCCGTCGGGATCATTGCCGAGGTCGACATGTCGCGCATCCAGACCCGACTGGATCAGGGTTGGGTGGGTCACGTCTCTGGCGACCTTGACGAAGTTTTCGCGCTAGCCAAAAAACACATTGACGAACACACCCCAATCTCCATCGCCTACCACGGCAACATCGTCGATCTGTTGAAGTACGCCGTCGACAACAACATCAACATCCCGCTGCTATCGGACCAGACCTCCTGTCATGCCGCTTATGACGGCGGTTACTGCCCGCAGGGGCTGACCTTCGAGCAGCGCACCGAACTGTTGGCCCGCGATCGTGACGAATACGCCCGCCGCGTCAACGAATCCTTGCGCACGCACTACGAGCTCATCCGCACCCTCACCGACCGCGGCACCTATTTCTTCGATTACGGCAACGCCTTCATGGCCACCGTCTTTGAGTCCGGGGTGACCGAGATCGCCAAGGACGGGGACGCCCGCAACGGGTTCATCTGGCCGTCCTACGTTGAGGACATCATGGGCCCGGAACTCTTCGACTACGGCTACGGGCCGTTCCGGTGGGTGTGCCTGTCCGGCAAGCGCGAGGACCTCATTGCCACCGACCATGCCGCGATGGATTGCATCGACCCGAATCGCCGCGGCCAGGATCGCGATAACTACATCTGGATCCGTGACGCCGAGGCTAACAACCTGGTCGTGGGCACCCAGGCGCGCATCCTCTACCAAGATGCTCAAGGCCGTATGGACATCGCCTTGCGATTCAACAAGATGGTCCGCGATGGCGAGATCGGACCGGTCATGCTGGGACGTGATCACCACGATGTCTCCGGGACTGACTCTCCCTTCCGTGAGACCGCCAACATCAAGGACGGCTCTAACGTCATGGCTGATATGGCTACCCAGTGCTTCGCCGGCAATGCCGCCCGCGGCATGAGTCTGGTGACCCTACATAACGGCGGCGGAACCGGCATTGGTAACGCCATCAACGGCGGGTTCGGGCTCGTCCTGGACGGCTCTGAGCGGGTCGACAACGTCATTCGCAGTTCTCTGCTGTGGGATGTCATGTGCGGGGTGGCGCGACGCGGCTGGGCCCGCAACGCTCACTCCATCGAGACGGCCACCGAGTTCAACCACGAGCACAACGACGCCCAAATCACCCTGCCCTACCTGGTAGATGACGCCCTTATTGACGGATTGGTGAAGTGATGACGACCTGGACTGCTGCCAGTCTGCTGGCTGAAATCGCCGCGATTGGACGCAACGAGGACGGCTCTTATTCGCGGTTTTGCCTACGTCCCGAGGAGGTGGCGCTGCGGGAATGGTTCGTCGCAAAGGCCACCGAGTTGGGGCTGGCGATCGTCACGGACGCGAACGCTAACATCTGGGCGTGGTGGGGAACTCCGGGTCCCGACGCCGTCCTGACGGGGTCCCACCTGGATTCTGTGCCCGGCGGTGGAGCCTACGACGGGCCTCTCGGCGTCGTCTCGTCATTGGTGGCTGTGGCGAAGATGCAAGAAGCCGGGATCATGCCGGCGAAACCTTTCGCAGTCGTCGCCATGGCTGACGAAGAGGGCGCCCGGTTCGGAATGCCCTGTTTGGGGTCGCGGCTGGCGTCGGGCAAGCTCAGCAAAGCTGAGGCCCACACGCTCGTCGCTCGAGATGGGCAGTCCTTGCCGGACGCGTGGCGAGAGGCCGGCTTGAACCCCGATCTCATGGGTCCCGACGACGTTCTGCTTGAGGCATCCTGCTTTGTTGAATTGCACGTTGAGCAAGGGCGAGGTCTGGCGGATGTGGGACACCCGGTCGCAATTGCCACCGCGGTACGACCACATGGACGTTGGCGTGCCGAGTTCACCGGCCAGGGAAACCACGCCGGAACGACCCTCATACCCGATCGTCATGACCCGGTCGTCCCGATGGCGCAGACCATACTGGCAGCCCGGGAGGCAGCAGAACGCGAGGGTTGCGTGACGACGGTCGGGCGGATCAACGTCGAGCCAGGTGGTACCAACGTCATTGCCTCGGCCGCGACGATGTGGCTGGACTGCCGAGCCGAGGAATCACAGACCGTCACCAAAGTCGTCGAGGACATCCAGCAGGCCTCAGAAACTGCCGCTGACAAGCAGGGGTGCCAGGTTGTCTGGACCCGCGAGTCGTGGACCGATCGCACCGCATTCGACCTGCGCGCGCGGATGCTACAGATCCTCGGCGAGGACATCCCCCAGCTATCCACCGGGGCTGGCCATGACGCCGCAACGTTAGCGACGACGATGCCTACCGGGATGCTCTTCGTCCGCAATCCCACCGGGGCTTCTCACTGCCCCGCAGAATCAGCGAGTGACGCCGACTGCGAAGCCGGGGCCGAAGCGCTGCAAACCGTGCTAGAGGAGCTCGTCAAATGAGCACATGGTTTTTCCCGAGCGCCCTGGTAGAGGGGCGGATTGCGCACAACGTGCGCGTCCAAAGCCAGAACGGCGTCATCACTGCGGTGACGATAGGGGCCGAACCTCATCGACACACCTTCGATGGGGTCGCTGTGCCGGGATTCGCCAATACTCACTCCCATATTTTCCACCGCGGGCTGCGCGGGGCCGGGGAGGGCGAAGATTTCTGGTCCTGGCGCACCGAAATGTATCGACTAGCCAACCGTCTCGACCCAGACTCCTACTACCGACTGGCGCGAGCTGCCTTTGCTGAGATGGTGGCGGCCGGATACACCAGCGTAGGTGAGTTCCACTACGTCCATCACCAGCCTGACGGGACGCCCTATCGCGATCATGCGATGGAATTAGCCCTTGTCAACGCCGCCATTGAAGCCGGGATTCGCATCACTGTCCTCGACACCTGCTACCTGCACGCCGGACCGGGAGCGTCCCTTGGCGTAGACCAGAAGAGGTTTGGTGACGGTAGCGTCGAGGGGTGGTTGGAGCGTTGGCGCGCGCTGCGTGATGCTCTGCCCGACTCCCCCTTGGTGACGGTGGGCGCAGCTCTACATTCGGTGCGGGCCGTCAGCCCCGACGAGATGGCCACAGCTGTAAGTGGACTACCGGAACGTGTACCCATTCACATCCACGTCTCCGAGCAGCCCCGCGAGAGCACCGAATGCTTGGCTGCACATGGCCTGACGCCGACAGCAGTGCTGGACCGAGCTGGGGTGCTCTCCGACCGCACTACCATCATCCATGCCACCCATCTGACCGGCGGCGACATCGCCATGATCGCGGCTTCGGATACCGTCGTCTCACTGTGTCCAACCACCGAGGCCGATCTGGGTGACGGCATCGCGCGGGTCAAGGACCTGCAGGATGCCGGGGTGCGCATGGCAATTGGGACTGACGAGGACGTCATTACCGACCCCTTTACCGAATTGCGGATGCTGGAATCCACTGCTCGCTTGGTCACCGGGACGCGCGGTGTCATTGGTTGTGAGGCGCTGTGGAAAATCGGTACACGAAACGGGGTTGAGAGTCTCCGTCCGGCAGCTGAGCCGCTTCCACGCCAGACTTCCACACCCGGGCCTGGATCCGCTGGGCTGGCCGCCGGGGACCCCGCCGATATTGTCGTCGTCGAGCCGTCATCAGCACGCCTGGCCGGGGTGGACCCGACGCGCTGGCCCCTAGTGGCAACAGCCAATGACGTAGCGGCCACTATCGTCGCTGGGGAGTGGAACCGGCTTGATGCCGCAGTCGCCGAGGACCTGCGCCACGTATTAGACGAACTGAGAGGCCGTGACTCGTGAGCATCGTCATCAATAACATCGGTCTGCTTGTTACCAACGATCCATCTGTCGGTACTGACGAGCTCGGACAAATCCGCAATGCAGCCGTCGTGATCTGCGGGGATCGGATCGCTTGGGTAGGTCCGTCAGCACAGGCTCCGGCGGCCGATCACCAGTCCGATATGGCCGGAGCCTGTGTCATACCAGGTTTCGTCGACTCTCACAGCCACCCGGTTTTCGCCGGTGACCGGAGCGATGAGTTCGACGCGCGGATGAACGGGCAGAGGTACGAGGCTGGCGGGATTTTGCGCACTGTTCGGCGCACTCGGGAGGCTCCCATGGGGTTCCTCGACGCCGTCATGACCGGGATCCTCGACGAAATGGCACGCAGCGGGACGACGACCGTTGAGGCCAAGACGGGGTACGGGCTCGATGTCGAGACGGAGGTCAAGCTGGCGCGTGTGGCCAGTTCTCACACTGACGAGGTCACCTTCTTGGGCGCTCACGTCGTCGCACCTGAGTGCCAGCCTGATGAGTATGTCCGTCTGGTGTGTGGCGAGATGCTGCACGCCGTGCGCCCCTATGTGCGCTGGATTGATGTGTTCTGCGAGACCGGCGCCTTCGACCCCGACCAGACTCTCGAGATCCTGCGCGCTGGCACGGATGCCGGGCTGGGCTTGCGCCTCCATGCAGCCCAGCTAGGCCCCTCCGAGGTCATCCCACAAGCTTGCGAGTTGGGTCTGGCAGCCGTCGATCACTGCACCTTCTTGTCCGATGAAGACATTGACGCTCTCAAGGCCACCGGAACTGTGGCGACCCTGCTTCCGGCCGCAGAGTTCAGCACCAAACAGCCCTACCCTGACGCCCGTCGCCTCATTGACGCAGGTGTGACGGTCGCGTTGGCTACCGACTGTAATCCCGGCACCGCATTCACCTCGTCGATACCATTCTGCCTTGCCATCGCGGTACGCGAGATGGGTATGACGCCAGAGCAGGCCCTCTGGTCAGCGACTGCAGGCGGTGCCGCGGCACTTCACCGCGATGACGTGGGCGTGGTGAAACCTGGCGCCCGCGCCGATCTGGTGAGCTTGGCCGCCCCGTCGTGGCTGCACCTCATGTATCGCCCAGGTGTCCCCCTCATCGACCGGGTTTGCAAAGCGGGCCGGTTCCTTAGGCTGGACCAACCAAGGCTACGACTCGACGGCTGACATCAGAATCGTCGCTTACCCTCGGCCCGGCGCCGTTCGGCAGCGGATCGGCCACGTTGGTTGCATCGGAGACGACGGGCCCTGACCATCACAGACACAATCGCCACGACGACGTGGCTCCAAGAAAGGATGACCATGAACCCAACCACCGTTGACGCCGGTGCCCCGCTCACTCCCCGCGACGTCGTCGCAGTCGCTCGGCTGGGAGCCCAAGTGACCGTGGGAGAGGACGCGATAGAGCGGGTCAAACGGGCCTCTGACCTCGTCGAGAGCCTGGCCGACGACCCCACCCCTCATTACGGCATCTCCACCGGCTTCGGTGCGCTGGCCTCGACCCGGGTGCCGCGTGACTACCGCGTGGCTCTGCAGCATTCACTCATCCGTTCTCACGCCGCGTCGACCGGACCGCGGGTCGAGAGCGAGGTCATCCGCGCCATGATGACCCTGCGCCTCAAGACGATGGCATCTGGCCACACCGGCGTACGTCCGAAGGTCGTCACTGCCTACGCCGATCTGCTTAACTCCGGGCTCGTCCCAGTCGTGGGGGAATATGGGTCTCTTGGCTGTTCGGGCGACCTCGCCCCGCTAGCCCACTGTGCCCTCGTCCTGACCGGCGAAGGGACCGTCCTCACCCCTGACGGTGACGAAGTCGATGCGGCTACCGGCCTGGCCCAGGCCGGGCTGAAGCCTGTGTCCCTGCGCGAGAAGGAGGGGCTGGCCCTCATTAACGGCACTGACGGCATGCTCAGCCAGCTCATCATGGCCCTAGCTGACCTCGACGTTCTCGTTCCGACGGCTGATCTGGCGACCGCAATGACCGTCCAGGCGCTGTGCGGCATTGATCGGGTCTTCGCCCCTGACCTTCAGGCCCTGCGGCCCCATCCAGGCCAGGCCACCTCGGCCGCCAACATTCTCGCTTTGCTAGAAGGTTCTGACCTCATCCAGGCCGGTCGTGAAGGTGCCGCCAAGCGAGTCCAAGACGCCTACTCCTTGCGCTGTGCCCCACAGGTCCACGGCGCCGTCCGCGACACGATGGCCCATGCCCTGCAGGTAGCGAAGGTCGAGTTGGCCTCGGCTGTCGACAACCCAGTCATCACCGACGACATGAGGGTAGAGTCCAATGGCAACTTCCACGGCGCCCCCGTGGCGTATGTGCTTGACTTCTTGGCGATTGCTGCAGCCGACCTCGCGTCGATGAGTGAGCGCCGCACCGACCGCATGCTCGACCCGGCCCGCAACCGTGACCTACATCCCTTCCTGGCCGACGATCCCGGCGTCGACTCCGGGCATATGATCGCTCAGTACACTCAGGCCGGCATCGTCTCGGACATGAAGCGACTGGCCGTACCGGCCTCAGTGGACTCCATTCCAACCTCAGCCATGCAGGAAGACCACGTCTCGATGGGATGGTCGGCTGCCCGCAAACTGCGCCGCGCCATCGACGGTATGGGAGCAGTCATTGGTATCGAGATCCTGACCGCCGCCAAAGCCATCCAAATGCGCGGTTTGGAGCCCTCGAAGCTGGTGGCCGACGTCATCGAACGAATGCGCCAGACCATTCCTGGCCCCGGGCCAGACCGCTTCCTCGCCCCCGAAATCGACGAAGCCCACCGCCTGGTGGCCTCCGGCGAGCTCCTCGAGGTCGCCCGTCAGAGCGTGGAAGTGAGTTAACCACGCACGATTCGTGTACATGGCTCCGGTAGCCTGGGGCGTGCTCTGCCCATGCAGAGGTGAGCCAGTTGAGTTGCGTGTCGTCCGCATCTCGAGTGTCCTCCCCGCCGCTGCGGGGGTCGGCGGCGAGCTGTGATTCATCTACATCGAGCACTGCATTGTCAACCGGGATTCCAATGCCATCACGGCATCAAACCAGCGGGGGGACGGTACATGTCCCGGCGTCGATCATCGGAGCGCTGCTACTCGGCCCAGGAACCAATGTCACCCATCAGGCGATGGTACTCCTGACCGAGTCAGGTGCGGCGACTGGCGACATCGATGACCTTGCTGGGGTCACTCGACGAGCCATGCGCGATGCCTTCCACGAGTCGAAACTACTGACCAAGTGTGTGCAGGACATCCACGTCCTCCTGGACGCCCCCGGTGATCCTGACGAGGGATACGGCTGGGACATCGTCGACTTGTGGGACGACCGGGAAGGCGTAGTGGCCGGTGGAAGGTCCTGGGGCTAATCATGACCGTACTTGTCCTCACCGCATGTCCAGCGGATCTACGCGGACATCTCACCCGATGGCTGCTCGAGATCAGCCCAGGAGTTTTCGTCGGTCACGTTCCGGCTCGCGTCAGGGATGCACTGTGGGACAGGGTCATCGAGATGCGCCGGGATGGCCGCGCGATCTTGGTGTATACGGTTCGCGGTGAACAACACTTCGAGTTCCGGGTGCACCGCCATGACTGGGAAGTGGTCGACTTCGACGGGCTGAAGCTCATGCGGAGGCCAAACAATCGAGGTCAGACCTCAACACTCCGGCCAGGGTGGAGTTCAGCTGCGCGGCGCCGCAGAGCTTCGACACGTTAGACCGAGTACACTCGTATCTGGTAACTGCTCCTGCATCAGTCGTAGTCGGCTGGTGTATTCCCCGCCTATGCGGGGGTAGGCCGAAGCCACACACGAGGGCCACCCGTCAGGGCATCACGGCACGCTGAACCGCAGACAACGTCTTACCTAAGCCATCGTGGATGACAAGGTCGGCGGCCCGGTCGTAGCCGGTGGCCTCACGGTTAATAAAAACCAGGTGCCGGCCGCGGAAGAACCTCAACAAGGCTGCGGCCGGGTAAACGTTGAGCGAAGTGCCTCCAACGATAAGCAGATCGGCAGTACTGATCGCGGTAGTGGCGTTGTCGAGATCCTGGCTCCGCAGGGATTCCTCATAAAGAACGACCTCGGGACGCACCATCCCCCCACACGAGCACCGCGGGACTCCAGGAGCGTCCATGATCACCGAAAGTGGATGGGCCCGCCCACAAGCCAGGCAGCGGTTGCGGTGCACCGACCCGTGCAACTCGATCACCTGACGAGACCCAGCTTCTTGGTGTAGACCGTCGATATTCTGGGTGATGATTGTTGAGACTTGCCCGGCTCGTTCCAGGGCAGCCAGGGCACGGTGACCAGCATTGGGCCTGGCCTGAGGATGGACGAGGTAGGTGCGGTAGAAGTCGAAGAACTCCGCGGGATGCTCAACTAAACAGCTGTGACTGAGCATGTACTCCGCGGGGAAGGGCAGGTCATGCTGAGTGGTGTAAAGCCCGCCAGCCGAGCTAAAGTCCGGAATACCTGATTCGGTGGACATTCCGGCGCCGCCGAAAAACACTGTCGACGTCGACTCCTCGATCCAATGCGCGAGCTGTTCCCCGGTCATTGTTAGGCTTGCCTCAGCAGGGTACAGACGAGGTCGGGCTCGCTAACCATGTCAAGGCTGGCAAAGACGTTGGAGACATCGACCTCAGGGCGCTGCCAGCCGATGGTCGCGGCATGGGCGGCCAGAGCGACACAGATCTCCTGACAGCCGTCAATGAGCCACTCGGGGTCGACGTCAGGATTGACGTGGCGGGAGAACTCGGCGGCGTCATGACGCTGGGCTGCGAGGATTGCCGACAAGCCGCTGCGCAATTGTTCGACGGCCTCCTCCCCCATGGTGGAGACGACAACCGGGTCAGCCAAGTCACGACGTACTCGCTCGACAAGCAGCCCAGGAACGTCGGCGGCGGTGAGGTTGTCGTGGTCAAAAAGCCAGTCTGGTAGATAAGCCTCCACCGCATCCTCGTCGACCTGCTCAACCCGCTTGGCGACGGCCTCTAGCAAGCTGACGCCGAGCATGACGGCACCCTCAAGCTGACATAGCGGGGTCAAGGCAATGGTGATCGCGGCTCGTCCGGACTCCAACGGATTGAGCTGCTCACCTCGCTCTTGCGCTCGCAGCTCCTCCTCGCTGGCGCGACGCAACACCTCGAAGGACTCTGCGGGCGGTATCTGCACGGTCTGCGGATCAGCCTCCACCTCGTCGGTCTCGGGGAGCGGGGCACCGACATCGTCGGGGTCACACCAAGTGGTAGGAGCCTGTGGAATGTCGTTCATGGTCATTCATCTTTCCTGTCGTAGGCCGAGGTTGATGGAGTATGCCGGATCGCCGCCGACCCCACCAGCCAACCCGATCTCACCTCACGATCTCACCCTTCGCGAGCTTAATGAGACGGTCAAGCACCGCCCCACCTGAGGCGTTCGACCCGTTATGCTCGTATTCGGTCGTCACCCAGGCGTGCATCTGCGGCAGCAGGGCTGCCGTCTCGAGAGAGAACTTGCGCGGCACATATGCATCGTCGTGGTACACCGCCGCAGCACACGGCACCTCAGCAGTCCGGAGCACGTCGGGGTCGTACAACTTTGGCCACGGATGATTCGCAATGAGGTCAGCTACCTCCTTCCAAGGCCGCAACTCCTGATCAGTGTCAAACCATTCCGGCATGACGTGTTCACCCGTCAGGAGGGTAGGGTCCTCCCGGAAGTCATCAGGTAGCGTCCGGGCAGCCGACCAATCGGTGACCACACCGTCGGCATAGGACGATTCATGAATGACGGCATATAGCGGGTTACGTCCGCCGTAGGGCAGCAGCTCGGCCAGGTCATGACGGAACGCCCGCGAAGTGTGCGGGTACTCCAGCAGGTAGTGCAGCTTTTCTGCCCCGCCCGAAGCGCCCAACACATGCCCCAGCGACCGCAGTCGTGATGGACACACGACGTCACCGCTCGGGGTGGCGATCTCGCCTTTCTTCGCCAACGCCGCCAACTCAGCGAACCGCACCCTGTCCCCGGGGAAGCGCTTGTAATACTCCAGCGACTTGGCACGCAGCTGCTCGTAGCAGGCTGCGTAGATATCGTCAGCGGATCGCCCGACCGCCGACAGACCACCAGTGAAGTACCCAGCCGACAACGACTCCGGGTAGGTAGACAAATACCTGAGCAACGTGAATCCACCGAAGGACTGGCCCAGAGCCGCCCACTTCTGGATCCCGAGGTGTCGACGAATATCCTCACAGTCCTCAACGATCTCGTCGGCACGAAGATGGGTGAGGTACTCGGCCTGACTAGGCGCATCCCCCACTGGCTCACTCACCGGAGACGACAATCCCGTGCCGCGCTGATCGAGCAAAACAAGCTGGTAGTCCTCCAACGCGCGCGACAGCCAACCGGGAAACCCGGGGTCACGCAAAGTCGGGCGGGGAGACTCACACCCCGGACCGCCTTGCAGGAAGACCAGGTAGGGCTTGTCGGTTCCGTTGGGGGTGGCCACCAGACGCGCGTACACCTCAATAGTGCGCAAATCGTCAGGATTGCTGCGATTCAGCGGGACCCTCAGACGAACGTCATCGGTCAGCAGGCCAGGAATGTTGCGGTTCCACGTCATGGGATCAGCCTATGAGGTCCCGACGCCCTCACGTCGGTTCTAGCGTTCGTTCCCTCTCCCAAGGCCATCGTCGTCACTATCGCGGAGTTGAAGGAGCGAGACCGTCCCTTCAGTATTTTCTCAGTTTTCTGCCCTAGTCCAGTCTTGCTCCACCTACCATCGCGCCTTGTCGCAAGGGCTCAGCGGCGTCTTCACTTGAAACTACCGCGTGACACCCACTCACCTATACTGAGCAAATTTTGAGAATCTCTCAGGAACACGTACAGTTCATCAAGCCCTTTAAACCTGCGGCAACGCTCGGAAGGAACATCACATGACCAACACCTCGACCAACGCCGGGACGACTCTCAAGCGCACCGTCGCTCTGGCCGCTGCGGCGAGTCTCGCCGTCATGGGCACCATCGCCGAGGAGGCTCACGCCGCCCCTGCCGGCAACCTTGGGGCTCATGCCGAGAAGGCTCCCACCCAGCACACCAAGAAGGCACCGGCTGAACAGGCCAAACGCGCCACGACGTACACCGCTCGGTTCGCGCTTACTCGCGTCCACCTCAACGTCCGTTCTGGACACAGCACTGAGTATCGACGCTACGGGCTCCTCCGTCCCGGCGACAAGCTCCTTATTATCGGCGAGGATGTCCGGGGCTGGACTCCTGTCAACTACCGCGGCAAGACTGCCTGGGTGGCCACCCGTTACATCACTAAGATGAACCGTCCGGTCGGTATCTACGCCCAGCGTGGCGATCACAATGCCCGCTCGAAGGCTGTCCAGCGCGACCTATCGACCCTCAACTACTTCCCGGCCAAGTGGGTCGGCTTGCCCTATGGCCCGATCACTACCAACGCCGTCAAGGTGTTCCAGAGGGCCAACGCTCTCAAGCAGACTGGCGTGACCGACGCCGTCACCCTGGGACTGCTCAAATCGAAGGCCGACTACCAGCGAGCCGCAGCGGCCGAGAAGAGCTCCACGTACAAGCACGCGGAGCATCACTCCGAGCACTCCTCGAGCACCTCCCGCTCGACTGCCCGTCCAGCGCGCAACACGTCCCCCGACGTTTCCACGAGTGGTATAGCTGGAAGCTGCCAGGCTTCCTTCTACGACGATTCCCAGACCGCCTCCGGTGAATCCTTCAGCTCGTCAGCCCTGACGGCTGCCTCCAAGACCTACTCTTTCGGCACTCGCCTCAAGGTCACTAACAAAGCCAATGGACAATCAGTCGTGGTGCGCGTCAACGACCGTGGACCCTACGTCTCTGGTCGCTGCCTAGACCTCTCCTCGGCCGCCTTCTCTCGGATCTCGTCGCTCAGCGCTGGCGTTGCCGACGTGACCTATGCGAAGGTCTCCTGACCGAATACCATCGCAGCAGATTGTGACAGCGTCGGCCCCCCGATCCCTGGTGGATCGGGGGGCCGACGCTAGTTTCAATACTTCTAAGGCATCAACCAGCCGGAGCCTCCGGGCCGTCGTTGAACCACCAGGTCGCTTGACCCGGAACCCCAGCCCTCTTAGCTTCCTCAGGCGCCTCAACCTTGTCGAAGTCGTGGATATTGCCCTCGGAATCCTCCCAGCACACCACCTCACGGCGCACCGGGATCTGCACGGTCACCAGGTCTGTGACGACGTAGCGACGCAGCTTGGCACCGGCAGGCAGCCCCACAGCCGGGGCGGAATCGACGGTGTGAGCTTCCTCGTCACCGTGATCGTCGCTGAGCACCTTGGGACGGTTCTCTTCGTCGTCATCGGTATCCTCAGCGTCAGAGCCGGCCTCGGAGACGACGATCGGGGTGACGACAGTGTCCTGACCAGCCTCGTCGGCATCAGGCTCAGAGTCGTCAACCACATCGGCCTCGACAATGTCAGACTCGCTGACGGCACCACGTCCGGGATGGGCAATGGCTATGTCGTCGTCATCGCTAATCTCCAAGCCAGAACGACGAGCAGGTTCCATGCCGTAATGCCCGTAAACCTCGGCCTCGCGGTCGCGCGAGAGATCGTCTTCCTCGGACGCCTCGGGAGCCGTTTCGATGAGGTTTCGACTAAACGGGACGTTGACCTGGCTGGTGGAGTATTCGGCGCCTCGCACCGGAATGAAGTACTCATGGCCCTGCGAAAGCACGGTCACAAAGGTCGCAGCTCCGGTGACCTCGTCGGCAAAGATCTGCTGGATCGTCCCGACCTTCTCGCCGTCCGGTCCGACGACTTCGGCGTCGAACAGTCCGGGGATGTCCTTGGGATCCATGGCACTGATGTCCATGTATCGACCTCTCGCTAGGGGGTTGGAACGTACGCGCATACGCGTACTCTTTATTCAGCTTGTCATACCGTGCTGTGCAACTGACGCAACGTCGCCGGGCGCGTCTCGAAGTAAGACGCACCCAACGGTGATCGAAGTGCTTTATCCGAGACCCGACATCAGCATGCGTTGATCGCACTGACCATCCTGTTTAAGGCTGTTTTGTTGGCTGCCAACCCGAACGTAGTGACACCCTCAGCATCCAGTGGGTGTATTTCTCAGCCTGTCGCATGCTCCCGTGGGCCCATCTGCCAGGATCACAAGGAGCTTGTAGGATCGTTCTGTGATCTTCAAACGTGTCGGTGACTCCCGTCCATACCCTAGCCACGGGTACACGCAGAAGAAATGGTCCCAATTGGCGCCCGTTCAGGTGCGTCTGGACCAGCTCGTCACGACAAAGAGCACCCTGAACTTGGCGAATCTCCTCGAAGATGACTCCACCTTTTATGGAGACCTCTTCGCCCACGTCGTAGCTTGGCATGGCGACCTCTACTTAGAGGACGGCCTGCATCGCGCTCTGCGTGCCGCACTGCAACAGCGTCAGACCCTGCACGCTCGTGTCCTTGACCTGAATGGCCGTCATGACTTTCGATGAACGTCGCCACTATCTGAGGATGGCGGGGACCCCGTTAACCCTGCTAGCCCTCGTCCTCCTCATCGCAGTGGCCATCCGCGCCGGATGGAAGGCCGTGAGTGCCCCCATCCCGCCGCCGCCTCTTATTCCCTGCGTCGATCAGGACGTCAACGGCGAACTGACGACCCAAGACATCACGGTTTCGGTGTACAACTCGGGACACACCCGTGGACTGGCCGGGAGCGTATCCAAGCAGCTCACCAACGTAGGGTTCGTCATCGACTCGGTGTCTAACCGTCAGCCGAGCGTCAAGAAAGTCACCATCATCGGTCAGGACGCCAAAAACCCCGAGGTGGGGCTAGTTGCCGGTTATTTCCCGGGGGCGGTCGTGAAGTCAGATCCCAAGCGCGTCGACCATGAGGTCGAGGTGGTACTCAGCGATCGCGACCCAAACTTCAAGACGACTGCGCCGAAGTCAGTGAAAGTCAACGGGTCGGTGTGTCTGCCATCTCCCTCACCGACTCCATCCATACTCGCGTCGCCGGGGGAACAGCCCTCCTAGGGCTTACCGGAACTCTTGCGCAGCGGCTCCTCAGTCAGCAGTCTGCACCCGCAGGCCGTGCCAGCGTGCCAAACGACCGCCCCGACTGATCTCGATAAGCCTCTCAGCGACGGTCCGACGCTTCCCCTGGGGCACGACGATTAGCAACTCGTCACCTTGTTCCAGCACTGTTCCGGCGTGCGGGGTAAAGGATCTGTCACCGCGAATGATAAGGGAAACGACGCAGTTGCGTGGAAGTCTCAGTTCGCGGATTGTCACCCCAGCCAGACGCGACCCTTTGGGCACGTCGGCCTGCAGTAAGTCAGCAGCGATCTCGTCGAGGGGCGCAACCTCGATGGAGACATCTTTAGCCATCTGGGGATCGACGACGCCGAGAATATCCGCGGCGGCAGGCAGAGTTGGGGCTTGGATGCAGGTGAAGACAACAACGAGAACCAGGATAACGTCGAAGAACTTGTCCGCACGATCCATATTCGACGCCATTGGGATGGTTGCCAGAATAATGGGCACGGCGCCGCGCAGGCCAGCCCACGACATGAAGAGCCGTTCGTTGCGTTCGAACCCGAACCATATCGTGCAGGCGGCCACAGCCACTGGGCGCGCAACGAGGGTGAGCAGCAGACCGGCAGCGATGCCTACCCCGACCGAACCCCAGGTGAGGCGATCGGGGTTGGCTAACAGACCGAGCATGACGAATAGGCCGATCTGGCAGATCCAGGCGATGCCTTCTGAGAAGGACCTGGTGGTGTGTTGGTAGGGAAGATCGCCGTTGCCGATGACGACGGCGGCGATGTAGACGGCCGAAAACCCGGAGACGCCAATCCACGCTCCTGTGCCATAGGCAGTGACGGCCCATGCCATCGCGGCGATAGCGTACAGGTTGCCCGATGGCAGGGTGATACGCCGACTGACCTTGCCGGCTACCCACCCCACGAGCAGACCGACGAGGATGCCGCCGATGAGTTGGACGGCGATCGATCCGAGTAGCGGAAGGACACCGGCGTTCGACTCCCCGGTGGCCACTCCCGTCAGGGCAATGACGACGAGAACGGTTGGGGCGTCATTGAGGCCCGACTCGGCCTCCAACACAGACCTCAAGTGATTCGGCAACGAGACCCCGCGCAGTACCGAAAAGACTGCGGCAGAGTCAGTGGGTGCAGTGGCTGCACCGAGCAAGGCGGCGACGCTCCAATGCAAACCGAGCACATAGTGGCCGAGCAGCGTCATGACACCAAAACAGACCCCGACGCCAACGGTTGCAAGCAGGGCAGCCGGGGCCAAGGCTGGTCGGATGTCCTTCCAGTTCGTTGAGAGTCCGCCCTCGGCAAGGACGAGCACGAGAGCAGCAAAACCAATAGCGTGTGCGCCAGCTAAATCGTTGAAGTTAATACCGAACCCGATCGGGCCGAGCAGCATGCCAACCAGCAAGAACAGCAATAGTGCCGGCAGTCCCAGACGAGTGCCAATCCGGGCTGCGAAAGCGGCGAGCAACACGACGACAGCGCCGAGGAATAGAGCGAGATCGGCTGGCTGCATGACTTCCATTATTGCAACCGAGCAAACGGGTTCTTCGCAGCTGAGGACGCAGATCAGTGATCGGAGCCAGGTGATGATAGGGATGGCGGTCCCGCGATGCTCTGATTTGACCGATCAAACCTCTGCTGGAGCGAGCATCGGCGTCCTGGGCCCTAAGACTGGCTGGTGGCGTGCTTCTGTCGTTGCAGAGCCCTATCAAGGATGGGTTCGGTGACGGCGGTAACGATCGTCACCACAACGCTGGCGCCAAAGGCGTAGCTGACCGGCAGCATGAGAGTGGAGTAAAACCACCAGAGCACAAGAAACTCAAGGCTTTCCTTGGTGACTTTATTGACCACCAGATGGCCCAATGGGGCGATAACTCTTGCCAACACCCCCATGAGCAAGGAAACACCTATTCCTAGGGCAAATAGCACCAGTCCCCCCCCCCACAATGACGGTCTGCCAGGTCCACGGTGAGTCCAGAGAGCACCCGGGAAATACCAAGGCGAAAACCGCTGGAACTATGAGGAACGGGGCCATGACAAAGACAACGACGCCGATGAAGAACGCACCCGCACCCAAAATCCCCAGCAGATTATCGAATTTTTGAGATAACGCCATGTCAAGCCTCATCCTAGAACGACAACGATCCACGGCCGCCTTGACTAGATCATACGGGAACCTCGCTTTATCCAAAACGAAGATAAGGGGGCCTTTTCCCATACTTCTGTGCATTACAGCAACCTTGCACGTGTGAACCAACCGCTCCTCCGCAACAGGAACGGGGGCGCACCCTGAGGGCGACGGGCGGCACCACATAACGAAGTCCCGGGGATGCATATCCCCGGGACCCAGCTGGCGGTGACGGAGGGATTTGAACCCTCGGTAGCTCTCGCTACACCCGCTTTCGAGGCGGGCACTTTCGGCCGCTCAGACACGTCACCGTAAATAAGGGTAGCGAATCCGTCGCCACACACCAAAATCCGAATGTCAGGAACGCATCGGGTAGGCGTCGAGAGTGTCAGGGACGGTTGCACTCGTCCTCACTTGTGACCTCAGCCTCCTACGCAGCCTCGACCTCGCCGTCCAACTTCACATTCTTCTGGTCAAACCTCTTTGCCACCACAAGCGCCAGCCCGATGTAGAACACCAGGAGTCCGGCCATGATGAAGGACATCTGATAGATCGTACCGACGATCGACAGGTGACTAAGGTTCAGGTATGTCAGCGGTACCGCCGCATACACGATCGCGAAAACCAGCGCGATGCCATTGTTTCGGGTCACGATGAACATATTTGAGATCGGCGAGGTGACAAAATTGACGAAGAGCCACGGCACCAGCGCCACCGCAATGTCCGCCGATTGGTGAAATTTCGCACCCAACAGCCACGGAAGCACCGGTGGGATGAGTAAGTACAGCAACCCGAACGGCACAATGCCGATGAGGAAGGACCTCACGACCGACTTTTTGACGGTTTGGTAAAACCTCCCGGCATCAGAAACCGACAATTTCTGGAAGAACACCTGGGATAGTGCCTGGTTGATGACGGACGCTGGCATCTGCATGAGGGTCCACGCGATCGAGAACCGTCCATATCCCGACGTCGAAAACCTCACCATGATGATCATGTTGACGCCCTGCTGACGAATAGCGTCGACGATGACATTGGGCGCCGTCAACAACGGCAACTGACGATACTTACGCATCAGGGTGCGTAGCGGAACCTCTGCCTCCTTGATGCCACGCAGGTCCGAGCCCAACTGACGCCGGAAGTTGTTAAGAGCCAGACACTTGCCCAAGAAGGTGGCGATCACCTGGCCGAACGCCCCCAGACAGACCGCACACGACCCGATTCTTCCCGCCGCCGTCGTCGACTGGCACCACACCGCATTGGTCCCGATGACACCGAAACGTTTACGCCGATTAGCCCAGAAGTTCACAACGTTCACCTGAGCATACGTGAAGGTGATCGGGCCCACCGCCAACAACCACCACCTGGCCTGGGGCTTGCCCAGCAGACCGCTGAGGTAGGGACCGAGCGGAACCATCGCTGCCATCGCGACCCCAGAAACGATGGCATTGATGCGGGTCGCCAGTCGGAATACCCGCTTGGCCTCCGAATCGTCACGAGGCAGCACGATGGCCATGTCGTAGCGCAGCGCGGCAGCGGGGATGACGAACTGGGATACCGCCATGATGGCGCCGTAGATACCCCAATCAGCTGGGTCAATATGGTGGGTGACGTAGAGGGTGGCCAGAGCTGCAATCAGCTGAGCCAGGCCAGTGCCACTAATAACCTTCGTCACTGAAGCGAGGAACTCATGGCGCTGGATGTATGCCCGAGTACGGGGGAACCGGACGCGTTTCTCCCCGGGCTCTGGTGTCGCCCCGGATCTTGCGGGTGTCGGTTCCGTCGTCGTGTTGGTCACCCGTCCACGGTACAGGCCCGATGTCCGTCAAAGAATTCGCGCAACAGAGCAGACGACTCCTCGGCCATCACACCTGTGACCACTTTCGGCCGGTGTGGCAACCTCGGATCGCGCATGGCATCGAAGAGGGAACTGACGGCACCGGCCTTCGGATCAAAGGCTCCAAAAACCACTCTCGGGATCCTCGCAGCAACAATGGTTCCGGCGCACATGGTGCATGGTTCCAAGGTGACGACGAGGGTGCAATCACCGAGACGCCAGCCGTCACGGGCTTCCGCAGCACGACGGATGGCCAGCACCTCCGCGTGGGCCGTCGGGTCGCCGGTGCGCTCCCGTTCGTTGCCGGCTTCGGAAAGGACTTCGCCGTTAGCGCCGAGAATCACCGCGCCGATGGGAACGTCACCCCACGTGGCGGCGCGGCGCGCCACGTCAAGGGCCTGGGTCATGGCCTGACGCCAACCCGGCACCGGACCGGCCACAGGTCAGCGCGCCGAAGCGTTAGCGGCCCGCTCGAACTGCGGCCCGAAATGAACCCGGGCAGCAATGTCGGACAGGATCTCGTCAGAGTCCTCGTCAGCGTCAGCGAAAGCCTCCATGTCAAACTCCCCCAACCCAGCATCAGCAAGCATGTCGCCGTCACCCATGGTCTCGGGATCGTCATCGGGATCAGGAATGTCCTCACCGAGGAAATCAGCGACATCGCGGGCTATCGGCCAATCGTTGGCCTGGGTCGCGTCGGACAGAAAGACCTGCACATTTCGGCCACGCACCCGGACGATGACGTAAAACTGGTGATCGATGGACACCATACCGACAGCCCCAGCATCACCGGGCAAACGCCTCAGCTGGGTGATGAGCTCATCGAAGTCATTAGCGAGCATCGGTTCCATAGGAACTGCGACGCGCTCACCGTCATCGTTGTAGAGGGCTACTACAAAGTCGATCTCATCCTCTCTGGCGTCCTCGAGATCGTCGTCATAGTCATCATCGTCGTAATCGTCGTCCCCGTCATCGCCGTAGTCGTCGTCATCAGACAACTCGTCGTAATCGTCGAGATCATCGTAGTCATCGACGTCATCGTCGGGGACGAACTCGTTATCGTTGAACCGGGACATGACGACCTCCTTGGGGCGGCGAACGTCTCCATCGTTGCAGACATTTCGCCGGGGAAACAGTCGCAAGGCCGATTTACCCGCCACATTCTCAGGAAGCACCACGCTCCCCTACCCGGCCCCACTGTCCGTTCCTGCCAATACTTAAGGCCCACTCACCAGACGGGGAGCCGAATGCTACCAACGCGCCCCCATGTGCCAAGGTTGGACTCGTGGAACTCAACGTCATGGATCATCCGCTCGTCTCTCATAAGTTGACCTTGTTGCGCTCGGTAGACACCCCCAGCCCGGTTTTCCGCCAGCTTGTCGAGGAACTTGTCACCCTCATGGCTTACGAGGGCACCCGCGAGGTGCGCATCGAGCCAACCACCGTCACCACCCCACTCACCGCCACCGAGGGCGTCGCCCTGACCCGCCCTAAGCCCCTCGTGGTTCCGATTCTGCGCGCCGGCCTGGGAATGCTCGAGGGCATGATGCGCCTCATCCCGTCAGCTGAGGTCGGCTTCGTGGGCATGGCCCGTGATGAGGAAACCCTCCAACCGATGACCTACGCTGAGCGTCTCCCCAAGGATCTCTCTGGCCGTCAGTGCTACGTCCTCGACCCGATGCTGGCTACCGGCGGTTCCTTAGGCGGCACTGTCGAGTTCCTGGTTCGCCGCGGCGCCGACCACATCACCTGCCTGTGCATCCTGGCTGCCCCTGAAGGCATTGAGAATTTCCGCAAGCTCGTCAGGGACCTTGACGTCCCCTGTCACCTCATCGTCGCCGGCCTGGACGATCATCTCGACGAACACGGCTACATCGTCCCTGGCCTGGGTGACGCCGGCGACCGTCTGTACGGCCTGGCGGAATGACTATCCTGCGCCCAGCCGACCTGCGTGGCTTAGCGGCTTTACTCGGCTCCCAAGAACCCCGCGCAGTCGTCCCGCCGTGCTGGCATTGGGTGCTCCTCCTCGACCCAGTCGTCCCCGGCAACCTCGACGAGGACGGTTACGTGATCGGCTCACCGATCACCCCAGAACCGGGCATGATGAGGATGTTCGCGGGCGGACGCGTGCGCACCATCTCCCCACTGGCTCTCAACAGCGAGACCTCGCGCACTACTAAGGTGGCCTCAATCACCGACAAGGAGGGTCGTCGCGGCCTGCTCCACTTCGTGACAATGAGGTCCACGTGGTCCCAGGGCGGCCGGGAGTGCCTTGTCGACGAGCAGGACTACGTCTTTATGCCGACTCGCTCCGCAGGTCCATCGCCGGAGGGCGCCGGTTACACCGGCAGCAACGGCTTCCTGGTAACCGAGCCCCTGTTAGTGACCTTTTCAGCCTTGACAGCGAACCCGTATCGGATCCACTGGGACCGCGACTTCTGTCGCCGCGCCGGACATGACGGCCTGGTGATCCACGGACCATTAAAAGCCCTGCTTATGGCTCAGGCGTTTGCGGACACGGGCGCAGACTTCACTGGTAAGCGGTTTTCTTACCGGTTCCGCGCCGCCGTGACGGCCCCGACTCGACTCACCGTCGGCATCGAGGAAGACGAGGCCAAGGTTCGTCGCCCCGATGGCACCGTGACCGCTACGGCAACCCTAGGATGAGCGGTGTCGAGAGCGGCGCGTTAGTCCCAAGTAACCTCAGTTCGCCAACCCCGCGACGACCTCAGCGCCGGGCAGGGAGAGTACATCGCCTCCACTGACGATGAGCTTCGAGCTGCGCAGCCCTGATCCAATGCACACCGCTTCAGCCTCGGCTACCCGCGGATCGATCCAGATCGGCCATTCAGCGGGCAGCCCTACCGGGGTGATACCGCCGTATTCCATCCCGGACATGCCAACAGCCTCATCTATCGGCGCGAAGGATGCTTTACGGACGTCGAGCTTTTTGCGCACTACTTTGTTGACGTCGACCCTTGTCGTCGCCAAAACCAGACATGCAACATACTTTTCGATGTCACCACGCTTCCCCCTGACGATGACGCAGTTGGCGCAGGTCTCCGGGCCCTCACCGAACGCCTCGCACAGCGCCTCGGTATCAGCAATCTCAGGGTCAATGCTGAAGACGACTGCCGACGGCAACTCGGCAACTCGACCGGCGACCGTCGCCGCCAGCAGCTCGGGATGGTCGGCAGCGGGCAGGTGTTCAACGGAGTCGTACATGTGACCCACCGTAGCCACCGTCGATCCATCGACGAGGCCATCTCTCATGCCTCTTATGGAGTTCGCCGGCGACTACTCATGGGGCTACGACCCTGCCCACATCTTCGCCGTCGAGAGCGCCTATGGTGGCCATCCAGCCTCTGCGACCCTCGTCCTACCGCCCTACAGCGCCATTATTACGTCGCGAGCGTGACGGCGTCGCTGCATCTGAAGTGTGACGAAAACAGCATCACAGAGGACCTCACGATCACTTTTCCCGCCCATGCGCTACGTCTGATTCGCCGATCAATTTGCAGGTGAGGCGATGAGGTCCATACTTTCTTGAGTGATTCGCAGCCATGAACGGCAGGCGGTGGCCAAAGCCACCCAGCCGATCGTTGATCGTGAACCGATCCGATCCATGAAACCTGGACTAGCCCTAGCCGCATTAGGAATCGTCTTCGGCGATATCGGCACCTCAGTCCTTTACTCTCTCCAAACGGTGTTCTCAATGGAGAACCATGCCGTGCGCCCAACCCACGGTGACGTCATGGGGATCATCTCGATGATCTTCTGGTCGATCCTGCTCGTGGTGTGTGTCAAATACGTCATATTCGTTATGCGCGCTGACAACGACGGCGAAGGGGGCATCCTCGCCCTGATGGCCTTGGTACGTCGACTCATGGCTAGCCACAAGGGCACTGGCATGACGGCGCTCCTACTCGGCATCGTTGGCGCCGGCCTATTTTACGGAGATTCCTTTATCACCCCAGCGATTTCCGTGATGAGCGCTGTGGAAGGCCTCACGGTAGCCAACCCGGATGCAGAAAAGATCGTCCTGCCAGCCTCGGTCGTCATCCTTACCCTCTTATTCATCGTGCAGAGACGGGGAACGGAGGTCATTGGCAAGGCCTTCGGACCGGTAATGGCGACCTGGTTCCTCACCCTGGCGGCCTTGGGCATTCCGTGGATCATCCACCACCCGGTCATCATTACGGCCTTGTCTCCGCACTGGGCAATCCTGTTTTCCATCGAGCGTCCAGCGATGGCTTTCATTGCGATGGGCGCGGTCGTCTTGACGATTACCGGTGCCGAGGCGCTATACGCCGACATGGGCCACGTCGGGGCTCCATCGATCCGACTTGCCTGGTTCGGCCTTGTGCTCCCCTGTTTGCTCATCAACTACCTGGGCCAGGGGGCCATGATCCTGTCGCACCCCGACTGGATCGATAACCCGTTCTTTAGGATGGCTCCCGACTGGGCGACTATTCCGCTTGTCACCATCGCCACAATGGCCACCGTCATCGCTTCTCAGGCAGTCATCTCGGGGGCGTTCTCGATGAGTTCAGAGGCCGCCCGCCTGGGGTTACTGCCGCGCCTCGGCGTGCGTCATACCTCGAAGTCCGAGGGCGGCCAAATCTATATCCCAGAGGTCAACTGGACCCTCTTTATCGGCGTGCTAGCCCTCATCCTCATCTTCCAGACCTCGTCGAAACTAGCCACGGCTTATGGTTTAGCCGTGACCGGCACCTTCCTCCTGACGACGAGCCTGTTTCTGGTGCTGGCTCACCGGGCATGGCATTGGCCGATGTGGGCTCTCATCTTTTTTGGTGTCATTGTCGGCGGCGTCGAGTTGTCGATTTTCTCCGCCAATCTGTTGAAGATCGCCTCTGGCGGCTGGATCCCGCTGTTGTTCGCAACCATCGTCGTCATCATCATGACGACGTGGCGACGCGGCACCGCCTACATCGCCAAGCAGCGACAAGATGATGAGGGGCCGCTGGACGACTTCCTCAACTGGATGCACGAAACCAAGCCAACCCGCGTCCCTGGCCTGGCCGTTTACCCGCATCCTGGGCGGGCAACAACCCCGTTGGCCCTGCTTAATAACCTCAGGTTTAACCATGTGCTGCATGAGCACAACATCATCATCTCGATAGTGGTGGAGAACGTGCCGCACGTGCGGCACGTCAACCGTATTGAGAAAGTAGACCTCGGCAGACCCACCGACGGCATCACTTATATCGCGTGTCACGTCGGGTTCACCGATTCCCAGGACGTCCCCAAGGCGCTAGCTCTGGCGGCGGCCAAGTGTCCTTGGCTCAAGGATCATCTCGACGAGGCGATCTACTACCTCTCCCTAGTAGACGTGAAGCGGGACGAACCACAACAGGGTGCGCACATGGCCGGCTGGCGCAAGATGCTTTACATCACTATGTCGCGCAACCAGGCCGATCGCACTCGGGTGTTCCGGATACCGCGCACTCGCGCGGTGGTTATGGGTGAGGCCGTCGCCTTGTGACGGTCTGTCGCTGATACTCACAACTGATTCCCGAGGCCTACTGAGCCTCGGGAATCACCTTTTCTCAGGGTCTATAAGTTCCTGGAATCGCGCCGCGAAAGCCTCTTCGGCATTGACGGTGTCGATGTCGCGACGCACCGTCTCTGCTACCGTGACGGCCTCTGACCAAGGAAGACGCTGCTGCCATTCTTTCTCACCGTGGCCGATAGTCCAGGCATCGAAGATTTCGGGAGTGCACTCGGGGTGAAACTGTACCCCCCATGCACGCTCAGCGAACCTGACGGCCTCGATCTGACCGGTGGGATCGCGCGCCAGCAGAACGGCGTCCTCGGGCAGGACGACCGCAACATCGTTGTTGAAATGAATACCGCGATGTCCGTCGTAGACCGACAGCAGCGGGTCCTTCTTTCCCTCCGGGGTGAGGTGCATCTCGGCCGCTCCAAGGCAGAAATGGTCGGAGGTGCAGACCTGTCCTCCCAGCGCGACGGTGGCGAGTTGGTGACCCAGGCAGATGCCGAGGAAGGGCGTACCTGCCCTCACTGTCCGGGAGATGAGCTGGCGGGTAGGCGCGAGCCACGGAGCCTCAGCATCGTCCTGGCAGCTCATAGAGCCGCCCAGCACCACGAGTGCGTCAGCGTCCACAATCGGCGGCACCGGATGGTTCCAGGCGTTGATCTCGGCGACGTCTGCCCCGGCGTTGCGCCAAAGTTGCCCGAGTCTGCCTGAGCTGCAGGAGGGCTCGTGAACGATGACCAAGATCCGCGTCATGGGGAAACACTACGAGCTTTCTGTCACGGCCGTATGCCAGAACTGCTGCAACCGGAGTACAGATTTCGCCCGACCGGACGCCAGTTGCTGCTACTAAGTGACGGGCAGGTGGTGCTGCTGTCAATTTTCGCCCATGATCTGCCGCTCTTGGCCATCACCGTTCCGATTATCGTGTTCGCCTTTGCTCTTTTGTCGATTCTCAGGTCGGACCGCTTGACGGGCGCGGGAAAGGTGATCTGGATCGTCGTCTGCTTCCCACTTGTCGGACCGATCGTGTGGTTTATCGCAGGTAAGAGTTGAGACGCGGATATTTCTGTCTGCTTCCGGAGAGAGCCTCCTCGAGACGGCGAAACCCCGCCACAAAGGCGGGGTTTCCATCTGCGCGCCCGGAGGGATTCGAACCCCCAACCTTCTGATCCGTAGTCAGATGCTCTATCCGTTGAGCCACGGGCGCATTGTGCTGTGCACGTTGCTAAACATTACAGCCTTCAATTCCGTAATGCAAATTCGCGTAATTCAGTCCCCGGAAATCCGCCTGACAAGCGGGTTTGCGGAACACCAGATGCGAGACACCAGGCCGCCGAGGGGTATCGTCGATCCCAACTCCAGGACCTTCATCCGAGGCACTACCAGCCCCACCATGCACAAAGCCCGGCGCCCCCTATAGGAGTCACCGGGCATCCGCGGAGGTGGCGGGATTTGAACCCGCGATGGGATTACCTCCCAAACCCGCTTAGCAGGCGGGCGCCATAGACCTGACTAGGCGACACCTCCAAGTGCCGTGTCAGCCTACTCTCTCAACCCCAAACCCTCCAATTCCGGGCCGCGACAACGCGCCCCATCGACCCCGACACGCCCCCGACAAGGGACGTCTGCGCTGCGCAGGCCACTGAGGCAGTCACGATCGCCGCCCGCCAGCCAGGCGGTACCGCCCCGTATTGGGTGCAGCGGTTAACATGGGGTCCACCCCATCGACATTTACGGAAAGGGATGTGCATGGCTGACGCGTCGCGCGGCGCCAACTCGCCGTCTCCACGTCACGCCGCTCAACCGGATTGGATGAACGATCCGGAGGCCAATGAGGACACACATGTCCTGCGGCGGGCGGATCTCAGGGCAGCCGCCCGGCCACCGACGCGTTCCCCGCGTCCACGCCGGTCCGCTGCTGAGCCCCCTGTTAACGCCCCACAGCCCCTCAACGAGCCGAAATCCCGCCCTAGCCCAGCCCGACGAGCCGCAACCGCCAAGGCTTCACCAGCTAGCCGCAGCCGCCGCAGACCATCGCGGTGGAACGAGGAGGCCAGACGCAACCATGCCTTCAACACCTGCCTGGGATGGACGATACTTGGGGCCATCGTCCCCGGCTTAACCCTGTCTCGTAGCCGTGCCCCGCGTCGCCGCGTCACAGGTCTGACGATCATCGGTCTTCTCCTCATTGGGCTGACCATTGCTGTTTTCTTCATCCTGGCTAACCCGACAGTTGCAGCGTCGATCGTCGTGCGACCCAAGTTGCTCACCGCTCTAACCTGGGGCTTGCCGAGTCTTGCCGTCGCCTTGGTGGCATTGCTGACCTTCTCCCACCTCGACCTTCGACCTCAGGGCATCACCCGCGGACAACGCTGGGTCTCGACCATCCTTGTCACCGCATTGTGTACCACCATCGCAACCCCGCTAGCTGTCGCTGGCCGGTATGCCTACGATCAGGACCACATGCTCGGCCGGATCTTCACCGATAAGCGGTCCGGCACCCGCCCATCCATCAACTACAACCAGGACGTCAAGGCGATTTGGGCGGCCAAGCCGCGAGTCAACGTCCTGCTCGTCGGCGCCGACGACAGCAAAGTGCGCAACTATCGCGCCGAGAACTCCATGAACACTGACACGATCATGGTGGCGTCGATTAATACCTCCAACGGTGATACCTCGATCTTCCAGATCCCCCGCAACACCGCGAGAATGCCATTCCCGTCTGATTCGCCGCTGCACAGGGACTTCCCCAACGGTTTCGTCGGGAAAGACGGTGACGGTAACAACCCCGACTACATGGCTAACGAGATCTGGTCGACGGTAAAGGCCCGCTACGTCGATCGCATGGGCGCGACCGACTACCCCGGGGCCGACGCCCTCAAGCTGGCCACCGGAGAGGCCCTCGGCCTCAAGATCGACTACTTCGTCATGCTCGACATTGACGGCCTTCAGAAGCTCATTGACGCGCTCGGCGGAGTGTCGGTGAACATCAACGAGCGCCTGCCCATCGCAGGCAATACCGAGGGCAAGAGGCCGGACGGTTACCTCGAGATTGGCGCCAACCAACACCTCGACGGCTACCACGCCATGTGGTACGCACGGTCGCGCTCAGCGAGCACCGACTACGACCGGATGGGACGCCAGTCTTGCCTTATCAAGGCCGTTCTTGACCAAACCAGCCCGCAGACTGTGTTGACCCGCTTCGAATCGATCGCTGATGCTTCCGGGCAGATGGTGGTCTCTGACATACCGCAGGGAATGCTGCCGGCCTTCGTCGACCTCGCCATCAACATGCGTGACGCCAACATCAACCGCGTCGTTTTCACCAATGGCAAGCACGGATTCTTCTCTTCCCACCCGGATTACGATCTCATCCGCAAACAGGTGGAGGCCGCCATCCATGGCGTCTCTGCGTCAAAAAACAAGAACAAGCCGGTAACGGGGGCTTCGTCTGCTAACACCCACAAGACCGCCATGGCGCCGCCGAGCCACAGCGGGTTAAAGAAGTCCCCGCAGACCCCCGCTCCACGCCCGTCACCCGATAACCACGACGTCTCCCAATCTGTGACTGACGCCTGCGCCTATAACCCGCAGCAGCCCTGACGCCTCTCCTGGGGCCGCGCCTGTGCGGTTCGTAGGCGTCGCTCGGGGTCAATGTCGCGGGGGTGCGGTACTCTCGCGAATCACCAGCGGGGCCGGAACCATGACCGACTTCCTCGGAGCACCCTGCAACTGGGCTAGGAGCTCCTCGGCGAGGCGTTGACCGACCGCCGCGAAGTCCTGTCGCACCGTCGTCATCGTCGGCCACACCGTATTTCCCAGGACGTCGTCGAATCCCACCACAGACATATCGTCCGGGATCCTGACACCCATATCGAGCAGACCGATGACGGCTCCTGCCGCCATTTCGTCATTGCTGGCTAACACGGCTGTTGCTCCGGCGTCCTTGAGGTAGCGTGCCGCATCGCGTCCTGACGAGGCCGTCCAGTCCCCGATGATGACATCGGGGATCTCGCGGTCGTTGGTCTCCAAGCACTCTTGCCAGGCCTGGCGGCGTACCACAGCCTGGCGGGAATAGTCCGGGCCGCTGACGAGGTGGACTGTGCGATGCCCCAATGCCAAGAGATAGTTAACGGCGGTACGCACACCGGAGGCCTGGTCACATCCGACGGTCGAGAAACGGCTGCACGGAGAGCCAGCCATCACGACTGGGATTCCCGGCGGTACCTCAAGGTCCTCGGGATGGTCAAGCTCAAGCCCCTCAATGATGAAGCCGTCGACTCGCCCCGCCATCCGCTTCATCGCGTGCCGGTACGACCTGACGGAGTCGTCAGCAGGCTCAAGACGATCAAGGACGACGGCAAGCTCGCTGCGGCGGGTGGCATCGACAATGGCTTGAACGGTCCGCAGCTCTCCGGTGCGTGAAAGGTCGGTAGCAAGGACGCCGATGGCACTCGTGCGGCCCGAGCGCAGGCTGCGAGCAGCCACATTGGGCGAATAGCCGACTTCGGTCATGGCCTTGAGAACCTTGTCGACAGTTTTCTTGCGAACGGCGTCGGAGTTGTTGACGACCCGCGAGACGGTCTGTTGGGATACCCCGGCAGCCGCGGCGACATCACCCATTGAGGGGCGAGACGGTCCTCGACGCTGCCGCTCGGTCATATCACTGCACCCGCAGGGCAGCAGGGCCAGGGGTAACGACGTAGAACTCGGGGTGGGCGAAACCGGCCTCCCGGAAGGAGTCCGCGACCTGCGTGGCAACCTTGTTACGAACGTCGCGATCGACCAGAGCGATGGCGCAACCGCCGAATCCGCCGCCAGTCATCCGCGCGCCAAGAGCACCAGCAGCGCGGGCCGCGTCGACAGCGGTGTCCAGTTCGGGACAGGTGACCTCGTAGTCGTCACGCAGGGAGTCGTGGGAGGCATTCATAAGCGGCCCCACTTCGCGGATTTGGCCGGTATCGAGGAGCTTAACGAACTGGGTAACACGGTCGTTCTCAGTGACGACGTGGCGGACGCGGCTAGCCATCCCTTCGTCATCGAGGGCGGCCACGGCGGCCCCCAAGTCACCGACGTCACGCAGGCTACCAACTCCGAGGATGCGTGCGGCATTCTCGCAGGCCCGCCGTCGTGCCTCATACTGGCCGTCGACCAGCCGGTGGGGAGCGCAGGTGTCGATGACAAGCAGTTCTAGGTCGGCGGTGGCCAGGTTGAAGGGGACTTGACGAACCGACCAGTCGTCACAGTCGATGAGGAGGGCGTGACCTTCGGTAGTGCGCAGCGAAGCGGTTTGATCGAGCCCTCCAGTGGGAGCCTCAGCAACCTCGTTCTCCGCAGCGCGGGCAGCATTGACGAGGCCAATACGGCCGGAGTCAGAGTCGGTGAGATCAAGGTCGTAGAGGTCGGCGAGGGCCAGACCGACGCCACACTCGACGGCTGCCGACGACGACAGTCCCGCACCCAGGGGGACGCACGTGACCAGTGCAGCCTCGAATCCCCCGAGGCCATGCCCGGCCTGACGCAGCGCCCACGCGACACCACCGGTATAGGCCTTCCAACCAGCAACCGACCCAGGAGCGATCTCGTCGAGGGTTCCCTCCCAGGTGAGAACGCTGTCGTCAAGCTGGGAGACGAGGATGACCTTGTCGTCATCACGGCGTCGAGCAGCGACGTAGGTGCGATGGGGAAGGGCGATTGGCAGGCAGAAACCGTTGTTGTAGTCGGTGTGCTCGCCGATGATGTTGACACGTCCGGGGGCCGCCCAGACGCCATCGGGGCTACCACCAATGTGCCCGCCAAAGAGGTGCCGGGCGCGAGTGGCACCCTCCTCTACCGACCATGCTGTGCCGATCGTCGGGGTCTGGTGGTCTGCCGCAATGGCGTGGGGTGTCTGCGACATAAATGGCTCCTTTGCCGGTCAAAATCCCGTGACAACGAGGCTGAGCGTACGACGATGCCAGTGGCGCTGCGTCGACTTCGCTCACTCAAAATGTTTACGTACTCAAAACTACCGGGTGCAGATGCGCTCATGCCGCACCGGGGTCTATGGTTCCCCACGGGGCGACGCCAACGAGGCCGTTCCTCCCCCGCACCAACCGAAAGGACCACTCCGCACCATGCCGTTGGAGACACTCATCAACGCAGGGTTCGTTGATTACCTGATACTGCTCATTTACTTCGTGTTCGTCCTGGGAATCGGACTGGCCGCCAGACATCAGGTGTCCGACTCCCTCGACTTCTTCTTGTCCGGACGCAGCCTGCCCGGATGGGTGACAGGGCTGGCATTCGTGTCGGCGAACCTCGGCGCCGTCGAGATCATGGGAATGTCGGCTAATGGAGCCCAGATCGGCATCCCGACGGTCCATTACTTTTGGATCGGCGCTATACCCGCGATGGTGTTCCTTGGCATCGTCATGATGCCCTTCTACTACGGCTCCGGTGTGCGCTCCGTGCCAGAGTTCATGCTCAAACGGTTCGGCCCAGCAGCGCACCTCGTTAACGCGATCTCCTTCGCGCTAGCCCAGCTTCTTATCGCCGGTATCAACCTGTACCTGCTTGGAACCATCGTCCATGCCCTGCTGGGATGGCCGCTATGGGTTGCCCTCATCGTTGCCGCGATGATCGTGCTCGCTTACATCAGCCTTGGTGGCTTGTCGGCGGCTATTTATAACGAGGTGCTGCAATTCTTCGTCATCGTCGCTTCCCTCCTACCCCTTGTCATCATCGGTTTGCATCGGGTAGGTGGCTGGAGTGGCCTCAAGGCCAAGATCACTGCTGCCGCCGAGGCTCATCCTGACGTCGTGACGCCGGCTGCCCAGCAGCTTCATTCCTGGCCTGGCCAAGCATTGTCCGGATTCGGCAGTCCAGTGATGTCTGTCATTGGCATCACGCTCGGACTCGGATTCGTGCTGTCTTTTGGCTACTGGACGACGAATTTCGTCGAGGTGCAGCGGGCAATGGCATCCGATTCTCTGTCGTCTGCACGCAAGACGCCGATTATCGGGGCCTTCCCGAAGATGCTCGTGCCCTTCCTCACCGTTTTGCCAGGCATGCTCGCTGCGGTCCTCGTCCCTGAAATTGCCCGCATGAAGGCTGGTGAGAAGGTTGCTGGTGGCGCGTCAGGTAGTTTCGTCCAGTACAACGATTCTGTGCTGTTTCTCATCCGCAACCTGTTGCCGACCGGTCTGACGGGCGTGGCGATCACAGGTCTGCTAGCTGCGTTCATGGCTGGTATGGCGGCGAATATTTCGGCGTTCAACACCGTTTTCAGCGTGGACATCTGGCAGCACTACGTCATTAAGGACAAGCCCGACGGCTACTACGTCAAGGTGGGACGCATTGCCACAGTCATCGCGACCGTCGTCGCCATTGGAACGGCGTTTATGGCGTCCGGGTTCTCCAACATCATGGACTACTTGCAGACGTTGTTCGGATTCTTCAACGCTCCGTTGTTTGCAACGTTTATCCTCGGCATGTTCTGGAAGCGCTCAACCCCGCATGCAGGCTGGTCGGGCCTGGTCGTCGGCACGCTAAGTGCGGTGACGGTGTGGGTTATGAGCCTAGCGGGAGTTTTTACCTTGCCAGGCCAGGGGACGGCATTCCTTGCCGCTACGGTCGGATTCGTCGCAGATATCATCGTCAGCATTGTGGTGTCCTTGTTTACCGAGCCTAAGCCTGCAGCAGAGCTGGTCAGGTTGGTGTACTCGGAGACCCCGAAGGAGCACCTCGTCGACCCACTGGAGAAGGATCTCCCGTGGTATCGCCGTACGGTCCCGCTCGGCATGACCGTGCTCGCCATCACCGTCGTTCTCAACATCATTTTCTGAGGAGCTTGCCATGTCCAACGGAACTGCTACGGCTCGTCGCAATCGCAGTAAGGTCGCTCGCGCGATGGACATTCGGACCGTCATAGGTGTGCTGCTCGGCCTCTACGGAATCATCTTGACGATTACTGGGTTGGTAAAGGGATCTGACGCTCACGCCGACCTGGTGTCTGGAATGTGCCTGCTCGTCGCAGGGGCAGTATTCCTCGTGTGGGTGAGGCTCCGCCCGGTCAAGGTGCCGGAAGTAGCCGAGGAGGCCAGCGAGTCGGCTGCAGGAAGGGGCTGAGCCGCCGCGATGTGGCCCGCAGCGATATAAGCCATACACGTCAGACAACAGCAGTGGCGTTCCAGAGTATTTCTGGAACGCCACTGCCGGGTTAGATGGTAGGTCAAATATTTTGGCGGTATCCGCGTGATTCGTCAAGGCGGTGTGCGACGTCGACGGCGAGGTCGTCCATCTCTTTGGGGTCTCCGATTCCGGGACGGACGATGTGGGTACGCCCAACTTGGCCATGGTAAAGAGTGAGGCGAGACCGTGACTCGGTGAGCGCGGCTTTCGTGACCTTGTCCCAGGTTCCGCGGCGGTCCTGTCCGGCGCCGTGGATGTGGTAGCCCTTATCGTCCAAATCGACGTAGAGCTTCATGTGAACCATGGACCATGCTGCAGTGACAGCCAAAGCGATACCGCAGGCGAGGACGGCGATGAAGATGATGGTCACCACCTCGTGCCAGCTCTTGGCGATGCTGATGATCATGAGGACGGCACCAACGATGGACAAGACGCCGGCAATGATGAAACCACGGATAGGAGGTTCCGGCGACATGACGTGCCTGGTCGTGCCGGGTGGAAGATCCGTCACGTCCATCCTGGGCATCCCCATCTCCCATCATTGCAAGGCTGACATGCGAGAGCCTGGCCCTCGAGTGCCGCACCTGGGGACAGGCTCCGTGGCGGCGAGAGTGGGATTCGAACCCACGGAGGTTGCCCTCGGCCGCTTTCAAGGCGGCTGCACTCGTCCACTATGCGATCTCGCCAACCGGGCACGACCCGGTGGCCCCATCTTAGCCATAATTCATCGGGCATATTCATCGTCCCGGACCTAGACCCGCTCATACCTCGCCTAGACGTTGACGAATCCGAGCGCGGGCATCGTCCGGTGACGCTAATTTCCGACCCCTGGACGACGGCAATTACGAGGTTCGCCCTGTCCCGGCAGCATCTGTCAGCCATCACCGTCTTCCGGGTTGTGTGAGCACGCCAATGAGTTCGTTGACCTTCAGCGGCTTAGAGGACGACCGCCTCGTAACGATCTGGCCAGACTGATCACCTGAACGCCATCTCACCTGCCACACCTCAGTCATGCGCACGGTGTAATTTCCTGGGTGCTGGTAGATGTAACCGCAGTCCGGAGATTGGGCTCGCGGATCGGCATTTTTCGGGCGTGGGGTTGAATGAGCGCAGCGGACGGTTTTCTCGCCGGTGTTGTAGATGGTCTCGACTCGTGTGGCGTCAAGGGAAACGATAATTCCGCGCGAGGAATCGCTAGAGGTGTGACGTTCTGACCCGGGATTGTGGAACCATAACGGCTGCCCCACTGCAGTGATGTTCCACTTGTTGGCCGAAGGTCGCGGCTCAACGTAGACAACTGGCTTAGCAAGGTGAATATTCGTCGCAAGATCGACAGACCAGTCACGGGCTTCTTCCCGAGTTGACACTTTGGGCCTTACGGGAGATGGAGATAGCGTCGTACGGTTAGGCTTCGGTTCCATTAGACTCAAGTTGAGTCCAAGCAGGTACGGAATCCTAGGACTGGCCAATGACAATATAGATGAGGCGATATAAGCGTCGCTCTCTCGCCGATCCACTGACTTTGACAGCTTGGGGGACGTCGGGGGTTGACGCTTACCTGCATGGGGGTTACTCTGCTTGTGATGAGAGCCGCCATGCCCAGGCGTACCGCGCTTAGCGCCCTCCCGTATTTTAATCCCCGACTTGTGATGGGAACCCTTGTCCGAGAACCGAACATATACAGTATGACTATCAGGATCGACACTGACACCCCCTGAAGCAAAAGAAGACCCGGGAGAAAAACTCAACATGAAAGACGTTGCCAGAACCAGCGATAAACCCTTCATACTCGACATGACGCAACCTCAGCACTTTCAGCTTCAACGATCTTTAAACTGTCACCAATCCTCCTCATGGAGAGTTCGTCTTTCCTCATCCGGCCAGGCGTCAACGTCCCGTCCTTGGGATTCACAAACCGCCAGTTAGATATATCAGCGCAACCGATAATGGCAATCTCCGAATCATCGCCCTTTGACACCCTATTGACGGTCACGCTAGAGAATGGCGTCTTGACAGGCAGCACTCTGTGGCCCCGGCTCTTCGCTTCAGAGTACGCTTTTCGAATCGCCTCGGTACCATCCTCACTGAGGATGCCTTGTAGCTCTGCAGACACCGAGTTCACCCCATCTCCGACCTCAAGCTTGTAAATCTGTTCCAAATACGTCTCATAGACCTTCTTCGCCTCCAAGAACAACGCATCCTGCTTCGTCCCTGGAGCCGGAGTTGCCGTCACCTTCACAAACTTCGGCGCCTCCGCACTCGGCGTTAGGGTCGGACTTTGTGCCGGGGCCACGCTCGCAACTGGAGTTATCCCGCCCGTCGCACCAGTGGAATCCTCATCAGCGCCACATGCCGCTGTCCCTAGACCGACCATGACAAGGGCCATCATCAAGCACCAATAGTGTCGTCCAGCGCGATCCTGTCTCATCACCATGACGGAATCATGAGGGGTACCACTACCCGTTGAGAACCCTCATGTGTGGCATCTGTGGATAACGCCAGGAAACTGGGAAAACTTCGTCTGCGAGCGTGAAGGATTTGGGAGCGCTCACCCCTGTGGCAGGCTTAACACATGCATGTGATCACCGTCCGCCCGACCGACAAGACAGACTCCAAGGGGCGCCATCGTCCCGGCCCTGAATGCATTGAATGGACCGAGGTCCCCACACCGAAACCTGGCCCTGGGGAAGTCCTCGTCAAGGTGAAGGCGGCCGGCATTAACCGCGGCGACCTGCTGCAGCGCCAAGGCCTCTACCCGCCGCCGAAGGGCGTCTCGGAAACCATGGGCCTGGAGGTTACCGGCGTCATTTCCTCCCTCGGTCAAGACGTCACAGGCTGGTCCGAGGATGATGAGGTCATTGCGCTGCTAGCCGGCGGTGGTTACGCCGAGTACGTCATCGTCCCGGCAGGCCAACTCCTGCCCATCCCTGAGGGCATCGACCCGGTAACCGCGTCAACACTCATTGAGGTTACTGCCACTGTCATCTCCAACATGGACCACGTCGGCCTAGCCAGGGGTGAAACCTTCCTCGTGCACGGCGGCGCCGGCGGCATCGGCCAGTTCGCTATCCAATACGCCAAGTCGCTCGAATGCACGGTCATCACCACCTGTGGCACCGCCGAGAAGCAGGAGTTCTGCCGCACTCTCGGTGCCGACGTCGCCCTCGACTATCACGAGGACTGGGTTGCCGGCGTCAAAGACGCTACGGGGGGTCGTGGTGCCGACGTCATCCTCGACGTCATGGGCGCTAAGTACCTCGACCTCAACGTCGATGCTCTCGCTATTGGCGGGCGTCTCGACATCATTGGAATGCAGGGCGGCATCAAGGGAGAGCTCAATATTGCAAAGCTTCTCAACAAGCGCGCCCTCGTCACCGCTACTAGCCTGCGGCCTCGCCCCCTTGAAGAAAAAGCCAAGATTTGCCAGCGGGTCCGTGAGGTTGCATGGCCGCTCTACACCAATGGCAGCATCAAACCCGCCCCAGTTGAGTCCTTCCCCATGTCCGAGGCAGGCAGGGCCCACGAACGGCTCGAATCCGGTGAGGTGCTCGGCAAGGTTGCACTGACCCTCTGACGCCCTAAAACCCACAACGACCTGTCATGGCTGGCCCATGGCAGGTCGTTTTATGTTCTAGGCGTAGCCCCGATAGCTTCCCGGTCCAGCTATTCGCATCCCGTCCGCCAGCTGATAGCCCATACCTCATCATCTCCATCAACTTTCAGCTTAGCCAACCGCATATCCATTTGGGACGCTGCATATATATGCGCTAGAGTGGTTGCCGTGTCCAAGGTCATCACTCAGCTTCCCGTCGGCGAGCGCGTCGGCATCGCATTCTCCGGAGGACTCGACACCTCCGTCGCTGTCGCGTGGATGCGCGAAAATGGCGCGGTTCCGTGCACCTACACCGCCGACATTGGTCAGTACGACGAGCCCGACATCGCGTCAGTGCCGGGTCGCGCCCTCGACTACGGCGCTGAGATCTCCCGACTTGTCGACTGCAAGGCAGCGCTCGTCGAGGAGGGACTGAGCGCTATCGCGTGCGGCGCGTTCAACGTTCGCTCCGCCGGGCGCCCCTACTTCAACACCACCCCAATCGGTCGCGCCGTCACCGGCACTCTGTTGGTACGCGCTATGCATACCGACGACGTCTCCATTTGGGGCGACGGCTCCACCTATAAGGGCAACGACATCGAGCGGTTCTACCGCTACGGCTTACTCGCCAACCCGCAGCTGCGCATCTATAAGCCGTGGCTCGACGAAAACTTCGTCGCTGAACTCGGTGGCCGTGACGAGATGAGCGCCTGGCTTACCGCCCACAACCTGCCTTATCGCGACTCCAAGGAAAAGGCCTATTCCACCGACGTCAACATCTGGGGCGCCACCCACGAGGCCAAGAAACTTGAATCCCTGCACGTCTCCATCGAGTCCGTCAACCCGATCATGGGCGTCAAGTTCTGGGACCCAGACGTCAAGATCGATACTGAGGAGGTGACGGTCTCCTTCGAGCAGGGCCTGCCCGTCGCCATCAATGGCAAGGAATACGACGATAAAGTCGCCCTCGTTCTGGAGGCCAACGCCATCGGCGGTCGTCACGGCCTCGGTATGAGCGACCAGATCGAAAATCGCATTATTGAGGCGAAATCCCGCGGCATCTATGAGGCCCCGGGCATGGCCCTGCTCCACATCGCCTACGAACGTCTCGCCAACGCCATCCACAACGAAGACACTCTGGAGACTTATCACAACGAGGGGCGTCGCCTCGGGCGGCTGCTCTACGAGGGACGTTGGCTCGACCCGCAGTCCCTCATGATCCGTGAATCTCTCACCCACTGGGTCGCCAGCGCCATTACTGGATCGGTCACGCTCAAGCTGCGTCGTGGCTGGGACTACTCCATCCTTGACACCACCGGACCGAACTTCTCGTACCACTCTGAGAAGTTGTCGATGGAGCGCGTTGAGGGGGCTGCCTTCGGCCCGACCGATCGCATCGGCCAGCTCACGATGCGCAACCTCGATATCGCCGATACCCGCGAAAAGCTTGAGCTCTACTCCGCGCAAGGCCAGCTCGCCAGCCACGCCGACCTCGTTGGGCAGCTTGAGACCGGCGGCGCATCAGCTATCGCGTCCAACGGCGACGATGACGACGACAGCCAAAAGACTCTCGACGCTGCCGCAATGGAAGTTGGCGTCAACTGATCGCCACATGTTCGGGCCGCCCGGGATACCTGGTCGGCCCGAATGAGTTTTCTTGAGCCACCTCGCGCCATCAGAAAGGTGACTCATCACGTAACGCGCTACCGCTACGAGTAATAACCCGACGTCTCCCAGCCCTATCCATTATTTTCGCCGTCATCTTGTGGACTGCTTTCAGCATCGCCTCATTAGCGTCAGATGATAAAGGCAGCACCCCGGTTGCCACCATGGCAATCATCTTCGGTTGGATTCCGTCATTTCTCTTCATTGCCATGACGAGGATGCAGACCGAATTTGTCATCGCACTCATCAGGACCAGCGAGAACTCAGCTTCTATCCGCAAAAGGTTGCGCTGACCGCACTATTGTGAGCGGGACTTCGTATCGTCTTGCGCAACCCCACTCAGACTTGGGTGGCGGCGAGGTACTAATACGTCGAATTGTTATAGAGTGCTTGGGTGCACGGTTACCGGGATGTCATCGCTATTCGGGAGGTGTGGACGACCCTCCTGTTGGCAGCCCTTATCCGGATCCCGATTTTCAGCCTCGGAATCGTCATGAGCGTCCATGTCGTCAGCTCGCTTCATCTGGATTACGTGCGCGCCGGAGCGGTAACGACTGTGGTGACCGTCGCGACCATGATTTCTGGACCATGGCGCGGCAGTATGGTCGACCGCCGCGGGCTGCGGCGCACGATGCTTCCCTCACTCATCACCACCACGATCGCGTGGGGACTGTGTCCCTGGCTAGGGTACTTCCCTCTTCTCGTGCTGTGCGCGATCGGCGGGCTGTGGAATTACCCCATCTTCACCATCCCGCGTCAGGTCCTTATGGCGGCTGTGCCTGCGTCACGACGTCGCGCGGCATTGTCACTCGATTCTGTGACCGTGGAGATCTGCTACATGATCGGCCCTACAGTTGCCATCATCGCAGCGACGACAATCGGAACCCGGATCACCATCACGGCATGCGGGTTCGTTGCCGCCATCGGAGCCATCGGCCTGATGGTCCTCAATCCCGCAACAACAGAGCCTTCTGAGGACAGCCCAGCCCGGCCTGCTACTCCGGCCTCAGCCGCGCCGATCGTCCCGGCGCCACATAGCCGCAAGATGGCGTGGCTATCCCCCCGGTCAGCATCCATCCTCTTCGCAGTCGTTGCCACCGGATTTTGTCTTGGGGGACTTGAGTTGACGGCAGTCGCCGAGATGAGGTCAATGGGCCACCCCGAAATGATCGGTTGGGTGCTGGCCGCATCCGGGTTTGGGTCAGCCATCGGCGGCACACTGTACGGGGCCTTGCCTCGAGGCGCATCGACCGCGCTTCTCCTCGTCTTCCTAGGGACGCTAACCGCCTTACCAGCCTTGTCGCGCGGCCCAGCGTCAACAGCCATCCTGCTATTTGTGGGCGGGGTGTTCTGCGCTCCGACGATTACGTCCTCCATCGATGCGCTGACCGATCTAGTGCCCGCAGACTCACGAGGCACCATCATCGGATGGCAGGGATCATGTCTCAACGGCGGGACGGCCCTGGCAGCCCCGCTCATCGGCGCCATTATGGACGCCACCGGCTGGCAGTGGGGATTCCTAGTCGCTGGAATCGCAGGCGCCGTTATTGGAGCCACCGTGTGGACGGCGGAGAGAGTTGTCCGGAAGCGCCAGGCCGTGTGAGTGGAGCTGGGGACGGCACCAAGGGGAACGAACGTCCTCAGCTGTCCCTCACCACTCGCTCGGTGAGTCCGCAGAAACCGGCGACGGCCTTCCCGGGCTCAACTCATCGAATCGCGGCCGAACCGGATCCTCGACTCCCCCACTAGCCTCCGAGGTCTGCTCAGGCTTCTCACCCTTGTCACCATGGTCAACTGTGGTGTCAGCCGGATCACCAGCAGTCGCGCTAGCGGCCGCTTTATTCTTCCCTTCAGCCGCTCTGCGGTCGGCGTCAATGCGATCTCGCACCGCCTCTTCTGAAGATGGCACCGACATCGTCTGTCGCCTCGGCTGCTCCTCCTGAGCGGCAACAGGCTCCGGAGCGTCTTTCCACTCGTCACCTAGATAAATGATGGTGTCGTCCTCTTTGGGAGCACTCATCCCGTTGGTGGCAACGTTCACCGAAGAAGGCTTAACAACAAACATCACCACAGCGTCCGGCATGGCCTCCCGGAACATTTCCCAGTTGCGGTTTTCGTCCAGTTTGACCCGTCGTACCCGCTTGCCATTACGCCACATCTTGTCCATCGCTGAGTGCGAAGTCGGGGGGTCAAAGGCCGTCCTTGCTTTGAGGATCTGCGCCGTGCCGGTAGTGGCGTCACCGTCATCTCTCTCATCCATCCGCTCCAGCTGGAAGACGTTCGCCCGTCCCAACGCACGCCGATAGTGCACGGACGCAATTGAATTGGTGTCGTCATCCGGCGTGCATGCCACCATCGAAGCGATTCCGGCAAGGTCCATATCTTCGGTGGCATATTCAGATAGAAAATCCGCAGCCTCGCATCTCAGACCAGCTTTACGTACCGCGTACAGGTCATACGCACGTCGGGTGACGATGAGAGTCGGCACATCGAAATCGCGTAGGGTCTTGGCGGTATCGATAGTCCAGGCAGGTGACCCCGCAAACATCACTCCACGCGGACTCGCAGAGGCCAGCCCGAGTTTCTCGGCGAGTCTTCCAATACCCAGACCGTAGATAGCGACAGTACAGACGATCACGAGGAAGACCAGCGGTACGAGTCGGTCGACTTGGCTGGCCATACCAGCGATCTGGTTAGCAAAGGAGAACAACCGCTTGGAATGTTCCGGATCAGATGCGGCGATCTGCTTCGCCTGCTCCCGCACGTGGTCGGCGGACTCACTGAACTGCATGGCAAAAATCGACGCCACCGACGCCGCCACGATTCCTCGCGGGGCCATGAACGACATCAGGGTGCGTTCTTGACGGGTCGTCTCGGTGCCGACCAACCCCAACAGCACCGAAGCGGGCCGAATGACGAGCACAAGCAGCGCAACGAAAATCAGGCCGGCAGACAGAATGTCGAGGATCTGAGAGGGGGTCACGCGTCCTGCAAGCATGATGAACAGGACGCCAACGAGGAGCACCTGCAGGTGTTCCTTGAACTCGATGACGGGCTCAAGCTCGAGGTTGCGCTGGTTCGCCAGGTAGATGCCGAGCATCGTAACGGCGACCAGGCCCGATTCCTCCCGAATAACGTTAGCGCCAACACACGTCCCAACGGCGACCCCGACAAAAATCACGCCTTGTAGGAAGTCCGGGATGAGGTGCCGTCTCATCATCGCGGTGACGATCCACCCGATGGGGCCAGCGAAGAGCAGCCCGACCAATAGGGTAAGCTCCAGGTTCAAGACGCCTTGCCCGATGGAAGACCCGTCGATGCTGGTTATGGTCTGATACACCAGTAATGCCAGGATGGCGCCGAGCGGATCGACGACGATTCCTTCCCACCTCAACAGAGCACTCACTCGCCGGGTAGGACGCAACTGACGCAGGATCGGGTTAATCACCGTTGGGCCGGTGACGATGAGGATCGCGCCCAGCAGCAGGGAAACGCGGCCATCAAACCCCAATGCCATCGCCGCGCCGGTGATGAGAACCCACGCCAGCCCTGCGGTGACGGTGCACAGCTGAAAAATCGGTCGCCCGAGGTCACGGACTTCGCGCAGCTTGAGTCCAAGTGACCCCTCGAAGAGGATAATCGCTACTGAAAGGTTGACACCATCGAATAGCAGCTTCCTCCCGAAGATCTCATCGGGAGTGACCCACTGTCCGAGGGCGAAGCCGATCACGAGGAGGAACAGCAGCGCGGGAAGGCGTAACCGCCATCCGAGCCACTGGGCACCGACCGCGAGTACCAGTACAAGTGCCATGTATGTTGCCGCATCCACCTGAGCACTCTAACCGGGATAACGGCGGTTTTCCCACGCGGGATCCACTACGGAGTGGACACCGTAGGCATATAGACGAAAGTCGAACGTCCAAATAACATCCTATCCAAAAGTACACATCCAGCTGTTTTGAAACCCCCCTTCTCATTCGCCTCTAGCAGCGAAAAACTCCGAATTGAATCTGTTTACATCGGCCTGACAAGCGCGTTTGGACATCCAATTTGATCACTGTCAACGTCAGATGAAGTTGCGAAAAGCGCTTGTAGCATCACTGGCAGTTGACGTCGAACAGCCGCCTTGGCCCATTGGAAAGGAGCCATCGTGAATCGGATGAACGATCGAACTCTTCCATCCTGCGCCAACCTCAGAGCGGTCTTCCAACATCCCTTGCTCGAGGGCGATAGCACTGCCGCGACGCCCGACGACCAGCAACTGGAGCGCACTCTGCAGGCCCGCGCTCGCGCCGCCTGCTCTACCTGCCCTCTTTTTGAACAGTGCTTGGAGAACGCCATCCTCGATCACGACGTCGCTGGGTTCGCTGCTGGAACAACGCCGCGCCAACGCTCCCGCATCCGCTCCTACCTCGGCGTCAAGGTGCGCCCTGACGATTTGGAGTCTTTCGCCGGAATCATCGGTCGCGGCCATCAAGTTGCCACTCAGGACGTCATGAGGCTTCGCCGGGCTCACCCCGACCAGCCACTGAGCTTCATCGCAGACCGTCTCGGCTGCTCACTATCCACCGTGAAACGGCACCTGCGGCGGGCACGCGACACCTCGCTGGCTCCACGCCGCGAGAGGTCTTCGAGGGTCACTGCAACCCGTCTGGCTGCTGCCTACGAGTCAGTGACCGGTCGGCCCCACCCAGGTCGTGCAACGTTGGCTGCCTGAGAACGTCACGTTTTATTCACCGCTTGATCATCGCATGGTGGCAAGCTGGCTGGCATGACATTTACTCCTCGCATGGTGGCCCTCGATATTGACGGGACCCTCGTCAATCATCAGGGGGAGCTTCCGCACGCGGTCCGTGAGGCGGTCGCCAAGATTGATGTTCCCGTCGTCCTGGCGACCGGGCGAGGCCTGTTCGGCGCGGTCCCGATCCACGAAGCACTCGGTCTGCAAGGCGGACACGCGGTGGTGTCCAATGGCGCCGTCACCGCGACGATGTCCCCACTCAAGGTTCAAACCGAGATCACCTTTGACCCGCGTCCAATCATTGACCACGTCATGGACGTCTATCCCCAGGCGCTCATCGCCGTCGAAGAAGTTGGCGTCGGGTATCGACTCAACCAGCTCTTCCCCGTCGGGGAGTTGCAGGGCGAGCTCCACATCGAATCGATTGAGAAGTTGGCATCACGCCCTGCCCCACGGGTGATCATCCGTGATCCCAACGGTTACGCCGACTCCTTCCAGGACCTGGCGCACAGCCTCGACCTCCACAGCGTGTCCTACGTCATCGGCTGGTCAGCTTGGCTCGACATCACCCCAGAGGGAGTCACCAAAGCTTCTGCCCTTGACGCTCTATGCCGCCTCAAAGGGATCGACCCGAAAGACGTCCTAGCCATTGGTGACGGCAACAACGACATTGAAATGCTGCAGTGGGCCGGGCGCGGCGTAGCCATCGGAGACGCCTCCGAACAGGTCCAAGCCGCCGCCGACGACATCGCGCCATGTTTTGAGGACGGCGGCACCGCGGTTGAGTTGGGGCGGTGGTTCTGAGGCGAGGGCGTCATCCATGACCACTACCTGTACTTTTGGACACTTTGTGATGTATTTTCGGTCAGCATCACCCTCACCTCTAGCACTTACTTACACAGTCAATCATTTCCCCACAAGGCAAGATCATGGATCTTCAAGAACTCGCTTCCGAACTCAACAATTTCGATACCGAAACCTTCGAAGTTAAGGACTACATTGATTACGCTGAAATGGCATTCGGCTCTACCTGTTCCTCGTCCTCCTGCACGTCCACCTGCAGCTCAACGTCGTCCTGAACCACCAGTGAACAACTCGAATTTCAGCCTAGTCCGACATGCAGCTGAGCCCCCTTCGCTCTCGGATCATTCCCGTAGCGAACCACTCCATTGATGGTGTGGGGTGCCCACCTGGTGCCCCACCCCCAAGTACAGAGAGATCAACACATGGTCGACCACGTGGTTGATGTCCACGACATCACCGTCACTATCAAAGGCAGAACAATTCTGTCGAATTTGAGCATCCAGGTTGAGGAGGGAACGTTCCACGGAATCATCGGACCCAACGGAGCCGGCAAGACGACCCTGTTCAACGCCATACAGGGATTCCGTAAACCCGCTCAAGGATCAATCGAACTCTTAGGTCACTCCCCGTACCCACGCAATCTTGACCTGCTGACGCAGATTGGTATTCAACCACAACGACCGGCCTTTTTCCCTCACACCACCCTGCGCGAACACCTCTGCGCCGTCGCCGACATCTACGCAGTAGCTGCGTCGAGGGTTGACGACCTCATTGAGGCCCTCGGTCTGAGTCATGCCTCCCGTACGCGTGTCGAGAAACTGTCGGGAGGAGAGCGTCAACGACTGGCCGTGGCTACCGCCCTAGTGCATCGTCCCGCTGTCCTGTTCCTCGACGAACCCACTGCCGGTCTGGACCCAGAAGCTCGCGCTGGTCTGGTCTCCCTGCTGCAATCGACCGACCTGCTGCACATGACAACTCTGTACACCACCCACCACCTTGACGAGGCAGAACGGCTGTGTGACACCGTCTCCATCATCGAAAACGGGCGAATCATCGTCAGCGAAAGCCCCAGCACCCTCATCCGCGAAGCCGATCTGGGCGCCACCGTGCTGCTGCCCAACGCGCTCCACCAGGCAGACGACATCGCTGCTTTAGCCGGACAATCCAATGTGCGTGTCACCCGAGACGGCGTCTCCATTCGCACCCACGACACAGCTGGCCTGTTCGCCACCCTGTCAAACCACCACATCAACACACGCGGCGCCCAGGTCCACGAAGGTCGCCTCGAAAACGTTTACCTCCAACTCACAGGCAAGGATCATGTCGACTAAATCACGAGCCCTCACCCGTGTCCTCCTGCGCGACGACCTGCGAGATTGGTCGACGCTGATATTCACCTTCATCTTCCCCTCAGTCCTGCTCGTCGTTCTCATACTCACCATCGCTGATCGCGTGCCCGGTATGGATCTCACCGGCGAGATCAGTTCCAATGTCATAGCCTTCGGGGCATCTTTCGTCGGCATTTTCTCCGGAGCTTCCCACCTGGCCACCTGGCGGGAAAACGGAATGTTTACCGTTATGCGAACCTTCCCGTTATCGTCACGCACCGTCTTGACGTGCCAGGCACGTTCTGGAGTCGTCATGCTCATCACTCAGGCAGCCCTGTTGGTTGTCGTCGCAGTCTCGATGGGTATGCGCCTCAAGGTCACCGCACTCGCAGCCGTGATACCACTCGCATTGGGATACTTGCTGTTCTTTACCCTTGGCGTGCTCTTAGGGATCCTCCTGCCCACCATGGCCGGAGTCTCCATGGCTGCCAACGTAATTATCCTCGGTTTGGGCTTCCTCGGCGGTGCCATCATGCCAGTGACATTGCTTCCTCACTGGGCACAAATCGTCGCGCCGTGGACACCCATCTACCACCTGCGCGAAGCTGCCACCATGCCACTCATCGGTGTCGGCACGTGGATCAAAGCCGGAACAGGAATGGCATACCTGCTCGGTGTCACCGCGCTCTTGGCCATCGTTTCCGAACGCACCATGCGATGGGAATGAGCAACGTCGTCTCGATGGCGATCCCGAGCGGTTTCCTCGTCTGCATCGGAACCAAAGATGAACGTATCCTCAGTTCCGACGAACTGCGGCAGCGGTGGATGCGAACACGTCCAGACCTCCATAGCGTGTCCTACATCACCGGACTATTCGATGAGGGCGGCACTGCCAACGAGCTCAATCGGTGGTTCGCCTGAAACCTCTACCGACGCGACCCTCAACCACCTGCCACGAGGGCTCCCCGGACCTCCGCTGAGTGGCAACATCTCCCGTGTGTTGCAGTTTCAACCGGAATAACTGCGCTGCCCACAAAGTGCAGTATCATGCACTGTATGGACACGGGCGCAGAGCCATTGGCACATGCGATCGGCGCACGGGTCAAGCAACAGCGCATGACCCGGAGATGGACGCTCGATCAGCTCGCCAGCTACGCCGGGGTGAGCCGCCGCGTGCTCGTAAACGTCGAGCAGGGCGCAGTGAATCCACGCGTAGGCACCCTGCTACGACTCTCGGACGCGCTCGGCGTCGGGCTCCCAGCCCTCGTGGAACCCCCGGCTTCGCGCACCCCGAAACTCACCCGTAATGGGCAGGGCGCTGCCCTCTGGACTGGCGAAGCAGGCGGCAAGGGCATGCTGGTCGCGGGCACGGAGCCGCCGGATGTGGTCGAACTGTGGGACTGGACGCTCGCGCCCGGTGAGCGTCACGACAGCGAAGCGCACAGCGACGGCACCCGAGAACTCCTGCACGTGCAGGAGGGGACAGTCATAGTCGAGGTCGACGGAAACCGCTACGACCTTGCACCCGGCGATGCGTTGTCGTTCTACGGCGACGCCGCCCATGCCTACATAAACTCAACCGATAATTCTGCCCGGTTCTCACTGACGGTGTTCGAGCCGGACGTGGGAACCGCACACTGAAAGGAAACCCCGATGCCTGAACCCATGACTCCCGAGACCTTCCTCGACGCCTGCACAGTGGACGAGGCCGTATTCGAACTGCGCCCAGACTACCGAGCCCTGCTGCTCGTGGTCGACGGCCTCACCCCGCCTGCATCCGGAGAGGGCAACAACATGGTCGACACACTCATCGCTCAGGCGGAGGCCCACGCGCGTAATCTCCTGGCAGATTCGCCAGTGAATGAGCTTGCGCATATCGCCTCGTGGCGGGAGGCATTTCGGGGCTTCGGGGCGAAGCCACAGCGCACGCGCAACTGTCTCGAAGCCCTCACCCGCCGCGCCGAGAAAGGTCTACCGCGGGTGAACGCGCTTACTGACGTCTACAACGCGATCTCGGTGCTGCACCAGATTCCCCTCGGCGGCGAGGACCTTCATCGCTACAACGGCCCGGCACGTCTGATCCGTGCCACGGGACAAGAATCGTTCGACACGACCGCGAACGGAGAGGCCGTGATCGAGCACCCTGAAATCGGGGAGGTCATCTGGTGCGACGACGCCGGGGTGACGTGCCGGCGGTGGAATTGGCGGCAGGGTCGACGCACCGGCCTCACCGATACCACTCGGACGGCGTTGTTCATCCTCGACGCCCTCGCCCCAGTTACCGACGAGGAACTGCACGCCACCAGCGACGCACTCATTGAGGCGCTGGCGAACCTAGGCGAAAACGTGCAGACCACAACACGGCTGATAGGCGCGCAACCCAGCGGGAACTGACGACGAAATCACGATCATCACACTCACCGTGCTCGATTCGACCGGCCACCATGCCTATCACCTGGGCGAACATACCCACATTGCAGAGCTGACCGTCGAGCATACGAGATCAACACTCACGTCCACCGGCATCAAAGGCCTGCGCAGCTCACGCGTCCTCACCCGTGTGAGATACGTCGCAAGTAGGCTCCATCAGTATCGCTGACTGGATGCTTATCACCACGTTCAAAGTACGCGCATGTAATTCGTACACCTATGCAATAAAAGCAGCCGTGTGGGTTTTAGTGTGATTATTTTTGTTCGTGTCGGTAATCGACATATGCGAAAAAGGCGAGCTGTCTTAGTGGTAGCATTTCAGCTTGTTAACCGCAGGTTAGCTATCACCAAGTTTCCAACCCCTAGGAGAAACGATGCGTCGAACAAGAATCACTGTGGCAGCTGTGACAGCAACTGCCTTAATCGGCTCACTATCAGCTATCACCCCCCTCCCCGCGAATGCTGCTTCTAACGGGAACAGCTCCATAACCCAGTCAGCTGCCTTCAGCCCCCGCGCCACGACAAAGATCAGCGAGGACTGCCGCAAAGCCATCATCAACGACCTGAAACTGCGCGGCGCGATCGTCGGAGCACTCGTCAAGGCTGGACTCAGCGCAGCCGACGCAGCCGCCCTGGCCCCCCGTATCGCCGCCGAAATGGCAGCAGAGGGTACCCTTACCATCAACCATCACCGACTGAAGGTCCTCGTCGCTTCCCAGCTGGGCCTCGTAGCAGACGCTGCGGTCCAACACGCAGCTGCAGCCATCGACCTCAGCTTCAAGGCCATCCTAGGCGCGTCGATCATCCCCAACGCACTAGGATCAGCCGCGTTCAAGAACGCGGTCATCGCAAACCTCGTCGCTGCTGGTATCGACAAGCACCTGGCACGAGCCACCGCCGTGGCGATCGTCGCCACCGCACTGAACCCCGCCCTCGGGCCCATCGCGAAGTTCGAACTCATCAAAGCTGAGATCGCCGCCCAAGCAGCTCTTCTCATCCGAAGGGGCGTCCATCTCCAGAAGGCAGCCATCGAGCACGTCATCGGCCGCGCCTTCGACGCCGCTGTCGCGACCGCGATTATCAGCTCTCCGATCCTGAGTGCACGCATCGTCACTCACCTGGTCAGGGCTGGAATAGACAAGTCCATTGCCATCAGCCTTGCACCGCATATCGTCAAGCGCCTGGCCAAGGAGCCGCTACTGGCGTTCAACACCGCCAAGCTCGTCAAGGACATCGCCCGGCAAATCGTCGACATCCGCAACACCCAGGAAGCCATAGCAGTCTACAAGCAACTCAAGGCTGAACTACCAACCCTGGACGGACTCGTGCAGAAGGCCTGCACCCCCGAGCCGACTCCTACGCCGACCCCGACTCCTACGCCGACACCGGCTCCGACACCGACACCGGCTCCGACACCGGCTCCGACACCGGCTCCGACACCGACACCGGCTCCGACACCGGCTCCGACACCGACACCAACGCCCACTCCAACACCGACCCCAACCCCAACCCACGGGGCCACAACCACCACGCCGATCAGCCGGACAACGGACCGCCACAACCTCGGGTCTCATCACACCCGCATCGCGGCCCCCGCACTGATCCACGCGAAGGCCCTCCCAGCAACAGGAACGGGAGCCTGACAGCCTCAGGAAACAACGCAAGGTTCCTCTCACAACTAACAATGGTCGTGGTCCCACAAGCCTGTGGACCGCGACCATTTACATTCCCCCAAGCAAATGACTCGCATACGGGTGTTCTCCAGGAACAACCACAGCAAAATCACCAACCTACCGAGAAACAATGCTTGGATCCAGCTCCACATCCTTCGGATAGACTATCTCCAAGGGGTAATCAAACGCTCGTCTGCCAAGCGGAAAATATACCAACGCTGTAACAACAAGGCCCACGAGCCACGAGATGTCCGCTCCACCCATCGCTGCGGCGACCGGCCCCACATAAAAGGCCTGAGAGATGAACGGAATCTGCACAACCACGCCTAGCAAATAAACAACAATGGTCGGCCAGTGGAGCTTGCCATAACGGCCCCTCGGAGTGTACAGCGCAGGAATGTCAATACAGCCACGACATATAAGGTAATAGTTCAGCAAGTTGATCGCCGACCATGGCAGGAAAAACATCAGCAGAGTCAAGATGAAAGACTTGAAAACTTGCAGAAAATCCGACGACGCCGCGAGCGCCGTCAGGACAACCACAACATTGAAACCAATCACGAAACCGAAACGAGTCTTCGGAGAGACACTACTCTTACCGGTGAAACCCGAAAGAGCTGTCGACAACGCCATGACTCCGCCATACGCATTCAAGGTGTTGATGGTCAGCTTGCCAATCACAATGGAGATGAAAACCAAGATCGCCAAAACACGATTCTGGGCAAGGTTCCCCATAAACCCAACCTGATCGCCAATGAAAGCTTGACCACCAGCAGCAGCAATGAACACACCCAGCGTCATCGAAATCGTAGCTCCAAGTACTGATCCCGCGAAGGGACCGAACCACGCACTCCCAAACTTCGTGTCACGGGGAAGATAGCGTGAGTAATCACTGGCATACGGTGCGTAAGTCAACTGCCATCCTGCCGCTAAAGCAATCGACAGGAGGAAAGGCACCACCGAGAAGTGCACATCGGTCAGCTGCGGCCCAAAGGAACTCACTTGGAACAGACGAACCGCGACATAAAGCAGCCCCAGGAGGCCAATTGTCGATGACACCTTCCCCAGCTTGTGGATTAGGTCATACCCAAACATGGCAATAATTGCCGTCAGAGCTGCAAAAACCAGTATTCCGATCCACCTGGACTGGACACCAAATGCATTGTTGATAGCTTGTCCAGCCAAGACAGTTCCAGTAGCAGCGAAGCCAAAGTAGAGAAGCAGTACGAGAAACAGCGGAAGCACAGCACCATAAACGCCAAACTGTGCCCGCGAACTGATCATTTGTGGGAGCCCCAGCGCGGGCCCCTGAGCGGAATGGAGCGCCATAACAGCGCCGCCGATGACTTGCCCAATAAAAAGGCCAATTATCGCCCATACAACATCGGCCCCGAAAACAATCGCCAAAGCACCATTCACGACAGCCGTAATCTGCATATTCACTCCGAACCACAGTGTGAACTGACTCTTCGGAGTGCCGTGCCTTTCGTCGTCAGGAACCATATCAATCGTTCGCTTCTCAACACCGCGACCAGCCCCAGAAGCGGTTGGAGCCGTATTTCCATGACGAATTTCATCCTGAGCACTATTTGGCGCGGACACCACAATTCCTCCTACCGAGCGACGGCCATGTCGCTTTACAGTCGCCCACAAGGACTTCATCCTTCTCTGAACGAGATACCCATTGCACCTGCGGGATAGTGCCATTCAAGCGAGCCTGGCGCAGCAACCGCCAGACAAGTGCCACACTCCAGACACGCTGCGTACTCCACGGAAATAGTGCCATCGGACTCCTCTGAATACACGTGCGCCGGACACACTCGCACCAATAGCTTTCCCGTACCTGTTCCGCGCGCAATGTCTTGGTTAACATGAATGTGGCTGTTATCCTCATCCACGTCATAATGATTTTTTGCAAGACGACAGGCTACAGACCCGAAACCATCACTTTTTGCTGTCATCACAATGCCCTCATTGCTCTGAACCCGATTGAGGCGATCTGGGAAAAACTCAGGTTCGATGACCTCACCGCAGAGGCTACCGTCGGAAGTAAGTGTTTTCGAGGGGTCATATCGAGACCATAAATCTTATACATCACGTCCGCCGCGAGCTGACCGACATCGTCGTACATTTCTGGAGATTCCAGGAATGCCGGGGCGTTCCGATAAGTATTCATGTCGCGACCCACGAAACTTTCATTGCAAGTGGAGATATAACCATCCAGAGTCCCATGACCGACATCATGGTTACGCAAGGCTAGATCAACCGATTTCGCAGCGGCGAGGGCGGAACCTGCAGCGAGGTCCATCCCCCGTACCGTAAACCCAGTGTTCAGCGTAAAGCCGGCAGCGTCGCCGACGATCAAGAGCCCTGGCGCAACCAGGTCGTGCTGCATACTGGCACCACCTTCAGCTACAAGATGACAGCCGTATTCCAGCAGCTCGCCACCAGCAAGGAGTGGCGCAACAACCGGGTGCGTCAAGAAGTGGTCGTGCAGCTGCGAGCTTGACTCCCCACTCCTTTCTAAATCATCCAACCGTAGGACGATCCCGGCTGACACGCTGTCAATATTCGTGTAAAGGAACCCACCTCCCCCAACACCTTTCGTGCAGTCACCGACAACCGCGTACGCTGCCCCCTCGCCGTTCTTAACTTGGAACCGTTCTTCGATGACTTTCGGGTCAAGGCCAATTACCGACTTCACGCCGACGGCAAGATTGTTCTTAGGCTCCGGTCCACGGAGCCCAGCGTCACGACTCAGAAATGAATTCACACCGTCGGCAGCAATGACCACACGCGAATACAACTCATCGTCACCAGCTCGAACCCCGACGAACTGCCCATCACGCTCGATCAACGAGTCAACGCGAACACCTGACATCACAGTGACGCCAGCTTCCTCGCATTTTTCCGACAGCCACGGATCAAGTTTCGCCCGAAGGACGGTAACAGCGTTAACGGGGTCCACGAGTCGCGCATCTCGATAATCAACTGCAACAGACGAATCCCTATTCAGAAACATCAGTTGGTTGCGAATGATCTTGCGCTCGACCGGAGCATCTCGAAGGAAGTTCGGAAATATCTCCTCAAGGACCCGACAGTAAAGAACACCTCCTGAGAGATTTTTGCTTCCAGGTTCTCGGCCACGCTCGACAAGGAGTACTTCGTGCCCCTCACCAGCTAGCTCGTACGCCGCGACGGCACCAGCCACACCACCCCCGACGACAATGACATCGAAATCAGGCTCAACGCCCGGGACATCCCACAACGGCGGCGGTGTCTCCGAAGGCTGGGAGCCCACACCCCGCAACAGTTCTGCGATCCCAGTCATCGCGCCAATGCCTTTGTCAGCTCGGGAAGAACTGCATAGAGGTCTCCGACAATTCCATAATCAGCCTGCTCAAAAATAGGCGCATCTGAATCCGAATTGATAGCGACGACAGTCTGGGACTTATTCATGCCGACAACATGCTGCAGCTGGCCAGAAATTCCCACCGCAATGTAGAGCTCAGGTGAAACCTGTGCTCCGGAGATTCCTACGTAGAGTTTCTTCTCAAACCAGCTCACCCCTTCAGCTAGAGGACGCGAACACGCGAGCTCCGCACCTAACTGTGCAGCCAAGTCATGCGCAATATGAAGGTCTGCCTCCTCACGAAAACCGCGTCCACAAGCAACAATGCGTTTCGCAGCAGCCAGATTCGTGGCCTGGCTACCAGCCTTGTCACTGGAGACCACGGTGGCCCCATCTACGGTTGCGCTCACCTGCGTCAGCTCAGGGCATGGTCCCTCAGATGGCCCCCCAGGTTCGCACACGAACACGATCGGCGTGGAAAGCGAGAGCGTCTGCTCCAACACACCACCCAACTGCAGCACAGTAGCCTTGCCAGCTTCCAGCTCTTGCAGACCACGATAAATGGGTGCGTCAAGCTGGACAGCCACCGCAGCTGCAAGAACACGGTCCGCAGAAGAAGTGCCAGCAAGGACCACATCGCCGGGCTCAGCTGCGACCTGTTCCGCCGCGAATCCAGCCACCGCCTCGACCGGCACCGCTGCCGGAAGTTCAATCTGAACAACGCGATCGGCCCCGGAAAAACGATCGGCAGCCACACCAACAGCCACTACGACCGTGCTGTCACCTCTCTGGCCAGTCAACTCCAGCATATGAGAAATGTTTGGCTGCGCAGTGACAATCCAACTCGTCGACATCAAGACTCCCTTTCACGCCTGTTTAATTCTTGTCAAATGACCGATGCATCACGGAGTGCAGCAACAAGTTGGGCAGCAGCACCATCCCCACTGAACACTTGATGCTTCCGCTCCTTCACCGGAGCTGGCCCACGCGAGACAACATTCACCGTTGCCCGCGAAAGATCCAACTCGGAGCACTTCACATCCTCCATCGGCTTCTTCGCCGCCTTAAGAATGTCCTTCATTCCCGGCGCTTTCGGAGTCGTCGCATCTGGAGTGGTGGCAATAACCGCAGCACCATCCGTGCGGACAACACGGCTACCACCGTCGTAGTTTTGCGTAATTTGCCAACCCGTTCCAGAAGGCTCGACGTGCGTGACTTCCAGGAAAGTAGGAAGTCCGAGGCGAGCTCCAACAAGTGCAGGCATCAATTGCGCACCCTCGTCAACAGACGCATCTCCAGTAACGACTAAAGTGACACCCCCGATTCGTTGGATGAGAGCCGCGAGCGCGCCCGCAACCTGGACGCTCGACCATTCACTCGTCTTGTCGTCCCCCAAGGTCATAACTCGATCCAGACCACGAGCCAAGACGTTTTTCTTCTCCTTGGCAGCAGTCGCTGCGACCGTTCCAACACTGACACCCACAAGTTCGGTACCAGAAACATCGGCCGCCTCTCTGGCAACCTGAATCGCGGCCGGATCATAGTCACTGATGCCGAGTTTCCCGCGGGACCAATCGATCCTCCCATCTGGTTCTACACGTGCGTCCTGCGGATTAGCGGCTACTTTATATGCCACAGCAATTGTCATGGGTTTTCCCTTCTGGCCGACACATAATATCGGTCCGATTTGGTCATCAGTCACTTAGCGGATGGCAGACAGAACTCCCGCGAACTTCACGTACTCCACGTCAGACATTCATTTGTCGTCATTCGCCGATCGGCCCCATTCAGCGGCGACGGCTCCTGCTGTCTGTTCACCCAAACGCGGCGACGACTCCGAGGACACCTCCAGATTGCCGCACCCGAAGTCCGCCGGAAATCGTAGGTACGGCATCTTTCCGAGCTCCGGGTGTGTGAAGTGACCGAGCGAATGGCGCGCAACCACATGCTCACTTTCAAGCGCCTCTTTGAGATCCCAGATGGGTGCAGCAGGGACACCTGCTTCCTCGGTCTTCCGCAACAGTTCGGCAACGGTCATCGTCTGCGTCCACCCGGACACCAACTGCGTGAGCTCTTGTCGTTTATTCGCGCGGTTCATATCACCGAGATAGGCATCGTTGGCACCAAGGTCCGGCCTTCCCATGAGGTCGGCCAAGCGTGCCCAAATTCGATCGTTTGCCACTGCCAAGGCAACCAGTCCGTCCTTAGCAGGGTAGGTGTCGAATGGAACCGAAACCGGATGACGATTTCCGATTCGTCCCGGCAATTTTCCATCGGCAAGAAGGAGACTCAGATTAGTCACCTGCAACGCAAGCAAAGAATTGAACATTGAAACGTCGACAGTACGACCGACCCCAGTACGCTCACGCTCATACAGTGCTGCACAAATCGCCCATCCGGCGAAAATCCCTGAAACGACGTCACCCAGTGATTCACCAACGCGTGTCGGCTTTCCTCCTTCAGGACCCGTGGCAGCCATGATTCCGCTCATCGCCTGTACAATGAGATCATACGCGGGACGATTTCGGAACGGCCCCTCTTGACCGAAACCCGAAATGCTGGCGTATATTATTCGCGGATTGGTTTTATGTACACTTTCCGCATCCACTCCCAAACGCTTCGTGACTCCAGGTCGAAAGTTTTCTAACACGACGTCTGCATGCTCAACGAGCTTCATGAAACGCTCATGGTCCTTGGGATCTTTGAAATTCAGGACGACGCTCCGTTTACCATGGTTCAATTCAGCGAAGTATACGCTCTCCTCGCCCTTGAAAGGTCCCAAATGACGCGCGTCATCACCATTCGGTGCCTCGACTTTGACCACATCAGCACCTAGATCTGCAAGGAAAGCACCGCAGTACGGGCCTGCCAGGACACGCGAGAGATCGAGAACTTTGACTCCCTCGAGCACACCTTTGGACACGATCAAGTTCCTTTCTTACTCATCCCGGACACAGACGTCAGCGTGACCGGTTAAACAGCTGACGCGCGATAACGATCCGTTGGATCTGGTTCGTGCCCTCGTAGATCTGTGTCACCTTGGCGTCTCGGAACATCCGCTCGACAGCAGAATCCTTGGAATAGCCGATGCCACCGAGCAGCTGGACTGCATCTGTGCACACTGCCATCGCTGTGTCGGAAGCGAAACATTTGGCCGCCGCGCCGAAGTAACTCACATCGTCAGTCTGGCGCCCACTACGATCAGCTGCAGAGTATGTCAGCGCTCGCGCCGCCTCCAAACGCATTGCCATGTCTGCGAGCATGAATTGGATTCCCTCAAAATTGGATAGTGGCTGGCCAAACTGCTTGCGCTTCTGGACGTAATCCGTGGCAATGTCTAAAGCTCCCTGGGCAATTCCCACTGCTTGAGCAGCAATCGAGACACGAGAGTTGTCAAGCGTACCCAAAGCAACACTCAGACCGTGCCCTCGACGGCCAATTACTCGTTCCTTGGGGATACGCGTATTCTTGAAAACCACTTCCCTGGTAACTGACCCGCGTATCCCCATTTTGTGCTCCGGAGCCCCGTAGCTAATGCCCGGGTCATCTGCATGGACCATCAACGCGCTGATTCTGTGGCGCGGATCGTCTGGGTCAGTAACCGCAAATACCACCAGGTACTTGGCCTCGCCAGCCTCCGTGACCCAAGCCTTGACACCGTTCAGGACGAAACTGTCCCCATCTTCGTCGGCTCGACACTTTAGTGCAGCTGGATCTGATCCAGCATCAGCCTCGGAGAGCGCATATCCGAAAAGCGCCTTACCCGACGCAACTTCAGAAAGATAACGTTTCCTCTGCTCCTCGCTACCGTATTTGAGAAGGGGGACGGTACCAAGCTCATTGGACGATATGACGGTGGACGACGACGCACAGACTCGAGCGACCTCTTCCATGATTATTGCGGACGCAATCGCATCCGCACCGTCGCCACCATACTGCTCTGGGATTCCAGGAGCCGCGAAACCCGCCTCAACGAGAGCATCATACTGCTGCTGCGCAAAAACTCCTTTATCGTCGACTTCTGCAGCGTTGGGAGCAAGCTGCGACTCAGCGAATTCTCGAACAAACTGGCGCAGCATTTCATGCTCTTCTGACAAGTGATACAGCATTCTGACTCCACATCATTATCGATCGCGCTTCCGGCTTCATTGCTTTCAGCAGTTCTCTTACAAAAAGCAAGATACTAAGCAGCATCGAAAGCACGCAATACTGTGACACCGTCAGCTGTTTCACATAAGAAATAGTCAGTTCCAGATGAGAAACACCGCCACAATTTAGTGACAAATCTGACGCAATTTCTTGTACAGTGTGATCTTTATATCAATTTCGGCAGCTCAGCGCGCACCCAGTCGATACTGGATCGCTCGAGCAGCCGCGAAGAGATGGCCAAGGAGCGCCTGATCGAGCTGGCTGCTCTCAAGCGCCGTTCTGTACGTCGTGGCAAGCGAAGCCAACGGATAGCCCGAGACATCTACAACTGGGACAGCCAGAGTCGACCATCCGACCGTCACCGAATCGATTTCGCGCGCCCACCCGCGTTTTCGTGTTTCAGCGAGCATCGCATGAAGCTCAGTAGTCGACGTCGGCGAATTTGAATGACCAGCCGACAATTCGGCCGAACTCGGGTACAGCGCATCCACCTGGGTCCATGACAGGCAGGACAGCATCGCCCTCCCGCTCGCAGTAATTTCAGCCGGGAGCCGAACCCCGACCTCAGTTATGAGTGAGGGGGTATGAATGCCCCGCTGCTCCACAACGTATATGACTTCAGATCCTCGAAGTAATGCAAGGTGAATACTCGAATGGGTTTCGTCCACAAGATGGTCGATAATCGGGAGACTCACGCGGCGCAACGGCTCCTGCCGTTGGTACGCAGCGGCCAACTCGTAGGCCGCTGGGCCAAGCGAATACCTACCCAACTCTGAATCATGGACGGCGTAGCCCTCGCTCACGAGCGCAGCAAGTATTCGGTACGTCGTAGTTCTCGGAATGCCCAGCCGCCGCGCCAAGGCACTTGCATATTGTGGCTCAACGTGCTCAGACAAAGCACCCAACACCTCAAGTGCCGTAATTGTTGACCGGCTGGGTTCCATGAACACAGGCTAGCTACTTCCCCACCTGGTCTCGATGTGGGTCCCATGATCACTGCGCGCAGTGCTAGTGATCCATGCACAATCGAGTATGAGCTCGGGCACTAAACTACGCCTACCTCTCACCTCTCCCGGGTCACGGCTAGCACTCCCCTGGGGATCTCGCATTCATCCCCCAAGTTCATCGCCGCGATTCGCCCAGCTGCCCGCGCCTCAAACAACTTCGGCAACAGCATGGCGGCCAACGTCGTCGGTGAGATGGTATTGACGTAAATCTTCGTCCCGCCCTCAAATCCGGCCAGGGTCGAGGTTCTCAGCTTAAGGATGATCCGCCACGGTACCGGCACTCCCGTACCTATCGGGCGGTAATGCCACTCCTCATTGGCAGGCACATCGTCGCTGACGGCTACGTGCGCGGCATGCAGGAGATCTGAAACGGCGTCGATTCCCTCATCGTCAACCCGCCAGGGCTGATCAACCCGGCTCGTCGACCACACCTCCACCGACGGGTAGCGATGCCCGAATCCAACCGTCATGACGGCGCCGTCATTGCAGGCCAGCACTAGACCATGCTCTACCGCAAAGTCGGGTCCCCACCGATTAAAAATGCCCGGGTCGAGGACAGCCTTCGGCAGCACCGACTCATTATCGGCACCGACCTAGTCAATTGCCACCACCTGCTTATGCAAGTGATCGAAAGAAGCCCCAGCCGGCTTAAGCCAGTTCTGGAAAACCACCACATATCGCACATGTTCGTTGTGACGATGCAGCTGAGCCATTGAATCGACGGTCAGCGCCATGAACGCCCGATGCTCGTTGACGGAAAGACTCGCCGATCCAGCAATGTCGGCGGTTGTCGTGCCCTCATCGGTGTAATGGCGACGAGCGACGATGACGTCATGTCCGCCGGCAAAGAAGGCTGCGGAAGCCTCGCGTAGTTCTTGGGGACCGAGGTCCTCGGCGCGCCGGTCTGACCCCACCGCCTTGAACTTGGCGTTAAGGCCCGACCTCACGTGAGCCTCCCCTGACGGGTTAGACAGGTATTCCTCCTGCCAGTCCCGCGCTGCCCGAGGCAAGCTCATCCCCCAGTTGAGCTGCCAATACCGCCACGACAGGATCTCGAAAAGATTGGGGACGCGTCGAAACTCCGGCACCGTCGCGTCGAGTCGGTCAGCCGGAACGCAACGGATGAGATCATGGCCGCGCACCAGGCCGCCCGCCCGCTTCACCAGCCGGGTCTTCTCCGGCGGCGTAGACAAATAATTATCGGGACAGAACACGCACGCGGCACGACGGTCATGGTCGGCCAATTCCCGAGTTTGCTCGGCTGGCTTACCCAGTGGCCGCGCACCGCGGCCCGGAACCGTCCACACTTTCGTTCCAGTAAACGGGTTAACCTGCTTAATCGTGCCGTCGGGCAGCTCCCGGTAGTACGGGTCGTCGTTCACTTCACAGGCTCAATGAACTCACGCCCACCCAGATAAGGACGCAGTGCCTCGGGTATGCGCACCGAGCCATCAGCCTGCTGGTGGTTCTCCAACAGCATGATGATGATGCGAGTCATCGCGCATAAGGTGCCATTGAGAGTGGCCAGGGGTTCAACGCCGTCAGGTCCGCGATGGCGAATAGACAGGCGCCGGGCCTGGAAGGTAGTGCAGTTCGACGTCGAGGTGATCTCACGATAGCGGTTCTGGGTTGGCAGCCAGCCATAACAATCGAACTTGCGGGCAGCAGACAGGCCCAAGTCACCGGAGGCAACGTCGAGCACCTGGAACGAGATTTGTAGCGCGGTAATGAAGTCCTTCTCGAAACTCAGCAACTTCTCATGCCAGGCCTCAGCCTCCTGCGGTAGGCAATAAACGAACATCTCGACTTTGTCGAACCAATGAACGCGAAAGATACCGCGGGTGTCCTTGCCATACGAGCCAGCCTCGCGTCGGTAGCATGGAGAAAAGGCGACGTAGCGTTTGGGCAACTCGGCATCGTCGAGAATCTCGTCAGAATGGAAAGCTGCTAGAGCCACCTCGGAAGTTCCGACAAGGTACTGGTCATCCTTGGGTAAGTAGTAAACGTCATCGGCAGCTTGACCGAGGAATCCGGTACCCTCCATAGCCGACGGCTTGACGAGGGCCGGCGGGATCATGGGGGTGAATCCCCACTGAGCCGCTTTAGACATCGCTAGGTTGAGCAGCGCGAATTCCAACTGAGCGCCAACGCCGGTGAGGACGTAGAACCGGGATCCAGAAATCTTTGTGCCGCGCTCCATATCGATAGCGCCGAGGGCTTCACCGATCTCGAGGTGATCCTTAGGCTCGAACCCTTCAGCGGCAAAATCGCGGGGAGTTCCGACGGTTTCCTTGATGACACCTTCATCCTCACCACCAGCAGGAACCCCGTCAATAACGATATTGCCGAGAGTCTTGGCAAGCTCGGTAAACTTGGCATCTGCCTCGTCCGCGGCTTTCTTGAGGTCAGCAACCTCACCGGAAATCGTCTTAGTACGGGACAGCAACTCCGCCTTCTCGTCACCGGATGCTTTAGCGATTCGCTTGCCGAGTCCCTTCTGTTCTGCACGCAGGTTCTCATGGGCAGCAATAGCCTCACGACGAGCCTCATCTGCGGCGACAACGTCGTCCACAACCGAGGAGTCCTCGCCGCGGGCGGCCTGGGAGCGACGAACGGCGTCCGGATCCGTTCGCAGGAGCTTGGGATCGATCATGTGACCGATCCTACCGGCCTAATGGCATCCCGACGCAGACAGAGGCCCAGGCCGTAGGAATCTGGGCCTCACCCGTCGTCAGTGCATCACTTGGTGTGCTTGGCGTTATCGATGTCGATCTGCTCCTTGGCAACCTTGCCGGACACGGTCTCGGTGTCCTGCACGGCCTCCTTACCAATCTTGATCTTCTCGACGCCGACAGTCTCCTTATTGACGACCGGGCGCTCCTCATGGGTCACGATGTCCTGGGTGCCCTCGGAAAGCTTGGCATCGTCAGCGGCGACCTTTTCGTCAAGGGGAACGCGCTCGACGTGGATCTCCTCACGCTCAACCGGAACCTCCACGGTCTCAGTGTCGTGAACGACGTGCTTGCGGATACGCATGCGTCCACTCTCGACTCGCTCCTTGCCCACGTTGAGGCGCTCCTCGTGGCGGACGACCGAACCATCCCCGGCGACCGGGGACTTCTGATCAGCCGTGGTCTGAGCCTTGGTATCAGCGGCAGATTCGGTGCCGGCAACCTTCTGACCAGCAACACCCTGGTTCGTGTTTGTATCGGCGGCCTTCGAGTCCGAAGCGAAAGTGTCGGAGTAGTAACGGTAAAGCTCGTCAGTCTCGTCCTCAGAGAGGTGACCGTCGGGGTCAACGTTCGGGGCATCCTTCACCTTGTCCTTGGTGTAGGGAGCGCGGATCTGGTCGCCTGAGGTCTCCAGGCCCTTGAAGGGGACGAAGGTCTCATTGCGTCCGAAAAGCCCAGTCTTGACAGTCACCCAAGCCGGCTGGCCTGAGGCGTCATCGAGGTAAACCTGACCGATCTCGCCGATCTTGTTACCGGACTGGTCAACAACACTGCGGTCGTAAAGAGCGTCGATAGTAGCGTTCGTAGGCGTCTTGTCGTTCGTCATTCTTATGTCCCTTCGTTTTGATTTCTACCAAATCCCGCCGGGGAACCGAACGGGCTCGGTTGATGTGTTCAACGATACGGACCGGGGAGTCACACACAAACCATCCTGACGACCGACTTCTACAGAATTCTCCAAACCCTTGTTCCGACAACCTAACCGTGGTAAGGTGCGCGACTCCCGGGAAGGCGAGACCGTCATTATTTTCCAGCGACCTGGGCAATCTACTCCTCGGCCGCGACATAGTCCTCATCACTGAAAGCACGGACCGCGCTAGGTCCTTCTAGCGAGGTAAAACCCCTTGTGAAGACACTTTTGATAGAACCTAAGAAAGATCATCATTCGGCTGCTTCGATACAACCCTTTCAGCGCATCAGCTATCCTCTCGTCCTCGACGTGGCCGATGGCATCGATAGAGAAGCAGTACCCACCGAGGCGGTCCTTCGTAGGACGGAACGCAATTCTCGACATATTAATTTTCCGGAAAGTGAAATGTTGCAAGATTTCCAGCAAGGTACCCGGATGGTCACTCGAGGGAACGATGACAACAGCGGTTCGATCATCGCCGTTCGAGCCATCATCTGACCACCTCTTGCAACCAGAACGAATCGCGTTATGGCGTCACGATTATCGGCAATTTTCTGTGCCGCAGCTGTGAGCCCATATATCGTTTCCGCGACCTCTGTGCATACTGCAAGTTTCGAAACCGCGACTCCGCTAGTTGGTCATTTTTCGCAATCGCTCGAGTAGGTGACCGCCATTCCACGCTGGGTCATCTAGACTCGTCCACTGTGGGCTCGGACGCTCAAGGGCGTCGGAAAGAAGGGCAAGGTACTCAGCGCGGTCCACATCGATGACGCCAAGTCTGGCCAAATGTGGAGTGCTCCACTGCACGTCAAGGAGACCAGGGCCAAGTTCGCAGACCAACCTCATCAGAGCCGTCTTGGAGGCATCACGGCCATACTCCGGGTCGTGAAACATAGACTCACCACTGAAAAATCCCCCAACACTAACGCCGTAGAGGCCTCCTACCAGACGGCCTTGCGCGTTCCACGTCTCAACTGAATGGGCCCACCCGCGATCATGGAGGTACCGGTAAACTTCCATAACCCGATCGCCAATCCAGGCATAGGGGCGCGTCGGGTCTGCACACCGCGTGATGACCTCATCAAAGGCGCGGTCGACGGACGTCGTGTGGTGTTTGGTCGTTTTGCGCAGGCTGCGGGCGACCTTGAGCTGGCCGGGTAGCAGGATGCCGCGGCGCATGGGAGACCACCACGCCGTCGCACCTCGGAGTTCCCGCGGCACCTCATCGCCGGTAATGGGCATAGGGAAGACACCTTCGTGGAGGGCCGCCAACACTAGGTGCGGACTGAGCACTCCCGTAATCGCGATAAGGTCGTCGTCAGGCCATTGATCCGGGTCTCCGAAAAGTTCTGGAACCGTCACTGGCCTGACCTCCTGAGTTCGCTGCCGGTCTATTGTCCACCCGGCGGCAACATATCAGCGCCTACGTGAGGTTTCCCCTCACGCCTCGCCTGCTCTCGTACCCCCTTTTCCACTCCCGACGAACACCGCTCTGCTACCCGGCGATTTTTGTCAGCCAACGTCACGGCCAGGCACTCCAGTGCCCTTTCCCCGGCTGTGCTGACATTTTTCGCACCACACCTCAGTCGGCGCCATCGCCGCCCCTATGGGGACTCAGGTAGCTGGATTCAGAAACGACATTGGTTGAAATTACATCCATGTGAGTTGTCCCCAGTTGGTGGATAACCCTGTGGATAACTCCTGAGGAGACTTGTTTCGGACCCTCGGGTACCCCTCCCCCAGCAAGGACCTCCGCCCATTTAAAAACTCAACCGTTTCGTAATTGCTGTAACCTGGCCCCCATGGCCAAAACCCAATGTCTCGCACGGATCCGCGAGGTCCGCCATGACATCCCCCATGTCATTTCGATCGACTTCGAGCCTTGCGGTATGCCATCCATCACCTCGGTCGACGAGCACGTCAAAATCGTCCTGCCATCTGATGGCTCTGACTTGCGCCAACCCGTCCGTGACGATGCAGCACTGCCGTTTCTACGCACATACACCCGGCGCAGGTGGTTCGAGGATGGGTCGTGGGGCATTGACGTCCTGGTTTGGCCCTGAGTCCGGAACCGAAGCCCATCGTGGGCCCGGCACCCAGTGGTCCCAGGCCGTCCAGCCGGGAGATCAAGTCGCGGTTCGTGGACCGGGAGGTCACTGACAGACGCCCGACGACATCTGCCACCTGCTCGCCGTCGCCGACGCGGTGGCCCTCCCCGCGGTCGCGAATACCCTTGCCACCCTACCGATATCGGCCCGAGCGACCATCGTTCGCGTCAACAGCCACCACGATTACCCCCTTCCCCTAACCGACCGCGTCACCGTCGTGACGGCGCCTCGCGACCCCGACGGGATCGTCGCCACCGTCCAAGGCCTAGACCTTCCCCAGAACACCCACGCCTTCGTTCACGGAGAGGCCGCCATGGTCCGTCCGATGCGCCGCCACCTGCGGCTAGAACGTGGATTGCCCAGGGACCGCATTCACCCGTCGGCCTACTGGTTCGCTGGTCGCGACGCTGACGGTTGGCGCGCAATAAAGCAGGACTTCAACCGCTCCATGGACGCCGAGTCGGGAGACTAAAACGGTCCACCTGGGGCATTCCCTGCTCACACCAAGCTTGTCGCATTTCAGGTCAGGCGGTGACGACGTTGGACAGAATCAGACCAATTATGATGAGCCCCACGACGACGCGGTACCACATGAACCCAGTGAACTTATTCGACGAGACGAACTTCAGCAGCCACGCGATGGAAACGTAGGCCACGATGAGGGAGACCACGGTCGCCAGAATCGTCGGCCCCCAACCGATCGCGACAGCACCACCCTGAGCGATGGAAATGTCACTAGCGGCGGAGACCGACTCGTAAATCCCGGCCGCAACCAGCGCCGGAATGCCCATGAAGAATGAGAGTCGGGTGGCTGTGGCACGGTCGAACTTGCGGAACAAACCGGCAGAAATCGTCGCACCCGAACGGGAGATACCAGGAAAGAGCGGGGCCAGAGCCTGGAAACACCCGATAACAATGGCGTCGACGATGCCAATCTCTTTCATGCCCCTGTTGAGGCCCAACTGACGATCGCCCAACCACATCACACCGCTCCAGAGGATAAGAGCAATGGCAACCACCCACAGAGAGCTCAGCGTGGTCTCGATGGCGTCCTTGAATACCAGCCCTACGACGCCCACCGGAATCGAGCCCAGGATGATTCCCCAGCCGAGGGTGTAGTCCGGGTCGTCACGGTCTTCTTTGTGGGCCAGACCCTTGCACCATGCGACGACGATGCGCACGATGTCAGACCAGAAATACAGAATGGCGGCAATGATCGCACCAACCTGAATGATCGCGGTGAAGGCAGTGATCCCGGCACCCTGGATGTCGTACCCCAGCAGCTTCTCCACGATACGCAGATGTCCGGTGCTGGAAACAGGCAGGAACTCGGTGATGCCCTCGACTATGCCGAGGATGATGGCGTGCAGCCAGTTCACGGATGAAAACCTCTCGATTGGGGGGCCGTGCGGATGGGGGTCAGTGCACCCGGGCTCACACACTAGACGCTGAGAGCGACAACGTCCGCATCCCTGTCACCTCATATTGGCAGCCGTGACCGGGACCGGGTTCCCGTTCGTTACGCGCGCCACAACCGCACAGCGATCATGGCGCAGGCCGCGCATATCGTTTCCCGAAAGAGGTCTAACGTCACCCTTCGTTTTCGGTGGACTCCACGTTGCGGGAACCAAGCTCAGCGTCGAGACGGAGCAACCCCGGGCCGTCGTCCCCAATGAGTTCAATGCGACCGACGATTTCGTCAACAGTCGCCTCTTCCTCGATCTGCTCATTGATGAACCACTGCAACAGCGGAATCGCGTCGATATCACCAGCTGAGGTGCAGGCACGGTAGAGCTCGCGAATAGCCTCAGACACCTTTTCCTCGTGGGCCAGAGCAGCCTGGAAGATCTCGAGCGCAGAGAGGCCGACTTCAACCTCAGGGGCCTCGATAGTGCCGATACGCGGATGGCTACCGCGATCGAGGGTGTGATCAATGAACTTGTTGGCGTGAACGATCTCCTCGTCAGCCTGATGGCGTAGCCATGCAGCCATCCCGGAAAGATCCTGTGCGTCGGCCTCGATAGCCAACTGGCGGTAGGTCATGTCGGCAGTGAGTTCGAGGGTGATCTGATCGTTGAAAGCTTTGAGGATGTCATCGGACATGTTCATGTTTCAATGTTATGTGGGCGATCCAAGCGCAGACCGGTGACCGGCGGATGGGTGTCGAAAAAAGTCACCTCGGGTCGCGCCGCATCATCTCAGTGACCCTTCTTTACTCGAGGCGACGTTTTTCGCATTTATTCACCCTCGCCCTGGCCACGAGTCCCCAGCTCGGCGCCGAAGGCCTTCAAGGCTGGGTCATCCGCACCCGCTTAATGATTTCCCGCGGCCATGGATTCCTCACCGCCTAGGCCCGCACCCAGGCGGCGATGCCCGGGATAGCCCGCAGTGGCGAGGGAAATCTGACGGTACGTGAGATCAGCGATCTTCGCCGCCTAGTCAGGGCCACAGACGGTAGGCGTGGCCATCACCTACCCGCCAGACTGAGACCCCTGCTACCCCCACTTCCAAAGACCCCACGCCAGCGACAATTCTGACGGCTCGCCCTTGTAGTTCGGGCGGAACTTGATACCCCATCGTGACGTGGGGGTTCCACCACCTAGGGCCGTAATAGTTGAAAGCGATGACCCCCGCCGCAGCCAACCGCCGGTGCAGCAACTCATGAGGTCGCCGGAGGTCCTCCGGTAGACAGGTCAGCGCGCGAAAACTACCAACAGAGGGAGGTGCGGAACACAATTCCGGCTCCCCCTCGCTCGAGGTGTCAAAAATCGTCACGGGGTCAGAAGAGGTGGGGTCGTGAGGGCACAACCCGACGACGCCGTCGGAATTAGGAAGGCGACATGATTTCGTGAGCGTGATTCTCTCGGGCCACCCGACATCAACAAGATGAGAGTCGACTCCCTCCATGGTCGAAACCGCCGCGACCGTGATATGGGCTGGCTGGTGCAAGACAGGTACGCCAACTGCCATGAGCTGGTCCCGGATACTTTGAAGGATCTCTTGGGCCTTGTCGTCGAGGGTAAGGGACAAGGTGTGGGTGAACACAATACCGGGCTGCCAGTCGACGTCGTCTGTCACAACTCACCCCCTCACATGTGTTATAAAGCTGTGAACACTGTCACCTTTTCCTTCAAGGACGGGCCGCGTTCCAACCACGACGCTGAAGGAGGTGCCAACGGTGGCAAGTGAAACACAGCGCGAGGAGCACAGTGCCGGACGAGCTGCACTCAACACCATCGCTACCTGGGGTTGACACATCATCTTTGGTATTGGCGGCCGCGCGCGAAACCCCTGAAGCACCGTAATGAGATTACTTCGTCATTTACTTTCGCCGGTGGTGACGGAGCAAAGGGAGGGCACCCAGTTGGATGCCCTCCCTTATGTCTGCGTGTACGTCAGATCACGCGGCGGGAACAGTCTCGACCGTGACGTGACCCTTAATAGCGTCATGCAGCTTGACGCCGACAGTGTGCTTGCCGATGGTCTTGATCGGCTTGGTGATCTCGATGGACCGCTTCTCGAGGGCGGGGCCACCGGCCTTCCTGACTGCCAGCGCAATATCGCCAGGAGTCACGGCCCCGAACAGACGACCGTTCTCGCCGACCTGGACAGTCACCTGGACGACCAGGTGCTCCAGCTGCGAGCGGATCTGCTCAGCCTCCTCCTTGGACTTGATCTCCTTAGCCTTACGGGCGCGAGTGATGTCCTTGATCTGGGCCTCAGCACCGCGCGTCCACTTGATGGCGTAATTCTGCGGCAGCAGGTAGTTACGGCCATAACCGTCCTTGACCTCGACGATGTCACCGGGGACACCGAGCTTGGCCACCGGAGCAGTGAGAATGAGCTTCATGTCTTCCCCCTTCTCAGCGAGCCGTCGAGGCGTACGGGAGCAGTGCGAGTTCGCGTGCGTTCTTAATCGCAATAGCGACCTTGCGCTGATCCTGGACAGACAGCCCGGTGACGCGACGTGCGCGAATCTTGCCTCGCTCAGAGATGAACTTGCGCAGCAGGGCGGTGTCCTTGTAGTCGACCGCGCCAATATGCACGGTCTTGATGGGGACGACCTTCTTCTTGTTCACAGACTTGCGCTGTGGACCGGCCATTGTGGTGCTCTCCTTCGTATGAAAGCCCGGCTCTTGCCGGAATGTGCCTTGTCCGCGACCCCGAATAGGGGCGCCGAACCTGATGTTTGTTGATGACGCCGCTTGTCAGCGGTGTAGCCCTACCGATCAGAACGGGGGCTCGTCGGTCTGGGCTGAGGCCCAGGGATCGACTCCACCACCACGGTTGGCGTCACCGTTGTTATAGGACCCCTGGTTCCCGGGGTTTCCACCCCAGTTACCACCCTGGCCACCATTGCCACCAGACCAACCGCCTTGGCCACCAGCGGAGTTTCCACCCCAGTTACCTCCGCCGGAGGACTGGTTACGCGAAACCTTCGCCGCAGCGAATTTCAGCGACGGGCCAATCTCGATGACGTCAATCTCATAGGAGGTGCGACGGTTGCCGTTGCGGTCCTCATAGGAGCGAGCCTTGAGGTTGCCGCTGACGATGACGCGCATTCCCTTGGACAGGGACTCAGCGACGTTCTCGGCGAACTGGCGCCACACCGAGCAGTTGAGGAACATGGCCTCACCGTCACGCCACTCATTAGTCTGTCGGTCAAAGGTTCGCGGGGTTGATGCCACCGTGAAGTTCGCGACAGGCACCCCGTTGGGGGTGAAGCGCAGCTCAGGATCGGCGGTTAAGTTGCCAATCACCGTGATGGGTGTTTCGCCAGCCATGTCAGTCTCCAGATCGCAGTAGTTCTAGTAGTTTGCAATCAATGGTTCCAGTGTGCCGTTCACCCTGGACAGTCTCCCATGTATCGCCTGGGAAACAGGGCAAACAGACTTGTGGGACCCGCGATCCTCAGTGGATCTCGGGACGCATGACCTTAGTGCGCATAATCTTCTCGTCGATGGCGAGAAGACGATCCAACTCCTGGATGGTCGCGGGCTCGCAGGTCGCGTTGACGACGACGTAGATGCCTTCCGACTTCTTCTGAATGTCGTAAGCGAGACGACGCTTGCCCCACACGTCGACATTGTCGACGGTGCCCTTCTCGTCAGTGATGACCTTCAGGTACTTCTCCATGAGGGAATCGACCTGACGCTCTTCGACGGTCGGATCAATGATGATCATGACCTCGTACTTACGCATACGCTGACTCCACCTCCTCTGGTCTCAGCGGCCACGGGTACATCCCGTGGCAGGAGGGCGAATGCCACCGATCGGGGTCTTCCCGATCGGCCAGCTGTCATGACAGGCAGCTAGTGAAGAAGGATACCGGGCGACCCGCCGTTCTCCGAATTCAACACATTGCTACGGCTATTGCAACATGGCGATCCCATCCGATCTCGCTCACTACCTGGCCACACCGACGGATCGAACCGTTCCGCAACCCCACACCGCCGCTACCAGCTGCCTTCCACCGGCGGTGATCCCGCGATCGGTCTACCCGGAATTGCCGGGATCGTCGGCCTGGGAGCAGTCATCACCACGACAGTCACGGCCACCCATAAGTCGCGCCGCTGACGCATGACGACGCATCTCTCTTACCGATCAGTAAGAGGGAGATGTTTTTGTGGGGATTGTTATGAAGTGCGCCGGGGTGGAACATAGCCTCTGTTAAGGAGGAAGTGCGGCGCAGACGCTGACACCCGTTTCGCGAGGTTAGCTTCAGCGACCTCGTGGCGGACCAGGAATAAGAATCTCCCCACCCGCGCGCCAAGCATGCAGCCCAGAGGCGAGAAAGTCGCAGTTGTAGCCCTTTTCCCGCACCGGAGCTACCAGATGACCGGACCGAAACCCCGTGTCACACACCAGGATGAAATGGGGGTTGGGTTCAGCCAGCGGGTCATCGCCATACACAGCGGTGAAGGGGTCAGCGAGCAACTCCTTAGGACTAACGAGCCGGGCCCCGGGCGCATGCCCGGCTTCATACTCACGAGCTGTCCGCACATCAACGAGTACCGCACCCTTAGCGAGAGCGTTCAGGACGTCCGGGAGATCAAGGCCGCCCTCGGCCATCCCATGATTCATCAGCAGGTCACGCAATCCCATGGCTGCACAGTTTAGGGAACCCTGCCGATCGGTGATTCACACCCCGTCCAACTCATCCGATGGCGAAAATTCCCGACACGGCGCAGCCTGGGGAACGGTGGTGCCCATCCCCCAGGCCAGCTGACAAAAATGGTCACTCCCGCCCGACTTCGTCAAACATCGTCGGGCTGGAATATGTCAGGCGCTGATGCCAGCAAGCACCTCGCGAACCTCCTGAGGAGTAGAGGCGGCCAGGAGCTGGTTACGGAAATCAGCCTTGACTAGGGAACGCGCCAACGAAGCGAGAATCCGCAAGTGTTCATTACCAGCGGCAGCCTCGGGAACAGCGATGAGGAAGACCAGGCTGGCCAAAGAACCGTCCGGGGCTCCCCACCTCACACCCTCGTCACTACGGGCAAAAGCCAGTGCCGGGCGGTCGACACCGTCGCACTTACCGTGCGGGATAGCGATGCCGTCGCCGAGTCCTGTGGTGCCTGCCTCCTCACGGGCGCGGACCGCTTTGATAAGCACGTCGCGGTCAAGCAAGGCGCCACTAGCATCGACGAGATCGACCATCCTCTCGATAGCGTCGTCCTTGTCTCCTGAGCTGAGGGATAGATCGATAGATCTCTCGTCAAGCAGATCTGCGATGGTAGCCATGTCATAACTCCTTTCGAGGTGACTCACGCGGTGACAGCGCGATCCTTCTTGCGGGCGGTAATTCTCTTGAGGGCCAGGGACATGAAAGCCGTCACCAAAGCGCCAATGAGGATCGCCGTAAAGAACCCAAGCAGAGGCTTGCACGCTCCGAGAACACCGACAATCGGACCGCCATGCATGACGACGTCATGAACGCCAAACATGCCAGCCAGCACAGCGGCAACGGCTCCACCCACCATGTTCGACGGGATCACGCGGGCTGGGTCAGCCGCGGCAAAGGGGATCGCACCTTCGGTGATGCCAAACAAGCCCATAAAGAGGGCAGCAATACCGGCGTCACGCTCTTGCTTGGTGAACAGACGACGATCGATGAGAGTGGCCAGGCCCATGCCGAGCGGGGCAACCGGGATGGCAGCCGCGGCCAGTCCCATGACCTTGCCCTGATCAACGGCAATCATGCCCCCGGCGAAGAGGAAGGCGACCTTATTGACTGGACCGCCCATATCGAAGCTGACCATGAGGCCAATGATGATAGCGAGGACGGTTATCGACGACGTTGTCATGCTGGCCAGGAAGTGGGTTAACCCGTTAAACAGGGCAGCTAGCGGACGGCCGAGCACATAGACGTACAGCAGCGAGACGATCGCAGTGCCGAAAATCGGGACGATCAGGATCGGCACGATCGGCTTGACGTACTCGTGCCACGGGATCTTCCTCATCCACTTGGCGACGTAGCCAGCGATGAAGCCGATAACGATGGCACCGATAAATCCGGTATTGAGGCCGGTCTTTGTGCCACCGGGGCCTGTTGTTGTCAGGTAGGGAAACTGTGCGCCGCTATTGGCGATGAAACCGGAGACCATACCGACGACAAGACCAGGACGGTCAGCAATGGCCTGGGCGATGAAACCGGCGAGTATCGGGATCATGAGGGAGAAGGCCAACGTGCCAACTTGCAGGATAGTCTGCCAGAAACTGTCCTCAGGAACGGCGACGCCACCAGCAGTGGGTTTACCACCGATGCCCAAAGCCAGAGCAATCATGATGCCGCCGCAGACCACAAACGGGATCATGTGGGACACGCCAGCCATGAGGGCGGTGTACAAGGTGTGACCAACGGACTCCTTGCCATCCTTACTGGCCGAGGTAGTTCCCGTTTCGGCGGCTGGCTCGTCGGAAGGTTCGGCAGCCCCAGCGCCCCCACGGGTCGGAGCGGTTAAGGCCTGTTCCAAAAGCTCGGCTGGGCGTGAAATACCGTCCTGAACGCCGGTTACCAGGACCCGCTTGCCGTCGAAGCGGGACAGATCGACCTCAGTGTCGGCGGCAACAACCACAGCATCAGCCTCGCGAATGTCATCAGCTGTGAGCTCATTCTCAACACCAATCGATCCCTGGGTCTCAACCTTGATCTGGTTACCGGTCTCCTTGGCGGTTTCCTCCAGCTTCTCGGCAGCCATGTAGGTGTGGGCAATACCGGTCGGACATGCTGTGATTCCGACGTATTTCTTCATCGTTCTCCTTGTTGAGGGGACGCGCTCGCCCGGCTGCCAGCGAGCGCTGGAATGGTTGCTGCCGACCTCCATGGCCGGCGTAGCCCCACCGGCACCGAGCCATCACACGGCGACGTGGGCGCCCGGAAAGCCACCTTGTTCAGCGGGGTCGGCACTCATCAAGATTCTACTACTGGCCTTGTCACCGGGGCCCATGACCTGGCGACGAAAAACCCCGGCCCAGGCGAGGGTGGAGCACGGTAGTGCTGCGACCGCCCTCGTGCTGACAAAAATTGACACGCTCCACGGGTACCACCCAGCAGATGGATCCGATCGTGGTGCACCGCACCGACGCACTGCGCCAACGGAACAACGCCGAGCGAACCCGCCCGCGCCCCCGAATCAGTGCTTGGAGTCTCTTTTACCAGCCCTTCGTCGGGCCGCAAGCCGCGCGTACATCTCTTCAACGATCTCGGTGAATCTCTTCTCCACCTCACGTCGGCGTACCTTGAGGGTTGGAGTGAGCAGTCCGTTGTCTGTGGTGAACTCGTCCCACAACACTCGCAGATCACGAATCTGCTCTTGATGAGGCAATTTCTCGGTGATCTCGGCCACCCGGCGACGAATTTCCTCCGCTAGCTCCTCGGAACGCAGCATTTCCGGGCCCGTCATTGAGGTGATATGCAACCTCTCGGCCAACTCTTCTACCTGAGGCAGCGACGGCTTAACGAGCAGAGTCAGGCACGGACGGTTATCGCCCAGCAGCACCGCGTGTTCGAAGAGGGGGTCCTTCATGAGCGAATTCTCGATCGGCTGAGGCGAAATATTCTTGCCGTTAAGGGTGACGATGATGTCTTTGAGGCGATCGGTAATGACGAGAAAACCATCTTCGTCGATGTGCCCAATATCCCCAGTGTGCAACCAGCCATCTTCGATTGCTGCGGCAGTGGCCTCAGGGGCCTTCCAATATCCTTTCATGACGTTGGGACCACGGTAGAGAATCTCCCCGTCCTCAGTCGTTGTCATCTGACTACCCACTAGCGGCCTGCCAGCAGTGCCGAACTTGTATCCGCCTGGAGAGTTGAAGCTCACCAGCGGGGAGGCCTCTGTCAGCCCGTATCCCTGGCACACCAACAGCCCGCAGGCGGCGAAGAACTCTTCGACCTCTTTGCGCAGTGGAGCTCCGCCGGCCGCAAGCACAGTCTTGGGTCCACCGATGGCGTCACGGATGGCCTTGAGGACGAGACGATCGGCAACCCCATGACGCGCTCGCAAAGATACGCTGGGGCGCCGTCCCTCCTGCTCGGCTTGCCACCACTCGCGGCCAATCCGTATTGACCACTCAAAGATTTTGAGCTTGGCCGGAGAATCAGAAACCTTCTCACGGGCCACGCTCATGACTTGTTCGTACAGTTTCGGCACTGAGACGAAAAGGGTTGGGCGGACCTCAGCCAACATTGCCGAGATCGTTTTCGGGTTGGGCACGAAGGTATTGAGGCAACCATGTCGAATCACCGCCATCGACCATCCCCACTCCAGGGCGTGCGAGAGCGGCAGGAAGCTCAGCGAGTGATCAGCTGGGGTGACGTCGAAGAAGGCGTCAAGTGCCTGCAGCTCAGCCAACGCGGCCCGATGGCTGATCATGACCCCCTTGGGCTCACCCGTGGTTCCCGAGGTGTAAATCAACGCGGCAACATCGTCGGGGCATGACTGCCCCATGCGCTCCTCGACGACCGTCTGTATCTCCTCCGAAACCCCAGCCTGACGCACCTGTTCCAGGGACAGCACCGTCAAACCGTCATGATCACCAACCTGATCTGCCGGATTTATCAGGATCACCGTCTCAAGGCCGGGCATCTGATCGCGGGCCTCGAGAATACGGTCGAGCTCCTTGGGACCAGCCGTGATGATGACACGCACCCCAGCATCAGTGACGATGTGAACAATCTGATCAGGGGTCGACGTCGGGTAAATCGGCACCGGGATCACGCCAATCGTCATGCCCGCGAGATCAGCCTCGATCCACTCCGGGCAATTACCGGCGAACAGAGAAATACGATCCCCGCGCTGCAGGCCATCCTCGGTGAGCAGCCCGGGAGTGACAAAGGCCCGGGCGAGCCCGGCTACGCGACGCCCAGTCTCCGCATAGGTGCGGATAATCCACTGACCGCCCTGACGAACCCGAGTCGCGGGACGGAACCCGTGGTTGGCAACCGTGGCGCGGAACATGTGGGCGAGGTGGCTCTCAATGAAGTTCTCCCCCGGTACAGGTTTACCGAGAAGCTCCCCGGCCGGGTCAAGTTCAGCTCTACCGGGCTGATGTGTGCTCGCTGCCATGACCATTCTCCCTTACCGGTATCGACCTAACCCCCCATCGTAATGTGCTGCGATCACCCCGCGCAGGCGCCGGTCACAAGCGCTCACGCAGCCAGGCGATGTCGCGGGCCTGACCCTCAGCCTCCCCTGGGGTCTCGACGACGACCGGGGCCTCCGCAGCACGGATGACATCGACGAGGGTATCGGCCTCGCACTGACCTTCCCCCAGGTTGGCGTGGCGATCCCGCCCCGACCCGACAGCGCCCTGAGAATCATTAGCGTGCACCAGGTTGATCCGACCCGTAATGCCACGCACATCGTCGACCAGACTCGCCATGTCGAGACCGGCCGCGAAAGCGTGGCAGGTATCCAGACAGAACCCGACGTTCTCGTGCCCTGACGCGGCACCGATGGCCTCCCACGTACCCGACAACCTCTCCAGGAACCGCGCCATCGCATTGTCCCCACCGGCGGTGTTTTCGACAAATAGCGGCACCGACATTTCAAGGCCGTCAATAGCCTTGCGCCAGTTGTCCTGACCTTTCTCAATCGGCTCCCCGGCACGCACGTGGCCACCATGGACGACAACCCCCATCGCCCCAACTTCAGCAGCGGCATCAAGGGTCTGTTGCAACAGTTTGCGACTAGGAATGCGGATACGGTTATTGAGGGAAGCGACGTTGATAACGAAAGCAGAGTGCACAACCAGCGTCAGCCCAGCCTCCCCAGCGGCCTCCCGCAGCGCCAGCGAGCCGCCGGGAAAGTCACACACCGGCTTCTTCCAAGACTTCGGATCGCCCAGGCTGATCTGAGCGATGTCGGCTCCACGTGCTGCCGCCTGCGCTACGGCGTCAGCGGTGTCAACATGACCGCCAATGATCCACTTCGTCATGTCGATACTGTGCCATGAGGTAGCGACTGTCCGACGTTCGTTATGACGGAACGCTGACGAAAGTCGCTGCGATGATGGTGACCATCCCCGCAGTGCCGTAGATTGGACGGTATGGCAACGAGCATGGTCACGGGCGGAACATCAGGCATCGGCCGCGAATTCGTCACCCAACTGGCTGCCCGCGGCGACGACATCGTCATCGTCGCCCGCGATACCGAGCGCATGGCCGCGATCAAGGCGGACGTTGAGGCCCGTTACGGGGTTTCCGTCGAGACCATTGCAGCAGACCTATCGCGCCGCGAGGACGTCGACCAGATCACCACTCGGGTGGAGGACCCCAACCACCCCGTCGATCTATTGGTCAACAACGCCGGGTTCGCAGTGCACGCCAAGATCCTCGACCCTGAGGCCCTTGAACTACACGACCGCGCCGTCGAGGTCATGATGCGGGCAGTCCTGGTGCTCTCAGCAGCAGCAGGACGGGCAATGAAGGCCCGCGGACATGGGGCCATCCTCAACCTTTCCTCGTCAAGCGCTTGGATCAACACTGGCAATTACTCCGCCATCAAAGCGTGGGTACTCACCTTCACCGAGGGCCTGTCCAACGAGCTGGCCGGCACCGGCGTCAAGGCCATGGCGCTGTGCCCGGGATGGGTACACACCGAATTCCACTCACGCGCCAACGTCACCGCCAACCATCTGCCGGACTTTTTCTGGATCGACGCCGAAGTCCTGGTACGCGAGGCTCTCAACGACCTTGACCATGACAAGGTAGTATCCATTCCTACCCCGCTCTGGAAGTTCTTCATCGCAGTGGCCACACATACCCCACGTTCCGCTATGAGATTCCTGTCACGAACTCTGTCCTCGTCTCGAGACAAGGACGACCACCCTCGACACACTCCGGGAGGCGAGGCCTGAGATGGCCAGCGTCAAACCCACTAAGGACCGGGGCCGGTACACCAATGATCTGTCCGCCGCGACGCGGCAGGCAGCGAACATGCTTCTGCTGCGTCCTTTGGTGTGGAAAGTCGTCAAAGTGAGCGTCCACGGAGCCGACAACCTCGACGGGCTCGACGGTGCCTACGTCGCCGTCGCTAACCATTCCTCCCACCTCGACGCGCCGCTCGTTTTTGGGGCCCTTCCCAAGCGGCTGTCAAAGTACCTAGCTACCGGGGCCGCTGCTGACTATTTCTTCACCGCCTGGTGGAAGGCCATCGCTCCGGTGCTCTTCTTCAACGCGTTCCCGGTCGACCGAGGCAAAGGCAAAAGTAAGCAAGGTGCCCGTAGTCCCCGTTCCCACCGCGGTATGGCTGGGTCACTGCTGACAGATGGCGTCCCCCTGCTGATCTTTCCGGAGGGCACCCGGTCTCGCACCGGTGCAATGGGCACCTTCAAACCTGGGGCTGCCGCATTGGCTATTTCACGTGGGGTTCCGGTTATCCCGATTGCTTTAGTAGGAGCATGGGCGGCTATGCCGTCCGAGCAAGCCGGGTTACCAAAAGGACGCCCATCGGTCCACGTGGCTATTGGACACCCTATGGACCCTGTTCCCGGCGAGATCGCCCACCAATTCTCCGAACGGATTCGTCGCCAGGTCATTGAGTTGCACGACCAAACCGCCCGCGCCTACGGCATGCCAACCCTTGACGAATACGGACGCCACCGCGCGCTAAGCCAGGCCTCCGAGAGCGGCGACACCGCATCCACCAACCACTCGACGTGCACAAGCAAGGAGCCGGCTGAGCCACCTCGGCCAAACGGAGGTCAATAATGGATCGCCCGGTCAATATCAGGGAGGTCGAGGCCTGCCGGGTCATTTCGATGACCCGGGTGGTGTCCATTGATGAGCTCGGCCCCTTCATGGACGAAGCCTTTGGGATTCTTGAGCGCCTTGCCCCAGGTGATCCCACCCTCGGCAAAGCCTCCCCGTTTGTCATTTACCACGATGGTCTCACTGCCGAACATGACGGAACCGTCGAGGTATGCCAGCCGATCCGAGGCACTATCGATGACGCTGTGCTCCCCCTTGACGTCGCTGTCCGCACCGTTGAGGCCCATCGGGAAGCGTGGGTCACCGTTACCAAAGCCGAACTGGAATACCCCGACATCGATGAAATCTACGATGCCTTTGACGCCTGGCTTGAAGAAGCTGGGCTAGTGCGCAGCGCCGCACCACGCGAGGCCTACTGGGCCGACTGGGACACCACCGGCATGGAGGAACCGGTCTGCGACGTGTGCTTTCCCATCGAATGAGGCGTCTCTTTGGTGCGAACGACTCAGGGCTGCCGCAGCAGCACACCAAGCGCCGTCAAACAGGCTGTAATCAGCTGTAGCGGACGGTCACCAGACCCTGTCCGGGAGCGATAGCGTTCATCGCGGCCGTTGAAAGATCAAGGCACCGTCCGCCGACGTAAGGACCGCGATCGTTAATGCGCACAGTCACAGTACGACCATTGCTGACGTTCGTGACGCGGATAGTCGATCCAAGCGGAAGGGTCTTCGACGCAGCAGTGAAGGCTGACGGGTCGAAGGTCTCACCGGAAGCAGTAGGGCCACCAGCAGTACCGTCACCCTCACCGTAGGTAGATGCCAAACAGGTAGTACCACTGGTCACCGGATCGGACGACTGAGATGCTGTCGAACGGTGCGAGGCGGAGGACGAACGCGTCGAAGGAGAACTCGACGACGCAGTCTTAGTGCCAACCTTGACGACCTGGGTCACAGGGGCGTTGACGACCTTGCTGGAAACCTTCTTCTCGGACACCTTCTTGCCGTCCTTAAAGACGACGGTCCAGGTTTCCTCGTTGATGCCGTTGACACCCTTAGTGATGACCTTGATCTCGCCCTTGGGCAGGCTGGAGTCCTCGACCTTCTTGGTGGAGAAGGGCACGGCGACACGACGCTTCTGAGACTTCTGGTCAACCATCGTCAGGGTAATCTTCATGCCATCGGACAGTGGCGTACCCAGACCCGGGTTAACGGCATCGCTCGAATCAACCTCGACCTTCGCCGCCTTGAGGGCGTCAGCAACGGTTCCAACCGCGGTAATCTTCTGAGTTTTGCCACCGATGGTGACCGTGACATCCTTAGCCGTCTGCATCGAGAAGGACAGCCCGGCACGCGAAATATCCAGTGAACGCGACACCGACACGAGGTTGTCAGGATCTGACTGGTTCAGCTGAGCCAAAACCTCGGCCACGTTCTTAGCCGTGGTCCAACGGACCACCTTCTTACCGTCAATAGTGACCACGACACGGCGACCGTAGTTAACGGTGATGACCTGGCCACCGTGAATCTCAGAATCCAGCGAGGGTTGCACATCGTCGTGCGGGCCAACTGTAATCCCCTGCTGGGCGAGAGCTTGCTTGACCGTGCCTGGCTTAACCTTGGCCTGCTGGGAGACTCCGTCCACGGAGAAGGTCACGGTATCTCGATCAAGTGCCTGGACCATCGTCAGGCCGCCAGCCGAGGTAAGGCTGAGGGCCCCGGCAATCGCGGAAGCTACAACTTTCGACATTCGACCATTTCAGTATCGGGGGCTCGAGGGCCCGGTACGGAGATCGGCGTCAGCCACACTGGCACGCGCCAACGTACCTCCGGTGGAAGGCACGGGCAACACCATAGAGCAGATCATCCGGAGAATCCAAAGATTTGCTGAGAAACTTAAGATTCGCTCGTTTTGAACGCATGCTCGGCGCGGATCACATCGACGTCGCCGAGGCCCCAGACTTCGTGGAAACCGTGCTATAAAGCCATTCTCCTGACGAGACCCCGGCGGTGGACCCATCCCAGGTTCTCAGTTTGAATCGCTCATCCCAGGATGCCAACGCACCAGCCTCATCGAGTTCGTGACAACGAAGATCGAGCTAAAGGCCATTGCCGCAGCCGCGATAACCGGGCTCAACAAGCCCACGGCGGCGACCGGAATAGCAATCACGTTATAAGCGAAGGCCCAGAACAAGTTCTGGCGAATCGTGCGATCCGTGGCGTGAGCAAGAGACAGGGCGTCAACCGCCAAACGCGGATCACCTCGGGTACAGATGATGTCGCTGGCAGCAATAGCGACATCGGCGCCAGTTCCCATAGCGATGCTCAAATCTGCCGTTTGGAGGGCAGCAGCGTCATTGACCCCATCCCCCATCATCGCGACGCGGGAGCCGTCCGAACGCAGCCGAGTGACAACGTCGACCTTGTCCGCGGGCATGACCTCACTCATGACCTCGTCAATGCCCAATTCTGACGCCACGTGAGCTGCAGCGCCGGAATTATCACCCGTCACCAGCACCGGGCGCACGCCAGCTTGAACCATCCGCTTCACCGCAACGACAGCTTCCAGCTTGATCTCGTCGCTCACCGCGATGGCACCGAGAATGTCGTCGCCTCGCCCCACCACAAGCACCGTACGGCCCTCAGCCTGGGCTCGCTCGACATTTTTCGACAACGTGTCAGGGACGGCGTCAAAAAGCGACACCCGCCCAGCCTTGGCCGGCAACCCGTTCACAGTCCCACTGACCCCAAGGCCAGGCAGAGCCCGAAAGTCCTCGGCGGGGGCCACACCTGGGCACGCCTCAACGATGGCCCGCGAAATCGGGTGCTCCGACCCCACTTCAAGCGCTGCTGTAACAGCAAGTGCAGGTGGGTTGTCAGAAATGTTCACCACACGTCCAGATTCATCCCACACCGCGACTACGGCCATCCGGCCAGTGGTGAGGGTGCCGGTCTTATCCATCGCCATAACGTCGATACCGCGGGCCCTTTCCAGGGACCCCGCACCTTTAATAACGATTCCCAACCTGGCACCGCGACCCGTGCCAGCAAGCAGGGCCATGGGGGTCGCCAAGCCCAGGGCACAGGGGCACGCAATGATGAGAACCGCCACCCCAGCGGTGAAAGCCGCCGTGACCCCCTGACCCAATACAGCCCACACAATCATCGTCAGGGCCGAGATGATCAAAACTGTCGGCACAAAAATCGACGAGACTTTGTCGGCGAGATCCTGGGTCTTAGAGCGACTGGTTTGAGCAGCCTCAACAAGGGTGGCGATGCGAGACAGCTCGGTATCTGAACCAACGGCGGTTGCCTCCACAACAAGCCGTCCAGAGGTGTTAACGGTGGCGCCGATCACCTCGTCACCGACCGCCACCTCGACCGGCAATGACTCCCCGGTAACAAGAGACGCGTCGATCGCTGAGCTTCCCTCAGCAACCCGACCATCGGTGGCGACCTTCTCCCCCGGCCGCACTACGAAGTGATCCCCCACCGTGAGGGCCTCGATCGGGACGGTGATCTCCTGCCCGTCACGGATCATCCGCACCGACTTGGCGCCCATCCGTAGCAACGCTTGCAAGGCCGATCCGGCCTCAGCGCGGTTACGGGCCTCAATCCACCGCCCAATGAGGATAAAGGTAATAACGCCGACTGATGCCTCCAGATATAGGGCAGAGGAAGGATCAGTGCGCTCCAGGGCCCATGTCATGCGGTGGCGCATACCGACATGTCCAGCACTGCCCCACATCAGCGCCCAGACAGACCACCCCAACGAGACCAAAGAGCCGAGGCTAATGAGAGTGTCCATTGAGGTTGCGCCATGCCGCAGGTTCGTCCAGGCGGCGCGATGGAAACCCTCCCCGCACCAAAAGACGACCGGGAGGCTAAGAGCCAGCGCCAGCCACTGCCATCCGTCAAACTGCAGGGCTGGAATCATCGAGAGCAGCATGACCGGCACCGCGAGAATGATGGCAACGATCAGTCTGGCGCGAATTTTCGCCGCGTGGTCCTCGGGTGGTGCGGCCGGCGTGGGGACACTAGCCCCGTAGCCAGCAGCCTCGACCACCCCGATGAGATCGTCGACCTCAATAGGCTTGGTGGTGAGGACATGGGCCTTGCTAGTCGCGTAGTTGACGGTGGCCTGGGCCCCATCAACCTTGTTGAGCTTCTTGGCGATGCGGGCGGCGCACGATGCGCAACTCATACCTGTGATGTCGAGGTTGATGGAGGTAGGTTCCGTCGCGTCCTTCAGCTCAGACTGCGCGTCGGGGTGAGTCGGGGTAGACATGTGTTTCCTTCGTGGACGACCCACCGGAATCCGGGATGTCGGGGGTTACCGGCTCTCTTACCGGCAGCCCCAGCGATCCAGGAGGCCGGTGGGTTGTAGGGAAAGTCAACGTCGGGGGTCGGGGTCTGACGGCGTCATGCGGTCCGAACCCGGGGCCCGACGTCAAGATCTCAACGGAGACTAATGGCTCAGGCTTGGTGACCGCCGCAGCCGCAGCCGCCTTTACTAGCGTGCTCGGCATGCTTAGCAGCAGCCTCCTCGGAGTGCTGGTGTCCGCCGCAGCCGCAACCCGATCCTTCAGCTTTCTTCCCGGCGTGGCCATGACCTCCACAGCCGCACTGACCACCGGGGTGACCGGCAGTATCAAGAGATGAGGCTTCGGCAACGGTGTACTCTCCGGCCTCATCAACGGCATCGGCGACCTTGCCAAAGGGGATCTCTTCAGCCGAGTCGATCGTCATTGAGCCTGATTCGAGGGAGACAGTGACGTTGTCGACGCCGTCAAGGGCCGAGACCTCTTCGGTGATCGCCTTGACGCAGTGCTCGCAGGTCATCCCATTGATGGTGTAGGTCTTGTGCATTGTTCCTCCAAGTGTGCTTGCCATCAGGCTTTGACGAGGCGGGCAATGGCCTGGTTAGCCTCGGCGATTTTATCCTCGGCCTCCTGCCCACCAGCTTGTGCCGCACGAGCAACGCAGTGGCTCATGTGCTCAGCGAGCAGTTCCAAGGAAACGGATTTGAGTGCTGAGGTGACTGCTGAGACCTGAGTCAAAATACCAATGCAGTACTTCTCCTCATCAACCATCCGCTCCAGGCCGCGCACCTGCCCTTCGATCCGCTTGAGACGGCGCAGGTGCATGTCCTTATGCCCGAGGTATCCATGCTGGGGGTGGTTACAACCACATGCCCCGCAGGTTTCCCCAGGCGCCGAAGATTCGACGTCATGATCCCCCGCGACATGGTCACCGCCAGGGGCACAACAGCCGTCACCCGAGTTGGTCATGCATCCTCCTCTGCACCAGAGAGTACCCCGAGGGGGTATCTCAGACAAGGGCGCAATCTCCCGGTGACCTCACGTCACACTCGCCGGGCCTGCCGATGGTTTGACGGACCATCTAACCCGCTCCGGAGGCCACCATCCATATCCACAGCCCCTGTGGATAACGTGTCGCTAGATGGCACTCACGTCGCATTCAAACCCTACTTGTACACATCCCAGCCGAACACCGTCTCCCCCGCGACACGCCGAAAATTTTCGTCCAATAACTCACACAGCGACTATAACCCCTAGTCAAAGGGTAGTTACTAGATAGTATTCCACGGCATATCCCCCGATCCACCGAGTTATCCACACGTTATCCCCAGGCGGTCCACATCCATCCAGGCATTACCCACAAGACCTGTGGATAACTCTTATCCGGGAGTACTTAAAAACGTGGCACACTAGCCCCCTGTCAGCCGTGAAGGAGCCGCCATGTCCAGCGCACCCGCCGAGCCGGGCCCGTCCTTGGACCGTAACCCTCCCCAGGACATTGACGCCGAAAAGTCCGTACTAGGTGCCATGTTGTCTTCCAAAGACGCCATCGCCGACGTCGTCGAAGAGATCAAGGGCGTCGATTTCTACCGCCCTGGACACGAGCTCATCTTCAACACCATCACCGATCTATACGGTCGCGGCGACCCTGCCGACACCGTCACCACCGCCGATGAACTAGATCGCCGCGGCGAACTCGAGCGAGCCGGCGGACGCCTGTACCTCGCAGAATTGCTAACCAATGTCACCGTCACCGCGAACGCGGCATACTACGCCAAGATTGTCGCCGAGAAAGCCGTTCTTCGTCGCCTCGTCGAAGCGTCAATCCGCATCGCTCAGATGGGCTACCAGGGACAAGGAGAGGTCGCCGACATCGTCGACGCCGCCCAGCAGACCCTCTACGACGTCTCCACCCGCAAAACCAGTGAGGAATACCACCCACTCTCGGAATTATTCGAGAGCACCTTTGACGAGCTTGAGGCCATTGAGGCTCGCGGCGACGCCATGGCCGGCATTCCTACTGGGTTCACCGACCTTGATGAGCTCACCAACGGGTTCATGCCCGGCCAGATGATCATCGTCGCCGCCCGTCCGGCCATGGGAAAATCCACTCTGGCCCTCGACTTTGCCCGCGCCGCCGCGATCAAGAACCATCTCGCAGCTGCAATCTTCAGCCTCGAGATGGGGCGCAACGAGATCGTCATGAGATTGCTATCTGCCGAGGCAGGGATCGAGCTGTCCCGGATGCGTGCGGGGCGCCTGTCCGAAGAGGATTGGCAGCGCATGGTCGACAAAACAACACAGATCTCGTCAGCACCGTTGTTCATCGATGACTCCCCTAACCTGACGATGATGGAAATCCGCGCCAAAGCAAGGCGGATGAAGCAAAAATTCGACCTCAAGCTCGTCATCATCGATTACATGCAGCTCATGACCTCCGGCAAAAAGGTGGAGTCGCGTCAGCTCGAAGTCTCGGAGTTTTCTCGCCAGATCAAACTGTTGGCTAAGGAGCTCGAGATCCCTGTCGTGGCCCTTTCCCAGCTCAACCGTGGCCCCGAGCAGCGCACCGACAAGAAACCCATGATGAGTGACCTGCGCGAGTCCGGGTCACTCGAGCAGGACGCTGACGTCGTCATCCTGTTGCACCGAGAGGACGTTTACGACAAAGAGTCCCCGCGCGCCGGCGAGGCCGATATCATCGTCGCCAAGCACCGCAACGGGCCGACACGGACCGTGCCAGTGGTGTTCCAAGGCCACTACTCGCGTTTCGTCGACATGCAGCGCTAACAGCGGTACCCAAGCAACCCGGTCGGCACTACCGTGGGGTCATGGAAAGCATGCACGCCGTCGCCATCACCGGGCCCCTGCCGGTCTCCGATCCCGAATGTTTCGTTGACGTTGACCTGCCAATACCGGAGCCGGGCCCGCACGACCTGCTCGTTGAGGTCCAAGCCGTCTCGGTCAACCCCATCGACATCAAGCTGCGTAAGGAGGCTGGAACGCTCTCGCATCCCCGCGTGCTGGGGTTTGACGCTGCATCCGTCGTGCGCGCAGCCGGATCGGAGGTCAACGGTTTCAGCGTCGGTGACGAGGTGTGGCATTCCGGAAACCGCGATCGTCCCGGCACCTACTCGCAATTCACCCTGGTTGACTCGCGGATCGTTTCGAAACGCCCGCCATCGTTATCTATCGCCGAGGCCGCATCCCTGCCACTCACTGCTCTGACATCATGGGAAGCCCTCATCGACCACATCCGTCTGGGTACCCCCGAAGAACGCAGTAACAAAGCCTTCCTCATGATCGGCGGCGCTGGTGGCGTCGGGTCGGCAGCCATCCAACTAGCTCGTGCTATTACCAGCGGGCCGGTCGTTGCGACCTCCTCGCGCCCAGAGAGTGCACAGTGGTGTCAGGATATGGGAGCCACCGGAATCATTAACCATCGTGAACCGCTCGCCCCGCAGGTCAACGACTTCGGCATCACCGGGTTCGACGGCATTCTCTCAGCTTATACGCCACCAGCATCGACTTTGGCTGAGATCATCGCACCGTTCGGACATCTGGTCATGATCGACGGAACCGACTCATTCGATCTCATGGCCTTCAAGTCAAAGTCATTAACGGTGACCAGCGAGTCGATGTTCAGCCGTCCACAGTTCGCGACGCCCGACGTCGCCGAACAAGGCCGGGCACTGGCCAGCATCGCCGACCTCGTCGAGAAGAGGCAGATCCGTCCGACGATGACCCGCCATATCGAGGGTCTGACAGCCCAGCATGTGCGTGAAGCCACCGCAGCCGTCGAGTCCGGTGCCATGATCGGAAAAGTCGTCATTACGCTGTGATCCTTCGATAACACACTCGCCCTCGGCTTACCGGGCACCAGTACGTCTAGAAGATGGGCGGTTCGCGACACCTTAAGGCGACTGACGATCTCGACCCGAATCGGGGTTTACCCGGGCGTCCTAAGCCGCCCAGCTAGACTCGGGGCATGAAGCTGAACAGGGCAGAAAACGTCAACACCGCCGAGGTGGCCGGCCTCGGGCTCGTCGGAGGATGGCTCACTGCTCGCACTACCGGGGTCCGGCCACTGGGCGGAACCGTGCTCGCGGCTGCTGGCTGCTGGGCTGGCCGCACCTGGCTCGCTAAGAGCGGACCGACGATTGCTGGCCTGCTGGGCGCAACCTACCTGGCAGCTTTCGGAGCTTCTCACGGATTGGCAAAGAAGATCGGTGCTTGGCCAGCGGTCATCACCGTGACCGCCGCTACCTGCACTGCGTGCCACTTCCTGTGCGACACCAAGGCATGATCGACCTCTCGGCTCCCGCTATCGAGGTCGCCCCGCTCCTACTCGGGGCAACGATCTGGCGCGGCCCGGTGGGGATCCGTCTCACCGAAGTCGAGGCGTACATGGGACTCGACGACCCAGCATCCCATGCCTTTCGTGGGCCAACCCCGCGCGCCCGCGTGATGTTCAGGCCGCCTTCTCACATATACGTGTACTTGTCTTACGGCATGCATCGCTGCGTGAACCTCGTGTGTTCACCAGACGGGGAGGCATCTGCCGTGCTACTGCGTGGCGGGCAAGTCATAGCAGGCCACGATGATGCTCGTCGGCGTCGCGGGAACGTCGCCGAGAACCGCCTTGCCTGCGGACCAGGAAATATGGGGTCAGCTTTGGGTGCCAGTCTCGAAGAGTCTGGAAACCCGGTGAGCATCATCGGCAATGGTGCGATATCTGCCTTGGGCTGGCGCCTCGAACCCGCACCGGAGATTGCCGAATTCCGACAGGGCCCGCGAGTAGGGATCAGCCGCAACATTGACGCCCCTTGGCGGTGGTGGATTCCCCAGGACCCCACGGTCTCGGGCCCCCGAACATAAGCCACAACGGTCGCAAGGTCAGCACCCCCTGACCTGCCGTGCCCTCCCACCCCCCGGTGACAAAAAATCCCGACCTACAACAGGCCACATCACAGCAGTGATCGGACCCGCCTCGAACCGGCAATTTTTGACCAGCCACGGCAAGACGACCCTCGACGGCCGGCCGGCGACCCCAGCCGGAAGTTGCGCCCGACATCGCAGCAGCACGTGAAAGGGCCGGGGCCCGCCCCCACAGCAGGTCCCGGCCGACTCCGGATCGCAGGAGGTCCGGCGAAGCTGAACCCTCACGCCATCGAAGAGCGGTAAGGTCCAGCAGGTTTCGATCAGTCGAGCAGGTTGTTCGACAGCCCGAGCGAGTGGTGCAGCAGCCACACCGGATGCACGATCTTGACACCCGAGGACTTGGAAATCTGCCAACGGCACGTCTCGGTATCGCACACTCCAACGCCCTCGTTGTGATCCTGCATGTGCTTGAACACACCCGCACCGATCCTCTGAGCGACCTCATAGCGCTCGGCCTTCAGACCGTAGGTACCGGCGATGCCACAGCACGGCTCGTTAGACTCCAGCACCTTGACACCCGGGATGAGCTCCATGAGCTGAACCGCTGGGAATCCCATGCCCTGGCTCTTGACCTGGCAGGGCTGGTGATAGGGAACCGTGATGTCGATCGAACGGAATTGCGAAGTGTCGAGTTCACCATTGCGGTACTCGTCCATGAGGAACTCTGAAAAGTCCCGGGAACGCACCGACACATCGTGCAGCCGAGGATCGTCAACACCCATAATCTCGTGAGCCTCGTGCTTCATCATGCCGACACAGGAGCCGGACGAGGACACGACTGTCAGACCCTTGCCGAGGCTGATGATCTTGTCGCACAGGCTGAGGATGTCCTTGGTGGCACCCTCGAACAGACCGTTCGACTGCTTAGCCAGACCGCAACAGCCCTGCTTCGGGACGAGCACTTCATAGCCCAGGTGCTCAAGCACCTCGATAGATTTCTTGGAGGTCTCGGTCTCGAAGTAACCGCCGGCGCAGCCTTGGAAGAAGACGATCGGACCCTTGGTAGCTGGCTTGGCGGGCTTGTGATGGCGCATCCACTTGCTGAGAGTCTCCGTTTGAGCGGTCGGCATCGGGGCATCACGATGGACCTTGATGATCTTCTCGACGGCGATGCGGATCGGCTTCTGATTGAGGCCCCAGTTAGCCAGCGGGGCGATCGGGGACAGCACACGTCCTTCAAGAGTGGTCAGCGGAATGAGGCGGTCACGCAACGGAACACCATTCTGGTGCTTCATCTTCGCAGCGGCCTGTTCGTTGAGCTCCGCGATCTTCACCCCTTGCGGGCAGTGCAAGGTGCAGATGCCGCAGAAGTTGCACCACTCGAGGGAGTGGTCAACGGAAGCCCCGTCACGGTAGCGTTCGCCTTGCGGGCCGTTGTACTTCGGACCGGTGTAGAGCGGGGTGGCCTTGGCGACCGGGCACATCGTCTCGCAGATAGTGCATTTGACGCAGGCGTCGAGCGACTGGCGCGAGACCTCGTGTCCGGCGAATGTCTCCTCGATAACACCCATGATCAGTTCCTTTCCTTGGTCGCGGCGCCTGCCCCGACCGACGACAGGATGGCATCGGCAGCCTTGATGGCCGAGCCGAGGGCGATACCCTCACCCGACTTCTCCTGCCACCTGGTAGCACCGGCGATCACGCCGCCGGCGGCGTAGACATTGGAATGGACGGGCTTACCCTGGTAGGTGACGAGCATGGTCTCATCGACCTCAACACCGCACAGGAAGAGCGGCTGTGGGGAACCCCAGTAATCACCGTGGATGAGATCCTCCTCCTTGACGCCTTCCGGCATGGTGACCGGCAGGTCGAGGATGGTCTCATGCAGGTGGCCGTGAGAGTCAAGCTTGAGGGCCCCGGACTCGAAGCCACCGCCAGCGAGGACGACGGCGTCAGCCTTGATCTCCTTGCCGGCACCAGCGGTTCCGACGGTCACGGAGACAACCTTGCCGTCGGCCACCGTGCAGCCGGTGACTTTCGAACCAAGCACGTAGTCAACACGCTCGTTCTTAGCGGTCGCAACAAGCTTGTTGTTGAGGCGCATGCCGGGCACGCAGGGTGGCAGGGATGCGATCTCGAACACCTCGGCGCCGAGGATCTTCTTGAAGTCAGCGAGGACCTCGCTGTGGTTATCGATGCCGAGCACGGCCGGCAAGGCGACAATCTCACCGGGATTGACGAATCCCCTAAGCCCCTCAGCCAGCATTCGACGGGTACGAGCATCGTCGAGGGAGCGAGCGATCGCCAAGCCGGTGGCGTCGTACTCGCCCTCGCGGGGCTCAAAGTCGACCACGACAGCGCGGGCGGAGGCATGGCCACCGCCAGGCAGCGTTGTGCGGTTGATGTTCTGAGCGATGAGACCAGCGTGGAAGTCTTTGTACTGGGCTAACCCAATGACAACGACCTTGTCACCGTCCTTAAGATTGCCGTTGATCATCGACGGCGGGACTAGGGCCGTGGGACGAATCGCACCGACGGCGGTCGGCACGTTGATCGTGGCCTCCCCGTCACCAAGCAGGTAGGAGTCACCGACAACCTCGCGCAGGAAGTCGATGCCCTCCTTCACGGCTTCAACGCCGATCTTGGCGTAGGGATGCGCAGGGTGTTGGGACGCGAATTCTTGGACAGCCTGGTAGGGCTTCTCGACGCGATCCGGGGTGTAGCCGAGGATGTCGATAGTGCCCTGACCCAACTGCAGGCCGCCGACGCCCTTGGTGACGAGGGTCACCCGGGCGCCACCGCGGCGCAGGCGCAGGGCGGTGGTTAGGCCGGCGAGGCCGGATCCGATGACGACGACGTGCTGAGCGCCGAAACGGTCGGCAGTAACCGACTTAGTGGGAACGGTTGCGGTGCTCACAGCTCAACCTCCTGCTGCGGGGTGGGAAGGTGCTCAACGTCGAAGGTGCCCTGGAAGATCCAATCGTCAAGGGCGGTCTGCCGAACCTGCTCGCCGTAGAGAATCGGCCACAATCCGATCCACCGGTTCTTGAGGAACAGACGCAGCAGACCGGTGGCGCGCTCGGCGTCAATGGTGCCCTCCTCAACAGCAATTCCGGTAGCGCGCATCGAGCAGAAGCCACCCTGGCAGGGACCCATACCCAAACGCAGCTGGCGGCGCAGGTCGTCGAAGGTAGCGTCGGGCTGCTCGGCTAGCAGATCGGTGAACATCTTGCGGCTCATGAGCTCGCATTCGCAGATGACCTGGTTGTCAATCTTCTTCGATGACGGCACGGTTTTCGGGTCGCCACCGCGGACCAGACCAGTCCCGGCACGACGCTCTTCGTTCTCGCCCAGACGGTGGGTGATGAGGTAGTTCTTGCCGACGGTCGATCCGGGCACAGCCTCGTCTGCGGTACGGCAGGGACGGTCGTCGCCAAGTTGCTCACACATGACGTCGACAACGTTCTTGGCCATCAGACGATAGGTGGTGAGCTTGCCGCCGATGATGGAAACGATGCCGTTAACACCGTCGCGAGAACCGTGGTCGAGAACGCTCATACCGCGGGACATGTGGCGGGTATCGGTGGCAGAGACTCGCTTGTCTTTGAATAGCGGGCGGGCACCGGCCCAGGCATGTACGGCACGGGCATCGCGGAATCCGGGGACAAGGGCCTCGCCGGAATCGAGCATCTGCTGCACTTCGTTGCGAGGAATGGCCAGCCGCTCCGGATCGTCAGCTTTGACGTCGGTGGTGCCGATGATCGACACGGTGTGCACCGGCACTAGGATGTCGCCGTCAGCAGGGTAGATACAGCGGTTGACTACCGTGTTCACCAGGCGGTGGTTCATCGCGATCATGATGCCGCGGCCTGGCACAACGTCAACGTCATAGCAACCGACAAGCTCAGCAATGCGTCCCGCCCACGGGCCAGCAGTGTTAATAACGAACTTGCAGTCGATGCGGATCTGCTCGTCGTGCTTAAGGTCGTGGGCGACCACGGCGGTGATCTGGTCTCCCTCGCGAATGATCTCGGTGACGGCAGTGTAGGTCATGACTTTGGCGCCGTATTCGATGGCGGAGTGGGCGGCGCCCCACACCATCTGCCAGCCATCGACCGAACCGTCCTGAACGGCGAAGGCGCGCTTAATACCGGGGTTCAGACGAGGCTCGCGACGCAGGGCCTGCGCGGTGGAGATTTCCTCGAAGGGAACCTTGGACTTCTTGGCTCCCTCAACCCACTGATCAGAGAACTCCAAGTCATCTTCTGGGGTCACCACGAACAAGCCGCCGGTCTTCTCAACGGCGTCAGCGTGGATCCGGGTGACGATCTCATTTTCCTCAGCGCATTCCGTCGCCGATCCGGGGTCAGAGACGACGTATCGTCCACCAGAGTGGAGCAGGCCGTGGTAACGACCGGTGGTTCCTTGGCCGAGGTCGGCCTTGTCCAACAGGACGGCGCGGTATCCACGCATCGCGACGTCCCGCACGACGCCCGCACCGGTGGCACCGCCACCGATGACAACGACGTCTGCGTCCATGGTCCTCATTGAATGCTCCCTTCGAAACCATCCGGCGTGTGGGGGGTGGCTCAGGGATCTCGATGCCCCGCCACCGTTGCCAGGTACGTGACAAGGTTAGGGAAAGCGATGTGTAACAACCACCGAAAACGGCTTTCGTGCATGTTCGTGCACACCCCCTAGAACAGACGTGCAAACCGCGCTACAACGCGATTTCCGTGTCACAAGACCCCGTCTTCAACGCCATGATTTAGATAACTAATCGGTTGTTTAAATATAGAAAACAGGACTGCGGAAATAGCCACTTCCACACGCCTTGAGACAATTCTGACCGCGTCATTGCGTGCTTTCCTTCACGTCAAAGAACACAGCTGAGCCCGGCTCTCTGCGACGAAGTTCCGCCAACGAGAACCGGGCCTACCACATCAACGCTGTGAGCGAACGAATCACTCCACCGGGGTTTCAGCCGGCTTACCGTCAAGGACCTTGGCGATATTGCGAGCAGCCAGACGACTCATCGCTTCGCGGGTCGGCAGCGCAGCCGACCCAAGGTGGGGCAGCAGCACGACGTTCTCCATCGTCAGCAAGTCCGCAGTAATCGTCGGCTCCTCCTCGAAAACATCCAGACCTGCACCAGCAATCGCACCCGTTTTAAGAGCCTCCACCAGGGCAGCCTCGTCGACACAGGCGCCACGAGCGGTATTAACGAGGTAGGCGGTCTTCTTCATCGCAGCCAAGGCGTCAGCGTCGACGAGATGACGGGTCTCATCAGTGAGTGGACAGTGCAAGGAGACAACGTCGGAGGTTGCGAACAGTTCGTCGAGCTCGACGCGACGAGTGGGCTGGGTATTGAGATTGACGGCGTCAATCGCCGCGACATCCTTCTCATGGCGGGCGTTGTAGATGACATTCATGCCGAAGGCTGCTCCGCGTCGAGCCATAGCCTCACCGATCTGTCCCAGACCGACAATGCCGAGGGTAGCCCCCTGTAAACCAGCGCCGAGCATGAAGGTGTGATCGTAGCGCCAAGCCCTGCCTGCACGCACCTAACGTTCAGCCTCGCCAGTACGACGAGTGACCTCAAGAAGCAACGTGAAGGCAAGGTCAGCAGTGGCCTCGTGGAGGACGCCTGGGGTCGATGTGACGACAACCCCAGCCTGCTTAGCGGCGTCAAGGTCGATGTTATTAAAACCAGCGGCGCACTGACCGATGACCTTCAGGTTCTTGCCTTGACCAATCATCTCGGCGTCGAGGGGATCGGACAAGCTCGTCAGTATGGCATCAGCGGTAGCGATCTGGCGCGACAGTTCCTGGCGGTCCATGAAGTGGTCGCCACCTACGACCTCGTGACCGGGGAGCTCCTCGTTAACGACGGACATGAGCTGCGGTGCGGTGACAATAATGCGGGCCATAGCATCACTGTAGGTGACCGCGCCACCGACACACAGCACGTCGCCAAAACTAATGCAGTGTGCAACAATTCCGCTGTGCAGATATCGCGGGATGCAACGAACGGGCTGACCCCCGATCACACTGATGTTGAAATCGCTTTGCAAGCATCGTGGGCCCTCATTGACGTGGCAGCCCGCTCCCTGGCGGAACTTGCCGAAGATGTCAGCGCGCCGCAATACCGACTCCTCGTCCTCATCGACGCCGGAGTGACGCGCGGAGTCGATCTGGCTCGTGACCTTGAAGTCCACTCCTCAACCATCGCGCGCATGGTTGAGCGTCTCGTCGCCAAAGGGTTCATTGACCGTTCTCCCGATCCTGACGATCGTCGGGCCAATGTGCTCTCCCTGACGAAACGAGGGGCCACACTCGTGCAGAACGTCAATGAGCACCGTCGTCGTCAACTCGTCGACTTACTCAGCCACCTCGAGCCCGGCGAGATCGACACTGTCGTCACCGGATTCACCTTATTTACCCGCGCAGCCGAGGCCAGCGGACACGGCACCCCCAACCGCCCTTGCGCAGAGGATTCCAACCAGCAATGACCGAGACTGCCATCCACCCCGAGGCCCGGGCCGCATGGGCCAAACAACTCAGGCGCCTGCGCCGTGCCCTCGTCCCGCACCGTCCCAAGGCCTTCCGAGACTCCCTAAACCGTTGGCTGCTTATGGGCACAGTCATCGGTATCGTCTCTGGCGTCGGTGCCATTATCTTCTTCTTCTGTCTGAAAACCGGCACGCATTGGCTACTCGAGACGTTGGGCGGCTATACCCCACCCGGCACCTTGGGGGAGGGCGGCGGTGTCGCCGGCACCAGGCTCACCCGCCCCTGGGCCATCCCGCTCATCGTCGCCGGAGGCGCCCTGGTTTCGGGAACCTTGGTGTACTTCGTCGCGCCTACCGCCAAAGGCCATGGCACTGACAACGCCATTCATGCCGTCCATCACGACCCGACAGCTCTCAAGGGAAAAGTCGCAGCGGTCAAGATCATCGCATCCTCCCTCGTAATAGGTTCCGGCGGTTCGGGTGGACGTGAGGGCCCCACTGCCCAGATCAGCGCGACCGTCATCTCCTCACTGTGTAAGAAGCTCAAAATCGCCACCCCAGACGCCCGGATTGCCGTCTCAGCAGCCACTGCCTCAGGCATCGGTGCCATCTTCCGCGCCCCGCTGGGCGGTGCGTTACTAGGTGCGGAGCTGCTCTACCGCGACGACATGGAATCCGACGCGATCATGCCTTCCCTGGTGTCGTCGATCGTCGCCTTCGTGGTCTTCGGGTCGGTATACGGATTCGAGCCAATCTTCGGATCGCTCAGTGGAGTGCAATTCTCCCAGCCTTTGCAACTCATCTGGTTCGTCCTACTGGGCCTCACTGCTGGCCTCATGGGCAAGCTTTATGTTGAGGTCTTCTACAGCGGCACCACGCTTTTTGACCGTCTCGACAAGGTTCCTGGCTGGCTCGTCCCGGCTATCGGTGGTCTGGGAGTCGGGCTGCTTGGACTCCTCATACCGGCAGCACTGGGCACCGGTTACGGCTCAGTGCAACAAGAGATGTTCGCCAACAACCTCGTGCGGATGCCGCTGCTCATGGTGCTGGCAATCCCCTTCGCCAAGATCCTCTCGACGACCCTGTCCATCGGATCGGGCGGTTCCGGCGGCGTCTTCGGCCCTGGCATGGTCATCGGCGGAGCCACTGGCGCGGCACTGTGGCGCCTCCTCGAGGGGCTGCCAGGTATCCCATCCTCACCGATGAGTTTCGTCATTGTCGGCATGATCGCCTGCTTCGGTGCGGTTGCCCATGCCCCACTCGGCGTGCTGCTCATGGTTGGCGAGATGACCGGAAACCTGTCGATGCTCGCTCCTGGCATGATCGCCGTCGCCGTCGCTGGCCGAGTTGTCGGGGACACTTCGATCTACACCTCTCAGCTCAAGGATCGCCTGGAGGGCCGACGCGTCCATGCCATGGGGCGCGTCACGAAACTATCAGAGCCTAAATCTGACGACGAGGTAGCTAGCCCGAAGCCCGCTATCAAGAAGCCATCCGGAAAGAATGCTTCCCTCTCGAAGCCTGCTGCTGAGCCGCTTGCCAAACCGCAAGCCAAGCCCGCAACCGTTCCCTCCCCCCATCCGACCACGGCTCCCACCCCAGCCACTCACCAACGTGATACGCCTCGGATCGTCCCGGAAATTATTCGGGCCAAAGACCGTAAACACGAGCTGCTCGCTCGGTCCCCCAAACCCCCGAACGACCCGGGACCGTCATCCGCTTGAGTTCAGTCGGTCGTGGGATGGAAGGGGCTGCGTCCGGCGTGATGGGACCATCCCACTCCAATGACATAGAGGATGACGACGAGCGCCCCCGTTGACATCAGTTGAGCTCGTACGTCGGGGGAAAACATGCCCAGTACAACGATGCCAATCAGCAGGATCATTGCTGCCCAGTTCACCACCGGAAACCCTTTCAACCGCATCGGCAGCGGGGCGCCCTCCTTCTCAGCGCGGCGACGCAGCACGTAGTGAGAGCAGATGGTGAAGAAGTAGGTAACGATGATGGTTGAACCGACGATATTAAGCAGAGTACCGAGTACGGCGTCGCCCCATTCGAAAGTAGCCAGCACACAACAGAATCCAAAGGCGACGCTGGCCAGCACCGCAACCGTCGGCACCGAGCGTCCCCTGGTTCGCATGGCGACGCGAGGGGCCATGCCGCGTTCCGCTAAAGAGCCAAGCATCCGGGCAGCCCCATAAAGATTGGCATTGAGGGAACTCAGCAAGGCCAACACAATGACCAAGGTCATGACCTCGGAGGCTGCTGGGATACCGGCCCGGTTAAGGACGGCCACGAAGGGGGAAGCGCCGAGTTCGGGGTCGTCCCAAGGCACCGCGATAACCATGATGGCTACTGAACCCATGTAGAACACCAGGATTCGCCAAACGATGGTGCGCACAGCCCGGGAGACATTGTGGGCAGGGTCTTCGGTCTCGGCGGCCGCCACCGCCATGATCTCGATGCCACCGAAGCTGAAGGCGACCAAAAGCAGGGCTGTCGCCACCCCAGACCACCCATTGGGCAGGAATCCGCCGTGGCCGACGAGGTTGGATGTTCCCGCCGCGGGAGCCGCCAAGACTCCGCAAATAAGCAGCACACCGATGGTAAGGAAGACGACGACGGCGACCACTTTAAGCAGGGCAAACCAGAACTCGAACTCTCCGAATCTGTCGGCTCCCAGCAGGTTGATTGCGGTGAGGACGACCAGGAAGATGAGGGTAAGCAGCCAGACAGGGGCTATTGGCCACATAGCAACAAGGGTCGACGCCGCCGCGATCGCCTCGGCCGCGACGACGACGACTAGTTCGATCCACCAGACCCACCCCATCGCAAAGCCAGCTGCTGAGCCCATGGCTCGGGATGTGTAGACCGAAAACGCCCCGGAGTCGGGATGGGCTGCAACCATCTCGCCGAGCATGTACATGATGGCGATGACGAGTAACCCGGCGACGATATACGCCACCAAGGTTGCTGGTCCAGCTGCAGCCACACCCTTGCCAGACCCTACGAAGAGTCCGGTTCCGATGGCCGAGCCAAGGCTCATCATCACCAGGTGACGACCCTTCATGCGGGGTTTGTCCATAGCGGGTTCGCCGGATTCCGCCGGGATGCCCGTGGCCGCTACTGCCATATGTGCTCCTCATCTGCGTCGGTGGGGCTGATGATAAAGCTGGTACGGTCCCGCGGATGTGACCGTTTCCCTAGGTGGGACAAGACGTGACGTGACACGGCGACGTGAAGTACCTTCAACTGTGGTCTGTGGGGTTGACCTTGCCTTCTTCAGCGAGACTCTGGCAGATTCGCGAGAGAATGGCTTCGAGGTCGTTGAGGTGGCCGCAATCAAGCCCACCAAAAACGACGCGTCGGATCAGAGCAGCGTGGCCCGGGACGGCCTGTTGTAATGCCGCCGTGCCCTGATCAGTGAGGTGAATGATGGCCCCTCTGCCGTCCGAACAGCAGACGCGACGTTCGATGAGGCCTCGCTTCTCCATACGCGTGAGGTGATGGGACAGTCGGGAGCGTTCCCATCCCATGTGCTCTGCAAGGGCCACAACTCTCATGTCGCCGCCGTCGGTCTCAGACAGACGCACAAGCACCTCAAAGTCCTGCACCGACAATTGCGAATCGCGGGACAACTGGCGGTTGAGCACGGCAGGCAAGGTAGTCGATACTTCCAGCCACAAGCGCCATACGCGCTGCTGGTGGTCGTCGAGCCAAACGGCGGAGTCCTCAGTCACCGTGCCTCCTTTGTCGCTGAGTATAAGGGGCGATAAGCACATCTTCTGTCACCGAAGCACTTTCTTTGTTGACACGTCCAACGTCTCCGTTGAGGTGACTGCCTAGACCGCGTCCCTGACCCCCTAACGCCGATCGCGACGCCCACGTGAAGTCCGCTAACTTCCTCGACGTCGAGACGCCCGACGACGACCTTCCGCTCCACCTCCGCCGCTACCAGCGCTATCAAGCAGAACTGAGCGTCGGATTATCGCTAAGACTGGCCCTGACAAGCCAGAACATTACCGGAACACGCGTACACAAATAGTATCGGAGCCATTTCCTATCATGCTGCCATGACGAGATTTCTCCACACCTCAGATTGGCAACTGGGGATGACTCGGCACTACCTGTCGAAGCGCGGCGACGACGACCCACAGGCACGGTTTACTGCCGATCGAATCGAGACGGTACGCAGGCTAGGCGACGTTGCCCGGCAAGAGGGCTGCGAGTTTGTCGTCGTCGCCGGAGATGTCTTCGAAACCCACAATGTCTCCACTCAGATCATTGCCCGCGCGTGTGAGGCGATAGCCTCCATTGATCTCCCCGTGTACCTGCTGCCCGGAAATCACGACAGCTTAGAGCCGGGGTGTCTCTGGGATGGGCCAGAATTCGCACAGCGCTGCCCGAGCAACGTCCAGGTGCTACGAGACCACGCAGAGACCCAGATCGCTGACGGCAACGGGGTCGTCATCGCTACGATCGTTGCCTCTCCGCTGACGACCCGCCACCCGTCAACTGACCCCCTCGCCGACCTTGTGAAGAACCTGGAGCCCGCCCAGACACCACGCATCCTGGTCGGCCATGGCCAGCTTGAGGGGCTATCGGGGGATGCTCGTGAAGCCCTCATCTCGCGAGCTCCTCTCGAGGACGCGATTGCCCGAGGTGCGCTGAGCTACGTCGCTTTGGGCGATCGTCATATCGCGTGGCCGACCAACGATAACCGCGCCGCCATCCGGTACAGCGGAACCCAGGAGACAACGAGCTTCAACGAGGAGAGCGTCGGCACTGCGGTAATCGTCGACCTCGGTGATCCTCTTACCTGCCAGACGATCAATGTTGGCACGTGGCTGCATGCCCGAGTGAGTCAGGAGGTAGCCAGCGAGGCAGATCTACAGGCTCTGCGCGATAGGTTCGACTCCTTCAACCGCCGAGATCGCACCATCATCCGCTACGACCTTCACGGACAGGTCACTATCTCTCAGAAGGCAAAGCTCGACGAGATCATCGCTGATTATGAAACTGTCTTCGCAAGCCTCGAACCGAGTGAAACCCGCCATGACCTCACCGTGGTGGGAGACGATATCAGCCTGACTGAGGCTGATGTGCCCGGTTGGGTACGAGATGCTGCCGAAGAATTGTCGGACATGTGCGCCACCAATGAAGACGCCGTCGCTGCGCTCACCCTGCTGCACCATCTCGTCAGCGCTGAAGGAGCCAGTATCGCATCTACTGCACACACTGCGGAGGTGTCACGATGAAGCTGCACCGCATCCACGTCGAAAATTTCAAAGCGATTGACGAACGCACCCTCGAGTTGCCCGATTGTGGGGTTGTCATTGCAACCGGACGCAACGAGATCGGCAAGACCTCCATGGTGGAAGCCCTCGACCTGCTGCTCGATACCAGCACCAAAGCCTCATCGAAGTCTCGCAAAGTCCGAATCGCTCAGCCCTATGGCACATCTCTGCAGGTGGTCGTCGAAGCTGAGATGACGATCGGCGATCACCGCTTCGTTCATCGCAAGTGCTTTCTCAAAGACAAGGAATCTTCACTGAAGTTCCTTGCCGGGCCTCGTGCTGGCCAGACCATCACTGGCGACGAGGCTGTCGAGATGATGGAAACTCTGTTGTCCGGCACAGATATGACTCTGTGGAACGCGCTGCGTCTCATGCAGGCCAGCGGACTATCTCCGTTGCGGCTGGATTCTTCCCAGGCCCTTACCGCTGCCTTAGAACAAGCTGGCGGGCAGCAACCTGACGAGGGTTCCGGAGGCGGACTCATGGATCGGGCTCGAGCGGAATATGACAAGTACTTCACGCCCGGGGGATCAGAGCGTCGCAACGTCTTCGCAGATCGCGACGAGCTCGAGGAGATCCGCAGCAACCTTGCTAAAGGACAAGAGAGGCTCGCAGAGGTCGACGAAGTCGTCGACTCCCTCAGCAGAATCAACGAACAAATCAGCCACGATCAGACCGTGGTGGCATCCAAAAAGACCGACTGCCAGAAAGCTGAGGCTGCCCTTGCGAGCCTCACCGAACTCGAGAAGGAGGTCGAGACCACCAAACGTACTGCCAAGGAAGCAGCGCAGCGTCATGCCGAGGCCAAGAGGGCCCACGACATGAGGGCCAAGCTCATCGACGATCTCGCGACGGCCCAGGACAAATATGAACACTGCCAGCGCGTGGCCGCAGAACTATCGGAGCTGGGCCGAAGCGTCGCCGAGGAACGCGAGGAAGCCAAGACAGCTTTCGATGAGGCTCAGAGGAAAGTTACCCAGGCCGAGGAGGCCGAAACCCAGGCTCGGCAGACCCTTACAACAGCGCGTGTTGGTGAAGAATCGACCAAGGCTCGGCAACAGCTCGACCGGATCAATGAGCTCAAGACGCGCATAACGGCTGAACAGCAACGCCTCGACACCGAGAAAGTGACCGGCAAGGCACTATCCGCGCTAAGGGAAGCCGTCAAGGCCGACGACCTTGCCCGCGATAAGGCATTGATGGCTAGCCCCCAGTTAGCCATCGAACACCTCGCCGACGGGGTTTCGCTACGCATTGACGGCGCCGACCTCGATGTACCGATCGGTACGACGAATCAGCGCCGGGTACATGGCGAGCTCGTCATGGAGATGGGTGAGGCTTGGCGAGTGCGAATCTCCCCCACTTCTGAGGTCATGACCTTAGGGAACGATGCCGAGAAGGCCCACCAAACCGTGGTGTCACAACTCGAGGACTTAGGTGTGGCGAGTCTGGAGCAGGCAGAGTCTCGTCTAGCTGAACGCAGGGTCATGGAGACCCACATCTCTTCCTGGCGGGAACACCTCGAGGAAGAGCAGGGCGAAGTCACCATCCAAGAGCTTGAAGCCATGGCTGAGCGCACTACCGAAACCGTCAGCATCACGGCCGCCGAGGCTCAGAAGCTGGAAGAAGAGGCTGTCGCCGCAGCGAATGAAGCGCGTACCGCCCAACGTCAGGCTGACAACCGGTTAAGAACGGTGGAAGAGCGCCACGTCGAGGCTCATGAGAAGGTCTTCCGGGCAAATATCGACGCTGAAAAAACCGCCGAAACGGTCACCAGGCTTTCTACCGAACTGACGGCTGCACGCAAAATCACCAGCGATGAGGCCCTCACCGAGACGCTCACAACCGCCCAGGAGCAGGCTCGACTCACACAGGCCGAGGCCGACCGCGCCCAGGCCGCGCTAGCGGAACGCAACCCCGAGCAGGTCCACACCGAAGCTGAAGGAACACGGGTGGCACTGACGACCGCAAGGGACCGCCTCGAGAACAACATCCGTCGTCGGGCAGAACTCAACGGACAGCTGCAGGGGCTTGGCCGCCAGCAGCGTCAGACCGAGGTCGACTCCCTCACCATCAAGGAACACCAACTGGCTCGACGAGTGACTGGATTGGAGCAGCGTGCACGGTCAGCCAAGTTGCTGTACCAGACTCTGGCAGCCCACCTGGAACACGTGCGACAGTCTTACGTGGCACCTTTCACCACCCAAATCGACCGGATTGGACGCGGGGTCTTCGGCCAGGAGCTTCACGTCGAGATCGACTCCACCTTGTCGGTCGTGGCACGTCAGCTTAATGGCTCCCGGCTGGAATGGGACCAGCTGTCGTCAGGGGCCCGCGAACAGTTGGGACTGATCGTCCGGCTGGCCGCCGCTCGGCTCATTGACCCCGACGATGGAGTGCCGGTGATCCTCGACGACGCCCTGGTCTACTCCGATCCTGTGAGGGTCAGGCACGTCCTCGCCGAGGTAGCCCAAAGTGCTCAGACTAGCCAGATCGTGGTGTTTACTAGCGCCCCAGAGAGGTACGACTCCGTACCCGGAGCGCAGCGCGTGGACTTCGAGTGACTTTGGGATGGCCCGTCGACCACAGGCCGCTAACCCTCCTTCAAGCTCCCAAAACCCGCTCAGGCGCCCGTCCTCATCCAGGCGTCTCCGCGCGCACGCCATGCCAGGATTGCACACCGCACGATCATGAACCCGCTGAAGGCAACCCACAGCCACACCACTGCAGCGGCCGGGTCTGACGGCGCCAAGAGGTGCACAGCCCAGGCCATCGGTAGATACACCAGGAGCATGACAACCTGAGCACCCGACAACCATCGGCCGTCGCCAGCCCCAATGAGCACCCCATCGAGGACGAAAGCCGGGCCAGCAACGATCTGCTGAGCTGCCACGACAAGCAAACCAGCAGCGACCGCTCGGTGTACGGCGGGGTCGTCGGTGTACAGGGCAGGAACCACCTGATGAAAAGCCGCCAGCACGATGCCAATAACAACGCCCGCCACAAGCCCCCATCGCGTCATCGTGGCCGTCAGTGACCGGGTACGACGGACGTCACCAGCTCCCAGGCTCGCCCCGGTGAGGGCCTGGCCGGCAATACCCAGGGCGTCCATGGCCATGAGTAGCAAGTTCCACATCGTCATCGTCACCTGATATGACGCCATGGTGATCGCTCCAGACCGCGCGGCGACCCAGGTTGTCACGTAGAGAGCGGCACGCAACGCCAGGGTTCGAATGAGCAACGGGATACCATCACGCAAACTTGAAGCAATGCCGCTCAGGTGCGGCACCAAACTTAAGTCGAGGCCGCGAGTTCGTATCCGCAGCACCCACACCAGAGCCACCGCCATGGCTATCTGGCAGACGAGGGTGCCTATGGCGGACCCCTGGATGCCCCAACCCATACCAAGCACGAACCACAGATTGAGCACCAAGTTCGCACTAAAGGTGACGACCGTCACAACTAAGGGCGTGCGAGTGTCTTGAAACCCACGCAACACTCCTGTGATCGCCATGGTGGCGAGCATCGCGGGCACCCCAAATCCAGTGATGCGCAAATAGCGTCCCGCCTGTTCCGCAACCGCGCCGCTAGCTCCAAACCAACCAGCCACCGTCGTCGGAATAGCCACCAGCATGATCGCCACAAGTAGGCCAATGATGACAGACAGCCACAAGCCATCCACACCAGCCTGGGCAGCTCCCTGACGGTCCCCCGCCCCCATTCGACGTGACGATGTTGCCGTCGTCGCGTAGGCAAGGAAAACAAAAAGCCCTGTGAAGGTCGTCAAGGCCGCCGAAGCCACACCCAGGCCTGCCAACTCGGCGGTGCCCAGATGCCCGACCACTGCGGAGTCTGCAACGAGGAACAGCGGCTCAGCAATCAGGGACAAGAAAGCAGGCACTGCCAGATTCAGAATCTGACGGTATCCGGCCCCAACCTCGGAGCCCGGATCGCGACTCCCTCGAACCATCAAGCTCGTGCTATCGCACCGCGCAGGGACGCACGAATGACATCGAGAACCCGGTCAGCCCACTCCGGAGTTTTCTCACCACGCAGGGGACCAGAAGTCGACAGCGACGCAAAACCGTGAAGCACGGACCACAGAAGAATGACGAGGCTCCGGACGTCAACCCGGTCAGAAAGCGTGACCTCTCGATCTGAAAGGACATCTTGGATTACCGAATCGGGCAGATTCGGTGCTTTCGACCGGTCCACGTTAAGAGCGTCAAGCCCCGTATCCGAAATGCGATACGCCACGTCGAAGAGCCCCGGCTCAGTCAGAGCGAAATCAAGATATGCACGGCAGGCAGCCACGAGTTGGGAAACTGCCACGCTCTCATCGTCGATGGGCTGGGCCTCAGCCACCGCTTCACGCATGACGACACCGATCTGGTCGGCAGCCGCCAGACCCACCTCATCAAGAAGGGCCTCGCGATTCGCGAAGTGACGGTACGCGGCGTTAGGTGATACTCCTGCGCGGCGAGTAGCCTCACGCAGCACAACAGCCTCGGTGCCACCGCTGCGAGCCATCTCCAGACCCTTCTTTACGAGGACTTCGTGAAGATGACCATGATGGTACGTCTGACGTGGTTGCGACGAGTGATGCGTCTCCGTCATTAATGATCCCCCGGTCCGTTAGTAGCATGGTGTCAACCTGACTGGCTGAACGCTGACGCCCAACAATACGTGACATCTGTGGCCCCGGCTGACAGCCCCTATGACCACTCAACCATCACTCAACTAGGCTGAACGCATGAATTCAAGTGTTCCATACTTGCTAGCCATCCTCGGTAAAGGGGTCGTGTCACCATCCACGATGGTGTGCCATGCAGACGATCTCGGGCTGGTGCGTGGGGATGGCGTCTTCGACACAACTCGTATCGTGACCGCGCAGGATGGAACATCGCGAATCGACCACCTCGACGAGCACCTGTCCCGGTTCGCCCGCTCTATCGCTGGAGTGAACGGCCCCACCCCCGATTTGGACTCTTGGAACCACCTCATCGAAGAAGCGGCACGCACCTGGCGTATCCCCGGCGAAGCTGCCCTCAAACTCGTCTACACCAATGGTCGTCAGGTCGTCCCCGGACCGCCTCGAGGTTTTCTCATCATCTCTCCCCTTTCCGAAACTGCAATCGAAGAACGGGAGGGAATCGACGTGCTGTGTCTATCCCGTGGGGTCACTAGCGACGCCTTCGCCGATGCTCCCTGGCTCCTCGGTGGGGTCAAGACCCTGTCCTATGCCGTCAACGTCGCAGCTCTGCGCTATGCCCGATCCCAGGGCGCCGACGACGCCATCTTCACCTCTACCGACGGTTACCTGCTCGAAGGACCAACCTCTGGGTTAGTCATCGCGGCTGACGACGGACTGTGGACAACCCCCACCGGTCCCACCGGCATCCTGAACTCCATTACCGTCAGTACCGTCTTCGAGGCCGCTGGTGAAGACGGGGTCCAGACATCTACCCGGCTCATGAAACACGGTGAGGTGTTGCGTGCCCAGGGGGCTTGGTTGTTGTCATCGGTGCGTGGCGTCGCCCCCATCCTCAGTATTGACGGCCACCCAGTTCCCCAAGACGAGGACATGACCCACCGGTTGCGGACTTGGGCGGGATTTGAGAACTGATGCCTGCGTCTGACTCTGCATCTGCGGCAACCAAAGCCCTTGCCAAGGCCAAGATCCCGCATGTCCTGCACAGCTACGACCACGATCCGTCCAACCATCATTTCGGCGATGAAGGGGCCGCGAAGCTTGGGTTCGACCCATCCATCATGCTCAAAACCCTGGTCGTCGAGTTGGTCCCCTCGGGCAAGCTTGCCGTCGCCGTCGTTCCGGTGAGCCGCCAGCTTGATCTTAAGGCTTTTGCCTCAGCCGTAGGTGCGAAAAAAGTCGCTATGGCTGACCCAGCGGCAGCAGAGCGCGCCACGGGGTACATCGTCGGGGGAATTTCTCCCTTGGGGCAGAAAAAGCGGCTACCCATCTGCATCGACGAGTCGGTGCTAGGGCAGCCGCGGGTGCTGGTTTCAGGCGGGCGTCGAGGTCTGTCGGTGGAATTGTCACCATCGGACCTGGTGACTGTCACCGGAGCGGTGACGGCAAAAATCTCCTGCTAACGCCAACCCCGGTCACTTACTGGAGTTCTTGCCGATCGACTGCGGTAGGACGAGCAGCCCGATCACAATGACGACACCAAGTACCACGTGAATCCACTTGATGGCGCCACCACTGCTCAGCTCACCGAGGACATACTGAACAAGGATTAGCACCGCCATACCGACGGCGTGACCGACGACCGCCGACGATCCACCACGGCGCTTCCACATGACGGCCAAAACGGCCGCGACGATAGCCGCCAGCAGGGTCACAATGCCGAAGCCCATGTGCACGTCGCCGAGACCGTGAACTCCGGAAAGCATGAAACAGGCCAAAACAGCCTGGACAATCACGGCCCCAACGGCAACCCAGGCGGAAATTGTGAGAGCCTTAGGAGCAGAGGGGATAGTCGGGGTGTGCTGCTGTGTCATGAGCCACACTCTAGGCCAGGGCTACAGCTTTATCGTGAACTTCGCCCCACCATCACCCATGGCCCCCACCAGCATCCCAATGCACTGGCTGTCACAACGGCTGGCCATGAGACCTCCACCACCGCAGACAAGTCCAAGATGAGGGCATAGAGACCAGCTGCTCCAACTAGAACCGTCACTGCCCCGACGACCCCACCAGCGATGCGTTGGCTCCTCCGCCGGACGAGGCGTCCGCCCAACAGAGCCGCCATGAGGACGACCGGGATGATGAGAATTACCGTTACTCCCATAGCGTAAAGCAGCCCGATCAAAAGGCAGCCAAACCATCCTTGTACCGGCATGCCCGCCCTGGTGCCGTCAGCTCCAGGGCTCGTCGCCCAGATCGCCAAAGTCAGCCCCCACACCAGTCCAGTTATGGCCATAGCAGTGGTGAACACACCAGCCGACCTACCTACCCGCGCTGACTCAGTGGTAGCACCCAAAATGTCCGAGTTGCGCTGATCGACGTTGTGACCTAGTCGCGCCCTCACATCGATGATGTTCTCCTCGCTGCGTCGACGGCTCACCGCACTTTCACCTTTGTGCCCTCATGAGCAAATCTGTAGAGGGCCTCAGAATCTTTGGGGGCCAGCCGAGCACAGCCGTGACTTGAATATCCGGGCAATCCCAAGGTGTAGACAGGCTGGGCAGGTTTCTTGGTCTTTTCGTCCCAGGGAATCTGGTGGAAACCGATAGTTCCCGTCGCGCCGGGGCGTTGATAAAAAGACAGGAAATTAAGTATATACCAGCGGATGCCATCCTCAGTAAAAGCCGCGTGCCGCGTCTTGTATTGAATCTTGTAGTTCCCAACAGGGGTCTTCCACGGCTCAGCAGTAGTGAGCATGACCCGTTTCACTAGACCGTGAGCTACGAGGTAAACGCGATTCTCCGCTTTGATCCACAGGACGTAGCTGCCAGGTCCAGCTGAGGATTTCGCACCGACGGTAAGAGATGCTGCCGGTGGGGTTGGGGTAGGAGTCACCGGGGCTGAGTCGTCAGCCTTCGGGCCCGTAGAATCTTCGGGATCATTGACGCCCTCATTGCTTGACGGCCCATCTGGATCCGGTTGTTTATGCGCAGCCTTAGCGGCCGATTTCGGGGACGCCGTAGGGCACGTCACCGGATATTGCTGACGGGAACGCATATCGCCCGCACCAGGGACGAAGTCGATACATGGCTCTGAGGCAGCGGGCATTGACGATCCGCAGCCAGCAACTAAGCAGACCATTGTCACTAGGGCAACAAGAAAACCGCCGCCACGCCACGGGCCTGAGCCGACGCGCGGTTCCGGGTTCGAGGTACGTCCGGGGGCATGCATCGGGTTAAGTTTAGAGGCCCCACCGTAACCGTACGAATACAACGTCGGTAGCAGAACTGCGAAACTCCCCTCAAAGCCCGACGACTCATGCCTCGGGAGAGACGTGTAGGGGCCGACAGGGAGGAGAGAACCATGCCGGGGGCACTTGTTATTGGGGAGTCATTGATTGATGTTGTCAATGATGGGGCGCAAGGGGTGAGCATCCTGGGGGTCCCCGATGAATGTCGCGATTACCGTCTCCCGCACCGGCGCGAACCCACCGCGCACCGCCGAATTAGGGTGACCGAAGATTCCTCACCCCCGCGTCAATGTCTGCGAGACTGGCATCATGAAGGGGAACTTCCACTCGACCTATGACCAAGGATTTGCGCGAGTCGCCGCCTGCACCACGACGGTGCATATCGGTGACCCCGCCTCGAACGTGGCGGGGATTCTCGACACCTGTCGGGAACTCAGCTCCCGAAGCGTCGCGATCGCCGTGTTCCCCGAGTTATGTCTGACGGGCTACGCCATCGACGACCTGCTGCTTCAAGACGTCGTGCTTGACGCCGTACTCGACGCCATCGAGACTGTGCGCCAAGCTTCCCGTAGCCTCTTCCCGGTCATCATCGTCGGGGCGCCGTTGCAGCGTGGCAACCGGCTTTACAACTGTGCGGTCGTGATCCACCGCGGGCAAGTCCTCGGTGTGGTGCCAAAGAGTCACCTCCCCAACTATCGGGAGTTCTACGAAAAACGTCATTTCGCCGTCGGCGCGGGCACTACCGGGATGATTGACCTATCGGGGCGACAAAAATCTCACGCGGCTTCTACTGAGATCCCCTTCGGACCCGACCAGCTCTTCCGAGCCACCGATCTGCCTGACCTCACCTTCCATGTAGAGGTGTGCGAGGACCTCTGGGTGCCAGTCGCCCCGTCCTCCCAGGCCGCTCTGGCCGGGGCCGTCGTGGAGGTAAATCTCTCGGGCTCCCCCATCACCGTCGGAAAATCCCGCCAGCGCCACGAGCTGTGCAAAGTCACGTCTTCGCGCAACCTGCAGGCCTACGTCTATGCGGCCGCCGGTCCCGGAGAATCCAGCACAGATCTGTCCTGGGACGGCCAAACAATGATCTACGAAAACGGTTCCCTCCTTGCCGCCACCGACAGATTCTCCCCCGAACCGGGCTACTGCCTCGCCGATATCGACCTCGACCTGCTGCGGCAGGAGCGGTTGCGTCAGGGGTCCTTCGACGACAACGCCCTCGCCCAGCCCGCTCAAGCTCCATGGCGCACCACCATCTTCACTCTTGACCCGCCCCACGACGACATCGGCCTGGAACGCCCCGTTAATCGCTTCCCCTTCGTCCCCAACGACCCTGACCAGCTCGCCCAAGATTGCTACGAGGCCTACAACATCCAGGTCTACGGACTGCGTCGTCGACTCGAGTCAATGGGATCACCGAAAATCGTCATTGGGGTTTCCGGCGGTCTCGACTCCACCCACGCCCTGCTCGTCGCCGCCAAAGCCATGGACCAGATGCGCCGGCCGCGCACCGACATCCTTGCTTTCACAATGCCGGGGTTCGCTACCACCGACCACACCAAAAACAACGCCCTAGATATGTGTCGCGCCCTCGGCATTCCGTGCGAAGTGTTGGACATCCGGCCGGCTGCCACCCAGATGCTCAAGGGAATGAGCCATCCCGCCGGTGACGGCGCCGAAGTATACGACGTCACCTTCGAGAACGTCCAGGCGGGGCTGCGCTACGACTACCTCTTCCGGATAGCCAACCAGCGCGGCGGCATCGTGCTGGGCACCGGTGATTTGTCGGAACTAGCACTGGGCTGGTGCACCTTCGGGGTCGGCGATCAGATGAGCCACTACGGGGTCAATACCGGGGTACCCAAGACCCTCATTCAGCACCTCATTCGGTGGTGCATTTCGTCGGGCCAGTTCAACGAGGCCACTAATGTGGTGCTCGAGTCGGTGCTGGGAACAGAAATCTCCCCCGAGCTCGTCCCCGCTCGTCCCGGCGAGAAGATCCAGTCCACTCAAGCGAAGATAGGTCCCTACGAGCTGCAGGACTTCACCCTGTACCACCTGCTGCGCCACGGGATGCGCCCCAGCCGGATCATTTTCCTGTCCCACCATGCCTGGCGGGATGCATCGGTAGGCTCCTGGCCTCCCGGGTTCCGTGACGAGGACCGACACTCCTATGACCTGTCAGCAATCAAGGACTGGACGCGGCTGTTTCTGCGCCGGTTCGTCGGAAATCAGTTCAAGAGGTCGACTCTTCCCAACGGTCCCAAGGTCGTCGCAGGAGGTTCACTGAGTCCGCGCGGTGACTGGCGGATGCCCTCGGATGCCGTCGTCCGGGCCTGGCTTGACGACCTTGAGACAGTTCCCGACGAGCGGTTCTAAACCGTCACGGTCTGTTCGTTACGGTCTGCGCCCGGGGGATAATCCTCGCCCCGAGCCCCAGTTTTGGGCGCCTTCTGCGACCGGTGACGAAAAATCCCAGCAGCCAGGACGAGCAGTCACAATTCACCTGATACCCACCCGCGCGCGGCAATATTGATCTGTGCATGTTGATGACGAGATGAGGCTCACCCCCACTCTCCCCGACGGTCATGGTCTGCGCATTGGCATCCTGACCAGCGGTGGCGACGCTCAGGGCATGAACGCTGCTGTGCGGGCTGTGGTGCGCTCTGCGCTAAGTGTGGGAGCCGAGGTCTATGCGATATACGAGGGCTACCAGGGAATGATCGATGGTGGCGATGGCATCCGTAGGTTCGGGTGGGACGACGTCGGCTCGATCCTCAACCGTGGCGGCACCGTGATCGGAACCTTCCGTTGCAAGGGGATGCGCGAACGTCCGGGGCGCCTGAAGGCTGTCAGAAATCTCCTCGAACACGGGATCGATCGTCTCGTCGTCATCGGCGGTGACGGTTCGCTCACCGGCCTGGATGTGCTGCGCACCGAATGGACAGACCTGGTCGCTGAACTCGTCGACACCGGCCAGGTGAGCGCCGAGGTAGCCCGGGAACACCCCGCCCTCATGATCGCCGGGCTCGTCGGATCCATCGACAATGACCTCGTCGGATCCGATATGACCATCGGTGCCGATACTGCTCTGCACCGTATTGTCGATGCCATCGACGACCTCGCCTCCACCGCGGCCAGCCACCAGCGATCCTTCGTCGTTGAGGTGATGGGCCGCCACTGCGGCTATCTCGCCCTTATGGCAGCAGTTGCCGGCGGAGCTGACTATGTTCTTATTCCGGAACGGCCGCCCGAGGACGGTTGGGAGGACCGCATGTGCGCCGAGCTCAAACGTGGCCGTCAGGCGGGCCGACGCGACTCGATCGTCGTCGTCGCGGAGGGCGCCACCGATCGTTCCGGGAACCGGATCTCCTCGGAGTACGTCCGCCAGGTGCTTGAGGACAAACTCGGTGAGGACGCCCGGGTTACCATCCTGGGCCACGTCCAGCGCGGCGGACGACCGTCAGCCTATGACCGCTGGGCGTCGACCTGGTTGGGTTATCACGCGGTTCACGAGGTGCTCTCGACCACTCCAGAGGCCGAGGGGCGCGTTATCGGCACTGGGTCCAACCGCATACATCGCCTCCCCCTGGTCAAGGCCGTCGCTGACACGAAGTCGGTGCCCGGTCTCATTACGGAGGGCCGTTACAACGAGGCCATGCGGATGAGGGGACGTTCCTTTGTCGAGATGGACGCGATCTTCACCGAACTCAGTGAACCAGCTCGTACCACTTCCGACACCGCTGGTGACGCCGACCGCAAGCGCGTCGCGATCATGCACGCTGGCGGTCCGGCCCCGGGCATGAATACTGCTGCCCGTGCTGCAGTGCGACTGGCGATTTCCCGCGGTCATACCGTTGTGGGAATCCATAACGGGTTCATCGGACTAGCGACCGGGGACATGTCGGAATTGGCCTGGAGCGACGTCGAGGGCTGGGCCGGGGAAGGCGGCGCTGAGCTGGGTACCCGCCGCGAGATCCCTAGCACTCGCGACCTTTATGCTGTCAGCCGCGCTCTGGAGGATCATCACATCGGCGCGTTGCTCGTCATTGGTGGCTACTCGGCCTACGAAGGTATCTACACCATGATGACTGAGCGGGACCGGTACCCGGCTTTCCGTATTCCGACGGTGTGCATTCCGGCTTCGATCGACAACAACCTCCCCGGTTCGGAACTGTCCATCGGCACCGACACCGCTCTCAACGTCATTGTCGAGGCGATGGACAAGATTAAAGAGTCGGGTATCGCGTCCAGACGCTGCTTCGTCGTCGAGACGATGGGTCGTGACTGCGGATACCTCGCGCTGATGTCGGGTATCGCAGCTGGCGCTGAGCGGATCTATACCAACGAGGACGGCATCTCCCTGGACGATCTAGCCAACGACGTCCATTGGTTGCGGGAGTCATTCGCCCACGGACGACGACTTTTCCTTGCCGTGCGCAACGAGAACGCATCGCACAATTACACCACCGACTTCATCGCGCGGCTGCTGGAGGAGGAATCACACGGCATGTATGACGTACGCCAGGTGGTACTAGGGCATATGCAGCAAGGCGGCTCACCCTCACCTTTCGACCGCTTGCTCGCCAACCGACTCGGGTATCGCGCTCTCAATCTCATTGACGACGAGTTGGCGGCGCATCAGGACGGTTCATGGTTCATTGGCGTCAACGAGTCGGGCATGCGGCCCTGTTCGATGGACACCATGCCCTCTCTCATTGACGCCGCTCATCGTCGTCCCCGCGAACAGTGGTGGCTGCAACTGAGGACTATTGCCAGGATGGTCTCGGACGAGGTGCGGTAAGTCGCGACGACCTCTCGCGAACTCTAGGTAGGTGGGGGTGGTGTGGTTTCACCCCCACCACCAACCTCACAACACCTCAGACACAGGCACACACTCAATACCCAACGCCTCACCCACCGGCGCACTCACCAACTTCCCACCACAAGTCGCCAAACCACGCCGCAAATCATCACGCGACCCACACGCACCCCTCCAACCCTCATCAGCCAACAACAACACATACCGCATCGTCGCATTCGTCAACGCATACGTCGACGTATGCGGCACCGCACCCGGCATATTCGCCACACAATAAAACACCGAACCCCCCACCACAAACGTCGGATCCGCATGCGTCGTCGGATGAGAATCCTCAAAACACCCACCCTGATCCACCGCAACATCCACCAACACCGACCCCGGCACCATCCCCAACACCATCTCATGATCCACCAAATGCGGAGTCCGAGCACCAGGCACCAACACCGACCCAATCACCACATCAGACTCACCACACGCCTCCCGAACCGCCAACGGACTCGAAAACCGCGTACCAATACGCCCACCCCACACCTCATCGATATAACGCATCCGCGCCACATCCACATCAAACACCGTCACATCAGCACCCATACCCGCAGCCACACGAGCCGCACACAACCCAGCCACACCACCGCCAAGCACACTCACCCGACCACGACGCACACCCGAACCACCACCAAACAACACACCACGACCCCCAGCAGACTGCAACAAACAATTCGCACCCACCTGAGCAGCCAACCGACCCGCAATCTCCGACATCGGAGACAACAACGGCAACGAATGATCAGCCAACTCCACCGTCTCATACGCAATCGACGTCACCCCACGCCCCAAAAGCTCACGAGTCAACGCCTCATCAGCAGCCAAATGAAGATACGTAAAAAGAACCAAACCCTCATGCAACCGCCCATACTCCTCCGCAACAGGCTCCTTCACCTTCAACACCAAATCAGCATCACCCCACACCGACTCCACATCACCCACAACCCGCGCACCAGCACCCACAAAATCCGAATCCGGAATACCCGAACCCACACCAGCACCAGCCTGAACCAACACCTCATGACCACGACCAACCAACGCATGAACACCCGCCGGCGTCACAGCCACACGAAACTCACTATTCTTAACCTCAGTAGGAACACCAACACGCATCACACACACTCCTTACAACAACACCCGCCAACAACAACGTCGGGGGGACCAGCATCGATGCTGATCCACAATCGATCTTACGCGTCGCCCTATGCCATTGTCTCGGTTATCCCATCACCAGTGACAGAGACTTATCCCTCATCCCACGTATTGTGATACCTGCCACATCCGAACATCTTTTTATCGACTACCGGCCCCAGTGAACCTATGCAACGTCTAAACTTGTGTTGGTTCTTTGTTCCGCAATGATGCGAGCAGGGGCACCGTTGATACCGGGAGGGTGTAGATGAGTCACATGGATAGCGCCACCCAGGCCACAACTCCAACTGAAGGGCCAACTGAAGAACCCCAGCTTCAGCGCGGCCTCAAGAACCGGCATCTCCAGCTCATTGCCATCGGAGGCGCCATTGGAACAGGCCTCTTTCTGGGATCCGGGAAGACCATCTCCCTAGCGGGTCCGTCTATTTTGCTGGTCTACCTCATCATCGGAGCAGTACTCTTCTTCGTCATGCGGGCCATGGGGGAGCTACTGCTGTCGAACCTGGCCTACAAGTCTTTCGCCGACTTCGCAACAGACCTCGTTGGCCCCGGCGCCGGGTTCTACATGGGGTGGACATATTGGATGTGTTGGGTCGTCATAGGTAACGCCGACACCATCGCGATGTGCGGATACTTGGCCGCTTGGTTCCCTCATCTCGATAAATGGATACCCGCCACATGCATCGTCTTACTATTGACATGTCTTAATATGGTAGCCGTAAAACTTTTTGGCGAGATGGAATTTTGGTTTGCGATGATTAAGATCGTCACCATCATCGCATTAATCCTTGTCGGCGGCTACCTTGCGATCACCGGGTTCCAGCCACCCCGCAGCGGGGTTCCGGCTGCGTCATTTTCTCATTTGTGGGACCGTGGCGGGTTCTTCCCCACCGGATTCATGGGATTCATAGCCGGCTTCCAAATTGCCATTTTCTCGTTCCAAGGTATTGAGATGGCAGGCACCGCAGCAGCGGAAACAGCAGACCCTGAACACAATCTTCCTAAGGCTATCAACTCAATCCCGGCTCGTGTCCTTATCTTCTATGTTCTGACCCTAGGCGTCATCATGGCAGTTCAGCCGTGGGATCTCATCAATCCGCAGGCAAGTCCTTTCGTCGAAATGTTTAGCTTTATTGGGATCCTTATTGCCTTCCATATCGTCAACTTTGTTGTGCTCACCTCCGCTGCATCTTCAGCGAACTCGGGAGTTTTCTCTACTTCCCGAATCCTCTACGGGCTAGCACGCGAGAAAGACGCCCCGCCAGTCTTCGCCAAGTTGTCCAGTCGTCACATTCCTCGCAATGCCCTCATCCTCACTGCGATGTGCATTGCGCCAGCCATCGTCCTCGTCACCCTTGAAGACTCAGTCATGGATGCTTTTTCCCTCGTTGCAGGAGTCTCCTCGGTGCTCTATCTGTCGGTGTGGGGACTCATTCTGGTCTGCTACCTCAAGTACTTAGGTAAGCATCCCCAACGCCATGCGGAATCAGCCTTCAAGATGCCTGCTGGCCGTGTGATGTCGTGGGTCGGCATCCTCTTCTTCATCACCATCCTCATCATGCTGGGCTTCTCGGCAGATTCTCGTCAGGCCCTTATCGCCGCTCCTGTCTGGGTGATATTTATGATGGTGCTATACCGCCTTTTGGCTTCCACCCGTGCCGATCACACTCGTATCGACTTCGACGCCGAGCGGATCCGTGCCCTCGAGGAGCTCCACCGCACGCAAGAGGATGAGCACCAAGCCTGACCGCAGCAATCTGGTCCACAGCCGCTTTCAGCCTCGCGACTCATGACCTCCTAGCTCTACGAGAATGACGGAGTTACTTCAAGTAGACCGGAGAGTGCCGTGACAAAAATCCCCACTACATATATGGGTCCGGGCTCTCGAGTGCCGCGGCCATCGCCACGACGCGAAAACTGCCCGATTCGAAGCGACGATGCCCCCGTATTCCCGCCACGTCGCATGGCACGTGCACGTCCGGTACTCCTCGCCGGGAGGACCTCAACGAGGAGATCGGCCCCGGCCGATCCTCGTGAGCCAGTGGCTTGACGATTTTTGTCAGGCCCATGAGGGAAGAGGCTGTTGTGAGACTCGCCGACCCTCTTCGTGACTTTTCGCAACCCTCTGTCGAACCCTGCGTGGCGTACGTGTCCGACCCATTACCTATGGCAGGGCCGGACGACCCCGTGCTCCTTAGCTTCGAGACCTCCGCGGATCGTTCCGACAACCCTCTTGGAGTCGTCGAGCCAGTAGGTGACTTTTACGCTCTAGCTAAGGGGCGGCCATTGCCTCTCCCCCAGACATTGCGATGTTCATGGAACCATCTATGCGATTCGTCGTCATCTTCTTCACGCCGTTAATCAAGGCGCTAGAAAAATCGTTCTTATTAGCCTTCACCTTGATAAAAAGCGTATTCAGATGGGGGTTAGGGGCAGCGCCAGCAGACACTCACCGCCTTACCAGCGGCATTCGCCCCGTCGGCGCGACCACCGCATGCCATCCAAAGACAGACTCGTCGCAGCAATCATGACGAGCGCTGCAACCTTCACGGGAATTCCTGGAACAAGTCGCATAAAAATCACAGCTCGGGACATACCATCCCTTTTTGGAGGAATACTACATATACTTGCAAGGTATGGCGGGCCTCAAGATTTGTATCGGACGATCCGCCGCTTCGTAAAGCTACCCCACTGATTCAGTTCAGCAGGCAGTACCACCAGAGGGCAATGATGGTGACACCGATGATCGTCACAACAACGACGATGAGCCACGTCAGCCAGTCAGGACGCTTACGCACCGCGAGCTGCTCGTCACTGTCATCACGCATAGGAAACCTCCGGGACCGGGTCGCATGAGGGGATGCAGATGCCAGAGTAGCGTCGCGTCACAACTCTCCCGATCCAGCCGGTTAGCGTTCAGTGAACGGCGCTCCAGATGACGTATCGACGTTTAAGGAGGCGCCAGCGCCGCGCTGTATCATGTATCCCGTTCATCTTCCCCTAAGAAATGAATCAGAGTTCTCATTTCGCGCACACAATCATGGAGGTACTGTGCCATCGAGACTGACCCGTCGTTCGGTTCTGGCTACAGGTGCCGTCGCTTTGCCAATGACAGCCGCTGCCTGCGCCAAGACCTCCGTTGGTAATGGTTTTGGCTCTAGTGGGAACTCTGCCACCCCGACGCCTACTCCGACCCCAACCCCCGCCACTCTGACAATCGCCGCAGACCACCCGATCACCGAGCTCCAGCCTGGTGATGCGCTGAAGTTTGCTGTCGCCAATGGAACCCTCAAGGACGTCAAGGTCACGGATTCCGAGGGCAGCGAAGTCACGGGCACTCTCAAGGACGCAGTGTGGACCCCGTCGAAACCTTGGAGTCTCAAGACCTCTTACACCGTCGCTGCGACCCTCTCGAATACCGACCCCCATGCTGGCTCGACAACGACGGTGACCAAAAACATCAAGAGCATCGATGGCGCCGTCAACGTCGTCGAGATGCTCTACAGCGACGCTTCGGTTGGCATCGGCATGCCGGTCATCATCAAGTTCGGGCACGAGGTCATCGACGCTGACATGCGCGCCAGGATTCAGAAGGCCATGCACATTGATGTCTCCCCACAGCAGGAGGGAGCGTGGGGATGGATCGACCATTCCCAGTTGATGTGGCGCCCCAAGGATTTTTGGAAGGCCGGCACGAAAGTCAACGTGAGCGGCAACCTCACCGGTCTCCCGACCTCCAGTCACCGCTGGATCACCCATGACGTCAAGGGTTCCTTCCAGGTTGGTCAAGCGCGAATCGTCAAGATTTACATCAACAAACACAAGATGGACGTCCTCCAGGACGGCAACGTTGTGCGCACGATCCCGGTGACCACCGGGAAGCCCGGTGCAAGCACCACTACTCGGTCTGGCACCAAGGTCATCATTGAACGCGATGCCACCAGAATCATGGACTCCTCGACGGTTGGCATCCCTAAGGGGAGCTCGGATTATTACCACCTCAAGGTCAAGTACGCCATGCGCGTCACCTACACCGGTGAGTTTATCCACGCCGCGCCGTGGTCCGAGCGCTCTCAGGGCAGCGCCAATGTCTCGCACGGTTGCGTCGGTTTGTCCACCGAGAACGCCAGATGGCTGTTTAACTTCTGCGCCGCCGGTGATCCCGTCATCAACTCAGGTTCAAACCGTATGTTCAAGCCGGACGAAGGTATCGGTTGCTGGTGCTACGACTGGAGCGGCTGGCAGAAACTCAGCGCAGTGTGAGTTAGTCCCCTCATACCTGCGAAACCCTCTACCTCGATGCAAGGTAGAGGGTTTCATCATGTCTAGGTGTCCTCACAGTTTGATGGCTTCTTTTCGGCTCCATGACGCGGTTTCAGCCCTCGTCGACGGTGGCCTATCACCGGTTGACGCGACACGCTCAAACCCTCAACGTCCTTGGGGCGACCGGTGGTGAATTCCTAATGTCCCACCCGTCCCGGAAACGCCGGGATCGAAGCCCCGATGCCTTTAATGGCGAGAGGAAGTCACACCGTGATCCGCCCCAAGCGCTCAGTCCGAGGTGCTGCCGCCACCATCGCCCTCACCTCCGGTATCAGCGTTGTTGCGCCGGCCGTCATTGGCTCGGTCGCACACGCAGCAAATACGCAGACGATGTACACGACCGCGGACGTCAACGTGCGGTCTGCCTCCTCCAACTCCGGCAGGGTGCTCACTGTCGCGGCACGCGGCCAGTCGGTGAAGGTCACCGGCGAGAAGGTGCGCGGGTGGGTCCCCGTTGCCGTCAATGGCACCAGCGGCTGGATCTACCAGCGCTACCTCACCGAGGAGAACGTCCACCCGGTGCACTTCGGCTCCGATCCTCTTCCCGACACCATGATCGCCGCTGTCCCGGTTAACGTTCGTAGCGACTCTGCTAATGCTGGCAAAGTCCTCACCGTTGCCGAGCGTGGTCAGCAGGTGCAGATCACCGGGCGTCCTGACGGCGGTTGGGTCCCGGTCTCCGTCAACGGCAAGTCCGGATGGATTTACGGCCGCTACCTCACCACGGGGAAGGCAGCTGCGGCCCCCGCCAAGCCAAAGACTGACGCTAAGAACGACTCTTCGACGAGCCGCGACCAGGGTCGTCCAGCCCTTGGCAACGCCGCCACCCGCACCACCAGCGGGCTCAACATGCGCACCGCCCCTTCGCCGTCCGGGCAGGTCATCAACCAGCTTGCCAGCGGTGCAGGAGTCCAAGTTACCGGCGAAGTCCACGGCAACTGGGTCCAAATCCGCGCCAACGGCTACACCGGCTGGGCATACCGCACCCACCTCACCGGCAACGTCCCAGCCACTAAGGTGGACACTCCCTCTCGTAACACGCACAGGGGGAGCGATACCAGCCGCGACAAAGCCCGTCCGCCGCGTCAGGATTCGAGCAACGACGATTCGGTCAAGGGTTCCGGTCGCATCGCCGGCCGCTGCATTGCCTCGTTTTACGACGAGCCGCAGACGACCGCCTCGGGCGAGCAGTTCAACCCGAACGCCATGACCGCGGCCAACAAGACTCTGCCGCTGGGCACCCGCATCCGCGTCACCAACGTCCGTAATGGCCGTTCGACCGTCGTCCGGATCAATGACCGTGGCCCGTACGTCGCCGGGCGTTGCGTCGACCTGTCGCGTGCTTCGTTCGCCAGGATTGCGGATATCGGTCAGGGCACAGCCCCGATCACCTACACCATCCTCGGCTGAGCTCAACGCCTCGTAGGGGCGGTTCGCTATTAAGCGGGCCGCCCCTACGCACATCTACCGGGTCTACGTTGGTCGCTCCAACCCAGTGACGAAAACTGTCAGCCGACGCCCGAACACATCTGAACCATGAGAAATATGCCGGTTTCTTGGTGATTTTCATTCGCTAGCCGTAGCCTTGGTTGTGCCATAGTTCACACCGTGGTGACGCTCGGGAACGAACCCGCAGTGCCACCCGTCCACGTATGTCCGGCCACCGGTGATTGTCCGGACGAGGCCGCCAGGAAGGAACGCACGATGGGTTCGAGTGCAAGGTTCGTCGACGAAGACACTCACCTCGATTTCAGCAAGGTTGTCGCTACTGACGGCCAGGTGGGTTACGACGTCGCGGGTCTGCTCAACAAGACCGGCAACGTCATGATCGACCCGGGATTCGTCAACACGGCATCCTGCGAGTCACAGATCACCTACATTGACGGTGAGCAGGGAGTTTTGCGTTACCGCGGCTACCCGATTGAGCAGCTCGCTGAACAGTCGACCTTCCTTGAGACCGCCTACCTTGTCCTCTATGGGGAACTGCCAAGCAAGGCCCAATTGGACGGCTTCGAGGAGCGTATTCGTCGCACTACCCTCATCGACGAGCGGATGCGTGACCTCTTCCGATGCTTCCCCCGTCGGTCCCACCCGATGCCTGTGTTGGCTGCGGGCATCATGGCCCTGTCGACCTTCTCACAGAAATCCTCCGGCACTGATCCCGACCAAATCGAGGCGGCCACCACTCGCCTCATCGCCAAGGTCCCCACCCTGGCCGCCTTCGGCTACAAGAACTCGATGGGCCAGCCGACCCTCTACCCCGATAACTCCCTGAGCTACGTCCAGAACTTCATCCGGATGAGCTTCGGCTTCCCGACTGAACCCTACGAGTTCAATGACGAAATCACCCGCGCTCTGGAAACCCTGCTCATCCTGCACGTTGATCACGAGCAGAACTGTTCAACCTCGACGGTCCGTATGGTCGCGTCGTCGGGTGCCAACATGTACGCGGCGGTTGCCGCAGGCGTCAACGCCCTGTCCGGCCCGAAGCACGGTGGCGCAAACCAGGCCGTCCTCGAAATGCTGCAATTTATTCGCGACTCCGGCATGACCACTAAGGAGTTCGTCCGTAAGGTCAAGGACAAAGAATCCGACATCAAGCTGATGGGCTTTGGCCACCGGATCTACAAGAACTACGATCCACGCGCCGCCATCATCAAGAAACATGCCGACCGCATTATGGAACTCCATACCGGTCGTGAGGACCTTCTCGAGATCGCCAAGGAACTTGAAGAGACCGCGCTAAACGATGACTACTTCAAGGAGCGCAAGCTCTACCCGAACGTTGATTTCTATACCGGCCTCATCTACGAGGCCATGGGCTTCCCGATGAATATGTTCACCGTGCTGTTCGCACTGGGACGTCTGCCCGGGTGGATCGCCCAGTACCGAGAGCAAGTTGCCAGCGGAGGCAACAAGATTTGGCGTCCGCGTCAGATCTTCACCGGGTCTGACAAGCGAGATTACGTACCACTCAACAAGCGTGCCTGACGTAAACCGGCCTGGGAGGAAACTCGACCTCCCAGGCCGGTGTGTCTAAGGACTCGTATGTGTCTCTGGCCCTCGCATACGCCCCGTACCGATATCCGATTCCCCTAACCATTTTTGTCGGCTCCGGGCGCCTCGGATCATCAGGGTGTCCCGACCACCCTTCGCTCGGGATTTTTGTTCACCAGACTTCGGGCTGCTCCGCGCTTCTCCCCGGTGCGACGCCGATAGACTCCGGCACATGGATTCGGCCGAAGCGATGAACCTCCCCAAAGTCGTGCTGCACGATCATCTGGATGGTGGGCTACGTCCGGCGACAGTTTTAGAACTCGCCGCGCAGCGAGGCCGGCCCGTGCCTGCACAAACCCCCGAGGACCTCGCAACCTGGTTTTTTGAGTCAGCCGATTCCGGCTCTTTGGCCCGTTATCTCGACGCCTTCACCGAAACTATCGCCCTCATGCAGGATGCTGATTCCCTCCGGCGCGTCGCACGGGAATTCGTGGTAGATATGGCCACTGACGGCGTTATTTACGCCGAAGCTCGATGGGCTCCCCAACAGCATTTAACAGGTGGGTTGTCCGCTGCGGAGGCCGTCGAGGCAGTCCAGGTTGGCTTAGTAGACGGGATGGAATCTGCATCGCTGTCGGGCACGACGATCATCGCCCGCCAAATTCTGTGCCTCATGAGGCATCTCGACGTCCCCGAGGACGTGGTAGATCTTGCCGTCAACCATGCTCCGGGGGTCGTTGGCGTCGACGTTGCTGGGCCAGAGGATGGTTTTCCGCTAGCTCCGTTTACCAACGCGCTCACGCGCGTCCAAGCGGCCGGAATCCACCTCACCGTTCATGCCGGCGAAGCTGCTGGGCCGGAGTCTATTCTCGACGCCCTTAATCATGGGGCAGAGCGTCTCGGACATGGGGTGCGGATCATTGAAGACCGCGACGAATCCGGGTGGGGTCCGACAGCCCAGCAGGTGTTGTCGAATCAGGTGCCGTTGGAGGTCTGCCCAACGTCGAACACCCAGACCGGCATCTGCCGCAAGGTTGCCGAGCATCCGCTATCGACGCTGTGGTCTACCGGATTTAACATCACGGTGAGCTGTGATAACCGCCTCATGAGCCGTACGACGACGTCTCGAGAGATATCGCTGGTCTCCCAGGCACTCTGCTGGAACCGCGACGACGCCCTGGCTGCCCAGCGCAATGCGCTGCAAGCAGCCTTCTGTTCCCAGGACGATAAGCAGTCTCTCGTTCCCCTGCTGGTCTGAGCGCACGGTAGGTGGGGGTGGTGTGGTTTCACCCCCACCACCAACCTCACAACACCTCAGACACAGGCACACACTCAATACCCAACGCCTCACCCACCGGCGCACTCACCAACTTCCCACCACAAGTCGCCAAACCACGCCGCAAATCATCACGCGACCCACACGCACCCCTCCAACCCTCATCAGCCAACAACAACACATACCGCATCGTCGCATTCGTCAACGCATACGTCGACGTATGCGGCACCGCACCCGGCATATTCGCCACACAATAAAACACCGAACCCCCCACCACAAACGTCGGATCCGCATGCGTCGTCGGATGAGAATCCTCAAAACACCCACCCTGATCCACCGCAACATCCACCAACACCGACCCCGGCACCATCCCCAACACCATCTCATGATCCACCAAATGCGGAGTCCGAGCACCAGGCACCAACACCGACCCAATCACCACATCAGACTCACCACACGCCTCCCGAACCGCCAACGGACTCGAAAACCGCGTACCAATACGCCCACCCCACACCTCATCGATATAACGCATCCGCGCCACATCCACATCAAACACCGTCACATCAGCACCCATACCCGCAGCCACACGAGCCGCACACAACCCAGCCACACCACCGCCAAGCACACTCACCCGACCACGACGCACACCCGAACCACCACCAAACAACACACCACGACCCCCAGCAGACTGCAACAAACAATTCGCACCCACCTGAGCAGCCAACCGACCCGCAATCTCCGACATCGGAGACAACAACGGCAACGAATGATCAGCCAACTCCACCGTCTCATACGCAATCGACGTCACCCCACGCCCCAAAAGCTCACGAGTCAACGCCTCATCAGCAGCCAAATGAAGATACGTAAAAAGAACCAAACCCTCATGCAACCGCCCATACTCCTCCGCAACAGGCTCCTTCACCTTCAACACCAAATCAGCATCACCCCACACCGACTCCACATCACCCACAACCCGCGCACCAGCACCCACAAAATCCGAATCCGGAATACCCGAACCCACACCAGCACCAGCCTGAACCAACACCTCATGACCACGACCAACCAACGCATGAACACCCGCCGGCGTCACAGCCACACGAAACTCACTATTCTTAACCTCAGTAGGAACACCAACACGCATCACACACACTCCTTACAACAACACCCGCCAACAACAACGTTGACCGGCTGCGACTAGTTACCACGAGAATAAGCATCGATACAGCCCCAATACCACGGCATGACAAAGGAACTTTCGACTTTTCCACATTGACCCCGTAAACCTCGGGATCCATCCATCTGAAACCGGCAGTGCTAGTGATCGGCCCTCTCGAATGCCCCAATGAGCGGCGGGCAGACAAACTCTCCGGTGGTGCGGCCGTCCCGGTCCAAAACCCACCCCATGGACTTGTGGCTGCGCATATACACAATCGTCTCCGCAGGAGCTAGACCCGGTATTGCCTCAGCAACCGCGGACTCGATCATGCCGATTCCGTTCTGACGCTCCACCCGAAAGTTGACCCGTAGGTTGTTACTACCCGTGATCCACATACATGAGCGCAATCCCGACTGCTGGCGCAACAGCTCCAGCACTCGAGTCTTGTGGTTAAGAGGGATGGTGGCGGTCCACGTGCACTCCAAACTCCACCCGCCCAGCTCCGCGACGTCACACCGCAATTCGATCTGCCGATTGGTTAGCAACTTCTGCAGCCGACGATGCAGGGTGCTGGCGGGGACGTCGAGGGTACGGGCAAGTGAGGTGGCGCTGGTACGTCCATCGACAGCGAGCGACTGAGCCAGCTCCCGGTCCAGGTCGTCAGGAGGAAGCATCCATAACTCTCCTGGTCGGGGGCCCCTGGCAAGGATTTTCTCCGTTTTACTCAACGCATCGATGCGCCAGGAATTCGAGCCGATAACGACCGATGTCACTAAGGCGCTGCGCGAGCCATGAACCCCACGCAGCCCTCCGATCCAGTCGATGACCATGTCTGACAGGGTGGGAAGATCAGGCGCAACGACTGTCAAGAGAAGGTCACGGTCCCCCGTCGTCTCGTCAATGCTGACGATCATGGGGTTAGCGCATAGTGTCTTGATGACTTGGGGGAGACTCTCGGTATGGCAGTCGACCTCAACGATGGCCGTCATCTGCTGATTGAGGTTCGGGCACGCAGTTATCCATGCGATTCCGTCATCGACCAGGCGCTGCCAGCGGTGGGCGACAGTCGTCGGGGAGACACCCAAAACTTTGCCTACCTTGGCCCAGCTGGCACGCGGGTCGATCTGCAAGACGTTGACGAGTCGTCGGTCAAGCTCTTCGTACATGTGGCTCCTTCGCCGACGCTGGGAAGATCCTTAAAAGTGTCTCACTTCAATTGGAAATAATGTGCACCTACCCCGCCAATTGTGCGCACATCTGTCGCAAGGATCGCTGCACGAACTCCCAGTGCCAAGGTAGGGGCCACACGGATCAGCGAAGAGCCGTCGGCCTGCACAGCTGCAGGTCAGGGCAGGCCCCTTGGACTGCAGAAATGCCGCCAGTACAGCGCATGTGACTGACAGTGACGCCAAGGAAACCGGCTCTTCAGCATCAGACATCGTCGTCAGGAGGAACCACAATGACCGCCACTAATCCCATCCGAGTCGTCCAGTGGGGCCTGGGAGCGATGGGCCAGGGCATGGCCAAACTCATCACGGCCAAAGACGGACTGGAGCTTGTCGGGGCTATCGACGTCAATCCGGCTCTGGACGGTAAGGATATCGGTGAGGTCCTCGGCATCGATCCTCTCGGAGCCAACGTCACAACCGATCCCGCCTCCATCCTCGATTCCAACAAGGTCGACGTCGTCACCATCGCCACAACCTCGTGGGTCCACGACCAGATCGCCGATCTGCGCACCATCATCACCGCTGGCATCAACGTCGTGAGCATCGCCGAAGAGATGTCCTGTCCTGAGGCCCAGAACCCCGACATGGCCAAGGAACTCGACGAACTCGCCAAAAAGCACGGCGTCTCGGCTGTCGGTGTCGGTGTCAACCCCGGATTCGTGCTGGACCACCTCGTCGTCGCCCTCAGCTCCGGAAGCCAGGACGTCACCCATATCGAAGCCCGCCGCGTCAACGACCTCGCCCCCTATGGCCAGACTGTGCTGCGTACTCAGGGAGTCGGAACCACCCCCGAGGAGTTCAAGGCTGGAGTGGCGGACGGATCCATCGTTGGCCACGTGGGCTTCCCCGAGTCCATCCGGCTCATCAGCGACGCTCTCGGACTGGGAGTCGACTCGATCGAGCAACACATCGAGCCCATCATCGCCAAGGTCGCCCGTCCCGCCCGCGACCGCACCGTCGAGCCAGGCCAAGTGGCTGGCTGCAACCACACCGCCGTCGGCCGCAGGGAAGGCGAGGAGGTCATCCGACTCATCCATCCGCAGCAGGTCGCCCCAGAGGCCGAAGGCCAGGAAACCGGCGACTTCATCACCATCACTGGTGTTCCGGACATCTCCATGTCAACAGGCCCAGAAATTGCCGGCGGCAAAGCCACCGCGGGAATTTGCGTCAACACCATCCCGCGCATCGTCGCTGCCACCCCCGGCCTCAAGCGCATCATCGACCTGCCCTCGCCGTGTGCCCTCATGGGACCGTCGGCCTACGAGCGTCGCTGAGCGAGGTCACCATGGTAGATATATCTCACACCGCCCCGCTAGCGGACAGCCCCATTCCGAAGGGCACCTGGGTCGAGGTCCGTACCATCATCCTGCAGCCTTCCGAACGGGCCGCTGCCGTACCGGAAGACACCGCCGCCACCCCTCTCGTGCAGTGGGTTAGCGGATTTCTCGACGAAGAAGCACACATCGGCGACGAGGTCACCATCACCTCGATAATCGGACGACGTCACACCGGCGTCCTCGACTGCGTCAATCCCAGTTACAGCCACAGCTTCGGCAACACCGTGCCCGAGCTACTGACCATCGGCACCACGCACGAACCCATCACATTTCACGGGCAGGAGGACCAGTCATGAGCAACTCATATGACGACGTCATGGCCCGCCGCAGCGACATCATGCGGCGCGCCCTCGCCCTGGACTATGACAGTTTTCAACACGGTGACCTCATCTTCGATTACGACGCCCTGATGTCCTCCACTGGCTACAGCCTCGATGACGTCGCACGCATCCAGGCCGAGACCAAAGTTGGCGACACCCCGCTGTACGAGTTGCACCGTCTCACCGAAGCCGTCCGTGAGATCGCCGGCCCTGGAAAGGGCGCCCGGATTCTCCTCAAGGACGAGGCTGCTAATGCGTCGGGCAGCTTCAAAGCTCGTCGTGCCTCCCTGAGCGCCCATGAGGCCCAAGCCAAGGGGTTCGCCGGCATGGTAACGGCAACCAGTGGAAACTACGGCGCTGGCGTCGCCTCCCAAGCCGCTCAGCGCGGGCTGGCCTGCATCGTCATCCAAGAAATCTACGACTCCCAACACGTCGGCCAACCCGAGATTGTCGAAAAATCCCGAGCCTGCGAGGCCTACGGCGCAGAAGTGATCAAGCTGACGGTTGGACCGGAACTTTTCTACGTGCTGCTGCGCACCCTGGAGGACACCGGATACTTCAACGCCAGCCTTTACACCCCCTACGGCATCGCCGGTATCGAAACTCTCGGCGCCGAGATCGGCCGCGAGGTGCAGCAACGCTACGGACGCCAGCCCGACGCCGTCGTCGTTACTCACGCCGGTGGCGGAAACATCACCGGGACCACCCGCGGCCTGCGCAAGATGGGCTGCGACCAGACCCAGGTCATCGCCGTATCGGTGGATCTCACTGGGCTGCACATGGCCTCCGACCACGACTTCAACAACAAGTCGTTTACGACCGGCCACACCGGCTTCGGCGTGCCTTTCGCAACCTGGCCGGACCGCGTCGACGTCCCGCGCAATGCCGCACGTCCGCTACGTTACATGGACGGCTACCAGCTAGTGTCCCAGGGCGAGGTCTTCTACATGACCGAGCTTCTCACCAAGATCGAAGGCCTAGAGCGCGGACCGGCCGGCAACACCAGCTTGACGGCCGCGGTTGCCATGGCTCGTCAGATGGATCGCGACCAGATCGTTGTCGTCCAAGAGACCGAGTACACCGGCGCTGGAAAACACCACAACAGCCAGCTGTCATTCGCACGGTCGCGCGGCATCGAGGTTCGGCGCGGGGATCCAGCCGGCAACGTCCCGGGCAAAGCGATCGTCATTCCTGAACGCCTCGATCAAGTGAGCGTCCACCCACTCGACCTCGACAAGCTGCGTCACAGCTACTTGCGCCACGCCAGTCAGATCGTGGCACCAGAGCAATGGGGAGACGCCGAGTTGGAGTTCCTGGCGGCTGAGACCAACACCACCACTGACGACGTCCGCCTGATCGGCACTGAGCTGGCGACGCGCACGAAAGGAGCATGATGTCCAACCCGGATCAGGAGCGCGTCGAACGCTACGAAGCTCTGCGCACCGAACTCGCCGATCTCGACGACGCCGCCCTCAAGGAACGCTTCTGGCAATTGTGCGAAGAGGTTATGACCCCGGTCGTTGACCTCGCCCGCACCCACACCACCCCGTCCATTGAACGGTCCGTCCTACTGCGCATGGGCATCGACTCGGTGACAACCCACGCCGTCGTGGAGAACGTGTTCGCAGCAGGCCTGGGTGGCAAAGGGGCTGGCCACGCCGTGCTGCGACTATCACGTCGTGACGGCATTGGTCTGCGTGACGCAGCTACCCGCATAGCCGAGGACCCCAAGGCCCTCGACGAACTATTCGACGGCAGCCCGCTGCCACCTGCAAAGACACCGACCACGGATTCCAAGGAAGGAGCCTCGGCATGACTATCCAAGACACGTGCCTGCACCACAAGCACACCCGCGAACGCGAGCAGCTCGGCCCGAATAACAAGTCCGCCGTGACGCCTTCAGAGCCCGTCGAGCCCCGCACCGAGCAGGACCTCCCAGGCCCGAATACCAAACTCAATGTCGAGGAGATCCTCACCGACCTTGAGCACTACCACCCCCGTCGCAAGGGATGGACCTGGCGGAACGTGCCGGAAGAGGGAATCGACATGGGCGACTTCCACTACCGGAACATGTCCACCCCGTTGAAGCAGAGCATGCCTCTGCCCGCCGCAGAGTACTTCGAGAACATTGATCCCCAGCCGGCACCCGTCGTCACCTCCGAGATCGCCTCCGGGCACTTCGAGGACGACCTGCGCCGTATGAGGATGGCGGCCTGGCACGGAGCTGACCACATCATGGTCATCCGCACCACCGGACAGAGCCACATCGACGGACTACTAGAGGGCACCCCGGAAGGTATCGGCGGCGTTCCGATCACCCGTAAACAGCTGCGCGCTAGCCGCAAGGCCTGCGACCTCATCGAGGACGAGGTAGGGCGCCCCATCAACTTCCACTCCTACGTGTCCGGAGTCGCCGGCCCTGAGGTGGCCGTCCTCTTCGCCGAAGAGGGGGTTAACGGTGCTCATCAAGACCCGCAATACAACCTGCTGTACCGCAACATCAACGCCTACCGCAGCTATGTTGACGCCGGTGAAGCCAAGAAGGCGATGGCGGGAGCTCAGATCTTCCAAATCGACGGTGCACACAACGCCAACGCCACTGCCCGGCACGGTTGGAAGGTCATGCCCGAGCTCATGGTCCAGCACGGCCTCAACTGCATGTACTCAGTGCTGGTAGGAATGCCGAAGGACCTCATCGGCCTGTCGACGGTTCCGCCCAGCGCTCCCCCGGCGCCGAAACTCTGGTACGACCTGCCGTACGCAGTAGCCCTGCGCGATCTGTTCAGCGAGTACAAAATGCGCGCCCAGCAGAACACCCGGTACATCGAGTCCGACCTCGCCGAGGCCATCCGCACCCACACCATCGACACTCTCATCTCAATGCTGACCAGCGCGGACATCCAGAGCACCATCACCCCTGATGAAGGCCGCAACCTGCCCTGGCACCACAACTCTGTCCGCGGCGTCCAGACGGTCAAACAGACCTGGGCCGCTCTCGATGGCATCAAGGAGATGGTGACCATCAACCGCGAGGGGCCACTCGGCCACATGGTGCGTGACCTCAAGGAGCGGGCGATCGGTTTCCTCACCGAGATGCTGCACGTGGGTGGCTACTTCGTCGCCGTTGAGGACGGATTCTTCGTCGACTCGGCAGAATTCCCGGAACGCAACCACGACGGCATCGCCCGTGACGGCCAAGGCGGAATCGCCGAGGGAACCGTCGTCGAGCGTGACCCCGACTACCTCGCCCCAGTCTGCGACCATTTCGGCAACAACAACCTGCCCGAGGGCCTTAACAAGCCGTGCGACCTCATCGACGGCTGCACCTTGTGCAAACCCGAGAAAATCGTCTACATCGATGAGCTCGACCCCAACGACTCGGCCGCGACCCGCCTGGCCTGCACCCGCCCGTTCCGCGACGGCACAGCGCTACGGCCCGAGGCTGAATGGGCCGGTGACGGTGTCGTCCTGGTACAGATGAACATCCCCGGCTCCGAGGACATCGCCCGCGAGGCGGCCGTCGAGATGGCACGCAAGATGGGCATCACCGACCCACAGGTATGCAACCTGCAAGTGCTGCACCCCGCCGAAGGATGCTTCGTTGAGGTCAAAGGCCAGGCGACCCACGTCGACGTCAACCCATCCAAGCTGACGATCCCCGAGAAGATCGAACTGCTACCCGCCGACGAACTACGCCAATTCGTCACCGACCACGAGTTGTCGGTGGTGGCCGGCACTGTCGGTGAGGACGAGCACAGCGTCGGGCTGCGCGAGATCCTCGACATCAAGCACGGTGGCATCGAGAAGTACGGGGTGCAATATCGCTACCTTGGCACATCGGTGCCGGTGGAAAAGATGGTCGATGCCGCTATCGAGAGTGGCGCCGACGCCATCCTCATCTCCACGATCATCAGTCACAACGACATCCATCGCACCATGATGCGGAAGTTGGCTGATCTGGCCACCGAGAAGGGCATCCGCGACAAGGTCGTTCTCGTCGCCGGCGGCACCCAGGTGAACCGGGAGATGGCAGCAGAGACCGGCTTGGACGCCACCTTCGGGCGCGGCACCAAGGGCATCGACGTCCTTGACGCCATCGTGCGCACTATGCGGACCCGCGCGGAAGCCTGATCGATATGACCGTGCTCACGACTCTGGAGATCGGCTCCACCATCACCAAAGCCAACGCCTTCCGCATGGAGTCCGGGCTACTGCACCACATCGGGCAGGGATTCGCCCCCACCTCGGTGGCCGCCGGCGACGTGCGTATCGGCGCGGATGCCGCGATCGCTCAGATGCGTGAGCAATGCGCCTCACCTCCGGCCGCCGGGGAGATCTTCGTGAACTCCTCGGCGGCCGGTGGACTGCGTATGAGCGTCCATGGCCTCACTCGGTCCATGACGGCCAGGGCTGCCCGCGAAGCGGCTCTGGGCGCCGGGGCCATTGTCACTATGACCACCGTCGGGGCAATGGACGAGTTCGACCTGGAAGATCTCCAGGAGAATCGCCCCAGCATCATCTTGCTGGCCGGTGGAGTCGATGACGGAGAGAAACGCATCGTTGTCGAGAACGCGAAAGTCATTGCGTCCGCCCAGCTTGGGGTGCCAGTGGTCTATGCCGGAAATTCCCGAGTGAGGCGGCGGGTCGAGCACATTTTTGTCGATGCCGGCCAGCCGCTGACATGCGTTGACAATGTCTTCCCTGACGTCGACGTGCTGCGTATCGAACCGGTGCGCGCCGTCATTCACGACGTCTTCAACGACCACATCACCGCTGCCCCAGGCATGCACGGCCTAGTTGAGCTGACCAACCACGAGATCCTGCCAACCCCAAGAGCCGTACTGCTCGCCACTGAGTTGTTCGCCGATGCTGTGGGCGATGCGGTGGTGGTCGACGTTGGCGGTGCCACAACTGACGTTCACAGCGTCACCGACGGGTCCTCGGAGTGGTCGGCTCGGGTGATCGACCCCGAACCACGTACCAAGAGAACCGTCGAGGGAGACCTCGGCGTCTTCGTTAACGCACGTCGCGTCGCGGCGATGACTGACGAGGGAGAGGACGAGGAGTGTCTGGAGTGGCTACGCGCCATTCCCAGCGACGAGCGGGAAGCCGAGGTGACTCGGTGGCTTGCCCGGGAGGCTGTCGAGGCTGGGGTAGGCCGTCACGCCGGGACGGTGACCGAGATCTTCACCCCGACCGGCAAGACCCAGGTGGTGCGTGGCAAAGACCTCAGCGCGGTCCGCTGGGTGGTGGGAACCGGTGGGGCCCTGACTCGAGTGCCGGGCGGTGCGGATATTCTCCGTCGAATCTGTACCGGAGCTGGCGCCCAACTGTTGCCCAGCCCTGAAGCCACCATTGTCATCGACCGCGACTATCGATTCTCCGCCCTCGGGACGGTAGCCCAGTGCTACCCCGACGAGGTCCGTCGTACCTTCGCGGCCTGGATCGAATCCCTCACTGGCAACACAAAACTGCCCAGCGACGAGGGGGTAGGTGTCAATGATGACGCTGCCCCACCCGACGTGACAAAAAACGACACCCCACACGGGTTGGAAAGCACATCATGAACCGCTCCACTCCCCGGTTGGAGATTTTCGCCGACCGTATCCGCGACAACGCGCGAGCAATCGTCACTCAATGCGCCAAACACGGCGTTCAGGTCGCAGCAGTCACCAAGGTGTTACATGCCCACCCAGTGCTCCTCCAGGCTCTGGAGGACACCGGCATCACGATGCTTGCTGATTCTCGACTTCAAAACCTGCGTCAGATCGCCGAATGTGGCACCTCGCTGCCAACCATGCTGTTGCGAGCCCCCGGGCGTCACGACATTGACGACACTGTTCAGCTCGCCGACATTTCTCTCAACTCCTCCCTCACGACGATGACCGCCTTATCGGAGGCTGCTGTTCGGGCCGGAACCCGCCACGGAGTCATCGTCATGGTCGATGTCGGTGATCTGCGTGAGGGAGTGTGGCCCGACCATCTCGTCGATGTTGTCTCCTCGGCAGCCGCCCTGCCCGGCATCGACGTTAAGGGGGTCGGTACCAACCTGGCCTGCTACGGTGGAGTCCAACCGAGCGTCGAAAATATGACTCGCCTAGTCCAGCTACGCGACATGGCGCGCGCGGCCACCGGCCTTGAGCTGGGTCTTATCTCAGGCGGGAACTCGGCAAATCTTCCGCTCATGATGAGTGGTGCCATGCCGTCCGAAATCAACAATCTGCGCATTGGTGAAGCCATCATTCTGGGGCGCAACACCTTGGATCGGTCACCATGGCCGCAAACTCGTCAAGACACCGTCGAGGTCGTCGCCGAGATCATCGAACTCGAGCGCAAGCCGTCAATTCCGCTGGGACGCACCGGCGAGGACGCGTTCGGTCAACATGTCACCTTCACTGATCGCGGCATTCGACTGCGTGCCATCTGTAATCTCGGTCGTCAGGACGTCAATCCGTCCGATCTGGCGCCCGTCGACCCCGGCAACATCGTGCTGGGAGCCAGTTCGGATCACCTCATCGTTGATATGACTGATTCTTCCGAGTCCGTCGAGATCGGCACCGAAGTGAGATTCTGGCCTACCTATGCCGGTTTACTCGCCACCGCCACCTCCTCTGCTGTGTGGAAGGCAGCGGCCACTCCCCATCGCCTATGAGGCGACCATCATCACCTTCACCGAACAAAGGAGTTCCTGTGAGTGCACGAGAAACGCAATCCGTCGACACACCGCGCCGCAGCGCCTTGGCCAGACCCGTGAAGAAACCGCCAGCCACTCTCGACCTGGAAAGCCCCACAGAGGAGCGCGAGCTACAACGCGGGCTGACCAACCGTCACCTACAGCTCATTGCTTTGGGCGGTGCCATCGGCACCGGAATGTTCATGGGATCCAGCAGCACCATCCACCTTGCTGGCCCATCTAGTGCTCTCGTCTACGCTCTCATTGGGTTTTTCCTCTATTTCATGATGCGAGCCCTCGGTGAGATGCTGCTGTCCAATCTCAACTACAAGTCTTTCCGAGATATCGCTGAGGACCTACTTGGCCCAGCTGGTGGTTTTATCGCCGGCTGGACGTATTGGTTCTCGTGGATCGTGGCCGCCATGGGCGACATGGCCGCTATTACCGCCTACTTCCAATATTGGTGGCCGAATATCCCAAAGTGGCTACCCGCAACCGCCCTGGCCGCTGTCCTCCTCGCCCTCAACATCATTGCCGTGCAGTTCTTTGGTGAAGCCGAATTCTGGTTCGCCCTCATCAAGCTCATCGCGGTCGGCGCGCTGGTCATTGTCGCCATCGCGCTGTTGGCAAGCCGCTTCGTCTCCCCTGACGGTGACCCCGCTACTATCGCCAACCTGTGGAATGATGGCGGTTTCTTCCCCAACGGCCTGATGGGCTTCCTTGGTGGCTTCCAAATCGCGTTCTTCGCCTTCGTCGGCATCGAACTCGTTGGTACTGCTGCCGCTGAAACTAAGGATCCTTGCACCACTCTCCCAAAGGCGATCAATGCCATCCCGGTGCGGCTTGCCCTGTTCTACGTGTTTGCCCTGCTTGCTATTACCGCTGTCATTCCGTGGCGCAAAGTCGTGCCCGGGGTAAGCCCCTTCGTGTCGCTGTTCGGCTTGGCGGGCTTCGGCGCAGCTGCCAGTGTGATGAACTTCGTCCTGCTTACCGCTGCGGCGTCCTCGGATAACTCTGGTCTGTATTCGACCTCACGAATGATGTACGGCTTAGCTCTCGACGGTCAGGCTCCCTCGCGGTTCCGAAAACTGTCGAGTAACAACGTGCCACGCAACGCACTCGTCGCTTCGTGCCTGCTGCTGCTAAGCGGCATCACTTTCCTCTACACCTCGGATTCGATCATGCAGGCCTTCGCCCTGGTGACGACAGTTGCCGCCCTGCTGTTCCTTTTCACCTGGTCACTCATCGTTGTGTGCTACATCGTGTACCGCCGCAAGCGCCCACAGCTCCACGAAGAGTCCATCTACAAGATGCCTGGTGGCGTCCCCATGTGCTGGGTTGTGCTGGCCTTCTTCACCATCAGCCTGGTCATTCTTACCTTGGACCCAACCACTCGGATCGCAGTGCTCATCACCCCGATCTGGTTCGCGTTCATCGGATCGATGTACTTCGTGCACCACCGCCACGAACAGCGTAAAGAGGCGCTGCGCTAATTTTTACCGTCACCCCAGCGCCGCAGGCACGCCACATGCTCGCCAGGCCGGGGCTCGGGGATTTTTACGTGAACCGAGGTGACGCGGTTGACTGCGCACTGCAACATGCTGGCTCGACCACCTCAGTGCCCCGTTACACATCGGCCAACACCTGCGCGAAAATTTCATGGGCATGTTCGCACAGACAGCCGTGAATCCTCCTTGGATTACCATTATCCTGCCCTGACCATATATCAAATCCGTCGCACGTAAACCTACCGGTGTTACACTGCAATAAATCGCGTCGCGGCAAGTTGAGTCATCGTCGATTCAGCCTCATCGCGCGCCCCTGATCTTGGTGATCGTTTTTAGGAGGCGATTGATATGACTGGTTTTAACCAGATTCCAGATAGGGAGCGGTACCCGCACGCATTGGCGTCAAACGAGCACCGCGGCTTGACTGCACAGGAACCTGAATCGTCGCCATCCAGCCCCCACCCAGAGGCCCATCTGCATCGCAACCTGAACAACCGTCACATTCAGCTCATCGCCATCGGTGGGGCTATCGGAACCGGACTGTTCCTAGGCTCTGGCAAAGCCATCCGCGCCGCCGGCCCTAGCATCATCGTGTCGTACCTCATCATCGGTACCATGCTTTATTTCGTCGTCAGGGCTATGGGCGAGTTGCTCATGTATAACCTCGACTACAAGAGTTTCCAAGACTTCGCAGCTGACCTGATCGGCCCTTGGGCTGGATTCTTTCTGGGGTGGACGTATTGGCTTTGTTGGATCGTCACCGGTATGGCTGAGCTCATTGGAATTACAACCTATTGGGACTTCTGGGTTAAGAATAGAGGGACTGCAGCTCTGCTCGCAGCCGCCACATTGTTTCTCCTACTCTGTTTAAATCTGCTCACCGTAAGGATGTTTGGAGAGTTAGAATTCTGGTTTGCGCTCATCAAGATCATCGCGATTATTTCCCTCATCGTCCTCGCCATCGTGCTGGCGGTCATGAAGTTCCAGTTTCCGTCGGGAAGCATGGCATCCGTGGCCAACCTGTGGAACCGTGGCGGCTTCATGCCCAACGGCTGGAGTGGGTTCTTCGCTGGTTTTCAGATGGCAGCATTCGCGTTTGTGGGAATCGAGCTCATCGGGACCACCGCCGCCGAGACACGGGATCCCGAGAAGACCCTGCCTCGGGCTATCAGCGCCGTCCCCGCTCGAATCCTCATCTTTTATGTCGGTGCCCTGCTCGCGATCATGACTGCCGTTCCGTGGGACGAGGTCCGGGCAGATTCCTCCCCGTTCGTGCAGGTTCTCGGGCTAGTTGGATTCGCTGGTGCAGCTAGCGTGATGAATTTCGTCGTCCTGACATCGGCAGCCTCGTCGTCTAACTCTGGGATTTACTCCATCTCAAGAATGCTTTTCGGACTCGCTCACAAGCGCATGGCGCCGAAGGTGTTCGGCGGACTCAGTAAGAACGGCGTCCCCCGCTGGGGCCTCGTCATCACTGTCCTGGTCCTGAGCACGGCACTACTCCTAGCCGCATCAGAGTCGTTTGTCGAGGCATTCACCCTCGTGACGACAATTTCGTCGGTACTATTCATCTTCGTCTGGAGCATGATCGTCATCAGCTACATGAAATACCGCAGGGTTGCTCCCGCAGCCCATGCTGCATCGAAGTACCCCATGCCTGGAGGTCGCGGCATGTGCTGGGCCGTGTTGGTGTTCTTCGTGTTCGTCCTCGTGTTGCTGGCCCAGGAAGCCGACACTGCGCGAGCTCTGGCCCTCACACCAATATGGTTTGTCATCCTCGGCGTCGGCTGGTTCTTCGACCGCCACCACGCTACCCATGACGACGTAGGCACCGACGAGGCCCATCCGAAGGGAGATAGCTAAGTGACGATAATCGTCAGGCACGGTTCCACCTGAACGCCGTGCCTGCGCCGCAGTTCTCTACTACCGACCCTCAATCCTCAGGTTTTACTTTTCTATCCCCTACTCGCCGCTTCTCAGCCAATGTCCCCAGCCTTTCTCCGAAGCGACCCGACCCTACTCAACCCGGCCCCGCACCGGGCCAACCCGGTGCTTCGCTATTTCTGACAGTTCACAGGAGTTATGACACATGCCACGTTGTCCATCGCCTTCTCACGCCATTATTGATCTGTCTGCCATCGCTGCGAACCTCGCCGTCGTGAGGAAACGCGCAGGCGACCGAAAGGTCCTCTTTGCCGTCAAGGCCGACGCCTATGGGCATGGGGCAGTGGAAGTCTCGCGCTATGTCGAAAAACACCGGTATGCCGACTGGCTCGCCGTCGCCACGGTCGCTGAAGGCCAAGAGCTGGTTGAAGCCGGCATCACCCTGCCCATACTCAAACTCTCCCCCGCCGATCCTTGGGACATGGATGCAGCCATTACGTCCGGGATTCGTCTCACCGTGGTGGATTTCGACACCCTGGAGGCGGTAAGCAAAGCCGCTGTACGACTAGGAATCACTGCCAAGATTCATATCGCTGTTGATAGCGGCATGGGACGCATCGGGCTGCGTCCTGAATGCCTTGCTGAACTCACTGCTGCCGCTGACCGCGCCAAAGGCGTCGAAGTCGAAGGCGTCTTCACTCACCTGCCCATTAGCGATGTGCCGGAGGGGGCGGAGTTCACCCGCCGCGAGATCGACACTTTCATGACTGCTGTCTCGCTAATAGAAACACATCGTGGGCCGTTCCCCCTTGTGCACCTGGCCAATTCCGGCGCCATCCTCGGGCACGATCTGGGGAAAACCTCCATGGTGCGCGCCGGCATCGTTGGGTACGGATACGATCCCAACCCTCACGCCGACCGTGCCGACCTACACCCTGCCCTGTCCTGGATCAGCCACGTCACCTTCGTTAAAACTGTCAGTGTGGGGGATACCATCGGCTACGGCAGAACATGGACAGCCAGCGAAACGACAAAAATCGCCACCGTCCCAGTCGGTTACGCCGACGGACTGTCCCGAGGACTGTCAAATAAAGGACACGTTCTCATTAGAGGGTCCGTTCATCCCATCGTCGGTCGGATCTGCATGGACCAATTCATGGTCGATCTTGGCCCCGATTCGAACGTCACGGTGGGAGATGAGGTGGTGCTCATTGGAACCCAGGAGGACGAAACTCTGACCGCTGATGACATGGCCGAACTCCTCGGAACCATTAGCTACGAGATCACTTGCGCCATTTCCAAACGCGTGGATCGGTACTGGGTCGGGCAGTGACGAGCCCAAGCTCGTCATCGCGCAATGGCTGGAAGAGAGTATTGCCCAACCTCGTATTACTAAATTCCCCGATTCGGTTGGGAACCAATCACGTGAGGGCCCGGACCATGCTCCGATCGGGAGAAATCGTCACCGGGTTGCTGCTCTCCCGAACCGGACAGGACGTGTGAGGAGAGCAGCGCTGGTTACTCACTCGAAGTGGTAGTGCTTCACGACCTTGTCGATGCATTCGCGAGCCATCTGCGCGACAGGCATCTCGCAAAAGACCCGCAGGAGAGGCTCGGTGCCAGAAAACCGAACAATGATCCACCCACCGTTGGCGAAATAGACCTTCACCCCGTCCATGTCGCTGATGTGATCGACCTCTAGGCCGAAGTCGGGCAGATCCTTGTCCTGGTAGATACGCCTCTTGAGGTACTCCTTGTCCTCAGGGGCGAAGGAGAAGTCGTCCTCCACCATCTCTAGCCGACCGTAACGCTCCTCGATGTCGGCGTAGATCTGCGAAAGCTTCTTACCCCGCTTGGCGATCATTTCCACCAGCAGGGTGCCAGCATAGACACCATCCTTGCCTGCAATATGCCCCTGGACGGTCAAACCACCGGAGGACTCACCACCGATGACGGCGTTGGTCTCGGCCATCTTGGACGACACCCACTTAAATCCGACCGGTACCTCGTAACAGGTCTGCCCGTGGGCCTCGGCGACACGGTCAAGCAGGTGGGTCGTCGCGAGGTTACGCACGCAGGGCCCCTGCCATCCCTTGTCCTCCAGAAGGTAGGTGTACAGCAATACGAGGATCTGGTTGGGATGCAAGAAATGCCCCTGGTCATCAATGATACCGAGGCGGTCTGCGTCACCATCAGTGGCAATGCCGATATCGGCTCCACGCTCGACAACCTCCTGGGCCAGAGTCTGGAGGGTTCGCGAATTCGGAGAAGGAAGGCGCCCACCAAAGAGGGTGTCGCGACGCTCGTGAATGGTATCGACGTCGCAACGGGCCGTCATAAGGATGGTCTGGAGGCAGGTGCGGGAAACGCCAAACATGGGGTCGAGGACGACCTTGAGGTGGGCGTGGCGGATGGCCTCCAGATCGACATGATCAAGGATCGCGTCGATGTACCAGTTCATTGATGTCTGCACCTCAATTACACCGTCACGAAGGGCATCAGTGCGGTGCACGCGCCTAATGTCCTTTGGGCTGATGGAATTGGCGCGGTGCTGAATGGGTTCAGTGATCTCGACCTTGGCATCACGGCCACCCTCCGTGAACACCTTGAGACCGTTATAAGTGGCAGGGTTGTGGGAGGCGGTCACCGCCATACCGTAGGCACAGCCGAGGTCCCGAACGGTCCACATGATCATCGGGGTCGGAGCAGGCCGGTCGATGATTCTCACGACGATGTCGTTACCGGCGAGTACCTCCGCTGCCCACCAAGCGAATTCCGGGGAAAGGAAGCGCTGGTCGTATCCGATGACGACAGGGCGATGTTCCTGATTTTCGTCGTGTATACGGTCGGCAAGCGCCTGAGCGACCCGCTCAACATTTAAGCGAGTAAACGTGTCCGCGATGATGGCTCGCCAGCCGCCGGTGCCAAATTCAATTTCGTCCGCCATGGCTCACAGGTTAGGTCGAAAAAGCCTTCATGGTTCGTAAAACCCAGCCCCATGGCAACTGCGCTCATCGCTCCTGCGCGATAGCAGGAATACGATGAGCGGGCTGCCGAACGGAATCAGTCCAGGCGCCGGGCGGAGGGCCCCGGACGTGTGACCACGGTAACGGCCTGTCCAGCCTCCTCCGAGTACTCGTCGCGGTACTTACCGAGCCACGTACTAGCGAACTCCGGAGCCTCGGCATTAGGCACGAGAGCCCACACCGAGCCACCGAAACCTGCCCCGAACGAGGTGGCCCCAGTCGCTCCAAGTTCGCGAGCGATGCGCGCGAGAGCCGATGTCTGTGGCACTTGATTGCCAAGAAGGTCCTCGGCCGCGCGTTGCGACTCGTCAGCCATTCGACCGAATCTTTCAAGGTCACCACACGCCAGTGCTTTCGACGCCTCAGGAATGATGCTTTCAGACTCGGTAAGGAAGTGATCGAGGCGCCGAGTGAGATCGGCGCGATCGCTCACCACCTCGTGCAACTTCTCAGCATTAGGGTCGGCCACTAGGGCATCCCCGAGGACAGCGTCCTCACGACCTGTGGTCGAATTCCACCGTTCGATGATCTCGCGCGTCGCCAACGATGCCGCGTTGTAAAGATCACGAGCAGCTCCGGTCTTCTCGGCCGCGACCCCGGAAACGATGACGACAAAGGACATGTCTTCAGGGAATGGGACCCGTTGCTGCAATCGAATCGGGCAGAAGCGAAATTGACCGAGCTGCCCGTCCTTACTGCACACCATTGCGGTGTGGTCCTCTGAACCGCCAAAAGTGCCCACACCTGCGGCCCCTACCAGGTTCTTGAAAGTCATACCGTTCTCATGACAGGCCAGATACCCAGCCAGATCGGCATCGTCGGTGATGTTGTCCTGCCAGGTGCGGGTATCAGGCAGCCCATTGAAATCAGCCAGGCCCAACACGATCGCGCTGACGAGGGCAGAGGAAGAACTCATCCCACTGGCTAACGGCAGGTCAGAAGTGAGCCGAATCCTGGCGGGGGCCAAATCACCGAAATTTGCCGCCAAACGGTCAACAACGGCTTGTGCGTACCTACCCCAGTGACCAGCCGGCAATTTTGGATCATGACCCGCGGCTAAGGACAGCTCACCGGGAGCGGCGTCCGTCGACACCGTTATCCCACTGTCACCCGGCTCGATTGAAATCGTCACCCCGCGATCCACGGCGGCCACCAGTGTGGACCCGCCAGCGTAGTCAGTGTGCTTGCCGAGAACCTCTATCCGTCCCGGAACGAACCAGCGTGTCACAGTTTCACCTCACGGCTGCTGAGAGCCTCCACTACAGACGTAATGTCGCCGCGGTTCGACATGTCGAGAACTCCCGACTCGACCGGAACGACATCAAAATGCTCGCCATGCTCCACCATCCAGCGCACTGCATCGACAATCTCGTATTCCCCGCGCTCCGACTTGTCGATCGAGCGGCACGCCTCGAAGATTCTCGGGGTAAGAAGGAAACAGTTCATCGATACCAGCGCAGTCTCTCCGGCAGCATCAACGATGTGGGGGTCCGGCTTCTCGATGATATCCGTAAGTTGACCTGAATCATCAGAATCCAGCAGGGCGAAGGCACGAATGCGCTCAGGATCGATGTTGGACTGCGCGATCATGGCGCGCTTCGTGAAACCTAGGGTTCCTGAGGCGGGAACCTCGCGAAGTCTGGCGACCGCGTCCTCCGGGTAAAAATTGTCAGAGTTCACAACCAGCACACGGTCATCACCGGCAAATTCCTCGGCGGCTGCGACGGCGTCCGCAGTACCCAGAGGATGCTCCTGGACCGCATAGACAATCGATAACCGCGATTTTTCGCATGCGTCGTAGTAGTCCCGGATTACGTTGTGTTCAGGGCCGATCACCAGACAAAATTCGTCAAAGCCAGCGTCGGCTAGCGCTGAGATGACGTAGTCGAGAAATGGACGATCATCAAGACTGATCATTGCCTTGACGCCGGCTGAAGCAGCAGCTGCTTGGTCTGCTGTAAGGGAGACTCCCTCGACAGATTTGCGCATCCGCGTTCCCAAACCACGCGCCATGATGACGACCTTGTGAGGAGCCGTTTGTGCCACGGGATCGTGTGTCATGTGGGTAATCCTAGGAATCAGTTCGAGTCCGCGCGCAGATAGGGCAACATCCGGTCACCTAAGATGATCCTTTTCCATTTCTACCCGTCCGTCAGGGGACACATCAATCACATATCCTAGCGACATGGTCACCGGTAGTAACGGCACCTCAGGCAAGAAATCGCAAGCTAGCACGCACACCTGGGCAATCCTCTTCTTCCTCGCCCTCATCGTCGTTATGCGGCATAGCGCCTTGGGTGCGCTCCTCAGCTTGGTGGTGGTCATGACGATCATCATGTGGGTCGTTCAAAGACAGAAGGCTCAGGCCAAACGAGTCAAAAACGGTGGGCACCACGAGTCCACCTCGGACAAGCAAAATCTGGGGAACCTGAACCCCAACCCCACAGACGACAAGAAGGTCATTGAACGCAGACCTCGATCATCAGCAAACAGGGCCGACAGCTTCTCCGCCTCTCCGGACAAGGGCCTGTTCGGTGGCTCCTTCGCTGCTCTGACCGATGCGTTGCCCGGCAACGTTGATGAGCCCGGTAAGCACATTGAACCCGCGCAACCTCAGCAACATCACCCAGCCCCGGAACGAGGGTCTTCGCAGCATCATGCTTATGCACCGCGCCCCTCCCATCAGCCTCCGGATTCCGTGAGTTTTCACGACCCCGAATCCCTTCGGCCTGAGATCTCTCGGCCCGGAGTCGAGCCAGCGACCAAGCCTGCCTCCCGTGTTCTGGCACCCGCCCCACCGATAAAAACCACAGCCCCGGCTCCTGCTGTCACTCAGAAAGCCGCCTCAACCGCTGCCCCGGCAAAAATCGCCCGCGGCAGCCGATTCGACGACAACCGAGGCGGATCGGCAGCTATTTCCATGACCCGTGAATCAGCTACGACAAGCCTGCACGAGGTCCCCGAATACAACGGTTCGTGCCTATCCACGTCTTCCCTCTTCGCGCAGCAATGACTGAATTAGCACAGCGGTAATCGGAAAACCCGCTCATTCGCGGTCCCGTCACGAGGAACAGCAAAATAAGTCTGACCTCCGGCGGACCGGGCATGATCCAGCCCCAACCCCCAGCGTGCTGACATTTTTCGCACTCGTGCAACGACCGGATCCGACAAGAAGACGGACCCCAACACAAGCAGCATGCACCTGGTCACAGACCCGACTTGCCGCTTCGTGCCGCTGCAACCACACCCCTATGGCGGCCCCAGAGCGCTGACCTGACGGTGTCGAGTACCAGCTCCGGGTTATCCCGAATCATATTCGGCGTGACCCGAATGACACGCAATCCAGCTCCAACCAACAGCGCATGGCGCCTGGCCGTCGCCTCGTAATCTGCCGGTCTCCCGTGAAAGGCGTAGCTATCGATCTCGACGACCACGTTCTCCTTCTTAAACCAGAGGTCCGGGAAGACGGCGTTCCCGTCAATCCACAACCTCTCGTTTGCCTTCCATCCACTGACCCGGTGGCGGCGGAACAACGCATGAATCTCCCGTTCAGCAACAGACCATGGACGGTCTAACAACTGCCGCAACACTCTTCTGACAACGCTGGATGGGGCCTTCCTTGCCAACTTAGGGCGAACTCCGCGAAGGTCTTCGGTAGCCACGTAGCCTTTCCGAAGGCATTCCGTGGCGGCCTCCCAGTCCCCACGCAACGCCAACCAAAAGCACGTGTAGGCACAGGTAGTACGCACACCGTACCGGTCCTCAATGACGGGCTCGCTCCCAGCGCGATGGAACCTTAACCATGGCCGACGCGAGCACCGGGGCATCGAATGTGGAACGATGACGTCAATCTCGGTCATCTTGAGGTCTCTCATCCCCGCCAGGTACAAAGCAGCTCTGCCAGTGAAGATCGCGCTCGGGCGCCACAACCTGACGGCTCGCATCCACGCCTCTGGGTGCCTAGCGGCCATAGCAGTCATGACGATTCTGGGCAGAGGTCTAATAACGTAACCTTCCCGTGCTGCCCGCCGCGCCTGCCGAGCGACTCGTCCCACTGAACTGATTTTGGCCACACCACCGTTGGCCTCCAGAATGTCAACTAACTCCATATCTTCAGTTGTCGTTTGAAGCCGGGTATTTTCGTCACCCAATTCGACATCTGTGGATAACTACCGCGGAAAATATTGGAGTTGTCCACAGGTTCCTTGAGGCGCCGCCCGCATCTCGCAAGCCCAAGCTCCCAGCCTCATAGACCGAATCCCTGGCCGCACCCTCCCCCTATGTGTCCGCGACCTCCCTGACCAAAAATCCCACCACCCCGCCACCTGTGACATCCCCGTGCAAAGTAGGCTTGCGACATGGCAGAGATGCGCATTGAGAAAGACAGCATGGGCGAGGTCGAAGTACCCGCCGAGCATTACTGGGGAGCCCAGACACAGCGTTCCCTCCACAACTTCGAGATCGGCCGTGACACCTTCGTTTGGGGCCGAGACATGATCCGTGCTCTCGGAACTCTCAAGAAGTCCGCGGCACTAGCCAACAAGGAACTGGGTGAGTTGCCGGGCGACGTTGCCGACCTCATCGTCCAGGCCGCCGACGAGGTCATCGCCGGAAAACTCGATGACGAGTTCCCGCTGGTGGTCTTCCAGACCGGTTCGGGCACCCAGTCCAACATGAACACCAACGAGGTCATCAGCAACCGTGCGATTGAGTTGGCCGGTGGCGAACGCGGGTCGAAGAAACCCGTCCACCCCAACGACCACGTCAACCGTGGCCAATCTTCCAACGATACCTTCCCGACGGCCATGCACATCGCCGTTGTGTGTGCCCTCAATAAGCGCCTCTACCCCGCCGTCCAGCAGCTTCGCGACACTCTCGACGAGAAGGCCAAAAAGTACGACGACGTCGTGATGGTCGGCCGCACCCACCTGCAGGACGCAACGCCGATCCGCCTCGGCCAGGTCATTAGTGGCTGGGTCGCCCAAATCGATTTCGCCCTCGACGGCATCCGCTACGCCGATTCACGCGCCCGTGAACTAGCCATCGGCGGCACCGCCGTCGGCACCGGCCTCAACGCCCACCCTGATTTCGGCCCGACCGTCGCTAAGCACGCGACCGAGGAGACTGGCATTGAGTTCAAGCAGGCCGACAACCTTTTCGCCGCGCTGAGCGCCCACGACGCCCTAGTACAAGTTTCGGGGTCGCTGCGTGTCCTCGCCGACGCCCTCATGAAGATTGCCAATGACGTCCGCTGGTACGCGTCTGGCCCCCGCAACGGTATCGGCGAACTCCTGATCCCCGAAAACGAGCCCGGCTCTTCGATCATGCCTGGCAAAGTCAATCCGACCCAGTGCGAGGCCATGACGATGGTCGCCACCCGCGTGTTCGGTAACGACGCGACAGTCGGCTTTGCCGGTTCTCAAGGCAACTTCCAGCTCAACGTGTTCAAGCCCGTCATGGCCCATGCCTGCCTGGAGTCGATCCGCCTTATCGCCGATTCGTGCATCAGCTTCGACAAACATTGCGCCTACGGCATCGAGCCAAACCCCGACAAAATCAAGGAGAACCTCGACAAGAACCTCATGCAGGTCACGGCTCTCAACCGTCACATCGGTTACGACCTGGCTTCGAAGATCGCTAAGAACGCTCACCATAAGGGCATCAGCCTGCGGGAGTCCGCTCTGACGGTCGGCGGCATGAGCGAGGAGGATTTCGACAAGTGGGTCGTCCCCGCCGACATGACTCACCCCAGCGCCGCTGAATGATTTTCATCGCCACGACGACACGTCGGGCCGGTCACTGCATCGACAGTGACCGGCCCGACGTTTTTGTGCACAGAGAGGAGGAAAACCCGGGACACGGACCGTTTCGAGGGCACGATGTTCCGTCGGAATTGCACACCGAGCGCGACCACCGAAAATGGGGAAACCCGCCCCGACAAGGACCTACGTAGCGTGAGTCCATGCACACCTGATGTGTGGGGCATCACCCCTTGACAGCTCCAGCAGCAAGTCCGGACTGCCAGTAACGCTGGAGGACGAGGAACAAAATCACCAATGGGACCACTCCGATGACGGAAGCGAGCATCACGGCGCCCTTGTCCGGAGCGAAATAGGCCATCATGCCGTACAGTCCCTGAGTCACCGGCTGCAAGTTCTCATCAGTGATCATCATCAGCGGTAGCAAGAAGTTGTTCCACGTCGCAACAAAAATGAACAGAAAGATCGTCACCATGGCCGGGGCCAGCAGACGCAGCACCATAGTGGAGAAGATCCGGAGCTCTCCCGCCCCGTCAATACGGGCGGCTTCGAGGAGCTCCATTGGCACCGACGAATCGGCGTAGACATTGCCGAGGAACACCCCAAACGGGCTGACCATCGATGGGATGATCATTGCCCACATGGTGTTGACCAGGTGCATCTTGATAAATAGCAAGTACAACGGAACGGTAAGCAACGCCACCGGCATGAGCAGGCCAACCATGATGACGACGAGCAGCACTCGGCGCCCCGGGAACCGGAATTTTGATATCACATATCCACAGGAGACAGAAATAAGCGTCCCAACGACTCCAGACACCGTTGAGTACAGCAATGAGTTGAGCACCCATCTCGGAAACATCCCCTTGGTCCAGGCCATGAGAGAGTGCCAGTTGGCGGCCCAGTTGAACTCGCCGAAGGCGAACCCAGAAGTGCTCACCAGATCGGTGTTGTTCTTGGTAGACGCGATGACCAGCCAGATGATAGGCAGCAAAAAGTAGCAAGCTACAACGGCCAAGATCACCCATGTGATTGTCCGGGCCGCCTTGGAGGGGGCAATCGATCGAGGCGGGAGACCATCCAATGAGGGGCGGTAAGGGATGCCATCCTTGGTGACGGCGGTCTTGCCGTGTGCCATGTCAGTCCGCCTTCCTCTGGACCAGGGCGTAGATCATTGCGAGCACCCCGGCGACCAAAGCCATCATGATGGACACCGCCGAGGCCGGACCGGCCCCGCTCGGGCTAATATTTCCGTTCATAGTGTTGTAAGCCATCATCATGGGCGTGTAATCACGCGGCATCCAAGTCGCAACGGTGGCCAAAACGGTCGGCTCGTTGAACAATTGCACAGTACCGATGATGGACAGCAGGACTGCCAACATAGCCGCGCCTCGAACCATTGGGATCTTAATTTTCGTCATGATCTCCCAACCGGAGGCGCCGTCGATACGTGCGGCCTCGTAGAGATCCGAGGGAATCGCCTGTAGGGCAGCTAAGAAGATCAACATGTTGTAGCCGGTAAAGGTCCACGTCGTCATATTGGCCATTGATGCGAGGATGACGTGAGAACTTAAGAGACTGAAGTTCAAATGTCCCGCGAAAGGGGAAATCTCGGGCACGTAGAGGTAGGCCCACATAATCGCGGCCACAAGCCCTGGGATCGCGTAGGGCAAGAAGTACGAAAGGCGCCAGAACCCGAGATGGCGCACCAAGTACGAGTCGATAACTAGAGCGAGGAACAGTGCAGCAAGGATCATGATCGGGATTTGGAAGACACCAAATAGCATGACGCGACCGATGCCGTGCCAGAAGGCTGGATTCGTGCATACGTCCTGGAAGTTCTCTAGACCGACAAATTTCTCCACTGTCCGGCCTCCGCCATAAAGGCCGCCTCCCTCGGCAACCTGCTTGTGGAACCCAGCCCGGATGCTCTCAATGATGGGAGCAACGAACACGATGATGAAGACGATGGTGAATGGCAGTGCGAATAACCAGCCAGTTAGCGCCTCGTGTCTGGCCTTGCGACTAGCCATCGTGGATGAGGACATGCCGACTCCTGTGAAGAATTGTCACGGTGCGGATCTTCCCGCACCGTTCGGCGACCATGGCGATCGCCGCGGACTGCGTCAATGACAGATCAAAACTGTCAGTCGAGGTGGGGTTTGGGGCCTCCTGAGCCATAGGAGACCCCAAACCGGCAAAAATGATCGGTCCGGACTGCGCACGCCGCTACCCTCGCCCAACCCGGAGCCGACCACCTTGCGTGAAAATCACCCGTTCACGGGGAGTCCAGCGTCCTTAAGCGCCTGGACCGAGGTGTCTTGCGCAGTCTGGAAGATGTCACCGACCTTGGCCTTGCCGGCAGCGGCACCAGCACCTTTCTCGTTCATCTTCGTGCCCACGACAGTGAAGCCAGGGATATACCCGAACTTCGGGGCGAGCCTCTCATTTGCCTTAGCAAGCTCGGCCATGACGTCTTGGCCACCAAACTGCTTCTTCATCTTCTCAGGAGTAGTCACCTGCCCCTTAGCGGCGGGGACCAAACCTTGGGTAGCGAGGTCGTTGACTTGAGTGTTGAACCAGTCGTTGAACTGCATCGCCTGAGCGGGGTACTTGCAGCCCTTGACGACGGCGACACCGGAGCCGCCGTCAGGTCCAGTCATGTCTGATCCTCCGAAAGATGGCAGCTGGACGACGCGCCACTGACCGTTGTAGCTGGTCTTATCGAGGGCGTCCAGCATGAAGCCAGTCTCCCAAGCAGCAACGATATTGCCGATGAGTTTCCCGCTGACAAGGTCTTTCGTGTACGCGTCGCTCCAACGGGCGTCAGTGACAGCGCTCTTGTCGTCGAGGGCTTTCTGCCAGAAATCGGCAACAACTTTGCTCTTGTCACCGTTGGTATCGACCTTCCACTTATCGCCTTCGGCGGAGTACCACACGGCGCCCGCAGCAGCAGCCTGAGCGGATAGCCAATTCTGGGCTTCATCGGGCTCAAATCCGAGGATGTACTTGCCCTTGGCGGCAGCCTTCTTGGCGGAGGAAAGCAACTCAGAAGAGGTCTTCGGAACCCCAATGCCAAGCTTCTTGAACTCGGCCTCGTTGTATACGTACACCAGTGGGCCAGTGTCTTGGGGCAGACCAACGACCTTGCCGCCAACAGACATCTGCCCGTAGGCACCCGAGAAATGGCCTTTATATTTCTCAGCCTCGTTGGTGACGTCCTGCACCAAGCCCTTGACGTACATGTCTGGGACCTCGGAATATCCCGACTGGACCAGACAGGGGGCAGTCCCAGCCTTCACGTCAGCCTCCAGCTTGGGCATGAGCTCATTGGCCTTGCCCGGGAATTTCGTGGCTTCAACCTTGATGTCAGGATGCTCCGAGTTCCACTTTTTGACGATGTCAGCGACCTTCGTCATCCCCTCCCCGTCGGGCAAACGGTGCAGGTACTTGATGGTGACCGGGCCGGAAGCTGCCGCGGACTGCGACGCAGCCTTACCGGGCGACCCGGATCCCCCCGAGGAACTGCCACAGGCGCCGAGCACGAGTGTTCCGGCGACGATCGCAGCAACAGAGGCCATCCGACGAGTACGGCGTGTGATCATGTCAACCCTCTTCCTTGAGTAAATGGGCCACGAGTGGACCCGTAGCCTGCCGACCGGCGTGTATTGGATACCGCCCTAGAATCCACCGTACATCGCTGTGTACACGTGTACATTACGACTCGTGGCCCACCTCCGACAAGTGGGGTCGCACAACCGAGCGTCACCGATGGTGGACCGGAATAATGAGGAGGATTGTCGATGAGTGCGGAAACAGGCCGACCCACTATGCACGAGGTAGCTCGGGTCGCCGGTGTCTCCCATGCCACAGTGTCACGGGTCCTCAACGGCCACACCAACGTTGCCCCCGCAACCGCACGAGCTGTCGCCGACGCGATCATTACCACCGGTTATGTACCCAATCGAGCAGCACGGTCGCTACGAGTCCAGTCCACCGACACTGTGGTCCTCGTAGCCCGCGAAAAAGCCGACGTTTTCTACAGTGAGCCAACTCTGTCGCCGATGGCATCGGGAGCGAATCTTCGCCTCTCTGAGCACGGGTACCAGATGCTGCTAGCCCTCGTCGATTCTTCCCGATCCGCTGAGCGGGTCGGGTCATTGATTGCCGGGGGATCTTTCGACGCGGCAATTTTGGTAGCGATGAGCAACGACGACCCGCTGATCGCGCGTCTTATGGCCACAAATACTCCCCTCGTAACCTCATCCACGCCGTTTCCGGGCTTTGACATCCCTTCAGCTGACACCGACAACGTCGGAGGTTCCCGGGCTATCACCGCGCGACTCGTAGCCACTGGTCGGTCAAAATTAGTCGCTATCGGAGGGCCATCGTGGGCCCCGGTCACCCAGCTGCGTCTCGACGGGTTCCACCAAGGTGCGAAAAATGCCGCCTTAGGGCACACCACAGTCAATGAATGGACCCTCACCGCCGGCAAGCGGGCAATGAGGGAACTCCTTGAGCTTCACCCGGACCTCGACGGTGTTGTCGCGGCCTCAGATCTGCTGGCGGCGGGAGCAACCCGAGCCCTCAACGAGGTCGGTCGGCGGGTCCCACAGGACGTCGGCGTCGTCGGGTTCGACGATGCACCAATCGCGGCTCTCAACGATCCTCCGCTGTCGACGGTGCGCAGCGATGCCAGGGCAACGGGAATTGCCTTAGCCGACATGGCTATCGCGCAGATTCGCGGCCAGGAGCTCCCCCAACCCCACCTCCTACTACCCAACGAAGTAGTTTGGCGAGAGTCGGCCTGACCGGTCCGTCAGACCACCGACGGGCGTTGCAGGTCGGTGTAGTTAACGGCCTTGGCATCAAGAAGTTCGACAAAAACGTCGAACCCGTTGGCCTCCAGCCACTGACGCTCGGCCTCGGTGATCGGTACGCCAAGTAACCAGTGGACCTTCATGTCGCCAATGTCCACCTGGTCTAGCTGGGGGGTGGTGAAGGGATGGCACCACATGAGATGCGGGGTAGTGGAATTCGGCGCGTACATCGACACAACATCGCCGAAGACGATCCCGGGAGCCATCGACCAGTGATCACGGAGCACCGCGAAGGCGCACGATCCCAGGACCTTGCCCATGACGTCAGAACCGGGAGCGCCCACCACCATAAGCTCCGCGCGAATATCGCTGCTGGTGCCGTCAACGAGGGCGACGGCATTGGGTTCAGCGTGCAGACTCACCGTCGACCAGGTCGACCAACCCGGCGCGGGCGCATCAGCAAAAGCCAGAACATCGATGCGCACCTCTTCGGCGGCGTCTACCATGCCATCCGCACGGGGTGTACCACCGACCGCCTCGACTACGGCCTGAGCAACCTGAGGGCCGGTTGAAGGCATCTGCGTTGGCTCGGCCAGATGCTCAGGCAGGTCTTGTGGGTCCAGCGGTCGCTCAGCCGTTAGCTCATCACCGTCAGGAAGGCGTGCTGCTGGGGAGACGTTTTCGTCGCTCATACATCGATCCTGTCACGTTGATGGCTCTAGCGTGTCCGGGGCGGGGGTTTTCTTGCCCGACGTGGGAAGGTGGAAGTGTTACTGAGAGCACATCCACCGCCTGAACCCGACCGCGAAGGGAGACCATGCCTCCGCTGAAATCCGACGTGTGGACATGGGACACACTCATCCACATCGCCATCATCATCGCTGTAGCGATCATCGCCCGTTGGCTGCTCCGCAAGGGCGTTGATTGGACGATTCATCTCATGGTGTCGCGCTCCGAGAAACGCGAAGCGACGATGCCAGGCCGCACGCGTCGTATCCTCGCAGAGGCGACCGGCGCGAGCATCGATCGACAAAATCAGCGCACCGCAACCGTTGGCGGGCTTCTTTCGAATGTCGGTGTGACGATCATCATCATCGTCGCCCTGCTTTCGGGATTCAGCACCATCGGCTTCAAGATCACCCCCATCCTCACCTCCGCCGGAATTGTTGGCGTGGCGCTAGCCTTTGGCGCACAGACGCTCGTCAAAGACGTCCTGGCGGGACTTTTCATCATCTTCGAGGACCAGTACGGCGTCGGTGACGCGGTGAAAATCAATGAAGTGGAGGGGCTCGTTGAAGATGTCGGCCTACGTGTGACGCGGATCCGGGATTGGAATGGCGCAGCCTGGTATCTACGCAACGGTGAGATCACCAAGGTGGGCAATGTCACTCAGGGCTGGACGACCTCGTTTACTGACATCAACGTGCACGCCTTGGAAGATCCCAACCAGGTGATCCGCGTCATCCGTAAGGTTCTCGACAACCTCGAAGTCGAATTTGAAGGAACCCTACTCGACAAACCGCTGGTGCTGGGCGTCGGCGACATCACCGGCGACACGATGACCTTCCAGGTCATGACGAAATGCATCGCCAACCAGCACAATAATGTTCTGCGCGCCCTGCGCCGCGAGTGTAAGGACGCCTTCGACGCGGCTCGGATCCGCAGGGTTTTCTGATCGACAGTCCGGTCTTCCTTTTCACCACGATCCCAAGTTTCCTCGGCCCCGGCCATCGCCAGATACCACGTGGTACACCTTTCGTGGGCAGAGAACTCGCCTCTCCCCCCACGACGTGACAGTTTTCGACGTCGCAGACGTCGGACGCTTTTCCGGCAGGTTCACCGGGTCAGCGACCGAGCTCCTCCCGCACTGCCTGCTCCACCGCCCGACTCAACAGCGGCCCAGCTTGGGCCATCGATGCCTCAACATCGGGCTCAATGTCGGACAAGCAGATGATGCGCTCGAAGACACGACGCTTCTCCTCAGGCAGGTCGCACCTCCCGCACACCGCCCATACCGGCACTCCTGCGTCGAGAGCAATCTTGCGGATCGTGTCAGGAAGCTTGCCTAGCAAGGTTTGCCTGTCAAGTCGACCCTCGCCAGTGACAACAAGTCCAGCCCCAGAGATTTTTGACACTGCTTTGGCCCATCCGAGCATTGCAGCTGCCCCCGGGCGGTATTTTGCTCCCAGACAGCGAAGCGCCCAACCAACTCCGCCGGCGGCACCGGATCCCGGATCGTCCCGGTAAGTACTACCGATGGCTGGTTCCATCAGGTCGGCAAGCCTGGTCAGACCGGCCTCAGCAATCGCGATGCCTTCGTGGTCCAAACCCTTCTGAGGACCAAACACGGCAGCCGCACCTTCTGGTCCGAGCAACGGCGAAGTGACGTCACACGCGACTGTCAGCTCTACCCCCGACAATTTTCGATTGAGTCCGGACAGGTCGAGGCGTGTGAGTTCCGTCAACCCTGCTGCCCCGGGAGAAATTGGCGCGAGATTTTTGTCGAGCAGACGCACACCTAAGGCTTCCAACATTCCTGCGCCGCCATCAGTGGATGCTGACCCACCGACCCCAACGGTGATGTCGGTCGCTCCTTTACGCAGGGCAGCTGCGATAACCTCACCAAGACCGCGGCTGGATGCCACGAGGCCACGCCGGGGCGTCGGCCGCCCGGATACCCGGTCGGCCCTCTCTAGACCACAACAGGTAGCCATTTCAATGACAGCATGGCGGTCACGCATTGCGTAGTCGACTTCCGCGAGGTCTCCTGTGGCGCCGTGACACTTGACGGTGACAGCATGACAACCGGCCGCTAGAACTGCCTCAACAGTCCCCTCCCCGCCATCAGCAACCGGGATCGTGATGACCTCACGATCCGGATCAGCCGCAGAAAACCCCCGCCGGACTGCTCGACAAGCCTTCCCAGAGCTCAGTGAGCCTTTAAACGAGTCAACGGCTACGACGACCGGCGCATTCGGATCGGGACGCATGGTCTCAGCATGGCACGCCACCATGTCGTGGCTCGAGACCGGCTCTCCCATCTTGATGACCATTTCTCCCGCCTCGAGTCCTGTATCCTCACTCCTTCGCCCCGACATGCATAATGTCGGCACTTTTCGTCACAACCCGTAAACTCGGGGTCATGGTAAATCGCGCCTACCTGTCCCTGAGCGTTCTTGCCCTCGTGCTGTGGGTGGCCGCGTACCGTCATTTACCCGGCTGGGCAGCTGGGATAACGCTGGCGTGCATCGTGCTGTTCTCACTGTTCTGCGAGTGGTCGCGGGTGCGTACCCTGGCACGCATCGGCAAATCTCGCGGTACCGCTGCCCAGAGCTCGCGCGGTCGTAAGCTGTCCTGATCAGGCCCTCAGCAGCCTTCATGACACGACCGATCCGAACAAGCCCTGTAGTGTTCCTACCGCCCACCAGCCTCGACGCCAATGTCGCGTAGGCTATTTGCCGCCATGCCTGAGAAAAACATCAACAGCACCACCATGCTGCCCGCCGCCCTGCGTCCTACCCCCGACGAATCCGGGATGACCGTGCCGCAGTTGCTCGAGCATCGCATCAATGCGCTCTTCGAGCAGATCCCGTTGGTGGCCGAACTAGGTGAGGCCTTCGCACAGGCTGGTCACGATTTGTATCTCGTTGGTGGATCTGTTCGCGACGCCCTTATGGGCCGACTGGGTCACGACCTCGACTTCACGACCGATGCCCGCCCTGACGACACTGAAGCGATCCTGCGCCAACACACCCACGCGACCTGGGATATCGGCCGAGCTTTCGGAACGATCGGCGCCCAGATTGACGATTGGGTGGTTGAGGTCACAACCTACCGCGCGGATGCTTACCATCCGGACTCACGCAAGCCCGAGATCGTCTACGGCGAGACCCTCAAGGACGACCTTATTCGCCGCGACTTCACTGTCAATGCGATGGCCCTTCATGCCGCTACCCGAACCTTCTCGGATCCTTACGCAGGCCTGACCGACATCGTGTCGGGAATTTTGCGCACCCCCTTCCCTCCGGAGCGGTCTTTCAGTGACGATCCTCTCCGGATGATGCGAGCGGCACGTTTCACCTCTCAGCTGGGTTTTACCGTCACGAACGAGGTACGTGCCGCCATGACCGACATGGCCTCTCGCATCGAGATCATCTCAGCCGAGCGTGTTCGCGATGAGCTCTCCAAGACTCTCCTCACTGACCACCCCCGTGAGGGACTGGACCTCCTCGTGACTACGAGGATTGCCGACTATGTACTTCCCGAACTCCCCGCACTGCGTCTCGAGCGCGACGAGCACCATCGTCACAAGGATGTCTATGAACATTCCTTAACGGTTTTGGACCAGTCGATCGACCTAGAGAAACGTCGCGGCCACGACCCGGACCTCACGGGTCGTCTGGCGGCCCTGCTGCACGACATCGGCAAGCCCTCGACGCGCAAGTTCGAGCCCGGCGGCAAGGTGAGCTTCCATCACCACGACATCGTCGGGGCGAAGATGGCACGCAAACGCCTTAAAGCCCTCACCTACCCCAGCCAGGTCGTCAAGGAGGTATCCAAGCTCGTCGAATTACACCTGCGCTTCCACGGCTACGGTGATCAAGGTTGGACTGACTCGGCGGTTCGTCGTTATGTTCGAGACGCCGGCGACCAACTGGAGCGCCTCCATATCCTCACCCGATCTGACTGCACGACTCGCAATCGGCGCAAAGCCGAGCGGCTGGAATTCGCCTATGACGATCTTGAGGCGCGCATCGCCAATTTGACCGCTAAGGAGGAGCTCGCCGCCATTCGACCCGACCTCGACGGCCAGCAAATTATGGCGATCTTAGGTATCAAGCCGGGACCGGAGGTTGGCAAGGCGTACAAATTCCTGCTCAACCTTCGCCTGGATGAAGGCCCGCATACTCCCGACGAGGCGAAAAACGCACTGCTGGCCTGGTGGGCCACGCAGGATCGCTAAACCTTTCTGATGGTCACAGCTGAAGCAGGTCGGCCAACTACCATGACAGACGTGCCTTCTCCTTCCCGCCTTCGCCCAGCCGCCTGGCTACTAGGCCTGTTGATGGTTTTGGCGACCGTTGTGACGGGATCATCCCCTGCCCAGGCGCGCACCGCTTCCGGGTTAGTCAAGGTGGCGATTACCTCCGTCACGCCACCGACGGGTGATCCCAAAACTCCCATCACCATTAAAGGGACGGTCACGAACACCTCCTCGGTGTCCATGACGTGGGTACAGGCGTCTTTTTGGCGTTCCCAGGACGAGATCAACGACACTCGGGACCTCTCTGACCTCCTCGCTTCCCCGGCTACCGTGCCAGTGGGGATGCGCTGGTTCCGCGAGCCGAAAGAGGCGTCAATTTTTAACATCACGGACCCCGAGGCCAACCAGACCTTTAAGCCAGGAGACACCGGGTCGTTCACCGTCACCGGTACACCCGCTCAGATGGGTCTGACGACGCCAAATGCTGTCTATGCAGTCGGGGTTCATGTACAGGCATCCCCGGGAAATCAACCGCGGAGAACCGTCGGACGAGCACGGGTACTCACGGTGCTCTCGGACGCTCACACCAGCGCGAATCTGGCCCCCGTTATCGTGCTGTCTGCCCCACCGTCGCGACGCATTGACGGTACCTTCACCGACGAATCCCTATCCGATGACATCACCCGCCGGTTGAAACCCCTCGCCGAGGCAGCACATACCCGCAATGCCACCGTGCTCGTTGATCCGAGTCTTATCGACGAAGTTCGTGCCATGGCGTCGGGTTATCTGGTAGCTGGCAAGGGCTCACACACTGTCGCCGGAACTGGCCAAGAGCAAGCCAAGGAGTGGCTCAATCTCGTCGAGCCTCTCTTATCGTCAGGCCGGGCGTATCGCCTGCCCTACGGAAATGCTGACGTCATCGGGGCCGCCCGGCAGGGACGCTCCAGTCTTTTACTGACGGTCAAGCACGCCGTCGACCCTTCCAACCCCGCGGCGCATTTGCCCTTGGCTATCATCGATCCCGCCGCTGAACTCGACAATTCGTCGTTCAAAACCTTGGCTAAAGAGCTCTCCCCCTCCGTCATACTGACTTGCGCAGCATCAGTTCGTAAGGGGGTTCGCGAGGACTTTGGGGTGAAGATCGTCGGGTTGGCCGACACGGTCCGGACCAGCGGCCATCCCCAATCAAACAGTGATTCTCAGCGACGCGGAATGCTGCTGTCCCAAGCCCTCCTCATGACTCGTGAGTCGATCCCTGCTGTCACCCTCGTGACCACCGTGAACGACGTCCAGGCCACTGCTCCCGTCAGCTGGCTCCATCTGCAGAACCTGTCGACAATTCTCAACGGGGCTAAACCGGCGCTACACCTGCCGGAAAGTCATGCCGGAAACACGATCCTCAAAGATTCGTGGTGGCAAATCCAGCACGACGTGGGCGTTGATGCTGACGGCTGGTCAGATTTGGTCGGGGCCTCGCCAGAGACGGCTTCTTTGACCTCGGCGAAATTTGTCAGCCGGACGCTGTCGGCGTCACTCAAGGATCGGGAGGCGTGGGCTACCGACGTTATGCGCCCGGCGTCGGAGGTCATTGCCGGTAACGGCTTGGTCCTGCACTCGGCTTCCCATTTTGTGATGTCGTCGTCACGTAACGAGTTCCCGCTCACGATCACGAACTCGCTAGCGCAGACGGTTCGTGTCAAGGTCGTAGTCACTTCAGAAAACCCGCAACGCATTGACATCCCGGACACCCAGGTTGTTGCGATACAGCCCAAAGAGACGCAAACCATCAAGTTTGCTCCGAAAGCGAGTTCAAACGGCGTCGTTGAGATGCAGGCTCACCTGTCGACTCCGTCGGGACGGCTCCTGGGTTCTCAGTCAACTTTCGTCGTCAAAGCTACCCAAATGGATGATGTGGGCTGGATCATCATCGTCGTGTCGGCATTGGTGCTCATCATCGCGACGGTGCTGAGAATCCGACAAGTGACGGCAAATTCCCAGCGCGACACCGAGACCGCAGCCCGAGATGCTAAGCAACCTGCAACGAAGCTTGATGACATTTCTGACAGCACGCCAGCCACCCCAGCACAACAGGATCAGGAAGCAGCCTCGAGTGACGATTCTGCACGGAGCTCTCACACCGACACTGGCGACCTCACCGCGTGACAATCCCAGAGTTCCGGGCCCGGATCGGTATCGTTGAGGATGCACAGTCGGATCGATCGGGTAGGAGGTGGCAGTGTCTTTCGAAGACCCCGCCGACCGCTACCGCGATCCATATGACTCGGGCTCCTATGAGATGGACAATCTTCCTCACCTCTCCGCGGGGTCCTTTTTGGGCGGGCGTTACCGTCTCGACCAAGAGATTTCACGTCCGGAGCCTTCGCTTGCGTGGCGGGCCTTCGACACTAAGCTGCACCGCCCGGTTCTTATCTACGCCCTGGCCCCACATGGTCGTCGCACCCCTGCTGTCCTTGACGCTGCTAGGCGCGCCGCTGTCGCTACCGATTCGCGCTTCTTACGGGTCCTTGACGCTGTCGTCGCCGGGCCGGGAGAACCAGCTTCGTGGGTCGTCAGTGAATACGCACCTGGCAAGTCGATCGAAGAGCTGCTAGAAACCGGCCCGCTGTCAGCGCTGGAAGCGGCGTGGATCGCCCATGAGATCGCTGATGCTATGGCCCCGTTACACGCCCAGGGGGTCTTCCATGAACGCATCAGCCCCGGGACCGTCCTGGTCACCTCAACAGGGAATCTCAAGATCAGTGGTCTCCTCATTGAGGCCGCATTGCATCCCCGGCCGGGGGATATTTCTCGCTCTTGGCCGGACCGCGAAGTCGTTGACGTGACGGATATTGGTCGCGTTCTCTACGCCTGCCTAGTATCTCGATGGCCCAACGGACAGGGGCACCGACCTTTCGTGGAACCGGCGACGGCCATGTCGTGGGGGCTGCCACCGGCACCTACAGATGCTCATGGCTGGCTCACCCCGCGTGAGGTGCGGGCCGGGGTCTCCCCCACCCTCGACGTCCTTTGCGACCAAATCCTCTCGCGAGTTCCTCACTATGACGAGGTCCCATTGCGCACAGCCAACGAGATCGCACAGTCTCTGGGACGGACCCTAGGATCCGCCGATGCCGCCGCTGACTTGGAGCGCCGCATCCGTTTCCCCGTAGATCAAACGTCTCAGGCCGAAAAAGACCCGTGGTGGTCAGACGAATCCTCGGCGTCGGTGGCACCGCAGGACCCCGATGAACCTGAGCGAGCTAAAGAATACGGTCCCGATGAAGAAGGTTACTGGTCTCCGGAAGCTGCTGCCGGCGAATGGGGTCGTCGCTCAGGACCCTTACCATGGTCAGGTCGTAACGACCCTCACATCACTCAGCTACCCCCTCAGGACTGGCCCAACGACGCTGAAGACGAGCCGGTATTCACGAAGGCCCGTCCACATAACCGGCGCTGGCCACCGATCCTCGTGGCTGTAACGGCCGTGGTCATGGTTGTATGTCTTATCGCTGTCGGGATGCGCCACTCCGACAGTGGCGCCTCACAAACGTCCAGTAATCCGACAACTGTCAAGCTGACGCATGTCCAGGAGTTTGATCCTTCCGAGGACGGTGGCGACGCCAAGGAGAACCATAACCAGGTGAAGTTCGCTATCGACGGTAACCCATCGACAGCGTGGCACACCGTCGTTTATCGCAACTCGGCGAAGCTCGGGAATCTTAAACCCGGGGTCGGACTCGTCGTCGACTTGGGCCGGGTCACGAAGGTCACCTCAGTCAAGGTACGGCTGGTGGGTTCCGGTACGGACATCTCGCTATGGGAGCCGACGCATGACGTGTCCTCGGATCAGCCGCCGATGAAGACGATCAAGGAGTGGACGCGCGTCGCGGCGGTGACGGGGGCTGGGAAGATCGTGACGTTGAAACCGTCGGAGAATACAAAGACCAGGCACCTTTTGGTGTACCTGACCGAGCTTCCTGCGAAATCAGCTACCCGGTTCCAGGGCGGGATCGCTGATATTACGGTCGTCGGCTCCTCATGAGGTAAGGCGTCCCGCCCCGGCTGACGCATCACGACGCGGCCACGTAGCCACAGCCGCGCCGGCCCATGCACTGGTCTGCAACACTGACCGCCTGTCGCCGCGTGCAAAAATTCCCACCTCACGAATACGTCCGGCTCAGGATTTCCCGACTCCTACCCGAATCGGCATTTTTCGTCACAGGTAGCTGCCATGCTCGACTCATGACACAACGGGGCTCATGACGCAACCGATCGACACAGCGGGGCGGCCCAAGCGCCCGGCAATGGCACGAGGAACTGGACGCAGTGGTGCCCCGCGCTGGAAGGCACGGGGCACCACCTGTCAACAGTTCATCAGGATCAGAGCAAGATCACTCCTTGACGTCGTCGTCCACCCAGTCGAAGGTCTTAGTGACAGCCTTCTTCCAGTTGCGGAACAGACGTTCGCGCTCATTCTTGTCCATCTTGGGTTCCCAGCGCTTGTCCTCGGCCCAGTTGTCGGTGACGTCATTCTCGCCTTCCCAGAAACCGACAGCGATGCCAGCGGCGTAGGCGGCGCCCAGAGCGGTGGTTTCGGCGACCACGGGGCGAACCACCGGCACATTGACCTGGTCGGCCTGGAACTGCATGAGGGTTTCGTTGGCGGTCATGCCACCGTCGACGCGCAGCTCCGTCAGCGGCACACCGGAGTCGGCGTTCATAGCCTCAAGAACCTCGCGAGTCTGGAAGGCGGTTGACTCGAGCACGGCGCGGGCAATGTGGCCACGGTTGACGTAGCGGGTCAAGCCCACGAGGGCACCACGGGCGTCTGGACGCCAGTACGGCGCGAACAGGCCAGAGAAGGCCGGCACAAAGTAGGCGCCACCATTGTCCTCGACGGTGTTAGCGAGAGCTTCGATTTGCGGGGCGGTCTCGAACATCTTGAGGTTGTCGCGCAGCCACTGTACCAGCGATCCAGCGACGGCAATCGAACCTTCCAGGGCATAGACGGTGGGCTGGTCACCGATCTTGTAGCAGACGGTGGTCAGCAGACCGTTCTCGGAGAAGATGGCCTCCTCACCTGTGTTCATGAGCATGAAGCAGCCGGTGCCGTACGTGTTCTTCGCCATGCCCTTTTGGAAGCAAGCCTGGCCAAAAGTGGCGGCCTGCTGATCGCCAAGAATGCCGGAGATCGGGGTATCGATCAGCAGGCCGTTCTTGCGACCATAGCCGTAGATCTCGGAGGAGGACTTGATCTCAGGAAGCATGGACTTCGGAATCCCCATGACCTCGCACATCGAGTCGTCCCACTGCAGCTTTCGGACGTCCATGAGCATGGTTCGGGACGCGTTGGTCGGATCGGTGATGTGCACGCCACCGTTAATACCGCCAGTCAGGTTCCACAGCACCCAAGTGTCCATGTTACCGAAGAGCAGATCGCCGGCCTCGGCCCTCGCACGGGCTCCCTCAACGTTGTCGAGAATCCATTTGACCTTCGGGCCAGAGAAATAGGTCGACAGGCCCAGACCACAGATCTCCTTGTAGCGGTCGGCGCCCTTGTCACCAGCTAGTTCGTTACAGATCTTTTGAGTGCGCGTGTCCTGCCACACGATGGCGTTATAAACCGGCTCACCGGTGTTCTTGTCCCACACCACTGCGGTCTCGCGCTGGTTGGTGATACCAGCAGCAGCCAGCTGGTGGCGGTTGATGTTGGCCTTGGTCAGGGCGAGCCCAACGACGTCGCGAACGGCCTCCCAGATCTCGATCGGGTCATGCTCAACCCATCCAGCACGCGGGAAGATCTGCTCGAACTCCTGCTGGCCAACGGCCATGATCTGGCCGGCGTGGTTAAAGATGATGGCACGGGCGGAAGTAGTGCCCTCGTCAATGGCGAGTACAAACTTCTCATCGCTCATGTTGGTTGCCTTTCTTATCTGCATTGACGTGTCTGACACATTACGGCTGACGCGCAATCAGTGTGTCACGAGAGGTATTCCCACTCACCAGAAAATGGAGTAGGTGAGAGCGGCCAGGACAGCACCGATCATCGGGCCAACGACCGGGACCCAGGCATATCCCCAATCGCTGTCACCCTTGCCCTTGATTGGCAAAACGGCGTGGGCGATACGGGGAGAGAGGTCACGGGCCGGGTTGATGGCATATCCGGTGGGGCCACCGAGGGAGGCACCGATGGAGACAATGAGCAAACCGACAGCCAGGGGGCCAATTTTCACTCCCTGGGTGAAGCCGGAGAGGATGACCCACAGCACAAGGACCCAGGTGCCGATGGCCTCAGTTATGGTGTTCCACAGCGGATTGCGAACCTCAGGACCGGTAGCGAAAGTGCCGAGCTTGAGGGCGGGGTCGCAATCCTCGTCATAGTGCTGTTTGTACGCCAGCCAGCACAGCACCGCACCGACAAAGGCACCGGCGAACTGGGCGAGGATGTAGATCGTGATGTTGCCAGCCGTAGCAGGGATACCAGGGGCCAGATCCTTGCCGGCGATGGCCAGACCGACGGTCACAGCCGGATTCAGATGCCCACCGGTCTTGTAAGCGGCGTAAACCCCGAACATCACGCCGAAGCCCCATCCCCAGTTAATCTGGAGGGAACCGGGGGCGTTAGCGTGGCCCTTGCTCTTGGGAAGGAGGTTATTGGCGACGACGCCACAACCCAGGAGAATGAGGATCAAGGTGCCCAAGAACTCCGACCCGAAGATCGTTGCACCGGGCACCGCGGTTTCGAGAAGCATGAAGACTCCTTCGTCGTGGTGTCATCCGTTGACACCGGTTTACTCGCCGGTGGCAGTCGATCCCGTAGAATTTAGGAACGGGGACCGTCGTCCCGCCCCCCATCGGGGTCGGACGTAGCTCACAGTCAAACATCAAGGGCCCCACGGATTCGCGATTCTGCACTCATGTGCATGGCAAGGGGGGAGGCATGAACGAATTGTCCAATGATGTATGGACAGCTGCGTCCATGTATTACATGCAGGGCGAGACAATGGATGCCATCGCCAGCCATCTCGGTACATCTCGCTCGACCGTATCTCGACTTCTCAAGCAGGCACGTCTGTCCGGAGTTGTGCGCATCACTTTGTCCGAGCCAACGGGGCTACGAAGTGGACTGGATTCCACCCTGACGAGGATGTTCGGGGTAAATACCACGGTTGTGCCCGTGAAATCAGGAACCACCGAGATCCACCGCCTCGATCAAGTCGCCAGGATCGCGGGACAGATGGTGACAGATATGGTCGAGGACAATTCCGCCGTCGGTATCGCCTGGGGCACAACCCTTGATGCCATCACCCACTACGTAGTGCCTAAAGACGTCAAAGGGGTCAGCGTCGTCCAGATGAATGGGTCGGCAAACCCCGCTAGTTCGGGAATCCCCTACGTCGGATCGATCCTGTCAAGAATGGCTGCTGCATTTGGTGGCGAGGTTATCCATTTCCCGGTCCCAACCTTCTTCGACAGTGCGTCAACAAAGGCCGCAATGTGGCAAGAATGTTCCGTTCAGGCCGTCCTTAAAGCACATCGAGAGCTCGATCTTGCTGTTTTTAGCGTCGGAGCCCTTGACAGCCCGGTCCCCTCCCACGTCTATTCAGCGGGTTACATGACCGATGAGGAAAAGGCGAATTTGGTACATGCTGGAGTCGTCGGTGACGTCAACACCGTCTTCCTCAAGGCTGACGGTGCTTACGACGTCGAGTTCAACAAGAGAGCAACCGGATTAGCCCCCTTCCAATTACAGCGCATACCGCGTCGGCTCTGCGTCGTCGCTGGGCGCGCCAAGGCCGTCGGACTGCTGGCTGCCCTGCGCGCCAGAGTTGCAACTGACCTCGTCGTTGATGACGCCACTGCCCGAGCGGTCCTCGACCTCATGTGAGAGCGCAGGTAGAAATTCGAACTCTCCGCAGCACATCGGCTGCGGAGAGTTGGCTGTGTTACTGCCAAAATCAAGCCTTCGCCGTGCCCATTGTCACGTCAACCGTCCCCTCCTGGGAACCACGGATATAACTGATTTTCGCCTTCTGCCCAGCTTTGAACGAACGAATAAGACCTACTAAAGACTCCCCCGAGGCGATATCAGTGTCGTCAATCCTGGTGATGACGTCGCCTCGGCGCAAACCGGCCTTGCCGGCAGCCGAACTCGGAATGACCGTCGCGATTCCGGCACCCCGAACCTTGACACCAGCCTTAACTGCAGCCGCGTCACGAACCGAGATGCCTAGGAAAGCGTGAGTGACCTTGCCGGTCCGGATGATCTGGTCGGCAACCGACTTGGCCAAATTCGATGGGATGGCGAACCCGATGCCGATATTGCCCGACTGGGAGCGGTCCGCCGACGGCAAACTGGCGATTGAGGAGTTGATGCCGACGAGTTCACCATTGGCATTGACCAGCGCACCCCCGGAATTGCCTGGGTTAATCGCGGCGCTGGTCTGGATGGCATTGGTGACGACGACCCCCGACGAGGAATCATATGACCCCAACACGTCATCTGAGTCATCGCGGCTCATGGTCGTGACCGGGCGGTTAAGAGCGCTAATGATGCCGGTCGTCACCGATCCGGACAGTCCTAGCGGGTTACCAACAGCCATGACCGGGGCACCGACGGTCAGCTTGCTGGAATTGGCGAACCTCATCGGCTTCATGGATTCGGGCGGATTCGTTACCCGGATGACAGCCAGGTCAGTTGATGGATCACTACCCACCACCTTGGCGTCATACGTCTTGTTGCCCATAGATACCGTCAGTTGACCGCCGGATGCGGCGTCAGAGACGACGTGATTGTTGGTGACGATGTCGCCGTTGGAATCGACGACGACACCGGACCCCTCGCCGCCCCCATTGCCGGTCGTCACGGTGATAGAGACCACCGAGTTCGAGATGGCGGAGGCAGTGGCCGTCCAGTCCGGAGCAGATGACGATCCCTGAACAACCTTGGTAACGGTATTCGGGGCGGCAGACTTTGTGGCCACGGCAGGAGTGTCATTTTTTGTCAAGGAACGATCGACAAGACCACCTGAGACTCCACCCACGGCCGCGGCTAGCAGCGCAGCAAGGACAATAGTCCCGCCTCGGAAACCCTTGCGGCCCGATCGAGACGAGGGCTGCGGCGAGCCGGCATTTTTGTTACCAAGGTTCGGATCAATAGCAGTGGGCTGTTCAGATGATTCCCACGGCTGCCGTTGGGTAGTCGGCGAATCTCCCGAACTAGACCGGGTATCGTCACTGTGCGACCAATATGACTCCTGTGCCCAGCCCTGACGGGCATCCTCAGAGTGCGAGGAATATCCGCCCTCGGCGCTAGCACGCGGGAAAGAATTAGGTTCACGAGGCTCTTGGGGACCATTCGTCGACTCACTCATGACTTCCAGTGTCCACGATCCCATCAAGTGTTCACCCGATCGCCGAGGGAAACATGCTGTCGGCGGAGAGGGAACGACGCTGTAGTGGCACGCGACCGGCCAACCCCATCCGACCATGGTCAGGTAACTAACAGGAGAGATTAGTCCGGGGGTCCGAATCCCGGTGCACGACGATGCGGGTCCTGCCGACAGCAACCACGCCGAGACGGATGAAATCATCGTCGATCGGATTCGTAGTGGGCGTGGCCGACACCAGGTCCAGGCTGTCGAATGCGGCATCGGCGACGACGCGCTCCCGGCGCCCGAAGATGGGCATGGAGCGTCCCGAGGAACCACAGGTAGCCACAATGGGATTGTCGTCGAAGCGGTGGAAGGTGTTGGCCACCTCGGTCACGGCCCGGGCGTATTCCTCAGGTGTCTTGTGGCCCATCTGCCACGGCCCGTCCATCTCATTGCCGAGGCCCCATTGCTGACGCGCCAGGGATCCTCCCAACCGTAGCTTCTTGCAACGTTGCCATAGGTTATAACAACGATATAAAGAGAGGTGCAAAGCCCTCACAAGTCGTTCCCCTGACATTGCTGAACCCCCGTTGGAGATCATAAGATCCTGGCCATGACAGCGCGCCTTGTGGATGTTGCCAAAGCAGCCGGGGTGCCCGTCAACACTGTTTCTAACGTTGTACATGAGAGTCCCCACGTACACCCTGACACTCGTGCACGGGTAGAGCACCTCATCAAGATCGGCTGCCATCGAATTGCGGCAATCGGGGGCGGACCAACCAGGAATCGACGTCCCCATACCGTGGCACCTCGTCATGGGGGGGGAGAGCACTGGAAGCCCCACGCCGGGCGTAAAACCCTCCGGGAATGCCGTAACAGCTTCATGCGCTAAATAGGTTGATCCCCGAACCAGTCACTAACCAGGAGACGCCATGACCACTCAGGCCCTTACACCCAACACCATCCTCGGCAACATTTCGCTGTCCGATCCCTCGGAAATCGACACCACCCAGCCCTTCCCTGAGACCGTCGGCGCCGACGTCCACGGTAATGACGAGCCGCGCGACGTCATCATCGTAGGGTCTGGGCCAGCCGGATACACCGCCGCTGTCTACACCGCCCGCGCCGGACTGAAGCCGCTGGTATTTGAAGGGTCAATGGATGCCGGCGGCGCCCTCATGCAGACCACCGAGGTCGAAAACTACCCGGGCTTCTCCGAAGGGATCATGGGCCCCGACCTCATGGCGCAGATGCGTGCCCAGGCCGAACGGTTCGGAGCCGAGCTCATCGCCGACGACGTCACCGATATCGACCTCACCGGTGAGATCAAGAAGCTCGTCGACACCGACGGAAACACCTACAAGGCGCACGTTGTTATCCTCGCCATGGGATCGGCCTACCGCAAACTCGGGCTTGAGGATGAGCCGCGGTTGTCCGGGCGCGGCGTGTCGTGGTGCGCCACCTGTGACGGGTTCTTCTTCACCGGCAAAGACATCGCCGTCGTTGGTGGCGGTGACTCCGCGGTTGAGGAAGCCACTTTCCTTACCCGGTTCGCCAACTCGGTGACCCTCGTGCATCGCCGCGACCAATTGCGCGCCTCTCAGATCATGGCCGACCGTGCCGCAGCCGACCCCAAGATCACCTTCGCGTGGAATAGTGAGGTCGTCGCCATGCAGGGCGAGTCGAAGCTCGAGTCGATCACCCTGCGGGACACCAAAACCGGCGAGGAGCGTCAACTCGAAGTTGCCGGCGTTTTTGAGGCCATCGGCCATGACCCGCGCTCCGAGCTGGTGCGCGGCCAGGTCGATCTGGACGATGCTGGCTACGTCGTGTGCGCCGAGCCATCCACCCGCACCAACGTGCCGGGAGTTTTCGCCTGCGGCGACCTGGTCGACTCCCACTACCAACAAGCCGTCACCGCGGCCGGGTCCGGGTGCCGTGCTGCCCTAGATGCCGAAAGGTTCCTCACTGAACTAGGTCGCTGAGGTACTCGACAGTTTTCGCCGCACCACCCGCGCGCAAGGTGGTGCGGCGAAATGCTGTGCGGGCGCCATGGACGCGACGTGGTATAGGTAAGCGGCATGCGGCGCAGGTTTTTCTCGCTGTCTCTTCCCCCCTGACATTTTTCGTCAGCTCGCGACGGATCGGGGCATCGCTGAGCCCTCGACGATATTGAGCCATCCCTGAATCAACCCCATATCTTCACGTGACGATTTCTGTCAGCCCCCGAAGGTCTCAAGCACCCCAATGGCACCGCTCCCCACGTATCGGGAAAAATAACCACGGGTTGGCAGTTCACCCACGCTGAGCGAGACCCACTGCGGGGAGAATGGGTACAGTCGGCGGGAAATCAGGGCAGGCACATAGGCGGTGACAAGCCCGGTATGCGGGGCGGCGCTCCAAAACGGCCAAGACACAGGCAGACCCCATGTCCGGTTGGCATCACGTCAGGGGCATGACCTTGCCCTCACTGCCAAGCGGCCAACCGCAATCTCGAGGTGAAGGCTCTCGGGTCGCCGGTGACGGGGTCGGTGAATCCCATCCGCCACGCCTGCAGCTGCAAGGGATGGGTGAAATCATCGACTGGGGTGTCGAGAACTACCGGGTAAAAGGGGTCATTCACAATTGGAGCGCCCAAACGTTGCATGTGGAGACGAATTTGGTGGGTGCGACCAGTCCGAGGGCTCGCCTCGTACAGCCCCCACCCGCCGTGTTCACCGATCAGCGCAATATCGGTGACAGCATTCGGTACGCCGGGAACTTCACGGGCCTGCAAAATCCCCCGCTCCTTAATAATCCGGGACCTCACCTGCCAGCCGCTTTTTGTCGCGGTAACCCCCTCCCCAGCTGGATCGTGCACCACGGGTGCCACCAACCGATACTTTTTGACGACCTCACGACGCTCGAATATCTCTTGGTACGGGCGACGCCATTTTCGCTCCCGGGTCAGCAGTAACACTCCAGCGGTAACACGATCGAGGCGGTGAGCGACCGTTAGTTCTGGCAGCCCCAATTGGGTGCGCAGTCGAACAACAACCGATTCGAGGACATGGCGGCCCCGCGGGATCGAGGACAGGAAATGCGGCTTGTCGACCACAAGAATGCGTTCATCGGAATAGAGAATGCCGATCCCGGCCGGAACGGGAGTCTCTGTAGGCAGGTCTCGGTGGAAGAAAACGAAGGTCTGCGGAGTGAAAGGGGAATCCCGCCGGAAAGTACGCCCTGACTCGTCGACGAACCTCCCCTCATCAAGCATCTCGTCAACACGCTGCCCACCCATTCTCGGGAGCTTCTCGACCAGGTAGTCCCGCATCGTCGGCCAGGGCCAGCCATCGACTCCGCGCTCTGTTGCCAACCGACGACACGCCCCATGATCGGGGGTGTGAACCCACGCTGACTCCAGACCGTGACGTTGGCGTAGCGGAGACCTGGGCACCTTATTAGCTTACGGACAACGACGCTTCCCTCCCCGGCGTCCTCACCCAGTGAACAAAAATCCCGCCTCGCAGAGAGTCAGGTCAAAGGGATGCTTGGCCCCTTCCGGAACGGGGTTCTTGGGCCCCGCAGCGTCCGATCGGCCCTATCGACCACCCCAGAGGGTCGTGTTCTACAATACCTAGTGCTACTAGGGTTTTGTTAAGGGCGGTCCGACCCGCACCCCACCGCAAAGGAGCAGACCCCATGACGATAACCCCACGAGAGGGTGCTCAGCCCCAGCACAGGCAGTGCGCTAGTACCGGTCGTCTCAGCGCAGTGATGTTCATCGGACAATTGGGATGGGCGGCGGTCGGAGCTGCCTGCGGCACGCTGCTGGCAGCACTTGCCGCTGAGGTCAAGCCCGAAGACAAGGTCGACTTACTCGCCCTACTCACGACCACCGGCGCCATTGCTGCTGTTAGCTGCATGATCCTGGCCGGGACGCTGTCGGACCGCACTCGGTCCAAGCTCGGCCCGCGCAATCCCTGGATTATCGGAGGTGCCATCGTCGGCACTCTGGCCTTCGCCTGCATCGGCTTAACCCGTAACCCCGCCCTCCTCGTCGTCGCACACATGGTGTACCAGGGCGGGCTCAACTGCATGCTTGGCGCTTTCAACGCCATCCCACCGGACTACGTCCCCAACTCCGTTCTCGGTAAGGTCTCAGCATTCGGTGGCGCGGGCTATCTCCTCGCCCAGATCATCGGGGCAGTTATCGCCGGGACCTTGGTAACCCACCCATCGCAAGGGTTCCTCATGGCGGCATGGATAATGCTGGTATCGAGCATCATCGTGGTGATCCTGCTTCCACCCCACCCATTGCGCAATCGGTCACCCCGTCCACCAGTCACCTGGCGCCAGTTCGGTGCTCAGATGAGGCCGCCCTCTGACGGCCAGTTTTGGTGGATCCTGGTAGGCCGATTTCTCTTTGTCATCTCTTTGTTCATGGTGATGCAATTCCAGCTGTACATCGCCACCGATGAGATGGGCATGACACGAGCAACTGCCGGAAGACTCATCGCGATGAATTCCGCAGTCCTCGCCGTCACGGCAGTCGTCCTTGACGTCATCACGGGTCCGTGGTCCGACAAGATCAAGCGCCGCAAGCCCTTCACAATGATTGCCCCGCTCGTGGCCGGGGTTGGAGTCATTCCCCTCTTCCTTGTCAACGAGCCGTGGACGCTCACCATTTTCGCCGCGATAGGCGGGGCCGCGTTCGGCACCTATATGGCTGTCGACGGGGCTCTCATGGTCGAGGTACTGCCCGACCGCGACGATGCTGCCCGTGACCTAGGCTTCCTCAACGCCGCCAATTCTCTGCCGATCGTCTTCGCACCGGGCATTGGTGCGACCCTCGTAAAGACGGTGGGCTATCCCGGACTGTTCACTGCAGCGATCATCCTAGCCATCCTGGGGTCGTTGTGTATCACACGAGTGAGGAGGGTGAAGTGACATGAAACTGGATCCACGACTGGCAGAAATCCTGGGTCGTCAACCGAAGGAAGAACAAACGCTCGCCGAGAAGCGGGCGCGTCAGAATGACGTGGCCGCCCGCCTGCGGGGAAAAATAACGCCTGCGGTCCCTGATTCGGTGATTCTCGAGGACCGCACGGTCCCCGGACGGACTCACCCGATCCCGGTACTCATTCAGCGGCCGAAGGGGCTCCCAAACCCCGCTCCAGTACTGGTATGGGCCCACGGCGGGGCTTTTGTTCACGGTTCCCCACGCACCGTGCTCTCCCGCACAGCCAGCATCGCCCAGCGAGCGGGGGTATGTGTCGTCAGTGTCGATTACCGATTGCTGCCCGAGCACAACTACCCCGAGAACCTACATGATGTCGTTGACGTCGTGCGGTGGGTAGCCAAAACCGGACTTGACAAGGGGTTTGACACTTCACGCATCCTCGTAGGGGGCGATTCCGCGGGTGGAAACCTCGCCGCTGCGACGGGGATCATGTGCCGCGACGAGGGCAACCCCGCAATTCTTGGGCAAATCCTGGAGGTGCCGATTCTCGACCTTTCTGACACCTCCGAAGCAATGGCCGAGGCTCGTCGTGACGCCCCTGACCTAGCGGCCGCGCTGCACCACAGCCACGTGCGTTATCTGTCTCACGGAGCAAGTCTCGACAACCCGCTGACTAACCCTGCCTGCCTGGAGAACGCGCACGGCCTTCCGCCGACATTTTTGCTCAACTGTGAGGTGGATCCGCTGCGTGACGACTCGATCGCGTGGCAGCACAAGCTCCAGGACGCCGGGGTGCCGGTAGAACTGACAACAGTCCGTGGCATGGCTCATGGCACCCAAAGTTTCACCCTCGCCTTCCCCCAGGCCCGCGACGCCGAAGACAAAATCATCACCTGGCTGCGAGATCTCATCTCCTGATGCCGTAAAACGGCCGGGCCCGGGATTTTTCGTCACCGGGTCCGGCCGCCTCGGTTCCTGTGGAAGACCTTTCGTGAACACGCTCCGCGTAAAAACGCGGCGAGAACGACCCGCCAGGAAACCTCAGTCCAACGGCTCGCCGGCGATACTGAAAGCCACCGGAGTCTGGGCCTCGACGGTGCGCGAGACGGTGCAGTTTTTGTCGCGTGACATCGTGACGACCCGGTTCACCAGCCCGGCAGCCTCGCGTCCTTCCTCAGTGTCGGGGAAGCTCAACTGGAAGTCGACGGCGACGTCACCCAGGGATGCCCGTCCTTCCTCGTCGCTGCGTTTGGTGCCCGAGACGGAAACGGTGAACTGGGTAGGCTCGCCGCGACGGCTTGTCACGGTGTCGACATCAATGGATGAGCACCCGCCGATAGCGGCTAGCAGCAGCTCCACAGGGGTGAACTCGGCGTCCTTCCCTGCCCCAAACCGAATTTGCCCACCACGAGCATTGGTGGCGGTGTAGTGGCCTTCACTACGACGGACCAGGGAAACCTTCTTAGTGGCAGACGGCATGATCCCTCCTTAGGCGACAAACTCTTCGATGATTTTGACCAGCGCCTTCTTCGTCTTGCCGCCTTGCAGCGACTTGACGAGCTGGCCACCCTGCCAGACCTGGATGGTGGGCAGTGACATGATCCCCTGCTCCGCGGCAACCCGGGTGTTGGCGTTGGTGTCGACCTTAGCGAAGACCATCCGGTCGCCGTAGGTCCCAGCAAGCTCCTCGATGATCGGGGAGAGCTGTTTGCATGGGGCACACCAGTCGGCCCAGTAGTCGACGAGGACCGGCTTGGAGGCACCGAGAACCTCGGAAGCGAAGGTCGCATCAGTGACCTCGATGACGTTGTTCATGACAGCCTTTCTAAGACGACCAGACGAGTCTAAGTCGTGGCGGTTCGAACGGCACCTCTCGTTCACGAAAGCCAAGCGGACTCTCGGAGTGCTGCATGAGGCAGCCATCACCCGGTGCGAAAAATCCCGGTCGAAGGATGCATCACGCACCACAGTACCCGGACCCCACCTAGGCCGGTATTTTTCGCACACACGCCGCTGAGGACATCTGAGTACCTCGACACGGTGTTCCGACTCCGGTCACCCAACGTCACTTTTCTCCGCCGAAGAACTTCTCCCAGGGCAAATCGAGGGGAGCATCGTGAGCAACGATGTCGTAGAGGGCGCGCACCATGGGTAATCGGTCTCAGCGATCACTCCGCGCCGAGTCAACTTCTCGATCGCCTCACCAACCACACCGATGGCGGCGACCCCCTCCAGGGTGATGCCTTTCATCTTGACATTACGGATCTGCGAGAACGGCACTCCGGCACCGACGTAGGTTCTGGCACGCACATTGCGTCCGCCCATCGTGGTAACGAACATATCGCCGACACCGCCCAAGCCGGTCGCCACCTCCGGGTCACCACCCATGAAGGCAACCATCTGTTTGAGCTCGCGGGCACCCTCGCCAAACAGCGCCGCGGTGTAGTCGTACATGACGTACTTAGCGTCGGTCTGCCCGGCCTTGTCCAGCATGCCAGCAGCGAAGCCCCCACCAAAGGCAAAGATGTTTTTCATGCACGCGCCGACCTCATGACCGACGAAGTCGGTAGACGTCCAGACGTGGTAGTAGTCGGTGCGGTATGCCGCAACCAAGCGGTCGCGGACCTCCTGCTCCTCGCCGCAGAATACGACGCGGGTGTCACGATGCACCGCCAGTTCACCGGCATTGGACGGTCCAACAATGGCCGCCCAGTGGGCCTCGTCGGCAAGGTTCCCCATGTGCTTCTTCAATACCTCGGGCAGGATGTGAAGGGTGCCGTCCTCATCGGCCTGCATGCCCTTTGTTACGCACAGGATGATCTGCCCGGGTTTGGCTAGCTTGGCCAGCTGTCTACCCACCCAGTCGACTCCGAACGAGTTGACGCCGCTCATGATGACGTCAGCCCCCTCGATAGCCTCGGCGGCGTTAGCAAAATGGTACGCCTTGGCGCGCTCGTCAACCTTAAGTTCAAGAACCGGGTGCTGCCGGGTGGCCTGAATGGAATCGATGATGTCGTCATCGAGGTGGGTGCCAATGAAGCGGACTTCGTTGCCGTTTTCGACAGCGGGGAAGGTCAATGCGGTGGCCATGACACCCGCACCGAGCACTGCAATCCTGAGCATCTTCGTACCTCCGAAGATGGGTTGAGGCCCGGCTGTGGGCCCGACGCAATTCACGCTAGCCCTGGGCCGCGCGCGATTCCCACCTTCGTCGAGAGCCTGCACTTGCGTGCATGACGGCTGCGGCTCCTCCTTCACCCAAGGGCGAGCTCCGCAACGCTGGCATCGACAACCAGGTCAGTACACAAACCACCGCGCAGGGCTACCCCCAGAGCCTCTGCTTTTTCGGCTCCGGATGCGACGACCAGTACGCTCCGAGCCCAGGGGCGACCGTGGCCCCGTCATCCCTGACCTTCACACCGTCCAGGTCTACCGAGATCGTGCGAGCATCCAATTCTTCATCGACAACGCGGCCATGGGCGTCAACATAGTGACTCATGATGTCTGCGCTAGCCCCTTTGCTTCGCAGCTGGTCAATACCGTTGGTTGTCACATGACCAGCCGTCACCAAAATCGAGTCGGCGCTCACCGTTCCTGGCGAATACACCACGAGATCCGCGTTTTGGGCAGCCTCCAGGGGACGCGAAACGGACACGTCCTAACGCAGCATCTCCCCGAAATCTGCTGATCCCACGACGGTCGGGGCTTGCAAGGTGAGGATTCCAACCCGACCCCAAGTGTTGGGCCACATGGGCCGTCGTTCGACCCCAGCTCACCGCGACCACCCGCGGTCGTGGCCGCCACTCGGATAACCGCTGCGCTGCCATCCGAGTGACGAACTCCATCGTCAGTTCGTCATTGGCTTGAACGGGCACGACGACGGCCGACTGCAACCCGAAGGTGTCAACTAACTCGGTTTCGAACCGGTGATACCGGGCGAGGGGATGATCAATTGTGATCTTGACCATCCCCGTACGGCGAGCCTCCTCGAGGATCCTGCCGACGGTCCAACGACTTATTGAGAGTCGCTGGGCGATGGCGGCATGGGTCATCTGCTCGAAGTAGTACATCTCCGCGACGTGGAGCATCTCCTTGTCTTGATTTGCCCGGCGTCGGTTCGACATCGGTATGCCTCACTCCATGAACACGGTGTGAGCGACCTCCGCGACGTGGTCAGCGGTGAATCCGAACTTCTCGAACAGCAGCGCCCCAGAGGCCGAGGCGCCGAAGTGCTCGAGGGACACCGAGGCGCCCTTGCAGCCGACATACTTTGCCCAGCCCATGGCGATGCCGGCCTCGACGCTCACTCGGGCAGTCACTGAGCTGGGTAGCACCGACTCGCGGTACTCCTCGTCCTGCTCGTCGAACCACTCTTGGCACGGCATCGAGACGACGCGGGTCGCGATCCCGTCGGCCTCAAGCTTCTCGCGTGCTTCGAGGGCCACCGACAGCTCGGACCCAGTACCGATGAGGATGACTTTGGGCTCGGCGCTAGCCTCGCAAACCACGTAGGCACCCCTGGCGACGCCTTCGGCAGAGGCGTATTTGCTGCGGTCAATCGTCGGCAGGTCCTGACGCGACAGCACTAGGCCGGCGGGACGGTCGGTGTGCTCCACGATGGTGCGCCATGCCACGGCGGTCTCGTTGGCGTCGGCGGGACGGACGATGTCGAGTCCCGGGATGGCTCGGTAGGAGGCTAGGTGCTCGACTGGCTGGTGGGTGGGTCCATCTTCACCAACGCCGATAGAATCGTGGGTCCACACGAAGATCGACGGGATCTTCATGAGGGCCGCAAGACGCACCGACGGACGCATGTAATCGGAGAAGACAAAGAAGGTTCCGCCGTAGCAGCGGGTCAGGCCCGCCAAGGTGATGCCGTTGAGGATGCCACCCATGGCGTGCTCGCGAACACCGAAGTGGATAGTACGCCCGTAAGGACCACCTGGATCTTTCTCGGAGCAGCGATCTTCAGGCAGGAAGGAGTCGGCCCCCTTCATGGTCGTGTTGTTCGACCCGGCGAGGTCGGCCGATCCGCCCCACAGCTCGGGAAGCTGCGGACCCAGAGCGCTCAGGACCGCTCCCGAAGCCTTACGGGTGCTCATCTTGCCCGGCTCAAAAGTGGGAATGTCGAGGTCGTCGGGCAGCTTGTGGGCGAGCATCCGCTCGAGCAGGGCAGCGCCGTCTGGGTTGGCGTCATGCCAGGCGGCGAACTTCTCGTCCCAGACCTCGCGCAGACCCTTGCCGCGCTCAGCGAAAGCAGCGCGGACCTGTTGCACCATCTCAAGGTCGATGGCAAACGGCTTGTCTTCAAAGCCAAGCTTCTCCTTGAGGGCACTGACCCCCTCAGCGCCAATCTTCGCACCGTGTACCTGGGCCAGACCGGCGAGCTTCGGAATCGGCCAACCAATGACGGTGGTGAGACGGATGAAAGACGGCTTGTCGGTAACAGTCTTGGCGTTGTCGATGGCCTCCATGAGGGCTTCGACATTCTCCTCGTAGGTCGTTCCGCCGTTGGTGAAATCGACGTGCTGGACATGCCAACCGTAGGCCTCATAGCGGGCCTCGACGTTCTCAGAGAAGGCGATGGCGGTATCACCTTCGATGGTGATCCGGTTGTCGTCGTAGAACATGATGAGGTTGCCCAGCTCCTGGGTCCCCGCCAGAGACGAAGCCTCAGATGCAATGCCTTCCTGCATACAGCCGTCACCGGCAATGGCGTAAATGTAGTGGTCGAAGAGGCTCGTACCGGGAGCGGCGTCCGGGTCGAGCAGGCCGCGTTCACGACGAGCTGCCATGGCCATGCCGACGGCGTTGGCAACACCGGCGCCGAGCGGGCCGGTGGTGGTCTCGACGAACTTCGTCAAGCCATATTCGGGGTGGCCGGGGGTCAGGGATCCCCAGGTACGCAGGGACTCCAGGTCGGACAGCTCGAGTCCCAGCCCTGCTAGGTATAACTGGGTGTACTGGGTCAGCGAGGAATGTCCTGCCGACATGATGAAGCGATCGCGTCCGAGCCAATTCGGGTCCGACGGATCGATAGACATGACCTTGTGGTAAAGCAGGTAGCCCAGCGGCGCTAGGGAAATAGCGGTGCCGGGGTGACCGTTACCAGTCTTCTCGACGGCATCGGCCGCCAGCACTCGAGCGGTGTCGACAGCGAGCCTATCGGTGTCGGTCCACGTCAGTTCGGTTGCCACGATATTCCTCTCGTATTGGCTTATAGGCCTGATGTGTGTGATGTGTTTTCGCTCGTCAGGGCGGTGGGTGGGGGTCAGGTCATCATCACAACCCTATTCGTACCCCGGAGGTCATGTACGTGTGGCGTTATAGCTGTCACAAATGTGCACCGTTGCCGCCATTCGACGTTTCCGTCGATTCCCGCGCCCGCAAATGGGCCTGACGTCGAATCTCCTTAAGACGGTGCATCACTTGGTTGCCACCGCGGCCGAAGTAATCGTGGAGCCGAGCGTACTCGGCGTACAGGGCGTCGTACTGCTCGGCGCGTTGCTCGTCGATCTGGTAGACCCCCGCCTTCTTCGCCCCCATCGCAGCAGAGGCAGCCTTAACGTCGGGGTACAGATCGGCGGCGACGGCCGCGAACACCGCAGATCCGTGCGCGCCTGGCTGTTTGATAGTCCCAACGCTCAGAGGAACTCGGCAGATATCGCAGAACAACTGCATAAGGAATGTGTTCTTCGTCAGTCCGCCGGCCACCACCAACTCGTTGATCTCAACCCCGGAATCCCGGAACGACTCGATGATGGTGCGCGCCCCGAAAGCTGTCGACTCCAGCAGGGCCCGGTACTGGTCCTCGGGGGTAGTCGTGAGAGTCTGACCCAAGATCATTCCCGACAAGTTGGCATCCGCGAGCACCGACCGGTTGCCGTTGTGCCAGTCCAGGGCAATGAGACCATGGGCACCGACCTCCTGCCTCGCACATTTTTCGGTAAGCAGGTCATAGACACCGATGCCCCTGTGGTCAGCCTCGTCGAAATACGAGCCCGGGACGCAGTTGTCGATAAACCAGGCGAAGATGTCGCCCACCGCCGTCTGCCCAGCCTCGAATCCCCACGAACCATCGACGATCCCACCGTCGACGACGCCAAACATTCCGGGGACTTCCTTGAGCTGGGGCCCGGGAACGACGTAGCACGCCGAAGTACCCATGATCGCAGTCATCTGGCCGTTCTCCACTGCTTGCACGGCGGCCGCAGTGACGTGGGCGTCAATGTTGCCGCTGGCCACCGTGGTGCCGACTGGTAATCCCAGACGCTCGGAGAACTCCGGCGTCAGGCCACCAACCCGGGCTCCCAGGGGAAGTACCGGGGCGTTCATCTTCTCGGCGAAAACGTCGGCGAACTCTGGGTTGAGGTTCATCAAGTAGTCGCGGGACGGATACTTCCCGTCCTGGTACATACGTTTGTACCCCGAATCGCCCGTCGAGAACGCCAGCACCCCGGTCAGCCTCCACGTCAGCCAATCCAATACGTTGCAGAACACATCGGTAGCCCGGTACACCTGCGGGGCTCGTTCCAGGGTCTCCAATACCTTGGGCATGAGCATCTCGGAGGACAGGATTCCTCCATACCGTGTCAGCCACGGTTCCCGACGCACCTGGGCCAACTTGACGATGCGGTCAGCCTGGTCCTGAGCACCGTGGTGCTTCCAGAGCTTGACCCAGGCGTGAGGCTCGTTTCGGAACTCGGGTAGTTGACACAGTGGAGTGCCGTCCTTCGTCGCAGCGACGACGGTGGCAGAGGTGACGTCTAACCCGATACCGACGATGTGGTCGGGATCAACCCCGGCGTCCTTCACGGCCCCGCGGACGATCGTCTCGAGGGTCTCCAGATAATCGACAGGATCCTGGAGGGCGAAGTCCGGCGGAAGTTTACGGCCGTCGGCAGCGCTCAAGGTGCGGTCCATGACCCCATGGGGATACTCATGGACGGCGGCCCCCATCTCGGCGCCATCGTTGGCCCGTACGACGACAGCGCGTCCGGACAGCGTGCCGAAATCCAGTCCCACCACATAGTTATTGTTCATGGTGTCCTCCTCGCGAGGAAGTCGGGTGGCGCCGGGGCGAGTGGTCGGCCCCACCCGACGTCGTCCTGGTACTCAGTCCTGCGGCCAGGGGCGCCGGCCCCAGAATCCGTCAGGCTCAAACAGCGACTCGACGAGATCGCCGATGGTTCCGGTCTCGACGAGCAGGTCAAGAAGGGTGTAGCGCGACCGAATCATCTGGCACCGGTAGTAGGTGTCGTGGAAGCGCTCCCGAGTCAGGCCGATCTGCGCCGGGTGGTAAATGCCACCAACAGTCTTGATGATCTCCTCGACCTTGGCAGCCGGCATGACCTGGGAGCGGCAGCGTTCTCGGACGGTCGGCCACGTTGACTTGACGAGTTCCAGACGCTCTCGCAGCGCATCGGCGTCGAGGTACTTGTCCATGGTCTGCCTGACAGCAGGCTCGAGCATGTCGCCCGTGAAGTTGGCGCGAACCTTGGCCTCCATTTCCTCGGCCGACGGCCACTTGGCGACAGCGGCGTCGACGTCGAGGGTGCTGAAATCGTGGTTGAGCGTTCTCTCCCACAGAGCGAGCACTGAGATCGTGCCGAGTCCCACCTTGAACCCGTGGGTCAGTGGCGGGTCTTGGTCCATACCGAGATGCTCCATCTCCCACAGGTGGGAGAATTGGTGACCGGCGCCCGAGGCCGGGCGCGACGAGATGCGGTACTTCTGCATCGCTAGACCGGACATCACGAGGCCTTCGATGAGGCCATCAAATGCCTCCGGTTTACCGTTGGCCAGCCCCTCTGGATCGCTGATGGCACTGGTGAGCGGGCCCTGGACGAGATCCCACACCTCGTCGTCGATCGGCTCGATGCCCAGTTCGTCGGCGACGATCCAATCGGCACCGGCCGGGACCTTTTCAATGAGATCGCCCAGGCCGGTAGCGGTGCAGCGTTGCGGAGCCCCGGCCATCGTCGGCAGGTCGGCGATGAGGGCTTGCGGGGCGCGGCAGCTCATGGTGTGCTTGAAACCGTTTTCGGTAATCGAGGCACCGAAGGCGGCGTAGCCGTCCATTGAGGCGGCGGTACATACGTTCATGTAGCGCCGACCCAGTTCGTCGCTGGCTCGTTTGGTGATGTCGTTGAGGGTGCCCGAGCCGATTGAGCAAGCGATCACCCCGTCAAGGTCGCGCATGTGATCACGGATCTTCTCAACGTTCGCGTAGCAGGCGTAAACGGCTGGACGCCCCGGGAAGATCATCGGTTCGACAGTCTCGACTCCGGCGCCCTCGAGGGATGCCTTGGTCTGTTCACCAGCGACGGCCCAGGTGTTCTCGTCGGCGATAATGATGACCTTCGCATCACCGAAGAGTTCCTTGAAGACGCGCCCGGTTTCCTCGAGCACGTTGCGGCCCATGACCACGACGTCCGTGTCGCCGCAATCGGCCAACGCTTTGTCAATCAATTCGGACATTGCTTCTCCTCTGATCAGTGTGATCGTCAGTTTTGTCGGCCTCGTGATCGACCATGTCATGAATCATGGGGCACAGTTGCGGGTAGGTGTCGCAGTACTTGTCTACGTAATATTGATATTCCTCGTGACGCTCCTGGTCCGGCTCAATGAAGTCAATCTCGTGGACCATCTGTGTGGCCGCCTCGGGGAGATCCTTGAACAAGCCAGCGCCGACAGCAGCTACCATGCAGGTACCGAGCACCACAGCGTCCCCGACCTCAGTGAGCACGATCGGCACACCAGGTACATCGGCGTGCATCTGTATCCAATCACGGCTCTTCGTGGCGCCACCACAGGCGACCATGCGGTCTACCTCAAATCCAGCGGCCTTCATGGCGCGCAGGTTGTGGGCCGTGCCATAGCAGACCGATTCCTGAATAGCGTGGTAGAAATGCGCCGGAGTGTGCATAAGGGATAGACCCCAGATAATGCCGCGAGCTTTCGAGTCAGTGTACGGAGTGCGGTTGCCCTGAAAATACTCATTAATAATAAGGCCGTCGGAACCCGGTCTGATGTTTCGCGACTGCTCGTTAAGGACGTCGTACGGATTGAGGCCGATTTTCTCGGCAGCAGCGGTGTAGTCAGCTGCAAAATTGGCCTTGAACCACTTGAGCACTGAACCGGTCGAGACCTGGCTGCCTTCGACGGTGTACTGGCCGGGCATGACGGCGTCGGAGTAGGCACCGAAGAATCCCTCACCGTGGATCTCGGTGTCGGACTGGCCGGTGAGCACGTGCGAGGAGCCGGTGATGAGAGCCATCGAACCGGGCGCGAGCACGCCGAGACCGATCTGACCGGCCCAGGCATCACCAAGTCCTTGGGCAACCGGGATGCCGGGACGTAGACCCAATAACTGGGCCGGGATAGTACCGAGGGTACCGACCGGTGTGCCCAGGTCGAGGACTCTTCCCGGGATCTTGTCGAAGACGTCGTCGCAGCCGATGGTCTCATAGAAATCCTCCGGCCAACCGCCCTTGTCTCGGTTGTAGTACATCCGGATGGCGGCCGAGTTGATGTTGGTAGTCCATTCTCCGGTGAGCTTGAACGTCACCCAGTCAGGGGCATCGACGAGGTGGGCGGCTCTGCGATAAGTTTCCGGCTCGTGCTCTCGTAACCACGCGGCCTTGAAGGGGTACCACTCGGCGGTAGCCGGAGAAACGCCAGCACCGTTGTAGAGGCGGGCGACCGAATCCGAGTTCTCAGCGCGTGCAGCCTGCTCGGTGGCACGGACATCCATCCACATCATGGCGGGACGTAACTCGTTGCCGCGCTCGTCCATGGCAACCATCGTTAACGTCGTAGCGTCATACGAGATACCGGCGATAGCTGCCGGGGAAATTCCAGCAGCCGCAATGGCGCGATGGCAGGACGCCTGCAGCGCCTTCCACCACTCTTCGGGGTCCTGCTCGGCCCAACCGGGACGAGGGTGAGTGGTCTTGTACGGGGTTGCCGCGAAAGTAAGCGGACGTCCCGCAAGGTCAAAGATCGCGACTCGGCACGACTCGGTGCCATAGTCGATGCCTAAGAGGTAGGGGCTGTTGTTCAACATCGTTGTCTCCTGCGAAGTGTCTCTGCGGCAGCGGTGCACGCAGCTCGGTCGTCTTGTCAGTCATCGTTGTCTTCGGTCCAGCCGAGTTCGCGCCATGCCGAGGCTGGGATAAGTCGGTCGATGCGATCCAGAGTCCAGGTGGGACGATGCTCAACGTCGAGAGCTGCAACGTCGTCAGCAGTGGCCTCGCCAGTCAACACACAGGCCGACTTCATTCCGGTATCGAGGGCCATCTGGATGTCGGTTTGCAGCCGGTCACCGACCATAACGCAGTCTGTCGGGTCAACGTCGAGGCCGGACAGGGCTTCGGTAAGCATCACCGGCGACGGCTTGCCCAAGCTGACCTTGCACTGCTGTCCCGTGCATGCCTCGATAGCTGCGGTTACGGCAGCGCAGTCGGGCTCGCCACGGCCGCCAGGGAAGGGGCAGAACCGATCTGGGTTGGTCTGGATGAGGAATGCCCGCTTATGGAACCAGATGGCGTCGAAGGCGATCTGAAGCTTGCGGTAGTCGAAGGTGCGGTCATACGAAGCGATGACGATGTCTATCTTCTCGGGGTCCTCACACAGCTCGATCCCGGCCTCACGTAGGCTCCGCTTGAGGGGCTCCTCAGCGATCGCGAAAACTTTAGCGTCGGGGTGGTTGTTGACCAGCCAGCGCGTTGTCGTCACGACCGTGTTGGAGATGTCCTCGATGGCCGTGGGCAGACCCAATCTCGTGAGCTTGTCGACGTACTGGTCCGGGTCCTTGGTCGGGTTGTTCGACAAAAACCTCACTGGGATCTCACGACGGCGCAATTCCTCGATCATGCGGCGAGCACCCGGCAGTAGGTGCTCACCGAGGTAGATAGTGCCGTCCATGTCGAACACGTAGGCCCGGGCGAAATCAGTAGGTATGTCGATGACGTCATGCATGGTTGCTACTCCTGAAGCGAGATCACGAGAACAGGGTGGCGAGCGAGACGACCACGGTGTTACCGAGCCAGATGGCAGCGGCGGGCGGATCGATATGGCTGGTGCCGCGGTTGTACCAAAGGCGGGCACAGAACTCGCCGAGGCCAGCGGTGAAGACACCGAAGAATGCGGCAATGACCAGGGCAACCGTGGCCATACCCCACGTGTGGGAATCCCACGAGGACGTGTACGTCCAGTGGTAAGTGGTGAGGGTCTTGCCCATAAGCAGCGGGAAGAACTGCACCGCAGCCAAGCCGGCGATGTTCGTCACGTGATGCTGGACCGGCATGTTCCGATTAGTGATGAGGAACAGGATAATGACAGCTGAAATGCCGAAGCAAAAGCTGTTGGCGTTGGCAGCAGCCAGATTGTTGGCGAGTCCCCGTGTGGTCAGGTAGGCGCCAACGTTGGCGGCCAGGAAAAGAGAAGCGCCACCGGCGAAGATGCCGAACAGTGAACCGATGGTAAGGAGCTGACTGGGTTTTTCCTGCCATTCCAACCACCGTCCGTTGGGGCCCGGTTTGATCTTGGCCGGGAAACTGGTGGCGTTCTCGTGGAAAAGCTCTGGGTTGTGCAGGGAGCCGTGGAACAGTCCTTTGCCGGGTACTCCACCAAAGATGAGACGGGCCAACAGTCCGGACAGCAGCACCGTCAGGGCGACTGGGTCGGTGTGCTTGCCGAACCACGGAATGTTTGAGATGCCGATCTGGCACAAGTAGCCGAAAATGCCGAAGGCGGCACCGACGCAGAGGATGTCGGGGTGACCGATGCCGGCAAGCGGGGTGTTGACGTCTTTGCCGTCACCCAGATGCCCTCGGTACCGAGCATAGATGGCGGCCGCAACGCCACCAGCAAAGGCGATGTGCGGGCCCATGAAGGGACCAAAGGCCAGATAGTCCAAGCCGAAGGTGTTTCCGGTTGCGGCAAACACTCCCCAGGAGGCCAGCACACAGAAGCCGGTGAGGACGAAGGCGTAGTTGCCGCCGATGGCAGCTCCGACAGCACCGCCGGCGATGGTGGCAAGGAGTCCGAAGACGAAGACTCCGACAGAGGTGGTGAACATCGATGTTCCTTTGTGAGGGCGGGTGTCCCGCGATCTGTCATCCGCACGCAGCGACGGGTGCGGCATTTCTGGGCAACCCTAGGCGTTGGCCCAGGGGTGGGGTGGTTCAAGCGTGCGCCGGTGCACGTCTGAACCACCCGGTATCAGCAGTTGCCAGGGGCGGATTCCCCAGCACCTGACTCATATGCGTCGATGAGATCGATGTTGGCCTTGGAGTGGGAACTCGGGTCGAAGGTGTACCCGATGAACTCGTGGGCTAAGCGACGGGCAAGTTCGCGACCGATGACGCGTTGGCCGAGGCATAGCACGTGGGCGTCGTTGGACATGATGAGCCGCTCTACGGAGAAGGAGTCGTGGGCGGTACAGGCGCGAATGCCTGGCACCTTGTTGGCCGTGATGGCCATGCCCATCCCGGTGCCGCAGAAGAAGATTCCTCGATCGGCCTTTCCATCTTTGATGACGTGAGCTCCTTTGATGCCGATGTGCGGGTAGAGGGTGTCGTCACCAGCCTGAACACCGACGTCGATAACGTCATCGACTCGCGAATCCGCTTCCAGGTCAGCCTTGACGACATCCTTGTACTCGACTGCCGCCGGATCAGCGGCGACAACGATCCTTAGTCCCATGGTTCCTCCATGTCTCGCTGCCGTGTAGTGGGGAGTCCCACTCGCAACTGCGAGCAACAACGACTCATGACGTTCATATTAACATCGGTTATGTGAAAAGTGATGGATTTAAATGTGAATTGTGCCACCTTGCACCTATCCGTGACGCGCGAAGGATCCTCCTCGCAACCCTTGGCGCTGTGACACTTCGACCATAAGGAATCGCGACTGAGGCGATCAGGAGGTCACCCCGGTGGACGCAGTCGCTGTGCCGTAACGGTTGATGTAGCGATCATGGTTGGCGTCGATCTCAGACTGCGGCAGCGACGAAATGTCACCGATCATCGTCGCGTAGGCCAGAGTTCGTGCGACGTCCTCCACCATGACGGCCGCCTTGAGGGCTTTCTCGATGGAGGCCCCGACGGTAAAGACACCGTGCTTCCTCAAAAGCACTGCCGGGCACTGGTCGATGAACCTCATGACCTGCTCCCCGATCTGCTCGGTGCCAATGTGGGCATAACCAGCACAAGGTACGGGCCCACCGAACTCGTCAGCAACGGCCGCCAGGGAATACGGGATGTCCTGACCGGTGGCGGCCCACGCGGTAGCAAAGGTGGAGTGAGTGTGGACGATGCTGCGAATGTCATCACGCCGGCGATACACATAAAGGTGAGAGGCCGTGTCCGAGGACGGTCCCCGGTCTCCTTCGATGATCTTGCCCTCACTGTCGACGACGACCATGTCATCGGGAGTCATACCATCCAGACGTCAGATCAAGGGCCTAAACCGATCTTGCGTCCGTTCGGGTCAGGATCTCGATGCAGACGTCTCGACCACCATGAGGTGGACACCCAGATCGCTAAGCTGACTGAGGATCCCGCGCGGAGTGTGTGCGTCGACGACGACATGGTCGAACTCAGTGAGATCTGCGAACTTGAACAGAGCACGGCGTCCAAACTTGGTGTGGTCGAGCAGCAGGACGCGTGTCTCGGCTGATTCCAGCATGGCCCGTTTCACCTCGACAACCTCTTGGTACGGGTGATAGCAACCTGCCTCGAAGATCCCCGACGCCGACAGGAAGCACAGGTCAGCGTGCATGCTGCGGATCATGCGCACGGCGGCGGGTCCCATGAGGGACTGCGCCCAAGACTGATACTCGCCTCCGGTGACGACGAGCTTGTCAGAGCTGGTCGTGATGACCTCCTTGGCAACTAGCAGGGAGTTCGTCACCACCGTCAAAGGGGTGTGCTCAGGTAGGGAACGCAAGACCCACACCCCGGAAGTGGAGTCATCGAGCATGATCGAGCTGCCTGGAGCGATGAGGTCGCTCGCCAGCTCGGCGACGGCCTGCTTATCGGAAGAGCTCTGCTCCAGACGGAAAGCAGCATCGGCCTCGTGCAGACCGTTAGCCACGGCCACAACTCGCCCCCGGTGACGTTGCAGCACGCCGCTGCTTTCGAGGATTGCCAGGTCACGGTAGATCGTCATAGCGGAGACGCCGGTTGACTCGACGAGGTCCTCGACGCTCACCGACCCGGCCCGGACGACCGCTTCCGCGATGGCGAACTGACGCGCCCGAGGCCCACCTCGGGGGGCACCTTCCTTCTTGCTCACCCACTTCTCCCGTCGTCACGGCGGCCGGTAATAGCCCGCCATCCCGGAACCGATCCTAGTGACAGGGATCCGAACGTGGAGGCCGCAGGGTTTTAGATGCCCAGACGAGAGGAAACCCGACGGCTAGGACTCAACCCGCGACCAGCGCCACAGCACCCAACGACATAGCCTCACCGTCAGCAGGCGACCGAACTTGCCCTCGTCAACGGCCTTCATCCCACAAATGCGGCACGACCGCGGAGGACATCCGGTCATCTCCCGTGGTGCTCAGGCTCAATACGCGGAAGCTTTCTCGATAGCCTCCCACAGGCCATTGAGATAGGTGATTCCCAAAGCACGGTCATATAGCGGGTAACCAGGACGACCCGTTTCACCCCAGATCATCCGACCGTGGTCGGGACGAATATAAGAATTCGAGCAATGATCGTGAATAGACTTCATGATCGCATACATATCGAGGGACCCGTCGCTGGAAAGATGCGAGGCCTCCTTGAATTTTTTCGACCCCAGAAACTTCACATTTCTGACATGAGCGGCAGCAACCCGTCCCATATCTCCATATTTCGCGAGGATGGCCGGCACGTCATTGTCGGGATTCGAACCTAGCGATCCAGCGCACACGCACAGTGAGTTGGCCGGGGAATTCACCAGATCAACGATCCTCTGCAGGTCAGAATCACTGTGCACGATACGCGGAATTCCGAAAATGCCCCAGGCAGGATCATCAGGGTGGACGGCCATCCGAATACCGACCTTCTCACAGGTCGGCACGATTCCCTCAAGGAAGTAGCGATAGTTATTGCGCAGCTGATTCCGGGGCATGTCGGTGTACTGGGCCATAACCTCATCGAGATCGGCCAGCCGCTCGGGCTCCCATCCGGGTAGTGGGAAGGCCGACGAATCCAGAGTGGCCTTGACGATGTCTTGCGGAGTTAGACCCACAAGCTCCTCGTGGTCGTAGTACAAGCAGGTTGAGCCGTCCTCGTTACGATGGAAGAGTTCGGTGCGTAGCCAGTCAAATACCGGCATGAAATTGTAGACAACGACCTTAATACCATGGGCGGCAAGATTCTCTAGGGTCTTGCAATAGTTGGCGATGTAAATGTCACGAGACGGCTTACCAAGCTTGATGTCTTCGTGGACGTTCACCGATTCAATGACTTCACATTCCAAACCAGCGTCATTGACTTTCCGGACGTAAGAAGAAATCTCCTCATCAGACCACATCTCACCGACCGGAATCCAGTCCATCGCGCCCATGATTCCGCTGACTCCTGGAATCTGACGGATATTCTCCAACGTGATGGGGTCGGTTTCTGCACCATACCATCGAAACGTCATCTTCATGATTACGCAAACTCCTCATCCAGAACCGACCTTACGGCACCTGGACCGGCTGTTAGGCGGATAAAAAATCGTTCAACGACGTCAGATAAAGGTGTCATCGTCAGGTCTACACCGAAGATATCTCCACGACTAAGGATGGGGGAGATGACCTTGGAATCATCATCGCCAAAACGAACACCTGACACAACAGATTCCAGCTGCCCAAGCAGCGGATCGGAGGACAGCTCTACCGGTTCTCCATCGTCAGCAATGCCCATAAGGTACCGACACCAGGCGGCGAAAACGAACGGGATCGCCCGCAATGACGCAACCTTAAGGGAGTCATCAGCGAGATACGACTTCACGGTCTCACCAAATCGGATCGGAATCTTCTGCGAGGTGTCGGTGGCAATACGACTCGGGGTATCACCAAGGAATGGGTTCGGGAAACGCTCTTCTTCGACTTCGCGCAAGAATTCCTTGGGGTCAATAATCCCCGGATCGCTGACGACGGGGAGCCCTTCCTGCCACCCCAAACAGTGTACTAAACCCGCTAAACCCGGGTCTTTCATCGCCTCGTCAATAGTGGGCTTGCGTAGCAGCACCCCGGTAATGGCTAGAGCAGTGTGGAGCGGGTTAAGGCAGGTCGTCACCTTCATTCGCTCGAACCGGTAGCAGGTATCGCGATCCGTGAAGTAAACCTTGGCTTTCTCTAATTCCGGACGCCCATTCGGGAAACGATCTTCAATAACGAGGTACTCAGCCGGCTCGGTGTTGACAAACCCCGCCACCTCGACGTCGGGGTCGATCCCCATGTCCTCAAGCCCCATTGCCGCTAACTGCTCGGCAACCTTCTGGGACGGGGCCGGGGTGATTTTGTCGATCACGGAGATCGGGAACTCAACCTTTTCTGCAATCCACTCGACAACCCTGTGGTCGATGACGCCTCGTTTCTCCCACTCCGCAGCGATCGTCAGCACCGAGGTGCGCAACATGTCACCGTTGTGGGAGAAATTGTCACAGGACACCACGGCCACCGGCGTCGCCCCAGCGTGGAAACGTCGCACCAGCAGAGCGGTGACAAGACCCATTGCCGTCGACATACGATCAGACTCGGGGTCGCGCCCCAGATCCTCAACAACAGCGTCTTGGTAGGAACCGTCGTAGCCGTTGAGCTGATACCCCTTCTCGGTGATCGTCAGGGTGATTAACTGCAGGGACTCGGCGCAGGCAATCTCGGTGATGCGACGAAAATCGTCATCTCGTCGGTAGGCCAGCCCCTCGCTGATCGACGCTATGACCCCGAAGTCGGTGTGACCATCGGCGTGGGAGGTCACACCAAGGGTCAGCAAATCGTGGTCCGTGAGGCCGCGATCGAGGCGCTGTGGATTGCGGGGCGCGATAGCGGCAATGCCGCACTGCTCAGCCCCGGAGTTCATAATGTCCTGGGCTAACCGAGCGATGTGGACACGGAACAGATTTCCTGGCCCAATATGCATCCATCGCGGCCGATCATGGGCCTGGCTACGCATCTCCCCCACGTCAAAGAGGGGTAAGGCGAGCCCAGCGTCCGCCAACGCGGGCCCATGAAGTGCATCGAGATCAAGCTTCATGACATCCTCTTCGGATCACAGACCAAACACCTGAGTGGGCTGCTCCACAACAAGCCGATGAGCTATCTCAACCGCCTCATCCAGGTCAAGCCTGCCCAAAACCACCAGCTCGGCGAGGTGAGCGGCATCAAGGCGCCGACTCATATCGTGACGCGCCGGAATTGAGCAAAAAGCACGAGTGTCGTCAATCATGCCGCTCACCCGACTGAACCCAGCCATCTCAGTAACGGCGTGTTTGAACCTCATCACCGACTCGGGTGCGTCGATGAACCACCAGGGCGCACCGATATAGAGGCTGCGATACCACCCGGACAAGGGAGCGATTTCGCGTGAATAAAGGGTCTCATCGATCGTGAAAACGACCAGCTTGAGGTCCGTGTTGCCAAATTTGTCGAGTAAGGGGTGAAGGGAGTCGACAACTTCCAGCGTCACCGGAACGTCGGAACCAATATCGGCGCCAAATCGATGGAACGCGGCGGTGTCGTGATTGCGGTGCACCGCTGGATGGACGGTCATCGTCAAGCCGTCCTCGCTGGCCATCCTCGCCTGATCGGTGAAAAGATGCCGACGAAGGAGGGCCATCTCCTCGACAGTGGCCCGACCTGCCACCGAGGCGTCAAAAATCGACGCCGCACGATCGTGGTCAAGGATGATGGTGCCTAAGTCGCGGTGGCTGTGGTCACTGGACACCGCGCCGTGCTGTCTAAAGTAAGCGCGCCGGTCCTCCATTGCCTCGGTAAACCCGTCCAGCGTCGTCGCATCGCAACCACTTACCTCAGACAACCTCGCAAGCAAGCCCGTCCAGCCTCCGGCAGCCGGTTCCAGGTACTTATCTGGGCGGAAGGTGGGGGCAACGCGACGGGTGAATGTCTCGTCGGCAGCCAGTCGAACGTGCCCGTCGAGATCGTCGCAAGGATCATCGGTGGTTGCGATGAAGGCAATGTCGAAGGAGTCCATGAGAGCGCGGGGCAGGAAATCCGGCTGGGCGATTCTTTCAGCGATGGTGTCGTAGATGCGATCAGCGTTCTCAGGGCTGGGTCGTTCGGTGATGCCAAAAATGCCGACAAGCTGGTCAACGAGCCAATAACGCATCGCTGTTCCAGCAAAATCACGCCAGTGCTCGCATAGGATCCGGAAGGCCCTTCGGTTGTCCTCCTCGCTCATCGTCTTGCGCCCAACACCCAGGTCCTCAAGATCGACGCCATTAGCATGCAGCAGCCGATTCACGTAGTGGTCGGGGGTAATGAGCAGGCTCGTCGGGTCAGAGAAAGCCATGTCGTCGGCGATCCATGACACCGGAACGTGTCCATGAGGAGAAATAATGGGCAGACCCTTCGTGGATCGGTAAATTTCGCGCGCAGCAGCCAAAGCGGAGGACTCGCGGGGCAGCAGACGATCCTCGGAGAGGGTGAGAGTCGGCGTTGACATGACGTTCACTGTGCCCCTTTGCAGGGTTTACCCGGAACGAGTTGCCGTCACTTGCCCCGCTTAGCTATCCAGATTCCCGCACCATAAAGGACACCGGGACAACGTCCTCGCTGGGTGCCTGGCGCTCATGATGACTCGGCTTCTCAACCATGTCGAGAAGCCGATTGACGGCCACAACCCCCATTTGGAACTGATTGACGCGAACCGTTGACAACGCCGGCGAAACCAAGGCTGAGAACGGGATGTCGTCGAACCCAATGACGGCGACGTCGTTAGGAATTCTGAGGCCACAGGCCATTGCTCGACGCATGAATCCGATCGCGATGAGATCGTTGTAGGCGATGACAGCGGAGGTCGGATGGGCCCGCCACATATCGAACGCTTCTATGCCGCCCCTGATAGTGGGTGTCGGGCAGGCAAGCTGATGCACTGTGACTTTGCCGTCGCGGCGAGCACGCTCAAGCAAACTGCGCCACCTCACCCCCGATTGCCAAGACGCTGTCGGCCCGGCGAGATACGTCACTGTGGACCGTCCTTCGCTTACTAAATGGGTGAGAGCATCCCCGAGTCCTTCATCGGATGCTGGTGTCACCGATGACACACCTGGAACCTTACGGTTGACCGTCATGACCGGCTTGATCCCGGCCAGGTGCCGCAAACCGGCGTCCGACATGCGCGAACCGACAAAAATGAAACCGTCGACAGTAGCCAAGGATCGTTTCGTGGTTTCAGACTCAATCTCGGATGACTCGTTGGAGTCAATGAGGACGACCATGTAACCGCGTTTGCGGGCACCTGCGAAAATCCCTTTGACGGTAGCCCCGAACACCGGATTCATGACGTCGGCAACGCACACTGCGACGAGGTGATACGTCCTACTCGTCGAAACTCTCGGCACCTCATCCTGACGGTAACCAAGCTTCCGAGCGGCCTGAAAGATCCGTTCTGACGTCTTGACACTCACCCGCCCCGGACGAGAAAAGGCCCGAGAGACAGTTGACGGAGCAACACCGGCAGCCCGCGCGACGTCGCTAATGGTAACCGGTGCGGTGGACTCCTCGCCTACACCCATGGTCTGATTCTATCGCCAACCTACCTGATCCAGGCCCGTAATACACAGGGTGCAAACCATGGCAAAACATCGCAATCCTTGACACTCCGGTGCGAATCTCTAGACAAGGCGATGCTGCCTGTCCACAATGCTGTGACGATAATCGTCGCAGCCTTGAATAGCATAGAGGGTTGTCAATGTCGACCATCACAACGAAAGGCCAGAAGGCTAAGGCGGTGAATGCTCGCGATTTCGATATTCGCGACATGATTGGCTACGCGCTTGGCGATGTGGGCAACAATTTCACCTTCAACTTGGTGAATTCGTTCCTCATGATTTTCTACACCAATGTTTTCGGTCTTGCCGCGGCGCTGGTGGGAGCATTGTTTATGGCTGCCCGTCTCGTTGACGCCTTCGTCGACATCATGGTCGGCCGCCTTATCGACAACTCGAAGATGACCAAACGCGGACGCTTCACCCCGTGGGTCATGCGCATGAAGTTTCCGCTTGCTGCCTCCGCCATTCTCCTCTTTCTGCCAGCTGCCGGCCACCTTCCCATGACGACACGTGTGGTCTACGCCTTCGTCACCTACCTGGCCTGGGGCATCTTCTACTCCTTTGTCAATATCCCCTATGGATCCATGGCTTCAGCGATCTCCGGGAAGCCGCGCGACAAGACCTCGCTATCCACCGCACGGAGCATTGGCTCGGCTTCAGGCGCCGCCATCGTTAGCTATGTCGTGCCGCTTATTATGTACGGCAGCAACTCTCATCAGATCAACCCGCATCGATTCTTTACGGGAGCGGCTATTTTCGCCGTCCTTGGCTTGTTCTGCTACATCGGTCTGACGATGCTGACCGTCGAGCGTATTCGAATTGACAAGACGGAGCGCGTCCCACTGGGCAAGATGTTCTCTGAAATGGCACACAATAAAGCCCTCGTCATGCTGGTCCTTATTGATATCGTTGTCGTCATCAACCAGAATCTTTCTGGTATCACGCTGACCTATCTTTTCAATGATTATTTCCAGAATAAGACTGCGATGTCTATTGCTCTAGTATTCAATTTCACAACTGTTATTCTAGTAGCTCCTTTCGCGCAGACCCTGGTTCGGAATTTCGGTCGAAAAGAATCGGCAGCAGTGGCATTATTCTTCGGCGCCGCCATGTACGGTCTGATGCTCATCATCCACACCCACAGCCCCTGGATTTTCCTTGTTGACCTCTTCTTCGGCTCACTTGGCGCCGGCGTGTTCAACCTCATGGTGTGGGCCTTCATTACCGACGTCATCGATGCCCAGGAGGTCATGTCCGGGGAGCGTGAAGACGGTGTCATCTATGGCGTGAACTCCTTCGCCCGCAAGCTTGCCCAGGCCATTGCCGGTGGAATCGGCGGAGCCATGCTGACGATGATCGGCTACCAGTCCTCCTCCCAAGGTGGTGCCGTTCAGTCGGAGTCCGTCGTCAATCACCTGTACACGCTCGCCACCGCCATCCCGACGATCTGCTGCCTCGGCGCTGCCCTGCTCATGCTGGGCTACCCGCTCACCCGCGACAAGGTGGTCGCCAACGCCGACGAGTTGGCTCGTCGCCACGCAGTACAGGCCGAGCAAAACTCCTGACCCATAACGGAGGCACATCATGGACACGCTCATGCGGATCACCGACCACTTGACAACCTCGCCGGGTATCCAATTGAAAATTGACAAGCGATGGGGTGCCTCCGTCACATTTGTGACGCGTTCCATCGCCCACGTGCGAATTTTCGACGCCGCCGATCCGCAGCTCGACCGGACCTGGAGCATCAGCCTCGGTTCCAACGCCACCCCGCGGACCGGACTGGGGCCCCGTGACCTCCTCGACCATTCCCCTGCCCCGGCATGGGCGGGCAATTCTCGCGATGTCGCGCCCGTCGAGGACATGGAGGTGACGACAACTGTCACCGCCAGCGCCGAAGACACTGCTAGTCACCCGGAGTTTTCCGGGGTTTACGCTGACGAACCGGTCGATTCCCCTGACCCAGACGAGAAGTCCTTCATCGTTGGCACCGATTCGCTGCGAGTCATCATCCGCGACTGCCCATTACGGATGACCTGGCAGCGCCGGGCTGACGACTGGGTCACCGTCAGCGAAGATCGCCCCACCGGGGCCTATGAAATCGGGACTCACACCGGGCGGGTCGCCCACCACAGAGTCCGCAACATCGACGACCGTTACTACGGCCTCGGTGAGAAATCGGGCGACCTGGAGCGCACCGGACGTATCTTCGACATGAGGTGCCTGGACGCCCTGGGATATGACGCCGGCAGCACCGACCCCCTGTACAAACACGTGCCTTTCCTCATGACCCGCACCGCCAACGGTGCCTTCGGGATCTTCTATGACAACCTGTCGGCATCGCGATTCAATCTGGGAGCCGAAGTCGACAACTACCACCGTCCTTTCACCTCGTGGCAAGCCGACCACGGCGACATCGACTATTGGGTCATGACAGCCGACCACCTCTGCGACCTCACCCCGCAGATCTTGCGTCTCACCGGCAACCCGGCCTTTCTACCGCGCTGGGCGCTGGGCTACTCGGGCTCGACAATGCATTACACCGACGCCCCCGACGCCTCCTGCCAGTTGCTGAAGTTCATCGACCTGTTGCGCGAGCATGCGATCCCGTGCGACTCCTTTCAACTCTCGTCGGGCTACACCACCATCGGCTCGCGCCGTTACGTCTTTACCTGGGACCGTGACAAATTTTCCCAGCCCACCGACACTACGAGGCACTTTCGTGACGCCGGCCTCCACCTGGCGGCAAATATCAAACCAGCCCTACTGACGACGCACCCCTATTACCGCGATGTGGCAGAGGCGGGGATTTTTGTCACCAACTCCCGGACTGGGGAACCGGCGACGTCGATGTTCTGGGGCGGTCACGGCGGCAACGTCGACTTCACCAACCCGCGCGGAGTGCAGTGGTGGAAAGACAACGTCCGCCACCAGCTCATCGACATGGGCATCGAATCCACCTGGAACGACAACAACGAGTACGAATTGTGGTCAGAGGACGCCATTTGTGACGGTTTTGGTCACCCTGTCGAGCTGGACCGCATTCGCCCAGTGCAGGCCCTTCTCATGAGCCGCGCCTCCTTTGAAGCCCAACGCGAGGCTGCCCCTGTCGAACGCCCCTTCCTTATTTCTCGGTCTGGGCCGCTAGGTCTGCAGCGCTACGTCCAGACCTGGAGTGGTGACAATTCCACCTCTTGGCGCACCCTGAAGTACAACACCCGGATGGGTGTAGGGATGAGCATGTCTGGGCTAGTGAATTTCGGCCACGACGTCGGCGGATTCGCCGGTACCGCCCGACCCGGCCCGGAGCTTTTTGCCCGCTGGGTGGCCAACGGCGTAATGCATCCGCGCTTCACGATCCATTCCTGGCACAACGATGGTTCGGTCAATGAACCCTGGATGTACCCCGAGATCACCGACATCGTCCGGGAGATGATCCGGCTGCGCTACCGCCTCATCCCATTCCTGTACACCCTGTCATATCTGGCGGCGGAGCGACGCGAACCCATCGTCAACCCGGTGTTCAGCCTCGACGACACGCTTCATGAGGAGTCCGATGATTTCCTACTCGGCCACGACCTGTTGGTGGCATCCGTCGTCGAAAAGGGCCAAACCACTCGAACCGTCACCCTCCCTCACGTCTCCGACGGCTGGTTTGAGTTCGACACCGGCGTCCATCATGACCCAGGCACCGTCACCCTCGAGGCCCCACTAGACCGCCTGCCACTGCTGGTGCGCGCTGGGGCAGGGATCCCACAGTGTGAGTTGCCCGCGCCTTCGGGGGAAATCATCACCACGCGGACGGTCGAAAACTCCCCACACAGGATCGTTCTCTACCTTCCTGACGGTAACGGCCATTCGCAGGGATTTTTCTTCGACGACGATGGCCATACCAATGGTTACCGCCAGGGCCATGGGTACTGGCTCACCTGGTCCGCCGATCACACCGACACCACGGTGATAGTTCATACTCATGTCGAAGGTGACTACCAACCGTCATGGGGAACTATGGCTTTCGCTCTTCGCCCAGGAGATGACCGCGCCATCAAGGTCGTAGCCGACGCCGCCCAGGACTAGAAACCAAACGCCACAACCGGAAGGAGATCATGATGCTGCGACCACAGGACACCGCCACCCGGGACACGAAGTGTCTGTCGGGGATGTGGGACTTTGCCTTCGACGCCGAGGACCGCGGCCAGACAGAGAAATGGTTCACTCGACCGTTGCCCACGTGCACCGAGATGGCAGTTCCGGCGTCGTACCAGGATCTCTCCACTGATCCCGCCGCCCGCGATCACGTTGGCCCAGTCTGGTACCAACGTGAGGTTCGCATTCCGCGCGGTTGGACCGATGATCGCGTCGTCGTCCATTTCGAGTCTGCGACTCATGCCGCCACCGTCTGGGTCAACGACGTCGAGGTCGTCAGACATGTTGGCGGGTACCTCCCTTTCGAAGCCGATATCACCGATCATGTCTGCGCGGGCAAAAAATGTCGGCTCACGGTTCGTGTCGATAATCGGTTGTCCTTCCAGACCATTCCGCCGGGGATTATCGTCGACTCTCCCGAGGGCCCGAAGCAGAAGTACTGGCACGACTTCTTCAATTACGCCGGCATCCACCGCGACGTGTGGCTGTGTCGCCGCCCCCAGGCCCACATTGAGGACGTCACCATCACCACTGACATTGACGGAAATGACGGAATCGTCACCTGGTCGGTTCTTTTGCACGATGCTGAACCTTTAACGACTCGGGTGACAATTTTCGACACCGAGGGCAACGTGGTCGCTGGGGGAACCAGTGCGAACGCCCATGCGCGCATCCCGTCGGTCCATCTCTGGCAGCCAGGCCACGGGTATCTTTACGAGGCCGAAATCTCCCTAGTCGACGGTGATCAGGTAATCGATACTTACCAGCAGGTCTTCGGCGTCCGAACTATCCGTGTCGACGGCGCCCGCCTCCTCGTCAACGGCGAGCCCGTGCACTTGACCGGATTCGGCATGCACGAGGATCACCAGACCATCGGCAAGGCCCACAACGATGCCCTCATGCTGCGCGACGCCGCCTGTCTAGAGTGGATCGGGGCGAATTCGCTGCGCACGTCCCATTACCCCTACTCCGAGCGTATCCTCGACTACGCCGACCGTCATGGTCTGCTCGTTATCGACGAAACCCCTGCTGTCGGCATAAACATGGGTCTGGGTGGCGGCATTTTTGGCGCCCAGGGCTACCCGACTTTCTCCGCGGAGACCATCAATGACAAGACCCAAAAGGTTCATGCCCAGGTCATCCGAGACCTTATCGCTCGAGATAAAAACCACCCCAGCGTCATCATCTGGTCCATCGCCAATGAGCCAGAGTCTGAGACTGAAGCCGCCGAAAACTACTTCCTCCCCCTCTTCGACGTGGCACGCGCAGCCGACCCCACCCGTCCGGTGAGTTTCGTCAACGTCATGCTCGCTCCGTTCGGAAAGTGTCGCGTATCGCAGTACTCCGACGTTTTGCTGCTCAACCGCTATTATGGCTGGTACGTCGACACTGGCGACCTGGCCGCCGCTGAGCGTCACTGGCGAGAAGAGATGGCAGGTTGGGCCAGCGAGAACAAGCCGATCATCATCACCGAATACGGCGCCGACACCATGCCCGGTCTGCACCAAATCCCCGCCCAGCCATGGAGCGAGGAGTACCAGGTCGAAGTGCTCAAGATGAACGAGCGGGTCTTCGACTCTTTCGACGCCATCGTCGGTGAGCACATCTGGAACTTCGCGGACTTCGCGACCACCAGTGGCACGATGCGCGTCGGAGGCAACCGAAAGGGCATCTTCACCCGGGATCGCCAGCCCAAGTCGGCCGCCTTCCACCTGCGCAAGAGGTGGCGTGGCGTCGCGCAGTAACGTCCGCACAAGTAGACCCGGTGGGCGTGAGAGCGAGCGCCCTTACGCCCACCCCCGCCCGGACCGCTTGCCCGTCTGGCCACTCCTCCATGGGAACCACTCGATGGCAGGCACAATTGGTTCTATGGTCACTCAAGCTCACATGGATTCCGTGAATCTAAGACTGGCGCTCAACGGTCTGCCACTGCCGACGGCTGCGCGCGCTTCCTACATTGACGTTGTCGCCCCAGTCTTGGCCCGGCAGCGTGAGCTGAGGAGGGAACTCCCCGAGCTCCTCTGCCCGGCCGACCGCCGTATTCAGGCATTCATCGACCGCTACCTGGGCGAGGACTCTTCCGTCCACCCCCGACTGCCCGACACCACCTTGACCCTTGACGAGCCCGGCCTCGCACGGGCCCTCTCGCTACCCGTCGACGGCGACGATTTCAGTTCCGACCTTGTCTCGAGTTACCGAGTGGCCAACGGCGTCCTACACAATCCCCGCAATGACCGTCGCACCACTGCTGGTGTATTCCACGTCGCCGAGGGCGGACTGGCAATCCCCGACGACAAGAAGGCCGTGCCGATCGACGTCTTCGCCCGTCTGCTCGACCTTGCCTTCCAGGCCCCACCCGAGCACACCCTGCTGCCTTACACTTCTACCCAACCGGTCGACCGCCAGGCCCACACCTGGGTTTCCTTGTTGCTGAGGCCCCTGGTGGTGCCCGAAGTGCCCGGTTTCGTCTCCGAGCGCCGCATGGAGATTCGGTTCTTCGCCCCCGGCGGGCTGGTCTCCAACCTGGACTTCGTGGAGGGGATCTTTGGTAACAGTGGCGATCCCCTTCTGCCCGTGAACGACTCGGCCCTCGCCCCGTCGGGTTGGACTGGCCACAGCGGCTGCATCATCCTCGCCCCGCATCTCAACCTCATCCGTAAGGTAGACCTCGGTCTGCCCCATGTCGACCAGGCAACCGACCGTCAGCGTCGCGACGGGATGTGCTGGTCTGACGAGTCTGAGCTCTACAACGAGGGCAAGCCATTCAAGCTGTGTGCCCGTGACGAGTCCGGGGTCATCCTCACTATCGTCGCCGACAACTACTTCGGCTATTGCAAGAAGGAGGTTAAGACCCAGATCTCCTACTCAGCTAACTTGTTCGGGCTGGCCGAGGAGGAGCATTCCGGCGGCGCCCGCGCCTACATCTCCCACAACGAGGGCCAGGAATACGCCACCCCAGTCTGCGACCAGACGGTTTCCGACGTCGTTATGGCCAATCCGGACCACTTCGAGATGCTTAGCGACGGCCAGGCCCGGGTACTCGATATCGACGACGTCGTCCTGGTGCCGGGTGGGACCAAGTTCAGCCTGCGTGACGGCACTGTCAGCTGGGATAACGGTGACCACTCGATCCGAATGCGCGCTGACACCGAGTACATCTCCCCCGCCGGCTACCGGATTCACATGGTCCACAACGATGCTGACGACCAGTGGTACCTCGAGGGCACTTACGGCGATTCGACGACTCTACATAAGTGCTGCACGGTATCCGGTGGTGGGAAGTCGGAGATTTCCAAGGCCATATCGGACACCTTCCTGTGGGGCAATGCCTACTCTCCGGATTTCGAGGCCGACATGGATGCCGTCGATGACATCTTGCATCGGGACTACTCGACGCGGTTCGCCGATCCCAAGCTTAACGGCATCGACCATCGTCCGGTCCTCTCGACGGAGCGTTCGGTGGGTTCGGTCATCAAGCTCCTCACCCCATCCTCGGACTTCACCGACTGGTACAACGATTGGATCAACTCGATTCCGGCCTTCCGCAAGGAGCTGGTCTTCACCATCAAGCGCTACTACAAGCCGGAATGGGGTGATGACTGGCGCTCCCACTTCAGCGTCGCCCCCACAAATGGTCGCCACGGCAACATGGTCCGTCTCGACGGCCAGAAGGTGCTGGTGAGTATGGCGCGCGTGGGATTCCAGCCCGACGGCTCGTGGCGGCTGTTCACCCTGCGCCACGATTACGCTCCGGCCGTTAAGGTGCAAACCGAGGATGACATGACAGCGTCAATCGTCACATCTCCGGGCGTAGTTACCGGCCCTGAAGGTCTGTCGCGCAAAGTCGTCGCCAACTGCGAAGCGTTGCTCTTCCAGCGCCCTGACGACGCCATTTACCGTGGGTACGACACCCAAACCGAGCGTGATATGAGCGGGACGGACTTGTTCATCTCGAACTACCAGCCGCTGACCCGCGAGGACGTCAGGGCAATGCGTGACGACGTGGTGGCCTTCTCGAAGTTCACCCCACCGATGCGCACCTTCCTGTCGAACTTCGCTGATTCCGACCCTTCGGAGCAGCCAAAATTCGTCGTCTCCAGCGCCGATCCTCGTCTTATCGACGGGGTGCGTTCGCGCAACCCACGCTACTTGCAGGTGCGTCCAGACATTGCCAAGCCGCGCGAAACCGCAATCGCCAATCTTGCCAGCCACCTGTATCACGGACTGCCGATCGACGAACCGCTGCCCCTGCCGGTCGACGTGGTCGCCGCCGGGCGTCGCAACAACCCGCCCGAGGGCAAAATCCCGGCCTTGTGTGCGTACAACCCACTGCACTACATGGAGCTGCCGGAATTATTCATGGAGTTCATCTCCTCGATGACTGGTAAGAGTCCTTCGACGACGGGAGCCGGTTCGGAGGGAGCCCTGACGAAGGCACCGTTCAATGCCTTGCCAGCGGTCTTCGACCTCAACTCGTCCTTCCTGTCCTTCGTGCTATCGGGGTATGATGGTTGGTTATCCTCGGCCGGATTCATCGGCCCGAAGGTTGAGGTCGCCCACGACATTTCCCTGCTCGTCCCGGAAATCTTCTGCCGGATGTCCCCAGCCGAGAGGGATGCCAAGACCCTTATCGAGGGTGGCTATCTGGAGAAGCTGGAAGATTACGATAAAGATGGCGAACTCATTCTCGCCTCCCGTCTGGGCTACCGCATGACGGAAAAGTTCATGCGCGCCTATTTCGGGCGTATCTTCTTGCACCCCGACACCGTCTTCACCCCTGAGATGCTGCGTCCGGAACTTCAGGACGCCGACATCTTCGCTGACTCGGTGCGAACGATCTCGACTACTCACGCTCGAGTAGCTAAGGCCTATTTCGACGACGGGACGGTCTCGCTGGCGGTACCGCCCATCCGGGCTCTGCTGGAAATCATGGTCAATGGAGTTTGCTCGGAGGGTTGGACTCTTGACGATCCCGAGTTGCGGGAGATGTTCACCCGCGAGTCAGTACTTGCCTCCGACTGGTACGCCGAGCGTATCGACGCCAAGCAGGCCGAAGCCGTGCGGCGCGCCGAGCGAGGAATCGCCCACCTTGAGCAGTTCATGGCTGATCCGCGTAACGCGTCCGCCTGCGAGGAAATTGACGTCCAGGCCCGTCTGGATCAAGTCCGCAAGTTCCACGATCGCGCCGTGACGGCTGAGTACCGCCAACAGTTGGTGGGCACTCTTGGTCGGCAGGTCAACTTCCGCTGAGGTTGGTCGGCCCCGCGTGTCATCACCTGGGGCCGATCGTCTGTTACCCAGGTCCCTGGTTCCCGGTATCCCGGGCCGTTCGTGACGTATCCGGGATCTCTAAACCCTGAACACAATCTGGGCGCCGGATCCTTGTGACGAAAAATCCCGCCTCGGGTGGGGTCACAACACTTGAGTGCCTCGCCCCTCACCGTGGCGGGATTTTTCGCACCTCATCCCTTGTCACTGGACTCGCGAAGCAGCATGAGAGGCAGCACTATGGGGGTGTGGACGTCATTGATCTCACTACAGCCGGTTTCGACGAGTGGGTCTGTGTCGAAAATCACCGGCCGAGCGATCTCCCCGCTGGTTCCTGGCTTCCGGCGATTCAGCTCATCGCTCCCGAAACCCTCATCCGCCGTGTCAACCATACCTACGAGGCTCTCCTGACCCAGCGCCATGAGGGAAAGGCGGGCCATGGTCACGAGGTCCCTGCCGCAGATGGCCCGGTTGCCTATCGTGTCGCACTGTCGGCAACCCAACTGGGAATTGTCGCCAGGTTGGTGGTTCCGGTCGTCGCAGCCCGGACCCTCGGCAACGATGTTGATTTCCCCAGGCTCGCGGACCTCTGGTTCCGTGATGTGCCTCTTGCTCCGGTTCCCGTGTCGGTAGCTTGGCAACCGGGACCAGCGAAAATCACCGGTTCAGCGGTTGAAGAGATCACTCGTGCCTTCATCGCCGCCGGGTTGAGCAAAATTGTCGCCTGGGACAACCTAGCCTCAGCAGTGAGCACTTCGGTCATCATGGTGACTCGCTGTCGCCCAGATTTACGCCAGGCAGCCATCGACGTCGCCACAGAGATATTGGCTATGGTCGACCCACGCCCCGGTATCACTGCCGGACCGGGCTTTCACCGCCGCAGCTGTTGCCTCTATTACCAGGTCAGTGGCTCTCGCATAGCTTGCTGTGGGGACTGCGCGCTGGTCTGAACCACGGTCGCCGGGGCATCGTAATCATGGCGGGCCAAACTCATCGGCCATCGCAATCGTCCAACATCAGCTGGAACTAACCCGTTGCCGCGCAACCACCCAAACCAGCGCTCTATCCAGCTCTCTTCCGTTTTAACTGACCGCCGCAGGTCTAACCTCATGCGACGAATCGCTCCGGCGCTCATAGGGTCAACCTCCTGGAATCCCCACGATTCCAACCAGGTGACGGGTGCGATACGAGGATCGGTGCATGGTCCAATAACGCCACCAGCCTCAATGACCGGCACGGATCCGTGTAGGCGAGCTGCCAGGAAGGATGTCCGCACTCTCCCCCAAGAAGCGTCACTCCGATGAGGAAGAAAGCCCACTAGAACCGCTGCCCCAGGTGTGCGGGGAATTTTCGACATCGGATGGTCTGGCGGAAGACAGGTTTCAGTAGCGACGAGCAGGATGCCCTCGATCTCGTCCCCGTGACGACTTGCGACCCCAAAGAATCCCCACCGCTGACAAGCTTCATCAGCCCACTCTGGCAAAGCCTTGTCAGGGTCAATTTTCCATTGCCGCAGTCGGGGGGCGGGTCCCAGAATTCGGGTGTCCTCCCGCTTCAGCGTTGTCAAATGCCTGACTCGCACAATGTCTCCTCCCGATGCGCCCTGCAGCGGATCGACGACGGCTCCTCACCGCGCCCCGCTGTGACGTCCGATGGGTGAAATAGACCACACCTGGGTGAGTGTCATTCTAGATTTCCGGGTCTGCGGTGGGGCACAGTGGGAGGGTGAGCAGCACAAACCACATCACCAGGCAACCTGTTCCTCCGACCGATAGCGTGCGCGTCAAAGCCGCCGTTGCTGCTCACGAGGCCGCTGACGCTGCTACCGACCGCCGAGTCGACACCACCTTTGACAAGTTCCACGATCGGTATTCCACCCGCTCCCTGGGATTGAAAACCTCTCCCGTCCGTGCCCTGTTCGCGGTAGCGAATCGCCCCGAGGTCGTTTCCTTAGCCGGTGGTATGCCTAACATTGCCGACCTCCCTCTTGACGTCGTCAGTGAGTCGTTGAAGGAGCTCGTTGATACTCGCGGCACTGTCGTTATGCAATACGGGTCGGGGCAGGGTGAACCTGAGATGCGCAAGCACATCTGCGAGGTGATGGCCGTTGAGGGGCTCGTCGCAGACCCTGATGACGTCACTGTCACGTGTGGTTCTCAGCAGGGCCTGGATCTCGTCACGCGCATTTTTTGCAACCCAAGCGACGTCATTATGGCCGAGTCGCCGGCTTATGTCGGGGCGCTCAATACCTTCGCCTCGTACCAAACTGAGGTCATTCACGTCGACATGGACGACAGCGGGTTGGTTCCGGAATCCCTGCGTGAGAAAGTGACTGCAGCGCGTCAAGACGGCAAGTCGGTGAAGTTCCTTTACACGGTTCCTAACTACTCGAACCCGTCGGGAATCTCGCAATCCACCGAGCGTCGCCGGGAAATCCTAGCGGTGGCTGACGAGCTGGATCTGTTGGTGGTTGAGGACAACCCGTACGGGTTACTCAACCTCGATGGTGATCCACTGCCGACGTTGAAGTCGATGGATCCCGACAACGTCGTGTACTTGGGGTCCTTCTCCAAGACATTCGCGCCAGGCTTCCGCATCGGTTGGGTTCTGTCGCCGTCGTTCGTACGCGACAAACTGGTTCTTGCCCAGGAGTCGGCGACCTTGTGCCCGCCGGTCTTTTCCCAGTTTGCTGTCTCGAGCTACCTGGCCCATTGGGATTGGCGTGCCCAGGTGGATAGCTTCATCAATATGTACCGCATCCGTCGTGACACTATGCTGGCCTCGTTGGCTGAGACTATGCCTGAGGGGACGACGTGGTCTCACCCATCTGGCGGGTTCTTTGTCTGGTTGACGATGCCGGGAGCGATCGATTCTGCCGCCATGCTTCCTCGAGCTGTGACGAAGTTTGTCGCTTATACGCCGGGGACGGCGTTCTACGCGGATGGTCGTGGTCAGCGCAATATTCGCCTGTCGTTCTGTTACCCGACTCCTGAGCGCATCAAAGTCGGTGTCGAGAGACTGGCTGGTGTGATGCGTGAAGAGCTGGAAATCGCCGAGACGTTCGGGCTGGCTGACGAGCGGCGTCATTCCCGCGATTTGGGGCCTGGTCCGAACTTGGCGTGATTCTGACAGGGATCAAACCCTGCAGCGATGCGACTCCAATTCGCGTTCTATAGATATAACGTTATGTCGACTTAGCTATATATGGAAGAAGGAGCTGCCGGGAGCGACTTTGAGCTCGCCCCGTAGCGGGTTTGTTTCAAACAATTGTCGTTTATTGCTCACTTCTATGGCGGGCGCAGTTTGATAACTATGTGAGCATCGGCCCGGCGTGCTTCAACCACGCCTCAGGCGGACGCTTTCCCAAGCTGCTCCCACGTTGCTGCCATTGTCTTATAGATACGGGGAGGGTCGGTTATGCCATCATTGTCTTGGCACTGGTTGAATGGGGGCATGTTGCAACCAGTCGTCGTCCTTGCCGGAGGACTCAGCCACCAGCGCGATATCTCTCTGAAGTCGGGTCGCACCGTTGCACAAGCGCTGCGGCGGGTCGGACACGAAGTCGTGGAAGCCGATATTGACTCCGCACTCATTGAGACCTTGCGTGCCAACGACGGTGCCGTCGTGTTTCCCATGTTGCACGGTGGTCTTGGCGAAAATGGTGCCCTTCTTGAAGTACTTCAGCTCATGGGCATCCCCTATGTGGGCTCCAGTCCAGCAACCTGCCGTATCTCTTTCGATAAGTCCATCGCATCTCGCGCCGTGGCCGCAGCCGGGATCGTCACACCACAGCAGGTCGCGTTACCCCATGACGTCTTCCGTGAGCTTGGCGCTCAGACGGTCATGCGTTCGATCGCCGAAAAGTTTGGCCTTCCGGTCATCGTTAAGCCGGCACGTGGGGGCTCAAGCCTCGGCGTCACAAAAGTCGATGGCGTCGACGATCTTCCTCAGGCCGTCGCGAACGCCTATGCCTATGACGACATGGTTGTAGTCGAGGAATTCATTGTGGGCACTGAGCTCGCAATAGGCATGATCACGACGTCTGAAGGCACGCGTGTGCTGCCAGCCGTCGAGATTCGCCCTGTCGGTGGTGTTTATGATTATTCAGCGATGTACACCGGTGGTGAGACACGACTAACAGCTCCTGCAGACATTAGCGATACAGCGGCCCAAACCGCGACGGCGATGGCCCGAGTCGTGCAAAAGGAGCTCGATTTCTCCGGGATATCTCGTGTCGATGCGATCGTGGACGAGTCCGGTCGCCCAGTTTTCTTGGAGGCCGGTGCTGCTCCCGGGATGACAGCTACTTCGCTCGTACCCGTGGCTATGAAAGCTGCCGGTCTAGACCTTGGCGAGGTGTGCTCTCGACTCGTCGATGACGTCGCTCGCAACCATGGCTGACAGTGTGCACATGAAGGGCTCCCGCCACGCCGTGCGCGCCAAGCAGGCATCTGTCGTCTTGCTCGGCGTCGTCCTTGCCAGTGTGATGGTCTTCCTCGGACTGTGGCAGATGAACGTTTTTGAGTCCCAACGTGACGACTCGACGCAGGCGCGTATCAACGGTCCAGTAATCACCTGGAATGAGGCTCCTAAGAAGGCCGATGTCATGGCCCAGTACGGACGCCGGGTGACGGTGACGGGCACGTTCCAACGGTCGACCACAACCTTGATAGGCACATCGTGGCCAGTACGCGTCGTAACGGGAATCAAATTGACCTCCGGGGAAACGATGGCCATAGTTCGCGGCAAGCTCTCGAAGGGCGAGAGAGTCCCTGCTGCGCCCACGGGCGTTATAACAGTGACGGGTGTGCTCGCGGCATCTGAAGCCGATGACGGTCGCCGAAATTCACAGATGCCGGCTGCCGTGCTCCCCTCCTTGCGGCTGGAAGTGTTGACCCAGACGTGGCCCCAACCCTTGGTACCAGCAACCCTGACCCTCGATAAGAAAAATGCGCTCGCTCAGGGGCTCGCCCCAGCACAACCAGTACTCCCGAAGGGTGACGGTGGCGAACGTAATCGCGGCTACGCATTGCAATGGTGGGTTTTTGCGATCTTTACTGTTGCCATGTCTCTCGCCTTCGCCCGCGCAGCGGGCAAGCATAAGGAATGACGGCCTGCTCGATGCAGCGTCAGTTGACGTGCTTCAGTACTCTGTTTCACGTGAAACACAGCGACGACGTGACCAGTGACGACTTTTATATGACACCTGACAACATCTCTGACGACACTCGCGCTGGCGATGCGGCCCACGACCACTCGACGGACTCCCGTCACTCTGAGACTACCGCCGAGACTGAAACAGAGCCATGGATCGAGCCTGATGACATCTCAGGGGTTCGCAAAGCCCTGCTCTGCTACCGCGTTATGGCGTACATTGTGGGAACACTCTTGATTGTTCTCGTGTGTGTAGCGATGCCACTCAAGTACGCGGCGGGCAGGCCGACGATGGTCAACGTGGTTGGAATCTCCCACGGATGGCTCTACCCCGTACTACTCATCACCGCCTATTTGTTGGGACGCAAGGCAGGCTGGCCACTAACCCGCCTGCTCATCATCGCTTTGGCCGGAACGATTCCGTTCCTGTCCTTCGTCGCGGAGTATTTCGCTCGTAAGGATGTCAACTGTCGTATTGATGACGCGAAAGACTATTGGGCTCATCATGGCGCACCAACTGAGTGACGGGTTGTATGTACTCTCCCGCTACCTACTCCGGTACTGTGCTCCAGGCATCACCTCATTGCAGCAAACCTTTGACGTGTAGCAGCGTGCTCACACAACGCACTGTTTTTCGCAAACTAGCGACCGCTGCGAGCTACTCCCGTCCTTAACGCACGTATCCATTGCGAGCAACATCGGTCCGACCGCGACCAGGGTTCGGCGTGACGCCTTTGGCCACGCTCTCTTCCGTGGCCGAACGCGTTCAGTGTCTTACCTCATCAGTCAGAAAATATGTCGATAAGTCGCTCTAGCTCTTCATTATCATTGAATGGGAAGGTTATGGTGCCTCTCCCATTACGGCGCCGCACTTTGACTGCGGTACGGAACCGCTGAGATAGCTGTTCTCCCAGCTTCACGGCCTCAGTATCCCGACCGGGTTTTTTCCGCTGATGCGGCTTAACCTCTGTCGTATCGTCCAAAGTCTGACGAACCAGCTCTTCAGTCGCGCGTACAGATAAACCTTCGTCTACGACGCGATTCGCTGTGCCGACTTGTACCTCAGGATTATCAATCGCCAAAAGGCATCTAGCGTGACCAGCGGTGATCTCACCATCAAGAAGTCGTTTCTGCACGTCCGCGCTAAGTTTGAGCAACCGGATGGTGTTCGCAATCTGTGACCGGGAACGCTGGATCTTCTCAGAGAGCTCATCCTGAGTGCATCCAAAATCGTTGAGCATCTGCTCATAAGCGGCTGCTTCTTCAAGAGGATTTAACTGCACGCGATGGAGGTTCTCAAGTAACGCATCTCGCAGCATGTCCTCGCTCGCCGTGGTGCGCACGATCGCAGGAACCGTTGCGAGGTCGGCCTTGCGAGCAGCACGCCACCGACGCTCACCCATAACGAGTTCGTAGCCGTTGTCGGCTGGGGTCACAACTACAGGCTGCAGAACTCCGACCGCCCGGATAGACTCAGAGAGTTCGGTCAGTTCTTCCTCGTTAAACATTTTACGCGGTTGGCGCGCGTTCGGAGAGATCTCATCCACGGAGATGAGCTCGAGCCGAGAGCCTCCAACACGTTCGTTTATCGCGTCGCCGTCAGTACTAGCGTCATCAACGCGCTCTTCGTCATCATCATCGAGATCCGTGCGTTGAAACAACTCTCCGAAACCCCGCCCTAAACCGCTGTGCTTGGCTGCCACTGTCATCCCTTCTTAGTGTCAGAAGCATCGGGGTGCTTCACACCGCTGGTGTTTGTACTGTGCTCATCGCACGCGTGCCGCTTTGCAAACTCAGCAGCAGCTTCGCGATACGCAACTGCCCCCGCTGATGTCGGCTCGTAAGTCAAAACGCTACGGCTATAGCTCGGTGCTTCCGAAACTCGGACAGACCGCGGTATGCGCGTTGACATCGTTTCACGTGCGAAGTGGGTACGAACCTCTTCATCCACTTGGGTAGAGAGGCGTGTTCGACCATCGAACATTGTCATGAGGATCGATCCCAGACGGAGCTCTTTATTCATCGCATGCCGAACCGCTTCGATCGTTCGCATCAGCTGCGTGACGCCTTCAAGGGCATAGTACTCACATTGAATTGGCAACAACACTTCGTCGGCAGCCACCAGCGCGTTGAGGGTCAAAAGCCCAAGTGATGGGGGACAGTCGAGAATCACGTAGTCCACGTCATGATTCTTCAAATACTTCCGCAACGCCTTCCGCAGGCGGCGTTCACGCCCCTTCACGTCTACAAGTTGAAGCTCAGCGCCGGAAAGGTCGATCGTGGCTGGGACCACTTCAAGACCCGGAGCTTCCGGGCTTGGCTTTGCGACAAGACCAATGTCCTCCTCATCTAGGAGAACTTCGTACGTTCCTGGCGTTCCCGCTTCGTGGTCGATCCCAAGCGCCGTCGAAGCATTACCCTGTGGATCGGTATCAATTACGAGCACCTTGAGTCCACTCATAGCCAGCGCAACCGCGAAGTTAATTGCAGTAGTCGTCTTGCCAACGCCGCCCTTCTGATTGGCCACCACAACAGTTCTCGGCGACGCTGGACGTGGGAGAGTCAAGGGCACGGTTGGTGCCGCCGGGCCATCGATACTATCGGCAGAAGATTCCGCGACCTCGAGCACATCGGGACTATCGAATGCCGCGCGCTTGGGCGCTCCGTCATAGATGGGGACCTCGTTGGTCATGCGCATCCTTTCAGTCGCGAGCGGAGTGACGTTTCACGTGAAACACTGACACTCGGTCACTTTACCGGCCACATCCTTCAGCGCCAGAGTCATCCGGCAGCTGTGGATAACTACCTATGTTGATAGCAGTAGCCTGTGGATAACCGCTTCCCATCGGTGGACAGCCCAGATTTCCATACCTGCGCGCTGATCCTCCGTTCATCGACACAACGTTGCAGCCATCAACGTCACGTTCATAGAACCGCCACGCCATTATCCACGTGCCTGAGTCAAAACGAAACACAGCCGCCCCGTTAAGCCCCAGTCCTACGGTTACCTGCAGCCAACATACCGGCCGGGCTGGCCCGCTGAAATAGCTCGTGGGCAGGCAGCAGCATCAAGCGCGCGTGACCGCTTCATGCGACTGGTCCCACACCAATCCCACACGAGTCTTTAGTCTGGAGCTCACGTCAGTCACCAAGCGTGTTCACGGCGTCGCCAACCGCACGCACCCACAAAGGGGAAACGGGTCACATCTTGGCCTCGTCTGTCCAACCAGTTCAGTAGAAGCATGTTACGGCTCCTGGTATCCACCTACGCGCCTAGCTCCTCCACGAGCTCTGTCACCAGGCCGCTAACGCGTTGACCGAACGTGTTGGACACAATTCTTGGACGATATTTCGGTGAATTCACCTCAACTCGACCGACCATACCGCCGATTTAATCATGATAGTATGACATTCGGCCCCTGCTTCAACCAAGGCTGCTGCACCGAGCCGTCGACATCCTACGACCGTATAACTGAACGCATGACCGGGTGAAGCCCCATTGCCTCGGGGTCGGGTTGAACACCATTGGAGGCGGGGTCGTGTCTTGCTCTTGACCGGGGTTCGTCGTCAGCTCAGACATGCTAAGCCTCCCATGATCAGCTCACTCCGCGCATCATGCCAATTGCACGTCCTTACCTAGTTGCAGATCGTTACCCCCTGTCCTGCGACCGGACGAGCACAGACGTTCGAACTCGGATGCTTCACTTAAAACCGCGACGCCGCCAGTCGGGCCACCAGTTCAGGTCAATTGCTAGCTTGAGCACGCCAACCGACGGGCTGCTATATACGTAACCGGCAACCTATCAGCACACCTTCGCCTGGATGTAATGGCCAGATCACTCCGTATGTCTGCTCGAAGGTACACACGGCGGTGTGTCGTCCCACGCTAGGAACTGATGTCTCGCTGTTCTTTCGCTCAGGCTTCCACTGATGACGCGTCTGTTGCCTGTCATCCCGCGCAGTTCTTGGACATCGTAAAACTCTTATCCCGCAGTGCTGAACTGGCGAGACGTACCACGCTGTTTCACGTGAAACACCACATTCTCCTACGCGCGGTCTGTCATCCAAGTGCCATGCCTTCGACGAGCGTCCGTACCCATATGATCGGTACGGACGCTCGTCCTAGCTCACCCAAGCTCACGCACACCGCTGGTGTCGCTACGATCACCTGCCGCCATCCTTGCTGGTGCCCTGCCCGCGTGTTGATGGTAGCCGCACCACTCGCCGGGACCTCAACTCACAAGCAACGACTACAGCATTGACATCATCTATCACAAACGCCGGGGCCAATATCCGACTTATCGATCGGTATCACCAGCGGGTTCACCAAGTTTCGGCCTTACAGACGTCGATGCACCTCGCCTTGGACACCACGCCCGGCCGATATTCATGTTCAACATGCGTTGATGCCGCCTCGGTCACTTACTTCGACGACATGCTGCAAGCTCCGTCCGGAACCATCACCGAGACCATGATGCAAGCGATTTGACCTAGCGCCTACAGCAACATCTCACATTTTTACTTACCCGCACGACGTACTCGAACTGCGCGCGTCACGTCGGCGGCCGGATCAGCTCGGATCAGCAGTACTTCAGCAGACAGACGTCGCTTTGAAAGCTCTTTCTTCGCCTTGACGACCTCGTCATCAGCCGATTGCCCCTTCAGAGCCAGAAGACTGCCCGACTCCACGATCAGATCTGCCGTCCAGTTAATCAACGTAGCTAACTTTGCCACGGCACGTGATACAACGACATCAACGTGCAGATCAGCATCCTCGGCTCGGCCACGGACGACGGTCACCCTATCGTCCAAGCCCAACTCGTCAAGTGCTTCAGTCAGAAAATTCGAACGGCGCAGCATCGGCTCAATGAGGGTCATCTCGAGGTCAGGTCGCAGGATAGCTAAAGGAATACCCGGCAATCCGGCTCCGCTTCCAACGTCGGCTACGCGGCAACCCTCAGGTATCAAACTCTCAAGAGCAATACTGTTCAGGATGTGACGCTCCCACAGTCGGCCAATCTCCCGAGGGCCAATTAGACCCCAATCGACCCCGCGTGATACCAATATATCGACATATTGCCGAATCGTTTTATAATTATCCCGATACAGCCTGTCGGCAATAGCATCGTCACTCACCAAGGTCATACCGAACATCCTGCCATGCTTGGCGCCTCACTCCGCCTTTCCTACGTGTATTCACCAGAACTACAGCAGCTAGTCAGCCCCACACACGTCTTCCGAACCATACAGCAGACAGGCCATATCGGGGCACAGGCGCGTGAAATTAAGGGGCGTCTCCCGGCTTACACAGCGGATAGGCTCGAACCACTAGCTTGAGCTCAACTCGAAACAGCCCGGCATTCATCTCAACAGTCCCTTACCACGAGCACCTGGGCGGCACGCTCGCGCCTTCTCGACGCACCAACCATCACAGCCTGACCATGCTCACTTTCCCACGACCGACCAATGCAGGCATTGCCTTACCAACGCACCAGTCGATTCACAACAACCAGAACGCCGAGAGATCTTTTCCCGAACTCAGCACCGTGATCACAACAGCGTCCATCTGGAAGTTCAAGTCAGCTGAACATCAACCGCACGAGTCCAGCGCCGAACATCGGCGCCCGTCCAACATGTCCGTCATCTTGAGGTAGGCGTGCAACAAGACGTCACTATCGACGACGAACGACAGAAGACCGTTAGCGTGATCCGTAGAAGTCTGGTCAGGAGTCGCACCAGGCGTCACCTGGTTGGCAATTTCCCGATAGCCCCGCCAGCCCTGACTTGCCACGGCTGTTGCCTAGCTCCAGTTTGAACCATGCGAACCCCAAGAACATACGAACTCAAGACACAGAATGCGGATCCACGGGAGGAGACATGACCCTCGACAAGAGAGGTCAAACGCAGTCCATAGATTTAGGGATTATCGCCTCATCCAGGAAGTACCGTCCACCATCGAGATACCACCGGTATTCAACTAGTTGTACACACGGGAATTTCAGCAACGTAGTTCTGCGGCGAGACTCCATCGATCTCGCGACATGGCTGAGAACTGGGTTCGCTTTCTCGCGCTCTCAGCAACGCTGCCCGTCTAATATGAGTGAAGAAGACTCAACTTCCTCGCTAGCTCAACTCGACCACGACGACATTCTTCGCATCGCGTTGGGGGACTACCTTCACTGACCTAACCCCCTTCACTGACCTAATCCGATTAACTGATCGCTGACCAGGTTCCATACACGAGCACCACTACTCCAGCCCGATCCTCAGCCACGGCGCACCAGTTCACAGGATGACTCCTCATGAGAAGCGTTCTTGGTAACCATGAGCTGTCCACCACCGACCACTGGAGTGCTTTCACTGTGGCGGCTCAGTAGGGTCGGTGGGTAAAGCTGGCGGAGGTTCAACGAGTTAGCTCACACGAATCAACGGGTCTAAGGGCAGTCTCTACTGGGATTTGCTGATGATTCTCAACGGCACACCGTCATATGCCTTGACATCACACACGTCCTTTGACGTCACAGGAATACAACAGCTCCCGCGCCACGAGCAATCATTATCACGTCGCCGTTATCACGTCCGATATCACGTCGCCGCACTCACACAACGTGCGAGCTCAACAATCTCAAACGTTAACAGTACTTGCGTACACACAGGATTTCGCCAACTCTACCCGCCTCCGCCAGCACAGAAATTCACAGCGACGGACATCCCTAGTCTACGAAACAACCTCATTACCGACCCTTCACACCATGTACCCACATGCTTCAGGCCCTGTCAGACCGAACTTTCACATGACCCGGTCAGCCCCAACTTCACGTTCCACGTGAAACACATCTTCATCGATTTCTCGTTTTGTCGACATATAGTCCAATATCTATATCCTCCCGTTCAACCGTGACACAGCTCCGAAACCACACTTGCCCAACACATCTCATCCTCGAGGCAACTCACCCAACAGCGGGAGAAGGCAAACATAGGGGTAGGAGACACACAGTCACAGGCTTACACTCCTGCCCGCCAGCCCTACTGACAGACAAACACAGGGATAAGACACACAATCACGGGGAAGAAACATATCGGGCCCTCGAAACCGTCACAAGGCTCGACAGCCACCTCATTTTCCAACTTCACACCAGCGAAATCTCGTCAAAGGTCGCCGTTGTCATGCGTACATTCACCGGCACTTCGTCGCCAACGTGAGTTGGTTCCCCAGGTCCACCCACGAAAACCAAAGACGAATGCATATGCGGTGGTTCAGCGAATACTGCCTTCTTCCCCGCGATAGTAAACGGGCTAATAACCCGTCCCACCATTTGCTGCAGGGCCTCGGCCCCAGGAATCAACCACTGGCGTAGGGACCGAGCTGAGATCGGTGCAGATAACGCGACCCCGTGCGCAGTTCCTCCAGACACTACAACGATGTATCCGTCCGCATGAGTCTTGACACGGTGATAACCCACTGGAGTCCGCTTCGGTAGCCAGCGGACGTCAAGGACAGTCCCTGTTACACGGTAAGCATTGGCATCACCCAACCACAGGCGAGTACCGACCCTCATCCGCACTGGAACATCCAGTTTTTTCGATAACGCGATGTAATCGTCACAGCTGAGATGGGAAAACCAGATACCTCGTGAAGCCAGCGGATGTTGCTTAACAATCCGAGCCATCTCACGGCCCTCGTCCAGAGATGCCCCCGACGGCAAGTGGATAGTCCAGCCTCGCAGGTCAAAACCGTCGAGATCTAAAGCCGCCACCTCGTCGGCCGGAACACCATGTCGATGCATCGACGTCTCGACTTCGACCAAAATCGACGCGCTCGGCGCGAGGTCACGCAACGCAGCAATGTCCTCACGCCGCGAAATCGTCGTAATGACCTTGGGATCATTCAACAGGCCGGCGGCTACTTCGTCGCCAGGGCGCCACGGATTAAGGACGATGACATCTTTGTCCCAACCGTACTGACGGACCGACGCCACCTCTTGGGCTACCCCGACGGCAAGAATGTCGATTCCTAGTCGTTGGGACTCCTGAACCAGCAACTCATGCCCGAAGCCGTATCCGTTCCCCTTCGTAACTGGCACGATTCCGGGGCAGGACTTCGCAAAGGCCGTCAGGTGGTTGCGCCACCGTTGAGCGTCGATAGTAAGTTTAAGCATGTCAGCGTCGTTTCATGTAGAGGTCAAAAGCCTTATAGAGGATCGGGTTGATGGGCTTATCCCACTCACCCGGGATGGCCACTGCCTGGCCACCGCTACCAACCTTAAACTGGATGAGGCCAATCTCGGGGTCGTTAGCACCCACGCCAGCGACGATGCCACGCATGTCGTAAACCGCACATCTAGCCTCATTGGCGGTGCGAATCATGGCCCACTGGATGGCGTTTGAGCCACGCACTTCCCGCTTGGCCGTGGTCGATGCGCCATAGGAATACCAGGCGTGCTCACCGACGGTAACAAAGGTAGTTGCAGCAACAACGTCGCCTTCGTGTTCAGCGAGAAAGACCTTCATACGGCCTTCTTCCTCAGCATTGAGAACATCCCACATATGCTCGAAATATTCCAGCGGGCGACCGGTAAATCCGTCGCGCTCAGCAGTCTCCAGGTAGACCTTATGGAAACGCGCCAGGTCGTCACGGGTGCCAAGTTTCACTTCAACGCCAAATTTGGCAGCTTTTTTGATATTGCGCCGCCACAGCTGATTCATGCCCTTGAGGAGCTCGTCCTCGGATTTCTGAGTGCCGTCCTCGTGGCGCAACGAAAGCTGAAAGTTGAACTGCGGCTGACCAGCAGCAAACCCGTGACCGGTTTCGTCAGTGATCCATCCGCCCTGCTTGAGTACCGACACGACGTGTTCCCCTTCGGGAGTTACGATGTCCGGCTCAACCTCGGTTAACGAGGTGATGTTGTCGTCAGCAATAGCGGTTTTGATGGTTTTGGTTCCCCATATACGGTGCACGACGGCCGGTCCGATACGTACCGCGAAAGCTTGACGCTTCTTGACGTGGGTCACCAGCGCGTCGAAGTGCTCGGCTATATCGTCGCGAGACCAGTCGAGAACCGGCCCCTCCGGCAGATAAGCCAAGTAACGGGGCAGTTTGGGAAGCTTTCGGTAGAGGATCAGTCCAACGCCGGTGAGCTCGTCACCGTCATAGAAACCTACTCGTTCACCCCGCCATTCTGACTTCACCCGTGCCCATGCGGGGGTCTGCAGGAAGGAGGCTGACCCTCGAGCCGCAATGAACTCAAGCATCGTGGAGACGGAAATAGAGCGAGCAGAGATCGGCACTCTTCAAACTATAACGCCGTGATTATCTCGTCTCCAACGAAAACCGCCTCACGTCTAACGACGTTGTCAGCCCAACTTTGCCACTTCTCAACACACCTTGCGGTCGCCATCCGTTGGGCATACGGACGGGGACAGCTAACACCAGACGCGAAGAAGACTGGCACAAAGAGGAGGGCCCGGTTACTCACCGGGCCCTCCTCAATCACTCATCACTGCTCCTGGGTGATAACCACATGGCGCTTAGGCTCGACACCCTCAGATTCACTGACGAGCCCAGCTGCGGCGACCGCATCATGGACGATCTTGCGTTCGAAGGGATTCATCGGGGCAAGATGAGCCGGTTCGCCGGTCTCTTTAACCGATTGAATCGCCTCGGTCGCCAAGACCACGAGATCCTTGCGACGTGACTCCCGATACCCGGCGATGTCAAGCATGAGGCGGGAACGGTGCCCGACCTCAGTCATAACGGCCAGCCGCGACAACTCTTGCAAAGCCTCCAGAACCTTGCCATCTTTGCCAACTAGGGTCTGCGAATCCGTGACGATGGAAACGTGGGCTCGGCCACTTTCCACATAGGTATCGATGTCGCCGTCTAGGTCTGCGATGTCGAGGAGTTCCTCAAGGTAATCGGCTGCGATGTCACCCTCCTCATCTAGAGGGTCGCCGGTCTCCTCGTCATCGTTTTCAGCGCCGTCGCTGTCATTGTCATCGGAATCTTCCGACTCGACGTCGTCAGCCTCAATCTCCTCAGGATCGAGGTTGCAGCAATCCTCGACTTGATCGACGTCGAGCTCCTCACTGCGCTCGCTGCTTTCGCTCATCTGTTACCTCTCAAAAGATCAACTCATGGTTCGGGACAGGCCCCAGGGGTCTTTACTTCTTACGTTGGGCTCGCGTCTGTTTAGCAGGCTGCTGGCGACGGACCACCTGACGACCACCACTGGCATCCTTGCGGACCGTTTGACGGGTCACTCCTTGGCGGGCCACCATCGGCTTCTCACTATCTTCGATAGTGGCTACCGGGGTGGGGGCAACAACTTTGCGACGCCGCTTCTCGCGACGAGCACGCTCGATTTCGTCGGGATCCTTGCCTTTGGCGATCATGCGCTCGCGCCAATCGATGTAGGCCGGGGTATTTGGTGTCGGGTTGTTACGGATAAGGATTTCCTGCTGGCCTAGCGTCCATAGGTTCGAGGTACACCAGTAGAGCATGACGCCGATCGGGAAGCTCACACCACTGAACAGGTACATCAGTGGGAAGAGGTAGATCATCATCTTTTGCTGCTGGGCCATGGGGCCGGTTAGCGATTCCGGAGGCATGTTCTTCCGCATCAGCTGAAGCTGGGTGTAGAACAGCGTCGCCACCATGATGATGATGAGAACAAGAGCGACGACCTGGGTGCCACCGAATCCGTTGTTCATGGGGAGGAACCGACCAGCCAACTCAGCGCCAAAGAACTTGGCATGTTGCAGGGATTCCATCAGGCCAGGGTTTTTAGCGAAGAAGTGACCTCGGGGGATACCACGGGAAGCGCCGTCCAGCACACGAAACAACGCTAGAAAGATTGGCATCTGCAACAACACAGGCAGACAGGACGCCGCCGGGTTGACCCCTTCCTCGCGGTAGAGGTTCATCATCTCCTGGCCGGCACGTTCCCTGTCGTCGCCGTACTTTTCCTGGATGGCTTTCATCTTCGGCTGGATAAGCTGCATCGATCGCGCAGAGTTGATCTGCTTAACGAACAACGGCACCAGCAGCAAACGAATGAAAATCGTCAGACAGACGATGGCTAACGTCCACGAGATACCGGAGTCGCGGCCGAACAGCGGCGACCACAGGTAATGGAAGAGGACGAGCAGGCCGGACACTGCCCAGTACAACGGCACCATGATGGCGTGACCCATCGTGTGCAGGGCGCCGCCCAGGCTAAGTATGACCAGCGGGTTGAGCATCAGTTCTCACCTCGGGTGTGGGAAGGGGTACCCGTGTGGGTACTCCCCGGATCGGTGTATCCGGGGATGGATTTTCGTAGGGCCGGTTCGTGATCCCTGGGATTATCGTCCGTCAGATCGTGAATCGGTTCATTCTTTGAGCGCGCAGTTTCCGGATGGAGTTCACGCCATTGCCTTGCCTCGGGGGTGCCCGGCACTGGGTCGTACCCACCGTGGGACCATGGATTACATCGCAGAATCCGCCAGATGATCATCGGCGTCGCGCGAAAGACCCCGTGCACCTGTAACGCCCGCAGGCCGTACGTCGAACAACTGGGTTGGTACTTACAGACATCCCCGTAGAGCGGCGAGATGAGGGCTCGCCACCCTTTGACAAATCCAATAGCTAGCCAGGTAAGGGGACGAAAACGCCGCACCGTTGCCCATACGCCACCGTCGTCGTTCGGGTGCCGTGAGGGAATCGCCGCAGCTATCATCGCAGTTTCCGCAATGCCTGGTGCCATGCCCCGTCGAGATCCTTGGCAACCCGATCAGGTTGGGTCGCTGCAGCCGGTAGAGCTCGCACGACGACCACGGTGCCATCCTCGAGCTCATCCACGAGAGGACGGCAGAGGTGACGCAGTCGACGTTTGACCCGATTACGTGTCACGGCATTGCCCACGGTCTTGGACACGACAAAACCGACCCGCGGCGTAACGTCAAGGTCAGATCGGGAAGTCGTCGTTGACACTAATGGTTCACCAGAACCACAGTTACCCACAGGTGCTGTGGATAACTCGGTCTTATCAGCTGAGTCGAACCTGAATTGCGCGTGTCGTCCGGCGTGAACGACAAGAGTAGGACGACCCGACCTGACGCCTCCGCGGACCGCGGCACGATAGTCACCGGGACGGTGCATCCGCGACCGGGCAGGCAGCATAAAAACTCAGGCCGACAGGTTGACGCGACCCTTGCGGCGGCGAGCAGCGAGGATGCTGCGACCAGCGCGAGTGCTCATGCGGGAACGGAAGCCGTGGTTACGGGCACGACGACGATTGCTGGGCTGGAAAGTGCGCTTCACGGGGATGTTCTCCCTTGTGTCTTGGGGATCACCCGGGGGATCGACGCGAGCCGGTCCCTCCGGGGCGCCCGGATGGGCGCAGGGGAAGTAGACGCTGAAGACAGCGACTTAACAACTCTACGTTGTCGGAGTCGCTATCGGCAAACTGATGACCCTGCGCCGCCAGACCATCAAGTGACACCCATGAAACCACATTTGTGTAGTCATTTGACCCGCTTGGCAAGCCACTCAAACCGGTTGCGGATGAGCCAAGGACTCACTAGCGTTCAGGGGAGTGGTACATCGTGGGTAGCTTGTCACACCGACTGTGGAAAACTGTGTGGACAACTCTCGACAACTTCTAGAGAACAGGTGGTGGAATGTCCGACACACCGTTCGGCGACGCCGACCACCCTCGTCCCGCGCCGATCCATCCGGATGCTGTATTGCCCCCGCCGATGAGTTCACAGTCGGCTGATAATGATCCCACTGAGGCCCTCAATGAAGCTTGGACCAACATCCTTACGAAGGTTTCGAAACCTAATCGCGCGTGGTTATCCAACACTACCCCGGTGACGATGCACTCTTCTACGGCGATGGTTGCCGTTCCCAACGAATTTGCCCGTGACCGTCTTGAATCAAAGATGCGTTACGAACTAGAAGAACTCCTCTCTGACCATTTTCACAAAGCCATCCACCTAGCCATCACCATCGATCCCGATCTGGAATTGGCTCTTGGTGCTCCTGACCATGAGGACGAGGAAGAAGAGGTTCCACCTGCCCAGTTCGTCCCCAAGGTCACCGTCGGAGTCACTGAACCCTCTGCTCGGCCCACCACCACTATCGACGATGACGAAGGCAACCGACTCAACCCGAAGTACACCTTCGATTCCTTCGTCATCGGTGCATCTAATCGGTTTGCTCACGCCGCCGCAGTCGCGGTTGCCGAGGCCCCTGGAAAGTCGTACAACCCGCTGCTTATCTATGGCGGCTCTGGGCTAGGGAAAACCCACCTGCTGCATGCCATCGGGCGTTACGTCATGTCGTATTACGACAACGTCAAAGTGAAGTACGTCTCTACCGAGGAACTCACCAACGACTTCATCAACGCCATCGGCACCAACCGCACCACGGAGTTCCGTCGCTCTTACCGCGATGTTGACGTCCTGCTAGTTGACGACATCCAGTTTTTGCAGTCGAAGATCCAAACCCAGGAAGAGTTCTTCCACACCTTCAATACTCTTCACAACGCCCAGAAGCAGATCGTCATGACCTCTGACCGGCCGCCTAAGCTGTTGGAGGCCCTTGAGCCGCGTCTGCGCAGCCGGTTTGAATGGGGTCTGCTTACTGACATCCAGCCTCCAGATCTAGAGACTCGCATCGCCATCCTGCGGCGCAAGGTTGCGGCCGAGAAGATCACCGTCGAGCCGGACGTGCTGGAGTTCATCGCTAGCCGTATCCAAACCAATATCCGTGAGCTCGAGGGAGCCCTCATCCGGGTGACGGCTTTTGCCAGCCTCAATCAGCAACCGGTGGATATCTCTCTGGCTGAAGTCGTCCTCAAGGACCTCATCCCGGAAGGTCGCGAGACCCCGGTGACACCAGAGCGCATTATCGCGGAGACCGCCGACTACTTCGACATCTCTGCGGACGATCTTTTAGGCACCTCCCGCGCTCAGACCCTTGTCACAGCCCGACAAATTGCGATGTACCTGTGCCGCGAGCTCACTGACCTCTCGTTGCCCAAGATCGGCGCCGAGTTTGGCGGCAAGGACCACACCACCGTCATGCATGCTGACCGCAAGATTCGCGCCCTCATGGGGGAGCAGCGTCAGATCTTCAATCAGGTCTCTGAGATCACCAACCGCATCAAGCAGTACTGAGCTGAACCGCAGCCTACGGTGACAGCTATACCTGTGTCGTTGAGCTAGGCACAAGCCCGCCCCGTGACACCTATCCCCACACCCATATGTGGAAAACCAGTGGACAGCCAGGGGATAACGGTGGGACAACTTCCTATATCCACAGCCACCCCACCAGCACGCACATCTAGTCCACGTCGTCGTCCACTGCCACAAAACGTTGCTGACAAGGGAGTTTGGCAGTTATCCACAAGTTCCACAGGGGTTACGAGTACGAAGAAAAGACATACATCTCCATCTCTCACAAGTCTGTGGGTGTGGATTTGGGGACAAGGCCTCGCTGCCGCACACCGCTCTAACACGGGAAGAAGATCCACTACCAAGAGAACTCTTGACGTCGACATCACCATGGGCGTGCCAACGGTCGGCAAGCATGGATATGATCAGCATGCAGGCACCATGGAGTGCGAGACGCCAAATCAAGGGGACGCAGTGGAAATCCGTCTGGAACGCGATGTCATGGCCGAAGCTGTCGCCTGGGCTGCTCGCAGTCTGCCGAACCGGCCGACAGTGCCGATTTTGGCTGGACTGCTCGTGCGAGCTGAGGGCGACTCGGTGGTGATGTCGGCCTCCGACAATGAGACCAGCGCACAAATTACCCTTTCCGCTCAGGTTGACGAGCCGGGGGAATCTCTTGTCTCTGGCAAGCTGCTTGCTGATATTGCTCGTAGCTTGCCTAACAAGCCGGTTCAGATCACGACGGACCCCGCCAAGATGGATCTGGTGTGCGGATCTGCTCGCTTTACCCTTCAGGCCCTACCTGTTGATGAGTATCCTGATCTGCCGCAAATGCCTGCAGCAACGGGCACTGTTGACGCCAGTGTTTTCTCCAGGGCTGTCGCTCAGGTCGTCGTGGCTGCTGGTCGTGATGAGCTATTGCCGGTCTTTACGGGTGTGCGCGTCGAAATCAACGGGGAGACCCTCTCGCTGCTGGCTACAGACCGTTACCGGATGGCTCTCAAGGAAATCACCTGGAATCCCAGCGCCACCGACGCTGAGGCTACTGCTTTGGTGCCGGCTAAGGTCATCAATGAAACCGCGCGCTCGATGACCTCTGGCGAGCACGTCACCATGAACCTTTCTTCGGGCGACAGTGGTGAAGGTCTTGTCGGTTTTGAAGGTGACGGGGCCAACGGTGTGCGTCGCATGACCACTCGCTTGCTAAGTGGGGAATTCCCTAAAGTGCGTCACCTCATGGACATCAAGGCCACTCGTTCGGTGCGGGCTCGTACCGATGAGCTCATCAACTCGGTGCGTCGCGTTTCCCTCGTTGCTGAGCGCAACACTCCGCTGCGGATGGTCATTAATGACGACTCGGTCGCCTTGTCAGCGGCCACGGGCGACCAGGCTCAAGCTTCTGAGGCCATTGAGGCTGTTGTTACAAACCACGTTGACGGGGAGCCCACTATTACCGCGGCAGGGTTCAACCCGCATTATCTGTCTGACGCCCTTGGTGCCCTGGATACCCCCTACGTCCACTTCTCTTTCACCGCTCCTGGCAAGCCTTGCCTGGTGACTGGTCTCAATGACTTCGACGGCAAGCCGGAGACGGATTACCGTCACGTCATCATGCTGATGAGATTGCCCTCCTGAGGTAGCTTCGCGTCACGAAGAGTCTTGCTCGATAGCCCCATAAAGCATACTTGTATTGGGCTATAGCACTGCCCTTGATAGGCAAGTGCCATGGGGTGCCAAATGGCCTTGCTAGGGGGATTGCCACACTGGTCCCATGACAACCATCGCTGACGTCAGGACTGGGGTTAACCGCGTCTTCGATGCCCTCGGTGCGCCTTCCTGGTCGAATCCGCACGCTGATCATTCCGTTGCTGCCGAGGAGGAGTACAGCAGGGTCACTGACCCTGAGAGGTACCACGTCCTCATGCTGCGCTTGCAGGCGTGGCAGACGGTTCTTGCGAAACTGTGTGACGTTGACGTCGACACCATGGCCAAAGGTCGGGGCCGGTTGCAGCAGCGGTGGTCAAGCCCTCACAGCGACACGTTGCCTCTGTACGTGTCGGTGGTGACTTTTGACCAGGTTCCTTTTGTCGGGCTGTCCGCCACCTCGGATGCCGATCCCTTCGACATCATCCCGGATTGCGCTTGTGATGCCTGCGACCATGGTTCGGAAGATCTTTTGCGGGTTCTTGACGCGGACTTGGCGGCCGTCGTTGACGGTAGCCTCGTCGTTGTCACTGGGCCGGTGGTCAATGGTGAGCCGACATTCCATCTCGTCGGTACCGGACAGGGCTGCGCGTCGACCTGGGGAGGGGATGAGGTTGGCCCATTAGCCGAGCCGGAAGCCGTTATTGACGCTATTCGCAGTGGGGATGACCCGTTGCTGCCACCTGGATGCACCGTCCTACATGGCAGACCGTGGCTGTGAACATGTCTGTCCGGTAACCTGGCTCGGACGGCCTGAATGTGGTCGGAGGGGGTCCGGATGTTCGTTGAGCGCCTCGAACTGGTTGATTTCCGTTCCTATGTCCGTGCCGATGTCCCCATGGCCGCAGGGGCGACGACCTTCATTGGCTCTAATGGCCAAGGGAAGACGAACCTCGTTGAGGCGGTGGAATACCTTTCAACGTTGTCGTCGCATCGCGTCAGCAATGACACCCCGCTGGTGAGGCTGGGAGCCGACCAGGCGGTCGTACGAGGCCGGGTCCGTGCCGGGACCGACGACGCCCGCAGCTTGCTGCTGGAGGTCGAGATTAATGCGCGACGTGCCAATCGGGCGCGTATTAATCGAGCTCCGTTAACCCGTCCGCGGGACATTCTCGGGGTGTTGAGGACTGTGGTGTTTTCGCCTAATGACCTGGCAGTGGTGCGCGGTGATCCGTCGGATCGTCGAGCGTTCCTCGATGGCCTAGTGGTGACGCGGTGGCCCAGGATGGCCGCGGTGAAGTCTGATTACGAGCGGGTCCTCAAGCAGCGCAACGCCTTACTCAAATCCCTGTCCGGGAAGGGGCGATCGGCGGGAGCTGAGATCGGTGCGACGATGGACATCTGGGACAACGAGCTGGCTACCATCGGTGCTGAACTACTTTCGGCTCGGCTCGATACTCTGTCGGCTGTCATGCCGTTGACTTCGGCCGCCTACCGCGAGATTGCCCCAGTGAATGACCTCACCACTGCGTCGTATAAGTCCACGATCGATCTTGAGGGTCTGTGGTCGCCTCCGCAAGAAAGGGAGAGTTCCACACCGATCGACCGCAAGGAGCTCGCAAACCGATTTCTGGACACTTTGGCGAAACGACGTGCTGACGAGCTCATCCGGGGCGTTACCCTCGTCGGCCCGCAACGTGACGACATCATCTTGCATATCGGAGAAATGCCGGCTAAAGGGTATGCCTCCCACGGCGAATCATGGTCGTTGGCTCTGGCTTTGAGATTGGGGTCTTTCCAGCTTCTGCGTGATGACGGTATTGAACCCGTTCTCGTGCTTGATGATGTTTTCGCTGAGCTTGACGCGACGCGTCGAGACCGACTGGCATCGTCGGTAGTGCAGGCTGATCAGGTGCTAGTGACGGCCGCGGTAGCCTCGGATGTTCCCGAGATTCTGCGCGGGGAGAGGTTCGACGTCGGGGGTGGTCAGGTGCTGGCCTATGAGGGGAATAACGATGACTGACGGCCTTGACGAAGGTCCGACCGAGGAAGATCGTCGCCTGGCGGCTGATCATGATGACGAGGGTGTCGACGTTGCCCTGGCTATTGCTCGAGCCGCTCGTGGTGAACCGGCAGGAACCCCGCGTCATGACGATGATGGCGAGGTTTTGCTGCCGCCACCTCGACGTTCCGCTGCGAGGAAACGTCGTCGTCGCCCCAGTACCCCATCATGGTCCGGTCCTAAGGCTGATGGTCGCGATCCGATGGCCCTTGGCGACGCTTTCACCCATCTAGTGCAATCTAAGGGATGGGGTCGTCAGGTCAATCTACATCTGGTGCTTTCGCGCTGGCCCGAACTGGTTGGTCCGACGAATGCGGAACATTCGCGCCCGGTTAAGTACCAGGGCACAGTGCTGACAGTTCGGACCGAGGCGACGGTGTGGGCGACGTCTTTGCGCACCATTGCGCCTCAGCTGGTGGCCGAGCTCAATCGTCGTCTGGGGGAGGGGACCGTTACTAGGGTCGTTATTGAGGGGCCAAGTGCTCCCAGTTGGAAGCATGGGCCTCGGTCGGTACCGGGAAGAGGGCCGCGAGATACCTACGGATGAGGTGGAAGTCCAGTCATGTTGACTGAGTAGTCACGGTCAACATGACTGGACTTCGTCCATGGTCTACTGCCTTTCCCAAAGTCTGTTGAAAACTCCATCATCGTTAACCAACTCTGCTAGTGGGCCACGTTCAGTAAGCTGTCCGGACTCCAAGACGATGATCTCGTCCGCCGTTGCCAACGTCTTCAACTTATGCGACACGATGATCAAGATGCTGTCTGACGCAACCTGTTGAATCACCGCCATGGACCGCTCCTCAGAAATGCTATCCATGGCGGACGTAGCCTCGTCTAAGATGATGAGCGGCTTAGGGTGAATGAGGATCCTGGCAATGGCGAGCTGCTGTCGCTCACCCCCAGATACCATGGAACCTCTTTCCCCGACCTCGCTATCGAGTCCTCTACCACGTTCTAAAAATTCACCGAGCCCAAGGGTGTTCAATACCTCTAGGGCACGTTTGTCGTCCTGGGTATCTTGCAGCAGCAGGTTTTCACGAATTGTGCCATCGAATACGGGTGGATCCTGGGATACGTACGCCACAGATTCGTAGAACTGGTTCAGGTCTAGATCGCGCGTGCTGATACCGTTGACGCGAACGTCTCCGATGGTCGGTCGCAAAAGCCCCAGCATCAGACGGCATGCCGCCCCCAGTAAGTCCCTCATCATTAGGCAAGAGAAGAAATTGCTCGAGCCGTTCCAGCGATACCCTGTCGAGCTTGTACTGTACGTAAAGGACATTCAGGATCGTGATTGGGTTGTATACCCGGTCCATATAAAGCAATAGAGCCACGAGACCACCGACGCTTAAACTCAACTTTCCGAACGAAAACAAAACAATGGTGGCAATTTTGGCTATGATTATGAGGAGTGCAAAGAAGGCGAAGAAAAATTCGTGAGTCGCCACTACTTTGGCGCTGCGGTTGGTGTTTTCGGAACATAAACGACGAGTCTTAGCCAGCTCTCGGCTACCCAGACCCAGGATCCTCACGGAGACGAACTCCATGATTATGCGGCTTATACTCCGGTTGATGAGCTCGTCGTCGACCACCGCGTTTCGCTTTAGTGCGTAGAGGCGGCGTAGCATGAGGTTAGTGGTAGCCAGCAGGACAACGTAACCCAGAAGAACCGCCAGAGCGATCCTGAAATCCATCCGTGAGATGAACTACAAGCCGAAAATGATATCTGGAAGCACTTCACGCAGCGCCCGCAGCCAGAAATCGCAGATCATCTGCCGCCCCGCGCTGGCCCCCGCCTCAATTCTCTGCAATAGAGCACCGGTACCGTAGGATTTTGCAGATGAGAAGTCGACCAACGTGGCCTTCTTCATAGCTTCTAATTTGAAGTGATAATAAATCCCCTGTCTGAGTTTAGTCTTAGGGATCTCGTCCAAATATGCAATTACACAGGCGTCAACGGTCAAGCCGCCGTAGACTGCAACTGTCATGACGCTTACATGATTATGAGATACTTGGTCCAGCACGGCTTGGAACCTATTTAAACCGAGGTTCTCCATGAAGGACCTCATCACCCCCAGAACCATGCAGACGGTGAAGAGTCGCCCTGAAGCCGACACGGCGTTCGCCAAAGAGCCGGATAGGCTCTTCCCTATTACCTGCTTTCTCACGACTGTCGCACCAAGCCCAAGAATCGGTCAGCGAGCGGGTCCTCAAGCCCCTCCCTCGAAGGATCCTCAACGGACAGTCGCAAGAGTGCACGCACTCCTTCTTGGGCCGTCTCCCGGTCGGTCATCTTGTCATTTTTGTCATCCCTTGAAGGACACCTCTACCCGAGCCTTTCATCGTCATACATTAAAACCTGTTGCCTTAGGCTCAGGTTGAATCCGTAAGATTGTACGGCAGGTGCGATAGATCTCGCTCTATTGAGGAGAGTTGCCCCATCAATACCTTGGCATACCTGGGATTACGAGCCGAGGCTATGACGCGGCAGAGGTTGGGGTAATCGTGTGGACGTAGCCTTGTTATGGTCACAGGTATCTAGGTGGTAACTCGTGAGACCTAGGACCTCTGTGGCGAATGGCTTTTGGCAGTGTACAGAGTGTCTCATGGGGTGACGAGGATGCAGAATTCCGGTGGATGTGTCCTCTTGATCGAGGTGTGATCTACATCGATCAAAAATTGGAGTTGTCATGAGGAAGACAGTGTTTTTCGTCGGTTCCTTGGTTACTGTGTCAGTCTTGTTGATCCCATTAAGTACTTCGCGTCGTCGTGGAAGTCGTGGTACTCACAATCGTCGGGACTGTCCTCACCTAGGTGACTCGAGCCCAACCAACGTGATGAAATCTAACCATGCGTGCACTGACAGGACAGGTCCAGCATTACGACTGGGGATCCGCTGACGCCATTCCCGCCATCCTTGGGACTAGACCCGATGGCACCCCGTGGGCCGAGTACTGGCTGGGAGCCCACCCCAAAGCTCCATCGGCCCTACCGGACGGCACACCTCTGGATCAGTGGTTGACACATCACCCCGACGAGCTGGGAGCTGGGAGCCGCGAGGCCTTCGGTGACCGTCTGCCTTTTTTGCTGAAAATCCTGTCTGCCAATCATGCCCTGAGTATCCAGGCTCACCCTTCACGGGAACAGGCCGAGAAGGGGTTCGCCGCCGAGAACGAAGCAGGGGTTCCCCTTGATGCCCCCAACCGTATCTTTCGTGACGACTGGCCCAAGCCCGAGATGATCGTCGCCCTTACTGATTTCGATGCCCTGTGTGGGTTCCGCGATCCATCCTCGTCCCTGGTATTGCTATCGGGTCTGGGTGAAGTCGATGGACTGAACGAGGTGCTGACACCACTGAGCCAAAACGATGGCCTGGCCACGCTCGTGGCGGCAGTGCTGTCAGGTGACGACGATGTGACTCCGGTCGTCAAAAGGGTCGTGTCTGCCTCTCGCGCCTACCTCAATGACGGTGCAGATGAAGACGTCCGCAGCCTAGCCACCACCGCCGTCGAGCTGTGGGAGGACCATCCCGGAGACCCGTCCATTCTTGTCGCTCTGCTGATGAACCGGGTGCGATTGGCTCCCGGTCAGCAAATTCACCTGTGCGCCGGAAGTATGCACGCCTATCTTGGTGGCACTGGTGTGGAAATTATGGCTAATTCTGACAATGTTTTGCGTGGTGGTCTGACGAGCAAGTACATCGACGTCAAGGCCTTATTAGACCACGCCAACATGACTCCTGAGCCGTGCGTTGGTGAGTATGCTCAGCAAATATCTCCAGGAGTCGGCGTGTATCACACTACGTTCCCGGAATTCCGGCTTTGGGGGCTTGAAGGGCACAATGATGTCCTCGACCTTCCTGCTACCGAACTAGGGCGAATTCTTCTTGTAACAGAGGGCCAGTTAGTGGCCCACTGCGGTACTGACGATTGCGAATTAAGCCGTGGCCAATCCGTCTGGTTGCCTGCCGGGGACGAGGTGAAAGTGACTGGTCAAGGACGTGGATTCCTGGCAAGTGCTGGGGTAGGGGACTCCTGAATGGAAGGTGGCATAACGCTGCTGACGTCGTGACCCCCCACTCGGTACCGGTAGTCGGGTGAGGGGGTCGAATCGCTCACAGGCCCCCTCAACGTCCATCTCGCGGGTTCGGGTGTTCAGTGCCGCGCGGGCTTGCGGTAGTATCGGACCGTTGGGCTCCCCGCTAGTTCATGACATCCGACGGGGACGCCAGACCCGGAGGTCACCGTGACCTCTATAGAGACACAGGAGCGCATTGCCCGTGAGCCAGCCCGAGATGCCCGAGTCCGTGACCGACGGGGACACCCCCGAGGACCTTCTCATTGATGCTACCGATCATCCTGATGGTCTGGACTCAGAGCTTCCCCCGACGGCCGTCGACGGTTCCTACGATGCCGGTCAAATCACCGTCTTAGAAGGCTTGGAGGCCGTTCGTAAGCGTCCCGGCATGTATATCGGCTCTACTGGGGAGCGCGGGTTGCATCACTGCGTCTATGAGATTGTCGATAACTCCGTCGACGAGGCGATGGCCGGTTATTGCGACACCATCCAGGTTGAGTTACTCGACGATAACTGGTGCCAGGTTACCGATAACGGGCGAGGGATTCCCGTCAAGGAGCACCCCGTCGAACACATCCCTACCGTCACTTTGGTACTGACCAAGCTGCACGCCGGCGGTAAGTTCGGCAACGGCGGTTACAAGGTCTCCGGTGGTCTACACGGCGTCGGCTCCTCGGTTGTTAATGCTCTAGCGGCCCACTTCATCGTCGAGGTCCGACGAGACGGCTACCACTGGCTTCAGTCCTTCAGCCTCGGTGAGCCTGACGGTCCGCTGGAGCAGTTTGAGGCACTCGGCCCCGACGATCACGAAGGCACCACGGTGCGTTTCCAGCCCTCCGACGAGATCTTCGATGCCATCGTTTTCGACTACCAAACCTTGTCGAACCGTTTCCGTGAAATGGCCTTCCTTAATAAGGGTCTGCGTATCGTGCTCACCGACCGCCGTGCCGACCACGCTGATGAGGACGGCAACCCGGTTCACGAGGACTTCCTCTATAAGGAGGGGCTTAAGGACTACGTCCGATTCCTCACGGGGACCCGCGACGTCATCAACCCCACCATCATCTCCTTGGAGTCCCACCGTCCCGAGGAGGGTATGGGTTTGGAGATTGCGATGCAGTGGAACACCTCGTACGCCACCAGCGTCCACACTTTCGCCAACGCCATCAACACCATCGAGGGCGGAGCTCACGAGGAAGGCTTCCGTGCCGCTCTCACCAACACCGTTAATCGGTGGGGTGAGACTTGGGGACTCATCAAGAAGCGTGAGGATCGCGTTTCCGGTGACGACATCCGCGAGGGCCTGACAGCCGTCGTCTCCATCAAGCTCACCGAGCCGCAGTTCGAGGGCCAGACAAAGACCAAACTCGGCAACGCCGAGGCCAAATCTTTCGTCCAAAAAGCCCTTAATGAGAAGCTCTCGGACTGGTTCGAGGAGAATCCCAATGAGGGCAAGAGCATCGTCCGAAAGTCACAAGCCGCTGCCCAGGCTCGCGTAGCCGCTCGCAAGGCCCGCGATCTGGCCCGTAACCGGAAAGGCCTGCTGGGGTCGACGTCACTGCCCGGCAAACTCAAGGACTGCTCCTCAACCAGCCCGGAAGAGTGCGAGATCTTCATTGTGGAGGGCGACTCCGCTGGTGGTTCGGCCTCTCAGGGCCGTGATCCACGTATTCAGGCGATCCTGCCGTTGCGAGGAAAGATCCTCAATGTTGAAAAAGCCCGCCTCGACCGCGCGTTGGGTTCGGAAACTATTGAGTCGATCATTAACGCGTTAGGAACCGGCGTCCACGAGGACTTCGATCTGGACAAACTGCGTTACCACAAGATCATCCTCATGGCGGACGCCGACGTTGACGGCGCTCATATCCGCACCCTGCTACTGACCCTGCTGTTCCGGTTCATGCGTCCGGTCATTGACGCTGGCCACGTCTACCTGGCACAGCCCCCGCTGTTCCGACTGCGGTGGACGAACTCCCCGCACGAGCTCGCCTACTCCGACGAAGAGCGCGACCTGCTGCGCGAAGACGGTCTGACCCACGGCAAGAAGCTGCCCCAAGTTAACCCGATCCAGCGGTACAAAGGTCTGGGCGAGATGGACGCCGAAGACCTGTGGGACACCACCATGGACCCCGACAAGCGTCTGCTGCTCCAGGTGACCCTTGAAGACGCCGCGCTGGCCGACCAGATGTTCTCCATCCTCATGGGTGAGGACGTCGAACAGCGCCGATCGTTCATTCAGCGCAATGCCAAGGACGTCCGCTTCCTCGACATCTGAGCACCCATTCCCTCATCCCCTGATTATTCAAAGGACACTCCATGGCTGACGACGAGAAGCCCGACGAGCAGAACCAGGCCGACCGTCAAGGATTGGTGACCGGCCGTCACGTCGGAATCCAGCCGGTCGAGATTCGTGACGAGATCCAGAACGCGTACCTCGACTACGCGATGAGCGTCATCGTCGGGCGTGCCCTGCCCGATGTGCGCGACGGCCTCAAACCGGTACACCGTCGGGTCATCTACGCGATGTACGACGGCGGTTACCGCCCCGACCGCGGCTGGAACAAGTGCTCCCGCGTCGTCGGTGACGTCATGGGTAAGTACCACCCTCACGGCGACTCGGCCATTTACGACACCTTGGTGCGTCTGGCTCAGCCATGGGCCATGCGATACAAGCTTGTCCAGGGTCAGGGTAACTTCGGGTCCCAGGGCAACGACGGTGCGGCTGCCATGCGATACACCGAGTGCAAGATGGCGCCGCTGGCCATGGAGATGGTGTGCGACATCGACCAGGACACTGTCGATTTCCAGCCCAACTATGACAACAAGGAGACCGAACCGGTCGTCTTGCCGTCGAGGTTCCCCAACCTGCTTGTCAATGGTTCTTCAGGTATCGCGGTGGGCATGGCCACCAACATCCCGACCCATAATCTGCGCGAGGTCAACGAGGCCGTGCAGTGGTCTTTGGCTCACCCCAATGCTTCCCACGAGGAACTGCTCGAGGCGTGCATGGAGCGCATTAAGGGTCCGGATTTCCCCGGCGGCGCCCTCATTGTGGGTCGGCAGGGCATCGAGGACGCCTACCGCACCGGCCGCGGTTCGGTGACGATGCGTGCCGTCATCGACATGGAAGAGGACAAGAAGGGACGCCAGTGCCTGGTCGTCACCGAGTTGCCTTATATGTGCAACCCGGACAACCTCGCCACCAAGATCGCCGACCTGGTGAACTCCGGTCGCATCAACGGTATCGCCGACATCCGTGACGACTCCTCAGCCCGTACTGGTCAGCGTTTAGTCATCGTCCTCAAGCGTGACGCTCAGCCGCGTGTCGTCATGAACAACCTGTACAAGCACACGGCTTTGCAGGACACCTTCGGCTGCAACATGCTGGCTCTGGTGGACAACGTGCCGCGCACCTTGCGTCTGGACCAATTCATCAGCTACTGGATTGACCACCAGATGGAGGTCATCCGCAGGCGTACCGAGTACCGCCTGGCTCAGGCCGAAAAAGACGCCCACATCCAGCGGGCTCTCGTCAAGGCCCTCGATATGCTCGACGAGGTCATCGCGCTCATCCGTCGCTCCCCGAACACTGAGGCCGCCAGCACCGGCCTACAGGAACTGCTTGATATCGACGAGATTCAGGCTCGCGCCATCCTCGATATGCAGTTGCGTCGTCTGGCTGCCCTGGAGCGTCAAAAGATCATCGACCGACTTGAAGAACTCGAGCGCCTCATCGCTGATTACAAAGCAATTCTGGCTAGCGAGGACCGCCAGCGCGAGATCATCTCTACCGAGCTTGCCGAGATCGTCGATAAGTATGGTGACGAGCGTCGCACCCGCATTATCGCCGCCGATGGGGACTTTTCCGAGGAAGACTTCATCCCCGACGATGACGTCGTCGTCACCATTACCCGGGGCGGCTACGCCAAGCGCACCCGCACTGACCTGTACCGGGTCCAGAAACGCGGTGGCAAGGGTGTTCGCGGCGCCAGCCTGCGCGCTGACGACGAGGTGGCACAGCTATTCACTACCACGAACCACCAGTGGATCCTCTTCTTCACAAATATGGGTCGGGTGTATCGCACCAAGGTATGGCAGCTGCCGGAGGCTGGTCGTGACGCCAGGGGGGGTCACGTCGCTGGGTTGCTGAGCTTCCTGCCCGACGAGAAGATCGCCCAAGTCATGACCCTACGGTCCTACGACGGCGCCGAGTACCTCCTCCTGGCCACTCGTAAGGGTATGGTCAAGAAGACGGCGCTCAAGGCTTATGACTCGTCTCGTCAGGCCGGCGTTATCGCCGTTAATTTCCGTACCGAGGACGATGAGCTCATCGGCGCCGAGCAGTGCTCCGCCGCTGACGACGTGCTGCTTATCAGCCGTAAGGGGCAAGCGATCCGGTTCTCTGCCGGCGACGACCAGCTGCGCCCGATGGGGCGTGCGACTTCGGGCGTTACCGGCATGAAGTTCCGTGGTGATGACGAGTTGCTGTCAATGTCGATCATCCACTCCGACATGCCTGAGGATGATCGGTTCGTTTTCACAGCAACCGGTGGCGGCTACGCCAAGCGCACTGCTGTGTCGGAGTACCGTCAGCAGGGGCGTGGGGGAGTCGGCATCAAAGCGATGGCCCTCAGTGAGGAGCGCGGCTCCCTGGTTGGTGGCCTGGTGGTCAGCGAGGCTGACGAAATCATCGCGATTAAGACGTCAGGTCAGATCACCCGATCGGCCGTGTCTGAGGTGCCCGCCAAGGGACGCTCCACGATGGGGGTCAAGTTCGTCTCCGTACGAGGTGGCGACGCTGTCTCAATCATCGCTGTCAACCCCGAACATACCGTCGAGGAGGAAGTCGCTGACGAATCAGTGGAAACTGTTGAAGGCGATGCCACGCAGGCCCAATCGGGAGGTGTGGTTCGGCGAAGCGATACTGTGGACGACGACCGTGCCGTCGATACGGCGGGAAACGACATGAAGCCGGAGGACAACGGTGAGTGACGAGAAGAAGGTGACGCATCCCGGTCCCGACGACCCGGAGGCAATCCACTGGACCGCCGGTGATGCCCGCCGTACCTTCCACGAGAAGGGCGAGGAGCGCCCTGATCCGCGTCAGGAGTCTGATCGCAAACGGACGACGGCGTCTACCCCGTTGAGGCGTACTGATTCGCGTGGCGCCCAGGGGGAGAAAGCCCCGAACCAGCAGGAGCCGCATCGTTCGCCTCAGGCGCATCAGCCGGCACGCGCTCCGAGGCGCACACGTAAGGCTCGGTTGCGCTTGACTCGCGTCGATCCGTGGTCGGTCATGAAGACCTCTCTATTATTCGGTGTGGCTGGCGCGGTGATTTTCTTTATCGCGACCTGGATCATTTGGGGCATCATCGGTGCTTCGGGTGCCTTTGATTCCATGAATAAGGTCGTCAACGACCTCATCAGTTCACCGAGTTCGACGTCGAAGTTTGAGCTGTCTGACTACGTCAATACTGGGCGTGTATTGGGTTTGACTGCCCTTATCGGCGCCATTAATGCGGTGTTGTTTACGGCGATCTCGACCTTGTTTAGCTTCCTCTACAACTTGGCTGCCCAGATTATGGGTGGCTTGGAGGTCACTCTCGCCGAAGACTGAGTTCGGTGCCCGGAACTGCGCACCGAACTCGTCATCGAGGCCGACGTCACCCTGCTGTATGGGTGGGATGTAACGGGAAATGCCAGGAGTCGCGGCGCTCAGGCTGGACGCACCGACTCATAGACCTCTCGTACCGCCTTGGCCGAGACCAACAGTTTCTCTTGCTCCCACTCGTCCAAGACGATGTTGAGGTGATGTTCGACCCCGTGGCCACTGACCACCGTTGGCAGCGACAGGGATACCTCACTGTGGAATCCCAGCACCCCGTCGGCTAGCGTGCATACCGGATGGATGGACCGTTGGTCGAGCAGCATGGCCCGTGCCAAGCTCACCGCCGCCTTCGAGATACCCGAGGACGTCCAGCCCTTGCCCTCAAGGATATCGAAGGCCGACTGTACGACGCTGTTGCCCACCTGGTCGGGGGACAACGGTTGCAGCCCCAGGGCGGTCGTCGCCTCGGCGAGGGTCAGACCACCGATAGAGGCATGCGAGAGGTAGGGAAATGCTGTCGCCCCGTGCTCTCCCAACATGAAGGCTTGCACCGAGTCGGGACTGACGCCGGCCCAGTCGGCTAGGTGACGGCGCAGTCGGGCTGAGTCGAGGGCGGTTCCGGTGCCAACGACGAGGTTCGTCGGATAGTCGAACTCGGTTGCCGCGATATGGACGTTAACGTCTAGTGGGTTAGTAATGAGGATGATGGGTGCGCTGTGGGTGTATTGGCAGATGTTGCCCATCACCTCGCGGATGACCTTCGAGTTGACTTGGGCCAGCGAGTTACGTGAGTCATGGCCGCCGCCGTAGCTGTCAGGCAGGACGGAGGGACCAGCGGAGACGATGATGACGTCGGCGCTGCGACATGCGTCATAGTTGGCTGCCGTGATGGTGGTCGTCATGGCGGGGGCGACGGCGGTGGCCTGGTGGTTGTCGAGAGCTTGGCCGTCACGGACCTTTTTGTCGACATCAATGAGCGATATACGCGAGAAGAGTCCCAAGGCTGCGGCATTGGTGACGACGTCCGAGCCGACGTGGCCGATCCCGATAACGACGAGGTGCGGTGCAATTGACATGGGTGTGATCCTTCCGTTGACGTTCATCGTCTCACGTGGTACACCACCGTCTCTGACAGTGAGACGTGGTGGCGAGCTTGTCTGCTCCTGCTTAGCACGTACTGCAACGAACTGGAACAGAGTTGCAGTAGCTGGTAATGCGGCGAGTTTAGTGCTTCACGACAGTGTCTGACACGAAGCCGTGACAGTACGTTCCAGTGTGTTTGAGTGCGCATGACGTTGAGGCGGCCGAGAGCTGCGGTCTCGGTGTGGCAAATGTGTTCGTCGTTGGGTTAGTTGCCACTCCTCATGGCACGACCCTGTGTTGTGTGCAGGATTGCCACAGCTTTGATGAGGACATAGTTGATGAGGGACTGGCAGGGATAGCCGGGGACGTGGGGCGGATTCTGTAGTACCCCCTTGACACTCAATGCTGAATGTGGTTCCGTGTAAATCACACACTCATGGAAACGTTTCCATAAGGTGGACATGGGAAAACTCTTCGACACCTCACACTCGACGACGAGAGGAGGGAAAGATGACTCACAAACCGACGATCAAGGATGTCGCTCGGTTGGCAGGAGTGTCGCTGGGGACGGCATCGCGAGTTCTTAACGGCAGCTCCGCGACCTCTGAGGCGTCCCGCAGCGCGGTGCACAACGCAGCCCATGAGTTGGGATATCTGTCGAATGCTCACGCTAGGTCCTTGCGTTCATCCCACAGTGGCGTCATCGGGTTGGTCGTCCCAGATATCCGTAACCCGTATTTTGCTGAGTTGGCGTCGGTCGTTGAAAATGCGTGCCTCGCTTATGGTTGGGCAACTTTGCTGTGCAATGCCGACGAGTCTCCCGACCAGTTCAACCGGTACGTCAACACTCTGCGTCGTCAGAGAGTTGACGGGGCGATCGTGACGCCCACTGGCAGCGGCGGGCAGGCCGTCAAAGACTTAGTTGACGACGGCGTTCAGGTGGTGTGCGTGGACCGTGAAATCACGGGGTCGCCTCTGCCAGCCGTCACCTCTGATCCCTGGAATGGAATGAGACAGGCCGTCCACCACCTGGTGGATCACGGGCATCGCAGGATCGGTTTCATTACCGGACCACAACAAACTTCAACCGGTCTGGAGCGTTATCAGGCCTATCGTCAACTGTTGGCTGAACATGGACTGGAGGTTGACGAGGACCTCGTTGTCGAAGGCGACTTTCAGGAGGAGTCAGGACGCATGGGTGCCCGACGACTACTTGACGGTGGTGCAACTGCCATTTTTGCGTCCGACTCCCTCATGTCGATGGGGGCGCTGCGGACATGCATTGACCAGGGGGTTCGCATCGGTGACGAGATCGACCTGGTCGGTTTCGACGACCTGCCGGTATTCAGCCTCACCAATCCCGCCCTCACCGTCGTCGCCCAGGATATTGACGCCATGGGGAAGGTCGCCGTCGATCTACTTAACCGTGCCATGTCTGGGGAGCCCACCAGCTCCGCCCGCTTGGACACCCACCTCATCGTCAGGGCATCAACTCGAATGGTCAAGGAGAACCAGTGACAACAGTACTTCGACTCGACCACGTCACTAAGGCTTTCGGACCCGTCAAGGTCATCCAAGACGTATCGGTGGACGTCATTCCTGGCAGGGTGCGCGTCCTGCTCGGTGAAAACGGAGCCGGAAAGACCACCCTCATCAAGATGATGAGCGGCATTTATCACCCCGACTCTGGTTCGGTTGTCATTGACGACACACCCGTTGAACTGCCTACTGTTAAGGCTGCCGAAGCTCGGGGTATCGCGACGATCCACCAGGAACTTAATCTCGTTCCGCAGATGTCGGTGGCTGAGAACATCATGCTTGGACGCACCCCCAGCCGGGGCGGGCTGGTGAATTGGGGCTTGATGCGGGCTCAGGCCCGTGCTGCGCTGGAGCGGATTGGTTTAGACGTCTCCCCGGACCGCCTCGTCGGTTCGCTGAGTACTGCCCACCAACAGCTCGTGGAGATCGCGCGAGCTCTGTCGATGGATGCCAGGGTGCTCATCCTTGACGAGCCCACCGCTGCTCTGACGCGCAAGGAGTCTGGCCAGCTCTTCGAGGTGATGGATGACCTCAAGACTAAGGGCGTGGCGATGGTGTTCATCTCCCATCACCTCGACGAGATTCCCCGCGTCGGTGACGACGTTTCGGTGTTGCGCGACGGCACTCTCGTAGGGGAGGTACCGGCCCGTACCTCGGAACGTGAGCTGGTCACGATGATGGTCGGCCGCGACATTGACGACCAGTTCCCGCGCCATCGCGGTGAGGTCGGAGAGGTGTTGCTATCGGTTACGGGACTCAGCCGCGAAAGGGCATTTCAAGATGTCGGGTTCGACTTGCACGCCGGCGAAGTGTTGGGTCTGGCGGGTCTGGTGGGAGCCGGACGCACCGAGTGCTGCGCGCCATCGCCGGAGCCGATAAATACGACTCAGGCACCGTGCGTGTGCGTGGTAAGGAGCTCCCGAAAGGAAAGATTTCGCGCGCAATCGTCGACGGTATCGGCCATGTGCCGGAGGAACGCAAATCGCAGAGATTAGTTCTCGATGCTTCGGTTAACGAGAATCTCGGTTACGCGACCATGAAATCGACCTCGCACGCGGGATTAGTTGATCGCTCTGGGCAACGTCGACGCGCTCAGAATGTTGCTGAGAAGCTGAGGGTCAGAATGGCTAGCTTGGATCAGCCGGTGCGCAATTTGTCTGGTGGTAATCAGCAGAAGGTTGTTATTGGACGCTGGATTCTCGCGGACTCGTCAATTCTGTTGCTTGATGAGCTAACCAGGGGTGTCGACGTCGGCGCCAAGGTCGAGATCTACCAGCTTATTAATGCTGTTACCGATGCCGGGGGCGCCGTCCTCATGGTTTCCAGCGAGCTTCCCGAGGTCATCGGGATGAGTGACCGGATCCTCGTCATGTCCCATGGCCGAGCGATGGGGATCCTCGACGCCAAGACGGCCACTGAAGACGCTGTCATGGAGCTAGCGGTGGCTTCCGTCGATCCTGTTGATGAAAAAACAGGATGAATCCCGTATTCATTCTTAATGCCGAAAAATACTGAATGTCGTCTTCTCTCGATCGGTGATGATCTGGAAAGGAAAAATCATCGTGACTACTACATCAACCGCTACTACGCAAAGACCGTCAGTTGGCAGGAAAGTTGGTTCCTGGTCCCTTAATCATGGTGCTCTCGTAGGCCTTATTATTCTCTGTATTGCTCTGTTTATTGCGACTCCAGTATTCCTCACTGTGCCGAATATCATTAATATCGGAATCCAAGCCGCGGTGGTGGCGATTATGGCCTTCGGTATGACCTTCGTCATCGTTACCTCCGGCATTGATTTGTCTGTGGGTTCGGTCGCAGCTCTTTCAGCCATGGTCTCAGCATGGATGTTCTCTAACGCTGGTCTGCCAGGCTGGCTCACCCTTATCATCGGCCTGCTAATCGGACTGCTTGCTGGAGCTGTTTCCGGTCTGGCCATCGCCTATGGCAAGTTGCCTGCCTTTATCGCCACGCTGGCCATGATGAGCGTCGCACGCGGACTAACTCTTGTTATCTCTGGCGGCACCCCCGTCGCCACCTCTGACGCAGTGAACCAGCTGGGTGCTGATGTTGGGCCAATTCCGGTGCCTGTCATCATGCTCGCCCTAGCCGGTGTGGTGTGCTGGTTCATGCTGTCGCGTACGGTGCTGGGGCGTTCTCTCTATGCCATTGGTGGTAACGAAGAGGCTGCTCGTCTCTCCGGTATTCCGGTGCGTCGCATCCTCGTCACTGTCTACGCTCTGGCCGGTGTTTTTGCTGGCCTAGCTGGTCTGGTGTTGGCTGGTCGGCTCTCCTCAGCCCAGCCTCAGGCGGGGTTCGGGTATGAGCTTGATGCCATTGCAGCTGTCGTTATTGGTGGAGCCTCATTGTCAGGAGGTTCTGGAAAGGCAAGCGGCACTTTTATTGGTGCTGTTTTACTAGCCGTTATTCGTAACGGTCTTAATATTCTTAACGTTACCTCGTTCTGGCAGCAGGTTGTTATCGGCTGCGTTATCGCGCTGGCTGTCGGATTCGATGTCTTCAGGTCTAAGAAAGAATCCTGAATAAGCGCTCATGCACGAACTATTGTGTAACAAGAGAAAGGTAGAACAATGAAGTTCAAGTCTACTAAGGTGCTCGCGACGGCAGTTGCCGTGACGATAATAGCGACTGGTGTGGCCGGTTGTAACCGTGACGGTGGAGCTGGTTCATCTGCATCGGGCACGGTGGTGTTTGCCGTCTCCACGCAAACTAACCCGTTCTTCGTTCAGCTTGTGGATGGGGCAAAGAAGGAGGCTAAGGCCAAGGGAGTTAACCTTCAGGTGCAGGACGCGTCAGACGACGCCGCCACCCAGGCCAACCAGCTTGCTAACGCGGTATCTACCTCAGCCAAAGTAGTTATAGTCAATCCGACTGATTCTGACGCCGTTGCGCCGTCTGTGAAGGCCCTCAATAAGGCGAAAATCCCGGTGATTACGGTCGACCGCAGCTCCAGCAGCGGTGATGTTGCTTCCTTCATTGCATCTGACAACATTGCTGGTGGTATCGATGCCGCCAAGAAACTCGCTGAGATCATGGGAGACAAGGGTGAAGTCATCCACCTACAGGGAACCCCGGGTGCCTCGGCTTCCCGTGACCGTGGTAAGGGATTCAGCGAGGAAATCGCCAAACATCCAGGCATCAAAGTGGTCGCCAAGCAGACTGCCAATTTTGATCGCTCTAAGGCTCTCGACGTGACGACTAATCTCATGCAGGCTCACTCCAAAGCCACGGGTATTTTCGCCGAAAACGACGAGATGGCTATTGGTGCTATTTCCGCCCTGGGCTCGAAGGCTGGCCAAAGCGCCAAGGTTGTAGGTTTCGACGGTACTGCTGACGGTATCAAGGCCGTTAAGGCTGGAACCATGGGAGCGACGATTGCTCAGCAGCCTGCCTTGCTGGGCAAGACCGCGGTGGACCAGGCGGCCGACATATTGGCTGGCAAGCAGGTTTCTAAGACCACCCCAATCAAGGTTGTGCTGGTGACCAAGGACAACGCGAAGGACTACGAATGAGCGGCGCGACAGCGAAAGTCACCGTCGTCGGATCGATCAATGCCGACATGAGGGTCGGCGTGGAGAGATTTCCGGGCCCAGGGGAGACCCTGGCCGGAGGTGAGGCGACACTGACCCCCGGCGGTAAGGGAGCTAACCAGGCTCTTGCGGCGGCGCGATGTGGCGTTCAGGTGGCGATGGTCGGAGCTGTGGGGAAGGACCCGACGGCTGAAACCGCCCTATCCCTACTATCGGAAGGCGTTGGCCTTGATGGCGTGGTCCGTCGTGACGTATTGACGGGGACGGCCGTCGTCATGGTCGCGGATTCCGGAGAGAACTCAATTATCGTCATCGCGGCCGCTAATGGGACCGTTGATGCACAGACCGTCCGGGCTCAGGCCGAGCGCATCCAGGACGCTGACGTGGTGGTGTGTCAAGGTGAGATTCCGCCTGACGGGATTGCCGAAGCTGCTCGCGGCGCCAAACGATTCGTGTTCAATCTGGCACCGGTTGTTGACGTTGATCCAGAGGTCATTCGCATGGCCGACCCGCTGGTAGTTAACGAACATGAGGCGGCCTTGGTGGCTCTTGCTTTGGGATCGACGACTTCTCGTCTTGAGGATGATCCTGACGCAGCTTTGCGCGAGCTGTTGAACCTTGGGTGCCGCAGTGTTGTCATCACCTTGGGATCGGCAGGATGCATCGTCGGCGGGCCGGAAGGGTTCGACGCCGTGGCTGCGGCGACCGTGAAGGCTGTCGATACCGTCGGTGCGGGAGATGCTTTCGTTGGTGCGTTGGCTGCAGAACTGGCTCGTGGCCGTACTCTTGTCGAGGGTTGCCGTTTTGCTACCGCGGTGGCGACTTTGACGGTGACCAAGCCGGGGCACAAGCCTCCTACCCCAGTGCTGACGAGGTGGAGAGCATTCGTCGAGGAGAACACGCATGAAGAAGAGCGGACTGCTTAATCCCCAATTGTGTGCGGCGGTGGCCAGGTTGGGGCACACCCAGACCTTCGTCGTTGCTGATGCTGGGTTGCCGATTCCTCATGAGGTCCCGGTGATTGACCTCGCTGTGGTGCTGGGAACCCCGAGGTTCCAGGAGGTTTTCGACGCCATCCTCGACGAAGTGGTCGTGGACGGAGCCACGATTGCTCACGAGGCTCTCGGGCATGAACCGGAATCTTGGGTGAGAGAACGGATTGAAGAGGTTCGCACGGTCAGTCATGAGGACCTCAAAAAGGCGCTGCCCAACGTCTCTTTCGTCGTGCGGACGGGAGAGACGACGCCGTATTCCAACGTCATCGTGCGTTGTGGAGTACCGTTTTGATGGACGTGCGACACCTCGATCAGATCCCGATTTGGTTCTTCGGAGCGTGATCCAGTAGAGTTTTTACTCGCGGTCGGGAAGCCGGTCGAGGTTTGGGCCTATAGCTCAGTCGGTTAGAGCGCCGCCCTGATAAGGCGGAGGTCACTGGTTCAAGTCCAGTTAGGCCCACAGTGCGAACCCTCTTGGTGACAAGGGGGATTGTTACATTTAGGGGCGTCGCATCGGCAATGTGCTCCCGTTTGTGTGCCATGTCTGTCTGGGGGCCTTTGGAGTTCGGGCGTGGTTGGCAAAGGATTCGTACCGCGGTAGAGGCCGCGATGAAGGCGGACTACACCGACCAAGTGGTACGACCGGCTTTGGGAGAGTGGGTCGACGAATCGATGGCGACGACGAGGGGTTCGTCAGTGCTCTTGTTGTTCATTTTTCAGCCTTTCCAAAAACAACTTCTATGACGAAGCCGTCTTTGTAATCACCCTTGTATCTTGAAAAATCAAGACCAAGTGTTATTTATACAGCGCGACATCATAACCGGCACAAGCGCATTCTTTGCCGTAGTATGATGTCGCGCTGAGCAATCTTGAATTCAATTCAGTTCCGCTGTAGTCAGGAATCCTCTGTATCAGCGGGTATCAGCGGCCTGACGATAGAAACGACCTCTTCAGGTTTGGTAGCGCTTCTGATCGTTTGCATAAGATTGTCATCCTGAATGGATTTCACAATGTTTTGGAGCATATTCAGATGATCGTCCGCGTTCGATAAAGCCATGAGAATGACGACGGACACTGGAACCTCATCTTCTTCCGATCCTCCCATCTGACCGAAGAGGACCGGTGTATGCAGGGTTGTGACAGCCAAGGCATCCCTCGTGACATACTGCGGATCGGTATGAGGGATGGCGACACCGCAACTGATTGGCAGGCCGGTCGGATAGATCTCCTCCCGTTTCAACAAAGCATCCAGAAATCCCTCCTTGGCCACTCTGACTCCATTAAGTTTGTCAGCCATGACCGTCAGGACCTGATTGCGGTCGGGGGCCTCGATATTCACACTTATCAGATCGGTGTTCAGAAGTACGCTCATGTTGTTACTGCTTTCACGGGATCAGAAATGGCCATAAAATACTGCGCTGTTCCGGATCAGAACATCCGATGGATCGCCGAGATGATGATGTTGGGAAGGTTGTACCCGAAGAACGCATCAGTCACAGACCCGGAGACATGAACGCCGGTGGCATGCATCATCGCAGTAGCCTCCGGTGCGAAGAAGCTGGCACCCCACTCGACGAAGAACATGTAGATCGCCCCAATGATGAGAGAGCGAAACATGTTTCCGTTACAAGCCAGGCAGATCATCGGCATCATGTAGACGATCACGGTAAGCATGCCGACTGGGAAGTAGTTCATTCCGGGGATAATGAATGCGAAGGCAATGCACAGCGGGATCATGAGAACGGTGATGGTGATGGCCGCCGGGTCACCGAGTGCCAGAGCGACATCCATGCCGATGCTGAGCTCGCGTTCGCTGCCGTCCTTGTTCTTTCCGAGGTGACGCTTCATGAAGGTCTTCGCACCTTCACCGACCGTCGACAGGCCCTCCATCATGACCGAGACCATTCGAGGTAGGAGTACCAGAACGGTGGCGATTCCCATACCCATGACGAGGACACCCTGCCAAGGTTGACGGGTCATGAGTCCCAGGAAGATACCAACGATGAGGCCGATGAAGGCGGTGTCGCCGAAGAATCCGAGCCTGTCGCCGAATTTCTCCATGGAGATGTCGATCTTACGAACTCCGGGGATTTTGTCGATGACCCAGTTCAATCCGATCGCAATGGGCCATGCTGACGTGATGTAGGAAAGAGTCGAACATGTTGTCCCTGTGAGGCCGTAGTATTCTTGCCATTTTGGTGCGATATGCTGAGCGACGATGAGGTCAATGACCGAAAGCACCAAGACGACACCTAATCCGATCCATGCGTTGTTCGTTAGTGCATAGGCCAGCGTTCCTGGGACCAAGAAATGGATGAAGTTCCAGATGTCGACGTTGAGTACGTTCGTCATTTTCGCGAGGATCATGACAACATTTATGAGGACGACAAGGAGGATGGCAGGAGCGGCAAAGGGTACTCCGAATGAAGCCGCGCCGACTGCTGCCCAGCCGACATCAACAGTCGTGAATCCTCCGCCCATGTGCCGGTAGTAATCCACTGCCGACTGCACAGACGTCATCAGGAATCCGATGACGAGGGAAAGCCCGGAGAATCCGATACCGATCATCAGACCGGCCTTGAGGGACTTACCGAAAGGTATCCTGAAGATCAGGCAAAGAATCAGCATCACGATCGGCAGGATAACCACGGCGCCGACGTCAAGAATGCCTTTGATAATTGACATTATTGAGTGTTCCTAGAATATCATGACTGGTTCAAGATATCTCGACACGTGGAGATGATTTCTTCTGCCACCGCGTCTTCGTTGATGCCCGAAATGAGACCGAACACCTGGATGACGGGCTTGTTCAACGGCTTGCCGTAGCGGGTCGTCAGCATGATGACATCGACACCGTTCTGGAGAACTGGCAGCTGTCCCACAGTCCCTTTGGTGATCTTTGCGGGAATTTTGGCATCCCGCAGGATCTCCTTGACCTTTTCCTGAGCGACCGTGGATGTTGCGATTCCTGAGCCACATGCGACGAGAACCTTGACTTCACTTGCCATGGTGTTCACTTTCCTTTCCATCGGGTACGAGGACCACCCTCAGTGCCTCGCCGGTACGGGTGAATTCGATAGCGTCGTTGATCCGACTCAGTGGCAAAACTTTGCTGATGACCTGCTCGGCGGGGAACTTGTCGTTAATGACTAGTTCGAATGCCTTTTGGACCTGAACACTTGTTGCGCCATAGTGGCCGTAGATGAAGGGGTAGTCGCCCTTCCGGGAGTCCGTCGTGAGATTGCGAATGTCTGAACCACACAGTCCCACGGCATCGACCCTCAGAACGAACCTTCCGGGAGGGCACGTGGGCTTCGGCATCTGCTCGACGCGAATGTCGCCAGGTCCATACATCAGTGCAGCGTTCATCATCTCGGCCATTAAGTAGCCTCCTGTCTTCGCCGCGGTGCGATGTGTTGGTGCCGGTTTCATCGTCGGTACGGGCCAACGAGGACCCTTCGTGGAAGACAATGATGGTTGAGGTCGATGAGCATTTCATGCCCCATCGGTTCCAGGGGTGCGGATCAGATTAGTTGCCGTCCAGCGGGAAACACGCCATTGCCAGTGTCGCGGCAAAACTCGAATTTCGCCGCACAAGAATCTGTGACATGATGTGTCGCTCCAGTGATGGTACGTCGATGTCAGGTGTTCTCTATTGATTCGTTTTTCACAGCGGCAGGCCCTGTTGCTACAGCTGCTCAGCGAGGTCGATCACCCTATCAAAGGGACCGACCTCGCAAAGCTCCTTGGTGTCAGCACGAGGACGCTCAGATACGATATTGCGCGGATCAATGGGATTAGCCGAGATAATATTATTGAGTCAACGACGAACGGATACTCGGTGGAGCAGTCCGTGTACACCGGGGTCGTTGCAAGGAATTCAGAATTTTCAACTCAGCTCGAGCACCACGAACGGATACTTCTGTATCTGCTCGACACTCCCGACACCACGATCTATGACGTCATGCGTGATTGCTATCTCAGCGAGTCCGTCATAAAAGCGTCACTGAAACGTTTGAAGCCGCAGTTCGAAGACCATTCGTTGCACCTGTCGTTGAAGGGGTCATCGATTCATCTTGATGGAAACAAGATTTACTTCCGCAATTTCTTGAGAAGCCTCGTAAATACGGCCATGGATGCCGTTGTTGGCCAGAATGATAAAATAAATAGGTACCTGCCAGATGTCAGACTGAGTGATATCGAGAACTTGGTCGTCGAAACGCTACGTGATTACTACCTGGAAATTGACGACATACGACTCAGCAATATGGTCGTGAACATCGCAATATGCGTACAGCGGTACAGCTTTCCGATCGAGGACAACGCGGCGACAGATCTGATGATGGGCAACCAATCTGAGATGTTGTGCGATCAGTTGCTGGTTGGATTGCGGAAGTTGTACCCCGAACGCCCACTGTCATCTGCTGATGACGTCTACTTGAGGTCCATCGTTGGTGCGACCCTCGGATTTGGGCATGGCGAATTTGATCATCACTCTGATTCCTGTGACATTTACTCGACGGTGAGCAGGTGTCTGGATGACACGGTTGAACACTTCGGTTTGGTCATCGCGAAGGAAGAGCTGTACGGCAGTGTTTCGAAACACGTTGGGCGACTCATGGCCCACGCTCCTTCAATGCTCTATTTTCGCAATACTCTGCGTGAGTCATTGAGATCACGGTCACCATTCCTCTATGACGCCGCTGTATATTTGGCTGACAAGCTTTCAAGGCTGTTGGGAATTTTCTTCACGGATGACGAGATTGGGCTGTTGGCCATCTATATTGGCCTGTATTCCGAGCCTGCGCCGAATCCGAATTTGGTCACGGCAGTGGTTGCCTGTCCTCGTTACCAGGCACTCCGTGATGTTCTGCTAGCCGGACTGGTCGACGATTTCGCGGATCGAATGAGGATTGTGGACATCGTTTCATCTGTCGCGGAAGCGGATACGTGCGATGGCGACATCGTGATATCGACGACAGAAGAACCGTCGCACCGTCATACCTGTGTTCCCATCAGCGCGTTGATGTTGGATCTCGATCTGTCGGCGATCGATTCTGCGCTCCTGAGGGCCAGTGAGAAGAAGTCGCGGATTGCCACTGCCAGCGCGATGAAACGTTTTCTCGATCCCACACTGTTCTTCACCGGAAGATCCTTCGACTCGTGGCGTGAAACTCTCGACTTCATGTGTGGATCGATGGAGAGGAATGGCATTGTTCCCGACGCCTTTAGAGAAAGTGTTTTTCTGAGGGAAGGGTACTCATCCACGGTCTTCTTCCGAACGTTCGCAGTGCCACACGCAATGAATTTTTTGGCGTATGAAACAAAAATTGCGGTCCTCATACCTTCAACTCCAATCAACTGGGAAACGTCGGATGTGAGCTTGGTTCTCCTGCTTGCCATCAATGAGGGGGACTACGATGATTTCGTGAGGTTCTATCAGCCGCTTATCAGCGTTCTTTACGATCGGGAATTGTTCACAGAACTGCGGTCAATGTCATCGTATCATGAATTCATGAAATTTCTCGATAAGCAAATATCCATGTGATGCTGTCGAGTGGGTAGACAATGGTTAAGGGCGTGCCACTGAGGAAGAGCCAGCATCCGGAGTCTTGCCAGAAGGGTTGAGGAAAGGGCGTCCTGGTTATGTAACCGCTCTCATTGCCCTGGTGGCTGCTGGTCTGGCTACATTCTACAGGAACGGCGCTTCGTCCCGAAAGCGGTTCACCTTCGCACCGAGACGCAAGCCGTCCTCGATCATTGGTGCGATTCACGTAAGGCACCATTGTTTTGGTGGCCTTTTTAGTTATGGGGACGTTCGTTTCCGTTTATGACTTCCTTGGCTACCGTCTAACTACTGCTCCGTTCCATTGTTCCCAATCGGGAGTCGGTGGCATCTTCCTTCTGTACTTTTTGGGACGGTTGCTTCGGCTTGTACGGGCACGGTCGTCACGCGTTAGGGCCGCTCTCGGACGATCCTCAGCGGCGCGGTGTTCATCTCGGACTCTTTATCGCTTACTCCGTTGTCTCCGGGTGGGTGCCTCGGTGAACGCTGATCGTGCTGAAGCTTCAGGCACGTATCTGGCCTGTTATTACTTGAGATCGTCCATTGTCGGCTATCTAATAGGCTTTGTCTTCCACTATTTGTGATAGTTTATCGTGACATTGTAGATAGAGCGAAGTTCTCCTGGCGATGACTTGATCGCTATAATCGCTACACTGCTGGACCCATAGCATTTTGGCATCATGTGAGTTGTCCACTACGACCATTGACCTCTCGTCAAAAATTCGTAGAGATAGCGGCACTTTGTCTCTGCGTGTCCAATAAGTGAACACGCATTCACCCTGCGGTCATGTTTAGGCAAGGTGAGAGACCTAACAGGGGGTGAGGAGGTGTGAGCCACATAGTCTTAGACCACCTTGGGAGATAGCCTTGTCGCATTGCGGCATGAGCTCCATGGCATGTCGGAGCCTGGTCTCAAGTGCCAGCTGCAGCTGAGTTTGTGCTGGCTCCCCAAACGATGGTCGCTCGACGGTTCGATGTCTTCGACCCCGTTGTCGTCGCCTCTGGACATGCCACTGTTGCGTCGACTCTGCGTGCTTGCCCTTCACAGGGCCGTTACCGACTTCTCAAACTCCTCTCGGAGGTCGCTGTGGGAGTAGCTTGCGCCCACGGCGTCACTGCCGAGTACATCTAGGTCACGGACTGCTTTCTGTGGGGCATCATGCGTGACCTGGAACAGGGCGACTTGATCTATCGCTCCCGGGTGCTGCACCAGAGACCAGCGAGTTCTAGCTGTTTGAACGAGGAACCACCTTCTATTGCTGACAGCACAACCCCTCAGGTGATCGCTAGAGTTCTCTCCCAGAAGAAGGGAGGTCCTCTTTCCCGTCACCTTGACGGACCCGCTTTTATCAGGACACGACGGCCTCTCGTGAGCAATGCGGTCGGGGCTACTGACTCTGCTTGTCACCCACCCCACTGGTTGCATCAAAGTAGTGCGGTCAGATCGCCCGCCCGAACGCGGCCGTGTGGCGGATGCGGGGGCGCATCGCCGTGGTAGTGGTTTCGTAGGTACACAGCGCTGCATCGGGGAAGGTCCATGTGGTCGGAGCGAGTTGTTGGTGGCTCCAGGCCACGAGATCTTTGGGGTGCTCGATGGGGCCGCGGAAGTGGAGCAGGGACACGTACCAGAGATCTCGGGGGCTGAGGATGCCTTCTCGGTAGGCGTTGGGTCCGAGCTCGTGGCCGAGCGTGTAGGTGCGGAACTCATCGGCGTCCGGGCTGGTGGGATGCAGGAGCGCAAGAACGCCGCCGGGGGTTATTAGGAGGCGCTCAAGTTTCATGAACAAGGGCGCGTGGTGAGCACAAGCTCGGTCAAGCGCGCTCGCGCAACTGACCGCGAATGGATCTTGTGGTGGTACTGGTCGCCGGTTCTCTAGCGCCCGGACGGTGACATGTGCACAGCCCACAGCCCCACTGTGCAAGTGGTCTGTCCCGGCGAGGTAGATAGCTTCCTGTGTTAGGCGGCCAGAACGCTCTCTGCAGGTGGTGGAGGCATCAGGACGATACTCAGCGGCCAGCGTCCCGCCCCGTCATGGACTGGCGGTTCGATGGTGTGGGCGCTGGTGGCTACCGCTCGCTCACCCTGAGTTTGCAAAGTTGTGACGTCCACGGTCTTCTGCTCTCTCGATCAGGCTACTTGGAACGTATCTGGACGAGTAGGCGGTGCAGGTCGACAAGGTCGTGACATACGACGTCGGCATCCCTGCGTCCTCCGACAGCCACGACTACGGTGCCGGCGCTGCGTGCTGCCGCGAGGCCGGACGCAGAGTCCTCCACGACCAACGCTCGGGTTGGCGCGACACCGCAGGAGCGGGCTCCATGGAGGTAACCGTCGGGTGCCGGCTTGCCATGCTCGACGTCCTCGAGGGTGACCAGGAGTGGTGGGTCGATGGTGGCTGCGCCGAGTCGGGCGAGCGCGAGTCGCCGCGGCGCGTTGGTGACGACGCCCCACGGGATGCGGTGGGCGTCGAGCCAGATGAGGAGTTCCCAGCCGCCGACCGCAGGCTTTACGCTGTCGAGCTGTGTGCACTCCTGGTCTAGCTGGGCACTCACCATGCTCTGGAGGGTTTCCGGGGTGATATGGGGCAGGAAATGGGTGATGGTCGCGGCCACGTTCCGGCCATGGCACCAGGCCAGGACATCAGCGGTGGGGATGCTGTTCCGTTCAGCCCAGGCCGACCAGACGGATTCGACGGCTACGGTGGAGTCCACCAGCGTCCCGTCCATGTCGAAGAGGACCGCCTGGAAGTCGGCCAGTCGTGGATCAGTGCGTGTCATTGTTATCTCCGTCCTGCCCGGCTAACTGGCGGCACACGCTTGCGGTGATGGCCAGGCCCTTGGTGCTGAGGACGGCCCAGATTCGCTGCCATATATGAGCCACGCCACTAGCGTGCATGATTAAATTATTTCGCCAGAAAATGATCATCAACTCTCTCGGGACCTCACCGACCTCGGTGGATACACTCGTGGAGCTCACCGGCGCCTCGCCGGCGACGATCCGCCGCGACCTCACCGACCTTGAAGGCCACGGACAGTTGCGCAAGGTACATGGCGGGGCAGTGGCGGTGAACCTGCGCGGCACGCCGATGCCTTACTCCCTGCGGTCGGCCGAGAATGCTGAAAGCAAGACTGCCATAGCTCAGCTGGTCTCCCGCCTCGTGACTGACGACATGTCCGTGATCATCGACAACGGCTCGACCATGGTTGCCGTGGCGCAGGCCCTTCAGGAACGCCCCATCACGGCTTTGTGTCTCTCGTTGCGCGCCGCGCTGCCCCTGGGCGGAGGCGGCGTGGCTACCGTGAGCACGCCGGATGGAACGCTTATGCCCGAGAGCCTGCGCTACGAGGCTGCTTCATGTTTGCGTGCACTGGGTGAGTTCCGGGCTGATGTCGCCATCGTCGGCACATGTTCTGCCTCTCCTGCCATGGGTCTGACGGTCACGACGCATCAAGATGCCCAGGTGAAACGCGCCATCCTCGCGTCCTCGGCCCGGGTCGTTTTGGCTGCCACGGGTGACAAGCTCTCACGAACCTCAAGTTTTCGCTTCGGCGACATCGAGGACATCGACGATTTGGTCACCACGCGAGATGCGCCTCAGGTAACGCTTGACGCTTTCCGGGTTGCGGGAAGCAGGGTTTACGTCGCTGACTGACTAGCTCCGAGGAACGCACGACTCTCGGCTACCTAGAGAATCTCTTGCAGGATCCGGCGGCCATGTTGAGTCTTAGGTGCCCAAGACCGTCGCCTCCTATTCGGCTGCCCACTTCGGGGGGGGTGAGGCTTTCATTTTGTTTGCGCGATCCTGGGCACTTCCGGATCGGTAGAGGCTCAAGAGAGGAATGTGCCACCCGAAGTAGCTATGCCTTCCTATGCTCACCATCAACGCCGAACGCAGGAGGGCAAGGATCAGTACCACTCTAGGTCCGGTCATGATCGGGATGGATCCCCACACACGCAGCATCACGATCGATGTCATGGATGGTCAGGAGACCGCAATCGCGGGCGGCCGGGTTACTACCGTCGCGCCCAGACCACCTTCGTGATTGAGGGGGTATCGATTGTTCAATCGTGTCCTGTTGGGGCGGGGAAACTTTTGTGGAGGCCGGGGGCACCTTTTCGTTCTCGAGTAGGTCATGCTGCTAGAAGGTTAATAGAGAGTATGACTCTCAAAGAGAGTGTTCCTATTCACCGTGTGAGGAGATGTGAGGTACTTGTGATCGTGCAGGTGATATTCGAGTTCCCTGATTTATATCTGTGTTTGTGATGGGTTCACCAGGGTCGGATTTTTTGTTCGTTTGGGGTGGCGTGGATGTGTTGTGGTGGTTGGCCTTGGAGGAGGGTGATGAGGTCGAATAGCCAGCCTAGCGCTGTGATGTCGTCGGGCATGTGCCAGGTGAGGGTTTCTTGGTGGGCTTGGGGTGTGTGTCCTAGCCAGGGGTATTCGAAGTCTGGTGGGAACCAGCGGTTGATGGTGTTTTGTGCTAGGTGAGGGTCGAGGTCGGGGTTGGTGGTGGCGGTGGTGTGCCAGGTGTGGGTGAGGTGAGGAGACATCCATCGGCAGACCTCGCGGCTGAGAGTACCGATCATATGTATGTGGTCCTCGGGGTCTGGGTTGAGGAGATCCCAGTCGCGGGGGTCGAAATAGACGCATTCGACGTCGATGCTTTGGGGGGTGGATAACCCTATGAGTCGGAGGGCGTCGGCGAGGACGAGCATGATTTTCATGCCGGGTCGTCCGAGGATGTGGCGTTCAGGATTGCAGTCTAGGCGTAGGGTGAGGTATTCGGGTTGGCTGGTGTCGGATACGACTACTCCGATGGGTCTTTCTATGAGGTATTCCCGGTTTTCTAGTGGGGGTGGGTCGAAGTAGCCGTGGGATTCGGCTGATTCCATGAGGATGCGTAGTTCATCGGTGTCGGTGAATGCTCCGATGTCGTTGGGTGCGAGGTGGAGCGTTGTGCTGATGGCTACGGTGCCGATGATGCATGGGCGTTGTTCTTTTACCATGGTTGACAGTTTAACTTTCTGTCTTGCGAGTTGGGTCGATTGGATGTGTCGATGGCGTCAATGATGTCTACATCAACTTGTCCGTGATACCAAGTAGGTTTGTGGCTACGACAGGATACTGATCCTGAGGCTCGTTTGCCGCCGCCTCCCCCGGCATAGACAGTCACCGGATTCTTCTTGGTAGGAATCTTGTTCACTTGGACCCACTGCGACCCTTTTTTGGCCCACAGATAAACCGTAACTCGGGCCTTAATTCCGCTGAAGTTGTTCTAATTATCTAGCCACCATCCATGGACATTGACACTTCCAGCATGACTGGATGAATAGTGAGGATCGTCTATTTTAGATATGAAGGGAGCGGCTTTGGATGCGACTTTGGCGGAACCCTGTTCGGGTCTTAAGTCGCTATTGCCGCTAGCAGTGGGGGATGGAGATGTGGTTGGGGAGGCGGATGCGGTAGCAGGCACTGCTAAGGCAAGTGTCAGGGCCAGCAGGGCTACAGCGGGTTTTTGATACATAAATAACTCGTATCACCCGAGGGGGTCAGCCGAAGGATCGGAGTCAAGTACAGCGTGGCTGGTCCGTGCCAGATGTAGTAGAGCATCGCGACGACGACTGTCGGGGGAGTGTGAAAGAGTTCTAGCGAACGTTGAATGGGAGGATGACGTGAGTCAGGACCGACGCGATGTTGTTCGAGGACTACCGCTCTACAAGCAAGGGGCAAGTCACGGCGAGAACGCTGTGAAGCTGTCATCCAACGAGAACCCTTTCGAACCACTGCCGAGTGTGATTGAAGCCGTCACGCGCACCCTGCCGAGGTTCAACCGTTACCCGTCGATGAGTGCCGAGGAAGTACGCTCCAGTATCGCCGGTCACTTCGGCGTCGACGTGAGCCAGGTGGCGGTGGGGGCTGGATCGACGGAGGTAGCCAGCCAGCTCATGCATGCCTTCGCCGGCGCTGGTGACGAGATTATCTTTCCGTGGCGGTCCTTCGAGGCCTACCCAATCCTGACCCAGGTCGCCGGGGCTACCCCTGTCCCGGCGCCGTTGACGAAGGATCTGCGTCACGACCTCGACGCGATGTCCGCCGCGATCACCGACCGCACCCGACTTATCTTCCTGTGTACCCCCAACAACCCGACCGGAACAGTCCTGCACACCGACGAGGTGGTGGAGTTCTTAGCGAGGGTGCCGCAGAACGTGGTCGTCGTCATGGACGAGGCTTACTACCACTTCAACCGGGACGATGCCGCTGTGGACGGTCTCACTCTTCTCAATGATCACCCCAACGTCGTCGTGCTGCGCACCTTCTCCAAGGCCTACGGGCTGGCCGGGCTGCGTATCGGTTTCGCTATCTCCGCCCCCGAGATCAGCGACGACCTGCGACGTGTCGCCACCCCGTTCACGGTGACCACCCTGGCCCAGCAGGCCGCGATCGCCTCCTTGGCAGCCGAGGACGAGCTCAACGAGAGGGTTAACCGGATCGTCGCCGAGCGCACCCGGGTCTTTGACGAACTGACCCGCCAAGGCTGGAAGATCGTGCCGTCCCAGGCGAACTTCCTCTGGCTGGTCACGGGCGACGACACCGATCGGATCGACGAAGTGATGGTTTCCCACGGCGTTTTCGCACGCTGCTGGAGCGGGGAAGGGATTCGGCTGTCGATCGGGTTGGACGCAGAGAACGACCGAGCAATCGAGGCACTATCCCAGGCCGTCAAGGGCTGAGGCTCAGACTCCCAGGAAGTCCCGCCACTGCGGCAGCTCGGCGTTGACTTGGGCCATCCCAAGAGCGTAGGCCTGACGCAACTTTGTGACGTTCTTTTCCTTATTGGTCACGGGCATCACGCGTGGATAGAAGACGTAGGCCTTCCCGTCTGCCTCAAGGTCGCGCAGCATCTCACGGGTAGCGTTGTACTTGGCCGGTCGGGCAATGGCTGCTTCGGCGACGCTAGGGCGGCGTCGGAACAACTGTCGAAGCACCTGAGGACGTTTGATCTCATTCTTGACGTAGTCGCGGGGCTGTGTACAGACGACGAAGAACCGGTCGTAGCCGTCGAGTTGGGCGCCGTCGATGGGAATGCCACCCGAGTCGCCTAAGGCTCCGTCGACGTACTCGACACCCTCGATCGTTACCGGTGGCATGAATCCCGGCATAGTTGATGAGGCCCGTACCCGCACCATGAGGTCATTCATTGTTTTCATGTCCTCGCGAGTGAACCACTCCTGCCCGCCGTCGCTGGTACGGGTCGCGCCGATGCGGAAAGCCTGACTTGACGCGCAGAAGGTGAGGAAATCAAAGGGGAGGGCTTGATGGGGCTCGGCGGTTCGCTGGTAGATGTACTCGCCGTCAAAATATCCGCGCCCTGCCAGCCAGGTACCGAGGTTGCCGAATCGGGGGTCCGCAACGAAGTCAGTGAAGCTGAGACGGGTACGTTCGGGATCGCGGGAGATGTAGTTTGCGGTGAGGCTGGACCCAGCGGAGATACCGGAAACGTGCGGGAACTTCCAGCCTAGCCCGAGCATCTTGACGATGACGGCGCTGGTGTAGGCGGCACGCATGCCACCTCCCTCGAGGACCAGAGCTGTACCGTCTATAGAAGTCGTCATAGGTCCAGCCTGCCACGTGGTGAGTTGTCTTGGGCAGGCAATAATAGGGGCATGACTCGACCGCGCGACGTTCCCCCTTGTGACGGCCCTGCACAGGTCGGGAAGGTTGAGGTCTGTCCCCTCGTCGAGGAAGACCTGGAATGGTTGTGGCACTGGAACGTCGAGGTCGTCGACCCGCAGTGGAAACAGTGGGATGGTCCCTATTTTGGGCCCGACGACGATCGTAGTTTTGCGGAGTTTGCCGAGGAGTGGCGTTCGGGGCTGATGAGCGGTCACCGTGCCGTCGTCACTGTGGACGGGCGCCGGGCTGGGTTCGTCTCCCGGTTCGAGGAGCCGCCAGCTGGAGGAGGTTGGTGGGAGGTCGGGATTGTCGTGTTTCGGCCGACCTTATGGGGACGCGGTGTAGGGTGTCGAGCGCTGCGGCTGTGGACCGAAGCGACCTTTGCTACCACCGACGCTCAGGTGGTGACTCTGACTACGTGGAGCGGCAATGGCAGAATGATCCATTGTGCTGGTGCTGTGGGATACCGAGAATGTGGCAGAATTCCGCAGGCACGATCGTGGCAGGGGCGTCGCTGGGATTTGGTGACAATGGCTCTGCTGCGTGACGACTTGTGACGGAGGTGAGGATATGCGCCGCGGCGTGGTCACGAGTGTCTTACTGGCCTGCACCCTGGTATCGGGGTGCAGCACTCTCAAACCTCTGACTGAGCCACAGCCAACACCGACGGTTTCGGCAAGTAAAGTCCCGCAGGGCATTGACGCGCACCCGGCCTGGGCTGTTCCAGTGGCGCGATCCGGAAAGAAGCTGGGGCACTTTGGTGATGACCGTATTCGCATTGAAGTGGACCAAGCGGTAATAGCGAAGGCTCCCGAAGATTCCATCATGGTGAATCCGCAAGATGGCACTCCGGTGGTGAGCAAGGGCTCGTCAATTGTGTTGGTGCGCTACATCGTCACAAATGTGTCACAGGAACCAATCAATCTGGGTTTGGGGACGGTGACGATCACCGCACGCTACCCGGACTGGACTTGGCGTCAACCGTTGGTGTCAGTGCTGGCCCCCCGGGCTGATGCGGCTCACAAAATCGTGACGACCCCATTCGCCCCCGGGACCGCGCGGCCGCCGTACGTGCTGGGGCTGGGGGAATCCTTCATGGTCGGGGCGAACTATCCCTACGAGACCGCTGAGCAGCTCGATGTGACGGCCACCGTTGTGGTGTGTGACACTGCCGGGGCGGTGGATCCCGGGTTGGGGTGGACGATTACTGGCAAGGTTCATCTGGCGTAGCGGGGTCGAGATTCGGGCGGCCATATCGTGCGAGGAGCGATGGCCCCGAATATCATCCGCCTGATGCCTATCACGGGCGGGTCCTGAGCATGTCGAGATACCGCCATTATCCCCAGCGTTGTCCACAGGATTTGCGGGTAGCTGTGGACAGCATGCTGTGTGCGCGTGGCACCTGACACCCCGATTTCGGTGTCCACAGATCTTCTGTGCGTCTCTTGCCGCTGATTTCAGCTGACGCATAGTTTCGCGGCCATGTCCGTGACGACTACTCCGATATCTGCTCGCGCAACGACGCCATCTCCCCGGCTTCGACGCTCGCCGCGCCTCATCGTCATAGGGGTGCTATGTGCATGCCTAGGCGGCCTGGGGGGAGCTGTTGCCTGGCACCGCGCCTCTCATGCCGACCAAGTTCTTGTCATGACGCGAGCTGTAGGGCAGGGAGATATCGTCCGCAATGCCGATATTGGGCTGACTTCAGTGGCCGTCGATCGGGCCGTCGCAACGATCCCAGCTTCCCAACTCGACAAAATCGTTGGTCGTCATGCTCTGGTCGACCTATCACCAGGACAACTTCTCGGGTCTCACTCGGTGGGAGAACTACGGGTGGCACCAGGGCGCGCACGGATAGGTCTCAAACTTGCTGCTGGACGCCTACCCACCGTCTCCCTACCCGCTGGCGCCCGCGTCACCGTGATAGAAACCAGCCCCGACAAGGACACGGGGACTGTTTCTAATCTGTCAACGGCCGACGCTGTGGTCGTCGCGGCACCCAAGGCGACGAATGATCATGGAAGCTGGTTGGTCGATGTCGAGGTCGATTCCGGCAATGCTGCCCGACTAGCCGACCTCGCTTCCCTGGGCCGCATCGCTCTGGTCGAAAGGGGTCAGTGATGTCGATCATCCTGTTGACCAGCCCTGGGGGAGCCCCGGGCCTGACAACTACCGCTCTCGGCCTGGCTCTTACCTGGCCGCGAGACGTCGTTCTTGTCGACGCCGACCCGTGCCCGGGACACGTGATCGAATCGGGATACCTGACGGGACGCATCCCACCGCGCCCCGGACTCATTGGCTTGGCTACAGCATTCCGTGACGGTGCTGACCCAGTTCAGACGATGTGGGAGGAGACTATCCCGCTTCCCCACGACTCCGGAGACCGGATGGTGAGGTTACTCAGCGGGTACGGGCACCTCGGACAGGCCTCTCTCATGGGAGCAGCGTGGTCGAGCCTCGCCAGCGCCATGATCGATCTTGGTCAGGCAGGGGTTGACGTCATTGTTGACGCAGGCCGGTTGGGGCCGGAAACCCTGCCTGGCAGTCTCGTCTCCCGCGCATCCCTCATCGGAATCGTGACGGGATCTCGGCTGCGTCAGCTGGCCGGACTGTCTATGAGAGCTGAGGAAGTGGAGGCAATGTCCTCGGCGACCACCGGGACCGTGGGGCTCGTCATTGTTGGTCCCGGTCGCCCTTATAACTCGCGTGAGATCGGTCATCAGTTTGGTCTCCCAGTGTTCGGTGACGTCGTTTTTAACGCCCATGCCGCTGCAGTGCTGTCTGACGGGGAACCAGCGGGAAAGCGTTGGTCGCGAGGACGTTATGTCACGAGTATGCAAAGTATGGCGGAGTCGATGCGAGAGCGGATCCGTCGAGCAGATCAAGCCATCACCGGACCTGAAATTCTCAGCACGTCGGCAATGGGAGTGGCGTCATGACGATCGACCATGCAGTAAGCCGATATGCACAGGACGCTCCGGTAGTCCCGCTCGATGATGGGAAGGACCTTGCCGGTGTGCTTTCCCGCATCTCCCCATCGCCACACGTATCGCCGGCAGCTGTGTCTCCTCGTCCCAACCCACGACGATTCGAGGCGAAGGACATTGATTGGCGTACCGTCGTTTCATTGCGTCGGAAGGCATCTGAACGTATCTCGTCGGAACGGGCGTCCCATCGGGAACGTACCGGCGTCGACCTGAGCGGCGATGATGTGCGAATGCTTGGCCGGTCGATCGTGCGGCAGGCTGTCGAGTCCCACGCGGAGAAATTGACGGCTGAGGGGCAAGCCCTGTGGAGCGCGCAGACTAAAGACGCGTACGTCCGCGCGGTCATGGATGCCATCTTTGGGTACGGGCGGCTACAGCCTCTTTTCGAAATCCAAGACGCGGAGAATATTGAAATCAATGGCTGCGACCGGGTCTTTGTGCAGTACGGGGATGGACGACGCGAACCTGGCCCCGTAGTGGCCGACGATGACGCTGAGCTCGTCGAGGCGATTCGGTTCCTCGGGGAGTCGGCTAACCCGCCTCGGCCTTTTGACGACGCTCACCCTACTATGACAGTGGCGTTGGGATCCCAATATCGACTGCACGCTATCGGGTTTGGGCTGTCCTACCGGCCCTCGGTCGTCATTCGCCACCACACCCTGACGAGGGTGACGATCGACGACCTCGTCAATACCGCGATGATGCCCCACCACGTCGGGGTGTTGCTACGTGCGGCCGTCCTGGCGCGTCGGTCCATCGTCATCGCCGGAGACCAGGGTGCGGGCAAGACGACGCTGCTACGGGCTTTGGTTGACGCTATCCCACCTACCGAGCGGTTCGGAACCCTTGAAACTGACTATGAACTGCTCACTCACCTCAATCCAGATCGCGACAATATGGTCGCCTTCCAGGCCACCGTGGGGCTAGGAGAGAAAGTGGACGGGCATTGCGTGGGCGAGCTCACCGTCGCTGACCTTGTCCCGGAGGCACTGCGTCAAAACCTCTCGCGCTTAGTGGTGGGCGAGGTTCGTGGCGCCGAGGCGGCTGCCATGTTCGAGGCGATGCAGGCCGGTGCCGGAACGATGAGCACCACCCACTCCCACTCGGCCACCTCGACCATGGATCGGTTGGCTGGACGAGTCGCCATGGGAGGGGTCATGACGATTGAGGAGGCCTATCGGCAGATCGCGCACAACATCACGTTCCTCGTGCACGTCACCCTCGTCGATGACACCTGGCGAGGAGGTACCCGAACTCGTTACATCACCGAGGTCCGCCAACTCACCGGGGCGTTAGAGAATGGACGACCGGTCACCCACCTCACCTATGCTGCGCCAACGCCAACCAGTCCAGGCGTGTTTCACCCGGATTCCGCTCTCGTCGCTGAGTTGTCCCGCTACGAGCCGGAAGTGACGAGATGGGTATGAACACCGCGATTGCCGCACTGCTCGGCGGACTTCTCGTCGGGGGAGTGGTCATGGTAGGCATCGGCATCGCCCCGATTCACCAGTTATCCACAGGGCAATCCACAAGCTTGTGGACAAGAGTGGACAATTGGTTCTCGCGGCTACCCCGCCGTAGTCGCGTTCATGGCCTCACTGGTCTGGGAATCGGTGTCGTGGGTTATGTGGTGACGGGGTGGGCGGTCTTACTGGTCATCGTGCCAGTCTTGGCGGTCGTCGTCCCCGCTTTGCTAGCTGATCCACCACGTCATGACCTCGACGTCATGCGTGCCCTGGAACGATGGGTGCGTCTCGTCAGCGGATCAGCATCGACAGGTAAGTCCGTCATCGATGCCATCCGGGCGACCCGTCGTCAAGCCCCCGAACCCCTTATAGAACCACTCACCCGGGTGGTAGCCCGCCTGGATTCGCGGTGGGACACCCGATCTGCCCTGCAAGGCCTTGCCGATGACCTTGACAGCGCCGACGCTGACCAGGTCATTGCCGCGATCATGATGGCTACCGAACGCGGCGGGACGGGGGCCACCGGTACCCTTGACGCTCTCGCGGCGTCCCTCCAGGAACGCATCCGGGCAGCTCGAGAAATACGAGTTGAGCGTGCTAAGCCGCGGGTCGTTGTGCGTCAGGTCAGCATCATCATCGGCGTCGTGTTGGCAGGTGCCCTCATTCTTGGCCGGGAATACCTGGTTCCCTATCGCACCGGCGTCGGCCAGCTGCTGTTGTGCTGCTACGCAGGTCTTTACCTCGCCGGCTTGATCGCTCTATCCCGGCGTAGCAAACCGCGACGTCGTGCCCGGATCCTCCTTCGGCGTGCAGGGGACGCCAACTATGGCTGAGTCCACCGTCATCCTCGCTGCTATCTGTGGGTCTTTGCTGGCATGCGCTCCAGTCTTTGTCGTTTCCGGACGACGCAATGCGCCTTTGAGATTGTCCGACGCCTTGGCGGGACTGTCCGATTATGGACGTCAGGACGCCGTCGTCGGTCCCGTCGCGGAGGGCGGACGGTTGGAGCGGTGGGGAACGCGAGCAGCAATCCGCTGGCCGCGGATGGTGAGCGAGCGATCTCGTCGCACCCTCATATTGCAGGGGAGAACTCCTGGTGATCTGGTGATCGAGAAGGCCGTCATGGCTATGGGAGGGATGCTCGTCCCAGCCTTGGCACGGGCTGTGGCTGCTGCCTGCGGGGACACCCTGCCGGTGACCCCAGTTGGTTTGGCGGTGGTTCTTGCTGTCGTCGGATGGTTTATTCCCGACACCCGGATCAGGTCACGGTCTAAAGCAGTGCGTCAGGATGCCGCCGAGGTCGTCTTGGTCTATGTCGATCTCGTCACCCTTGCTCGATTGGCTAACCAGTCAGCTCCGCGGGCCCTCGTCGAGGCGGCGCAGATGAGTGATCACCCTGTCTTGACACGCATTCGCATGACGCTGGAGCGCTCCCGGTTGGAGCAGCAGTCCCCATGGGCTGGTCTCGACGGGTTGTCAGATGAACTTGATCTGCCAGAACTTGCCGAACTCGTTGAGGTATTGCGACTCGACGACCAGGGAGCATCCCTCGCCGGAGCACTGCGCGCCCGAGTCCATGAGATGAGGGACGCTCACCTCAATCAGGAGAAAGCCGAGGCCCAGACGGCCTCGGAATCCTTGACGATATGGATGGTCATCCCCGTCCTTGTTTTGGGCTTGGTGCTTATCACCCCACCGCTATTGATCATGGCGGGGGTCGCCTCATGACTACGTTTCGCACCCTCGAATCCCCGACCCGTTGCGGGGTACACGACGTCACCGGAAAGGCCGGTGCGAATGACCAAGGAGGTCGCCATGAAACACGTCAATACCGTTGCTTCGGTCGTTCTGCCGATGATCGCGGGGATACCCCCTCTCGTCGAGAAACGCGACGAGAGAGGACTCAGCCAGTCAACCGAAAACGCCATCTTGTTAGTGGGGGCGGTCTCGATAGCGACGGTGGTTGTCACCGTGATCAAGGGCTATGTGTCGTCAAACTTGCCGAAATGAGTCGGGGTCGATCGGAGCATCGACGGTGCCGGGAGCGTGGAGTTTCCGAATCCCTTCAGTGGTCGCTGGTGTGGCCCGTCGTCCTGCTGGTAGTTGTTGCGGTCATTCAGACCGCGGTCGTCCTTCAGGCACGGGCTACCGTCACCGAAGCGGCTCGAGCAGCAGTTCGCGTCCAAGCTTTACGAGGTTCGCACGCTGGTGAAGCCGAGGCTACCGCGCGCGATGTCGCCCAGACCTCGAAGGTGACCGACGTCACCGTCACGGTGAGTACGACTGATTCTCTCGTCAGAGTCGATGTTGAAGGACGAGCCGCAGCGCTCTTTGGTGCTGTTGTCGCGGTGAGAGGGCATGCTGTCGCCGTCGAGGAGGGGACATGATCCGGCCTGTCCATGGGCGAGCGCTGTTGCCTCAAGACCGCATCGATCAGATACGGTGTCGACGCTGCAACGCCTGCCAGAACAGACGCCATTGGTGCTGCCGGGGAGCGGTCGCGGTCGAAGCCGCACTGATCTTGCCCGCTCTGCTCATGATTGCCGCGGTGGCCACGGGAAGCTGGCGAATTTCTGAAGTAAAGGCCGACGCTCAATCGGCTGCCCAAGTCGCTGCACGGGCTGGGTCAGTAGCCTCGTCGGTTGGCGAGGGCATTGCGGTTGGGCAGCGCGTTGGTCTGGCTGAGTTGGCTGGCACCAGGTGCAGTAACCCCGCAATTGCTGTGGATTCATCTGACCTTACGCTTCCTGTCGGGTCCGCTGGCACCACATCAGCACGAGTAAGTTGCACCATCAAACTGTCTGACCTTCTCGTCCCGGGAATGCCGGGGTCCTTCCACATCGAGTCGGTGGCCCACTCCACCCTCGACAGCCATCGGGAGCGATACTCATGAAGATCTCACCTGTCCGTGCCCGAATACACGGCGCCCTGGCCGTGGTCGCCCTCCTCCTTCTGGTGGTGGGCTCCCCAGCCGCTCTCGTAGCATGGGGACACCTCGATGCCACCACCGTGTTGCGCCCAGCAGGATGGCTAGCCCCTGATGACGGGTCGATTTTCCTCACCGTTGTGACTGTGATCGGCTGGGCGGCTTGGACCGTATTCTGTGTCTGCGTCGTTGCCGAGGCCGTCGGAATGGCCACCAGCCAGCGTCATCACGTGAAGCTTCCTGGTCTGGGCGCGATCCAGGAGATTGCGGCAGGACTGCTGGTGGCAAGTCTGACCGTCCTGTCCCCGTTGACGCGATCAGCTGTCCCACCCGCTCCGGTGCCGCTAGTGGCTACTGCGGCGGCTGCCCCGCAGCCTGCGCCTGAGGCTCAGATGGACAGCGACTCCGGGCACGACGAGGACGTCATGACTGTCACAGTTGGCCCGCATGACGACCTGTGGACACTCGCCGAGACCTGGTATGGGGATGGCACTTCGTGGCGACGCATCGTCGCTGCCAACCCCGATGTCGACGTTGATCATCTCGTCGTCGGTCAGCGACTCGCTCTTCCGGGAGCCACAGTGACCGTGCCCGCTGGGCACACTGGCGCCGGTCGCCCGATCGATACTGAGCAACTCAACCAGATCGCTCCCCCGTCGGAGATGTCGAAAGTTCGGACCATCACGGTCGAGCAAGGAGACACCCTTAGCGGGATTGCTCAAACACAGTTGGGGGATGCATCGTCCTGGCCAGCAATCTGGCATCTCAACGAGGGGATCATCGCGGACCCCGACCACATCGAGCCAGGTTGGGAACTGGTCTTGCCGGACTCCCCAACTGTGGACAAGCGGGCATCTGACCAGCACACCGATGAGCAAGGCGGCAAGCGGGAAAAATCGACCCCTGCCGAGACTCCGACCACCGAGAGCACTCCGCCCGTGCTACCTGAAGGGGGTGGCGACAGCACCGCTACCGTCAATGAGACGAAAGTTGAACCTCACACGGCTGCCGGGGCGGACCAGGCAGTGAGTATGGCTGAGGTCGGGCAAAGCCCGGCCGAGATACTTCGGACCGCATTAGCTGGCCTGAGCTTGTTCCTGGCAGGTGGGGTCGCTGGAACAGTCACAACTCGACGCCGACAGCAGCTTTTCACCCGGCCTCTCGGCAGACGCATACCGCCAGTATCTGGAGAGCCCCGGCGGGCCAAGCGTGTTCTTGACGCCGCCGCAGATCAGCTCGACGAGTCCGCGTCATCGCGGGACACCGCTGCTCTTGCCATGACGCCGACCACCGTCGTGTTGGGAACATGTGACCCTCAGACGCCGGTCGTGGTGGACCTAGCCGATGTTGGCGGGGTACTAGCGGTTAATGCCGCCAGAGACCTGGCTACGGCGATGGTTGCCTCGATCAGCCTGTCCCTTGTTGCGGCGCCGTGGAGCGGCGGAATTGACATCGTAGCGGTGGGTGAGGATCTTGCCTGGCTGGCACATACCGGCAGTGACGATGTCCAACTCGCTGATGAGGACGAGGTTGTCGAGGGGTTAGCTGGTCTTTCCAACGAAGCCAGCGAGTATCCCGCGACGATTACCAGGGTTGTCCTCTCCTTAAGCCCCCTCAACCTTCCGAGCCCGGCCTCCCTTGCTGCAGCGGGCATCGTCATCGTCATGCCCGGGGTAGGCGGCCAAAAGATTACCGTCACCGACTGCGATCATGCGGAGTTCCACGGCCAGTCGTTTACCCCACAGATCGTCACCTCTCCGATGCGTCGTGCTGTTGTGGAATTGCTTGAGACTACCGCTCGGTCTGATACGGAGCCCGCTCCGTGGTGGGAGCCGCGGCGAGGCGATGAGGAGGGATCCGATCCTCCGCCGGTGATGGACAAGCCCTGCGCTGTGCTGCCACCCAGTGATGCCCATCTGACCGTCGAGGAGGAAACCGTGCTGACGTCGACTATGACGAGTGATGTTGCCCACCTGCCTGCCACCGGTGGACAGGTGCCGTCGCCCATATTGCGGCTTCTCGGCCCGGTTGACCTGTTGGGGGCTCGGGGAAATCCGCCGACGAAGGCTCGACGTCAATGCTTGGAGTACTGCGCCTGGCTGCTGTGCCATCCAGGAGCTCGCTCGGTGCAGATGGCTGACGCACTCATGGTTGCCGAGCCGACCCGGCGCTCCAATGTCTCCCGGCTACGCCGTTGGCTCGGCACCGATGACGCCGGTCGCGCCTATCTTCCGGAGGGATACGACGGTTCATTGCGCCTCGCAGACGCAGTGACAAGTGACTGGGAAAGGCTCGAGCTGTTGGTTTCTGGGGGAGTATCGACGGCTCCGCTAGCCAATCTTGTGAGCGCCCTTGACCTCGTTCGTGGGGCTCCTTTGGCCGATGCCGCTCCCGGCCAATGGCACTGGGCCGAGGAATGGCGGATCGACATGATCCAGATGGTTCGCGACATCGGGGTCGAGGTAGCCCGACGAGCTATGGAGATAAGAGACGTTGAGCTGGCATCTCGGGCCCTTGCCAGAGCCACCGTCGCCAGTCCCGAGGACGAGGTGTTGTTAGTGGCCCGCATCAAACTGGCTGACGAGCTCGACGACCGTGGCGAAGTCGAGAGGCTGGTCTACGTGCTGTCTCGTCAGGCCCGACGGCTTGGCGTGGATTTGTCAGAGGAAACCATCACCGTTTTGCAGGAGGTGATGGAAGGTCACGCTCGAGCCAGGGTGGTCTGAGGGCATCTACTAACCACTAGTCGAGGAGCGACGCCCGTACATGAATTGAGGCGTCATTCTTCGGGGTTAGCGGCGGGCAACCCACCGAGGGCACTGCCCTTGTCAAAGACATCGTTACCATGAGCCCGGGTCGCTAGCGCGAAGACCACAGCCACCACGGCGTAGGCGATGGCCAGACCGACTATGTGTGGGCCGGACAGTCCCTGGATGGGCAGCACCAATGCAGCCAAAGCTGAACCTGCCACGAACATCGCGTTGTACACCATGTCGTAAGCGATGAACACACGGCCCTTGTAACCGTCAGTGATGTGTGCCTGGCAAATGGTGTCGACACCGGCCTTGAGAGACTGGGCGAATAGCCCGACGAAAAAGCCAGCCACGAGCAGACCCCAACGGTTCGGGGTGGCGCCTGGGAAAGCCTGGATGACTGCGGTCGCGGTGAGGAGGGCCATAAGGGCACGACGCATTCCTAGCCGATGCACCAACACGGGCATGAAGCCTGCCGAGAGCACGAAGCCGGCCCCCATAGCTACGGCCCATACGGTCATGTCTGCCATGGCTCCGTTGATGTCAGACTGCACGTGGAATCGGTTACGGTACCCCAAGATCATCGCCACCGAATACACCCCGAACAGCACCCGCTGGGCGCCAATCAGCGTGAGGGAGTGCCCCACCAGTGGCACTTTCCCTAGGTAGCGGAACCCATCCACCACATCCCCAGCCACCGCTCTCATCGTCCGAGAACGATCCACCGGTGGCGGCCCAAGCTCCCGACGTGAAAACTGCAGCCCCAAGGCGACCGAAACTGCGAAGAGGGCTGCGGAAATACAGAAAATGATCGTATCGGCGTGGTGTACAGGGATATGGCGTCCGGCAATCATGCGCACTGCTGCTGCAACAACGGCACCAATCATGAGCCCGAGCGGGCCAATCGTCGGCATGATCGACGACGCCGTCAGGTAGTCGCGCTTGTCGATGGTGTACTCCAACCCAGCGACCAAGGCGGTGAGCAAGAACCGGTTCAGGCTCATCGCGATGAGTAACCCGATGAGCAAGGCCAGGTGGGAGGGTTTATCGCGCGCACCATTCCAGACCAAGATCCCCAGCCCGACCGCAATGAGGCAGCGCAGACCATCGGTATAGACGAGGATGCGCTGACGCGACCAACGGTCGAGTACAACGGAGACGAAGGGGCCAATGATGCTGAAGGGCAGCAAGGTGATAGCCAGCACCATGGCGATCGACCACGCGTCAGGCTGCTGCTCGGGGGAGAGCAAAACGTAGGAAGCCATCCCGACCTGAAGGGTGCCGTCAGCCGCCTGGGTAGCTACACGAACCCCGAGAATCTTCCGGAAGTCGCGGCGTCGCCACAGGTGGCGCAGGTTCTGCCAGAACACATGGTCTCCTTCGGGCTGGCCTCTATCGATCCTAAAGGGTGAACCGAAGAACACTCGCGGGGGATCCACCTTAGCGGCCCTGCAAGGTTGGCCTCATCAATGAGGCTGCAAGGACGACGCAGCAGGACCGGAAATGCCCCTACCTGCGGGCGAAGTACCACGTGGACGGTTGCCATAGCTCGGGGCTCTCGGCGCTTTTGTTACGGAAGTTTGCTCGGCTCCTATGTCCGCGACCTCGAGGAGAAATCAGAATCTCGGTGACATGTGATGGCAGCGGAACGCTACGCTGCTGTGGCGTCAGGTGAGCGTTGGTAACGGTCCGGGCCGGCCATGATGCGCACAGGTATGCAAAGAGGTGTCCAACACGTCATGATTGGAGCTATGACAATGAAGTCGGATCTTGAAATTGCCCGCGAGGCCCACCTTGACCCCATCGAGAAGGTTGCAGCCCGGGCAGGCATTGATGAGAAATACCTGGAGCCCTATGGGCGCGGCGTCGCGAAGGTGGACCTCGATGTCGTCACACACAACAGGGATCATTCTTGCGGTAAATACGTCGTCGTCACGGCCATGACTCCCACGCCTCTTGGTGAGGGCAAAACGACCACCGCTGTTGGTCTAGCCCAGGGCCTAGAGAAGATCGGCAAACATAGCGTGCTGGCCCTACGCCAGCCGTCGATGGGCCCAACTTTCGGAATCAAGGGCGGTGCCGCTGGCGCTGGATACTCCCAGGTGCTGCCGATGGAGAAGCTCAATTTGCACCTGACTGGTGACTTCCATGCCATTGGAGCGGCCCACAACCTGCTTGCCGCCATGATCGACAACCATCTGCACCAGGGCAACGAGCTCGACATTGAACCTCACTCGATCTCGTGGCGTCGCGTCGTCGATATCAATGACCGTGCCCTGCGCAACACCATTGTTGGTCTTGGATCGAGGGTCGACGGCGTCCCCCGCGAGACCGGATTCGATATCACCGCGGCTAGCGAGGTTGGCGTCATCCTGTCCTTGGCCACCTCCTTGTCCGACCTGCGTGCTCGCCTGGGGCGTATCGTCATCGGCTATAACCGCTCCAAAGAGCCAGTCAGCGCCGAGGATCTGCACGCCGCCGGATCGATGGCCGTCATTCTTAAAGACGCCCTCAAGCCAAACCTATTACAAACTACCGAGAACAGCCCGGTGCTCGTTCACGCCGGCCCCTTTGGCAATATCGCCACCGGTAACTCCTCGGTCATCGCAGACCGCGTCGGTATCGGTTGCGGCGATTACTTGCTCACCGAGGCCGGATTCGGTGCTGACATGGGAGCTGAGCGGTTCTTCAACATCAAATGCCGCATCGGTGGGATGCGCCCCGACGCTGCCGTCCTCGTCGCCACCGTGCGTGCCCTCAAAACCCACGCCGGTCGCTACAAAGTCATCCCCGGAAAGCCCCTGCCCCCGGCAATGCTGGAGGACAACCCTGACGACGTGCTCGCTGGTGCTGCCAATCTGCGCAAACACATCGAGATTGTGCGTGAGTTCGGCGTCTCCCCGATTGTGGCTCTCAACGTTTTCCCGACCGATCACCCCGATGAGATCGATGCCGTCCGTAAAGTCGCTGAGGCCGCCGGAGCCCATTTCGCCTCTTCGACCCATGTCGTCGATGGCGGTGACGGTGCCGTCGACCTGGCTCACGCGGTCGTGGCAGCCTGTGACCACAAGGCCGACTTCCGCTACACCTACGACCTTGAGGACTCTCTAGTCGAGAAACTGACCAAGGTTGCTACCAAGGTTTATGGGGCTGACGGAATCGACATCGCCCCAGCGGCAGCCAAGGAGCTGGCCCACTTCGAGGATCTCGGCTACGGCACATTCCCGGTTGTCATCGCGAAGACCCACCTATCCCTGTCCCATGACCCATCCCTCAAGGGCGCCCCGACCGGATGGCGGTTGCCTGTGCGCGAGGTGAGGGCCGCCGTCGGAGCTGGATACATCTACGCGATCTGCGGCGACATGCGCACCATGCCGGGCTTGGGCCGTCACCCGGCCGCCGAGAGGATAGATATCGACGATAACGGCGAAACCATCGGACTGTTCTGACGTCAACGGTTCGGGGGCGCGCAGTGGTGCCGCGTCCCCAAGCTGGTTCCAACCATCGGCGTTGTGTAACGCCTCCGGACAACACAGTTCAGGCTTGTTGCGGGGATGCCGTACCCTCAACTCGTGACCAGCAAACGTGCCGAGGATGCCCGCCTCCGTATCGAGTTTGAGGAGAGAGCGCGCCGTCAGGAGGCTGTTCAGGCCCAGCGACTCATCGATGACTTCCTCGTCATGGCTCGCGCTCAGGGGATGACACCAGTGCCGCTGCGCGCTCAACTTATGGACGGCCACGAGGCGCGCACTGACAAACGAGGCTGGTACCTTAACGCCAAGCATTCCCTCGCCATCGGAGAAAACGGGGAGTACTACCACCTCGTCGTCACCGGTGGCTTCGCTGAGCGACTGCGCGGGGTCAAGCTTCACCCTTCCCTGCCCCCGATGCATATTGGCAGAGGCGGTCGCGACGGTGAGACTGGAGAACTTAAAGAGTTCCTGACGTGGCTGATTGACTCTCGTTAGGCTTCGACGGCGGCCGGGGCGTGACGCTGACCACCTAGTCGACGGCGTCTCTTGGACCTCAAGTAGTCACGTCCGAACCATGCCGTCATAATGACGGCGCTGGCGAGGAATCCCCAAGGAATGAGACGCAAGCCCAGGATGGTGTGGTCACGCACCGTCACGATGGCGTCATCCGGATGGTTCGGTGTGGCTCGGATCACTAGATCGACCTTCTGACCCACGTGGTATTTCTTGATGTCACGGTAGGGGTTCGACCAGACCGTATCCGTCGCCCCGTCGTAGGTGTACGAAATGAGCGCAACATTGCCGCCCTCGGCATGCATGAGGTACTTGGTAGCACCGGTACTGACGGAGCGGTGCGAGTAGACAGCTGTCACGGTTCCCTGGATGATCTGGCCATCATGGATGAAATTGTCGCTGCGGTCAGCTAGCACGAAGTACAAGCCTCCCACAGTCACGAGATAGATCACCCCGAGCAGAGCCATGACACGCTTGAACTTCGTCACAGCGAACAGCATACGTCGCACGCATCGCAACCTCATTCACGACGCGGCGAGCAACTCGTCACGATGCTGCCTCATGGCCCGGCTCGCCCGAGAGCATCGAGCTCGCACCGCTGTAGGGCTGGTGTTATGACGTTGTGCGGCGGTAGTGCAATCCAATGCCTCCACCCACACACTACGCAATACTGGCGCGCTTGTCGGAGTGATGATTCCGAGCTCCTCAGCTGCACTGAGCAAGTCCGACGCCACCTGCCCTGGTTCTTGCATCTCTGGTGCGCTGATGTCGATTGATTCGGCAGGGGTTTCTGGGCTGCTGTGCTGGCGTCGAGATGAAATGGCATGTAGACAGTCCAAGGCCACATTTGTGCACACCTTGTTAGTACGGGACAACGGGAAAGTGACGATAACTACCCAGGCCTCGCCGATGTAGTCATCGAGACAGGCCTGATGATCACGATTGGCGATCGTGACCAGGGTAGGAAGAATCGCCTGAATCAGCGCCATCCCGGCGAATTCGGATGTCTGACCGGCCCCGCTGCGGGCGGCGATAAGGGCGCGAAGTGCGGCAGCGTCGTCTTGACGCAGCCGTTGGGGAAGATCCTCTGGGTAGCACCCGCGGCAGATTAAGTCGGTGCGCCACGGGGCGCGGGGGTGGGAGCACAACTCTTGCCAGAGGGAACGGAGGCGGCGGGGTGTAGTGGACGTGAAGGTCATGGCAGCACCTTTCGGATGGGCGATGCCCTAAGCCCATCGAAGTGGTGTTGTCCGCATCCGTGTAGGTGTTGCCCTTTCCTACACCGGTGTTGCCTCTATCTCGTCTGGTGTTGTCCGATGAATCGCTGCGAAAACCGGCCGTGCCCCGAAGGACACGGCCGGTTCACGGCTTCCCGCACAAGGTCTCACTCGTTGGCGAGCGCCTCGGTTGGAATCGCTTTGGCGGCTCGTCTGCCCGGCAACACCGAGGCCAGGCATGCCGCCACCAGGCAGATCGCGATGAGACTGAGGGTCCATGGCCAATCGATCGAGAAGTGCACAGGGATGGTGTCCGAGGCGACGCGGAACACCGACCGAATGCCCAGCCAGGCGAAGTAGAACCCAGCAACTATTCCCACGATGACGCCGGCCATTCCGACCTGGATCGATTCGTACAGCAGCATCAACCTCAATCCACGCCGCTGCATGCCCATAGCCCGCAACAGCGCAGATTCCCGACGCCGCTCCAGCACGGACAGGCTCAAGGTATTGGCCACGCCGATGAGGGCGATGAGCACCGCCACACCGAGCAGGGCCGTCATCACCATCAGCAGGACCTTGAGGATCAGCTCGACGATTCCGCCGATGAGGGCGCCTCCACCGATGTCCATATGCTGCGAACTACTGCTCGACATGGACATCATCACCGTCAGAGTGGAGGCCAAATTGCTGCGGTCGTCCAGGTGGACCCAGATGGACTGGTCAGTCACGGAAGGCACGATCCTCTTCAAGTCCTCTTGATTGACCACGACGTCGCCTTCAGAAAGCCCGTGGACCTTCGTGACCTTGAGAGTCACTTTGCCTTTGGAAGAGGTGAAGGTCATAGTCTGCGGCGGGTTGTCTATGGAAGTTATCAGTGCGACCCCCGGCTTCATCTCCTTGGCGATGGAGGGTGCCACCTTGGCGATCTCGTCAGGGTTTCCGGACAACATATGGGCGTGAGGGGACAGATCACTCTCGGCGAACCCACCTTTGAGGACGATGGAGTCCTTGACGTTCGGCAGGTCCTGCACCGTCTTTAGGGCTGACGTGTCGAGCGTGCTCGCCGTCTCCTGGCCGGTATTTGGGTCGTAAGAGGGGCGGTTCGTGAGGGTGAGGTCGATCGGGAAGTGCTCGTTGATTTGGTCCATGACCGTCGTGCGCGTCGTCGAGATGCCCACCTGTAAGGTCACCGACAAACCGATAGCCAACATAAGGGCCACCGCAGTCAGAGAAGTGCGAGTCGGGTTGCGGTTGGCGTTTGAGGTTGATAGCCGTGCTGTGGGCCCGAGAGGTCGCAGCAGGAATCCCATGGCACGGATCAACCACGGCACGTACAGCGGGGTCGCGATGAGCAAAGTTAGAGACAGACACATTGCTGACAGAATTGCCATCGTGATGATTGATGTACCGGTTCCGACGATGGCCCCCACAGATAGCGCAATTCCAGCCACTGCAAGCAGGGAGCAGACGACGATCCTCGCAATACCGATGCGACGTTTCTGTTCCACGGTCGGTACTGGGCGCAGTGCCTCCAATGGTGCCACTCGAGTTGCCCGCAGTGCCGGCAGGAAGGCCGCCAACACAGTGATGACGATGCCGATGAGGAACTCGACGATAATGTCACCCCACGGCCAGGCTAACCCGAAGGCTAAAGCCCCGGTATAAGCCGTGCCGGCAACGGTCAACAGGATGCCAAGCACGACCCCCAGCATCGATCCAAGGACGCCGAGCACGATCGCCTCGGCGAGGACTCGTCGTCTCACTTGGCCGCTCGACGCTCCAACAGCCCTCATGAGGCCGATCTGGCGACGTCGCTGAGCCAACAGAATGAGAAAGGTCGTCGTGATAATAATCGCTCCCACTAACAGGGCGATAGCACCAAAGACCATAAGCATGTACTTGGTGACATCGAAGTCCTCAGTCAGACTATTGATGGTTTTCTTCTGGAAAGAGTCAGCCGTCGAGATCGTGGCGCCGGCGTCGTCTTTATTGAACTGCGGTGCGTCCTTAATCTTCGGCAGGGTCTTCTCGAGGTTGGTGACGAGTTGTCCCGGCGCCGTCCCATCCTTGGCCTTGACGACCCAGGTATCGGGGGTTTGGCCGGGAAGTTGGCCCACATAAGCCGGAGCAGTTTGCAGAGCCGAGGGGTCGTCGGTGATGCCGACCACCTTGAGGTCATGACCGCTGAACGCAACGGTATCGCCGATGCTGGCCTGGAGTCGCTTGGCAGCATCTTCGGACAGAGCGACCTCGTCGGCCTTCGACGGCCAGGACCCGTCCTTGACCGTCGACCAGCGGAAGGGCTCTGCCGGAACCTGGTGGAGGTCGATCATCACCGAATCATGTCCGTGGGCTGCCGGCATGGACGTCGACAGCACGGTGTCAACAGCCGCGACCCCCTGGGTTTCTTTGATAGTTCGGGTGACCTCATCGGGGTCGGCAACCGCTCCGCCGGTGTCGACGACAACGTCGGCCTTCGAGGTGGCAACGGCCTGTTCCTTGCCCAGCGCCACACCCTGGGTACGTACGAACATCGAGATACCAACGAGGAACCCAACCGACACTGCAATGGCAATGAGGGTTGCGACCAACCGACCGGGATGGTGACGCAGCTCTCTGAGAGCCTCAGTGAACATCAGCCCTCCAATCCGGCCATTGCCTCGCTCACCGATTCGGCGGTGGGGGAGGCAATGTCGTCGACGATGCGGCCGTCTAACAACATGAGGGTGCGGTCGGCATAGGATGCGGCCTTTGCGTCGTGAGTGACCATGATGATCGTCTGCCCTAGATCGTCGACGCAGTGGCGCAGATAACCCAGGAGGTTTGCGCCTGACTTTGAGTCCAACGCACCGGTAGGTTCGTCAGCAAAGACGACGTGCGGTTTGGTGATCATGGCTCGGGCGCAAGCGACACGCTGCTGCTGGCCGCCCGACAGCTCCGAGGGACGATGCTTAAGCCGGTCGCTAATGCCCAGGCCGGTGATCAACTGGTCCCACAGCGCCCTGTCAGGCTTGCGTCCGGCCAAGTCCAGAGGAAGCAGGATGTTTTCCTCAGCGGTGAGCATCGGCAGCAGGTTGAACGACTGGAAGATGAACCCGACATTGTCGCGGCGCAGAGTCGTCAGCTTGGCATCAGGAAGATTCGAAATCACCATACCAGCCAGGAATACCTGCCCTGAGGTTATGCGATCCAAGCCAGCCAGGCAGTGCATGAGAGTTGACTTGCCAGATCCCGACGGTCCCATGATCGCGGTGAAGGTGCCGCGGGTGAAGCGAACGCTAATTGAATTCAGGGCGGTGACGCGGGTTTCCCCTTCTCCGAAGATCTTGGTGAGCTGCATGCCGGCTGCGGCGTCGGTCTCTATGGGAGTATTGAGGAGCCCAGGAGCGAGGCCACCGCGTTGGGCCGGGGTGGCGGTGTTAAAGGGGTGGGCAGGGAAAGGCTTGGCAGTGTGGGGCGGCTGAGGAGCCGGTGCCTGTAGTCCCCAGGGCTGACCTAGTTCCCGATCCTGCTCACCGATAGGTCGCAACGAGTCACCGCTCCACTCCGATGAGGTGCCATATCGGGGTGGCTCGAAAGATCCTGGCTCGCTCGGGATCGCATGGTCCAGCGAGTGCTGGGGTTCGTCAGATTCGTAAGGTCGGTCGTGGTCGCTCATGATGCCTTTCATGGTTCCCGAAGAGGGTATCGACTAGTAGCCGACACCCCCTCACGCCTTAGGTGACGTGAAAAAGACGGACGTTTATGATGCCCAGTATTGAGTACGGATTAGGTATCTCAAAGAAGGCCGACCTCATGGGCAAACAGCACGAGGCCAACCCGGTCGCGGCACTCTAATTTCGATAGTAGTCGGCCGATGTGAGTTTTCACAGTTCCTTCTGCCATGTAGAGGGTCTGCGCGATTTCGGCGTTCGTCGCTCCCTTTGCAATCTCTACCAGCACTTCCTTCTCGCGATCTGTCAAGACCGACAGTCTCTTATCTGCGGCCTTGGGATCGTTAGGCAGGGTGGGGACGACGTGGTCGAGCAAGCGGCGGGTGGCCGATGGTGCGACGACAGCGTCGCCGTCAGCAACATTGCGGATAGCGCTCAGCAGTTCCGTGGGGCGGGCATCCTTGAGCAGGAACCCCGAGGCGCCGGCCTTGAGAGCGGCGTACACATACTCGTCGAGGTCAAAGGTGGTCAGAATCAGCACCTTGGTATCCAGTGGGGACGCCGTGATGCGTCGAGTGGCCTCGACACCGTCCATCTGCGGCATCCGGATGTCCATGAGGGCGACGTCGACAGGCATTCGACGTAGCACGTCAAGGGCCTCGAGGCCGTTTGACGCCTCCGAGACGACCTCCATGTCATCCTCGGATTCGATGAGCATACGAAACCCCGAACGGACCAGGGACTGGTCGTCGACGAGGATGACGCGAATCGGATCGGGCATGGCACCTCCAGTTGCTCGTCAGTCGAAGCTTACCGATCGCGTGCCGTGCAGGAATGTGTCGATCTCTGGATTCGCTGGGTCGTAATGGTCGCCGCACCAGGTCTCGGCGAATTGCTCTAGACGCTGATCGGTCGAGTGAAGAAGGAGGAACAGCGTCGCGCCGTGGGCAATCATGGCGAGCAAGACGAATGAGCGTGGTAGGTATAGCAAGAACGCGAGAACGAACAGGATGAGCGCAGGCCAGGTCATTCCACAGAACGCCATGATCGTCTTCTTGGCGATGGCAGCCTCCATCGCGTTGGCGTCAACCTTGCCGGTTAGTTTGGTGGGAAACGGACGCAATATCAGGCCGAGGATCAATGCCACAAGCCACGATGCAGCAGGGATGCCTAATGACTTGACGAGCGGTGTGTGGGATTCCGGGAGGATTACCCACGCATCCAGTCCGAAAAACCCAAGTGCCACAGCCACGGTGAGGAGCAGGATGTCCAGTTTTCTCGTGATGCCATGAGTTAACACAGCGTAATAGTATTTCATATCTCGATCATCCAGCGTCACACCGCACATGAATCGTAGTTCTTGCTGCGAGGCTGTGAATGACCACAGGCACGTTCTGGCGAACCTCAGCAACGAGAACCCCTGGGCGCGATGCGGTTTCGATCGACAGCGCTGCCGCCGTGGTTGGCCTCTCCTCGATGCGGCTTAACTCTTGACTGCTCCCTCCGAGATACCGGCGATGAGTTGCTTGGCACCGATGACAAACACGACGAGCAGTGGGACGACAGCAATGAGCGAAGAAGCCATGAGCATGCCGTAGTCGGTGCCGTGTGCCGTCTTGAGTTGGCTCAAGGCTACCTGCAGGGTCAGTTTGCTGGGATCGTTGAGGACGATAAGGGGCCACATGAAGTCATTCCACGAGCCGATGAAGGTGAAGATCCCCAAGAATGCCATGGCAGGACGAATAATCGGTAGGCACACGTGCACGTACTGGTGCCAGAACCCGCACCCATCTAGCGTGGCAGCCTCCAGCAGTTCCTTCGGGATGGCATTCGTAGCGTACTGTCGCAGCCAAAACACCCCGAACGAGCTGGCTAGGGAGGGCACGATGACGGCCTTGAGGTCGCCTACCCACCCGATCTTGCTCATGAGGACGAACTGCGGGATCGTCGCGAGTTGGGTGGGAAGCAAGAATGTCGCCAGGACAATCACGAAGAGCACGTTCCTGCCGGGAAAATCGAACTTGGCGAAGGCGAAAGCTGCCAGCGACGAGATGAGTAACACAAGTACCGACACCGTGGTCGCCACGAGAGCCGTGTTGGCCATAGCCGCCCAAATGTTGACCTTATCGGTGATGGTATGAACGTTCTCGCCCAGACGGTTGCCGGGGGTAAGGACCGGAGGATACTTGTAGATCACTGAGGATGGCCGGCTGGCTAGCACGAACATCCAGTAGAACGGGAATAGCGAGATCAGCCCGCCCAGAATGAGGAACAGGTGTCGGAAGAACGCCCCGATGTGCACCCGCCGTCTCATCGTGCCACCTTGCGATCATGCTCGCGGGTAACGAGCCAGTTAATGATCGAGAAGAACAGCACAACGACGAATACTCCCCAGGCGATCGTCGCTCCATAGCCGTATCGGTTCTCCTGAAAGGCCACTGAGTAGAAGTAGAGCACCATCGTCAAACCGGAATTGTTCACCCCGCCTGCCGAGGCCGCCCCGGCGGACTGAGAACTCGTGAGCACCTGCGCCTCGGTGAAGCTCTGCAACGAACCGATCGTCGACATGAGGGTGATGAACAAGACGATGGCACGAAGTTGGGGCAAGGTGACATGGAAGAACGTCTGCCACCCGTTGGCCCCGTCAATGGCAGCCGCCTCATACTGCGTCTTGTCGATGGCTTGCAGACCGGCGAGGATGAGCAGTGCGTTATAGCCGACGAATGACCACACTGTCAGGGACGAGATGGCGATCTTGATGCCCCACTCGTTTTGCAACCAGGCGATATTTTCCTGACCTAGCAAGTTGCGCACGGCGTTGGCCAGGCCGAACTGGCTGGAGAAAATCGAGCTGAACAAGATTCCCATAGCCACCATGGACGTGATATTCGGGACCAAGTAAATGACCCGATAGGTCGTAGAGAACCGCATCGTCTTGTTCAGCATGAGGGCGACGATCGTGGCAATGATGAGTGTCGGGATCGTGCCCATCGCCCACAGAATAAGCGTGTTGCCCAGCGACTTGTAGAACAGGTGGTCGCTGATGAGATAGGTGAAATTCTCTAAACCGACGAAATGGCCACTCCCCAAGCCTGACCAGTCAGTGAAGGCTAGTAGCAGGGTAAAGATCATCGGTATAGCGGCGAAGACAAGGGAAAAGAAGAAATACGGACTCAAAGCGGCATAGATCGGCAAAGCCTTGCGCATTCGCCGACCCACGGACGGGTGATGCAGCTCGTCCGTGGGCGTGGCGGTGACGGTATGTGGTGAACTCATCTCGGTACAGACGCCTCACCTGACGGTGAGATGCAGTTGCCTGGCGATGCGCTTAGCCTCGGAGACGGCATCGTGCCAGGCAGTTTCCGGATTCTTTCCCGAGGATTCGACCCGCTCGAGCTGGGCCGCAAACGGGGCGGAGACGGCGCCGGAGTTCGAGTCCTCGAAGAGCGGACGTACCGACTCGGCAGCCTTGCCGAAGACCTTCGCCGCATGCTGACCGCCAAGGAAGTCCACTGGACCCGAGACTTTCGGATCGTCGTAGGCTTTCGGGGAGACGGGGAAGTTGCCATTGTGGACGTACTCGCGTATCTGGGACTTTACGCTGAGCAGCTCGCGGATCGCGGCAAAGGATGCCTTGGGATCCGAGGCACCGGCCGGGATAGACAGGAATGAGCCTCCCTGGTTGATAGCCGGGCCAGGGTGGGCGCACACCCGCCACTTTCCTTTCGTTTGGGGGGCATCAACCATGAGGTCAGCCAGGTGCCAGGAGGCACCGAAATCGGCAGGCAAACGTCCCTCGTTGACAGCGGCTGCGGCGTCGGAGGTGTCGGACTGGATCGTAGCGATGATGCCGGCCTTGAGTGCCTTGACGGTGATGTCCCACGCGTTGCGAATGTGGTCCTGGTCACCGATGAAGGTCTTCTTCTCGTCAATGAATCCCTTGCCCGACTGCGGCCAGATCGTGCCGAACAAACCAGCGGCGTTGCGCACTAGGTAGGTCTTCTTCTTGGCGGCTAACAACTTGGTACCGAACTCGATGAAGGCATCCCAGGTGGTCATCTGGGCGGCAACCTGGTCAGGATCGCTGGGAAGTTTGGCCTGCTCGAAGATGTCAGCCCGGTAGAACAGGGCTGTGGGACCGATGTCGGAGGGGATGCCCAGCTGCTTGCCGTCAGTGGTGGTCGCCTGGGCCCACTTCCAGCCCAGGTAGTCGGACTCGATGTCTTTGGCGCCGAGAGTATTGAGGTCAACAAAGTACCCAGCGTGGTCACGGAAGAACGCGATGTCCTCACCCTTGACGCCGGTAAGGTCGGGTAGCCCGGAGCCCGCAGTGAAGGTCGTTGTGAGCTTCTGCTTGAAATCGCCGCCGATGATGTCCTGACGCACGTTATAAGACGGCTGCGCTTTGGCGACGGTAGCTAACGTCTGCTTGTCGAAGCCTTCTGGCCACATCCATAGGACGAGCTTCTTAGCGTCACCGGCGCCCGTATCGGACTTGGGCTCGGTGGAGGTGGAGCATCCGGTCAACGCCGACACTCCCAACACGCCCAGCCCGGCGAAACCGCCGGAGAGCAGATGACGACGCGACAGATTCATGAGGTCCCTCCTTGGGTTGAACGGGAATCGTCACTGACAAAATCGCTCAATAATGTTCAGATGTCGGCGGGACGTGGGCCTGTCCCTTCGTGGTGCGAACGCCTTCTCGGGGAATATTTGGGGCTTGTGTACCCGCCAAGGATTCAGGGTGTCACGACTGTGTGCAACTGAGGTTAACTGTAGGTGATCTCCAGGCAACAACCTTGTCAATGCTTGATTCGAGTATGGTCAAACCAACCGACAAAGGTTGGTTTGTGAGATCACTGTAGCGGTCGGTGGGCGATGAGTTGCTGAAAAATGATTGAAATGACGAAATTGTGTAGACGGATGGTCATGGATCGGTACCATGGGGCACATGCTCAAGGCCGCTCGTCACGACGCGATCGTCGAACTGCTCCGGGACCGGCCTGCCATGCGAACCGTCGACGTCGCTCGGAATCTGAACGTGAGTATGGCCACGGCCCGACGCGATTGCATCGCCCTGGAAAATAAGGGCATCATCGAGCGTTCCTGGGGAGGTATCCAACTCGTTACGAGCGTGGACGACCACTTCGGCGACGTCATGAACCATCACACTCAGGCCAAAGCTGCGATCGCCCGCAAGGCCACCGAGCTTATCCACGACGGCGACACGATCATCATGGACATCGGCACCACCGTCCACCACCTGTCCGGGCTGCTCACCGGGCGCTCCATCACCGTGCTTACTGCATCCCTGCCCGTCTTTGAGACTCTCAGAACCGCCCCGGACGTCACCGTTGTCGTGCTCGGGGGAGTGTGGTCGGAGCGGTACCAGTGCTTTGACGGTCAGTTCGTCGCTGACGCGCTGACCCGCCACCAAGCTGATCTGGCCTTCCTAGGCTGCTCAGGGGTGAGTGCTAACGGGCGAGTTCGAGATACGAGTCGTTCCCAGGCTTACATCAAGCAGGCGATCATCGCTGCCGCGAGTCGGAGCTACTTGCTCGTCGACTCCGAGAAATTCCCGGGCGTCGGAGCGCATTCCCCGTTCACCCTCGAGGAGGTCAGTGGCGTCATTACCACCGGGCCGCTGCCACCGGACTTCGACGCACACTGCGAATCAACAGTGGAGGTCATTACCGCATGAAGCTCACCATCCTCGGTGGCGGAGGATTCCGCGTTCCGCTGGTATTTAAGGCCCTTGCTCACGACACCTCGCCGCAACGAGTCACCGAACTGCGGCTCTACGACACCGACCCGCTCCGGCTAGGCGTCATCGAGACGGTGGTAGCCCAGCTGGCCCGCGCCCTGCCTCACGCGCCGTCAGTGGTAGCTACCACCGACCTGCCCACCGCTTTGGCGGGAACCGACTTCATCTTTTCGGCCATCCGCGTCGCCGGCACCCATGGACGTGCCCTCGATGAGTCGATGTGCCTGGCTCGCGGGGTCATCGGTCAAGAGACCGTAGGAGCTGGCGGTATTTCGTATGCTTTGCGGGGGATCCCGGTGGTACTCGACCTCGTCGAGCAGATCACGCGGTATGCCCCCGACGCCAAGGTCATCAACTTCACTAACCCGGCGGGGGTGATGACTGAGGTCATGCAGCGTCGCCTGGGAGACCAGGTAGTGGGCATCTGCGACTCTCCAGTGGGTCTGGCCCGTCGCATCCTCACCACCCTGCAGCGTGCCGGGCTGGCACCGGCCGACCTGGGGTCCCTATTCGACGGCGACGGGCGCATTCACATCGGCTACAGCGGACTCAACCACTTAGGTTGGCTTACCAGCCTAAACGTTGATGGGGTCGACGTCCTGCCGCGTCTGCTTGAGCGACCCGACCTCATTGAGAGCTTCGAGGAAGGTCGTCTCTTCGGTGCCGACCTGGTGCAAGCCTTGGGCGCCGTGCCTAACGAATACCTGCATTACTACTACTATTCCCGAGACGACCTCGCCGCCGATCGGAAGGCTGAAGCCCCGCGCGGAGCCTTCCTGGAGGCCCAGCAGAACCAGTTCTACACCCAGGCCCAACACACTGACGATGTCGCTGGCCTATGGGAAGCCACCCGTCTGGAGCGAGAGGAGACCTACATGGCCACCAATCGCGAGGTCTCGGGTGAATTCGAGCGCGATGAAGCCGACTTAGAGACCGGCGGATACGACAAGGTTGCGCTGGCGATCATGCACGCCATCGCCAACGACGTACCCGCCGAGCTCATCCTCAACGTCGCCAACCACGGGGCCCTTCCCGACCTGCCCGACGAGGCCGTCGTGGAGGTCCCGTGCCGGGTAGACGGTGCCGGGATTCACCGGCTGCCCACTCCCGCGCTGCCCGACCATGCCCGAGGACTTGTCGTTAACGCCAAGTACGTAGAACAACGCACCATCGACGCTGCTGTTAACCACAGCCGTACCGCCGCCCTGCTGGCCCTGAGCCACCACCCGCTTGTTGACTCCGTTCACGTCGCCGAACAGCTGCTTGACGACTTCGCTGACGCCTTCGACGGCCTGGAGTACCTCAAGGACGCCCATGCATGATCACACCGAACTCATCCAGGACCGGATTGGCCATCTCAAGGAACGTCTCGAACGAGAAATCACCGAGAAGATCTGTCCATTGCAGGTGACGGCCTGGCAGGTCCCCGGCGAGCCAGTGAGCTTCAAGGAGGCCGCTGCCGCCAATTACCAGCCATTTCCGCCCGGGACGTGGTGGGGTGCTCCATGGAGCACCTGGTGGCTGCACGTTACCGGCACCCTGCCTGCTAGCCACGCTGGTGAAGAGGTCGATCTCTCGATGGACCTTGGATTCGTTGGTGATTGGGCTGGTAACCAGTCCGAAGCGATGGTCTACACCGCGAACGGACGCCCTCTCAAGGCCCTCAACCCACGCAACCACCGGATCGGGCTTAACCATGGGGCGCTCGCTGCCCGATTCACCAAAGAGGGCGAGCCGCTCATTGGGGCCGACGGGGACGTCGAGTTGTGGGTAGAGGCCGCCGGCAACCCCGACATGACCCAGCACTTGGGAGGACCCACCGAGCTGGGGGATCGTCGCACTGCGGGACATGAGCCGCTGTGGCAGTTCAAAGGAGCGGAGCTTTCGGTGCGCCGCAATGAGGTGTGGGGCTTGTGGCTTGACATCGACGTTCTTGACGGGCTCATGCGCCAGCTACCAGCCGAGTCCACCCATCGCGCCAGACTTCTCCGCGGCTTGGAACAAGCTGCTGACGAGGTCGATCACCAGGGGATCGTCGCCGGTGCCGGACCGGCCCGGCAAATCCTTGCCGGGTACCTGGATTCGGGGGTAAACTCATCAGCCCAACAGATGACGGCCATCGGACATGCGCATATCGACTCGGCCTGGCTATGGCCGTTGCGTGAGACCCGCCGCAAGGTGGTGCGCACCTTCTCCAATGTTGTCGCCCTGGCGCAGGAGTACCCCGACTTCCACTTCGCTTGCACCAGTGCCCAGCACTATGCCTGGCTCCAAGAATCCTCACCAGAGCTCTTCGAACGCGTTCAGGAGGCCATCGAGCGTGGCCAGTGGCATCCGGTGGGTGGTATGTGGGTGGAGTCCGACGCTAACCTGCCCTCCGGGGAATCGCTGGTGAGACAGTTCACCAGCGGTCTGCGCTGGATGCGCGAACACCTCGGGGTGCGTCCGGACTGTTTATGGCTGCCGGATTCTTTTGGCTACACCGGTGCGCTGCCTCAGATTGCTCGACTTGCTGGCATGCGCTGGTTCTTTACTCAGAAACTCAGCTGGAACACGGCGAACACGCTTCCCCACCACACCTTCTGGTGGGAGGGCATCGACGGGACCCGGATCTGGACGCACTTCCCGCCAGTGGACTGCTACGACTGTGTTGTCAGCGCCCAAGAGGTCAAGAAAGCTGAGGCAAACTTCAAAGAGAAGGGCGTGGCCAGACGCTCAATCCTGCCATTCGGATACGGCGACGGCGGCGGTGGACCTACCGCCGAACAAGTGGAACGCGCCCGCAGGTTCGCCGACCTGGAGGACGCGCCGCAGGTGCGGCTGGGCTCTCCGGACGACTATTTCGACCAGGCGCAGGAGGACCATCCACAGGCGTCAGTGTGGCGCGGTGAGATGTACCTGGAGTTCCACCGGGGCGTCTACACCTCCGCCCACCCCCTCAAGAACGGCAACCGACGCGCCGAGGTTGGGCTCGCGGCTGCCGAGTGGCTCGCCGTTATGGCCGCCCGTACCGGCCACCCCTACCCCTACCAGCAGCTGGAACAACTGTGGCAGCGCACCCTGCTGCTGCAGTTCCACGACATCCTTCCTGGATCGTCGATCGCGTGGGTGAACCAAGAGGCCATCGCCGAGTTCACCGCCATTCGTGCCGAGTTGAATCAGCTCATGGACGACGCCTGGCAGGCACTATTGCAGGCGAGTGGCGGCGAGACTGTGGGGGTGAGCCTAGTTAATCCGTCCCAGGCGGACCGGCGCGAGGTCCTCACTGTCAGTGACCGACCCGTACTCGTGCAGGTGCCAGCAATGGCGGCGAAATCGCTGACCGATGCCGTGGTTGACCCCGAGCACCCGGTGCATGTGCAGCGAGGTCGCGACGCGATCCGGATGACGAACGGACTCGTCGACGTGTGTATTGACACTCGCGACGGGCTGGTGAACTCGATTGTTGACCTGGTATCTGACCGCGAACTCCTGCTGTCTGGACAGCGCGCCAACCGGCTCGTCCTGCACCCAGACTATCCCGACTGCTTCGATGCTTGGGAGCTGCAGCAGCAGTACCGTCACAGCGGCGATCCGGTGGACCGGGTCACTGATTTGCGCGTCACCGAAAGCCTGCTGCGCGCCCAGGTGCGCGTGGAGCGCCACGCCGATCAGTCCAGCTTCGTCCAGACCATCACCCTGGACGCCGACAGTCGGGCGGTGGAGTTCAGCGTCGACGTCGACTGGGCCGAACGGGCTCGCGTGCTCAAGGTGGACTTTCCTCTCGACGTGGCCGCCCGCTCCAGCCGTGACGAGATCCAGTTTGGCCACATCGGACGGCCAATCGAGGCCAATACCTCCTGGGACGATGCCCACTTCGAGAGCTGCGGGCAGCAGTGGATGTTGCTGGCTGAGCCAAGGTACGCGGTGGCGCTGGTTAACCAGTCCAGCTATGGTCACGACGTGAGCCCGGCCGGTGGGGACGAGCACACCCCCACTATGGGGGTCATGGCCCGACTCACCCTGTTGCGCTCACCGCAGAGCCCAGACCCTCACCCCGACCAGGGATGTCACCACCTTGTCTACAGCCTGCTTACCGACGCCCGGGTCGAGTCCGCGCACGTCGAGGCGGCACGGCTTAACCAGCCGCTCCAGGTGCGAAGCGGGACGGTGGAACTGCCCAGTACGGCCCGGATCGAGCCGGTGCACGGCACGGCTGTCATCGACGCCGTCAAGCAGGCCTTTGACGGGTCTGGGGATCTTGTCATACGCATACATGAAGCCGAGGGTGCTCGCAGTCGGGTGCGTCTACTGCTGGACCGGGACGGTTGTGTGAGCGAGGTGGATCTGCTTGAGGACCCGATTGACGAGCCGACCCAACAACTGCCGGCCAGCACCTGCAGCAGGGTGGAACTCACCCTGCGTCCCTTCCAGATTCTGACACTGAGAGTGAGCCAGCGATGAAACTTCTCCTGGTGTGCATCGACGGGTTGCGCCTCGACATCGCATTGCCTGAGGCATTGCAACGCGATCCGGGATTCACCCACCCCGATCACCCCGCCGATCCCCGATTCGTGCGGGGCGTGGGGCAGGGCGAGCCGGTCCCCGAGCATCCGGCGCCGGCCCTGGACCACACCCTGCCCGTCGATCGAGCCCCGAAGAACCTGGCTCCGACCCTCGCTCGCCTGGTGCGAGGGGATGACCGCTCCCAGGGCACGATCATCCCCATGTGGATGACCCCGCCCACCGACTCTGCCCCCGGCTGGACGACGATCCTCACCGGCGCCACCCACGAGCAGTGCAATGTGTGGTGGAACGAGTTCGTCGGCCACGATCTGGCACGTCACCCTGACATCCTCTCCCAGGTGTTCTTCGCCAACCCATCGGCGCGCACCCTCGCCGCAGCTACCTGGGACGCCTTCGTGAGCCCCTACGGGCCCGGCCCGATCATTCACCAGCGGGTGGACCAACAGCGCACCGGACAGCACCAGCTCTTCGGCCCCGACCTTTCCCAAGGCATCGACCGGGCTGATGAGCAAGTGTCGTCGTGGGCCGCCTGGCATCTGCTGCACGAGGGCCCGGACGCCGCCGTCGTCTACTTCGAGGGGGTCGACCACGCCGGACACAGTTTCGGGGCGGACTCCGAGCAGTACCAGCAGGCAGTGGGGCATGTCGACGAGCTCACCCGTCACCTTGTCAAGGCCGTCGCCGAGCGCCACGAGCAGCTCGGGGAGCAGTGGCTTGTCGCCGTCACCACCGATCACGGTCACAAACCCGAAGGGGGTCACGGGGAAGACGAGGTGGAGGTACGTCGCAGCTTCCTGGCAGCCCACCACATCGGTGGGACGCTTCCCGAGCCGTTGCTGCGTACCGCTGCCCTTCGCAGCCACGAGGTGACGCCGCTGCTACTGCAGGCAATGGGAGTGCACCCTGGCCATATGGACGCCAGCGACGTCGGCGTCTTGCGTGACGTGGAACCGATCGGCCCAAGTAGAGAGATGGATTTTGAATGGTGACGATGTACCCGCCGCAGCAAGTGGATGCCGTCCTCTTTGACATGGACGGAACCCTGCTCAACACCCTGTCGGCCTGGTGCGTGGCATCCGAGCATCTGTGGGGCACTTCTCTGGCTGACGCTGACAGCGCCAAGGTTGACGGGGGCACCGTCGACGACGTCGTTGAGCTGTATCTGCGAGACCACCCTCAGGCAGATCCCCAGGCCACCGTCGAGCGTTTCATGGACATCCTTGACGCCAACCTGGCTGGCAACACCGAGCCGATGCCCGGAGCTGACCGCCTCGTGAAGAGGCTGTCGGGTCATGTACCCATCGCTGTGGTGTCGAATTCCCCGACGCGTTTGGTGCGTGACGGATTGGCCTCACAAGGCTGGCTGGAACTGTTCGACACCGTCCTTGGGGTGGACGAGGTCGCTGCCGGCAAACCGGCCCCCGACCCCTACCTCACCGCAGCGAGGCGTCTAGGGGCCGACCCGAGCAGATGTGTCGTTATCGAGGATTCCGCTTTCGGATTGCGTGCCGGACGGGCTGCCGGAGCGTGGGTTCTCACGGTCGGACGCAGACTCAAGGGCCAGGGGGACATGTGGGTTTCCGGGCTGGACGATGAGCGGGTGACCTCCTGGGAACCCCATCGATGAGGGCGTGCGAGCTGACACCTGCCCTACGGCAGCGTCTAGACGAGATCGGTGCCAAGATCAGCCAGGGCGTAGGCAAGGGCCTTGACGAGGCGATGGGCCGGCAGGCTGCAAGCCGATTCGTGGCCTGGATGACGGACACGTGGACGCGCACTATGTCCCGCGACGAGCACGGCGTCTTCGTCGTCACTGGCGATATTCCGGCTATGTGGCTGCGCGACTCCTCGGCGCAGTTGTGGCCGTTCCTGATTATGTGCGACCTCCCCGAGGTGACTCGTCAGATCGGCGACGTTATCGCCCGCCAGTGGCACTGCATCGACGTTGACCCCTACGCCAACGCCTTCAATTCCGGCCCAACCGGGGCGCACTTCGACGCCGATGACCTCGATGTGGCCGACGAGCTATGGGAGCGCAAATACGAGGTGGACTCGCTGGCGTTCCCCGTCGACCTGGCATGGCGGTACTGGCAGGCCACCGGCAGCCCGGAGCATCTGAACGGTGCGGTCCACCAGGGGTGCATACGCATTATCGACGTCTGGAGCCTGGAGCAGGATCATGCGCGGTCTACCTACCGCCATGTGCGCCCCGCCGAGCCGTCCGACACCCTCGGCCGCGACGGTTCGGGCACTCCGGTGGGACACACCGGGATGACCTGGAGCGGGTTCCGCCCTTCCGACGACGCCTGCCGCTACGGCTACAACATTCCGGCTCAGTTCATGGCGATGCGTGCCCTGCGTCAAATTCGCGAGTTCTGTCGCGTCTGGGATGACGAGGATCTTGTCGAACGCGCCACGAAGCTGGCCGATGAGATCGATGCCGGGGTGAGGCAATTCGGCATCGTCGAGGACCACCTTGCCTACGAGGTGGACGGGCTTGGATCAGTGCTGGAAATGGACGACGCGAACATGCCTTCCCTGTTGTCTTTGCCTCTCACCAGTGACCTCGGTCGTGACGATCCGCTCTACCAGAGCACCCGCCGCTGGGTGCTCAGCGCGGCTAACCCGTACCTGTTCAGTGGCCCGGCAGCCCGGGGAATTGGTAGCCCGCACAGTCCAAAGGGCTATATCTGGCACATTGGTTTGGCGGTGCAGGGACTCACTGGGGACGATGCGGAGGCCCGCGACTGCCTGGAGACGATCCTCGCCACCGATGGTGGTACTGGCTGGACCCACGAGAGCTTCGATCCAACCGACCCTACTCGGTTCACCCGAGGGTGGTTCAGTTGGTCGAACTCGATGGCCTGCCTGCTCATGATGAACGTGGCCGGTATCGATGCCATTATCGGTGCCAATTGACCCCCATCGCGGTGAGACGGCGAGTTTGGGCCTCTAATTCCGACAGCGGTCGAGCCGGGTTGCCAGTCCACAACTGTTCGGCGATCGACGTGCCGCGCGGGAAGGCGGCATCCTCGACCTGAGCAGGGGTGCACAGATATTCGGTCCACAACTGGAACTGTCCACCCAGCAGGTGGGGTGAGTTCACCGCGGCCAGCACGTCGTGCAGCCCGGCGACATCGTTCATAGTCATCGGGGCGTCGATTGTCACCGGTGCCTGCGGGCCCGTCTCCATGCCGTGATCTAAGTAGGTATGCCGGGCGGGTGCGGCAATGACATCGTGACCTGCGGCAGCAGCGCGGGCGATGTCGTCGGCATCCCGCCACACCATCACGGTGACCTCCTCGGGCGCACCGGCTTCCAACACCTCGTCCCAGGCGATGACCTGACGCCCAGCAGCGACGACGTGGCCACAGATCTGGCGCTCGAACCACGCCTGAGCCTGGTGTGGGGTCGTGATGCCCAGCTCGGCTAGCCGGGTGCGGGTGGGCTTATGTCCAAACCACTCCTTGCCGGGGCACTCGTCGCCGCCGATGTGGATCGGCGAGTTCGGGAAGATCTCCATCACGGCATCCAGGACGTCGCGGCAAAAACCCAGCGCAGCATCGGTGAGGTTGATGTGGTGCTCCGACACCCCGAAGGCGGTGCGCGGATGGCTGATCGGTGCTCCACAGCCCAACTCGGGGTAGGCGGCCACCACCGACTCGGTGTGTCCCGGAAGATCGACTTCCGGGACGACCGTGATGCCCAACAGCTGAGCTCGCTCGTCGATGGCGCGCAGCTGGTCGACGGTGTAGGCACCACCGTGGGGTATGTGGTCGTGCTCAGCGACGTCGTCACAGCCGTTGTCGTCGGGTGGCGGTTGGTGCCCTCGTACCGTTCCTGGACGCCACGCGCCCACCGTGGTCAGCCGCGGCCAGCCCGGTACCGGCAGACGCCACCCCTGATCGTCAGTGAGATGTAGGTGCAGCCGATTGAGCTTGTGTACGGCCAGCACGTCCAAAAAGTTCATGATGAACGAGGTGGGCATGAAATGCCGCGAAACGTCTAGATGGGCCCCGCGCCAACTGTGGTGTGGCGCATCGACGATGACGCCTTTCGGAAGGCATAGGTGCTTCAGCGCTAGCGGTCCGGGCCCGTAAACCCACGGGGTGAGCAGCTGGAGCAGGGTTTGCACTGCCCAACGCGCTCCAGATGGACTGCCGACAGTGATGCGGACCTGCGCGTCGATGTCAATGCGATAGCCCTCCGCTTCTAAAGCGGGATCCACTATGACGGTGAGGGAGGCATCGTCGGTGTGTGATGTTGCTCGCACGACGTCGAGTGCTGGAGCCAGTCGCTCGGTGAGGATCGTAACGGCGTTGATGACCTCGTCGGGGCCAGTCCAGGTGAGCACCGACGGCAGGGGGAATTGTCCTTCGGTGAGTTGTACCTGGCGGGGCTGGGGGCACAAGCCCCGGATGAGGGTGTCGTTGGTGGGCATCTCTACTCCTCGGGGCATCGCCTGCCAATGGGGTGTTTCACAGGTTACCGGGGTTAGTAGCTGTCTATGCTGAAGGGCGACCAATCGCGCACAGGAGCCATGCCCATGTCCGTCAACCGTCATCCTCGGCTGCTTACCGCCGGTATCACCTTCCGCGACCTCGTCATCTCTGGAATCGACGAGTTGCCCGGTCTGGGTGAGGAGCGTTACGGCACCGACTTCGTCACCACCTGGGGTGGGGTCGCCAACACGGCACGGATCGGGGCAAGCCTGGGTGCTCGGGTCCAGTTACTGACAGGTCTAGGCGACGACCCCAACTCCGAGATGTGTCGTCGGGAATTGACCGAGTGGGGCATTGACCTGACCCCAAGCCCGATCAACCCTGGCTGGACTCTCCCGGTGACGATGAGCCAGGCGTGTGGCACCGAGCGGGCCATGACGACGGTGGAAACTGCGTTACCAGCCCCACTTCCCGCACCGAATCTTGACGGAGTTGACGTCATCGTCACCCATGTGTCGGTTCCCGCTGACGCCTGGCTACATGACGCCGCCGACGCAGGGATTCCGGTGATCGCAGACCACGGATTCGAGGAAGGATACGAACCCGGATTGCTTGACGCGGTGTCAGGATGCACCTGCTATACGCCCAACGCCGCTGAGGCGATGCACCTTACAGGCGTCGACGACCCTGTACGGGCAGCTCGAGCCCTCGCCGAGCGCGTTCCAGTGGTTGTCGTCACCTGTGGTGGTGACGGGATCGTCGGCGTGGATTCTCGTACCGGCGAGGAGGTTCACGTTCCGGCGGTGAACATAAACCCGGTCAACACCACGGGTGCCGGAGATGCCGCCTTGGCCGGTCTGGCTTGGTGCTGGGGGTGGCAGGTGCCGTTGGCCCGCAAGCTCGACGTCGCCGCCCTGGTGGGGGCTATTGTCACCTCGCGAGTGCACGGAACTGCCGGACCACTCACACCTGAGGATGTGCTCGCCTGGGTACCGCGGGCCCCGGAGCGGCTAGGGTTCCTCCCCGAACTGTTGGGGTAAGTGACGTCGGAGCCGAGGTCATCTCTGACGGGAGTCGGCTTGGACCGGCAGTTTCGCCATGACGCGGAACCCGCCCTCTTTGCGAGGCCCCGCCGACAATTGCCCACCCATTGACGTAACGCGCTCTCGCATCCCCTGGAGACCGTGTCCCCGACCGTCCCCTTGGACGGCAGCCCCGTACCCGTCGTCGAGAATCTCCACGTAGATCGCGGTAGGTGAATAGGCCAGGGTCACAGTGGCGTGGGCGCTCGGGCCAGCGTGTTTGAGGACGTTGGTGAGGGCCTCCTGAACGACTCGGTAGATCACAAGCCCAAGAGCCTGGGAGACCACCGGCTCCTCCCCAGTCACCTTGAGTTCAACTTTCACCCCGGACTTGTCCACCAGGTCGGGAATTTCAGCCAGGCTAGGGGAGGGGGAGAACTCGGCGTCGGTGTCCTGACGCAACACCCCGACGATTCGCCTCATTTCAAGGAGGGCCTCACGTCCGGTCTCGGCGATCGTCTCAAGCACCTCGGGGGCCTTCTCCGGCTTCTTCGTCGCCAGTGCTTTGCCGCCTTCGGCCTGCACAATCATGACCGACAGCGAGTGGGCGACGATGTCGTGGAGCTCTCTGGCGATCTCGTTACGGGTGCGCTCCTCGGCCACCCTGGCCTGCTGTTCACGTTCGGCGAGGATCGCCCGGTACCGCTGGGCTTTGACGATGCGTTGCTGGGAGTCGATGAGGGCGGACTCCCGCAGTCGTCGACCTACCGCGTATGGGGTGAGGACGAGGCCCGCACACACCGTCATGGCCAGCACCAGTAGCACCCAGGGCGTTCCCGATGAGGGATCGTAACCGGCGGCAATGGTGGGGATCCACCTCATCGGTCCAATGACTGACCCCACGGCTCCCACGCACAGCACCCAGCGGGATTGGTGGCCGTCGACCCACCTCGCCACCGAGTAGGAGGCGATCGGGACGACGAAGATGCTCAACACCGGGAAAGGCACGAAGAAGAACTGGATCGCAGCCCCGATAGCGACCAAGGTCATCATGAGAAGAGGATGCTCGCGACGCATCGGCAGAGAGGCCACCATGACCATCGATGACAAGAGGGCGGCGATGTACTCCGGGCGCGGCCACTCCACCAGACTGACGAGGTAGGGGGCGATCGTCACTACGGCCATGATGAGGGTCAGGGTGACGTCTCCCCACCATGCCCGTTCGGTGTCAGCCGGGCGGCCGTCATCGAGCTTGGGGTCCAGCACCTCCTCCATACCGGGGATGTTGATTTGGGGAACGTTATTGCGGCTCGGATTGAACCGATTGAGACGGGCGCGTACCCCCGCCCCGCGGGAGCCGGTGGAACGGTTCTCCGTGGGCAAGGTCTGCGATCCGGTGTCCTCCATAACAGCAATTCTAGAAACCAGCTGTGGAAGATTGGTTGGGCACGCCAGTTAGCGACGCGTGGGCTGGCAACGCGCACCGTTCGTGACCAATTCACCACACGCAGCCCGTGCCCGCCATCGAGGCTGGCGAGCCGCACCTAGACTTGACGGCGACGAGATCGACGTTACGGAAGGTTCCCATGAAGATTCTCATCACCGGCGGGGCCGGTTACATCGGATCAACGGTTGGTTCGGCATGTGAGGAGGCCGGCCATGAGGTCGTCGTGCTGGACGACCTATCCGCGGGACGCCGCGAATTCGTTCGCGACCGCACGTTCTACGAGGGCGACATCGCTGATCAGGACCTGCTCGATCGCGTCTTCTCCGAGAACCAGATCGACGCCGTCGTCCACTGCGCAGCCAAGATCATCGTCCCCGAATCGGTTGATGAGCCGCTGACCTATTACGGCAACAATGTCGGCAAGACCGTTGCTCTGCTCAAGGGAATGGAGCGCAACGGCGTACACCGCATCTTGTTTTCGTCCTCGGCGTCGATCTATGCCACTGACGAGGAGTCCAAGGTCACTGAGGAATCCGCTCTGGACCCCGGTTCCCCCTATGCCACCACCAAGTTCATGGTGGAGTTCATCTTGCGTGACGCCGCGCACGCCTCTGATCTCAAGGCATTGAGCCTGCGGTACTTTAACCCGATCGGTTCAGACCCGAAGCTGCGTACTGGTCAGCAGATTGAGCATCCCACCCACGTGCTCGGCAAGATGATTGACGCCTGGATGGAGGGTTCCACTTTCACCGTCACTGGAGTGGACTGGCCGACTCGTGATGGGTCAGGTATTCGCGACTACATCCACGTTTGGGATCTGGCTCGCGCTCATGTTGCTGCTTTGGAGCATCTCGATGAGGTTACGACCGACGACCCGTACCAGGTATTCAATATCGGTACCGGAAGCGGCGTTACCGTTAAGGAGCTCGTTAAGGCCTTCGAAGAGGGTACGGGTAAATCCCTCAATGTCGTCTACGGCCCGCCGCGTCCCGGCGATGTCGCAGGTGCCTACACGGTGTCCCGCCGGGCCAAAGACCTGCTCGGTTGGAGCGCGGAGCTGACCCAGGCGGATGGAATCCGTGACGCCATTGCATGGTTGCCCGAGCGCAAGAAGATCCTGGGTTACTGATTCTTCCCTGTTGCCACACCACCGGCCCTGCACTTGTGCGGGGCCGGTGCTATGTCGGGGCCTGTCGCGGGATCACATGGGGTGGACGAAGGTCAGCACCATCATTGTCAGCTGGTTGGTCATGCGGTCGATGTCGGCCTGGCGTCCTGACGCCATTGCCGCCAGCACCCGAAAATCGAAGACGGCTTGGGTGACCTCGACGAGGTCGGAAACCGCGATGGTGGCGGTGGCGGCGTGTTCACGCAGAGCCTGCTCGACCATGTGGCACAAGGCAGGAGTGATAGCGTCCCCGACCTGCCGGTAGGCCTGACGCAATCGTGGATTCCGTGCTGCCTCGATGGTGATCTCCAGGATCGCCATGGCCGTCAAGGGATCGGAGCCGACGGTTGAGGCGAACAGGGCGATGATGCCGTGGATGCGGTCACGCAACGCTTCGTGACCGTCGTTGGGGAAGTCCAGAGAGGACCCCAGGGTCGCAAGATTCTTCTCGGCATAACGACGTAGCACCGTGGTGCACAGGTCGTCTTTCGAGGTGAAGTTGGAGTAAAAGGCGCCGCGGGTGAACCCAGCCTCCTCGCAAATCTCCTCGACGGTCGATCCCGGGACCCCCTTGCGGGCAAAAACAGCAACGGCGGCATCGGCCAGCCGAGCTTGGGTGGCGGCGCGGCGCGCCGAGATCGGAGGGGTGTCGCTGGTTGTAGTCATGAGGATCCCGAGGCAGTGGACGTGCAACCACTCATGGGGTGGATGTATCGGATACGATGCTACCTCGGATACATAAGTGTATCGAGTGGTGTTCGTGTGATTCCAACCGAGGGGTGATGATGTCCTCCTTGCTCCACGATCTCGGGGTGTGGTGTTTCCGGCGGGCCAAGACCGTTGTAGCACTGTGGCTGGTCCTGCTGGCTCTGCTTGGTGTGGGAGTTGCCGCTCTGCACGGTGACTACGACGATTTCTTCACCATCCCCGGGGCGCCTTCGCAGGTGGCCTACGACAAACTCCAGGTGGCCTTCCCGCAGGCCTCTGCGCTCAGCGCCAACGTCGTCGTCACCGTCCCTGACGGCACCAACATCTCGTCGAAGCTCATCCGCTCCCGGATCGAAAAGGGGGTGGACGAGCTCAAAGACCTCCCCCTCGTCACCGGGGCGACATCACCGTGGAACAAGTACGTTACCGGGATGGTCAACAAGGACCACACCGCGGCCGTCATCCAGGTAGAGCTGGGGCAGAACAACGCGGTGACCTTTCCTGATTCCGGACGTCACGACCTGATCAGGGTTGGCAACGAGATTCAATCGGACCTGCCATCAGGGTCCCATGTGTACGTAGGGGGACAAGCCTTCGAGGCGACGCTACCCTCCCTGTCGATCACCGAGGTCATCGGAGTCGGGGTGGCCCTCGTTGTCCTCTCCGTCACCCTGGGATCCCTGGTAGCAGCTGGAATGCCCATCGTTACAGCCGTGCTCGGGGTCGGGGTCACCTATTCAGGCATGGCGATTCTCACCAGATTCACCACGGTCAACTCCGTCACACCGATGCTGGCGGTCATGCTTGGGCTGGCCGTCGGGATCGACTACGCCCTGTTCATCCTGTCGCGCCACCGTGACCAGCTGCGTGACGGTGCCGAGGTGCAGGAATCGGCTGCCCGAGCCGTCGCGACCTCGGGTTCGGCGGTGGTCTTTGCCGGGGCGACGGTCGTCATCGCCCTCATCGGCCTGTCCATTGCCAGGATCCCCTTCCTCACCGTCATGGGTATCTTCGCAGCCATTGGTGTGGCCCTGGCCGTCGTCATCGCCCTGACGATGCTCCCTGCCTTCATGGGGCTCATGGGGGAGAGGTTGCGTCCGAGGAGATCCCGCGCGGACACGAAGGCCAGGACTGCCGGGGAAAAGGAACGTTCCGGGGGCATCTTCGGATGGTGGGTGCGCACTGTCACGCGGGTGCCGCTGGTAACCATTCTTGTCGTCGTAGTGGGGCTGGGGGCCTTGGCTGTCCCCATGAAGGACCTGCACCTTTCCCTGCCCACCGCTGCAGAACTGCCGGCCAGCAACACCGCTCGGCAGACCTATGACGTCCTGGAGCAGAAATTCGGGCCGGGGTTCAACGGGCCGGTCATCGTCACCGCCGACGTCGTCTCCTCGCACGACCCGATGAGAATAGTCAACGGGCTGAAGGCCGACATCGAGAAGATTCCGGGGGTTGACACCGTTGCCCTGGCGGTGCCGAACCGAAATGCCGACTCCGCGATGATCCAGGTGCTGCCGACCACCGGCCCGGCCGACGAGGCCACTAATAACCTGGTGCGTACCCTGCGTGACCACGAGACTCAGTGGCGCGATACGTACGGTGTCGACACCGCCGTCACCGGCTTGACAGCCATCAAGCTCGATGTCTCGCAACGTCTAGGTGCCGCCCTGTTACCCTTCGGGATCTTCGTCGTCGGGCTGTGCCTAGTGCTGCTGACCTTGGTGTTTCGCTCCATCGCAGTGCCCATCAAAGCCACCGTCGGGTACTTGTTATCGGTGTTGGCCGCTTTCGGGGTCTCCCAACTCGTCTTCAACCGGGGTATCGGGTTGCAGGTGGTGAACCTGGATCGTCTGGTGCCCATCATCTCCTTCATGCCTATCGTCGTCATGGGCATACTGTTCGGATTGGCGATGGACTACGAGGTGTTCCTGGTCTCGCGGATGCGTGAGGAATATGTACACACCGGTGATGCCAAAGGTGCTGTGACAAGGGGATTCATCGGTTCGGGCAAGGTCGTGACGGCAGCTGCCGTCATCATGATTTCGGTGTTCGTCTTCTTCATCCCCGAGGGCATGAACGCCATCAAGGAAATCGCCCTGGCCCTGGCCGTCGGGATCCTCACGGATGCCTTCTTGGTGCGGATGACCCTCGTTCCGGCCGTGATGGCTCTGCTAGGTGACAAGGCCTGGTGGCTGCCCGGGTGGCTGGATCGACGCCTACCCCGCCTCGACATCGAGGGAGAAGGGATCGCCCACGAGGAAAAGCTGGCCGCCTGGCCCACAGCGGATCACACCGAGGCCCTGCACGCCGAGGGGATCGGGGTGGAGGGGCTCTTCGAAGGCCTCGACCTGCACGTCGAACCGCGTCAGGTGCAAGCCGTCGTCGGATCGCAGAACAGTGTCTCGGCCGTCCTGCTGGCGATCGGGGGACGGCTGCCCTTGGATCACGGCCGGATGAGGTCGGGAGGATTGCTGCTACCCGAGCGGGCTTCCAGAGTGCGTCGGGTGACGTGGTTCCTCGACGCGTCCGCTCCGGATTTCGTTGACGAGCTGCGCTCAGCGATGACGGTACTCACCCATCTGCCCCGACGACCCAGTAAACGTCCCCGGCTGTTCCTCATTGACCACGCCGACCGGATCGTCGATCCCATTACTCGGGATCTGCTGGAATCCCTGGTTCGCGAAGCCGGCGAGGCTGCGGTGATCTTGGGTGCCCAGCGTCGCGGTCGCATCGATTGGCTCTCCCCACAGATCATCCACAACCTGGCCGAACACCATTTTGAGTCGTCCTCTGGAGGTACTCGATGATGACTGAACGTTCCCATTCCACGATCAGGTTAAGGTGGCCGGCGGTGGTGGTTCTCGTCCTCGTTCCGCTGCTGGTGGTCGCCGGATTGGTCGGGACGACCTGGCATACCACCGACCGGTTGGGCCGGGTGAAAGCGGCCGTCGTCAACGAGGACAAGGCCGTCAAGGTGCGTGGACAACTGGTTCCGATGGGCCGCCAACTCACCGCCGCCTTGATGGACTCTGGCTCGCACACCACTGATGGCCACACCGTCGACTGGACTCTCACCGACGCCCAGGGGGCTGCCGAGGGGCTGCGGGACGGCACTTACTCGGTGGTGGTGACGATTCCGGAGTCCTTCTCGGCTGATGCCACCTTCTTCTCCGCCAACGACGTCAACAAGGCCAAACAGGCCCTCATCGACGTGACGGCCTCCCAGAACTCCCCGGTCACCGACACCACGATCGCTGAGCTCACCGCCCAGGTGGCGCGCCGGTCCCTCAACACCACCCTGACTTCGAAATATCTGGAGAATGTCTACGTTGGTTTCAATCGGTTTGCCGAACAGATGGCCAGGATGGCCGGCGCTGCGGCGAAACTGGACGACGGGGCCACGAAACTCGCTGACGGCACTAAACGTTCTTCCGCCGGCGCAGCCACCCTTGCCTCCGGCATGACGAAGCTCAGCGGGGGAGCTCAGCGGTTGTCAGCTAACGGCGGCAAGCTCACCGACGGTGTCTCCCAGCTCTCCGGAGGGCTCACAACCTTGTCTCACAAGGGCCAGCAGCTCAGCCAAGGGGCCGATGGGCTGGCCAGCGGGGTGGCGACCTACACCGATGGCACGGGGAAGGTCGTCGACGGCATCGGGCAGCTGTCGGCTGGTTTGACGACGATGGATGAGAAGATCGCTGCGGCTACCGGGAAAATCGATCCCTCCCAGCTCGACAAACTCGCCGGTGGGGCCGGACAGCTTGCTGATGGCATCGACCAGTTCACCGGCAATCTGGTGGGTTACCGCACTGAGATCCGCCAGTACGCGTCGGGAAAGAAAACCGCGGAACTTAGTAAGGAAGCCCTGTCCCGGGGCGAGGCTGACTTCCTGCGTCGATGCATGCGAAGCCACACCGCGCAGGAATGCCACGACCTGGTACCCATCGTCCGCGACGCGATGACCGATGGGTACGCCCTGGGCGTGCGGGCTGGGTCGGGGGTGGCCGTCAAGGCGATGGCGATCAAGGATCCGAACTCTGGCAAGAGCATCGACGACGGCATCGACGAACTTGCTGACGGTTCCTCACGACTGTCTCGAGGGGTCAATGAGTTCACCACACAACTGCGCACTGGTTTGCCGAAGATGGTCAGGCAGGTCACCCGGCTACATGAGGGTATCCACCAGGCCGCTACCGGTGCCCAGGCCTTAGCCAGCCGGTCCCAACAGCTCAAGGCCGGCGGGGTGAAGTTATCGTCAGGGGCCGCGACTCTTGCCCACGGGGTCGACGCCTACACCGCTGGGGTGAGTAAGGCTGCTGGCTCGACGCCGAAACTTCAAAACGGCGTTAACCAGTACGTCGATGGGGTAGATCGTCTCTCCGACGGCCTGGCGAAAGCCGCCACGGGGGCTGGAACCTTCGCGTCGGGGATGACCAAGCTCGACTCAGGAGCCCGGAAACTCACCAAGGGCACCGGCGTGTTCTCCAGCCAGCTGGCAGCCGGAGCCAAGAAGGTGCCGACATACTCCCAGAACGACCGCACCAAGCTTGCCGACGTCGTCTCTGCACCTGTCAACGGGGACGGACCAGCTATCGCGACCTCGGTGGCTGTCGTCGCTGTGCTGCTCGTCCTGGGCGCCTGGATCGCTGCTCTGGCGACCTGGTTGGTGGCCCGGACGGTGCCCTCGGGGGCACTCACCTCCTCACGCTCAACCCTGGGGTTATTGGCCCGGACAATGTCGGTTGGGGCAGTGGTAAGCGTTGCGGTGAGCGGTGGCCTGGCCGTCATTGGTGGTACGGCTCTGGGGCTTTCGGTGCCGAGGTCAATCGGTTTGGGTAGCTTGTTGCTGCTTGTCGGGGTGATGTTCGGGCTGGTCAACCACTCCCTGGCGGCATGGCTGCACGGGCTGGGGCGTCTTATCAGTGTCGTGCTGGTCACCGCCACAGTGGCTGCTGGATTAGCCAGCACAGTTCCCGCTCCGGTGCGCTGGGCCGACGCCGTCTCCCCCCTCAACCCGGCCCTGCGGGCGGTGCAGGCCGTGGTGGCCGGCCAGAATCCCGCGTTTGGGTCCTTAGTGGCCGTCGTGGCTTGGGCCGTGGTGGCTCTGGTGGCCAGCATGGGGGCGGTGGGGCGGCGTCGCCAGACCAGCGCGAAGGCGCTGCTGGGCTCGGGGTAGCCGTCGACCTACAGTGGTGCCGTGAACAAACCTTTCCTTGTGGGCCTTGCCGTCGTGGCCAGTACCATTGCAGTGGTCAGCCGGATCAGCTCAGTGAGGAGGGGCTGGATCGACGAGGTTTGGCGATTCGGTATGGATGGGATCGACGAGCGCCCCGACGATGAGCAGCGACGCTGACCCTTTTCCTATTCAGTCCGGGCTAGCCCATCGTCGATGACCCGGCGCAGAGTCGGGCGGGTAGCCCACAGACCCAGCCGAACCATGCCCGCTCCCGCCACAATGGTGGCGACCGTTACGAGGACCGTTGCTGGCCGGGTGATGAGAGCAATTCCGGTCGCCGGGACGAGCAGCAGCCCGGTGGCAATAATGCCGGTGACCATGGCGAACCGCATCGGTGAGATGACAGTGATGCGTCGCACCTTGTCCTGGGTTTGCAGATCCATCCCGACGACGTCCAACCCCACTTCGACAGATCGACGGTCGAGGATCGCGGAAGCTTGATTGACTCCCACCGAGCAGGCAACGGTGGCGAACGCGAAGATGATGAGGAGGATCACCCCGGTCTGTAGGTCTCCTCCGACGATGCGGGCGGATTTCGTGGCCGGGGGATCGTTGTTGATGGTTTGCATCATTGCGGCTCCGGTGCCTCCCAGCATTCCGACCACGCACACCGCTCCTAGCGAGGCTACCTGGGTCCAGGCGGCGCGCGGGTTCTCCAGCACCTGGCGGGCTGCCACGAGATCGGTGGCATCTTTGGCCCGTTGTAGACGGTGCTGGAAGTACATAGCCAGTAGCTTCGGCCCAATGATGTTGGCGAGCTCGACGACGGCAGCCAGAATGACGGCGATAAACACGTACACGCCGACCATGCCTGTTTGGTGACCGAGAAATCCCAACACGGCCTTAGAAAAGACGATGAGCAGGACTATGGCACCACCGATTGCCAGCCGAACCCACGAGACTGACCGAGGTTGGCTGCGCATTCGCACTCCAAGCGGGGAGACGTCGACCTTACGCAGGCCGATCGCAGAGCTGACAAGGGCTAGTAGCACGAGAGTGAGGATGACTCCGGCCACGGGGATAGGCCTGAGCAGGATTGAATCTGCGCCGACCTTTCCGCCGTTGAAGGAGAGCTGTCCTAGCAGAGGCAGGCACAGTACGTATCCGGTGATGCCCAGGATGGAACCTACAAGGGCTTGTAGCCCGGCCTCGGTCAGGGCCACTACCCGCAACAGGTGGGACGAAGCGCCCACAAGTCGTAGAGAGGACAACCGGTCGTCCCGGCGTCGCGCCGATAATCGTGCCGCCGAAGCTGCCAGGGTCATCAAGGGCAGCACCAGCAGGATGACGGCAATTGTCGAGGTCAGCTTGTAGAAGCCAGAGTTGTCTCCCGGTAGATGCCACATCATGACGGCACCGCCAGTGACGTCGAGGATGATGGTTGCAATGACAGCGAAAGCAACTACCGGCAGCCGCCAGGTGGAGTGGTCAGCGGCTGAGGCACGGAGGGTCATGCTGAGGATCGCAGCAGTGGTAAGACGTCCGGGCGTAGCTCCCAGTGGCTCGGGGACGGTGAGGGACGGGATCCTTTGATCGGCGGTTCCCGGTTCGATAGGTGGCGTCATAGTCATGATCACCACCTCCCATCGGAATGACGTACGTCGTCAGAGACGATCCGACCGTCGTGCAGATGAAGGATGCGCTGGCAGCGGCGGGCGACGTCCTCATCATGGGTGACGACGACGAGGGTGCGTCCCCGCCCGGTCGTCGCCGAAAGCAGAATGGCCATCACTTCGATGGCGGTGGCCGAGTCGAGGGCTCCGGTGGGTTCGTCAGCGAAGACAATCGACGGATCGATTACCTGGGACCGGGCAATAGCGACGCGTTGAGCTTGGCCCCCGGAGAGCTGACCAATCCGACGATCCTCCATGCCGCCTAACCCCATCGATTCAAGCCATTGGGTGGCATACCTGACCGCATCGGTTCGGGATACGCCGTTAAGCATGAGGGGTAGGGCGGTGTTCTCGACAGCAGTGAGCTCGGGTACGAGCATTCCTTGTTGGAAGACGAAACCAAGGGATTGACGGCGTAGCTTTGCTCGGCCTTCGTTAGAGAGGTTTTCGACGTTGACGGTGCGGTCCGGCAGAGCCAGTTCGATACTGCCAGAGTCAGGCGAGAGGATCCCCGACAAGCAGTGCAGCAGGGTGGTCTTGCCTGACCCGGACGGCCCCATGACGGCGACCGACTGGCCAGCTGGGATGGCGATGTCGATGTGATCGAGGGCACGTGTCATCCCGTAGGTTTTCGTCAGTCCGAGGGCGCGCAGGTGAGCACCACGGATGGTTGTGTCAGCGGCGCGGGGATGTGGGCGAGTTGTCGTCAACATGGCATCCACTGTGTTGCTGGAACCCCTCGTCACGCATCGTGCTGGCGAGCGAATTAGCTGGTCCTTCTGTGGTATGAGCGTGTTTGCGGCCGGTTATGCGCAAACCAGATCGGGTCCGGGCAGTCGGGCTCAGCGGGTGCTGTGTCAATCTTGTTCGTGATGAGGGTCAACACCACCCACAGTGGCAGCACCCCGGGTTACGAACGTGATTGCCATGGGTGCGGGTGGGTACATCGGTCATAGGGGCCGGTACCGTTTACGGGGCCAGGCCATGCAGGGAGGCGGGATGGAGATCATTGATTACTTCGGGCTGTGGGAGCATGACAGGAGCTGTGATCCCCAACGCAGGACTCTGGAAGAGGAACGGGAATTCTGGCGTTGTTATGCCCGGGTCTATGACCAGCACGCCGGGGAGACGGGTGGCTCGTTGGCGCAGATCGCAGCCGTAACCGAGATCGTGGAGCCGGGATCTTCGGTCCTCGACGTTGGTGGAGGAACGGGAAGGTTTGCGATTCCGCTGGCACAGCGCGGGTGCCGGGTGACCGTGCTGGATCGATCCGAGGACATGCTAAGTGTCTTGGAAAGTTCTGCCGAGGAGAAAGACGTCGAGATCGATGTCGTTCATCAGGAATGGCCAGCGGACCTCGGTTGCCAGTTTGACAGCGTTATGGCAGCGTGGTCGTTGTACTGGAACCTCGACCTACAGGCATCGCTCCAGGCCATGGTGCGGCAGACAAAGAAGCATCTCATCATCATTGACACCACTGGGTCGCCGACCGTGTGGGATCACGCGCTTGCGGTGGCTAGAGGGGGAGGAATCGTAGCGTCTCAAGCCAGGCATCTGTTGTTTGCCGGGGGTTTGGCACAACTTGGCATACCCGCGGAAATTCGGGTGCTAGAAGAGTATCGAGTTATCGGTGAGACCGAACTGGAGCGCGAGATCGATGCCCACGGTGGCAGCAAGGTAGCTGCAATGGAGTACCTGGACACTCACGCTGTGAGGATTCGAAGCGGTTGGCGTTACAAGCGGACCGTTGGTCTGATCCATGCGCAGGGAAAGAACATTCCAGCACGGAATTTGTGACATATTGCATATAGAGATGCCACTGACTGGCGCGATTGGAAGCTGAAGATGGAGTGGCACGTCCTGCCATGAGTGCACGCTGGTGATCGCGAATTCTATTAATTGGACCATTGCTATGCTTTCCCTGTTGGCGCATTCAAGCGAGCGCGAAGAAACTCTTGTTGGACGTGTGTCCTGTGGGCAAGGTCGTCGATGGGCGCGCGGTTGAAAGGATAATTTGATGGTGCGAAAACGCGTGCGAATGACCGCGCTTATTGCCGCGATGGCGATGCCTATATTCAGTCTTGTTGGTTGTGGAAGTGCTGTCACTGATCCCAGTATTTCGAAAGCATCGACTGCAACGTTGCCGGTGATGCAGGGGCACACTTCGTATCCTCTGACTGTCACCAGTTGTGGTGTCAGTCAGGTATTCGAATCTGCTCCTAAGCGTGCCGTAACCTTGACCTCCACCGCGACCGAGACGATGCTCGAACTGGGTCTCGAAAAGCGGATGGTTGGAACGGCATATCAACGTAATCGTCCTATTGGATCGCAGTACAAGAAGGCATACGATTCCATTCCGATTCTCGCCTCCGGGCAACCGTCTATGGAAAAGCTCCTCTCTGTTAACCCAGATTTCGTTTATTCGGGATATCCGGATGGATTCTCGAAGAGTAATGGACACACTAGAGAGGATCTCAAAAAGCTTGGAATTAAGACCCATCTGAGTCCGGTGGGGTGCTCTGACCAGGTGAAGACCCTTGAAGATGAAACCAAAGAGATTAGGACGATTGGTCAAATCTTCGATGTCAACGATAAGGCGGAAAAGGCTGTTCGCAGGTTCAATTCCAAGGTTAGTAGTGTCAAGAACTCTGTAAAGGGTAAGGATCGCCCCAAAGTATTCCTGTATAATTCAGGCATAGAAGCTCCGATCACTGTAGGTGGATGGGCCTACGCATCAGTGATGATCGATGCGGCAGGGGGAGAGAATATTTTTGCCCATGAGCCGCTGAGATGGGGAAAGATGTCGTGGGAGCAAGTAGCCAAAGCTGATCCAGACATGATTCTCATCTACGACTATAAGACGCCCAGTGTGGATCAGAAGATTAAGACGCTAAAGTCCATTCCTGCTCTTAAGGATACTAAGGCTGTTAAGAACAACGCCTTCCCTGTCATTAGCCTGTCTTTAGCCCAGCCAGGTCCCCGGTCCGCCGAGAGTATTGAACAACTTGCTAAACAGTTCCATAGCTGATGCTAGGTGCGCACAGTGAGGGTGACGATACGTCCGTCAGGTCCGTGAGCGACCAGGGTGATCTCGTTGCTATCTTAAATCGCGTTCCGGCTCGGTCCTTGGAGGACGTGACGAGTTACCAATCCGATTTACGTCGGGGGTGTTCGGTGGTTCTCATTCTGGTCTTCGTGACGGTTCTACTTTTCGTTTTGGGTACCGCGCTGTCCATTGGATCGGTCCAGGTTCCATTCACTATGGTGTGGAAGGTTGTGGCTCACCGGGTGTTTCCAGAAGGCGTTATATCGGTCGAATGGACCCCAGCTATCGATCGAATCGTCGCTGATACGCGTCTACCACGGGTGCTCCTGGCTGCTGTGGCAGGTATGGCATTGACCACTGTTGGTACGGTTGTGCAGGCGCTTTTGCGTAATCCTCTGGCCAACCCGACTATCCTGGGTGTTTCATCGGGAGCGGCAACGGGAGCCATTGCGGTAATGCGGTTCGGGTTACTCATCGGAGGCACTGTGTCGCTGGGGTTGGCGGCATTCGGTGGCGCATTTTTGACGCTTCTTCTCGTAATCATGGTTGCACGCCAACGACAGACCATGACCGCAGGAACTTTGATACTCACTGGAACGGCTGTCTCGGCTCTGCTGTCGGCGGTTAACAACTTTATGGTGCTGACATCACCCGACCCACAATTGGCCTCACAGGTGTTGTTCTGGAGTCTAGGCGGTTTTGGGGCGGCCAAATGGGAGAATCTTTTGTTTCCTTCCGGCGTCCTGGCGATCGGGATAATTCTGTGCCTGGCGCAAGCCTCGAACCTCAATATCCTGCTCGCTGGTGAAGAAAGTGCGGGTTCCCTCGGTCTGAACGTAAATCGATTTCGAACATGGATGTTTGCCGTCGCCGCCGCTATCGTCGGCGTGACCGTTGCAGTATGCGGAGTTGTTGGTTTCATAGGGCTGGTCATGCCGCACATTACGAGGTTGTGTGTGGGGGCGGATCACCGTAGAACTCTTCCCATCGGGCTATTGCTGGGTGCGATCTTCACTGTACTAGAAGACCTTGGCGCCCGAATGGTTATCAGGCCACAGGAATTGCCGGTTGGTATAGTCACCGCCTTAGTCGGCGCCCCATTCTTTCTTTTTCTCTTGCGTCGCAACGGCGGGAGGCGGAAAGATGATTAAAGGTGCAAAGCTTGTTGTCGATAACTTGGGTGTAGACATCGATGGACATTGCATTGTCGACGGCGTCAATTTTTGTGCCCGACCAGGCGATGTTGTGGGAATTCTTGGTCCGAATGGGAGTGATAAATCGACGATATTGCGGTCGATCTTTCACTCGAGGAAACCCGCGAGGGGATCTGTAACCTTAGATGGAGTAGACGTCTGGTCACGGGACGCAAAGTGGTCGGCGCAACATATCTGTGTGGTCCTGCAGGAAACACCTGCGGAGTTTCCGCTAACCTGTGGTGAAATTGTTCGGATGGGGAGAGCTCCTCACAAAAGGTCGTGGCAGTCGCTGGGAGCTGGTGATCTCGAACTGTGCCACGCGGCGATGGAGGTTATGGAAGTCGACAATCTTGCAGGATCGTCTTTTTCGAGGATTTCTGGGGGTGAGAGACAGCGAGTGACGATCGCGAGGGCGCTTGCTCAGCAAACCGGCATGATCGTCATGGATGAGCCGACTAATCATCTCGACATCCATCATCAACTCAAGCTGATGCACCTACTCCGTCGTCTCAATGCGACGACGGTAATCGCACTCCACGACATCAACTTGGCGGGTCGCTTTTGTGACACGTTGGTTTTGATGTCAGGGGGAAGCTGCGTTGCCTGCGGTGCTCCGTCGACTGTGCTGTCTCCGAACGTCCTCGACGATGTTTACCACGTGAAGACTGATGTCGTTCGGCAGCCTAACGGAACGGTCCATGTGACCATCCTGTGAGTGATTCGATTATGGGAAGTGTTCTCCCCACGTGAACGTCGAACCCTGCCATAGCGTCGACACCCCGTCGTAGGGTTGTTTCATGATGACCAACGACCGTTCGCTCCCCTCCGATCTTCCCACCCAGTTGCTCATTGACGGAGAATGGGTGGACGCCGAGGCGTCCCGCACCTTCGACGTCATCAATCCCGCCACCGAGAAGCCCCTCGTCGCCATCGCCGATGCCTCTGTTGACCAGGGCACCGATGCCCTTGACGCTGCTGTTCGCGCCCAGCACTCTTGGGCCGACACCGCCCCGCGGGAGCGTGCCGAAATCCTGCGCAAGACTTTTAACCTCGTCACCGAGCGCAAGGATGACTTCGCCCGCCTCATGACCCTCGAGATGGGCAAGCCGCTCGCGGAGTCCTACGGCGAGGTCACGTATGGCTCCGAATTCCTGCGCTGGTTCTCGGAGGAGGCGGTACGCATCCGCGGTGACTACGGCTTGCTGCCGGAGGGCAACATCCGTCAGTTGGTCACCAAGCGTCCCGTCGGTCCGTGCCTATTCATCACCCCATGGAACTTCCCGTTGGCGATGGCTACCCGCAAGATCGCCCCGGCTCTGGCTGCTGGGTGCACTGTGGTGATTCGCCCGGCCTCGGCTACCCCGTTGACCACCTTGCTGCTTGCCAAGACGTTCCTCGAAGCTGGTCTGCCAGCCGGTGTTCTCAATGTCATCACTGGTCTGGATCACGCTGTCACTGACGCCATCCTGGAGGATCCGCGACTGCGCAAATTGTCCTTCACCGGGTCTACCGGGGTGGGTGCAAATCTGCTGGGCAAGGCTGCCAAGCACGTATTGCGCACCTCGATGGAACTTGGTGGCAACGCTCCCTTCATCGTCTTCGACGACGCCGACCTGGACCAGGCCATCATCGGGGCCAAGGGCGCCAAGATGCGCAATATGGGCGAGGTATGCATCGCTGCGAACCGCTTTATCGTCCACGAGTCGGTGGCCGAGGAATTCACCGACAAGATGATCGAGATGATGTCCGGTTTGGTCGTCGGGGACGGGTTGGACGAAAAATCCGAGGTCGGGCCCATGATCACCGAGCGTGACCGCGAAAAAGTTGACGGCCTGGTGCGTTCAGCTATCGAGGCCGGTGCCACCCTGCGTTGCGGTGGTGAGATTCTCGAGGATAAGGGCTGGTTCTATCCACCGACGGTGCTCTCTGGCGTTCCCGCTGACGCTGAGATCATGCAAACCGAGATTTTCGGGCCAGTCGCCCCGATAACGACCTTCCGCACCGAAGAGGAAGCGTTAGCCCTCGCCAACTCGGTTCCGGTGGGACTGGCCGGGTACGTGTTCACCAGTGACACAGCTCGCATCCTACGGATGGGACAGAAGCTGGAGACCGGCATGATCGGTGCGAACCTAGGGGTGTTCTCTAACGCGGCTGCCCCATTTGGTGGCGTCAAGGAATCCGGGCTGGGACGCGAGGGTTCCTACCAGGGTATTGAAGAATTCCTGGAGACGATCTACGTCGCCCTTCCAGCGTGATTCATAGGCCGTGCTCTTAAGGTTGTGGCGGTAGCGTCTGACTCGTGGTCACCTCACGGATCCGATTCGTTGCCGCCGTCGTACTGACGGGGTTGGCGTCGGGACTCATCGGTGGCCTTACAAGCGAACTGTCCCACCTCATTGAGGTCTGCGCCTTCGGTGTGCCCTTCTCCTCGTCGACGACGGGTGTTGGGGAAGTCGTTATGTGGCGACGCCTCGTCGCGCCGATTATGGGTGCTCTCATTGCGGGCTTGACGTGGCGGTGGCTGCGTCCGTTCCCATCGGGGTCGATTACCTCGGTGCGACAGGCCATCGACTCTCCGACGCGGCTACGCCCAGTCGAGACCATCGTTGACGCCCTCGCCCAGCTCGTCGTCGTCGGGTCAGGAAGCTCCCTAGGCCGAGAGGCGGCACCGCGTCAGATGGCTGCCCTGGCTGCCCAAGGGCTATCCGACACTTTCCGAGTCGACGTCGCCACCCGGCGGGTTGTGCTGGCCAGCGCCGCCGGTGCCGGCCTGGCATCGGTCTATAACGTGCCCGTCGCTGGAGCGCTGTACGCCCTAGAACTGACGGTGCGCCCTGATCTTCGCACCAAACGTGGCTGGGGACAGGTGGGAATAGCCGGCGTCATCTCCGTCCTATCAACGGTGACGGCATGGTTGTTGAACCATGACCGCCCCATCTATCGTTCACCAGCCGCCACAGTGACAGGTCCCGGCCTTGGCTGGATGGTTCTTGTCGTTGCGGTTTCCACCGTTGTAGGAGCCGGGATGGGAGTGCTCTTTGGGGAGATGAAACGGCGAGTCCCGGTTACCTCCAGGCTGTGGTGGACAGTTCCGTTGGGATCGGCCGGAGTGACCGCCATCGCTCTGGCGGCACCTCAAGTGGTCGGAAATGGCCAGGTCATCGTCAATCTGGTGCTGGCCCATCCTGTGGCTCCAGCTAGTTTGGTGATCCTGCTCGTCGGCAAGATTCTCGCCACGACGGTGGCATTACGCTCCGGTGCTGCCGGCGGTCTACTCACCCCGTCCCTATCCGCAGGCGCCCTGGTCGGAGCTCTGGTAGCCGTGGTGGCAGGGATCGACGCACCCTCCCAGATCGCCATGATGGTGATCGTCGGTGCTGGATGCGTGTTGTCTATGACCCAGCGTGCCCCGCTCTTCGCCGCCGCCTTCGCGCTAGAACTGACTCGTGCTGGAGCGCTAGGGATCCCGGTCGTTGTCGCAGCGGTGATGCTCGGTTGGACAGGGTTCGTTCTCGTTAGTAGGCGTGGTCTGGGACTCCACGGACGGATTGGTCGGGCTCCGGGCCATACGTCTGATCCGCGGTAGTGTGAACGCAATGTACCAGCCGCGGTGCGGCGCACCCATATCCAAGGAAGGCACATGACTCAGGACCTGGCTTCAGCAATCGCATTCCAGGTGCGATCGACCTCAGGACGTTCCGTTACTGCGTCGACCCCCATGGAGGTGTGGCAGGGATTATCGGCCTGTGTCGTGGGCCGTATCGCAGATGACTGGCAGGCCACCGACGCTGCGTACAAAGCCGAGCGCCAGGAGCACTACTTCTCCGCTGAATTCCTCATGGGACGAGCCCTGCTCAATAACTTGTCGAACCTCGGACTCGTCAACGAGACCCGCGAGGCCCTCGCCAGTTTCGGTATCGATCTGTCCGAGGTGCTCGAACAAGAACCCGACGCTGCTCTAGGTAACGGTGGCCTAGGTCGTCTGGCCGCCTGCTTCCTCGATTCCTGCGCCACCCTGGAACTGCCTGTTACTGGTTACGGAATCCTCTACCGTTACGGCCTGTTCAAGCAGCTCTTCGACAACGGCTTCCAGACCGAACACCCAGACCCATGGATGGAGGAGGGCTACCCCTTCGTCATCCGTCGTGAAGAGCAACAGCGTATCGTTCGCTACGCCGACATGTGGGTGCGCGCCATCCCTCACGACATGCCGATCACCGGTTATGGGACCCGCAACGTCGGGACGCTGCGGCTGTGGAAAGCCGAGCCGATGGAACAGTTCGACTACCAGGCTTTCAACTCCCAGCGCTTCACTGACGCTATCGTCGAACGGGAGCGCACCTCCGACATTTCGCGCGTGCTCTACCCCAACGACACCACCTTCGAGGGCAAGGTGCTGCGGGTCCGTCAACAGTATTTCTTCTGCTCAGCCTCCCTGCAGGAGATCGTCGACAACTACATCGAGCACCACGGCGAGGACCTTACTGGCTTCGCTAAATACAACTCGATCCAGCTCAACGACACCCATCCGGTGCTGTCCATCCCTGAGCTCATGCGCATCCTCCTCGATGAGCACGGTATGGGTTGGGACGAGGCGTGGGAGGTCGTTACCCATACCTTCGCCTACACCAATCACACCGTGCTGGCCGAAGCTCTCGAGAAGTGGGAAATGCAGATCTTCGATCGCCTGTTCCCGCGCATTTCCGAGATCGTTCGCGAGATTGACCGTCGTTTTCGCGAGGACATGAACAAGCGCGGTGTGGACGGTCAGACCATCGAGTACATGGCCCCGGTGAGCGGCAACCAGGTACGGATGGCGTGGATCGCCTGTTACGCCTCCTACTCCATCAACGGTGTCGCCGCCTTGCACACCGAGATCATTAAGCGCGAGACCCTCAAAGAGTGGCACGCAATCTGGCCGCAGCGGTTCAACAACAAGACCAACGGCGTCACTCCGCGTCGCTGGCTTAACCAGTGCAATCCGCGTCTGGCGAGTTTGCTGTCCGAGGTCACCGGCTCTGACACCTGGGTCAAGGACCTTTCAGTGCTCGCTAACTACACTGATTCCGTGGACGAGTCGGTCTACGACCGCATCAACGAGATCAAACACGCTAACAAGGTCGACTTCGCGGCTTGGGTAGCCGAGCGTGAGGGCGTCAAGATTGATCCGGACGCTATTTTTGACGTCCAAATCAAGCGACTGCACGAGTACAAGCGTCAATTGCTCAACGCCTTCTACGTGCTTGACCTCTACTTCCGCATCAAAGACGACCCGAGCCTCAACGTTCCGAAGCGGGTTTTCGTCTTTGGCGCTAAGGCCGCTCCCGGCTACATCCGTGCTAAGGCGATCATCAAATTCATCAACGAGGTGGCTCGTCTGGTCAATAACGACGAGGACATCAACGGTCGGATCAAGGTCGTCTTTATTCACAACTACAACGTCTCCCCGGCCGAGCACATCATTCCGGCCGCTGACGTCTCCGAGCAGATTTCGATGGCCGGCAAGGAGGCCTCAGGTACTTCGAATATGAAGTTCATGATGAACGGCGCTCTCACCCTGGGCACCTTGGATGGGGCCAACGTCGAGATCCTCGACGCGGTAGGTGACGACAACGCCTACATTTTTGGTGCCACTGAGGAGCAGCTGCCTTCCCTCAAGCGGGACTACGATCCGCGTTGGCATTACGAAAATGTACCGGGCCTCAAGCGGGTTATTGATACGCTGACCGACGGCACCCTCGACGACAATGGTTCTGGCTGGTTCCACGATCTGCGTCAAAGCCTCATGGAGCCCGGCTGGGAGGTTCCCGACGTCTACTATGTGTTGGGCGACTTCGCGTCCTACCGGGATGTCAAGGACAAGATGGCCGCTGATCATGCTGACGCCCGTGGTTGGGCGCGCAAGGCATGGGTGAACGTCACCAAGTCTGGTCGGTTCTCCTCTGACCGCACCATTCGCGACTACGCCGAGCAAGTGTGGAAGCTGGAGCCGGTTAGGGCTGAGTGAGCTCCGGGGGCTGATAGCGCATCGTGGGGTCCGGGCTGGTCGCGGACCGCGTGTGTAGCTGTGGTCAGCCCCACAGGGCTTTAGCTGTCACCGTGAGCAGTACCGACCATAGAGCCGATGCCATCGTTCCGATGATGAATTGCTCGATAGCTGCGCTCGACTCCTTGTTGGCTTGCGCCGCGTCCGATCCCGGAGTCGGTTGCGACTTCAGCTCGGCGTAGCGGGCCAGAGTCTTGACGCCGAGGATGACAGCGATCCCGGCTGGGTAGCTGGTGAGGATGGCGATGACGATCCCGAGTCGCTCCAGGTAGCCGATCCACAGACCTCCGCGCAGCAGACCGGTATCCCCGCCGGCCCGGACCCCGGCGGCGCGAAAGATGAGGGAGACGACGTACTTGCCGCCCCACACTGCGGCGATTACGAGGAGGGCGGCCACGATCCTCATGGTGACGGCCATTGCGCCTCCTGAGCCAGGTCGACGGCGAGTTGCCGAATCCCGACGAGGTACTCCCAGCGAGCGCGGGTAAGTCGCTGACTGACGGCCGAGGTGCTGATTCCGAGGGCCCGTGCAGTCTCGTCGCTGCTCATAGACAGATCGTAGAACTTGGCGACATCGCGGGCGGCTGGGCGCAGCCGTCGGGCGAGATCGACGACGACCTGGGCCACTTGGGAGAACCGGCGCATTCCATCGGTGCCGTCGGCAAAGACGTGGATTGCTGCGCGACGTCGTCGGCACTCGTCGATTGCTTCTCGTGCCGATATATAAGCGGGTCCTCGTGCTGCGCGCGTGGAATCGGGCAGCGGAGTGTCGACCTCGCCATGGGAGACTCCGATACGCCATGGTCCCGAACCGGATGTCCACACAGCGTGGATGAGGCTGGCGGGGTCGGTGGTGAGCGCCTGGACTTCGTCACCAGAGGTCCGCTCTGGGGGGAGGACCCATTGTGGGGTGCCGACCGTGTAACCCGTGGGGCTCACCAGCAACCCGGGGGAGGTCAGGGCAGTGAGGAGATGGGGGACCTCGTCGTTGTGGCGTCGACTGTCGACTTGGTCGGCAAGAATGACCCAGGCGAGCATGGAGCGCTCCTTCCCGTGGTGCTTTGGTCTGCCGTCGTTGGTTTAGAGAATAACCTAAATTGTGCGCCGGTAAAGGGTAGAGCCTTATGTGGCTGCCTCGGGGCGAGCGTGTGGTGGCTGTCGAACGGACTTGCCCTGTTGTTGTCCGACCGTGAGGATTCCAAGGCTAAATTGAGCCTTGGAGGGTTCAGCCTGGGATGTCCAGGGGGTGAAGTTCGAGGTCGAACCACAGGTGCCCTGCGGCTTCCATGTGCACTTCGCGGACCGTCGTAGGGGTCGACACGGTGGTGGTCACCTGGTCCAAGGAGTTGTTGATCACCAGCAGTCGGTCACTGTGCGGATAGACGGCGACTTCTGCACGCACGTCGCTGCTGGTCCACGTGGTGAAGGCGTCCTCACGGTGTCCGGCCCAGGCGAGGGCTCGGTGCAGCAACCGGGCATTCTGCGACGAGTATGGGAGTCCGGCCAGGTAAACGGCACGGCCGCAGCCGAACTGGTTGACTGCGAGGTCTACTTGCTCGTGGTGAGCTGCCAGGACAGTGGTGGTGGCGCTGGCGCAGAACACGTCGGGAGTGCCTTCTCCCACGTCCAAGCGGCTCGACAAATCGAGGGTGACGAAGTGATGATCGCTGGTGTGCATGGGGCGGTGCGTGCTCAGGCCCCACCCGAGTTCGCGGTCGACACCAAGGACATCGCTGAGCTGGTAGACCGCTCCGCGGGCGGGGTGGGCGGTGGGGTCACCGACGCCGACCAGACCGCCTCCGGCTGCGACAAATCTGCGCACTGCCGAGGTGACACGCTCGTCGGCCCATTCGGATCCACCACTGAACGCAGTGCCGGCGGCACCGACGTTGATCAGCACCTCAACTCCCTCGGGCACGCCGTTGCGGATGTCGTCGAAGCTGAGAAAGTCCACCTGTAGCGGCAGCCCACTGAGCGACTCAAGGACGCCGAGGTACGAGTAGGCCTGTCGGTAGTGCAGGGCATGGGCGACCATGTGGGTCTGCCAGCTGCGCAGCGCCCCCCAGCAGTTCACGATGGCAACCCGGGGGCCGGTAGCGATGGGTCGCTGACCGGCAGCAGCCGCATGGATAGCGCGGAACTCGTTGACGATCTCTTCCATGCGGTCTACGAATTCGGGGTGCTGGACGGCCAGGCTCAGGTATCCGCCGTAGCCGATCCGGTCCAGGGGAGAGCGCACGATGGCGCGACGTGCAGCTAGCCACGAGGCATTGGCCTCGGTCACCGGATCTCCACCTGGATAGAAGACGTCGGGGAAGAAGTATGGCAGTAGGCGTCCCTCCGTGTAGCGGACGCCGGGGATGTTGGAGATCATTCGGCAGGTAGCCCCACTGCCCACGGATCCGACTACCGCGTCTATTCCAGTGTGCGCGAAATGGGGCCCATAGGGTTCAGTGCCGATCCAGTTGTCGCCTAGGAACATCATGGCCTCGCGGCCGGCGGCATGGACCTGTTCCACCAGCTCGGCCATGCGGGATGTCACGAACTCGTGTTGGAAAGAGACCCAGTCCCGGAAGGACTTGCGGGGTACCCGGAAAGGCGAGTTGTACCAGCCCTCGTCGATGAAGTCCTCGGCCTGCAATGGGTAGCCGAAGCGTTTCTCAAAAGCTTCCATTGCAGGTACCGAGACGGAGGCGGAGTAGCCGAACCAGTCGACGAAGCGCTCGGTTCCATCGGAGCCGTAGACGAGGGTGAAGTGGTAGAAGAAGGTCGTGAAGCGTACTACGTCGACCTGGGGGTTATCGGCCAGCCACTGGTCCAAGGCGTGGCGTACGTGCTGCCAGGTCTGGGGATAGCGGATGTCGTAGGGCGATTCTTTGATCCGTTGTGGATCGTCGGCCCAACCGTTGGTGAGATAGTTATACATCTGGGTGGGGTCCCAGCGCTGCACAGCCAGGAAACCGACGGTGTAGACGTGTCCGGCCTGGGCCTGGTCCATCGTCACGCTCAAGTCGGCTGGGTCAACATGCCATGCGCCGGGGGCGATGACATCTCCGGTGGTGCGATCGATCACCTGCCACCACCGCTCGACATCGCAGTCGGTGTCGGGATACACCTGGTCAACGAACCAATTCGTCATCAGGTCGATCGATAGCTCACCGTCTGCTAGCGCTGGGGTCCGTTCGCTCATCAGGTAGATCCGGGTCAGCTCCCGGGGGTGGGTTTGGGCCCAGTCCTGGTCTCCGCGCCCTACGAAGTAGGTTTGGTAGATCTTCGTGGCGAGCTTATTAACGATCTCCGGTAGTTCGGTGCCGTCGCTGTTGCGCACAGCATCGGCTTGGAGTCGCTCGAGCAGCTCTGCGACCTGCGCATCCATGCCCTTCTCCACGGGCAGGGTCAACCGCCCGGCCCGGCTGGTGGTCTGAGACGTGCTGCTAGACATCGGGCTCCCTCAGCTTAAATGTTCATGTTCTGCCGAAAATATGACATGCGGCCGCGCGACTGTCAATGCTCTCCGGGCCGTCGGTCCCGGATTGGGTGCCTGGTGCTTGAGGAAGAGGAGGTGATGGCGTCAACATTGAGGAACTGATAAAGGGTTGACGAATACACTGTCCAGGGCCGTCAGGGCAGCCCCATGAGCGGAAGAGACCATGCCGAGTTGTGCACCGGCGAGCAGCGCACCCGCGCCTGGATCCAGTCGGCGGGCGGTCAGATCGGCCGCTATCGGCGGAATGAGGAAGTCAGTGAACCAGCTGAAGTAGCCGCCCAGGACGACCACACGGGGATTGAGCATGTCGATGACCACGCTGAGGCCCTCGGCCAGGCTGGTAGCCAGGTCATCGAGGGCATTGAGGACCTGCTGGTCCCCACGGGTTGCACGATCCTGAATTTGGGTGAGTAACCGGTCGATAGGTTGGGCGCCCAGTCGGTCCCCGGTATGCGCCAGGAACTCGGGTAGGCCGACGCGCGCCTCCCAACAGCCTGTGCGGCCACAGTGGCAGGGTAGGTTGCGGGGGTCGAGGTGCAGGTGCCCGACTTCTCCAGAAAATCCCGACCAGCCGCGCATCAGCTGGCCAGCCGCGATGATACCAGCGCCGACACCGATGTCCCCGGATAGGTAGACCAGGTCCCGCACGTCGGAGTCCTCATATCTGCGGTACTCGGCGACCGCTGCGAGTTTCGCATCGTTCTCCACCTGCAAGCTGATGTCGGCGTCCAGTCGCTGGAGCAGCTGAGAACGCAAAGGGACGTCGCGCCAACCGAGGTTCGAAGCCAGGTGGACGGTACCTGCGGGTTGCTTGATCACACCCGGGGCGGACACCATGACCTGGGCCACGTGCCGTCGTGCGCTATGGAGTTGTTCCAAGGTATCCCGCATGATCCCGGCAACTTCGTCGAGGACATCGGAGATGGGTAGCGAAGCCACGTCGAATGGCTGAGCCCGGTCGTATAGCACTGTCCCGCACAGGTCTACAACGCACACGGCGAGGTACTCGGCGTTGATCTCCAGCCCGACACCGCACACACGCGCACCTTCCAGCGTAAGCATGGTGCCGGGGCGCCCCACCGTGCCGTTGCGGTCCGGGCTTCCCTCGCGCACGAGCCCCCTCGCCGCCAGCTCGGCGGCCAGGCTGGTGATGCTGGCTTTGGATAGATGGGTCCGTCGGGATAACTCCGCGCGGGAGATCGGTCCTGATCGCAGGGCTCCAAGCAGGAGGGCAAGATTAATCGTCCTCATCGTGCCATGATCGATGCGTTCCGCACCCACTACTGCTGAATGCATGTCCCCCTCCCTCTGCCGTCCTATCTCGATAGGGTACCTGCCGGAGTGACTGACAAAACGCTTAGCTCGACTGGCGCTTCCTGTCGGACGTGGCACGTTGATAGATCGTTGAGGTGATGCCATCACTGCCACGCACAATCTTGCGGTCCGGAATGGTCTCAAAGCTTTCACCGATGGCGGCCGCGTCACCTCTCACCGGAGAGGGGGCAGCGTAAATGCCATAATCTCGGCAATCTCTGAGAACTCATGACATCGATAACATTTCGTGCCAAACTACTGATGACAGGGAGCACAGGGTCACAGCGGGGTGACCCCGAGCACTCGTTACGCCCTCTGTCCGCGCAAGAGGACTTCCCATGCAACTCACTAGACGAGCCCTTATGGTCGGCCTGGCTGCCTCCGCGGCTACTGTCCCCCTAGCCGCCTGCTCTCCGGGCTCGAGAACCACGGCGTCTACCTCGGGTGGTGCGGGGAAGGCCAGCGGGGTTATCAAGGTCGCCGCTTTCGAGAATGCTTACGGCGCAGCCATCTACAAGCAGGTCGCCGAAGCCTTCGAGAAGGCCACTGGTGCCAAAGTCGAGCTCACCGTCAGTAAGACCATCGATCAGGAGTTGACGCCGCAGGTGGCGGCAGGCAATTTCCCGGATGTCGTGTTTATGGGGGTGGGTGGCAAAACTGGTTTCACTGACAAATTTGTGCAGAACAAGTCGCTGGAACCACTCAACGACATTCTCAAGATCACTAACAAAGGCGAGACCACGACTGTCGGCGACAAACTCCTGCCGGGTATGGTAGGAAATCTCACCACCAATCCCTATGATGACGACCGGCTGATGCTGGCGCCGACGTTCATGGCCCCGGCTGGACTGGTTTACAACAAGACCCTCTTCAAAAAGAATGGTTGGACGTTACCGGCTACCTGGGACGAGTTCTTCGCTCTGGGTGACGAATTTAAGGCGAAGGGTGTATCGCTGTTCACTTACCCGACGGCCGGATATTTTGACACCTTCTTCTTTGCGCTGCTGTCGAGCATCGGCGGTGATGATTACTTCAAGAAGGTGATGAGCTACGAGAAGAACATCTGGACAGGCAGTGAGGCCACCCAAGCGCTCAACCTCGTCGGCAAGCTCCTGACGCAGTACACCCTGCCGCAGATGGTCGGTTACGCGAACAACCAGGATTACACCAAGAACCAGGCAGCCCTCATGGCGGACAAGGCTCTCTTCTGCCCTGACGGTTCCTGGGTGGCGGGGGAGATGAAAGACGCTCCGCGCAGCGCCGGCTTCGCGTGGGGGCTCACGACAGTGCCGGCCATGAAGAAGGAAGACCGGCACCTCACCAGCTTCATCGAGAGCGTGTGGATCCCCAGTGGCGCGAAGAATAAGGCCTCGGCGAAAACCTTCATCGCCTGGCTCTACTCCGACAAGGCCACTGGCTTATTCGCCAAGGCTGGTGCAGCAATGCCTACCAAGACCGGAACAAAGGGCCTGCCGGCCGAAGTGGCACCCTTCTATACCGTCTACGACGAGCCAGGCCTCAAGTCGACTATCGGTGGATTCAAGTCCGCCAAGGCCGTACCCGGCATCGACATGAAAACCGCGCTGCTCGACTCGGTGGACTCCGTGGCTAGCGGAAAACTGTCGGTCAAGGACTGGCAGGCCAAAGTCAACGAGGCCAGCAACAAGCTGGGCGGTCACTGACCCCTGATCCCTCTGTGCTGATCATGGATGAATCGAGACTGTCTTGACCCTTCCCATAGCAACTTTTCCAGCCGGCCGCCGGGCCCGCCGCCGCACGCCTATGGGTGGTGGTGGCCCCTTTGCTGCATTGTGCATTCTGCCGGCGCTGGTCCTTTATGTACTTTTCCTCGTCTATCCGACGCTCAACGTATTCCGTATGTCGTTGTTCGACTGGAATGGGCTGGGAAATGCCCCTAGCTTCATCGGGCTAGACAACTTCGCCGCCCTCATCCACGATCCCGCTTTCGTCCGGGCGTTTGAGAACACATTGTTTATCCTCGTCGTAGTGACGATTGTGACCATTTGCAGTTCCATCTTTATCGCGGCGGTCCTCACTCGGGAGACCTTGGTGGGAGCTGGCTGGTACCGGTTTGTGCTTTACCTGCCGTCGGTGCTGTCCATCGTCGTCGTGGCAGCCATCTTCTCGGCAGTTTTCGATCAAAACAACGGACTGGTGAACGGCCTCCTGCAAGCGCTGGGACTGGGACACGGGCCAGTCTGGCTCGGCGATCAGAACGTGGTTATGTACTCCGTTGCCATCGCCATGGTCTGGCAATCGCTCGGCTACTACGTGGTGCTCTACATGGCCGGCATGTCGTCGGTGCCAGTCGAGATCTACGAATCGGCCTCGCTGGATGGTGCCGGGCGGATGACTCAGTTGGGATCGATCACCATTCCCCTAATTTGGAGCAACATCCGTACCACCCTCACCTTCTTCGTGCTGAGTTCGGTGAATCTCGCCTTCGTGCTGGTTAAGGCTCTGACTGATGGTGGGCCTAATGGTAGCTCGGAGGTGCTGCTCAATTACATGTATAAGCAGGCGTTCACTAACTCAGCTTATGGTTACGGTATGGCGATTGGCGTGGTGACCTTCCTGTTCTCGTTCCTCGTCGCGATGCTGATCAGCCACGTGACTCGCAGAGAAGTTCTTCAGTACTAATGAGCGCCGTCCCGACCCCCTCGCGTGCCGACCGGCGCTACCGACTGGCCGCCCACGCCCTTCTAGTGATCATCAGCATTCTCATCATCGTCCCGGTGGCCTGGGTCGTCATGGCCGCCTTCAAGACGAAGCCCGAATTCTTCGGCAGTCCGTGGCGGCTGCCCGACGGACTGCACTGGCAGAACTTCGTCGACGCCTTCGTCACCGCCAAGATGGGCATCTACTTCACGGATTCACTATTCGTGACCGTGCTTGGTCTGGTCTTCTCACTGAGCGTCGCAATCCCTGCAGCCTATGCCATCGCTCGTGTCCCCTTCCGAGGACGGGCGCTGGTAGAGGGCTTCCTCATGGCCGGCCTGTTCATCAACGTCAACTACATCGTCGTCCCGATCTTCCTCATGTTGTTGGGCTGGGATCAGGCGCTGGCATCCTGGCTACCGAACGGTTTCTTCATCGACAACCTCGCGGTGCTGGCTCTGGTCTACGCTGCCACCAGCCTGCCGTTCACTGTTTACCTGCTAGTCTCGTTTTTCCGCACCATCCCTGCGATCTACGAGGAGGCCGCAGCACTGGATGGGTCGAGCAGACTGCGCACAATGCTGTCGATCATGGTGCCGATAGCACGCCCAGCCATCTCCACGGTGATCCTGTTCAACTTCCTGAGCTTCTGGAACGACTTCATCATCTCTCTCACCCTCATCCCCGGAGAGCATAAGACCTTGCAAGTGGGTCTGCTGAACCTGTTCCAGGCTCAGCGGGCGGCCGCCGACTATGGTCGCCTCTACGCCGGCATGGTCATCGTGATGGTTCCAGTGCTTTTGCTCTATGCCACCATCCAAAAGCGGCTAGTCACTGGCATCGGTGGCGGCGGACTCAAGTGAGAGGAATTGGTAATCCGTGTCTGACAAGATGTCTCAAGTGTTCGGGTGGCTGGCGTTTGCGCTGGTACTGGGCGCATGCGTCGTCGTCATGGTGGCGATGCGCACTACGGGATGGGTCCAGGCAGGAATCATGGCTCTTGCCCTGGGCGTCGTCATCGCCGTGCTCGGTGTCTACAACCGCCGGTACGTGTGACATGTCTGCGAGCGGCTTCTCCCCGCCTCTGACCGGTCGGGCGCCGACAATGGCTGACGTGGCCAAGAGGGCTGACGTGTCGCCCCAGACGGTGTCGCGGGTGGTCCGAGGCCAAACGAACGTATCCGAGGTAACCCGCCTCAAGGTGGAATTGGCGATCGACGAACTGGGCTACCGGCGCACTGGCATCGCTCGAGCGCTGGTGACCGGGCACACGATGACGCTAGGAGTCCTGACCCAGAGCTCGGTCGCCTACTCCCGTGCTGCCTACGTGGCCGCTATGACGTCGGCCGCCCGCCGTCACGGATATTACGTGGCTGCAGCATCGGTTACCTCGACTGTCTCCGAAGCGGTGTGTCAGAGCATCGAACACCTGCGTCAGCAGGGAGTCGACGGTATCGTCGTGGCAGTCCCGGTCTATGACGTCGAAGCTCTCGCGCAAGCGGCAAGGGGACTACCTGCTGTCGTATTTGGTGGCTCGTCGAGCGAGGCGGTGCCGGATGGCTTCTCGGACGGCACTGGGCACCACGCGGTGTGCATCGACCAGGAGCGGATAGGCGTACTGGCCACGGAGCACCTGCTGGAACTTGGGCACGACACCGTATGGCATGTTGCCGGACCCAGCACTTGGGCCGACGCGTCGGGCCGTCAGGCGGGCTGGGCGGCGACGCTGGCCAAACACGGGCGTCCCGAGCCGCCGGTGCTCATCGGTGACTGGAGTGCCGAGTCCTGCTGGAGGCTCGGGACCCTGCTGGCTCGGATGGAGGAGGTAACGGCTATCTTCGCGGCGAGCGACGACATGGCTTTCGGGATTCTGCGCGCTCTGGTTGACCGAGGCCGACGTGTACCCGAAGATGTGTCGGTGGTCGGCGCCGACGATGTGCCGCTGGCTGCCTTCGCTCCGGTTGCACTGACCACGGTGCGCCAGTCCTTCCAGGATCTCGGAACCGCCGCTATCGATCTGCTTGTCGACATGGTCGAACGACCCGACCGAGAGCACCACGGCGTGCTGATGGAGCCGGAACTGGTGCTGAGATCATCGACTGCGCCGCGTCATGCTGGCTGAGTCATGGCGCCTGCACTACCGCTCACCTGCAGCGAAGTGGGAGGCTTACGGGCTGCCGATCGGCAACGGCCGTCTCGGGGCCGTCCTACGGGGGGACATCGCACGTGACGTGGTGCAGTTCAACGAGAACAGTTTGTGGGCGGGGTCCAACAACTACGATAACGGCCTGTGCGGTGTCGCTGACGACGTTTTCGACACTTCGATGCACGGTTTCGGGCGTTACCTCGACTTCGGTCGAGTGACGATCAGCTTCGCCGATCTCGATGAGTCGACCGTTAGTGGCTACGAGCGCGCACTGGACCTGCGCCATGCCGTGGCATATGCCTGTTTCGATGCTGGTGGCGTGCGGCACCAGCGTTCGGCCTTCGCGAGTCGTGAGGCAGACGTCATCGTTTTGCGGTATTCGGCATCGGCACCTTTCGGGTGCACGGTGAGACTCGAATCGGCGCAGGGGGTGCCTTCGCGCGTAGCTGGCGACACATCCGTTGTCTTCGATGGCGTACTGGGCAACGGGCTGCGCTACTGCGCGAGCTTGGTCCTCCTGGAGTGCGATGGCCGGTCGATAGCCTATGGCGATCGAATCGTCGTCGAGGCGCGACGACATTGGCGCTCGTCCTTGACGCCGGTACCGACTACGCGTTGAGTGCCGTAGCCGGGTGGCGTGGCGTTAACCCACGGCCGGTCGTCGACGAACGAATCTGCTCGGCCACGGCCCTGGGATGGGAGCGGCTGCACGACGCTCATGTCACTAAGTTCTCAGCGGTGATGGACCGGTGTCGCCTGCGCTGGGGTCGTCCCGTCCCAGAACTCGACGCGCAGCCCACTGACGTACGGCTGCGGCGCTATCGTGACGGGGCCGCCGACGTGGGCTTGGAGCAGCTCGCTGTCGTGCTGGGTCGCTACCTGCTCGTGTCCTCGTCGCGGGCGGAGGGGTTGCCGGCCAATCTGCAAGGCCTGTGGAATGACAGCAACGATCCTGCGTGGGGCAGTGACTACCACACGAACATCAATGTTCAGATGAACTACTGGGGCGCGGAGGTAACCGGCCTGGGCGAAGAGCACATGGCCTTGCTGAACTTCGTGGGGGAGGTGGCTGTCCCTAGCCGTTCCGCTACCCGGGCGATGTGTGGCCCCGATGTCCCCGGCTGGACGGCGCGCACGTCCCAGAGCCCGCTGGGGGGCAATGGGTGGCAACCTAATACCGTGGCGAGCGCCTGGTACGCCCACCACGTCTACGAGCACTGGGCCTTTACTCGCGATGACGAGTGGCTACGCACTCGGGGTCTGCCGATGCTAGCTGAGATCTGTCGTTTCTGGGAGCACCAGTTAGTGGAACGTGACGACGGGATGATCGTCACGCCGGCAGGATGGTCGCCCGAGCACGGCCCACGCGAGGACGGGGTAGCCTACGACCAGCAGATCGTATGGGATCTGTTCACCAACCTGCTGGAGTGTTCGCGGGCCTTGGGCGTCGAGGACGACCTCTACTATCGGGTGGAGCGCCTGCGAGACCGGCTGGCGCCCAACCAGGTGGGCTGCTGGGGCCAACTGCAGGAGTGGCACGACGACCGGGATGATCCCACCGAGCTGCATCGCCACACCTCGCATCTCTTCGCCGTCTATCCCGGGCGCCAGATAACCACAGACACACCCGAGCTGCAGGCGGCTGCGCTGGTGTCCCTGAAGGCGCGCTGTGGGGAACCTCCGCCGGTGGCGGGTGCACCTACCGTGGCACCATTTCGCGCTGAGATGGTAGTAGGCGACAGCCGACGCTCATGGACGTGGCCCTGGCGTGCCGCGCTCTTTGCCCGCCTCGGGGACGGATACCGGGCCGGTGAGATGGTGCGCGGGTTGCTGACCTACAACATGCTGCCGAACCTGTGGACCACCCATCCGCCTTTCCAAGTGGACGGCAACCTAGGGCTGGTAGGGGCCGTCGCGGAGATGCTGTTGCAGAGCCACGACGGTCGGATTCGCTTGCTTCCCGCTCTGCCACCGGCATGGGAGGCGGAGGGCGAGGCGATCGGTCTGCGGGCTCGCGGCGGCTATCGCGTCTCAATGCAGTGGTGCGACGGCCAGGTTATCTGGTTCGAGATCGTGGCAGACCGCGGCCATGCCGAAGACGTCATCGTCGTGGTCAACGGGCGCGAACACCGGATCCGCCCTGATAAACGCTGATAGAGGTGTCTATAACTGTGCGGTCGCAGCGACGGAACTATCCATCAATGGCCTATGCAGCAGGGTATGTCACGCGGGAGTGAGGCTCCCATCAGTGACCATCAGATCGAGGCCGCCACTCATGCGCTCCACCTTATCGGTACTCCGTAAGCCGACGACGAGTGGCTCCTCCACCCAGCGGGTTATCTGACCGAGGCCCCGTCTCTCCGGCGCTGTGGCAATCCTGCCGGGGAGGACGCCAGCTGCCACGACGAATGGCAGTCGTCACAGTGACGCACATGATTGCCACAGTGGACCGCAGTGTTGTCGGCGCCATCCATGGAAGGATGGGTACCACCCGACACAGATCAGGAGTCGTCATGTCCAAAAAGAAGAAGGTCGGCATCCTCACCGCAGGCGGTGATTGCCCCGGGCTCAACGCCGCTATCCGCGGATTTGGCAAGGCTGCCATCCGCCAGCACGACATGGAGCTCATCGGTATTCAGGACGGCTTTCTTGGATTGGCAGGGAACCGCACCATCTCCCTTGACCCGCGTGCCCTCTCAGGCATCTTGACGGTCGGCGGGACCATCCTGGGAACTAGCCGTGACAAGGTCAATCACATGATTATCGACGGCGAGGAACGGGATATGGTCCCCACCATCGTCGAGAATTACGAGAAGCTGGGACTTGACGCTTTGGTGACTTTGGGTGGCGGTGGCACCGCCAAGAACGCGTACAAGCTCGCTAAGGCCGGGCTGAACGTCCTGCATCTGCCCAAGACGATTGACAACGACATCGTCGGAACCGACGACTCCTTCGGGTTCTCGACAGCACTGGAGATTGCCACGGAGGCCATCGACCGGCTGCACTCCACCGCCCATTCCCACCACCGCATCATCCTCGCTGAGATCATGGGCCACCGTGCCGGCTGGCTGGCCCTCGGCTCGGGCATCGCTGGTGGCGCTGACGTCATCCTGCTGCCCGAGGTGCCCTACAAGCTGGACTCCATCGTCCAGGCGGTGGAAAACCGGCAAAAGCAGGGGTTGAATTTCTCGGTCATCGCGGTGGCTGAGGGAGCTCGCGATGAGGCTGATTCGGCCGCGATGGCTGGAGCTCAGGCCCTCGTTGACGCTTCCAAGACCTCCGAGACAAAGGCGGCTGCCAAGAAGGCCAAGAAGGACCTTGAGCATTCCATGCGTGACAACACCCTCAAATTGGCTACTCAGCTTGAGGAGGCCACCGGGCTGGAATCGCGAGTCTCGATCCTCGGCTATGTGCAGCGCGGTGGTATCCCGTGCGCCCACGACCGTCTGCTCGCGACCCGGCTGGGAACCGTGGGTGCCAAGCTCGTTGACGACGGCGAGTTCGGCATCATGGTCGCCGCTCAGGGCGGAGACGCCACGACCGTTCCGTTGAAAGACGTCGCTGGCAAGGTTAAATACGTACCTGCCGACCACCCATGGGTTAAGGCGGCCCGACAGGTCGGAACCGGTCTAGGCGACTGAGGTTCTGTCCCCTGGCCCCCTCAAGGGCATCCGTCACTCAGGTGTGCACCACACACCGGACTCCGGGGTTAGCGTCGATGGTCGCGGCCTGCCCCGTCACACCCTCGACGACTCCGCAGTGTAGGGAACACACCACCTGGGGGTGATCGCGGGCCAGGTCGAGAAAGGGACAGTGGCGCAGCACGATGCCGCCCTCTTCTGCGGCCGGGGAGAAGCCCATGTCATCGAGCACTGCGATGAGGTCGCCGCGGCGATGCCGACCCCAACGCTGACCAATGCGCATGGCCATAGCTGTCGGGTTGTTACTGATGGCGACCTCGTCGACGAGCATCTGAGCTAGCAACCGATAGGCCCGCGGCCCTTCATCGCTGACGAGGGTAAAGACGGTGTGCGGGCGCCCCCGGGTCGCCCGATGTCGACGTGTTGCCTCCACTCGTCTCTGCTCGACGAGACGGTCGAGGTGAAATCGCGCCGTCGAGGGATGAATCCCCAGGTCGGAGGCCAGTTCGGCGCTCGTCGCTGAACCGCCACGTCGTCTCAGGGCGTCGGCGACCTCGTCGATACGCTTCTGTGACCCCGGATCAACCAGGCTCGCGGTGTCATCGTGCCGAGTGCTCATGTCGTCACCTCAATGAATCCTTTAGCGCCACGCTCCATCTCCACGAAGGAATGGTTAACAAAGGTGTAGCGTCCTGGCTCCTCAAAGACCATCTCGACAAAACCGCCCTGGGCGCTGGCCAGGTCGAGGGCTTGGCAGCCGCCACCTTCCGGATTGCCACGTTTAAGGGTGTAGGCGCCCTCCTTAAAAACAGTGTCGAACTGGGTTCCGACGACGTGGAAGGAACACCCCCGGCTTGGACCAGCCGCGAGCACCCAGATGCGCACTCGCTCACCGACCCGGGCTTTGAGGGGCTCAAAGACGTACTGGTTGGCGTGACCGTTGAACATCGTCAGATCAGGGGTCTCGTTGGCAATCTTGGCAGTATTAACTTCCGCCTCATTGTGCTCACTGAGGTAAGTCTCCGACTGCACCAGGTAAAACTCCCGATCAGCCCGAGGCAGGTCGTGGGGCGGCACGATGACGGCACCGAACATGCCTGCTGCAATATGGGCCGACATTGGGGCGGTGGAGCAATGGTAGAGCCAGATCCCGGCGCGATGCAGGGTGAAGTTGTAGTCCAACTCCTGCCCCGGAGCGATGGTGCGCATGACCTTGGTGGGGGAGACAGTACCGGCGTGAAAGTCCAAAGAGTGACCCATAGTGCCCCTGTTGACCAGATGGACCCTCATCTCGTCGCCGATGCGCGCGTGGATAACCGGAGCCATGTAATGGCCGTTGTAGGTCATCGCGTCGATGGTGGTTTCGGGGGCGATCTCCTGCACCGACTCCTGGGCGATGAGCGTCATCCGGTGAACACGTCCGGTCATCAGTGGTGGTAGTACTGCATCTCGGGTCCTGAAATCCTTGCCTGGGGCCTTGGTCAAGTCGATCCTGCGACGGGGATCGGCGGAATCGACGTGGTCGTCCCGGTCGTGTACACCGGACATGCCGGCGACCTGTACGTCGAGTACCATTCCCATCGATTTGTGTCCGACGATGGTGCACCACCCCTCGGTTGGCCCGGTGATGACCCCGACTTTGACGGTGGCGTGGTCTCCGGGGGCGAGGCGTGGTGAGTGAGCCCCGTTGGCGAATTGAAGGTCGTGGACCTGGTTGGGGTCTTTGTTGGTGATCTCGACGACGAGCTGGTCACCAGCCGGAACGGTGATGGTGCTGGGGTGGTATTTCATCCCCTTGGCAGTGATGTTGACTGTCGTGGTGTGACCGGTGGGGGCGACGTGCCCGACGACCGCTGCCGAACCGTTGGTGTCGTCGGTGGGTGTGGTCTGGTCGAGATGGTGACCGACCGCGGCCGCCGTCAGGGCAGTGGCCAGACCGGCGAAAGCCCCGACGAAGGAGCGGCGATTTGGGGGAGCGGTGGGCGCAGGCTCGGCGGGTTTGCTGGTGGCAGAGCGATCTAGGGAGGCGACGGGCGCAGCCTGGGCCGGTCCATTGTCGGGATCGGGGGCTTCGCCTATCTCCGAAGCAGCCTTTCGAGCCGCCATCTGGCATCCCTTCTCTTTGAGCATGGGCACTCCGGTGCGCACCATCGCCGCAGTCGCCGGCAGGAAGGTGGCCAATCCGACGACGGTCAGCACCATGCCGATGCGACGGGTCCAAGTGCCCATCGCGAGCACCCACAGCAACAGGCCGGCGTTGGTGATCGTGGCGCGCAGTGCTCCGTAGGCGTGCATCTTGGCGTTGGTGGCTCGGACGATCTTCGGCCCGCCGCCCATGACCATCGGCATGAGGTAGCTCATCGCGCCGATGAGGAGTTGGAGCAGGAATCCGACGATGACGGGTACCGACAGGGTGAAGATGTCGTCAGCGAGCAGCCTGGTGCCGTTGGAGGCTAACTTCCATGCCAGCCAGACGAGCCACACCAGCATCCAGCAGATAGCGGCCCCCATGGTGAACCCGGGGAAGTCGCGCGGCGGTCTGTGGACAGAGCAGGCCACCAGGTCGCCCAGCACGATACAGATTCCGACGATGTGGGCCGTCACGCCGAGGGCAGCCAGCCACCACAACCCGCACAGGGCGCCGGTGGTTGTCGCCGCCACCGCAACGAACATGACGCACAGGGAGATTTTCCCGTGGCGATCTTGGGCGGGCTGCATCTTGGTGCGCAGCACCGTCGGCCACAAAGTGATGAGGGTGCCGACGACGGTCAGACCGACGAAGCCGAGCAGGTTGAGCGCCTGGTGGGCCACCAATAGACGAGTTCGCCACGGCTCGGTGGGGGAGAAGGCCATGATCGCGCCGAGGGTCGCCCCCAGTGGCAGTAGACATGCGGCCGCGCAGTAAAACCACACCGTCGAGTCGAACCGCCCCGGCAGAGCGTGGCGGACTTGGTGGCCTAGAGCGAAGGCGTACCAGGTCAGCGTCGATCCTATGACGGCGGCGCCGGTGACGGTTATCCATGGCCAGGTCACCACCATGCCGATACAGGTGATGACGATGCCGACTGCGAGCAGTCTGATACGTAATACCTGACGACTACGGTCAGTGTCGGTGAGGTTGTTGTGCAGGATCGCCTCGGTGAAGTATTGGCCCCACACCATGATCGAGGTAGTCGCTACGCCGAGTGTGACCATGTGCACCAGCAGCCAGCGTGACTGCGGAATCCACGGGTTCGCAACCGCCACGATGAGCAGGGCTACCAGCCACCCTGATACCGGACGTGACGCTTTACGGTGCCAACTGCGCTTATTCGTGTCGGGTTTGCGACCGACGGGCGCGGATGTGATCTCAGGCATGGTCCTCTCCTGACCGGGAGCGTGGAGTAGATTTCAGGTGCGTTCTGGCCCTGGTGCGGGGCTGGATATGGGTGGCGATGACAGCTACCAGGGTCAATAGGCTGAGTACGTTGACGGTCCCGCCCGCCTGCACCGCGGCGGAACGGTCCAAACCGTCGCCGATACCGATGCGCACCAGCAGGGAGGCCTCCAACAGGAAGGCTGGGAGCCAGAACCACGTCGTCCATTCCAGCCGGACCTGCAACACGGCGGGCAGGATGATGGGGGCGTGGCCGAGGATCATCCCCATGGTGAATCCGAGGAAGAGCGAGTGGACGACGGCGTCATACCCATTTCGGGAAGTGGGTGGTCTTTGAATCGTGCAGACGATACCGGCTGTTGCGAGCCACAGGTAGCCGATCATGAGCAGGGTGCCAATGTAAGCGGCCTGGCCGCCGCGTCTCAGGCCGCCACGGGCAACGTCATGGCGGCATAACCACACCGCCAGTCCGATGAGTACCACACCGAGTACTCGCCATCCGATCGCCGGGCTGACCACCGAGACGAGTAGGGCTGCTACCACCGCCAGGCACAAAGCTGACAAGGCGCGATTACGCGCCATCGTCAGTCGTGACAACTCCAGCCTCTCCCCACAGATCGTCAGGATCATGTAACAGGCCAGCCATCCGACGATCTGGGAGACGTGTGCCCCGGTTGTCAGGAGGGCAGCGGCCCCGGCGGCGCAGAAGGCTCCAGCGCCCTGGATGACGACGGCGTCGTCGTGACTGCGCCGCCATAGGGGGACGTAGATGGTCAGCAGCCCCAATTGGGCAAGAGTGAGCAGAGCAAGCCCGGCGCGGGCGGAGTCGAAGGGCAGAGGCGCCAGCAGGACGATGACGCCAAACCCGGACATGGCCGGGACGAGGTAGGCGAGGCGATGGCCGAGGGCCACCGCACGTTCCAGACAGATGACGGTCCCAACGAACCCGAGCACCATGAGGGGTCCATGCCACTTGGATAGTCGCGTCGACATCACCGGTGACCACACTCCGAGTAGTAGCAGGGCGCCGTCGAGGCCGGCAAGTAGAGAGATACCGGCTCCGACCATGAGCCAGGCGCGGTGCGATCCGGCGGAGGAAGTAGGCACAGGAGAATCCTTTTTCGGCTATCGTATCCTCAAAATACTATGTGCGCCGAGGCCCTTTCTACCTATTCCACCTGGGATGGCAGGAGTAAGTAGGGTCCTTGGTTGATGTGGTTCAGAGTGTGCAGGCATGGGTTGATCTTGCCCGTCAGGGGTCAGGTTGTCCATCATGTAGAGGCGTGCTAGTATCCTTAGATACGTGGTGTCCATAAGGAGGTGGGCTTATCGCCATTCATTCCGTGCCAATCTTGTAGTTTACGGTTGTGCTATATTCGGAATGATGGCTATCTTCTGGTATCTATGGAGCGCCATTTATTGGCTTACATGAAACCTCTGTTTCTTCGCCTTTAATGACCCTATTGTTACGTATTTGGTCAAAGACGGGTGTGCGAGTTTAGATGACAAAACAACATATATTGGTTAGGAGTAAAGTTGACTGAGATCCGGATCGAAGAAGATCTTCTTGGGAAACGGGAAATCTCGAATGAGCACTACTATGGAATTCATACTTTGCGGGCTTTAGAGAACTTCCAAATATCACGCGGATGTATGAATGACGAGCCTGACTTCATTCGTGGAATGGTTCAGGTAAAGAAGGCAACAGCTCTGACGAATAAGCAGTTGAAGGTTCTCCCGAGTGATGTCGCTGACGCCATTGTCGCTGCATGCGATGCGATCTTGGATGATGGGCGCTGTATGGACCAATTCCCGACTGATTCCTTCCAAGGAGGAGCGGGAACCTCGATCAACATGAACACCAATGAGGTTGTCGCCAATTTGGCCCTCGAAATGTTGGGATACCCGAAAGGCACCTATGACGTCATCCACCCCAACGATGATGTCAATAAGTCCCAGTCGACTAACGACGCTTACCCCACCGGGTTCCGGCTCGGGGTGTACGCTTTGCTAGAGGGGCTGAAGCGAGCCGTCGCCGACCTCGCAGACAGTTTCGATGCCAAGGCCGAGGAATTTGCCGATGTACTGAAGATGGGGCGTACCCAATTGCAGGATGCCGTCCCCATGACTTTGGGTGAGGAGTTTGACGGGTATGCACACAACATCCGTGCTGAACTGGACCGGCTTGATATTGGAAGCGATCTTCTCGTAGAGGTCAACCTGGGCGGCACCGCCATCGGAACTCGGATCAACACCCCAGACGGATATGCTGAACTTGCTGCTGAGAAACTGGCCGAGGTGACCGGATACCCGATTCGTCCCTCCACCAACCTCATGGAATCGTCTTACGACAACGGCGCCTACATTGCTGTCCATTCTATTATCAAACGCCTAGCAGCGAAGATCTCCAAGATCTGCAACGATTTACGATTGCTTTCATCTGGACCGAGGGCTGGGCTCAAGGAAATCAACCTTCCAGAGATGCAGGCGGGATCGTCCATCATGCCGGCGAAGGTGAATCCGGTCATTCCCGAGGTCGTCAATCAGATCTGCTTCAAAGTATTTGGAAACGATGTCACCGTCTGTTTCGCTGCCGAGGCCGGTCAGCTAGAACTTAATGTGATGGAACCGGCGCTGTCGCAAGCAATGTTCGAGTCCATCCACCTGCTGACCAATGCCTGCGACACGTTGCGTGGCAAGTGCATTGACGGGATCACCGCAAATGTGGAGCGGTGCCGGGAGTATGTCACCAATTCCATCGGTATCGTGACCTACTTGAATGATGTGATTGGACACCATCAGGGTGATCTCATTGGCGAGGAAGCTGCCCGTACCGGAAAGTCAGTTCGTGAGGTCGTCCTCGAACACGACCTCATCCCGGAGGAAAGGCTGGACGAGATCATGTCGACCCAGAACTTCCTGCACCCCCGGTATTCCGGACGTACCTACGAGCCGAGTGACCGCGGTCTCCCGGAGGATCCCAGGACATTCGTGTCCGAGCGTTGCTGACACGCGATGATGCTCTTCATTCAACTGGCCGTCGTCCTACTATTCATCTTCCTGGGGGCACGCAAGGGAGGACTTGGCATCGCCTATGCAGGGGGTGCCGGCGTCATCGTCCTGGGATTACTCGGCTGCAAGGTCGACCCAGGTACTGGTATTCCGTGGGACGTCATTGGGGTCATCATCTCAGTGATTTCTTGCGTGGCGGCGATGGAAGTAGCCGGCGGCCTAGAACTGCTGGTGATGCTCAGCGAACGGATATTGCGGCACAACCCGAAGAGAATCACCTTCCTGGCGCCCACCGTGACGTTCTTCATGACCGTGTTGTGTGGTACCGGACATGTCGCATTCGCCACTCTTCCCGTCATTGCGGAAGTGGCGAAGGAACAGAAGGTGAGACCCTCACGCCCACTATCCATCGCGGCGGTGGCCTCGCAGATCGGCATATGTGCCTCTCCGATTTCGGCGGCGATGGTGGCGATGGCGGCCATTGTTGGCCCCTTGGGGGTTTCGTACCCGAAACTGGTCCTGGTCTCGATCGCTGGGGGTTACGTTGGCTCGATGATTGGTGCGGTTGTTTCCTCAAAACTCGGATGCGAGTTGGAACTCGACCCGGTCTATCTACAGCGACTGGAAAAGGACCAAATCTCGCATCGGGAGGCGGACAACTACAACATCAAGCCCTACGCAAGGCGTTCGCTGATAATCTTCGTGGTATCCCTGGTCGTGGTGATGGCTTATGCCGCTGCCATCACCGCCGTGGACAAGCCCCCGCTGCCGCGAGGCGCCGCCATCATGACGTTTATGATGACTGCCGCCCTCGTCATAGCCACCCTGTGTAAAGTCCCGCTTAACGAGATCACTTCCCAGGCAACGTATAAAAGTGGCACCTCTGCTGCCATCTGCGTGATGGGGGTCGCTTGGCTAGGCAACACCTTCGTGAGTTCAAACATCGACACCATCAAAGCTGCCGGATCGGGAGTCATCCACTCGGCACCGTGGCTGTTGTTCGTGGTGCTATTCCTGGCTGCATCGTTGCTCTACTCGCAGGCCGCAACCACGGTTACGTTCATGCCGGTTGCTGCGGCTCTTGGGCTTCCAGCGTCGGTCCTGGTCGGATGTTTCGCGGCGGCCTCGGCGCTGTTCCTGCTACCCACGTATCCCACCGTGGTGGCTGCGGTCGAGATGGACGATACCGGGACAACGAGGATCGGAAAATACATCTTCAACCATTCGTTCTTGATCCCCGGCATCGTCTCGATATCGGTTGCCTGTTTGGCTTCCTACGGGGTGATGCTCGTAGTCGGATGAATGCCGCCATTCGCACAATCCGTTGAAGTACCCAGTGTGAAAGCGCGTGGGTGGGGCTCAGCCTTGGAAAAGGCTCAGCCCCACCCACGCATTTGGGGGCTCAGATAACGTTCACCGGGTGGTCGGGGTGCTTGTCCAACCACCCTTTGATGAAGGTGCAGTCCGGACGCACCGACAAGTTCTGGCAAGCAATGTCGTCGAGGGCGAAGCGCGCCAGAGCGCTGCCGACACCTTTGCCACTGAAGGCTTCGAATGTTTCGGTATGGAGCATGACGATGACATCCCCCTCGCGTCGGAATTCGGCGAACCCGGCGAGTTCACCGCCGATATAAGCTTCGTAGCGTGACTGCTGGTCGTTTTTGGTGACGGTGGTTTCACTCATACACCCCATTGTCGGGTCATCGTCCCTGGGTTCTGCCTTTCTTGTACAGAATTTCTCCCGTGGCGTTATGAGCTTGGAGATGACCTTGTTGGGGGGCAATCTGGAAGAGAGCACTCAACTCATAAAGAGGAGTCGTCATGCCTATTGATCCCAGCAAGCCGTCAACGAACACCAACGGGTCGCCAGCGCCTAGCGACGAATACTCCCTGACCGTCGGCGCTGACGGCCCGGTAGTGCTCCACGACGCACATCTCATCGACACCCTGGCCCATTTCAACCGGGAAAACATCCCCGAACGCAAGCCTCACGCCAAGGGATCGGGGGCCTTCGGACATCTCGAGGTTACCGCTGACGTCTCGGAGTACACCAAGGCATCCTTCCTGCAGAAGGGGCGCGAAACCCCCATGCTGGCCCGATTCTCCACAGTCGCCGGTGAGCTCGGCAGCCCTGACACCTGGCGTGATGTGCGTGGATTCTCGTTGAAGTTCTACACCGACGAGGGCAACTTCGACATGGTCGGCAACAACACCCCGGTGTTCTTCATGCGTGACCCGATGAAGTTCCCGCATTTCATCCGCTCCCAGAAACGGTTACCGAATTCCGGACTGCGCAGTCCGAATATGATGTATGACTATTGGAGCCTGTCCCCCGAATCGGCCCATCAAGTGGCTTACCTCATGGGACCGCGCGGCATTCCGCTCAGCTATCGCACTATGAACGGCTACTCCTCGCACACCTACTCATGGGTTAACGCCGAAGGGAAGATCACCTGGGTGAAATACCACTTCATCAGTGACCAGGGTGTTCACAACATGACTGCTGACCGGGCCAAAGCGATCGTCGGTGATCACCCAGACATCCACCGCGAGGACCTCTTCAACCACATTGCCGACGGCGACTATCCGTCCTGGACCGTCAAGGTGCAGCTCATGCCCTATGACGAAGCCAAGGATTACCGGTTCAACCCGTTCGACATCACCAAGGTGTGGCCGCATAAGGATTACCCGCTGCACACCATCGGCAAGTTCACTCTGGACCGCAACCCGGAGAACTTCTTCGCCCAGATCGAGCAAGCGGCCTTCTCCCCGTCGAACACCGTTGAGGGCACTGGGTTGTCCCCAGACCGGATGCTGCTGGGTCGTGTCTTCGCCTACAACGATGCCGCCCGCAACCGTCTGGGGGTCAACTATGAACAACTCCCTGTGAACCGGCCCACGACACCGACAAACCAGTACACCTTCGACGGCCAGATGGCCTTCGAGCACTCCGGTTCGGCACCCACCTACGCCCCGAACTCCTACGGTCGCGACTTTGCCACCGGATACCGAACCGGTTCCGAAGCTACCTGGGAGGCTGACGGCGAACTCGTTCGTTCCGCCCAGACCCGGCACGCGGAAGATGACGACTTCGGTCAGGCCCACGCCCTGGTGCATGACGTCTTTTCCGACGCAGAGCGTGACGAGCTCGTCGATACTTTGGTGGACTTGATGGCCAATTTCGACATGGAAGAGCCGGTCATCGGCAACGCGCTGTCCTACTGGCGCAACATCGACGCCGGTATTGCCGAGGCAACCGAGGGCAGAATCTGACGTGTTGATCGTTCCCAGCGCTGGGCTGTACTGCAGCTCAGTGCTGGTTTGACCACACCCGCCACAGCGCCGCAAATGGGCCATCGCTTTGACGCAGTTGCTCTGGTGCCCCGACTTCGACGATCCGGCCGTTGTCCATGACGGCGACCTCGTCGGCCATCGTCACCTGGGACAGTCGGTGGGCCACCACGAGGGCGGTCCGCCCCCTGACAGCCTCAGCTGCGGCACGGTCAAGAGCCGTGGCACCGGAGCTGCCGGCCTCCGCCGTCGCCTCATCAAGGATGATGACGGGCGGGTCTGCCAGCAATGCGCGCGCCAGGGCGACCTGTTGCGCCTGGGCAGGTGACAGGCGGATTCCCAACCGTCCCACCACGGTGTCGACGCCGTGAGGGAGCTGCTCGACCCAATCGGCCCCGACCCGTTCCAACGCGGCGAGGACGGCGTCGCGGACGCGCTCGTCAGGCCAGTCCTCGGCCTGCCCGGCTAGCCCCAATGCGACATCGTCGAAGAGGGTGCCGGAGAAGGTGTGGATTTCCTGGCTGATAAGCACCGTCCGGGCATGGCCCGATATCATGGTGATGCTTCCCTGCCGGGGTTCCAGCAACCCCGCGACAAGGGCCGCCAAGGTCGACTTGCCTGCCCCCGACTCCCCGACGAGCACCACGGTGTGTCCGGCCGGAATGTCCAGACTCACCGTATGCAGCACATCGGGCCCGTCCTGATAGCCAAAGCTCACCTGATCCACGTGGATCGACGTCGGCCCGCGCTGGTACCGCTCGGAGACGGCCGGTTTGTCGTGGCGGGCCTGGATGACGCCCACCACTCGCTGCAGACATACCCATGCGGCCTGCAGGTTGTTGAGGAACATGAGCAGGAACCGCACAGGGGAGAACAACCTCAACAGCACCAGCACCGCTGTTGCAGCCGCGCCGACGCTCAGCCGGTCGGTGGTGACAAGCAGGTATCCCGTCCAGGCGACGCCGATAGTCGCCACCGCCTCGCCCGCTAGCAGCCGCACGACAAGGGTGTTGCCGAGGAATCGTCCGCGTAGGTTCCAGCGGATCGCCTGCCATGATCCGTTGGCCACCGCCCGGGTGCGCAGGTTTTCCAGGCCGAAGGCGCGCACGACGTCCACCCCGTGAATCGTCGAGAGAATGCGCTGGGACTGGGTCGTCGACGCGTTTCTTTCCGCCCGGTACACCGGTGGGGCCGTACGCAGGAACTCCCGGATTGCGAGGCCGTAGAGCACCCCAGCAAGGAGGACGGGGACGAAGAAGAGCGGGTGCAAGCTGGCCAGCGCACCCACTGACACGATCACCATGATCATGGTGTTGACGAGACGGGGGAGGGCGCCATTGGCGGCGTCGCGCACAGCCGTGACATCGTCGGAGGCCCGTGAGACGAGATCGGCGGTACCGGCTTTCTCGACCCGCTGCTGGTCCAGCCCCAAGCCGACCGCGATCATGGATTCCCGCAACCGGGTGATGATGGTCGTGAAGAAGGACGGCGTGAGGGACTGTGCGGCACCGTTACAGATCCCCGACCCGATCACCGCGGCAGCCATTACCAACGCCGGGGTAAGTAGCGCCGAGGTCGGACGGTGAGCCTTGGCCGCGTCAATGATCCAGCCGGTGGCCACCGGCACCGTCAGATCAAGCAGAGACGCCGCCGTGATCACCACGATTGCCCCGATGAAGTAGCCGCGCACTCCGCGAGCTGCCCGGTGGACCTCCTGGCGAACCTGGGCGGCAGTGGCGAGTGGCAATGAACGCGGGGTACTCATGACAGCATTTCCCGGTAGTCGTCGCGGGCCAGCAGTTCGCGATGCGGGGCCCGTGCGATCTGACGGCCGTCGGCGTCGAGCAGCACCACCTCGTCCATCTGGTCCAGCAAGGCCGGGGATGTCGTAGCGATGATGGTGGTGCGTCCGGCTCGCAACTGCCGCACCTTCCTGGCGATGGTGGCGGTGGTGACGGCGTCGATGCTCGTGGTGGGGTCAATGAGAACGAGGCCGTCAGGAGAGTGCAGCAGGGCACGCGCCAGGGCTAGGCGTTGACGCTGACCCCCGGATACGTGGCGACCGCCCTCTCCGACCTCGGTCTCCAACCCCCGTGGTAACACGGCGACGACAGTGTCCAAAGCGGCTGCGTCGACGACGGCATTCAGCCTGGCGACAGTCGTCTGGCTGTCAAGCACGATGTTCGCACGGGCAGTATCGTCGAACAGTTCGGGGGAGCGGGGAGCCACCAGCACCAGACGACGCCGTTGGGCAGGGTTGAGGCGACTGGCGGGAACCCCATTCAAGACGGTCTCGGAGCCGTGGTCTATCGCCTCGGCCAAGGCGTCACAGACCGATTGAGGCGCCATGACACCCACATGGGTGCCGCCGGCGACGTCAAGCTGGAAATCCCTGACCGGGATGTGCAACTCCACCGGGCCATCACCCGGTGTGGTGCGGGCACCGTCGTCGGGGTGGATCTGCCAGGCTGCCGGGCTATCACGCAACTCACAGAATCGGTCCCCGGAGGCGTGGGCGGTGGCCAACATCGTCGCGGTGTCGACGCCCAGTGCTCGCAGCGGAGGGCCGAGGGTTTGGGCCAGCCCGACCACGGTGACGAGTTCCCCGACACTGATACGCCCGGCTAGGGTGAGCCACCCAGCTAGCACCGTCAGCGCGGTGATGAATACTCCCACCGAGGCGTTAATCGTCCCGGTGTAGACCCCCTTGACGCGTCGGGTGCGTAGGGTGGCGTCGAGGCCTTGGCGGCTGGCGGTCCGGAACCTTGCGGTGGCTCGGCGTTGCGCCGATAGCCCCTGTATTATCCGCAACCCACTGGTGAGGTCGGCGGCCGACCCGGCGACGGCGGCCTCGGCGCGGCGCTCACGCCGGGTGCTGCGCTTGACCGGGGCGACCCCCTTCACCGACAACAGGATGAGCAGCGGCACGATGCACACCGTCGCCAATGCCAACCAGCCGTTGATGAGGGTCATCGAGATCAGGGCACCGAGCAGGGTGACAACGTTGCCAGGGATCGACGTCAACGCGATGAAGGCGCGCGACACCGCCCGCACATCAGTGACGACGACCGCGAGCAGATCACCGGGAAGCCGCGAGCGCCCACCGATCCCCTCCGGGGCAGTGATCCGTTCGAGGGCCTGAATCCGCAAGTCGTGTTCGGCCAAACCGGCTCCGACATTGGTCTGCATCCGGATCGTCTGGGCTATTGCGCGCACCAGGTATGCCAGCGCGACCAGGGCCAGCCATCCGGTCAAGGCAGCGGCATCGGCAGCCACCACTCCGTCGTCAATGGCACGTCCCAGAGCCATCGGCACGCCGATGTTCACCAGGCTGACGAAGGCCGAGGAGACTGACCCGGGCAGTAGCCAGCGCCGCCCATCGCGGGCCATCCGGCGCACCACTGCCCGCCCATCGTGGGCATGGGTGACGTCGATCAGAGGGGCGTCAATGGGCGGTGGGGTTTGCCGGGGGATGTGCGGAAGCCAGCCCAGTTTCGGATGCCAGTGTCGGCGTGGGGTGCGTATCACACTGCCCTACCAACTGACTCGAGTGGTTGTCGTCTCATCCGGTGCGGCAGGACGAGCCGGGCAGCTTGAGAGAGGTCCTCTGTGGTGATCTCGGTGCAACCGTTCCAGGCTGCCAGAGTGCGCGCCGCCCGGACCATCATGATGTCGGCGCGGTGACCGTCGACGTGTGCGTTGATGCAGGTACGAGCCGCCGTCGTGAGAGTTTCGTCGGAGATGACTACCTGGGTGACGAGCTCAGTAGCACGTTGGATCCGTTCGCTGAGCTTGTGGCCATCCTGTTCCCATGTGCGTGAGAAGCCACCAGGGTCGTCCTCAAAGGCCATTCGGCGCCGGATTACCTCGGTGCGCTTGTCCGGGTCGTCCTCCCCGCTGACGGTGACGCACAGCCCGAAGCGGTCGAGCAACTGGGGGCGCAGTTCGCCCTCCTCCGGATTCATGGTGCCGACCAGGGTGAACCGGGCTGGATGGGTGACGCTGACCCCCTCTCGCTCTACGGTGTTGACGCCCATGGCGGCTGAGTCCAGCAGCAGGTCAACGACGTGGTCGTCGAGGAGGTTGACCTCGTCGACGTAGAGGATCGCCCGGTGCGCGGCTGCTAGCAGACCCGGCTCGAAACGGCGTCGCCCCTCCCGCAGGGCTGTCTCCATGTCGAGAGTGCCGGTGACGCGATCCTCAGTGGCTCCCACCGGCAGCTCGACGACCGGCACCTGCACGGTGCGAGGCTCGGGCATGACCTCAGGCAGGTTCAGTGCGACCGCGTGGGTCGGGTACTCGTCGGGGGACAGGTGGTAGGGCCCGGGAATCTCCCGGTGTTGCGGCAGTAGGGCTGCTAGTCCGCGCACCGCGGTGGACTTGGCGGTGCCTTTCTCGCCGCGGATAAGTACCCCGGACAAATCGGGGCTGATGGTAGCGAGGATGAGAGCCAGCTTCATCTCCTCCTGACCGACGATGGCGCAGAAGGGATAGACGGGGCGTTGTGCCATGTCAGCGGTCCTTTCGGGGAGATTGGTGGGAGGGGTCAAGTCGAGAGACGACGTTGACGAGGTCGTCAGCCCGCAGGTCGTCGATGCGCAGACAAGGTCCACCCAAGGCTGTGGCAATGTCGCGGGCCCGAGACAGCTGGATACCTCGTGGGTCCTCGGTGTCGATGACGACCCAGCTGAGTCGTGTGTCGACGCCGAGCTTGGTTGCCACCCGAATCGCCTCATCGGTGGCCTGGGAGTTGGGACGGCCGTCCAGACTGACGTTGCCGCGCCCGTCGGTGACGAGGATGAGTAATGGTCGCAGCCCGGGGTCCTTGAGGAGCAGGGGCCGTACCACCTCGCAGGCCTTAATCAGTCCGGCCGACAGCGGGGTGCGCCCACCGACCGGTAGCTCTGCCAAACCGTGCTGGGCTACCTCCACCGAGGAGGTCACCGGCACCAGCACCTCGGCCCGGTCGCGACGGAAACCGATAAGGCACACCCGATCACGCTTGACGTAGGCGTCCAAGAGGAGGGACAGCACGGCCCCCTTAGAGGCGGTCATTCGTCCTCGTGACCCCATCGACCCGGAAGCGTCGACTACGAAGATCACGCAGGAGGCGGCTCGTCCGGCCCGTACTTTGGCCCGCCAGTCGATCGGTTTGACGTGCACCGCCAGGTCTGGACGCTCGGTGGCCCGACGTGACTTCTGATGAACCGCCGCCGCGCGAAGGGTGGCGTCCAGGGCGAGGTCGTCAGGGCGGTCGGTGGGTCGGGCTGAGACGTAGCGGCCACGTCGATCGTTACTGCGGGTGCGCAGACGTCGTCCGCAGGCGCGACGGGCGAAGCGGTCCTGACTAGGTTCCAAGGGGCGGACGGCGAACGGGTCCCCGGCGGCAACCACCTGTTCACCGCTGCCCGAGGGTTGTTTCCGCGGGTCGTGCTGGCCGTCGTCTCGCTGGTTCTGGGGACCGTCGTGGTATTCGGGTTGTTGTTCGCCTGAACTGCTGGGCGGCGTGGCAAGATTCTCGCCCGCCTGCCGTTTTTCCACGTCGGGGTCGGGTCGCTCGGGTTCCCGGGGACGTTGTTCGGGCTGGTCCGGCTGATCGTCGGGGTGCTGGTTGCGCGGCGGCGGAGACTCCGACGGGGTCTCGACGCGACGGCGGTGCCTCAGTACCATCTCGCTGATCGTTAACACGTCGTCCTCGGTGGCGACGCCGCGACCGACCAGGGCGGCATGAGCCCGCGTGGCTTCGGCCATGACGATGTCGGCGCGGTGCCCAGCAACGTGGTTCTGCCGACACAGGCAGGAGATGAGTTCGGTGACGACCTCGTCCAGTCGGACTCCGGCGACGATGTGCCGCGCTCTCTCGATGACTGCGGCCTGACGGTTCTGGTCGCTCTGCCAGCGGTGGTCGAACTCGGCCGGATCGGCGTCGTGGTCGAGGCGCCGCCGGATGATCTCAGCCCGGACGGCCGGGTCGGACTCGCCGTGCACGTCGATGCACAGTCCGAACCGGTCCAACAACTGCGGACGCAGTGCCCCCTCCTCGGGGTTCATGGTTCCCACCAGCACGAATCGGCTCGGCAGGGAGGCCGTCAATCCCTCACGCTCCACCCGCACGGTCCCGGCGCAGGCGTCGATGACGAGATCGACGAGGTGGTCGTCGAGGAGGTTGACCTCGTCGATGTAGAGCACCCCTCCGTCGACCTCGCTAAGCAGACCCGGCTGGAGGACGGGGCGTCCCGCCACCAGGGTGGCTTCCAGGTCCAACCCGCCGACAAGACGATCCTCGGTGGTTCCCAGAGCCAGGGTGCGCATGACGTGACCGGGTAACAGCTCGACGAGACCACGAACCACTGTCGATTTGGCCGTTCCCTTCTCCCCACTAAGGATGACCCCACCGATACGCGGGTTGACCGCGCACAGCAGCAGAGCGAGTCTGGCTTCGTCCTGCCCGACGACGGCGGTGAACGGATAGGTCATTAGACCAACCCCAGCTCGGACAGGTCAAGTCCACCGGCAGGGTTCTGCGGAGGCGCACCCACCCGGGTGTTCGGGGCGATCGCGGGGTCGTCGGAGACCTCTTCGATGGTGCCCTCGATGTCAGCGTAGGTGTTCTCGAGTTCCTCGACGGTGCTCGGATTGGCCTCCCAGACGTGACGTTGGGCGGCGTCGAGCAGTTTGTCGACGATGTTGTGCAGGGCGTGCGGGTTGACCTGCCGGAACCATTCCTGCATCGCCGGGTCGAGGGCGTAACGACGCGCAACTCGTTCCCATAGGCCGTCATCGACGACGTCGGCGGTGGCGTCCCAGCCGATGAGGATATCGAGTACTGCGGATAGGTCGCCGGCTCCTTTATATCCGTGACGTTGCAGTCCCTCGATCCACGATGGGTTGAGGATTCGTGAGCGCAAGATGAGTCGGGTTTCCTCGGTGGTGGTGCGCGTGGCGATGCGGGTCGGATCCGAAGAGTCCCCTACCAGCGACATCGGCGCCTCGCCTCGTACCGTCGTCGCAGCAGCGATAAGCCCGCCGTAGTAGTTGTAGAAGTCGGTGCAGCTGAGCATGTCGTATTCGCGGGTGTCCTCATTCTTGACGGTGACGTCCATGCGTTTCAGGCTCGCGGTGAACCGTTCGGTTTCCACCTGTCCGAGCACTCCCTCACCGTAGGCGTGGGACGAGGCGGCAATGTAGGCCCGGCCCAGGTCGGCCTTGCCCTGCCACGCTTTGGTCTCGATGAGCTCCTCCACCCCGGCACCGTATCCGCCGGGCGGGCATCCGAAGACCCGGAGGGTCGCCTTGCGGCGGGCTTGCTCGACGTCAATCCCGCGGGCAGTCATTTCGACGACGTCGGCCTCGACGTGGGCGCGCAGCATGTTGTCGTCGTCAGGTTCGGGGAGGGCTGCGACCATCCGCACCGCCCGGTCGATCATCTCGACGAGGTTGGGGAAGGCATCACGGAACAGGCCGGAGATGCGCGGGGAGACGTCGATACGGGGACGCCCCAGCTCGCAGGGCTCGATGATCTGCAACCCGCTGACGAGCCCGGAGGACTCCCAGACCGGGCGCACCCCCATGAGGTACAGAATCTCGGCGATGTCGGCCCCTCCACTGCGCATATTCGGGGTACCCCAGACCACCACCCCGACGGTGCGCGGCCACGGTTGGTCGGGGTGGGCCTCGGCATACCCTCGGAGGAGTTGGTCGGCCAGTTCGACCCCCTCACGCCATCCCGTCGGGGTGGGCATGGTCTGGGGATCCAGGGAAAAGAAGTTTCGGCCGGAGGGCAGGATGTGGGCGTTGCCACGGCTGGGCGCTCCCGACGGCCCAGGGGCCACGAACCCGCCGTCGAGGGCCGTCATGATGGCGTCGATCTCGTTGTTGGTGGCGTCCAGCCGGGGCATGAGGTCTGTGAGGACCCAGGTGAGGGTTTCGATGACGTCCCCACGTTCGGCACCGAGTTGCTCATGACACAACTGGGCCGCCAGATCGTGCGCTTCGGTGTCGTCGGGGTGCCGGTCGCGGTGACGGACGACAACAGGGGTGAGCAGCTTCACGCAGCGACGATGAGCCTCGGACATAAGCTGGCGTCCGGTCAGACCGTCGGGCAGGTCGGCGGTGACGGGCACTGGCTCGCCGGCTTTAGCAGAGACCTCGTCAAGGCTGGTCCCCCAGGCATTCAGCACGGCTTCGCGTAGGGACGGTACCGGCCCGTTGAGCTGACGGGTGAGTTGGGCGACGTACTCCACCTTGGCGGCGATCGGGTCGTCGTGTCCGGCGACGACTTGGCCCAGCACGTGCAGACCGTCAGAGATTTCACGGTCCTGCAGGTCGAGCAGATGATGGTGGACCCTGTCGAGCACCTCGACGGGGTCGGCGTCGACGTCGGCACTCGTCAGACCCAGATCGGTGTCCAGGCCTGTTTTGGTGACGGCGTCCCATACCTGCTCGGCGACAAGTCGGGCGCGCTGGGGGCTTTGCGACTGCGCCCCGGCGTATTCGCGCAAGATGCGGTCGATCTCGGCGGTGGAGTCGTATAACTCGGCCTGACGCATCGGTGGGGTGAGGTGGTCGATGAGGGCTGCGGCACTGCGCCGCTTAGCCTGGGTGCCCTCCCCAGGGTTATTGATGATGTACGGGTAGATGTTGACCATCCGGTCCAAGGCAAGCTCCGGGTAGCACTCCTCGGACAGGCCCAGCCCTTTGCCGGGTAGCCATTCCAGGCTCCCGTGGGTGCCGACGTGGATCACAGCCTCAGCTTTGAACACGTCACGGATCCAGCGGTAGTGGGCTAGGTAGTGGTGGGGCGGGGGCAGGAGTGGGTCGTGGATGTCGGAATCAGTGACAGCTTCGAAATTTCCCCGCGGCGGCTGGATCGTCAACAACACGTTGCCGTCGAGGTGCCCGGCGAAGGAAAATTCGTCGTGGTGGACGAAGAGGGATCCCGGGTGCGGGCCCCAAGCGCGATCCATCGACTCGCGGACGGATGCGGGAAGTGCCCGGTACCAGGACCGGGAGGTGGCAAGGTCAGCATGGACCTCGGCGCGCTGATACATCTGCTCGGGGGTGAGCCAGCGCTGGTCGCAGGTCAACGATGACAACAGCACCTGAGCGAGGTCGTCGGCGCTGTCGAACTGTTCTGGGACGTCGTAGCCATCCTCGGCCATTCGGACGAGGAGCCGGCGTACCGACTCAAAGGTGTCCAGCCCGGTGGCGCAGCCGATCCGGTCATTACGCGGCGGATGGTGGTGGAAGACGATCGCCACTTTGCGTTGGTTGGCGGGGGTGCGGGCCAGCCGGGCCCACGAAAGGGCCAGTTCGGCCATCGCCTCGGGGCGGCCGGGGACTGGGACCATGTGTGGTACGACGGCTCCGGTGAGATCGTCGACCCGATCGACTTCTCGGGTGGCCAGGAATTTAGTGATGAGGGCACCGTCGAATTCCGGCTGGGCGGCCTGGGTGGCAACGTCCATCGCCCCCATACCCTGGGCCTTCCATGCCGCCAACGGGGCGTAGGAGGTCAAGGCGTGCAGCACGCTCACCCCAAGTTTCGGATAGGCGTCCGCGTTGGCAGGTACGCCGGCGGTCATGGACATGCCGTGGACGTCGATCAGGGTGTCGATGACGCGGTTGCCATCCTCGTCGCGTAGCAGAGCTTCGAGGGTTTGGGCCATGCTGGGGTTACCGCGGCGGGCGTCAGGAAGACGCAAACAGAAGAACGGCACAGTGTTGGCGTCGAGTCTCTCGATGGCCTCGATCAGGGCTTCGATGTGCGCGGTGTTGTGCTCCAGCCAGTAGCTGCGCGGGAAGGTGATCCCAACGGTGGGCAGATCGGGGTCCAGATGGTGCCGGTACTCGGCCAGGTTGGTGAACAGGCCGTGACGTGGATGCCAGATCCCCTCGGTGGGGGCGGGGATGACGTCGGGGATGGGGGCTGACCCACCCCGCACCCGGTCGACGAGGATCCGTAGCGCCGCCTCGACGTTGTCCGGGCCGCCCATCTCCAGCAGCCCGATGAGACCCCTCCAGGTGCCGTCGTCGAGCCCGCTGGCCCAGTCCTGGGCGGCCAAGAGCCCGTCATCGTCACCGGAGGTGGGTTGGATGTGGATCCACGGCAGCGGCAGACCGGATTCGCGACGGTTTTTCCACGCCTCGACCAGTGCGGGCCATGCCGGGCAGGAAGTGGTACCGCCGTGGAAACTAAGCACGATGGCGTCACTGCGGGCGGCCGCCTGGGCGAAGGCGCGGGCTAGTTCCGGGTCGGTGATCTGATCCTTGGTGCGGCCGAAGAGGGTGATCTCGAGACCACGAGTGCGTAGCCGTGACAAGGCTTGGCTGACGAGGGTGAGTTCGCCGCCGATGGCCGAGAAGAAGCTCAGGGTGGTCATGATGCACTTTCCAGACGGGCGAGAGTGCTGTCGATGAGGCAGGTGAGGGGAGTCCGGCGCTGTTCCGGGTCGGCAAGGGCATTGGCCTCTACTCGGGATGGGCAATCGCCGGGGCATCGTCCGGCCAAGGCGCAGCGGTGACAGGGTCCGCGCAGGGTGTGGCGATCTTGCGAGAAACGCCGTCGCAAGCTTTCCCAGTCGATGCTATGGACGGTTCCCGCCCGGGAAGCCATATCTCCGACAGCTTGAGAACAGGGGTAGACGCTGCCACCGGGTGCGACCGCCATTGATTCCCGGACCGCCGCATGGCAGTAGGGGTGGTTCGCCACGGGGAGCAGAGTGCGGCCCGCGGGGTCGACGGCGCTGGTCGTGGGTACAGGGCCACGGCGGAGTGCAGTCCTGACGGTCTCCAACTCCCGCCAGCGCAGGGGCGTGGCGCGCAGCGCGTTGATCTGTGCCAGCCGCCGGTAGAGCGTGGTGATCCCGTCGATGACGGCCTCGTTGCAGGGCACGAGATCGTCTCGCCCGGTTGCGCTCCCGATTGCCACAAGCGGGTCGAGCCCGAATCCGGTGACGTTGGGAAGCGTGGCGAGAGTGACGGCCAGCTCGTCTAGGTGCTCGACGTTGAGGGCTGACAGCACTGTTGTCACCCGCACCGGGATGTCTGCGTGAGCGAGGGCGAGCAGGCCCCGGAAAGTCTGCGCCGCCGAACCGCGCGTCTTTTCGTGCACTGGGGGTGGCCCGTCGACGCTCACCCCGACTCGGACGCTGTGGCGTTTCAGCATGGCGATGATGTCGCCGTCGAGGCGGGCAGCATTGGTCTGGATGCCGCAGGTGACCTTTTCCCACCGAATTTCCACAACACGCTTGGCGACGTGCTCAATGAGGGAGGGCACCAGAGTCGGCTCCCCGCCGGCCAGTTGGACGTGGGCGGGCCGCCCGGTGGTGCGTACATCCTCGGCGACGAGGTCCAAAGCGGTGTCTGCCACCTCAACGGGCATTCGGCCGCCTCGACGGTCGCGGCGGTAACAGTAGGGACAAGTGAGATCGCAGGCCGCGGTCGGCCACAAGACGAGATAACGCACGGTCATGACCGGGCACGCTCCCTGTGACGACCGATGAGATGCTCGTGGAGCTGGGAGAGGGTGGGTAGTACACAGTCGTCGACCGCCCAACCTTCATCGGTGACTCCGATCGTTAGTACCTCGTCACCCGGCTGCTCAACGACCCGGTACCCGGATCGGGTCAGAACGTGGTGAGCGAGGTCGGCGTCTACACCGTGACCGACGACCCGTGCGACCGGGCGCCCGGCATCGGATTGCCAGAAGGTGAGGGTGCGAAGGTCGAAGGTGATTCCCTCGGTACGGAAGGCTGCCTCAAGCGCACCGTTGCGGGCCAGGTCCTCCGGTGCCCCGATTACAACGTCGGTGTTGTGCCCGGCTACCCACAGAGTGTCGGCGTAACGCATCACCGGCTCGATGTCGTGGCTGCACACCACCACGGCGATGTTGCGCGCCGTGCATACCTTGCGCAGCATGCCGAGCAGGGCGATCCGTCCCGGTGGGTCGAGGAAAGAGGTCGGCTCGTCGAGCAGCAGTATGGACGGCTCCTGGGCCAGCGCCCGGGCCACCATCACCCGTTGACGCTGACCGTCCGACAGCTCACCGATGAAGGCGTCGGCCAGATCGGCAGCGCCCACCGCCGTCAGCGACTCGTCGATGACCGCATGGTCATGGGGCCGCAGCCGCCCACCGATGCCCGAATGTGGATGGCGCCCCAGCGAGACGACGTCGCGGCAGGTGAGCCGGGCCACCGACACCCGGTCGGTCAGCACGGTCGAGAGGGCCTGGGCGACCTGACGGCGCGACATCCGGGACGTCGGGGTGCCGTTGATCTGCACCTCGCCGGAAAGGCTCGGCTGCAGTCCAGCGACCGAGCGCAGCAGGGTGGACTTTCCGGCACCGTTGGGCCCCACGAGCCCAATCATCTGCCCGGCAACCACCGAACCCGTCACCCCCGACAGCACCCTCGTGACGTGGCGGCCCGAACGGTACCCGACCGTCAGGTTCGACAGTGCGAGACCGGTCATGTCGCCTCCGCCTCCCGGTACCAGCGGATGAGGATGACCATGACGACCGGCGCCCCGAAAACTGCGTTGACGGCGTTGACGGGCAGCACGTCGTCACCGGGCAGCTGTGCCAGGATGTCGGCCATCAATGCCAGGGAACTGCCGGTGAGGATGCATCCGGGCAGCAGATGACGATGATCGGCCGTCCCCAACACCCCACGCGTCAGGTGGGGAATGGCGATTCCCAGGAAGCCGATCGGCCCGCAGAACGCGGTGGCGGCACCGGCGAGAATGGCTGTGCTCGCCACCAGCAGGGTGCGCATCACCTTGAGGTTCATCCCCATCGTCTGAGCGTAACGTTCCCCCAGCAACAAGGCGTTAAGCGGCTTGGCGAGCAGCAGGCTGGCGAGGATCATGGCCACAATGATCGGCACCATGACTCGCAGGTTCTGCCACGTCACACCGTGGTAGCTGCCGAACTGCCAGCGGGTGTACTGGGCAATGAGCTCTGGGCTCGCCCGCGACAGCAGCACGGTGACCCCAGACGAGACGAAGTACCCGATCATGACGCCGAGCAGCAGCAGGATCGTCGAGGAGTGGATGAATCGTCCTGCCAGCATGACGATGAGCAGCACGACGGCTGCCCCCAGAGCGGCTGCCACCATGATCAACAGGTCCGGTCCGATGCCCAATCCGGAGGCGAAGGTCGCCGCACCCGCCGATGCCGAGGTGGACAGCACCACCAGGGCGACGCCGAGACTGGCACCCGACGAGATACCCAGTACGTACGGGTCGGCCAAGGGATTGCGGAAGAGAGTCTGCATCTCCAGCCCGGACATTCCCAGCGCCGCCCCGACGAGCAGGGCGGTGATGGTGCGAGGCTCTCGGACATCGTGGATGATCGTCAGGGAGACAGGATCGACGTTGGTACCCCCGGTAATGACCGTCATGACGTCACCTAGCGGGATGTTCACCGATCCCAACGCCAGGCCGGCCAGGGTGACGGCGACGAAGATCGCTGCGAGGATCGTGAAACGTACTGGCAACGGCAGCCCGCGCCGCCCCTGCGTCTGCCGGCTTCGTACATCCCGGTGATCCCGCACGTCCTGGCCTGGTGCCTCTCGGCTCTGCGACGTCTCCTGGTGGCTGTGTCTCACTGGTTGCCCCTGATACGTCCGCGGTGTGCCTCGGGGCGTTCGCGCCTCTCGTGACGGCACTGCATCATGTACCGAGGTGCAGTCACTTCGCGGTGGCCTTGCGGTAGAAGTGGAACTGGTGATCGCGGTCCAGCTCGGGGTGCAGGATCGCCGTCAGGTTCGCCAGGACGAGGTCGGGACGTACGACTCCGGTCTGCCAGTAGTCGTTGCCGTGCTTCGGGTCGGCTCGCGGGGTGGCGTCCCACATATTGCCGTTGTCGAGGGCCTTGAGCGACTTCAGACGTGGGTCGGCCTTGAGGATCTGCGGGATGGACGACTTCTCCGGCCCGTCGATCCAGAAGTCGGCGTCGTGGGCCTGCTTGATGACGGCCTCGGTGTCCAGCTTCCTCGAGGCCACCCCGTGGAGGTCCTTGAACACGTACTCACCACCGGCGTCACGCAGGAACTGGATGGCGTAGTTCTCGTTGGGTTTGATGTACCAGACGCCCTTGTACTGTGATCCGTGGAGCACGGTCGGTCGTGTCTTGACCTTGGCGGTGCGTTTCGCGGTCGCGTGGTACTTCTCGGCGATCTCGTCATACTTCTGGTTCGCAGTCTTCTCGGCATTGACGAACAACGAGTCGTACTTGATCCACTCGGCACGTCCCAGCGGGGTGCTCTCGAGGAAGTTCGGCTCGGCAACGACCGGGATGCCCATCTCCTTGATCTTGTCGATCTTGCTGGTGTTGTCGCTGCCGCTGACGAGGTTGAAGATGAACAGGTCCGGGCGCAATGCCGCCAATTTCTCGGTGTTGATCTCGGTGGCGTTGTCGCCTGCCGCGAAACTGGCGACCTTGTGGTCCTTGAGGGCCTGACGGGTGTCCGGATTCCCGACTCTGTCGACGTTGACCATGCCAGCCACGGAGTCCAGCTTTCCCAACATCTGAAACTTCATTGGCAGGGTCGTCGAGCCCAACGCCACCTTAGTGGTGGGAATGGTGATCCGCTGCGCCTTGGCGAGCTCACCGTCCAGATGCGGGTCGGGGACACCACACTGCACCAGGACGTACTGCACCGGTTTCGTCGCGGTGTTCGACGGGTGCTTGAGCGTCACGACCTTGTACGACTTGTGGTACGACACGGTGATGTCGCGAGCGTCGCCTAAGGTGGCCTTGTCGCCGAAGTAATCCTTCGAGGGGTCGAAGTCCTTGATGCAGCCCTGCCGGGAGGACCCGCTGGACGACGTGTTCGCCGAGGAACCCGACTGCTCGGAGTGTGAGCACCCGGTGAGGGTGGCGACGCACATGGTGGTGGCGGCCAGACCCGCCACCAGACGATTGATGGACATGTTTGCTCCAGAAAATGGTGAAGGGAGGGTGTGCGGCGAGCAACGCCGTCGAGGGATCAGCTGAGCTTGGTGTAGTAGTACGGGGTGTACCCCTTCATGAGGTCTGGGTGGAAGATGTAGGTGAGGTCAGCCAGTACGACGTCGGGCTGGACGATCCCGGACTGCCAGAAGTCGTTTCCGGTGTCTGGGGCAGTGCGTTTGCTGGGGTTCCAGACGTTGCCATGCTGAAAGGCCGACAGGTTCGCGTAGCGCGGGTTCTGCTTGAGGGCGTCATCCTTGCCGTGCCACGTCGTCATGGACATGTAGTTGCCGTTGAGCCAGAAGTCGGCCTTGGAACCGTACTTGAAGACGACCTCGGCGTCGGTTGGGGTGGCTCCGTTGCCCTTGACGGCCTGGGCCATGACGTCGGAAGCTCCGGCGTCGGTCATGAACTTGATCATGTAGGAGTCGGCCCCCGGGACGTACCACTGCCCCTTGGTCTCCTGACCGACGAGCACGCTGGGTTTGTCGGCAGCGTTCTTGGCCTTCTTCGCCACCTCGGCGTAACGCTCGGCGATGCTGTCGAAACTCTTCGTGGCGGCGCCCTCCTTGTTGAGAAGGATGCCGTAGGCCTTCATCCACTCGGCCCGAGCCAGCGGGGTGGACTCGAGGTAGTCGAGGTCTTGCAGCACCGGGATGCCGGCGGACTGCACCTGCTTGAACTCTCCCACCTCTGAGCTGGCAGCCAGCACGGCGTCGGGTTTGAGGGAGATGATCTTCTCTGTGTCGATCTGCATCCTGCTCGATCCGTAGCTTGGTATGTGGCGGGCCTCAAGGGCCTTACGTGCCGGTCCGCGATAGATCTGCTCGATCTGGTTGACGCCGACGATAGAGTCCAGGGCCCCCAAGGTGTGGAAGACCGGAATCTGGGTGGTGGAGGAGGCGACGACCCGTTTGACCGGGACGTCGATGATCGGGGCCTTGGCGAGGTCACCAGTGAGTGCCGGCTTGGGGGCACCGCACTGCAGCAGCACGAAGGTCTGTGCCGGCCTGTCCTGCTCACCGAGGGTGAGAACCTTGTAGGACTTGTGGTAGCTGACGTGGACGTTCCTGGCCCCGGTGAAGGTGGCCTTGTCGCCGAAGTAATCCTTGTCCTTGTCGAACTCCCCAGACTTGATGCACCCCGACATGTTGGCACCGGTGCCGACTGACGGGGTGGCTGTCGAGGTGTTCAGTGAGGTGGTTCTGTTGCTCGAACCCGAGCAGCCCGTCAGGGCCAGGGCGGGTGCGACGAAGAGGGTAATGAGGGCCGAGATCCTCCTCGGCATCGTTCTCGGAGTACTCACGCGGTTCTTCCTGCGGTCATGCCGCAGGTTTCGCTGAGGCGCACATAGTGTGCCCGGCAGACTCCTACGGCGAGAGTTAACAACTGCCACTCCTCAGAGAGTCGACCGGACTGAGCCTTGCAGGCATTACCGTTGCGCGACAGTGTCGGATTTGCACCGACTTCGCCCACTGCGGAGTGCCCCAAACCGAATCCGACTCGAGGCAATCGCACACTAACACCATGCATATGGGGTTCGTCGCGAGGGATGGAAAATGCTGCAGGTAGTTCCAGGTAGCGAATCGTCAGGAGCGCAGGTGCCCGATGACTGCCCACGGTCGTTCCGGATTGACCAGGGCGTGCAACTGCTCAAGATTGGTTTTGGCACAGGCCATGACGACGCATGTGGCCGGGCCGCCAGAGCGGGTTAGGTCGACGTCGGTGGGTTGGAATGCGACGCGCAGTCCCGCAGTGGAGGCCAGCTGTTTGGCCTCCCAGGCCACCCCATGAGACCCGACAGGGACGCAGTCGTGCACCTTCCCCGAAGCCATTAGTGCCTTAACCTCCGTGACGCCCACAATCTCGCGCCGACCAAGGGCGACGTCGTCGTTAGGGGCCGAGATCGGAGCGCCGACACACACCAAGACGTCTCCGTCTAGGGACTTCGGCACATCCTCGTGGTGCATGACGCCGATAATCGTCACCCCGACGCCGGTTTGGGTGGTGGCGACGTTGTCCTCCGTCGATCCGGTAACCGCATCTGGGTCGATCCCGGCGTCGAGCGCACAGCGTCGGAATTCGGCAATCATGGGCTGAGCAGATGCACTGTCCTGGCACAGTGTGTCGACGAGGACAAGCGGACGCGCACCGGCGCACAGCACCTCCAGCAGCGGCACTCGCGCTCCCAAGTGGGCGCACCACACCGGGTCGGCCGGATAGGAATCGTCGGGACGCGGCCCGATGCCGCCGATCGTGTCACAGGCGATGACCAGACGGGAGGCCGGGATATCGGCCAGCAGTAGGTCGCGTAGTCGGGTGATGGACAAGCACCGGGAGGGAACGCGGTTCGGGGCGGTCATGGTGTTATTCAACCGCCCCGAAACCGCATCGTCAGGGCGTCACGGCAGGATGTCCTCGTAGTAGGTGTTCTTCAACAGCTTCGACAACAGCCAACTACCGGGTAGGCGACCATTGTTGAGGGTTTTGGCGGAGGCTAGCAGGGAGCGGATGTCGTACTGGGTTGGCCAGATCGGCGGGATGTCACGGTCAAGGTCGAGCAGGCCGTAGACGGCCATCATTGCGGTGCGTGCCGAACCCTCGGTGGTGAAGACGCAGTCATCGGGGGTTTCGACGAACTGGCCTAGGCAAGCCAGATTGACGCAGCCGTCCGGGATGACCTCCGGGCGATCACCCTTGCCACGGGGCATGAAGAAGGCTGTGATCCACGGCATCGTCGCGATTCGCACCTTGGTGTGGGCCTTGACCTCCTCGAACTGGTCGAGCAGTCCGAAGTGGTAGCAGTACTCTTTGAGCAGCTCCTCGCCGGTGCATTCCAGCATTGTCTTGTTGACGACGTCGCCCTTCTCGAACGGGTACAGCCCGTAGGCCCATGCCACGCCCCAGTCTTCAGGCTGGCCGTGGAACTGTGGCTGGCGATTCATCGTCAGCGAGATGCACCACGACGAGTCCTCGGCGGTGATGATGCCGCCGGTGACGGTGCGCCCGGACAACGGATCGTTGCCGGTCAGCTCCTTGATCTTCTTGAGGAACGGGTGATCACGACCGATGAAGTTGAAGCTGATTGATTGCCACACCGTCTTGTCAGCGTCGCCGCAGAAGACATCGGGACGTCCGAACGCGGGGGAGCGGCGAACCAGGTTGCGCTACAGCTCCCAGCCGGCCTGCATGTCTTTGTGGTAAGGGGCGGGGGTGTCCATGTCGCCGTATCCGGTGCACTCGGTAAGTGAACCGTTGGTCACGAACACCAGGTCCTTGGCGGACATGTCGATGCGATGCTCGCCACCCTCCTTATCGCGCCACAGGATGCCGCGGGCGATCTTGCGGTGGGCGGTGATCTCTAGGTCGACGTCGTAGACGAGGGTGTCGTATTGGAAGTTCACGCCCTTTTCGGTGAGCCACTTCACCAACGGGACGACGAAAGAGTCGTGCTGGTTGTAGCGGCTGAATCGCAGACAGGACAGATTCGAGAAACCGGGAAGATACTGCAGGAAGCGGTGCATGTACCGTTTGAGCTCCGTGAGGGACTGCCACTGCTCGAAGGCGAACATCGTCTTCCACAGCAGGTAGAAGGTGGATTGCAGGAAGTCCTCGTCGAACCAGTCCTCGATCGACTTGTAGTAGGTGTCCGACTCCTTGGCCAGCAAGAGCCTCATGATGTCGAGCTGGCCCTTCTTGTTGAGCCCCATCTTTGAGGCGTCGCGCTTGTGACCGCAACTGTTGATGATACGACACGGGTTGATGTTGGGGTCGTTCTCGTTCACGATCCGGAATTCGTCCAGAACGCTGTAGGGCTCGGGCATCTCCAAGGCTGGGATGTCTTTCATGATGTCCCAGAAACACTCGAAGTGTTGTCCCATCTCACGACCACCGCGAGCGATGAAGCCTTTCTCCGTATCCCCTGCTCCGTCGAACGCGCCGCCGGGTTCTGACATTTCCTCGAGGATGGTGATGTTCTCCCCAGGCATCTGGGCGTCTCGAATCAAGTAGGCAGCAGCAAGAAGCGAGGCGATGCCAGAGCCGACGAGGTATGCCTTGCGTTCAGCGACGTCATCGGGCGGAACAGGATGGTTCTGGGTGTAGCGGCCTAGGTCGTTCTGCACGAAAGGGTTGCCATCCGGACTCACCGGGTAGCTGTGTTGATAAATGTCTTGGAAGTTCGTCATGACGTGCTCCTCATACGACTTCGTCGGAAGTTCTCCGGTGAACTTCCGACCAGTTCCCACGATAGCGCTATAACCGCTTAATGGACCCCTGGCAATGACTTTTGTAGGAGTTTTACGGGTGTTCGGTCAGTTTTCAGCGGCGGAGCGCACGTCGTGGTGGGGTGGCATACTGGCCCATGGATACGGGGTGCGCCTCGGTGGCGCTGAGATCACACCCGTGGAACCTGATCTAGTTCGTACTGGCGAAGGGATGTCCGAGATGACCATTAGTGATGCGCTTGCCGAGCGGGGAACAATTCCCCGCGTCCTGTCAATTGCGGGTATCGATCCGTCCGGGGAAGCTGGCACCGCAGCCGACACCAAATCGATCATCGCGGCAGGTGGATATGCGATGGCTGTCGTCACCTCCTTGGTGGCCCAGAACACCGAAGGGGTGCGCGCCATCCACACCCCGCCGACCGACTTCCTGGTCCAGCAACTGGCCGCTGTCAGCGATGACGTGAGAATCGACGCCGTCAAAACCGGGATGCTCGGCACCGCTGAGATCGTTGACGCGGTTGCGACCTTCCTCGACGAGCATCGACCGCTGGTAGTCGTCGTCGATCCGGTAATGGTCGCCACCAGCGGGGACCGCCTCCTTGCCCCCGACGCAGAGGCTGCCATGCGCGAGTTTTGTCGCCGCGCGACCGTCATCACCCCGAATATTCCGGAGCTCGCGGTGCTGTGCCAGAGCGAGCCGGCGACGACCCCGGAGCAGGCCGTGGAGCAGGCTCGTCGGTGGGCGGCTGAGACGGGAGCGGCCGTCGTCGTCAAGACCGGGCATTTGAATTCGCAGCGGGTCGACAATATGTGGGTGACGACGGAAGGAGCAATGCACGTCGCCCCGGCGGCGCGGGTGGAGACGACCAACACCCACGGTACCGGGTGCTCACTGTCCTCAGCCTTGGCGACCCGGTTGGGTGCCGGTGACACCCCGGGGGATGCCCTGGCGTGGGTCACCGACTGGCTGCACGAGGCGATTCAGTACGGGTCGGCGCTGAACGTCGGTAAGGGTCACGGCCCGGTGGACCACTCCCATCGAGCACGTCGGCTGGCCGAGGACGCTTCAGCAGTGGCGTGGTTCGCGCCCATCGACCCATTGGAATCTCCACAAGGGTTGGTTGTATCGGCTGAGCCTGCACCGGACGCGGTGGTTGCTCCAGCCGGGCCATGGACGACGGCCCTGTGGCAAGCAAGTGGGGACATCGCGCGTCGCATTGAGGACTCGGATTTTGTTGCCGTTCTCGTCGACGGCACCTTGTCGAAGCCGGCCTTCGAGTTCTACCTGGGGCAAGATGCTCAGTACCTCACCTACTATTCACGAGCTTTGGCATCCTTGGCGGCTCGTGCTGTCGACCCGGAGGAGTCAGTGTGGTGGGCGCAGTCCTCTCAGGCGTGTCTTGTGGAGGAGGCAGAACTGCACCGCTCTTGGCTAGGGGATCACATCGACGTGGTTGCCGGGCCGGTGACCTTGGCCTACACGGACTTCCTGCTGGCCCGGGCATTGGGTGACGACTACGTCGTCGGTACGGCAGCGGTACTGCCTTGTTTCTGGCTTTATGCACACTTGGGTGCCAAGGTTCCGCACGTTCCCGACGACCACCCTTACGCCTCATGGTTGCAGACCTATGGGGATCCCGAGTTCGTCGAGGGGGCGTCACACACCATCGGTCTGGTGGAGAAAGCCTTCCAGAACGCCTCCGCCGTCACCAGGGCTCGCGCTGCCCACGCCTACCTGACGGCCTGCCGTCACGAATTGGAGTTCTTCGACCAAGCTTTGCGGGTCTGACCAGCTCGTCAGCACAAAGATTCACATGACCATACTTGTGTCTGTTGCGCGCCGGGCCTCGGCTGGAACGTCGATGCCCTCTGAGGGACGCGCTGCCCTGCGGGCGGGTGTCGTCGGGCCCCGATGGTCCATTGCCCTACCGCCACCGTTGCCGCGCGGCCCGAAGGAACCCCGTGGGTGCTCGACTCGACGACTATCGGGCTAGCCCCGGTACGTACCCGGATGGCTCGGGAATTCCTTGATGCTGGGCCTGACGTGGCCGGGGAGGTTGCAGCAGCGCGTGCTGGCGGACCCGGAAGTTTTCGGGCGCAGCTGCGTGACGCCCTTGACAAGGCGGCGAGAACCGCAAAATAGGAGATGAGATGACTTTAGACCTGCGGTGCTATTTGGTGACGTCGGGGATTGATCGGCACACCATCGAGACTGCGGCAGCGGCCGCTGGGGCGGGTGCCGGGATGGTGCAGGTACGGGCCAAGGAATTGTCCACTCGTGATCTGCTCAGCCTGGTTTTGCAGGTCGGCGAGGCGGTTCGTCGAGCGAACCCCGCGACGCGGGTGGTCGTGGATGACCGCGCCGATGTTGCCTGGGCGGCCATACGGGCGCGGGGGAACGTCCACGGGGTGCACGTCGGATTGACGGATTTGCCGGTGCGTGATGCGCGGGCGATGCTGGGCCCCGACGCGATCGTCGGTTACACCACGGGGACCTTGGACCTCGTGAGATCGGCCGAACCGTTCGCTGATGCGCTCGACTATGTGGGTGCCGGACCCTTCCGACCCACCCCGACCAAGGAATCGGGCCGCTCCCCGCTCGGCGTTCAGGGGTATCCGGCCTTAGTAGGGGCGAGCAGTCTGCCGGTTGTCGCTATCGGTGACGTCCAGGTGGCCGATGTCCCTGTTTTGGCGGCCACCGGTGTGGCCGGTGTCGCGATGGCGCGGGCCATCATGGCCTCCGATGACCCTGCTGCAGTGGTGCGGCAGGTTGTGCAGTCTTTCGATGAGGTTCGGGTTAGCTGATGCTCTGAGGAGGTTTGGTGGGCTGACGTTGTTTCCCCCGTTGGCGTAGGCCATTGAGGTTGCGGTCCCGTCTTCCTCCGCGGGGCTGTGACTTTATCCCGTGTTGACGCTTCTACTCTGTTCACCTCAGCTCCGTGTGGTGATACGGGTCGTGATCGTCGGGGATGCCTGGTGGGGTTGCAGACCGTGGGTTCGTAACCCTGATTTCCACAACCGGACACAATCACCTGCCGTCTAGCTAGAGAAGTCAGCAAGGTTTACGCCGGTACGGCGCTATTCATGATCTGGCGCAGGACCTGGTTGGTGAGCGTGGTCTTGGGGCGGTGGCGTTTGTGCAAGTGATTGATGATCCAGTCCAGCACGAACTTCGGATCGCGCCGCAGCATCGTCGGGGTGGTGTGCAGGATCCTCCACCCGGCCTGCTCCAGATGGGCCGAACGCACCATCATCGCCTCGTACCCTTCCGGGGTACCGTGGACCGAGCGGCCTTCCATTTCCACGCCCAGCATCTCAGCCTGGAACGCTTGATCCAGGACATAGCGATAATTCCCCTCACCAACCCACACTTGGTGGTTCGGCTTGTGACCAGTGATCCCGGTTGCCCGTAGGATTCGTGCTAATTCCAGCTCCGGGATCGACCAAGGATTTAGGTCGATGTCGGCTAGCGCACGGTCGACTTCGGCCTTCGAATACCGGCCGGTGAGGGCTTTACGGACCGCCCGGCATGAGGCCGGGGTCACTAGGCGTTGGCGCAGAGCCTGGCACACCCAGTCCCACTGTCCCTGGATTGCCAGGATGATCACCGATACCTCCGGGATCGCGACTCGTATTCCTTCTTCTTCGATGGTGAAATGGTGGGGCACGTGCCAGCGATGCACCCAGATACGGGGTCGCCTCAGACGGCGAGTGGGCGAGAACGCCTCGATGGCCTGGATGCCGGTGTAGTCCCAGCGGCGCTGAGTGACCGGATTCTTCAATCCGAGCAACACCAAGGCGGCCATGCCGACCAGCGTCGCACCGCGGTGCCATAACTTCAGTGCTTGAATCATCGTAGTGACGCGGCGGGCAGCGCCGGTGGTGGCCACCACTCCCGGCAGGATGCGTACCGTATCGCCCCGGGTGACGGACCGGTCAGCCTGGCCTCGCAATGGGCTGTCACGGACAATGCGCGCCACCCCGCCGTTGCTACGCAGCTCCAGTTCGAAATTTTCCCTCATGTCGACAGTTATCGGTACAGGCCCGTAGATGTGCCACGTTTTTTGAACCTGTGGACAACCCGGCCCAGGTCAGCCGTACTGGCTGTGGATAAGTCGTCATCCACCCGCATCCCAACCACGTGAGATGGCATCACGGGCAGCTACCACCCCAATCACCACACTCAGGTTGGAGGAGGTGAAGGGACATCGTGGTGACGGGTCCATGGCGGGAAGAGGGTGATGTGGCGAGGAGGGTCGTAATGATGATGAGGCCAAGGAGGGGATGGTACGTGGAACCTGTGTGATGGGGGTCGCCGGGGTAACTAGCGCTCCCAGAACCGTTTGGAACTGGGAGTGTTAGGAAAACGTCAGGATCTCGCACACCCCCATATGGGATCCGTAGGGAAGCGCGACAACGGCCGGGTCGCGCGGTTTCGATGGGTGGTGGTGCCACAACCGGCACCCCGGAAACCCCGGGTCGTTGTCAAGGAGCCTGTCATGCTCGACGTCATCTGGCTGCTCGGTGTCATCGCCTTGTTCATCCTGCTCGCCCTGTGCGTGAAGGGGGTCGATGCGCTATGACCATCCTTAATCTGGTGGCCGCCATCCTCGGTATCGCCGCCGTTGTGTATCTCGTGATTGCCCTTATCCGCCCGGAGCGTTTCTAATGACGTGGATCTGTTTCCTGGCGGGTCTGGCTCTGCTCGCCATCGCGCTCGGTATCGCCCAACATCACCTGGGTACCTACATGGCCCGTGTCTTCACCTCTGACAAGGACACGAGGGTCGAGACCTGGTGCTACCGCGTCATGGGGGTCAATCCCCGTGCTGGTCAGACGTGGAAGTCTTATGCTCGCGCAGTGCTGGCTTTCAGTTTCTGCGGAGTCGTCCTCCTCTACGCTCTGCAACGTCTCCAGCCGTGGCTGCCATGGTCCCTGGGGAAGGGATCAGTCAATCCGGCGGTCTCCTTCAACACCGCGATCTCTTTCGTCACGAACACCAATTGGCAGGCCTACTCACCGGAGGCGACCCTCGGGCACTTCGTCCAGCTCGCTGGCCTGTGTGTGCAGAATTTCGTCTCCGCCGCTACCGGCATCGCGATCGCGGTTGCGCTGATTCGCGGATTCGTTGGCCGTGGTGAGCACACCATCGGGAACTTCTGGGTGGATATCACCCGCTGCACGTTGCGCATCCTGATGCCGATTGCCGCCGTAGCGGCTTTCCTGCTCATCGTTGGTGGCGCGGTCCAGAATTTCACCGGGTTCCTGCACGTGACCGGTGTAGCTGGCGGAAACCAGGTCATCCCGGGAGGCCCCGTCGCCTCTCAGGAGGCCATCAAGGAGCTTGGCACTAACGGTGGTGGTTTCTTTAACGGTAACTCGTCTCACCCCTTCGAGAATCCGCAACCGTGGACGAACATGCTCGAGATCTTCCTCATCCTGCTCATCCCGTTCTCACTGCCTCGCACCTTCGGGAAGATGGTGGAAGATGTGCGGCAGGGCAGGGCGATACTCGCTGCGATGGTCGTCCTGTTCACCGTCAACCTATTTGCCATGGCCGCTGCCGAATTTTCTGGCCACGGCACTGCCGCACGCCTCGCGGGAGCCGCGATGGAGGGCAAGGAGCAGCGTTTCGGATTGGCTCAGTCGGTCCTCTTCGCTAACTCGACGACGATGACCTCCACCGGCGCAGTCGACTCGATGCACGACTCCTTCACCGCCATTGGAGGGATGTTCACCCTGCTCAACATGATGCTCGGCGAGATTAGCCCTGGCGGTGTGGGGAGCGGTCTTTATGGCATGCTTGTTATCGCCGTCATCGCGGTCTTCATCGCCGGCTTGCTGGTCGGTCGTACGCCGGAATACCTTGGCAAGAAGATTGGCCCGCGCGAGATGAAACTGTCGGCCTTGTACATCCTCGTCATGCCGACCCTGGTGCTATGCGGCGTGGCCTTGAGCCTGGCTGTCCCGGGCCTACGCAGTAGTGTCAATACCTCGATCTCCAACCCGGGCGAGCACGGGCTGTCCGAGCTGGTATACGCCTTCACCTCAGCCGCCAACAACAATGGTTCGGCCTTCGCTGGTTTGGACGCCTCGACGAACTGGCTGTGTGCCGCCCTTGGTGTGGCCATGCTCCTCGGGCGCTTCGTACCGATCATCCTCATCCTTGCCCTGTCGGGTGCCTTGGTCGAACGTGAACCAGTGCCCGTCACCGCCGGCACCCTTCCCACGCACAATGCGTTGTTCACCACCCTGATCGTGTTCACCGCGATCCTCGTTACAGCGCTTGTCTTCTTTCCGGTCCTCACGCTCGGACCGCTGGCCGAAGGACTGATCTGATCATGACCGTTATCCCCTCGAATTCGCGTTCCCGCGGTCTCACCGGGGCTCAGGTGCGTCAGGCCCTGCCCGGAGCCATTCGTAAGCTCGATCCGCGTTCTCAGTGGCGCAACCCGGTTATGTTTTTGGTGTGGATTGGCGCAGTCCTGACAACCATCATCGCTGGCCTGGAACTGCTCACTGGTGTCACCGACGGCGGTGTTTCCGTCGGTTTTTCCACGGCCATTGCGGTGTGGCTGTGGCTGACCGTCATCTTCGCCAACCTTGCCGAGTCGATCGCCGAGGGACGCGGCAAGGCCCAGGCCGAGACATTGCGCAAGACCCGCACCGCCACGAGCGCAATTCGCGTCGACGGGTGGGACGAGCGGAACGATCCGTCCGCCGAGCACACCACGACAACCGAGGTCGTCTCCTCGGAGCTCAGGTATGGCGACGTCGTCGTCGTGGCGGCGGGCCAGACGATCCCTGGTGACGGCGACATCGTCTGGGGCATCGCTTCGGTCGACGAGTCGGCCATCACCGGTGAGTCAGCCCCCGTGGTACGGGAGTCCGGCGGCGACCGTTCTGCCGTCACCGGTGGTACGACAGTGCTTTCGGACCGCATCGTCGTCAAAATCACCTCGAAGCCCGGGCAGAGTTTCGTCGACCGCATGATCGCCCTGGTTGAGGGGTCCGGACGTCAGAAGACCCCCAACGAGATTGCCCTCAATATTTTGCTGGCGAGCCTCTCGATTGTTTTTGTCCTCGTCACCCTGACCCTCAACCCGATTGCGTCCCTGGCCGCCAGGCCGGTGAGCGTCACGGTATTGGTGGCGCTGCTGGTTTGCCTCGTCCCGACGACGATCGGTGCTCTCCTGTCGGCCATCGGCATCGCGGGTATGGACCGCCTGGTGCAGCACAACGTGTTGGCAATGTCTGGACGCGCAGTGGAGGCCGCCGGCGACGTTACGACTCTTCTGCTCGACAAGACTGGCACCATCACCTACGGAAACCGTCGTGCCAGCGAATTCATACCGATGTCGGATGTGAGCGACGAAGAGATTCGCGACGCGGCCGCCCGGTCTTCGCTGGCCGACCCGACTCCCGAGGGCACCTCCATCGTCGACCTGGCCCGCGAGCAGGGCTTCGTCCCCGATGCCTGCGGCGAGCAGGGGAAGGTCGTCCCCTTTACCGCGCAGACCAGAATGTCGGGCATCGACCTTCCCGATGGCACCAAAATCCGTAAGGGTGCCGGATCTGCTGTGCGCGCCTGGCTGACGGAGTCCCACATCAATATGGACATCGACACACGGGTCCACATGGATCGCCGGGTCGACTCGGTGTCCCAGTCTGGCGGTACCCCGCTCGTCGTGGCGGTACGCACCCCCGACCACTCGGGCAAGGTGCTCGGCGTCGTTTATCTCAAGGACATCGTCAAAGAGGGTCTGACCGACCGGTTTGCTGAGCTGCGTCGAATGGGTATCCGCACCGTCATGGTGACCGGAGACAACCCGCTGACCGCAGCCGCCATTGCCAAGGAGGCCGGCGTGGATGATTTCCTCGCCGAGGCCACCCCGGAGGACAAGCTCGCCTACATCCGCAAGGAGCAGGAGGGTGGCCGGATGGTCGCGATGACCGGTGACGGCACCAACGATGCCCCGGCTCTGGCCCAGGCGGACGTCGGCGTCGCGATGAACACCGGCACCTCGGCTGCCAAGGAAGCCGGCAACATGGTGGACCTTGACTCCGACCCGACGAAGCTCATCAGCATTGTCGGAATCGGCAAGCAACTACTCATCACGCGCGGTGCCCTGACGACCTTCTCGATCGCCAACGATATTGCCAAGTATTTTGCGATCATCCCAGCGATCTTCATGGCGACCTACCCGGGTCTGTCGGCCCTCAACATTATGGGTTTGCATTCCCCGGCGTCAGCGGTGCTCTCGGCGATCATCTTTAACGCTATCATCATCGTTATTTTGGTTCCGCTGGCCCTCAAAGGCGTGGCATACAAGCCCGCCGGAGCGTCGAAAATCCTCGCACGGAACCTGCGCATCTACGGGTTGGGCGGTGTTGTTGCGCCGTTCATCGGCATCTGGCTTATCGACCTGATTATCCGTCTCATTCCCGGCTTCTGATCGGAGTTCATCATGATCATCTCCTCTAGGACTCGCACCGCCCTCGTCGGGTTGCGCTCGATGCTGCTGTTTACTGTCATTGTCGGCGTCGTGTACACCGGCCTCATGACTGGGCTGGGTCAGTTGGTGCTCTATCACCAAGCCAACGGCTCGCAGCTGACGGTCAACGGCAAGGTGGTCGGCTCGACCCTCATCGGCCAGTCCTTCACCGACAAGGGTGGAAGGCCGTTGCCGAAGTACTTCCAGCCGCGTCCCTCGGCTGCCGGTGACGACGGTTACGATGCCAGGTCCTCGGGCGGTTCCAACATGGGCCCGGAAAACCCGGACCTGGCGAAGGCCATCAAGGAGCGTCGCAGCCAGGTGGCGGCCTTCAACCACGTCGATGCTGACCGGGTACCCGCTGATGCTGTGACGGCGTCGTCGTCGGGTCTGGACCCACATATCAGCCCCGAATACGCCGACATCCAGATCGCTCGGGTGGCGAAGGCTCGTCATCTCGACAAGGCCGTCGTACGGCGGATCGTTGACGATAACACCACGGGACGCCAACTCGGGTTCCTTGGCGAGACTAAGGTCAACGTCGTGACGCTCAATGCCGAACTGGATCGCCAGCACTGACGGTGCTGACGGTCGGGTAATCATGGCTTAGGAGGACGCGGTGGCTGTTCGGGGAAGGTCGCGGGTGCTGCTGGGCGCGGCACCGGGCGTCGGCAAGACCTACGCCATGCTTGACGAGGGCAAGCACCTGCGCGCCGGGGGGTCTGATGTCGTTATCGCCGTTGTTGAGACTCACGGCCGGGCAGCTACTGCGGCGATGACTGAGGGGATGGAGGTCGTCCCGCGGCACTATGTCGAATGCCGCGGCATTGAGCTGCCGGAGATGGATCTTGACGAGGTGCTGGCCCGGCACCCTGACGTCGCCCTCGTCGACGAACTTGCCCACACCAACGCCCCCGGGTCCCGTAATGAGAAGCGTTGGCAGGACGTTGAGGAGCTTCTGGAGGCCGGGATCGACGTCATTTCGACGGTCAACATCCAGCACATCGAGTCCCTCAACGACGTTGTTGAGCAAATCACTGGGGTACCACAGCGCGAGACTGTCCCAGACACCGTGCTGCGCAGGGCCAGCCAGGTGGAGGTCGTCGACCTCACCCCGCAGGCCCTGCGCGACCGGTTGTCGAGCGGCAAGGTGTATCCGGCCGAGCGGATCGACGCGGCCTTGTCAAACTACTTCCGGCTCGGCAATCTCACCGCCCTGCGTGAGTTGGCCTTGTTGTGGGTGGCCGACGAGGTCGATCACGCGCTGGCCGACTACCGTAGCGAGCACGGCATCGACTCCCGTTGGGAAGCCCGTGAACGGGTAGTCGTCGCCCTGACAGGGGGTCGGGAGGGCGAAACCCTGCTGCGACGCGGTGCCCGGATCGCGGTTCGAGCCGGTGGCGGAGACTTGCTGGCGGTGCACGTCACCACTGAGGACGGGCTGCGCTCCCCGCATCCGGGGGAACTAGCCCGGCAACGAGGGTTGGTGGACAAGCTAGGAGGATCCTTCCACCAGCTCGTTGGCGATGACATCCCCGACACTCTCATCGAGTTCGCGAAGTCGGTCAACGCCACCCAGCTCGTCATCGGGGCTAGTCGGCGTGGCAAACTCTCGCGGCTGTTGACCGGACACGACGTCGAGGCAGACATCATCCGGGCTTCCGGTGCTATCGACGTTCACATCGTCAGTCATGACGCCCAGGCGAAGGCGCTGCGTTTGCCGCGAATGGGTGGGTCATTGTCGACGCGGCGTCGGATCGCTGGTTTCGCTGTGCTGGCGGTGTTCGGGCCACTCTTGACGTGGCTGTTGGTGTCGTTGCGTAGCCCGGAGGCGCTGACGACCGATGTGCTGGCTTACGAGTTGCTGGCCGTCGTGGTGGCCTTGGTAGGTGGGGCATTCCCGTCGCTCATTGCGGCTCTGGCCTCGGGTTTTGCCCTGGACTACTTTTTCACTGAACCCTTCTACACCGTCACCGTCAACGAACCGTTACACCTGGTGGCACTGTTGCTGTACCTGCTCACCGCGGCCCTGGTGAGTGTTGTTGTCGATCGCGCTGCCCGTAAGACCCGGGTGGCCCGACGCGCCGCCGCTGAGTCGGGACTGTTGCAGTCGGTGGCCGGTTTGGTGCTGCGCGGCGAGGACGCCGTTGAGTCGTTGTTGTCCAGAGCAACTGAGGCTTTCGAGCTATCTGGGGCGCGATTGATGACCGACGGAAAGGTTGTGGCAAATTGGGGTATAACAAGTGATCAAGTCACGGAGCACCGCATCGACGACCATACCGTGGTGGAATTCCACGGCCCGGAGCCGGACGCCTCGGAGCGTCGGCTGATGTCGGTCATCGCCGCCCAGTTGGGGACAGCCTTGGAGCAGCGTCAGCTGGAGGAGACGGCGAAGGCGGTGGAGCCGTTAGCGGCCACCGACCGGGTGCGCACGGCGTTGTTGTCAGCGGTCGGTCACGACCTGCGTCGCCCGCTGGCGGCTGCCACCGCCGCTGTGTCTGGGCTGCGCAGCGAGTGGTCGAAGCTTTCTGACCAGGATCGTGCCGATTTGTTGGAAACCGCTGATGAAGCGTTGTCGCAGTTGGCGAATTTGGTCACCGACCTTCTCGACGTCTCCCGGTTGCAGTCGGGGGTGCTGGGGGTCTCGGTGATGCCGGTAGACCCGGCTGAGGTCATCATGCCGGCGCTGGACGAGTTGTCCCTGGGGCCGGCCGACGTCGAGATCGACTTGGGTTCTGACGTTCCCGAGATGGTCGCCGACCCAGCCTTGCTGCAGCGAGTTGTCGTCAACCTGTTGTCGAATGCGCTGCGTTACGAGCCGGCGGGCAGCCGGGTGCGGTTGGCGGAGAGTAGCTTCGCCAACCAGGTGGAGATTCGAGTCATCGATCACGGCCCGGGAATTCCAGAGGACCGTCGCGGCGATGTGATGGTGCCTTTCCAGCGGCTGGGTGATACGGATTCCAGCGTTGGGCTGGGGCTTGGGCTGGCGCTGTCGAAGGGATTTGTCGAGGGAATGGACGGCACCCTGGCCTTGGAGGACACTCCTGGCGGGGGACTGACGATGGTGATCAGCTTGCCCCAGGTAGGGGCTGAGGAGGCAAGTGTGCAATGAGAATTCTTATCGCTGATGACGACCCGCAATTTTTGCGAGCCTTGCGGATCACCTTGGGCGCCAGGGGATACGAGGTCTTGTTGGCGCGTGATGGGCAGCACGCCTTGGAGATGGCCATCGATCACAAGCCGGACATCATTTTGCTGGATCTCGGGATGCCGCGTCTGGACGGGGTAAAGGTCATTGAGGCGGTGCGCGGCTGGTCGTCGGCGCCGATCCTGGTGATCTCGGGACGATCCGGGTCGGCCGAGAAGGTGGAAGCTCTTGACGCTGGGGCTGACGACTACGTCACCAAACCATTCTCGATGGATGAGCTGCTTGCCCGTATCCGCGTTTTGACAAGGCGTATTGGCCAGGACGAGGTAGATGAGGAACCAATCGTCGCTTTCGGGTCGGTGTGGGTAGATCTGGCTGCGCACACCGTGACCCGTGACGGGGCCAATGTCAGGCTCACGCCGACCGAGTGGCGGGTGCTGGAGCTGCTCATCCGTAATGAGGGTCGGCTGGTGACTCGTCAGACCATGCTGAGTCAGGTCTGGGGCTCCGAGCACGTCACCGACACCGGCTACCTGAGGCTCTACATTTCCCAGTTGCGCAAGAAGCTGGAGCCCGAGCCGAGTAGGCCGCGGTATCTCATCACTGATGCCGGAATGGGGTACCGGTTGGTGCTTGACCCCTGATATATGCATATAATAATGCACATGCCCACTAGAAACGTGTATGTCTCCGACGAAGACCAAAACCTGTTCCAAGAAGCAGCCGGGCTTGCAGGAGGGTTTTCACCTGCAGTGAGCGAAGCTCTGCGCGAGTACGTGAAACGTCGCAAGCTGATGAGGGGAGGGGCCGAGCAGGTTGAGGTAGATCTGCGTACTGACGGGATCGACCACCGTGTCTCGTTCATGGGGCGTCGGTTGGTCAAGGTGCAACGAGACCACGAGCAAGGCTGTCGCATTGATACCGTCTACGCAACTGCCAGGGAGCAATTTGCCGTGGTGTCGAAGGTGCGTCGTGTTCTGCCAAGCTGGGCCGAAGGCAAGGAAGATCTTTGGTCGCATCCAGAAACGTGGGACAAGGAATTCTGGACGGTTGGAGATCGTACGCTTACGGTTTTTGCGAATTTGGATGAGTTGCGAACAGCGGATGGTGAACTTGCAGAACGGGTCGACTCAGCGCTGCACGTCGCACCCTACGAGGTTCTGGACATTTGACACATAGGGGGGCTTAAGCGGTGGCCTGAGAGGTAGTGGTCGTCCATCTGCCGGCTACCACGCTTGACTGTTTTCGCTCGTCAGAGGTGTTTCGTCACCGATCAGTGAGAGTTTGAACTTTGTCTCGGTCGCACGAACCGCGTGTTCTCGCTTGTCGCGAGGGGTTTACCGTATATCGAAGCGGCCATCAGAACCCTGTGTTGTGGACTCCCGGGGTCAGTCTGTCCGCTTACTTGAGATGGCTCAAACATTTCTGACCGACGCCGAAGTCGACGAGCTAGTCACCGTGTATGAAGGCCGGCTCCTAGCAGCGTTCGAAGGTGTTCTGAGAGCTGGTATGGTAATCGCGAATGTTAGCTTAATCACGTTAAGTTAGGCGGCTCACTTCGCGTCAAGTATTCGGGTGGGAGAAGACTCTGACCGGTCATCGCGTGAATAGGCCCGGATCATTTTCCCTGCTGCTCAGCGCAATGGCAATCATGAATCTTGGCTATTCGATCACGAATGTGGCATTCCCCATTCTCCTGGTCCAACGATACGGAGTCGGAGGGGAACTCGCCAGAACCCTCATGCTGCGGCTACTACCGATGATGATTGCCGGAGGAACTTCCGCCTGGCTACTACGCCATGCGGACGCCCGAATCGTCGCGGGCGTCTCCATGGTCCTGGGTGGTGTCCACCGTGCTCATTCCCTTCACCCAGTCCCTTGCTCAGCTGAACATGCTTTCCCTCCTGGGTGGCCTAGTCACGATCTACGCCTTCCCCGCACTGTTCGTCCTCCGATCCGGGGTCATCGACAATGAAAACGTCGTCAAGGGGGAACGCCGCAGTTCATTGGCCCCGCACTCGCTGGCCTTGCGCTCATACTGATCAGCGTCAGGACGCTGTTCTGCGTAGAAACGCTGACGACGATTCTTGGCGCGGCGCTTCTGTTGGGAATCCCCAAGGTGTCGAGGTCAGTCGCCCCAACACTTCCCGACGCGAGTCCGCCCCGCGATCGGAAACGTCTCTGGCAACAGAGCTTCTTCCGGGATCCACGTGTCGTGGCATACCTGTTCACCGGGATCGTTTACGGTGTCGGCGTAAGCGCCCTGCAAATCGTGCTGCTTCAGGTGGTCTCGGTTCGATAGCCCCGCGATCCTGGCGCCTACGGCTGGCTGCTCAGCGCACAGGCGCTGGGAGCAACAGTTGTCGGCTTGTTCGTCTCCAAGGTGCCGCGCCATCGGCTCGGGCTCGTCTACCTGATCGGCAACCTGGACGAAGCTGTGCTGGTCATAAGCCTCTTTGCTTCCAAAGGACTCGAGCTCACAGCTGCTGTGCTGCTCTCATCAGCGGACTATTCGAGGCCGCTGCGACGACTTGCTTCTTCGCCGACGTTCGGCGGCGATTGACTGCGGATGAGGTCGGAGACTTCTTCTCAGCCCTTCTGCCCGGTTTCAGCGGAGCAGAAGCAGCCGGCAGAACCACTCGGCGTGGTTTTCGTTGGAGCATTCGGACTGCTTGGCCAACTGCTGGCGGTCGCACTGCTATTCGTAATTCCAGTGATTCCCGTCGTCTACCTCTTCCTCGACCGCGAGAACCAGTCACAGCCCGCCGGCTTCGAGCAGTGAGCGGGCGATGTCGTAGGGCCAGGTTGCGGAACTTGAGGGCTGTGCCCCGGAGAAACCTCGACCCCGGGAAGCCTCGCACGCAATTCGGCCGTCAACTACTGCCTGACAGGCGATCCGACCCTGTTTCGGAAAGCTAACACCTCACCGCACGCCCCGAACAGCACGCGAAACCCCACGTTCTCCGCCAGGGCACAACAGAATCATTACTGGCAAAGAGACAAACCACCATCCACCACCAGCCTCGATCCAGTCACGTAGCCAGCGTCTTCGCCCACACCAGCATCGACGTCCCGGCGCAAGTATCGCAGAAACAAAACTGCCCCGCCATCAGGCGAGGCAAGTTTCGATTTTCTCATCTTACGTGGAGCATAGGGGACTCGAACCCCTGACCTACTGCTTGCAAAGCAGCCGCGCTACCAACTGCGCCAATGCCCCGTGGACCTCCATAGTGTAGAGGATGCGCGGTGGTTTGGGCGAGTCGAAGCCTCGCGCAATGTCGTCTGGTCCTGCCAAAAAGTCGAGATTGTGACGGTGCCATCGCGTTTTGGGGCAGTTTGTGACGCATCGGCCCCCGACTACGACAGCACCTCGGCGGGACTAACGACAACGGCCTCGAGCCCACGCTCAGCCAGTGCGGGAGCCAACTCTTCGGCTCGACCGCAGACACCGATCCGCCAACTGTCAGGGATCAGCAACTCCCGCCAGGCCCGGTTCACCGACCATTCCCCAGCACTCGCCCTCGCCGATGCCACGGCGGCAAGGTGATCGTCGACCCAGTTCGGTGCCAGTCCGGCCCCGACCAGAGCTGCCACTTGGTGGGCGACCGCACTGGCGGTGTCGTACTGCAATGGGGCGATGCCAACCGAGTGGTCGCGGGCGGCATCCACTTCGTCGGCCCGCAGATCGTCGCTGGAGGTGAGAATGCGTAATGCCTCGGCCACGGCGTCGGCTCCAACCTCAGTCCGGAAGGACCCCGCAACGGTCGCCACTCCACCATCGGGGAGTGGGCGGCTCGACATTCCGACCCCGTAAGACCATCCCTTGTCTTCCCGCAGCACCTGGTTGAGACGCGACCCGAACGTTCCGCCGAGGGCTCCGCATGCGACCTTGAGGGCTGCCCAACCCGGGTGGGAGCGCCCCACAGTGGCCTGCTGGATACGCACGTCGGCCTGCACAGCGTCGGGGCGGTCAACAAGAATCACCCGTGGTCCATCGAGGCGTGGCTGGAGTGGAGCAACCTGCGAGGGGGAACCGCTGGCCGTCCATTCCTCGAGTATTGACAAGTCGAGGTCCTCGACTCCGTCTCCGGCGACCACCAGCACGGCATCGGAGATCGTCCAGTGCGCGGCCCAGAATTCTCGTGCGGCTGCGGCGTTGAGCTTTTCCACCGACGAGAGGGTGCCGATCGTGGGCAGGGACGACCGTGACCCCACTGGCCATAGCGCACGTGCTGCTGCCATCTCGGCTAGGGCCGATCCACGCTGGCTGGTCTGGGCCAGGGAGGCTCGCGCCGCGTCGATCTGACGAGCGATGTCCTCTTCAACCAGGCTCGTGGTGTTCAACAATTCGACGAAGAGTTCAGCCGCTGCGTCGAACCTTGTCACGGGCACATCGACGCCGACGTGACTTCCGGCCAACCCGGCCGATCCGTCGTAGCTGGCTCCGATCGACTCCATGGCCTCAGCGAAAGCTGCGCCGGGATGGGGGCCGGTGGATTCGTCAGCTGTGCGGACGACGAGCCCAGCAAGGCCCTCGAGACCAGCAGGTTCGGTACACAGCGGCGCGTCCAACCCGATTTCCATAGTGACGATGCGCTGGCCAGGCATCGGAACGCGTACCACCGTGAGGCCGGTTGGCAGGGTTTCGACGAGGCACTGTGGAAAGGACCACGGCGAGCCGGGACGCACGGTGGGGCGACTGGTGAGAGGACGCTCATTACAGGTTTTCATCACGCCTCCTGGTGGACGACGGTTGACGCTTGATGGGGGGATAGCCATCGTCTTGCGGCTTCGGCAATGTGGTCTGCGGTGATAGCCCGGATGCGGTCGAGGTGAGTATTGACGAGGGCAGCGTCCCCTAGTAGCGACTCGTGCATATTGAGTAGGTCAGCCCGTTCGTCAACAACAGCCAACGACTCCAACCAACTTCGTTCCACCTGGGCGCGCGCTCGCTCTAGCTCGGCCTGGCTCGGTCCGTTGGCGGCGAGTTCGGTGATGATCTCATCCACAGCCCCGGTCAGTTCCTCCTCGGAGACCCCGGGCTTGAGGTGTGCCGACACTAGAGCTGCCGACGTTCCTCGTGCCAGCCCAAAATCGTTCATACCCACTCCATCGACGAGGTGACGTTCCCTTTCCAGGGTGCGAATGAGCCGTGAGCTCATCCCCGATCCGAGTATGTCGGTGGCCATGGCGACGGTGAGATTGTTGGGGTTGGTGATGGGCGGAGTAGCCCATGCCCGGGTCACCGCAGTTCGCGGGAGGGGGCGCGTAACGACGACCCGAGGATTGTCGTGGCGAACTCGTCCCTGAATGCGCTCGGGGAGGTCCCCGGTGGCAGCGGGAACCGCCCCGAGGTACTTATCGGCCAAGGTCAACCCTTCGTCGGCTTCAACACATCCGGAAATGACAAGAACGGCATTGTCGGGCCGGTACCAGGTGGAATGGAAGGCGGTGACGTCGTCGAGACAGGCGGCGTCGAGGTCGGGGACCGAACCGATGGTTGGGTGGCCGTAGGGATGCTCGCTGCCGAACCTTCCGTCAAGGAGCATATCGAGTAGGTCCCCATAGGGGGTGTTGTCGTAACGCTGCCGCTTCTCTTCCTTGACGACCTCGCGCTGGGTCGCCAGGTTTGCCTCGGTGACGGCCAAGTGCGCCAGCCGCTCAGCTTCTAACCACAGTGCGAGTTCCAGCGCCCCGGCCGGTACGGTCTCGAAATAATTGGTGCGGTCAAAGCTGGTCGACGCATTTGCTGACCCACCCACCGACTCGATCGTTGCCAGATGTTCGCTCGATATGATGCCGCTTGTCGTGCCCGAGAACATCAGGTGCTCGAAGAGGTGGGCGAACCCAAAATGGCCGGGTTCCTCGTCTGCCGACCCCACTCGATACCACATATTGACGGCAACTCCGGGAGAGGTGGTGTCGGGATTAACGACCACGCGCATCCCGTTGTCGAGTGTCGCGCGGTGTAACTGGAGGGCTTCGGACATAGGTCCGAGCATAGGGGTAGTGGCTCGGGCCCCTCCACGAGACCGGTGTGGTGAATGTGTTGGGGACGGGGTTTGATGTCAGTAGGGGTGGTAACTCTCACCTCTCCCACCCTGATTGCCACACGGGGCTCGAAGCACGTGCGGCGGATTCTTCGAGAACGCACCGTCGAACACTGGTGCTGCGAAGTCGTCTGAGCAGCGCCGTACTCTAGAGGGCATGCAGACGCAGCGAAACGTGGTTTCCCACGCTCTGCAACGCCGACACACCCTGGAGGCGTTGCGCAGCCCCCAGGTCGATCTCAGCGCCCCAACGGCGTGCGACGCCGACCCCATGCTGGTACGCGCCGCCATGCACCATGGCGAGCCCCTCAACCACGACTGTCCGGTCTGTGAGTCCCCGCGCTTAGCCCTGCTGCGCCATGCTTTCGGCCACCAGCTGGGCCAATACTCGGGTCGCATCCGTACCCTGGACGAACTAGAGGAGATGGAGCACCAGTTCGGCGAGTTTCACGTCTACGAGGTCGAGGTTTGCCCCGACTGTCTGTGGAATCACATCCTCGTCGACTACGTCCTAGGTGACGGTCGACGCCGCCGCCCACCTCGCCATCAGCCGACCGTGGAGGACATCTATGGCTGACCACAAACCCGCCAGAGCATCGAAGCGCCACGCCCCCGCGACTGGGAGCGGTGCCGGAAGGGCTCGTCGGGCCGCCGGGAGGCCCAGCCGTCATCCTAGGCTGGGCAAGTTTCTCCGGGGTTTGGTGATCGCAATCTTGTCTTTGGTGCTTATCGCCGTCGTTGGGGTCTTTGTCGCCTATGAGCGCACCGAGCTTCCCGACCCTAACCGCGACTTCCAGACGAACACCTCGTTTATATACTACCGGGACGGCAGTCGCCTCGGGTCTTTCTCGGTACAGAACCGTCAATCGATTCCTTATGAGACGATGCCGAAGACTCTGCGTGACGCCGTCGTCTCGGCGGAGAATCGCACTTTCTGGTCCGATCCGGGTATCTCGGTCAAGGGCATGACGCGCGCCGCCTGGGCGATCGCTCGCGGTGGTGAGATGCAAGGCGGCTCGACGATCACCCAGCAGTACATCAAGGTGTTGTACCTGTCCCAGGAACGCACCATGGGTCGCAAATTCAAGGAGCTCCTCCTGGCCGTGAAGACGGGCAAGGAGGTCTCTAAAAAGGACATTCTCGCTGGATATCTCAATACCATCTACTTTGGCCGGGGAGCTTATGGTGTTCAGGCTGCCGCTCGGGCTTTCTTCTACACCGATGCTTCGAAGCTCACCCTGTCTCAGTCGGCGGTGTTGGCTGCGGTGCTCAACAGCCCGTCGAATTTCGATCCCAGCGGTGGCGTAGGCGCTCGCGAGAGGTTACTCCAGCGATACCGGTACGTTCTCGACGGAATGCTGGAGGCCGGCAATATCACCCAGGCTCAGCACGACGAGGCTTATCGGCAGCTGCCGAAATTCCCGAAGGTCCCCGACTACAACCGATGGGCGGGAACCGACGGCTACCTCATGAAGTTGGTTTACGACGAGCTCATCGCCAGAGGGTTCTCCGATCAACAAATTAAGGGCGGTGGCCTCAAGGTGACGACCACCCTGGATCGTAAGGACGAGCAGGCTGCCGTGGCTGCAGGCCAGAAGTATAAGAAAATTGCCGGCCGCAACGCTGTTCCTGAGGGAGCCAAAAATCTACATCCTGCGCTTGCCTCAGTCGACGTCAGCTCCGGTGGTGTCCTGGCCCTTTACGGTGGCGATGACTATATTTCCAATACCCGCGATTGGGCGCTTACTGCGCGCCCGGCGGCATCCACCTTCAAGACCTACGCGGCCATAGCAGGGATGCGCCATGGGTTCAGCTTGCGCTCCCGGTTGGAAGGTAACGCTTTCACGCCTGACGGGGATAGCACCGAGGTTCACAACGAGAACGACCGGAACTACGGCACCGTCAGTTTGCGTCAGGCCATTGCGAAGTCGATCAACACCGCTTTCGTCGACATGGTCTCACGGATTAAGAATGGTCCGAGGGCTGTTGTTCAGGCCGCTACTGACGCCGGTTTGTCTCAGGGAACTGGGTGGGATCTGAACAACCGGATCGCTTTGGGCACTGCTGAGGTGAGTCCACTGGCTCAGGCGGGGGGCTATGCGACGATCGCCAATGACGGCAAAAGGGTTACCCCACACATTGTGGACAAGGTCGTTGACCAGTCAGGCAAGGTCCTCTATCAGGCTCCCACGCCGTCGAAGCAGACCATTGAGGCTGATATCAGCCATGACGTCAGCTACGCCCTGCAGTCAGTGGTTGAGGAAGGCACTGGACGGATTGTGGCCGGCTTTGACCATCACGTGGCCGGGAAAACGGGTACTTCGGGAGTCGGTCACGGGGTGACGTCGGCGTGGTTTGTCGCCTATACCAAGCAGATTTCGACAGCTGTCATGTTTGTGGCGGGGGATAGCGGCAACGAAAATCTTGACCGCTACGCCCGTGAAGGGGCTACCGGTTTCCACGGTGGTGATTACCCGGCTCGCACCTGGCTCGACTATATGCAGACGGCGATGAAGGGGATACCCAATAAGTCCTTCGCTGCTCCAGACTGGGTGAATCTGTCAGGCAAGCATTATGGCTCCACCAACCGTCCGCAGGTGTCGGTCGAGGATGATTCCGATCGCGACCGGTCGAACCAGGATGATCCAGAGTCGCTGGGTGGGCCGTATCCGACTCGTACGTCGGCCTCCAGCCCAGAGCCGTCATCGGCGCCTTCTCGGGAGCAATCCTCCGAGCCCTCAGCGACGAGAACGGCGTCGGCTCATACACACACCTCTAAACCCACACAAACGTCACAGCCTACGCACACCTCTAGACCGACTCATACCTCCACCCACACCTCTCGCCCGACCTCGGGCGAGACGACGCGCGGTGGGAACCAGCCGAGTGGTCGGGCACAGAATGGGTAGCCTGACCACGTGACCATCCCCGATCCGAAAGACGACGCTATGGCAGCTAGGAGGTGTGCTGTCGCACACCCAAATGATGGATCCCCGGGTTACACGGCTCGCCGTGGCCTTGACGTTCCGCGCGGGTCCCGTGTGTCTCAACTGGGACTGGACCGTCGCATCGGCGGGCGTATGGGCCGCCATGCCTGGCCGCGCGGCGTCTTCTTTGATCCGGGCCCCTGGGCCATCATGAGTGCCATCGTCATCTGGTTATTGACGATCTATCGCGTTACCCCGTGTGTGCAGCACAATGTAGCTAAGGTCGTCGATCCATATCAGCGGCAGTGCTACTCGGATATCCCGACGCTGTATCGGTCGTCAGGGATGGGTCATGGCGGGTCGTTGTTCGCGAACCCTGATATTGCCCAGACCCCCCTTGTAACCGTTCTCATGGCATTTTGTCGTCGAGTCGTGTGGGCTTTCGGTACAGAGGTCTCCCCGAAGGCCACGGATCAGCAAGTTCTGGACGCCGCCAATGCCTACTGGGGAGTGGCCCAGATCGTGCTCTTTGTCGCCTTTCTGGCCATCGCGATCTCCGTCATGCTGCTGGGGCGCGGATCGGACACCAATCTTCCGGTCGGTGATAAGGGCCGCCCGACCCAGGCACGGAGGCGATCTTGGGATGTTTTCTGGGTGGTGCTGTGCCCGGCGGTGTACCTCGCCGGTCTCATCGACTTTTCCATGGTTCCGGTTGCCTTAGCGACGACGTCCATGCTGGCCTGGGCTCGTCGTCGCCCGTGGTTGTCCGGGATCCTGATGGGCCTGGCCTGCGCGGGGAGTCTCCAGGCGGCCGTGGTGGCTTTTGCCGTCTTGGTGTGTTGTTTGCGTGCGACGCGGTTGCCGGAGTTGGGACGGTACCTCCTGGCGGGATCCCTGGTGCTGGTGGTGTGCCACGTCATCGCGGCCTGTTTGGGCTTGCACACCTGGTGGGCCTATCTGCGTTCGACTTTCTGGTCGGGTACTGGCCTGGGAACGATTTGGTATGTCATTCAGGACTCTTCTGGCGGCATAATTCCGGGAATTGGCTGGATTACGGGCACCTTGACGGTTGGCGGTCTGCTTGGCTTGGCGTGGCTGTTGATGACGGTGCCGAGGCGTCCGCGCATCGCCCAGGTGGCCTGCGTGGCCCTGTTGATCTTGTTCATCACTAATAAGGTGTATTCGCCGCAGTGGATACTCTTTCTGGTCCCTCTTGCTGCTTTGGCCCGTCCTGACCTGCGGGATTGGGCTGTGCTCATGGTGGGTGAGTGCTTCTACTCCTTGGCTGTGTGGGCTCATTTGGGTGGGCTTTCTCTGCCTGGTGGTTCTGACGCTGACGTCGTGTACTGGGCGTCGATAGTGCTACGTCTGGCCTGCGAGATATGGTTCGCGTGGGGTGTCCTGGATGACATCCGACGACCTTGGAACGACGTCGTCAGGGTGGGGTATGCCGACGATCCCACCGGCGGCGTCCTCGATCACGCCCCAGATCCGGCTCCTGAACCTGTTGAGGATTCCAGCGCGGAGGTTGCCCGATGACGCGTACCGGACGCGCGACAGCTAGGCGATTTGCTCCCACAGCTGACGGACGCCTGGTGACCCAGACCTGGTTGGGGAGCCGTGCGATCTTGCTAGTCGTCGCTGTGGTTGTCATGACCGGGTATCACCGCACCTTTTCCCAGGTGACGGGGAATTGGGACGTGCAGCACTACATGTCGATCGCGCGCAATGGGTACGCCGATCCTCTCGAGATGGCGTTCTTTCCCGGACTTCCGGCATTGCTGAAAGGTGGCAGCTTCCTTGGTATTCCTATGGAAGTTACCGGGGTACTCCTCGGTCTGATCGGTTCGGCCTTAGCCGCATGGGCTCTCTTCCGGATTGGTGGGATGCTTCCCGCCTGTCTGTGGCTTATTGCCCCGGCAACCGTGTTTACCATGGTCGGATACACCGAGGCACCTTTCTGCGCTGCTGCCTTCTGGGCTTGGGAGCGTGCTCGTGCTGGGCGCTGGTGGGCGGCAGCCCTCCTCGCTGGTCTGGCATGCACGTTCCGAGTTTCTGGCCTCTTCCTGATAGGGGCGCTGGCAGTCTTGGCAGTCCTTGGCGATGGGGATGAGGGCCGTCCGATGAGCCAGGCTGCCCGACGTCGCCGCCTCATAAATGTCGTCAACCGATTGTCCACGCTGCTGGTGCCCACTGCGGTGCTGGTGGCTTTCGTGGTGTGGCTACACCGGCTGACAGGGTCGTGGACTGCGTGGTCCCAGGCCCAGACGAATGGGTGGAGACGCGGTTTTACGACCCCGGCGGAGACTTTGCGGCATACTTTGCCCGCCACTCACGCCGACACCTGGCGGTCCCTCTACGGCGCTGGAGCTAGCGGTGTGGCCATCGTATTTCGGCTTGAATTGGTTTCGGTGGCGCTGGGTGTCCTGGTGTTTGTCTACTGCCTTATCCGACGACGTTGGGCTTCGGCGTCCTGGGTGGGCATCCAGGTGGTGGCCTTTTCGATCGGTTACTGGTACATGAGCGTCAACCGCGCCACCTTGTTGTGGTTCCCGCTCTTTGTCGCCCTTGCTGAGGTCACTCGTGGTCCGTCTAAGCCGCCCGGTCTGGTGCTGCTGTGGCGGGGGATCATGGGCATCGTCATCGCCATTGATCTTGCTGTCATGGTGTGGTGGGGTTGGCGATTCTTTACCGGGGGGTGGGCTAGTTGAGTCGTACGGCCTTCATCGGGCCGGGACGCTACCAGCAGGCCATCGGTTCGCTGACATCTTGGGGGTTAGTGGCACTCGTGGTCGTTGAGACCTTCGCTGATTTTCGGCATGGACTCACCTCGCCGCCGTGGATCGTCAGTAGCTATCTCATTGTTGATGTGCTGATCATCCTGGCTTGTGGATCGGCGTTGTGGCTGCGTCGTCATGACCTTGGACGGGCCGGACGGTGGATGCTCGGCGGAGCCTTGGGTTTCATGGTCTGGGCTATCGTCTCGGCGACTTTCTGCCCGCTGCCTAATCTCGGACCGGAGCCGGTGGCCAGGCTCTTGTTAGTGATGGCTCCCGTCACTGCGGTTGCGACTCTGCTCGCCGGCCTGTCGGTGGCCGCGGGGCTGACGATCAGGTCATCTGGACGGATGGTGATCGAACGATTGTGGTGGCCTGCTGCGGCCATGACGTGCGCGTCTTATCTCCAGTGGCCTCGCGCCATGAAGGTGCACGGATCCACTCGACTCGCGACCGGTATGGGTGGTTCTGCGGTGCTCCACGTCGCCTTATTGCTGGCTTGTGGTGTGTTGGTGGCGGCTGCGGTGGCCGGTTGCCGGCGCGTCGTCAGCGGGATACTGGCTACTGGCGCGCTTGTCGCCGTCATACTGACGGGTTCGCGAGCCGGGCTGGCTTGTGCGACCCTGTTCGTGCTCGGATGCGCGATCGGTTCGGTGATGTGGCGCCGCTCCCGGGTAGTGAGACGGGCGGGTCATAGACGAATGGTCTGGGGAGGGCTCGTAGCACTGGCTGTAGTCGTCATCGGTATGGTGATTGTGGTTCCTGGGCTTCGACGCATGCTGAACCCGTCTGATCCGATGAGGTCCCGCACGCTGCGCACCGGAATACAGGTGTGGTCGAGCGACCTTAACCATGTTTTCTTCGGGCTCGGATCGGGGCGTTTGTGGCCGTGGTATTTGTACGACTGTCATGCCTGGCAGGAGCCGTGGCGCGAGTTAATGACGACGCAGTGGGGACCCACCCTCAGCAGCGCACACTCCACCGTGTTAGCGGTCCTCGTGGAGCTCGGTTTACTGGGCTTTGTTCTGCTCCTGCCCGTTCTACTAGGCCCTGTGGTGGAGTTGGTTCGCCGTCTGTTTGACGGTACTGGCTCTCCTGCGGGGGTCGTGCTGCGCTGGGCGGTCGTCGCCACGTTGCCAGCTTTCCTCGTTGATACCTACTTGGTCAAAAACTTCGGCGTGAGTATGTGGTGGTGGGTGGTCACCCTGTCGAGCGTGGCGTGGACTGATCAGCGTCCGCCCAGCACCTCGCGACAGAACTCGGGGTAGACGACAGAGGCGCGGAACTTTGCTTCCCACACCTGGCGGGAGGCCTGGCACACATGCTGGTACTCGTCCTCAGACAGACGTGCCAGCTGCACTAACGCGTCAGATGCCTGGGCGTCGGTGAACTCGGCAGGCAATAGATGCCCGTTGTCAGACGAGACGATTTCTCCTACTCCGCCGACGCCAGTCGCGATAATGGGGATACCGAGGGAAGCAACCTCCATCATTGATACAGGAAGTCCTTCCGAGGAGGAGAGGTTGACGAATACTGACGGTTTGAGATCACGCTGGGTCGCCATGACCTGGGTGTTGTCGACGTGACCGAGCAGGGTGACAGCATCCGTGACGCGGTGAACGGCGACCTCCTCGCGCAGAGTGTCCATCTGTGGGCCGTCACCCAGATGAGTCCAGTGCGCGTCGATGCCGTTGGCTCGCACCCTGGCGAGGATGGCGGCCATCCGGATCATTCTCTTGACTGGAACAAGATGGGCACAGCTGACGATGGTGAATGGGTCACGTCGGCAGTGGGCCGTCGGGCCGGGGTCGGAAGTGCCCAGGTAACGAGTGTGTATCTTCCCGGCGTACTGGGGCCACGTTGTTCGCAGTTCCCGAGTCCCCTGCTCGGAGACCGGGCAGATCCCGTCAAGAGACTGCAGGAGAAGGCGACGTTCTGGGATGTGATGGCGCGGGGAGGCACTGGGATACAGGTCGTAGCGGTGGGCTCGGGATATCACACGGTCCATGGTGACCCCCTGGGCGCGTAGCTGGTCGGCTAGCAGGGTTGCGGTGCGGGCCGTGATGTGCAGCCAGAAGGAATAGATCGTGACATGGGATTCCGGGGTCAGCCTGAGGCTCGGGAGTTTGGCAAGGATGCCGTTGAGGGCTGTTTGGGCGCGACCCTCGAAGTGAGCGTCGGAGACGAGTAGGCGGGGCTGTCGTCGTGTCGCTGCCCAGTCCACTCCGCTGGGTGGCAGCCGAACTAGTCCCTTCACGGCGACGAGGGCGCGGTCGAGGCCCCGGGGTGAAGACCGGGCAATGTGCATGACCTGAGCGTTGCTCGGGATGGCTCGTGTCTGCACATCGGCGGGGCCAGCCTGGATCGGGATGATCACCACCCGGTCGAAGGCGCGCCCCACATGGTCGATCTCATTTTCGAGGAACTCCTCCCCGCGTGACAGCGGGTAGGTGTTCGTCAGGAGGATCAACGTCGACTCTCGATGTGCCATGTGGTGATCCTAACGTGCCAGGGTCGTCATCCTCGCGGGGCGTGGGGTGGTCGCCAGGTCGACTACGTGTGGCAATACGGTTGGTGCAGGGAGCCCGTGCCATCCAAGATCTCTATGCGACGGTTCCCGAACGTGATTGCCACAGTGGTCGGGTATTGCGTGTGTGTTGCCGTCTCGACATGGTGTCTTGTGCTGTTACAGGTCTGATGCAGTCCTAGACCTCGGGTACCGTTGTGGTGAATTGTTCGGCGGATCGGAGGACAACCCATGCCACAGACCGGCGCTGATCGCGAGGTCCGACGCTGCATCTACCACGTCCCCTACCCACTGGACCCGAACACGACTTTCGGTGGGCAGAAGCGCGCTGTGGCGATGTTCAAAGCCTTAACGCAGTGGGGCGAAGTGTGGGTGGTCGCTGGTGACGCCCATCAACGGCGCCGCCTAATGCAGGTGGTCATGAACGCCATCCGTGCTGGCACCCGATTCGAGTTTTGCTATTCGGAGTCCTCGACGATGCCCACGACTCTTACCGAGTCCCATCACCTGCCTACCCACCCTTTGGAGGACTTCGCCTTCTTAACTCGCCTGCGTCGGCACGGCATTCCGGTGGGTCTGTTCTATCGGGACGTCTACTGGAAGTTCCCGCTCTACGGTGAGGGAGTCCCGAAGGCCAAACAGCTCGTGGCGCAGGCGATGTACCGCTACGACTTGCTCGCTTATCGGCAGTGCCTCGACGTCCTTTTCCTACCTTCACTGCGTATGGGGGAGTGGGTTGACGTCGGTGGTCGAGTGAACAAGGTTGCCTTGCCCCCCGGCCACGACATTGACGAGACCCCGACGGCCACCCCGTCATCGCCACTGTCGATGTTCTACGTCGGTGGACTGGGGTCCCTTTACGACCTGCGTGCCTTCTGCGAGGCAGTCGCCAGTGTCCCCGAGGCATCCCTGACGATCTGCACTCGGCCTAAGGAATGGGAACAGGCGCACAAGGACTACGAGCACCTTATAGGGAACAACACCAAGGTTGTCCATGCTAACGGCAAGAAGGAGTTGGAGCCCTACTTCGCGGCGGCCAATGTAGCCGTCCTGGCGATGGCTCCGCATGAGTACCGAGACTTTGCGGCTCCGCTTAAACTTTTCGAGTACATCGGCAACGGGAAACCGATCATTGCCACCGAGGACACCTTCGTCGGGGATGTCGTGACGCGCGACGAACTGGGGTGGACGGTGAAGGCTTCCGTGGTCGAGTTCGCGGCCCTCCTGGAACAGCTCACCCAACATCCGGAGCGGGTTGATGCAGCTCGCGACCGGGTCATGGCCGCACGGGACCAGCACACCTGGGCAGCCCGAGTGGAGGAGCTGGTTGCGGCCCTGGCTGCGGTGGATCAACGATGAGCGTCGCCGAACGAACGGCAGCACGGCCGTTAGACCGTCAGGGGATGGCGAGCCGGGCCACGTCAGGGGTGTGGCTGGGCGCGGTCGCTGCCGTGCTGGTAATGCGGCTGCCCATGGGATTCCTCCTCTTTCTGATCGTGCCGTGGGTCATCCTGGCGGTGCAGACACGGTTTGCTTCCAGCCTCAGCGTGACCCCTCTCGTTGCGGTTGAGGTGTGCTGCATGGTGGCTTCCGGGATGGCCGTGGCACTTTTCCACCCCGGACTCCTAGCTGACACCGGGAACAGCGCCTTTATCATGCTCGCGGTTATAGGTGTGACCCTCGTGGTGTTCCGGTCAGCTGAGCCAGGTAGGACGGCTCGTCAGGTCCTTAGCGGCCTGTACTGGGGTGCAATCCTCGTCTGGCTTATTGGCATGGGAGAGATCGTGACCGGTGTCAAGCTGCTGCCACTACTCTACCCGCGGGCCAACACGCTGGGTGCGGTGTCAAAGAATCGATGGGTTGTTACTGCAACCTACCCCAACTACAACGATTACGGCGTCGTGATGGCGATGCTTTTCACGGCTGTGCTCGCCCGGCTGTGGTTCAACCCGCGGAGAGGTGCGATTCGTCTCGGACGGTTGTTCGTCCTGGCGACGTGTCTGGTAATGATCCTCATTGGTGGGTCGCGAGGCGCCCTCTTTGGCTGCATCTGTGCCGTCGTGCTGTTGTTTGTCCTCAACGTTCGCCGTCTCCATACAGCCGCTATGGGGGTGCGTGCCTTCGTCTGGGGTGGAGCGCTTGTCATCGTGCTGGGTACCGGGCTGTGGATGAGTCCGTACGTCCAGGATCACTCCACAGCGGAGCGTGGCACTATCATGGCCAACGCATTGTCGATGACGTTGTCTAGCCCAGCCGCCCTGCTCCTCGGATACGGCTCGCTGTCGGAGTATCAAGCCCGGGCGTCGGCTCTGTACGGACACGTTCTCATGGACCCGCACAATCTGCTGTTGGAGATCGTCCTCCGCTACGGAGCGATCGCGATGATCCTTTTCGTTATCTGTTGGTTGTGGATTCTGGTCCGTGGGTTCTTGCCGCGTCGACCTGTGGCCGACTGGCGGGCGGCCTTCGGGCTCACCGTCGTAATGCTTTTCCCTGTGCTCGGCGTCGTTCCGTCATCAACCCTGCGGTATCACGTGACCTGGCTCTATCTTGTTGCGGCTAGCTGCATCACTGCAGAGACTGTCGCAGCAAACGGTGCCGGACGTCCGACGCTAGGTATGGTCCGGGATGCGGTGACGCAACTCGAACGTTCAGCGGGAAGTACGGGAGCGGCGTGAGGAGCGGTATTCCAGGACACCCATGACGACCAGTCCGAGGATCAGGCCGGCGGCCACTCCCACCATCGGGGAGGAGAGCTTGGTGCTGTTCTTGTTGGTTGCTGGAGCGTTCGGGTTGGGGTCCGATGGGAAGGCCGGCTGGATGATCGTCAGCTTCGGCTGCGGGAGGCCAGCGAGAGAACTAGGGACCAGGTCGTTCGCCTTTTCGGCGAATGCGCGGGCATAGGCGTTGGCACGCTCGATGGCCTGGTTTTGGTTGGTTCCCATGGCGTAGACCGCAATGACAGTGCCGCCCCCGCCCCAATACACCGAGGTGCCCGCCTTGAGGTCGTCTGCGGTTGTTCCGTCATGGAGATACTTCACGGCGGTGTTGACGATGGGGTCCGGGGTGGTGAGAGCGACGTAGTTGCTCATGATCTGGCCGACGGTAGCTGACTCGACAGTGGCCTGGGCCTCGGTGCGTGGCTCGGGCAGCGTGACCATCACATGGGCATGGGCAGCGACCGTTCCGACGGTGTTCTTGGGTGCCATGAGGAGGGAATAGCCGACGAGAAGCCCGGCGGCGACAATGAAGGTTATGAGGCCAGCGAGCCAGTGGTGCCCCAGTCCCTTAAGGAACCCGAGTAGATCGATCGGCTGTCCCGGGTCGCGCGGGCGCGGTGGCTGGTTAGAGGAATCCGTGGTGGCCTCGCGCTCAATGGCGGAGGACCCGGATTGTGCGACGGTGGGTTCAGAGGGAAGGCTGCTCACGTTAGTGCATGCTACACAGCTCAGCTAAGCAGACGGGTGATACCCGCGCGTTAAATTGGTTGGAAGGCGGGCCGCCACGCCGGATTTTCGGCGTCGCCGTGCAGGGGCGACGGGCCTGTCGGGCTAGCACGAGTAAGCTGGCCTTGATGTAACCGGCATGAAAGGCGTCCCACATGGGTGAACCACGGATCATCGACACCGCTGATTTGGACGACGGTGTGACCATCGGCGACGGTTCGTCGATCTGGCATCTTTCTCAAGTTCGCAGCGAGGCCGTCCTCGGGCAGAACGTCGTCGTGGGCCGCGGTGCCTACATCGGCGAGGGCGTCCACGTTGGCGACAACTGCAAGATCCAGAATTACGCGTTGGTTTACGAGCCCGCGAAGCTGGAAGACGGGGTATTCATCGGACCGGCAGTGGTGCTTACCAACGACCACTTCCCGCGGGCTATCAACCCCGACGGCTCCCTCAAATCTGCTGACGACTGGGAGCAGGTGGGTGTGACCTGCAAGCGTGGCTGCTCTGTTGGCGCCCGTTCGGTGTGCATTGCGCCTGTCACTATTGGTGAGTGGGCCACGGTGGCTGCCGGCTCGGTCGTCACCAAGGATGTCCCGGCATATGCCTTGGTGGCCGGCGTCCCGGCCCGTCGCATTAAGTGGGTGGGCCGGTCCGGATTCCCGCTAGATCCCGACGGTGAGAACAAGTGGATCGACTCGCGTACCGGAGACCGGTTCGTCGAGGATCCTGCCACCGATACGCTGACCCTGGTTAGCGAGGGCGAGCAGGCCTAAGGCCGTCGTCCCCCAATACCCCCTCGTGGGTGCTACGGCGCCCACAAACCGGACCTCCCGTCCGAATAGTTAGGAGCTTTCACGTGACCGCCCAGTTCATTCCTCCCGCTAAGCCGATCCTCGGCGATGACGAGCGTAAGGCCGTCGACGAGGTTATTGCCTCCGGCATGGTCGCCCAGGGCCCCCAGGTCCACGCCTTCGAGGACGAGTTCTCCTCCCAGGTCGTCGACGGGGTTCACTGCGTCGCCGTCAACTCGGGAACCTCGGCCCTCCACATTGGCCTGCTGGCCTCTGGCATCGGTGAGGGCGACGAGGTCATCGTCCCTTCCTTCACTTTCGCCGCTACCGGCAACTCGGTAGCCCTATCCGGCGCCAAGCCGGTGTTCGCTGACGTCGACCCGGTCACGTTTACCCTCGACCCGGCTTCCATCGAGGCCTCTATTACCGACAAGACCGCCGCGATCATGCCGGTGCACCTCTATGGTCTCCCGGCTAACATGGCCGAAATCGTCGCGATCGCCACAAAGCACGGTCTCAAGATCTTCGAGGATTGTGCCCAAGCCCACGCTGCCAGCATCGACGGCAAGCATGTCGGTACTTTTGGCATCTTTGGAGCTTTCTCCTTCTACCCGACGAAGAACATGACCTCGGGCGAGGGTGGCATGATCACCACCTCCGACCCGGAGATCGCCCGTAAGGCTGCCATGCTCCGCAACCAGGGCATGGAGAAGCGTTACGCCAACGAGTACGTTGGTCTCAACAACCGCATGACTGACATCCACGCTTCCATCGGACGGGTGCAGTTGACCAAGCTGGCCGGCTGGACCAAGACCCGCCAGGAGAACGCGGCGTTCCTGTCGTCCAACATCACCGAGGCCATCACCCCCGCCGTGCCGGAGGGTTATGTGCACGTGTACCACCAGTACACGATTCGTCTTGAGGGAGCTACTGGTGAGGAGCGTGACCGTTTCGTCACCGCTCTCAAAGAGGAACACCAGGTTGGCTCGGGTGTCTACTACCCGATTCCGAACCACCGGCTGCCGTCGCTGGCCCCCTACGCTCCGGGCCTGGAGCTGCCGAACACCGAGAAGGTTGCCGCCGAGTGTGTCTCACTGCCGGTCCATCCCTCGCTGTCCCAGGCTGACCGTGAGCGCATCGTTGCCGCTGTCAATACCTGCGCGAAAGCAGGTGCCTGATGGCGAATCTGCGCGCCGGCATGGTCGGCATCGGTTCGATGGGCAAGAACCACGTCCGCAACCTGCGCGCCATCGACGGCGTCGATCTGGTCGCGATCGCGGATGCCTCCGGCAAAGACCCGTTTGGAGTCGCCGGTGACCTACCCGTTCTCCCCGACGTCGATGCGGTCATCGAGACTGGTATCGACTACTGTGTCGTCGCTGCCCCGACGAAGTTCCACGAGGAGATCGGTCTCAAGCTGGCTGAGGCGGGGGTCCACGCCCTCATCGAGAAGCCGCTGGCCTACGACACTGCGGCTGCGACTCGTCTGGCTGAGGCCTTTGAGAGCAAGGGTCTGGTGGGCGCGGTCGGCCATATCGAGCGATACAACCCGGCCTTGCAGTCGTTGCGTAAGCGTCTGGAGAACGGCGACCTCGGTGACCTCTACCAGGTGGCTACCCGCCGTCAGGGGCCATTCCCGGCCCGTATCGCTGACGTCGGCGTTGTCAAGGACCTCGCTAGCCACGACATTGACCTCACCGCGTGGGTTACCCAGCGTGAGTTCGAGTTGGTCGCCGCTCGCACCATGTTCAAGGCTGGCCGCGATTACGAGGATATGGTCTCGGCGACTTGCCAGCTCTCGGGCGGGCTCATGAGTAACCACCTCGTCAACTGGCTGACCCCGACTAAGGAGCGTCGCACCTTCGTGACCGGCGAGAAGGGTATGTTCGTCGCGGACACTCTGACCGCCGACCTCACCTTCTACTCCAACGCCAAGGTTGCGACGGTATGGGACGATATCGCTAACTTCCGTGGTGTTGCCGAGGGTGACGTGACCAGATTCGCGATCCCGAAGCCCGAACCACTGCGCACCGAGCATGAGAACTTCCGTGACGCGGTGCTGGGCAAGGAATCCGACATCGTGACGATGACCCAGGGCGCCACGGTCGTCCAGGTGTGCGAGGCGATGATCACCTCCGCCGCGACCGGCGAGTTCGTCAAGATCTCCTGACGTAACAGTAGTCGGGCCGGGCCGCTAAGGTCCGGCCCGATTCTCACATCTCTGCTCGATTTTCCCTGCGCCCCGGAGCGGCCAGCTGCCCCACAGGTAGGATGACTCCCATCTTTCGTCTCCATGATTCCCCAGACGGCTCCTCGGCCGTAACATTATTGCGCTCGGTTGCCCCCATCGAATGGTTCAGCGGGGCAGCTGAGGTCATCGTCGCGTGTCTTTTCGTCACCTGCACCTTCGTAACGGTCGCCCAGCCTGTCTTTGATAATGGCGCATGCCAGTTGATGCTCTCGCTGTTTGCTGTAGCGGCACTGGTACTCGAAGCGTTGTGCATCGTGCGGGATGTTCGAGGGGTGCCGTCGCCGCGCGAGTGGTCCCGTTCCCTCATTATCGTGACGTGCAGTTTCGTGGCGCTATTGGTATGGGGTGCGGTCTCAATCCCGTTTCACGAACATCTCATCTACGACGATTCCATGGGAGTTACCCGGGATCTTCCGCTATATGCCCTAGTGATGCCTCTGGCGGAGGCGACGGTTACCCTTCTCGTGGCTATTTTCGCGTGCCGGATGATCGCGGTCGGGAACCTTGAAGGCGCGCTGTGGCGGTTGTCGATGCTGATGGCCATCGCTAACCCAATTGACCTTGTTCGTGAGTACGTCGAAGGCAATACCACCGGATGGCGGGTTGCCACCAGGCTCGGTGGGGCCGCCATCTGTCACGTCCTTCTCATCCTGGCCCTGGCCGTTGCTGTGGACGCCGTGATACGACACCGCCACCGGATTCTCTCCAGCGTGGCTGCTGTCAGCCATCTTGCCTGTTTGGCAGCATCCGGGTCTCGCGCCGGAACCATTAGCCTGGCACTATTCGTCATCGGGCTGGTATTTTTCGGACGTTCTTACCGGACGCGCAGCCGGAAACAGCGGACCGTCATCGCAATGTTGGGACTCTTGGCAGCAGGGGTAGCCATATGGCTAGTGTCGACGGTCCGTTCTGGGTCTCTTGTCGATCCGGCGCGTGCGCGAACCTGGGCATTGGCGGGACGTGTTGTTGTGGATTCGCCGAGCCATTTCTTGGTGGGAACCGGATACGGAACAATCTGGCCGTGGTTCGCTGTCGAGTCCACCTTTATGCCCGAATCATCCCACGGGATGCGCCGAACTCTTTATGGTTACAGCCTCCCACACGCCCACAGCCTCATCGTCCAGGTTGTCGGTGAGCTTGGTGTGATCGGGCTGGCCCTGATTTTGGTCTGCCTGGGAACTGTTATCGCGGTGTGTGTCAAGGGAATTCGCGGAGGCTATCCGCTTTTATCCTTGGGCGTGCTCGCAACAATGCCGGCTTTCCTCATGGACACCTACCTCATCAAGAACTTCCCAGTAGCTCTGTTCTGGTGGATCTTCACCTTGGCACTCTGCCGGTTAGTGACCACCGGGGATGCGGACGTCGAGGGTGACTCAGGCTACCGCGAGGAGAAGTACGCCTGAGAATAAATAACTTTTGGTCGCGCGCGAGTAGTACTTTCGTACTAGCCTATCTTCGTCATTATTCACACTTGTGACGACGCTGTCGCGATGCGATGAACACAGGCACCACTGTCTAGGCACAGGTCGGTCATCCCCTGGGGGGAGTTCCGAACCATTGTCTTGGAGGACCTCGTGGTGCCTCATAACATCGGAAAGGAAGGGAAAATGTCCCTCGAACCGCTTGATGTCGACGCGGAAGGCGTCGCCGCCGCCACCAAAGCACGAGGTTTTCGGCCTAAGCATCTGGTGACAGGACCCTCGCGTGACGACAAGTCATTCTTGGGCCACCCCGGCGGTTTGCCGTGGATGCTCCAGGTAGAAATGTGGGAGCGGTTCTCGTGGTATGGCATGCGCGCCATCCTCGTCTACTTCATCACCGACACTTTGGCCCATGGCGGGCTGGGATTGCCGATCAACGCCGGCCAGGTTGTTATGGCTTCCTACGGCGCCGCAGTGTTGTTGATGACGATTCCTGGCGGTATCTTCGCTGACCGCATCCTCGGGCCGTGGATGTCCACCCTGTGCGGCGGTCTCATCATCATGACGGGTCACGTCATCCTGGCGATTCCGCAGGTGGTGACGTCATGGATCGGCCTCATCTGCATCGCCATTGGCACAGGTTTTATTAAGCCGAACCTCTCCACGGTGGTAGGAGGTCTCTACGATGACGGCGACCCCCGCCGCGATCAAGGTTTCCTGTACTTCTACATGTCGATCAATATTGGATCTCTCTTCGCGCCGATCGTCACCGGCCTCCTCAAGGACCATTACGGCTACCACGTAGGTTTCATTGCCGCTGCTATCGGTATGGCTCTGGGGCTGATCGCCTTCTTCCATGGTCGTTCCAAACTGCGTGAGTTCGCCTTCGACATCCCCAATCCGCTGGCCCCCGGCGAGGGTCGCCGGATGGTGCTCCGCGCGTTGGGTATTGCCGTCGTCGGTGCCGTCCTTGCCATCGGTTTCAAAGCCTTGCTGGGCGAGTGGACCTCGGCCATCGCCTACGCTCTGTTCGCCTTTGCCTCGGTGACGGCACTGAGCTACTTCTTGACGATGTTCCGCTCCCCGAAGGTCTCTGATCGTGAGCGTGGCCATTTATGGGCATTTGTGCCGTTGTGGGTTGGCCAAGTGCTGTTCACCATGATCTTCGAGCAGGCGGCCGGCAAGATGGCCACCTTTGCTAAGGACAACACCGACGGCCACATCGTCGGGTCGTGGTCGGTGGAGCCTGAGCAGTACCAAACCATTAACCCGGCTGCAGTCTTGATCCTGGCTGGCCTGCTAGGCATGTGGTTCCGGCGCAGAGAAGGGAAGTTCCCCAATACCCCGCAGAAGTTCGCCATTTCGGTGTTCATCATTGGTATAACCGCCCTCATTATGGGATTCGGTTTCCGGAGTTGGCCAGGTGGGAACAGACTCGCACCGTGGTGGCTCCTGGCGGTGGTGTTCGTCATTCAGACTGTTGCTGAGCTGTTCATGAACCCGATCGGTTTGTCGACCGCGACCAAGCTAGCCCCGAAAAAGTTCGCATCCCAGAACATGACCCTGTGGCTGCTCGCCTCAGCCTGTGGCCAGGGCCTCGCCTCGGTGACGATCGAGCGCACCAAGAACCTTGGTGACGTGGTGTTCTACTACAGCCTAGGTATCGTGACGATCCTTGTAGCGGTGGTGCTCTTCGTGATCGCCCCATGGACCCAGGCGAAGATGAAGGATGTCGACTCCGTTGCCGAGGAGGGTGACGTCTGACCTCACTCCCAACCCATTGCGAGGTCCGTCCCGTTTGGGGCGGGCCTCGTGCCTTGTCAGGGGGTTTACGCGTGGTGTGGTAATCCGGTTTCTGGTGGCGACGGCTGCCACCCCTCGTGGCAAGACATGCCGTTGCGTGCCGATATGCCATACGAAGCTTGGCCTAGTGCGAAAAGCTCGCTGGAACCCTCGAAGAGGCAGGGTCGGCAGGTTACCGTGGTCGGTGTACGCATCGTTTCGACGATGAACCCCATCCTGGGAGCAGATATGACGACGTACCAGTACCTCATTGTCGGTGGCGGGATGGCCGCTGATTCTGCCGCCCGCGGTATCCGCGACATCGACAAGAAAGGGTCGATCGCCATCCTCAGCGCTGACGTCGACGCCCCGTATCCTCGGCCAGCGCTGAGCAAGAAGCTGTGGACCGACCCTGAGTTCACCTGGGACCAGGTCGACCTTGCTACTGTCGCTGACACCGGCGCGGAATTGCGGCTCGGCACTGAGGTGCTCAGCATTGACCGTGACGACAAGACCGTCCTGACCGCTTCCGGCCAGGTATTCGGCTACCAGAAGTTGTTGCTCGTTACCGGCCTCACCCCGTCGCGCATTGACGATGACGGCGATGCCGTCCTCTACTTTCGGTCTGCTCGGGACTACCAGAAGCTGCGTGCGCTGGCCCAGCCCGGTCACCAGTTCGTGGTCGTCGGCGGCGGATATATCGGTGCCGAGCTTGCTGCGGGCCTCGTCCAGCAGGGCTGCGAGGTCACCCTCGTCACCCTCGATCCGACGCTGGGTGGTTCGCAATTCCCGGCCCAGATTGCGTCTGAGTACCAGAAGCTTTTCGCCGATGCTGGGGTGCACCTCGTCACTGGGAAGCGCGTCTGTTCGGTGCGCAAACATGAAGTGGCCGAGGTCACCCTCGATGACGGCACTATCCTCCAGGCTGACGATGTTATTGCGGGTTTGGGGGCATCCCCGGTCACCAAACTGGCCGAGGAAGCAGGCCTTACCGTTAATGATGGGGTCGTCGTTGATGAGCAGTTGCGCACCAACGATCCGGCCATCTGGGCCGCCGGAGACATCGCCAATTACCCGGACCCGGTGTTGGGCCGCACCCGCGTCGAGCATGTGGACAATGCCACCGCGATGGGCAAGGCGGCCGGCCGCATCATGGCGGGATCAAAAGACTCCTACACCCATACCCCGATGATGTACTCACAAGTCTTTGGGGTGCGCTGGGAGGCAGTCGGCACCCTCGACTCCAGCCTCGCGACCACATCAGTGGAAGCTGGGGATGGGCAGGTCGTCTATTACCTGTCCGACGGCAAGCCTGTCGGTGTGCTGCTGTGGAACCTTCCCGGACGCACCGACAAGGCCGTCACAGTGCTTGCCGATCCGCCAGAGGACCTATCGACTGCCATCAGCTAACCACGAGGAGGAATCATGGATCTTGGACTCAACGGACGCACTGCGCTCATCACTGGCGCTGATTCGGGTATTGGCTGGCACACCGCGAAACTCCTCCTTGCCGAGGGAGCCAACGTTGCCATCACCGACCTCGACTCTGACGAACTCACCCAGGCTGCGCAGGCTCTCGACGTCGCTGATGACCGTCTCGTCGCCCTCCCGGCCGACGTCACTGACGCTGACTCTCTGGCGAAGCTGCACCAGCAAGTGAAGGACGCCCTCGGTCCGATCGACATCCTCGTCCAGTCGGCCGGCGTGACCGGGGCCCAGGGTAAGTTCCACGAGATCGATGAGGAGGGCTGGCGTTCCACCCTTGACATTGACCTCATGGGTCCGGTGCGGGTGCTGCGCGAGTTCCTCGATGACTTGCGCACGGGTGGCTGGGGGCGTGTCGTGCTGCTGGCCTCTGAGGACGGCGTCCAGCCCTACGACGACGAGATCCCCTACTGCACTGCCAAGGCCGGAGTATTGGCTCTGGCTAAGGGTTTGTCGCGGACCTATGCCCGTGAGGGACTCCTCGTCAACGCCGTTTCTCCAGCCTTCATCCATACCCCGATGACTGACGCCATGATGAATAAGCGGTCCAAGGAGCTTGGCGTTAGCTTTGACGAGGCCATCGAGTCCTTTCTTGACCAGGAGCGCCCCTATATGGAGCTCAAGCGGCGCGGCGAGCCTGAGGAGGTGGCTGCCGTCATCGCTTTCCTATGTTCGGACAAGGCTTCGTTCGTTAACGGATCGAACTACCGCGTCGACTCCGGATCGGTGGCCACTTTTTGAGGTTCGACATTGGTGCCTGTGGGGCCGAGTCACGATGACAGCGGCCCCATCGTGGAGGCTGGCTCAGGCGTCGAGGTTAGAGGCAACCAGGTCGGCAATGGTGTTGACGTCGTCCTCGTTATCGCCGGCGACCGTCACTGGGTCACCTGCGCTGGCACCGAGGGTCATGATGAGCAGCACGGACTTGGCGTCAATTGGCTCGCCTCCCTCGGTAGCTAGGGTGACGGTTGAACTGAGCTTGGCAGCCTCCTGCGAGATGACGGCGGCGGGGCGGGCGTGGAGTCCGACAGAGGATCCGACCTTAACGGTTTTGCTGGCCACGATGGTGTTCCTTTCGGGGTTGTGGTGTGGAAATTTTACGCGGCAGCCGCGGCCTTGCGCCGGGCTGAGGCTTTGAGAGCGGTTACGAGCAAGGCTGCCACGAGGGTGCCGACGACGATGGCCAGGATGAAAGCCCAGACCCGATCAATGGCAAAGAAGACGAAGATTCCGCCATGGGGAGCTTTAGAAGCGGCCCCCAGAGCCATTGACAGGGCACCGGTGGTTGCACCTCCGACCATCATCGAGGGAATCACTCGTAGCGGATCCGCAGCTGCGAACGGGATGGCGCCCTCGGAGATGAAGGAGGCTCCCAGCAGCCAGGCAGCAGTGCCGTTTTCACGCTCGGCAGGCTGGTAGAGCTTCGGACGCAGGGTCGTCGATAGCGCCATGGCCAGCGGGGGAACCATCCCGGCAGCCATGACGGCGGCCATCACTTTGAGGGATCCGACGTTGGTGACCGCGAGGTTCGTTGTCGCGAAGAGGTAAGCCGCCTTGTTGATGGGGCCGCCCAGGTCAGAGCACATCATGAGTCCCAGGACGATTCCGAGGATGACGGCTGAGGCGCCGCTCATGCCGCCTAGCCAGTTGTTGAGGGCGTTCGTCAAGGCTGCCAGCGGACGTCCCAGTACGACATACATCAACCCACCGGCGACTAGGGACCCGACGAGCGGGATGATGACAACCGGCATGAGGCCACGCAGCCAGCGCGGCGGGTTGAGACGGGTGAACCAGTAGGCGACGAAACCGCCGAGCAGACCACCGATGATGGCACCGATGAATCCCGCTCCGGTCACCCCAGCGACGGCACCCGCTACGAAACCGGGGGCGATGCCGGGGCGGTCTGCCAGGCCGAAGCCGATATACCCAGCCAGGGCAGGTAGCAAGAAGCCGAAAGCCGCTTGCCCGACGGCGAAAAGGACCGCGCCGATGTAGGTCATGGTGGCTGACCCACCTAGAGCATGGGCGGTTGGCGTTGGCAAGTTGTTGAAGGTGTTGTGCAAGGCAATATCCATGCCGTCCTTGGCAATCTCATACCCGCCGAAGAGGAATCCCAGGGCGATGAGCAGACCACCCGCGGCGACGAACGGAATCATGTAGGACACGCCCGTCATGAGGGCCTGCTGGATGCGCTTGCCCCAGCCAATGTGAGATCCAGCCTGCTCGGGCTCCTGCTGTTCGCCATGGCCAGCGGGGACCCGATGGGCGTGTGGGTCTTTGGAAGCGGCGACGGCCTCCGAAACCATCTTCTCAGGCTCGTCGACGGCCCGCTTCACCCCGGACTCAATGACTGGCTTGCCTGCGAAGCGCTCCCGGCCCTTGACGCCAACGTCGGTGGCGAAAATGACAGCGTCAGCACCCTCGATGTCGGCGGTGCTGAGAGGCTCGGTGGCGGTGGATCCTTGGGGCTCGACCTTGACGTCAACACCCAGCTTCTTTCCAGCAGCCCTCAGGTAGTCGGCGGCCATGTAGGTGTGGGCGATGCCGGTGGGACAGGCCGTAATGGCGACGATGCGGGGCGTATCGGAGGCGGTATTGGTTACCGCAGCGTGCCCAGGAGCGGGGAGGGCCGTTGCAGATGAGGTCGAGGCTTCTTCCTTCGGCTCGACGACCCCACCGATAAGGTCGACGACGGTTTGCGCGTCGGGGGCCTGGCGCAACTGTTCGACGAACTCAGGATTGACGAGGGCGCGAGCCAGCTTGGTCAGAAGTTTCATATGGTCCGCGCCGCCGTCTTCGGAGGCCGCGATCATAAAGATGAGGTCGGCCGGGCCGTCAGGTCCATTGAAGTCGACAGCGGGCGACAGCCGGGCGAACCCCAGGGATACCTGAGATACCGCGGCTGAGCGGCAGTGGGGGATGGCGAACCCACCGGGCATACCAGTCGGACTTTTGGACTCGCGGTCCAGAGTGTCGTGGGCGAGGCCGTCAGCATCGGCGCGTCCAGCGGCAGCAATGAGTCCGGCGACTGAGGTGATGACCTCGGTTTTGGTCGAGCCGAGGTTGGCGTCAAGAGATACTAATTCCGGGGTAATGAGAGGAGTGCTCATCGGTTCTCCTTACAGGTGGGTGAGGCTGACGTGAATGGCGTCGGCCTGTGACGGGGTTGGCATGGTTGACCCCGGTAGAGCGGCGGCTGCTGTGCCCCACGCCACGGCGGCGCGCAGACAGTTTTCGGGCTGGTCGCCGCGGGTGCGCGCCAGCAGGAATCCGGCCAGGGAGGAGTCTCCGGCGCCAACAGTCGACTTCACCTTGACCGGCTCTGGCCGGGCGTGCCAGGCGTCGTGTTCGGTGATGAGCAGAGCGCCGGTCCCGCCCAAGGTGACGATTACCTCGGCGATGCCGTGCAGACCTCGGGCGGCCACGACAACGTCGTCGAACTGTCCCCTTGTGGCAGCGGACTCGAGGGAGCCGCCGTCAATCCCGCATAGTTGGCCGAGCTCGACGGAGTTCGGCTTGACGAGGTCAGGGGCACAGTCGGGGAGGCGGACCGCCAGTTCTTGGAGGGGTTGATCGGAGGTGTCGACGGCGACCTTGACGCCGACCTCATGGAGGCGGTCGGTCATTGTGGCATACCAATGTGTGGGTACGCCCGGGGGTAAGGATCCTGACAGTACGACCCATTGCGCGCCGGAGGACTTCTCGACGATGGCCTCCTCAACTGCGGTCAGCTCCTCAGGACTGAGGTCGGCTCCGGGCTCATTGATCTTGGTTGTAGTGCCGTCAGGTTCGGTGATGGTGAGGTTGGTTCTCACCGCTGCCGCAACGGGTACAACTTGGTGCGGGATGTCGTCGTGGTTGAGGCCGAGGGTCAGGCGGCCCTTGGCTCCGGCTGGCACCACGGCGCAGGTTTCGATTCCAGCCCCACGAAGGACTCGTGAGATGTTGACCCCCTTACCGGCGGCGACCTCGGTGGAACTGCCGAGTCGGTTCACCTGCCCGCGCCGCAGCGGCCCAGCTATGGGCGCTGTGCGGTCAATGCTCGGGTTGAGCGTGACGGTGACGATCACGTGGACTCCTTCGGCTTTGGCCAACGGTTCCTCGGGCCCGAGAGAACCATCAATGTTGGGATGTGTGACACTCTAGTTCGTAAACACACTAATACGGACATTTGTTGTGTAGGTTTCTCGGAGCGAGGGCTGGCATAGGTGGTCCAAACATCGATGTGGCAATCCGGGTTACGACGTGGGGTACTGCCATGGGCGATGGTTGCTGACGCGATCATCACCCAGATTTCCACACCGCGCGGTGGAGCTTATCGAAGCGGTGTTCGTGGCGTCCGGTGTGATGCTCTCCAGCAGATAAGGGGGCTGTGTCGCTGGTTACCAGAAGCCGATGTCAGGCGATAACGATTTCGACGCCAGCTTTGTGCAGCATGTCGACTTGGTGAGGAGTCACCCCAGAGTCGGTGATGATGACGTCAACGTCGCCCAGCTCTGCGAACCTCATCGTCGATTCCGCACCCATCTTCCGAGAATCGGCGAGAACCACGACGTGATGGGCGCTCGCGACCATTGCTGCCTTAGTTGCGACTTCATCGGCGTCAGGAGTGGATAAGCCGTGCGTCGGGGAAATGCCGTTGGTGCCCATGAAGGCAACGTCGACGCGGAGTCGGGAAATGGCGTCAACGTTACCGACGGTGGCCTGAGTGGTGGGGCGCAGTCGTCCTCCCAGCAGGTGGACGTCACAGTTGCTGTGGGTAGCCACCGTACTGGCGATCGGGGATGAGTTCGTAAAGACGGTGAACCGCCTTGTGGAGGGCATGATCGACGCTAACCGACCGGTTGTCGATCCGGCGTCGAGGATGATCGACCCCTTGTCACTAGGTAGATGGGATAGTGCCGCCCGGGCGATTTGTTCCTTCTGCGTCACTGCCGAGGAGTCTCGGGTGGCGAGGGGCTGGTCGCCCAGCAGGTCGAACTCGATCGGGATAGCGCCACCGTGTACCCGCCGCAGCATTTTCTGATTGCACAACTGGTCGAGGTCACGGCGAATGGTCTCGGGGACAACTCCTAGTGCAGTGGAGGCTTCAGCAACCGATACTCGACCGGTCTCGCGGGCAGTATCGATCAGCCACTTGTGTCTTTCGGCGGGATACACGGGCTCTCCTTGGGAATACCACTCGACGCAACTGCGGATTGCGAAAGGCCTTGTCGGGGCCTGGTGCGAGCGTCTTTGCGACGGCGTGAGCATAACACGGACTCGTCGAGGTGCCGTACCCGGATAGACTGACGGAGTATTCGCGAATCCCAAGGAGTTCAGGAATGAAAATTGCCGTCGTCGCCATGGGCAAGATCGGGCTTCCCCTGGCCGTGCAGTTCGCCGAGAAGGGTCACGACGTCATCGGCGTCGACGTGCAGCAGCGCGTCGTGGACGAGATCAACAAGGGCAATGAGCCTTTTCCCGGTGAGGCCTTTCTTGACGAGAAGTTGAAGAAGCTTGTCCCGGCAGGCAAGCTCACCGCCACCACCGACTACTCCCAGGCCATCCCCGGCGCCGACGCGATAGTTCTCGTCGTCCCGCTCTTCGTTAACGACGAGACCTGGGAACCGGACTTCGGCTGGATGGAAAATGCCACCAAGTCGCTGGCCGAGCACCTCACCCCCGGCACCCTCATCTCCTACGAGACCACCCTGCCGGTCGGCACCACCCGCAATCGCTGGAAGCCCATGATCGAGGAGATCTCTGGTCTGAGTGAAGGCAAAGATTTCCACCTCGTCTTTTCCCCGGAGCGCGTTCTCACTGGTCGCGTCTTCGCTGACCTGCGTCGTTACCCGAAACTCGTCGGCGGCTTGAACGACGAGGGCACTGCCAAGGGCATCGACTTCTACCAGCAAGTTCTCGACTTCGACGACCGTGACGACCTTCCTCACGCCAACGGCGTCTGGGACATGGGCACCGCTGAGGCCGCTGAGATGGCCAAACTTGCCGAGACCACCTACCGTGACGTCAACATTGGCCTGGCCAATCAGTTCGGCAAGTACGCTGCGGCCAACGGCATCGACGTCTACAAGGTCATTGACGCCTGCAACTCGCAGCCCTACTCCCACATTCACCGTCCCGGCATTGCCGTCGGAGGTCATTGCATCCCCGTCTACCCGCGCCTCTACCTATGGACCGACCCGGACGCCACCATCGTCCGCACTGCCCGCGAGGCCAACATGACGATGCCCCAGTACTGCGTCGACCAGGCCGCCTCGGTGCTCGGTGATCTGTCCGGTAAAAAGATTGTCGTCCTTGGCGCTTCCTATCGGGGCAAGGTCAAGGAAACTGCTTTCTCCGGGGTTTTCCCGACTGTTGACATCCTCGCCAAGGCTGGCGCTGACGTCAGCGTCCACGACCCGATGTTCACCGACGAGGAGCTCGGCAAGTTCGGCTTTAAGGCCTACCACATCGGCGATCCGGTTGACGGCGCTCTACTGCAGGCCGACCATCCCGAGTACGCCGAACTGACCCCGGCGGACCTGCCGGGTATCAAGGTGCTCGTCGACGGTCGTCACGTCGTCGATCCAGCCGTATGGGGAGACGTCGAGGTCATCGTCGTTGGTGACGGGGAGGCCTGAGTACTCCGGCAGCTTCCTCGACAAGATCGTCGAGGGGCTGTTGGTGCTGTTGCCTCCGGCAGCCCTCCTGGGGCCCTGGGCCGGCAGTGGAAGAGTGTTCGGCTACCGCATCTTGGTGGTGTTGCTAGTCGGGTGCGCAGTGACGGGATGGATTTATCCCATCTGGGTGCGACGATTCAGTCGCGCAGCTTGCGCCATCGTGGTCGTTGCGGTGGCGTGGGCCGTAACCGGTGTGGTAGGTGCTATGAGGCTGGGCCCGCGTCGGGACCTTTCGAGTCTGATGGGGGCCGGTCTTGCCCTGGCGGGGGCATGGTCAGTGGCGAGACTTATCTCGGATAGGCACATACGTCGTGAGCGTGCCTTACGCGATGTTGCGATCGGTTGGGCGGTCGCAGTCTGGGTGGGGGCACCGCTGGCCGTCTGGGAAATCCTTACCGCGCGACACTTGGGCACTTACGCCGACGGGGCATGGCGGAACCATCCAGGGCTTTATCGCCAGCCGGCGACGTGGCTCACCAACCCCAACCTTTACGCGGTTTTCCTGGCTGTAGGCTCCGTGTGGGTCGGTGTGGTTGGCGTGCGAAGCGCTACTCGGTGGGTGCGGATAGCTGCCATAGCCACGGCGGTGACCGGTTTAGGGCTGTTACTAGCGACGGACAGTCGCATAGTCTACGCGGCGCTGTTATTGGCCGTTATGGTGCGGTTGTGGGCGGTTCGACGGTGGCGCTGGGTGCTTCCCGGGGTGGTCATGGCCGTCGTCGTGGTAATCGTGGTGACGCACCTGCACCAAGCCGGGTTGGTATGGCACAGGTTCATCGGTGTACTGATTCACCACAACGATGAGGGCCCATCATCCTTCGCGGTGAGGACTACTTTGTTGGCTTGGGGTCTTGCGCTCGTGATGGAGTACCCCCTGCTTGGAGCGGGTCCGGGAGGATATCGGGCTAACATCCTCGCTGCGCCAAAGCGATGGTTTCCGCATGGCAAGTCCGATCCCCATAACGGGATCCTGGAGATTGCCTCCCAATACGGTTTGGTCGTTACCGCCCTAGTGGCAGTGTGTTGGTGTCTGGCCATTGGTCGATGTTGGCGGTCACGACGATGGTGGGGGGCTGCTCTCATCACTGCAATGCCGGTGCTCTCACTTGCCAACAGCACCTACTTGGTTCAGTCGGTGAACCAACTCGGGTGGCTGGTATGTGTTTTGGCGGCGAGTTCGTCCCGTCAGGAAACGCCGCAATGACGAGGTGACTGAATTCCACCGCATGTCGTGTCTGGACGTATGTAGGTCACGGTAGTGTGGGACCGCCGGTGCCTTAAAGGAGAGCGGGCATCGGCGTTGCAGTACGAGAGGGGAAGGTGTGCGGATACTTATTGTCGGTGCGGCATCGTCCATCCACACCGTTCGATGGGTCAATGGACTGGTCAAGCGAGGTCACGAGGTTCACCTGGCATCAGTCCATCCGGTGGGCCGTCACTCCATTGATTCCCGAGTCCGGATCCATCTGGCCCCACACGGTGGGAAGGCAAAATACGTCGTCAATGCCGGCTGGCTGCGATCAGTGGCGGCTGGGGTGCAACCTGACATCGTCAACGTCCACTATGCGACCGGTTATGGTCTGCTCGCTCGTCTTGCCCATATTGACGCCCCGACGCTGCTGTCGGTGTGGGGAAGTGACGTTTACGATTCCCCCCGGGCAAATCCCCTCATGCGTCACATGGTCCGATCCAACTTGGTCTCAGCTACTCGGATCGCATCGACAAGCCACTGCATGGCGCGTGTCACGCGTGACTTGGTGAACAAACCCATATCCATTACCCCCTTCGGCGTTGATACGGAAATACTCACGCCCCCTGACAGGCGGCGTGATGCGAACGACGGTGACGGGGTGGTGTGCATCGGGACTATCAAGGCTCTCCACTCCAAATATGGGATCGGTGAACTCATCCGTGCCTTCAGTCGGGTCCATGATGAGCGGCCTAATACCGTCCTTCGTATCTGGGGCGGCGGCCCAGACGAGAATCCCCTCAAGGTCTTGGCTCGCCGTCTTGTCCCGGACGGTTCGGTGGAGTTTCGCGGTGCCATTGATCATTCTGAGGTCAGAGATGCCTTGGGCAGTTTGGACATCTTTGCCGCCCTATCGACCCTGGATTCGGAGTCTTTCGGAGTGGCGATCATCGAGGCGGGAGCCTGTGGACTGCCAGCGGTCGTCAGCGATGCGGATGGTCCGGCAGAGGTCGTCGAGGATGGTGTTACCGGCTTGATCGTCCCCCGTGGTGACGTTATTGCCAGCGCTACTGCCTTGATGCAGCTGGTTGATGACGTTGAGTTGCGTCGGCGTATGGGTGGGGCTGGTCGCCACCACGTCGTCGAGACGTATTCGTGGGAGCGTAGCCTCGATCTCATGGAGCTGGCGTATCGGGACACCATCGATGATGCAGCGCGCCAACATTGTTCAGGTCGTCACGGTGGGTAGTGGAAGGTAGAGTGCCAGCATTGCGCCCAGTTCCCGATTCGGGCGCTGCCATGTGGCCTCGGGGAGAGGCTGACTATCTCATCGAGAGGATTGCGTCGTGCGCGTCGTGAGTATCGTCGGGGCTCGTCCCCAATTCGTGAAATTGGCCCCGGTGGCTAAGGCTTTCGCGGCCGAGGGGATTGACCACAAGATCATCCATACCGGGCAGCATTACGACGTCAACATGTCGGATTCCTTCTTCGCCGAGCTCGGGATCCCGAACCCGGACCTGCATCTTGGTGTAGGAGGCGGCTCTCACGGCGTCATGACCGGTCGGATGCTCGAGCAGCTTGATCCGGTGCTTGAGGACATGGACCCAGACTGGGTGCTCGTTTACGGCGACACAAATTCGACCATTGCCGGCACCCTCTCGGCGGTGAAGATGCACCTGCCGGTGGCCCACCTGGAAGCCGGGCTGCGTTCCTTCAACCGTCGCATGCCCGAGGAGCACAACCGAGTTCTCACCGACCACGCCGCAGACCTGTGCCTGGCCCCGACTGAGGTAGCCATGGGGCATCTGGCCGATGAGGGGCTGGCCTCCCGTGCAGTTCTTGTCGGGGACGTCATGACCGACGTGTGCCTGCAGGTGCGCGATTCCGTCCTCGCCAACCCGCGCCCGGTACCCGGTGTTGAGGTGGGTGAGGAGTACGTTATGGCGACGATCCACCGTGCCGACAACACTGACGACCCTAAGCGTCTGGTCCACATTCTTGACGCCCTCGGCAGCCTAGATCGCAAGGTCATCCTGCCGGTACACCCGCGCTTGCGCGCCCGCGCCGAGTCCGACGGCTTTACTGTCGCCCGCGGCAACCTCACCACCATTGACCCGTTGGCTTACCCCGACATGGTTAACGCCGTCACCAACGCCGCTGGCGTCATCACCGACTCGGGTGGTTTGCAAAAAGAAGCCTTCCTGCTTGGCACTATCTGCACGACGGTGCGCACCGAGACCGAGTGGGTGGAGACCGTCGAGAACGGTTGGAACGTGCTTGATCCCGATGCCGAGCACCTGGGCGAGTACGCCACGCGCCCGCACCCCGAGGGCGATCCGGGGTATCCCTACGGTGACGGCAAGGCGGCTCGCAATGTCGCCACCGTGTTGTTGAAAGCCGGCGAGCGAGACCGTTCCTGATGGCGAATTCTTCCCGCCTCGGCAGGGTCGTCTCCCTCTCGACAGTTCATCACGGTCACGACAACCGGGTTTTCAACAAAGAAGCCAAGGCACTTGTCGCAGCTGGGCACGACTACCACCTCGTCATTTCCGCTGACCGTGACGGGATCGACCAAGGGGTCCCCGTCGTCGCCTTACACCGCGAGGAAGGCCGGGTCCGCCGACTCGTCGTCAGTCAGCGGGAAGCATGGCGCCACCTGCAAGCCCTCCAGCCCGAGGTGCTGCATATTCACGACCCGGAGCTCATTCCGCTGGCACTGGTGTGGCGTTGGCGCCATCACTGCAAAGTAATCTACGACGCTCACGAGGATCTCATCGGCCAGGTTGACACTAAGCCGTACCTAGGCGCGGTGACGCGGCCGCTGGCCAAGATGGCCGCTCGTGGACTTGTGGGGCTAGCCGAGCGCAGCGCCGACGCCGTCGTGGCGGCTACACCGACCGTGGGGGAAAGGTTCCGCCGCGCTGCAGTGACGGTAGTGCGAAATTACCCGTGGCTGGGTAACTACACGGTGCCACCCAAGCCGGTGCCGGGGCAGCTCGTATACGTCGGGGACTTGTCGGAGGAGCGCAAGCTTTCCTTCATGATCGAGGTGACGCGCGCAGTCCGTAAGCAGGTGCCACAGGCGCATTTGGTGCTGGCCGGACGTGTGCTGCCACGCTGCCAGGAAACGGTGGAGCATGCCGTGGCAGAAGGGTTTGTGGAGCATCTCGGTCTGGTCGCCCCTACCGAGGTGCCGCAGGTGTTGGCCAGCGCGCAGGTCGGACTGGTCTTCCTCAAGCCGCTGCCGAACTATGTCGCGTCGTTGCCGACGAAACTGTTCGAGTACATGGCTTCCCGAGTGCCATTTGCGGCTTCGGACTTTCCGGCCTGGCGCGAGATGTTCGATGGTTACGGGGCTGGGATTTTTGTTGATACTGAGGATGCCGCAGCTACTGCAGATGCCCTGAGCGAGCTCTTGGCGGACCCGCAGCGGTGTCGGGAGATGGGCTGTGCTGGGCGTCGAGCGGTTGAGTCGGGGCTCAACTTCGAGTCCCAAGCCGAGGCCTTGATCGATCTGGTAGCCGGTTTGCTCGAGGGCTGATTCCCCGGTCCCGTGCCCGGCCAACAGTTGGTGGAGTCTCCGCCGCCCTTTCCAGCTTCCGTGTGGTGATTCGGGTAATGATCGGCCTCAAAGCCATCCCCGGTAGCAGGCGCTGGGGTCACGAGGCAGTTTTCCACAGGCTGCGTGAGTACCCCGGCCGGGGTTGTCCACAGAACCGAAAATGGTTGGAGGAAATCGGCTCCTCCGACGACAACTTTTAGTGTGAGGAATCTTGGAGAACGACTCGATCGACGCGGCGTTGCCCGTATTTACCGGCACAGCTATGTCCGAGGCCAGGCCGACCGGGCGGTAGCTCGAGGGGAGGCTGTCCGCATCCTGCCGGGGGTGGTCGCTGCGTCTGCTGTGGCCCGAGACCCGAGGATCATTATCCGGGCGTTGTTGTTGTGGCACCGTGACATTGTGTTGGTCGGAAAGGCTGCCCTTATCATGCTCGGGATGAAAGCCCCGGGTACAACCCGGCCCATGGACTTCTACGGCGTTAAGGATGTGGAGGCTTTCTCTACAACTCGTTGTCTCACCCGGCCGGGAATTCGAGTGCGTCGGTGGCATATACCTCACTGGTTTATAACCGAGCGAGAGCAAATTCGCATCGCTACTGCTGAAGTGTCGGTTCTCATACTGGCTATTCAGGGCGAGTGGGGATGGGTGTGTGAGGCCCTCCGGCAACGAGTCGTGACGCCCGAATCATGCCGGCAAGCTCGTAAGAGCCTGACAGGTCGGTATCCCAAGACCAAGGTTGATGCTGCTCTGGCCGACATCTGTCTGGCTGCGTGGTCGATTCCAGAACTAGAGATGGGCAGGGTACTGCGTGCTACTGGGATCACGGGGCACAAACCGAATCACAAGGTTCGTGTGGGCGACCGCTACTACTACTTGGACCGGGCCTTCGAGGCTGAGAAGGTGGCTTTGGAAATTGATGGCCGATCGGTACACGGGACGATTGACGGGTTTGAGGCGACCATGATGCGCTCAGCGCATTTAGACCGCCACGGCTGGAAGGTGCTTCACGTCACCCCAATCATGTTCCGCGAGGACCCGAGGTTTGTCCTAGACTGGCTCGCCTCCCACCTCCACCGGCGTCATCGGCCCAAAACTATGTTTACGGAGTTCGCTTTGCGACGAATTATGAGCGGCGCCGCCCCAGCTTGAGGCGCGGCTCGGTACATGGCTCACGTGCCGGAAACCAGGCCTAACCTTGCCCTATCCTTCGCGGCCCCTCGGCTCTGCTGCGCTGTGGAAATCGGGGTGATGATCAACCCAGCTGCAATCTCACGCAGCATGACCGGTGCTTAGACACCCGATTGCCACACGACGGGAGAAGGACCCCTAGGGGAAAGCTCAAGGCTAGCCAGCTCAAACCAGGAAGCTTAGAGGTCTGGCATGGGAGCCCTGGTGAGTGACTCCACCTAAATCGATGGGTAGTGCTGCTCCCGGTTCGCGTCTCACTACGACGAACGGAGGGGCGACACTCTCGCGTCACCCCACCGAATCGTCACTTGTAGGAGTAGAAGTCCGGGGCTGTTGAGACTCGTCCGGTGCCACCCATCGGGGTTGCATGACCATCAGCTCGAGGGTCGCGACGTTGGGTCACTCGCCCGCCGGAAGGCTTGCGCGTGGCGAGATTCTCGAACAAGGACGGGTCCTGGGAGCCCGTTTTCCTATCCTTAGGGCCTTTACGCATGGCTATCAGTGCGATCCCGATAACGGCGACAGCAGCCACCGCGACGGCAACGAGGGTGCCCTTGTTGATCTCTTCAGGGTTGACTTCGGGCTTACTCATCTTTTTCACTCTTTCCCATCAATGGGTTTGGCGCCCTTCTCATCATCGTCGCGAAGGGCATTCTTGTTCATGTTCTCCTTACCCTCCTCGCTGAGAACGTCACCGACGATGGCTCCGGCCTCGCGATGGAAGGCGATGTAGCGGGCGCCGAGGTTTATCATGGCTTGCAGACGGTTGCGGCCGCCCAGCAGGGTGAAGATATGCAGGGTGACCCACGTCAGCCATGCACCGATACCGGTGAACTTGAGCTTTTCGGACAGCTGCACGACGGCCGAATTGCGGCCGATCGTCGCCATCGTGCCTTTGTCGTTGTACTCGAACTTCTCCAGCGGCTCGCCGAGCTCGAGGTGAACGATCTGACGAGCAACGCACTCGCCTCCCTGGATGGCGGGTTGGGCGAGCTGGGGCTTGGGATCCTCGGTGTTGATGGCACCGTCGCCGACAGCAAAGATGCGATCCTGGCCTTCGACGAGGAGGGTGCCGTCGGTAGCAATGCGGCCACCTCGGCCCTGCTCAAATCCCCAATTCGTAACAGACTTGTGGGCACCGACGCCAGCGGCCCAAATGACCATGTCGGCCGGGAGAGTCTGGCCGTCCTTGAGGAGCACGGAATCCTCGCGCACCTCAGCGATGGCGGTATTGGTGCGCACATCCACGCCGCGCTTCTGCAGTTGGCGGCGGGTGTAGTGGCGCAGCGCTGGGTCGAAGGGCATGAGGAGGTGGTTGGCCATCTCGACGAGCGTCACGTGGACCCGGTCGGTGGACACATCCGGGAAGATCGCCGGGATGCCGATTGACTTCATCTCGGCGAGGGTGCCGGCCATTTCGACGCCGGTCGGGCCGCCGCCAACGATGATGACGTCGAAGGTCTTGTCACGTTGGGTGTCGAGATCCTCAAGGTAGGTGAAGATCGCGTCGCGAGCGCGCAGTGAGGATGCACGGGTGTAAATGGTGTACGAGTTTTCTGCGGCACCAGGGGTTCCGAAGAAGTTGGCCCCGACGCCCTGGGACAAGACGAGGTAGTCGTAGGAGATCGGGTCGCCGTTGTCGACCTCGACAATCCGGTTCTCGGTATCGATACCGGTCACACAAGCGCGACGGAAGTGGGTGTGAGGACCGTTGTTAGCGGCGAAGGAGCGAAGTCGGTAGGTGACATCGCCAGGGTTGAGACCGCCGGTTGCCACCTGATACAGCAGCGGCTGGAATGTGGTGTACGGGTTGCGGTCGATGAGGGTGACGTCGCATCCTGCCTCGGCAGTCTTTTCGGCAGCAGCCAAGCCGCCGAATCCGGCGCCGACGATGACAACTCGGGGCTTGGAGTCCGTCAGAACCGGTTTGCAGCCCAGGCCCGGCAGGCCGATGTCTGACAACAGGTTATTGATGCCCATCTAATCCTCCGAATGATGTTGCAATGAGACGATACTCCCAAAAATGTGGTGTAACTCGCAATGAGTGAGGTCTCATTGAGAGGCGCGGAAGGGGCACTTCCGCTTCCAGCGTGACAGGCTGGGACCATGCCACATCTCCATACGCAGCCGCACGGACATGACGTGACGATCAGTGCGTGGATCCTCAGACAGTTTCCGTCTGACGGCGTTCGTCGTCAGCAGTGGAAGGCGCTGGTGCACAAACACCGCAAAATGAACCTGTGGATCCAGCCTGGCGGGCACGTCGAACATACCGAGAATCCCTGGCAGGCCCTGGCACACGAGCTTCATGAGGAGACGGGCTACAGCATCGACCAATTGAGTGTTCTGCAACCCTGGGACCGGCTGCCCGACGGCATACACGACCTCATGCATCCCACCCCGGTGCTCCTCAACACCCACAGCCCCTACCCGGGCCATTTCCACTCCGACATCGTCATGGCGATGGTCGCCCATGGCGATCCGGCGGAAAAACCGCGCCCGGGGGAGTCTCAAGAGCTGCAGTGGGTCAGTCCTGACGAATTTGCCACGTTGCCGGGGGCCGAGCCTGACGCAGTCATGATCATGACGATGATCATTGAAAGGGTGGCTGATTCATGGTTGGCGATTCCCGCGACGAGCTGGTCCCTGGCTGACGCTCCCGCTGAGGCGATGACCGATCGGTCTGTTGCTGAGGCCACCGCTCCTGACCCTCTCGACGACAGGGAGACGCTGGGGTGGGGGACCGCTCAGTGACGAGGAATTGTGGTCCAGACCTGGCGAGAGTTGGGGCTGGGCTTCCGGTTGCCGCCTACCGTGACGAGATCACCACGGCTTTACATGGTGGGCGGGCCGTCATCGTGGCTCCACCGGGTACTGGTAAGACAACATTCGTCCCGCCGTTGGTGGCCTCGAGGTGTTCTGGTCGGGTTATCGTCACCCAGCCTCGCCGGGTGGCAGCGAGAGCCGCTGCTCGCCGACTTGCCGCGCTAACCGGGACCCGCCCCGGGGAGTTCGCGTCGCACACCGTGCACGGCGAGTCGACGACAACCCGCGACACCAAGGTGGAGTTCGTTACTACCGGGGTGTTGCTGCGCCGTCTACTCAGCGACCCCGACCTGACTGGGGTGGATGCTGTCGTCCTCGATGAGGTCCACGAACGGCACCTCGACGCTGACCTGGTCGTGGCAATGGTGTGCGAAGTTGCTCAATTGCGCGATGATCTGACCATTGTCGCGATGTCGGCGACCGTTGATAGTTCCGGGTGGGCGGCCTTTCTCGGTGGTGTTGAGCCGGCGCCGGTTGTCGAGGTGGCCTCCGCTCTGCATGAACTCGAGGTGGAGTGGGCACCGGCAGCTGGTGCTGCTGTGGAATCTCGGGGAGTGAGTCGCGAGTTTCTCGGTCATCTTGGCACTGTGACCGTTGACGCGCTTGATCGCCACACTGAAGGGTCGGCACTTGTTTTTGTTCCGGGCGCCCGCGAGGTCGACCACGTCGTCGCGGATTTGCGTTCCCGACTCGCCGGGATAGATGTGGTCGGGTTGTCCGGGGCGATGTCGGCACGTGAGCAGGATCACGCTCTGTCAGATCCGGGGAATGTGCGCCGCGTTATCGTCTCGACGGCTGTCGCAGAATCTTCCCTGACGGTGCCTGGTGTGAGGCTCGTTGTTGACTCCGGGTTGTCACGCGAACCGAGACTCGACCGTGGTCGAGGTATGGCGGGCTTAGTGACGGTCCGGGAATCCCGCGCCTCAGCAGTGCAGCGCGCCGGACGCGCAGCTCGTCTGGGCCCAGGGGTAGCCGTGCGCTGCCTGCGTGCCCAGGACTGGGCGGGCATGAATGCCGACCCTACCCCCGAGGTCGACCACGCCGACCTTGTGGCGTCCCTGTTGTCTTTGGCGGTGTGGGGATCTCCTCGTGGCGAAGGGATGGCACTGCCAACACCATTGCCACAGGATCGGGTAACTGCGGCCGAAGAGGAACTGCGAGATCTGGGTGCTGTCGACGCGGAGGGGCGGATTACGGTGAGGGGGCGTCACCTTGCCACGTTTCCCCTTGACCCACGTCTGGCAAGGGCTTTGACCGACGGTGCCGCCATCGTCGGATCCCGCCGCTGTGCTGAGATCGCCGCCATGCTTGGCCTGGAAGACGGCCAGGTCGACCTCGTTGGGCAATGGCGTCAATTGCGATCGGGGCGACACCCAGAGGCTGTGATGTGGCGCCGCGAAGCTGATCGGCTGGCCCGGCTCATCAACGACGTTCCCCCTACCGACATCACCGATGACGATGCCGTCGCCACCGTCGTTTCCCTCGCTCGCCCGGGGTGGATTGCTCGCAGTCGAGGGGAGGGTTCCGCGTCGTATCTACTGGCCTGTGGCACGGGGGTTGACCTTCCTCGCAACTGCCCTCCAGGGCTGCTCGGGCAACCGTGGCTGGCGGTGGCACGTACCTCGCGCATTACTAGTGGCGCCCTCATCCGGGCCGCTGTCCCGCTCTCGGAGTCGGCTGCTTTGGAGTCCGGTGAGGCGATGCTGACGAGCGACACAACGGTGACTTGGGATGGCGGGAAAGTACGGGGCAGGCGGGTGTTGCGCCTCGGTGCGATCGAGTTGTCGTCGACCCCGGTCCGCCCAGATCCGGTACGGGCTCGCCACGTGGCGCTGGAAGCGGTGAGGTCTGGGGGACTTGACGTAGCGAGCCTGACGAAGAACGGTGAGTCTTTGCGACGCCGTCTTGCCCTTGCCCATCGGGTGTTTGGCGATCCCTGGCCCGATGTCAGCGATGAGGCTCTGCTAGCCCGCGCCGAGGAGTGGCTTGACCTTGACGCGTTGGCGGCAGGACGGGGAAGTGACGCAACTTCGGGGTTGCGGGGGCTGCTGGGCTGGCGGGAATCCGCTCGTCTTGACGAGGTCGTCCCCGAGACCATCACCGTCCCCAGCGGTTCGCGGATCCGCATCGACTACCCCGAGCCTGGCAGTGACACCTCCCCGGTTCTTGCAGTCAAACTTCAGGAGTGTTTTGGCTGGGCTGACGGCCCGACGGTGTGTGACGGCAGGGTGAGGGTGGTCCTCCACCTGCTATCCCCGGCGCGACGGCCCTTGGCCGTCACCGACGATCTGGCGAGTTTCTGGGCCAGTGTGTATCCCGCGGTGAGGGTTGAAAACCGGGGGCGCTACTCCAAACACCCGTGGCCGGAGGACCCCATGACAGCCACACCTACTAAGCGCACGAACCGCGCCCTGCGGGGGAACTGATGTGGCGTCCTCCAGGGGCAAGATACGTGTGGTGAATTGGTTTTTGATCCCGTGGGTAACCACCAGGAGTGGCTCCGGGGTGTTTCCCAACCATGATTGCCACGGATGGTTTGCGGGCGTCGAGTGGCGTCGAGCGGTGGTGATCTCACGGCGTCATAGCTATGATCGAGGGCAACGACAGGGGAGCATCGTCGGATGCTGAGAGTGGGCACTGCCCAGACCCTCGAACCTGAACCGGTTAGGACCGGCGTAGGGAGTCGGGCTCTTCGCGCTTTCGCGCCCCTTCCGAATGAGCGGAAGGACTTCTATGACCAACGACAAACTCACCGTGCGATACCGCACTATCGACATCGTGACCCCAGTGATGATTGCTGTGGCATTCGGCGTCATCTTCCTCGGTTATGGAGCGGTATATAGCCTCCTCAAGCCGGCCACGTCGGTGTATCTGCCCATTGAGGGCATCCTTTCTGGCATCTGGTTCCTGCCGGCACTTCTTGCCGGGCTCATCGTTCGTAAGCCGGGCGCAGCCTTACTCTCCGAGGTTCTGGCGGCCACCGTTGAGGCTGCTCTCGGCGGCCCGTGGGGGGCTGGCACCCTCATTTCCGGTGTCGTCCAGGCCCTGCCGATGGAACTATGTTTGCTCGTCGTCGCCTACCGTAAGGCCGGTCCGAAGCTCGTCCTGGTGGCCGGGGCTCTTACCGGTTTCGCTGAGGCCATCTACGAGCGCATCTCCTACTACCCGATGTTCCGTTTCGGCGATACGATCGTCTACTTCGTTTTCATGATCGTTTCCGGGGCTCTGCTTGGCGGTCTGGTGGCATGGGGTATCGTCCGTGGCCTCGCGGCTGCCGGTGCGCTCTGCCCCTTCGCAGTTTCTCGTGAATTGCGTGGCGGGAAGTCACCCCGGAGCACAACCTCATCGCGAAACCTGTCATGACTGACGTCTTGGCCTATGCTGACCACGTTGACGAGGTTTCTAGTCGCCGGGCGGTGCCGGTGGATGTCGAGGAGTTGACGGTCGGCGTTCCTGATCGCGACGAGCCCATTCTTGGCCCCATCGACCTCCATTTGGCGGCAGGATCCCGGATACTTGTATCTGGACCGTCGGGGGCTGGTAAGACCACTTTGCTGCACGCCGTCGGCGGCTTACTGGAGGAAGAGAGCTACGACCTCACCGGGCGGGTGAACACGTGGTCCGGCGACGTGAACGTCGGACTGTTGCAGCAGGAACCGATCCACTCCGTCGTTGCTGCTACATGCGGACGAGACATCGCTTTTGGCCCGGAGAACCATCGTGTCCCGCGTGAGGACATCTGGTCGATCGTCGAGGATTCCCAACGACGAGCCCGGTTCACCATGCCCATGGACCACTCGACTACGAAGATGTCCGGCGGCCAGATGCAGCGCCTCGCCATCGCCGGGATCCTCGCCACCAATCCCGGGCTGTTGCTGCTTGATGAGCCCATTTCCATGCTCGACGAGGAGTCGGCTACGGCGATCCGTGATGAGGTCGCCAGGATGGCCCATGACCGAACTGTGCTCGTCGTCGATCACCATCCCGACCAGTGGCGTGGCGTCCTTGACCAGGTCGTCGAATTGACCGACCACGGCACCCTCAAGAAGATCTGGGACTTTGAAGACTTCCTGGACTCGCGTGAGGCAACGTCATTGCCGCCACACACCTCCATCGCGGGCGAGGTGGTTGCTTCTACCAGCTCCCTCGATGCCCACCGTCCCCAGTCCGACGACGTGCTGCTGCGTGGTGTCACCATGTCTGCCCGGCGTGGTCACATCACCGTTCTGTCGGGCCCGAGTGGGGTTGGCAAATCCACCCTGCTGAGGCTGCTCGCTGGCCTTGACGTCCCCGCGTCTGGCGAACTCACCCTGCCTGACCAGACCGCCTGGGTGCCGCAGAACCCGGAGAATTACCTGGTGGCTCGAACGGCTGCCGACGAGTTGTTTGCCTCGCCGATGGTCCCGGAGAACGCCGATCTTAGGGACTTGGTGCGGACCTTCGGGCTCAAACCGTTCCTGGACTCCCACCCCATGACGTGCTCCGGGGGCGAGAAGCGGCGCCTTGCTATCGCGGCAGCTGTGGCCCAGCTCCCCGACCTTCTCCTCCTCGATGAGCCGACTGTCGGCCTCGACGACGACCGCGGCGTGAGCGTGCTGTCAGCGATTCGTGCTGCTGCTGACTCAGGTGTCGCCGTCGTCGTTTCCTCCCACGATCGTCAGGTCATAGCTATGGCAGACGAGGTTGTCGACGTCGCCTCTTACCGCGTCCCGGACCCCACTCCCAATGAGCGTCCGGGAGAAAAACCGGCCTTCCTGACGACGATCAACCCCCTCGTTGTTTTTCTCATTGCCATTGCTGGCATTTTCGGGTCTCTCTTTGTGCGCTCCCCCCTCGTGGGGGCTATGGGACTTATCCCGGCTGCCGTGATGGCCCCGATGTGCTCCCGCCGTGTCAAACCCTTGGTGGTGCGGACGGTGCCGGTTCTCATCGCTGCGGTGATGCTGGTCTGGACGACCCTGTTACTGCACAGCGGGTTCACTGACCCGTCCGCCTGGAGCGAGGCGACTCGTCAGGGACTGAGGATTCTCGTCTTTGTCCTGCCAGGGGCGCTGGCCTCGGCGGCCATCGACCCTACTCGGTTGGGTGACGCCTTGGCCCAGCAGACCCACCTGCCGCAGCGTCCGGTGGTGGCTTCAATGGCCGGAGTGGTGCGGATGGGTCACCTAGGTGACCAGTGGCACATTCAGTCCGATGTACGTAACTTGCGCGGGTTGGGCCCCAAGCGGTCCCTGTCCTCGCGGATCACGTACCTGTCGTCAATGACCTTCGCGATGGTGCTGTATGCCATGAGGTCCTCGGAAGTCCTTAGCCGAGCGATGGATTCCCGCGGATTCGCGACGGCGACCCGCCGGACCTATGCGCTGGAGTCGCGCTGGCATGCTCGTGATCTGTGGGGAGTGGTGCTTGCAGCGTTTGTTGTCGCGGTTCCAGCCCTGGCGGCGGTGTTGTTCGGCTGAACTGACGCGCGCTCAGCGATATAGTGCTTTCTCGAGCACCCTCGCCAGCTTGTCGACGGATGCCTGCAGGGAGTACTTGTTTGCCATGAGTTCACGGGCCCGCTCGTGCCAGCGCTTCATGGTGGCTTCGTCGGCGTCACGTACCCGCTCGATACCGGCTACCAGGTCAGTGGAGTCGACGCATGCGCCCACCTCGTCGTCGCTGATGACGTCGCGGATGGGCACCTTGGCGTTGGAGACGACGGCTAGCCCGGCAGCCATGTAGTCGTAGAGCTTGTTGGGGCTCATACCTTTGTCGAAGACCGACTGCGGGGATACCGTGTGCAGACCGACGTCGCAGGCCGACAGGATGCGCACCAATTCTGACTTCGGCACCTGGTCGTGGAAAGTGACGTTGGTTAGGCGGAGCTTGGCGACTTCGTCAATGGCCCACTGCTTACGCGCCCCGGCACCGACCAACAGAAAGTTGACGTCGGGCAGGCGACGGGCGGCATCGACGATGAGGTCCAGTCCGACGTAGTTGGCATGGGTTCCCGAGAACACCGCGGTGAACCCGGAGATGCCGTACTCCTTGCGCAACTCTTCGCGGGACTCTTTGACTTCGTATTCAGCCAGGTCGGCGCCATTAGGGACGACGGTGACCTTGTCGACGTTAATGCCGAGTTCGCGGAAGTGGTCCTCCCAGCCCTTCGTGACGACGACGATCTGGCGAGCGTGGGCGTAGATGGTTTTTTCCAACCCTTGCAGCACCTTGTGCAGGGCTGACCCCTCCTTGAGGGCGCCGCCCGATACCAAGGATTCCGGCCATAGATCGCGGACTTCGACGACGAATGGCTTGCGACGAAGAGCGGCGACGACCATCCCGACTGCGGGGGACAAAATCTGTGGGGAGGAGGCAAAAATGACGTCGGCCGGGCGGACTAGGGCGCGGGCTCCGGCGCCGGCGGCAAAGGCAACCCAGCCGAGGACCCGCTTGACTCCGTTGCCCTTGTACTCCGGGATCGGGACGAGGGTGTAGCGCGGGTCGTCAACCGTCATGCGCTCACCGGAGGTGTGGTTGATGTTGGCAGCATAAAAATGGGGCTGCCAGCCGCGCAGCCGGGAAAACATGTCAAAGTTCCGGGTGATGCCGCCCGATCCCGGTGGAAAGGCGTAGTGATTGATCACGCTGACCTTGCGTTGCGGCATCTTTCCTCCTGGGTTTGGGCGCACACTAACCCTACCGGGCATGGTCGCTGCCTATGGACAGAGCCACGACCGGAGCCGTAGCCCTGAGGGTGTTAGTCCTCGCGGGTGCCTTCCAGAGCTAGGCCCACCAGGATGGGCTGGAAGAGCAAGCGAATTGCGCGCTTGCGGTCGTCGTCAAGGCCGAATCCATCCTTGTGCTCGACGAGTTGGCCGACGTTGCCAGGGAAAATTGCGGCGAAGAAGGCAGCTGCGCTGCGTCCCCAGAACTTCTTGTGACGGCCTGACAGTAAGGCGGCGCCGAGGATGATCTCGGCGGTACCTGACAGCCAGACAACCGTGTCGTCATCGACCGGTACCCAATCGGGTACCTGAGCTTGGAACTCCTCGCGGACGAAGGTGAGGTGACCGACACCGGCGTAAGCCAGTAGCCCGCCTACTCCGAGACGGCTCAAGGTGCGTAAGGGGTGGCGCTTCGAGGGCGATGGGGCAGTGAAGTGTGATGGGCGGGACATTGATCCTCCTGACGACCGGAAGCGGTACTCAATCGATGATAACTCGTGGAAATTCTGGTTCTGTTTCGTCGTGGAGGCAGCCAAGGTAGCGCGGGGCCCTCTGCGGAACCCGTTTACCACGGCTGGCCCCAGGGTCCGCTGACCGATTCCGGCAGCGGCCGATCATGGCGCTCGGATCGGTTCCCTGAGCTTGTGGCTGGCACGTTCAAGATGACGTCGAGTCGGGGTGATCATGTGATGGCCTCGCGCACCAGCATTACAGCTCAACCGGCGGGTTCGACACCGCGCCTTTGCGGTAGCGCCCTGGCCATTGGATACCGCTATTCGCTCGAGAGGTGGTGTGGTATCTCGGTTGGTGAGTAATGACTGAGCAACCTGAGATGGCACCGGACATCATCATTACCCCGATTGCCACACGCGGGGAGAGCCGGGGAGAGGTGCGAGGTTGAGGAGAAACGTGGGCTCTCCCGGGCAGGGCGCATCGCCCGTGCACTTGTCAGCGATAGGTGTCGGACATAACGAGGGGCCGGTGACGATCGCCACCGGCCCCTCTGGACATTCGAGGGTCAGGATCCGTAGGTTGTTTTGGCCTTCTCGAGGGCCGCGACGTAACCATTGCGTTCGTACTCGGCGGTCGACGCATCATTTGGGACAGCGAGCATTCCGCGCAGCGTGTCGAGGTTGACCTCCTTGCGTGGCAGGTAGGACTCCAGTCCTTTCTGCAGCTCGGTCGCGTACCCGGTGCCGTGACGCACCAACGCTGAAGTGGTCATAACGACGTCGGCTCCAGCAAGCAGGTATTTGACAACGTCGGCGGCGCTCTCGACACCTGAGGACGCAGCCAGCGATGCGCCAATGCGGCCCGACAGTGCAGCAATCCACGTCAGTGGCAGGCGAGCGTCAGCCGGGGAAGACAGCCACACCCCGGGCTCTACTTGCATTGTCTCGACGTTGATGTCGGGCTGCAGGAACCGGTTGAACATCACTAGGGCGTCGGCACCAGCGGCATCCAGACGGGTGGCCATATTGCCCAGGGCCGAGAAGAACGGCGAGAGCTTGACAGCAACCGGTACACTCACGGCGTCTTTGACGGCCTGGACGATCTCGACGTGGCGGTCTTCGACTTCTTCGGCTGATTGTTCAAGGTCGCCGGGCACCATGTAGATGTTGCACTCGATGCCTGCCGCGCCGGCGCCCTCCATCCGCTTGGCGGTGTCGACCCAGCCGCCGTTTGTGGCCCCGTTGAGGGACGCAATGACGGGGATGTCAACGGCATTGGCGCTGGCCTCCAGATGGGCGAGGTAGCGTTCGGTAATGCCGCCTTCGTTGCTGGCCACGGTCGGGAAGAAGCTCAGCGACTCGGCGAACGAGTCCATGTACTCTAGCTCGATTTCGGCTTGCCGAGCCTCCTCGTGCCTCACCTGTTCCTCGAATAGGGAGTACATGACGATGGCTCCGACCCCGGCGTCGGCGAGGGCCTTGACCCCGTCGACTTTCTGCTGGATGGGGCCGGCGGAGGCAACTAATGGCGACTTCAGGGTTAGCCCCATGTACTTGGTGTGAAGATCACTCATGACACGTCATTCCTTCGTGGCTGTCAGGCGCGGTTGGATGAAGCGGCGAACTCGGACATACGGGCATCGACGGCGAAGTTCTCGGCGGTGCGAGATGCCATTTCGGCATACTCGGCGTAGCGACGTTCCACCTGGCGCTGGCCCAGGTCCAGCAGACGTTCGGCCTCTTCCGGATGGGCCTTTTGGAGCATCCGGTAACGCAGTTCGAGCTTGGTGTACTCCCGCCACGTCTCGTCGGGTTTGGGGGAGTCGAGCAGGAATGGGTTGCGCCCTTCGTCGGCTAGCACCGGGTTGTAACGCATCAGCGGCCAGTGTCCACAGTGGACCGCCTTGTACTGCTGGTCCAGGCCGTTGCGCAGGTCATAGCCGTGGGCGATGCAGTGGCTGTAGGCGATGATGAGGCTCGGGCCAGGGTAGGCCTCGGCCTCGCGGAAGGCCCGCAGGGTTTGCTGCGGATCGGCGCCCAGGGCCACGCGGGCGACGTACACCGACCCGTAGGCGATGGCCTGCAGGGCCATGTCTTTTTTGGCGGTGGGTTTGCCAGCCGAGGCGAATTTGGCGACCGCGCCTAGCGGGGTCGATTTCGATGCCTGACCACCGGTGTTGGAGTACACCTCGGTGTCGAGGACCAGGACGTTGACGTCGCGGCCGGAAGCGAGCACGTGGTCGACGCCACTGGAACCGATGTCGTAAGCCCAACCGTCACCGCCGATAATCCACACCGACCGGCGCAGTAAGTGGTCGGCGACGCTCATGAGGTCGCGCACTGCCGGGGTCTGTTCCATGTCGGCGAGCTTGGTTTGGAGCTCCTTGACGCGGTGCTGCTGGCTCTGCAGGTCGTGCTCGGTCAGCTGCGGGGCGTGTAGCAGATCCTCGACGAACTCCGGGTCGAGCTGACTGGACACCTCCTGGAGGCGGCGTCTGGCTAGCTCGGTTTGGACGTTGGCCGCCATCCGCATACCCAGGCCAAACTCGGCGTTGTCTTCGAATAGCGAGTTCGACCATGCCGGGCCACGTCCTGATGCGTTCTTGCCCCACGGGGTCGTTGGTAAGTTACCGCCGTAGATGGAGGAGCATCCAGTGGCGTTGGCAACCTCGGCGCGGTCACCGAAGAGCTGGGTGATGAGCTTGACGTAAGGTGTCTCGCCACATCCCGAGCAGGCCCCGGAGAACTCGAAGAGGGGCTCCAGGAACTGGGTGCCTCGTACGGTGGCGAAGTCGACACGGGAGCGATCATTAACCGGGATCGTCTCGAAGAACTTCACGTTCTCGCGCTGGACGGTCTTGTCGAGGTGCTCTTCAAGGTTGATGGCCTTGCGGTCGGGTTCCCCGACTGGGTGGGCCGGGCAGGCCTCGACGCACAGTCCGCAGCCGGTGCACTGGTCGGGGACGACCTGCAGGGTGTAGCAGGACTCCGGCAGACCGGCGGCATTGAGTTCTGCGGACTGGAAGGATTCCGGGGCACCCTCGAGCTGAGACTGCGGGTAGTACTTGGAGCGAATGACGCCGTGCGGGCAGACGAAGGCGCAGTTGCCGCACTGGATGCAGGCGTTGGGCTCCCAGGTGGCGATGACGTCCGATAGCGTCCGCTGCTCGTACTTTGTGGTGCCGGCAGGGTAGGTGCCGTCATCGGGCAGGGCCGACACGGGCAGCAGGTCGCCGAATCCCTCGATCATTCGGGCGGTAACATTCTTGACGAACTCGGGGGAATCCTCGCGCACAGCCGGGATGAGGCTGTGGTTGGCAGTCATCTGGTCGGGAACCTTGACCTGGTGTAGGTGTTCCAGGGAGGCGTCGACGGCCGCATGGTTCATCTCGACGATCTTCTGGGACTTTTTACCGTAGGTCTTTTGGATCGAATCCTTGATCTTCGCGATGGCCTCATCCTTGGGCAGCACGCCAGAGATCGCGAAGAAGCAGGTTTGCAGGATGGTGTTGGTGCGGTTACGCAGACCCACCTTGCGGGCTACGGACAGGGCGTCGATGGTCCACAAGTCGAGGTGCTTATCGAGGACCTGACGTTGCATGGTGTCGGGCAACTTGTCCCACACCTCATCGACCGCGTACGGAGAGTTGAGTAGGACGGTGGTTCCCTCGCGGGCCATTGTCAGCACATCCATCGACTCCAGGATCCCCCAGGCGTGGATACCGATGAACCCTGCCTGGCTGACCAGGTAGGGGGCCTCAATCGGCTTGGGTCCGAAACGCAGATGGGAAGTCGTCTTGGAACCGGACTTCTTAGAGTCGTAGACGAAGTAGCCCTGGGCGTAGGTGTTGGGGTCCGATCCGAGGATCTTGATGGTGTTCTTGTTAGCACCGACGGTGCCGTCAGAACCCATGCCGTAGAACACTGCGCGGATCGTTGTGGGATCCTCGATGTCGAGGGGTTCCCATGGCAGGGATATGCCGGTGACGTCGTCGTCGATACCGATGGTGAAGCGGGGACGCGGACTCTCCAGCTCGAGCTCGGCGACGATCCCGGCCACCATACCGGGGGTGAACTCCTTTGACGAGATCCCGTAACGGCCGCCTGAGACAATCGGCATGGAATTTCGGGTGCCGCGGGAATAAGCCTCGGATAAGGCAGCCAGCACGTCGAGGAAGAGGGGCTCGCCGTTCGAGCCGGGCTCCTTGGTGCGGTCCAAGACGGCAACGGTACGAGCTGTCTCCGGGATGGCTTTGACGACCTCGGCGACCGGGAAGGGACGGAACAGGTGCAACTCGACGAGACCGAGTTTGTGCCCGCGGGCGTTGAAGTGGTCGATGGTGTGCTCGATGGTGCGGGCGCCAGAGCCCATGCAGACTATGACCTCGGTGGCTTCAGGATCACCGTGGTACTCAACGAGATGGTATTGACGTCCGACGACCTGGGCGAACTCGTCCATGAGGGACTGGACGATGCTCGGCACCTTCTCGTAGTACTTGTTTGCGGCCTCACGAGCCTGGAAGTGGGTGTCGGGGTTCTGGGCGGTGCCGCGGATGAACGGGTGAGCCGGAGAGAGGGCGCGCTCCCGATGAGCGTGGACGAGGTCATCGGTGATGAAGTGTCGGATGTCGTCGTCCGAGAGCATCTCGAGCACGTTGAGTTCGTGGGAGGTGCGGAAACCTTCAAAGAAGTGCATGAAGGGCACGCGGGAGTGCATCGTCGCTGCCTGGCTGATGAGGGCCAGGTCGTGGCATTCCTGCACGGTCGAGGAGCACAACATGGCGAAGCCGGTTTGACGGCAGGCCATGACATCCTGGTGATCGCCGAAGATGGATAGGCCCTGGGCGGCTAGCGAACGGGCGGCCACGTGGAAGACCGTGCTGGTGAGCTCACCAGCGATCTTGTACATATTCGGGATCATGAGCAGTAGGCCTTGGGAGGCCGTGAAGGTGGTGCTCAGGGCGCCACCCTGCAGAGCGCCGTGTATCGCCCCGGCGGCGCCACCTTCGGACTGCATCTCCATGACGGTGGGGATGTCTCCCCAGATGTTCTTGCGCCCGGCGGCAGACCACTCGTCGGCGGTTTCAGCCATCGGGGAGGACGGGGTGATCGGGTAGATCGAGCACAGTTCGTTGCAACGGTAGGCGACCGAGGCGGCGGCGGTGTTGCCGTCGGCAATGGTGCGGACGCGGGAGTCGGAGCTATTTGCCATGGTCAGTCCTCCTTCTCAGTTCTCGGAGTCGACGGTGAACTTCAGCGAAGCTGACCGTTGTGGATTAGGTTCAGGACGCACCGCCCAGCCGGGTGTGGGGTTGCCAGATCCCTGTACGGTGGCCGGGTCCGTGCCTTCGGGAATCATCTCAATAGCATGAACTGGGCACTGGTCGAAGCAAGTGGCGCATCCGGTGCATTTGTCGTAGTTGAATTCGTAGCGGTGGCCCTTGCCGAGCTTGATAATGGCGTCCTCAGGGCAGGAACCGTAGCAGCCGTCACATTCGAAGCAGTTACCGCAGGATAGGCATCGTCCGGCTTCGAAGTGGGCCTGATCGTCGGTGAGTCCACCGACGACCTCGTCGAATCCGACGCGCTGGGTCGGGTCGAGTTCGGGCTGGTGACGACGCAGGTGATCGCCGAAGTACCACAGGTTGAGGTCGTTGAAGCCCACCGTGGTGTTCTTGGCGGTCGGGTAACCGGACTCGCGGTTCAGCCACAGGTCGATCTGACGGGCGGCGCGTTTGCCGTGGCCAACGCCGATCGTCACGGTGCGCTCGGAGGGGACGGTGTCGCCGCCGGCGAAGATACCGGGGACGTCGGTCATGAGGGTTGAGGGGTTGACGTCGACGACGTCGTTGCGGAACCTCATACCGGGCATCTTGTGTAGGAAGCTGGTGTCGGCGTCCTGGCCGACGGCAAGGATGACGGTGTCGGCTTCGAGTTTCTCGTAGCGACCGGTGCCGTGCGGCTTGCCGTCCTCGTCGAGTTCCATGACCTCGACGGTGAGGTCGTCGCCGACGTCAGTGATGGTGCGCAGCCAGTTCATCTGGACGCCCTCGCGCTCGGCTTCTTCGCGCTCTTCGGCGTGGGCGGGCATCTGCTCTGCGGTGCGTCGGTAGACGACGATGGACTCCTCGGCGCCGAGGCGCTTGGCGACGCGCGCGGCATCCATGGCGGTGTTGCCGCCGCCGTAAACAGCTACGCGGCGTCCAATGAGTGGCTTCTCGCCGGCGGCGACGTTGTGCAAAAAGCTCACGGCGTCGACCATTCGGGAGGCATCAACGGTTGGGATGTCGACGCGTTTGGATAGATGGGCGCCGATGGCCACGAAGACGGCGTCGAAACGCCCCTTGGCCTTTTCTTCCATGAGGTCGTTGACGGGATGGTTGAGGACGATCTTGATGCCGAGGTCGGTGAGACGTGCTACTTCGGCGTCGAGGATTTCGCGCGGTAGACGGTATTCGGGGATGCCGTAGCGCATCATGCCGCCGACTTTGTCGCCCGCGTCGTGGATCTCGACGTCGTGGCCAAGCATTGCGAGGTGGTAGGCGGCAGACAGGCCGGCCGGGCCAGCGCCAATGACGAGGACGCGGTGCCCGGAGGGCTCCGTGGGCCTGGTGAACGTCCAGCCCTTTTCAATGGCAAGGTCACCGAGGTAGCGCTCCACGGAGTGAATGGACACGGCACCATCGAGGTCGGCGCGGTTACAGGCCACTTCGCAGGGGTGGTAGCAGACACGACCGTGGATGGCAGGGAAGGGGTTGTCGGCGGTCAGTTGACGCCATGCCTTCTCTTCTTCGTGGGCCTTGATGAGGCGCAGCCACTCCTGAATGTTTTCGCCGGCTGGGCAGCCAGCATTACAGGGAGGAAGCATGTCGAGGTATACGGGTCTGCGGGTACGGGTGGGAGTAACGCGGCCGGTCGTGCGGGCTAGGTCAGGACGTGCAGTGATGTCCTGGTTTTCCCTGATGACGTACCCGTTTGGGTCGGTGGTGTCACTCGTCATAGTCTCGGCGCTCATACCTGGCTCTTCCTGTTGGAAATGCGGCATTTCAGATTGCGAATGTGGGGTTCGCAAACGAACCTACAGCCGATGTTAGACCACATGTGAAAGGGCGTGCAGGTCAGGGTATAGGAGATGAAATTTGGTGCAGGAAGGTTTGCCTAAACCGCATCCGAGATTTTGGAATTACGAACCATTTTATTATCGAAATATGGTGAGGTATGAGGACTCGCAGCGGTGTGTGCCCTCGATGTCAAACTCGGTGGTTTCCTGGCCGATGGTGCAAGACTGGAACCATGATCGTTGCCTTCAGTCTTGTTCCCAGTGGTGGCCGAGCTTCACGGGAGGACGGTGGCGTTGCCGACGCCGTTGCTGCTGCTGTCAGAGTGGTTCGCGATTCTGGGTTGCCCAACCACACTTCGTCGATGTTCACTGAAATCGAGGGCTCGTGGGATGAGGTCATGGATATCGTTAAGCGGGCTACCGAAGCGGTTGCGCAGTATGGCACTCGGGTGTCGCTTGTACTCAAAGCCGATATTCGTCCCGGGCGTACCGGTGAGATGACGGCCAAACTGGAGCGACTCCAGGGGGAGCTGGATAAGCAGCACAACTGACCGCGGGTGAACCGGCGTTAATCATCTGTCGATGAGCAGGGTGTTGTAGGTATTGCGGATGTGCGCCTCGGTGACCTTGGCTGCTCGCTCGGAGTCGCCATTCTCGATCGCGGCAAGCATTTCTTGATGATCGCAGACGAGACCGTCACGCCATTGTTCCCACCCAATAAGGGAATGCTCCGCTTCCAAGATAGGTAGGTGCACCGCCTCGCGAATGGCCACCGTCAGGTCCCTCATGAGGCGGTTGTCTCCAGCTTCGGCTAAGGCGACGTGGAAGGCAGTGTCGAGGGCGTTGAAGGAGTCAGGTTGCATAGCGTCGTGCATTTGAACGAGGAGGTCTGTCGCCCGAGTTAAGGGCACAGGGGCGCGCACATTTGCCGCTGCAGCACAGGCAGCTTTTTCAAGCGCTATACGGGTTTCAGTGAGATCAGCGAACGAAACAACGTCGAGGGCTAATTGCAGCCGCAGTATGCGTCCCATGGCGTCTGAGGGGCGGGCGTCGACGCGGGTTCCATTGCTGCGTCCGGTGCCTGAGGACAGGATCCCCTGGGCCTCTAAAGCCCGAATGGCTTCTCGAACCGCTCCCCGACTGACGCTTAGAGAAGCTGCGAGCTCTCGCTCTGGGGGAAGACGAGAACCGTTGACCCACCGTCCGGCGAGGATTTCGTCGTCAATGTGGCGCATGACAACCGAGAACCCCCCCGATTTCGAGGCGGTGCTCGAATGGGTCACTGATGCCTGATGTCCAGCGTGTGGGTCTGGTCGACTGGAGCCGGCGTCGCGGGTCTGTGTCATGGCTGGGATCCTCGTCGGTGAGTTGATTCGTAGGCGCCAATAGTTCATCTTATGTCCACCTCATGAGCTTCCCGGGGCGATGTGGTGTGATCTCGGCGATTCTCATAGTGGCTTGGTGCGGTATGTGAGGTACGCCTGAGTCGAGATGTGCGCAGTCCGGTGCTGGACGTCGCCGCGCACGCTCACAACATATTTAAAGTCATTGACAGCGTAGGCAAACCTTAAATGCTGCACAAATAATTGTTAAGCTAACTACGAATTGAACGGAAGTGCTTGACGTCCATCGAAAACGGTCCTACCGTCATATTGGTCGGACCAAATCGGTCCGACCTTGCCAGCGGTTAGCCGACCGTAGGCAGTGGTTGAACAACGGAGTTCTTCGATGGTTCTTCTCCAGACCTTCACCCCATCGGCCAACCCGCTGGGGTCGCAATGGCTGTCGGCCCTCTTGGCAGTCCTGCCGGTGCTGGCCATGCTCATTACCCTTGGTGCGCTGCGTTGGAAGGCGCACCTGGCTGGCCTCTTTTCGTGGTGTGTTGCCCTCCTTGTGGCGATCACCGCCTTCCGTATGCCGATCGGAATGGCGTTTTCCTCAAGCGTCCAAGGTTTCCTCTACGGCCTCTTCCCGATTTCATGGATCCTGCTGGGCGCCATCTGGATGTATCAGGTGACGGTCATTTCTGGTCGCTTCGACGACCTGCGCCGCACCTTCTTCCTCATCAGCGACGACCCGCGTGTGCTGGGCATCCTCATCGCCTTCTGCTTCGGTGGTCTACTAGAAGCCCTGGCCGGGTTCGGTGCCCCCGTCGCCATCGCCGCTGCGATGCTCATCGCTATCGGATTCGGCAAGCTCCGTGGTGCCATCACTGCCTTGGTCGCTAATACCGTCCCGGTGGCGTTCGGAGCCGTCGGTCTGCCGGTTCTCATGGCCGCCAAGACCGGTGGCTTGGACGTCGCGATGGTGGCCCCGGTCACCGCCCGTGTTTGCGCCGTGCTCTGCCTCGTCGTCCCCTTCCTCATGCTGGCGATCATGGACGGCCGTAAGGGTGTTCGCGAATGCTGGCCCTTTGGCCTGTTCGTCGGCGTCGTCTTCGGTGTGACGAAGGTCATCGTCGGCGGCACCCCGGTCTACAACCTCACTGAGATTTTCGCCGCCGTCGTCACCGTCGCCCTCTCCCTGCTTTTCCTTAAAGTCTGGAAACCCAAGGGCGGCCGCGAGGCCGCCGAGCGCATCGGCATCCCAATCGATCCGACCGTCGAGATCGAGTCGGTCGAGGCTCAGGAGGTCGACACCTCTGACCTCACTGGCAGCCGTATCTTTATGGCCCTCGTTCCCTACATCCTCGTCATCGTGGTCTTCGGTATCGCCGCTATCCCTGCTGTCAAGGACAGTTTCAAAGCCGCCGACGTGAAGATGGCCTGGCCTGGCCTATCCGGACTCATGACCGCCGGTGGCGAGGCCGCCGCCCACCAGGCATACACCTGGCAATGGCTGTCCCAGCCGGGCTTCTTGCTTGCCATCGTCGCAATTCTCGTGGGCTTCATCTACCGGGTGCCCCTCGCCGACGTCACTAAAGAGCTATGGATCAACGCCAAGAAGATGAAGTTTTCGATGCTGACCATCGGTTTGGTCGTCGCTTTGGCCTATGTGATGGGTGACTCCGGCCAGACCCTTGCTCTTGGCATGTTCATCGCTGGGGCAGGAGCGGTCTACCCGTTCCTCGCCCCGATCCTCGGTTGGATCGGCACGTACGTCACCGGATCCGATACCTCCGCCAACATCCTGTTCTCTGGCTTACAGAGCAGTGTGGGACAACAGGTCGGTGCTGGGTCATATCTTGGTATGGAAAGCATGCGGCATTTGCTGGTTGGTGCGGGCGCATCCGGCGGTGTCGTCGGCAAGATGATCTCCCCGCAGTCGCTGACCATCGCGGCCACCGCGATAGGTCTAGCCGGCGGCGAGTCGGTCATCCTGCGCAAGGTTTTTAAATTCTCGATCATCCTCCTCGTCCTGATGTGCATCATCGTCGGCCTCATGTCGACCCCGGTGCTCGGATGGATGGTCCCCTGAATCTGCTGACGGTTGACACCGCCTGGCATCCGTTCATTATCAATGGAGGTCACCATGACAACCACTACAAGCCCTGGCGCCAGGGCTACCTCGCCCGGCTTGCCGGGGGCGGGTATGACCGTCGGGCTGTTCATTACGTGCATCAATGACGTGATGTTCCCTCAAACGGGCGTGGCCGTCACCACCCTGTTGGAGCGCCTCGGCTGCAAAGTTGAGTTCCCACGGAAACAGACCTGTTGCGCCCAGATGACGACCAACACCGGATACTTCGACGAGGGTATTCCCACCGTCCGCCAGTACGTGCGAGCCTTCGGAGACTACGACTACATCGTCGCCCCCTCGGGGTCTTGTGTCGCCGCCGTTCGTGATCAGCACCCGATGCTCGCCGAGTATGCCGGAGATTCTGGTCTGGCCAAGGAGGTCGAGCACACCAGCCAGTGCACCTACGATCTACCCGAGTTCCTCATCGACATTCTCGGGGTCACTGACGTCGGCGCATATTTCCCGCACCGGGTGACGTATCACCCGTCTTGCCACGGCAAGCGGCTGCTGAACCTTGGTGATCGTCCCTACGATCTGCTGCGTCACGTCAAAGGCATGACCCTGGTCGACCTGCCGATGGCCGAGCAGTGCTGTGGGTTCGGCGGCACTTTCTGCATTAAGAACCCCGATATGAGTGCGGCAATGGCCAACGACAAGGCCCGCCACGTCCGCGAGACCGAGGCTGAGTACGTCGTCGCCGGCGATAACTCCTGCCTTATGAATATCGGTGGTGTGCTATCGCGCCAGAACTCGGGCGTTAAGCCGATTCACATCGCCGAAATCCTCGCCAACACTGAGGAGGACTGACCCATGGGCACCGAATTGCGTCGCGTCACGTACGGAAACCACGGCGTCGCCCGGCTGACCCCAGCTCCCGACAAGCCCGGCACGTACATGGGCATGCCGAAGTTTTCGAAGGCCGTCAAGGGTGAGTTGAACTTGTCGGTGCAGCGCAAGAATATGCGTAATGCCACCACGACGATTCGCAATAAGCGCGCCATGCGTGTCTCCGAATCCCCGGATTGGCAGGATCTGCGTGATGCTGCCGAGTCCATCAAGAATCGCGTCGGCCGCCACCTCGACCATTATCTCGTTGAGGCGGAGAAGAACCTGACTGCGAATGGCGTTCACGTCCACTGGGCCCGGGACGGTGAGGAGGCCAACCGCATCGTCGCCCAGATCGCCAAGGATAAGGGGGTTGACGAGGTCGTCAAGATCAAGTCGATCACCAGTCAGGAAACTGACCTCAACGAGTACCTCGAAGAGCAAGGCATCGCGGCGTGGGAGACAGACCTGGCTGAGCTCATTGTGCAGCTAGGCCACGACCGTCCGTCCCATATCGTCGTGCCGGCCATCCACCGTAATCGTGCCGAGGTCCGCGAGATCTTCCTGCATGAGATGAAGAATTATGGCCGTCCGGCCCCCGAGGACATCTCGGAGAACCCGCCGGAGCTGGCCAATGCGGCTCGTCTGCATTTGCGCGAAAAGTTCCTGCGTGCCGAAATGGCCGTCTCGGGTGGCAATTTCGTGCTCGCCGATACCGGGTCCCTAGTGATCGTTGAGTCTGAGGGCAATGGCCGTATGTGCCTGACTCTGCCGGACACCCTGGTGTCGATCGTCGGCATCGAGAAGGTGCTGCCGAGTTTTGACGACCTTGAGGTGTTCCTCAAGCTGTTGCCGCGTTCGGCCACCGGGGAACGGATGAACCCGTACAACTCGGTGTGGAGCGGTGTGACCGACGGTGACGGGCCACAGGAACAGCACGTCATTTTTCTTGATAACGGTCGTACCGACGTGCTTGCCGACACCCTTGGCCGCGAAGTGTTGAGGTGCATCCGGTGTGCTTCGTGTATCAACATTTGCCCGGTGTACGAGCGGGCGGGCGGTCACGCTTACGGCTCGGTGTACCCGGGGCCGATCGGTGCTGTGCTCAATCCGCAGTTGCGGGGCGTGGAGCATCCCGTCGATCGTGGTCTGCCGTATGCGTGTTCGCTGTGCGGTGCGTGTAATGAGGTATGCCCGGTGAAGATCCCCTTCACCGATATCCTCCTCAAGCTGCGTAATAAGGTGGTCAAGTCCGAGAAAGCCGACCGTATACCGCAGGACTACGAGGTGGCCGGCGAGATGGGTCTCATGAAGACGGCCTCGTGGGCGTTCAGTGATCACAAACATTTCGAGGCGATCCAGGTTGGCTCGCGTGGCGTGGGACGTGTTCTGCGGGGCAAGAAGATGGGGCCGGTTCCGGTGCCGGTGGCCGAGCGGTGGCTTAAATATCGCGACGTTGACGCACCCCCGGCTGACACTTTCCGCACCTGGTGGAAGAAGAACAGACAGGAGCAGCGATGACCACCATCAGCACTGATCCGGTGGCGCGTACCGAGATCCTCGCCCGGATTCGTCGCGCCAGCACTGACATCACCAATTCTGACCCGGTCGCAGATGTGCCGATCGAGTGGGAGTACGGCACTGGCATCGACATGGACGACGTGGTTGGCACCTTTGTCGAAAAGGTCATCGACTACAAGGCGACCGTCGTGCGGGTCAAGGGGGCTGACGTTCCCCAGGCCGTCGTTGAGGGGCTGAGGTCTACCGGTGCTGAGCACAGCGCCGTCGTTCCGGTCGGTTTGGACAAGTCCTGGGTGGAGGCGATCAAGACTGCCGGGTTTGACGCCCGCCTCGATGATCCGCAGCTATCGAAGAAGGAGCTCAATGACACCGATGCTGTCGTCACCGGCGCTGCGTGTGGTATCGCTGACACGGGCAGCATCGTGTTGACCCACGTGGAGGACCAGGGGCGTAGGGCCATCACCCTTGTCCCGGATCGCCACGTCTGCGTCGTCAAGGCTAGCCAGGTGGTTTCCGACGTCCCGGAGGCCATCCAGATCGTCAAACCGGCGGTGCATGAGGGACACCCGTTGACCTTCATTTCCGGTGGTTCGGCCACCTCTGACATTGAGTTGTCCCGGGTTGACGGAGTGCATGGGCCTCGTCGGCTTTATGTCATCGTCGTCGACGACCGGTAAAACACGACCAGAACTAGTGCCCCGGTTGAGGGACCGGGGCACTGCTGTGCCTGAGGGTGTAAGGAAGATGCGCCGTTCAATGCAGCCGGGTCTGTTTGGCTGCTTTCGTGACGTTCCAGTACGATCAGCGACGATGATCATTGACGATGTGACGTTTTCCTACCGGCGTCACCACGAGGTCCTGCACGGTGTGACCGTCGAGCTTGCTCCCGGCAGGACCGTCTTGCTGGGCCCTAACGGGGCAGGTAAGTCCACTCTGTTTTCTCTGTGCTCGGGATCCAGGGCGCCCACCTCGGGGAGGATCGGTCTGGCCGGGGTGGCTGAGGCGTCGTCGCGGACGTTGCGTCAGCGAGAGTCTGAGCTGCTACTACGTGCGGTGGCAACATGAATGACCGCTGACGCAAGGCCGATCACAGCGAAGGGGATGTAAAGCCACCAGTGCGTGCCGTGAGTGAGCGCATCGGTGATTTTGACGACGATGAAACCGGCGACAAGCCAGCCGACCAAGGCCAGGAAGGCGTTGCGCCAAGAGCGTTGAAACATGGTGATGAATCTCCTTAGCCTAGAACAGGCAGCCGCTGACAGCGTCGCCAACGCGGACCCAGCCGTGTGCGTCGGAGCGGTACCAAGCCCAGCCAGCTCCCGCAGCACAGAGCACAACGGCCCCCGGTCCGACCTTCTTCGCGAGGAACTTCCCCGCTTTGAGTCCCTTTGGGGCCATTACCTTGACGCCTGACCAAGTCTTGCCAACGACCCATCCAGCTTTTGAGCCAAGCCACTTGGCTGCGCTGGCGACCTTCGATCCGCCATGCTTGATTGCGGACCAGATTTCCGACCACGATGGGTCGGCGACGATTGGATAGGTGTAGCCACCGCTTCTGTGGTCGACGACCTGGGTGAGCTTACTACCATGGATCTCGTAATGCGTTGGCACAGGCCGGCCGATTGCGTCGCGAGCCCATGCACGTTCGACGTGGCCAACTTGAACGAGTTCGTCGTTCGAATCCGCATAAAACAGATCAGCGCCGCCATGCCCGTCGCTGCTGATCCGAGTGATGTTGTGGAAGGTGTAGGAGAACGTTTGAGGAGCGCTCTCAGTCAGGAGGATTGAGTGGACTGTTGCTTCACCTTCAGCAGGGGTGGTGATAGCTAGTGCAAAGTTGTCCGATCTGGCATCGTCGCCGAGAGTTGCGACTGTGCTATCGCTGCTCCTCGTGACGTTGCTGGAGGACCCGGGTAGGGAAACTGAGAAAGACTCATTGTTTGAGAAGTGAGTAATTGAATTACCGCTATTAGAGGCACGAACTTCAGTACGTTCGGTGTCCTGAGCTGTTGATGCAGTCGTAGAACTATCACTAAAGAATTCTCGGTATGTTGTTGGTGCGACACTGGCGGAGGCGGCTGCACTGCGGGTGAGTGCTGCACTGTCGTCTGCACTGAGGATGGTCGTGGAATGTGCAGGGGCCGGTGTGGTTGTTGCGAGGAGGCAGACGGTAGTGAGACAGGCGAAGGGGATCTGAAGCGAGGGTCGTATGGACGCCATAGCCGAAAATGTAACAGGGTCGGTGTCACAATTAAGTAACGACTGTGTAGATTCCAGATTTAATCTCATTTGTGCTGAAGGTCGCCACTGCAGCTGATTCGTGAGGTTGAGTGACGTTCGTCGTTGGCGGTCCCTTGCGAGTTTGCTGTGTAAGTTAGCCCACTTCCCACACCCGGTCGCATCGTGCCATGACGAGAGGGTCGTGGGTGATGACCACTTTCGCGGCCCCACCGGTGGTCGCCCACAGGTCGCTCATGAGAGCCTCGGAGGTCTCGACGTCTAGGTGCTCGCTGGGCTCGTCGAGGATGAGCAGATCGTGAGTTGCAGGATCGGCTGGAGTGCCATGGTTGACGAGCACCCGCGCCAAGGCCAGGCGTTGGGCCTCACCGCCTGACAGGGAGCTGCCGTCCTCGGTGACCACTCGTCGCGGCGGAATTGCTAGGCCAGCGCGAGACAGCGCTGTGAGAACCTCGTCCTCGGTGGCCTCTTTGCAGCCGATGCGTACATTTTCGCTGATTGACGTTGCGAACACATGGGCATTCTGGGCCAAGTAACGCACCCGCCCGGTCGTCGTCACTGTCCCGGCCAATGGGGGGATGAGTCCCATGATGGTTGCCGCGAGGGTTGTCTTTCCAATTCCTGACCTGCCGACGATGGCCACCGATTCTCCAGCCGCCACCTGCAAGTTGACGTTCGAGAGCACGGGCTGGTCTCCCGGCCAACCAACCGTCAGCTCCTCGATCACCAAGGAGGGTTTTTCCTCGGAAGCGGCCGCGGTGGGGGAATCGCCCACCCCGACCTGAGGCGCGTCGAGCACCTCGGCTACCCGCTGCAGGGCCGCCATGGCACGGGTATGAGTCTGGGCAGCCCCCGTGAACGCTCCGAACACCTCGTGGAGGGCCAGTGGGGTCAGCACCAGCACAGCCAGGATTCGCCCACCGATACGCCCGTCGGCAACCGCATTGCCACCGATCCATAGGGCCGAGACGACTGCTAATCCGGCTGCCAGGATCTGACCTGCGGTGCCGAGACCTCGTCCCCATGCTGCTCGTTTCTCGGCAGTGCGCAACCGGGAATCGACCTCCAACACGTCGGCCAGGATCGCGTCCTGGGCTCCGTAAGCCACCAGATCTGGGGCGCAATGGGCCAACTCGCGAGTGCGGTCGGCCAACTGACCACGCAGCGGCACCAAGGAAGAGTCGGCAGCCCGGGACAGGCGTTGGGTGATCGCCGGCATGACGACGGCCGCCAGTAGGGCCGACAGTAGTAGGACCGCAGCCGAAGCCAATGAGAACCGGGCTAGCAGGACCGTCGTGCCAATGATGACGAGGCTTGACGCGCACGCCGGAACGATCACCCGCACGACCATGTCCAACACCGCGTCGACGTCGGCAGTAACCCGTACCAGCAGGTCACCCCGGCGACGTCCCAGCAGGGTGGTACGTGACAGCCGGTCGTAGACCCGCATCCGCAATGCCCCCTGCATCCGCAGAGCCAGGTCGTGGCCTACCAGACGTTCGGCGTAGCGGAAGACACCGCGGGAGATGCCGAAGAATCGCACCCCGACGGCTGCGGCCTCCAGGTAGAGCACCGGTGGCATCTCTGCGGCCCGAGACAGCAACCACGCTGACACACCCATGAGGGCCACCGACGCCCCGGATGCACACGCGGCGAGCAGGGTCGACAGGACGAGTAGCCAGCGACCTCGCGGGACATCCCGCAACAGAGTCTTGAGCAACTGGGTGGTTCGCGCGTTCATGCCAGCACCTCCAGGTCGACGACCACGTCAGCTGCCGCGATGATGTTGCGACGATGGGACACGACGAGCACCGATGCTCCCGAGGCACGTACCGCCTCCAACACGGTCGCCTCGGTGTCGGCGTCAAGACCTGCCGTCGGCTCGTCAAGGACCAGCAGACCGGCCTCGGCCTGCTCCACCCGCACCAGAGCGCGGGCCAAGGCCACACGACGACGTTCCCCGGCGGACAGACCTTCGGCGTCGTCGTCGATACGCTTATTCAACGGGATTGCCGCGGCTCCGCAGCGATCCAGGGCGTCGCGCAACATGGCCTCGGGCGCATCCGAGCACCCTAAACGGATGTTCTCGGCCACCGTACCGGCCATCATCGCTGGCACCTGGGGCACGTAGGCCAGCTGACGTCGCCACGACTGCCATACCGATTCGTCGGCTCCGATGAGCTCGCGATCGCCGACGAGGATAGACCCGGAATCGGGGTCGATGAATCCGAGCACACACGACAGGGCGGTCGTCTTGCCACCACCGGAGTGCCCGACGAGGGCGACGACACTCCCGGGCTCGATGCGCAGAGACAACCCGTCAGGGGCGGCACGATCCGTCCCTTCATACGTGTGCGTCAACCCGCTGATGACCACCGGGACCTCGCGAGGTGAGGCGATCTCGACGTCGCTCTTGGGTGCCGTCGGCCGCCCGGACTCAATAAGCCCGAAGGACACCTCTGCGGCGGCCATTCCGTCAGCGGCATCGTGGAAGAGCACCCCCACCTGCCGCACCGGCAGGAAAACTTCGGGGGCGAGGATGAGGATGAACAGGGAGGTGCGCAGGTCCATTCCGCCAGCGGCAACCCGGAAACCGACGGTAACGGCCACCAGGGCTACCGAAAGGGTCGCCAATAGCTCAAGGACGAAAGAGGACAGGAAGCTGATGCGCAGGGTGCGCATTGTTTCGGAGCGGTTGGCCGCCTCGGTGCGGCGCAGCCCCTCGAGTTGGGCGCGGGCTCGCCCGAAGACCTGCAGGGTCGGCAGCCCAGCGACCAGATCAGCGAAGTGGTTGGCCAGTCGGGTGGCTACCTTGAACCGTTTTGCTACGGCCGCCTCGGTCCGCCAGCCAATGAGGGCCATGAAAACGGGGATGAGCGGGATCGTCACGACGACGATGACGACGCTGGTGAGGTCGTTTAGGCCGATCGCGGTGGCTAGCACTACTGGCACGATGACGGCCAGTACAAGCTGGGGAAGGTACTTCGAATAGTAGCCGTCGAGGGCGTCCAGACCTGTTGTCATCAGGCTGATGAGGGTTCCCGATGGCATCGTTGCGTCAGTGGGACGCGACAACCTGGCTTGCAGGATGTCGCGCCGCAATTGCGACTTGACTGACGCTGAAGCTCGATGAGCCAGGGATTCTTGCAGCCAGGCGAGGCAAGCTCGACCACAGAACACCGCCGCAAGCAGCCCGCACCACATCGCCACGCCGTCGAGATGATGGGCGGCGAAGACCGACGAGACACCACGGGACAGCAACCAGGCCTGTGCGAGGATGAGCAAAGCCGTAGCCACGCCCACCACGCACAGACCTGCGAGAAAGGGAAGAGTGGCCCGCGCCCGGCGAACCAGGCGCGGATCCAGCGGAGCTGCCACGGATTAGGCAGCCACCGCGGTGTCCGGGATGGCCTCCCGAGTGAGGCGCTTGCGGAACACCCAGTAACTCCAGACCTGGTAGGCCAGCACAATCGGCACGAAGACGCAGGCGCTGATCGTCATGATCTTCAGTGTCCGGCCGGTTGCGGAGGCGATCCACATGTCGAATGCGATACCCGACGGGCGGTACCCGAGGTTACCGTACATGGCGAACATGCAGGCAACGATCATGAGGGCGATACCCAGAGCGGTGCACAGGAAAGCCAGCCCCTCGCGGCCCTTGGCGACGACCGCCGAACCAGCGGCCAGCAGCACGACGACGAGCAAGCAGATGATCCAGGTGAGCACCTGACGTCCGTCTCGGGTGACGTACATGATGTTGAACATCAAGGCCCACACCAGGGCAACGACGGTGGCGATCCAGCCCAGCTTGGCCGAGGTCTTGCGAGCGCGGTCGTGCATGTCACCCATCGTTTTGAGCGCGACGAAGTTAGCTCCGTGAGCGCAGAAGAGCACCACGAACAGAATGCCGCCGATGAGGGCGAACGGGGTGAACAAGCCCCAGAAGGAGGTCGTCACTAACGGCGCAGTGCCGCCGTCTGGGGTCGAGTGCGGGCCGACGGCCAGGCCGCGGACGAAGTTCGCGAAGCCGACGCCGAGCACCAAGGTGGGCAGGAAGGAACCAATAGTGGCCATCCAGTCGAAAGCGTTGCGCCACGAGGAGGACGGGTTCTTCGAACGATATTCGAAGGCAACGCCACGGACGATGAGACCGAGCAACACCAGTAGTAGTGGCAGGTACAGACCGGAGAACATCGTCGCGTACCAGCCGGGGAAGGCGGCGAAGGTAGCGCCACCGGCGGTCAGCAACCACACCTCGTTGCCGTCCCAGGTCGGTCCGATGGTGTTGACCATGAGACGACGATCCTTGTCGTCACGTCCCAGGAAGGGCAGCAGCATGGCGACGCCGAAGTCGAATCCTTCGAGGAAGAAGAATCCGACCCACAGAACGGTGATGAGGACGAACCAGACGATCGTCAGGGGCGAGTGGGCAGTAGTTTCAAGAACGGGAAGCATGTCGTTACCTCCTCAGTATGCGAAGGACAACGGAGTGTCCTCGCCCTCGGTAACAGGTTGATCACGGGTGGAGAGCTCAGGCAGCCCCTCCTTGAGGGCCTTCCAGAACAGCCCCACCTCGACGACCGCCAGAATTCCGTAGACGACGGTGTAGGCGATGGTCGAGAAAAGCACGCTGCCGGCCGAAACGTTGGGTGAGACGGCTGCCGTAGTTGGCAGCACACCCGCGACGATCCAAGGCTGGCGTCCCATCTCCGTGAATATCCAACCGAAGGAAATGGCGAACAGTGGCAGCAGGGGTAGGGCGATCATGAAGAAGGTCAGCCACCCGTGCGGCTTCGGGTTGCGGCCTCCGCGCATTGCGATGAGCATGACGAGGCCGATAAGGCCACCGATCATGCCGAGGGTGATCATGATGCGGAAGGTCCAGTAGGACAACGGGACGTTCGGCTCGAGTTTGATGCCGTTGGCGTCGATCTTCTGACGCAGCACATTCTGGTAAGAGGCCTGCAGGGGGGTCTGCGAGCCGTCCTTGCGATGGTAGGTGTACTCGTGGACCTGATAGCTCTTGAGCTCGTTGATGCCCTTGACCTGCGAGCCCCACTTGCCGTTACCGAGGAAGCCGAGCATGCCGGGTATCTTGAGAGCCCACACCTCCTCCGAGCCGTCCTTGTTGCCGATGGTCAGCACTGAGAAGTCCGAGGTGTTCTGGTAAGCCGCCTCGGCAGCAGCCATCTTCATGGGCTGTGCGTCGGTCATGACCTTGCCCTGGTAGTCGCCACTCAGCACAACGCCGACGCAAGCGACAATGAGCACCCATGCGCCGAACTTCGAGGCCCAGCGCCACGTGCGGACGCTCTCGACCTCTTCGGCGTCGGAGATCTGGGAGGTGGTGCGTCCCCTGGCGACTTTGGCCAAGTGCCAGAAGGCGATGGCGGCGATAAGGGCGCCAGCCACCGTGTAGGAAGATGAGATCTGGTGAACGAAAGTCGCCTTGAATACCGGATTGCTTAGCACGGCCCCGAAATCGGTCAGCTCGGCCCGGTGGGTGACTGGGTTGTAGCTGGCTCCGACAGGATTCTGCATCCAGGAGTTTGCCGCGAGGATGAATACTGCGGAGATCATGGTGCCAATGGCGGTCAGGTAGATGCACGCCAGGTGGACTCCCTTGGGGAGTTTCTCCCAGCCGAACACCCACAAGCCAACGAAGGTGGACTCCATGAAGAAGGCCACCAAGGCCTCAAGGGCCAGCGGAGCACCGAAGATGTCGCCAACGAATCGCGAGTATTCCGACCAGTTCATGCCGAACTGGAACTCCTGCACGATTCCGGTGACGACGCCGAGGGCGAAGTTGATGAGGAAGAGCTTGCCGTAGAACTTGGTCAGACGAAGATAACGGTCGTTGCGGGTCTTAAGCCACACTGTCTGCATCACCGCCACGAGCATCGATAGCGCGATCGTGATCGGGACGAAGAAGAAGTGGTAGACCGTCGTGATCCCGAATTGCCATCGGGCGATCAGTTGGGCATCCATGGCGGGTACCTTACTATCCGAGGTCACCGGTTTGGCCCGACTGAGTGGTGTTGCGCAAAAACAGACCAAAAGGCCAGGTGCGTGCCATGTTGCTGGTGACGTTCGCGCTGCATCCGCATGACCGCCGAGACCAGTTAATCGCACGTCGGTTCGCGCCTGTGAGCCCCCGTTGACGGTTGGTCACGCCTCCAGGCGCCGTTTAAGACTCAGTGGAGATACCCGCCCGGCGTAGTGGAGCCCCACGCCAGTAGCCGATGAGCGCCATGACGATGATGAACGCCAGGGTGCCGAGCGTCAGCGCCTCGAAGGAGGCATACGAGACCCCCTGGGCTTTGGAGAAGTCGTGAGGCATTCCCACAAGGGCCTCCAGGGTGCCTGGGAAGATGCTCACCCATGACCCAAAGGCGACAAATGTCGTCGTCACTACGCACATGAGGATGAAAAACCAGTTCGGGCCGGCCCGGAAGGGCCGTTCGACGTCGGGCTCGCTGAGCCGCAATTTGGCTGCGGCGGGGATGATAAGCAGGTAGCTGAACAGGTAGGTCGTTACTGCCACTCCGAGGACGACGTTAAACAGGTCAGCGCTAGAACCCGTCAACTCCATGGCGGCGAGCATGAAAAGAGTGGAGACGATCCCCGATAACAGGTTGACGTGCACCGGCGTGCCCAGCCGGGGGTGGAACTTTCCGAAAAACCCACCGAAGAAGGAACCATCAGCAGCGGCCATGGCCTGCATTCGGTCGGACATGATCATCCACGCCGCGCCCTGACCGATATTTGCCAAAGTGAACATAACGAGGGCTAACGCCATCATCGGTTCGGCAGCCGGCCCATATACCGAGAAGACGGTATTGACGGCTTTAAGCAGTCCCGAGACTCCGTCGATGTCGGAGGGGGGCAGGACGAGCAAAATCGTCGCCACTGGAAGGAGGTAAAAAATTCCAGCCATAGTGGCCGAACGAAGCACCGAGACCGAGACGTCGTGCTGGGCGTTGCGCATCTCCCCCGACGCGCTCGATCCACCCTCAAAACCAAGGAAAGCAAAGAGCAGTAAAGGCGTCAGGGTGATGAATCCGCGCAGGGTGGGAGAGAAGTTACCAAGACCGAGGGGCTGGACGCCGTGTTGAGCCGCATACACGGCTGCCGTGACTAAGAACAAGCACAGGAAGGAGATTTTGAAAAAGGCGCCGGCAGTAGGAATCCATTTGGCTTTCGCTAGGGACAAGATAGCGGCGAACACCGTTAGCCAGATGAAGGCCAGCTTAAATAGGTAGTCACCAGCTGATCCTGCGGAAAAGTGAACGAGGTGGTTGCGGGCGGCCTCCGCGTTGAGGAAAGCCATCGAGCCGCCCACCCATACCGGCTGGGTGATCCAGGTGAAGACACTGGTGACGGCGGCAGCTGGCCGCCCAAAGGCACGTCGGGTCCATAGGTACACCCCTCCCTCGCCGACGAAGGCCGAGCCGGTCTCGGCGAAGATGAGGGAATAGGGGATGAGGAAGACGATGATGAGGAATACCAGCCAGGTGAAGGTTTCGGGGCCTTCGGCTGAGACCGATCCCAGCATCTCCAGCCCGACCACCGCAGAGACGATGAGGAAGACGATGTCGAATCGGTTGAGGGTACGTTGCAGGACCTTCGTCTGGTCCTTCGCCATGTCAGTGTCGTTGTGGGCAGTCAGCTGGGAGTTTTTGACCTCGGCCATGGGTCTCTTTCGTCGATGAGAACGACCGGCTGGGGGCTGGCCGGACGCTGTGCCCCGGCGGGCACCCCATCAACTTTAGAGCCTGTTGCTAAGAATGTGGGTGCGGTGTCTCATTCGTGACTCGCCGCGGCGAACTGCGCTTGGTACAACTCGTAGTAGTGGCCCTGGTGTTCGAGCAACTCACTATGGCTTCCCTGCTCGACGATGTCGCCGTGTTCCATGACGAGGATGAGGTCAGCGTCCCGGATAGTGGAGAGGCGATGGGCGATGACGAAGCTAGTACGCCCCTTGCGCAAGTTGGCCATCGCCTCCTGAACGAGCATCTCAGTGCGGGTGTCCACCGAACTAGTGGCTTCGTCAAGGATGAGTAGGTCCGGGGCCGCTAGGAAGGCCCTAGCGATGGTGATGAGCTGCTTTTGACCCACCGAAACATTGGATCCGTCCTCATCAATGATGGTGTCATAGCCGTCGGGCAGGGTGTGGACGAAGTGGTCGACGTGGGCGGCTCGCGCCGCGTCAAGGATGTCTTCTTCGGATGCTTCAGGGCAGCCGTAGGCGATGTTGTCGTGGATAGTTCCGCTGAATAGCCAAGTGTCCTGTAGGACCATGCCAAGCCGGGAGCGCAGTTCGGCGCGAGGGACTGCGGAAATATCAACGCCGTCAAGGGTGATGGTTCCGTCATCAATCTCGTAGAACCTCATGAGCAGATTCACCAGCGTCGTCTTGCCGGCTCCCGTGGGTCCGACGACCGCAATCGTCTGTCCTGGTTCTGCGACCAGGGATAGGTCGGTGATGAGAGGCTTGTCCGGGTTGTAGGAGAAGCGAACGTGGTCGAAGACGACTCGTCCCTTCGTGGCTGGGAGGCTTCCGTGAGTATCCGTGGATAATTCGTCGGCGTCGAGAACTTGGAACACCCGCTCCGCGGAAGCCACCCCGGACTGCAGCAGATTTGTCATGGAGGCAATCTGGGTTATCGGCTGGGTGAACATTCGGGAGTATTGGATGAAGGCCTGCACGTTGCCTAGCGGCATCTGGCCCTTCGCCACCCGCAGACATCCGATGAGGACGATGATGGCGTAGTTGGCGTTACCGAGCAGGAACATCACTGGTTGGATGAGGCCGGAGACAAATTGGGCCTTGGTGGTCGCCTGACGCAGTTCCTCGTTTCGTTCGTGGAATTCCTGGGCGACAGCCCGGCTGCGCCCGAAGGTTTTGACGAGGGCATGGCCGGAGTGCGCCTCCTCCACCCACGAGTTGAGTTCGCCGGTGGCTTTCCACATCTGGGCGAACTGTCCCTGGGCCCTCTTGCCGATGAGGCCTGCGATGACCCCGGCGATCGGGATGACGACTAGGGAAATGACGGCCAACAGCGGTGAGATCCAAAACATCATGATCAACACGCCGATGATCGTCAACAGAGCGTTGAGGAGCTGCTGCAAGGTTTGTAGCAAGGTCTGGGAGACGTTGTCGATGTCGTTGGTCATCCGGCTCATGAGCTCGCCGTGGGGCTGACCATCAAAGTACGACAGTGGCAGCTTGTCTAGTTTGGCACTGACCTGGCGGCGCAAGTCGTACATGGATCGCTGAATGGCGGTGTTGAGCAGGAACCCCTGCAGGAACATTAAGAGGGCTGCGCAGGCGTACAGGCCCAACGCCCAACCTATGATGACGCCGAGCCGGTGGAAATCGATGCCGGAACCGATGACGACATGAGGATATTGCTGCAGCAGGGTGATGATCTTTCCTCGATCTCCACCGTGGCTGGCTTTTCCGAGTGTGTTGATGAATGTGTCGGCTGACATGCCCCGGGCTGCGGGAATGTGCTTGCCTATCTGTTTTCCGACGATGCCGCCAAAAATGACGTCGGTGGCGCGGCCCAGGATTTTCGGGCCGATGACGTTGAAAGCCACTGAGATCGCGGCCATGATGACGACGATCGTCAGCGTGATGCGATGGGGTTTGAGCTGGCCGAGCAGTCGCTTGAGGGAGGGCCCAAAAGAAATGGGTTTTTCGGCAACCTGACTACCACGATGGCCTTGTTGGGAGGAGGCCCGGGCGATCTCAGCCTGCTCATTCCTGGTAGGTGCCTGCTGGGCGTCCTTGCCGGTCATGCCGCCTCCTCGATCGATAGCTGGGAGTCGACAATCTCGAGGTAGGTCGGGCATGACTTGATGAGTTCGTCGTGAGTTCCCCTACCGACGATGTGTCCGGCGTCGAGGACGAGGATCTGATCGGCGTTGCGGATCGTCGAGACCCGCTGGGCGACGATGAGCATCGCGGCGTCGCCATGATTGGCCTCGAGGGCGGCTCTGAGTCGGGAGTCGGTGGCCACGTCGAGGGCGCTGGAGGCATCGTCAAAAATGTAAATGTGGGGATCTTTGACCAAGGCTCGGGCGATGGATAGGCGTTGCCGCTGACCTCCGGAGACGTTGGTGCCACCTTGGGTGATGGTGGCCTCTAACTTTCCGTCCATGTGGGAGACGAAATCGTCTGACTGTGCGACGTGCAGGGCGTTCCAGAGCTCCTTGTCAGTTGCGTCGCAGCGACCATCACGCAGGTTTGACGCTACCGTGCCACCGAAGAGGTAGGGCCGCTGGGGCACCAGTCCGATGCAGCTCCATAGGGTTTCAGGGTCGTAACGGCGCACGTCGGTTCCGTTGACGAGTACTTGTCCGTGAGTGACGTCGACGAGCCTGGGGATGAGGTTGACCAGGGTTGATTTCCCCGACCCAGTGGAACCGATGATGGCTGTCGTCGTGCCACGGGCCAAGGTGAAGGAGATGTCGTGGAGAACCGGCTCAGAAGCGCCGGGGTAGCTGAATGTAACGTCGCGAAACTCTAGCAAGGTCGGAGCGTCGGGCAGGGCCATTACAGGTTCGGGATCAATGGTGAGAGACGACGAGGTGTGCAGCACTTCCTCGATGCGGTTTGCGCATACCGAGGCTCGTGGCCACATGACGATGAGCATGACCGCCATCATGACGCTGATGAGAATCAGCATGAGGTATGTGGTGAATGAGGCCAAAATGCCGACTTCGGTCTGTCCGTCGTCAATCCGTGTGGCCGCAAACCAGAACACCGCAATCTGGGACAGGTTCATGATGAGCATGACGAGGGAGAACATCGCCGCCATAGTCCGGCCGACGTTCACCTGGATGTCGCGCAGGGAGGAGCTGGTGGCGTCGAAACGTGCCGCTTCGTGGCGCTCCCGGGCGAAAGCTCGCACTACGCGGATGCCGGTGATTTGTTCACGCACGACTCGGTTGAGGTCGTCGATGCGTTTCTGCTGACGCTTAAACAGTGGCCCCATCCGGGAGACGATCAGCCCCGCACCGATGGCTAGCAGGATGACTGCCACCATGATGATCCACGACAGGGAAACGTCGGCGCGCACGGCCATGATGATCCCGACCATCATCATGATCGGCGCCCCGATGAGCATTGCCAGGGTCATAAAGACCAGCATTTGCACCTGCTGGACGTCGTTGGTAGTCCGGGTAATGAGTGATGGTGCTCCGAATTTGTTGATCTCTCGGGCCGAGAAGTCAAGGGTGCGGGTGAAGATGGCGTCGCGAATGTCACGGCCCGTTCCCATCGCCACCTGAGCGGCGAGATAAACCGCAATGACCTGGCAGATGGTCTGCCCTAAAGCGATCGCCAGCATGAAGAGGGAGTGGGTGGTGACATATCCGGTATCCGCTGTTACGACGCCCTTGTTGATGATGTCTGCGTTGATGGTTGGCAAGGTCAGGGCCGCGATTTGGGCGCAAACCTGCATAACGATGATGACGGCAATGTGCAGCCGATAGGCCCTCAGGTGTCGGGTCACGAGTTTTGCCAGCACGAATACTCCTCGGACGGGGATGTGTGCAACCGCCGCCGGTTTGCCGGATCAATGCGAGCGGCACGACCACCTTAGTGGAGTTCACGGTTGGTCGCCCGCATGCGGTAGGTCGGTAGGCTGTGTGTCGCAGGAGGTGGGGTGTTGTGAGGGGGATGAGACGCTTGTGGTGGCGGAGTTCTTCTGGTTGATTCTGACGGGGTGTGCAAGCTCACCGACGAGCAGTAGCGGGTAAGATATTGGGATTTTCCCAATTTTCGCGTAGGATGTCTCCATGAGTGAAGATATGCGTGAGATTGGGGAACGTATCAAGTCGCGGATGCCTGAGGGTATGACCCAGCAGTCACTGGCTGAGGCAATGGAGATGACGCCTGATGCCTTGTCGCGAATGCTCAACGGAAAACGTGGTATCACCATGACCGAGTTGGGCAAGGCTGCGGAGGTGCTCGGGGCCAGTGCTCATTGGTTGGTGACGGGGCACAAGGATCCCTATGCCATGAGGTTTGCCCCTCGGCACACGTATGATTTCGATACTCATCGGCATATCAACGAAGGACGGGAGAAAGATCGCGAGGTCCTCGACCATATAGCTGAGGTGTACCGGGCCGCGCATGGAAGTCTCAGGGCTAGTTCGGTGGTTCTGCCGAAGACCGCCAAACAGATGCGTGAAGCATTGGGTGATGGATTCGTTAATGACTTCGCCGCGCGCGTGAAAGAGGTTCTCGACGTTGACGTCATGAAGCGTTCCGGATTGTCGACGGATTACTCTCTGTGCATCGTCGGGCGGCGCGTTGTTGTGCTGAACAAACAGTTCTGGGCTCGTACGACTTGGTCTCTGGCCCATGAGCTAGGGCATCTCGTTCAAGGGCACCTGGATCGTGATGGAGACATCGCGGGCGAGGCGGACGAAAAACAAGCGAACGCTTTCGCTGCGGAATTGCTGCTGCCCGAGAAATGGATGAGGAACTTCAATTGGCCCGCATTGACCCGCGCGGATGTCGCTCGGATGGTTTGGGAGGCCAAGGTCTCGGCTGCTGCGATGAGGGTCAGAATTGAGACATTGAGATTGAAAGCGTCGGATGAGGTTCGCGAAGCCTTGGAGCTGACGACTCCGAAGTTACTCACACTCGCCAGAACTAGCGCGGCGGAGCGATACCGAGATGTATTCGTCCCTGATTGGTCCCCGACTGTCATAGCTGCGTTGCTTGAGGAGACGGAGAAAGGTAACGCGGATCCGATGCTGACTTCCAGGGTTTTAGGTGTCCCCGTTGACGACATCGATTTTCCTGAGCCGCCGAGCGAGGAGGAGATGGTCGAGCGGTACGAGAGAACGATGTTGGATCGTCGTAGGCGTGACGACGGGGCTGGGGAGTCTGCATTGTGACGATTGAGGATGGGATCGGGTGGACGTAGGTCTCGAACCAGGATAAAGAAGCGTTGCGAGGACTTCAGTCGTTCCAATGCACCACAGATCGACCGAAGTCCCCCGGGGGTAGAGCGCTGCGACATCCTAAGCCGTGGGAGCTCGAGGTCCAGAGTTACTTTCGCGACAGAGGGTGCGGAAGGGCCAAGAAAAGAGGCACGCGGCGTTTACTGCTCGCGCGGAGGAGCGGGGTCATTGTGGCCGCCGCGGACACTGAAGTGAGTATTAGTAAAGATGGCGACGGCAGCTATGTCAATTTCTTCATCTGTGCAGTTGCCATAAATGTGTCCGAGCGAGGCAAAGGGGGCCGATTGGCCAGAGAACTCGTGCAGGTTCTCAAGGATTGCGCTGTGCAGAAAGCGCGTGAGGGAGGGCTGCCGAGGGCCAAAGTGTATGGGCGCATTGACGCTAATAATGAGCCGAGTGTGCATTTGGTGGATGACATGGGATTCGAGTTGGAGCAGATGGAGTCTGTGCATCTTCAGACTTGGTCCACCATGCTTGGCGTTTAGTTCGTTTTCCCCGACTGTGATGGGCGAACGGTGCCGGAAGCCGGCAGTCGATTGCTTCAAGGTGCGAGGGGTGGGGCCACTACCCGCTGACTTGACGTCCTTGCCTGCGTACACCACGTCGTCACAACCGTGCAGGTTGGTGAAGGTCTCTTTGCGTATGACCATGCGTGCACTCCAAGCACCAGGAAGGTAGCGGAGATAAGGAATTAGGTAGCTAGTTAGAGGTGATGACAACTTCGAAGGCGGGATAGCATAGGTGAAATCGTCGTCAGCTTGTTGCTTCGATAAGATTCCCTGGTGAGTTCTGACACTGCATCCAGCCAGTCCCCTGACGTCTCCGAGCAGATGCAGGTCCGCCTCGACAAGCGGGCCCGGATCATCGCTGACGGAGGCCAGGCTTATCCGGTCGATTTGCTACGCGACCACACCCTGGTCCAGGTTCGTCAGAAATACACCGACGACACCGGGGAGCTGACCTTGGCGCCTGGCGAGGAGACCACCGATGAGGTCACCGTCGGCGGACGTGTCGTCTTTGTCCGCAATACCGGCAAACTGTGTTTCGCCAGCTTGCAGGACGGGTTTACCGAGACTTCCAACGGTGAGCGGTTGCAGATCATGCTTTCCAAAGCCGAGGTGGGCGATGAGTCCTTGGCTGCGTGGAAGTCCGACGTTGACCTGGGTGACCACGTCTGGGTGCGTGGCCGAGTCGTCGTCTCTCGTCGTGGTGAGTTATCCATCATGGCTGCTGAGTGGCGGATGGCCTCCAAGGCTCTGCGTCCGCTGCCGACCCTCCATAAGGAGCTCTCGGAGGAGAGCCGGGTGCGTCGTCGCTACGCGGATCTCGTCGTTCGTGAAGAGTCTCGCCAGATGGTGCGCACCCGCGCCGTTATCACCCGCGCGGTGCGTCGCGCCCTCGACGAGCGCGGTTTCCTTGAGATCGAGACTCCGATCCTGCAGTTGGTCCACGGTGGTGCCGCAGCCCGCCCGTTTAATACCCACCTCAATGCCTTCGACATTGACATGAGTTTGCGTATCGCTCTTGAGCTCTATCTCAAGCGGACGATGGTCGGCGGCACCGATCGGGTCTACGAGATGGGTCGGGTCTTCCGCAACGAGGGTATTGATTCCAGCCACTCGGCCGAGTTCTCTATGCTCGAGGCCTACATGAGCTGGGGCAACCAATTCACTATTGCGGAGGTGATCAAGGACATCATCATGGCGGTGGCCGACGCCCTCGACGTCCATCAGATTGAGACCCCCAAGGGCACTATCGACCTCGACGGGCAGTGGCGTTGGGTCAGCGTCTACCCAGGCCTGTCGGAAAAACTAGGGCGTGAAGTCACCCTTGACACCCCGTTGGAGGAGTTGCAGTCCATCGCCGCTGAGCACGAGATTGAGATCGACCAGTCTTGGGAGGCCGGCAAGGTCGTTATGGAGCTTTTCGGTGAACTCGTCGAGCCGGGCCTTATCAACCCCACCTTCGTCTGTGATTACCCGGCTATCGCCCAGCCGCTGGCCCGTCCGCACCGCGACGATCCTCGCATGGTTGAGGCCTGGGACCTCATCATTGGCGGGATGGAGCGCGGTACTGGCTTCTCCGAGCTCGTCGACCCAGTCATCCAGCGCGAAGTGCTTACCAAGCAATCCCTCGCTGCTGCCGCGGGTGACCCTGAGGCGATGCAGCTTGACGAGGACTTCCTCGAGGCCCTGGAATTCGGCTGCCCGCCCATGGGTGGTCTGGGGCTGGGTGTCGACCGGCTGGTGATGCTCTTTACCAACGCTGGGATCCGCGAGACGATCCTCTTCCCGCTGCTCAAGCCGGAACACTGACTGAAGGCACGCCGGGACATCCCTGGTGGGCCTCCCGCTCACTTCCACAGGGTAGCGACGCCGAATCCAGCAGCCATGAGCCCCATGCCGATGAGGATGTTCCAGTCACCCAGGTTGCTGATACCGGGGATCTGATTACCTGCGATGTAGTAGACGATCAGCCACAACACTCCGAGTAAAAAGAGGGGGACGAAGACCTTCGGGACCCATGAGCGATCAACCGGTGCAGCCTTTTTTTCGGCTCGTCGTTCGTCCATTGTGGCCCGGTTCTTGGCCTGGGCCTTCTTCTTGGCTTGCGGTCTGACCTTCGATTCGGGCACGGTGACTACTCCTGGGGTTCGAGGACACGCCCACCGAGCGTGATGGGACAAGTCTTGCTTGACTAGCCTAGAGGACGATCGCCAATTCCGGCGACACGGGTCAGCCTGTGAGGAGGGGACGATGAGCGACGACAACGACCCTGATGACGTCCGTCCCGACGACGCATCCGTCGATATCGACGAGGATAGGTCGCAGGCTACGACAGACCCCTCTATTCAGGACGTCCGTTCGGATTCGCGGCACCCTCGTCTAGCTAGATCCGCCAGCGTGATTGTCATGGCCCTGGCTGGTCTCATGATGACGACGGCTGCTACCAATTCACGCGGTCACGATCTTCGGCCCGAGCGTGATACCGACATGGCCACCCTGGTGCGTAGCCAGGCCAGTCACAACGCCGCCTTGCAGAAGGAGGCAGCCGGTCTGCGGGCGCAGGTGGAAGACCTTTCCAAAGCTAATCAGACTCCGGGCGTCACGTCCTCGGTCATCTCGTCGGCGTCGGCTTTAGCGCCGTCCGTTGGTTTGGAAGCTGTCAGTGGTAAAGCCCTGCGCGTCACGCTCGACGACGCGCCCCTCAGCGAGAATCCGGATGGGGTCGACGCCAACATGCTGGTCGTCCACCAGCAGGACATCCAGATGGTTGTCAACACCTTGTGGTCTGGGGGAGCAGAGGCCATGACCATTCAGGGGCAGCGAGTCATCTCCACCACAGCCGTGAAATGCGTCGGTAATACCGTGGTCCTGCATGGCGTGGCCTACGCTCCTCCCTACGTCATCGAGGCGATCGGGGACCTCAACGCCATGCAGAAAGCTCTCGACACCTCTGAAGCGGTGCGCATTTACAAGGAATACGTGAGTGCTTACCAGCTCGGGTGGTCGGTGGAGAGAGCTGGCCAAGTCACCATGCCTGCCTACACCGGCGCCGTTGCTGTGAGTCACGCCACGCCGCGTTGAGCCGGGCAATTTAGCGGACGCTGTGGTGTGGGGACATCGAAGCCCCCGCTAGCGCCAGCCAGATGAGCCCGCCGATGAGCGCATCGGGCTTCAGCGGCCCGACGACGAACTAGTCGTGGGTACTGCAGTCGTCGGGGCCGGCGGGACCGGTGCGATTGACGACGAGGACGGTTCCTCGGAAGGAGCGGAGTTCGTCGGTGGCTCGCGAGTAGGCTCTGGGGCTGGCGGTGCCACGGCAACGAGCACCTTGATGGCCGTTGACCTGTTAGCAATAGCCCCATAATCTGGATCCTGGCCAAAGACCGTTCCTGGAGCAGCAGAGGACGTCACCTGACGCTCCACCGAGATGGAGAATCCGCTTGATCCAGCGGCCGAATTAGCCTCTTCGACGCTCATACCCTTAAGGTTCGGCACCACCGACTTGCCGGTGGCGATCGTCAAGGTGACCTGCTGATCTGGGGTCAGTGTCGTTCCGGCTCCCGGGCTGACAGCATCAACGGCGCCAGCTTTCGCCGAATTCGGCTCAGTCTTGGGGTCGTCGTTGGTTACCTTTATCTGGCTATCAGAGAACCCGGCATCCTTAAGGGCTTTAAGGGCGTCGTTCTTAGGCAATCCGACGATATTGCGCGGGATCGTTAGCTGCTTCGGGCCATCGTTAACCGTGATCTTCACGTCGCTACCGGCAGGAACCTTCTCGTTAGCGGCTGGGCTTTGCGAGACGACCTGGTTGGCGGTCGCCTGGTCCCTTTGAACGTGGTCGACCTGGACCTTCAGACCGGCATTTTCCAGGGTTGAGGTTGCCCCCTGTTGGCTCAAACCGGTGACGGCTGGAACTTTGACCATCTTCACCGTTCTGGATGGCGTAGGAGCCGGAGAGGGCTGCGAGGACGAACTAAGGATCTTATGTAATCCGAACCCGAGCAGGGCGAGCAGCACCACTACTACGATCGTGACGACGATAACCGGCCAACGTTTACGATGCGGCTCTTCAGGCTCCTGGGGACTTTCAGCGCTAGCAGGGCTGGACTCGTCTTGCTGAGCAGCAGTGGCAGGGATGGGATCGGTTGCAGCGGCTGGAATAAGGTGAGTCTGCTCCTCGGTATCAGCCTCAGAATCGGCGTAATTCTGCATCGCAAAAGGTTCGCGTCCCGAGAGTAGGCGATCAATGTCGTCACGCATCTGCTTGGCAGTCTGGTAACGATCCGCCGGGTCCTTGGCGAGCGCTTTGAGGGTGATTGCGTCCATCTGATGGGTGATCTCAGCGTCCAGGGAGGACGGTGGGGCCGGGACTTCGCGGACGTGCTGGTAGGCCACCGAGACGGGGGAGTCACCGATAAACGGTGGGCGCCCGACCAGCAGCTCATAGAGAAGGCAGCCGGTGGCATAGATATCAGCGCGATTGTCGACGGTCTCGCCGCGGGCTTGCTCAGGGGATAGGTACTGGGCCGTGCCTATGACGGCGGCCGTTTGGGTCATGGTGGCGGAGGTGTCGGCGACCGCTCGTGCGATACCGAAGTCCATGACCTTGACGTAGCCCTCGCGGGTGAGCATGACGTTAGCTGGTTTGATGTCGCGGTGGACAATGCCGGCGGCGTGGGAGTAGCTCAGCGCATCGAGCACACCTTGAGTGAACTCCAGGGCACGCCGGGGGAGGATCTTGCGACCGTCACGTAGCACGTCGCGCAGGGTGTGACCGTCAATGAGCTCCATGACGATAAACGGCACCGGCAGGCCGGTAGCCGGGTCTTTCGTTTCACCTGTGTCGTACACGGCGGCGATATTGGGGTGATTAAGCCGCGCAGCCGACTGCGCCTCGCGCTGGAACCTCGCTTGGAAGGTGTCGTCGCTGGCGAGGTCAGTGCGCAGCTTCTTGACCGCGACGTCGCGGCCGAGGCGGTGGTCGCGGGCCTTCCAGACATCGGCCATGCCGCCACGACCGATGAGATTCTGCAGCTCGTAACGCCCGGAGAGCCAACTCTCAGCGCTCATTGAGGGATCTCCTTTGTGTTGACGTAGTGGGTTGTTTGTCTGCTTGTCATCTCATCGCCTCGATGACATCTCTAGCGATGGGAGCCGCGAGTCGGCCTCCTGAGACTTCATTGATGGCGGTGTCCGAAGATTGGATGAAGACCGCTACTGCGACGTGCGGGTTGTCCGACCATCCGACGAACCACGCATAGGGGGCCTTACCTTTTACCGTCTGGGCGGTGCCGGTCTTACCGCCGACGGTGGTCCCATTAATGCGCGCCCTCTTGCCAGTGCCATTGTTGACCACCGAGGCCATCATCGCCTTCAGCTGCTCGGCCGACTCCTTTGTCATCGGTTGAGACATCTGCTTCGGGTGATGTTCGGAGACTACCTGCAGGTTTGATGCTCTCACCTGCGCGGTGAGGTAAGGGGTCATGAGTGTGCCGCCATTGGCGATGCCGGCAGTCACCATGGCCATTTGCAGCGGAGAGGCTGCGACGTCGTACTGGCCGATGGAGCTCTGCGCCAACTGCGCATCGGTGAGGTTCTGCGGGAATCTTGATGCGGCTGAGGACACATCGGAGTTGACAACCTTGCCAAACCCGAATCGCTCAGCCTGATCTCGGATCTTGTCTTGGCCCAGGCTCACGCCAATTTTACCGAAGGCGGTATTGCACGAGATGTCAAGGGCGTGGGCCAAGGTGATCCTGCTGCCCCCACAGTTGGTCTCGTTCGTCAGCGGGGTGCGAGTGCCCGGCAGGATCCAATTTTCCGGTGAGTCGACCATGGAATTCGGGTGGTACCCGTTCTGGAGAGCTGCCGCGGCGGTCACCAGTTTGAATGTTGACCCCGGAGGGTAGATTTCTCGGGTCGCGCGGTTCGTCAGCGGAGACGACGGGTCCGCAACGAGGTTCTTCCATGCTCGGGTGGTGTCATTGAGGTGGTGGGAGGCAAGCTCGTTGGGATCATAGGAGGGGGACGACGCCATAGCCAGCACCGCGCCGGTGGTGTAGTCCAATGCGACGACAGCGCCCTTCTTTCCCTTGAGTCCGTCCCACGCGGCATCCTGTGCTTTGGCGTTAATCGTCGTGGTGATAGAGCCGCCTTCAGGTTTGTGGCCAGATAAGGTGCCGGTGATGCGAGAGAGCCATTGGGCATCGGAGGTTCCGGTGAGCTGGGCGTTCTGGGTCTGCTCCAGCATGGATCGCCCGTAGTAGTAGGAGTAATACCCGGTGATGGGTGCGTACTTCGGCCCCGATAGGTACACACGCTGATAGGCGAACTTGCCATTGCTTGACGTCGTGGTGGCGATCGGTCTCGAACCGACGAGGATATTGCCGCGGTTCTGGGAGAACTCCGCGTCACGCACCCGGACGTTGTGGGGATCGTTGTTGAGACTGGCCTGCCGGAACATAGCCGAACCTGTGAGGTTGACCATGAGGGCCAGGAACATCAGCCCGGCGAGCAAAGAGACTGCGCGAATTTGTCTATTCATCGCGTGCCTCCGGTGATGGCCTGTTGCGGATCAGGTGCCGGGACGGTGGCGGTGAAGTCGTCGGCAGGCTTTCGGTTCCGGTGTGAGACGATCATGATGATCGCAACGATGACCCAGTTTGCGATCAACGAAGAACCACCTTGACTCATAAATGGCGTTGTCAGACCGGTCAATGGTAGAAGGCGGGTGACGCCACCGATGATGGCGAAGACCTGCAGGGCGAGGGTGAAGGACAAGCCAGCGACCATAAGCTTGCCGAAGTCATCACGGCAACCGAGGCTGGTGCGCATTCCGCGGGCGGTAAGGATGAAGAAGAGCACGATGACGGCCATGAGGCCGGTGACGCCGAGTTCCTCACCTATGGATGTAGCGATGAAGTCACTCCACGCTAGCGGAACCATGCCGGGGCGTCCTAACCCCCAGCCGCGTCCGGCTAATCCTCCCCAGGCGAGCCCGAATTGTGCCTGGATGATTTGGTAGTTCTGGGTGTAGTTGCTGAATGGGTGCAGCCATGAGTCGAAGCGAACTCGTACGTGGCCGAAGCAGGTATACGCCAGCACAGCGCCGCCGAGGAAGCTCACCGCCCCTAGTATGGCCCATCCGACTCGTTCGGTGGTGATGTACAGCATCACGACGAACATGCCGTAGAACAGCATTCCGGTGCCCAGGTCGTTCTGGTAGACGATGACGAGCATCGTTGCTACCCACATAACGGCAATTGGCCCGAGGTCGCGGGCGCGCGGCAGAGTGATTCCAAGGATCTTGTGCCCGGCGCGGGAAAGGACGTCACGATTGTCGACGAGGTAGCCAGCAAAAGCGATAGCGAGCACGACCTTTGATACTTCGGCTGGCTGGAAGGTGTAGGAGCCAACGTGGATCCACACCCGCGACCCCAACGTCGCCATGCCCAGGCCCGGCACCAAGGGCAGCATGAGGAAAACCAGGCCCACAATGAACAGTACATACGGGTAGCGCTGCAAGTTGCGGTGGTCGCGCAGGATGAGCAGCGTCGCGACGAAGAGGACAATACCCAAAGCCGTCCACAAAGCCTGGGCATCCATGCGGTGATAGTGCGGATCAGGAATGTAGTCGATGCGATGGATCATCGCTAGCCCGAGCCCATTGAGAGCGAAGACGATAGGCAGGATTACCGGGTCAGCGTAGGGAATGACGATCCTCACGAAAATATGCGCGACGATAGCCACCGCCAGCCACACGCCGCCGACGGTTGTCCACGTATCTGGCAGCACGTGGTTGATGTTGAGCTCGGTGAGAACCCATCCGCCGAAGCCGATAGCCCAGGCGATGAGGAGCATGAAGAGTTCCGTCCAGCGCCTCTTGGCCTGGATGACGACGGTGCCGTCATCAAATTCCTGTCCGATACTCATTGGCAATCCCCCGAAGTGACGGCCGGGAGGTCGACTTCATGGCCTGCGGCGCTCGGTGAGGGCATAGCGGAAGTTGGCGTCGGCATGGCCGGGGTTGGTACAGCGGACGGCTGGGGAGTGTGATGGGCGTTCGCGGTGGGTCCGCTGGCGGAAGGTTGCGGGGGTGTTGAGGGGGGCGTCGCGGGTTTAGTAGGAGGTGGCGCAGTGGCAGCCTCCCTTATTACCTTGCACTGTTGAGCCCCAGTACGCAGTTCAGCAACTGTGGCGTGGGCTGAATCCATGGACGAGACCCTTATATTCCCCAAGACGCGGTCTCGGTAATAGCGGGGAAGATCAGCAGTTTTGATGTTGGTTTTCTCGGTGACGTGAGATAGCTGAATCCAGGCTAAATTGTCGGGTGATCCTTGGTAGATGGCTACTGTGTCGTCGTCGGTACCAACGTAGTACTGGGTGTTGAGGTAGGCGCGAGCGCCAAAAATGCCGCCGACTACCACAGCGACGAAGGCCAAGATGACGACGGGCCACAACCAATGGCGGCGGTGACGGGTCATGGAGTCAACGGGGGCGTAGCGCATCGACTCTTCAGCCTCGGAGTCGAACAATACGGTTGACTTGCCGTCATTGTTTGTCGCGGATGCCGGTTGATCGAGGGGCAGTGGGGCGGTGACCTCATGCTCGGGTACTTTGCGGGTCGTTGCTGCGCCAATGATGTGTGGTTCGGAAGCGTCCAGGTTGGGGTCGGCCTCAACGACCTCGGCGACGACGATGGTGATGTTGTCAGTGCCGCCGCCAGCATGGGCGTCTGTTGTGAGCAGATCGACGACGTCGTCGACGTTGGTGGTGTTGAGGTGCTCGCCGATCGTATCGTCGTTAACCAGACCGCATAGTCCGTCGGAGCAGAAGAGAATGCGGTCACCCAAACGAAGATCCACGATCTGAGTGTCCGGGATGTGCTGAGGCTGACCATTAAGCACCTTGAGCAGGAGGGACCGGTGCGGGTGAACAGCGGCCTCCTCGGGAGTAATCCGCCCATCGTCAATAAGAGACTGCACCCAGGAATGATCGTGAGTCATCCGCTTCATCCGGCCTTGACGCAGCAAATAGCCACGGGAGTCGCCGATGTGAACGATGCCAAGCTGGGTACCAGAGAACATCGCGCCACAGAAGGTCGTTCCCATCCCTTCAAGGGAGGAGTCCCATGCGACGAGATCCGCCAGTTCGTCGTTGGCGTCGGCTACCGCACCGGAAAGAACGGTGAGCATCTCCTCACCTTGGGGGCGAGCTGGTGAGCCCTCGCCGGAGAACCTTCGGTCGGCCTTAGCAACATGGCGTACCGCGACGGTCGAGGCAAGGTCACCCGCGGCTGCGCCTCCCATGCCGTCAGCGACGACGAGCATCCTCGGGGAGACGTATCCCGAGTCTTGATTATTGCGTCGGACCAGACCGATTTCGGAGTGGCATCGAATATCGAGGGAAAAGGCCATTGCTCATCGCCTACCGGTGACGGTCATGGTGGTCCTGCCAATTCGCACCTCGTCCCCCACCGACAGGCGCGTCGGATTCTCGATGCGCTCACCGTTGACATGGGTGCCGTTGGTCGAGGCCAGATCCTCAACGAACCATGCGCCGTCGATCCCTGGGCTGAACTCGGCATGGTGGGTGGAGGCGTAGTCGTCGTCGATCGGTAGGGTGCAGTCGTTGCCGCGCCCTACCGTGACGCCGTTGGCTAGCGGAACAAAGGTGCCAGCTCGACTCCCCGAAATGACCTGCAGGCCGGTTGGTATTGGGGCAGGCTCACGACGACGAGTTCTGCGGCCTTTACTGCGTCGTCCGGTTTCCACGGCGGCTTCTCCAGCATTGCGAGGAACCCGGTGACCGTAGATATCGGTACGAATGACATTGGTGACAAACAGGATGAAGATCCACAATATCGCCAGATAAGCGATGCGTAATAGTGTGACGAGAAATTCGCTCACGATCAGATCCTCGTCGGCGAGTGGACCAGCATCCTCGTTGAGCCGATCTCGATGCGTGACCCGTCGCCAAGTTCGGTGCTGGTGACCTTGACGCCATTGACCGTCACCCCATTGGTGGAGTCGAGGTCCTCAATGGACAAACCAATGTCGTTGCCCTGGGGCCAGACGTTGATACGAGCATGGAGGCGAGAGATACCCGGATCGTTGATGCGGATGTTGGCGTCAGACCCACGGCCAATCGTCAGTCCCGGAGGGGTGAGGGGATGGCGCACCCCGTCGACTTCCAGCACGAGCGGTGCACGCCGATCTGAGACGGCCTTTGCGTGGTTTTCCCCGGTGAGGACGGTGAACTTACCCACTGGAAGGGCGTCGTCTAAGTCGTACCGAATGTGGATAGGCCCGTTGAACACGTAGTGACGTTCACTGGCGTGGTCGCGCAGGGTTGGGATGATCTCGGCCTTAAGGGTCTTGGTGTAGGGGACTAGACGCTCGTAATCACGGCTGGACAAGCGGACGACGAAATCGTTCGGGACCAGTGACTTGTCGCGGGACAGGATTTGCGCCTCGGAGTCGAGCTCGCGCTGCAGCCGACCAGCGATCTCCACCGGTTCAACCTCGCCACGGAAGGCGCGTGCGAAGACGCCGCTGACGGCACCTTCGATCGACTTCTCGACTTTGTCCAGGAATCCCACCCGGCTCCTCCTTCCGGCTACATGTCGGGTTCGGCGCCCGTTTCACACGGGCAACCCCCCATGCGAGTGTACCCAGAAGGTTTGACGGCGCCGCGTGGAGACCGTGTTCCGCGTGGCGTGTGGGTGGGCCGAACACGTTCTCGGATACGCTACGCGCCGTAGAGAACCGGCTCAGTGGTGACTCCGCCCAACATTGAACATGAGGTCGAGCCATGCCTCGCCGATCTTTGCGCCGGCGTGGTCGGCAAGGACCTCGGCGACATACTCCCGTTGGATCCGACGCAGCGGTGCGTCAGCCATGCCCTGGGCCAGGGCGCTCGACAATTCGCCGGCGGCAGGGTACCCGCACCGCGACAAGATGTCAGCTGCCGCAGGGGTGTCGGCGTAAGCGGCTGCGGGCAGGCCGGCGCCAGCGGCGTCGAGGATTCGGGAGGCCAGATCCTCCTTGCGGGTCATGACGAGGGCCAACTCGCTCTGGTTCATAACCGTGTTTTCGGATCCAGCTGGGTGAATACCGACGTCGCGGCGGGCTGCCACTGCCGAGCGGGCTCTGGATTCATCGTCAAGGCAGATCTCCAAGGACCAGCCGGGCACAACTTGGCAGGCGTGGTCGAAGGCGAGGAGAGCGTCGGCAAGCTGCTCATCGGTGCACGGGCCAAGTAGGGCAATTCGGTTGGGGCGGTCGCCAGGGGCCGGACCGCCGCCAGTCGCCGGGACGCCGATGGAATGCACCGGGACGCCGAGGTGTTCCCAAGGTTCGGTCTGGGGGTTAGGGGTGACGACAACGTCAACAATTTCCGCAAGCTTGTCAGGAGCGTCGTCAGGGTCGGTGGCGAGCAGGACGACGACGGGGCGGTCCGACTGGGCTTGAAGGCCGACGATCTCGTCAAGACGACGGGGATCAGTAACGATGAGTGCGCACTGGTGGTCGAGGCTCTCAACGAGTTCGTGGCGCGCCGTCCCCTGACGGTGACGTGACCATTTCGCTAGCACCTTGTGTGCCGGGGCAGGCATTGACGAAGCGGTGTCCTCGGATCCCTCGATCGGGAGCTGTGACACATCGATTCCCCGCCGGGAGAACTCGTTGGTGAGATCGGCGACGAGACGGCCAGGGCGGCCCTCGCCTGCGGCGGTCACCATGACGATGCGGCGGAAGCCGCGGGGGACATGGGTTGCCCGGTTGATGGTCTTGGCCAGGCCGAGATTGAGGTGCATGGTGTTTATTCTGCCGCGCGAGGGGGCTCATGAGAGGGGGCTCATGAGGGGCCGCACCGTTTCAGTTCGATAGTTACGCGAGGTGTTCGGAGGCCCACAGCCAGGCGCGTAATCGACTTGCCCGCTCGCGCTGAAACTCGCGGAATTGCGGCATTCCAGCGGGGTCGGGATTGCGGCATTCGCGTTCTGAGAGCCCCAAAATGGCGACGAGAAAGTCGACGATAGGTTCGACTGCTGGTCCGCCGTGAGTGGATGGGGAGAACTCAGCCGCGACGCGCTTAACTAGGTCATCGGCGCGATTCCATCGCGGGGCGTCAATTGGATCGGTGTGAATGATGTCGACGATGAGTCCTGCAGCGTCGACCCATGCCGGGCCGATCACGGCATGGGACCAATCAACGAGAACAGTTCCGCTAGTGCGCAAAAGCACGTTGTCGGATCGAACCGCGTTATGGATAACGGTGTCACCGTAAGCGTGGCGGGCGAGCCGCTCGACGCGTCCGGCGAGGTCGGGTAGGCGCTCGATGAGCCAGGGGTCGAGGTCGGTGGGGGTGTCGGCCATGAACTGTTCCCACACCGAGGGGGTGTTTTGCAGGGGTGCCGAAAATGGTTCCCACTGCTGGTGGAAATCGGCCGTCACTTCAGTCAGCCGGGACAGCGAAGCAAGGGTGGTGTCGATGTCCTCATCTGACCAGGGCAGGTCGGGGTGGGGGCCCTCGATGTCGGAGGTGACCATGCCTACCCATCCATCGACGTCGATGCGACCAAGTAGGCGCGGGGCGGGCGCGGTGTCGGGGAGGAGCGACAGCAGGGTGGCTTCACGACGGTTGAGGCTGGGGATGGCCTCATTGATGGCTGGATGGCCAATTTTGACGAAGGCATGAGAACCATCGGCGGTGACGACTCGCGATGCCACGCCAGGAGTGGTGCCGTGGGTCTGGACGTGATCGACGGAGACCGGGGACCCCAGAATTTCGGCGACTCGATGGTGAACCGAATCGGGCAGTTGATCCCAGCGGACTTGTGATGGTTTCATGGACGCCTCCTCGTGCCCTTAGCCCATACTTTAGTTCACGACGTGGCCGTCGTGGCGATACCTAGGTTCGGAAGTGCAACACCGTCTAGCGTGTGAGTGTTCAAGTCGTTACGTGGAGGGGTTTGCTTCCTTGCGTTTAGGGTACCGGCTTGCCGGTCCGGTCGATCGCCACCGGTAATGGACCAGCATTCGCCAACCACTATCTCTGTCTGGATGCTCTCGGTATCCCCAAGCTGACCTGGATAAGGTTTGTCGCGAGATCAACACTCGCCCCCGGGCCTGCCTAAATGGATGCATGGTTGCTGACATGTTCGACGAACATATTGACTAACTCCGGTTATCATCAACACCACCTGCACCCGTCGTAATCCCAACGAGAACTTAAGGTGACGACGGGAGAGACCGAAGTTGCCAGCGATGGGTCGCATTTGCACATCCCGGTATTTCGTGGTCCTTGGGTCGATCGGGTGATTTTCGTCGAATCGGATCGTGTGGCGGTCGAGATGGCCAAACTGCGTCCATACCTTGTCTTGATCAACGCTAAGTCTCCTTGGGTGTATAGATGGGGGCGGTCTAGTTCTGGGTGGTGGTGTTAGTTGTCGTAGTGGTGTGGTGGTGGGGTGAGGGCGTTGAGGTGTGCTAGTTGTTCGGGGTTGGTGTTGTAGAAGTCGCGGTGTTCTCGGTAGGCGTCGGCTGCCAGGATATTGCGCCATATTTGGGCTTGTTCGTCCCAGTTGGGGTCGGTGATGTTGGCTTGGGGGAGTTGGATGTGGCGGTGGTGGAGTTCTTCGGCGAGTCGCAGATGTACGAGGGCGTAGTCGTATCGGTGGTAGTCGATGTTGATTTTGGTTTTTCCGGCCCAGATTTTGTAGCGGTGGCCACCGATGTCGAATCGGGTGATGTCGGTGAATCGGATTTGGTGATAGAAGAAGGGTCCGAATCGGGTCCAGATTTTGTCGTAGTCGACGCCGTATCTGCGGAGTGTGACGTCGCTGAGAATCCAGACGGGCGTTCCGAGAAAGAAAATGAAGCAAAACCATCCTCCGATGCTGTCCCTGATTCCGTCGGAATTACTCAGGAATATTGACAGCATGCCCCAGGTGATCTCTGCTGTGAGGGGTAGCCATACTGGGACTAGGCCTCTGGCTTGGGAGAATACGCGCGGGTGGTGTGGGTCCCAGCCCATGACGCGTAGTGCTTCTTGGACTCGGTAGGCTCCTTCGGCGGGTAGTTCGAGTGATGCGTCATCGTTGGGGCCGAATTCGCGTGGCCCGGCGCTGTTGTCTATAAACATGATTTGGAGTTATTTGGAGGTGTGTAGCCCAGGGAAGCTGGTGTGGGCTGCGTTTCCTAGGGTGTGGGCTGTCTTCTTGCTGAAACCATCAGCAAAATCATGGGGATCCTGGCCATTCATAGCGGTGGAGATTTCCTGGGTGGTGGCGTCGGCAATCGCGCCCCTCACTAGCTCGTGGCCAAACGTGGAAAACTGCTGCTTCACCCCCATCGTATCCGTCAGCAGCGCGGGCCCGCGCTTGAAGCAGCCATTATTGAAACTGATGTTTGGCCGCGCCATTGCGTTCCCTCGTGCTGACAAGACCACCCCGAAGATAGCGTTGCCATTGGCCTGAGCCAGACCGCTCGCACTGAAATGCTTATCATGAGACATGGCAGTATCCATGATGTATTGCGTGTTGGAGGCGGCGAAATTGGATGCTGCCGAACCCGCGAAGTGATGTATGTACATGGTTTCGAGCGCATCGAGATCCCCACTCTTGGCGGCCAGCTTCAGAGCGTTGTTGGCGGCAGTGTTGGCGTTGAGTATTCCCTTCAGCCCGGTCTGGGCGAATCTCACCTCATCGCGAACGCTGAACTTGGTGATGGCTGCTGCGGCGGTGTCGGAGTGTTTCAAAACCTGGGTGCCAACAAGGTTGGTGGTGCCTGCCCCGACACCTCCCACGACAAACCCGATGAGGGCTTCTTTGCTGACTGTTCCCCAATTTACATCCCCGGTTGCGTATTTCTGGGAGCTAGCGGAAAAGCCGCCTGAGATGAGTCCCCCGGAAATGGCCGCGGCTAGGAGGGGTCCTCCTACGCCCGTGGCCGCTACGGCGATACCGCCGATGACGAGGCCGGCACCGATCAGGAAGTCCCGGGAGAGGATCCGGTCTTTGTGGGTGGCCCACCAGTGGCTGATCGGATCGGTGATGTGATGCACGAGTGTGCTGACGGAGTTGGCGACGTAGTGTGCGAGTGTGCCGATGGGGTGGGTGAGGAGTGCCAGTTGGTCGTCGGTGACGGGGTGGGTCCCGAGAGGATCGGTGAGGGTGAGGGGGTTGTTGTTGGCGTAGTCGTAGGGGTTGTTGGCCCATAGCGCGCCGGCGGGCGGGGTTAACGGGTCAGGAGACAAGAAGGTGGTGGTAGTTGGGTCGTAGAGGCGCGCCCCCACCAAGGGTGACCATCAACCACTAGCGTGTTCCCGGCCATCCTGATCGTCTCGGGGACACCCTCAATAGTGGCCGTGGCGGGCTGGTAAGGGTTGTCAGGGTCGGTCGGCATGACCTCACGCCATAGGTTGGTATCGCCGATGGGTGTGGCGCCGAGGATGCGTCCTCCTGGTAGGGGAAGCACAGGATGACCATCAATCGAGGTGGGAGCCCCGGTTACAAGGTCCCAGTCCACTCGCACCTGCTGGTCCCCAGTGGTGATACGACTGGCGCGCCCCAATGCATCGACGTGAGTCGATAAGGTCGTGGAGTCGGTGGTGATGCCAGACAGCCAACCTCGCCCATCCCAGGAGTAACGCTCCTCCTGGCCGTCTGGGCTGGTCGCACTGACGCGCCGTCCCGCCGCGTCATAGCGATACTGGGTGGCAGTGGCATGCCCGTTTGCACGCGTACACGTCTGTGTCAGGTGGCCTTCCTGGTCCCAGGTGAAGGTGGTGTCGGTTCCGGAGGTGGCGTGGCTGGTGAGCCGGCCATAGGCGTCGTGAGTCCAGGTATGTTGTGTGCAGGGCCCCGTCGCGCTGATGAGTGACCCAGCCTCGTTGTAGCCGTAACTCCAACGCCCTGATGGCCCCTCTATCCCGGTAACCCGTCCCTGAACATCACGGGCGACACGCGTGACGCGCCCATCGTGGACATACCCACACACCAGGCCGCCATCATGATCCCAGTGGTCGTGATGGTCGGGGGTGGTGACGTCGGTGAGTCGTCCGGCACTATCCCACGCCAGACTCGCCGCGCCTAAGGCGGAATGAGTAATACGGGTGGGTAGCCCATGGCCCCGGTAGGTATATGACACGGTGGCGCGCGTGTCGTCGACGCGGGTCAGACGACCCTCACTATCCCAGTCCCAGTGGTGGCGGCCGATGACCTTACCGTCACCGTCAGTGGTGGTGTGGTCGCAAACAAGCCCGCGCGCATCGACACTGATGGTGTGGTGCAGAGGGGCCGCAGGGTCGGTGTGGTCGTCGATGTGAAGCTGGCGAGCCTCAAGGTCCCACCACTTGCGGGTAGAGACCTGACCGTCAATGGTGACTGTTTCTGTCCCGCCGCGCGTGTCGTAGCTGGTCGTGATGCCATCAGGGCCGGTGTGGCTGGTGAGACGCCCGGCTGGGTTCCAGGTGTAATGGTGGGTTCCGCCGGCGGGATCGGTGGATTCGACGATCTGGTCGAGCTGGTTGTATCGATAGGTGGTCAGCGCGGCGGCGTTGGTGGTGGTGACCAGTCGTCCGCGTTTGTCCCAGGTGTAGCGGTGGACTTGGCCGGCAGCATCGACTGCCGTGATGAGGCGGCCAGCGGTGTTGTAACGGAAGTGCCGGGTTCCGGTGACCGGATCCCAGGTGCGTGTGGGCCGTCCGCACACGTCATAGTCAGCGGTGAAGGTGACGACTTCGCCGGCACGTGTTTCGATGAGCCGACCTACAGGATCCCAGCTGTATTTGGCGGTAACCCCGGTGGGGTCGATGATGCCAGTTAGTCGGGAATCGGCATCGTAAAGGTAGCGGGTAACCGCGCCGGTCGGATCGGTTGTGCTAGCCAAGCGCCCAGCTGCGTCGTAGGAGTAGCGCTCTTGCAGCCCGGAGGGGCTCGTGATGGCGGACAGGTGTCCTACCCGGTCATAGTCGAACCGGGTGAGTGCGCCGGAGGGGTCGGTGAGCACGGCTGGCAGACCAGCTGTGTTGTAATCGATGCGGCTCATCGCACCAAAAACATCGGTGCTTGAGACGATGCGCCCGTAGTCATCGAACTGATCGGCGGCTATCACCCGACCCGCAGCATTCGTGACCTGAGCCTGGTGAGCGGTGGTAGTGGCGTGCAGACTCACCCCGGTGGGGTCGGTCAGCGAGGTCAGTTCTCCGATGATGTTGTAGGAGGCGTGCCAGTGGGCCCCATCTGGGTCTTTCACTGCGCACAGCCGGGCCATCGCGTCACGCAGGAATCCCCAGCTGGCTCCGTCAGGTAGCCCTATTCCCGCCAGATCCCCCACCTCGTCATACGACAGTGTCGTCGTGGCGCCGGTTGGGTCTGTGACCGTGGTGATCTGGCCATCGGGGCCCCAGGCGTAACGGGTGCATCCACCGTCAGGGGCAGTGGACGCCTCAAGGCGGCCGGCATCATCGTAGTCGTAACTCCAACAGGCTCCGTCCGGGTCGGTACGCTCAACGAGGCGGCCTGCCTCGTCATAGGCCAGCTCGGTGCGATACCCCAACGGGGTGAGGATCTGGCTGATCTGTCCAGCCTCATCGTGGTTGAACCGCCACGTGGCGCCAACCCCATTCGTAATGGCCATAACCTGGCCATACTCGTCGTAGTCGACACTGATGCTCGCGCCGGTAGCATCGACCAGTTGGCGCAGTAGACCCCGATTCCACGACATCGTCAGGGTGGTGGCGTGGGCATCGGCGAGGCGCACGGGTGTGCGTTCGGTGCCCTGGTAATCCAGGCGCACCCGGAGCGTGCCACCACTTGAGATCGTCGTGAGCCGGTCAGCCTCGTCCCAGCCGTAATCGATAACCCCACCGGTGGGCAATGTGGTGCGGGCGCAATGGCCCCGCCCGTCATAGGTGTGACGGATAACCTTGCCCGCACGATCAGTAGCGCTGACGAGGTTGCCGTAGCGGTCATACAGCATGGAGGTGCGCTGCCCGTCGGCATCGATGATCCCCACCGTGCGACCCCGGGCATCACTAATCCACGTATTGCAATGATGCCCCTGTCCGTCATCAGCGACGGTTACCCCGCCAGGAAGATACGTGAACCGTGTCAGGTGTCCTGTGGCATCCCGCTGGGTGCGGATCCTTCCGGCCTCATCAAAAGTGTTGACGCACTGGGCCACACCAGACGCATCGATAACCTGGCTGAGTAGCCAGCCGTCCCATTGGTAGCGGTGAACCCCGTCAGGACGGGTCACCTCTACCAGTCGACCGTGGGAATCGTAGGCATAGCTTACGCTACGGCCATCACTGGCCACGGCCTTAGCCAGACGACCCTGCGCGTAGAACAGATCCACCGACCGGCCCCACTCGGAGTGCATAGAAATGGCCATGCCATCACGGCGTTCGATCCATATCCCATCACCCGCTCCGGAGGTCGAACCCACCCAGGCGCCCTCAGCGGTGAAGATCAGCCGGCTACCAGTGTTGTCGGCAACGATCCACACGGGCCCAGCCACGGTAGCGCCCTGAACACCAGCTAGATCAGCAGCATCGCCGCGTGAAATCCACACATTGTCTTGGGCGGCCCGCCATGGTCCTTCGACAGTGTGGCAGCCCTCAGCAGTGGGGGAGCCGCTGGCGCCATTGCGGCCCGTGAGCGGGAAAACGATCTCGCGGCCGTCATCGCGCACCCAACGCGCCTGCTCATCAGTGACGATCAAACGCTGATCCAGAATGGTCGACCAGCCAGGCCCTAACACCCCACACGCCTCGGGCTCATCGTAGGCGGCAGCCAGCGTCGAGTTATACATCCGGGAGATCGCCAGCCCCTGGCTCGGCCCGCCAAAGACCACATCCGTTTCCGGGAGCACGAAGTTCCCGGTTGCCGAGTTCACCGGGTCCTCGATGTAACCAGTGGCAGGATCAATCCCACTCAAGGTGGGCGAGGACACCTGAATATCTGCCCGCGTCACACTCACCCCAGCGGCCCGCAACCCGGCCTCCAACGCCACATCGGCCAATATCACCGATCCGGAGCCGCCAGCGGCAGCAAATGCACGGCCCACTGCCTCCAACCACGCCACATCAGCGTCGTTGAGGCCCATCCACCGCTGGTACTGGCCAAACAAGCCCCCCCACAGTCAATGATCCATACTGGCAACTCGCGCAGAAGTGCTCGTACAGTGCTTCCAGCGCCGACGCGGGCATCAACCCCCGATTTGCTCCATGAATCAGCCGGGCCCCACCGGTCAGGTTCGCCGGAACCGCGAAATCAAACTTGACGGGATTTTGGTAATCACCCACGCCACTCGTATCAGACACGGAAACCTCACATTACATACACAACACTCTCACAATACAGACACAACACAGATGGTAGATAACCCCGCACTTGTGAATCTAGATGCTGCCTGGCGTTATGTCCCCCGAGCAACTCGTGGACGTGGTGGAAACTCAGAGCGCTGCCCCCGAGCCATGCATCGTCCTGATCGATGATGCGCACCTGGTTGCCGACGACAGTCAGGTCTTGGCACGAGTGCTGGCCCTTCCGGACTCGCCTTTACTGTTTAATCGTGGCTGGGCGTAATAATGATCTGCGCACCCTGTACAGCCACTGGACGGGGCAGATCCGTAAGTCCCGGCTGGGAGTCCTGCTAGTGCCAGATGCTGATTATGACGGGGACCTGCTGGATGTACGTCTGCCGAGACACCCGGCGGCGACGGTCAACAAGGGAACATTGAAATACTCCCTCACCTATCGCACTATCAAGCAGCCGCTGAGCGGAGACGTCCTCGAGGTGGTCACGTCGGCCCGTTCCTGCCCTGATGCTACGTGGGATGGCACTGCCAAAGTTGTGCCGCATAGTCCGGCGCTCACTTCGATTGATGCCAAATGTGGGTGGACGATCACGCTGAAGACTCTCCCACAGGAGGAGCCGGTGACCGTCACGGCGAAATTCCCAGCGACGGAAGCGGCGATCAGCAATCAGGCAAACCTGCAGACTTGGCTGCAAAATCAGCAGCAAGCTACCGACAAGGCACTGAACAATGACGCTGTTACCTCAACTGCGTACTCTTTGCAACGGTTGCAAACGATGCGGATCAAGATACCCCCGCGGGTCAAGGAAGGATCCGCGATCCCGGTGACGATCTTGGGCACCTGGCCGGGTGGTGAAAATGAGATGACGCCGATCTACACCACGCCTTTCAGCTCAAATCCGACGAGCATCCTCACCGACATCACAGGAGGTAAGTTGGAGAACGTTCGGCTCACGGATCGTTGTTCGGGTGCAGTGTCTATTACCCCGGACGGTCACGACGTGAGTGCTCTGCATCCGGCTTCGTGCAGCATCGGTGCAGAGATCGGGAATTATCAGGTGCAGGAGAGCCCGATTACCATTGTTGCCGGTGGATCGTGACGGCGTCTGTTGAAAATGAAGTTAGTGGTCTTTGGGAAAGGTTCCCACGGGCATTGTTGTTGGTATTGATCTGAGAAGCCGTGGCGATTGTGGGAAGCTGGCCGAACCTGATTCCGTAGTGGCTGGGGGATTGCGGCCAAGATGTGACGCAAGTTCGTACGAGGCTCTGTGCGGTATCTTGAATTGTGTTATATCGAGGAGTTCTCCTTGACTGCCGGTTGGCATATCCTCGTGCAGTCGAGGAACTGCGTCATCGCCACTTCGCACGTCATGAGACTGCCATCACTGATGTCGGCGGCTCGCCAGGTTGGGCCGTGAGCGCCACGCTCAAACCTGAAGGCACAGGTCTCCCGTTCATGATTTAATATGGGCTATGTTCAATCTGCCGCGCCCGGTGAGGTGCTGTTTGGTGGTTCTGCTTGCTCCTGTTGTCATGGGCGCTGCGAAATTCAACTACGGTATGGAGATTAGAGATGAGGATCACGTCCGCTCCACGTTCGTTTACGGTGTCTCTAGAGCAGATCTAGAGGAGGCAGGGAAGAAACCCTCAGATTTCTCCGATTGCGACAAGACGTTCGATGTGTCTGCCTCCGAAAAGCAACACGGCGTAAAAGCTGAGTTCGTCGAGGACAAGGAATACGTTGGCTGCAAATTCACGATGACCACCACTGCAGATGACGCGCGGGGCGCTGGATTGGGATTGACTTTTGATGCGGACAAGGTGTCACTATCTATTGGTAGGAAGTTTTTCGAGGATGCTCGGCTTGATAAAATCAAGGTAGGTGCCTTTAAAGTCTCGGTGACGTTCCCTGGTAAGGTGATCAGCCACTCGGGTTCAAGCAGTGTTGACGGCAATACTGTCACGTGGACCGATATCAAGGACTCTACATCAGGATTGAAGGCTGTGGGCGAGCGACCTAACGGTGCTGCGACGGCGGGACCGTCATTCTGGAAGGGCTTCGGGAGACATGGCATCAGAGGGGGGATCATTGGCCTCATTGCGGGTATTGCCTCCTACTTTGGTAATAAGCGACGTGCGAAGAAAAAGCGGGCGAAGTCTGGCGGGGCAACTGTGACCGCGCAGTACCCGGGATACGGGCAGCCGCAGCCCCAAGAATGGCAGGCTCCGGGTCAGAACGGTCACCAGTATGGGGAATCGATGAATTCCGGGGGCAACCAACCTTATATGCAGGATGGTCGTTACATCGGGGACCCGTGGAATGCAAATTCGACGAACACTTCAGGGTTTAACGAGAAACCCAATCCAAGATAGGTGCGCACCCGGGGCGGTGCTCGCCCCGGTGTGGTCTGTGGTAATTCCCTGTGATGAATCGTTGAGTTGTGTCGGCTTCTATGCCGCAGGTGAGTAGGGTTCGGGTTCGTCCACCAGTGATAGCGGATCTAACAGGGTATTCTCTGCGTAGTTGACGTGCCCTGTTGCGATTTTCTGGTGGATCTTGCTTTTCTCGCGGCTTTCGAAGTTTCCTTTCGCTGCTTGATGTTTGGTTTACTGCTAGCGTAGCCATGTTTTGGGGACGATGTGGTGCCACCATTTGGGTTCGACGGGTTCGTGGCTGAAGGCCCACGACCAATCATTAAGGATAGTGCGATTCGTGTAGTCGAATATGTCAACATAGTTTGATCCAGTTATCCTGCTTGTGTCATCCGCATGATTTATGCGGGTGTAGGATATGGTTTCAGTGCTGTAGATGCGCACAAATTCTACTGACTGTATTGCGTAAATCGGTTTTAAGATATTCAAGAGGAATGGCTCGATCATTTGAATTTTCAGGTGTGTATCCGGAATGTAGTCATATTCGGATGGCTTAAATAACAGATCTCCTGGCTTGCCGATGCATTTAGAATCGACATAAATTTCGGACCATTTGCCTATAACGAGCGGTCCGATTTCCGAAAGGCTAATGATTCTGTACGGTGCTTCTACTTCTTCGGTTCCATTGATTTTTCACCTGTTCGTCGATGATAAGTATTTGATTTCCGCCTCCGGGCAATCGGGCCAAGGTGTCTGAGTCTTCGATGGCTTTAACGGGTTGCTCGTCGACTATGCCCTCGCAGTAGTATATTCCGGATTCGGGATTTTTGTGGGTGGATGGTGCAGCGTCTCTTGTAGCTGTTGTGACTTCCGGCAGGTCAAGGTTGGTCTCAGTAGGGGAGTAGTGACTCGTCGCGTGGTGTGTGACTGCGGCTAGCGTAGCCATGTTTTGGGGACGATATGGTGCCACCACTTGGGTACGACGGATTCGTGGCTGAAGGCCCACGACCAATCATTAAGGATAGTGCGATTCGTGCAGTCGAATATGTCAACATAGTTTGATCCAGTTATCCTGCTTGTGTCATCCGCATCATTTATGCAGGTGTAGGATATGGTCTCAGTGCTGTAGATGCGCACAAATTTTACTGACTGTATTGCGTAAATCGGTTTTTGGATACTTAAGAGGAATGGCTCGGTCATCTGAATTTTCAGTTGCGTATCTGGAATGTAGTCGTATTTGGATGGCTTAAATGACAGATCTCCTAGCCTTCCGATGCATTTAGAACCGACGTAAAGTTGGGACCATTTTCCTAGCACGAGCGGTCCGATTTCCGAAAGGCTAATGATTCTGTACGGTGCTTCTATTTCTTCGTTTTCCATTGATTTTTCACCTGTTCATCGGTGATGAGTATTTGGTTTCCGCCTCCGGGTAATTGGCCTAAGGTGTCTGAGTCTTCGATGGCTTTGACGGGTTGCACTCCGGCTGCACCTTCGTAGAACGGCGCGAATCGAGGTATTTCGAGTTTTGTTACATTTTCAGCAGTATTCCTCCATTGGGGGGCAAGTGCCAAGTCGAGTTGAGTTTGGAGGGGTCCTGCTGGTCGTGTCCGGGACACGTAGCTGCCGACCTCGTAGTCTGGATTACTCCAGCTACGGTAGGTTGTGATGGGTTTTATGGCGATCTTGCTTTTGAATGTGGCTCCACGGAATGATGTTGCCTGACTTAGGTTTAACTGGCCATTTCTGTGGTATCGTGCGAGGAAGGTTGTTGGCTCTTTCCTACACTCCAAGGGTTGTGTTATGGGGTCCGAAGTGTCCGGTGGGTATTGAGTCTGGGAGGGCGTCGTATGTTTTTCCTCCTATCGTGGCGGTGATGCCTCCGAAGGCGGCGCCGCTGAGTGTTTCTCCGCCTACTTGCTCTAGGTAGGTTTCGGCGTTGTGGGGCCCGGGTGATGTTCCCCAGTGGTAGTTGCCCATCACGTAGCCTTGGGTTGTGCCGGCTTCTATCCCGCGGGTGAGGAGAGTTCGAGTTCCGAGACCTGCGATTTCGCTGAGTCCCGAGCCTCCCGTAGGTGCCAACGCTCCGGACAAGGCAACCTCTCCATAGTCGACGTGGCCGCGTACGACTTGCTGGAAAACCATGTCGCCTCCGGCGCCGATCAGCATCGCCCCGGGCACCTCAGCCCCAAAACACATCAGGAGTCCTCCGGCGGTGGCCAGAGCAACACCCCCGAGGGTCTCCCACGAGAACACGTTGCGGATGTGGCGGTCCCACAGGTTTCGGGTGTCAATAGTGCTAGCGAATTGGCGCATCTGGGCATCAGTGACGGGTCTGAGGCCTAATGGATCGGCTAGCGCAAGGGGATTGGTGGCGGCGTAACCGTAGCTGGCGGCCTCCCACAAGGATCCTGGTGGCGCCGCAAGCGGGTCAATGGTCAGGAAACTCGCCGTGGTGGAGTCATAAACGCGCGCTCCCATCCATGCCAAACCAGCTACACCAAGATGACCTCCCGTCATACTGATGCCCGCCGTCAGGTGTTTTTGGATCAACGTATACGGGTCGAGGGGATCGGTGGCTGGGCGACGCCACGGCTCATCCTGATCGCTGTCTGCGCTCACTGGTGTCAGAACACTGCCGTCGGGAAGTGGCAGCGCTGGTATGCCGCCAACCTGGACTAGCTGAGGTTCACCGGTCGCAAGATCCCACGCAATCGGGGTTCGTCCGGCAGGACCGGATACGTCGGTCAGACATCCGAAAGCGTCGACATGTGTGGCAAATTCGTGTGAGCGACCTGCTCGGAAGGTCATCACTCCCGCCAGCCAGCCCCGTGAATCCCACCTGAACTCCTCGCGCATCCCATCCGAGGATGCAGCCTCGATTCGTCGGCCGCATGGGTCGTATCGGTAGTGCGTCTCTACTGTGCTGTCACCAGGCCCCAATTGCGTCACCGTGCTGACGAGTTCGCCGGCGAGGTCGTAGTCGTAGTGACAGGTTTGACTGGTGCCGGCGTCCTGACACGTCGTGGTGACGAGCCGTCCCGCCGTGTCATAAACCCATCGGCGGCTCGATCCATCAAGGCCGTCGGCGGACGTGAGCGAGCCGGAATCGTCATACCCGTACCGGAAATCCCCGTATGGTGCGCTCACCCGGAGTACTCGGCCCATCTCGTCGCGACTGATGGTCGTGGACCCGCGGGAGGAGGTGTGGCTAGTGACGAAACCATCAGTATACCCCCACTGCTGTTGATCCAGAGGACTACCTAGCTTCGCGAGACGACCGACCGCGTCCCATTCCAAGCTCACCTCACCCAATCGAGAGTGGCGAATCGACCCCAATACACCGGTGTTGGTGTATGCGTAATCGATAGAATCACCAGTCAACGTGAGATGACGTACACGACGCCCCTCGGCGTCGTACCACCATTGTTCGGACGAGGTGAGTGGCCCCTCGTCCACAATCGATTCGTCTCCCGGCACGGGGGCGACGCTGTGGGTCAAGAGCAGCCCACGAGGGTCGTACCCCAACAGGTGGCGCCACGGGAAAGCAGGATCGGTGTAGTCATCAATAGTGACCGTGCGGGTGGTCGGCGTGATGAGGATACGACTGACCAGCTGGTCATCAATGTATTCCTCGACGCCTTTAGGGCCAAGACGACGGCTGACAACCGTGCCATCCGGGCGGGTGATGGCGGCCAGGGTTCCGGACTTGTCCCAGGTATATTCGGTGACTCGCCCCAGTGGGTCGGTGGCGGCGATCATCTGCCCGCACTCGTTGTACTGATACGTGGTGAGGCCACCACCCGGATCGGTGCGGGTGACGAGTCGGCCACACCGATCGTAGCCGTACCGTGAGACGCCACCAGCCGGGTTAGTCGCTGCCACCAGTTGGCCGGCAAGGTCGTAACTGAAGTGACGCTGTCCGTACACTAGATCGCAACTGAACACGAGTCTGCCGCATGGGTCATATCGGTACTGGCTCACTCCAGCGCCAGGAACATGACTGAGCACAACACGTCCCATGGCGTCATACTCGTAGCGCGCGGTCTCGCCAGTTGGATAAGTTACTGTCGCCACCTGGAAATCTGAGGTGTAGGAATAGCGCGTTACGCGGCCTGCGGGATCGGTGACATCAACCATCCTCCCACACGCGTCATAGCTGTAACTCGTGCGCAGCCCGGTGGGGCTGACGAGGGCCACAATGCGGCCCGCTAGATCGCGCTCCACATGAGTCACCGCGCCAGACTCGTCCTGAAACTCAACCGGTCGGCCACACAAATCACGCGTGACGATCTGCTGGGCGCCAGTGACATCGGTGACGGCAGTAGTAAGACCGTAGGGATCGGCATCGACGCGGTGGAGTTGGTGCCCGTGACTATCCGAGGCGGTGCTGGCAGTGAGACCGTCAGTAAAGACCCTGGCCTGGCGAAACCGGCTGGATCAGTGACGCCGGAAAGATTGCCATCAACGTCATAGGCATACGTCCACCTGGCCTCGTCCGGTGCCACCACCTGCGTCAACCGCGATAGCGCGTCATGGATGAAGCTCCAAGCGCTGCCGTCGGGGAGCTGCATGCCCGCCAGGTTCCCCAAGTGGTCGTAGGAGTGTTCAATGACGCGCCCGAGAGGATCGATGACCCTGGAGATCTGGCCGTCTGGGTGATACTCCCACTTTGTGACCCCACTATCGGGGGCAACCAACTCGATCAGATGACCGGCCACATCATAACGATGCTCCCATGTCGCGCCATCCGGTGTGACCACGGCAGCCAGGCGGCCAGCGTCGTCGTAGCTGAACCGCGTCGTGGCGCCACCCGGCGAGATCGTTTCGACGATCCGTCCCGCCTCGTCACGGATGAGGCGGGAAGCCTCCCCATGGGCATCCTCGACGCGCACCAATTCTGCATGATGGTCATAGGAAAACCTCAGGCTCACCCCGACAGGATTCGTGGCGCGCAGAAGCAATCCATCCTTCCACTCCGCAACGGTGACGCCACCGCACGGATCCGTGACGCGCACTGGATCACGCTCGGTGCCGTCATACTCGAAGGTGGTCTGGGCGCCATTGGCCAGGGTTGTGCTCACAAGCCGGTCCAGATCATCCCACGAACAGTCAATCGTGCCTCCAGTAGGAAGGTCCGTGTGCGTCAGTCTCCCTCGCTGGTCATAGCGGTGTGAGGTAACGTTTCCAGCCCGATCGACGCAACGCACCATATTGCCGAAGGAATCGTAGGTCATCGAAACCTGGCCACCATGGGCGTCGACCACACCTGTGGTGCGACCGTGAGCATCACATATCCAGGTATTGGCATTGGTGCCATCCGCATCGCTGGCGGCGGTGACGCCCCCAGGCAGATACCTGAAATGGACAGTACGACCGTTAGCGGCTTGTTGGGACGTGATCCGGCCCCGGCCGTCATAACTGTTGATGCATTCCGCGTTGCCACATGCATCCACCACGGTCGTGATGAGTGTGTCATCCCACTCGTAACGCCGTGAACCGTCAGGCCCGTCTACCTGGACGAGTCGATTTTCGTCATCATAGGAGTACCGGACACAACGGCCATCACTGGAAATAGCCGACACCACTCTGGCGCCGCCATACGACACGGTGATCTTGTGACCCCACGACGTTTCCATCGCGGTCACGCGATCGCCTTCCCGCACGGTATGCACGACGTCTCTTTGCGAAGATCCGCTGCACACCCATGCGCCACCTTCAGTGAAAACCCATCGACCTCCCCGGTTGTCCGAGATCACCCACACCCATTTTGATGTGGCCGGATCGCGAAGGAACTCCGGAAGTTGGGAAGCAGAGACCCGGCTGAGCCACAGATTCTCACCCTGAGCTCGCCACTGTTCGACAGGCTTTTCGTCTTCCTCTGCCGGATTGGGCAGCTGATTGGTCGTCGGCAGGACTGCTGTCGGTGCAGCCTCCACCGCGAAGGCGATATGCCTGCCATCCTCACGCACCCACTCGACGCACCCCGGCTTGACGAGCAGGCACTGGTCAAGGATGCTGACCCACCCCGGGCCGAAAACCCCACCCTGTCCCCGAACAGCCTGAATAGAGTTGTACATCCTGCTGAGGGCGAGGGGGGATGACGCTGCCGCGAAGGCCAGATCGGTCTCGGGCTCGATGAAATTCCCGGTTGCCGAGTTGATGGGATCCTCAAGGTATCCAGTGCGCGGATCAATACCCGACAGCCCCGGGGATGTGATGTCGAGATCGGTACGCCACAAAGGGGTTCCAGCAGCTCTCAAGGCGGCTCGCAGGGCAGAGTTAGGCAAGGTAATAACACCAGAGCCAGCAGCTTGAAAGGCCTTGGCTACCGCGTGCAACCACTCGACGTCTCCGTCATTGAGGCCCCGCCACCGATCCAGCTGCACGAACAGATCCCCGACCTCCACGGTGCCGTACTTGCACTGGGAGGTGAAGTCGTCGAACCAGCCCGCCAGGACTGATCCCGAGGGTACCTGTGCTGCGGCTTCCCCCAACACCTGCGCGGCACTGATGAGATCCTTGGGGTCCGCCGCAGATATTCCACCCGATGAGCCTCGGATCGACCGATCCTGCTGACGATCTCCTGTCACAGGCGGATGGAGCAGCTGGGGGAGGGAGGCTCGGCAGGAGTGAGGTTGGGCGGAACATCGACGCCGGTGAAGAAATCGCGCACATGGTCACCAAAATCGTCATGTTGCGCAGCGAAATCGCGAACCTGTTGGCGTCGCTTATTCTCTAACCGAGCTTGCTCGGCAAGATAGTCCACCATGTCGGCGGCGGTGGTCAATGCCTCTGACAACGCCATAGCGTCCGCGGAACATATGTGGATGTTCTGTGTGAAGACAGTCGCGAAGAATCCCCGAAACCCTCGTGAGGCGATGGACTCAACAAGCGACGTTCGCGCGTCAAAAATGTTTATGCGTTGCGAGGTCCAACGCAGCTGGCTAGAGAACCCTTCGGCTGTTGAGAAATTGAATTCTACGGGATTCTGGTAGTCGCCGAAAACACTGAAATCGACCACTGAATGCTCCCTTGCTCTTTGGGCAAAGTGCAGCGTGATGCTCCACTGCCTGGCCTGCCGGCATGTCCTGAGCGCAGTCGGCAGGCGCTAGACTTTTGAGGGCTGCTATACGTCCTGTGTCACTTCTTGGCGATTCCCAGTGCTTTGGTGGCTGACTGCAGCGTGGACTTGACTATTCCGGCGTCTCGTCCGAAGATGCGGATCGCCTGATCATTGTTGAGCCAGATGTATGCCTGATAGCCGTGATCAGAGGTTCCGGTACTCCTTTTGATGGAGACATCGAAAAGAGCGGCTTGCTTGGAGATATTTTCGTAACCCTTGATGGGTGACGCCTTGATGTTTATTTCCAGGCTGTGATTGACACCTTGCGTGGACAACGTGGTATGACCGCACTTGGAAGTTTGTTCTTCTTGTGATTTGTATGCCTTCTTTTGTCGGTCGGACATGGCCGTGGTGACGATGATTCGTGTGGATGGTTTGTCACTGACGGCCACGAGAGTGTCGCTGATCTCGTGTGAAGTGAGGCCGAGGGAGGACTGCCTGAGAGCCGCATCGCATCCAGCTGGGGAGATCTTCGCTTGACTGAGCGTCTTGTCGAGATTGTCCACAACGGGCCTGAGCTGAGAGTTGTCCTGGATGACAAACGTGTGGCCATCGATCTTCTTGTGGGAGAACGCCTTGGTGAAGTCGTCCTTGCTAATTCGCTTGACCGCCTTGGTGGACGGCGAGGGGTTTGCGGGGGTATCGGATGACGAGTTTGTCTTGTCCCCGCACGCTGCAAGGCTGATCGCCATGATGCCGACCATGCCCAGCAAACAGGTTTTCGTCAATTTCTTGGTCATTCTGTGGTCACCTTTGCGCCGTTTTGATTTATGCTCAGAGAAATATACCCGCTCTTTACGGCAGGACATAACCACCGGCCTTGAGGAGTGAGCGAGTGACGCTGGCCGAAAACCCGAAGTACTATTTCGCGACGGCCCCTGGCAGAATGCAGTGAACTCAAATGAAAATGTCCGCCCCCGGATAGACCGAAAGGCGGACTTGCCGCGGAGGATACGAGATTCGAACTCGTGAGGGCGTGAACCCAACCCGCTTTCCAAGCGAGCGCCATAGGCCTCTAGGCGAATCCTCCGCCAAGTAGCGTACATGGACTTGACGCGTGGCGCCAATTCGGCCGCGAGTCGTGGTGTGTTAAGCCGGGCGAAGAGCCCTCAATAGCGAGAGTCTCGGCCTCGGAGCCGATCGATCTCGCGACGATCCTTCTTGGTGGGTCGTCCAGTCCCACGGTCACGGCGAGCGAGGGGAGCCGAGAGGTAGGCGGGTCGGGGAGCTGACAGATCTTCGTAAGCCTCGACCGCGAGTTTGGCGCCGACTCTTTTCGTGATCGGGTTGACGACCTTGAGGACCCGGTCCCATCCGGGGGTGTGGATGGTGACGGTATCGCCGGGTTTCACGTCGTGGGAGGGTTTAACCGGGTCTCCATTGAGGCGAATGTGGCCGCCCTTGACGGCGGCGGTAGCCAACGACCGGGACTTATAGACGCGCACCGACCACAGCCACACGTCGATCCTCGTCATGATGCCTCCCTTGCCGTGGAAAACGTGTCAGCAATGTTATGGCGAGTCACGCGTTGTTGCAGCCGATGATGATTCGCGCAGCATTGCCACGGGTTGTTCCCCGGGCAGGGCGTCGGTTAAAGTGGAACTTGGTTCCCCGTGCGGCGGCACCTGACTGAACTCCCCCAGGACCGAGAGGTAGCAAGGGTAGGTTGGCTCTACCGGGTGCGCGGGGAGCCCTTTTCATGTCCGCGGCAGCCGTGCCTTATAAGGTTTCGATCAATGCCCGGGAGGAGGGTCGCTATGGACGATCAGCGACGCATCATCACGACCGACCGTGCTGGTTCCATCTGGGCAGGTATCACTTGGTGCTCGCTGTTGCTATTTATCGTCGCCGGCATCATCGGAATGATGGCTCAAACAATGCTGCCGGCCAATCTCGGTTACCCCCAGCTTCACGACAGCGGTGTGCCGACCTGGCTGACCTGGACAGTCGTCGGCCTAGACGTTGTGGCCTTCTTCATTCCCCCGCTCGTGACCACCTCGTGCGGCCGTAAAGCTAAGCGGCTCGGCCACCCGGTGCGCTCTGCGGTTCAGATCTCGTGGGCCACCTTCACCGTTGTGACGGTGATCAGCTTCTTGCTGGTTTTCTTTGGCTGAGGATGTTCCGCGCGGAGCTGGGCGGACCGATGAGAATGTGTCGCAGCCGTCAACTAGGGTTTTCACCGTGGATGAGAGGGCGCCTGAACCGGGCATGGAGAATGAGGCCGTTGAGCCTGAGGTCTTCGAGCAAGACGGTCCGGATCTTTTCGGTGACGAGGAGTCGCCGCGCCCCGTCATGCCTCCTGACGAAGCTACCCCTGATGATGACCTTCCCTCGGATCCGTGCGATCTAGGGTTGCTGGACGGCCCCGAGACCCCTGAGGAACCCGACGGCCTCGAGACAGACGAGGACGAGGAGGATGGGGCTGACGTTATTGAGCGGGTTCAGGAATTAATCGGGGAAGCCCCTGACAGTAACCCCGATGACGATCTTCCAGAGCTTCCGCTGGCCCTCTACCGGCGTTACCGTCCGGAGACCTTCGATGAGGTTATTGGTGAGGATCATGTTATTGAGCCTCTCAAGCGCGCGATCCTTAATAACCGCGTCAACCATGCCTACTTGTTTTCAGGGCCACGTGGCTGTGGCAAGACGACGACCGCCCGCATTCTTGCCCGAGCGCTGAACTGTGAGCAGGGTCCGACGCCGACTCCCTGCGGAACGTGTCAGTCCTGTCGCGACCTGGCCTGTGGTGGACCCGGATCGATTGACGTCATCGAGATTGACGCTGCCTCCCACGGCGGGGTCGATGACGCACGTGATTTACGCGAACGCGCCTTTTTCGCCCCAGTACATTCGCGTTACAAGATCTACATCATCGATGAGGCCCACATGGTCACCCCGCAGGGCTTTAACGCCTTGCTGAAACTCGTCGAGGAGCCCCCGCCACACGTCAAGTTCATCTTCGCCACCACAGAACCGGAAAAGGTCATCGGGACGATTCGCTCCCGGACTCACCACTACCCGTTCCGCCTTGTGCCGCCGAAGGTGCTCGTCGAGTATCTGGCTGAGCTATGCGGCAAGGAGGGGATCGACGTCGACCACGCCGTCCTGCCGCTGGTGGTGCGTGCCGGTGGTGGGTCGGTGCGAGACAGCCTTTCGGTGCTTGACCAGCTTCTCGGCGGTGCTGCTGATGGCCATGTCAGCTACGAGCAGGCTGCGGCCCTCCTCGGCTACACCCCAGAGGCCCTTCTAGACGAGATCGTTGACGCCTTTGCCGCCGGGGACGCCCACCAGGTTTTTGCCACGATCGACAAGGTCATCGAGGTAGGTCAGGACCCTCGCCGTTTCGCTGAGGACCTGCTGCGTCGCATGCGCGACCTCGTCATCGTCTCGGCGGTCCCTGACGCCTGCCGGAGCGGACTCATCGATGTCTCACCGGAGCAGGCCACCAGACTTGCTCACCAGGTTTCTGGTTTCGGCGCAGGCGAACTCACCCGCGCTGCCGAGGTATTGGCCACCGGGCTAACTAACATGCGCGGCACTACCGCTCCCCGGCTCCACCTGGAGCTGATGTGCTCGCGGATTCTCCTACCCGGAGCCGACACGGATGGTCGTGGAATCCATGCACGTTTGGAGCGGTTAGAGAGGAGGATCGGCGTCTCCGGCCCCGTTGAGGAGGTCGAACGTGCTGAGCGTCCGGTCACCGCCCAGCCTCCCACTCGCTATGCGGACACACCACAGCAGGCTAGTCCTCCTCAGCACTGGCCAGCGGAGAACCTTCAAAACCCGGAGCGTCGGTCCGCACCAGAACACCACGACGCCCCGTCGCCCGGACAGCGTCCATCTGGGCGTCCACGTCCCAGCCGTAAGGATTACCGGCCCGGCAATCAGCTTGCTGAACAGCCGCCGTCCAACCAGCACGGCGATGATGGTCAGATGTCGCAGGGACCAAGGCAGCAGGGCGGTCCGTCAACCAGTCAGCGCCAGCAACCCAGACCTCAGGACCACCAGCCGTCTCAGCGGGATCGTCAGGACACCCCACCGGCCCAACCTCAACAGCCTTCCGCCGAACAAGGCGGTCGCGCCGACGATGCCATAAACATCACCACCTTGCGTCGCGAGTGGCCGCAGGTCCTCGAAGCCGTCAAGGATGGCGGACGTGTCGCATGGATGGTCCTCAATCAGTACGCCCAGGTGCTTGAGGTTCACGGCAATCAGGCCACCTTGGGATTCTCTAATATCGGAGCCCGGGAAAATTTCGCTGCCGGTAATTACCCGAAGGTCTTGCATGACGCCGTTGTGAAGGTGCTGGGAGTGGACCTGGCCTTCACTGCGGTCGTCGGGGAGCCTCCGGCCGCCGTCCGCCCCGAGTCCCATCCTGCTGAGTTTCAGAGTGGACCGGCTGCCCAGGAACCACCGGATGACGATCCCTGGGAGCAAGGGCCACACCATCAAGACTCGACGCGAGGTGGCGAACCGTCGGACCCTACTCATCCCGGTCGGGATCCTCAGGGCCGACCGGGTGACCGTCAGGCGATTTCCGACGACGCTTCAAAGGATGCGCCACCCCCGCCGGTGACCAGCTCCCATCCCAGCGAGGCTGGGGACGACGATCCTGCCCCTGATGCCACGACCGAGGACCAGTCCGCAGATGTCCGCGATGAGGTCGTGGAATCGGGACCCGTAGCTGGCGCCCCAGACCCTGACAGCGGTGGAGCTGCCGAACCTAAACCTGATCTGGTGCCAGGCCAGGATCACGTCGAGGCTGCCGGACGCGCTGAGTCTGCGCGGCAGATCGACCCTGGTGGCGCATCCTCGCAAGGCCGTCCCTCCGCTGCTGCGGTCAGTACCGCGCACCGTTGGAGTGAGCGCGCTAAAGGAAGTGTTCGCCCTCTTGAGGTGACTTCGCGGTCAGCCCAGGTCGAGGAGCCGCCTGATGACGGCGGGGAGTGGGACGACACCGTTGTGGAGGAGTCCAACGAGAGTCCGATTGACCTCATCATGCGCGAGCTAGGTGGGGTCGTCATAGACACCGACGGTGACTCAACCGCCAGATGAATGCGAGCGGGAATATATCAACCCAGAATCTCGTCGTTACCGACGGCTACTGTGGATGACGACACCGCCCCACCGGCGAGGACCAGGGGCCACACACGGGAGACACTATGACCACTGGAGGATTCGACCTCGGGGGACTTGACATAGGTGCCTTGCTCGCGCAGGCTCAGTCTGTCCAGAACCAGCTTGAAGCGGCCCAGAACCAACTCGCGGAGAGCAATTTCGAGGGCACCGCTGGAGGTGGCCTTGTTCGCGCCACGGTTACTGGAACCGGTGAACTCGATGCGCTGACGATCGCGCCCGAAGCCCTCGAAGACACCGACGCCGAGACCCTTGCGGACCTCGTTGTGGCTGCCGTCAAGGACGCCACCGGCCAGGCCCGCGCCATGCAGCAGTCTCTCATGCCTCAGATGCCCAGCCTTGGGCTGTGAGCTACCCCAGCACACTAGACAGGAGAATCGATGTACGACGGTCCGCTGCAAGAACTCATTGACGCCCTTTCTCGGCTACCGGGGATCGGGCCGAAGGGTGCGCAGCGGATCGCTTTTCATATCCTCGACGCTCCTGCGGAGGAGGCCAATGAACTGGCCGACGCCTTGCGCGAGGTCAAAGAGAAGGCCAAGTTCTGCAAGATTTGTTTTAATGTCTCCTCCGACGAGGTGTGCCAGTACTGCCGTGATCCGCGTCGGGACCAGTCGATGATCTGTGTTGTTGAGGAGTCCAAAGACGTTATTGCTGTGGAGCGTACCCGACAATTCCGTGGTCTGTATCACGTTCTTGGCGGAGCGATCTCGCCGTTAGACGGAAAAGGCCCAGCTGATCTCCACATCCGTGAATTGTGCCAGCGGTTGGCTGACGAAACCGTTACCGAGGTGATCCTGGCCACCAACCCGAACCTTGAGGGGGAAGCAACGGCAACGTATCTTTCCCGCCTCATCGCGCCCATGGGCGTGACGGTGTCCCGACTAGCCTCTGGTTTGCCGGTTGGCGGCGACCTGGAATACGCCGACGAGGTCACCCTGGGGCGCGCCTTCGAGGGACGCCTCCATGTGGGAGTTGGTGCCTGATTAGCGCTGTGTCTCACTAAGTGGGCAAAGGTCGGATAAGTCCTTGACCGACGAATATTGCGTATGCGACTATTGGTCGAGATCGAAGCACGGCACCCGGAGGTTACATGTCCATCAAGTTCGCCATCCTCGCCTTACTGGCTGAGAAGCCTCGTCACGGGTATGAGATCAAAAACGAGTTCGATCGGCGCACAAATCATACCTGGCCCTTGAACATTGGACAGGTTTACACAACGTTGGACCGTCTTGAGCGTGACGGGTTGTGTTACCGTGGAGAGGAGACCCCCGATGGCAGGGTTATCGCCACCATCAGTCCGAAGGGTCGCGAGGAAGTGCGTCGATGGTTCACTACCCCGATCGCCCCAGCCAACCCGCCTCGCAATGAATTGGCCATCAAGATCGCCCTGGCGGCTACGTCGAAAGATGTTGACGTCGCCACCCTCATTCAGGATCAGCGTCACGCCACCATGCACCAGTTGCAAGAGTGTCGTCAGGCCCGCCGTAGTGTCGCAGAGGACGACCTCGCCGGTCAGCTACTCGTTGATGGAATGATTTTCGCCGCCGAGGCGGAGATCCGTTGGCTCGACCACTGCGAATCCAAGGCGGTACAGGCTTCTCACGCCCGCCCCCATCAGCCCGCCGAGCCAGTAACCGACGGTTCTAAGGCCGTCCAGGAAGCCTGAACCGTATGACGTCGACCCCGTTCACGCCGCTGACCAGATCACTCCCACGATGCAGCGCACCGTGTTGTCCCTGGATCATGTGAGTCGTTCCTTCGGCGAGGGTGAGCAGCGGGTCGACGCCATCGTCGACGTCAGCCTAGGCGTCAACCCTGGTACCTTTGCCGCTGTCATGGGGCCGTCGGGGTCCGGTAAATCCACCCTCCTCGGTCTGGCTGGTGGGTTGGACCAGCCCACATCTGGAACTGTGTCGGTATGTGGCGAGCCGCTTGGCGGCATGTCCCGCGACGACCTGGCGCGGGTGCGACGTCGTCAGCTTGGTTTCGTCTTCCAGGATTACAACCTCGTGCCCACCCTTACTGCTGTCGAGAACGTGTCTGTGCCGCTGGAACTCGACGGGGTGTCGGCCACTCGTGCCCGCAAGGCCGCCGAGATCGCCCTCGAGCGCGTCGGCGTCCCGGAATTAGTTGATCGCCACATCGAGAAGATGTCGGGAGGGCAGCGTCAACGAGTAGCCATCGCCCGCGGCATCGTCGGGGATCGCCGCGTTTTGCTGGCCGATGAACCCACCGGTGCTCTTGATTCGGTCACCGGCGACGAAATCATGGCCCTCATCCGGACCCTCGCTGACGAGGGAGTCGCTGTCGTCCTGGTGACCCACGAGGCTCGTCACGCGGCGTGGGCTGACCGGGTGATTTTCCTGCGAGACGGAAGGCTCGTCGACGAGTCTCAGGTCGTCAGCGATCCTATGGAACTACTCAACGACAACCCGAAACGTGGCCGGTGGTGATGTCAGCCCGGACCACGCCCGAGATGCCGACTAGCGCGGTTCGCCTCTCCGGAGACGCTATTGCCCGAGGACGGCCCCACCGCCGTCTCATCAATCGCCTGGCCGTACGTGACATCGGCAGGCACAAGTTGCGCTCCCTACTTATCGTGATGCTCATAGCGTTACCGGTGGCCATCATGTCCGGATTAGGGGTGCTCCTGCGCTCGGATGGCAGTGTCTCCGGCAGCCAGGCCCTCAATAACTATGGTGACGCCGACATGGTTATCAGCCCGATATCAAATTGGGATGGTCACTGTTCCCAGCAAGGGCCGACTAACACGTACTGTGACGACGGTGCCGAGCCAGATGCGCACCAACGAGCCCAGCAACAGACGGCTCTGGCCAACCTGAGGCTGCCTGGCCACAAGCTGCACCCCTTGAGGACTACCGAGGCTAGCGTTTCCTGGCGGCTTGCCACCTTGTCGGCAACGGTTAAGGCGATGGACCTGACGACTATGCGTCCCTACCGCATGGAGTTCCCGCGTGGCCCCATGCCTACCGGCAATAACATCTGGGTGACCACCGGTGCTGCGAAAGATTATGGCTGGTCGGTGGGGTCCCGAGTAACCGTCAACGGGCACCGGTACACCATCACTGGGGTGGTCCGGGAAGAATGGCCGGGGAATGGTCCAACGTTCTGGGTAGCCCCTCGCAGCCCGTTGGCCCGTGGTGGAGAGCTCACTTATTACGTCAACGGTGCATCGCTCACGAGGCAACAAGTCGAGAAGTTTAATGCGTCCGGGGTGGGCGTCGCCGACCGCCGTGCCGAAGAGAGTGCCAGTCAAGGAGACACCTTCGAACGGGACATGTTTGCGCTGATACTGGCCGCTGGGGTGCTCTCGGCTATTGTCGTAGCCACTATCGCAGCCGCAGCATTCGCTATTGGTGCTCGTCAACAGCGGCGGATGCTCGCTCTGCTCGGCATTACCGGGGCCGCTCGACGTGACCTCATGGGTGTGATGATTCATCAGGGACTGCTGTTGGGCCTGACGGGGGCCCTCCTCGGGGTGGGCCTCGGCGTGGGTATGGGCAATGGCGCGGTGGCCATTATTCGAATGGTGTACCCCGACTACATCACCTATGGGGTCGATTGGGGATATGCCGCCGTCGGGTCCGTGGTCGGTCTGCTTGCGGCACTGACCGCTTGTTGGTTCCCGGCTCGTGACGTTGCCCGTCAAGACGCCCTCATGGGGGTCAAACATGCCGAATCTGCGGCACGGCCTGCGCGGCGACCAACGTTAGCGATCGTCATCGCGGCGATCGGTCTGCTCGCTGGTGTCGGTGGCGTCATATATGGCCGTCGTGGAACGACCGGCGACGTGATGGTGCGCCTGAATATTGGCATTATCGTCACCATTGTCGTGCTGTACCTGGCCGCTGTGTCTGCCATGCCCTGGTTGGTGGACAAGGTGTCGGGACGCAAATCGTCGCGGTTGCCGATCCGGTTCGCGCTGCGCGATCTTAACCGTAACCGAGGACGGGCGGTACCAGGGGTTGCCGCCTCCATGGCTATCACCGTGCTGGCATGCGCCGCCGTTACTTTTTGCGACAGTCTCGCCATCCAGGACAAGGCCGAATACGTCCCGGAGTTCGGAGACCACATTGGGGTTCTCGCTGGTGAACACGATGACGGGGTCAGGACTTCGGACGATCGTGTTGCCGGGGAGATCAAACGGGTCACTGCGGTTTTCGGGCCGCACGTGAAATATCTACGACCGGAGGAGCCGGTGACGTGCGGTCAGGACGGGAAGTACTGCACTAGCAGTCTCGAAGTCACCCCCAAAGTACCTAACGGAGCGATGTCGTCGACGGTGGCCATCGACGACGGTACTCTGTATGAGCTGCTGACTGGGGAGAAGGCAGACGGCAGGGTGATGAAGGCTCTCGATGATGGAGTCGTCCTGTTCTCGCCCGATGCCACACGGATTTCGCAGGCCATCATCTCTGACCATGACGAACGTCACGGTGCCGGCACCACCGTGCTTCCAGCTATCCATGCTCCCCACCATGCCCTGGGATACGGTGTGCCCAATCTCATCAGCCGTAGAACGGCAGCCAAGGTGCTTGGGGTAAGCCCCGACAACATGAAAACCCAATCCACAACGGTGTGGTTGCGGTTGCCGCATACTCCGACCGCGAAGGAAGGGGACCGTCTGCAACATTCCCTCATGGACGTCACCGGGTCACCCTCGGAGTTCATATGGGAAAAGGGGTACTCGGATATTTCCGGGACCGTGATGCGCTGGTCGGCGGTAGTGGGCACGCTGTTGGCGGTATGCGTGGGCGCCGTGGTATTGGCCTTGACTCTGTCCGACTCGAGGGGGTCGCGCACCGCCATCGCGTCGGTAGGGGCGTCAAAGGCGACCTTGAGACGAATGGTGGCAGCACAGGCCCTCGTGACGACAGGGCTTGGTCAGATCCTTGGCTTTCTCGTGGGGTTCGTGCCGGTTGCCGTTATGACGTGCGTCGGCCCCCGCTGGCCGATGCCAATGCCACTGCCGTGGCTGGCGCTCATCGTGTTCGCCCCGCCGGTGCTGCTGGCTTTAGTGACGATGGTCGCCGTACCAGTGCCGCGACCACGGATGCAGAGACTGGACTGACGCCTACCGTGCCCAAGTTCCCGTCACAGTCGGGTCAGTCTCAGTGTTGTTGAGAGCTGGATGGTGCGGATCCGCCGGGGGCTGGGATCGCCGACGGCGCCGTTCACGCGGGACGGCTTGACCAGCACCCCAGGAAGCGAGGGTCGCCAACCGGGACCGCAGATCCTTCGGGAGAGTGAATGGACGGGCCAGCAGCGCGCCGAAGCTGCCTCCGACGGCTAGCGCCACACCGACGAGCAGGGCCTCTAGAAAGAGGGTCCACCCAGCGTTTGAGGTGCCGCCGGTTTCGTTTTGCGCATTGACGATCATGTACAGGGCTCGGTACATCATGACGCCGGGCATGAGGGGGACGATGGCGATCGTCACCAAACCTAGCTGAGGCACCTTCCAGCGCTTCGCTCCCAGGCCTGCGATAAAGCCTGCCACCATGGCTGCGAGTCCTGACGCTGCCGACACAGATCCCGTCAACTGCATGCCGAGGAGGTATCCGGCCCAGGCTGCCGCCCCCAAGGCCGCACAGATCGCCAGGGTGCGGTATCCAGCGTGAGAAGAAATGCCGAAGGTCACGGCGATGACCGCGGCAGCGACCATCTGGAGGACCGGGTTGGTGGAGAACCCCAGGGCGGGCGAGATGTACCCGGGCACTCCGAGCCTCAGTCCGATCCACATCGCCGTGATGACGCCGAGGATGACGCCACCGGTTTGTACAAACCCTTCCAGGAATCGTCCGGAACTTGTGACGACGTAGCCGTCGAGGGCGTCCTGGGAGGCCGCGACGAAAGAGCCGCCGGCCAGCAGGGAGACGATTCCGGCGGCGACGATGAGGGACGGAGACAGCGGCAGAGGGTGATTGGAAGCCGCCATGTACACCATGACGATAAGGGCGAACGCGGTCGCGATGGCGCCACCGGCTGCCTGAGCAAAGAAATTCGTGATCCGCTTGCGCGCCATCGCCTGAACGGTGGCGTCGACGATGCACGTCGAGAAGAAGCTCAGCACGCCGTCCATGACGGTACCGCCGAACAAGGTGGACAGCCCTGCCCCCATGAGACCAATGTTCATAGTGACGAACCACTGACGGTACAACCGGGGGCTACGCGTGATGGCGGCCAAGCGGTCGGCGGCCTCCTCGAGCCCGACGGTCTTGTCGCAAATGTCATCGACGAGCAACTGCAGTTCACCCAGGCGCTGGTAGTCGTTGCTGCGGGAACGAACCACCCGCAACACGGTGATGGGGTCCTCGTCCAGTCCACGATGCTGGGTGACGATGACGGAAGTGTTCGTAATGTCGATATGGACGGTCACTCCGTAAGTCGCGGTGATGCGCAGGGCTATTGCGACGGCCTCAGACGCGGAACCTCCAACCGAGATCGCCATCACCGCGACGCGGGTGACGAGGTCGACGACACGTCGAGCCTGCATGATTGCCATCTCGGCGTCGCCCAGGTTGAGAGCTAGAGTCGGCTCCACTGGTGTCTTGGCGCGAAAGAGTTTTTCCAGCGGGACGCGACGGGTCCGGTGCGCCCTTGGTGGCCTGGAATGACGGAGTTTGGCTTGGCCATTGTGGGGAGAAACCGTCCTCGAGCGGGTCAGGGGCCACGACCTCGAAAGGTTGCCTACCGGGGCCATCCTCGTCGGGTTTTCCTCATTGACCGGGGGTTCAGGAGGGGTGGCGCTCGACTGTGGTGGGGTAGCGGGCTGGTCGGAGGCCTGGCCGGGACGGAAAATACGGGCGTCAATGCCGTCAGCAGTTCGTGGGATCGGGTCGTCGCCGTGCCAGGAGCGCGGATGATTTCGGGACGCGGATCCGCTACGAGCACCCGGCCGCTTCTCCGCCATCTGACACCCTCCTCGCGCCACGCAGGAACGCCCTGCAGGACCATTGTGATGGTCTTTACCGACGGTACCCAAACGGGGACGGATTCGGGACTTGTCGATAGGGTGACGGGGTGCTCATCGCGACCGACCTCGACGGAACCTTCCTCACCCCCGACGCCACCGTGTCTCCTCGAAACCGGGCTGCCGTGAAGGCCGCCGAGGCAGCTGGTATTCACGTCATTCCGGTAACGGGACGGGCTATTGGTGGGCTGCGCGTCATCGGTCCGGTCTTTCACCGGTATGCCCTGGTGTCTAACGGTGCTGTCGGTACGGACATGTCCACTGGCGAGACTCTCTTCACCGAGACGATGTCGGCTCGCACCGTGAAGTCCTACGTCGACCAACTCACTGCCGAGTGTCCGGGGGTGGTGTTCTGTGCGGAGGTTGGGGATTCCTCAGTCTTTCTCGTTGAGGAGGGGTACGACGAGATTGTCCCTGCCTTTGAGTCTGAGAACGATCCCGCCGAGCACGTTCTCGTCAGTCGTAAGGAGCTGTGCTCTAGTGAAGCCGTCAAGCTCATGATCGTGCACCCGACAGTGCCTGCCTCAGATATCTACCAGTTGTCTAGGCGCCTGCGGGTGCCCGGAGTTCACGCTACGTGGGCGGGGTTCACGGTGGCCGAGGCCGGACCGGCCGACGTGACGAAGGCCAGTGGTCTAGAACGCATCTGTCAGCTCCTCGGCGAGGATCGTGCCAATGTCGTCGCTCTGGGAGACGGGGCCAATGACGTTGAGATGTTGCAGTGGGCCGGTGTGTCTTACGCGATGAGCGGCGCCAAGCCGGAGGCGATTGCTGCCGCGGACAGGCGCGCTCCCTCCTGCGAAGAGGATGGTTTCGCCGTTGTTGTCGAGGAGTTGCTGGCATCTCGATAATCTCGCAGTGTGCTCATCGCAACTGACCTTGACGGAACCCTCCTGACTCCTGACGGCACTATCAGCCCTCGCACTCGTGATGCCATTCGCGTCGCAGAGAAGGCCGGGGTGCCGGTGGTGCCAGTCACCGCACGGCAGATCTACGGTATTGAGAAGTGGCGTGACGATTTAGGCCGCTGGGCACTGTGCTCCAACGGCGCCATTTGCTGGGACCTCCAAGCTCGCACCGTACTCTTTCGCCAACTCATGCCGGGTGCCGTGGCGAACGAGTTCGCCCACCGTCTCCTCGATGCCGCTCCCGGCACCCGCTTTCTGACGATCAAGGACGACGGGCTCACTTTCGCCTCCCATCGCGGCTATGCCGAATTGACGACGTTCGCTGACCATTCCCGCGAGCCTTCCGACATGCCCGCCCTGGATCTCGACGAGGTGCTTGACGGAGACTGCCTCAAAATGGTCGCTCGCCATCCGAACCTGTCCGTCGAGGAACTCGCTGCGCGCGCGGCGAGCGTCGGTATGGCTGACGAGGTACACGTCACTACCTCGGGGAAGCCGATGCTAGAGATTAGTGCTAAGGGGGTGGCCAAAGACTCCGGTTTGTCCATGCTGTGCGATCACCTGGGCATTGACCGGGCCGACACCGTGGCTTTCGGTGACGGAGCTAATGACGTCGAGATGCTCGCCTGGGTGGGAGACTCCTACGCGATGGCTCATGCGGTGCCGTTGGCGGTCGCAGCGGCCCGTCACCGGGCGCCGTCGAATGCCGAGGATGGGGTTGCGCAGGTCATCGAGAAGCTGCTGTCCATGAGAGAACGGTGACGAACCATTCGGAGCTCAACATAGCGGTTGACAGGAAGTATATGAGGTACGGCCCTCTCGTAGGCGATCTTAATATAGGTGTCGTTAGCGTCTTGACTATAATTAAAGTCTGGAAATATGCTTAGCCGCCGACGGCCCTCCGAGCGGCGGGCATTAGGCTACGAGGACAAGCAGCGTGAAGAATCGAACGGTTGCAGGCGTGACCCTAGCGGCCACCTGTCTCGGCGTAATTGGGTGCGCCAGGTGAGGGCTTTTATGTGGTTGGAGTTTTCTCCGGATCCGATGGTGACCCAGACACTACAGCTCGAAGGGGTTCACTTCTCCTATCCACGATGCAAATCCCGGCTTTTCGCTGAACTGAACTTAATTCTGGGTGATACCGGGCCAACGGTTCTCTTGGGCCTTAATGGTGCGGGGAAAACTACCCTGCTGCGGCTATGTGCGGGCGAACTTCAGCCCTCGGCGGGGTTAATAGCCGTGGATGGGGGTAAAGACCCTCGTTCCGTTGTGTCTCTGATGCCCCAGCAGATCAGGCCAATTCCTGGGTTCCGGGTAGTTGAGCAAGTGGCATATTCAGCTTGGCTCGGCGGGTGTAGTTCGTCCCAGAGTGAGAAGCGGGCAATTATGGCGCTAGAGGCAGTCCAATTAGAAGACCGTCTGAAGGACAAGCCCAATCAGTTGTCCGGAGGACAGCTGCGTCGAGTTGGTTTGGCTCAAGCTCTGGTAGGAGAACAGCCGATTGTTTTGCTCGATGAGCCAACTGCTGGCCTTGACCCAGCGCAGAAGCACGTATTTCGGAATCTGCTCACGGAGCTCGGCGCTACTCGTAGTTTTGTGGTGTCCACTCACGATACTTCCGACGTTGACTCAATGTACAACAGGGTCGTAATACTGCATGAGGGGCACATTGCCTATGACGGATCTACCGATGAATTCCTCATGCATGGTGCGGGATCTTCTCACGCAGCAGAGGCGGCATTTCTTGATGTCGTGGGTGTATCGGAGCAGGCGCGATGACGTGGCATCTTCTGCTCCGACGGTCTTATGGCGTGCGTCTTGTGCCAGTAATGCTGCTCATGTGGTGGTATGGGGCATTTGGGAACCCTCCGGCGCGTTCAGCTATTGAGCGGGCTTCCAGTATACTTTACGCATTCATGATGGTTGCGGGGCCTGTTGCGCTGAGTACTTGCTTGGAACTTCGGAGATTTACCGAAGGTCAGATTCTAAAGAGATTATCCAAGCGGTCTCGGCTGAGAATTGTGGCGCCGTGGTGGGAAATTGATGTTCTTCCTTCTACAATAGCTGTAGGCGTTTTCGTTCTGCTTTCAGGATCTGGGGATCAAATTGTAAAAATGTCGTTGATTGGTGTTGTCTGGATGCTCGCGTGGGGTGTCTTTGGCGCCGTGATTGGAATGTCATGGCCATTGGCATTATCGGCACCGACGGCTCTTTTGATCCCATTTATACTCGTTTTGTATGGACCGGCCGTATCGGTACTAGAAATGAGGTATCTGGTTGGCTATTACATGGACTGCTGTAATGCGGGGGAGATGCTAGATCCGCAAGTCCTTGCGGCCGGCATGACGATGGCGTGCGGTGTTCTTGTCGTGTCGATGGTGGCGTTTATTGCGAGTAGGGGGCGCCATCATTCAAGTGTCATCGTGACCGTGATCTTGATTATCGGGTTGGTCTCAACAGTGTTAATTGGGTTCCGTGAGGTGGAGGGTGTGGGTGCTTTTCCTGCCGTGCCTCGAACTGGAACGCAGACGTGTTTGAAGGATCCCACGGTGTGTACCTGGGATGCGCACGACCTTTAACTGCTGGGGCCCATAGTGCAGAAGGCAGATGCTGCGTGGAGGGCTAACGGGGTTCACGTTCCAAGGGCATACCGGCAGGGCATTGGGCAATCGACTCAAACAATCGTTTGGTGGTCGGCGTCGGCAGAGGATGTGTCTGAATCGGCATTACCCGCACTATCGGCAGTCGCGGAGGGCCTGGCTGTTGCTCCATGCCAAGTTCGTCAAGACGAAGTGGAGACCTGGGTGGAAGATGTTCAGGAGCGTGTTGTCGCGTGGTTGGTGGAACATTCAGGCATCGAGGTGCGAGACACGGCATTATCCCCAGAGACTCGTGAGTGGTTGAAATCCATCGATCGGCTGCCGATCGAGAAGCAGGTCAGCATCATTGAACATGATCGAGCCCGGCTTCGGACATGTTGAGCGGTAATATGGTGCTGGGCTGGAGAGCCTGGGCTCGAAATCGATCCCTGTTATCTTTGCTTGCAGCGACTGTGGTTTGTTGTGTCCTCATCGGACTCACTTCCGAAGTCATAATCGCGATCCCCCCGTTTTTGACAGGCAGAGGTGTTGACGTTTCTAACGCCGCCGTGGTTCCCCTGTGCGTGGTCATCGTGCAAGGTTGGTGTCTTTCGCGGCGTGACACGCGGCTGGAGGCAGGATCCGAGCGGCGGACTGCACTTGCCGATTGTCTCCTGTCAACGACGCCGGCCGTCCTTGTTGGAATTGTGGCGTATGTGGGAAATCTCCCCGTCGGAATGGTTGCCACGCGAAATACTGTCGGATTGTCTGGGGTGACCCTTCTTGCCAACGCACTTGGCGTCACGAGGCTGTCATCCCTACCTGCGACTATCTGGGTTCTCATGAGTCTATTGGCGGGGAGTACCGCAAGTTTCGAAGCTCCGTGGTCTTGGCCGGTGAAGGATCGCACAGATGTACTGTCTGCAGTGCTTTCAGTGGCTCTGTGCCTTCTAGGGATCTCTGCCTCGCTGGTTAAGCCCCGCCCGTGGGGTAATCGTGGGTGATCCTCATACGCGAGGTCAACTGACCAGTGTGGGCAGGTGGGGTCCCTCCGGCACACGAGCATGACGGTGAGGCGGGACCATCGAGACGGGAACGAGCAACACCTCAAGCACACTTGGGTGTTCTTTTTTCATGTCAACCTAGCTCGTGTTACCCATGACGGAAGACGTCTAGGACGCCGGATACCCAAGGTGGCTATTACCGCGCACAGAGCATCTCAGTGGTCCGTTGTTGACTCTGAAACCTGATTGCCACGGGTGTTTGCGGCAAGGCCTCGATCAAGTGACTACGTGCAGGCCGGGGGAGCTCCCAGGTGTGTGGCATTTCGGTAGGTGATGGGCGTTCCTGGCGTCTGTGGTGGCAACAATGCCGTAGAGCGACATCATTGCCATCATGCCCGGAGACCCGCCACAGTTTTCTCCAGTTGGAGTAAGATGCTTGCGACCGCAAGGCAGTGATGGGGCGATCACCCCGGAGTCGCTGGAAGAACGGGCGAGTGCATACACCGCCTTAGTAGAACCAGCAGCGATCGACTAACCGAGAGGCCGACGTCGTTGACGTCGTGCAAGGAGGGTGGTACCGCGGGTACCCGGAGAATCCGGTGTGCTCGTCCCTCGGTGACCCGAGACGAAGGACCACCCGCTGCGATGACCGATGTGAACCCAGTTCGCTCCGACAACTGCAGGCAGTACAACAACGTGCCGCCGCAGATTGACCTGCCCGCGATGGACCACGAGATCATTGATCTGTGGGCTCGTCAGCACACTTTTGACAAGTCCTTGGAGGCCACCAAGGACGGCCAACCGTGGACCTTCTTTGAGGGCCCGCCGACCGCTAACGGCCAGCCAGGTACTCACCATGTTGAGGCCCGGGTGTTCAAAGACATCTTCCCGCGTTTCAAGACGATGCAGGGGTTCCGCGTCGACCGCAAGGCAGGCTGGGACTGTCACGGTCTACCCGTCGAACTGGCCGTTGAAAAGGAGCTCGGGTTCTCCGGTAAGCCTGACATCGAGAAGTACGGCGTTGAACCGTTCAATGCCAAATGCCGCGAGTCCGTTACCCGCCACGTCGATGCCTTTAGCGAACTCACCGAGCGAATGGGCTACTGGGTCAATATGGATGAGGCGTATTGGACGATGAGCCCGTCCTACGTCGAGTCGGTGTGGTGGGGTCTTAAGCGAATCTGGGATAAAGGTCTGCTCGGCGAGGACCACCGCGTGGCCCCGTACTGCCCGCGCTGTGGCACCACCCTGTCCGACCATGAGCTGGCTCAGGGCTACCAGGATGACCGCGACCCGTCGATCTATGTGCGATTCCCGGTGACGTCGGGCCCGCTGGCTGGACGCGCCAAGCTGCTGGTGTGGACGACCACCCCCTGGACCCTCGTATCGAACACTGCTGTGGCCGTCCACCCCGAGGTGCGATACGTCGTCGCCCACCGGGATCCGGTTCCGGAGGGATCCGATGCCGTCGCTACTGCTTCCGCAGAGGATCCGGCCTCCCAGGACCTCATCATCGCTGAGCCACTGTTCGAAAAAGTGCTGGGTGAGGGGTGGAGCCTTACCGGCGAGTCCTTCTTGGGCTCGCAGATGGAATTGTGGACCTACGAGCGCCCCTACAATTTCCTGGAGTGGCCGAAGACTGAGCGGGTGACGGTTGATGGACGTCCCACCCCTGCTGACGCAAACTTCGTCGTTCTAGCCGACTACGTCACCGTCGAAGATGGCACCGGGCTGGTGCATCAGGCCCCAGCCTTTGGCGCCGACGATCTACAGACCTGCCGTCGCTACGGGTTGCCGCTGGTCAACCCGATTCGCCCCGACGGTACCTTCGAGGAATCCGTGCCGCTGGTGGGCGGGCAGTTCTTCAAGACCGCCGACAAGCCGTTATGCGAAGATCTCGACAGGCGCGGAGTTCTATTCCGCTTGGAGATGCACTGGCACTCCTACCCGCACTGCTGGCGCTGTGATACCCACTTGATTTATTACGCCCAGCCCTCGTGGTATATCCGCACGACGAAGGTTAAGGAACAACTGCTGGCCCAGAACGAGGTCACCACGTGGTATCCCGAGACGATCAAGCATGGCCGTTTTGGTGATTGGCTGGAGAACAACATCGACTGGGCTGTCAGCCGGTCGCGCTACTGGGGTACTCCGTTGCCGTTGTGGCGCAACGACGACGATCGCTCCGACGTCATCTGTGTGGAGTCGCTGGCCGAGTTATCCCAGTACGTCGGGCGTGACCTCACCGGGATGGATCCGCATCGCCCGTTTATTGACGAGGTGACCTTCACCCGAGACGGCCATACCTATCACCGGGTGTCCGAGGTGGCTGACGCCTGGCTCGATTCGGGCTCGATGCCCTTCGCCCAGTGGGGATACCCGCATGTGCCCGGTTCGAAGGAGAAGTTCGAGTCCCACTACCCGGGTGACTTCATCTGTGAGGCCATCGACCAGACCCGCGGGTGGTTTTACACCATGATGGCCGTCGGAACCCTGGTGTTTGACGAGTCCTCGTACCGCAATGTGCTGTGTCTGGGCCACATCTTGGCCGAGGACGGTCGCAAGATGAGCAAGCACCTTGGCAACATCCTGTTGCCTATCCCGCTCATGGATTCTCATGGTGCCGACGCGCTGCGTTGGTTCATGGCGGCCGACGGCTCCCCATGGAGTGCACGACGCGTCGGTGACGAGACCATCCAGGAGACGGTCCGCAAGGTTCTGTTGACGTACTGGAATACCGTGAGCTTCCAGGTCCTCTACGCCCGCGCCAATGGGTGGTCTCCAGCTCAAGGCACGCAGCATGATGCCGACCCGGCGAGGGGGTTCGGGGGGGTCGTCCCCCCCGCTGTTGATGCGGTCGTCCCCCCCGCTGTGGGCTCGAGGGGGTTCGGGGGGGTTGTCCCCCCCGCTGTGGGCTCGAGGGGGTTCGGGGGGGTTGTCCCCCCCACTGTAACAGAGCGTCACGTGCTGGATCGCTGGCTCGTCAGTGCCACCAATGTGCTGGTACGCGACGTTACTGAGGCGCTGAACAACTTCGACACCCAGCGCGTCGGCAACCTTATTGCTCAGTTCGTCGACGAGCTGTCTAACTGGTACGTGCGCCGGTCCCGCCGTCGCTTCTGGGACGGCGATGAGGGTGCCCTGTGGACGTTGCACGAGACCCTCGAAACCCTCACTAAGTTGATGGCACCGATGGTTCCGTTTATCACCGAGCGGGTCTGGCAGGACCTCTTCGTGACGACAAATCCGCACGGCCCGGAGTCGGTCCATTTGGCAAGTTGGCCGGTGGCCGACGACTCGCTCATCGACGAGTCCCTGTCCGAATCGATGGATCTGGCCCGACGCATCGTCGAGCTGGGGCGCGGTGCCCGTGCAGAGGCCAAGGCCAAGATCCGTCAGCCTTTGTCTCGCGCCCTCATTTCTGGTGCCGCCTTGGCTAAACTGGACGAGGATTTGCAGGCTGAGATCCGGTCTGAGCTGAACGTCATGGCCCTGGATTCCTTTACTGCGGCTGGGGACCTCGTTGATCATTGCGCGAAGGGCAACTTCCGGGCCCTAGGCAAGAAGTACGCTAAAGCCACTCCGAAGGTCGCAGCCGCTATTGCCGCTGCCGATCCCGAGTGGCTTGCCTCCGAACTGGCCATCAAGGGGTCCGTCGAGATGGATGTACCAGAGGTCGAGGGAGGTAAGGCCGTCGTGACCGCTGACGATGTGATCGTCTCCGAGCGTCCTCGGGAAGGCTGGAGCGTCGTCAACGAGCAGGGTGAGACGGTGGCTCTCGATTTGGAGATTACCCCCGAGTTGGCTCGCGCTGGGCAAGCCCGTGAGGTCATCCGATTCGTCCAGGACAGCCGCAAGAAGGCTGGACTCGACGTTTCCGACCGCATCACCTTGGCGTGGTCTGCTAGTGCAGATCTGGCTACAGCTATCGAGGAGCATGCTGAGCAGATTAGTCAGGAGGTGCTGGCGGTCCAGATGTCGCGTGAGCCCCGCGCCGACGACTGGGCCGTCGAGCCGGACCTAGGACTGGCGGTCAAGGTCGTCAAGGTCTGAGGACACAGACGGTCGCCGTGCCGGCCAGTCGCCAGGTGTGGATCGACGGAGCAATATCGCGACGCGGTACCTCGCGCATCGGCCCGGCTGAGGCTGGGCCGATGGTCCCGTGATTCAGACGGTCTGTTTCGCCATCATCAGCGACAGGATCTCCGGATCGGTCTGTTTCATTCCTTCGGTTCCCAGCCGGCCGATGCCGCGAATCGCCGCGTCGACGTCATCGTGTACCAGCCCGTTCGTTCCAGGTACACGTCGGCCTGCCAGCGAGAGCAAGGCGGCACGGCCGGCTGCATTCGCTGAGGCGGAGACCTTCAACGCACAGCTGCAGCCGGCACCATCGCAGACCATGCCGACGACGTCGCCGGTCATTGATGCGACTGCGCGTTCCACCGCGCTGTAGGAGCCGTCTAACACCAGGCAGATCCCGGCTGCCGCGCCCATCGCTGCTGTGGTCGCGGCACAGAAGGCGGAGAGCACGGGAAGCCCGGCGTGGGCGTAGAGCGCGACGGCGTGAGAGAGGGCCAGGGCGCGCACGCGCCGTTCGTGGTCGACACCTGCGTAGTCCGCCGCGACAGTGACTGGGACGGTGGCGACGATGCCTTGGTTGCCTGATCCACTGTTGGTCATTGCCGGCAAGGGGGCACCGCCCATTCGTGCGTCTGAGGCGGCTGCAGTGTATGCGGTCATGCGTGTGCACAGGTCGTCTGAGGCCATGCCGCGGTCGATCGATCCGAGTATGGCGGCACCTTCACCAATCCCGTAGGAGCCGTCTCGTCCAGCATCGACCAAGGCGCTGTTGAGGCGTTCGGCTTCGGTAATGAACTCGATGCGCTCAATATCCACGGTGGTAGCGAAATCGTAGATCTTGGCCAGACTGAGGCCTTGGAGGAGTGCGGCCGTCGGGGGGACGTGGCCTGCGGCTGGGCGTTCCTTGCTCTCAAGGACTTCGTCGTCGCGGCTGACAAGGAATACGTTTGTGTGGTCGCCTGCAATACAGGCTCGAGCGTGGTGACCATCGAGGTGAAGGACGGTTTCGGCATAGAGGTCATCGTCCACATCGGCCACAGTGAGTTCGACGGCTCCTGAATCGACTAGGTGACGCGCCTTCTCTGCCGCGTCTTCGCTGACGTCGGCCAGGACCGCTAGCCCCGCATCGGGGTTGCCTGCGAGGGCTCCCACCGCTGCGGCGATCTCGAGGTCGGGCCGTCCGGTGCCGGGGACCATGACGGCCATGCCGTTCTTCATAATGTTGGGGGATACCCGAGCGTCAATGTGGAGAGAGTCGAGTTGTTTCGCGTCGCTTCCAAGAGCTCGTTTGGCGCGCGCTGCGGCATAGGCCAAGGCAATCGGTTCGGTGCAGCCGGTGGCTGGGGTCACGCCCTGGTGGAGGGCCTCAATGAGGTTGTTGATCTCAGAGGGAGAAAGCGGGGTTTGACATCGTGTTTTCTGCATCGAGTCGGCATTCCGGACTCCTTCGGTCGCCAAGGGTGTCATGATCAACCTTTCTGATAAGAATTAGCTGAAAGCCAGGAATGGCGAGACAACTAGAAGAATTCCTGTTGCGATAATGAGAATTAGACTCGGGCGTCGGAATTTGTGAAGTGAGGGAACTTTAAATACAAGATACGCTGGGATGAGGCAACCGATCATGCCGAAGATGGGACTGCAGATGGAGGTGAAACTCAGCACAGGGGCATTGAGGAGGATAGCACCCCACGACACTAGGATTGCAAAGACGAGGATGGACCATGAAACAATTTTCTTGTTGATTCTCTCCTCGGGGATGAGGCGGCGTAGCACGTTCATCGCAATTCCTTGGCATGCCTCACGGAAGCCGAGGAACACCCCGAAGTACGCCGTCATTACGGCGAAGATGTTGAGAATCAAGGAGAAAATCTTGACGGTCGTGCCTCCCATGCCCTGGGCCACCATCGCCAAGGTCGAGATGTTTTGATTGTAGGCTTTCACCGCTACGTCATGTCCCATGGTTAAGTTGAAGGAGATGGCATAGAAAAAGACTGTGATGAACAGTACGCTGAACGCGATGTTCATGGAGCACAAGGCCTTGTGATGTGCTACTTCGATTGACCTGTAGTGGGCCCGGTAGGAGATGACCATCGGGCTGAGTGACTGGATGAAGAGTATCGAGGTCAATGTGAATGGGAGCATGATGATGGTCTGTTTCACCAGGTAGCCCAAGCTCGGGAAGGCCCCGACGTTCGCCAGGTTCCAGCTGCCGATGATCGCGAGGCCGAGGAAAGTCACGACAGACAGTTTCGTGAGTACCATCACCGTCGAGATTCGGAAAAGGATCTTTTCCGCTCGTGAGGCGATCGCCACCATGATGCAGATGACAACCAGACCATAGAACGGATTGTGCGACCACACAGTTTTGGTCACTCCGAAGGAATGGAGAAAAGAGGCGGAATCGTTGGTGAGGGCTGTCGAATAAATAAATACCCAGATCACCAACATGATGAAATAGAGGATACCGATAAAAAAGCCCCAGTTCTTTCCCAGATAACCTGAGATGACGCTTGGGTAGTCCTTGCATTCGGGTGATTCGGCCAAAGTGTTAATAAATAGCCTCTGGAACAGGTGCATCGCGGGATAGGCGATCACCGATGAGACGAGGAAAACCCACAATCCGACTAAGCCGACCTTCACTGGAAGAAATACAATACCAGCACCGATAGCCATGCCGATGCTCATAATGATCCAGCCCCAGTCGGTGCTGTCAAATTTGATGGCTTTTCGCCATTCCTGCTCGGTCATACTGGCAGGTCGGTCAACAGTGACCAATGTATTCATGGGAATCAACTTCGTCGAGATTCGGATTTTTGATGATGTTAGCATACTCCTTACCCTGCATCGAACAGGTAGTCGTGGAGGTGTCCATGATTATCCAGCAGGGACGTAAGGGAAGTGGCACGTCAGTCACGGAGTTTGGACTTACTAGCGTCCGTACGATTTCCTGGAGGGGGCGAGGAGTGGGCGAGTGATCTGAGGAGTCACGGCCTGTTGTCGGGCCCAAGGTTCAGGCGTGGGACAGTTCAGTGTCGTCGTAGTTCTCCACACCGAGCTGGTCGAGGACTCGAGACATCGTCCTGGCTACCGCCAGCGTGTCGTCGAGTGGCATCGTCAGGCTCTCGGTGCGTCCGGCTCGCAGACATTGGCAGACCTCCATGAGTTCGTGAGCGTAGCCGCGGCCCAGCGCGGGGGTGTTGTGGATCTCCGGGATGACTCCGCGGCGGTGGATGAGGATACGGCTGGGGTGGTGGAACCTAGGCTCGACCTCTATCCAGCCGTCGGTGCCTTGAATAGTCATGCGTCCCGGACCGTCGGAGGTGAACGAGATGGCCAGCGTGGCGAATTTGTTCTTTGGGAAAGTCAGCAGCATCGAAGCGTCGGAATCCACCCCATTGGGGAAGTGGTTGCCACGGGCGATGACCTCGGTGGGCTCTCCAAAGAGGCGAATGGCGAAATCGAGGGCATAGACGCCGAGGTCAAGGGTTACTCCACCACCTAGAGCTGGGGAGAAGAGACGGTCGTCAGGGTCATAATCGCGCAGGGCGAACAAATCTCCCTGGATACCCGTCGGCTCGCCGATCGCGCCATTGTTGACGGCGTCGATCATCTCGGTAACGACAGGCAAAAACCGGGTCCACATCCCCTCCATGGCAAAGACCCTTTTAGCCCGAGCAGCCTCAGCTATTTCGGCAGCCGCATGGGCAGTTGCGGCGAAGGATTTCTCGACGAGAACAGCCTTCCCGGCGTCAATGGCAGCCAGGGCGATCGGTCGATGCTGAGGATGCGGGGTTGCCACGTAAACGACGTCCACTGTGGGGTTGGTGATCATGTCGACATAGGAATCATGAGTGTCTGGGCGGGGACAACTCAGGTTCTGAGTAACCAGATCGGCAAAAGCATCGGCGCGGGCTGCCGACCTTGACGCGATAGCGCAGATGCGTGCTCCCGGGACATGTGCGAAGTCTTTAAGAATCGTGCGAGCGATACGTCCAGTGCCTGCGATTCCCCAACCGATGGTGGTCGTGGTGTCCATGGGGTAACTCTAGAGTAGGTGTATGCGATATCATGGTCCATCGTGCAGTCAGTTTGACTATTTGGTCCCTTGTCAAAAAGCATCCGTATCGCGTACCGTGAGATTCGTGGAAAGCAATGAAGCTGACGATTGGACGCTTCAGGCAAATTGCCGCGGTATGGCAGATGCCCTCTTTCCGGATGGAAAAGAGCAGCGCCGAGCTAGGCGTATCTGCACTGACTGCCGCGTCCGTCCGGAATGCCTTGCTGAAGCCCTGGATAACCGGCTTGAGTGGGGGGTCTGGGGCGGTATGACCGAGCGTGAGAGGCGACGCTTGCTGCGTGAGCGTCCAGACGTGACGAGTTGGCGCGATGTGCTGCTCGCTGACCGGGGAACTCTGACGAAGACGGCTAGGGTGAAGTCATGACCCGATGGGAGTACTTCACAGCACCGATTCTGGTGCACGCTTCGCAGCAGATCCTCAATAACTTTGGAGCCGACGGTTGGGAACTTGTTCAGATCGTCGCCGGCCCCAACCCCGATTCGCTAGTGGGCTACTTCAAACGTCCGCTGCCTGACCAGGAGGAACCCCGATGAGCGCCACAACGAGGTGTGCCGAATTGGGGATTACTCTTCCTCCAGTTGCGGCTCCGGTTGCCGATTACGTGCCGGCCATTCAGACCGGATCACAGATTCTTACCTCCGGTCAGCTATCCTTCGTTGATGGTGAGTTGACTGCCGTTGGCAAGGTGGGAGACGCCGTTTCCGCTGAGCAGGCCGCTGAGGCTGCCCGCGCCGCTGCTCTTAACGCCATCGCTGCGGCAGCTGACGTGGCCGGTGGGTTGGACGCCATTAAGCGGATTGTCCGAGTGGTCGTCTTCGTCAACTCCGCCCCGGACTTCACCGGTCAAGCTGGGGTAGCCAACGGCGCGTCGCAGCTGCTTGGCCAGGTCTTCGGCGAGCATGGCCGACACGCCCGCAGCGCCGTCGGGGTGGCCACCCTGCCACTCGGATCAGCCGTCGAGGTCGAACTGACCGTCGAAGTCTGATCGCGCCGGTTCCAGAACAACACTGTGGGGGCCAGGCGTTAACGCCTGGCCCCCACACTTGTGGATGTGAGGTGCCGCGAACTCAGTTGGCCCGCGATGCCAGCTTCTCCGGCTCCATGATGGTGACAACCTTGGGTCGCGCTGCGATCCATCCCCGAGCGGCGAAATCCGTCAGCGCCTTGTTGACGGTCTCTCGGGAGGAGCCGACGGCCTGGGCGAGCTCGTGCTGGGTGAGGTCGTGACGCACCACGATGTGCCCAGTTGACGGGTTCGCGGTACCGAAGCGTCGTGCCAGGTCGAGCAGGGTGTACGCCAATCGACTTGGGACGTCACCGGAGACAAAATGGGCGGTGTTGTCGTCGGCTCGACGCAGGCGCTCCGACAGGCGTCCCAACATAGCCAGGGCGACGTCGTGACGGCCTTTAACGAGCTCGCGCATCTGCGCACCCGGAGTCTTGAGCAGGCTGCAGCGGGTCACAGTGGTGGCCGTCGTGGAGCGGGTGCCGCCGTCAACCAGCGACAGCTCCCCAAACATGTCACTGGGGCCCATAAGCCACAACAGGGAGTCGCGGGGAGTGAGGTCATCGGCAGTTGTGGAGCGAGTGAGCTTCACCTTTCCTTCGACGACGAGGTACAGGTTGTCAGCTGAGTCTCCGGCCTCGAAGATCACGGTATTTCGCGGGCAGACTGACGCCTCACACATGGCCATGATTCGGGCGGCCGAGGCTGCGCCGAGAGTTGCGAAGAACGGTTGGGTCGCCGCTGTTGCCACCACATTTGCCATCCGAACATCTCCCCTCATGAGCACGTGCATCGTTCGACCATTCGTGGCCGGGCGTGTGCCTACATTGTGGCAGCTGTCACATTCGGTGCTGACACCGGGCCTCGATTCTCCTCCTATGCTTAGCTCCATGGCAGCATCCCCTAGCGCATCTCGACCTCAACGGGAGGACTGCCGCGCGTGCGCCAACGAGGTGCGAGCACTCCTTGCCAAGGCCTATCCAGACGCTCACTGCGAGTTGAATTACGCCGGTCCGTACCAATTGCTCGTTGCCACGGTGCTGTCGGCCCAAACGACGGATCGGCGAGTCAATACCGTCACACCCACGTTGTTCAACCGTTGGCCTGGCCCCCAGGCCCTGGCCGATGCTGACATTGGTGAAGTCGAGACAGTAGTCGCCCCGCTGGGATGTGGACCAACCCGAGCAGCGCGCCTGGTGTCGATGGGCGCGAAGCTCGTCGACAATTTTGACGGTGCCATCCCTGACGATCTTGACTCTCTTGTGACCCTGCCCGGAGTCGGTCGTAAGACCGCCAATGTTGTTTTAGGTAATGCCTTCGGCATCCCCGGAATCACCCCGGACACCCACGTCATGCGGGTATCTCGACGTCTGGGCTGGACCGATGCGACTACCCCCGCCAAGGTGGAAACCGACCTGGCTGAGCTTTTTGACCCGTCTGAATGGGTGATGTTGTGTCACCGCCTCATCTGGCACGGGCGGCGGCGCTGTCACTCGCGGCGTCCTGCCTGCGGGGTATGCCCGGTTGCCGAGTGGTGCCCGTCCTTCGGGGAAGGCCCAACGGATCCCGAGGAGGCCGCCACGTTAGTCCGGGAGCCGCGTCGATGAGGGGGATGAAGGTTTTCAGCGCGGTGATGGCCGCCTTGATGTTTGCTGGCTGCGGGGGAGATGCGGGCATGGCTCATCAGCGCGAGGATGCCGGAATACCGGGGTGCTCGCATCTGCCGTCGGGGCCGATTGCGAAAAGTTCCGGGCCGGCCACAGAGGGCCGGCCCATGCCTGATCACGGCTTGCAATGCCTTGGTGAGGGGCCGACGGTCTCCATGTCTCGGGCGACGTCGAGGGGTGTGACCGTCGTGACGATCTGGGCGTCGTGGTGTCGACCATGTCGTAGTGAGGCTCCGCTCATTGCGAACGCGTACCGCAGGTATCACGACCGGGTGCACTTCCTTGGCATCGATTACGCTGAATCTGACGCATCCGAGGCCATTTCGTTCGCGGGTGACGCGGGTCTGACCTTCCCCCACCTGCAGGATCCTGACAGCACTATCCAAGGCGCTTGGCAGATCAGTGGGGTGCCCGTCACCTTCATCGTGCGCGACGGAACTATCGTCACCCGTCACAGTGGACAGTGGCGCTCCCAGCGGGAGCTTGACTCTGCTATTGACAAGGTCATTAAGAGGACGCCATGAGTCACTTAAGTGCCCTCATCGCCAGTCTTGGCCGTGACGACCCTGATTTTTCGGTGGGACGACGACCTGGCGGCGGACGATCCTCGGCGGTGCTGGCCCTTATCAGCGAGGAAGGGAACGACATTGTCCTGACTCGACGACCACTGTCCTTGCGTCACCATGCTGGACAGGTAGCCCTACCTGGGGGTCGGGCTGAGAACACTGACGAGACGATCGTCGATACCGCCCTGCGGGAAGCCCACGAGGAGGTGGGATTGGACAGACGCCTCGTCACCGTGAGGGGAGTGCTGCCGACTGCCCACGTGGCTGCTAGCGGCTCTGATGTCACGACCGTCATCGCCACCTGGAGTGGGGCAGGGACAGTTGGGGTCGTGGATCCCGCCGAGGTGGCCATGGTGCAGCGTGTCAGACTGGCTGACCTGGCAAATCCGGCGGCTCGTGCCACCACACGTCACCCCTCGGGATATCGCGGTCCGGCCTTCGTCCTACCCGACATATTCGTGTGGGGATTCACTGCCCATGTTCTCGACGCTTTGCTCGATCGCGGCGGATGGTCCCGGCCGTGGGATCGGGAGCGCATGGTGGAGATTCCGGAAGGATATTTAGGGGCTCGACGTCTGCCGGAGGAGATGACGCCGAACGACATTCCTTGAGGTGCGGGTTCCGCGCCTTGATGGCTACATCATAGGCAACGGCCCTCCCACATAGCTGTGGGAGGGCCGTAATAGTTAACTCAGTCGCGCTCGGTCGCACCGCTAGCGCGGCGGGGAGCGGAAGTCCCGTCAGCCGCCACCGGAGCGGCAGGAGAAGGAATTTCGCTGGCGTCGATGCTGCTGCGGGCAGTGGCGTTGTACTTACCACGGGCGACGGTCGACTTGACCGCTGTGAGAGTTGATTTAGCCTCGTCAACGATGCCGGTCGGGGCTTTGACCTGAGATATTTGTCCCTTGCCGGCCAGGGCGAGGATGCCTGCCAGGATGAATAGGACGACAGCCATCGTCGCAAAACCGACAACTAGAGACAGCAGGATGTCCCAGTTGCCAATATGCTGCCACATAAGAGAAAAAGCGAAGGCGCCACACAGCCACAGCAACAGTGCGCCGACGATACCGAAGTAACCAGCGCCTCCGAACATGCCGACACCAATCCCGGCGTGCTTGGCGGCAGGCTTGATCTCCGCCGTCACCAAGGCCTTGGAGTCCTGGACCAACTTCTGGCCGTCAGTCTTAAGGTTGTCAATCGTATCGCCAACCGGGAGCTTGTCTGCCATGGGATGCCTCCGCGTGATGAATGTAATGATCTCAGCCTAACGGGAATAGGTTCGATCTGCTGTGTTCGGGTTGAGTTGTCGTCGCAGGAACTGGCTTTAGTCGTTGCAGGTACCGGCTGCAACCGGAACCTCGTGGGAATGCTTGGTCTGGCGCATGGCGTGACTTTTGCCGCGATGGTGCAGCATGGCACCACCAAGGATGGCCGCCAAGAAGGATGCCATCAGCACGGATGCCTTGGCCTCGTCCGCGAATTCGTGGTTCTTTGGGAAGGATAGATCGGTCATGAGCATTGAGACGGTAAATCCGATGCCCGCCAACACAGCTACCGCGATGATGTCGCGCCATACAACACCGCGACCCAGCTCAGCCGAGGTGAATCGGGCGGTGAGACAGGATCCGAGGGTGATGCCGATGACCTTTCCAAGAATGAGCCCGCAGACGATACCCAGCGAGATTGGGTGAGTCCATAGGGCCAGGAAGGTTTTCCCGCTGACGTGGACACCGGCGCTCATGAGAGCGAAAAAGGGGACGACGACACCGGCCGACCATGGCTCCACTTTGTGCTGCCAGCGATCAACGGGGTCGTCCAGGACGTCTTCCTCAGTGCGGGTCAGGAGGCCAAAAGCGACGCCGGCGATGGTGGCGTGGACGCCGGAGCGCAGCATGCACCACCACCCGGCGATGAAGATCGGCACGTACCACCAGCCGTTATCGACGTGGAAGTGTTGCATCACTCCCCAGAGGCCGATGCAGGCGATCGCACCGGCGAGCCACCAGATGTCCAGGCCCGTGGAGAAAAAGACTGCGATCACGATGATCGAACCGAGGTCATCGGCAATGGCCAAGGTGAGCAGGAAGGCTCGTACGGCCTGTGGCAAGCCTGCTCCGACGATGGCTAGTACCGCCAAGGCGAAGGCGATGTCGGTTGCCATCGGGATGGCCCAACCTGCCGGGTGTCCGTCGCTGGCTAACACGTTGAATAGCGTGTAGATGCCAGCCGGGAACACCATTCCGCATACTGCGGCAACGATGGGGACCAATGCGTCAGCAGGTCGCGATAGCGATCCCTCAACGAATTCTCGCTTGAGTTCGAGGCCGGCGATGAAGAAGAAGACCGTTAGAAGGCCGTCAGCCGCCCACTGCTCGATTGTGAGCGGACCAAGAGCCAATTCACGGAAGAAATGGTACGAGTGATGACCAAGATTGGCCCACAAGAGGGCTGCGACCGTGGCTGCCAGCATCAGCATGCCGCCAGTGGTTTCGTTTCGGAAGATGTCAGACAGGTGACGGGCGTTCGGGCCTGTCACCGGTCGAAGGATGCTCTTGCGAGGCCGCTTGTTCTTGCGGGAATCCGTCATAAATGCCTCTCGGGAACCCGCGGCGCGGGCTCAGCGGGATAGGGGACAGAGTCACGCCGACCAGACTTCCCGGCACACCCTGTGTAGCAGCATACCAAATTGGTGTGATGTCACCGATCGGCGCTCATAGGGTGGACGGACCGTGTTAAGGCACGGTGTGAGCGGGATCAGAGCGTGATCGTCAGGCCGTCGTCATGGGGTCGAATAGGGGTGGTGAGCTCATCGTGGTCGACCCAAGCCCGCCAGCATTCAAGTTGATAGGGCAGACGTAACCCGCTAGTCCCGGCAGAATCGTCGGCGAGTGCGGCAACCTTCGTGAGCACGTTGGAGCGGGCGTCGGAGTCGAGGGCCCGGACGGCCGGTCGGGCCGCAGCCATGGCGACGAGAGAGTCACGGTTGACCGGCACCCACAGGCGCTTGGTGGTGTGCTCGTCCTCCGGAAAGTACTTGCTGGAGATGAGTTCATGTACTGACTCGGTGCCGTAGTCGCCGCTCATAGCATTCTCATCGACGGTGCGCAGTAGCGCCGCAAGCCGCTTGACCCACGGAACAGTGTCATCGCGTACCAGCCAGGAGACGCCGAGGACACTGCCTGGGCGCAGGACGCGGGCGATTTCAGGTAAGGCGAGGCCGGGGGCCAATTCGTGAAAGCCCTGGTGCACCAAGACAGCATCGAAACTGGATGAATTAAGAGGTAACGATTCGGGCGACCCGCAGACGGCCATGACGCCAGGAATGCGGTTGAGTTTTTCCGCGGTATCGGGATCGCGGTGAACGGCCAGGACATCGGCCCCATGGGAGGCAACGGCTCGGCAATGGGCGACGGTCGGGCACAGCACGACGACTCGACTACCTGGGTCCACACGTCCGGCAGTCAGCCATTCGAATGAGCCGCTGGGAAGATGCGGTGCCGAAGAGACTGCCATGGCCCCGATTGTAGAGGGAATCGTGGTGGCCAGGGTTGTCCACAGGGGCTCGTCGGCGAGTTGGCACGGTTTTCCACAGATCTGACATTGGGTGACGAATTCTGCGGTTTCCGACGACAACTGAAGGTATGAAGATTCTTGGACAAGGACGGGGCGCTGCGGTGCATCGGCCTGCGCATAGTGCTGCCCCGGAGGAGACAGCGGTCGTCTTGGTGACCCGGGATAGTCGATTGGCGGAGGTCGTCGGGTCAGTGGCAGCCAGCGGTGGGGTTGGTGTGGAAGTCTTAGGGGGCCGCGAAGCCGTGTCACGGGCTTGGTCGAGGAATGGTCCATTGCTGGTAGGAGCGGACATGGCTGGGTCGGTGATGGCGTGGGGGCTGTCTCCACGGTTGGGCACCTATGTCGTCGGTTTCGACGCTGAGGAGGCGGCACGCTGGTCGGCGGGACTATCGGCCAGCGTCATCGTCGTGCCGCGAGCCAATCAGGTGCTTACTGAGATTCTCCATGACGAACTGGCGACGACATCGAGGGCCACAGTGGTGCAGGTGAATTCGAGTGGAGGCGGTACTGGGGTCAGCACCTTGGCATCAGGTCTGGCATGGGCCGCTGCGAGGTCGGGGATAAAAGTTGGGCTGGTTGAACTTAATCCCAGTGCCGGCGGGATCGACCTGCTGCTAGGCATCGAGAGAAAAGACGGGTGGCGGTGGCCTGAGTTGGCGTCGGCCCGCGGGGTGACGACTGATTTGGGGTCTCACGTGCCTTCCCTCGACGGTGTTGAGGTGGTGAGTGCAGGCAGGGTGGGTGTTCACGTGCCTCCAGCAGCTCGTAGAGCTGTGGTTGATTCCCTGGCTGGCGATCACGATCTTGTCGTCGTGGATCCGGGAGGTCTTGATACTCCGGAGGTCACGGTGAACGTCAAGGTCGGGGTGGTGGCGGCTGACCTCAGATCTGTGATGACGGCCAGAGGGCAGAACCTTCCGGACCTCCTCGTAGCGCGGCGAGGGCCGGGACGATCCATGCCTGACGAGGATATCGAGTCGGTGTTGGGGGTACGGCCCGATATGACGATCAAGGATGACCGCCGACTGGCTCGTGGCCAGGGGGACGGGGAAGCGCCATGGGTGGTGGCCTCCCGACGATGGCGTAGCGGGTGCGCTGAGCTCGTTGATCAGGTGATGGGCTCATGAGCGGAGAAGAACCGGATCTCAAGCTCGTCGAGCAGGTGCGACGCCGACTGGCTGGCCTTGCGCGGGACTGGACACCGATGGACGTCGCCCACGCCATTCTCGACTGTGGCCGGGTGGCTTCAGACAAAACCGTACTGGCGGTCGTCGAAGAGCTACGCCGCACCAGCACTGGGGCCGGGCGATTAGATCCTTTGCTGGCAATGGACGGGGTCACTGACGTCCTCGTCAACGGTCCCAACCAGGTGTTTATCGACCGCGGACAAGGCCTGGAACTGACCGACGTCACCTTCAGCGGACCTGAGGAAGTAAGGGCTTTAGCAGTGCGGCTGGCTGCAGCGGTGGGGCGTCGGCTCGATGACGGCAATCCGTGGGTGGATGCCAGGCTGCCAGACGGCATCCGGGTTCACGCTGTCTTGGATGTGCTGGCGAGGCCAGGGACCTGTCTTAGTTTGCGAGTGCCGTCCCGACGCTGCCTCTCCCTCGACGATTGGGTAACCGGAGGATCGATGGCACCGGGGTGCCGACGGATGATCGACACAATTTTGAGCCGGAAGTTGGCCTTCTTGGTAACTGGGGGTACCGGGACCGGAAAGACGACCCTGCTTTCCGCGATGCTGACGAGCTTGCCGTCGGACCAAAGGCTGGTCATTGTGGAGGACTCCCGGGAGATCTGGATCGACCATCCGCACTGGGTGTCAATGGAGGCCCGCGCAGCCAACTCTGAGGGTAAAGGATCGGTGACTCTGACCGACTTGGTCCGTCAGTGCTTGCGAATGAGGCCCGACCGGATCGTCCTTGGAGAGGTGCGAGGGGCGGAACTGCGAGATCTCCTCATGGCCCTCAATACCGGTCATGAGGGTGGTTGCGGGACGGTGCACGCCAACGGGGTGGCTGAGGTGCCGGCTCGTCTGGAGGCTTTGGCTGCTTTGGGTGGGTTATCTCGGGAGGCGGCATCGGCTCAGATCACCGCAGCCCTTCACACCGTCATTCATGTGGAGAGGGGAGAGAGGGGACGACGGGTGGCGGAGATTGGGGTTTTCGTCGATGTCGAGGGTCGAGCTGTGGTCCTACCCGCCGTGCGGTGGGATGCCGACGGCGTGATGACTCTTGGCGACGGTGCGGGGAGGTTGTCACAGTTGCTCGGAATGGAGGTGGCGCGATGACGGTCATCGGAGCCTCCTTGCTTATGGGGTTGGCAGTATGGATAGCGATGCCATCCGCCACAAGGAAGCAGGAGGGGCGGCATCTACCAGCGTGGTCGGGGATACCGGTGGGGTTCGTGGTGGCCTGGTTGCTTTTTGGCGCGAGCGGTGTGGTGTGGGCCGTTATGACAGTAGTCGTGGGCGAAACGGTGCTCGTCGTTGTGCGCCGTCAGCGTCGGAGAGCCCAGATTCTTAAAGGCGGTCGCGAGGTTGCCCGGGCGACAAGGGCTTTGGCTGGACGGGTGTCGGTGGGAGAGATCCCCTCAGTTGCGCTAGAGCACGTGGCTGATGACGTGGAGGTATTGGCCCAGGCTAGGCGGGCTCAGGCAGTGGGCGGAAGCGTTTCCGACGCCCTCATTGCCACCTCCCGGCAACCAGGGATGGCTGGTCTGGTGCCACTAGCCCACGCGTGGCATTTGGCGGCGACAACAGGTGCGCCCCTCGCCCCAGCGGCGAAATCCGTGGCTGAAGGAACAGCTCGGCGAGCCCGCCTAGAAGCCACCCTCGACTCCGAACTCGCGGCGGCTCGGGCGTCGGGGCGGATCATGGGTCTACTACCTCTGGTCGGATTGCTTATGGGCCATGTCGTCGGAGCGCATCCGACGGTGTTCCTTACCACCACATGGTTAGGGAGGGCTTGCTTGTTGGGATCGACCTTGCTGGCATGCGTTGGGGTGCTGTGGAGTGAGTCTCTGGCTGATCGGGTAGCGAAGGAGGCACTGCCATGAGCGACATCGATGTGACGGGAACCCTCCTTCCGGCGATGATCATGGCCGCGATCGCAGCGTGGCTGGTCGTTCCGGCGACAGCACGAACACGTACTCAGGCTCGGAAACCGCCTCCCGCTTGGCTGGCTCCTCGCCCCGGAGCCCCAGCATCGCACATACGGGTGCTAGCGGGGCTAGTTGCGGCCTGCGCGGTCCTCATCGGCGTGCCGTGGCCGTTTCCAGCAGCGGCGGGTTTATCCGTTCTTGTGGGAACGGTGATGTGGTGGGGGTCTGGCCGGCTTTAGTCATCGGGGCATAGACGAATGGAACAGCATCGGGCGGCTCAGCTTCCTGAGGCCCTCCTGATGCTCTCGAGCGCGATGGAGGCTGGGCTGCCATTGCGGTCGGCAGTAACAACGGTAGCCGAATCGTTGGAAGGACCATGCGCTGAGGATTTGCGTCGGTTGGCGTCGTCTCTGGCGGCAGGAGTGCCGGACTCGAGGGCTTGGAACGATCTCGCGTCGGTAGAAGTGTGGCGTGATCCTGCTCAGGACGTCTCACGAGCCGTGGACTCTGGTGAAGGGATCAGCGAACTGTTGTCGGCCCATGCTGCGCAACTTCAGGTTGCAGCCGCAGAAAAGACCGAGAAAAAGGCACGTAAGGCGGGAGTTGACGCCATCGGTCCGCTGGTGTGCTGCCACCTTCCAGCCTTTTTGTTGGTTGGCGTGGTGCCGATTATCGCCGGAATGGTGTTGGGGGCGCTGTGACGACACGGGCTGTGTCGTGAGGGCACGGGCATGTCGTCCTGCCTGCCATCGGTTGTCCACAGGGGGTTTGGGTGACCGTAGGCGGGTTATCCACAGAAATGAAACTGACTGGCGGATTTTGGGAGCTCAGACGACAACTGGAGGTGTGAGGCACACGCCTCACAGAGGTCGGGAGTGGCCCGGCCTGATAAACAGACAGGAGACGACAGTGTCTGAGAACACCGATCCAACGACGGAACCCGTCATCTCTGCTAGGTCTCTCGACCTGGTTGGCGCTACTGATGTGGTAGAGCCCCGACATCGAGGGCGTTACCGAGCAGCGCGCAACAAGATCATTGATCGTGGCATGGCTACCGCGGAGTACGCCGTCGGCATGCTTGCCGCCGTCGCGCTCGCGCTGGTCTTGCTCAAGGTCGTCACCCACCAGGAGGTCTTCACGAAGCTGCTCAAACTGGTTGTCAGCATCATTGGCAAGGCAGGAGGCATGCTGCCGTGACCGGTCTGGCTCGTCGTGGCGGACGCTCGCGGGTGTCCGCCACGCCGGGTCGCTCCCCGCAGCGATCCCGGCAGCGTATAGCACGGGGGATGGTGACAGTCGAGATGGCTGTCAGTCTCATCGCAGCCACCCTGGTAGTGGCAACAAGTTGTTGGGTGGTGGGGCTGGTAGTCGTCGAGGATGCCTGCCGTACGACGGCCGCCCAGGTGGCCCGTCAGGTGGCTCGCGGGGATACCGCGTCGGCTCGGCAGGCCGAGAGTAACGCGCCCACCGGAGCCAAGGTATCTACAACCACATCCGGCGGCTGGGTGAACGTGACCGTTCAGGTCGACAGGACGTTGGGGAGGATCGGGCCGGTACACCTGCGAGGGCAGGCCCGTTCTCCGATGGAACCGGGGCAGACATGATGAATTTGGCCTTGTCGAGAATCCGGACTCGTGGCACCAAAGCGGGTGGAGAACGAGGCTCGGGAACCCTGTTGTTGGCGGCTGTCGGGGTGGGGTTCATCGCGGCAGTGTGGATGTCACTTTTAATCACGGGATGGTGGTCAGCTACTCATCGTGCGGAAGAGACGTCTGACATGGCCGCATTGGCCGCTGGGGGAGCCCAGGCCATCGGGGAGCCTGGCTGCCCCGTGGCCGAGCGAACCGTCAAAGCCAATGGGGCTGAACTGGTTTCATGCGTTGTGCATAACACGGAGAACGGGTCGTCTGTGACCGTCGAGGTAGGGGTACAGCTTCACCGCGGATGGGAGTTGCCGGGAATGCCTACCAGGGTGGTGAAATCGTCTCGGGCCGGCCCGATGGAGTGAGAATTTCGCCCAGAAATGCCAGGGGAACCATAGGCGGCCCTAGGGGGCGTCGGTGATCCGTCCTAGCGCATGAGTTCCAGGTGTCGCTGCACGGATGCTGTGTCGAGATCTCGATATGGAATTGGGACGGATCACCGTCATTCCTGATGCTCATAGGACCGGGAAATTATACCTCTATCGAGAGTTGCGGATGGTTCCAGGAATGGCACCGAGCGAGGTCATTTCAGCCCAGGCAGCCGAAGACGACCTGGGTCAGTTGTCTGTCACGAGCTTGTCCGTAAACAGATGCGAATCACCAACCTGGGGTGCTGAGCTGCCCAGAGTAGTGCTGGGGATGTTGCAGGGGCGGTAACACAAACATCCGCGAGGAGGGGATACCGAAGCCGCACCATAAACTATGTCGAATGACCGATTAGGCCAGCGGATCCATCGCTGCCGTCAGTGCGGCAGCAGCGGCCTTATCGAGCATTTGGTTGGCATTCCCGCATTTGGGCGAGACGACGCAGGCGGGGCATCCAGACTCACATCCACATTGGGCTAGGCGCATGATGGTGGCATGCCACCATTCCTCGGCCTTCTCGAAACCGGCCTCGGCGAATCCAGCCCCACCGGCCTGACCGTCGTGGACGACGATGGTGCACGCTCCAGTGTCAGGCAACATCACCGTCGACACCCCACCCACATCCCATCGGTCGCACGGTGAGTACATTGGCAGTAGTCCAATCGCGGTGTGCTCAGCGCCATGGGCGGCCCCTGCCAGATGGACGGCATCGAACTTCAGGTCGTCCACAACTTTGTCGGGAATAACCCACCAGCAGGCCTGGGTGATCATGGTGTGGGTGGGCATCTCGAGGGCCACCGAGTCCCACACATCATTGGTGATTTCGTCGCGACGCAGATACCCAACAACTTGCTCTGTCAGTTCCACCTGCCCGCACGCCACATATCCGGGACCACAAGCGCGACGTCTCTCCTCCCGAAGGATTCTCACCGTCGACGCTGACTGCGGTTGAGTCCAATATCCCGGCAGGTCCTGGTGCACCAGGGCGTGGTGCTCGACCGGGTTGTATTCGTCGACCAGCCATTGATCCCCCTGATGCAGGTACACCGCGCCTGGATGCACGGTACGGTCTGCGGCGGCTTCGTCGACTCCCCCGATGACCCTCCCCGTGGACACGTCGATAATGTCAATCCCTTTGCCTGCCGCCGATCGCAGGTCGATGGCGTCGACAGCCCGTTCTGGACGGGTCCAGAACAGCCGATTTCCGCGACGTCGCAGTACGTTCTGGCCTGTCAGCGTTTTGCATATCCCGGCAAAGGCCGACCCGTAAAACTCTTCGTCCGCAGGGGAGAGGTATGCCTCCTGGGCGGCCGCGGCCACGTGCGGGCCGAGCACATACGGGTTATCCGGGTGCAACACAGTCGATTCCACCGAGGACGAGAACAATAATTCGGGGTGCTCAAAGAGGTATTGATCCAGCGGATTTTCCCGGGCCATGAGCACCACCAACGCGTCACGGCCCGACCGTCCGGCTCGACCAGCCTGCTGCCACAAGGCCGACAGTCGTCCCGGATACCCGGCGATAACGACAGCGTCCATCCCCGAAATGTCTACACCCAGCTCCAGGGCATTCGTTGCGACGACCGCTCGCACCGAGCCGTCCTGCAGTCTGGCCTCGATACGTCGTCGGTCCTCGGGAAGGTACCCAGCCCGATACGCGGTAACCCGAGCGCCGCTAGTTACCCGGTCCTGGGCATGGGCAGAAATGACCTCTGCCAGCGAACGCGAGGCGACGAAACAGATCGTCTGTAATCCGGCGTCGGCCAGGTCAGCTACAAGCCCCGTCGCATCGGTTGAGATGGACTCGGCTGGCTGCCACAAGACGACGTCACGGCCCGGGTGTGGGGAGCAATCCTCATCAACGACCTCGACCTTCTCTACCCCGAGCAGGCGGGTCCCGGCTTCGGCTGCGTTCGTCGAGGTCGCGCTAGAAAGCAGGAATACCGGATCTGCGCCATGCATCCGACAAAGCCTGCGCAGCCGGCGAATAACCTGGGCCACGTGTGCCCCGAAGACCCCGCGATATCGGTGGGCTTCATCAATGACGACATATCGCAGGCTTCCGAGCAACCCAGCCCACCGTGCATGAGACGGCAGCACCGTGTGGTGCAACATGTCCGGGTTCGTGAGGACGTATCGGGCCTGCTCCCGGGCGAAACGACGCTCAGCCTCATCGGAATCGCCGTCAAGGGTCGAAACCAGCCAATCCCTCGGCCCAACCTCGCGGCAAACGCGTTCTTGGTCGTGAGCCAGGGCCTTCGTGGGAGCCAGGTACAGGGCACTGTTGCGGTGTAGGGAATCCCGCAAAGATGCCGGCAGGCCAGGAGTTGGCGACTCCGGCACCACCGGGGTGGCCGATGCCGTCGCAGCCATGATCGGCAACAAATAGGCCAAGGTTTTTCCCGACGCCGTTGCGGTACAGATCGCTGCATGACGGCCTGCTCTTGCCAGCTCGGCGAATCGCGCCTGGTGTTGCCATGGCCGATGAATCCCAGCGGCTTCGACGGCTTGACGACAATCCTCGGGGAACCACGAAGGCCACTCGCAGGTGTGTCCTGCTGCGGCCTCGCGATGATCAAGATAGACCACCTGGGGGCTGGTCAACAGCCGCGACACAGCGTCACGGGTTGACGAGACAGATGGAACGATCACGCGCCAAGATTGCCACCATGGGCAGACACCTCACCGTCGACGAGATCGAACAGCTGCGGCACATCTTCACCGATATCGGGTACGTGACTGATCCTGTCATGGCCGCCATCGGCGACTCTGGGCAGCTCGGGTTGACCAGAAATAGCACCACACCAGCTTTGCGGGCGTTAGCAGGGCGCACGGATGCCTTGGCCGGAGCTATTCGTCTATGGCTGTTGCAGCAGCCCGTTCCCGTTGAACAGTTGGCACCGTTGCCGCTGCAAGCCCTCACTGAGGCCGGCATCGTCAGCATTGCGGGATCAACAGCTCGCGCCCTGGTCGATGTGCGTCCCTACGGGTCCCCCGACGACGGCGCTTCGGGGTGGACAGTTTCCGACCTCACCCCGGGCTTGGATAAGACCATCACTAAAATCCGCCCTGACTACGTATTAGGCGTTTCACCAGCATCAGTTTCACTGACCCAGATGGCTGTACCAACTCACGTGGGGAGCGCCCTCGACATGGGGTGCGGGTGCGGCGTCCAGTCCCTGCACTTGTCGCGTCATGCCGATCATGTCGTCGCCACTGACGTCAACCCTAGAGCCCTCGAGATGGCCCAGCTCACTTGCCGTCTTTCTCACGCCGACGTAGACATCCGGGACGGATCCCTCTACGACCCCTGCGGCCACGACACCTTCGACCTCATCGTCACTAATCCGCCCTACGTCATGGCTCCGCCTAGCCGTGATGGCCAACGGCTGATCTACCGGGAGGGAGGGTTCTGTGGGGACGGCTTGGTGGAGGCCGTGGTTCGTGGTGCCCCTGCCCGTCTCAATGACGGCGGGATGCTCCAGGTTCTTGCTAACTGGGCCCACATCGGTGATCAACCGTGGTCCGAAAGGCTCGCCACCTGGGTCGAGGAGACTGGCTGCGATCTGTGGGTGGTCGAGCGCGAGCACCTCGACGTTTGCGAGTACATCGAGACCTGGCTTACCGATGCCGGATTGGACGGGTCTGCCCAGTGGCGGTCTCGCTACGACGAGTGGTTGTCCTACTTCGACAATCTCGACGTCACCGGTGTGTCTCTGGGGTGGATCACTTTGACCAAGGCGGGCCGGGACGATCCCGATCTCTGCTTCGAAGAATGGCCCTGGCAGGTGGCACAACCGATTGGTGGAACGATGGCTCGACGCGCCCAGGCTGTCATCTGGGCGCATCTCAGTGACGAGGACCTGCTTGCTCGACGTTGGCGCATCGCCCCCAACGTTGACAGCGAAACTACCGGACGTCCCGGTGCCACCGACCCTGAGCACGTCGTGTTGCGTCAGCGTCGCGGGCTATGCCGGGCTGTCGAGATGACGACGGCCTCTGGCGGAGTGTTGGGTGCTTGCGACGGCGAACTCACATTGGCTCAGATCACCGATGCCGTCTCTGCGATTCTTGAGGTTGACCATGACGCCTTGCTCATCGAGGTGCTGCCTCTGGTTCGCGAATGCCTGCGCTACGGCATCCTCGAGACTGCATGACCGGGTGCACGCTGAGCGCTGTAACCCGTAATGCCACACTTCGATCCCGGGTGCGCTATTTTTGGCGAAGCAATCATTAAAAAGGAGGACTGATGACTGACCACCAGGAGATCCCGCTTACCGAGACCCATCACTGCAGCTGCGGTGAAAGCGACACCGAGTTGCCTGAGCTCGATGTGCGCACTATTCCGCACGCTATCCGTCATGGTGCCGTCATTGGTGCCTTTGCGCAGCTGCAGCCGGGTGCCTCGATGGTCCTTATTGCCCCGCACAACCCGCTGCCCCTGCTGAGCCAGCTTGAGCAGATCGGCAGTGTTGGCGTCGAGTACCTCGTCGAGGGTCCCGACGAATGGCACCTTAAGCTCACCAAACAGGCCTGATGCTCTGAGGATCCGGATGCGCTCCCGGCCTCCGGTACCTCATGTGTAGCCGGTCCGTCGGGGGCGAAGTGTTTACGTTTCTGGCATACCCGAGGTGCCGGATGCGACGGCTGTTGTTACGGTTGACGCGCGACCACCGGTGACGGTGCCGCTACATTGGGCCGCGGGCCCTCCACTTTGGGCAGCCCAGCAGCTCACATCACGTCAACGGAGAAGGCAGGAATGTCACCGACCAAGAGCCTCGTCATCGTCGAGTCCCCCCATAAGGCCACGATGATCGCCGGGTACCTGGGGCCCAAGTACACCGTGCGAGCCAGTCAGGGTCACGTGCGCGACCTGCCCACCAGCGCATCCGAGGTTCCCGCCAAGTACAAAGGGGAGCCATGGGCGCGTACCGGAGTCAACGTCGATAACGAGTTCACCCCGGTCTACGTCGTTTCCCCAGAAAAGCGGTCGACGATCCGCGAACTCAAGAGCCTGCTCAAGGACTCTGACGAGCTCCTGCTCGCTACCGATGGTGACCGCGAGGGGGAGGCCATCGCCTGGCATTTGCTTGACGAGCTCAAGCCGAAGGTGCCGGTGCGTCGCATGGTGTTCAACGAGATCACCGAGAAGGCCATCAACGAGGCCGTCGCCCATACCCGAAAGCTTGATACAGACCTCGTCGACGCCCAAGAGACCCGACGCATCCTTGACCGTCTCTACGGTTACGAGGTCTCCCCGGTGTTGTGGAAGAAGGTACTGCCGCGGCTGTCGGCAGGTCGCGTGCAGTCAGTAGCTACCCGACTAGTCGTCGACCGTGAGCGCGAGCGGATGGCGTTCACCAGCGCGAACTACTGGGACATGGAAGCCACCTTAACCGCCGACCTGGATGAGTTTCAGGCCCGCTTGGTTTCCCTCGATGACACCAAGATCGCCACCGGCCGCGACTTCGACTCCCACGGCAACCTCATTTCCAGCGTGCGCCGCCTTGACGAAGTTGCCGCGACCGCTATCGCGAAGGCCCTTGAAAAGGCTCCGTTCACCGTCACCAAGGTGGAGTCCAAGCCGTACACCCGCCGCCCTTACGCCCCCTTCCGTACCACGACCTTGCAGCAGGAAGCAGGTCGCAAGCTCGGCTTCACCTCCCAGCGCACCATGTCGGTCGCCCAAAATCTCTACGAAGGCGGCTACATCACCTACATGCGTACCGACTCGGTGGCCCTGTCTCAGGAGGCCATTCACGCGGCTCGCAACCAGGCTGCCGAGCTCTATGGTTCCGACCACATTCCGGACAAGCCGCGCATCTACGCCTCTAAGGTGAAAAACGCTCAGGAAGCTCATGAGGCCATCCGGCCTGCTGGCGAACACTTCCGCACCCCAGCTGAAACTGGCCTGACCGGGGACGAGTTTAGGCTTTACGAGCTGGTCTGGATGCGTACCCTGGCCTCTCAAATGGCCGACGCCAAGGGCGAAACCCTTTCGGTGACTATTGACGCTACCCCGGTCTCGCCGGTAAACCTGCCCGACGGCGATGTCACCACCGCTACCTTCACCGCGTCTGGGCGCACCATCACTTTCCATGGCTTCCTGCGCGCTTACGTCGAGTCCGTCGACGAAGGAGCTTCCGATGACGCGCAGAAACGTCTGCCTCAGTTGTCGAAGGGACAGGATCTAGACCCACGCGAGGTGACCGCTAAGGGGCACGACACCCGCCCGCCGGCCCGCTACACCGAGCCCAGCCTGGTGGCAAAGCTCGAGGAACTAGAGATCGGTCGCCCATCGACGTACGCATCAATCATCCGCACTATCACCAGCCGTGACTACGTTTTCAAGAAGGGCTCGGCCCTGGTGCCGACCTGGCTAGCGTTCGCCGTCACTAGGCTGTTGGAGGAACACTTTTCCAACCTCGTCGATTACCAGTTCACCGCCGACATGGAGGAGACCCTCGACCAGATCGCCCGTGGTAATGCCGATCGGGTGGCGGTGCTCTCAGCCTTCTACTTTGGCCAGACCAAGACTGGCGACGGCGACGTCCCGACGCCCACCGAGGGCCATGAGGGGCTGCATCAGCTTGTCACTGAGCTTGGTGACATCGACGCACGCACGATCTGCACCTTCCCGCTCGACGACTCTGACGTCGTTGTCCGGGTGGGCCGCTACGGCACCTACGTTGAGGATCCGGAGGGCAATCGAGCTAATGTCGACGACGCTCTGCCTCCTGACGAGCTCACCGTCGAGGCCGCCAAGGAGCTGCTGGTAAGCCCGAACGGTCAGGACCGCGAGCTCGGTCTGGATCCGCACAGCCATCGTCCGATTGTGGCCCGCAACGGGCGTTTCGGCCCTTATGTCACCGAGGTCCTTGACGATGACGAGGCCACTGAGATCGTTGAGACGACAACCAAGGATGGCAAGAAGCGTCGCACCAAGCGCAAGGTGAAGCCGCGCACTGCCAGCTTTTTCAGATCGATGAGCCTTGAGACCGTCACCCTTGACGAGGCTCTCAAGCTGCTTTCACTACCCCGAGTGGTCGGAACGGCCGCCGACGGCACCGAGATCACTGCGCAGAACGGGCGCTACGGCCCCTATCTCAAGAAGGGAACGGACTCGCGTTCCTTAGGCAGCGAGGACGAGATCTTCTCCATCACTTTGGAGCAGGCCGAGGCTATTTACGCCCAGCCTAAGCAGCGCGGTCGTGCTGCGGCTAAACCGCCGTTGCGCGAGCTTGGCGAGGATCCGGCCTCGGGACGCCCGATCGTCGTCAAGGATGGCCGTTTCGGCCCTTACGTTACTGACGGCCAGACCAACGCGACCCTCCGCAAGGACGATTCGGTCGAGGACATCACCCCGGAGCGGGCCCAGGAATTGCTGGCCGAGAAGCGGGCTAAAGGGCCAGCCAAGAAGAGCCCAACTAAGAAGAAGACGACCAGGAAGACAACCACTCGCACAACCACCACGAAGAAGACGACCAAGGCCACCTCGAAGTCCGTCAAGGTGACCAAGGCGAACGCGAAAACGTCGTCAGGAAGCTGAGATGACGACGGGTTGTCGTTCGGGCAGCACCGAACCGTTGTACTTCGAGTTGGCATGGACGGCTGCTCGACCGGTTCCAGCCGACCTGCGCACAACCGTCGCCGCCGGCGGGGCCCGTCGGACCATTGAGTGCAAGGTCACCTTGCTGGACTCCCCGGACCACCGGCTGCTGAGGTCGGGGATTGTCGTCGCTCACCGCGTCGTGGATGGACTGGGGGAGTGGTACATGGATGCTCCCGAGTGGTCCCCGTGGTTACCGGTTGCTCGGTCAGTAGCCCTCGATGCCGCCGGTGAACTGCCTCAAGATTTCACTTGTCTGGTCCGTCCCTTCCTGCGCGGGGCGACCCTCTGCCCGGTCGCGGCCCTGTCCTGGGAGCGTAACGAGACGATCCTGGAGGCGCTCGATTGCACCAAACTGGCCCTCATCCGCGACGACCGCATTGCCGTCGTCCAGTCAGGAGTGACGACATCGCGGGTTCGCGAGCTGACGATTACCCCACAACGGGGTCTCGCTGAGGGGCAGCGGGAGTGGCTCACCAACCGCATCCTGGCTCTGGATGGTGTGCCAGTCTCTCGGCACCCTTCAGTTTTGCGACGTCTTGGCCCAGGGGCTGGCGCGCTCACCGACTACCCGCGTCCGCACCTTCATCATGGTGCTGGATTACAGACCTGGGTATCGGCTCAGCTGGCCGGACAGTTGCGGGACGTTATCGAGGCTGATCTGGCGGTTCGTTGCCAGGGGATGGATTTAGGCCCCACCGAGACCACACGGACGGAGCCGCGCGTTCTTCCAGAGTCCCCAGATCGCACTGATCTTGTGGGGATGGGATACGACCCGGTAACGATGTCGACCCCCAGTATCCACGACGGGAACCACGGGTCGATTCGGCCGCTTCAGAAGGCGATTCGGGCGCTGTCGGAGACTCTGGACGCAATGTCGGGTCTGCTCGATCAGGCTTGGGTCGAACGTGCCCAGAACTTGTGTTTGCGGGTGATGGGTCTGGATCCCGGTCACATCAGTATCCATAACCTTTCTCGAGAGTATTACCAGTTGCTCGAGGAGATCACAGCGGCGGCGCGGTCCCCGCGTCTCACTGTTGATCCTGACCAGCCCGCCCGTCCCACCATGAAGCGCGTGCTTCGGAAGTCGGTTGCTGACGCAGTGGCCAAATGCGATGACGTTGAGGATGTGCAGGGGTGGTCAACAGCCGAGGTCGCGGTTCGCCACGCAGCAGCGGTCGCCGGAATTCTCGACACGGGTCGCGCCGGAAAGGTGGCTAAGCGGCTGCGCCCCGTCGTCAAGGAGATAGCGCAGACCAAACGCAGCGTGACCGAGGCTGTTGACGTCTCCAAGATGTCTCCTCAGGAAGCTTTTGAGGCCGGACGCGAGGTAGAGCGGGCGTCGGCATCGTTGTTTGCGGCCCGACAATCGTTTAGGGATGACTGGCAACAGCATCGCCGCAAGATCCTTAAGGCTATCCATGACTGATCAGACGGTGACTGGCCGCGATCTGGGCGGTGTATTCGTTGTCTTCGAGGGTGGGGACGGTGCCGGTAAGACGACCCAGGCCCGACTACTTGACCAGTGGCTGACGACCGAGGGAATCCCTCACCTCATGACTCGCGAGCCCGGGGATTCCTGGCTTGGGCAGCGGATCCGCGAGCTGGTGCTCTCTCCTGGCTCCGGGCCGATCTCCTCGCGCGCTGAGGCTTTGCTGTACAACGCCGACAAGGCTCAACACGTCGACGAGGTTGTCATTCCGGCTTTGCGAGAGGGCAAGGTCGTCGTTTGCGACCGTTACGTTGACTCGACTATCGCCTATCAGGGGGCTGGCAGGGCCCTCGACCCTGGCGAGGTCGGCCAGCTCGCGTGCTGGGCGACGACCGGCCTGGTACCTGATGTGACGGTTCTGCTCGACGTCGATCCCTGCGAAGGGGCCGGTAAGATCGCCGCCAAGGATCGTCTGGAAGCTGCTGGTGACGAGTTCCACCTTCGGGTGCGTCAACATTTTCTTGACCTCGCTGCGGCCCATCCGCAGCGATACCTCGTGCTGAACGCGCGGAAGAGTCGCAAGGAGATCAGTGAGGCCATCCGTCAGCGCGTGACTGGATTGCTCAACCGGTGAGGAATCGAGCGGTTACGATGTCGGGCCGATCTGCAACGATGATCTTGTGAGCGATGTGTTGACCGGCGTGTGGGCCGATCTTGTGGGTCAGGAGAAGGCTGTCGGGGTACTGCGTCGTGCCGCCGAATCGCAGCCGGGGCGCTCGTCCCATGCGATGAGTCACGCATGGCTCATTACGGGTCCGCCTGGATCAGGTCGGTCGAATGCTGCGAAGGCCTTTGCAGCGGCGCTACAGTGCGTCGACCATGGATGCGGGCAGTGCAATGCCTGTCGAACCACCTTGTCAGGCGCCCATCCTGACGTCACCCTAGTGCGTACTGAGGCACTGTCTATCGGCGTTGATGAAGTGCGTGAACTGGTTCGTCGAGCGGCGATGAATCCGGTCCACGGGTGTCACCAAGTTGTCGTCGTCGAAGATGCCGATCGCATCACTGAACGCGGAGCTGACGCCTTGCTTAAAGCTATCGAGGAGCCTGCGCCGAAAACCGTCTGGTTGCTGTGTGCCCCTACTCCAGAGGACGTCATCGTCACAATCAGGTCGAGATGTCGGCGCCTTCACCTAGCTACGCCGCGCGATGAGGCTGTGGCAGATCTGCTCACCCGACGTGACGGCATTGCCCCGGAGGTGGCTGCTGAGGCTGCCCGCGCTGGCCAAGGGCATATCGGGCGGGCGCGGCGTCTGGCCTGGGACGAGGAGGCTCGTGCGCGACGCAACGCCATTGGTGAGCTCCCTACCCGGTTGCGGAGCTTGGGGGACTGTCTGCAAGCAGCCGAGGACCTCGTTAATCAGGCCAGCGAGGAGGCCGCAGCCGCTACCGCAGAGGTTAATGCGGCCGAGCGGGCCGAGCTGAAGAAAGCCCTGGGATTTGGCTCCTCTGGTGCTCGACCGCGCAATGCTCAAGCTGCTTTACGGGACCTTGAAAAGCAGCAATCCGCTCGGTTGAAGCGGTTACAGCGCGACGCCTTGGATCGTGTGTTAACAGAGTTGACTGCTTACCACCGTGATGTATTGGCTATCCAAACTGGCGCTGTGCGTCCTGAGGAGGAGAACGCTTTACGAGGAGCCCGCCTTGTTAATGCTGGCTGGTCGGCCTCCCTTCATCGGATCGCAGATTCGCAGAGTCCTGAGCACACTGTTGCCACGATCGATGCGATCCTTGCGGCGCGCAAGAGCCTGGAACATGGCGTCACCCCCCTGCTTGTGATGGAAACTCTCCTTATCGCCATGACGGGAGTAGACCGCGCCCGCTGGTGAATCCCCCTGTCATGGCATGATGAAGTGAATAACAACGGTGTGTTGCGCCGCTGTGGCAGCGAGTTTCGTGGCACAGTGTGAGTGTGCCGTGCCGTATCCTCGGTGCGGTTCCCAAGTCGTGAGGATTGAGCGTGAGCAAGGCGATCAAGAGGACTGCAGCGGACTCCACCGACGCCGAGACCACCCGGGTCATCCGGACGGGGGCCTCCCGCGTGGATGCCGATGTCAACCCCACTGAGGTGATCAAGCCCAGTGATTCAGCGGATTCGGAGCGCACCAGCGTCATCGACGACAATGTTTTCCGTCCTGCCTCCGAGACGACTCGTGTTGTGGACGATCGCGAGTTCGAGGAGGAGCGTCGCCGTCGCGAATTGGCCGAGCAGCGCGCCCGCGAGCGCGCCGACCGTCAGGCTATCGAGGCCGAGCGTCAGCGTCGTGCCGCCCATGCCGAGCCCGAGCCGGAGCAGGTTGCTGAACCGGCCCCCAAGCGCACCACCGACAAGGTCATGGCATCCCTGGGCCTGTTCTTGTTCCGCCTCATCGTAGGCGGGATTCTTGGGGTTCACGGATTCCAGCACCTCGCCCAGCGAGACCTCACATTGCGCGCGGTACAGGCTCTCCCACTACCCAGCGGATACGCCCAGTCCGGTGTGTGGGTGCTGGGCATCTGCGAGTGCATTGCCGCGGTGTGCATCATCCTTGGCCTGTTTACCCGCGTCGCGGGAGCCGGCATCATTGCGATTATGGTGTTGTCCTTGACTTTCATCTTCTGGGGCAGTTTTGCCATCTTCAAAACGATGGGCTTCAAGGGCGAGCTGGAGCTGCTGCTGGCTGCATGCGGCGTGCTGTTGTTGTTCCTGGGTGCCGGTGGCTGGTCCATTGACGCCGCCTACCGGCGTAGCCGCGCTGCTGCGAAGGCAGAGGAGGTCGGCGACTGAGCCGAATCGTAGCGGTAGCCTTCCGCGAATACGGTCAACTTTTTCACCTCGACGTCGGGACCCTCGACGTCGAGGTGGGTTCGTGGCTGCTATATCCCACCCCAGAAGGGCCACTGGTATGCCGGTGCGTATGGGGTCCTGAAGAGGTCGATCTCGACGGGAAGTTGCCGACGTGCCCTGGTAAGGCCGGCGATGCCGCTGTCGCCGCTGCAGCGCGCGATCGACGCACCCGAGCCGAGATCTTGCAGACCGTTCGGCGCACCATCGAGGATGTGGGAGTCGACATGGAAGTGTTGGCGATCGACCTCGTCGAATCCGGCGATGATCGTGCTATCGCGGTGTATTTCCGCGCCCCACACCGAGTGGAGTTTGCCACCATCGTTGGTCCCCTCGCTCGGCGGCTACGCGCCAGAATCGATTTGCGCCAGCTTCGTGGCCGCGATACCGCTAGGGTCGTTGGTGGTGTCGGGGTGTGCGGTCGTTCGCTGTGCTGTTCGACCTTCCTGCCTGAGCCGTCGTCGGTGCCGAATCGCCTTGTCAGCGAGCAGGGGATGGCCTCTAACCCCTTGGCGGTGACTGGGGCATGCGGCAAACTTATGTGCTGCCTGCGTTACGAGTCACCTTATTACGCTGACTTTGAGGCTGCCCTCGGAGAGGTCAGGGTCCCGGATGCTCCGAGATGTCCGCTAATGTCGACGTGTTCTCGCAGGCGGGACCAGGAGCGCAAGGACGCCTGACTCCAGGAGGGACTCAATGACACCACGCGTTTCGCGACGACGCATGTTTGTCTCGGCTTTGATGGCCAGTTCCCTATTCGCTGTCACCGCATGTACCTCTGCGGGGTCTAGGCCGCCCCAGTCGGCCTCGGTGAGTCGACAGTCTGCGTCGCATAAGCCGAGCGCCTCGCCTTCGGTGACTGCCTCGGTCGTACCAGCTCAGGATAAGGTTGACACCAATCCGCCGGTAGCCTCCTTTGACCCGAAGGCGCACGCTCTCATGGAAGGTCCGCAGAGCCCCGATCGGCAGGCGATGCACCCAGCTAGAGACAACAAACCCTTCAGTAAGGCTCCTGCTGGTAAGGGAACGAATCGGTACCTATCTCGCAAGATTTCGTGGCATGACTGCGGGACGTTCCAGTGTGCGGACATCCCGGTGCCGTTGGATTGGGATAACCCGGACGGTCCAGCAATTACCTTGGCGCTCAAGCGCAAACCGGCTGAGGGTGCCGCCAAGGCGACTCTTTTCATCAATCCCGGCGGTCCAGGTGGTTCCGGCCAGGACATGGTCAGCTCCTTCCAGTCGTCGGCCTTCCCCGACCATGACGTCATTGGGTGGGATCCGCGCGGTACGGGGGCGTCGACTCACGTCAATTGTGGCCCTGCGAAGACGATGGATGGCCTGTTCAGTCTGGACGCCTCCCCTGATGACGAGGCCGAATGGAATGAGCTTATCCGCGGTACCAGGGACTTTGCGCGCAGTTGTCGCGCGTACTCGGGGCAGCTGCTGGACCACGTTTCGACGATAGACACCGCTCGGGACCTCGACTATTTGAGGTATCTGGTGGGAAATAAGAAGCTTGATTATCTCGGTGTTTCATATGGCACTTTCCTCGGTGCCACCTATGCCGAGCTGTACCCAGGCCGCGTCGGACATATGGTGCTGGACTCGACGGTGAACATCACGAACCATGACACCGTCAGTCAGGCTGTTGGATTCGATCGAGCTTTCGGTGATTTCGCACAGTGGTGTGCCAATCGGGGAAACCGCTGCGCTTTGGGAACGAGCGAGGCTGAAGTTCGCAAGGCGACATTGAACTTTTTAGACCGTCTCGATGCTCATCCCATGAAGGTTGCGGGGCGAGAATTGACGCAGAGCCTGGCGGCCACCGGCATCGCCTTGTTCCTGTATTCGGGTAAGCAGGCCTACTCGTATCTGATCGCTGCCCTCGTCGGAGCCATGAAGGATGGCAATGGCGGCTATCTATTGACGGCTTCCGATTACCTCAACGGCCGTGGAAAAGACGGTCAATGGGAGACGATCGCTTCGGCTTTCCCCGCGATCTCGTGTCTCGACCAGGCCGATTTTGGCTTGAAGCACGCGCGTCAAGAGTGGCCTCAAGAGGTCGCCAAGGCCCCAACATTAGGTAAAGCTCTGGGGGTGGCACCGATCTGTGAGGTATGGACGGCTCGCCCGGCTCCCCAGCTGTACCTGACCGCTCGGGGAGCGGCGCCGATCCTCGTGCTGGGTGCCACCGGCGATCCTGCGACCCCTTACGAGCAGGCCACATGGATGGCTGGCCAGCTCAAGTCTGGCGTGCTGCTGACGTGGCGAGGTTCCGGCCACTCCGCGTGGGAATTGGGTAACCAATGCGTCAAGAAGGCTGTCGAGGGATATGTCAATGACGGAAAGATGCCCAAGGACAACACGGTGTGCTAGCCGTTACCTGCTGCGAGGGTAAACGTGCGCGGTTGTCGGGAGGTTTGGGAGACGCCGCTACCCTTGTTTTCGTGAGGAGGGATTGCTCATGACCTTGGGCCAGCGCCATGTCACCGGCATCGTGGTGCGTGCCGTGGGCCTTGCCCTGCTCGCGGGTATTTTGCTTGCGCTGGAGTGGGCATGGCGCACACATGCGTGGAACGATCTCAAGGCCGTGGACGGACGGTGTGTCCTCGTGGGTGCGAGAGTTGACGACGGGCGTGTCCCGACGGTGGGGTGCCATGAGAATGGCGCCCGGTACGTCAAAGATGTTGTTAAGCCTTCATCACAGTGTCCCGAGGGACTGACCCGGGTGTCGGTACGCCACGAGTTGAGCCACGACGCCGGGTATGTCGGGGCCTTGTGCGTGCGTAATCCTTGATCACACACGCCCCCGCAAAACTCAGGAGCCCAGCTAGGACAGCATCGCTCGACGCAGCACATCCAGTGGCAGAGCTCCCATCCGCAGCGCTGTGGTGTGAAACTCCTTAAGGTCGAAGTTCGGATCCTTGGCCTTCGCAGCCTCCCTCAGCTCCAGCCAGGTGCGCTCGCCGAGCTTGTAGGAGGGGGCTTGTCCGGGCCACCCGAAGTAGCGGTTGACCTCATAGCGGGCCGAGCCCTCGTCCATCGAGACGTGGTTGTTGAAGAAGGCCCAGGCTTTGTCCCAATTCCATTCGCCGCCGCCCATTTCCTCGGGGGCCTCGAACTGGCAGTGCAGGCCGATGTCGAGTACGACGCGGGCGGCGCGCATGGACTGCCCGTCGAGCAAGCCCATGAAGTGGCCGGGATCGTCCATGTACCCCAAATCGGCCATCAGCCACTCGGCATAGAGGGCCCAGCCTTCCCCATAACCCGACGTCCAGTAGTTGCGGCGCCAGGAATTGAGTTCCTCGCGGGCCGCGATGGCCGACGAAGTCTGCAGGTGATGGCCGGGAGCGCCTTCGTGGTAGACGGTGGTGAGTTCTCGCCACGTGGTGAAGGTGTTGACGCCGTCGGGCACCGACCACCACATGCGGCCGGGACGGGAGGAGTCATCGGATGGAGGGGTGTAGTAGACGCCGCCGTCGTGGGTGGAAGCGATCATGCCCTCGATGTGCCTAGCCTGCTCGGGTACCTCGAAGTGAGTGCCGTCCAGGGAGGAGATCGCCTCGTCGGCGCGCTCCTGTATCCAGACTTTGAGGGCCGCAGTGCCGGTGATCTGGTAGGCGGGGTCGGCGTCGAGGACGGCCATGGCCTCCTTGATGCTCGCTCCCGGGCGGATGCGCTCAGCTGTCTCGCGCTGCATCTGTTCGATGCGGGCGAGCTCCTGCTTTCCCCATTCGTAAGTTTCAGTGAGGTCGACGGTGGTGCCGACGAATTGGTGGGAGGCCAGTCGATAGCGGTCGATGCCGACGGCGTCGGTTTCGGTGGCCAGTGGGGCAATCTCGGACGAGAGGGCCTCGGCGGTGCGACGGAAATTCCTCTTGGCCGCGTCGATACCTTCGGCGAGTGCGGTTGTCACAGCGTCGGGTAGGTCACGGGAGGCGGTTCGCTTGAGGTAGTCGTCGAAGAACCCGCCGTCGGAGGTCCATGCGGTGATCTGTTCGACGAGGAGGCTGACTTGGCGAATGGCCGGCGGGATTCCGGCGTCGATCGAGGCGCGTTGGGTTGCCAGCCAGCCGTCCAGGGCAGGGCCGGTGGCATGAAGACGACGCGCGACCGTCGACACCTGGTCGGGGGTCTCGGTGGGCATGGCGTCGTAGACTTCGCGGATCTCGTGGACTCCCGACGCGATGCCATTGAGAGAAAGGAGGTCGTACCCCCTGTCGTGACTTTCCGCCTCTAAACCCAGGCTGGAACGCATCGCGGCGGCCGTGATCCGGTCGGTATCGTCGGCGGGCATAGCCTGATCGAGCCGGTCGAGGGTGTCCATGGCGAGGCGGTATTGGGCGTCCAGGCCGGCGGGGGACAGGTCGTCGTATTCGTCCTGGTTAAGATCCAAACCGAGCGCCGTGGCGAGCGTAGGGCTGGACTGGACGAGGGCAGCCCAATAGTGGTCGGCAACCTCGTCGACCTCTGATCCCATCTGGTGGGTGGTGTGTGCATTGTCCGTGGTCACAGCGATGACGCTATACCGAGCCGCCGACGGGCGCGTGGCATGCGGTGTTCCAGCAAAAAGCGTGTTGGTTTCGTGAAGAGGTCATCGTGCCGGTATAGTTTTCGAGGCCTGCCGCAGCAGGCGTGCCAACTTAGCTCAGTCGGTAGAGCGACGCTCTCGTAAAGCGTAGGTCACGGGTTCGATTCCCGTAGTTGGCTCCACGTTCCCAGAGCATTGCTGACAAGGTACCGCAGTGGTCCGCTCAATCCCGATTTGCGACCGCTCGTCCCACGAGGTCAAACTTCGGATCGAACAGGGGCGACGCTCAGCTCGTCAGAGGCGCCAGGTACGATCAAATCACCACGATTCATCGATCACGGTCCGGCCATGAGTTCGGTCCGTCCAGCGGAATTGCAAGGGGACGCATGTACGACAGCATCATCATTGGCGCGGGTCTAGCCGGACTCACGGCTGCTGAAGAGCTCGCCTCCGCAGGACACTCGGTGGTGGTCCTGGAGGCCCGAGCCCGGGTAGGCGGCCGCTTAGAAAACGCTGAGTTATCCAACGGACAGGTCGTTGAACTGGGTGGCCAGTGGGTGGGAGAAGGGCATGAGGAACTTCGCTCCCTCCTCTCCTCACAAGGGTTAGAACTGGTTGATTCGACCGACGGCGACGTCGTTGTCAAGGCCAGGGGCAGGGTCTCTCACGTCACAAGTTTGTCCGAGCCGTCCGCTCATTCCCTCAGCCCCTTCGAATTGGCTGACCTCGGCCAGGGCCTGCTGAGGTTCCGTCGTCTGGCCGATCGTGTTGCTAATAACAAGGGCTGGGCGGCGGCTAATGCCACCTGGTTGAACCAGTCGTTGAGCCAATGGACAGCCTCGAATGTTCGTACCGAGGCCGGTCGTGGCTACATCACGAACCTCTTCCGTCAAGCCTTCGGTGTGTCTGCCAATGACACTCCTCTCTTCAACGGTCTGGCTAAGGCCAACGCCGGTGTGGACTTGGAATCCTTCGTCGCCGTCAACGGTGGCCTTAAGCAGCAGCGCGTTAAGGGCGGGGTTGCTCAGGTTACCCGCAACCTCGCTGAGCCTCTCGGTGACGATCTTAAACTCTCCAGCCCGGTCCGATCTGTTCATAGTGACGACGACGGCGTTACCGTCACCACTACTGATGGCACGCAGTATCAGGGACGTAGCGTCATCGTCACCGTGCCGCCGCGGCTACTTAAGGACATGACATTCGAGCCAGCGCTGCCTGCTGAGCGTCTCGAGATGGCCGACAAGGTGCCAGCTGGCAATGTCATCAAGGCCTACCTCGTTTACGACAGCCCATGGTGGCGCACCTCTGGTGCTTCCGGCCAGATGGGTGCTGACGAGGGCGCTGTCCGCGTCATTTTTGATACCTCTGACGACGAGACCGGCAAGGGAATCCTCATGGGCTTCTTCGAGGGCGCCGAGGCTTCCGGCTACGGGAAACTTTCGATCGGTCTGCGTCAACGTGCCTTTGAAGAGGTCGTCGAGTCGGCCTTCGGCAAGGCCCCCAGCTCGCCGATCGAGTACCTTGATCGCGACTGGCTCGCTGAGCCTTACACCGGCGGATGCCACGGAGCCCACTTCGCTCCCAGTTTGTGGACGACTACGGGGCCGATCCTTGCCGAGCCGCTGGGCCGGGTGCTCTTCGCGGGGGCTGAGTACGCCTCTTCTTTCAACGGTTATATGGAGGGCGCACTGCGCGCTGCTGCTCGCGCTGCTCAGGAGGTCCTCGACCTGCTCTGAGCCAAGACGATCAGCCACTGACTTCTGCGGCGAACCGTGCCACGAGGCCAGCGTCAGAGGGTTGTCATCGCGGCGACTCCCATCGCTGACTTCAGTCTGGGGGCGACGTCACCGGGAGGAGCCACAGAGATGCCTGAAGGTCGCGCCGAGGGGCTGTTGCGGAAGCGCTTGGTCGACGTTACTGATATGTGAAAAAGCAGGCCGCGGAGTGACGGTGGCGTTACGTCGATAGCGCCAAAGTGACGGGAGCTAGTGAGAGGATGCCATATTCTTGAGCAGCCACTCGTGGATGGAGATGAGAATGTTTTGTGCGCGATGCGGCACCCAGGTGGGTGCACACGATGCAGTCTGCCCACAATGCGGGCTGAATTTGCGTTTGCCTGGTGCCGTGCGCATGACTGACCCGGGTTCCTGTGACGAGACGCGGGTCCAGAGCCCGGTGAGTGAAGGGGCGACACCGACGCGGGAGATCCCACGGGTGCAAACGCCGTCGGAGCCAGTGGAGTGGCAGGATTCCATGCCGACCCAGCAGTGGCAGGTCCAGGACTCGACGCCAACTCAGCAGTGGACCACCAATAGTCAGTCGGGGCCGCAGCAACCTTCTCAAGGGCAATACCGAGATCTTGGGGCTTCCCAGATGCCCGACGATTGGTTCCGTGACCCGGAGGCTGAGCGCACCCGGGTGATGGCCGCGGTTCCTGAGAATCCCGTGTTCACCCCTCCGCCTCCGCCGTCGACGCCAGCTATGGCATATCCGCCGCCACCTTCGGGTGACTCTTCACGTCATCGCAAAGTATTGATTGGCTTAGTGGTGGGTTTGTTGGTGCTGGTTGTCCTGGGAGCTGTGCTGCTTTTTGCCGGCGGTCTCAAAGGGCGTTCGGGTAGTGAGCCTGCTGTGGTCGCGACCCCGTCGGCCAGCTCACAGCCCAAGCAGTCAGCCTCGGAGGATCCGCAGGCTACATCGATTGACACCACCCCGAGCTTCCTAATGTCCTCGCCTGCCTCGCCGAGTCCCGTTCCGTCGAGTCCAGCCTCGTCGAGTCCAGCCTTGTCAACCCCAACTCCGTTGAGCCCGCAGTCTCCTACATTGAGCGCTCGTCAGGTGGCTGACAAACTGCCCGATGGAGACACCCTTTGTTCCTCGTCGGTTGGTGCCGTCGGTACGACATCGTGCCCATTCGCTCTTGAGGTGGCTAATGCCATACCGGCGGGTGCCCAGGGCGACTATGAGGTGCAGGCGTATAGCCCGGTGACGGGTAAGACATACACCATGAAGTGCGAGACGCAGGAGAGCTACACCACCTGTACGGGTGGCATCGCCGCGAAAGTTCATATTCTGCGCTGAGGGCTCGGACCCTGAAATCACATCGGTCGCTGAACCCCGACGAGCCTCACCTCGTCGAAATATTCATCCTTGAGATCAGCCCACGTGCCGTCGACCTCTACCTCGGTGAGGGTCGCGGGCGGGTACCAACAGCCGACCTCGTTCTCGGCTCCACTCATGGCGGCAAGTTGCGCTGCCAGTCCGGGGATTGTCGGGGCATGGGCGATGATGAGCAGGTTATCCACATCGTCGTCGATTTCTCCGATGCGCTGACGCACGGTATCAGTGCCGCAGTAATAGAGGGCTCGCATGAATTCGACCGGACAATCCAGTTGGAGGCAGTCCCAGGTCTGGCGGGTGCGTAGGGCATCGGAGACCAGAGCATGTCCAACATTGCGCAGTCCTAAACGCGTGCCGACCTCACGGGCCTGACGGCGCCCCACGTCGGTGAGCGGACGCTCCCGATCCCCGCCCGGAGCATGGGATGCGGGCTGTGCATGTCTCATGAGGAACAGAGTGTGCATGGATCCATCGTTGCACTTCGCGGTCGCCGCGGTTCTACGATGTTGGCATGCCGTTGACGGATTTGGGCATTGATGAGGCGCGTACCTACCGCCCGAACGTCCCTGAACCCGATGGTTTCGACTCTTTTTGGGCCGAGACCCTCGATGAGTATTCCGGCGTTCCCCAAGATCTGACGGCGGTGCCTTTCGATAACCGTCAGGCTCTGATAGATACCTGGGATTTGTCGTGGGCGGGGTATCACAACTCTCGGGTGAGCGGGTGGTTACATGCCCCAGCCGCTGTGAACGGTCCATTACCCCTTGTCATCGAGTATCTCGGGTACTCGAGTTCGCGTGGTGTGCCGATTGGATCAGTCTTCGCTGCTGCTGGCTATGCACATATCGTCGTCGATCCACGTGGTCAGGGGTGGGGCCACCCAACCTTGACGGAAAACTGTCCGGATGTCCACGACGGGTCAGGCGCCCCCGGGTTTATGACCCAGTCTCTTTCCGACCCCCACGGTCACTATTACCGTCGGCTCTTCACTGACGCTTTCCGTTGCCTCCAGGCTGCCCGAGAGATGGAGCTGGTCGATCCCACCAGAATCGCCGTTCTCGGTCATTCCCAGGGTGGTGGTCAGGCCATTGCGGTGTGCGCGCTGGCGGCGATGCGCGGTATCAAGCTGGCTGGGGCCTTCGTCGACGTGCCGTTCCTGTGCCATATCAGGCGCAGTTGCGATATTGCCACGGATGGTCCATACCTGGAAGTCGTTCGTTACCTGGCTGCCCACCCGTCACTGTGCGGCCGTGCTTTCCAGACTCTCGGGTATTTCGACGGCCTGCATTTCGCCCGTCGGGCCCGAACTTCTACCTGGTTTTCAGTCGCGATGATGGACCAAGCGGTACCACCGTCGTCAGTGTGGGCGGCATACAACGCTTGGGGCGACGGCATGGTTGCTGATAAGCACATTGCCGTCTACCCCTTTGCCGGTCACGCGGCTGGGGAGGACGTCCAGCGCTGGAATCAGCTCGGAGTGCTGGCCCAGCTGTTTTCGTGACGAGCCAAGGTCAGTTCACGGTTTGACGGCGACGATGAGGTCGCGGTGTATCGAGGAATCGACGCGGTGGCTGAACTGATGCCACAGGTCGTCGTCAAGGGGCGTGAGACCAGCGGCAGACAGAATCGTCACGAGGTGTTCTCGAGACAAACCCAGGGTGTTCCACGACATACCTAGCGCGCCGCCGTGACGCAGCTGACCGGCCCATACCGGGATGGCCTCGCGCAACAGGTCAGTAGGGGAACGACGTCGAGATGCTCCGCTGTGGGAGCCATGCACTACACCGTAGGGGGCGTCGGTGACGACAGCATCGAAGGTCTTGCGTCCCCACAGCACTGCCGAATCAGCGGCGTCACCAGTGAAAACGCCCATGGCCAAAGGTTCGGTTTTTGGCAGGCGTACCTCAGCGTCAAACCGCTTGCCAAGCGAGCGGCCGTCACGTCGCACTGGATGGGTGCCGCAGCTGTGCTTGAGGTGTTTGCGACGCAGCCATGTCGTGACGTGAGCAGCGAGCGCCTCGACGGCCTTGGCATCCTGCTCGACACCGAAGCCGTTATGCCCGGCCCTCCAGGCGCATTCCAGAGTGGTGCCGCGCCCGGCCAGCGGGTCGAGGATAGCTAGCCGCTGGCCCTCATCACGACGGGTTGCGCAGCGGCCCTCCAGACTGGCGAGAGTGAGGTTGAGCAGTAGACGGGTGAACTGTTCGTTGGTCTTGCCTCGGTACTTCGGGATGGTGACAAGGTCCTCGTCTACGACGTCAACTTGCGGCAACTCGAGGGGAGCCAGCAGATCGCCACGGTATTCGAAACAGGCCAGAGCCGCCGAGGATCGCGCCACCGCCGCCAGATCTGCTGGCGGGAGGGGATCCTCGCTGTGAATCGACAGGTACTCGACCCCGGCCACGGTCACCGGGGCAACTGACGTGGCGTTGGGACAGGTGAGAGACAACTCGGCGGCGCACAGTCGTCCCGCCTGCCCGGCGTAGACGTGGTTTGCTGCAGGGGCGAGCAGAACGAGGGATTCGGACATGGGTGACATTGTGTCATGAACAGCATTCGGCATCCGCGGTGATGCGGGTGTCGAATGCTGACGTCATGACTCGCGGCCTGGAATTGGGGCGGTGCCGGGGTGCGAGTGGATCAGGCGGTGTGCAGGTTCTCGTAGGAGGTGCCCTTGGCGCGCTCGAAGGAAGCCTTGATCTCGGCCTCAGCCTCGTCGCGATCGGTCCAAGTGGCTCCTTCGACCGACTTTCCGGGCTCCAGGTCTTTGTAGACAGTAAAGAAGTGCTCGATTTCCATGAGGGTCATGCTGCCGACATCGTCAAGGTCGATGAGGCCGGCGCGGCGGGGGTCATCGGCAGGCACGCACAGCACCTTGTCGTCGCCACCCATCTCGTCTTGCATCTGGAACATAGCCAGTGCGCGGCACTCGATGAGGCAGCCGGGGAATGTGGGCTCAGTCAGCAGGACAAGGGCGTCAAGCGGGTCGCCGTCCTCGCCGAGGGTGCCCTCGATGTATCCGTAGTCATACGGGTACTGCGTAGAGGTGAACAAGGTGCGGTCGAGACGGATGCGACCGGTCTCATGGTCCATCTCGTACTTATTCTTGTTGCCACGTGGAATCTCGATCGTCACATCGAAGTGCAAGCTCTCAGGCTGTTCTCCCTGGAATGGATTGGTGAAATCGTCGGTCACGAGGGGCCCCTCTTCTTGTATTGGACACGGTGATGATCGACACTGTATCCGTTTGCAGGAGGGATTTTCGTGCCACACTCAGATCAACCTACGTCGAAGCGAGTTATGTCGGCGCCACGACGGCGCATGCCGGGATGGGTACCCGTTACTGTCGGCATCGCAGTGGTCGTCATTGTTGTTGTTGCGGTTATCGTCAGTTCGCTGCGGAGCGGGTCACCTGCGCGCTGGACCGGAGGAGGAATCCTTCCTCATCGCCACGACAACACCGCCCAAGCGGTGCAGCCGGGACGAGGGGTTGTCGCGGCAGTGGCACCGACGACGCCGTCGGCCAAGCCAGTCGCTGCCACGATCGCCAATCGCGTCAAGTCTGCAGGCGCAGCCCCTGGCGTACTGGGCGCTGACATTATGGATGCAGCGATCGGCGAGACCCTCTACCAGTCGGGTCAGAATTCCCTCCTGACTCCAGCTTCCAATCTCAAAGTGCTTACTGCGATTGCGCTGTTGGATTGCACCGACGCCGGGCATCGTTACACGACGAAGGTTGTCGCCAATGGGTCCGCACTGACTTTGGTCGGTGGTGGAGACCCCTACCTGCGTTCGAAGTCTTCGGCCCAGCACCCCGAGTATCCGTCGATGGAAGAACTTGCCAAGCGTACGGCGGCGGCTCTCAAGAAGGCGGGGACGACGAAGGTCACCGTCAACTTCGACGACACCCTGTTTACTGGACCGGATTGGAACGGGGCCTGGCCGGTCGACAACTACTCCGACGAGGTCACTCCAATTACGTCATTGTGGGTCGACGAGGGAATGATCAACAACAGCCCATGGAATCGCAGTAAGACGCCAGCCGTACTTGCTACCAACGCTTTCATCGGCTCGCTTCGTAGCGCCGGGATAACGGTAAATGGTTCGGTTTCTCGTCACAAGGCTGACAGGTCTGCCAGGGAGATTGCGGCGGTGCAGTCGGTCCCGGTGGAGGACCTTGTTACCCGCACCCTGGACGAGTCAGACAACTCTGCCGCTGAGGTCTTGAGCCGGCAGATGGCTCTTGCTAGTGGCAAGCCGGGATCCTTTGCTGGTGGTACCCAAGCCCTCGAGGAGCACCTCAAGAACATAGGTGCCTGGCAGGACGGTGCGGTGATCCAGGACGGATCGGGATTGTCCCAGGGCAATCGGATCACCGCGTCGATGCTTTCGCGTGCCTGGCGCAAAGTATTGACGACCCCGAAGCTGCAGCCGGTGGCGAATGCGGTACCAGTGGGTCGGGTCTCTGGGACCCTTCATAAACGATTTTCCGATCCGAGCACGGCAGCCGGACGCGGTGTCGTTCACGCCAAAACGGGCAGTCTGCAAGGAGTCATCTCAATGTCGGGGTGGCTGCGTGACGCTGACGGGCGAATTTTGGTGGCTTCCTTCATCATCAATCAGACTGACGGCAGTGCCCGGTCGTGGCTCGACGTCGTTTACGGCAACCTGGCCGGGTGCGGCTGCACCCGCTGATGGCACGACGGGAATTAGGGCCAGCGGCCCTGGCAGTCGCCCAGGCCGTCGAGCGGATGGTGCGAGGGGTTGATCGGTTCGTCGTCGGGTGCTCGGGCGGTCCGGACTCGCTGGCCTTGGCTTTGGCCTCAAAGTGGGCCTCGCGGCGGTGCGAATCTGGCGTGAGGGTCGTCATTGTCGACCATCAATTGCAGCAGGGGTCCGACGAAGTGGCCGAGCGGACCCGGGACTTGCTGGTGCGACGCGGCATGGATGCATGTGTGCGTCGCGTCGACGTTGACGCTGATGACCCCGATGGCCCCGAGGCGGCGGCGCGGACTGCTCGTCGGGCAGCACTGCTCGACGTCGCTGGGGATGAGCCGGTGTTGCTCGGGCACACCCGGGACGATCAGGCCGAGCAGGTGTTGCTTTCTCTGGCCAGGGGCTCCGGGGCGACGTCGCTGGCAGGTATTCGGCCGCGTTCCGGTCAGTTTTGGCATCCGCTGCTAGAGGTGCGACGGGCTCAGACGGTGCAGGCGTGCCGGGAGTGGGAGGTTGAGCCGTGGCAGGACCCTCACAATGGTGATCCACGGTTCCTGCGCTCTCGGGTGCGCACTGAGCTCATGCCGGTTATGGAGGAGGTGCTGGGCCCAGAGGTGGCGGCATCCCTGGCTCGCAGCGCGACCTTGCTGGCAGGGGAAGATGAGGTCGTCGCCCGGGTTGCGCGGATGTGGGCGGATGAGCACGGGGTGAAGGCCAATGAATTGCCCGGTTTGCGTGGGGTTGAGGTCGGCCTGGCGCGCCGCGTCGTCAAGGAGTGGCTGCCGCAGGCGAGGATGGTGCACGTCGATGCCGTTTTGGGCTTGCTCGACGGGCCTGGTGGTGCAGGGGTGGACGTCCCGGGCGGACGCGTCGAGATGAGACAGGGGACTCTGTATCTAGCCCGGCGCCTGTGATGGGACATAAGTCGGTAGGCTGATGGTGTGCGAGCTTCTGACATTCCTGGAGATTTCGACCACGTTCTGTACACCGAGGAGCAGGTGGCCTCCCGTATTCGCGAGGTTGCTGCCCAAATTGACGCTGACTACGCCGGGCGAGAGATCCTTATGGTTGGCGTGCTCAATGGGGCCGTGATGACGATGGCGGATCTATGTCGCGCGATGACCTCCCATATGTCCATGGACTGGATGGCTGTGTCGTCCTATGGGGCTGGGACAAAGTCCAGCGGCGTGGTGCGCATCCTCAAGGACCTCACCAAGGACATCGATGGTCGTGACATTCTCATTGTTGAGGACATCATTGACACCGGGTTGACGCTGAGCTATTTGGTGCAGAACTTGCGTAGCCGCAACCCAAACTCGATTGAGATCATGGCGATGTTCCGCAAGCCCGAGGTTGTTACCTGCCCGCTGGATGTCAAATATGTCGGTTTCGACATCCCAAACGAGTTTGTCGTCGGATATGGCCTTGACTACGCCGATAAGTACCGCAACCTCACGGATGTGGCGACGCTGGCACCGCACGTCTACAAATCCTGAGGATGCGATCCCAAGTCGTGACGCCGTGCCAGTGAACTATTTCTGTTCTGAGCTGTCCGCGGAACGTAGCAAGGGCCGGTTGTTGTCATGCGCTGGTATCGTGACGCTCTGAGTTCCACCCATCATGCCTCTAGGTAGTCTATGAAAAACGCGTCCCGCATCTTCAAAGGTCCTCTGATCTGGATCCTGTTGTGCATCGGCTTGATCATTGTGTTCTTACAGTTCGCCGGATCGGGGAACGGGTATAAGGACATCCCGACTTCTGAGGCTGTCAGCATCATCAACAGCTCCAAGAAGCTGGATAGCGTCACGCTGACTGACGGCGACCAGGTCATCAAGATCACTGAGAACGAGAACAAGAAGTATCGCTCGTACTGGGTTGGCAACCAGTCCGATCAGCTCGTTGACAGGCTCAACGACCGAGTTAAAGCGAAGACGCTGAAGTCGTGGCAGGGTGAGAACCCCGGGCAGAGCATCTGGAAGGCTCTGCTCATCAACTTCTTGCCCTTTGTCATCATCCTGCTGTTTTTCTTGTGGGCCATGAACGCGGCACAGGGCATGGGTGGCCGCGGTGGCGTCATGGGATTTGGTAAGTCCAAGGCCAAGGTGGGTAGCAAAGACACCCCCAAATCGACCTTTGCCGACGTCGCTGGCTGCCAGGAGGCGATCGACGAGCTGCAGGAGATCCGCGAATTCCTCGCCGAGCCGGCGAAGTTCCAGCGGGTGGGTGCGAAGATTCCTAAGGGCGTGCTGCTGTATGGCCCGCCTGGTACTGGTAAAACCCTCCTGGCTCGTGCGGTAGCCGGTGAGGCTGGGGTGCCGTTCTTCTCTATCTCAGGTTCGGATTTCGTCGAGATGTTCGTCGGCGTCGGTGCCTCCCGAGTGCGCGACCTCTTTGAGCAGGCCAAGGAGGCCGCCCCGGCCATCATCTTCATTGATGAGATTGACGCTGTTGGTCGTCATCGTGGTGCCGGTATGGGCGGTGGCCACGACGAGCGTGAGCAGACCTTGAACCAGTTGCTCGTTGAGATGGACGGCTTCGACGTCCATGGCGGCGTCATTCTGATCGCGGCGACGAACCGCCCCGACGTTCTTGACCCGGCTCTGCTACGTCCTGGGCGTTTCGACCGTCAGATCGCAGTGGAGGCTCCGGATCTCGATGGCCGTCTCAAGATTCTCAAGGTTCACGCTCACGGTAAGCCCATGGCCGACGATGTCGACTTGGCGTCGATTGCCCGTCGTACCCCTGGCATGACGGGTGCTGACCTGGCTAACGTCCTCAACGAGGCCGCTTTGCTGACGGCTCGTGCCAACCTGCCGGTGATTGGTAACTCTGAGCTGGACGAAGCTATCGATCGCGTTATTGCTGGACCGCAGAAGAAGACTCGGCTCATGAACGAGCATGAGCGTTTGGTGACCGCTTACCATGAAGGTGGTCACGCTCTGGTGGCCGCGGCCATGCCGGGTACTGACCCGGTGCAGAAGATCACGATCTTGCCGCGTGGTCGGGCGCTGGGCTACACGATGGTCATGCCTGACTCCGACAAGTACTCCCAGACGCGCAGTGAGCTGCTGGACTCGATGGCGTACATGATGGGTGGTCGTGCGGCCGAGGAACTCATCTTTCACGATCCGTCGACGGGTGCCTCCAATGACATTGAGAAGGCCACCAAGGTGGCTCGCGCTCTTGTTACCCAGTATGGCCTGTCGGCTCGCGTCGGCACCGTTCAGCTGGGGTCCGGGGACACTGAGCCTTTCCTCGGCATGACTGCCGGACAGCAGCGTGACTACTCTGACGAGACTGCCAAGATTATTGACGACGAGGTGCGGGAACTTCTCGAGAATGCCCACCAGGAAGCCTTCGATTGCTTGGACGCTAACCGCGAGGTGCTTGACGAGTTGGTGCGTCAGCTTTTCGCACGGGAGACGCTGAGCAAGGCTGAGGTAGCCGATATTTTCAAGCCGCTCAAGCGTTGGCCTGAGCGCGGTGCCTTCACTGGTTCGGACAAGCGTGTCCCCTCGTCTATCCCGCCGGTCAAACCGCCGCAGATCGCTGGCGTGGACGAGGATGCTCCGGAGGTTGGTGCTCCTCGTCGTGGCGTCATCGCCCCGCCGACTCCTGAACCGGGTGGGGATCTACCGGGCGATAATCCTGGTGAGTGGGAACCCCCCTCCGATTGGCAGCCGCCAAGTGTTGGGGGAGGTAAGTCACCCGAGCCGCCAAGCCCGACGCATCCGGGGGAGGGCCCGCAACCTCCGTCAAACGGTAACCCTTGGGGTCCGCCAAGGTCCTGATTATCAACGGCCTGCCGCACATATCGCGGCAGGCCGTCGTTCTAGGCTGTCCGCTGTGAGTTCCATGAAATTGTCCGTTGATCGCGAGCGAGCCGCGGCAGCTATCCGCGAGTTTCTTCTGGCGGTCGGCGAGGATCCCGATCGGGAAGGCCTGCGCGATACTCCAATGCGAGTGGCCCAGGCGGCCGAGGAGCTATTTGGCGGATTGAGCCAAGATCCGGGGGAGTTGCTGGCAACGACCTTCGACATCTCCCACGACGAGATGGTGTTGGTGCGTGATATTGAGTTGCAGTCGATGTGTGAGCACCATCTGCTGCCCTTCATCGGGGTAGCGCACGTCGGTTATATTCCGGCTAGGGACGGCCGGGTGACGGGGTTGAGTAAGATCGCGAGGTTGGTGGAGGTCTATGCGCGTCGACCCCAGGTACAGGAGAGGTTGACGACCCAGGTGGCCGACGCCTTGGTAGAACATTTGGACGCTCGTGGCGTGATCGTGGTTGTTGAGGCCGAGCACATGTGCATGACGACGAGGGGGGTCCGCAAGCCGGGGGCCCGGACGGTGACCTCCGCGGTGCGCGGGATTCTGCGCAACCCAGCGACGCGGGCCGAGGCGATGGGGCTGATCACGGCTGGACGTTGACCATTTCAATGGGCCCTTACCTGGGCCCTGGGGCCTAACGTTTGAAGCTTTGACTTCCCTAGCATGGTAACAGTGTTCAGTGCTGTGGGCGGACCGGCTGCCGCGACGGTGGGTGTGATGACCGGGTTGGCTGAAGGGACACTTATCCTGGCTTTCGTCACACCGAGGCGTTATCGGCGCGGCGACGAGGCCGACCTTCCGGTGCGCAGCCGGTGGTGGGTACCCGTCTGGACGGTTTTCGGACGTTCGCCGGGTGCGGGCTTTCTCGTCTTCGTTGTGTTTTTCGCGCTGGCCCTCATCAGTGGAGGCGGCGGCATCGGCATGGGCGATGTCAAGCGGGCGGTGTTTATCGGCCTCATGGGCTGACGCCGACGCCGTTGTCGGGTCCGGTTGTGAGTACTACGTCGACTCCTGGTGATGCCGGTGATCCGGCTCCTGTGCCCATCGAGCCGACTTCTGGTCACATGCGGTGCGGTGATGTATTCGTGTTCCGTTAGGGTTTTGGCTGCAGCTTTGCGCTTAGTTATTAGTGTTCTCTAGTCAGGTGAGCCCTGGTTGTGGCTCGTGGGGCTTTGTTTGTGTGTGGGATTGGGTAGGTGTTGTGGGAATGTGGAATTGGAAGATGAGGGCGGCAGGTTTTATTGGTGGGCTTGCTGTGGTGTTTGGTTTTGTGGCGTTACCGGCGCACTCTGATGAGAGTGTCACTGTGCCGGTGCCTCTGGTTGATGCGGTGGCGGTGAGCCATTATGAGTCGGCCAAGCGGCAGAAGGAGAAGCCGGGGTCGGTGATTTTAGCGCTGCACGCCGTGCGGCGTCTTCCGTATGCCACGGTGGTGTACTACTCGGTGTCGGTGGACGCTTCGGTGTCTGGCCCGCTTGAGGACTACGGGTACCTCGTCGGACGTGGCGGTGCTCAGGCACACTACAGCGGAACCCTCAGTGCCGATGGTGCCGTTATCGATGTGGGGAATCATAAGCTGTATCGCACGATTGGTGACTTCCAGGGTTGCAAGATGTGCGCTAGCGAGTGGTGGAATGGTGCACCGATATGGGAAATGGCTCCTGGGCATTCCCGGCTTGGTTGGTTTAGTACTCCGCCGTTGCCTGCTGATGTGTCGCGGGTTGATGTCACGGTTGCTAATCGTATTTTTCATGATGTGCCGGTGGGTGATGGGTTGTTGGGTCCCACTATTGATAAAGAGGCGGCGACGGGTCGCTGGAATAAGGGTATGCCGTTGGGTGTGGCTTGGCCGGCACTGGATCCGAAGGATCTGGCTGGTGTCGATGTGTCGAAGTTCGTGAATGCGTTGGTGACTACGACTGGTGATGCTTCCGATGCTAGTCGTGAGCGGTGACTAAGGAATCCATGAAGATTGATTTGGATGCCAGTGTGCTTTTTGATCTGGACTCTGATGTGGTTAAGCCGGCTGGTCGTCAGATCATTGACCGGACCGCTAAGCAACTTGTTGCTCGCAAGGTGTCGGGGAAGATTGAGGTGACTGGCTATACCGATAGTAGCGGTTCTGCTTCTCATAATCTGGATCTTTCGCGTCGGCGGGCTGCGTCGGTGGCCAAGGTCCTCGGATCGCAGCTATCCAAAGGGATCACCTTGGTTACAGCGGGTAAGGGGGAGGCTGATCCAGTGACCAGTAATGATTCGGAGGCTGGGCGCCGTTTGAACCGTCGGGTCACGATTACTGTCAAGGAGGGATGATGAAGGGTCGTCCGGTTTTCGTTGGCTGTGTGGCTGTGTTGGTTTTGACGGCTTGTGGTGGTGCTGGTGTGTCTGCTGGGTCGCATCCTCATACTGCTGTTGCTTCTTCAAGTGTGTCTGTGGTGGGCATGTCGGCGCCGCCGAGTGCGTCGGTGAGTGTGATGGGTTCGGAGCAGGCTGCGGCTGTGGAGTCGGCGGCGGGTAAGGCGATTCGGGATAAGGTGAAAGAGGATGGTGGCCCAATTCCCAAAGAGGTGGCTAACGTCTCTTTCCATCCGAACCTCGACGATAATGTCGACGTCACAGCGCATGTCGTCTCGATTAAGGCGGGCCCTACGGGCACTGTCCTGACTTTCTGGCTTACCTCGAACACAATTGATCATGCCATGGGTCCGGTCTTTCCCGAGGATTTCCCATCTCTCGTTGACACTGTTGGCGGTGTCAAATACGGGGTGAATTACTTTTCCAAGGCCGGTGATACGTCAAAGTTCGTGGTTGGTAGCGAGGAACCGGAGATTGATGCCAAGAGCGTCTATGTTATGCAGGCGTCGTATCCGCCTTTGCCGAAGTCGGTGACGAAGGTGAAGATCGCGATCGGGTCGGCCAAAACGTCGCCTGATATCCCGGTGACTCGTTGAGGGGACGATGTTGAGGCCTGGGCCCAAGCTAGGCCCAGACTTAGAGCCACGGGCTCAGGCGCGCTTGACAGCTTCGTCGCTATGATCAGCGCGGCATTGTGGAGACTATCGGGATGAGGCCCATGTTGGCCAAGTATTTCGAGAGCACCAGAACGCACCGCGTTTCGTTGAAGCGGTGGCTTCGGGCTGTAAGTGAGTGAGGGATGATGGCCAACAACTATGGCGTGTCGCGTAGGACGTTGCTCGGTGTGGGCGGGTTGATGCTTGGCGTTGGGCTGGTGGGTTGCTCTGATTCGGAGGAGGGTTGGGAATCAGTAACCGTTGATCGCATCACGGTGAGCCATCCCACGGAGTGGGTGGAGAAGCCACCGGAGAATGAAAATTTCACCAAGAATTTCACTGACGGCCCCCATGGCATGCAGATTGCGGGTCATTACAGTGACGACACCGAACCTACGTTGGCATGGTCCGTGCTTGAATTCATGATCCGCGGGACGTTCCAGGGCTACGACCCCAAGGGGTACCAGGAGATCACCGTCAAGGGCGCTGCCAGGGCGATCAAGTGCCCGTTTGACTTCACTTATAAGGGGAAATCTGCGCGAGGGTATTGGCTTGTTGCTTCGGGTGTGTTGCCCACAGAGGGTTCCGCGATCGTGCTTCTCCGTCTTCCCCGCGATGACACGAATCTGGTTGACAAAATTATTGCGTCGATGTCGTTCAAGGCGTGATCTTGCGCCCTGCTTGAGGTGGTAGAGATATGAGGCAAGATACTCGGTCGGCATGGGCGGACCCTACTTTGACGTCGCCGGCACCGAAGCGACGGTCTCGGACGTTTAACGTTGTTTTGGGGGTGTTGCTCACCATCGTTGCAGCAGGCATTGCCGATGTTGTCGTCGTGTGGTCGTGTGCTCTCGTCTATGACACGCGGCTAGGGGCAGCGCTTCTGGGGTGCCTGGGTGCGTTGGTGCTTTCGCATGTATGGGCATCGCGCCGGGCGTTGGCGACGGTGTGGTGGTCATGCGGATTGGTCCTGCTGTGTGTGGTGGGGATGGCCGTGTACGTGTGGGTGCGTGCGGGTCTGAGCCCGGTGGATCCCGTGGTTGTAGAAACGCTTGCTCCGATTCTTCCGGTGGCGGCTTGTACCGCGGTCGGTACGGGGTATGTGTGGCGGTTGTGCGCGCGACTCGTGGCAGACCATCGCAGCTTGTGAACCGGGACTAGGCAGCTGTCTAGCGCGGTGGAGGAGCGGTTCGGTTCCGACGCGTGATGTACGGACATCCGGTTGATCCCATGGTTTGGGCCCGGCTTGGGCCCCGGTTTGGGGCCATGGGCTCAGGTGCGGCTATGGGTTTCTTTTTATGCTCTCCCCTGTATTGGGTAGGTAGTGGAGGGGAGACCCATGCGGACAAGGGACGATCGGGGTGCCGCCGCGCCGGAATACATCGCAATTCTCCTTATTGCGGCTATGTTCACCAGTGCGGTGGCGGTCGGCGTCAAGCCGGAATGGGTGCAGCAGAAGGTGTGCCAGGCCTTGGCGGTTATCTTCGGGAAGGGTTCGTGTGCTCCGGCGAGCCAGGCGAAGCCGCCGGCCCAGCAGCTGCCTAAGCGCTGCTTGATTCACTCCGACGAGAATGCCACGTCAATCTATGCCGAGGGAAAGATCACCTGGGTCACGATCGGTGGGGAAGGTGGATACGGCTACCATTTGGTTGAGTACAGCGATGGTAAAGCTGACGTTGAATTGTTCTATAACGTCGGGGCAAGTGCCGGCGCCGCAGCGCCTGGCTGGAGTAAAGGCCCCGCCAGCCTCGACGCGTCCATCACCGGGTCGGCAAAGTACACGAAGGGTGAGACTGTCCATTACGACAGCGTCGCCGCTGCTCGCGCAGATCGGGACAGCTTGAACAAGTACGCTCGAGAACGTGCGCTGGCGGTCATGCATCTTGGCAGTGCCCCCGATGTCCCCAACTCCCGGCTTTCTTCGACTTCGAGGACAGTAGAAGTCGATGTCAAAGGTAAGGCGACTCTCAAGGTTAAGGCTAAAGTCGGTGGTCACGGTTCAGCCGATGCTGGTGCCAGCGGCAGTGTTAACGGCATTGTTCAGTACATAACTAAGCGTGATTCGAAGACCGGTGCGGTAACGCACACGGTTGAAGCTTTGGGATCGGCTAATGGTGATGCCCATGCGAACGCGGGCGCGACGATGGGTAACCACGGCGTCAAAACACCAACTGTCGGCGGTCATGCCGGGCTTGATGACGATACCTCGGTGTCGGTAACCAAAGACAATTCTGGGAAGATTACAGAGCTTGTCATCACCAAGAGCGGTGCCGAAGGCGCCGATTTCGGCGTGGATGGTGACTTCAAAATTTGAGCTGGGTAAGCCGAGGCTTGTTCCTGGTCCGGGTAAGCCGAGGCTTGTTTCTGGTCCGGGTAAGCCGAGGCTTGTTTCTGGTCCGGGTAAGCCGAGGCTTGTTTCTGGTCCGGGTAAGCCGAGGCCTGTTCCTGGTCCAGTTAGGTGGAAGCCTGAGCCCAATAAGACTCGCGATGCCGGTAACAACGAGGGCCGCCACGGCAAGCAGGGCAAGGGGAGTACTTTGTCTAAGAAGCCGGGTCGCGAGGAGGAGTCCGACGGTGACCACAAGAGTCGTGAGACGACCACCATCCGGGTAGCCGTCAACGACCAGAACCGGAGTCAGGTCGAAAAGTGGCTCGGGGATAACGATGTCGGCCCCTCCAACGCAGTGCCACTGCTGGTCAAGGCGCGGTTTATGAACCCGCTGGACGCTGACGCCACTAACGACTTCGCTAAGTTTCTTTACCAGTCTGAGGACACCCAGATCGACACGCAGACGAGCAGTGAGACTTCCGATTTGAAGGACGATTCATATGACATTTTGGTCGCGAAGGTCGGAGAAAAAGATGCTAGGGAATCCAGCTCGTCCACCGGTCAGATGGGTTATCTCTTGGAGAACGGCAAACGTGTCCCCAAGATTAGTGAGGGGTGCAAGTAAGTGACTCCCCGCAGACCTCGATGAGTGCCTGCGAGGCAGTCCTAGACTCCACTGCATGATCAATGTCGGCTCGGCTACCAACTCGCATCCCGCCCGCACCCTCGTCATGGGGGTCGTCAACGTCACTCCTAACTCGTTCTCTGACGGAGGCATGTGGGCCGATCCTGAGGTGGCCATCCGCCACGCTCGCGACCTCGTTGTCGAAGGAGCTGACATCATCGACGTCGGTGGTGAATCGACCCGTCCGGGCACCGAACGCACCCCCGAGCACGAAGAATTGCGCCGCGTCCTGCCCGTCGTCAAAGCTTTGGTGGCCGACGGGGTAGCCGTCTCCGTCGACACTATGCGCGCCTCAGTGGCCAAGGCTGTTGTCGAGGCAGGAGCCACCATCGTCAACGACGTCTCTGGGGGCAAGGCTGAACCGGAAATCCTTGATGTCGTTGCCGACGCTGGCGTCGATTACGTTCTCATGCACTGGCGCGGTCAATCCGCCACTATGCAGAACCTTGTCGACTATGACGACGTGGTAGCCGACGTCATTTCTGAGACCTCCCAGCAGGTCGACGCAGCTATTGCCGCTGGAATCGACCGTAGGCGCATCATCGTCGACCCGGGCATTGGTTTCTCCAAGACTTCCGAGCACAACTGGCAGCTCATGAACGCCGTTGACGCCTTCCAAGAAGGATTTGCCGACCTTCGTGTCCTGTGGGGAGTTAGTCGCAAGCGCTTCCTTGGTGAACTTCTCGCCCAGAACGGGGAGGACCGTCCGGCCCTCGAACGCGATGCGAGCACCATGGCCCTGTCGACTTATTTCGCCCTTCATCACGCCTGGTGTGTGCGCACCCACGAAGTTCGGGCCAACCGCGACGCCGTGGAGACCGTTGCCCGCCTTCTCGCCTGACGCGGTAATCTGCGCACTTGTCGGTAAAGTCCGATTGTGGCGAACAGGTAACCTTCCGCCATGACCTACGGACAGATCACCCTGACGGGCATCCGTGCCCACGCGAACCACGGCGTGCTTGCCAGCGAGCGTGAACTCGGTCAGCCTTTCAGCGTCGACGTGAGCCTTGACGTCGACATGGATACCGTCTCTGACGACCTCACCCAGGCCGTCAACTATGCGACGGTCGCACAGCGGGTGCTCAACATTCTCACCAGAGAGCCGGTGAGTCTCATCGAAACCCTGGCTGGCAAGATTGCTGACACCGTTCTTGCGATCAGTCCGCGTGTCCATTCTGTCCAGGTAACCGTTCACAAGCCACATGCCCCCGTAGGGGTTGCCCTCGACGACGTAGCCGTCACGTACCGAAAGGATGCCGAGTGAAAACCGTATTCAGCCTGGGTTCCAATATGGGAGACCCTTTTGCCCATCTGCGAGACGCCGTCCGCCTGATCGCCGAAACTCCCGGTATTCACGACGTCGTCGTTTCGCCCGTCTATGTCACCGCTCCGATCGGGGGAGTGGAGCAGGATGACTTCCTCAACCTCATCGTCGTTGCGACTAGCGACCTTCCTCCGTCAGTCCTGTTGGAGCGCGCCCATGTCATCGAGGCAGCCCACGGGCGCGATCACACCATCCCGAATGGTCCTCGCACCCTCGACGTTGATCTCATTCGCGTTGGCGACGAGACCGTCACCACCGACGAGTTGACCCTTCCACACCCCCGTGCACATAAGCGCGCCTTCGTTCTGGTGCCGTGGCGCGACGCCGACCCTGAGGCTGAATTGCCCGGGTACGGTCGGATCGCCGATCTGGTCGCCTCCTTCGATGCTGACGAGCTGGCTGACGCCGTTAAGCCTTATTCGCGTCAGATTGACGTAGCTGGGGTCACCGTTGCAGGAGAATGGGACGAGAGGCACGACGAGGAGGATGTATGACACGGAGCTTGCCACCCGAGTGGGATGACGACCGGCGACCTGGCGGCGGTAACCCTCAAGGCAACATCGCTCCGACCGATTGGAAGGTCATCATCGTGGCGGCCCTGTGCGGGGCCGCCCTGGGATGGTTTGCGCTGAGTATTTATAAGATCAATGACGTTACCGTGCCGATCTTGCCGTGGTCTTTGCCGGTGGTCATCCTTGTTGCCGCCATCGCAACCTGGGGGTACGCGCGGGCTTTCCGTACCAAGGTTGTTGATCCACAACGTGAGGTCGAGGCGAACCAAGGGCTCGTCTCGCTGGCATTGGGTAAAGCGATCGCCCTATCTGGCGCTGCGCTTGTCGGCGCTTGTATCGTGTACGTGCTGACCTTCGTGTGGCATCTCAACATTCCCTATCCGCGCCAGCGCGCCATCGTCGGAGGAGTGACGGCCATCACCTGCGCCGCCATGGCTTGGGCTGGATGGTTCCTGGAAAACGCCTGTAAGGTTCCTAAAGGGCCTGATGATTCTGAAAAGCATCCCAAGGGGTGACGGCGGACAAGATCACGACTCGCCGGGATCCAGTGCTTGACCAGAGGCTAAACGGGCTGTACTTGTGGCCTCCTCGCACGATATGATGATGCCCGTGAGCGGTGAGCATGATCCCAAACGGGTTGAAAAGGACACTGGCGAGCGCAGAGGTGTGCTCGCCCTTCTCATTGTGGCAACGATTGTTGCCGCTGTGTGTGGGGTAGTTCCCTCTATTTGGGCGGTCCGGGCTGGTGTGCTCGTTGCCCTCGTGGGGGCTTGGATTTCTGTCTTTATGGCGTGGCGCCAAGTTGATGCCATTCGCCGGATGCATTTCGACACCCTCAAGGAGCTTCGTCACGCCGCCTCGGAGCAGGAGAAGCGTCATCATGCCGAGTCCATGGAGATGATTGACACCTTCTCGCGTCGGGTTGGCTCTATCTCGAAAACCCTTGCTGATACCCGTGCCAAGCTCGATCGTGCAGAGAGCGAGCTGTCGACCCTACGCGGCGACAAGGCGGCTCTGCAGTACAAGGTCACCGCTGGCAACAAGAAGGTTGCTTCCCTTGAGATGCGTATTACCGAGCTGGAGACAGAGCTTGATGCTCTGCTGGCTGACGGTCGGTCCGGGCGCCTGACCACCCTGCGTACCGTCACTGATGCAGGTGTCCCCACCGCCGAGGAGATCTGGGAGCGCGGTAACGACGCGACTATCGCTGATCTGTCCCGAGTCGCTTTCCCGCGCTTATCTGAGGGGACTCGCGAGACTCGTCGCCAGGCCTGACGCTTAGCTTGCCAAATGTGACGCGGGGTCTAGCTTCCGGCTGGGCCCCGCGTTGTTGCGTCACCCCGATACCAGCTCACTTATCGAGGTCTCCTAGCGTCCATCCCAAGGAGGCAATGGTGGCCTCAACGTCGTCAACTCGAGTGCCGGGAAGCACCGCCTCCAAGACTTGAACGTTGGCGAAGGTCGGGGTGCGCAAGGCCATCCGCCACGGTGTCGTGCTGCCGCGGGACTCTAGCAGGTATCCGGCACGTCCCCAGGGGGCCTCTATAGTCGTCCAGGTGCGTCCCCGAGGGGCCTTGATGGCGGTTGGTAGACGAGTCTCCAGAGGCCCGTCCAAGCTCGGCAGCCGGTCGAGGATCTGACGGCATAGGCTCGACGACACCGCCGCATCGTTACATAACGTTGCCAGTCGTGAGTAGGCGTCACCACGGGGCTCTATGACGACCTCAGGCCACTTCAGTTCGTCGTATACCGCGGTGCGCCGTCGAGTATCTAGGTCGACCCCGCTAGCCCGGGAGACGGGCCCTGATAAACCATAGCGATCGATCATATTCGTGGGTATGACGGCCACGCCGCGCACGCCGACGGTGGCGTCGAGAGCGGTACGCAGTCGCGTCACAAGCGCATTAGCGTCGTCAAGCCACTCACCCAATGCGGGCTGCCATTCACTCTCTGGATGGATCCGAAGTCCCCCGATACGGGTGATCATAGGATGGATTCGATTTCCAGAGCACCTCTGCCAGATCCTTCGGGCGTTTTCAATTGCTGTAGCGATCGCATTTTCAAGGCGAGCATCATCACAGTGATGGCCTACCCATGACAAAAATGTGAAGTGTGAGGTGATTCTGCTGAACTCAGCGAGCAGGGTTCGTATCCATGCCACGCGAGTTGGGATGGTGATGCCCATCGCGTCCTCGATAGCATGGGCTGCGCCGGTCTCACCGATGAATGGAGCTGTCCAGTCATGACGTGATGCAAGCATCGGAATCTGGCGGTAATCGCGAACTTCGAAAAGTTTTTCATCACCGCGGTGAAGGGTGCCGACATTTACCTGGGAAGAGATGATGACGTCGTCATCGACAGTTGTGGCGATAGTGACGAGTCCCGACCGAGTGGGGTGAAGGTGCCCGAGATCTAGCCGAGTCACCTCGTATTTTTTGCCGGGGTCACCATCGGCGGATTGACTAGGATGCGTTAACGGCATCGATCCGATGACGAACATGATCTTTCGCATGGAACTGAACACACGTTGAGGATGCCGCATTGCACGCCTAGATGCATCTTCACGACAACGATTCGTCAACAAAAAACTGGATCCGCCTTGTGATTTTCGTGGTCATGAATATAAGCTGTAGTGTAAAGGCCGAAGTTGTATCTACGGCGCAAGTCTGAAAGGAATGCCATGGCACAGCGTGTGCGTGTTGATCTTGTCGATGATGTGGACGGAAGCCCAGCTGAGGAATCCGTCAATTTCGCTCTTGATGGTGTCAACTATGTGATTGACCTGTCCGCCGAGAACGCCTCCAAACTGCGCGATGCTCTGTCCTTGTGGGTTGATCATGCTCGTCGCACTGGTGGCCGCCGTACTCGTGGTCGTCGCCCAACCGGGGGCCCGACCGCTAACGAGGTTCGTCAGTGGGCCAAGAGCCAAGGCTACGAGGTCTCGGAGCGTGGCCGCGTCTCTAATGAGATCCGTGAGGCCTACCAGCGCACTCACTGATTCCAGTTTATGTGACCGTCTGACAAGGCGAGTCGGTTGCGACGCCGGAGCGGGATAGCTCCGGCGTCGCGCTGTTCTACTTGGGTTGTGCCAGCGGCGTAAACAGGTTTCGCAGATCTGTCGGCAGCGGTTATTAGACTGAGCACACAGGCTGACGGTCCAGTGCCGTCGGTTGGTTGCATGAAAGTTTCACGCGACCGCGGGTAGATCGGTCATCCGGTATTTCCGGGGATTGGTCTGCCCCACATACAAGGAGAGTTCATGTTCGAACGGTTCACCGATCGGGCCCGCCGGGTCGTCGTCCTGGCCCAGGATGAGGCCAAGGCCCTGAACCACAATTACATTGGCACTGAGCACCTGCTGCTCGGGCTCATTAGCGAGGGCGAGGGAGTCGCTGCCAAGGCTCTCGAGTCCCTTGACATTTCACTGGAGGCTGTTCGCGCCCAGGTGGAGGAGATTATTGGTCACGGCACTTCGACGCCGACGGGCCATATTCCCTTTACCCCGCGTGCCAAGAAGGTTCTTGAGCTGAGCCTGCGCGAAGCCCTCCAGATGAATCATTCGTACATTGGCACCGAGCACATTCTGCTTGGCCTTATCCGGGAGGGAGAAGGCGTCGCTGCTCAGGTACTGATCCGGCTGGGTGCTGACCTCAACACGGTGCGCAATAGCGTCTTGCAACTGTTGCAGGGATATCAGGGCGACGAGCGTCAGGCCGCCACTTCCGGTGCCCCCGAGGCCGGACCGCAGCAGTCCTCGGCGACGATTCTTGACCAATTCGGTCGCAACCTTACCGAGGCCGCCCGCGACGGCGAGCTCGACCCGGTTATCGGGCGTGAGAGGGAAATCGAACGAGTCATGGTGGTGCTGAGCCGGCGCACCAAGAATAACCCGGTTCTTATTGGTGAGCCTGGCGTCGGTAAGTCTGCTTGTGTCGAGGGCCTGGCTCAGGCCATCGTGCGTGGAGACGTTCCCGAGACTCTGCGTGACAAGAAGATTTACTCCCTGGACCTTGGCTCCATGGTTGCGGGATCGCGTTACCGCGGTGATTTCGAGGAGAGGATGAAGAAGGTCCTCAAGGAGATAAAAAATCGCGGGGACATCATCCTGTTCATCGACGAGATCCACACCCTTGTCGGCGCCGGTGCCGCTGAAGGGGCAATCGACGCTGCCAGCATGCTCAAGCCGATGCTGGCTCGCGGCGAGCTGCAGACTATCGGTGCGACGACCCTTGATGAGTACCGTAAGTACATCGAGAAGGACGCCGCCCTGGAGCGTCGCTTCCAGCCGATCCAGGTAGACGAGCCCTCGATCCCCCTGGCCATCGAGATCCTTAAGGGTCTGCGCGACCGGTACGAGGCCCACCACAAGATCACCATCACCGACGAGGCAATCACCTCCGCAGCGAATCTTGCGTCCCGTTACATCCAAGACCGCTTCCTGCCAGACAAGGCCATCGATCTCATTGACGAGGCCGGTGCCCGGATGAACATCCGCCGCATGACGGCCCCGCCGGATCTGCGCGAGTTCGACGAGCGGATTGCTCGTGTGCGAGTGGAGAAAGAGGCCGCCATCGACGCCCAGGATTTCGAGCGTGCTGCTGGGCTGCGCGACGACGAAAAGAAACTTCTCGCCGAGCGTGAGGCCAAGGAGGAGGAGTGGAAGCAGGGTGACGAGTCGGTGCCAGCCGTGGTCGGCCCTGATGAGATCGCCGAGGTGCTCTCTGGAGCTACCGGAATTCCGGTCTTCAAGCTCACGGAGGAGGAATCCCAGCGTCTGCTCCACATGGAGGACGAGATCGGCAAGCGTTACGTCGGCCAGGAGGACGCCGTTAAGGCCCTGTGCCGCTCTATCCGACGTACCCGTGCCGGCCTCAAGGACCCGAAGCGTCCGGCAGGTTCGTTCATTTTTGCTGGCCCGTCGGGTGTTGGTAAGACCGAGCTCACCAAGGCGCTCACCGAGTTCCTCTTTGGCGACGAGGACGCCCTCATCACCCTCGACATGAGCGAGTACTCCGAGAAACACACCGCTTCGCGGATGTTTGGGTCCCCGCCTGGATTCGTCGGGTACGAGGAGGGCGGCCAGCTCACCGAGAAGGTGCGCCGCAAGCCGTTCAGCGTCATTCTCTTTGACGAGATTGAAAAGGCCCACCCCGATATCTTCAACTCTCTGTTGCAGATTCTTGACGAGGGACGTCTTACTGACGCCCAGGGCCGTGTAGTGGACTTTAAGAACACCGTCATTGTGCTGACGACCAACCTTGGCACCCGCGACATTTCCAAATCAGTCAATCTCGGCTTTTCCAAGGCCGACGACGTCGAGTCTAGCTACGAGAAGATGAAGGCCAAGGTTACCGAGGAGCTCAAGGGACACTTCCGTCCCGAGTTCCTCAACCGCCTTGACGAGATCATCGTCTTCCATCAGCTCACCCAGCCCGACATCCTACGGATTGTCGACCTCATGGTGGGGCAACTGGAGGATCGTCTGGCCGACAAGGACATGGGTATCGAGGTCACTCCGGCTGCCAAGGAACTGCTGTCCACGCGTGGTTTCGACCCGCTGCTCGGTGCTCGTCCGCTGCGCCGGACGATCCAGCGCGACATCGAGGACGTCCTAGCCGAGAAGATCCTCTTCGGGGAGGTCAAACCTGGTCAGATCGTGGTGGTCGATGCTGCCCCGGAGGGTTCCGAGGAGCCGTTCGTCTTCACCGGCACGGAGCGCTCAGAGCTGCCTGACGAGGTTCCTCCTGAGCTCACCTCTTCGGCAGGGGAAAATAACAGGGGGCAGCAGGGCTGATTCCCTGATAACGATGGCCGTGGCCCGGTGCATTATGCGCCGGGCCCGTTCCTCACACCAGCACCGCCTGCAGGGCGAAGGACACCAACCAGTGAGTAGCCATGAAATCGCCATGGGTGATTTGGTGGGAGACTTCGTTGATCTGGCGGGCAGTGGCTTTCTCGATACGATGGCGGGAGCCTTCGGCAAGCCACGTGGCCAGTGCGCGCAGCTGCCAGGCTCGTGACAAGCTCAGCCCATATAGGTGAGCAAGCTTGCCGTCCGTGCCGTCTGTCACCCTGGGCACGTTCAGGAGATTATCGTCAGACTGTCCCAGACGCGGCAGGAATGTGTGTAGCCACGTCCCGAACTCATTGGTTCGACCCTCGACGTCATACACCCGAGCCATGAGGTGGGCCTCGCTCAACGCCGCCGACAAAAAGTCATTGCCACTCGGCTCCCACGAAGACGGGTAGTCAACGTCGGCGTCGAACAAGCGATGAGAGTGTTCCACAATGGCTTCGATGACCTCAGGGCGTTGCAGCGACCGGGCAGCGTCCAGACACAGACCGATGCCGAAGGCGGTGTTGTCGTGGGTGCCAGTGCGTACCGGGAAGGTGAGGGTCGGCAGCCACGCGAGCAGATTCTCGAAAACTTGAAGGCTGATAATGCGGGTGGCCGACGCCCACGTCGTGCCCGTGAGGGGAGCACACTGGGCAGCGAGCAGGGTTGCCCATCCCCAGCCGTAGGGACGCTCGTACCCGCGATGAATACGCAGATACTCGGCCTCCACGCGAGCGTTCTCGTCGGTCAGACGGTCATTGAGAACGCCGTTCAAGGCGTCGATTGTTGTGTGGTCGATCACCTGATTCGCGCAACGGAGCAGGGTGACCGCCGACCACTGCATGTGGACCGACGAGTGCCAGTCCAAGCAACCGTGGAAGGCCGGGTGGAGGCGCCATGGAGTGACGTCGACATCGTCTGGTCCCGAGGATTGGTGGGCTGACCCCCACGGGAAGGGACGATTGAGTCCGTCAATGATGGTTTTCGCCCAGATTGGGGCGTCATCGTCGAGAGTCATAGCAAACCTCCTGGGAAGCAGCACAGGTACATAATGAGGATGGTGCAGACCAGTAGCGGAACTGCAGTGGGTATCTGCGCCTTAATCGGACCATAGCTATCGTCGAGCTCAAGTAGAGCGGCCGGAACAAGATTGAAGTTCGCAGCCATCGGCGTGCACAGGGTGCCGCAGAACCCCGCCAGCATACCCATGGCGAAGACGGCGGCCATATTGCCGTGGAAGTGTTGGATGAGCAGCGGCCAACCGACGGCAGCAGTCATCACTGGGAAAGCCGCGAAAGCGTTACCCATAATGAGGGTGAACAAGGCCATCCCAAGGCAGTAGACGCACACCGCTGCGAAGAGACTTTCTGAAGGAAGGATCCACGAGGTGATACGCCCCACCGCATCGCCGACACCGGCGTTGTTGAATAAGGTGCCAAGGGTCGCCAGGAACTGCGGCAAGATAGCTGCCCATCCGATATGACCGAGCAGTCGGTCTCCCTCTTTGAAAGCCACCACTGGTGAACGCACCTTGAACATAATCATGGCTGTGACAAGGGCAATAACGGACGCCGCTCCTAGACCAATGATCGTTGCCATGCCGGTTTCTAGTAGCGGCGACCCGTCAAACGACACGTTGCGCATCCCAGCCACTGCGAAAATGGCAGCCACGAACGGGATGATGAGGGCAAGCATAAAGAGCTTGTTGCCGAATTTCTTTGCTGACTTTTCTCGCTCGGCCTCGGTGGTCGTCTCGGTAGAGCCGCGACCCGGAAAGCGACAAGCGGCCAGCACAACCAGGAGGAGCACCGCAATACCCTCGACGAGAGTAGGTGCAGTCTTGTTGATGACAAAGCTGCCGTAGCCAAATGAGAAGGCCAGGATTGCCCAAAAAGCGGCCGACCCGAAGCGCTTGTTGTCCTCGCGGTCCCGCAGCCGGACGACCGCGGTGACGAGGAAAAGGAATCCACACAACCAGTAGAACCATTCCACCTTAATCATTCGTGGACCCCCTGCTCCGGGTTACCTCCGGAGGGCAGGCTGACGGTGTGGCCAGGCTCAGGGACCTCATCGGTGTCGACGTTGTCGCCTCCCTCGGCAGCCATCTTGGCGAGTTTGCGGTCCAACAACCACAGTCGGGGTGCATGGATGAGGAAGGCACAAATGGCCGTCGGAATGGCCCACAAAGCGATTTGGAGAGCTTCGAGTTTGAGGTTGTAGGTGGCATCAACGAATCCAGTGATGAGCAGAATCGACCCGATGGCAATGAACACGTCCTCGCCGAAGAACAGTCCGATGGTGTCTGCTGAGGACGCGTAGGAGCGCAGTTTCTCGCGCATCTTGCGGGTGTATCGCGGGTGGGTGCGTCGAGCCGCAGCCTCAGCCATCGGTACGACGAGGGGACGCACCGCCTGGGCTGGCCCACCAATGGACGACAGCCCTACAGCTGCGGTGATCTGACGCACAGCAAGGTAGACGGCAAGGAGCTTTCCGGCCGTCATGGACTTCATCTTCGACATCAAGCGGCCGGCCTGCTGCATGAGACCGTGGCGTTCGAGCAACCCGATAACGGGTAACACGACGATGAAGACCGTCACGGAACGCGAACTGGCGAATCCAGTTCCGAAGGTCTCGATGAGCTTGACCGGTGACATTCCGGCGATGAGGCCGGCAGCGATTCCTGCGACGGCTACCACGAGCATGGCATTGAGCCGCAAGGCAAAGCCGATGACGACGATCGCCACGGCGAGTAAAACCCACATGGTGCGCTCCTCTCGTGTTCTGGGGTGTTGTGGCGTCACTTTAGAAGCGATCGGACCGCCTGAAGGTGTCTCTACCCAGAAAACGTGTTGACCGGGAGGGATCTCGGCGCCACCCTTATGTCATGGCAACTGTTGATCTCAACGCGGACATGGGGGAATCTTTCGGATCGTGGAAGACAGGTGACGATGAGTCCCTGCTGGGAATTGTCACCTCCGCAAATGTGGCCTGCGGATTCCATGCTGGTGACGCCGTCGTCATGGGCCAGACTTGTAAGGCTGCTGCGGAACACGGGGTGTGCATCGGCGCCCACGTGTCTTACCGGGACCTCGCCGGGTTTGGTCGCAACTTCATCGACGTTGACCCTGGACGGTTGCGCGATGAGGTCATTTACCAGTTGTCGGCACTGCGTGGAATTGCTGCAGTCCATGGCGCCTCGGTGCGCTACGTCAAGCCTCACGGCGCCCTGTACAACACGATCGTTCACCACCAGGCTCAGGCCAAGGCAGTCGTCGAGGCGATTGACGCTGTCAACTCCGCCACGGGTGCCGATATGGCCATTTTAGGCTTGCCGGGAGCTCTTGTCCTTGACCTCGCTGAGCAGCAGGGCGTCCGTACTCTGAGTGAGGCGTTCGCCGATCGGGCTTACAACCCCGATGGCACCTTGGTATCACGTCGCCAGGAGGGGTCAGTGTTGCATGATCCGGGCGAGGTCGCTGAGCGCGTTGTGACGCTGGTGACTCAGGGATCGGTAACGGCTATCGACGGCACCAAGGTACCGATTAAGGTAGATTCGGTGTGTGTTCATGGTGACACCCCGGGAGCTGTTGCGATGGCTACGGCAGTGCGTGATCGCCTTGCCTCCACCGGGATCGAACTGCGGGCTGCCGCATGAGGTTGTTGCCGGCTGGACGGACGGCAGTGCTCGTCGAATTGGATGATGCCGGTCAGCGTCGTCGCCTGCATCGGACTTTGAGTGAGCATCCGGCGGTGGGAACGGTCGATCTCGTCCCGGCCCAGACGACGGTGCTCATCGACGTCGAGTCGCCCGATCAGTTACCGGCAGCTGTCGCTCACGTCCAGGAGTTTATCGCCGCAGGATTGGACTGCGTTGAACAAGGAGCGCGGGAAATCGTCGAGGTGCCAGTTCGCTATGACGGGCTGGACCTATCTGACGTGGCGGAATTGCTCAGTATGACCACGGACGAGTTGGTGAAGCGCCACAGCGATCAGCAATGGACGGTGGAATTTGCCGGGTTCATGCCTGGATTTGGGTATATGTCCGGAGCTGATTGGCCGTACCGGATCCCGCGTCGGGATAGCCCTCGAACCAGGATTCCGCCGGGCAGTATCGCCTTGGCTGATGGATTCACCGGCGTCTACCCGCAAGCCTCCCCGGGCGGCTGGCAGATTATTGGCACGACTGACGCAATCTTGTGGGATGAGAAGGCTGACCCGCCAGCTCTACTACTCCCGGGAGCCGTCATCAGATTCGAGGTGGTGGACTCATGACCCACTTCGTAGTGGAGACAGCCGGGCCGAGAACCCTCATTGAGGACGCTGGCCGTCGAGGCTGGGCGGATCTAGGAATCAGTGGCTGCGGAGCATGGGATCGCCGGGCCTATCTGGACGGTGCTCGGCTCGTCGGTAATGGTGCTGGATTGGGGTGTCTGGAGATTCTGCTCGGACCGGTGCGGCTGAGATGTGTCGGGGGTCCTGTCCTCGTTGCGGTGACAGGGGCGGATGCCCAGATCGATTTGGATGGAGCGCCGCGCCCTAGCGGCTGGGGATTTCTCGTTACAGATGGTCAGACGGTGAGCATCGCCATGCCAGCAACCGGTTTGCGGAGCTACTTTTCTGTGACCGGAGGAATTAACGCGTCGCCCACCTTTGCCAGCGTCTCGGCTGATCCGACCCGTGGGATGGGCCCGGCCCCGCTGAAGGCAGGCGACCGTGTGAGCGTCGGTGATGGCCCAGCTGGTCTCATCTCGACGACTCCTGTCGACATTCAGCAGGCACCAACGGAACTCGTCCTTCATGGGGTATGGGGACCTCGCGACGATTGGTTTACCGATGCTGGGCGGCGTTCCCTCGAGCGGACACCGTGGCGAGTCGCACAGGCGAGCGACCGAGTGGGCACGCGGTTGGAAGGACCTTCCCTGGAAAGAGCGGTGACCGGGGAGTTAACGAGTGAGCCGGTGATGCGAGGCGCGATCCAGGTACCTACCTCGGGAGTGCCTCTGGTCTTTGGGCCGGACCATCCGACGACTGGAGGTTATCCAGTTATTGGGGTTGTCGATCCAGAGGATGCTGACCGTCTTGCTCAGGCTCGGGCAGGGGTCGTCGTGAGGTTCGCGATGACCGCTCATGACTGGTGACGAGCATGACGTTGAAGTGTTAGCTATAAGCATAATGCCTAGTCCAAGGCTTGTTTATGACGTAATCGTGCAGGTTTCAGTGACGATGCGGTACGTGTCCCCGTCGACCTGCGGGAGGTACGATCGTCTCTTGGCCTAACTTCTTCTTTCTCTAGGAGACCCCTTGTCGCCTGAGCAGTCGTCCGTTGCCCATGTCGAACACCTTGCCCGGGACAGAGACGGGCACGTCGTCACTGAGGAGCAGGCCTGGAGCGCCCTGTGGGCCCTTCTTATCGGCTTCTTTATGATCCTCGTAGATACGTCGATCGTCACGACCGCTCTGCCGGCGACCATCCGCGCGCTCAACGCCAACCTCAACCAAGGCGTGTGGATCACGAGTGCATACCTACTCACTTATGCCGTCCCGCTGCTGATTACCGGACGTATGGGTGATCGCTGGGGACCGCATCGTATGTACATCATCGGCATGCTCGTCTTCGGAGTTTCTTCACTGGCATGTGGTCTGTCCCCGACGATTGGCGTCCTTATCGCTGCTCGGGCGGTTCAGGGCATCGGAGCTGCCCTTATGACCCCACAGTCTCTGTCGATGATTACCCGACTTTTCCCACCGGAGAAGCGCGGTGCTGCCATGGGCCTGTGGGGAGCCACTGCCGGTGTCGCGAGTTTCGTCGGTCCTGTGCTCGGCGGCATCCTTGTTGACACCCTGGGCTGGGAGTGGATCTTCTTCGTCAACGTCCCGGTTACCGTCATCGGGTTGTGGCTGGCTATCCGTAATGTGCCTGCTCTCGAAACCCACGGCCATGCCTTCGATTGGTGTGGCGTCGTCTTGTCGGGTATCGGCATGACCCTGCTGGTTTTCGGTATTCAGGAGGGAGAACAGTACAACTGGGGGACGATCACCGGCATCATTTCCGTGCCGCTGCTCATCGTCCTCGGTGTGGTCTTTATGGTGCTCTTCGTCGTCTCACAGACGCAGTGGGCGCAATCCCGCTTGCATGCTCGTTCGACCAACTTTGAACCACTGGTTCCGCTGCGACTGTTTACCAAGCGCAATTTTACTCTCGCCAATATCGCGATTTTCCTCGTCGGCATGCTTGTAACTTCCTATTTTCTGCCGACGGCCATCTATCTGCAGAACGTGCGTGGCAAGTCCCCGACGGTGGCCGCCCTGTTGTTGATTCCAACCGCTGTCGTCTCCGGCGTGCTGTCTCCGGTTGTTGGACGGGTCCTCCAGCACCGTCGGTCTGGCCGGATGGCTGCGATTGGCGTCTCGCTATATGTGATTTCCTCCATCGGATGGTGGCTGTTCACAGTGCCGTCCACCGGTCTGTGGGTGTTCCCGCTGCTATCTGTCATCACCGGCGTTGGTGCGGCTCTTACCTGGAGTCCGATTTCCCTGGTTGGTACCGATGACCTCGGTCAGGCCGACGCTGGAGCCGGTTCAGGTGTTTATAACGCCACCCGTCAGGTCGGGTCAGCGCTGGGGTCGGCTTTTATCGCGATGATGATGGATGCCCGAATCATGGCTCGTCACGATCTGGGGCGAGGTCTCGGTGAGTCGATGTTTATCACGATTACTGCTGGAACGATCTGCGTAATCGTCTGTGCATTCTTTGCGAACTTTCAGCGTTCGCGCCAGCGCAATTCTTGAGTGTACTCATCTGTGAGGCCGGTGGACCGCGCAGAGACGCCCTTCGCTGGACCCGTAGGATGATCATATGAGGATTGCCATCGGAGGGTTCGCCGGTCTTATCGGCACAGCGCTGGTGCAACGTCTGCGCAAAGAAGGCCATGACGTCGTCACGTTGACTCGTCATGAACCCATCCAGCCCTCTGATCGACGCTGGGATCTTGACACTCTCTCCATCGCGCCGCCTTTCCTCGACGACGTTGACGCTGTGGTCAACTTGGCTGGAGCACCGATCGCTGATGGACGCTGGACTGATGAACGCAAGACTCGCATCCTCGCCTCCCGCATCGACTCGACACGCGTTGTCGTCCGCGCCTTAGCATCCTCGCCGCGCTGCCGGATCTTCCTCAATGGTTCAGCGGTCGGCTACTACGGTCCGCACGGCGATGAATGGCTTGACGAGAACGATCCCGCCGGTGCGGGATTCCTGGCCGAGGTGTGCCAACGCTGGGAGACAGCCGCAAACTCTGCCCCTGACGGGGTGCGGGTAGCGACCCTGCGAACCGGTCATGTCGTGAGTTCCTTTGGCGGCATGTTGGGCAAGGAGCGACCGTTCTTCCAATTCGGCCTGGGCGGCAAGATCCGCGACGGAAGTCAATACATGTCGTGGATTAGCCTGCACGATCACGTATCAGCAATGATGAAAGTTCTGACTGACGACGCTATGAGCGGGCCGGTGAACCTCGTGAGTCCGAACCCGTGCACCAATGCCGAGTTCACCACGGCGTTGGCTCAGGCGATGCACCGTCCGTCTGTAATCCCATTCCCGGTTCCGGCAGCAAAGATGATCTTCGGGTCTCAACTCGTCGACGAAGCGCTGTGTTCGGGGCAGCGGGTTAAGCCAGCCAAACTCCTTGAGCACGAATTCGAGTTTCGTGACACCTCCATTACCGAGTCAATAACTTCAGCACTTGCAGGACGCCGATGAGTCAGAATAACCAACGTCCCGACGGTTTCTCTCGCCCCGATGAGTGGGGATCGTGGCAGGACGAACCACAGCAGAACCACGGCGATGCGTCAGGGGCGGCTTCACACGCTAGACCGGCGCAACGAGACGAGTCGACGGCATCTCAGCCTGAGCCTTACCGCTCGATTGACGTAGACCCCTCATGGGCGCCTCCCTCGGCGTCGTACCAGCAGGCGACTCCCCGACCGGTTGCCCGAGTGAAGCGTCACAGTGATGTTCCGGTCGTCACGTGGACCCTCATTGGTATCTGTTTCCTGGTGTGGGTGGGGGAGTGGTTAAGCCCTCAGGTGGGTGAGGCCGTTGTGTTGGCCCCACGAGTCGGATTCACCGAGCCGTGGCGATTCGTCACTTCGATGTTCGGGCACGCGCTGAGTATCTTCCATATTGGCTTCAATATGTACGCGTTGTGGGCCCTTGGCCGATCTCTAGAGCCCTTCCTCGGACGCGCCAGGTTCCTCGCTGCTTACCTCATGTCTGGCCTGGGTGGTGGGGCGCTGTTCTGCCTGATGGCCACTGCGGATGGGGGCAGGGCGATCTTGCCGAACGTTGATGACGGTGTCGTCGGGGCCTCGGGTGCGATTTTTGGTCTCTTCGGTGTGCTGCTCATCGTGCAGCGACGCCTCGGGGCCTCGACGCGGGAATTATGGGTCGTATTGGCTATTAACGCCGCCCTGTTGCTTTTCATCTCTGGGATCGCATGGCAGGCCCACCTTGGGGGTTTTCTCGTCGGAATGATGTGCGGGGTTATTTTCTTCGAGGACCCCAAACGTATTCAGGCAGGCAAGTCCGCGCAGACATGGCCTCGAATGGCTTTGTTACTGTTTGCCATGGTGGCCGCGCTGGTGGTCAAATACCTGGTGATCTGATATGCGTTTGGTGGCGGTCAGGAAATGGTGAGATCGGCGAGATCAGCTGGTCGGTGACGTGCGATGTGTAGCCCCTCCTGAACGGCCCACATGGCCCACTGGTCGCGAAATTCTGGGTCCCGGGCTAGGGCCCGGTGGCGCCTGAGCGGTGCGGAGACTTCGCACCACACTCGCAAGGATGCCAAAGGTGCATTCGTCGGCGTCAGTACCCCGCAGCCCTCGATAACGAGGGGACGATTCGCATTCAGGATGACTTCGTCGTCGAAGCGGTTTTGATACCAGTCCCATCGCCGGTACCGGCGTCTAGCGACGAGATCACGCAGATCCCACACTGCTGACAATCCGGACCAGCCGGGGTACAGGTCGTCAGCGTGGACGAGCTGCCAGTCGGCATGGTGACAGATGAGGGTATTGGCTAAGGTAGTTTTGCCTGCTCCAGAGCGCCCATCGATGAGGACAACCGGCTGCCCGTGTCGTAAAGGTTCGGCAAGGATGAGTTCTTCCAGAAGGTCAAAGCGGTTGGCGTCAATGAGCACCTCACCAGTCTCGTCGCCTTGGGCCAGGGAAAGCAACGATGGAGGCGGTCAGCCCGTCATCAGGTAAGTAGTTCCACGCAGTAGCCCCAAGCTATCAGCGCCGTTGCGCTTATGCAGCAAGATACCCAGCCCGCTCAACGAGTACCGCGATGCGGACTCGACTGTCGACGTCGAGCTTGGTCTGAATCGTCGACAGATGCGCCTTGACGGTGCTTGCCGAAACGTTTAACCGCGCGGCGATGGCGTCATTGGTTAGTCCCTCGGCCACCGCTATTGCAACCTCTCGCTCCCGGTCAGTGAGGGCGGAAAGGGTCTTGCGGGCAGCCCCGCGGACCCGTCTACCAGCGTCGCCCCGCAACTGTTCCAGAAGTTGGCGGGTCGACGTCGGGGACATGAAGGCATCCCCAGCGTGGACCGCACGCACGGCATTGACGATGTCATCAGGTGAGGAGGCTTTCAGTAGGAACCCCGATGCCCCGGCGTGAACCGCGTCGGTGATGGCCGCGTCGGCGGTGACGGTAGTGAGGACGACGACCTTGGGTGAACTCGGGGAATGGGTGATTCGCGATGTTGCTTCCACACCACTCATTCCGGGCATTCGCAGGTCCATGAGGACCACATCGGCCTGGGGAGCCTGCCTCACGGCTCCGTCGCCGTCACTGGCCTCACCGACCACCTCAAGGTCATCAGCGGCCTCAAGGATCTGGCGCACAGCCCTGCGTACGAGCGTGTCGTCGTCGACGAGTAAGACGCGAACGGGCAGCATGGCCACATCCTATGATGTCTATCGTTTGCGATCCGTCGCGGCACCACTGTGGTCTATTGGAAACGGGCGGGGATGATTATCACTGCCACGGGATGTCCACATGGACGTGGAACAGATTGTCATCAAGACCGTAGTGAAGGCTGCCCCCAAGTAGCTCGACACGCTCGGTGATCCCCTTAAGCCCGCGGGAATGGGCACTCGGCCCACCAGCCCATCCACCGATGTAGCCGTTCGTCGCGTCGATGCTGATTCCGTCTCGGGGATTTCCGCGTATGCGCAGGGTCGTCGTCTGCCCGGGTGCGTGCTTGGCCGCGTTAGTGAGCAGCTCCTGAACGATGCGGTAGACGGCCCTCGACACAGCGGGATCGACGCGATCGGCGTCCTCAATGAAGACGCTCGAATTGAGAGGCTGACCGGCGCCGAAGGACTCGTCAATGACCTCGGCCAGTTTCGACAGGGGCAAGTCCGGTGTCACGCGGGACTCGGTAAGCACCGACAGCAGGGAATGCAGGTCATTGACGGCTGCAGCTGCCCCAGCCTGTACCTCGTGGGCGGCCTTGACGACGTCCGGATTGTCCCGAAGTTGAGTCTCTAGCGCCCCGGACTGCAGGCTGAGAAGGGACAATCTATGGCCGAGTTGATCGTGGATTTCCTGAGCGATGCGCTCGCGTTCTTCACGGCGTGACAGTTCGTCGCCGAGTTTGGCGTTGGTGGCCTGCGCGACGTCGCGCTCCCGGGTAAGTGAGGTCGTCGCGCGTTGGGTGCGGCGCCACAGCCCCGAACCAATGGAGATGATGAGCCCGGCGGCGATGAAGGCCGCAACGGTGAACCAAGAGACTGTCAGGTCAGCAGCGTCAGGGGTGTTTGCTGGGGACAAGAGAGTTTTGATCGTCGACGCGGCTTTCGGAGACCTGGCGGCGTCCACAATTCCCACGATGGTGGTCGTGATCGTCACGGCTGCGGTGGCCCACCATGATGCCGCGCCACGTCGTCGTCCCAGCAAACATGCCAGGGCGATGAGAGGAACAGTGTTACCGATCGGTAGGACCAGGCTGATTGCCGCTGTGACGAGGGTGATTGTGAATGGTTGACGATGTCGCCATAGCAGCCCGACCGGCAAAACCATATCTGCGACGAGGGCGGCGACTCCGTGCAGCACGGTGAGACCGGAGGGATTCTGCGCCGTCATGCGGAGGGCCAGTGGACAGAACGCGGTCGAGGTGAAGCATCCGAGTATTCCGATGGCGATGAGGACGATGGACAGCCAAACAGCGGGCCTGCGATCGTCGCCCACGACTTCGTACTCGATCATGCCCTCATCCTAAGGGCGGTTTCGGTAGGGCTGCCTCGACCGGATGGGCGAAAACACCTGCCCAATCGGCCACCTGCGGTCTGTCCGTTCGGCCGATGCGGGAGGGCCCGATCCCGGGATGCACTGGTGTGGAGCCGAAAGGAGACACCAATGTCCAATGACCAGCAACCACCCCACTACCCACAACCGCAATACCCGGGAGAAGGTCCGCAAAGTCAGTCCAACCCCCAATATGCCCTGAACTCAGGCGGAATGCCGCCGTCGAAGCCAAAAAAGCCGATCTACAAGCGGGTGTGGTTCTGGATTGTTATCGCCGTCGTCATTCTGGGGATTTTCGCAGCTCTGGGAGGAGGGTCGAAAGGAGGTGACGAGCAGAAATCCGGTAGCGACAAGGCCGCGTCGGCCCCAGCTACGAGCCAGGCCAAGGAGGCTGACAAGTCTGCGGGAAAGCCCGCTGAGAAGCCTGCCGCGAAGACCACCGACGAGGATCAAGTCAAAGGTGATCTTGCCCTGCTCAAGGGTTGGAAGTTGAAAAAGGACGAGTTCTCTGCCCATGTGACGGGGTACGTGCGCAACAACTCTGACGAGTCGATCAACAACTACATCCAGATCGAATTCAACGCCTATGACGCGTCCGGCAGCAACACGGACACCTGTCTGGCCAACACCAACACCATCGATGCCCACGGCAAGTGGAAGTTCGATGCGATTTGTTCCCAAAACCCTAGTGAGATCAAGACCGTGTAATTGAAGGACCTCACCGGAGCCTGATCAGCCCGAGGTTCAGCCACTGTCATGGATCACAGTGGCTGAACCTCGTTATGTCGGGGTGGGAGTTAGGCACGCATCTGGATTTTGATCTGGGTGACTTTGGTGCTGGCTTTCCGGCAAGAAGGTCATCGCAATTTTGTGTATTGACCGCTAGCGATGAGCCTTAACAGGTGCGCGATCGTCAGCCATCCATCCCCATCACCTCGTTGTAGAGCCGGGTGGTGTGTAAGGCGATGTAGTTGATTTCGGCTTTCGTCAGGTCGTTGCCGATCACTTTCGACATGTGCTCGGCCACTTGGCTAGCTGCCAATGTGGCTTCTGCGTAGCGATCTGACATGAGCCCCACAATGTCCAGGTCAACGTGAGAGAGCTGCTTGTTGTCCGAGGCCCGAGCGAACAGATAGCGAAGGTGGGTGACGAAGCGGGATGCGCTCATGGACGAACGGTCGATCTCAACGTGCCACAGGTCCTCCAGCTCGGTGAAAACGTCGCAGATCGTCTGGGTCATCGACATGGTCCGCGAAACGTCTTTACTGTCCCACCGCTGATTGATGAAGTGCAGGGAGAATGCCACCCATTCCTCGGGTTGCAGATGGATTCCGAGAGCACCGTCGACGATTTCGACAGCGCGTCGGCCCAGTTCCGCCTCATCGGGATAGAGCTGACGGACTTCCCATTCCAAGGGAAAGTCGATGACGGCCCCCTGCTTAGCTCGGTGCACAGCTGCGACGAGGTGATCGAGGATGGGCAGCATCATCCGTCGGGCATGGGGAGTGCCCAGCTCTTCGCGCGCCAATTCGACGATTGCCTGTGCCACTCGCACCTCGGTGTGAGTGGCGTTCGTTAGCAGTGATGCGATGGCGGTCGTGCGATAGGCACCCTCTGCGACATATCGCTGGGCCGACGAGGCATCGACGATCTCCCCGCGGTGTCGTCCGTAGGCGATACCGCGAGCATTGACGACCATTTCGGTCCCCGAACCGTTGACGCCGAGAAGGACATTGTTGTTGTAAATCTTCTTGACGATGACGTGCCCGGGTCTGAGCGATCCCTGCTTCGTCGTTGCGTACCGTGAGCGATCCGGGCGTTGCACCGGGTCATCCTGCGGTGACTGAGAGCACTGACGCCGGATCATTGCTGCGTTCCGAGATGGTGAACCCGGCCGCGTTGGTCACGACCACGGGGGAGATCAGCGACGGTACGCGTGGCCGTATGCTGTCCAGGTCGACGCTCAGGAGCGGATCGCCGGTCCTGACCCTGTCGCCCTCGTTGACGTGGGCAGTGAAACCTTCGCCCTTCAGCTCAACGGTGTCGACGCCGACGTGGACCAGAACCTCCGCCCCATTGTCTGCGCGCAGGCTGACGGCGTGGAGGGTCGGCGCGACAAGCATGACGAGGCCGTCGATGGGCGAGGTGAAGTCGCCCGAGACCGGGGCGACCGCAAAGCCTGGGCCCATGTGCTTGCCTGCGAATACCGGGTCCGGTACGTCAGCAATATCGATGATCTCGCCCGAGACCGGTGCTGCGATGGTCAGGGGTGTGGCCTTGCGGCGCTTGCGGAAAATGGACATGTCGACACCTTTCAGTCGTCGATTCCGAGTTGGGCGTTGATGGCGTTCTTGTAGAGGATGGCTTTGGCTCCGTAGACGGCCTGGACTCCGCCGCCGACCTCGAAGACCTCGGTCGCTCCGAGATTCTTGAGGCTGGCTTTGCTGACCTGATCAGGCGCTTTTACTGACACACGCAGACGCGTGATGCACGCGTCGACGTCCTCGATGTTCTCGGCACCGCCCAAGGCAGTGATGATTTCCGCCGCTGTCTCGTCGATCCCGTCGTTCCTCCGCCCGGACTTTTCCTGGGACCTTCTATCGGTGGGTGTGGCGGCAGTCATGGTGTCCTCGAGATGGCCCGGGGTGGCGATCCGGAATTTCTTGATGAAAAAGGTGAAGGAGAAATAGTAGATGACGAACCAGAGCGCGCCGACAGGCAACACATACAGCCAGTGGGTCTTGGCCTCACCTTGCAGCACACCGAACAGGAGGTAGTCGATAGCACCACCCGAGAAGGTATTGCCAATACGAATGTTGATGAGGTCCGCCACCAGGAAGGAGACGCCATCGAGGACCGAATGGAACACGTAGAGCAGCGGGGCCACGAAGAGGAACATGTATTCGATGGGTTCGGTGATTCCGGTCAGGAAGGACGTGAAGGCGACGGAGGCGAACAATCCGGTGTACTTGGCGCGACGCCCCTTGGGAACGCAGCGCCACATCGCCAGACAGGCCCCAGGCAGTCCAAACATCATGGTGGCGAAGCGACCGGCAAAGTACTTGGTGGAATGGGTGAACAGTCCGACATGGTTGGGATCAGCCAGCTGGGCGAAGAAAATCTTCTGTGCGCCTACAACCGTTTTGCCGGCGACTGCCTCGGTACCGCCGAGGGGTGTGTACCAGAACATCGGATAGATCATGTGGTGAAGGCCGACGGCGCCGGCTAGCCGCATGAGGAAGCCATAGAAGAACGTACCAATGACACCCCAGTCTGCGATCGCAGTGCCGGCTGACACCATCCCGGCCTGGATTGGTGGCCAGACGACAAAGAAGAATGCGCCAATGATGATTCCCGCGAAAGCCGTAACAATGGGAACGAAGCGTGAGCCTCCGAAGAACCCGAGGAAAGCGGGGAGCTCGATGTTGTGATAGCGGTTGTGAAGCCATACGGCGACGGCACCGATGACGAGCGAACCGACGACACCGGTGTCAATTGTCCGATCGGGGTGACGGGAGAGAACGACAAGCGCCTTCGTGGTGGCTGTCATGACCAGGAAACCGGTGATTCCGGCGAGTGCCGCGGTTCCCTTGTCACGTTTTGCCAGGCCGATGCACAAGCCGATGGACAGTAGCAGGGCAAGGTTTTCGAAGATGACATTTCCAGCTGCGCTCATTACCTGGAAGATGTCTTGGAGGATGGGATTGTCGAGAACTGGGTAGCTCTTGACGGTGGTGGGGTTGGACAGCGCACCACCGATCCCTAGCAGCAGACCTGCGGCAGGGAGGATGGCGATCGGTAGCATGAACGCCTTACCGATCTTCTGCAGAGTCTTGAACATGTCAGTTCTCCAACGACGTGTGGGGGATGCGGGCGCGAATCGCGTCGATGAATTGGGTGCAGATTTGGGCGGGACGGGTGATTGTGCCACCAACGGCAACGATGTCGGCTCCGGTGGACAGGATTGTCTTGATGTCGCGAACCGAGTTGGCACGGATATCGACGGCCCCGGACTGCGCAGCTGCCGTCGTGAATAGGGGCGTGACACCACCGCTCTTGGAATATATGGGTTCATCAGGCAATGTCTGGCACGGCACGATGAGTCCCTTCGCTAGGGACTGAACGACTGAATTCATGCGAACCTCCGGCAACGTGGGGTATACCGGCCTGAACACGCTCGTGCCCGCCGGTGGATCAGGTATTGCCGAAAGTTACAAGCCTGAGATCCATGAACTGCTATTGAGACGCTAGCACAGCCTCTGTCGGTGACGTTTGGGGGGGGAGTCGCAGTACGAGTGTGGTCAGATTTACAGCCGTGTTTACCAGTGAGCTGGGATGATGACGTAGCTTGTGTAACCTCTTCGGTACCGTCTTTAAGCTAGTAACCAATAAAGGATTCGTCACGAACCGGTGTTGATCGTAAGGGGTACTACGAGGTCTCGGGCCACGTGACGGGATTTGTGCCACAGACCCTAGTGAGGTCAAGACCGTGAAATCCAAGGACTTGACTGAAATCTGAGGTTTCTATGTGGAGTTCAGTCAATTTGACCGTGAGTACTCGTCCAAATTGACGGAAATTCCGGGTATGGGTCACATTGAGCCCGTCCAGGAAAGGGTCGACGCGAATAACAGGGCGGGTCCTGGGGCAGATGCGAGTGGAGTTTCGACGGAACCTTACGGTGCTGTCCGAGTGATCTTCGGCTTGATGACGACCCATGCGAGGGCTGCGCCGACGACGAGCGCGACGGCACTGATGGCGAGCGGGACATGAGTCCCTTGACCACGGGGGGGAAGCCACAGGGTGTAACCATAGAAACCGCCCATGAAACACACGTAGATGGCAATGAGTTGCCACACGTGTGCGCTGCGGGCGGCGGCTAGGTACCCACCGTCGCCATCGATGATGGGTTTGTTGGCCTCGTCGGCAGCCAGTTCGGCCTCGATGTATTCGCGTTCGGCGCCGGATGCCCATTTCGCATCATGAGGGTGGTCGGTCCAAGAATATCTCGGGTCACAGGCTAATGAGGCTACCTCGTCGGTGCACTAGACCGTCATCGAGTAAGGATTCCAGGCACCTCGATGCCTGATCGGGCTCGGGCCAGGCGGAAAGAGCCATCTGGACCTTCACCCCGCGAGGGCTGTTGCGCACCACGTCCATAATCACGCCGCGGCACTGGCGGTCCGTGCCCTTCCATGGCTGTCCTCGACGGGCCGGGGCATTGTCCGGCTTGCCGTCGATCACCCACCTGCAGCTATCCCGGATCGGGCAGACCTCACACTGCGGAGACCGCGCCGTGCATACCAGTGCCCCCAATTCCATCGACGCCACCGCCCACTTGGCCGCTCGGACGTCTTCGTCGGGAACCAACGCGTCGGCGACTACCCGCTCAGCCCTCGTCACCGAGGTTGGACAGTTTGCGATCCCAGACTCTGCTCTAGCGATGAGGCGACGTACATTGGTGTCAAGCACTGTGGCGCGGCCGCCAAACGCAAAGGAGACGACTGCGCTAGCGGTGTAGTCGCCAATACCCGGGAGGGCGACGAGCTCGTCGTAACTGTTGGGCACAACCCCGTCGTGCTCGGTGGCGATCGCGACGGCACAGGAATGCAGGCGTAAGGCCCGGCGCGGGTAACCCAGGCGCCCCCACGCGGCAACCGCTTCCCCAGAGTCCTCCTCCGCCAAATCATCAGGGGTGGGCCAGCGGTTCATCCACTCGTGCCACGGCCCGATCACCCGGGACATCGGGGTCTGTTGGCTCATGACCTCGCTAACAAGCACGCCCCACGCGGAGGTGCCGGGTCGGCGCCACGGCAGATCGCGTCCGTTGGCGTCGAACCAGGCACAGATTGCCTCGATGACCTGCGAAGTCAGCCCGGTGTCAGGCACTGATCACCTGGGAAGCCGCCTGGGCAGCCTTCGGCAGGGCGGCGCGGAAAACCTCGAAAGCTTCGTCGTCGTGAGCGTCGGAGAGGAACCAGGCCTCAAAGCACGATGGCGGCAGGTTGACCCCGGCATCTAGCATCGCGTGGAAGAACGCGGTGTAAGCCTCGGCATTCTGAGACTTGGCGTTGTCGTAATTGCGCACCGGAGAGTCGACGCCGAGGAATACGCTGAAGAGATTTCCGGCGTTCTGCAGGCGGTACGTGACGCCGGCTGCGTCAAGCGCGGATACGAGCTCACTGCGCCATTTCTCAGAGCGCGCATCGAGGCGCTGGTACGCCCCGGCGTCGGCCAGCTGCAGGGTTTTGACACCCGCGACGGTGGCCAGCGGGTTACCGGACAAAGTGCCGGCCTGGTAGACGGGGCCGGTAGGAGCCAGCAAATCCATGACCTCGGCGCGCCCACCTAGGGCAGCCAGCGGCATACCACCGCCGACGACCTTGCCGAACGTGAAAATATCGGGAGCGAAGTCCTCGCCGGCCTGCTGTTGCAAACCCCAGAATCCCGACGGGCTGCACCGGAATCCGGTGAGTACTTCGTCGGTGATCATGAGGGCACCGTGCTCGGTTGTGAGGCGACGAATCGCGGCATTGAAGCCGGGTTCGGGGGGAACAACTCCCATATTGGCCGGGCAGGACTCCACGATCACTGCAGCAATCTGGTCGCCACGCTCGGAGAACACCGCGTCGAGGGCGGCGACGTCGTTGTAATCCACCACAATAGTGTCGGCCGTCGAGGCGGCTGGCACACCGGCCGAACCGGGCAGGCCAGCCGTCGCCACGCCGGAACCGGCGGCGGCGAGCAGGACGTCAGAATGGCCGTGGTAGTTACCGGCAAACTTGACGATGACGTCACGCCCAGTGGCGCCACGGGCTAAACGGACCGCAGTCATTGTCGCCTCAGTGCCTGTTGAGACGAAACGCACCTTCTCGACCGGAGCCATCCGCTCGATGATGGCATCCGCTAGTTCGGTTTCGGTGCGGGTCGGGGCGCCAAAGGACAGCCCTTTCGACGCGGCCACCTGAACCGCAGAGACGACCTCGGGACGGGCGTGCCCAAGCAAAGCCGGACCCCAGGTGCACACCAGATCGACGTAGCGCGTGCCCTCGGCGTCCCAGATCCACGGGCCTTGGGCCTTCTCAATGAAGCGAGGAACCCCGCCCACCGAGCCGTAAGCCCGCACCGGGGAATCAACCCCGCCGGGAATGACGGCCTGGGCGGCGGAGAACAGTTCGGCGTTGGAGGTCATTTCTTCCTTCCGGTGTGGGGGTTTGTGGTGAGCATGATCACGACGGGTCAGAGGTCCTCGCGAAACATCTGCGCCGCCTCGATTGCCCAGTAGGTCAAGACAAGATCGGCACCGGCACGCACGATCGAGGTCAGGGACTCTCCGATGCAACGTCGGCGATCGATCCAACCGTTTGCGGCAGCGGCCTCGAGCATGGCGTATTCTCCAGAGACCTGGTAAGCGGCAACCGGTACCTGCGACACCTCGGCGACATCGGACAACACGTCGAGGTAGTGGGAGGCGGGCTTCACCATGACCAGGTCGGCTCCCTCGGCGAGGTCGAGAAGGGTTTCGCGCAGGCCTTCCCGGCGGTTCGGTGGATCCTGCTGGTAAGTCTTGCGATCACCCTTAAGGGAACAGTTGACGGCGTCGCGGAAGGGGCCAAAGAAGGCTGAAGCGTACTTAGCTGAATAGGCCATGATGGACACATCGGTGAATCCCTCGCGATCCAGAGCATCGCGAATGACAGCGATCTGACCGTCCATCATCCCCGACGGGGAGACCATGTGGGCTCCGGCGCGCGCTTGGGAGACCGCCATCGCGGCATATAGCGGCACAGTGGAGTCATTATCGACGCGACCATCAGGGGTCAGAGCTCCGCAGTGTCCATGATCGGTGAACTCGTCTAGACAGGTGTCGGCACAGATCACCAGATCGTCGCCGACGGCCTCGCGCACCGCGGAGATGCCGGCGTTGAGGATGCCTTTCAGGTCCCAGGCCTGAGAACCGATCTCGTCTTTGTGCTCCGGGATACCAAACAGGTCAATACCACCAATACCGGCCTCGGCAGCTTGGGTGGCGAGCTCCTTGATCGACTCGGTGGAGTGCTGGAATTGGCCGGGCAGGCTGGTGATCTCGACGGGGGAATCGATCCCCTCTTTGACGAACGCCGGCAGCATTAACTGGGCGGGGGCGACGCGGGTTTCGGCGACCATCCGGCGCATCGCAGGAGTGGTGCGTAGTCGACGCGGACGAGAAACAGGACGCAGCCCCTCGGGCAATGGCTTGACCCCAGCCATGCGGGGATCACTGGCATCAGGCAGGTACGGGTTCATGATCAACTTCCTTCGCGAACGGCCGTCGGTCAGGCGACCAAGGACTCAACCGCCTCAAGGACGGCTTCAGGAGTGGGGGAGGAGGCCACCGCATGCGCTGGGTGACCGAGTACTTCGAGTGTTCTTGCAGTGGGCTTACCGAGGGCGACGAGCTTCTGACGACGCCATCCCAGCGGCTCTACCAGCTCGACGAGGGCACGTCCCACCGAGGAGGCAGTGACGACGACGACCCCGACAGACGGCCACGACTGGGCGATGACCTCAGGCAGTTTCTCGACGGCAGCGGTGGTATAGATCTCCAATCGGTTTACCGTGCAGCCGACCTTCGTCAGCCCCAGCGGTACGGTATCGGCGGTTAACTGGGACGCTGGTAGGAGGATACTGGCGACTCCACCTGGCCACTCGGCGACCAGACCAGCGCCGCTGTGATTCTCGGGGACGAAGTCGACGTCAATCCCACGTGTGCGCAGCGCAGCAGAGGTAGCGGCGCCGACCGCAGCTACTTTGATGTTGGGATTCGGCAACGGGGTAGGGAGCAGTCCGACGGTGGTCTTCGAGGTGACGACCAGCCAGTCGGCCTGCCACAGGTCAGGGGCAGTAAGCCTCTCCGCATCCGGCAAGGTGACGGTGCGCGTCAGCGCTGTGTGGATCACTCCATAACCGGCCTGCTTCAAAGTCGTCACGAATTTGTCGTGGGAGTCGTCACGGGGAACAACAACTGGGGGCTTGACGAGATCGGCAGGATTTGTGGTCATCGAGTGCTTCCTGAAGCTTTGAGATCTGCAACGTCGGCGGCACCATCGTCCAGTAACTCTTCGGCAGCCGTCACCCCCAGCGTATGCGCCGCCGCCAGCGCTGGTTCGACCTCCGCGGGTAATTCGACGCTGACCTGTTCCCGAACGGTGCGGGAACCGTCGACAGCAGCCACTACAACATCCAGGGTTAACACTTGTAGGGATTTTCCCGAAACAGGCTTGAGTTGAGCTAATGCTCCGATGGGGGCAGCGCACCCCGCCTCTAGATGGGAGAGCACCGCACGTTCGGCGGTGGCGGCCAGCCTGGTTCTGCGGTCGTCAATCCGTGCCAGCGCTTTGGCGAGCTTGCCATGACGTGAATCAGCGGTCCGGCATTCGACGGCTAGCGCTCCCTGAGCAGGGGCAGGCAGTACTACCGACGGGTCGAGGAACTCAGTGACGGCGCCGCTATGACCTAGTCGAGCTAGTCCGGAGGCTGCGAGCACGACGGCGTCGAGGTCCTCCTTGCCACCGTTTTTGGCGTAGCGGCCGAGTCCTTTGACGCGACCCAGCCGGGTGTCGACATTTCCACGGATATCGACGATCGTCAGGTCCGGTCTAACCGCCAACAACTGTGCGGCCCGACGTGGCGAGCCCGTCCCGACGCTAGCTTCTTGCGGGAGGTCGTGAAGGGTGAGCCCATCGCGGGCCACCAAAGCGTCACGCGGGTCCGCTCGAGCTGGAACGGCACCGATCGCCAGTCCTAACGGACGTCCTGTCGGTAGATCTTTGAAGGAGTGGACGGCAATGTCGGCTTCTCCCTCGAGGAGGGCCGCACGGATCGCCGAGGCGAACACCCCGATTCCTCCCATGGCCGCTAACGAGGCCGTCGAGGTGTCCCCGTGAGTAGTGATCGTCGTCAGATTGACGTCCAGCCCCTCCGACCTGAGCAGCCCCGCAACCATCTCTGATTGAGTAGTGGCCAGAGTGCTGGCACGGGTTCCCAGACGGATCGCAGACATATTGCCTATTGTGGCACTCAGTACCGACGCCGATTCCAGCCTGCAATCAGACAAGTTGACGGACAGTTCGGCGGGCCTGCGGCACCAGAGCGGCAATGCCCGAACCCGATGCCCACGACCCCACTAAGCCGATCCGTCCCTGTCCAGACTGGTTCAATACCTCTAGCTGGCGGTGCAGACCATCGCGCCATGCTCGGGCCTGTGGAGTCGTCGGTGCGAGGGAACCTGTCCAGTGAATGATCTGGGAGTCTACGACCTGCTCCGCCGAGAGGTCCACGCCGAGTAGGACGGAAGCGTCCGTTAGAGCCTGATCGACGCTCAAAGCGACATTCGCTTCACCAGATCGACCATAGGAAACCCGTAGCAAGTGGAGACCTTCGGGACACGATTCTCTCAAGCTGGGCCACTTCGCCGACATGTGAGTAAGTGCCTTGGCAGTAACGGTGGTCGTTCCGGGGGCCACCAGCATGCCGTTTCCGCGTGGGCTCGAGTCCAGCGCGGGTGCCTGCAAGGCGAGATTGACGTGGCCGATCGGCGCGCCCGGTGCCAACTCGGGCCCAACGGTGTCGATGACATTGCTGAGCAGTTTTGTGGCAGGTCCAGCCGAACAGGCCACGACGACCCGAGGGGTCAGGAAGGAACGAATCTCGCCGTCGGTGACGGGGGGCAAAGATGGATCCGGATTGCGGGAGGTACCAGCGGTCTCCACTAGCCACTGATCTCCGTGGCGGGTTAGCCCGCGAGCTCCTACTCGGGTCATGGTCGTCGCGCCGGCCTGTTCTGCCTGACGACGCAGCTCGGCCGGCATGATGAACATGCCACCGGCTACCGACGCGACTGCAGGCCCCGCTGGCATCCGTGAGCGGCACAGCGCAACTCCCGCTGCTAGCGATCCGGTGGCCTGGGTGGCGGCCCTCAGACCGGGGGAGACGACGTCGACTGACAGTAGATGTGGGTCGGCGGCGTGGATTCCCCCGGCGATCGGGGTGACGAGACGCCGCAATACCTCTGACCCCATCCGGGAGGCAACGAGCGTACCCAGGTCGCGAGGGAGATCCTCAGGCATGGGTGCGCGATCAAGTTCGGCGGCGCGGGCAGCCTCTTCCGCTCCCAGGGCGATGATGACGGCTGGGTCCGACAAGTTCGCCGGGATGCCAAGAATGGCATTATCGGGCATCGCGAAGCAGGCGTCATCGAAGTACACCCAAGACGGGGCGATGGTCGGCTTCTCAACCGTCAATCCCAACTCGGTGGCCAGTTCAGCGGTGTCTGGTAGACGGACCGCCCACCCCTCGGCCCCGATGTCGTAGCTGATTCCGGCCAGCGTCGACCTGGCAATCAGCCCGCCGGTGTACCCGCGGGATTCGACAAGTACCGGGTGCAGACCTTCCTGGGTGAACTGCCAGGCGGCCACGAGGCCAGCCATGCCCCCGCCAATGACGACGGCGTCGACGTGCTGCGGATCAGAAATGTTCATCGTCGCTACTCGGCTCACAGGGAGTGCACCAGCTCCACCAGCCGTGTCAAGACGTTGGGGTCGGTGTTGGAGGGCACACCGTGACCCAGATTGACGACGTGTCCAGGGGCCTGACGTCCTGCCGCGACGATATCGCGGGTGGCGGACTCCAGCGGTTCCCATCCGGCGAAGAGCAAGGCGGGATCGATGTTGCCCTGAACCGGCATCTCCATCCCGGAGACCATAAGAGTGGCGCAGGCCTCATCAAGGCTAGTCCGGTGGTCGACACCAAGTACTGGGTACCGTGACGCAGTAGCTGCCACCTGCGCAAACTCAGATAGCAGATGGGTGGCATTGATGCCAAAGTGAACCACCGGGATGTTCGGATCGACGGTAGCCAGAGCCCGCTGAGAGAAAGGTGCGACGCTGGCTCTATAATCGCTTGCGCTCAGCGACCCAGCCCAGGAATCAAAGAGCTGGAAGGCACGCGCCCCGCCGCGCAGCTGAGCAGCCAGGAAGGCAGCATCCAAGTCGGCAACCCACTCCATCAGCCTTGCCCAGGTCTGTGGGTCTGAGTGCATCATCGCTCGGGCAGACAGATGGTCGCGGGAAGGGCCGCCCTCGACGAGGTAGGCGGCGATAGTAAACGGGGCACCCGCGAAACCGATGAGCGGTGTGGCGTCGCCTAACTCGGTGATCGCCAGGCGTGCAGCCTCCTCGATAACCGAGGGGTCCTCGACATGACGTCGAGTAATGCGGTCAACGTCGGAGGCAGTGCGGACGGGTTCGTCGAGAACGGGCCCGACTCCTGGCTCAATGCGCACCTCTGCCCCCGCCAGAGCTAGCGGCACCATGATGTCGGAGTAGAGAACGGCCCCGTCGACGTGGTGGCGGCGCACAGGTTGGCAGGTAATCTCGGCGGCGAGCTCAGGGTTGAGGCAAGACTCGAGCATCGTGGTGCCCTCTCGGGCTTCGCGGTACTCCGGTAGCGAACGGCCTGCCTGGCGCATAAACCACACCGGGGTGACGGTAGGGCGGTGCCCAGTCATGGCTTGCAGAAGCGGTGAATCTGCCATGAAGGTAGTGGTCTCAGTCATCACCCCGATTGTGCCCCACCACGTGCAGATGCCGCCCACAGGACGGTTATTGGGCGAGTTATGAGCTTAGTATGTACTGGGGTTCGTCGTTACAGCATGGTTGAATAACGCTTCGTGGGATTGTGTGTCTTGACCGTGGATCATGCCGAGCAGGGGCTTGGCGTCGTTTCCGAGGCGGCCGCGCAGGTTGACGGACTTGGCCTGGCATTGACCGATCATCCCCAGATCCGGGGCGCCCTTGTGCTGTCAACGTGCAACCGGGTGTGCCTGATCGTTGAAACCTCCCCTGAAGCCGTCGCGCAAGGGTTCGACGAGGCCGCGTTACGCAGGTGCATTGCCGATCACGGAGCAAACGTGTTAGCTGAATCTGCCCAGCTCGTCTGTGAGAACGACGCCGTTTGGCGTTTGTTCCGTGTGGCTGCGGGCATGGAGTCGATGGTTTTTGGGGAACGTGAGGTCGCCGGACAGATGAAGCGTGCTCTCAGTGAGGCGCGCCGTGAACAGACCGTCTCCTACACCATTGGTCACGTCGTTGAGGAAGCTCTCAAGACGTCACGTCATGTCGCTACCGAGACTGCGTTGGCTGCTGAGGGACGCACCGTTGTCGCGGTCGGGCTTGACCTCGTTGCCCAGCGGATGGACTTGGATGGCGCTCGGGTGCTCGTTATGGGGACTGGCTCCTATGCCGGTGCGTCGTGCGCCCAGCTGAGTTCTCGGGGAGTCGCCGAGATTCAAGTCCATTCAGCTTCCGGACGTGCCGCCGGATTCGCTCGACGCCACCGGGTCAGTGAGGCTCTCGACATCGACGCCGCGCTGGCACAAGCTGATCTTGTCGTCACCTGCCGTGGGTCGGGAGTTCCTGCGTTGTCTGCTGAGGCTGCTCGGCGCGCGGTCGACGCTCGAAGGGGCCGCGATCTCATGGTGCTCGATTTAGCAATCAGCGGGGACGTTGAGGAGCCTGTCCCCGCTGGGGTAGAGGTCATCGACCTTGAGACGATCCGGCAGGCTGTTCCCGCCTCTGCGGAAGCTGAGCGGGCCGCCGCCGAACACATCATCGCTACGGGAGTCCGTCACTTTGCCGTAGACCTCGAACGTCGTCGGATGGCCCCGGCTGTCGTCGCTCTGCGCGACGTCATTTCAGATCTCGTTACTGCTGAACTGGAGCGTCTGCCCGAAGAAGGCTCGGTCCCTGTCTATGAGGTAGCGGCGTCTCTTCGACGACTCGCTGCATCTATGGCGCACATCCCGTCGGCTCGAGCCAGGATGGCCTCTGAGCAGGGCTTGGGCGATCGCTGGCTTAACTCATTGTCGGATGTATTGGGGATTGACGTGGATATCGCGGCACCCGTCATCGACATGTCCAGCTTCGCCAATGCTGACTGCATGACGTGTCCGGTTACCGGCCTGCGGGTGGAGGACCTTGCCACAGATGCGGCCCCCGAGGTGAGGAGAGGACATCGTGACCGCTAATCCCTACGCTGCTCCCACGGACCCGTTGGCCCCTTATAGCGCCGTGCTTGTCGTTTCTTTTGGCGGTCCGCGTTCCCCTGAAGAGGTCATGCCTTTTCTGAGAAGGGTCTCCCACGGTCGCATCCCTGAAGAACGCTTGGCTGATGTCGCCCGACACTATGACCGTTTCGGCGGTGTCAGCCCGATTAACGATGCGACGGACGTTTTCGTCAACGCGATTGGGAATGAACTGCGCCGTCACGGAGTACGAGTTCCAGTGCTGTTAGGGAACCGCAACGGCACCCCCTTCCTTGAGGAAGCGCTGACTGACATGCACGCGCACGGGGTGCGTCGGGTGTTAGCGGTTGTCACCTCTGCCTACGCCAGTTACTCCGGGTGCCGTCAGTATCGCGAGGAGATCGCGACTGCCCTGGCTCACGCCGGTATCACCGATATGCAGGTCGACAAGGTACCTCCCTTTAACGAGGCGCCGGGATTCATTCGCGCTAACGCGGAAGCTCTGATGCAGGCGTTTATGCGGATCCCGCCTACTCCTCTTGAGGCTACCCGCGTCGTTTTCGTCACTCACTCCATCCCTGACTCTATGCAGGACGCATCTGGCGCTGGGCAGCCGGGGACGGATTACATTTCTCAGCACAAGGCGGTTTGTGAGAGGGTCGCTGGTCAGGTGCGCCAGGTCTTCGGGAATATGCCGCAGTGGGACTTGGCCTATTGCTCGAGGTCGGGGCGACCCAGCGACCCGTGGCTTGAACCGGACATTATCGATCACCTCCGCAGTCTTCCCGAACAGGGCGTGCAATCTGTTGTCGTCGCTCCAATTGGCTTCGTTGCTGACCACATGGAGGTCGTTAATGACCTTGATTACGAGGCCGCCGAGGCAGCTAAGGAGTCCGGGCTCGCCTTCACGCGGGCGGCGACCGCTGGCACCCATCCCGCCTTTATCGCTGATCTCGCCGGGCTCATCTTGTCCCAGGCCGCGGCGGCTCGTGGTGAGGGTGGCAATCTAACGTCGTGGCCGGCTCCTTGCGTCGCCGGTTGTTGCCGACGCTACCCGGACGCTCAGGACATTCCAGCCGTCTCCGGTGGTGATGTCGAGTCCGTAGCTGCCGGTGCCGATGTAGTCGATGCTGAACCAGGAGGTGTGGATTTTGTGCCAAGCGGCTCAGCGAGTGCAGTCGATCGCCCGGGGCCAGAGGCGGTCGAACTGGAGACTCCTCCTTCCCCCTACAACCCGTTGACTAAGGAGACCCCCATGTCTGATCATTCGAGTGCTGATTCGGTGATTGAGGGACCACGCGACGACGAAGTTCCCGCCGGCTCCTACACCGCACCGACCGATCCCCGCGATACCCCGGTCATTCCCGAGGAGGTCAACGCCTCCAGCAAGTGGGCGATGTACTCGGTATTCCGCGTCGCGACCGCGCTTCCTGCCGAGGATGACGAGCGTCGCCGCCTTGTTGAGGGCTCCGACGAGTGGGCGGGACAGTCCGGTGTCGACACCCGAGGATGGTACGACCTGTCGGGCCTGCGCGCTAACGCCGACCTGCTGGTGTGGTGGGTTAGCGACGATCCGGCGGTGCTGCAGGATTCCTACCATCGTTTCCGCGCATCTGGGCTGGGGCGCCACCTGGAACCGGTGTGGTCGAACGTAGGAGTTCATCGTCCTGCGGAGTTCAACAAGTCTCACCTGCCCTCATGCTTTGCCGGCATCGCCCCGAGGCGTTGGGCTGCGTTCTACCCCTTCATTCGCTCCAAGGAGTGGTACCTCCTTCCGGCGGCTGATCGTTCCCGCATGCTGCGCGAACACGGCATCGTCGGCGCGGCCAGCTCCGACGTCAAAGCGTCGACGTTGGCGGCATTCGCGCTCGGGGACTACGAGTGGATTCTCGCGTTGGAGGGTGACGACCTCGCCCGTATTGTCGATGTCATGAAGGACCTTCGTTACGTTGAAGCCCGTCGTTATGTCGACGTGGATACCCCCTTCTTCACCGGCGAGCGCGTTTCTCCGGTGGTGTGGGCCGACCGTCAGATGAGAGCCTGATGACGTCATTGCGTGGTCTGACTGACCCAGTGGGGCCAGAATCTCCGCAAACATATTGGGTGCGCCGACTGATGTTGTTGGTTGTCGTGGTCGTCGTCGTGGCGTTGGTAATTGCCGGAATTGCCAAGCTGGCAGGGGGGTCGAAAGAGTCGGCTGCTCCAGCGGCTTCGTCGTTCACACCGGACCCGTCGTGGACGGACACTGCGTGGGCGTCGGCGACTCCTTCAGCAAGTTCATCCGCAGTGAGCCCAAGTAGGTCTGCGCCCCGGACGGAATCCCCATCGCCGTCGGCCTTGGCATCGACTCCGTCGGCGTCGTCAACGATGTGTGAGGGTTCGCAGCTGTCGGTGAAGGTGACCGGAGATACCAAAAAGCCCCATGTGGGTGACACCGAGACTTTCACCGTAGAGGTGAGTAGCTCAACTAGTTGCCACTGGGACACCCAGAAGGTGAAACAGACCCTCACCGTCACGTCTGGGTCGGATCGCATCTGGTCGACCGATGATTGCGGTTCCTGGGGGCCGAAGGGTGTGCACGAGATCAAGTCCAAGAACCCTTGGACCTACAAGATCTCATGGCCGACGAAGCGTTCTACGGGTAAGTGCAAGCTGTCTCAGGAGTCCCTAGGTGCGGGGTACTATGTCGCCACTGTAAATCTCGGTGGCGGCCCTAGCGGCCGCTTCGTTATGCGGATGGGTACCTGAACCCTGTCGACACACGTGTCAATGCATATGCGGATCTAATGATGATGGGTGCGCTGATCGCCTTCAAAGATCGACTCTAACCCTTGGCGAATTTCACGGGCCCGTCTGAGGCCGACCCCCTTAATATCGCCGAGCTCGGAGGTGGATGCTGACACCAGGCTTTGCAGATCGCTGAAGTGGTCAATAATCCGCTGGATTGTGCGTGACGACAGGTCCGTCATGAGTGTCAGCTGTCGATGACCGCGTGCCCGAATGGGGGAATCCAGCGGGTGTTCAGCAGGACCGAGGTTGATGGTCTCGGCCACCATGGTCACATTGAGCAGATCTTCCCAGGACAGTTTCTGTAATCCTGACAGGGAAAACCCGCCAGGAGCGACGGAATTGGGACGATAGTCATCAGTGAGCAACCGGCCTAGGTCTTCTACGCCTAGGGACAGTTCGTTGCGTTGTAATTGGACAAGGCGTCCCTCCACACCCAGAGCAGAGACATATCCACGGACCTCGGCATCGATACGACGCCACATTTCGACCCGCTGGGCGACAGCGGCGACGTCACGCACCTGGACTTGGTCGCGAATCTCTAAGGTGGTGAGGTTCTCGGCCTCGTCGACCAGACGCCCGCGGTAGCTTGCCAGGGTGGCAAGGGCCTGATTGGCTCGAGCGAGCAACTGTTCAGGCCTCTCGATCAGGTACCGACGGCCGTTAAGGAAGAGCGACATCACTGACATCGACGCCGAGACGACTACCACCGGCACACCGGTTTGTTGGGAGAGCCGATCTGCCGTGCGGTGACGGGTACCAGTCTCCAACGTGGGCAGGCTACCGTCGGGGACGAAGTGGACCGCAGCTGCTTTGATGCGCTCGTGATCACTCGAGACCACTAGCCCACCGTCCATCTTGGATAGCTCGCGCAGAGCCTGCGGGGTGAGTCTGACGTCAAGGGGGAATCCGCCGGAACAAACCCCGTTGATCTCTGGCCCATCACCGAGCACGATGAGACCACCAGTGCGTCCGTTAACGATGCGATCTAGTCCTTCCCGGATGGGCGTGCCAGGGGCCAAGAGGGCCATTAGATGGCGCACCTGTTCCGCCTGCATCTCCCGGGACGTCTCGGGATCGGGCTGGACGTCGTTCATGAGTCGACTCTAGTTCGCTGTGCCGCGGTTCTCACCTCAGATGTCCTTACTATCACTGGTTTACTTTCCGCTGTCGGCGCAGGTTAAGCACCGAAAGAGCTTCGGCCACACTCCCGACTTCGATGACGTGCAACCCGTGCATCGTCGGGATCTTGGTATGTGCCTCCCGAGAGTTGCGTGGCACCACTGCCAGGTCGAACCCCAACCGTGCCGCCTCACCCACTCGTCTCTCTAGTCCTGGAACGCGGCGCAAATCTCCCGCCAGACCGACTTCTCCCAGAGCAACGACTCGGGTCGGGAAATTGGTATCAAGAACTGCGGAGGCGACCGAGACCGCGATCGCTAGGTCAGCTGACGGGTCGGACACCCGGGCGCCACCCACCGTCGAGACGTAGACGTCTCGGTTGCTCAACGGCAAACCTGCTTTACGTTCCAGCACGGCCAGAATCATGGCCACCCGACCGCCCTCGACCCCATGGGTGATGCGACGCGGGTATTTCTCGGAAGCTGACGGAGCTACCAACGCCTGCACCTCTGAGAGTAGGGGACGGCGTCCCTCTATCGTCACCGTCACACAGGTGCCCGGCTGAGGATCGGCGTTGTCTGAGGTGAATAGGCCAGACGGGTCCGGAACCTCCATGATTCCGGCGTCGGTCATCTCGAAGCAGCCCACCTCGTCGGCTGGGCCGTAGCGGTTTTTCGTGGCGCGGACCATACGGAATCCGGAATGGCGGTCACCCTCGAAGTTGAGGACGACGTCAACGAGATGTTCCATGGTGCGCGGGCCAGCGATCGACCCTTCTTTGGTGACATGGCCGACGATGATGACTGCCATCCCGCGTCTCTTCGCCACCCGCACCAGGGCCCCGGTGACCTCCCTAACCTGTGAAACGCCGCCGGGGGAGCCGTCAGCCTGGCTGGTGCCAACCGTTTGTACGGAGTCCAACACCATGAGGGAGGGCTCGGTTTGCTCGATATGTCCAAGCACCGTACCCAGATCGGTCTCAGAAGCTAGGTAGAGTTCGTCGGCTAGCGACTTCGTGCGACCAGCCCGCAGCCTTACCTGGGCAGCCGACTCCTCCCCAGTGACGTAAAGGGTGCGCCTGCCCGCTTTAGCCCATTTGGCCGCAACGTCGAGCAACAGGGTCGATTTTCCGACTCCTGGCTCTCCGGCGAGCAAAACCACGACTCCAGGCACTAGACCACCACCCAGTACCCGGTCGAGTTCGCTGATCCCGGTGAGATGACGATTAGCGGCTTGTTCACTGACTTGACCGATGGGCACAGCCTTCGACGTGGGCGTCGATGAGGTGACCTCAGTGAGCTTCGGTGCCCCCTTTTCAACTACCGAACCCCAGGTTTGACACTCGCCGCATCGGCCAACCCATTTGGTCGTCGTCCAGCCGCACTCGGTGCATACCCACGTCGGAGTTTGCGTCTTCCTCGCCATGGCGTTTACCCTGCCAGCAGGAACCGACAGGTTCGACTACGACGGTGTTCCACGCTGTGTCCCGGTCAGCCCACCGGCGGGTAATGCGGCCACCACATGGCATCTTGCACTGCCTGGACGACGTTGCTGGGCTTTTTGGTGGCAAGGCCCTCCTCGATGGCAGCTTGCACGACCGCCACTGCAACGGTGGCCGAGGAGGCACGTAGGTTCTCCACCGCCGGTAGCAGGGATGACCCAGCCGGACGCGGGTCAACTTGGGAGGCCACCGCTTCGGCGGCGGCACGGATCATGCGGGCGCTCACCCGTTCGGCTCCCGAGACGATAACTCCTAGTCCTAGGCCCGGGTAGAGGAGGGCGTTATTGCCCTGCCCAATCTCGTAACGGGTGCCTTCATAATGGAAGGGCGCTACCGGAATTCCAACGGAAACCAGAGCTTTCCCCTTTGACCACGCAATAACGTCGGCAGGCATCGCCTCGATCTTCTCAGTCGGATTCGACAGCGGCATGATGATGGGGCGCTCGACTTCTCGGCACATTTCCTCGACGACCTGCTGGGTAAAAGCGTCGTGGTCAGTGGAGGTCCCGATGAGGATCGTCGGGTGAATTCGTCGGATCGTCTCGGTAAGACCAATGTGTCGATTCGTGTGAGCCCAATGACGAGTTTTCTCAACTGGCTTAGCGTAGGGCTCTTGGTAGTCGGGTAGGCCCTTCATATCGTCAGTGACCAGGCCATTGCGGTCGACGAGCCAAATCCGATCGACTGCCTCCTGCTGGCTTAACCCGTCACTGATCATGGCTGCGCGGATTTGGTCAGCAATTCCGGTGCCAGCGGTACCTGCCCCGTATACGATCAGGCGCTGATCAGCGAAGGATTGCCGGGTCACCTTAAGCCCGGAGATGACGGCTGCCAACACGATGGCTGCTGTGCCTTGCATGTCGTCATTAAAGATGCGGTGGTTTGCGGCATTCTGTACCAGAATGCGGCGAGCATTAGAAGCACCGAAGTCCTCGAAATGTAACAGTGCGTGTGGGTACAGCTCGCTTGCAACTTCGAGGTACTCGTGGATCAACTCGTCGTAGCGTTCCCCGCGCACCCTGGCGTGACGATTGCCAAGATAAGACGGGTCGTTGAGCAAATATGCGTTGTCGGTGCCGACGTCCAGATTGACGGCGATAGTGCGTTCCGGCCGAATACCGGCGGCCGCAGTGTAGACGGCGAGCTTGCCGATGGAGATATCGGTTCCGTTGACGCCCCAGTCTCCAATTCCCAGGATTTGTTCGGAATCGGAAACGACGAGCAAGTCGACGTCATCAGGCCCCAGCTCGAGAGTCTCGAAGGAGGGGCGGACGTCCTCGATATGGTCTACTGACAAATAGACCGCCCGGGAGCGTCGGTAGGCGTGGCTCCACTTCTTAATAGCCTCACCGACGGTGGGATCATAGATTACCGGCAACAGCTCGACGAGGTGATCGACGAGGAGTTTGTAGTAGAGGGTCTCGTTACGGTTTTGGAGCTCCTCCAGGAAGACGTAGCGATCAATATTGCAGCCCAATCCCTGAAGCTGGCGGTAACAGCGTTGGGCCTGTTGCTCCAAGGTTTCGACGGCCGCCGGAAGGCGTCCGATCATGCCGTGCTCCAACCGTTCAGCTCGGGTAAAGGCCGTCCCCCGATTCGTGATCGGGTTGGTCATGGGCTCAGGTTTTCGTGACACGGCTATCTCCCGGTGGTGGCTTCTCTTCTCACACTACCGGGAGGATCTGTCAGTGCTGAAACGTCAGATGCGAACACATCCGCGTGAGGGGGTGTCGAAGGTTACAGCGTCAATGCCAGGGTGGCCGTTCGGACTGGCGAAATTGAAGGTGATTCCCTCGACCTCGTCCGGGATCGTCTCCCCCAGCCAATCCTCTACACGCTGACGCGATCCGGACATCTCGACGGAGGTCAGGGTGACGTTGCCGCTCAGGCTGGAAGGCAACAGTTCGGTCGGAGAAGTCCACTTGATGAAGAAGGGTAACTGCGGGTCTGCCATCAGGCCCTTAATCCCGATTTGACGCCATTCGAGGTGACGACCGTCGGGGAAAGTACGCTTACCGGGCACCGACTGGCGCTCAAGGCGCTTCTCATAAGGAGCGAGATCGTCGACGGAGACGGCCCACCCCATCCAGCCGCCGCCCTGCTCTTGGCGTGCACGCACTGCCTGTCCGAAGACCGCTTTTTCTGCGGCTGGGTGATCGAGGACCTCCACAATCTCGATGTAACGCGGGCCGGACAGCGGCAAGATGCGATTGCGGGTGCCGAAGCTGGGATGGACTCCGCCGTTGATGAAGGAGGTTCCCAAGATTTCGCCGAGGCGAGCGGCGTCCTCATCGAGACCTGCGGGGCCAGCGGCGAACATGAGATGGTCGACATGCATGGCAATATTGTCCCCTTTGTGCTTCCCATGATGAAATCGGCCCTCGGCTGGCTGTCGTAATGGGGTCTAGCATCACGATTCATTGTGACGTGAGCGCAGCGCATCCGGTGCCTCCGTCACGGTATCGGTTTGGGCACGGTAGGTTGAGCATGTGCCTGACTGTTTCGGACTTTCTGAAACGACGACCACGTCTGCCTCAGTCGCCCCCCGTGTGACGTTGTCGACGACCTCGGTCTACCCTGAGTCGACCGCCGACGCTTTCGCTCGCGCTAAGGCTATCGGTTATGACGGAGTCGAGTTGATGGTCGGTATCGATCCAGTCGCCGCAGACGTTGACCGGATCGTCGATTTGTCGGCTGAGTATGGCGTCACAGTGTCGTCGATCCATGCGCCGTGTCTGCTCGTTACGCCAAATGTGTGGGGTAGTGACCCGTGGGGCAAGTTGGATAACGCCGCCGAAGCTGCTGGACGGCTCGGCTCCAAGCTCATTGTCGTTCACCCTCCCTTCCGCTGGCAGCGTGACTATGCGGGTAGATTTGAAGAAGGTATTGCCAAATTCAACGAGAAGTACTTCCCGCTCGTCTTTGCCGTAGAAAACATGTATCCGTGGCGTACTCCAGCGGGTCGCTTTGCTGCTTATTCGCCGGGGTTTGACCCCACAAACCTCAGTTACGACCACCTCGTCTTGGACCTCTCTCACGCCGCAACCGCCCAGATGAACTCTCGTACCCTGGTTGATCTGTGGGGTTCACGATTGCGTCACATCCACCTGACGGACGGCTCTGGTACCTTTAAGGACGAGCATCTTTTACCCGGCCAGGGAAACCAGCATGCCTGGGAGGTCATCGAGCGAGCGGTAACGGGTGGATTTGACGGGGACATTGTGTTAGAGGTCAACACTCGTAAGTTCTCTGGCGAGGGTGCGGGCCAAGGTGCTCGCTTCGAAGCATTGTCTGAAACTCTGACGCAGACCAGGTTGGCGATTGATCGTGGCATCTTTGCTCGCCGATCTGGCCAGGCGTGGGAAGGGGCCCGGTAGTGACGGAGAGTCGACATGATTTCCGGGGCAGAGCTCTGCTGGCATCGGGTCGACGTCTTGCGATGCGATTGGCGATGGACCCCACGATCGCTCACAAGGTGTCCCGATCTCGAATCGCTCGTGAGATTGCTGTGACGTACGTTGCGGGGGAAGACGTCGCATCGGCGGTCGATAAGGCTGCTGATCAGGTGTCTAAGGGCCTAGACGTCAGCCTGCACCCCCTTGATCCCGATCCCGCTGACCTAGCCCAGGCCCGACGAGCAATGGTCAGGCTGTGCGGGGTTATCGAGAGACTCGGCGCTGATCCGTCCTTTAATGGTCATGCTGAAGTGTCGATTAGCTTGGCGGCTCTGGGGCTGAAAGTCAGCGACGATCTGGCCCGGGACCACGCCCGACAGGTCTGCCAGGTTGCTCGCGACAACCACGTTGCTGTGACCGTTGACGACGAAGGCCCCGACATCCATGACCGCTCGCATCGCATTGTGATGGATCTGCTGAGCGAATACGAAAACACCGGCATCGTCATCCAGGCTGCACGCCACGATTCCCTCATGCAGGTTCGAGAACTGGCTGCTCCGGGACGCCGCATCAGGCTGTGCAAAGGCTCGTACACCGGCCCTCGTTCCGTTACTTTGATCCGTCCACACGACGTCGATCTGAGAATGGCGGCTTGTCTGCGCGCTCTCATGACCGGTCCTTCGACGGTGATGTTAGCCAGCCATGATCCCGTCTTTGTGGCGCTCGGTGAGCAACTTATGGCAAGTCTGGATCGTCAGCTGGAGTTCCAAATGCTGCAAGGAATCCGTCCCTTAGAGCAGCGGAGACTGGTGGACATTGGCCATCGGATGAGGGTTTATCTGCCCTATGGCCATGACTGGTACCGGTACTGCACTCGACGAATCGTCGAGAGGCCGGGCAATATTTGGCTGTTTGGGCGATCGCTGGTGGAGAGGCGTTGATGATGCGGAATAACACGAGCACCCTCGGCCCCCGCCGGTGCCTGGATGAGAGGCCTCGTCGGGGGATGATGAGGGATCGCGCGGCGGATCGGCGCCTGCTCTGGGAGACGATGTTCGTGCTGGCTGTCAGCTTGGGGCAGTCAGCGTGGTACTCAATTCTGCGGATGATCGAGCGCCTCACTCGAGGTGTGCCGATGAACCAGCAGACCTCCACGCTCAACTCCTCCGTGACTCCGGGGCGTCCATGGCTCGATCTGCTGTATCAACTGTCTGACATCGCTTTCGGAGTCGTGCCAGCCTTGCTGGCGGTCCTCCTGCTTGCCCAGGTCAAGCCGCCGCGACAGGGCGTCCGTCGCGCTTTGGGGCTGGAAGCGCCAGGATGGGGACGTGACGTCGGAGCTGGGGCGATGCTGGCTGCCATTATTGGTATCCCCGGGCTTGGTTTCTACTGGGCGGCGCATGCTCTCGGCTTCAACACCACTGTTCGGGCCGCTGACCTGCAGCATGTGTGGTGGACGGCCCCGGTTCTCATCGGGCTGGCAGGGATGAACGCAGTCCTTGAGGAAACTGTCATGATCGGCTACCTCTTTACGAGGTGGGGTCAGATCGGATGGTCGACGACGATGGTTATCTTCACCTCGGCCATCATCCGCGCCACCTACCACCTCTACCAGGGCTGGGACGACTTCATCGGCAACATCGTCATGGGCCTATTCCTGGGCTGGGTTTTCTCTCGTCGCTGTCGGCTCTTACCCCTCATCGTGGCGCACGCCTTCCTCGACATTGTCTCCTTCCTGGGATACGCCTATCTGGCTGGTCGCGTCAGCTGGTTATAAGGCAATTCGGACACTCAGCGAACCTGTCGTCCCCTGCCCGTACCATGGGGATCATGAAGCTTGGAGTCTTCGGAGCCACTGGACAGGTTGGCCGGGTGATGCGCACCCTGCTAGCCGAGCGTCATTTTCCCGCCGATGAAGTGCGGTTCTTCGCTTCCGCCCGTTCGGCTGGTCAGAAGTTGTCGTGGAATAACGGTTCGGGTGACAGCGAAGTCGTCGTTGAGGACACCGCGACGGCTGACTTTGCTGGACTTGATATTGCGATCTTTTCTGCGGGTGGCGGAACCTCCCGCGAGTTTGCCCCTCGCGTGGCGGCTGCCGGGGCTGTCGTTATCGACAACTCCTCCGCCTGGCGACGCGATCCTGACGTCCCGCTGGTTGTCAGCGAGGTCAATCCCGAAGATGTCGCTAAGCGTCCCAAAGGGATCATTGCTAACCCCAACTGCACGACGATGGCCGCAATGCCGGTGCTCAAACCGCTACATGACGCTGCCGGTCTGACTCGCCTTGTCGTCGCTACGTACCAGGCTGTTTCGGGGTCTGGGGTGGCCGGAGTACGAGCCCTCACCGACCAAACCACGGCTATTGACGATCCGGCAGGCCTGGCGCTGGACGGCCGTGGTGTGCCGGTGGCGGACCTTGGGCCTTACGTCGCACCGATCGCGTTCAACGCTCTTCCGGTGGCGGGAAACTTTGTTGACGATGGCAGCGGCGAGACTGACGAGGAACAGAAACTTCGCAATGAGTCTCGCAAGATCCTTCATATTCCTGATTTGCTGGTTGCGGGGACCTGCGTGCGGATTCCGGTGTATAGCGGTCATGGGCTTGTCGTCCATGCTGAGTTCCGTGAGAGCCTCAGCCCTGAGAAGGCCACTGAGCTATTGACGCAGGCACCTGGAGTCAGGGTCGTCGACGTCCCGGATCCCCGGTCGGCAGCCGGAATTGACCCCTCGTTGGTTGGTCGTATTCGTGCTGACCAGTCCGCACCGGCTGGCAAAGGTCTGGTGTTCTTCTGCGCTGCGGACAATTTGCGCAAGGGCGCGGCCCTCAACGCGGTGCAGCTCGCTGAGCTGGTGGCTGCCGAATGAGCGGGAAGATTGCCGTCCTGGGCTGTGGAACGATGGCTGGGGCGCTTGTTGGTGGACTCATTGACGCTGGACAAATGAAGGCCGAGGACGTCGTGGCAACCGCGCGATCGGCGTCCCATCGCGACGAAATCGCCAACACTTTGGGTGTAACTACGAGCGGTGACAACACCACAGCTGTGCGGGACGCCGACCTCGTCATCCTCGGCGTCAAGCCTTACGCGGCCGTTGACGTGCTGGAAGAAGTCTCGGGTGCTCTGAAAGCTGATGCGGTGGTTGTCTCCATTGCTGCCGGTGTCACTACTGAGAAGTTGCTCATGGCATGGCAGGGAAAGATCGTCCGTGTAATGCCAAACACCCCAGTTCGGGTGGGCAAAGGGGCGTTCATTGTGAGTTCCGCTCCCGGCTCCGAGGATGCGGCTAAGAAGGTGGGTGACCTACTCGAATCGGTGGGAGTCGTCGTCACTGTGCCTGAGGAGCTGCATAATGCTGCCACAGCCGTGTCGGGATCGGGTCCGGCGTACGTTTTCTTGGTAGCAGAGGCCATGATCGATGCTGCCGTCGCGCTGGGTGTGCCGCGCGACCAGGCTAGCCAACTTACTGTAGCGACGTTAGCCGGTTCGGCTGAGTTGTTGGCAGGAGGCGAGCACCCTGCGGTCCTGCGATCCAAGGTGACGAGCCCGGGTGGTACCACTGCGGCTGCCGTAGCCGCATTGGAGGCCGGAGGTGTGCGCTCCGTTTTCGCCGATGCGATGACGGCATGTCGGGACCGCGCCGCTGGCCTGTCCTGATGAGTTGGTGCGGCGATTTTGGATCCCATGGTCGACACAGCGTAGAGTACCCCTCTGTCCGCCTTGTCGGTGGGCCAAGAACTTCGCACCTACCTGGGTGCACCAAGCTTTCAGTTTCAACGAAAGAGGTTGACCGTGGGATCCGTGATCAAAAAGCGTCGCAAGCGCATGGCGAAGAAGAAGCACCGCAAGTTGCTCAAGAAGACGCGCATCCAGCGTCGTCGCGCCGGCAAGTGACACTTCGGGCGGTTGTGACATGTGGCGGCATCAACATGGCATGGCTGCCCTCCGCAGCGGTGAATTACGGCCCCTCGACCCGCTGGTCGAGGGGCGCGTCATTATTGTCACCCGACAGGGCTGTCATTTGTGCGATGAGGTCATCGGCCTCGTTGCACGTTTGAGACAGGAACATCGCGATCTCGTGCCTGAACCGATGATCGTTGACGTCGATGCCAATGAGGACTTTCGCTCCCGCTGGGGCGATCATGTCCCGGTAATTTTCGTTGATGGCACGCTTATCTCCTATTGGACCCTTGACGCTGACACCTTCCTGTCAGCCTTACGTGATGGCCCCTCGCTCCCGGCAGTGTTGCCCTGATAGCCGGGACGTCCAGTTGACGGGCAGGTTTGCGCCTTTCCTCACAGACCAGCACTATTGACCTCGATGCCCGATGCCGGAGCACACCGCCTGGCATGACGACAGACACCGGAAGGACTCCAGATGACTGACGAGGCTCACCAGCCGACGCCGCAGCCGGCCGGTGATCTGGGCACTGCGTCGTCTCAGGCCAGGGTGCAGTTTGTGGGTACCGGTCCAGGAGATCCGAATCTGTTGACCCTTGGAGCTGTTGACGCCATCAATCGCGCTCAGGTCATCGTCATTTCGTGCGCTGAGCACCGCATGCTGCTGGGCAGTGATTTTCTTGGACTTCGCCCCGACGTCAGAATCGTGTTGGCGGGTGGTGTTGATGAAGAAGCCGCCGTCCTACCCAGTCAGCCAGGGACTGGCGCTCCGACTCCCGTCGACGTGGACGAACACTGCGCTGACGTTACTGCCACCGTTATTGATGCCGCCTCCCAAGGCCTTGAAGTCGTTCGTCTCGTTTCTGGGGATCCTTTCCTTGATGGCGATATTGGCGCGGAGGCTGCCGCTGTGGCTCGCGCTGATTATGACGTCGACGTTGTTCCCGGTGTCACTGGCATGACCGCTGTCCCGGAGTACGCCGGACTGACCTTGCATGGCCATGACGTCCAGCTCATCGGGGACGCTGCATGTCAGCGCGATATTGCTGGACATGGTTCGAACTGGTCAGATCAGGGGCTTGTCGTCGTCAATACCGAGGCAGGCAAGCTTAAAGAAGTCGTCAAACACGCGATTGAATCTGGACGCGGTGAGGATGAGCCCGCGGCCCTTATCTGCCATGGCGCGACGACCCAGCAGACCACTCATACCGTCACCCTCGGTGAGTTACCACAGACCGCTAAGACAGCGCGCCTGGGTGACGCTGAGCCGGTTCACGTCGCCATCGGCAAAGTTGTCGAAGCCCCCGAACGTGAGCAGCTCGATTGGTACGAGTCCAAGCCGTTATTTGGCTGGAACATTCTCATCCCGCGCACCCGTGACCACTCCGCGACCCTGCCCTCGCGACTACAGAGTTACGGTGCTCATTCCCTTGATGTTCCCACGATTTCGATGGAGCCTCCGCGTACTCCTCAGCAGATGGATAAAGCTATTCGCGGTCTTGTTGAGGGACGTTACGAGTGGGTCGTCTTTACTTCTGCCAACGCGGTACGTGCCGTTTCGGAGAAGCTAGAGCAGATCGGTCTGGACGCTCGCGCGTACTCAGGCTTGCGGATTGCCGCGATCTTCGACTCGACTATCAACGCTTTGGCTGAATGGGGTGTTCGACCCGATTTCGTGCCATCGGGCGAGCAGTCCACCCGAGCTCTGGCCGCGGTATTCCCGGCCTTTGACGAGGCCCTCGACCCCATTAACCGCGTTTTCGTGCCGCGTGCCGACATCGCCACTGAGTCCCTGTCGGCCGACCTATCTGAACTGGGATGGGAGGTCGAAGACGTCGTCGGGTATCGCACCGTGCGAGCTGCCCCGCCGCCAGCTGAGACCCGTGAAGCCATTAAGACCGGCAAATTCGACGCCGTCGTGTTTACCTCCTCGACGACTGTGCGCAACCTCGTCGGTATTGCCGGAAAACCACATAAGCACACCGTGGTCGCCGCCGTTGGTATGCGCACCGCTGAAACCTGCCGTGAGCACGGCCTGACCGTCGATGTCATAGCCCCCGAGCCGACTGCGTTGAGCTTGGCTGACGCCTTGGCGGATTTCGCTGCGAAGCGCCGTGACGACATGGTTGCCAAGGGCCTGCCGGTAGTTCGGCCCTCCCAGCGCAAGCGTCGTGGCCGTCATCCGTCACGCTGACACAGCCCCATGACGTAAGGTCATGGGCAGGGCGGGGTTCGCCGCCCGCGAGGTATCGGAAAGGGAGACGATGGGCGCCACGACGACTGTCCACCTGCTGCGCCACGGTGAAGTCGATAACCCGACTGGGGTTTTGTACGGCTGTATGCCTGGGTACCACCTATCTCCGTTGGGGCGAAGGATGGCTGCCCGTGCAGCTGAGCACTTTGCCGGTGCCGAGCTATCGGCCTTGGTGAGTTCCCCTTTGGAGCGCGCCAGGGAGACGATGGCCCCCATCGCCGCGCTGCATCCTGGACTTGAGGTGCGCATCGATTCTGACGTCATTGAAGCGGCCAACGTCTTCGAAGGCCAGGTCTTTGGCAAAGGCAACAAGGCCCTGCGCAGTCCTCGTAATTGGCGCTATCTGTCGAATCCCTTGACTCCTAGCTGGGGTGAGCCTTACGTTGAGATCGCCGAGCGAATGACCCGGGCTATCATGCGAGCGGCGGAAGAGGTCCCCGCAGGCGGTCAGGCTCTCATCGTCTCCCACCAACTGCCGATCTGGATTGCGCGCTGCGCAGCCGAGGGACGACGCCTTCCTCACGATCCGCGCTTTCGTAAGTGCACCCTAGCCTCGGTCACGAGTTTTGGGGTGCTACATGGTCGCATCGTCCGCGTTGACTATTGCGAGCCGGCACGTGACCTCATTCCGGCGAAGGATCGTCGGGCCAATATCTCTGCAGGTGGTGCCCAGGGGTGAAGACTCGGCTCATCGCCACCCTTGCTGCGGCGACTCTTGTGGTGACCGGAGTTTCGGCATGTTCGTCAACCTCGGCCAGTGATGACAAGGGATTCGCAGCCGGAGACGGATCCTGGTCAAAACTTCCAGCCGATAAGCGGGAGCCTGCCGCGGTCCTCACCGGGACCGATCTGAACGGTAAGAAGATCAGCACCGCTGACGCCAAGGGCAAGGTCATCGTCGTCAATGTGTGGGGATCATGGTGCGCGCCGTGCCGTCATGAGGCTCCTGCCTTGGTGAAAGCGGCTGATAGCACCAAGAACGTCGCAGCCTTTTATGGGATCAATACGCGCGATCTTGACCCTGGACCGCCGCAGGCCTTCTCCCGAACGTTCCATATCTCCTATCCGAGTTTCTATGACCCCGATGGGGCATTGCTGCTCAAGTTCACCGAATTGCCTCCCAAAGCGATTCCGTCCACCCTCGTCATCGATCGCAAGGGCCGCTCGGCCGCCCGATTCGTGGGAGAGGTGAGCACCGCTACCCTGGTCCAGGCGATTAATGATGTTGCCAAGGAGAGCCAGTGACGCCACTCGACCTGGGATCGTGGGCAGCCGGGGCACTGACTGGATCGATGGCCGGAGCGATCCCGGTGGCGGTATTTGCCGGTTTGTTGTCCTTCTTTTCCCCTTGCGTCTTGCCTCTCATCCCTGGCTATCTCAGCTATGTGACAGGCCTGGGGGCCGCAGACGTCATTGAAGGACAGCGTCGGGCACGTACTGTGGTGGGCACAGTCCTTTTCGTGGTGGGTTTCACCGTCGTCTTCGTCGCTACTGGGACGATTATTGGCACCCTCGGCAAGGTACTCGTGGGCCATCGTCGCGCCATCGAGATCATCGTTGGAGCGCTGACCGTCGTACTCGGGGCGATGTTTGCTGGGCTTGTTCCGCTAGGTCGGCGCGAACTGCGGATCCATCGTCTGCCCCGAGCAGGGTTGGCCGCCGCACCGATTTTAGGAATCGTCTTCGGGCTGGGCTGGACCCCATGCATTGGGCCGGCGCTGTCGGTGGTTTATGGGCTGTCCTTGACCCAGGGATCAGCGGTACGAGGTGCGGTACTGGCCATTTGCTACTCGTTGGGTTTGGGAATTCCGTTTATTGCGGCGGCTGCTGCTGTGGTGTGGATGGGTCGCACGATTGACGCGATGCGGACCCACCAGCACGGTGTACAGCGCTTCGGGGGAATACTCCTGATGACTGTTGGTGTGCTGTTGGTCACCGGATGGTGGGAATCGATTATGGCGATGCTACGAGCCTGGGCAGCTAAGTTCGGGGCGGTGATCTGATGGGCGATTCCGTGACGGATTCGAAAGTGACGACGGCCTCACCGTCTGGGAACAGCGGGCTGGGTTTTCGCCCATTCATGCGTTGGGTGTGGGGCCAGTTGACGAGCATGAGGACGGCCCTCATTTTGCTCTTTTTGCTTGCGCTAGCTGCCATCCCAGGCTCGGTGGTGCCGCAGAGCGCTCAGAGCGCGATGAAGGTTTCTGACTTCGCCGCCAACCATCCGACTCTGGACCGCATATGTCGCCCGCTGGGGATGTACCACGTCTACACCTCGGTGTGGTTCTCGGCGATCTACCTCCTGTTGTTGATAAGCCTTATCGGCTGCATTGTTCCGCGCATCGTCAGCCACGCGAAGGCCCTGCGCCGTCAACCTCCCCGCGTTCCGGCCAGGCTGGACCGGCTAGCAGCCCACGCCTCGATGATCACCTCCGCTTCCGCAGCGGAGGTTAGTCAACGCGCTCAGCAGTGGTTGACATCACACCGGTATCGGTTCGTTGTTGACGACGACGGCTCCCTTCGCGCCGAGGCCGGACGTCATCGCGAGACGGGCAACCTCGTATTCCATATTTTCTTGGTCTTTGTCCTTGTTGGCGTCGGCTGGAACACTTTATGGGGGTTCAAGGGAACTTCTGTCGTTGTGGAGGGTCAGGGTTTTTCTAACAGCATCACTCAGTACGACGAATTCAAGGCTGGGGCGATGGTCGATATCGATAATCTCACCCCGTTTTCCATGAAGCTGCGCAAATTCGTGGTCTCTTTTGAGACTGGTACGGTGCAGCGCGGCGCCGCCCGTTCCTCCGACGCCACTGTCGACCTCACCATGGGCGGCAAGACGCAGACCCGAGATTTGCAGGTCAACCACCCACTGCGGATTGGATCAACAAAGGTACACCTGCTTGGGCACGGATACGCCGCGGATGTCGTCGTCCGTGACGGTGATGGCAAGGTGGCTTATTCCGGACCGGTTGTCTTTTTGCCACAGGACGCCAACTTCAAGTCTGTCGGCGTCATCAAAGTTCCCGACGCCCGTCCGGATCGTCTGGCCTTTCAAGGGTTCTTTCTACCGACTGGCGCCATCACGGCCGGTGGTCCGACGTCCCTTTTCCCCGACGCCCTTAACCCGCAGCTGTATCTGACCGCCTGGTATGGCAAACCGACTGTGGAGACGGGGGTGCCGTCAAATATTTACACCCTCGACACCACGGGACTGACCCAGGTGACGAACGGTAAGGACAAGGCCCGCTTTGTGCTATCCCCAGGTCAGAGGTACAAACTGCCCGACGGCAAGGGGTCGATCCAGTTCAATGGCTGGCAGAGGTGGGCCAAGATCCAGGTGTCCCAGAACCCGGGGCTCCCGTTGACGTTCTTGTCGGTGGTGCTGTCAGTGGCAGGGCTATGTGTGAGCTTGTTTTCGCGGTCCCGGCGGGTGTGGGTGAGGACTATTCCTGGTGATGACGGCTTGAGAGTAGAGATTGGTGGCCTAGATCGCAGTGACTCCCGATCCGGGGCTGTGGACGACGTAAACTCTCTGCTGGCTGCACTACATGGGGATAGCATGTCTGGCGATGTCGGGGAGGAGCACTCGTGAGTGTGGAGAATCTGTCTGCCGTTGGGATCGTCACCGCGGCGGTGCTCTATATGCTTGCCTTCCTCGCCCACGCCGTGGAGTGGGCCAGTGTGCGGGGGACCGAACATCCCAGCCACGAGGAGCGTCTGCGCTCGGAAACGTGGGGTTGTATGGGGCTCAACCTCACCGTGCTGGGTGCGGCTTGCGCAGCAATCGGTGTCGTCTGCCGTGGTATTGCTGCTCATCGGTTGCCCTGGGGCAACATGTACGAATTCGTTACCTCGGCGCTGTTCTTCGTCGTCATCGCCTACCTTGTGCTCGTCGCCATCCACCACGTCAGATGGATGGGTATCGCCGTCACCCTGCTGCTAGCAGTTGGTAACGGGCTGGCAGCAACGGTGTTCTACGTGGCCGTAGCGCCGCTCGTGCCGGCTCTGCATTCCGTGTGGTTCGTTATTCACATCGTTGCCGCTTGTATCGCTACAGCCGCCCTCAACGTCGGGGCTATCGCCTCAATCATGTACCTCATCGCCACGAACGCCCAGGCAAAGGCCCAACGGACCGGAGTTCCCGTCAAGGGTTTGGTGGCAAAATTGCCTCCCCTGGAATCCATGGACGCTCTGGCATATCGCGCCCACGCGATCGGCTTCCCGATCTGGACCTTCACTATCGCTGCTGGTTCAGTGTGGGCTGACTACGCCTGGGGACGCTTCTGGGGATGGGATCCCAAGGAGACGTGGTCTTTGGTGACCTGGGTGGTCTACGCGGCTTACCTCCACGCCCGGTCCACTGCCGGATGGCGCGGTCGCCGGGCCGCCCTGATAGCGATCGTTGGTGCGGCCTGTTTCTGGTTTAATTTCGTCGGTGTCAATTTGATCTTTAACGGTCTTCACTCGTATGCCGGAATCTGACATGACAGGTTCCTTTTCTGAATCCCGCGACGATTGGCTTCCCCAGCTCTACCAAGAGAGGTGGGACGCCTTCGTGCGGTTGGCCACCTTGCTGTTGGCGGACCAGCAAGTAGCTGAGGATGCGGTGATCGCGGCCTTCGCCACAAGTTACTTGCGTGATCCGAAACTACATTCGTATGAGCATGCCGTGTCGTATGTGCGCACTGCTGTCGTGAACAAGGCGAGGAGCCGTCAGCCAGCTGAGCGGGATGCCACCCCACCCGAAACTCCTGAAGACCTGGCCTATTGGTGCCTGAGGGGTCTGCTGGCTCGTCAGCGCGAGGTGCTCGTTCTTAAGTTGGCTACGCCGGACCTCTCCGACGATGACATCGCTGAGACCCTTGGCATGAGCGTCAGCGCAGTGCGCAATAACGAGACCAAGGGCCTTATTGCCATTGGAGAGAGGCTGCGTCCGGGATCGCAAACGAATCCGGGCCACGCCGACCCCCGAGTCGAAGCAGTCGTGCGTTCTGCGTTAGAAACCTTCGCGGAGTCGATCCATCCGATGTCGCGTTATGACGCCATCATATCCCAGATCGCGTGCCGCCCCCATCGTGGCAGGCCTACCACCTGGGTGATTGTGCTCGCCTGTGGGCTAGCCTTCCTGGTCGGTGTGCTTTTGCCGTTGCTGGGGTCGGGCAACGGCTCGACGATGGGGGATCCGGAGGCTTTACCGTCTATCCGGACCCCAGAGTCCAGTAGTCAGTCACTGTCGACTCTGCAGACTGGTCTTGACGTGTTTTACCTGGGTCGCGACGACGGCCTCATCCACCGTGAGCTGCGTGATCTTCCCACCTCTGGTGACCGGCTAGGAACGGCCGTCGGCGCCGTCCTCAATGTTGCACCTCTAGACCCGAATTACACCTCGGGTTGGGCAGCTGGGCAGGTGAAACGGGCTACGGTGAAGGGTAACCGGATCACTCTCGACCTCTCCGCCTCAGCCTTCAGTCAATTCAAGAACGGTGAGCAGGTGCAACGCGCTATTCAGCAGCTCGTCGCCACGGCTACGGCTGCCGTCGGTGACCGTACCGGCGACAAATCAGTGCGCATCCTTGTTGACGGCTCTCCGAATCTGCCCATTATCGGCAAGCCGGCGACGGACTTCGTCGACGAGGGGTTTGCTCGGTGCGCCCGGGTGTGGGTGGACTCGCCTCAAGCTGGTGCCGACATGTCGGCTGGCACGATCACCATTAGTGGTGTGGCACAGCCGACGGTATCCGTCATGAGCTATGAAGTAAGGCCCCCTCAGAGTAGCCGGATCATCACGAGCGGACAGATCAATCTATCGGCTAACGATGGTGACAAGTGGCGGCCGTGGCACGCCACCTTCACCATGCCGAAAGGGGAATACGACTTAATCATCCGCGAGGGAACCCACATCGCCGACGAGAAGGTCATCACGGCCAAGTAGGTGCGTTGGCTTCAGACCTGGAGGTATTTCTCGGCTTGAGTCATCACCAGCCGCGCCGGTAGATGTGGCGCCAGCCGCGCGACGGTGCGGTTAACGAAACCGTCAACGGCGTAGGGGCGATGACGGGCTAGAGCGTCGAAGGCGGTACGGACCACGTCGTCTGGGTCACGCCGAGCACCGGCCGCCATACGCGGTACCCCGGCGACGTCGAAGAACCCGGTTTCGGTGGGACCAGGGCAGATCGCGGTGGCGCGCACCCCGGTGCCATTGGTCTCAGCCCATAGGGCACGGGTGAAGGACAGCACGAAGGACTTCGATGCCGCGTAGGTGGCGAACTGTGGAATGGGCTGGAAAGCCGCAGTAGAGGCGACATTGATAATCGACCCACGTTTGGCTGTGATCATGCCAGGCAGCAGTAACCCACACAGGTGCACGACAGCCTCGCAGTTGACCTCTACCTGGGAGGTTTGACGCTCCGGGTCGGTCTCAGCGATGCGGCCAGCAGCACCGAATCCAGCATTGTTGACGAGGGTGTCGATGATGATCCCGCGTCCCGCAATCTCGTTGACAAGGGCTAACCGCTCTGATGCCGAGGAGATGTCGCAGGGATGAACGATAGTTTGGATTCCGTACCTGGTGGTGAGCTGGTCGGCGAGGTCGTCGAGGACGTCATGCCGCCGTCCGGTCACAACGAGGTTGACGCCGCAGCTGGCCAGATGGCGGCTAAATGCCTGCCCTAGACCACCACTGGCCCCGCTCACCAGTGCCCACGGGCGTTCGTCGCGAGTCGCCTCCATGTCATTCATGTTTCAAGTCTTCCACGCTGTCACCGGAGTGCATGCTGCGCAGGTGAGTTCGGGGTGCCCAATCGTCTGTAGTGCGCGTGGGTCTTGGTAGGGCTGTCTGGGGGATTGGCAGTCAAACTGGTTGTACGCGGGCATGCCAGCCTGGGAACGAGTTGGCAGCCAGCTTTGCGTCTAAATGTCTGGATCTGTGGGGTGGCTGGTCGGTTCCTGAGACCGTTAGAAACGTGGACGTTGAAATGGATTAATGACCATTCCCAGGAGTCGGAGGCGGGACGATTCCTTCGGGGCATGTCCAACTGTGTCTGGCTCTACTATTTGTTGCGGCTCCGACATTCTCAACGTCTGAAGCTGATCTTGCAGGTCGCGGATATGATCTTGCTGAGAGACGACTTCATTGGCCTTATTATGAGTGATAAGCCACATAATAAAAATGGCAACAATGAGCCAAATATCTACCATCAGATATGGCGTCGATGCCGATGTTATTTTTGAAGCTTGGAACTGATATACTATCAGGAATGAAAATACTGAAAACAGAACCTCAAGGAATTTGGTTGACAACTTGTTGACTCTAAGCCATTGGGTTGTCACTGGGAGAAAAATAAAAACGAAGTCTGCGGTAAATAGTGCAGTGGCAATGATAAACCCTATGCTTTCTATAATTGATAGAGATTTTATGACGCGTGGCAGATCGCAGACTAAGCACATGAGGGTTATAAAAATTACTGAAAGTAGAAGCCGGATCCAATAGTTTGGCTTTGTGTAGTCGAGGCTATTCCTTACGGCTCTAAGACTGTGGGACATGTATTGTTCCGCTGCTGCCCAGACGGCATGCGGGGTGGCATTGCATCTAGCTGCGGTGTCGCACAGGCATGAGCGGAGCTCGGTGACGCTTGTTGTTGGCCTGGCGTTTTGCTTGTAGGTTGAGCATATATCGTAGAATATCTTTTGATCTACTGTCTTGGCTCTATTGTAGTAATATGAGTTAAATCTATCGCAGAGGTCTCCTATTTGGAGACGAAATCTATTAAAAAGATTATAGTTCTGTCGCTCTATCGTTCTTTGTTCTATTTTCTTTTCGTGTAGCATCTCGCACACATCAAAAATACTTTTGTTGTATTTTACGGCTACTCTCCCCAATGCTACTGCTTGTTCGGCGACATTTTTACCCGGCCTGCCTGTTCTATGGGGTGATTTTGGCTTGGTGATGTCACTGTATAGATCGAATATTTCTGTTTTTATTGCTTGAGCGTCTTTGGATTCTGTTGTGCTTTGGTTGCTGGTGCTCATGTGATGATATTCTAGAAGTTAGATGATGTGATAGTTAGCCCTGCAATGGTGGAACGTCGGCCATGGGGTTCGTGTCGATGGGTTAACCGTCGCTGCCGACCGATCTGTTTCGGTCGACTCTGCTTGTCCGGTGATGTGCCCGCGTATGGACCTGATGGTCTGGGGGCTTTGCTGCTTGCCAGTATCGACCGGTGGCCTCCACGTCACAGGTCAGGGGTGGAGGTGTGCCGTGAAAGGCATGACAGGGGATAACAGTCCGGTGCTCATCCACGCCATGCCGAAGGCCATGGCGAAGTCAGCGAGTCCGGAGAGCCGGATTGCGAGGGGCTCGGTAGCGACTACGTGGCAGGTGGGCGCCTTGCCTGGGTTTTCCGCGCGGCCGCTGATGGCCCGCCATAGCCCGGCGACGGCCATGGCTAGCAGGGCGACCATAAGCGGAACACCGACCACGGCGTAGTCGTGCATGGCAGCATTCATAGCCGTCTGCATGCCGGGACCATGCATGCCACTGTGCGTGTGATTCATCTGGCCCATGCCAGAATCCCGGGGGGCAGTCATGAGCGAGGACATCTTGCGCATCGCGGCCAGGTGCCAGACCATCGCTGCGAACATCGCGGCGTGACCCCATGACGACCACGAGGATCGCCACGCGGCCATGAACACCATCCATGCGGTGCATATAGCGAAGATGATGACAGGGGTAATGGGGCCGCCGATGGCAGGGACAATGGGTTTCCACCATGACTTCGGCACCATGAGGATCATGGTCACGGCCATGACGACGTGGACCCAGGTGGAAATTCGTGTCACGACAGTGGGGGCTTTGATGGCATCTCGTACTGACCATACGAGTGACCAGGCAAAGAGGATCAATAGCCCGATGAAGGTGACGGGCGTTGAGGTGAGGGTGAACATTCCGCTCCTGTGAAACCGGCTGGGGCTGGCGATCACCCTACATGGCATTGCTCGACATCACTGGATCCGCGCCTGCAGCAGGTTGACGGGATCCGCGTGGGCCCGGGATGACACACTGGTGACATGGAGCATTACGACATCGTCGTCATCGGTTCGGGGTCGGGAAACACGATCCTGGATGAAGACTTCGCAGATCGACGCGCCGCGATCATCGATTCTGGTGCGTTTGGGGGCACCTGCCTCAACGTCGGCTGCATACCTACGAAGATGTTCGTGCTCCCGGCGGACTTTGCGTCCTCGCCGTCCGAGGCTGTCCGAGTGGGAGTCGACCTGCAGTTCCGCGGAGCATCCTTTGCCTCGATCCGTGACCGGATCTTTGGCCGAATCGACTCCATATCTAAGGCCGGGCTTTCGTACCGACAGGGACTAGACAATATTGACGTTTATACCGGCGAGGCGGCATTTATCGATGCACACACCCTTGAGGTGGGAGGCAGGTGTATTACTGCTGACCAGATTGTCCTGGCGGCTGGATCGCGTCCGCGAGTGCCTGATGTGCCTGGTCTCGACGATCCCAGCATGGCTGGGTTGATTCACACTTCCGACACCATCATGAGGCTAGCGGAGCTTCCGCAGCGTCTGGTGATCCTTGGTGGCGGGCTTATCGCGGCGGAGTTCGCTCACATCTTCTCTGGGCTCGGGTCCCAGGTGACCGTTATCAACCGTTCTGGCCGGATGCTGCGTCACGAGGATCGCGAGATCTCGCAGCGCTTCACTGAACAGATGGGACGTCGGGTGCGTCTGCGGATGGCGGAGGGGCTGGTGGGTGTTGACCGTGACCCCGGCGGTCACCTGGTGGTGCTGACCGTCGACGGTGATGGGGTCGACTACGACTATCCGGCAGATGTCGTTCTCAATGCCACCGGTCGGGTCTCCAACGGGGATCGCCTTAACCTGCCGGCGGCCGGTGTTGACGTTGACGACGACGGGTTCGTGGTGGTCGATAAGCACCAGCGCACCAACGTTGAGCATATCTGGGCCCTAGGCGACGTGTGCTCCCCCTGGGAGCTCAAACACGTGGCCAATCATGAGGCGCGTGTGGTCCGTCACAACCTGTTGCATCCTGACGATCTGGCTAGTTCTAATCATTGCTTCGTGCCGCACGCGGTGTTTTCGAATCCGCAGGTGGCGTCGGTTGGTGCCACGGAGCAGGGACTGTTGCAATCCGACACTCCTTACGCGGCGTACCTTCAGGAGTACGCGGACGTCGCCTATGGGTGGGCCATGGAGGACGAGGGGCACTGCGTCAAGCTGCTGGGAGATCCGCAGACGAGGACTTTGCTGGGGGCGCACATCATTGGGCCCCAAGCGTCCACCCTCATTCAGACCTGTATTCAGGGGATGAGCGTTGGGCAGACGGTCGACGAAATGGCGCGTGGGCAGTACTGGATCCATCCTGCCCTCTCTGAAGTCGTCGAAAGTGCCCTGCTGGGGCTTGGCAAGGAAATGGATACCACGAGGTGACGGGTCGCCGCCCGCATCCCCGAATGCTCCGCTGCGGGCACTCGGGGATGAGAGACGGTGCGCCCTCATGAACTCATCGTGGTCACTTCTTGTCCTTGATGAGATCGTGCAGCTTCTCGGTGCCGGTGATCGTCAGCGGGGTCGGGGGATCGGTCAGCGCAAAGGACATCGTCACCACGTGACCTTTCTTGACGGCCTTAAGCTCCTTGGCTCCTTTGAAGGATAGGAAGGTCGGTTCCACCTTCGACATCGCGCCATCACCGGCCAACAGCACAATCCACTCCGGGTTCTTATGCAGGAGGTCCTCCATGTCGGCGTCGAAGACCCGCGTGGTGTTTGAGTGGTACATATTGCGCAGACCGTTGGCGGCAAACATCGGTTCAATCATGCTCGAAGAACCGTAGGTGTAAAACTCGGTGCTACCCGGGGTGATGTACAGGGCGACGGCATTGGCTTTGGCCCCAGAAGCGGTCTGCTTCTGGATTGTGGAGATCTTGGCGTCGAGCTCTTTGTTGACCTGTTTTGCCTTATCCGGAACGTCAAAAATCTGTCCGACCTTGGTCACCTCGTCCTTGACCTGGGAGAAGGTGGCGGGAGCCGGCGGTTTCTTGTCGGTGCACATGGCGTCGGTGCTGTACATCTTGACGCCGGACTTGCGCAGGGCGTCGCGGTCGACCCCGGTGTCGTAACCGATGACGAGGTCAGCGTGTTGGTCCAGGATCGTCTCGGTGGACACTTTGACACCGCCGGTGTTCAGCTCCTGCGAGGCGATTGTTGGGATGGCCTTGAGCTTGGCAAGGGTCTTGGCGTCGTAGGCCCCCTCCTTGATCCGACCGGCCCGTGCGACAACATGATCGAGCACCCCGAGAGCATTCATGGTGGAGGCGTCGGTGTCGCCGAGCATGATGACTCGTTTGGGAACACTGGTGAAGGTGAGCTTCTCGTTGCAGCTCATGACAGTGCGGGCTGGCCCCGAGCTGGACGAGGAGGACTTCTCGGTCGATGATCCGGCGCAGGCGCTCATAGATATCGCGCACAGGCCGGTGAGGACTGCTGCCGTGACACGAGTCGCGCGACGGCGAGTGTGAGGGGTGGACATGATGTTCTCCTTCATCGTGGTGGGTTAAACAAAAGATGGATGTGGCCGTTGTGGGTGATCCGTTCGACGTTCACCTCATAGACCTTCGAAAGCAGATCGGGCTGCAGGACGTCTTCGCAGGAGCCGGTGGCGACCAGATGCTTCTCGGCGAGGAGCACCAGCTGGTCGCATACCCGGGCAGCCAGATTGAGGTCATGTAGCACGATGACGGTGGTTGCCTTGATGGTTCGGACGAGGTCGAGCAGGGCGAACTGATGGCCGATGTCAAGGTGATTGGTGGGTTCGTCAAGAAGGAGATGGCCGGCTTGTTGGGCAATGGCCCGAGCGACGAGCACCCGCTGACGCTCCCCGCCAGACAGTTGGGTGACGAGTCGGTCAGCCAGGTCGGTGAGGTCGGTACGGGTTAGGGCCTCTTCGACGATGTTGCGATCTGCAGCGTCCCCGTATCCCATGAGGGACCGGTGCGGCAGTCGACCGAGGGCAACGGTGTCTCGAACTGTCAGTGGCAAGGATGGATCGGGGGTCTGGGAGACGACGGCCACCTCGCGGGCGATCTCCCGTCGACTCATCGAGGCTAGATCGTGGTCACTGACCGTGACCTGCCCCAAGGCGATCGAGACGTTGCGATAGAGGGCCGACAGCAACGTGGACTTTCCGGCACCGTTGGGGCCGACGACCCCCACCGTCACCCCTTGGCCTGCGGAAAAATCGATGTTCTCTAAAACGATTCGTTGCCCGCGTCGGACTACCAGCTGAGAGGCATTGATCATGCCAACGTCTCCCTCTTTACGAGTACGAGCAGGAAGGGTGCGCCGAGTAGACCGGTGATGACGCCGATCGGCAGCTCCGCCGGGCTGAAGACTGTGCGGGAAAACGTGTCCGCCCACACCAGGAAGATCGCTGCTGCAATTGCTGAGGAGACGACCAGACGGCGGTGGCCGTGTCCGATGAAGGAACGCATGAGGTGGGGGATCACCAACCCGACGAAACCGATCCCGCCCGAAATCGCGACGGCGATCGCGACCCCGGCCGAAACGGGGACGAGGAGCAGGACGCGGATCATCGCCGGGTCGATTCCCACTGCAGTGGCTGTGGAATCACCGGAGGCCAGGGCGTCGAGCCACGGAGCACAGATCCACAAGAGTATAGAGAGCACGACCGCCACGACGATGCTCGTCCACCCTTGGGCCCAGCTGGCCCGGGACAGATCGCCGAGGGTCCAGAACATTACCGCCCGGGCGGTCTCGGGAGAGTCGGACGAGAAGATAATGAAGTTGGTGAGAGCTTGGAACACGAATCCCACTGCGAGTCCGGCCAGGATGAGGCGAAGGGTCGACGAGTTGCGCCCGCCGCCCATGAACAACACGATGGCGGTTGAGGCAAGAGCTCCCAGAAACGCCATGCCGGCCACTCCGAAAGTTGAGGAGATACCGACGAGGATGATTGCTGTGGCAGCCCCCGACGACGCTCCGGCGCTGACTCCCAACACATACGGCTCAGCGAGCGGATTGCGTACCACCGCTTGCAGGGTCACCCCGGCCGCTCCCAGGATCGCTCCTACCCCCAGCCCAGTGACTATCCGTGGCATTCGGTTCTGCCAGACGATGGCATCGGTGATGGAGTCCCAGGAGAGGTGGACTGGTAGTCCGCAGTGATCGGCTAAGACCCCGAGCACCTGGCCTATGGGCACTGGGGCGGCGCCGAAGGCGATAGACAGCACTGGGGTGAGGACGAGCAACGCCACCAGCAGAATGAATCGCACTGGTGTGCGGCGATGCAGGGATCGAACCAAGAAAGCCATCCTCGTTGGGGCCGAGTCGCGTGGCCGTCGGGTAAGTGTGGTCCGGGAGGTTTTCGGACTTGGCATCATCCGAACGAGCGCCTTCCCGGGTTGTTCCCAGTGGCTTGCTACTCGCCCGTCTGCGTTACCGCTGCGCGTCAGTCCCCGATTCTCACGGGGTTCCCTGCGTCGGACGGCGGTACTTTAGCACAACCTTTAGTACTACCTCATCTGGCTGAACCGGCGCACTCACATCCCCGCGCTGCCGTGTCTCCAATAGCCCATGAAGGCGATGTGACGACGATCGACGCCGTGATCGTTGACGAGGATCCGTCGCAGGCGTCGCACCATTGTGGACTCGCCGGCAATCCACGAGTAAAACTCTTGCGGCGGGCTAGCAGGGGTGTCCCACAACAGATCGTCGGGTCCCTCCTCAGGAGAGTCCTGTTGGCAGCGCGGCAATGGGAACCGATGCAGGTGGTCCTCGATGGCCTCGGCCAGACGGTCCCCTCGCTCGCTTAATCGCTCCTGCCACCTAATGTTGATCCGATTGCCGCGCGAGTCGGTCCAGTGGCCGTCCGGGCCGGCTTCGATCTTCCGGGCCAGCTGTGGTACCTCCACCACGGCCTCGACCTCTGCCGCATGGGTGGGCAGTTGCTCCAGGATCGAGCACACTGCGGGTGCAGCAGCGTCGTCACCCAGGATCAGCAGCCGTTTAGCATCCCCGGGGTGGAAATCGATACCGGTCTGCTCTGCTCCTGGGGCGGTGGCGTCCAACCCGATGACGAGTACCTGACTGCCCAACGGAGCACTGGTGGCAAACCTGTGCCCCGGGCCGTCCCCGTCGTGGCAGGCGACATCAATGACGATGCCGTTCTCTATCACCCGGCGCACGGTGTACGTGCGCATCTCGGGCCGGGCGGGATCGTCGAGCCAGAGCTGGTACCAGCCGTCTCCGACCTTGGGATCGGTGAGCGCCGGGTTTGGATGCTCCCCGATGAACAGCAGTTTGATCCGCCGATCAAGGCACGGCTGGGGGAATCGCACCTCGTCGCCGGTGAGAATGAGTCGGATGAAATTGGGCTCGACGAGGCTTCGCGACGACAACCTCATGAGGTAGGGACGGTACTCAGCCATGGTGGGTCTCCAGGATTTCGAGGGGAATGACGATCGGTGAGGCGGTCTCCGGATCGTTAATGATCCTGGGGCAGCGGTGTTCAGCGAGCAGCTCCGGTGAGTGCTGGCGCTGTTAGTCAACCCTAAGATTAGGAATCGAGCAAGGGGAAGCCGGTCAGGTCAGCGCGGAGACATTCGTTGCCATGCTGGTTGAAACGCAGCGGTGTGATGGAGCTGTCGAGGTCTCTCAGCCGAAGCGGCCCGAGATGTAATCCTCAGTGGCTTTTTCCTTTGGGTTGGAGAAAATTCGCTCGGTGGTGTCGATCTCGACGAGACGACCGGGCTCTCCCTGAGCTTTCAGGTTAAAGAAGGCGGTCTGATCAGAAACCCGGGCAGCCTGCTGCATGTTGTGGGTTACGATCACCACGGTGAAGCGCTCCTTGAGCTCACTGACAAGATCCTCGATGGCTAGGGTTGAGATCGGGTCCAGGGCCGAGCAGGGCTCGTCCATGAGTAGGACCTCGGGCTCGACGGCAATGGCTCGGGCGATGCACAGTCGTTGCTGCTGGCCACCCGAAAGGGAAGCGCCGGAGCGCTCCAGGCGGTCCTTGACCTCGTCCCACAGGTTGGCGCCGCGTAGCGACTTCTCACAAGCCTCATCGAGTAATTTGTTGTCACGTACGCCGTTGAGCTTCAGCCCTGCTACGACGTTATCTCGGATGGACATTGCCGGGAAGGGGTTGGCTCGCTGGAAGACCATGCCAACATTGCGTCGCACGGCCACCGGGTCGACGCCTTTGCCGTACAGGTCAACCCCGTCGAGCTCCACCTTGCCGGTGCAGTAGGCACCTGGAATGACCTCGTGCATGCGATTGAGGGTCCGCAGCACCGTCGACTTGCCACACCCGGACGGGCCAATGAAGGCCGTCACAGTGCGAGGCTCGACGATCAGGTTTACCGACTCGACGGCGTGGAAGGACCCGTAGTAAATGTCGAGGTCTTTGGTCTCGATGCGCTTTGCCATATGCAGCTCACTTTCATGTCACTTGCCCATGCGGCGCATGTAGCGGCGGGAGATCCGACGGGCAATGAGGTTGAGTCCCATGACCAGGATGATGAGGGTAATAGCGGCTCCCCACACCACCGGGGTATCGACGCCGCCCTGGGTGTAAGCGTTAGTGATGACGGTCGGCAGCGTCGCGAAGTTTGGTGTTGACGGATTAAAGGTCAACTCGGTGTTGAACTGCAGCAACACGATCAGCGGAGCCGTTTCGCCCATAACTCGAGCTAAGCCCAGCACGATACCGGTGAGGATGCCAGTCATGGAGGTTGGCAAGACGACCTTCATGATCGTCTTCCATTGAGAGACGCCCAGGGCGAAGGAGGCCTCACGCAAAGAGTCTGGCACGAGCTTGAGCATTTCCTCGGTTGATCGCAGCACCGTCGGAACCATGAGGATCATGAGGGCCAACGAGGAGGCCCACGCGGATTGGGTGCCACCGAAGGTGGTAACGACTACGGCGAAGACGAAGAGGGCCGCGACGATTGAAGGTACACCGGTTAGCACGTCGACGGCGAAGCTAATGACCTTGGCGATCTTAGTTCCGCGGGCGTACTCGACTAGGAAGATCGCGGTCATCAGAGCGATCGGTACCGAGATAATCGATGTAATAAGGCCAATTTCAAGGGTTCCGACGATAGCGTGGATGGCGCCCTGCTCGGCCAAGTCGAAGGAGGGATCCATCGAGTGGGTCCACCACGACGCGTGGAATAGTGATCCGATGCCGCGCCGGACGGCCGCGAAGAGCAGCCAGGCCAGTGGGATAACAGCCAGTACGGTGGCCACGATCATGAATGCTGAGGCGCAGCCGCTCTTGATAGTCCGTTTACCAGACGGGCGGGAGAGATCTAGCTGTCCGGGCGTGTTGTCGCCATGGTGGGTGATGTGGTCAGGGGTGGTGGCGCTCATCGCTTAACCCCCTTCGCCGCAATCAACCGGGCAGTCGCGTTGACCACGAAGGTAATGACGAACAGGGCCAGGGCCGACGCCACGAGGGCACCCAGCGAGGTGGGATCGCTAATGGCCTCGGAGAAGTTACCGGCAATCTTCGACGCGAATGTCTCACCACCGACGAAGATCGACAGGTTGAGGTTCTGTTTGAGCGCCATGGTGCTCATCGTCTGCAGGATGAGGGTGACAGCCAGGGTCTCGCCGAGGGCGCGTCCTAGACCCAACATGGATCCGGAAATGATGCCGGACCGCGAGTGGGGGAGCACTGCAAGCTTGATGACCTCCCAGCGCGTCGATCCGAGGGCGAGCGCGGCCTCGACTTGATCATGGGGCGTCTGGGCCATGACGTCGCGGCTAACAGCAGTGATAATTGGCAGGATCATGATGGCCAGGACGAGACTGGCAAGGTAGACCGTGCCAGTAGCCGAGGACCACGACGGATCCTCGGAAAAGATCGGAATCCAGCCGAGCGCTTTGATTATGGCCCCGCGTAAACCGTTGATGATTCCCGACGATCCGAAGACGATGCCGCCCCACAGACCGAAGACGATCGAGGGGACTGCCGCCAGCAAATCGACGACGAACGCGACCGGGCTAGCGAGCTTCCTGGGTGCGAGTTGGGTGATAAACAGAGCGATGCCCACCGAGAGTGGCACTGCGATGAGCAGGGCAAGCAGGGATGAGATGACTGTCGTCCATAGCAGGGCCTGGATACCAAAGGCCGGCGGGTTCTGATCCGTTGTCCAAGCCCGGGACGTGAAAAAGTTATCGGTGTTAGCCAACAATGTTGGGGCTGCCGTCTTCATGAGGAAGACGAACATCAGGATGACGATGATGGCCAGGGCTATGGCAATAACCGACGAGGCGCCAGCGAAAATCGTGTCCCCGACCCGCGACACCGGCTTCATGCGGGATGCCGCCGTGAGTTTCCGCTGTGCCGGCGATGTGGTTTCAGCCATGGGCTTCCTTCGTCGCGATCATGGTCGTGTTGTGGTGAGGGGCGGGAAGACGACTGGCGTCCTCCCGCCCCGGCGCGCCGGGGCGCTTGTCCCCGGGCAGAGAGTCAATCAGGAGAGGGCCTGGGCGGAACCCAGAACCTTCGAAGCAACGTCGGAGGGTAGCGGAGCGTAACCAAGGTCCTGGATCTTCTTCTGCTCCCTCTCAGAAGCGTAGAAGGACAGGAAGTCCTTCAAGAGCGCGGCCTTGCCGGAGTCCTGGCCCTTGGAACAAGCGATCTCGTAGGTTACGAGAACGGCCGGATACACGCCCGCCGGGGTGTTCTTGTACTGGAGCTCGAGCTGCAGGTCATGGCCCTGTCCGACGACCTTAGCGGCCGAGACGGCCTTACCGGCAGACTCACCGGTCAGCTTGACCGGACCGTTTCCGTTATCGATGGCGGCCATGTCGAGGCTGTTCTTTGTAGCGTAGGACCACTCGTCGTACGAGATCGAGTTCTTGGTGCTCTTGACAGCCTGGGCGATGCCGGCCGACTTATCGGCGCCCTTGCCCGCACCTTTCCATGTCTTGGAGTGCTTCTCAGTCCAGATGTCACCGGCCGCCTTGTTGAGGAACTTGGTGAAGTTGTCGGTGGTGCCCGACTCGTCCTTGCGGTAAAACACCTCGATCTGGGCCGACGGCAACGCGGCTTTCGGGTTCTCCTTCTTGATGGCGTCGTCGTTCCAGTTTGTGATGGCGCCGGAGAAAATCTTGGCGAGGGTCGCGGTGGAGAGGGTTAGATCTTTGACGCCGTCGACGTTGTAGACCACGGCAATCGGGCCAGCAGCCATCGGGAGGTGCCATGGGTCGGCGTTGCAGCGCTGCTTGGCCTTATCAGGCTCCCCCTTGTCAGCGTTGAGGACGGAGTCAGAACCGGCCCAGTCGGTTTGCCTACCGATGAAGGACTTCACGCCAGCGCCGGAGCCGGTGGGGGAGTAGTTGACGGTTGCTGAGGAACAGGCAGCCTTGTAGTCGGAAATAACTTGGTTGATGGCGTTCAGCTGAGCCGAGGAACCAGCACCGGAGATGCTGCCACCAGGGCAGGCGGGCTTGAACGAGACAGCGTCAGCCGAGGAATCGCTGGGCTGGGCGGCGGAGCTGGCAGTCGAGGTGGCCTTGGAGGACGAGGCAGAACTGGAACCCTTGTCACCATTGGCACCACAAGCGGTGAGGGAGATGGCGCTGATAGCAGCCAGGGCAGTGATTTTGGCGAAACGATTCACGGCACATCCTTCTTCGAGTGATGTACTGGGGCCGCCGTTGCGGTCCTTGGTACAGGGATGACGTTAGGGTTTGGAAATGTCGCAGGGATCGCGTCAAGGTGAACGCAACGTGAACACCGTCGCCACTTTGACCGAAGGAAATCGCCTAAGACGCAGTTTGTGACCTGCTGGTTTAGTACCGTGATGAGTGCCACTCTTGGCGGATTGTGCGTCCCGTTTCATCGAGGTGAACAATCAGGCACTCCGCAGTTGACATAGGGCGATTCGCCCCGCCAAGGGCGTCTCGCATCGTCGGCAGTACCGGACGATGGCCACAAATGGCAATTGGTTGGTTGGGGTCTGCCAACGCGCGGCCAATAATTTTTCTCATAGCTGACGTCGCCTTGTGGGGGTCGGCTTCGTGTGTCTCCTCGCTCAGAGCATCAAGCCCGGTGATCTGCGCTCCAATGGTGTCGGCATATGGCTGAAGAGTTTGCATACATCGCGTCGATGATGAGCTTGCAAGGCGGGCCACCCCAAAGGCGCTCAGCAAGTCGGCCAAGGCCTTGGCCTGACGGCGACCGCGCCTTTCCAACGGGCGTGTGGCGTCTTTACCGTGTCTCTTACGGGAGTTCCACTCTTTGCGTGAGACAGCTTTGCCATGTCGTACCAGGATGATTGTTGACGTCGACGGCAAGTCGAGGGCCTCCTCGAGCACCTGGACGTCGGTGGGATAGGTGAGGCGCTCAAGAGCCTGGTCGGTTGGCATCCAGAAGGCGCCATCGATCTCCTCAGGACTGGCTGTCGCATTCTCAATGGACCCTCCGATGGCGACCCCTAGCCACCAGGAGACGACTTTGGCGCGCGACTTTGGCTTGCCGTCACGTGTGGAGTATTTGACGGTGTACTCGATGGGTTGCAGAGGCATCGTCAACCGGATATTAATGCCGGTTTCCTCGGCCACTTCGCGCACTGCAGTGGTGGGAAGATCCTCGCCAGGTTCGAGTTTTCCCTTAGGTAGGGAAAGGTCGTCGTAACTGGGACGATGGACGACGAGTACTTCACGAGCCCCGTCATCAATGTCGCGTAGTACGACGGCGCCAGCTGCCTGGATAGGCCCCTTGTGTCCCCCCATCTCGGTTTCACCGCCTCCTGTCGCGGGTGCGTCGGATGAGTTCTTCTTGTAAGTCAGTTAGGGGGATGTCGTCCGGTCCGCGTGACACCTCGGTCCAAGTGCGATCCTGCAGGTGCCACGACACCGTACCTGGGTCGAAGGCCATGTCGAACATCTCTTCAACCTCCGCCACGTGCTGCTTGTTGGACAAGCCGACAAGGGCTTCTACCCGGCGGTCCAGGTTGCGGTGCATGAGATCGGCTGAGCCGATTGCCACCATCGGGCGACCACCGTTGGCGAACCAGAAGATGCGGGAGTGTTCTAGGAACCGGCCCAGGATAGAGATGACCCGGATGTTCTCACTGAGCCCGGGAACCCCCGGTCTGATAGAGCAAATACCACGTACCCACAGGTCTACTGGAACACCGGCGCGGGAGGCGCGGTAAAGGGCGTCGATGACGCGCTCATCGACGATGGAGTTGACCTTGATCCTCACTCCGGCAGGCAACCCAGCCTTCTTATTGTCGATCTCGCGCTCAATCGCGTCGATGATGCCGCTCCGGATGCTTTCAGGGGCTACCAGGAGACGGCGGTAACGTTTCTCAGCCGTCATCCCGGATAGGTGATTAAACAGCCTCGCGACGTCTTCGGTAATGATCGGGTTGGAGGTTAGTAGACCGAGGTCCTCGTACTGGCGAGCCGTCTTGGGATTGTAGTTTCCGGTGCCGATGTGGGCGTAGCGGCGCAACCCTTCGCCCTCGTCGCGGATTACCATGGCCAACTTGCAGTGGGTCTTGAGGCCCACCATGCCGTAAACGACGTGGACTCCGGCCCGTTCCAGCAGTCGGGCCCAGGTGATGTTGGCCTGTTCGTCGAACCTCGCCTTAATCTCCACGACCGCCAGCACCTGCTTGCCAGCCTCGGCGGCATCGACGAGGGCGTCAATGATGGGGGAGTCGCCGGAAGTGCGGTACAGGGTTTGTTTGATGGCCAGCACCTGGGGGTCTTGAGCAGCTTGCTCGATGAACCGCTGCACGCTGGTGGCGAAGGAGTCGTAGGGGTGATGGACGAGCACGTCGCGACGACGGATCGCGGCAAACATGTCGGCTGGGCGAGCCGTCTCCACCTCGGCCAAGTGCGGATGCGTGATGGGCAGGAAGTTCGGGTAGGACAGATCGTCGCGGTCGACGTCGGCCAGCGAGAACAGGCCGGTCAGGTCCAGTGGGGCCGGCAGCCGGAAGACCTCCTTGTCTCTGATGTCAAGTTCACGGGTGAGTAGCTCGAGCATCTCCGCGGAAATGTCGTCCTGGACCTCCAATCGCACCGGAGGGCGGCCCACCTTGCGGCGCAGCAGCTCCTTCTCGAGAGCGAACAGCAGGTTCTCGGCGTCATCCTCCTCGACCTCGAGGTCTTCGTTTCGAGTGACGCGGAAGGTGGTGTGTTGCAGCACGTGCATGCCGGTGAACAGTTGGTCGAGGTGACGACTGATGATTTCCTCTAGCGGAAGGAATCGTCCCTCGCCCAGGTTGACCAGCCGAGGCAGCACCGACGGCACTTTGACCCGAGCGAACTGCTCTGCGCCAGTAATGGGATTTGCCAGCATGACGGCCAGGTTGATCGATAGGCCGCGAATGTACGGGAAGGGGTGGGATGGGTCGACGGCTAAGGGGGTAAGAATGGGGAAAATCCGTTCCGAGAACAAGGTGCGCATGCGGCCCTTTTCATCATCGGACAGCTCGGCCCAACGCAGGATCTCAATGCCTTCATCTACCAGCCCGGGGCGCACCTCCTCAGCGAATACCCGAGATTGTTCAGAAACTAGGTCATGGGTGCGGGCCAGAATGGCATCGTGGAGCTCACGGGGTAGCATCCCAGCGACGGAAGGCACGGCGACTCCAGCGTCGATACGGCGTTTGAGACCGGCGACTCGCACCATGAAAAATTCGTCGAGGTTGGACGAGAAAATGGCCAGAAACTTCGCTCTCTCGAGCAGAGGGATGCGTTCGGTATCGCGCGCAAGATCCAGCACCCGTTCGTTGAAGGCGAGCCACGATAGCTCACGATCGCTGTAGCGACCCTCCGGCAGCTCGTCGGGAGAAGACGGGGAAGTCCCGGGGGTGGGCTTCTTGGCCATGGACACACTCCTTGGAGATTCGTCCGCTCACCATCGGGTGAGCGCAGCTGCATTCAATCTATCGGACGGAGCCCGCTTGCAGGGCGTGCAACTTTCAGTTGGCCCTACCGTCCGAGCGAATTTAACGTTCCGCCTGGAATCGGTAGCCCACCGACCGCACCGTTTGGATGTGGCCTTCGTACTCTGGGCCGACTTTGGCGCGCAGACGACGGATATGGACGTCTACGGTCCGGGTACCACCGTAGTAGTCGTAACCCCACACGTCTGACAACAGGAGGTCTCGGGTAAGTACTCTACCGGGGTGTCCGACGAGGTACTTCAGCAGCTCGAACTCGGTGTAGGTGAGATCAAGGTCCTTGTCCCCGACACTTGCTGTGTACCCGTCCTCGTCGACGGTGAACGGTCCGGCCACGAGCTGGTTGGTGACCTGGATCGTAAACAGACAGCGAAGCCGGGTCTCGGCTTCCGATGGGGTTGCCGAATCGCACAGAAAGTCGTCCATTCCCCAGTCGGGGCTGATGACCGAGAGAGTGTCGGAGCCGACCAACAGCAGGACCGGCACTCGTCTCTCGTGACAGGACAGCCGCAGACAAGCCTCGCGCGCCTTGGCCGGTTCGTCGTGGCAGTCGACGAGCACGACGTCGACCCCTTCCAGATGAGACATGCATTCCTTCAGGTCGTCGTAGCGAGAGATGCTGTGCGGTAACAGTTCCAAGGCCTGAGGTAGCGGGGCATCTAACGGACCCAGCAAGGACAGTCGTGCCATCCGGATGCCCTCCCATGCTGAAATCGCGTTGTTCGAGATCATGTCGTCAACGATGTCGCATCCCATCATCCCACGGGGGACCGAGCCGTCTCACAATATCGGCACTACGATTTGTGTCGTGACGAGGATGCCTGACGAGTGGTTCCGTCCGGATGAGGAGGAGTCCGGGCCGGGCGAACCCTGTCCGGCGGAGAGCGTTGAGGGGCCTCAAGAAAACGAAAATCCGCCTTCTCGTCATGCGGACTCCGAGGAGACTCCGATCTCCTCAACGACTAGCGGCACAATTCGCGTCCTGACCGATGACACCGGGCCGAGTGTGGTGGTTGGTCACGCCCGTGCTACTGGCGCCTCGGCGTCCTCACATCACCGGCATTTCCCGATCTGGATCCTGGGGGTGGCGGCTGCGCTAGTCGTCGGATTGGTGCTAGGTACCTTCATCACCCAGTCCCGTGACAGCACCGGCGCGGCGCAAATCGCCCCTAGGGCCTTGGTGCCTGCGTCGACCTCCACAGCAGACATGCCATACCAAGGGAAGGTCAAGGCGATTGGCGGTGTGAAAGCCACGGCATCGTGCGTGTCCGACCCTGCGGTTGGCTCTCGGCATGAATTGGTTCGCTATGACGCTAAGTACGTGGTCGACGACAAGCCGGAGACGGCGTGGCGGTGCAACGGTTCGGGCGAGGGTCAGCAGATCACCCTCACTCTGCCCCACCCCTCCCGGATTGTTGGTGTGGGGATGATCAACGGCTATGCGAAGGTGTTCGGAAACGTCGACCTCTATCCGCAATACCGCCGCGTGCGCACGGTGCGTTGGACGATGCCTGACGGGACGTGGTTCAACCAGGATTTCACCGATGACGATCAAGATCTGCAGAAGGTCATGATCGCCCCACGTACTGTCAAGGGGGACATCACCCTCACCATCATCGCGTCGACCCAACCCGGTTCGCTCGGCGAGCCCACCCGGGACTCGGTGCTCATCTCATCGGTGCAGTTGTACGAGGAATCTTGAGTTGTACGGATTGTTCAGTGCCAATCATCGGTGTCGATGAGAATCGTCATCGGGCCGTCGTTGACTAGACCCACCTTCATATCGGCACCGAAGATTCCGGTCTCGACGTGGGCTCCCAAGCTGCGCAGGTGGGTTACGAAGTGGTCCACCAGCGGCTCGGACACCGGCCCGGGTGCCGCAGCACTCCACGACGGGCGGCGCCCCTTACGGGTACTGGCGTAGAGGGTGAACTGGCTGACGACGAGCAGCGGGGCATTAAGGTCGCTGGCAGATTTCTCCTCGGACAGGATGCGCAGCCCCCACACTTTCTCGGCCAGTTTTTCGGCCGTGGTGGCGGTGTCGGTACCGGTGACCCCGACGAGCACCACCAGCCCGGGAGTCGTCAGTGACCCGACCGTCCGGCCCTCGACGACGACCTCGGCACTGGTTGCTCTCTGTATGACGACCCGCATGGAATCGAGTCTACGCAGCTGACCTCGTAGAATCGTGACGTGGCTGAAGCTGATCTTGTGGTTCTGGTGACCGTTGCGGTGGTGGGTGCCGTGTTACCGCTGGTTGCTGTGACCAGGGCTCTGATCGCAGCTTGGCGAGGCTGAGCACGGCCATCGCTCCGTCTTTCCCGAAAATCTACGACGACACGAGGACCCATGCCTTTCCAGATTCCTGACGACCTGAATCGTGATCTCATGCCCTTGGCCTGGATGATCGGCCACTGGGAGGGGGAGGGACACGGAAACACTCCAGACGACGGTGAGTTCAGTTTCGGGTGCCAGGTCGACTTCACTGACAATGGTGGGGACTACTTGCACTACATCTGCCAAACGTTCACCATGAATCCCGACGGCACCCCGGCCGCACCGTTGCGTATGGAGACCGGTTTCTGGCGTCCCAACGTCGACACTCGCAAGGTCGATGTCCTGATGGCTGCCCCGGAGGGCTGGGCCGAGGTGTGGACCGGGAACATCGACGGCGCCAAGATCGAGCTGGTCACCGACGCGGTGGCTCGTACTGAGGAGGCCCTGGTGCCCTACACCGGCGGGCAGCGTCTCTATGGTCAGGTCGAAGGCGATCTGTTATGGACCTTCGACCGGGCCACCGTCGATGCCCCCCTGCAGCCCTACATGTGGGCTCGCCTCAAGAGGTCTTGAGATGTCTGATCCGGTATTGCTGACCGACGGTCCGGACACCGGTCTGGTCTCCCACATGAGGAACCCGATCGCTGAGCAGCGCCTGATGGTCGACGGAGGTGGGAGCGTCGAGCTATCCAATCGCGAGGTGCTGGCAATCTCCGGTGTCGACCGGCTGGGCTGGCTGCACTCTTTGACGTCACAGTTTCTTGACGGCATGGAACCGGGGCGCACTACGACGAGCCTCGTATTATCGCCGACCGGCCATGTTGAGCACGTCTTGCACGGCGTTGATGATGGCCAGACCTTTTGGGCCTGGACGGAGCCGGGTCGCGGGGCTGATCTGGCGGCGTGGCTGGACTCCATGCGCTTCATGATGAGGGTCGAAGTTGCGTTGCGCCCGGACATGACCGTCCGATGGTTCGGCCATGACTTCGCCGTTTCCGATGGCGTGGTCCTCGACTCGGAGGTGGCCGGTGGACACGAGGTGATCCTGCCCGTTGACGCCGAGATCCCTGGGGATGCCGATCCGGTCGGGGTGCTGGCCTGGGAGGCGTTACGGATTGCTGCCGGCATTCCGCGGATTGGGCTGGATACCGACGATCGAACCATCCCTAATGAGATTGGTCTCTACGGCACTCATATGGATAAAGGGTGTTACCGCGGCCAGGAGACGGTTGCCCGGGTGTACAACCTGGGGCGCCCGCCGCGTCGGTTGACTCTGCTGCAGCTCGACGGCTCGCGCGCCGAACTTCCCGAGGTCGGTGCCGACATCCACGCTGGTGGGCGTCGGGTCGGGGCCATGGGGTCGTCCGCCAACCATGGCGTCGACGGTCCGATCGGTTTGGCCCTAGTGCGTCGTGGTGTCGATGTCGGTCTGGAGCTGGAAGTCGACGGGATCGCGGCGGGTCAGCAGCCCCTCGTCGATCCTGAAGTTGGCTTGCACGTCTGCCCGGTAGTGTGAGTCTGTGCCCCTGTGCCCACCAGGGTCGAGGAGGAAGTACGTGAAGAAGGATTATTTCAACCGCACCCAGAAATTGGTGACGGTCCTCATTGACGCCATCGTCTTTGCGGTCGGCATCTTTTTGTCATTCTGGATGCGTTTCGGAATGGTCATTCCGCAGCGAAATCTAGATGACGGAAAAGCCGCGCTCATGGCGTCGGTTATTGCGTTCCTTATTATCAATGTCTTGTCTGGTGTTTACGTCCTGTATAACAAGACATTGTTAGATATAGGAATTATCACGGTTGTCGACCAGGTCATGGTGACTATCGTGATTATGGCGTTGACCTTCTTTGGGCGATGGTTTGCCTTCCCGCGGTCGGTCCTTCTCATCAACTTGGTGGTCGGCATCGTCTTGCTCCTTGTGTGGCGCAGTGTCGAGGTCGTAGCCTATCGCCATCTACGAGGGGCTAAGCGGGTGATGTTGCTCGGTCCTCCTGAGATGCTTAACCGGGCCGTCATGAACTACATGGCGAATAAGGCGACCCGTCATCGCCTTACTCATGTGGTGCGTGGCCACTACTTGGAGCAGATTCGATCTCATATCAACGAGTTTGATACTGCCCACGTTTCTGACGATATTCCTTCCTCTGAGCGAGTCGCTATTTATGATCTGCTGCTGAGTGAGGATAAGGAAATCTTCATGTCCACCTCGTTTGAGCATATGATGCTCATCAATCCGACAATAATGTCGATTGAAGATGAGACGATCATTGCTGCGAGCCCATTTAAGATTCCGGCAGAAATGGATATTGTCAAGAGGTTCTTTGACATTTTACTGTCGCTAATCGCCCTGGTTGTCGCGTCGCCAATTATGTTCGTCACCGCGATCCTGGTGAAAGCCAGCTCTCCCGGTCCGGTTTTCTACCGTCAGACCCGCATCACTAAGGACGGGCGCGAGTTCAAGATCCTCAAATTCCGTTCTATGGGTGTGATGGCCGAAAAAGAGTCCGGCCCCATGTTGGCCACTACCAACGACCCGCGCGTGACCACGGTGGGCAAATACTTGCGTAGCTTGCGCATCGACGAGATCCCGCAGCTCATTAACGTGCTCATCGGCGACATGTCGATCGTCGGTCCTCGCCCCGAACGACCCTTCTTCGTCGACCAGTTCCAAGAGCAGAACGCCCACTACACATTGCGGCACAACGTGCGCGCTGGCATCACCGGGTACGCGCAGGTCTACGGTAAATACGCTTCAGACTTCGCCGCCAAACTCAACTTCGATCTTATTTACATCAAGCAGTACTCACTTGTTCTGGACGTCAAGATCATGATCCAGACCATCAAGATCCTCTTCGACAAGGTCTCTTCGCGAGGTGTTGACGAGACAGCTGAGCCCGACGAGAACATCCACCTGCCCGCGGAGGTCCAGCAGCTGAACTGACGGGCAGGGGAGTCCTCCTGAATCAGGATTCGCGTGCCACCTTGTACTGGGCGGCCTGGGCGCGAGGACGGACGATCATTCGATCAATGTTGACGTGGCTGGGCAGCCCAGAGATCCAACGTACGCATTCGGCAATGTCAGCGGCGACCAGGGGAGAGTCGACCCCCTGGTAAACCTTGTCAGCTTTGGCCTGGTCGCCGTGGAAACGCACCAGGGAGAACTCCTCGGTGTGCACCATGCCGGGGCTCACCTCGCACACCCGCACCGGATGGCCACATAGTTCTAGGCGCAGGGCTTCGACAACAGCTCTCTCGCCAGATTTAGCAGCACAGTATCCGGCACCGCCCTCGTAGCCCCATTCAGCGGCGGTGGAGGTGATGGTGATGATGGTGCCTTCAGCAATTTCGAGCGCGGGCAGGAGAGCCTTGGTGACCTGCCCCATGCCTAGCACGTTGGTTTGGTACATCGTCGTCCAGGCATTGAGGTCAGCCTCAGTGACGGGTTCTTGACCGACGGCGCCACCAGCATTGTTGACGAGGAGATCGACCTTGCCGCCGACAGTCTTGACGAGGTTGGTGACAGACTCGTCGCTCGTCACGTCGCATACTACGGCTTGCCCACCGATCTCGGCGGAGAGTGGCTCGATGCGCTCGACTCGGCGGGCTGCACAGATGACGTGCCAGCTATCGCCCGCTAGAGCGCGGGCCGTGGCCGCGCCGATTCCCGAACTCGCTCCTGTGACCACTGCAGTTTTAGTCATGGCCCTATTGTCCTCCCCCTGCGGAGCATGCTAAAGCCCCCTCTGCGGGGGCTTTAGCGGATTGAGGATCGTGTATCAGCTGACAAGAACCTCGACACTCGGGTCAGCTAGCTTCAGGGCGGCCGTGCGGGCCTCTTCTGGGCTGCAAGCGGCCAGAGCGGCGTCGGCAATTCGGCGGCACTGCTCTAGGTTATGACGAGATAGGGCCGCCTTGACGGCGGTGATCTTGCCGGCGGCCATCGAGAGCGAACGAATTCCGACGCCCACGAGGACCAAGGCCAGCAGAGGATCACCAGCAGCCTCTCCGCACACGCCAATAAGCCGCTCGCCGGCTCCATCACAAGTGGCTTTAACCAGCTGAATGACGGCGGGCTGCCACGGCGTCAAAAGTTCGGCCAACTCGCCTTGCAGGCGGTCAGCGGCCATTGCGTACTGGGTGAGGTCGTTAGTGCCAATGGAGGCAAAATCTACCGGTTCCAGTACCTGGGACGACCGTAGAGCCGTCGAGGGCACCTCGACCATGATGCCTACGGTCTTGATACCTGCGGCACGGGCACGGGAGGAGAACCACTCGGCTTCTGCCTTCGTGGCGACCATCGGGGCCATCACGTACGGGTCACGACCTGTCTGCTCAGCAGCCTTGGCGAGTGCCTCCAGCTGGGCGTCGATGAGGTCGGTGCGCACCTGGGACAGACGCAGCCCACGACGTCCTAGGGCCGGGTTTTCCTCAGCGCCCAGGTTGGCAAACGCCAACGGCTTGTCGGCTCCGGCGTCTAGAGTGCGAAAGACAACCTTGGCGCCCTCATCAAAGGTCTTAAGTACGGTGGCGTACGCCTCAGTTTGCTCGTCAATAGTGGGGGCGTCTTGCCGGTCCAAGAAGAGGAACTCGGTGCGGAACAGGCCGACTCCCTCGGCACCTTTCTTCTTCGCCGTGGGGGCGTCGGAAGGATTGCCGATGTTGGCGAGTACGAGGATGCGTTCACCGTCAGTCAGTGTGGCGTCGCCGTCAGGGGCTGATGCCAACACCTCGGCGCGGCGATTGGCACGCTCGGTGAGCTCGGAGACGGATGCCTCGTCGGGCTCGACAAGGACCGTGCCGGTGACACCGTCAAGGGCTAGCGGAGTGCCATCTTCAATGTCACGAGCCTCGCTACACCTCACCACAGCGGGAATACCGATCTGGGAGGCCAGGATCGCGGTATGGCTTGTCGGGCCGCCAGCCGCAGTGATGAGACCACGGACCAGCTCTGGGTTGAGGGTCGCAGTGTCAGCCGGGGCGAGATCTTCCGCGACGAGAATCACTGGTGAATCAAAGGAGGGAACACCAGGCTCAGGCAGTCCTTGCATGACGGCGACCGCGCGATCGCGGACGTTGCGCAAGTCAGTGACGCGTTCGGCGAGATAGCCGCCAGCTGCGCTGAGCTGAGCGCAGAAATCGTCGAAGGCTGCCCACAACGCGTGGGCCGGACCATGCCCGTCGGATAGGTGGGACTTGACGCTGGTAAGCAGCCCGGGATCGCGAGCCATCATGGCAGTGGCCTGCAGTACTGCAAGGGCCGACGGATCGGCGTGAAGGGAGCGCTCATCGAGACGATCAGCAACCTTGCCGAGGGCGGCCTCAACCTTGGCCAGGTCTGCCTCTGCGCCTCGGCTGGGATCTGAAGCGGGCAGTCCGGGGGCGGGGGAGACGACAAGCGCGTGGGCCTGTCCGACTCCTGCCGAGACCCCGAGCCCCGAGAGGGTCCGCATGGGATCAGGCCTCCGGGTCGGTTTGCAGGTTCGCAACGAGGGCATCAAGCACCTCGTCGGCGTTATCACCCTCCGCGGTCAATTCGACGGTCTCGCCGTGCTTGGCGCCAAGCCCCATCACCGACAAAATCGAGCGGGCATCCACCGGCTCTTCGCCAGGGCGTCCGATTTTGACGGCCAGGCCGGACTTCGACGCCGCCTGAACGAACATAGCTGCGGGACGGGCGTGCAGGCCGCTCTCGGCTGCAATAGTGGTGGTGCGGCTCGGCATGATTGCCTCCTTGGTGGGCTGAAAATGTCAGGGACGACGATAGCCGACTGCGCGATGATACGACGTGGTGGGTCGGGGCCGATAGAGTGCCAACCATGGTTGATGAGCACACCCCGCCGGTCGTCGCGGTTGTCGTCGCAGCCGGTATGGGGACACGGTTCGGCGGTTCCGTTCCCAAGCAAGTTACCTCGCTGACCGGAAAGGCCGTCGTCGCTGTTGCCGTGGAATCCCTAGCCGCAGGCGGTTGTGATGAGGCCGTCGTCGTCGTGAAGGAGGGTATGCACAACCACTTACAGCTAGCCCTAGCTGCATCTCCGATACCGGTTCACTTCGTTACTGGGGGCAATACGCGCCAGGAATCGGTACGCAACGGGCTGAGGTTTATCGCTCAACATCATCGGTTGAGCGACGCTACAACGGTGCTCATTCACGATGCAGTGCGTCCGCTGGTTCCGGCATACGTCGTCGAGAATGTTATCGCGGCCGTGGAGAATGGTGCTGTTGCCGTGACTCCGGTGGTCGATGTGGTCGACACCATACGTCAGGTTGACGGAGACACGTCATCGGTCGTTGACCGCTCGACCCTGCGTGCTGTTCAGACCCCCCAGGGATTTAAACGGGCCATCATCACTGAATGTCATGAGCAGCTATCTATCGAGGGCGGTTCGGTGACTGACGACATTTCGTGTTGTGAGCGATACGGCCACCATGCCACCCTCGTCGAAGGCTCCAGGATGTCCCTCAAGATCACTGAGCCGGTCGATCTCGACATCGCAGAGGTGTTTGCGAAAGCGGCTGCCGGTGCCGGGCATCATTCGGGACGTCGTATTGGCAGGATGCTGCGTGCTGCTAAGCCGTCTACCGTTGTTAGAAAATTGGGTCACGGGAGTCGGCGGTGATGGAAATTCGGACGGGGATCGGGACGGATGTCCACCAGTTAAGCGCGGGCGTGCCGATGCATGTTGCCGGGCTTTCTTTCCCTGACGAGAGGGTTGGGCTGGTCGGTCATTCTGACGGTGACGTTGCCTGCCACGCCATATGCGACGCGCTGTTATCGGCGACCGGACTGGGCGATATCGGCTCAGTATTTGGCACCGCAGATCCGCAGTGGGCTGGGGCGGCTGGTGCCGACTTAGTTGGTCATGTGGTAGCTCTCATCGCCGGGAAAGGATGGACAGTCCAGAACGTCGCGGTGCAGGTTATTGGTCAGAGACCGCGTATGGCCGCTCGCAGGGCCGAGGCGGAGACCGCCCTGGCACAAACCGTCGGGGCTCCGGTTTCCGTGTCGGCGACGACGACCGATCACTTGGGGTTTACCGGACGTGGTGAGGGAGTAGCAGCGGTTGCGTCAGCCCTTGTCACTCGAGGGCTCAAAAGTGAGGATAACTCCCTGATCCGGTAGCTGTGGTGGTGGCCCGGACACCTTGATAGCTCCAGCAAGTAGAGATTGGTCGGGGGAATTGAAATACAACGCGACGTGGCCGAGATCGCTGAGATTTGAGGTTGCGGCTTCTCCGACCTCATCGATGGTGTAGCGAGTGCCAGCGAAGTTGAGGACATCTCCGGGTAGTAGTTCGCGCTGAGGAGTCAGCGGGGAACGACCACCGCGATTGTGAACTACGCAAATATCAGACAAGGCATCGGGCACGGGCTCTCCGAACAGCACGATGACTCCGGTATCCAACATGTCCTGGGCGCCTTTGCCGATGCGGAGCACTACGGCGTTCCACAATGTGCTAGACGTAGTCGCCATGGCTGACCCCCTTGAGTATGGACTCTGTGCCCTTCACGGCACGGTATCATTACCATCAGTCTTCTAAGGTGTCATGATCGTAGCGGACTAACCCCCTAAAAGGGGCGCGTTTAACATCGTGAAAGAAGCCCTTGGTAGACCACATCCAAGGGACGATGAGGTTTCCCAGAGGAGGAGTGGTCACCATGATCGAGAAGAAGATTCTTGTTTGCTGTGGCACTGGTACTGCGACGTCAGTGCAGGTTGCCAACAAACTTCAGTGGTTGCTGCGTGAGCGCGGGATCAACGCCCGGATGGAGCACTGCCGTGTCGCGGAAGTTCCGCGGGTGGCTGAGAGGTTTAGCCCTGATGTGATTGTCTCAACGACCGCAGTGAAGCAGCCCACCGAGAACGTCAAAATGTTCCGCGGCGTTGCATTCCTTACCGGTGTTGATGAAGGGCAGTTGGCAGACGAGATTGCGAACGCATTGAAATCGTGACGATCCCGTGACAGGCGACAAGGCATGAGAAACGGGGATTCCCCCGAAGTGTGGTGAATCCCCGTTTTCGCAATGAGAATGAATCAGGAGGCGAGAACCTCGTCGAGCATCTCCTCAGCCCGGTCATCAGCTACCTTTTTGGCGAGGGCTAACTCAGACACCAGGATTTGACGAGCTTTCGAGAGCATCCGCTTCTCGCCGGCGGACAGACCGCGGTCACGTTCGCGGCGCCACAGGTCACGGACGACCTCGGCAACTTTGAGAACGTTGCCAGAGTGGAGCTTTTCAAGGTTAGCCTTGTAACGGCGAGACCAGTTGGATGGCTCCTCAACATTGGTCTTACGAAGGACCTCGAAAACATTCTCGAGACCCTCGTCATCAACGACGTCACGAACGCCGACAAGGTCAAGATTGCTGGCTGGCACTCGCACAACCAAATCGTTTTGTCCGAGAATCCTCAGAACGAGGTAGAGCTTTTCCTCGCCTTTAATAGTGCGAGTCTCGATATCCTCGATCACGGCAGCGCCATGATTCGGGTAGACAACGGTTTCACCAACGTTGAAAGTCATTTGTGCGGCCCCTTTCGGGGGTTAAGTATATCACATAATAATAGTTGCGGTCAATATTAATTTTGTACGAATGTCCTCAATAGCGTCACGGCGCGCCGGCCTCATTGGTTGAAGGCCTTACACATGAACCCGGGGTTCCTTGGCGCTGCCGACGGGTCGCCTTGCTCTAGCGGATGAGGCCCTCATGGACGCCGACTCGGCTAAACTCAACGACGATATGCGCCCCGGAAGAGGAGATTCCACGATGATCGACCGTCGCCGGACGACTGCTGTCCTTGCTGCCGTCGGGGTTCTTGGTGTGGTGGCTTGTGGCGCCGATCCTAAGGTCCTTACCAGTTACACCCCGGCGGCTGGTGTCAATGGCAAGTCCGACACCGTCAAAGTGCAGAACCTGGTGCTCATCAATGGCGGCGGTCAGGCCCGTGTATCCGCCGCAGTTGTTTCTCGCAAGGATGACAAAATTGTCGGGATTACGGGGGAGCCGCTCACGTCGAACAACTCTCTATCCGGGCGGTCCTTCACCATGAGGACGGTGAACGTCAAACTTCCGGCCCAAACGTCGGTGAACCTTACTCAGTCCAAACTTCAGGTCCCCGTTGAGGGGCTGTCGAACGGGCTATTGGCCAAGGTGACGATCAAGTTCGCGAACTCAGCGCCAGTTACTCTGGATGCTCCAGTTGTGTCGTCCACCCATCCGGACTTCGCGGAGTACGCTCCTTCAGGAATTCCGTCAGCTCGGTCCTGATCAGCCGAATACACCATTCCTGCGTGGTGCTGCTTTCCTGCGTGGTGTTGCTTTAGGCCTGAAACTTGTAGCCCAGTCCGCGTACGGTGATGATGCGCACCGGACGGGATGGGTCATCTTCAATCTTTGCGCGCAGCCTTTTGATGTGCACGTCAAGAGTTTTAGTGTCGCCAACATAGTCGGCTCCCCACACTCGGTCGATGAGGGAGGCTCGGGTCATGACACGTCCTGCATTGCGCAGCAGCACCTCAAGTAGGTCGAACTCTTTGAGGGCAAGTCGCACTGCCGTCCCGCCGACGCTGACCTCATGCCGCTCAACGTCCATCCTTACCCCGCTCTCCTCGAGCACATCGGGGGAAACCTCTATCTCAGGGCCGCCGCGACGAGTCACAGCGCGGATGCGCGCGACCAATTCTCGGTGGCTAAACGGTTTGGTGACGTAGTCGTCGGCTCCGAGCTCCAGCCCGACAACCTTGTCGATCTCCGAATCCCTAGCCGTCACCATGATGATCCCGACATTGCCGCGCTGGCGTAGCTGACGGCAGACTTCGGTCCCTGGAAGCCCTGGCATCATGAGGTCGAGCAGTACGATGTCGGCACCGTTGTGCGAGTAGATTTCGAGACCATCAGCGCCATTGGCGGCAGTATTGACCTCAAATCCCTCTTTGCGCAGCATGAAGGCGGTGGCCTCGCGATAGGACTCTTCGTCCTCGATGATGAGTACACGGGTCATGACTCCTCCTGATTGGATTCGTTGTGGTGATCAACGTCGAGGGTTGGAAGTCGAAGGGTGAACGTGGACCCCTGGCCCAATTTGCTCCACACATCGACAGATCCCCCGTGTGCCTGGCAGGTGTGCTTAACCAGCGACAATCCCAGGCCGGTTCCACCGTTTTCCCTGGAACGGGAGTAGTCCACCCGATAGAACCGTTCGAAAATACGCTTTTGGTCAGCCTCGCTAATACCGATTCCGTTGTCGGCGACGGCGATTGCGATGACGTCGGTGTCGACGTCACGGACTCGCCGGGCGGAGACCACTACCCGGGCCTTTGGTTCGGAATAGACAATGGCGTTGTGAACAAGATTGGCGACTGCTTCGGTGAGCTGGCTTTGATCCCCGAGGACCCACAGGTCGTCGTCGCAGCGCACTACCAAGGACACCTCTCGATTGGCAGCTTGTTCGCGGTGGCGTGAGACGGCCTCGTCAATGGCGTCTGCGACAGCCACTGGTTCAGCGCGCAGTAGTGGTTCGTCGGCTTGTAGCCGGGACAAGTCGATGATCTGGGTGACGAGGGCAGACAGTCGTGAGGACTCTGCTGTTAGCCGCTGGGAGAAATGTCGGACGGCCTCTGGGTCGTCAGCTGCACCTTCGATGGCTTCGGCGAGGATGGAGACAGCACCGATGGGGGTCTTCAACTCGTGAGAGACATTGGCGACGAAGTCTCGGCGGGTCTCGGCCAGCCTGACATGTCGCGAGCTGTCACTGGCAGAGATAACGGCGTTGCCGTGATCATCGAGAGGACCGACTCGCACGGTGAGAATGAGGTCGGCCCCCGTGGAGGCCCGTTTCATCTCCATGGTGTCGACGATGTCGCGCCCCTCGCGCCGGGCAGTACGCACCAGTTTGAGCAGAGCCTCGTCAGCGATACGTGAGCCGCGTACGAGTTCCATCGATCGCGCACCCAGTGTGGTGTGGAGGACCTCGTCATGCGGTCCGACGATGACGGCTGCCTCGGTGGTTAAGTCGAGAGCTCGGGCGAGGGCCGAATCGACTTCGATAGCCTCGATGTCGGTGGCGAGGGTGTCCACGGGATGACGAGACGACTCCACCACGCGGCTCACGAGGACCGTCAATCCAGCGCCGACGACGGCACCAATGATCGCTGACAGAATCATGCCCACAGTTCGCATAATAGGGGGATGGTCGTCATGCTTGTCACCCGCGTGTCACGGAGGGCTGACGAGGTTACTGGTCGTTCACTTAAGGTTCATGGTGGCGCTACACGGGAGAAATGTCTGAGTCGACAAGGCCGATAGGCTTGGCTGCACCCCACTATGGAAGGACACCGGCATGCGTGAGAGCTATCACGACGAGCTCAATGCCACCAGCGGCAGAATTCTGACGATGGCGGAGCTGGTTCGGGTCGCCGTCAAAGATGCCACGGCGGCTCTCATCGGTGCGGACCTGACTACCGCTGAGCGTGTCATCTCTGACGACTCGAAGGTCGACTCGTTGAACGAGGAGATCGAACGTCGTTGTTTTGATCTGCTGGCCCGTCAAGCCCCAGTGGCCGGCGAGTTGCGCACCATTGTCGCGATGCTACGGATGTGTTACGAGCTTGCACGTATGGGCGATCTTGCTGCCCACGTCGCTAAGATTGCCCGCCTTCGTTTCCCTGAGGTTGCGGTGCCTCCGCAGGTCGCTGACCAGTTCGTCGAGATGTCGAAGATTGCCGACTCCATGATTGGCAAGGCTGAGAAGACTCTTGCCGATCGCGACGCGGAGGCCGCCGAATCTCTGGCGTCTGAGGACTCCAAGATGGATGATCTGCGACGCGATCAGTTCCGTCTGTTACTGGGCGACGACTGGACTTACGGGGTGGAGAGCGCCGTCGACACCGCTTTGTTGGGCCGCTACTACGAGCGTATCGCCGATCACGCCGTGGCCGTCGGTTCCCGTGTCATCTACATCGTCACTGGTGAGGGCCCCGCTGGTGAAGACTGGCCGAGCGCGTACTGATCAATCTGCCCCTCACGTCGGCGTTTCCCGTCGGTGTGAGGGGTTTGCTGTGTCGCAGTGACAATGCCTTGTACTGAGTACGTACAATTGAGGTGATTAATGTGTCGTGGTACACGGCTGATAATTCTCAGTGAGGTCTTGTCATATGGCTTTTGCCTTCCGTAGCAAAACGATAGCTGGCGCTGTCGTTGTCGTCACTACCGTTTCGATGGCCATCGCCGGGTGCGCGAGTAGTGACCCAGAGTCTGCTAGCTCCTCGTCGAAATCGGGTGTGAGCTCTGCCCAGTCATCTTCGCAGCCGTCGCCATCGAAGAGTCCCATTGCGAAGCCCAGCATTTCCAGCGGCGCTAGTGCCCCGGCGGGGTTGCCGAGCGGTCCGGTGCCCGCCGGCGTATTCGGTGTTGGTGCGGCCGTCACCAAGCCCGCTTGCGCTGAGCCGCCGTCGAATTACTCCCCGCTTAAGGTTCCGGGCACTGTCGTCAAGGACATCGACGGTCTGGAAGCGGGGACGAACCACGGCAGGGCTGCCGACAAGTATGTCTACTCGGCTTCGGTGGTGAATCAATGGTTGGAGAAGCCTTCCACCCAGCCCAAGAACAAGAAGATCGTTTTCGTCACTTTTGACGACGGTCCAACGACCAAATTCACCGGCGAGCAGCTGGATAATCTGGAGAAGGCAGGTGCTCGTGCCACCTTCTTCATGATCCCCCCGCAGATGCGTGACGTGGGCAAGAACATGCTCAGCCGCTCGCTCAAGATGGGCAATGCGCTGGCCATCCACTCGTACTCCCACGACTACAAATACCTGTACCACGGCAGCGCTGCGAACAAGGCCAAGCACATCAGTTGTGACTGGGACTGGGCAATGGCTCAGAGTCGTGCCATCCTCGGGTCGAATTACTTCTCTTCGGCCTTCCGCTACCCGGGCGGCCACATGTCCTGGACTAATCTGTCTCAGGCTGACGCTACGCTGGCTAAGCGCGGGGTCGGCTGGATCGATTGGAACGCGATGAGTGGAGATGCTGACGCCCAGCGTCCCACGACTGTTCCTGGATATCTCCAGATGGTTAAGAAGAGCATTAAGGAGTCCAATAACCCGAACGTCGTGGTCATCCTCAATCACGACACCTACGGCAAACAGATGACGGCTAAAGCCATGCCTTCCATCCTCGCGTGGCTCAAGAGCCAGGGCTACGAGTTCGGCGTTATTGCCTAAAGCTCTAGCTTCATGCAACTCGACGGTGCCCCGATATTTCTGGCGGCACCGTCGAGTTGCATCAAGCAGCTTCAGCAGCCTGCGGGCAGGCTTACTTGTTTCCCTGGTTAGCGACTGCCTTGGCGCCGGCGGCAGCGGCCTCAGGGTCGAGGTAGCGGCCCCCCCTAGTCACGGGCTTGAGGTTGTCGTCAAGCTCGTAGAACAGCGGGATACCGGTCGGGATGTTGAGGCCGGCGATGTCCTCGTCACTGATCTCGTCGAGGTGCTTGACGAGGGCGCGCAGGGAGTTACCGTGAGCAGCCACGAGCACCGTCTTGCCGTCCTTAAGGTCGGCAGCAATATCAGAGGTGAAGTACGGCACCATGCGGGCCACGACGTCTTTGAGACACTCGGCGACCGGACGCTCGGACGCCGGGATGTCGGCGTACCGCGGGTCATGGAACTGGCTGAATTCGCTGTCGCGGTCAAGGTCCGGTGGACGAACATCGTAGGAGCGACGCCAAGCCATGAACTGGTCGTTGCCGTACTTCTCCTTGGTCTCAGCCTTGTTGAGACCCTGCAGCGCACCGTAGTGACGCTCGTTGAGGCGCCAGGAGCGATGCACCGGGATCCAATGGCGGTCGCAGCCGTCAAGGGCTAGGTAGGCGGTATGGATAGCACGACGTAGCAGCGAGGTGTGGACGATATCGGGCAGGAGGTTTTCCTGCTTGAGCAGGTCGGCGGCGTGACGAGCCTCGCCCTCGCCCTTCTCGTTGAGATCGACGTCCACCCAGCCGGTGAAGAGGTTCTTGGAGTTCCATTCGCTCTCGCCATGGCGGAGCAGGATGAGCTTTGCAGTCATGGTTCCACCATAGTGTGTCTGGGGAATAGCATTCGCGTCCCCTACCCCATCTGCGGGATTGCAGTCGTTATGTCCCTCGGTAGTTAGATCCGGTGATCTCGGTGTTCGCCCTGACACAACACCGTCAGTCTTCTACCGTTGCGAGGACGTCCGGGAGTGTATTCGCGACCTCCGCGTGGCTGCCGTGCAGCAGAATGCGGTACGACGACTCGTCTTGGATGAGTGTGATGACAGCTTCGAGCATGTCGATTTGATTGCCGGGGTCAGTGACTAGGGGCCAGATGCTGAGCTGGACGTCGAGGTTGCGCTCGGGATCGTCCATGGCGTGGAAGGTTGTCGATGCACTATTGCGGCATACCAGTAGCCCCGGGGAGATGACGTGTTCGGGATCGATGTGCGGAATAGCGATGGACACGTAGCCGAAGTCAAGCCCGGTGGGGAATTTCTTCTCTCGTGCACTCACCGCGTTAAGGAATGTGGATTTCACCATGTTGTCAGCGGTGAGACGATCATTGACCTGGGCGTAAAGGTCATTCTGGCTGGTGGCCGTCACGTCGGCCACGATAAGACGGGGCGTCGGCATTGTTTTACTTTCCTATGGGGGCTTCGACCGGTGACTTGTGTCCTTCGACACGGCCAGCGGACCCGGACACCTTTGCGCGTCTGATCGGGGTGAGGTGGTCGGCTCATACGTTCGGTTCTGCCCGACAGTTCGGGGGACTAACCAAGTTAGTTACGCACTTATGTGTATTTACGCCCATGAGGTAGGCGACGGGCAATGAGACGTTTTGCCTATTCCACCTGCAGCAATGACAGCTAGTGACCTGTCAGGCTTTGAGGTCGCTAGCGATCTGGTCTGCGAGTTCCTCGGCGTCAACACCGGTGAGCAGCGGCGTGCCTCGGTAGACCTTGATCTCCTCATCTGGAGGGGTGATAGCGGTGGTGACGACGATGGCGTCAGGCTGGAATGTCGTCATTTGGGCGGGGACGTTGGCCGTTTTGCATTCCTTCATCGTCGCGGTGATGCCCCGATCACGCAGCATCCGCTGCAACTTGTTCGCCACTTGGACGGAGGTTGCGATGCCAGTGCCGCCGCAGACCAGAACCTTCTTGTTGACCATCAATGCCTCTCCTCACGTGGATGTCGAACCCACCTCGTCGGCCACTTCGGGGTGCGGCACGAAGGGGGCGGCGATGCCCTCATATTTACCCACCATGCCTCCATGATTGTCCACGGACAGGCCGTTAGCTAGTGCTAGCGGAAAATCTCACACTTTTTGCGACGAACGTGCATCAAAACTGGGCCCTTGGTGGGAAAGTGTGATAATTAGACGCTGATCTCACCAGCGATGTCGGTCTCGATCCATCGCTTGAGCTCTTTGCCGTGCAGCCCTTGAGAGAGCAGAAAGACTAGCTTGGCATAGAGAGCCTCGAGAGTCATGTCATGGGCGCTGACAGCTCCGCCCTCCGTGAGGGCATGACTTGACTGGTATTGACCCAGTTGGACATCAGCTTGCATGCATTGGGAAGCGACGACGACGGGGGTGCCGGCGGAGATGACATCGAGGATGGCGTCGACGACGCCGGGTTCATCACTGGGGATATTTCCGACCCCGAATGCGCGCAAAATGACGGCTTCGGGCAAAGGGTCGAGGACGGCGCGGAGGCGTCGAGCGCTGATGCCCGGAGATAGATCAACGACGAGGACGTCGTGACGCTGGTATGGGCCGGGGTTGAGCCAACCGCAACCCGTCGATTCATTCTCGACCCATTGCCACGGTGCTCCGGTGCGCGCTAATTGTGGGACGGCGGGCGAATCGAACCCGTTATAGGCCCACGAGGAGAGTTTCGTGACGCGATTGCCACGCAGCAGTTTGTGGCCAAAGAAGACCGCGACCCCGTTGAGGCGCCCGCTCGTGGCGGCTCGCAGCGCTCCCGTGACGTTTGGCGCAGCATCTGTTCCGACGACTCCCAATGAGTACTGTGCTCCGGTGACGACGACCGGCTTACCGAACTCGGTAAGGGCGTAGGACAGCGCGGCTGAGGTGTAGGCCAAGGTGTCGGTTCCATGAAGAACAACGAATGAGTCGGCATCGTCGCGATGCTCCCACAGATCGTCGACAATTCGGCGCCAGTCATCGGGAGTGGCGTTGGCCGAGTCAATGAGATGCTCGAAACTCAGGGTCTCAAAGGTTCCGGCGAGTTCGGTGCCAGATAGTAATTGGTTAAGCCAACCCGTCAGATCAGCACCTGGAGCTAAGCCGTTAGGAGTGGACACCATTCCTAACGTTCCGCCGGTGTAGAGAACGTGGGTTTGCATCATTCACATCCCCTCATCGCTTGGAACCACGTTGTCGAGCAGGTCGGGTTTGATGCTGTTACGGACTGCGTACCACCCGGCGACCATGGCAATTGCGACCAGGGCGAAGAGGGCTAGTGTCCAGCGCCCCGATTCCGAAGTGACGTTCGACAGTACGACGATCAGCAGGAAGGCCAATGAGATGTAGTTCGTGACCGGGGCACCAGGCATGCGGTATTCCGGTCGGTTGTCCTTGCCCCGCCTCACTGCGCTCACGAAACGGGTGTGGGCGAGCAGGACCATCGCCCACGTGCCGGCGATACCGATGCCGGCGAGGTTCATGACGATCTCGAAGGCGCTATCCGGGAGGAAGGCGTTGAGGGCAACGCCCAGCAGACCGAGGGCGGCGGTCATGGCGATGCCGCCAGAAGGCACGTGGTGACGGTTGAGTTTAGCAGCGGCTTTTGGTGCTTCGCCGGCAACCGCCAATGACCTCAGGGTGCGTCCGGTCGAGTACAGGCCAGCATTGAGCGAGCTGAGGGCAGCCGTCAGGACGATTACCTGGATGATGTCACCAGCGTAGGGAATTCCGATTCCGGTGAAGAAGGTGACGAACGGGGATTCATTGCTTGAATAGGCAGTGTACGGCAGTACCAGCGCCATCAAGATGATCGAACCGACGTAGAAGACGAAGATACGCAGGATCATCGAGTTGATGGCCTTGGGCAAGATCTTGCTCGCATCCTTGGTCTCGCCTGCTGCTACGCCGACCATCTCGGTGCCGCCGAAGGCGAAGATCACTCCCAGAGTGAGTGCAAAGACCGGCGCCAGCCCAGCGGGGAAGAATCCGCCATGCTGGGCGATGTTGTGAAGGCCTGCGGTGTAGTTGCCAACCCGCGCACCCGTGACGATGGCCCAGATGGCCGCGATCATGAACAGGATGATCGCGGCTACCTTGATAGCAGCGAACCAAAATTCGGCCTCGCCGAACATCTTCACGCTCAACATGTTGAGGGTAAACACCACGCCGAGGGCGATGAGCGCTAACACCCATTGTGGGATGGCACGCAAGGGCGTCCAATAATGCAGGTACAGCGCCACTGCGGTGATGTCAGCCATCACCGTGACCGACCAGTCAAGGAAGAAGAACCATCCGGTGGCGTAGGCGCCCTTCTCACCCATGAATTCACGCGCGTAGGACACGAAGGCGCCTGAGGACGGACGACGAATAGCCATCTCACCGAGGGCCCTCACCATGAGGAAGGCGAAGATGCCACAGACGGCGTAGCTTATCGCCAATCCGGGGCCACCTTGGGCAAGGCGTCCGCCAGTACCCAGAAACAAGCCGGTGCCGATTGAGCCGCCGATGGCGATCATCTGCAGGTGCCTGTTCTTTAAGGCCTTGTCGTAGCCGGCATCCCCCTTATCAACGGTGGTGCTGGTGTGCGGGGTGACAGAATCACCTTCCTGCATGGGAACCTCCTCGTGACGGAACCACCCGGTCTAGCACGGGAATGCTAGCCCCGAAGGGGCCACTCTGCACCGAAAATAAGTATCTTTACAAACGGATCAGAAACGAGTGGGCCGGTTGAATTATCGGCGTGGGCGTGTGATAAGGCTCCGTCTGATGAGATGGACGATTGGGGCGTCTCGTCCCCAGGCTGTCGAGGTCGCAGGATCAGGGTCAGGGAGCCACAGGAGCGAAGAAAAAGGGCAGCGACGAGAAATCGACGGCCCATGTTCTGTTCTTTGCAGAACGTGGACCGCCGATCGAAACGGTGCGGAAATTTCGTGAGTAGATACTTGGTGAGAATCCCCGAACTAGGAATCAAGGGGGATTGAGCCCCGTCAGGCCAAATCCAGCCCTGGGTAGAGGGGGAAGTTGCCCAGCAGCTCGTCGGCGGCGTCATGGACCTTCTGCGCCACACCGTCGGCAATTTGGTATTTGGCCTTGCCGGGCTTGCCGGTGGAGGCCGTCATCGGGGTGGTGGCCTCCAAGGTAGTGACGATGAGCTCGGCGACCTGATCGAATTCGTCGGGTCCGAATCCGCGGGAGGTCAGTGCCGGGGTGCCGATGCGTATGCCAGAGGTGTACCAGGCGCCGTTCGGGTCAGTCGGAATGGAGTTGCGGTTGGTGACCACACCGGCGTCCAGCAGCGCGGCCTCGGCCTGACGACCGGTCAGCCCGAAGCTCGTCGTGACGTCGAGCAGGTTGATGTGGTTGTCAGTCCCATCGGTGACGAGCTTGACGCCACGTTTCATGAGTCCTTCGGCTAGGGCCTTCGCGTTATTGGCGACGCGCTGAGCGTAGTCGCGGAAGGTCTGGGTGCGCGCTTCTGCCAGAGCGACGGCCTTGGCAGCCATGACGTGGGACAGCGGGCCGCCGAGCACCATTGGGCAGCCGCGGTCGACGTCGTCGGCGTAGTCCTTAGTCGTCAGCACCATGCCGCCGCGCGGTCCGCGTAGCGACTTGTGGGTCGTCGTCGTCACGACCTGGGCGTGGGGGATGGGGTTCTCGTCACCAGTGAAGACTTTGCCAGCTACCAGGCCAGCGAAGTGGGCCATATCGACCATGAGCACAGCACCGACTTCGTCGGCAATCTCGCGCATCTTTGCGAAATTAACGCGGCGCGGGTAGGCGGAGTATCCGGCGACGATGACAAGCGGCTTAAACTCGCGGGCCAGCTCAGCGACCTTGTCGTAGTCGAGCAGGCCCGTTTGCGGATCGGTGCCGTAGGAGCGCTGGTCGAACATCTTTCCGGAGATATTGGGGCGGAAACCGTGGGTAAGGTGGCCACCAGCATCGAGGCTCATGCCGATCGCCCGCTGGTCATTGAAACGATGACGCAGGGTGTCCCAGTCAACTTGAGTGAGGTCATTGACAGTGCGGGCGCCAAATTCTGACAGGGCTGGGGTCTCGATATGGTGGGCCAGGATCGTCCAGTAGGCGGTGAGGTTGGCGTCAATGCCGGAGTGGGGCTGTACGTAAGCGTGCTCAGCGCCGAACAGAGCGCAGGCATGCTCGGCGGCGATCGTCTCGACGGTGTCAACGTTTTGGCAACCGGCGTAGAAGCGGTGGCCGGCAGTACCTTCGGCGTACTTATCAGAGAACCAGGTACCCATGGTCGCCAGAACTGGCAAGGATGCGTAGTTTTCGGAAGCAATAAGTTTGAGGGAATGACGCTGGTCGGTGAGTTCAGCACGGGTTGCCTCCGCGATCCGCGGTTCGACCTGTGCGATCGCGTCGAGCATGGTGCGGTAGGCCGGGGCTAGCTTCTCGGCAATGTCACGGGCAGTGGGATCGACGGCACGGGGATCACTCACGGATGGCTCCTGTCATGACGGGACGGTAAGCACAAATCTACTCGTCCCGGGAGCCACTTGGGGCTATAGCCTGAAAGGACGGCGAACGGCTCGCCGTCCTGCCACGGATCGGATCAGCGTTTCACTCGTGCAGATCCGCCTGCTGCCAACGATTCCACCTCGCAGCGGGTGACCATCGAGGTATCGCCGGGCGTCGTCATGGCCAGAGCGCCGTGGGCGGCTCCCAACTCGACGGCTTTCTGCAGGTCTCCAGTCTCCATAAGACCAGCCACGAGACCAGCTGCGAAGGAGTCACCACCGCCAACGCGGTCGAGGATTTCCAGGTTGGGGCGTTCGACCGAGCGGACCAAACCAGTGTCCTTCGACCACGCAATAGCTGACCAGTCGTTACGGCTAGCAGTACGCACCTGACGCAGGGTCGTGGCGACGACGGAGATATTCGGGAATTTCTCGATGACCTTGTCAATCATGGTGGCATACGAGTTGACGTCGAGATGGGAGAGGTTCTCGTCGTTGCCCTCCACCTCGAATCCCAGACACGCCGTGAAGTCCTCCTCGTTACCGATCATGACGTCGACCAACCTCGCCAATTCGCGGTTGACACGGTGTGCCTCCTCTTGACCGCCGATCGACTTCCACAAGCTCGGGCGGTAGTTGAGGTCGTAGGAGATAACGGTGCCGTTAGCGTGGGCAGCTGCCATGACAGCCTTCGCGGTCTGAGCGCTGCTCTGTGACAAGGCGGCGTAGATGCCTCCGGTGTGTAGCCATCGCACTCCCAGTTGTCCAAAGAGACGGTCGACGTCGATGTCTTCGGCACGCAGCTGGCTGGCAGCACTATGGCCACGGTCGGAGACCCCGACGGCGCCGCGGACACCGAAGCCACGCTCGGTGAAGTTGAGTCCAGTGCGCACTGTGCGGCCGACTCCGTCAGAGGGCACCCAGGTGATGAACTGGTCGTCGACTCCACCAGCAGTGATGAGGTCACCGACAAGATGTCCAACCGGATCGTCGACGAGGCTGGTAATGACGGCGGCGTGTTTGCCGAAGACGCGGGACAAGCCGCGGCTGACGTTGTACTCGCCGCCGCCCTCCCAGGCGTCGAAGGACCTAGCGGTACGGATGCGACGCTCACCTGGGTCGAGTCGCAGCATTACTTCGCCGAGGGAGACGATGTCGTAACAGCACTGATCTGCGGGGCGAAGGGTGACGGGGTTAGTCATGACTGCTCCTTGACGATGTGGTGGGCGCTATCGACGGCTTCGCGGACTAGGTTGGCGATGGTGTGGCAGTCCCGGGCGGCGACGGCATCAGCCGGGGTGAGCCAGGTACCTCCGACGGCAGGAATATTGGCGCGGGAGAGGAAATCTGCGAGGTTGTGCGGCTTGACCCCACCGGTGGGGACGAAACGTAGGTGCGGGAAAGGGCCTTCCAGCGACGCGATGGTGGCTGCACCGCCGAAGGTGCCGGCTGGGAAGAACTTGAAGGTGTCGAGTCCCATGTCGATGCCAGCCATAATTTCGGTCGGGGTGATGGCCCCCGGCAGAACCGGGATGGCATGGTGCCGACATCGATCGACGACCTCGCGGGAGAGGCCGGGGGAGACGACGAAGCTCGCCCCGGCGCTCACCGCCTCATCGACTTGGCGGGCATTGATGACGGTTCCGGCGCCGACGGTGATCCGGCCGTCACCGGCCATGGACTCGATGGCGGCTGGGGCGGCATCGGTACGGAAGGTCACCTCGGCGACCGGAAGGCCACCGACGACCAGCCCGTCGGTGACGGCTGGGGTAGTGGCGGCGTCATGGATGACGACTACTGGGATGACCAGATGTGACAACACAGTGTTGAGTGCTTCATTGCTCATGTTCGATCTCCGACATTGGGTATTGTCCAAGGTTGTCTAGCGGTCGGCGGCCACGGCGACGAGTTGCCACGATTTCCCGTAGCTGCGGGCGGACCACCCGATGCGCCGATCCGTGAGGACTCGAGACGCTGTGGCCAAGGACACTCCTGTTCGATGACGGGGGGAGACTCTATCGGTTCTAACAGGCTACGGGCGGCATATCGACGAGGGGACCGTCGTCCTAACGAGTCGGATCGAGCCTAGCAATGTTCCCCTGATGATGGTGTCAATTTTGGTGTTCGAAGCGGTCCTCTAGTGGGGCGGTGAAAGCGATTTCTCACGTTCGTTTAAGACGGGTCCGGGTTCCTTGTAAAGAGTAAGATGGCGAATGATCCGAAGTTGACGATGGTGGACCGAAAGGATGAAACCAGCAATGACAAGACCCTGTGTGGTGCTGTCCGTTCTGGACCGGTACAAGCCGATGTCTTTCACTGTTGAGGCCATGGAGCGTCTTGGTGAGTTGGCGGAATTGCAGATAGACCCCGACCCGCAGTTCCATGCATCTGCGTAGAGCCGCCAAATGCTCAAGGATGCAGAGGTTGTTGTCACCGCATGGGAGACTGGCGAGCTCACTGATCTGCTGGATTACACGCCACGGTTGCAGATGGTGATTCACTCGGGGGCTCGGTCAAGGATGTTATTGGAATGCAGAACTACGAGCGAGGGGTGAGAGTCTCTTCCCAGAGATCCAGCTCAATGCCGAACCCGTTGCTGAATGCTCTTTAGCTATGATCATCCTGGCTGCCAGAAGGGGTCTTCCCATCACGGCGTCGGTACATAGAGAACCGAGCCAAGGAGGAGACGTTTTGGGGAACTTCACGGAAGTCGGGCTGTATGGTGCGCAGATCGACTCATTGGGTGTCGCGAATTTCGCGTTGGGTCATTGACATGCTGGCCCCCTTGCACGATGACATTAAGGTGTCCTCCCACCATCTCAACAAGGCACAGGCCCGTAACTCGGCGTCACTGCCGCAAACATCGAGGACATCATGCGTACCTGCGACGTAGTCTCTTTGCACTCGGCGTCGACCCCGCGGACCTACCACATGCTGGGAGCCGAAGACTTTGCTACCATGGAAGATGGGGCCGCTTTCATTAATACCGCGCGGGGCGCCATCTGTGGCCAAGATGCTCTCATCGCCGAGCTCCAGCGTGACAGAATCAATGCCATCATGTGATGTCACAGATCCTGAGGCCAACGTTCCCGATTCGCCGTTGTGGACGTTACCCAACATTATGCTCACTCCATACGCGGCCGGTTCTGTCGGCAAGGAGCTTCGTCGTCTTGGTGACGGGGCCGTAACGACTTGGCCCGCTACATCGTAGGTAGCAAGGTGGTCGGGGAAATCCTGGTCGATCAGTACCGCAGGGCGAGCTTGACCGACCAGGGGCCTACTTTTATTGCTCAGGAGCTAGTGTGCGGCAGCCCGAGGGGGTAGGACGAGGCACGGAGGCTTGGCTTTGTCGGTTTGGGCAGCGCAGGGGACAGTGTGACTCTGATGGACTGGCCGCCTAGGTCTGCGGTGTTGATGCGTAACGTCGTGGTCTTGTCACTTCGGCTGACGCTGATGCGGTCGCTGGAGTTCTCAACTGTCCAAACGCCCTCGATGGCGACGGTGAGTGAGGGCCTCTTCTGGGTGGGTTCGGACATGATGACCTCGACCCGGCTTCCCTGGGCCTGCGTCTGTATTATGGCGGGTGCGTCCGCCGTCATCCCGGCACATGTGGCGGGCTTCCAGAAGGCATAGGTGGTAACCACAGTGGGGTCTTTTGTGAGCAAGCAGCCGGTTGAGCGTACAGCCTGCACCATACGGTCGTTCGATAGCACGATGAACAGATTGTCGACAGGTCGCTGAGCCAGCGCCATCGTTTGGGATCGGCTGGCGGTGGGCAACACGGCCCAGGCCACCGGACGATTGTGGTGGGTGACGTGGAGAGAGGCGTAGTTGCGCTCAATGGCTTCGTTGAAGCCCTTGACCGTGCGTGCCGGGTTGACGTCGATCCATGAGCCTTTCCTTTTCTCCAACTGAGCGGTGAGATCGACGTCAGTGGCGAAGACGTATCCACCGACTCCGCGCAGGTGTGCCCAGTGGGGGTTGTCGAAAGACGTCTTCGATGTGATGGTAATGCCGTCGACTAGCAGTTCCGGCGGTGTCTTACCGACCTTGCGGTGTTCGACCACTGTGGTGGCCTTGGAAGCGTCGGTGGAGACATCGGTCGTCAGCTCCAACAAGGCATCTTTGAGCCCCACCCACAGCCGCCGGGCTTTCAAGGTGGAGTCCTGAGAGGTGATTTGTGAGGCGGCGGCAGACCACTCTCCTGACGCCAGCCCACCGGACCATTCATTGTCGGGGGTTCTCTCTGCCCACGCGGTACCGACGGCGCGTTTCAACGGAGTGGAGTCCACGGTCGTGCCCGTCGGTGCGGAGTAGTCGACGGTAGCCCAGAACCCGTCCTCGTACTGGCCCATGTCCTCAGGCAACATAAGATAGCGCATTCCTTGGCTGGTCCTTGACGCCCACTCATTTTCCGAGTTGCCATACTCGTACCACGAGATGCGGTTCGAGCAGTTAGAGACGGCGATGAGCCAATTTGGTGTTCGGTGCACCAGCCGGTCGATAGAGGCAAAATAGGTTGGAGTGGACGATTCTGGTATCGGTCGGACATTGGCGGCGGTGTCGAAGAGATCGATATCCCTCAGCGAGGCAGGTTCACTCAGGTGGTCGAAGGTGTTGCGGGTCATCCATCCGTGTACGGTTCCCCGCCACAGTTCGGCACGGTGAGCGGGGATGGCATTGGCCATGAGCAACATGGATCGTGCGATGGACATGCCGTGCATGGCTGCGGGTTCATCGATGCGCGAGATGGAGCGGCCGCGCACACAGTCGAGGATCTGGCCGCCATACATCACGGGCACGATGCCGCGCTCCACTTGTGAGAGGAGATTTGCTTGTGCCGAGTCGGTGATGTCGAAGCGTGTCCCCGCCACCAATGGGAGCAGCATTGCCAAGCCGCTCAGCAATACGTCGCCGTAGGAGCCGGTGTAAGGGACGTGAGAGTGCTGGATGAAGCCGCCGTCGGCACGAAAGCCGTCGCCTTCGGCGACCGTGCGCCAAGAATCGGGGAGCCCCTGGACCGCATGGCGGAGCTTGGACTCGTCGCCAGTGGCAATTGAGCGACATATCACAGCCCGGGTGAGGTCCATTCGGTTCGCTCCGGTCGAGATGACCGGTTGTGTGGGATGGGCGGTCGGTTTCACCGATTCTGGTTGCTGATACCAAGGATCGGGGACGAAGTGGTCGATGCCGGCTGCTGCTGCAGCCATGACGTCTGTGGGCAGGGCGTCGTGCAGGATACACATGACATCGCCGATGGCACGGGATGCGCCATCCTCCCAGTCCCACCAGTTGCCGTACTCGTCCTGTGAGGGGTGGTAGCGAAGACGACAGAAGTCCTTCAGAGCGTCGATGCAGGCAGAGAGGACATGAGGTTCGGCATGGTAAGCGGAACCAGGAGTGGCCCAGGCGCACGCGATGGAACTAATGGCACGGGCGGTTGTGGTAATGAAGGAGGATTCTTCCTTCTGCAGGTTTGCGGAGAGTAGGACAGTGGTCCTACTGCTGCTAGATGCGAGGTCGGTGAGGATTGTGGCCACCCTTTTGTCGGTCTTAGCGATGATCGCACGAGCTCGTGGATCAGCGGTTTTGGCCGCGTTGCGTCCAGTGATGATGTCGGTCCATTTTTCGCACAGTGCTGACCAAATATCGGGATCTGGTGAGGCGAAGGCATCGGGCATCTCAGGGGAAGCGGCAATCGCGATGGCTGATAGTGCGGACAAGGATAGGAAGGTCCGTCGCGAAGGGACTTGATACGGGATGTCGAACATTAATCGCGCTCCTAGAGCAAGTGTGACAACGGTGCCACGCGGATGGGTATGGGTTCCTAGCAGATTACGGGAAAGCGGTTACCGATAGTGTCGATTTGACGATACAGGCATTTTGCAACTTTATCTAACAGTGGTTCGAAGATGACCGTTGGGGAGCGCTCGCATGATCGAAACGAGTTTAGGAACGCGAGTACTGGTGCAAACTGGCTGATCGACTCCTGGATGCCGCGATCGCGCAGGCGACCCTGGGACATGCACGGATTGTTATGCCGGGTGCACCTGGGGGTTGGGAACCGACGTCGACGGACTGGAGGGATTCGCCCGGGTCGGACCGTTGGCGGGGGCACGATTCGTGGGGGAGCAGGGGAAAGCCCTTCATGAGCTGGCGTCGTGGTGGGCCAACGGCGTCGATCCCAAATCCAGCGAGCGTTGGTTACGCCGGTCTGAGCATCGGCAGGCAGTGGTCGAGGCATGTTCACTTGCTTTGTTGCTTCACTTCGCCAAACCTTGGATTTGGGAACACTTGTCCCCCGCAGACGCTGGAACAGCCGGTCGAATGGTTTCAGGACGTACGAAGTCCTCAGATTCCCGACAACAATTGGATCTGGTTCCAGATTATCGTCGAGACTTTCCTGCGCGGAGTGGGATGAGGATCTAGTTCGACGGCACCGCGCCCGTCATGAACAGTGGTATCGCCGCGACGGATGGATAAGCGACGGACCGAGACGATGCTTCGATCGCTATGTCGGATGGGCGATGGAGACGTTGCCCGCACTGTGGACCCTCCTGGCCCCGGACTGGGACGTGGCCAGGAAATTTGCGGACATCCATGGGCCCCGGCTGGCACGCTATCTCGAGGGCGCCCCTTACCTCGTCGGGGCCGACGTGGGAGGCAGTCGGGGAGTTGCCCCGCTTATCCAAGGCGTAGTCTCATATATCGGTGGTGCACGTGCGCGCCCCTATGGGCAGGGGTATTCATGAAGGTTTCGCCCCTATCGCCGGGATTGACCAGGCGAATCTGCTCGGGGACAGTGCGCCATTTCCTCGATCACGGGGTCACCAGCGCTGACATCCTCACAATGGTATGGTTTCACGAGTTCCGACCGATGGCCCAATCTTATTCCGGAGTGGGATCCCCCTACTGGGCGGCAAAGGGAATGTTGGGACTGGCGTTACCGCCAGATCACCCGGTGTGGACCGAGCCCGAGGAGCCCATTCCGGTCGAGGCGAGTGATATTTATCGCATCATCGCTGTTCCCGGATGGATGGTCAGCGAAACTTGTCAGGACGGGATCGTGAGGGTTCTCAACATCGGTACCGATGGGCAGGACGAGGGAGAACTCGTTGGTGAGGCCCCGCTATACACGTCCCTAGGATTCTCGACCGCCACGGCACCTCCTCAGGCGGGGGAGTGGAAGCTCCGGTCGGTAGCCAATGTAGTAGGGCTCAGGGACGGACAAGGGCAGGTTTCTGCCCGTTCTGACCAGAGGGTTGAGCGGTGCGAATATATTGGTGAGGTGGTCGTCGGTCAGTCGTCGTGGCTGGCTCACTGGGTTCACGATGACGTTGATGAAGGGGCCGGTTATGGTGCTCGCGGCATTGTGGAGATCGGACCGAAGATTGTGTGCGCCCATGCTTGTCACCGTGGTGTCGAGGTGCGTTGCGTATGGGTGGAGGGAGCATTGTGTTCGGGGGTGGTCTTGATGGCGGGATGGCCGACTGATCCTTGCGATGGACCGGAGTCCTACCTTGAGCCGGTCACGTCCTGGAGCCATCGTGAGCGTTTGGCGGGTCATCGGGTTACTGGTCTGTCGAAGCTAACGACCGTTGAGACCTTGAAGACTTCGCTTGCGGGGGGAGGGGCCTTATATCGCATTGGTCGGGTTAGACCAATGCGAGCCTCGCCCACAGGTGAATGTAAACGGCGGTGACGTAGTGGTGTCTTTCCCCGGGCAACCTACAGTCGTGCTGAAATCCGAGTACTTTCACCGTTGAGAATCGCGATGCGTAGTTGGTTGGTTAGATGGTCTTAAGGCTGGATACAGAGTATAGTCCACGCCGTGCAGCTGGCCAGAGAAACGGAGCTGACCATGACGAGTTTCGTGCGACACGTAAACGTGGGATTTGGAGTTGTACCTGACGATCTTGGATCGTGCTCACCGCGGCGGCATTTCCGGATGCGGCGATGCTCCATGCGCTCCGTTTCACTGTCTGGCGTGTCGTGCAAGGTAACGCGGTGACGATGGCCGTTGGTCCCGGCCAAGGCTGGAGCTCTAGTCGAAATCGGTGTCATTGAATAGCCCGGCGCGATTACTATTGCCTACGCCATGGCCGGCCTAAGTATCTGAGGATCATTCCCCCTTTGGAACTCTCATGGCTCGCGCAGACGAATTCGCGAATGCGAACCTACCCCATAGTCCACAGAGCTGCGGCTCTCACTCGGATGTCACAATTTCGCTCCCCGCATCCTTGCCGCCTCATACAGCGCAATGGACGCTGCGACTGAAGCATTGAGGGATTCAACGTCGCTGCTGATGGGGATCGACGCCAGCACGTCGCACGACTGACGGGTAAGTCGGGCCAGACCGTCTCCCTCTGAACCGACAACAATCACCAGGGGGCCGTCGAATCCAGGAGCTGAAGCGAAGTCCGAGTCGGCCTCGCCAGCTAGCCCGACGATCATCCAGCCAGCCGCAGCGAACTTGCCGAGAGCCTGGTTGAGGTTCGTTGCCATCGCCACCGGGATGCGCGCCGCGGCCCCGGCTGAAGTCTTCCACGCCGCAGCCGTCATCGATGCTGACCGCCTCGACGGGATGAGCACACCCTGGGCGCCAAAGGCCGCAGCAGAGCGGATAATCGCTCCCAGATTACGCGGATCGGTGACCTTATCGAGGGCCACCACGAGCCCACCGCGGTAGGTCTGGGTACCGGCTGCGATGAGGTCACCGACGGTGGCGTACTCGTATTCAGGCAGGCGCAAGGCCACTCCCTGATGGTTAGACCCACCTGTCATGCGGTCGAGTTCGCCGCGAGTGGCCTGCATCAACGCGATGCCATGATCAGCGCAGAAGGTGAGAATCGCCCTCAGCCGAGAGTCATGCTCAGCTCCCTCGGCAACGTAAGCAGTGCGTACTGGAAGACCAGCATGTAGGGCCTCGAGCACAGGATTACGACCGATAACCCACTCCGGGCCCGCCCCCGTCGACTGTCTATTCGCCGGTTTGCGGGCTGCAGCGCGGGCTAATTTCTCCTGCTTGGCCTTGTACGCCTTGTGGTAAACGCGGTCTTCTGCCTTGGGAGTGGGGCCTCGGCCTTTGAGTGCTTTGCGGCCTCGCCCACCGGAGCCGACAGCGGAACTCTTGCTCTTGTGCCCCCCGCCGCGGCGCTGGGAATTTCCTGCCATGTCAGTCTCCTTGTCAGCTCAGCGACCAATGGGCGCCGGTGGGGGTGTCTTCGATCGTCAATCCAAGGTTTGTCAGGGTGTCGCGGATGGCGTCAGCCGTGGTCCAGTCTTTGCGGGCGCGAGCCTCGGCACGCTGGTCCAGCATGGCCTGCACCAAGCCGTCAACGACCGGTTCTAGACGGGCGTCGCCTGTTGCGGTGTCGGCCCACTCGGGGGCCTGAGGATCGAGTCCGAATACCGCGAGCATGGCTTTAACCTGGGACAGGTGATGACGGGTGGCCTCAGCATCGCCGATCGACACGGACTTATTACCTTCGGTGATTTGGCTGAACAGGGCCGCCACCGCCTGGGGAGTACCAAGGTCATCGTCCATCGCAATGACGAACGCCTCCGACAATTCATGCGAAGCCGTCACCTGCTCGCCAACGAGGTTGCTGGCGCGGTCCAGGAAGGAATCGATGCGCTCGATGGCTTTGGTGGCCTCATCCAGGGAGCCCTTGGTGCCCTCGTCGGAGGGGCTGAACTCGATCATGGAGCGATAATGCGGGGCCAGCAGGAAGTACCTGACGGCTCGCGGGCTGTAGGTCTTGGTGACCTCAGACACTTGGGCGGTATTACCCAGGGACTTGCTCATCTTCTCCCCAGACATCGTCACCCAAGCGTTGTGCATCCAATAGTGGGCGAAAGGACGCCCAGCTGCTGCTGACTGAGCCAACTCGTTTTCATGGTGAGGGAACCGCAAGTCGATACCGCCACCGTGAATATCGAAGGCCTCGCCCAAATACTTCCCGGACATCGCCGAGCACTCCAGGTGCCACCCAGGTCGACCGCGTCCCCACGGAGACACCCACGACGCTGTTTCGGGCTCGTCCTCTTTATGGCCCTTCCACAGTGCAAAGTCACGTGGGTCGCGTTTACCACGCGGGTCTGAATCCTCGGCCGGGCTCATTTCGTCGACACGCATCCCGGACAATTCCCCGTAGCGCGGCCAGGATCGAACATCGAAGTAGACGTCACCGGAGCCATCGGGGGCAGGATAAGCGTGACCTTTTTCGATGAGGGTCTTCACCAACTCGATCATCTCCGGGATGTGACCGGTGGCTCGAGGCTCATAGGTCGGCGGACGGCATCCCAATGCTTTATACGCCGCATGAAGCTCATTTTCGTAGTGGTACGCATGGGCCCACCACGGGGTGCCGGCAGCAGCGGACTTAGCGAGGATCTTGTCGTCGATATCGGTGACGTTGGCGACAACGGTCACCCGGTAGCCAGAACACTCCAACCAGCGCCGCAGGACGTCGAAGACGACCTCCTTGCGGATATGGCCCAGATGTGGACTGGACTGCACCGTCATTCCACAGTGGTAAATCGACACCTGGCCCTCACGAAGGGGCTTAAAGGTCTCGATGCCATGGGTAGCGGTGTTGTAGAGCTTAAACGTCACATGACTTAGGTTACCGGTGTACCCTGACACATCACTTACCATGAGGGTATGGCCGAGATTCGCAAGCACAAGCCGTCGTCCAGCCCCATAGCCCGGGCCTTGGAGGCCGCAATGGGTGAATCCATCAAGCCGGTTGTCCCCGGATCGCGCCCCGACAAGGGCGTTGAGGAGCCGGAGACGAAGCTCGAGTCCTCCCCATCGGTCGCCGCAAGTCCCGCCCAGTGGGGGTCCTTCACTGTGGCGATGCCGCCGAAGTCCTCAGATTGATCAGGCTGTCCTAGCGTTTCATTCGGGCTCGTAAGGCGTCGATGTCGAGACGTGACGCAGACTCCACGTCGATAGCTTCGGCATGGGCCTCCCACGGGTCGTAGGGAGCGTCCTCCTCTTCGTCCTCAACGTATCCGAGCGACGGGTCGTAGACGTTGACCAGTTCATGTCCGCTGTGCGCCGGTGAACCGTCCACCGGTACTACGGATTCTGTGCTTATGGCCTCGTCGGGCAACTTGGCGAGAATGTCACGGACGTAGCCCTGGGCTGCTTCAACGTGGGGGACTTCCCGTTGCTGACGCTGAGACTCGTACCACCGATAGTCGAGGACCTCGTGGTAAAACTGCGCGAGCTCGCGTTTCCGGGACAGTTCCGGCGGAATTTGCTGGACGACTGGCTCGAAACACTCGGTGAGCCAGCGGTGAGCCGCGACTGCCTCGTCAACCCCCTGAAGCCCATTGCGCGCCCGGAAAGTGTCGAGATCGTTGAGCAGACGCCGTGCCTGGAATTCTTCGGTGTCTAAGCCAGTTAGGCGCAGCAAGCGACGCTGGTGGTGCCCGGCGTCAACGACCTTGGGCTGGATGCGTAGTCGCTGGCCGTCCGGCGAGGTTTGGATGTCCAATTCGGCGACGTCGAAGCCAAGAGCATTGAGGCGACGTACCCGCGACTCGACCTGGGAGTAATCGCCTCCGTCGAATTCCTCGGCCGCAGTGAGTTCATTCCACAGGTCGTGATAGCGGTCCTCGATAGTCGTGACCAAGCCCAGGGGGTCCAGGGCATCGTCGAGCATGTCGCCCTCTTCAAGGTCGAGGAACTCGCCATAGAGATTCGTCCGGGCGATTTGTAGGTCGTGTTCCCGCTGGCCGGTGGTCAGGTGATCGTGCAGCTCACCGGTCTCGGCATCGACTAGATAGGCCGCGAAGGCCTCGGCATCTCGTCGGAACAGTACGTTCGACAGCGAGATGTCACCCCATAAGAAGCCCACCAGATGAAGTCGCACAAGAAGAACGACGAGGGCGTCAAGGAGCCGCATGACGGTTCCTTGACGCACACCAGAATGGAAAAGGGACCTGTAGGGCAAAGAGAACCGTAGGTGGCGGGTGAGGATGATCGGCTCCAGCGGTTCACCGTTGGACGCAACGCGGTCAGTAATGACGCCGATGGGCTCGACCGACGGGGTATCGAGCCTCATGAGGTCGTGCAGCAAGCGGTATTCGTGAATTGCGAGGTGCTCGACGACCTCCTTGGCGGCGTAGACATCGTCGTCGACAGTGATGAACCGCACCACGTGACGAGAGATGCCCCGAGGCAGCGCGACGAGCCGCTCCTGCGGCCACTGTGCCAACGGTGTGCTCCACGGCAACGGAAGCAGGCGGGAGTCGGGCTTCGCGCTGAGGAATCGGGTCACGAGGAACAGTTTGCCACCCACACTCGGGTTAGGTGGTGTGCCACCTAGTCAGAGGGGGAATTCAGACAGTCGCGGCGCCACCTTCGAGGACCGTCAGTCCCTGCATGGTGGTGGACATCGTCATGGTCCCTCCTGTCATCGGGTGTTTCTGGAGGTAGCTAAGCCAGGGCGTCGGAAATTTTCGACCAATTTTCGGATCCGCCGTGACGAATGTTCCCCCTAGACATCTACACATATGAAAGTCCCCACACATCGAATGGAGATGAGCCGATATGACTGACAACAAGACCGCTTCCGCTAAATCCGATGCCACGAAAACCGAGAACCTGCCAGAGACAACGACCAAAGAGACCCTGCCTCCCTCGCCGCTGCACACCGATCACGGCTCCACCCTCATCGCTGAGCAGGTAGTCCAGAAGATTGCCGGTATTGCCTGCCGTGAAGTCCCCGGTGTGCACGCCATGGGATCCACTGGTCGCCGGATGCTCAGCTCTATCACCGATCGCATCCCCGGATCGACTACCAACGTGTCGAACGGCGTCCAGGTTGAAAAGGGCGAGCGTCAGTGCGCTATCGATCTGTCCGTGGTTATTGAGTACGGCTACTCAGTTGTTGAGGTCGCCAATAAGCTCCGCGAAACCATTATTGACGCCGTTGAGTACGGCACCGGCCTTGAGGTCGTTGAAGTGAATGTCCAGGTCACCGATGTCTACATTCAGGGTGAGGACGATCACGACGACGACCAGTCTGATCAGGTTGCCGGCCAGCGCAAGAACACCGAACTTTCCTGAAAGGCCACACTATGAATGCATCGCGCATCGGAGCACTCGTTGGACTGCTGTTGGGTGTGATTGCAGTCTGTGTTGGTGTGTGGCAGGCGATTGTCGTGCTGGTGCTGGGGCTGCTCGGTCTCATCATTGGCCGGATCATTGACGGTCAGCTCGACGTGCACGACATTTTCGGCAAACCAAGTCAACGGAACCGTTGATGTCCGCCGGCACCACACGCGTACGTTCGGTGCCCTCGCTGGCGGTCCACAATCGTGAGAAGGCTAGTCGTGGAACCCTAACGGTCACAACAGCGGTCGTCGAGAAAGTCGCTGCTCGCGTGGCGGCTCAAAGCGAGGGTTTCGGGGCTCCCACCTCGTCCTTCTTCGGATCAGGCTCGCGCGCCGACTTCGACCGAGGCCCGAAGGTTAGTGCGGTCCTTACCGGCCGTACGGCTGATCTTGAGGTGGAGGTTGCCATTGGCTACCCCGCCCCCGTTCAAGCTCAGTGTGATGATCTGCGAGCCCGATTGACCGAGCAGGTACCGAAGATGTCCGGAGTGGATATTCGCACGATTGACATCCTGGTGAGCCGGGTCGTCAGCAAAGCCCCGACGATGAAGGAGTTGACCTGAGATGAGCAAGCAGTACGTGTCTCCTCCTCTCATTCGTCGACCCTCCCGGACGCTTCCGGTGACGATCCTGGCTGTCGTGCTCCTGGCAGCCGGGGTGGTGGCCATCATCGCTGCTATCCAACGACTCCAGCACGGATCCTTGCCGCAGTGGGTGGCCTGGGGGCGTGGTCACATGACCACCGCGTCATGGCTCAACGACACTGCCCTGACAGTGGCCATTGTTATCGGTGTCGTCGCGCTGCTGTTTCTGATATGGGCCTTCAAGCCGGGACGGACATCTGGGGTGTTTCTTCAACCGAGCGAGGGTGCTCCTGACAATCGGGAGATCGTCATGGACAACTCGGACCTGACAGGGTGGCTGTCTCGCTGGCTTGACGAGGAGGACGGCGTCGCATCATCAGTAGTAAAACGTCGTGGCAAAACTCTCAAGGTCCACGCCGAGACTGACGTCAAGGACCCAGAGGTGATGCGGGAGCAGCTCACGACGAGAATCGCTGCCCGCGTTGATTCGCTGGGGTTGGAACAACCCCTGAAGGTGGAAGTGAGGTTGCGATGAAGGGCCGCGCAAATAGAACACGACTCGCCGTCGTCGGGATCATCGGTCTGGTAGTGGTTGCGTGGTTCATGCTGGTGCGGTTCAACGTCGTCTCGTCGTGGGGATGGCGGCAGCCCAAACCCGACGCCCCTATCGTCGACGTGCCGAAGGCATGGCGAACTGACTACGCATCATGGGCTCTGCTCATTGTCGGGATCTTAGTCGCGGTGATTGGGTTGGTCTGGCTGCTTCGTCAGTTCTCGTCGAGCAATCGGGCCCACACCTACGGCATGAGCCACGAGGCGGACCACGGCTCAACAGTGCTGTCCACAGACGCTCTGGGAAGGGCCGTTGAGGAGCAGATCGAGGAGTTCCCCGGAGTCAGTAGCGCTAGCGTGAGATTCTTTGGAGCCCGTGTGGCTCCCGAGATGATGGTTCAGATCGACATCGATGACCGCGCCGACGTGCGAAAGCTCGTCGACCGGTTGGAGTCCGAAGTGGCTCGCGACGTCGAGGCGACCCTGGACGCGAAGCTGGTGCGGTTTGGGACGAAACTGCGGACCGGAGCACACGTCACTGGAATGGGCGTGAGCCACGTCGGTGTGACCGAAGTGCCCAACATTGACGATTCGGGAGACAGTCTTCCTGCCAATCCGATGCCGAAATCGACATTTCTTCAAGAAAAGTCCGACCGGGCCAAGCCGAGGACTCGCGAGGGGAAGGTGCTCGCCTAAGGTGCGCTGGCGGTCGAAGACACAGAAGTGCCCTCGACCGCTGCTAGCGTCTAATCATGGTCAGCAGAGTCGATGGTCACGGTGGCGACGAGGTCATCCTGGCAGACATTCGCGCTGCTCAGGACGGAGATGCCGGCGCTTATGCTCGCATCGTCAAATCGTGGGGCGGGCGGCTTTTGAGATTCTGCCGTAACAACCTTCCGGCTACGATAGACGCCGAAGATGTCGTTCAGGACGTTTTGCTCACTGCCTGGCAGAAATTGCCTGGCCTCGACGACCGGTCCAGATTCAGGGCGTGGATGTACACCATCGCTCGTAACCGGTGCCGGGAGGTTATTCGGACCGCAGGGAGGCGCGCTACCGATCCGGTGTCTCCGGAGGAGGTTGCGGTAAAGATCGATTCCAGGCAGGACCCAGCGAGGGCTCATGCCAGAGACGCAGCAATGATGGCGCTGCGAAAGAGTGTTGCTGGGTTACCGGATACCCAGAGAAGTATTTGGGTAATGGCCCAGATAGACGGTCTCGGATATGCCGAGATCGCCGATATTGAGGGATTACCATTGTCCACCGTCCGGGGTCGTTTAGCTCGGGCGAGGGCCACCATTGCGAAGGAGATGGAGTCATGGAGGTGAAGCTCGCTTGTGGCGCGGATATGAACCGCGTTTGGGAGGGAGCGACACAGCCTCTCACAGAACATGAGGCCGAGTGCCCAGCTTGCCAAGCTGTGCGCATTGAGGCTCTTCGTGCTGATCAGCTGCGTGACGACACGGTTGCTGAGGATGCGCAGACCAAGGTAGTCGTCGATCCACTGAAGCTAAGCTCAGTGTGGAGGTCATACGCTGCTGACCTCTCGCCGCGCCACTGTGTTTTCGATGATGACGGCGGTCAAGTGGAAGTCCGAGAAACCGTGCTTGCCGCGATTGTGCGTAACAGCCTTGCCGACTGCGAGGACGGGAGACTTAATCGGATTCGGTTCTCGGTGCCCCACACCCCATTGAGACTTCGCATTGATTTATCTGTCGCGCGAGGGGTGCGGATACCTGATTGTGCCGAGCGGGTGCGTCACCGCATTTCGACGGCGATGACCCGTGAGCTTGGTGGCCGTCCGGAAGCGATCGACATCATCGTGGAGGATATCCATGTCTGAGCTTAAGAACGACGACGTCGTCTCTGGAACGCTGCTGACGGGCGAACACATCATCGATGACCTAGCGGGGATCATTGTCACTACCGTCCGTAACACCCCGGGAGTGACGCGACTCGTGAAGCCGTGGTGGCGTCGAATTGGTAATGATGACCGCTCAGCGATACGGATCAGCGAGGAGGATGGGCTTAGCGAGGTCAAGGTGGAGGTTACTGTCGACCTGACGGTGCCTATCGTGCAGTTGACACAGGACCTTCGTCACCGGGTTTCTACCGCCATTACCCAGTCGGGACGCACTCCAGGCAAGGTAGACATTGTCGTATCCAAAGTTGAGCCCAATAACGAGTGATCTGAACCCATGAAACACGACGAGGCCCCCAGTCATACCGGGGGCCTCGTGGCGTTCATCGAGGGTCAGGAGATGCGCTCGGTGGTCTCCTGGCTGAAGACGTGGACAGAGGCAGGGTCTACGCCCAGACGTACCTGCTCGCCACGCTGCGGAGGACGACGCGAAGAAATACGGGCGACAACCTGGTGAGCCTCGCCATCCTCGATGGAGGCCTGCTTGCCGGATCCGACGAGGGAGCCGTACAGGTAGGCGTCAGCTCCGAGCTCCTCGACAACAGCAACGTCGAGTCCGATGCCCTCGCTGGCGAGGGTGAATGCCTCCGGGCGGATACCGAGGGTGAGCTTGGTCTCGTTCGGGACCTTAGCTAGGACGTCGCGAGAAACCGGGACAACGTAGTCACCGAGCTTGACGCCGCCGTCAACGACATCACCTTCCATGAGGTTCATAGCGGGGGAGCCGATGAAGCCAGCGACGAAGAGGTTCTTCGGAGTGTCGTAAAGAGCGAGAGGAGAATCGACCTGTTGTAGAACGCCGTCCCTCATAACAGCAACGCGGTCGCCCATCGTCATGGCCTCAACCTGATCGTGGGTCACGTAGACGGTGGTCACGCCAAGGCGTTGCTGCAGGGCGGCGATCTGGGTACGGGTCTGGACGCGCAGCTTGGCATCGAGGTTCGACAATGGCTCGTCCATGAGGAAGACCTGTGGGTTACGAACAATCGCACGACCCATGGCGACGCGCTGACGCTGACCACCGGAGAGTGCCTTCGGCTTACGGTTAAGGAAGTCCTCCAGGCCGAGAAGCTTGGCGGCTTCCAGGACGCGCTGCTGGCGTTCAGCCTTCGGCACGTTCTGCATCTTGAGGGCAAAGCCCATGTTGTCGGCCACGGTCATGTGGGGGTACAGGGCGTAGTTCTGGAAGACCATGGCGATGTCACGGTCCTTCGGGGGAAGATCAGTGACATCGCGGTCCCCGATCCAGATGGAGCCGGCATTGACCTCTTCGAGGCCGGCTAGCATTCGCAGAGAGGTCGACTTACCGCAGCCAGACGGTCCCACGAGGACCATGAACTCCCCGTCGCCAATGTCGAGGTCGAGCTTGCTGACGGCTGCGCGATCGGTGCCCGGATAAACCCGAGTCGCCTCCTTATATTGCACGGTTGCCATGACCGTTGTTCCTTTCCACGGGCAGGTACGTGCCCGACGATCCGTTGTGGAAAATCGGTGACGGATGTCACCGGGTCCCTCCGAGGTTTCGAGGAGCCAAAATTGATCATAATGGACACAACCCACAAAGGTGGGCCGGGGGGTGAAGATGCAGCGATTCTCCTTGTCAAGTGGCGAATTTTCCGCGTGAGGGGAACTATGAATGAGGTCTTGCCGCAATCTGGCACAGGATGGTCGTCCCGGGACGTGCGCAGAGGACCACCCCTCATGTTCTTCTACATCGCGGCCCACTGGACTGTGGATTCACGGTTGTTCCCATGCGAGGCTGGTTCAGCTTAATCGCCGTCAAGGTCGAGAAAAAGTTTGTCGGTTGTTCCCATGCGAGGCCGGTTCAGCTTGGTTCGCTTTTCCGTTTCTTTAACCACCGGTCGCTCCCTTGCGGCAGTGACGGTATGTGGGGTGATTAACCACGGATTTGTGTAATAGATTCCCTAGGATTTTTGCTTGATCCTCCCGCGGTTTATCCCGCCTTTTATGGTGGAAAGTGTGGGCGGCGTTCGGGGCCAGAGGGTGTGGGCTCGGCCGTGCCAGGGTTGTCAGAGGATTCCACTGTGGTGCCCGTTCCTGCCAAAAATGCAATGGACAATTGTCAGATCAGCGGTGAAAAAACAGGGGACAACGTGTTGAACCGCCAATCCCGGCCCCTCGATGCGCCGAGCTGCTAGCACTCGCGTTGCCAATGCGCCGAGCTGCTAGCACTCGACGATATTCACGGCCAACCCACCGCGCGCCGTCTCCTTGTATTTGACCTTCATGTCGCGTCCGGTCTCCATCATCGTCTTCATGACCTGATCCAGACTGACGATCTGGGAGCCGTCCCCAGCCATGGCTAGGCGGGCAGCTGTGACGGCCTTGATAGCACCAAGGGCGTTGCGTTCAATGCACGGGATCTGTACTAGGCCCCCGACGGGGTCGCAGGTGAGCCCGAGGTGGTGCTCTAGGCCAATCTCGGCGGCGTTGCAGACCTGGGTCGGCGTCCCGCCCATGACCTGAGCTAGACCAGCCGCAGCCATTGAGCAGGCCACGCCGACCTCGCCCTGGCAGCCGACCTCGGCCCCAGAGATCGATGCGGACTGTTGGTAGATCTCCCCGACGGCGCCGGCCGCTAGCAGATAATTGACGATGAGGTCGTCATCACCGGTGTCGACGCCAGGAGTGCCCGAATCGATGTCCGAACCGGGGGAGAGGAACTTCACCGCAAAGTGCAGGCAGGACGGGATGATGCCGGCCGCGCCGTTGGTAGGGGCGGTAACAATACGTCCACCCGCGGCGTTCTCCTCATTGACTGCCAACGCCCACACTGTTAGCCAGTCAACCGAGCCGAATGGTTCCGGCTTGCCCGGGGTGATCCGCTCCCGGGTGACAAGATCGTGGTGCATCTTCATGGCGCGGCGGCGCACATGCAGACCGCCCGGAAGAACGCCGGCGCGCGAGCAGCCGCGCTCGACGCAGGCGTGCATGACTGCCCAGATGTCGAGGAGCTGGCCGCGTATTTCCTCCTCTGCACGGAGGGTCATCTCATTGGCCATTGCGACTTCGGGGATGCTCATCCGATAGTCCGAGCACTGCTCGAGAAGTTCCTTGCCGGTCTTGAAAGGGTAAGGGACCGGTGCCGAGTCGCGCACGATGGCGGGGTGCTCGTCCTCTCCGTGCTCAACGACAAAACCGCCGCCGATGGAGTAGAAAGTGCGCTCGACCACGACTTCCTGGCCAGACCAGGCGGTGAACGTCATGCCGTTGGGATGAAAAGGGAGGGACCGGTTGCGGTGAAGGACAAGGTCGGTCGTGACGTCAAAGGAAATCTCCCGACCGCCATGGACAGCATCCAGAGTGATACGGCCATCATTGGCGATAGACGCGGCTCGAACCGGAGTCTGATCCGTGTCGACGGTGGCCGGATCTTCGCCTTCCAGACCCAGCAAGACGGCGGCCTCAGACCCGTGTCCGTGCCCGGTCGCTCCCAACGAGCCGAAGAGCTCCGCACGCACGCGGGTGACCTCAGGCCATACCGGTGACTGAGCCAGATCAGTCACGAAAATCCGGGCGGCTCGCATGGGGCCGACGGTATGAGAACTAGACGGACCGATGCCGACCTTGAAGATATCGAAAACGCTGACTGCCACAGACATGATTCTGCCAAACCCGGGGCTGGAATGTTGTCCAAAGAGGTTGTGTCGGTTCACGGTGAAGCATGGTTCGCGAACCGAATAGACCAAGGCTCTCGAACCTGTCCCTGGGCCCTATGCACCATCGATGATCTTCTGGGGCGGCTAACCGGCCGGGGGCGGCCCTGCTCGACCTATAACCACTCGTCCCGGATGCGCGATGCCAACCAGATTTGCTCGAAGACCTTGACGAGCGTGCTTGCCGGGTTCAATATGTAACCACCTTTTGAAATACGCTTTCGAAACGGTTTTCCATGAGTCTCCGAGAGCGGGCACGAGATAAGCCCGGACAGGAGTGGCTGACGATGACCTCACAGGAGAGGCCGGCCGGTCGGGGCCAGCGCAAGGACGATGTGCTGCGCGAACTGCGTGCTGACGGTGCTCTGACTGCCGCTGAGCTGGTCGAACGCACCAGTCTGTCGCGGCCTACCATCATTTCGCTGCTGCGTGAGCTGGAGGAGGATGGATGGGTTTCCAGTGAAGTAGGTGGTCACGGTGCTCCTGGACGGCCTGCGACCGCGTGGGCTCCGGCTAGCCGTGCGGGGATCGTCATCGGCGCTGACGTGCTGGTCGACTCGATGCTGACTGTGGTGTCCACGTTTCACGGGAGAGTTCTCGAGGTCAGGACCGACCAACTCGTCGACCGGTGTCGTGAAGCGCGGCTCGATGTTGTTGCCGGTGTGATCGGGGAGGCGCGGGATCGTTGGTCGGAAGGGTTCGGCCTGCTCCGACAGGTCGCGGTGTCCACCACCGGAGTCGTCGACGGTCACGGCACCGTGCTGCGCAGCGATCTCGTCCCCCAGTGGGAGGGCCTTGATCTGGCTGCAGCGTTGGTGCAACGGCTCGGTGTGTCTGTTAGCGTCGAGAACGACATCAACATGGCAGCCTGGGGCGAATTTTGCTGCCGGCGTGGCCAGAGCCTCAGTTCCGACGGCGACATGCTGTTGGTGCAGATGACCAAAGGGCTGCACACCGGTCTGGTCCTAAGCGGGCGAATCCACCGTGGTCGGCAGTGGAATGCTGGCGAGATTAGCGACGTCCTCGACCTGCGTCTGGAGGACGGGCAGCACCCCGACGACGAGTGGATCGATCGGGCCGCCTTGACCATCGGGTCGGTGGCCGGGGTGGTGGATCCCGATCTCATTGTCGTAGCGGGGCCGACCAGCCGATCTTTGGACGTCATTCGACAGGTCATTGCGCGTCTGCATCAACGTCGGGTACCCGGTTCCGTCCCGGTACCGGCCGAGGTCGCTGCCCTGGGCCGTGCTGCCTCCGTCGTCGGAGCCGTCGACGTCGCACTAGGTCATGCGTCCGCGGCGTTCCTTGGTGTCGAGCGACCGCACCCGGTGGCTTTACAGGGTGTCGAGCGAATCCACCAAGAGGTCGAGAAAGGTCATCACAGCGTTATGGCGACAACAAGAGACAAGCGAACTATAGAGGTCCTGAGAGTAGGCGTGGTGGGAGTAGGGGCGCGTTCTCGACTCGCCCTGAATGCCGAGCTGGAGGGTAATGGCGGTGCCATCGTGGCCGTCTGCGAGCCTCACCACCTGGCCCGCCGACGGGTGGCGGATCGTCTCGGCAAGGACCCCGACTCCATCGTCATCACCAGCGACGTCGCGGGGCTCATCAGGGCAGGGATTGACGTCGCCTTCGTCACCTCCCCTGACGACACCCACGTCGAGGTGACTTGCGCCTTATTGGAGGCCGGTGTCCCCGTCTACTTGGAGAAACCATTGGCGATCACCCTGGAGTCGGCAACCAAGGTGCTGGTGACAGCCCATCGGACCGGGACGAAGCTGTACGTCGGCCACAACATGCGCCACATGAACGTCGTGAGGTCGATGCGTGACCTCATCCGTACCGGACGGATCGGTGAGGTCAAGGCGATTTGGTGCCGTCACTTCGTTGGCGCCGGAGGTGACTTCTACTTCAAGGATTGGCATGCTACGCGCGAGCATGGCACCGGGCTGCTGTTGCAGAAAGCAGCCCACGACATCGATGTCATGCACTGGTTCGCCGGCTCCCACACTACTGACGTCGTGGGTATGGAGGGACTGACTCTCTACGATCAGATTACCGATCGTTGTGACCACTCCGATGAACTCATGGGGGACTGGTACTCGTTGGACAACTGGCCGCCGTTGTCCCAGAAGGGGCTCAACCCGGTCATCGACGTCGAGGACCTGTCGATGGTGCTCATGCGCATGGAATCGGGGGTGTACGCCTCTTACCAGCAGTGCCACTATACGCCGGACTACTGGCGCAACTACACCGTCATCGGGACCGAGGGGCGCATCGAGAACTTCGGTGACGGTGAAGGCGGCGTCATTCGGCTGTGGAACACGCGCACCCACTACAACGCCGAGGGGGACGAGACCTTCCCGATCATTGGGGACGCCAATGGCCACGGAGACGCGGACGTGCTCACCGTCACTGAGTTCCTCAACTTCGTGCGCAACGGAACCCGTACCGACACGTCCCCATTGGGAGCCTGGTATGCGGTCGCGGCAGGAATCGAAGCCACCGAGTCCCTGCGGAGCGGGTCGACGCCGAGGATGGTGCCGTCCCTGGATGCGGAACTCGTGGAGTACTTCAACAACAACCAGGTCAAGTAAGGACCACGACCGAAGGACGATCATGGATCGAAGAGGATTCATCGCAGGTGCGGCGCTCGCCACTCTGGCTGTCGCAGGTTGCTCGTCGAGCAAGAAGGAGGCTGGCAGTGGGACCGCCAGCATCGCCCCTGACACCTCGGCGGAACTTGTTCTCGCCTACTGGGACAAGAACCAGACCAGGACCATTAAGGAGAATATCAAGTCGTTCAACAAGAAATATCCGAATGTCAAGGTCACCACGAATCTGGCTGGATATGAGGACTACTGGAAGAAATTGCGCACCCAGGCGCAGGGAAATGAATTGCCCGATGTTTTCTGGATGAACGGTCCCAATATTCAGCTCTATGCCGGCAACGGGATGCTGGCGCCGATCGACAAGGTCACCGATGCCGGTGTCAAGTGGTCGGACTACCCCGAAGCCCTCGTCAAGCTGTACACCTACGACGGCAAGCACTACGGCGTCCCCAAGGACTTCGACACCATTGGTGTCTTTTACAACAAGAAAATCTTCAAGGATGCTGGTGTTGAACTGCCGACCGCTGACTGGACATGGGATGACTTCCATGACAAGGCGAAGAAGATCTCCGACTGGGGCAAGTCGAAGGGGATATACGGCTGTGCGACGACCATCAACGGTGATGGCCAAGGAACGTACTACAACACCATCTTCCAAGCTGGTGGATTCGTCATCAAGGATGACAAGTCAGGATTTGACGATCCGAAGAGCATCGAGGGATTGCAGTGTTGGGCGGATTGGGTCAAGGACGGTTCGGTGGCGTCCCCGAAGGTCATCACCGACACCAAACCCTCTCAGATGTTCAAGAGCGGGAAATCGGCGATGTACTGGTCCGGTGACTGGACCGCCTCGGAATTTGCTGAGGAGTTTAAGGGACACGAGAACGACTATGACGTTATTGTCCTGCCCAAAAAAGACAGGAAGGCCACTGTCATTCACGGCCTGGGATGGGTGGTTTCAGCCAGGTCGGCCAACCAAGCCGCCGCACTGGCCCTCGTCGCCCACATGGGCTCCAAGCAGGCACAGGAGACGGAAGCTCGGAACGGTACCGCCATCCCGGCTTTCCACGGGACCCAGGATCCCTGGGTCAAGGCGTTCCCGCAGTGGAACTGCAAGATGTTCGTTGACGCTGCCACGACGTACGCAGTCACGTACCCGGTTAGCAGAAATACCAGCGTGTGGGCTGATAAAGAGGCTGACTACGTCAACCCGGCATTCTCCGGTGAGATGCCTGTCCCGGAGACGGCGAGGAAGCTCGCGACGTTCATGAATGATGCGCTGGCGAAGGAGAAGGGATGATTCACCCCGGCACGCGGGGCGACACCGCCGTCGCCCCACTCTCGAGCCGGTCAGGACACCGCAAGAAGAAGGACCCGACCAGCGTCGGAGCGTGGCCGGCCCTGTTCATCGGCCCGCTCATGCTCGGCATCGCAGTGTTCTACTACTGGCCGATTTTCGAGAACGTTGTTGCGTCGCTGAAGCAGACGAACGCTTTCGGTGGGAACCCACAGTTCGTCGGATTCGAGAACTATCGGGAACTGTTTGCTAGTCCGGACCTCAGGTCAGCGATCGGCAACACCTTGCTCTACATGGTCATCGTCCTGCTCGGCATTCCACTGTCGGTGGCTGTAGCGGCCATGATCGAGCTGCCCGGCCTGAGGTTCAAGGGGCTGTACCGGATCCTCTACTTCATGCCGTACCTTGCCATGCCGATGGCCGTCGCTCAGGTGCGGAAGATCGTCTACAACGGTCAGTTTGGTCTGCTTAACCAGATTCTTCGGAGCGTGGGGGTCCCCGATCCGCCCTACTGGCTGGTGTCACCTGGATGGGCGTTGTTCGCTGTTGCCCTGTTTGGGTTGTGGGCGTCGATCGGGTTCAACGTGATCATCCTGTCTGCGGGGCTGAAGTCGATCCCGCGGGAGCTGTACGAGGCCGCGTCCATTGACGGTGCCTCTGCCTGGCGACAGTTCCGGATGGTCACGGTGCCGTTGCTGTCCCCGTCGATCTTCTTCCTGACGATCATGACGACGATCGGTGGGTTCCAGTTGTTCGACGCGCTGTACGCGATGATCGGAACGGGGAACCCGGCTGAGCCGAGGATTCGCTCGTTGGTGTCGCTGTTTTACCGACAAGCCTTCGTCAACCATGACCAGGGGCTCGGTGCCGCCGTGGCGATCGTTATCTTTGCTCTCGTCGCCATCGTGACTCTCGCCCAGTTCCTGGGGCAGAAGAGATGGGTGAACTATGTCTGAGGTGAGTACGGGGTCCGAACTCTCCGCTGTAGAGGTGGCGGCCCTTGCCAAGCGGGGCGACACCGTCTCGCAGCGGCGCTTCGTCGGGGTGCACATCCTTCTGCTGCTCGGCGGAGTGCTCATGGTGTTCCCATTCGTGTACCAGATCCTCATGTCCTTGTCGACGAACATGGAGATCCAGTCCGTCCCGCCGAAGCTCATTCCCGACCGCTGGCAGTTCCACAATTACACCGAGGTGTTTACCCGTCTTCCTTTCCTCAAACAGTTTGGGGTGTCGGTGACGATCACGGTGTTGAGAACCGTCGTCCAACTGATTCTGTGCTCGATGGGGGGATATGCCTTCGCGCGAATGAAGTTCGGTGGCAAGTCGGTTCTCTTCGGGTTCGTCCTTGCAATCCTCATGGTGCCCGGGCAGTCGTATCTCATCGGCCAGTACGAGATCATTCGCGAACTGGGATTGTTGGAGACGCCATGGGGCATCGTCCTTCCTGGCTTCTTCTCGGCTTTCGGAGTGTTTCTCATGCGGCAGTCCTTCATGAGCCTGCCGGCCGAGCTGGAGGAGGCCGCAAGGCTCGATGGCTGCAATCCGTGGCAGACGTTTTGGCGAGTCATGGTGCCCGTCGTCAAACCAGGCTTGTTCGCGGTCATGATCACGACCGTGTTGTGGTCCTGGAATGACTTGCTGTGGCCATTGATTGTCACGGCGCGGGAGGAGTCGATGCCGTTGAGCGTTGGCATCGCGACCCTTGCAGGGCAGCACTCGAGCGAGTTCGCGCTCATGATGGCGGCCTCCGTGATGGCCATGGCGCCGATCTTCCTCCTCTTCTTCTCGATGCAACGCAAGGTCATCGAGGGGCTCGCCAGTTCGGGGCTCAAGGGTTGAGCGCGGGTCGCTGGTTGTCGGGGGCTTCTGCCGGCATTGCCAAGACGTTTCCGGGGAAGTGGTTCGAGCGAGCCGATGTGGCTCATGTGGCGACGGATGGCCATGTCCTGACGGTGCCCAGGCGAGGCCTCTTTTTCGTAACGTTCTGCACGTGAGATATGGAGGAGTTGCAGACTAATTGGCGTGAGGACGTACCCGTCCGTCGAATGTCTGGCACATCTCAACGATGCCCCGTTTGCGGCTACGGGAAACGCTCACGGGAGATATCATAACCGCTGTGCTGCTGTGACGATGGTGGCACAGTGGTGTCAACACGAGGAAGTGTGGGGCGCTGCCCCGGAAAGTGAGGCTCGATGAAGGCCTTGGTCAAGACCCGCCCGGAGCCGGGTCTGGAGCTGGTGGAGGTCCCCGACCCGGTCGCTGGCCCCAACGACGTCATCGTCAAGGTGATGCGGACAGGAATCTGTGGCACCGACGTTCACATCGATAAATGGGACGGGTGGGCCGCCAAGACGGTGCACACCCCGCTGGTCCTCGGCCACGAGTTCTGCGGTGAGATTGTTGAACTCGGTTCGGAGGTCAATGATCTGGAGGTCGGACAGTTCGTCTCCGGCGAGGGGCACTATGTCTGCGGACGCTGCCGGGCCTGCCTAGCGGGCAAACGTCACCTGTGCCGCAACACCCAAGGTATTGGATATGCGGTCAACGGTGCCTACTGCCAGTACTTCGTCATGCCGGCTGGCAACGTCTGGGTACATCACATCCCGGACCTTGACCCCGACGTCGCGGCGATCTTTGACCCGTTCGGCAATGCCGTACACACCGCCTTGCAGTTCCCCTGCCTGGCCGAGGATGTCCTCGTTTCAGGTGCTGGGCCGATCGGCATCATGGCGGCCCTGGTCGCTCAGTTCCAAGGGGCGCGCAATGTCGTCGTTACCGACCTGTCCGACGAGAGGCTGGAGCTGGCTCAGCAACTGGGCCTGAAGAACGCCGTCAATGTTTCCCGCGAAGGTTTGGAGACGGTCTGGGACCGATTCGACATGAAGGAGGGGTTTGACATCGGCCTGGAGATGTCCGGGTCGGGGACAGCTTTAACATCCATGATTGACAATATGACTCATGGTGGACGGATTGCGTTGCTGGGAACCCCGAGCACTGACATCACCCTCGACTTTTCCAAGATCATCTTTAACATGATCACAATTCAGGGAGTGACCGGGCGTCAGATCTTCGAAACGTGGTACACCATGGCCTCCCTCATCCGTTCCGGTCTGGACATCTCCGGAATCATCACCGACCGATACCCCATCACGGAATTCCGGGAAGCCTTTGACGTCGCAGGCTCGGGCCACGGCGGCAAGGTTGTCATGAACTGGGAATGCCTCGACTGATAAGCGACTTAGAGGAAGGACAACTATGTACGGACCTATGAAAGACGAACTCAGCGCCAAGATCGCAGCCCTTAAGGAGGAGGGGCTGTATAAAGCTGAAGCCCCGTTGACCAGCCCCCAGTCGGGCAAGATCACCGTCGATGATGGGCGCGAGGTCATTAACCTGTGCGCGAATAATTACCTCGGTTTGGCTGATTCCCCGGTGCTCATTGAGGCTGCCAAGAAGGCTCTCGATGAATGGGGATTTGGGATGGCCTCGGTGCGGTTTATTTGTGGCACCCAGACCCTCCACCAGAAGCTCGAGCGAGCCATCACCGAATTCCTTCACCCCGATGACCCCGACAACTGGGACACCATTCTTTACTCATCCTGCTTTGACGCCAACGGCGGTCTTTTCGAGGTCCTTCTCGGCCCTGACGACGCGATCATTTCCGACGAGCTTAACCATGCCTCGATCATCGATGGGGTCCGGTTGTGCAAGGCCCAGCGCTTCCGTTACCGTAACCTGGACATGGCCGATCTTGAGGCCCAGCTGCAGGCTGCGAAGGACTGCAGGCACATCATGATCGCCACCGACGGCGTTTTCTCGATGGACGGGTTTGTTGCCCCGCTGCCGCAGATCTGTGACCTCGCCGAAAAGTATGGTGCCATGGTTATGGTCGACGACTCCCACGCTGTCGGGTTCGTCGGTGAACACGGCGCCGGGACCCCCGAGCAGTGGGGCGTTCGCGACCGCGTTGACGTCCTTACAGGCACCCTTGGCAAGGCATTGGGCGGTGCCTCAGGCGGCTACACCTGCTCCCATCGGGAAGTCGTCGAGATGCTGCGACAGAATTCGCGGCCCTATCTGTTTTCTAACTCGCTTGCCCCATCGATCGCCGGAGCATCGCTTGCTACCCTTGACTTGCTCAAATCCTCCGGCGACCTGCTCACCAAACTGCGCGAGAATACCGAGTACTTCCGCTCCGAGATGACTCGTCGCGGTTTCGAGATCCCCGAGTCAGATCACCCGATCGTGCCCGTCATGGTGGGTGACGCGGTCAAGGCCGCGAAGATGGCCGACGCCATGCTCGCCAAGGGCATTTATGTTCGCGCCTTCAGCTACCCGGTGGTTCCTAAGGGGAAGGCTCGCATCCGTACCCAGATGTCTGCCGGGCTCACCCGGGAACAGCTCGACAAGGCTATTAAGGCCTTCGAGGAGGCACGCGCGGAAATAGGCTAAACCATTGGCTGGCCGATTATGAGGCCAGCCCCCTTTGTGCTAACCAATCCTTGGCGATGGTGGCTGCGGATGCTTTTTCGTCTCCCTGAAAGCGCTGGTTCATCCCGATGAGATCGTCGGTGGTCAGCGCTTTCGACACCCTGGCCAGTTGGGCACGTGCCTTGTCATCAACCTTCTTACTTAAAAGTGGGACGACGTTTTGCGGCACGATGAGATGCCTGGGGTCGGAGAGGACGACGAGGTGCTGTTCCTTAATCGCTGGGGTCGTTGTGTAGAGGTCAACGAGATCAACCGTCCCCGAGGTCAGTGCCTTAACGGTGAGCGGGCCCGAGGAATCTGATAGGGCGGTGAACTTGACTATGGAGGATGGTACGCCGTACGCCTTCGTCAACCCCCTCGGGCCGTAGGGTCGTTCTTTGAGTTCGGGGTTGCCGCCCACTTTGAGGGAATCTAACGTGGCTAGATCGGTGAGGGAAGTCACCTTGTGGGTGTGTGAGAATTCGGTGGTGACGCACCAGGAATCGGCATCCTGAGCTGCCGAGGGTTCTCCCACCGACATACCGGCGGGCACGGCTTTGCGCAGGGAGGCCATGACGGACTTCTCGTCGGAGGCGGACGATGCCCCCTGGAAGAACTGCAGCAGATTTCCTGAGTACTCCGGGACGAGGTTGACCGAACCGTCTTGAAGGGCCTTGACGTAGACGTCTCGGGCACCGATCTGCATGCGACGTTTGATCGTGATCCCGACCGTCTCGAGACTCTGAGCGTAGACCTCGGCGATGATCTCAGATTCGGTAAAATTCGCCGAACCGACGATCAGGTCTGCGCTACCGGATCCCGAGCCATCCGAATTGAGGGGGTCGTTTGAGGAACATGCTGCCAGACCGGTCAGCAACGCTGTTCCGAGCAGGGTTCGGCGGGTCATGGGCGTTGTGATCATCGGGTGCTCCATTCGATGGGATCACTGCGGGGTGAGGGCCAAGGCGTGTCTGACACCCGGGCCAGTGAGTAAGCGGGTAACGAGGCAGAGCAGCCCGTCAACAACCAGAGCCAGCACGATGATGACGATGGATCCGGCGAGCATCTGTGGGTAGTCGGAGACCGCCAGCCCGTCAAGGATGAAACGGCCAAGACCCCCCATGCCCAAATATGAACATATTGTCGTCGTCGCGATCACCTGCAAGGCCGCCGACCTCAACCCGCCCAAGAGGAGGGGAGTGGCTAGCGGCAACTCGACGCGGCCCAGTACCTGCATCTCTGTCATGCCGCAGGCTCGAGCGCCGTCAGCTACCTCGTCGTCAATGGCGTCTACGCCGGAATAGCTACCGGCCAGCAGGGGTGGAATCGCCAGGATAGCTAGCACGATGGTGGAAGGTACGACGGGATTCTCGATTCCGATCGTTGTCGAGATCGCTAGCAGAGTGAGCAAGCCGAGAGAGGGGAGAGCACGCAAAGCTCCAGAACAAGCCACTGCGATAGTCTTTCCACGACCGGTATGACCGATAGCTAGCCCAGCAGGAATGGCGGTGATGGCGGCGATGGTGAGTGCCAGCAAGGTGTACCAAAGGTGCTCGCCGATGCGGACCCCGATAGATCCGGAACCGGCCCAGTGGGAGGAAGTCGTCAACCAAGTGAGAGCTGCTGCGATGTGGTTCATATCGTCGCTGCCCTCCGCCACGGAGTCAGGAGGCGACCGACGCAGACGATGACGAGATCGAAGATGATCGCCAGTACCAGGGTCCCGATAATTCCTACCCAGATCTCGGTGGGGAAGGAGCGCTGGTAGCCATCGGTGAAGAAGTAACCCAAAGAGGGCACACCGACTAGGGCTCCAACGCTGACTAAGGACAGGGTGGACGCCGAGACCACCCGCATTCCGGCAACGAGCGCGGGAACGGCGAGCGGCAAGGCGACCCGCCAGAACACCTGGGAATCCGAGTGGCCTATGGCGACGGCATCACGGCGTACCGATCGTCCCACCGAATCGAAGGCATCAGTGGCGGTGCGCACCAGCAGGGCAATGCCGTACAGGGTCAGCGCGACGACGACGTTGATCGGATCAAGGATCTTCGTTCCGAGGATGAGCGGCAAAAGGACGAACAGTGGCAGAGAAGGGAGGGCGTAGAGGACTGACGCGCCCGGCACAAGAATGCGCCTGGCGGTTCGCGCGCGGTGCGCCCACCATCCCAACGGGACCGACAGTAATAGGCTCAGTAGCACGGGAGTGACGCCTAGCACCGCGTGGTGGCTTGTGAGCTGCCAAATCTGATCCCAGTTCTCGCTAATCCATCGGGTGTTCACGAATTCTCCCGGACGGTTGTCGATGGCTGGTTGGCGAAACGCCCCACGAGTCGACCACCGGCATCAACGATGGTGGGGTGGTCATCATGTCGCTCCATGTGAAGGTTCCGGCGATCGCCACCAATGAAGGAGGAGACGAAGTCGTCAATCGGATGGAGGAGGACGTCGTCGGGTCGCCCTCGTTGCGCGACCTGGGCTTCCCGCCGCAAGACAAGCACCTCGTCGCCGAGCAGGAATGCCTCGTCAACGTCATGGGTGACGAAGACGATCGTCTTTGCTAGATCCGCCTGGATTTGCAGCAGACCCTGCTGTAACTCGGTCCGCACCACCGGGTCGACAGCACCGAAAGGCTCGTCCATGAGGAGGATGTCGGGGTTGGCGGCCAGGGCGCGTGCCACCCCGACTCGTTGTCGCTGCCCGCCTGATAGTTGGGTGGGGTATCGACGCGCCAAGGAAGAATCGAGGCCGACTCTTTCGAGTAAGTCCATCGCTCGGGTACGGGCAGCAGTCCGCGAAACCCCCGAGAGAAGGGGCACAGCGGCGATGTTGTCAACAACAGTGCGGTGGGGGAGCAATCCGCCCGATTGCATGACGTATCCGATCTGGCGGCGCAGCTTGACCGGATTGACGGTGGCGACATCAGTGTCGTCGATGAGTATTCGTCCTTCAGATGGATCAACCATCCGATTGACCATCCGCAGCAGGGTCGTCTTGCCACACCCCGAAGACCCCAGGAGGACCACCAGGTGGTGTGATTCCACTGTCAGTTCGAAGTTGTCGACGGCGACTGTTCCGTCATCGAAACGTTTGCTGACGTGGTCGAAACGGATCATGTGGTCCTTCCTCGCCCGGCGGGGTTAGGGTGTGCTGGGTGAAGCGAGATACCACGCTACCGCTGAGATAGGGCTGTGAGTAGGGCGTTCCCCTCTCGGCAGATATTGCCGATGCAGGGTTGTCACCGGTTCTGGGTATCCTCAACGGCGTGCAGAATGAGATGAGCACTGCGGCGGCAGGTGAGAAGGATTCCTTTGCCGTTGCCGCCACCTCCCTGGCTGTGGCTGAAGACGAACTGGCGCGATCCTCCACCGGAACCGAGTCCTCAGCAGAGGAGGAGTGGTGGAAGGCCGAGGGCATGCCGTGGAACCACAAGCCGGGTCGCTCCGACTACTGGTGCATGGGGTGGATCGGTTTCCTTGGCATCTTCTCCTTGGCGATGCTCCCATTGCGCGGTTGGCTGCTCGGTCTTGATCCGCCCATCCTCATGGGGTTGACCGGGTCTCGTACCGGTGCGGCTGCGATCGGGGCGCTGGCATCAGTGGGGCAGGCTCCGTACTGGCTTTGGTGGCTGTTGTTGGGCTCGATTATGTCGATCAAACTCGACTGGGTCTACTGGTGGGCCGGCAAGCTGTGGGGCCGGGGCATGATCGAGGTCTGGGCTGGACGATCCGAGCGGGCGCATCGCAGGTATGACCAGGCGGAGAAATGGGCTCGCAAGCTTGGCTGGCTGGGAGTGCTCGTCGCCTATGTGCCGATCCCGCTTCCGATCATGCCGGTTGTGTTCGTCTTAACGGGGGCATCTGGGATGAAGGTGAGGTGGTTTATTGCTCTGGACTTCGTCGCCGCGACCATCTGGAATCTAGGATATCTGGGACTGGGCTGGGGAGTGGGCGATCCCATCGTTGACGCCCTCAAGTACTACGCCAAGATTGCTAATTGGGTGGCTATCGCTCTCATCATCGTCATCTTGGCACCCATCTTCGTCAAAAAGAAGCAGAAGGCTTAACCCTCGCGTGACACAGTGGAAGACATGACGATTTTCCGCGCAGTGAACATTCGTGATGACCTCAAGAAGGGCCCTGCCGAGGGGTACCGGGTATTGGTTGATCGGATGTGGCCGCGAGGGGTCAAGAAGGATGACGCTCGACTCGACGAGCGGCGCACCGATCTTGCCCCGTCCTCCCAGCTGCGTACGTGGTGGAACCACGATCCTGAGCGTTTCGACGAGTTCGCAGGCCGCTATGAAGTCGAGCTTGACGAGTCCGGTGCCGCGAAGACATTCCTGGAGGAATGTGCCGGGCGCGATGAGGTGATTTTGCTCTATGGTGCTGGTGATCGCGAGGTCAATCACGCTGTTGTGCTGGAACGCATCCTTACCGAGCTAGCTAACTAAATTGTCGGCGTCCTCGCCCGAATACCCGGATCACTCCTCTCCGAGGGCAGCTCGATAACCGGCCTCGGCCTCGGCATTGAACGCAACGAGGTAAATCGTGTCTACCTTGGTGACGGTCTGTCGGCAGGTCTCGACGGCGATCCGAGTCGCCTCGTCCATCGGGTAGCCGTAGACCCCGGCAGAGATGGTCGGAAAAGCAATGGTTCGCGCGTCGATCTCGTCGGCCACGTGCAGAGAGGTGCGATAGCAGGAGGCGAGCTGGTCAGACTTGTCGATGGTCTTAGCCCATACCGGGCCGACGGTGTGGATGACCCACTTCGCGGGCATCTTTCCGGCAGTGGTGGCTACCGACTGACCGGTGGGCAGACCATCGGTCAGGGTGGTTTCGCGTAGCTTCCGGCATGCCTGTGACAGTTCTGGTCCAGCGGCCCGGTGGATGGCTCCATCAACCCCGCCGCCGCCAGCCAACTGACGGTTTGCCGCGTTGACGACAGCATCGACGTCGAGGGTGGTGATGTCTGCTCGAAGGATCGTGATGTCAGCCATGGCCCCTATTGTGCATGACCCGCGATCACCCTCCGCGGAATCGTCTGGTGTGACCGCGATGCTCGCGCGAGAGTTGGCAAGTAATGCTGTAGCGGTGTCGAGAAGAGGAGTACCCCCCATGAGCACCACACGTCCCACGACCACCCGTGCCGTCCACCTGGCCTCGCGCCCGCACGGCGCACCGACCGAGGACAACTTTCGCATTGAGGAGATCAGCCTCCCCGAGCTATCCGACGGTCAAATCCTGGTTGCCAATGACGTCATGTCGGTCGATCCGTACATGCGTGGTCGGATGAACGACGTCAAGTCCTATGTGCCGCCTTTCCACATTGACCGGCCCCTTGACGGGGGTGCCGTCGGTACCGTCATCGAGTCGCGCAGCGAGGATATTCCGGAAGGTAGCCACGTCAGTCACCAGCTCGGGTGGAGAGAGCATGCCGTCCTTAACGCCGGTGATGCACACATCATTGACACCGACATCGCCCCTGCGTCGGCATATCTGAGTGTGCTGGGAATGACTGGGCTCACCGCCTACGCTGGCCTGACTCGTGCCGCCGAGATGAAGGCTGGTGACGCCGTCTTCGTTTCTGGAGCTGCCGGAGCCGTCGGATCGATGGTTGGTCAGCTAGCACGGCTGCTCGGTGCCTCTCGGGTCATTGGTTCGGCTGGCACTGACGCTAAGGTTGCCCGGTTGCGTGAGCTCGGCTTCGACGCCGCTTTCAACTATCACGACGGTCCGAGTACCGAGTTGCTTGGGCAGGCAGCCCCCGATGGCATTGACGTCTACTACGACAACGTTGGTGGCGATCATCTGGAGGCCGCCATTGATCATCTCAACATCGACGGTCGGGTAGCGATGTGTGGGGCGATATCCCAGTACAACTCCGTCGAACCGCCTTGTGCCCCCCGAAATCTCGCATTGGCCATCGGGAAACGCCTCACCCTACGTGGCTTCGTCATCGCTAAGTATGCCGAGGAGGTCCGTCCGGAGTTCCAACAGCGGATGGCCGAGTGGCTGCCGGCCGACGAAATCCACTGGGACGAGACTTTTCGTGACGGCCTCGACGCGGCTCCACAAGCGTTCATCGACATGCTCGACGGCGCCAACACCGGGAAGATGCTAGTCCGGTTGTGAGTTGCGGGGGCCAGCCAACTCGTTAGCACGTTCTGATTGTCAGCCCACGCTGATGGCCGTGACGAATGTCATGGCCAAGTTGTGACATTGAAGGATGGTGGCTCCAGTCTTGTCGATTCGAGACTGGAGCCATGGACAAACCAGCGATAGAGATACGCGATCTCGTCAAGTCGTTCCCCCAAACCGGCAGCCGCGAACGCCTCATTGCCGTCGACCACTTGTCAATGACGATCAACCGCGGAGAGGTCATGGCCTTCCTCGGGCCTAACGGAGCCGGCAAATCCACGACCGTCGACATGCTTCTTGGCATGACCAGACCCGACAGTGGGAAGGTCAGTGTCCTGGGCTCCGATCCGAGAACAGCCGCACGTACTGGTTGCATCAGCGCCGTCTTTCAAACCGGCGGGCTGCTACCCGACTTCACCGTCGCAGAGACCATGAAGGCCATCGCTGCCGCACACGGGCAGCGTTCGAGGGTCAAGCCCCTCATCGAAAGGTGGGAGTTGGCCCCATTCGCCGGAACCAAGGTCGGCAAATGCTCGGGGGGTCAGCGGCAGCGACTTCGTTTCGCCCTCGCGATGCTGCCTAAACCCGATGTGCTTATCCTCGACGAGCCGACAACCGGCCTGGACGTTGAGGCTCGTCGCCATTTCTGGCAGGTCATGGGTGAGGAGGCCGACGCCGGGCGTACGGTCATTTTCGCCACCCACTACATCGAGGAGGCCGATTCCTTCGCCCGTCGCGTCGTCCTCGTCAGTGGTGGACAGCTCGTCGCGGACGGTCCCATCAATGAGGTTCGCGCCTCGGTGTCCGGATCCATTGTCAGGGCGACCCTCACCGATCCCTCCGGACTGGCCGAGGGTCTGCACACCTTCCCTGGGATTAACGACGTCACCGTCCGGGGCCAGCAACTCATCGTGCACACTAGTCAGCCTGACGACCTGGCTCGTTACCTTCTGGCCCACACCGACGCTCACGGACTGCTCATCTCGACGACGACCCTTGAGGACGCCTTCGTCCGGCTCACAGGCTCCAATGATTCCCGTGACGATGCTGACGACTGGGAGGCAGCAGCATGATCACCTACGCGCTTCTCGACATCCGCAGGTTGCTTCGCAACACCGGCGGCACCATCTTCACCGTACTCATGCCTGCCGGTTTCTACCTCATCTTCGGAGCCACCCAGTCGTACACCGACGCCGCCGTTGCCCACGGAAACGTCAAGGCAACGATCATGGTCTCCATGGCCGTTTACGGGGCCGTCCTGGCCGTCACCACATGGGGATCCCACGCCGCTCTCGAACAGCAGCGCGGATGGGGTCGTCAGCTGGCGCTCACCCCGATGACACCGTTGAAATACGTCTTTTCAAAGGTGCTGGCGATCGAAACTGTGGCTTTGGTTCCGCTGGCGGTCGTGTTCGCCACGGGTGCCATCACCAATGCCCGCGTCGATGGGTTGCGCTGGTTGTGGTCCTTCCTGCTGTGCTGGGTGTGCTCGATGCCCTTCACTTTGTTCGGTCTGGCCGTCGCCTTGCTGGTGCGTGGCGAGGCTGCGACTGGGATCACCTCCTTCTGTACCGTTGCCGTGGCCTTTCTAGGCAATATGTTCATCCCGCTGAATGGATTCATGCTCAAGCTGTCACGATTCACCCCAATGTATGGGCCCGGCCAGCTGACGCGGATGCCGCTCATCGGGCAGCAGATGGTGACGATGCGTGGCGTGATCGACGAGCCGGTGTGGCGTCCTGTCGTCAGTATCATCGCTTGGACGATAATCATGGGGATCGTGGCAGTGCTGGCGGGTAGACGTCGTCAGAACCGCTGAGAGGATCGGAGCAGACGAGAAATCCACATCGGGGACGAAATCGATCAGGACAACACCCCTGGAATGCACGAGGCTAGCAGGAAGGACTCCGCCATGGTAGTAATCGTAGGGGCATCGCATCCGATTCCCTTGCGGCGTCGCAACCGCAACGCCCTCGCTGCTGGTATCTGGCTCGTCTTCCTCGCCTATACCGTAGTGTCCCTTCAGAGCTCGCATTTACCGCCATGGCGCATCGCTTTGGGCTGGGTGGGGCTGACCATCTTCGCGCTGTTCTATCTGACGCTGTTCTGGTGGCATGTTGACGGGCTGGAACTGTGGTACACGAAACGTCAGGTTCGTAGAAGCGCCATCGTGGGTCAGGTTGTGCTCGTGGTCTTGTGCGCCCTGTTGGCCCTTGTCAGCCCCAAGATGGTGGCAAGTGCGCTGGTATACCCGATAGCCTTCGCTGTCTTCCAGATGCCTGAGGTAGCCCTAGAGATCACGCTCGCCATCGAGGTCGTCGGGATAGCTGTGCTGGTGTGGACCGTGCCGGACCTGATGCCGTGGGCGATCAGTTGGGCCATCTCGGTTGCTCTAGTGACGGTGGTGGGGGTCTTGGAGCGGACGGCCTGCCGGGGGCAGTTGGCTTGTCAAGCAGAGCAGGACGTCCTGGCACGTCTGGAGGAACGCGAGCAGGTCGCCTCTGATGTCCACGACCTGCTCGGCCAGACGCTCACGGTTATGGCCATGAAGGCTCAGTTGGCGGAACGCCTCATTGGCACCGACCCGGACGCTGCGCGTGCCCAGGCGGTCGAACTGCACGGATTGACGCGCCGTGCTCTGGCGCAGGTGCGAGAACTGGTCAGTGACATGGCCCACATGGGAGTCGATGCTCAACTTGCCGCAGCTCGTACCGCACTCGAGGCTGCCGGTGTTGAGTGTGTGGTCTCCGACACGCGTACCGATGTCCAAGGCGGGTGCCATGGCGAGGGCTCGGAGTTCGACACGGTGCGCGGATGGGTGCTGCGCGAGGCGGTAACGAATGTGGTGCGTCACGCGCAGGCCCATACCTGCTGCGTCGAGATCGATGACGAGATTCTGGTCATCAGCGATAATGGTCGCGGTCGAGGAGGCGCTCCCGAGGGCAACGGTTTAACGGGTATGCGTCGACGGGTTGAGGCAGCCGGGGGAGAGTTGTGGATCGGGCCGGGGGAGCGTGGCCACGGTACCCGGATTGTCGTGACAGGCTGAGGCCATGATCGACAAGACCCCGATCAGACTCGTGCTAGCCGACGACCAGACCCTTGTACGCGGAGCTCTGGCAGCCCTGCTCGGCATGGAGGACGACCTGGAGATCGTCGGCACGTGCGGGCGAGGTGACGAGGTGGTTGGCCTGGTGCAGGATACTTACGCTGACGTGTGTTTGCTCGACATCGAGATGCCTGGTCTTGACGGGATCACGGTCGCCGCCGAGCTGAGGGACCAGGCGCCGTGGTGTCGAATTCTCATCGTGACGACCTTCGGGCGACCGGGATATCTGCGGCGAGCCATGGACGCCGGTGTGGCTGGATTCCTTGTTAAAGACACCCCTGCCGAGGATCTGGCCCAGGTGGTGCGCAAGGTCCACGCCGGAGGTAGGGCCATCGACCCGGCCTTGGCCGCTGAATCCCTCATCGAGGGTCACAATCCCTTGTCAGGCCGGGAACGGGAGATCCTGCGGCTGGCCGAGTCGGGAGCATCGATCTCCCTCATCGCTTCCGAGCTGTGCCTGTCAGTGGGTACGGTGCGTAACCACGTGTCCTCGGCTATTGGCAAGACGGGCGCGGCGAATCGCACTGAGGCGGCTGTCACGGCTCGACGTCGGGGGTGGCTGTGAGGGTCGTCGTTCGTGATGTGGCCCAGATCATTGCTCGTCGGCAGGGATGCAGCCAGCCAACAGTCTGACATCGCCAAGGCTGAGAGTATGACGCAGATTGCCCGCAGCGTTCGAGTCGGTCGCGAATCCCGCTACACGTCTCCCAGTGCTACGGGAAACATCTTTTCGGACGATCGTCGAGTACGCGCTCGATGACGTGGAAAGTACGGTCTTGCGGGCTTCGGGGGTGGGGGATGGAGCGTCCGGTTGACTGGTTACGACCGCAAAGGCCGTCAATGTAATTCGCCCAGGTCCACATTTCGTACCATGACGCTTCCGTTCGTCAACGAGAGATCCCAGTCGAGGTCCCGGTGACTACGACCATCGAGAATCCCCAGTAGGATCCGCATAGTGTCACCGTGCGTGACGAGCACGATTGCCGACAGATGACGAGCTGCTAAGTCGTCCAGCAGGCTGTGACACCGCTCAGCCACATCTGCGAGCGACTCCCCGCCGGCCCATCGCACGTCGGCCGGATGTACCCCCGTTGGCTGGGGGAGAGGTTCGAGCTCATCGGCGGTGTGCCCCTCCATGGCCCCCAGCCCCTGCTCTCGCAGCCGCGGATCCGTCATCACCTGCACTCCCAAAACTCGTGCGATGGGACGGGCCGTTTGCACTGCTCGCTTCTGGTCCGAGGCGATGGTCGGGGTGCCGTGGGGCACCAGATCTGCCACCGTGCGAGCGGCCTGGCGAGCCTGACTTCGTCCGCGCATCGTTAGCCGAACACCCATGGTCTGTCCTTGGATGCGTCCTTGACGATTCCATGTTGACTGTCCGTGCCTGACGATGACGATGCGGCTCACCTTAGGAAGGCTACCGGGGCCGCTCGATAACTCGATCTCGATAAGGTGTGAGGCATGTCGATCACGCCACGCCGCCACGTTGCCGTCGGTCTGCTCTGCCGGGCTGCTGGTCTGGGGCTGGGCATTATCGCCGACCACATCGTGCCTGACCCGCAAACCCACCATCCGGTGGCCGTCTTCGGTGCGGCGGTCGCCCGGCTAGAAAAGACCATGTACGCGGATTCGACGCGACGCGGGACCCTCTTTACTGTCACCTGCTTGACGCCGCTTGCGGTGATCGGAGGCGCCGTTGATCGCCTCACCCGAAACCGACCGGCGCTCCGTATCGCCACCACCGCCTTGGCCACGTGGGCCGTCGTCGGGTCCGCATCTCTGGCTCGCGAAGGCCGGGCGATGGCCGGCCATTTGGCCAATGGCGACCTGGTTGCCGCGCGGAAGCGTCTACCGCACCTGTGTGGGCGTGACCCTGACGCCCTCGACGCCGCCGAGATAGCCCGGGGCGCCGTCGAGTCGATGGCCGAGAACGCCTCCGACGCCGCAGTCGCATCGCTCTGGTGGGGCGCGGTCGCCGGGTTGCCTGGGCTGCTCGTCCACCGCGGGGCCAACACCCTTGACGCCATGATCGGCCACCATAACGACCGCTACGAGCACTTCGGCAAGGTGGCCGCTTACCTCGACGACGTTGTCAACTGGGTGCCAGCTCGGTTCACCGGAGCCTTGGCCGCTGGGTGTGCCTCAACGGTCGGAGGCGATCGGAAAACTACATGGCGAGTGGTGCGGGCCGAGCATGGCCACCATCCCAGTCCCAACGGTGGCTGGTGCGAGTCGGCCTGGGCAGCGGCCCTCGGTGTTCAACTCGGCGGACGTAACGTCTACTACGGCAACCGGGTGGAGTTCCGCCCCTTACTGGGGTCCGGGACCCGTCCCGATGCTGACAAGACGGCCGACGCGGCGCGCCTGGTCACCACGGTCACCACGGCAGCCACCTGGTGTGCTGTCGCAGGGCTGGCCAGTGTGGCCCATGTGCTGTTCTACGGCGGCCTGATTCCGCGCGGTCTTCTGCCGCACAGCACAAGGCGTTGATGACAAGGAGACTCACCATGACCGGAATCCTCGTTGCCGGAACATCGTCGGACGCGGGTAAATCCCTCGTCGTTACCGCCTTGTGCCGGGTCGCCCGACGTCGCGGCGTCGACGTGGTGCCTTTCAAAGCCCAGAACATGTCAAACAACTCGATGGTGTGCGCAGACGGTTCCGAAATCGGCCGAGCCCAGTACCTCCAGGCCACTGCAGCCGGGGTCACACCAACATCTGCCATGAATCCGGTGTTGCTTAAACCGGGCACTGATCGGCGCTCCTTCGTCGTGTTGCGGGGAAAGCCCGGTGGAGTGTTGGAGGCGGGGGAATACACCACCGGACGGCGATACCTGGCCGAGGCCGCATGGGCTGCCTATGACGAGCTTGCCGCGTCCCACGACATGGTGATCTGTGAGGGAGCTGGGTCTCCGGCCGAGATCAACCTGCGCCGAGGCGACTACACGAATATGGGGTTGGCTCGGGCCAAGAACCTGCCGGTCGTGCTTGTCGGTGACATTGACCGCGGCGGGGTTCTGGCAAGTCTCTTTGGCACCTGGGCACTTCTCGACGATGACGACCGGGCTCTGTTGGCCGGTTACATCGTCAACAAGTTCCGTGGTGACGATGCCATCCTCGCTCCCGGGCTTGAGGAGATCACCGATCGTACCGGGATGCCGAGTTTCGGGGTGTTGCCCTGGGTCCCGGGGGTGTGGCTCGATGGCGAGGACGCCTTGGAAGTGGGGCGGTGGCGTCACGAGGGAGACGCCGTCGACCCGTCATCCTTACGGGTTGCGGTGGTGCGGTTCCCGCGCATCTCCAACGCCACCGACGTCGACGCCATGGCTGGCGAGACGGGGGTGGACGTCCAGGTGACGACAAACCCGGATACGTGTCAGGCCGCTGACGTTCTCGTTCTGCCGGGGTCGCGGTCCACAGTGTCCGACTTGGAATGGTTGCGACGCTCGGGCATCGCTGACGTCGTGGCTCGCCGTGCCGAGCAGGGGCGCACCGTGGTGGGCATTTGTGGCGGGTACCAGATGCTGTGCCGGACTATCCTCGACCCCGATGGTCAGGAGACGACTCCAGGAAGTGTCGTCGAAGGGCTTGGACTGCTGCCGGTCGAGGTGGACTTCGCCGCCACGAAGACCCTTGCCTTGTCGCACGGGACATGGCGGGGGATCGAGGTTGGTGGCTATGAAATCCATCACGGCGTCTGTCGTTCGCTTGAGGACGCTGAAGCCTTCCTCGACGGCGTACACGTCGGTCCGGTATGGGGGACGATGTGGCACGGGGCATTCGAGCACGACGAATTCCGTCGCACGTGGCTGGCTGACGCGGCCCGTCACGCTGGTTCATCCTGGCGTCCGCACTCTGACGAGCTGGGTTATCAGGCTCGACGCGAGGCGATGATCGAAACCCTTGCCGACGCGTTAGAGGCTCACGTCGATGTCGATCGGATACTGCACCTGGTGCGTTGATCTGGCGGTTGAGGATTTTCCTACTCGGCGATGAACTCGGCCACCTTGTTCTCAGATGACCTGGTTCAGGCTGTGAGTGTGCAAGAACACCACGGCGGCGACAGAGAACCCGTTATGCGGTGCGGTGATGTGTTCCTCGCTACCGCAGCATTAGGTGTGTGTGGTGTCTCGTCTCGGCTATGCTCGATATGCGATCGAGCGATGAGCAATCCGGTGAGATTCCGGAGCGGTCCCGCCACTGTGAGACACCCCATGCGGTGCAGCCAGACGCTCTGCCCGGTTCCTGCCGAACAAACCGTCAGGCGAGGGTACCTGAGGAGAACCACATGAACGATGCCACGTCACGCACGCTTTTCGGAGTGGGAGTCGGCCCGGGCGACCCGGAACTGGTCACCGTGAAAACCGTACGCATCTTGCGCGAGGCAGACGTGATCCTCGTTCCCTACACCGAGGCCACCACTGATGGTCCGGGGCGTGCCGAGAGCATCATCACAGCTGTCGCCCCCGAGATCGCCGGGCGTATCAGACGCATCCCCTTCTCAATGCGGGAGAGGTCCGGTGTCGGTGAAAAGCGCAAGGCCTCCTGGCAGGTCTCCTCCGACGCCGTGGTTACAGCTTTTGATGAGGGAGCCCGTACCGTCGCCCTTGCCACCGTCGGTGATCCGACTGTTTTCTCTACCTTCACCTATCTGCGTGCCAACGTTGAGGAGAGGCTGCCCGACGTCACCGTCGAGTTGAGCCCTGGCATTACCGCCATGCAGGCCCTGTCGGCTGCATCCGGGCGTCCACTCGTCGAGGGCAAGGAGATCCTGGCCCTCGTCCCGGCTACCGTCGGCATCAGCAAACTTGGGCAGGTCCTCGACCTCGTTGACTCGGTTGCGATCTACAAGGGCGGACGTAAACTCCCCGACGTCGTCGAGCAGTTGCGCAGCCGGGACCGTCAGGCTGTCATCGGCACCGACGTCACCTTGGAATCCGAGCAGATCATCACCCTTGACGAAGTGGCTGACGCGCAGACTCTGCCGTATTTCTCGACCGTCTTGACCACTCCGGAGCGCACCACCACAGGAGGGAAACTGTGAGCGAACCTCAGGCCGCACGGCCCACCCAGCATGTGTCTGAGAAGGCTCTGGAGGATTTAGACCACAACGTCATCGAGCCGCCGCCGGTGCCCCGTCGTGACATCCCCGAAGGAGCCGGCAAGGTCGTTTTCGTTGGAGCCGGACCGGGTGCCCCAGACTTGGTGAGTGTGCGCGGCGCTCGGGTCATTGAAACCGCCGACATCATCATCTGGGCCTCCAGCCTGGTACATCCCGACATGGTTGCCCGTCACAAGGAGGGCGCTGAGCTCATCGACTCCGCCTCTATCCCCTTGGAGGACCTTGAACCTCTCTACACCCGCGCCCGCGACGAGGGCCTGATGGTGGCCAGGGTCCACACCGGTGACCCGTCCATCTACGGGGCTACCGCAGAACAGCGTGACCTGTGTCGTCGTATTGGTATTGACTTCGAGACCATTCCTGGCATCTCTGCTTTCTCGGCTGCCGCTGCACGGATGGACGTCGAGATCACTGTCCCGGAAGTCTCTCAGTCACTCATCCTCACCCGGCTCGAGGGCGGGCGCACACCCATGCCCGACGGTGAGACCGTTGCCTCCTTCGCCCGTCATGGGGCGACTATGGCAATCTACCTGTCAGCGGCCCGTAACAAGGCGCTTCAGGAGGCCTTACTGGAGGGCGGATATCTGCCGGAGACCCCCTGCATCATCGGGTATGCGGTGACCTGGCCCGAGGAGATGATGTTCCGCTGCGACCTGGCTCACCTGTCGGAGACGATGCGTAACCACAAGCTGTGGAAGCATGCGGTCGTCCTCGTGGGCCCGGCGCTGGCAGAGGGGCCGATCTCCACCCGCAGCCACCTCTATCATCCCGGTTTTCGTCACGAGTATCGCGCAGCCGACGCTCAGGCCCACGCTGACCTCAAGGCTCACGGTACCTGCGGCGTCTACCACCGGAACTCCACGAACCCCGACACGAAGGGCAATTCATGATTCGCGTCCACGGATATCTCGGCACTATTAGCGACGCCCTGCGCGAGGAAGTTACCCAGGCTGATCTCGTCGTCGGTGGTCAGCGTCACCTTGATGCCCTCGCTGTCCCCGACGATAAGCGTCAGAAACTTGGACTTATCGGGCCTGCCATTGAGCGGATCCAGTCGCTGCCTGACGACGCCAACGTCGTTGTTATCGCCTCCGGTGACCCGCTGTTTTTCGGTGTGGTTCGCCGGATCCGACAGGCCGGTTTGCGTGTCGAGGTGGTGACGGCTCCGACCTCTTTGCAGGCAGCGTTCGCCGCGGTCGCCCTGCCGTGGGATGACGCCCAGTTTGTCTCCTCCCACTCCAAGGACATCGAAACGGCCGTTCGGCTTGCGAAGATCCATCCCAAGGTTGGCGTGCTGACGGCGCCCAATCGAGGTCTCGCTGAGCTGGTTGATGGGCTTGCAGGTCGCGGCAAGACCTTCGTGCTGGCCGAGAAGATCGGTGAAGAGGGTCAGCGAGTACGCGTTCTGGACGAGGACGCTGCCAAAGCCGTTATCGCCGATGAGGACATCCTTAGCCCCAACGTCGTGCTGGTGCTTGAGCACCATCCGGATTCTCCGGAGGCCCTCGGCGTCAACCCCGAGCTCGCTGGTGATGTCAACGTCAACGGTCCCGACGCCCCGCAGCCAGGTTCCGACACCAACCCCGACGGTTCCGATCGTGACCCGATCATCGGACAGATCATCAACTCCGACGCTGCCGTAGCCCACGCCGAGGCCATTGACCACGCTCTCAAGCGTGAGACGAAGAAGTATGTCGGGCCATCGCGCACCGGTCTGGCCGCAGCATGGGGGGAGTGCGATCTCATCATTTCCCACTTGGCCCTGGGCGCTACTACGCGGATCATTGCCCCACTACTGGAGTCCAAGAAGACCGACCCGGGAGTGGTCGTCGTTGACGAGGCTGGACGCTTTGCCATCCCGTTGGTGGGTGGTCACGTCGGTGGAGCCAACGAACTCTCCCGCACCGTTGCCGAGGCCCTCAGCGGTACCGCGGTTGTCTCCACCGCTACCGACTCCCTCGGTGTACCGGCCCTCGACCAGCTTGGCTGGGCCTACGAGGGCGATGTCGCGGGTGTAACCGGATCGATCATCGCCGGACGTCCGGTGCTCGTCGTCCGCGAGCAGCCTTGGCCGTTGCCCCCGCTACCCAAGAACGTCACCGAGGACGCCGAGACCCCGGCTGCTCGGGTTATCGTTTCCGAGCGGGTTGCAGAGCGCGTCTTCGCCGATCATGGTGACGACCTGCCTACCGTTGTCTTGCATCCGAGCTGTCTAGTCGTCGGGATGGGATGCAACAAGGGCACCGAGGTCGAGTCACTGCGTCAACTCCTCGTTAAGACTTTGGAGGATAACGGCCTGGCTCTCGGTTCGGTGACCCGCTTGGTGTCCCACGAGGTTAAGGCCGGCGAGCTTGGTTTGGTGAAGCTGGCTAACCAACTCGGTGTGGAATATCGCACTGAGTCCGCCGAGGCTCTGGCCGCCCACGATGTCCCGACACCTTCCGACGTCGTCGCCCGGGAGGTCGGGACACCGAGCGTCAGTGAGGCCGCGGTGTTGTGTCAGGGGGCCGAGTTGCTGGTACATAAGACCAAAACCTCGGACGCTACCTGCGCCATCGGCCGCATCCCGGCACATGGCCATCTGTCGGTGGTTGGGCTCGGACCGGGCTCCCGTGATCTGCTGACTCCGCGCGCCGTCGAGGCCATCCGCAATGCTACGTTCGTCGCTGGTTACGCCCCTTATGTCCGCCAGATACGGGATCTGGTGCGCCCAGGGGCCACAATCCTGGCCACCAAGATGGGCACCGAAGAGGAGCGCACTCAGGCCGCTATCGAGGCCACCCGGGACGGCCGCAATGTGGCCTTCGTGTGTGGTGGCGACCCGGCCATCTACGCGATGGCCTCCCCTACTCTGGAGATGGGCACCGACGGTATCGACGTCGAGATCGTCCCTGGAGTCACCGCAGAGCTCGCCATCTCGGCGATCCTCGGTGCCCCGCTGGGCCATGACCACGCCACTATCTCCCTGTCGGACCTGCATACCGATTGGGACCTCATCCTTAAGCGCGTAAAGGCGGCTGCTGAGGGAGACCTCGTCACCACCTTCTATAATCCGCGTTCGCGCACTCGTACCCACCAGCTCCCTGATGCTCTGGCGATCATGGCCGAGCACCGTCCGCCCTCCACCCCGGTGGCCCTGGTCTCGCATGCTGAGCGCCGTCAACAGCAAGTGATCATGTCTACCCTCGAAGAGTTCAAGCCCGAGTGGTGTGGCATGACAACCTTGGTTGTCGTCGGCTCGACGACGACCAAGTACGTCAGCTCCGGTGATGGACGACGTCTCATGGTCACCCCGCGTGACTACCACTGGATGGACGGGCACGTGTGTAGTGAGGCTCGCAAAAACTACACCCACAAGGACCTGCCCAGGGCCGACGAAGAGACGTATCTCTCCAAGCCTCCGGTTCACTCCACTCGCATGTCTAAGCCCATAAACGACACAAAGGATTAGAAATGACCGATCCCCTCGCCAGCGGAACTCCGCTGGTCATCGCTGCCCACGGCACCCGCGACGAGGCAGGTGTGGCCGAGTGCCGTGCTTTGGCTGAGCGCGTTGCTCGCAAGCTGCCTGGTATCCCGGTGGAACTAGGGTTCGTCGAGCTCGCTGAACCCGGCATCCCCGAGGCCGTCCGTGCCGCCGTCGCCCAGGCCCCAGACAATCCCGAGGGAGCCGACGGCGACGAGGAGGCAGCCGCTGTCGTCGTGCCACTGATGTTCAACACCGGCGGTCACGTCCGCGAGGATATTCCGGAGGCAATTGACGAGGGCCGCGGGGACGCCCGGGTGATGTATTCCGCCCCGCTGTTGCCGGACGTTCGGATGCGCAAGGCCCTCAACCATCGTCTCACCGAGACCCTTGCCGCCGGTGAAGGACGCGAGGAGTGGAGGCCCCGGGACACGTCGGCAGTGCTCGTGGGGCGTGGCGCCCTAGTGCCTGACGCCAACGCCTCTCACTACACCCTGACGCGAATGTTCTGGGAGGAAAACGACCTGTCGCGGGTCGAGCCTGCTTTCATTCAGGTGACTCGTCCGTCAGTCCCGGAAGCTTTGTCTGCCTTAGCCGCGCAGGGGGCCGACCAGATCGTCGTACAGGGCAATTTCTTGTTCCCAGGCCTGCTACATGTGTGGATGACCGAACAGGTGGAGGCCTGGCAAGCTAGCCACCCCGGAGTCGAGATCCGTATTGCTCCGGTGATTGGTGACTGTGACGAGGTCGCAGATGTCGTCGTCGATCGTTACCGCGAGCCTCTCGACGAGGTCGGTCTGGGGGAAGGGGCCCCCGTTTATATGTCGGGCCTGAGGTTGCAGGGGCGCAAGGTGCTGGTCGTCGGTGCTGGGCACGTAGCGGAGCGTCGCGTGGTGCGGTTGTTGGAGGCGGGCGCCGACGTGCATGTCGTGGCCCCAAACTCTGGCATCCAGCTCACCCGCATGTTCCGTAAAGGATTGGTGAACCTAGAACGTCGGGCTTTCCAGACTAAGGATCTTGACGGAGTGTGGTTCGTCCAGGCACTCACGAACGATCCAGAAGTCAATGCTCTGGTGGCCGAAGAGGCCGACAGGCGAGGCATCTTCTGCGTGCGTGGCGATAACAGCCGCAAGGGCAGTGCTTTCACCCCGGCCACCCAGCAGGCTGGCGGCATGACAGTCAGCGTCGTCGGTGACCGCACCCCACGTCGTTCTGCCAGGCTGCGGGATGAGGTGCTGCGAGCCCTGCAAGGCTGATCAATAGGGTCATTCATGACACGGCGTGGGATCGCTCGACCATGACGGGCGCGTCTGGTGGTGCATATCATCGTCGGGTGATTTCCCACGACCTGCATGCCCTGGGCTTCGATGCTCCCGATCTTGACGCTCTTGTCAACTCTGCGGCTGAGGCTGGTGCCGTCGGTGTGGAAGATGTCGGCGGATTTGACTTGCTGGCCGCTTATACTGATCCGTCTGGAGCTCGGCTAGCTCTCATGAAGCAAAAGGGTCACGACGAGATGGAGACGATGGCCTCCCTTGTCGCCCCGACGACGCATCCGGCGGATCTCGTGCGATTCAGCCCAGCGGTGGCGTTAGTCGACATCTATTCCCATGCGGGTTTTGCCTCGATGCTCACCGGGGAGTCTGTCCTCACATTGCCGACGACGAATCGCAGGCACGTGGCGCGGTTCCTGGCCAACGTCGACGATCCGGTCGAGGTGCCGTTGTGTGCCGAGCCTGGCGACGACACCCCTCGTTTTGTTGAGCATCTCCGTGTGGGCACGGTCGCCAACCAGATGTTGCGGGTTTTTGAATCCGAGGAGGAGTACGGGCGTTCCCACGAGGGATCCTTGGGCAGCGAGCTACAGTTCGCCGCCGGAACCCTGATCAGTCCTTGGCTTATGGAGATTAACGCCGGGCGAGCTACCCGTGGTGAGGCCAGTGCTGTCGCTGAGATGACGATGGTGTGCAAGAAAGTTGAGAAACGCACGAACGTGCTTACCGGGGTGGACTGGTACCGGATCGTGGGTGACACTTCGATTCCCATGACTCTGGCCGTGTCTGCGAACCTTCCTCGTGTGCCGCATGTGGGGTCAGTCGTCACTGGGCAGGTCGTCCCGGTGGTGTCGACGGGAACCTGGGAGGGTGACGCCCTCTGGGGGTGAGCAATGAGAGGGCCTTGTGTTGCGACGCCCCACACCTCATCGTCATGACGGGCTGGTCATGTTTGCAGTGTGGAAACGTCACACTACAACTCACACTTCAAATTTTGCAGTGTCAGTTGCACTGTGAGTTGAAGTGTAGCTTTCTGGGTTGCGGCGTGGGGTTTTTCGATGTGGATCGTGGCGGACGGTTTCCTGTGGCAGGCAGCGGGACCCCTTCGCGGGCGTCCATGTTTCACGTCGAGTGTCGACAGTTGTAGCTGCCTGTTGCATTGACGCCGGAGGTGCGACTTTCGGGCCGGATCCGATCACAGTCGAGATTTAAGCAGCACTGGAGCACCTCGATGAGGGTCTTAGGATGGGGAACACAAGCGCGTTGACGTCACGGGGGGACGCCGGCTGAGGGGGAAAGACGGCGAATTGCTGCCCGAACGCGCTGTTTGCGAGGCTTTCGTCAACGAGCATGGCGGATCGTGGATTCTACTATCTGTGCGGTGACAACGCGTCCTGACGCTTTCGCGTCCAGCGGCATGCTCTCACGCAAAGTTTGCATCACGGTAGAGCTTGGCTCGGACGCGATCGGAAGTGGGCACCTCGCGGTTACTGTGTAGCTTTTCGCCCCACAAACTCGTGGTCCGAGCCGATTCTGTGGCCCGGTACGTTGACGGGGCTGTGCGGCATGGAATGAAGGTCCCTGATATCCTCCATGAGTCTGTATGGTGCGGCCCTGATGAGGTCGCAGGAACCCGGTGTGAATCCGGGACTGTTGCGCAGCGGTGACGGTGACGACGTCGGCGAAACCACTGGGAGTGATCCTGGGAAGGGCCGACCGAGGGTGATCCGAAATCCGAAGACCCCCATGCACGGCGCTGTGTCGTTCGGATCTCGCATCAAGGTCCTCGCACCAAGAAGGAACTGTCATGCCCTCATCGAGGCGATCGGTTGAGCGTGACCGCAGGTTACCGGTGGCGCCGTTGCTGCTGGTCCTCGTGGTGCTCATCGTCGTAAGTGCCGTCATCTCGTTGGCCATCGGATCCGAACCACTGCCGTTGCGTGGAGTCCTTGACACCGTGGGCGCTCGGGTGACCGGTCAACCGGGACCCGATCCGACAATCGACGTCATCGTCTGGGACCTGCGTGCCCCGAGGGCTCTGCTGGCGGTCATCGTTGGCGCCGGTCTTGCCCTGGCTGGAAGTGGCATGCAGACCTTGGTGCGGAACCCGCTGGCTGACCCCTACCTGCTAGGTGTATCGGCTGGCGCAAGTGTGGGAGCAACCGCAGTCATCGCTTTGGGGATGTTCACTTCGTGGGGAACTCACCGACTCACTCTTGGTGCCCTTGTAGGGGCTTTGGCGGCAGCTGCATTGGTCTATCTCATCTCCATGGCGCAAGGAGGCATGACGCCGCTTCGGTTGGTGCTGTCGGGCGTGGTGTTGTCCTCGGCGTTCTCGGCGTTGGCGAGTTTCCTCGTCTTCCGAAGTCCCGACCCGCGTGCAGCACAGTCGGTGCTGTTTTGGATGCTGGGGTCAGTTGCGGGTGCCACCTGGGACAGCCTGTGGGTGGCGGCCCTTGTCACTGTTGTTATCGCCGTGCTCATGATCGCGTTCTCCGGGTGGTTAGATGCTTTGGCGGCCGGCACCGACGTCGCCCGTTCCCTGGGCATACCTGACACGCGCGTCCGCAAGGCGCTGTTCGTCGGTAATTCAGTGCTCGTAGGAGTGCTCGTGGCCGTTTCCGGCGGCATCGGGTTCGTGGGGCTTGTCATCCCCCACATGGCTCGATTGCTCGTGGGAGCCAGTCATAGGTCGATGCTCCCAATCGCTGCCGCTGTGGGCAGCCTGTTCCTGTTGTGGGTGGACGTCGGTGCGCGAGTTATTGCGGCTCCGCAAGAAGTGCCCCTCGGCGTCGTAACCGGATTCATTGGTGCGCCCATCTTCCTGTACCTCATGGGTCGCAGCCAATACCGATTCTCGAGTGAATCATGACGTGTCTTGACGTTCGCAATGTGCAGTGCCGGATCGGTGATCGCGTCATCGTCGACGACGTGAGCTTCACGGCGGAAGCGGGACAACTCACTGCCATCGTTGGGGTCAATGGTGTGGGTAAGTCCACGCTGTTGCGATCCATCGCCGGCGTCAGAAAGGTCAATGCCGGGGATGTCCTGCTCGACGGGAAATCCGTGAACCAGTACACCCCCATGCAGCGGGCTCGGCTCATGGCGTTCGTTGGGCAGGAGGAGTCTCCCTCCCCGGATCTCCTGCTGGGAGAGATGGTGGCGCTGGGACGCACGCCGCACCGCAAGCCGTGGCAGGTGGGGCAGCGTTCCGAGCGCGCGATCATTCGTGACGCTTTGGCTTTGGTCGGGTTGGATCATTTGATCGATCGTCGGTGTGACCATTTGTCGGGCGGTGAACGGCGACGCGCCGTCATCGCGCGTGGGCTGGCCCAAGGGGCCGATCTCATCTTGTTGGACGAACCGACCAACCACCTCGACGTTCGGCACCAGTTGCAGTTGTTGGAGACGCTGCGTGCCAGTGGGCGGACGGTCGTGGCCACCATCCACGATCTAAGCATGGCCGCTTCGCACTTCGATCGCGTGGTCGTCCTGGCCGACGGTGGGGTTCTTGCCACGGGACCCGCCGAGGAGGCGCTCAGCCCGTCTAACGTGGCGACGGCTTTCCATGTCATTGCGCATCATGTCACCACTCCTGAAGGCAGCCGGGAACTCGTCTGTACCGCAGCGCTGCCCGAGCCCTCTAGAAAGGAAATCTGAAATGTCTATTCCTCGCTTGCCCATCGCCGTGGTCGCGTGCCTAGCCATGGCTCTTGCCGGATGCAGCAGTGGATCCACCTCCAAGGGTGACGACGCCAAGAGCTCATCCGAAGTTACCTTGACCAACTGTGGAAACAAGGTGACGTATCCCAAGGTCGCCCAGCGTCTCTATGTCAATGACGGCAACATCATCGCCATGGCTCTCAGCGCGGGGGCCGCTAAGCAGATCGCTGCTGTAAGTTCACTGGGTGACGACAAAACGATTCTTGCTGCCAAGTACGGTTCGCATGTCATTGACAACCTGCATGAGGCTGTCAAGGGGTATCCGACGCTGGAATCGATCATCGCCAACAAGCCCGATGTCGTCGTCGCGGGCTGGAATTATGGATTCTCCGAAGAGGGCAATCTGACTCCGGACAAGCTCCATGAGCGGGGCATTGACAGTTATCTGCTCAGCGAATCCTGTCGACAGAAGGGCAGTGAGAAGGCCCGTGGTGTCATGCAGCCGTGGGACGCCGTTCGCACAGATCTGAGTAACCTGGCTAAGCTCACCGGCAATGAACCGACCGGGAAAAAGGCGGTCAAGGACCTCGACGACCGGCTTGACGCTCTTAACAAGGCTCCGAAGGCTGCGAAAACCCCTGTGGTTTTGCTGTTCGACTCAGCCAAGGACACCGTCCTCACTAGCGGAAATAAGGGCGGACCGCAGGCCATCATCAATGCTGCGGGTGGACAGAATGCAGCCCACGATGTCAACGATACGTGGGTAAGGATCAGCTGGGAGAAAGTGGCGACACTTAAGCCCGACGCCATCGCCTTCGTTGATTACGATGCCCAGCCCTACTCCGAGAAGGTAAAGATCCTGCAATCCAACCCGGCGACCAAAAATCTTGCTGCAGTGCAGAAGAAGCGCTTCCTGAACCTTCCCTACGCCATGTGGACCTCTGGCCCTCTCAACATTGATGCTGCTGAGCACCTGCGGGTCAGCTTGGAGAAGTGGGGGTTGGAACCTAAGTCGTCAATCAAGCCGCAGCTCACCATCCCTGCATCCGTGCCGGGGCACGAGGGCTGAGGAATCGGGGCCGTCCTGCTGCTATAACCCCCGGGATGGCGCTTCGGTTGGTCCTGTGCGGCGATCGGTCTATGTGACCGAGTCCCGTCTCACCTTGACCACAGTGAGGAGATGGGAAGCGATTCGAGCCGATCGCCGGCTTTTTGTCCCGTGCCGGTCGTCAAGACGATACCGGCAAGGAATTCGTCACCAAGCCGATCTCGAAGAGCCTTGAAGTGCTGGAAGTGCCGGGCGGTGGCCGCAACAGCAGACTTCACTTCTACCGCGATAATGCCTGTCGGAGTCTCCACGATGATGTCTACTTCGCCACCTTGGCGATCCCGATAATGGAAAAGTTTAAAGGGTGTTGCCGACCATCCTTGTTGCCGCAGCAACTCACAAACCACGAACTGTTCGAGTAGAGGACCAAGGTGGTCGGCACCCTGCATCGAGCTCAGGTGGGCGGCGTCCATATTTGACAGTGCGGCGTTGAGCCCCGTGTCGGTGAGGAACACTTTGGGACGCTGGATCTGTCGTTTCGTGAGATTGCGGGACCACGCCGGCAAACGGTGGATAAGGAACAAGGATTCCAAGAGATCTGAATAGCGAACCACGGTCCCGCGTGTCACCTTGAGCTTCTGCGCAAGCCTGTCCTGGACCAGCTCGGCCCCGGGGGCAGCCGCCAGCAGTTGGAGTAACTGGCCAAGGATGGGGATTCGGGTCTGTGCCATGTCGGAGGCATCTCGCTGGACCAGTCTGTTGGCGTAGTCCTTGAGCCATGCGGTTCGTACGCGAGGTGACATGGACTGAACGAGTGGGTATCCCCCGACTGTGAGGCGCGTGATGACGTTTGAACGGTCGGCTTCTTGGGCCTTTCTTCGGTCCGGGCTGAGTAACCAACTGACCCAATCCTCCTTATGCCCTTCTAACTCTCCTTGGCTAAATGGATGTAGCCGGGCGGTCATGGCGCGTCCGGCCAAAGAATCCTGGGCGCCGGGAAGTCTCAGCAGGTTTGCTGAGCCAGTGAGTACGAAGCGACCGGGGCGACGGTCGTTATCCACGACGGCCTTGAGCGGAAGGATGAGCTCTGGGCAACGTTGGATCTCGTCAATCACGAGACGCCCCTCTTTGGCCGAGCTAAGGAAGCCCGCCGGATCGTCATGGGCGAACGTGCGGGTTAGGTCATCGTCCATGGTGGTGAATGTGGTGTTGGCGTTGTCGATCATGCCTGTCAATGTCGATTTGCCGACCTGTCGAGCGCCTTCGATGACCACGATTGGTGAGATGTCCAGTAACTCTTGCACCCAAGCTGTGATGTTGCGCTGTAACAGCTGCATGCTAAGACAGTAGCAGTTTGCTACCGCTGAATCAGCAAAACGCCGTGCCTAGAATGACGATTCGCTGTCCTGGAAAGAGCGGTTTGCTGCCGTCAGCGATGACTATTGGTCAACTCGTCGGTCGATGCGATGGCGTTAACGGCGGCCACTGCGATCGCTGATCCACCGCGGCGTCCCAGCAAGGTGAGGTACTCCAAGCCCAGTTTTGAGTCGACGAGGGCCTGCTTGGACTCTGCTGCACCGACGAACCCGACCGGGATACCAACGACGGCTGCTGGGCGAGCGCCGGTCTCTTCGCACACCTCAAGCACTCGAAACAGCGCGGTGGGGGCATTGCCGATAGCGACAATGGCTCCGTCGAGTTTGCCTTCCTCGGTCCACAAGTCCACCGCGGCGCAGGTCTTCGTCATATCTTTCGCCTGAGCGATATCGGCCAAGCGAGGGTCTTTGATGTAGCAGATCGTTTCGTTGTCGCGAGGCAGTCGGGATCGGATAATGCCGGTGGCCGTCATGGAGGAATCACACAGAATTGGTGCACCGTCACCTAAAGCCCTGCGAGCTGCCGTCACTACTGCCGGGGTAAAAGCGATGTCATCGGCGATGGCCGGATCGGCAGCGGCGTGGATCATGCGGACGACAACCCCCTCAACGTCGGTGGGGAAGCGATCCAGGTTCGCCTCAGAGCGAATGATACGGAAGGACTCGCGGTAAATGTCGGATCCGTTGTTGACGTATTCGTGGGCCACGATGCTGCTCCTGACGACGGCGAACACTTGTGGTGGTGATTGTTTGGAAGCGTAACACCGGACCATTGTGCTGTAACGGGTGCGCAACCAAGCTTAGGCAACCCTCGGATACAACTTTAGGAGCGGCTGTGTTTAACTGGTTAACGTACAACTCGAGAATGTCCTGATGACGTGGTTGAAGCCGGGAGGTGCCGGCACGGACGCGCCACTGTGAACGACCCTATGCGGTTCGAAAGTCAGATCTGCCATGCACGTCAGGCCTTTCCAGGACGGGACGCGAATCCCGAGAAAGGAGATGACACCCCATGCATATCGCTGAGGGGGTTCTCTCGCCGGCTCAATGTGCGGTTTGGTATGCCGCAGCTGCACCGTTCGTCGTTCATGGCGGATACCGGGTCGTTAAAGAGGTCAAGGAGCACCCTGAAAACAAGCTTCTGCTAGCTACCGCGGGCGCTTTCACCTTTGTGCTCTCGGCTATCAAACTGCCCAGCGTTACGGGATCGTCCTCGCACCCCACCGGAACAGGAGTTGGGGCGGCACTGTTCAAACCGCCTGTCATGGCCTTCCTGGGGATGATCGTGCTCATCTTCCAGGCCCTGCTCCTGGCCCACGGGGGAATTTCCACCCTGGGAGCCAATACTTTCTCGATGGCTATCGCGGGACCGTGGGCTGGGTACGCCTTTTACAAGCTCACCAAGAAACTTCGCGGGCCTGACGCGTTAGCGATCTTCCTGTGTATGGTCTTCTCCGACTTCATCACCTACGTCGTGACTAGCTTCCAGCTGGCTTTTGCCTTCCCGGATGCAACCGGTGGCTTCTGGGGAGCTGTCGGTAAGTTCCTCGGCATCTTCGCCATAACCCAAGTTCCGCTGGCTCTCATAGAGGGTCTCGTCGGCATCCTGTTGTTCCGTTTCCTTGCCAAGGTCGCCGCCCCGCAGCTCAAACAGCTCGGCGTCCTCGATGACAACCCGGAGGTGGCTCATGCCTGAGAATACTGTTGCTAAGGCCCATCGGGACAGCTCCCTGACTAGCAAGAGTAAGTGGGTAACCCCCGTCATCATCGTCCTCGTGGTTGGCCTTTTCATCATCAGCATGGTCCTGGGTGCCAAGAAGACTAGCGGCGGCGAGGAAGGCTTCGGGGGAACTGACGACGCTGCCGCCGAGGCCGCTGAGAAGGCCGGCGCCAAGAAGTGGATCAAACCGATCTTCGAGCCGAATTCCTCTGAAGTCGAGTCCGGTCTCTTCGCTCTCCAGGCAGCTTTGGGTGCTGGCATAGTTGGATATGCCTTGGGTCGCATGAGTGGCCGTACGAAGGGTCGTGAGGAGGCTGAGCGCGCCTCCGACCTCAACAGTGTCGACGACGTGCCGCAGGCCGCCGTCACCTCTTCGGAGGACACGTCGACTTCGAAGTCATGACAATTACCTCTCTCGACGACGCCGCCTGGGATTCCCCCTGGCGGCGTCGCCCGGTCGGGGAAAAAGTCGCCCTATCGACGGCCCTGCTCCTGACTGCCCTGTGCACTCCGTCAATGGAGGCCTCGCGGTGGGTGAGGTCGGTGGTAGGTTCTGGTATTTGGCCCGGGGCGCTGTTGGCTGGGATCGTCAGTGTGATCGTCGTCCTGGGGCCAGCCCGCATTGCTGGACGGGTACTGTGGCAGGCAGTTGTCGCCCCGCTCGTCTTTCTCGTCATCGGCGGCATCTCCGTTCTCGTCAGCCTTGGATCCACCCCGGTTGGAACGGTTTGGTGGCATGCCGGGGCGTTTAGCATCGGACCTGTTTCCAGCGCCCAGGCGATGTCCCTGATCGAACACGGCGTATGCGGCACCCTCGCCCTCATGGTGCTGGCGGTCACCACGCCGATGGTTGATCTCCTAACCTGGCTTCGGAAATTCCACATCCCTGATCCGTTGTTGGAAATCGCCTCTTTGACCTACCGACTCATCTTCGTGCTACTCGATACCGTTGTCACAGCCAGCGAGGCCCAGCACGCCCGCCTTGGCGATACCCCGGCCGGACGATTCGGCGGGTTCAATAGGCGCATGAACAACACGGCCGCTCTGCTGGGATCAGTCGGAATCCGGGCATGGGCGAGGGCTAACCGTCTCAACGATGGACTCGTTAATCGCGGCTTCGAGGCCGCGCTGGCCACCTTGCCCATCAAACGCACCGGTTCGGTGCGATACAAGATCATCGTCGTCATCGTCATCGCTGTCCTGTGGGTGATCAGTTGGACGACGACCGGAAGGATTTTCAGATGAGTGCCAAGGTCCTGCTGTCGACCGAGCACCTGTACGCCACCCACCCGGGCCGTCCTATGGTACTGACCGACGTTAATGTCTCCTTTCGCGCCGGGGTTCGCGTAGCGATCCTGGGAGCTAATGGATCCGGTAAGACGACCCTCATGCGCTGCCTGTCCGGTTCCCTCAAACCCGCCAAGGGTCACGTCAAGAGGGGCGACATCGTTGTCAGCTACGGGCGCGCTCAACTTCGTGAGCACCGTCGAGCCGTCCAGCTTGTGCTGCAAGACCCTGACGACCAGCTCTTTAGCGCCGATGTCAGCCAGGATGTCTCCTTCGGCCCCATGAATATGGGCCTCAAAGTTGACGAGGTGCGTGACCGGGTCTCCGAGTCCCTAGAACTGCTCGGGGCCAGTCATCTGGCTGAGCGTGCCACGTATCAACTGTCCTATGGTGAGCGCAAGAGGGTCGCGGTTGCCGGTGCCGTGGCCATGCGCCCGGATCTGCTGCTCCTTGATGAGCCCACCGCCGGACTTGACCCGGTTGGAGTCACCCAGATGTTGGAGGCCCTGGATCGGCTGCGCGATCATGGAACAACGGTGGCGATGGCTACCCACGACGTCGACCTGGCTCTGGCGTGGGCGCAGGAGGCCCTTGTCGTTGTCGACGGTCAGGTGCACCAAGGACCGATCGGCGAGTTACTTGCCGATGCCGACACCGTGGGACGGGCACACCTGCACCTTCCGTGGCCCCTCGAGCTCGCCCGGCGCCTCGGTGTTCGGGACCTTCCCAGGACGATGGACGACGTCGTGGCGATGCTGTCCGACAATCCCTCGCCAGCTCCCTCGAATTGATGGTTAAAGTGCTGCGCAGCGATCTTGGCAGTCCGGGCGCAGCGGTGGTTCGATGGACCCCATGAACAGGTCATCGTCGAGTGCTGCGCTGCTTGTCGGCGCCGTCGCCGTGCCGATCGCCGTGTGTGCGGTGTTGAGCGCCCTCATTGACGTCTTCGTCGCTCCGGCAGCGGCCCTCGTGCTCGTCCTCGTCATTGTCATCGTTTGTCTGAGAGGGTCGTGGTTGGTCGACGCCCTCGTTATCGTCGTTAGTGCCATCGGCTTCGATTTCTTCCTCACCTACCCCTACCGGAGCATGAAGATCGCCTCGCGTCCCGACATCGAGGTGACGATTGTGCTCTTCGTCGTTGGTGCCGCGATCGCAGGCATTTCGCGGTGGGCACTGACGGCCTCAGATTTGGCTGAGCGACGACAGGGATATGTCACCTACGCTCTGGACGCGAGGTCGGGAGACATGAGTCGTGACGAGGTTGCTCAGCGTCTGGCCGGTCTGGTCGGGGCTGAGGCCGGAGCTTGGGTGGACGGAGCTCCACCTTCCGGGGAAGCTGTCATTCAGGACGCCACCGCCATGCGCACCGACGTCGGTCTGGAGGATCCCTCTCGGGTGGGATTCCCAACCGATCGCTTCATCTGTTTCCCCGCGGCCGGTGGTTACATCCGTATCTCGGCGGCATCGCGCCACGTGCGTCCCACCGCCGAGCAGATGCGGGCTGCCTGCTTACTCGCTTCCCAGATCAGCTGAGTCCGCAGTGGGGGTAGCCGGGCATGTCACTCAGTGCGTTGCCAGGTCCACGCCACGACGGTGCGGGCTGGCTTCCAGCCGTGTAACCGACCGATGACATCGGCGGTTTCGACTCCGAACCTGATGAGATCACCGCCTAGGTCACAGTGCAGGGTCTCCACTAGCATTTCGGCCTCCATAGTGACACCGTGAACGACGAGCCGACCGCCGATGGGAAGTCGTGGCCGGCACTGATTCACCAGGGCCTTGGTGGCTCCACCGCCGATGAACACTGCGTCGGGGTCAGGAAGCCCCTCGGGCAGTCCCTTTGCCAGATCGGCGTCGATCACGTCGAACTGGCCCGGAAGGGTGAGTTCGGACGCGTTAGTACGTGCGTTGGCGGCCCGCTCAGCCTTGCGTTCCAGCCCGATCGCCCGACAGGTTGGGTCAGTGCGGCACCATTCCACCGCGATTGACCCGGCTCCGGTACCGAGGTCCCATAACAGTTGACCAGGCATGGGCCGCAGGGCTGCCAGCGCAACGGCTCGTACCGCGTGCTTGGTGATGAGCCCGTCGTGGGCGAAGTGCTCCTCGGCCAGGCCGGGGGTACGTCCGAGGAGAGAGGTATCAGGATCGTGGGTCATGGGTGAAGCCTAGGCCAGTGCGCAAGCTGGCCCCGGATCCGGGCCAACGCGGGGTGGGGGAGCCGAAGCCCGTGTGACACAATCAAGGGGACTCGCGGGGAGGAATTCGGTGCGAATCCGGAGCGGTCCCGCCACTGTGAGCGTCCCAGCGCAAGCCAGGTCTATCCCGTAAGTCAAGTCGCGGAAACGCCGCGGTACCAAGGGCGCGGACCCGAAGGAGGTCATCCATGCCGCACGCGCGCACTAGTGCCGAACCCGACGACGGACTGTCCACGAGGCAGCGGCGATTACGCCCGGTGCTGGTGGTTAACACCGGTGAGGGTAAGGGGAAAACGACGGCGGCTATGGGAACCGCCCTGCGTGCCTGGCATCAGGGATGGCGAGTTGGGGTCTTTCAGTTCGTGAAATCCGGGCGCTGGCACGTCGGTGAGGAAGATGCTCTTCGGGCGCTCGGACAGCTGCATGAGGAGATCGGCGTCGGAGGGCCGGTCACCTGGGAGGTGATGGGTACCGGGTGGTCTTGGACACGATCCTTTGATGCTGCGGAGAACCCTGAGGCGGCCGCCCGGGAAGGATGGCGCCACGTGTCTGATCTGTTGGCGCACGAGGCCCTCGACTTCTACCTCCTTGACGAATTCACCTACCCAATGGACTGGGGATGGCTCGACGTCGATGAGGTCGTCGAGACTTTGGTCAATCGCCCGGGAACTCAGCACGTCGTCATTACCGGACGTCGAGCACCGGATGCGCTTGTCGAGGTGGCCGATATCGTCACCGAGATGACGAAGATCAAACACCCGTTTGACGTTGGCCAGCGCGGCCAGGCGGGAATCGAGTGGTGATGCGCCTTCCACGAATTCTTATTGCCGCCCCGGCATCGGGTGGTGGCAAAACAACTGTTGCTACCGGTCTCATGGCAGCTCTTCGCGCCAGTGGCCGGACGGTGGCGCCTTTCAAGGTCGGACCGGACTACATCGACCCCGGATACCACTCGATGGCGAGTGGACGTCCCGGTCGCAACCTCGACTCCGTGATGTGCGGTGACGAGCTCATGGCCCCTCTGCTAGCCCACGGTTTCGTCACCCCTGATCCGGCCGATATTGCGGTTATTGAGGGGGTTATGGGGCTGTTCGACGGCCAGCTTGGGACTGGCCGTGGCTCCAGCGCCGAGATCGCCACGACGACCCGAACTCCGGTTGTCGTGGTCGTTGACACCGCGCATGCTTCGCTCACCCATGCCGCCGTCGTGGCTGGTTTGGCGACGTTCGATCCTGACGTCACCGTTGCGGGGGCGATTCTTAACCGGGTGGCCTCACCCCGTCACGGTGCCGAAGTCGCTCGGGGCTTGGCCCAACTGGGTATCCCGGTGCTCGGTCAGATCCCGCGTACCGAGTCGATCTTTGTGCCGTCGCGCCACCTCGGTCTGGTGCCAGCGGGGGAATGGGAAGACTCCGCGACCAAGGTTGCCGGGCTGGGGGGCCTCATTGCCGAATACGTCGATCTTGACGCCGTTATGGATATGGCTGCTACTGCCCCCGACCTCGACGTCGAGCCGTGGGACCCCGCCGCTGCCCTGGAATCCGCCGGCTGGCAAGGCCATCCATTCGGTGAGTCGCCGCTTGTGGGTATGTTCGCCGGACGGGCCTTCACCTTCCGGTACCCCGAGACCACCGAGATGCTGATAGCGGCAGGGTTCCGGGTCGTCGACGTTGATCCCCTTACGGATCGGCGCCTTCCTGACGGCATCCAAGGACTGTATTTGGGAGGCGGCTTTCCTCAGATGCATGCCACCGATTTGGAAACCAACTCGGAGCTGGCGGACGACGTACGGTCCCACGCTGAGGCCGGGATGCCGATTGTCGCCGAGTGCGCCGGGTTGTTGTATCTGTGCCGTCACCTTGACGGGCACGAGATGGCTGGCGTGCTACCGATGGATGCGGCCATGGCAAAGCGGCTCACGATGGGGTACCGCGTCGCTACACGTGACTCCATCAGTGTCGTTGGTCACGAATTTCACCGCACCACGACGACTCCGCTGGCCGACCTCGACCCGGCGTGGCACATCACGATGCCCGACGGCACCGACCGCGCCGAGGGGGCTTTGGGAGATCCGGCGGGGCTGGGCCGGCCCACGATTCAGGCGTCCTACCTGCACCTGCACTGGGCCGGTCAGCCCACCCAAGCAGCGTGGTTTGCCAGCGAGGTGACGAAGTTCCACGAGGGCCGAGGTGATCAAGTCGTTGAGCCCGATCTCAACCATCACGGGGATCGTGACATCGCCGACGGTTTGGTCGACCTGGCCGTCAACGTGCGCGTGAATGAGCCGCCGCAGTGGCTTCGCGACGCCATCATCTCCACCGAGCATGACTGGGCCCGTTACCCCGATGCCACGCCGGGTCGCGAGGCCCTGGCGGCCATGCACGGGGTGCCTACCGACATGGTGCTGCCCACCGCAGGTGCTGCAGAGGCTTTCCCGCTGGTCGCCACCCTCGAACCTCGTCACGCAATCGTCGTCCACCCCCAGTTCACCGAGCCCGAAGCTGCTCTGAGAGCGGCCGGGATTAGCGTCGGTCGGCACATCCTTAACGTGTCCGATGGGTTCGCCCTCGACCCGGACCTCGTCCCCGACGATGCCGACCTCGTCGTCGTCGGGAACCCGACGAATCCCACTGGCAGACTGCACCCGGCTACTGACCTGCTGGCTCTGCGCCGCCCCGGAAGGGTCCTCGTTGTGGACGAGGCCTTCATGGACGCCACCGATGAGTCCCAGTCCCTTATTGGAAGCGATATGGACGACCTCCTCGTCCTGCGCTCCCTGACAAAAACCTACGGTCTGGCTGGAATCCGGGCCGGATATGTCGTCGGTGATTCACAGCTCGTCGCACAGTTGGCAGCTCACCAGACCCCATGGTCGGTGTCGACTCCAGCAATTGCAGCCATGATCGCGTGCACCTGCGAAGAGGCTAGACGTTTTCGGACCCAGTTACGCGATGACATCCCAGCCGCCCGCGCCGACCTCGTCGACAAGCTTAAAGGCCTCGGGCTGAGCGTTGTTGACTCCGAGGCTCCCTTTGTTTTGGTCAACACATCGTCTCTCAGCGGGGATTCGATACGCCAGCCCCTTGCCGAGCGTGGTTTCGCTGTGAGGCGGGGGGAGACGTTCCCCGGGCTCGGGCCTACCTGGATCAGACTCGCAGTCCGTGACTCGAATATTCATGCCGAGCTCGCTCGAGCTATCTCCGATCTGACAGCACACCGCAACTAAGGAATATCAATGATCTACTCCGCAGACCTCGTTCCCGGCACCGTCACTCTCGTCGGAGGTGGCCCTGGTGATCCCGGATTGCTGACCGTCGCGGGATTTGAGGCGGTTCGCCAGGCCGACGTCATACTTTACGACCGGCTCGCTCCAACCGCCATCATGGATGAGAATCCCCAGGCCGAGAGGATCCCGGTCGGTAAGGTGCCGCGCGGGCCTTACGTCCCCCAGGAGCGCACCAACGAACTGCTTATCGAGCACGCCAAAGCTGGGCGTAAGGTGGTGCGCCTCAAAGGCGGCGATTCCTTCGTTTTTGGTCGCGGTGGCGAGGAGTGGCAGGCCTGCGCTGCTGCTGGCGTTCCGGTGCGCATCATCCCCGGCGTCACTTCATGCGTAGCCGGTCCCGAGCTCATGGGGGTTCCGCTGACACATCGTCATATGGTGCAGGGATTTACCGTCGTTTCGGGTCACGTCGCCCCTGGCGATACTCGGTCCGAATTGGACTGGGCCCAGATCGCCAAGACAGGCACTACCCTGGTGATTCTCATGGGAGTGGCCCACATTGGCGACATCGCTACCCGCCTCATGGATGGCGGGTTGGCCGGCGACACACCGGTCGCCATTATTGCTGATGCCTCACTGCCCACCCAGCGTTCTCTGACGACGACCCTCGAGAAGGCAGCCGAAGACATGGCGGAAGCCGAGATCAACCCGCCGGCCATCACCGTCGTCGGCGATGTCGCCGGGCTTGACCTCGACGGGACCCAGGCCCACGTCCCGTCTGATCACTGAAATAGTGCTCCGTGAGGGATTACTGCTCAATCACGGTGGCGATGTGGTTTCCTGTCCACTGCACTGCGTCGTCAACGGTACTGAGCTCATCCCCCCAGCCGGGCGCCGGACCACGTGAGACCATGACGACCTGGACGTCGGTTTCGGCCGCCAACCTGAGTTTAGGGTCGAGACCGGTGCCTCCGGAATCCTTGGAGACGAGGGTAGCCACACCCTGCGAGAAAATCTCTCGCTCGCGGTCGAGGGTGAACGGACCACGCTCCCGCAGTACCTTCCAGCCTGCGGGAAGCTCCTCCTCGGGGGCATCGACGCAGCGCACGATCACCCGACGTGGGCCGAGTCTCAGGTAGTGGCTGACGGGTTGGCGTCCCACTGTCAGCAGGATGACGTCGGGTAAGTCAGCTAAGACTTGAGTAGCACCGTCGTGGTCGTCAACCCAGTGCCAGGTCGCTGCCTCAGGTTGGGTACGCCAGCTTGGTGGTGCCAGCCGTGCCAGCGGAAGGTTGAGGTCGTGGCATGCTTGAGCGGCGTGGCCGTGCATAGCTGCTGCGAAGGGGTGGGAGGCATCCACCATGACCTTGACTTCGTTGTCAGTCAGGAATTCTTTGAGACCGTCGATGCCGCCGAAACCACCCACCCGAGTCGGGCCAGGAACTGGCCGGGGGGACTTCGTGCGCCCCGCTAACGAGCTGCACAGGTCTACCCCCTCATCGATCAATCGGGTGGCTAACTGCCGGGCCTTCGTCGTACCGCCGAGAATGAGGACGTCCATGAGTCCATCAAACCAGCCTGTGGAACAATGAGCCTCAATCGCGGTGGAACACCGGTGTGAATCCGGGACGGTCCCGCCACTGTGACGCCTCTTGGGCGAAGTCAGACCAGAACCGCGCTCACTCACCCCGACCGGGGTGGGACCACTGCGGCGCACGCGCGCGGCGCCCAGGCCTGCGAGGACACAGGCCCGGGGGATGCGGCGGCGTCCCCGACGATGGAGCATGATGGCCCGCCTGCCCGAATCCCTATCCGCCGAAAGCTTGCTTGCACGCACGGTGCGAGGCATCCGAGGAGCTGATGCGAAAGCCTTGGAGGCGGCCCGAGCCCGTCAGCAGTTACTTACCAAACCCGAGGGGTCGCTAGGGCTGTTGGAGGATCTGTCGATTCGATTGGCCGGAATGTACGGGCAGGTGCCAGTGACGGTGCCGAGCCATCCGGTTGTCGGGCTGTTTGCCGGTGATCACGGGGTATGGGCGCAAGGTGTTTCCCCTGATCCTCAGGAGATCACCACCCAGCAGATGATCAATATGGCGGCTGGTGGGGCGGCGATCAGCGTGTTGTCGCGCCAGATGGGTGCACAGCTGTGGATCACTGACGTCGGAGCCCGCCACGAGGTCGACGCCCCGATTCGGCAGCGGTGTGTGCGTCGTGGCACTGACGACATCTCTCAAGGCCCGGCGATGAGCCTTGACGAGGCTGTCGAGGCCCTTGAGGTCGGTATTGAGACTGGGGTGGCGGCCGTCGAGCAGGGGGCTGACATCCTTATCACCGGAGAGATGGGAATCGCTAACACCACCCCGGCGTCGGCCCTCATCAGCGTCTTCACCGGGTTGCCGCCCGCTGAGGTGACCGGGAGGGGAGCTGGGTCGGATGATCGTCGTCACCAGCACAAGATCGGAGTCGTCGCTCGCGCCTTGCAGGTTAATCGACCCGAGGCCAAACATCCGATTGAGGCCTTGGCGAAGGTGGGAGGTTTTGAGCACGCCGCCATGGCCGGTTTTATTCTGGCTGCAGCGTCGTCACGGATCCCCGTGCTCATTGACGGTGTTATCGCTTGTTCTGCCGCCCTGACGGCCACCGCGATCTGTCCTGAAGCGCGAGATTTCATCATCACGAGTCACGCCGGTGCCGAGCCAGGAATCACGGCGTCGACCTCTGCCCTGGGCCTGCCCGCTCTGTTGGACCTTGGTATGAGGCTAGGAGAGGGGTCCGGGGCTATCCTGACTCTACCGATCGTGCAGGCAAGCGCTCACATCCTTAACGAGATGGCCACCTTTGAGGACGCTGAGGTCATCGACATCAAAGTGAGCGGGGAAACCGAGATTCCCGATACCGTCCAGACGAGTGTTCCTCCTTGTCGGATGCTTGTCATTGGGGGTGCCCGCTCGGGAAAATCGACCTTTGCCGAGTCGAGGCTGCCTCGCGATTCCCGTGTCACCTATGTTGCGACCTCCCAGCGCAACCCTGGCGACGCGGAGTGGGAGGAGCGAATCCGCCTGCACCAAGCTCGGCGCCCGGCCACGTGGCAGACTGTCGAGACCACCGACATCGCTTCAGTGCTGCTGGCCGACGACGACTCCCCGGTGCTGGTGGAGTGCCTTGGGGTGTGGATCACTCGGATTCTTGACGAGGTTGGCGCCTGGGCTGCCGCTCCTGGTGACGAAGCCTGGCAGAACGATCTAAGACGCCACGTTAATGACTTGGCCAGCGCCATCCGTGGTACCCGACGTGACGTCATTTTTGTCTCTAACGAGGTGGGGATGGGGGTCGTGCCCGACACCCCGGCTGGACGGCTCTTCCGCGACGAGTTGGGGCGACTCAACGCCGCCGTCGGGGAAGCATGCGACGAGGTGTGGATGTGTGTGGCCGGAATCCCCAAGAGGTGGGCATGACGGACGAGCAGCATCCGGATCTTGGGAGACTCGGGCCACTGCGTGGAGTTGCTGAGGCTTTGTCTCTCTTTACGATCTTGCCCGGGCCATATCTGAACGACATTGACCGTCCACTAGCCCGTCGTGCCATTACCGCCTTCCCGTGGCTGGGTCTGTGTCTGGGCGTGGTGGCGGGAGGGATCGTCGCCCTGGTCCTGGGACTGGGGGCCGGGCCGTGGCTTGCCGGAGTGCTAGCGCTGGGCTGGCTTGCCGGCGCAACGGGCGGCTTCCATCTCGACGGGGTCGCTGACACCGCAGATGGTTTGGGATCCCGGGCGGCGCCGGAGAAGGCTCTCATGATCATGAAGAAGTCCGATATCGGGCCGATGGGTGTCATGAGTATCGTGCTGGTGCTACTTGTTGACGCGGCCGCTGTGGTGAGTCTGGCTGGGACAGCTGGCTCGGGGGCATGGTGGCGCGTGGCGATTCTGGTGGGACTTGGCCCTGCGCTGGCTCGTGCGGCGATCCTTCTCGCGACGATGACCGAAGTGCCGTGTGCCCGTCCGGGCGGGTTCGGGTCTTTAGTTGCGGGAGTGACGACGCCGAGGTCTGCGGCGATCAACCTCACGGTGTTGGGATGCGTGTGTGCCTTAGCCGGATTGGTGGCTGGAGGCTGGATGTGGTGCTTGGTAACGGTCAGCTGTGCCGCGCTGACCTTGCTTATCGCGCGAGGATGGATTCATCACCTAGTGCGACGCCTATCCGGGATGACGGGTGACACATTTGGAAGCATTAATGAGGTGACGCAGATGACGTTTTGGGTCCTGACGGCGTTGACCGTGGCGGTGGTGTCATGATCGATGATCTTGGTGTGAAGGCTTCGGTAGCGAGACCTGTCCAGCGGGTGGTGAGCTTAGTGCCGTCGATTACCGAAGCTATCGCGATGACTTGTCCACATGTCTTGGTGGGTTGTACCGATTACTGCATCCGTCCGACCCATCTCGAAGAAATCGTCGGGCACGAAGTGGTTAGGGTGAGGGGCACCAAGAACCCGGATCGCAAGGCGATCATCGACCTTCGACCGGACCTCGTGGTGGCCAACCAGGAGGAGAACCGCGAGCACGACGTCACCTTGTTACGCGAGGCTGGGGTGGCAGTGTGGGTGACGCGCATCGACACCGTTGAGGAGGCCATCTCCAGCTTGACGAGGTTGTTCGAGGAAGGCTTTGGCGTCAGGTGCCCACAGTGGCTGGAGGAAGCCGGTCGGGAATGGCGCGAACCGTGCCGCGGTGAGGTACTTTCGGCTGTGACGGCGGTCTGGCGGGATCCCTGGATCTGCGTGGGGAAGGACACCTACATCTCTGATGTGCTCAGGCGGGTCGGGATAGAGTTGGTCGACCTGCCGGGGGAGTCCCGGTATCCCCACGTCGAGCTGACTGACATCGCTGCGGCCCATCCGGATCGCGTTATTCTTCCTGACGAGCCATACCACTTCGGTCCTGACGATGTATCCGCCTTTCCTGGCCTCGACGTGCGTCTTGTCGATGGCCAGAAGCTCGCGTGGTACGGGCCGTCCATGGTGGGTGCGCGTCGCTACCTCGCCTCGGCATTGAGGTGATTGACGCCGCATCGGTGATATGTGCCACAATGTTCCACGTCGCCGCGAGGTGACATGCCTCTGTAGCTCAGTTGGTAGAGCGCCGCTCTTGTAAAGCGATGGTCGCGGGTTCGATTCCTGTCAGAGGCTCCATACTCCTTAGCTAGAGTCGTGATGACGTTAGGTCATCATGGCGGTGCCGACGCCCGAGCATCAGCGCCGCCATGATGAGTCTCGGTGTGTTACTTCGCCCGGTCAAGGGTGGAAACGTTTCGTCCGTTACGTAGCGCGATTTCGGGGTGTCTGTCGTTGATCACCTTGAATGAATCCTTCGTCACCTCCAGGTAAAGCTCATGGACTTTCTCTCCTTTGAGGTATCCCTTCATGAAAGGCGAAAAATCCGGGTCTTTGAGATAGGAGTCAGGAACCTCGATGGCTGCGTCGTAGTACCGTGGGGTGCTCGTGAGCCCACGTTCCCGGTGGCTCAGCATTGACAAGGTCGTCTTGAGGCGGCCGTCAATCGAGTGGAGCTTTACCGGATATTTTTTCTCACCCACCGTGAGCTCGATCGTTCGGGTCGTCGATTGGTAGGCGAAGTCTTTGATGTTGATGTTCGCCTTGCCCTGCAGATTTCCCGAGTAGTTGAGCCCGCTGGCAGATCCGAGATCCACTTTCGACGTATCGCGCTGTGGGTTGTCAAGGGGCTTGCCCTTGAGATTCTGACCGGTGGGAACGAACTTCCAGGCTTTCGCGTCAATCATCTTGGACCAGTAACCGGTATGACCCTCACGACGTCCCTCGACACGAAGTTCCCGGTTCTGGGATCCGGGAGCGGTTGACACCACGGTAAGCCTGTCGGTGATCTCGCCGGGGATCTTCGGCTGATGCTTCCACCCGGCCGGTGGAAGTTTGATGGCAGCGTAGCGAGGATCGACCTTGCCCTGCAGCCACGTGGAAGGACTGGGAAGATTACTCTGGTCCTGCCAGGTGTAGCGGAACTGGGCGGGATCGGTCCCGGCGATGTCGTAGTCCCAGAGCCTCGTGAACATGTCGCCGTGATCATTCGTGATCAGCGCCACTGACCCCGACGCGGACATGGAATGCACACGGAACCTCGAGTTGTACGGGGTTGAAGCCTCGAAGGAGTAGTCGTTCGGCAGCCAGGGATCGTGCTGGTAAATGTGAGCTCCGTCTTTGGAGACCATCATGATTTCGGTGCACATCGCCAACGAGATTGGGTGATCATGACCGTCGACACCGCGATAGGTGCGGTCGGTCTGGTTGTCGATGAGGGACAGGGCCCACCAACCTTGGTCGTGGTTGTCGAGCTTGAGCCCACGGCCAAACCAGAATGGGCTGCCCCATGCTCGGAACCAGCCCCAGTCCTTAGGAGAGGAGAGCAAATTATTAAGGCTATACACCCAACCGTTGGAATCGACAGCGGCCAGCATGGCGTCATTGACGGAGATGGCTGAGATATGTCCGTCGAGGCAGGATGGCGTGTCGATGTGACGCCACTGATTCTCGGATTGGAAACGTCCGTACACTTTGCCGTCACGCAGGGCGAAATCCATGCGCTGGTTGAAACCCTCGGTGTTGTCACGCATCACAATCTTGCTGGGCAGATCGGAGCGGCTGGTGGAATCCATTCGTTGCCAACCGTCAGTTCCCCAGTTTGGTGGGATGACTCCGAGGGGGAGTTGTCCCGAGCTACCGGGGCGCCCGGAGAAGGGCACACACGTCATGGGACCAACGTGTTGGCTCTGTGCCCCCTGCGATGGTCCAGACGCGAGAGCGGACTGAGTAGGAATCATGGTGCTGAGGCCGGAGGTAGCCATGATTGCAGCCACCGCAAACGTGAGTAGTTTGTGTGATTTCATACGAACCGTGTCCTTGGTGAGTAGCTACGTTCTAACTTTGATCGTTTTGGTCATTCGCTGAATGGCAACGGCGTGCACTGGATGGTGTGTGCGTGAGTCGGGTTGAGTTCGTTATCGACCATGTGGGTGACGTTCGGGTCGTCAGTGATATTGCCGTGTTCGGGATAAGAATTACTGGATACTGACCCGCCTTGGGTCGGCAATGGATATTGATGTCGCCACGGCAGACGGGGCTGGCATGGCGGTGGCGATGAGCGGCACGAGGGTCGCAGCGAGCATTAGGGGTCGCTTTGTGATGAGCATTGCTGGTGTCTCCCTTGTCACCAAACAGACGAAGTGCGTGCAACCATTTTGTTGTAGGTTGTGTCAACGATTGGCTCTTAATAGGACATCATTCGACGTCAGTTAATCGTGGATATACGGTGAACCTATGGTGGATGCTGCGATTGACGACTCATGGTGCCTCAAAATGTCTGTTTTGATCACGGTACCATCCTTAGACAAGGGTTTTGGTTGCCGCTGGGTTATTGGCCGAGACGCTACCACGCAAGTGGCTCATCTATAGGGTTCCACATGGGTTCACCGGTGACCCGCGGAGGATAGCCTTATCGCTTGAATGATTTCTGACGTTTCCTGCGACACCGACCGCGGAGGCTATTACAACCCCAACTCATCCCGGGACGGAGGTGTTGGTGCCCCCACAGGAGGGGCGATGCGGCGGTGGCTAATCGTGGATGCCGTTGCCGTTCGCGTGGCCTCGTCTGGGTCATCGCTCACCTCCTCTGCGGTGACAACGGCCGTCACACCGTCGGACGACGATCCTCGTGCCGGAGCCGGGTCCCAACCGCCAGCGCGGCGCTGTATCAGGATGGCGCTACCAAGGATGGTGGCACCGATGAGGGCGAGAATGATGGATCCTGAGACGGTGCCGGTTCGGGCCCCGTATCCGATGAGTATCCCGAACCACCCGAAATCGGCATCGCCAAAGGTTGTATTGGCTGAACTGAATGGCCCAAGAACTTTGAGGAGGAAAGCTGGCAGGAAGGTCACGAGTAGACCATTGACGAAAGCTCCCGCGACCGCGCCGCGTCGTCCGCCAGTTGCATTTCCGTAGACCCCGGCAGCCCCACCGGTAAAGAAGTGGGGTACAAGCCCGGGCAGGATCAGAGCGAGCCCCCATGCCGGCCCGAGCACGGTCGCGAGGATTGTTAGCCCGACCAGCCCTCCGATGAACGACGACATAAATCCGATGAGGACAGCATTCTGAGCGTAGGGAAAGACGATGGGACAGTCGAGTGCTGGGATGGCGCCGGGGACCACCTTGCTGGCGATTCCCTGGAAGGCAGGGATGAGCTCACCGAGGATGGTGCGGACGCCAAAGAGAATGACGGCCACCGCGATGCCGAACTCGAGCCCTTGAGTAACCGACGCCATGATGTAGTTTCCAGTGCCGGTTGCTGGCTTTGAGAACGTCTGGAATGCGGCCTTCTCGCCACGGCGAGCCAGGAAAACGATGGCAACGACGACGTACATAAGAACCATTGATAGTGCCGTGGCCACCATGGAGTCTCGGAGGAACCGCAGACCCTCGGGAACTTTTATGTTCTCGGTTGACTGGCTTTTCCCGTGCGGATCGACCAAGCGGCCGGTGGCGGCAGCGGCGATATAGGCCGAGGTGCCAAAGTGCCCGATGGCGATGTCCTCCCCGCCGGTGATCTTTCGTGTGAAGGGGTGAGCCAAGGCAGGAAGGCTCACCATAAGCACCCCCAGCAGCAATGAGCCAAGCCCGATGACGATGGAAGTGGGCATCGATGTCGATGCCATGACGATGGTGATGAGGGTCGCCATGAACAGCATGTGATGCCCGGTGAGGAACACGTAGTGAAGTGGGGTGATGCGGGCCAGTACCAACGAGATGAGAAACCCCGCGAGCATGATCCATGCGACCTGGGATCCAAATTGTTGTTGGGCGATGCCAGCGATCGCCTCATTGGTGGGTACGACGCCCTGAGCCCCCAGCGCTCCCTCGATCATCTTTCCCAGCGGCCCGAGAGAGTTGACAACTAGCCCTGCTCCGGCCCCAATGAGGAGGAAACCGAGGGTGGCTTTAATAGCAGCACCGGCGATCTGGCCGATGGATTTGCGCATAGCTGCCAGTCCGACGGCCGTAATGATGCCGATGAGGAAGGCGGGCACGCTGAGGATCTCGTTTACGAGGAATTGGACGATGGCCAGGGCGATGTTCATGAGGTTAGTCTCCGGGGATGATGTAGGCGTGGCGACTGATGGTCAGCGATTAGACGTCGTAAATGCGGCGTAACGCAGCATCGACCTGCGACACTGATGTGAAATCGTCGATGACTTCGACGGGAATGGATAGCTCACCGAGAGTTTGAGCAATGGCTCCCGACGTCAAAATGGCGTCTGCTTCGCTGCAGCGCCCTCTTGCAGAGATGGTGTCGGTTGCCTCAACTGACAGGTAAGGGGTCCACGCCCAAGCATCAAGGACTTGCTCAGTGGTGTTTTTGAGAAACAGACTGGTGCCTAGTCCGTTGCCGCAGACCGTGAGCAAGAGATTCTGGGATGTCGATGCCTCAGCTGAACGGTGTCCGGCCTCGTTGGAGAGGATCGACACGACCTCCTGGGGAGTCGTCGCAGTGTCGAGGGCGTTGCGTCTGTTTGGATCGGCCAGTGCGCTCGCCAACGCGGCCAGAACATTTTGGTGGGCAGAGGCGTCTGTGGCTGCGAGTCCTGCTACTAGCGTTACAGGATCGTTCGTCTCATGGCCGAATGCCACCGGTTCGTCAAGACGTATCCACGACATGCCTGTCCGCAGCACTGAGGAGTCCGGTCTGGCATGGGCCAGTGCAAATCCAGGGGCGACGACGATGTAAGGACCATTTTTCTCGAGATTATCGATCATGGCCTGCGTGTATCTGGGGGTAGCGATGTCGGTGGCCACCAGCAGATGCCCGACGGCCTGGAGAGCTTCTCGCCAATCTTTGACGTGTGCGTCCAGACGAATGGCGGCTGGAGGCAGGAGGTCTGTCAGGTCAATCACCGTGGGGCCTTTCCATCGCTGTGGGAGCCATAGCGTACGCCCTCGTGAGGGTAGAAGGCCACGGCTTTCAGGCCACTACCTGTTTCCAGTGGTCGCGGTGGTTCAGCATTGTGTGGGCGGCTTCTTGGGCGGCCTTGATGGAATGGTTGGCTCCCCATCCGCACTGTACTTCGTTAGCGGCGGGGCTGGTGTTGAGCTTGAGGATGTCGCGCAGGGTGGCCACGACGAGTCCCTAGTGCCCTGATACTTGAATACGTTTCAGATATCTGGCGATGGGTTCGAGGATGTCTTCGACGGTCTTAGCTCAGATAAAGGGCTTGGAGTTTTCGGTTCATGCTTTGGCCCAGTTTGCAGAAATCTCTTTCTAGGGATTGGACGGTGTGGTGATCGGGGCGTTGGAGGAGACCGCGGGTGATGTCGGCGATGAGTCGCTCGATCTGGTTTATCTGCGATGAGTATGTCGGAGTGAAGTGCATATGGGATCAGGATGCTTGGCTAGTTGCGTCTTTACTGAAGAGTGTTTGTGGGTGGCGTAATTATCGCATGCTACGTACACGTCCACATGCTTGGAGGTGGTCTTGTCGATCTTCTGGAGGAATTTCTTAGGCTCTTCTGCTCGGTGGTGCCAGTGGATCGAGGGGATCACCGTTCCGTCGTAAACATTCAGTGCGGCGAACAAGCTCACTGCCTGGCGGTGTGGTCAATCGTTTCGACGAGCTGACGAAGAGCCTGGCTGGGCGCGGATCGGCTGGTGGTTGGCTAATGATCCGGGCTTGGTGTGAGTGTGACCCGGGTATCGGTGAGCGTGATCTCACCCTTGGCATGCAGCAGCGGAATCAGCGCTGACATGAATGGTGCCAGAATTATGTTTTCCGGTGCTCGCGTCAACTCCATACTCGATCATGTCTAGTCGGAGATTCTTACGCGAGGCAACGTGCCCTGCCCAGGCAGAGGGCTGAGACTGCGTCAACTCGGGGTATAAAACCTTTAGACAGGGGTAGAATAATGCTTGGCTTATCTTTAAGAAGCGCAGTATAGCCCGCAAAAGGAGCATCGATATGAGGATAAGGAAGTCCGTCTCGGCTGTGGTGGCGACGGTTATCGTTGCGGCCCTTTTCAGTGGCGCTGCTGGCTCGATGACTGTAGTTGCACATGCGGAGTCGATATCTAACACGGGCCAAACAGTTACTTCAGCGATGCAGGCCTTGTCGGATCGCAACGATCTGGCCCATGGCGGCGATGGTCGTATCGCTGTTGGTGATCGTGAAGTTGTGCGATGGCATGGTGGAATTCCAGTAGCGGAAGTGGCCAATTCTCACCAAGTATCCACGTATAGTTGGACATCATGGGGGGCGCAGAGTCGCCCTTTTTGTGCTGCGCCATTCCGTGCACAAACTACCAGCCAAAATCAGGCCTTGGGTCAACAAAATCGCAGATGTTCTTGAGCAAACAGAGATATGAGAAAAGGCTCCTATTATTTTCACCTTGGGTAAAGCCGGGATCCCGTACGACGTTGCCAAGGCGGCTGCAGATTGGATCATTTTCTTCCTAGGCTGAGGTTCGACGTGGTAGTATCTAAGAAATTCGATGATTTGCTGGGGATGTTAGGCGCAATTGTCTTTTTTCTCGTCATCGTTATTCTTGTTATGGCCCCCTTCATTATGATTCCAGCGTTGTTCGCCTTGGTGTTTCAGGAGTGCTATCTAGATTCGCCGTGGACATGGGAGACTGTTGTCCTGGGCGGATTAGTGCTGTTTGCACTGGGGATGGGTGTTTCCCTGCTCATGGGGGTGTTGGCGAGGGTCGTCGCCCCCCTTGACTCATCCTGTGGTCAACAGGGTCTTTAAAGAGATTCTTGAGTTCCTTGTGCTTTGGTGGTTTTATTCCACTCTCATGCACCCGGCTAGCTATGCTTTTTGGGCGAGCATTGTGGTGATGATTATGACCACTGTTACCGAACCCATTCTCGATAGGGCCATCGAACGACAGAAGCACGCCCCCAACCAACCTTGACCCGGTAGGGCGCTGAGTGCTTTCTGCGCGCCAAGAAACCCATGCTGGGTTTCTACTGTTGTGGCGAACACAACCCGATATCTTCGTAGTTGAGGGCGGTAGACGATGCAAGCGGTGTGTCTTGACGAGCTCGGTGTGGTAGCCGAATCCTCAGGCCATTACCTGTTCCCATTCGTCGCGGTGGTTCAGCATCGTGTGCGCGGCTTCTTGGGCGGCCTTGATGGAATGGTTGGCTCCCCATCCGCACTGCACTTCGTTAGCAGCGGGGGTGGCGTCGAGCTTGAGGATGTCGCGCAGGGTGGTCTCGACAAGTTCGCATGTGCCTGGGACATCCGGTTCTCCGATCATGATGAGGTAGAACCCGGTCTGGCATCCCATCGGCCCGAAGTCGATGACGGCGTCGGAATGGTTTCGCACGCACTCGGCGAAGGAGTGCTCCAGGGAGTGCACCGCAGGCATGTCCAGATGTTCCTTGTTGGGCTGGCAGAACCTCACGTCGTACTTGGTGAGGGTGTCGCCAGCGGGTAGGTGCTTGACGTCGGCCACACGCACGAATGGTGCTGCCACCTTGGTGTGGTCCAGGTTGAAACTTTCGACGTTCATTTTGTGTGCCATGAACCCATCCTCTCGCATCGACACGAATCCCACACGGGCAACCAGCCAGCTGTGGTTAAAGCCCGGCGGCAGCAATAAATCCGTCGCAGTCTCCGTCAATTTGTACCCGTTCACCAGCCGGAATCCAGACGGCCTGACCGCGTACGATCTCGTCAGTTCCATGAGAGCCTGAACAGACCGCATACCCATCCGTAATGAGGAGTATTCGAGCTAGCTCGCTTGCCGGCATCATGGCGGGGCAGGTGGTGTCGAGGTCGAGCTGCCAGAGTCGGAACTGGTCGTCAATGCCCGGGAATACGCGCATTCCCGGGTCTACCTCCTCCGCCGCAATGATCCGTGGCTCCTGTGTCTGGAACGAGACGATTTGGATGAGGGAATCGATGTCAATGTGCTTGTTGGTGAGTCCGCCCCGCACGACATTGTTGGAATCGGCCATGATCTCAATGCCCGTGCCCGATAGGTATGAGTGCATGAGTCCCGGGGGTACAGACAGCGCCTGGCCCGGTTTCAGGTGAACTCGATTGAGCATGAGCGCTGCCAGGATCGAGGGGTCCCCGGGAAAATACTCGTCGAGCTCGACGGCGGTGCGAGCGAACTCTCCCAGGGGTGTGTCCTCTCCTACGTGGTTGACGGCTCCTGAGACCACCTCGGTGACGATCTGACGCCGTACGTCGTCCCCCGCGAGGCAGTTGAGGAAGGTTTCGGCAAGGGCGGCCGAACCGGAACGTTCGGTCAGCGATCCCAACACCGGGTCAGTCGGGGTGAGGACCTCTAGCTCATCGAACAGCTGACGGGTCTCGTGCGGATCGCGGAATCCGCACAACCCCTCAAAATCGCTGAGGGCGACGAGAATCTCGGGCTTGGGCCAATCGTCGACGAAGGTGCGGTGGGGGTCGTCAACGCCAATGCCGTCCTGGTTCTCTCGAGCGAATCCAGCCCGTGCCATCGCGGCGTCAGGATGAGCTTGCAGACTTAACGGGTGGTAGGCCGAGAGGATTTTGAGGAGAAAGGGTAAGCGGGCACCGAAGACTTTTCGGCTGCGATCACCGAGTTCGTCAGGGTGAGCGTGGATGTAGTCGGTGAGCGGTATCCCATCGAGGGTCGACGGCGAGGTCTCATGGGCCCCGAGCCAGTATTCGGCCCACGGCTTTCCGTCAGCCTCTTTTCCGAGGATGTCTGGGATCGCATCGTAGGAGCCCCAGGAGTACGTCCGAACCGTTCCGGTCAGGCGTTTCATAATGTGCCTCTCGTCATGTGCATCGTTGCCGACGTCGTAGGTGTCATCTGAGCAGTTGTGCGCTACGGGAGCGGCGTTGCTGGCTGCGAACCCGCTGAAGTCGTCCCACCAGGGACGGCGCGTACTGGGCGGCCTTTTCGTCGTCGATGAGCTCGTTGAGTCGCAGGTGGTATCGGGGGGACGATAGGCCGAGGCTGTCGCGAATGGCGGTCTCCTTGTCAACGCTCAGACTCCCGGCTTGCCAGGACTCCTCAAGATCCAAAATCGCGCGATCCGAGGCGCACAACTCGGCGGACTCTGCGGATTCGGGGGTGATGGAATCTGACACAGTGCCAGTTTAGGGGCCATCCCGGCATAAACGGGTGGGTGACGTTGCGGGCCCCGTCGTCATCGTTGGTAGTACGACTGGACATGTTCCGCTCACGAACTCTTTGCACTCGCTGGGTGTGAGTGCTAAACATGTCATTGGCACTCGACAAGCGAGAGTGCTACCGCCCGGATTGGTGTTGCGAGCGCCGGTACGAGTGGTCCTCCCGGTGATGAGATCACCAGATCGTCCGTCGCGGGCATCACGGGGAATCACAATGCGGGGTCGCTCCCGCCACATCAATCTGACGTCCACGGGCTACCAGGCCCACCGGAGCGGAGGAATCCCCTAAACATGGCAAAGCTCATCGAATTCAACATCGAGGCCCGCCGCGGGCTCGAGGCGGGCATGAATACCCTCGCCGACGCGGTCAAGGTCACCCTCGGCCCCAAGGGCCGCAACGTCGTTCTCGAAAAGTCGTGGGGCGCTCCCACCATTACCAACGACGGTGTCTCCATCGCCAAGGAGATCGAGCTCGACGATCCCTATGAGAAAATCGGCGCCGAGCTCGTCAAGGAGGTCGCCAAGAAGACTGACGACGTCGCTGGCGACGGCACCACTACCGCCACCGTTCTGGCGCAGGCCATGGTTCGTGAAGGCCTGCGCAATGTCACCGCTGGCGCTAACCCGATGGGCCTGAAGAAGGGCATCGAGGCCGCCGTCCAGGCTGTTAGCGCTCGTCTGTCCGACATGGCCATCGACATCGAGACCAAAGACCAGATCGCCTCTACCGCCTCCATCTCGGCCGCCGACCCCACCGTCGGCGAGATTATCGCCGAGGCCATGGACAAGGTTGGTAAGGAAGGCGTCATCACCGTCGAGGAGTCCAACACCTTCGGCCTGGAGCTTGAGCTCACCGAGGGCATGCGTTTCGACAAGGGCTACATCTCGCCCTACTTCGTGACTGACACCGAGCGCATGGAGGCTGTCCTCGAGGATCCCTATATCCTTATCGTCAACTCCAAGATTTCATCGCTGAAGGATCTCCTGCCGGTCCTTGAGAAGGTTATGCAGTCGGGCAAGCCGCTGTTTGTCATTGCCGAGGACGTCGAGGGTGAGGCCCTGGCTGGCCTCATCGTCAACAAGATCCGCGGAACCTTCAAGTCTGTCGCCGTCAAGGCTCCAGGCTTTGGCGATCGTCGCAAGGCTATGCTCAATGACATCGCCATCCTGACTGGTGGCCAGGTTATCTCCGAAGAAGTTGGCCTGTCCCTCGACGCGGTGACCCTGGACTTGCTGGGTCGCGCTCGTCAGGTTGTCGTCACCAAGGACGAGGCCACCATTGTCGACGGTGCCGGGGATTCCGAGCAGATCGCCGGCCGTGTTTCTCAGATCCGTAAGGAGATCGAGAACTCCGACTCCGACTACGACCGCGAGAAGCTGCAGGAGCGCCTCGCCAAGCTCGCTGGCGGCGTTGCCGTCATCAAGGTGGGCGCTGCTACCGAGGTTGAACTCAAGGAGCGCAAGCACCGCATTGAGGACGCCGTGCGTAACGCTAAAGCCGCCGTTGAGGAAGGCATCATCCCTGGTGGTGGTGTCGCCCTGCTGCAGGCCTCCAAGGCCGCTGAAATCGAGGGCCTGGAGGGCGACGAGCTCACCGGTGCACAGATCGTTCTGGCCGCGTGCACTGCCCCGCTCAAGCAAATCGCTATCAACGCTGGTCTTGAGGGCGGCGTCGTGGCTGAGAAGGTCGCTGGTCTGCCCGCAGGACAGGGCCTCAACGCGGCCAATGACGAGTATGTCGACATGGTAGAGGCCGGCATCATTGACCCGGCCAAGGTGACCCGTTCGGCTCTGCAGAACGCCGCGTCCATCGCGGCCCTGTTCCTCACCACTGAAGCCGTCATCGCTGACAAGCCCGAGCCTGTTAAGGCTCCCGCTGGCGGCGGTGATATGGACGGTATGGGTGGCATGGGCGGCATGATGTGATCGTGCATTGCCTTCGCTGATTTGAGGTGGGGCGGTCCTAGTGGCCGCCCCACCTCGCTGTCTTGTTACAAACGTGGTAGTTGTTCGTGCGGTGCGCATGCGTACATGAGAGAGTCAGCTCACTCCGGGAAGGATCAGATGGCTGGGGTGATGATGTCACGCACCAAGGTGTCGAGATCGGCATCGGCCTGGAGGAACTGGCGAAGAGTTCTGCGGGTGGCACCAAACGTGTCGAACTCCTTGATCGTCATTCCATCAGGATCGTAGGCGCGCATGAACTCCGGGATCTTCTTGAGAGCATCGAGATGCTCGGCAGCAACCGGTTCATCTATGCGTGGGACAACGTGGTAGTCAGAGTCGTTAATGCGCTTTTGCCACTTGAACGGCGGGGAGACCACGAGGTCGCCACCGATAAGTTCGGACCACTGCAAGACGTTGCGGAATGCGGCGCACAGCACCCGGGAGTGGAATCCGCGCTCGACGAAGATCTGGTTGGCGCGCTTGATCGCGGCAATGCCGGCCCACTCCAGGTGTCCGGGGTCGATAAAGAGGCGGTCGCGCTCGGCCACGATTTTGAGCCAGTCGTCAAGGCGACCGGCCATAATTGTCACTACAGGTCCCATTTCGTCAATGGGCTTGCCTTCGGCTACACGACGCTGCAGCCCTCGCTCGATGGCCTCAGCCGATTTCACTGCCTGAGGTACGGTGAAGGACACCGTCACGTTGACCGAAACGCCACGGTAGGTGGCCTCCTCGATCGCCTCTATGCCCACAGAGGTGCAGGGGATCTTGACGATGATGTTTGGCGCAAGATTACTGAACTCTTCGGCCTGGTCTGCCAGAGCCTTGGCGTCGCGATGCAGCCGCGGATCGGTCTGGATGGAGAGACGACCGTTTCGGCCCTTGTGCTCGACGAAGATCGGCTCGAGGAGCTTTGCGGCTTCGACTGACATGTCCTTGATGGCCTGCCATCCGATTTGGGACTCTCCCCACGTGGGATTGTTCTCGGCGATAGCGCGAATACGGTCTTCCCAGATGTCTGGATGCTTCTTGATGGTCGTGTAACCGATAACCGGGTTGCACGTGGCACCGACGCCGCCGAATGCAATGGACTGACGAAGTTCGTCTAGATCGGCCGAGTCATTCCACAGCGCCGTCGGGGTCGTGCGGGACGCGTCAAGGAGCGGACCTGGGGTGTAGTTGATCTTCATGGCAACTCCTGTGCGAGGTGTTCACCGGCTCGTCGTCGCCGCCGGTACAAGATCTAGCCAACACCGCAAAGTTTGTCCTGTCAAATAATCTCGCCGCGGCGTCAGGCGTACACCGTGTTCTCATAGGCATAAATGGAGGCGCGGTACACGTGCTGTCCAAACTCGATGACGCGGTTGGACTCGTCACATGCCGTGCGTTGCATCGTGAGTAGGGCGGCGCCGGGTGGTTCGTTGAGCAGACGTGCCTCGTCAGGGAGGGCGAGACGGGCGCTGAATCGCTGATGGCCTACCGCGACGACGACATCCCTGCTGCGCAGATAGTCGTAGAAACCAGTGGTTCTCAGCTCTTCTGCACTGGGCGCGAGGTCCACGGGTACCCAGTTCGTCATGATGGCCAGCGGTTCGTCCTGGGACATTCGTAGTCGGCGGAAATGGGCCACTTCGGAGTTGCTGGGCAGGCCAAGCGCTGCGGCTACTGCTGGCGGGGCGGTTTCCACTGTCCAGTCGAGCACGCTGGTGCGCGGCCTTTGGCCAGATGCCTGGAGGTCGTCATAAAGACTCGTGAGGTTCATGGAGCGGTGCACTCGGGTGGGGGTCACCTGGGTGCCGATGCCGCGTCGGCGGATGACGAGTCCACGTTGGGTCAGGGTTTCAAAAGCTCGCCGCGCGGTGGGACGCGATACATGCAGGCGTGCCGCCATGGACATTTCGTCTTCGATGCGCGTTCCGGGAGGAAGCTCGCCGGATTTGATGAGTTGCGCCAGGGGTTCGGCGATCTGGGTGTGGAGTGGTTCTGGGCGCGATCGGTCGATGGTGATGTCAGCGATGTAGGGCTCGTTCTCCACTGTCGTTCCTCATTTGTGGGTATGTACTGACGCACAGTCTATTGGTGGGCAGTGCAAGGGGTGGACCGATCGTACGGGCTGCGTCAGGATATAAGCGGGCGGCGATTTCTGTATTCGGAGTAGGGTGGCTGGCAACATTATCAATTGTATTGACATATGTCTCTTGGTTGGTAGTATCTGAGGCGTTAGACATCCTCGATGAAGTGGAGTCGTCATGGTATCCAGCCGCCGCCGTGACCTTGATGTGCTCACGATGGGACGAATCGGTGTAGACATCTATCCGCTGCAGTACGGGGTGGGGCTTGAGGATGTCACGTCGTTCGGAAAGTTCCTTGGCGGTAGTCCGACCAATGTGGCCGTCGCGGCTGCCAGGCTGCGTCATTCTGCCGCAGTCGTCACGGCAGTAGGCGATGATCCCTTCGGGCGGTTCTGTCGCCGCGAGATGGCCAGACTCGGTGTCTATGACAACTATGTGCTCGTCAATTCCGAATTGCCCACTCCGGTGACGTTTTGCGAGATCTTTCCTCCCGACGACTTCCCGCTCTACTTCTACCGGCGTCCTACCGCTCCAGATCTGAGGATCACTCCGGACGACGTGCCTGAGGATGCTGTGAGGAATGCGCAAATCCTGTGGCTTTCGGTGACTGGCTTGTGTCAACAGCCTTCCTACGACGCACATTGCCGAGCCCTTGAGGTGCGCGGTAAGGCAGAACACACCGTCCTCGACCTCGACTACCGTTCGATGTTCTGGCAGTCCGCGGCGAAGGCTCATGAAGCAGTCTCAGCGGTGTTGCCGCACGTGACGGTGGCGATCGGAAATCGCGAGGAGTGTGAGATGGCGGTCGGGGAGTCCGACCCCGACCGAGCTGCTCACGCACTGCTTGATGCAGGCGTTCAGCTTGCCGTCGTCAAGCAGGGGCCCAAAGGTACCTTGGCCATGACCCGTGAGGAGCGCGTGGAGGTCGCCCCCACCCCAATCGACGTTACCAATGGCCTCGGAGCCGGAGATTCCTTCGGCGGCAGCCTATGTCACGGGTTGCTAGAGGGATGGAGCCTCGCCGAGACGATTCAAGCAGCGTCGGCCGCAGGAGCCCTCGTCGCGACGCGGTTGGAGTGTTCCACCGCGATGCCCTCGGAACCGGAACTGTTCGCGATGATGGCGAAACATCCGGACATTGCCATCAAAGAGGAGCATCTGTCATGACGCGCACCCCGCTTATTGACAAGCTGTTAGATCGGCGACTTGCCGATCCGGTGCGTTTTGCCGATCGCGTCCGGCAGCGTCCCCGAGCGACGTGGAGCCCCACTGAACCGCTGATGGTCGTCGCGGCTGATCATCCTGCTCGCGGTGCACTCGCAGCGGGAGGTCGTGCCGATGCCATGGCTGACCGGGAACACCTCCTCGAGCGCTGCGTGACCGCATTAGGACGTCCCGGGGTCAATGGGTTTCTGGGAACTGCCGACATGGTTGCCGACCTGGCGAACCTCGACGCTCTAGATGGCAAGGTTGTATTCGGTTCGATGAACCGAGGAGGGTTCGCTGGAGCTTCCTTCGAGCTCGACGACCGAATGACGGGCTACGACGTGCAAGGAATCCTTGACGAGGATCTGACCGGTGGCAAGATGCTGCTGAGGTTCGATCTATCCGACCCAGGTACGGCTACCACGGCACAGGCCTGTGCTGAGGCTGTGACGACTCTGGCCAGGGCGAGGCGAATTGCCATGGTGGAACCGTTCATCTCCTACCGTGCTGACGATGGCAAGGTCGTCAACGATCTTTCCGCTGACGCGGTTGTGAAATCGGTGGTCATGGCTTCGGGTCTTGGCGCCGATACCTCGTGGACCTGGCTCAAATTGCCCGCGGTTGACGATATGGAGCGGGTGGTACGAGCCACCTCGCTGCCCATTCTCCTGCTTGGGGGAGAGGTGAGCACGGATCCTGAGGAGACCCGGCGTCGTTGGGCCACGGCACTGGCCGCACGCCATGTCCGTGGACTCGTCTTGGGACGATCGGTCCTCTATCCGCCGGACTCGGACGTGGCAACTGCCATTGACAACGCTGTTCAATTGTTGGGAGTACAAGCATGACGGAACTAGTTCTTCGATCTGGGAGCACTGCCTCGGGCTGTCGCGACGTTGTTGTTGACCCTAAGTGCGCTGGCTGGACGTACTCCGGTCTAACTATTGCGAGTTTGACGAAAGATGAGACCCTTGAGCTGACCACCGACGACCACGAGTACCTCGTTCTACCTCTGGAAGGGTCGTTCACAGTGCAGGGTGATGGGTTCCGAGCCGATCTCGCCGGGCGCAGCACTATCTGGGGTGAGGTCACCGACTATGCCTTCGTGCCCCGTCACAGGACAATCACCGTCACTGCTGTCAGTGGCGGACGGGTGGCGCTGCCCAACGCCCTCGCTAGTGAGGACCTTGAGCCCAGGTATTGCCCGCCCACGGAGGTGCGTGTCGAGCTGCGTGGGGCGGGTAATTGCTCGCGCCAGGTGGTGAACTACGCCGTTGCTAACCCGGTGCATACCTCCAGGTTGCTGGCCTGCGAAGTTCTCACCCCGGGGGGTAACTGGTCCTCTTACCCTCCTCACAAGCACGACGAGGAGTCGCAGGTCGAGCACGAACTCGAGGAGATCTACTATTTCGAGATTCGCGGTGACGAGCACGGCCCAGGGATGGCATTCCACGGGACCTATGGCACGCCGGACCGTCCCATCCACGTGGCAGAGATGATTTCGAACGGTGACGTAGCTCTGGTGCCGCATGGCTGGCATGGGCCGTGTGCAGCCGCCCCCGGCTACGACTTGTACTACCTCAATGTGATGGCGGGGCCAGGCGCCGCTGAGTGGAAATCAGTCGACGATCCGCATTACGGGTGGATTCGTCAAACTTGGCAGGACCAAGATATCGACCCGCGCCTGCCGCTAGCGGTGGACGACTCAAAGGAGTGATTATGACTGAGCAGACTGTGAGGCTCAGCGTCGGACAGGCCATCGTGCGCTATCTGACTCATCAGTACACCGAGCGGGACGGGGTTGAACGCCGCTTCATACGCGGAGTCTTTGGGATCTTCGGCCATGGAAATGCTACTGGTTTGGGCCAGGCGCTTTTGCAGAATGAGGCGGCCCCCGACGATGAGGAAGGCCGACTTGAGTACTGGATGGGCCGGAACGAGCAAGGTATGGTTCACGCCTGTTCCGCCTACGCCCGCGCTACGAACCGGTTGCAGGCGTTAGCTGCCACCGCGTCCATTGGGCCGGGTTCGCTCAACATGGTCACCGGTGCGGCTCTCGCCACCACCAATCGGGTACCGGTGTTGCTCTTCCCATCCGACATCTTCGCCAATCGGGCACCTGATCCTGTCCTTCAGCAGCTGGAGGACCCCACCAACCCCGATGTATCGTGCAACGACGCGTTCCGTCCGGTCTCGAAGTTCTGGGATCGAGTGAATCGTCCCGAACAGCTCATGGTTTCGCCGCCTCGTGCGATGCGGGTGCTTACTGATCCTGTGGACACGGGAGCTGCCGTCATCTGTCTACCGGAAGACGTACAGACCGAGGTGTACGACTGGCCGGTGTCTTTCTTCGCCAAGAAGGTGTGGTACATCGATCGCCGCCTCCCCGATAGGGCCGCTGTGGTGCGTGCAGCGCAAGCCATCCGTGCCGCACGCTGTCCACTCATCATTTCTGGTGGAGGCACGATCTATTCCGAGGCCAGCCAGGAGCTGCGGGACTTCGCATCTGCTACCGGGATCCCGGTCGCCGACACCCAGGCGGGGAAAGGTGCAATCAATTGGGATCATCCGTGCGCCGTTGGTGGCGTTGGTGCGACTGGTTCCGACTCAGCGAATGCGCTGGCGGCCCAGGCCGACCTCATCATCGGCATCGGCACGCGGTACTCCGATTTCACCACCGGTTCGCAGACGGCCTTTAAAAATCCGGACGTGACGTTCGTCAACGTCAATGTGGGGGCCTTTGATGCCGCCAAGCAGGGTGCGCAGATGTTGGTGGCCGATGCGCGTGAGGCTCTCACGGCCCTGTCGAAGGAGCTTGACGGCTACCGCGTTCCTCAAGAATGGAGCGACCTCGCTAGTGCGAAGGCCAAAGCGTGGGCAGAGGTAACCGATCGTTGCTACCACCTGGGGCACGGTCCGCTCCCGGCTCAGACCGAAGTGTTTGGAGCGCTCAACGAGCTCATGGGTGACGACGACGTGGTCATTAATGCTGCCGGTTCGATGCCTGGCGACTTGCAGTGTCTGTGGCGTGCCAGCACTCCCGTGCAGTACCACGTGGAGTATGCATTCTCGTGCATGGGCTACGAGATTCCGGCGTCATTGGGCGTGAAGATGGCGTTGCCGGATTCCGAGGTCGTTGCGATTGTCGGTGATGGCACCTACCAAATGCTGCCGATGGAGTTGGCAACGATCGTCCAGGAGGGTGCGAAGGTCATTCTCGTATTGCTTCAGAACTACGGATTTGCCTCCATCGGGGCGCTGTCGGAGTCTCACGGTTCTCAGCGGTTCGGGACGAAGTACCGCCAGCACGATGACGGTCAAGGTCATGTGGTCGGGGACGACGCCCTGCTACCCCTTGACATTGCCGCTAACGCGCGGTCGTGGGGTATTGATGTCCTCGAGGTTCGTACCATCAAGGAGTTCAGGGAGGCTTACCGCAAGGCCGAGGCGTCTGATCATGCCACGATGATCCATATTGAGACTGACCTGTACGGGCCCAACCCACCTGCATCGGGATGGTGGGATGTACCGGTCACGTCGCAATCGCGCCTGAAGTCGACGCAGAAAGCCTATGCCGAGTACACCGGACAGGTTGCCGCACAGCGCAGGTTTTTCTGACCGCATCCCCGATTCCCGGTTGGGGATTAGGCGACGTGTCGTAGTGACGGTACGAGGAGATCCAGTTTTGGCTGGATCCCCTCGTGAGTCCGGTTATCTTGTTGTTCCCGTGGGGCGTGATCGTCGTGATGCGGAGCTGAGTGCTCAGGCGTTGTCGAAGAAGTGCATCATGCTCAACGTGATCGTCAGGGCGACGGTCATGAGACCGGAGACGATCGTAAGGATCGGAGCTTGGTTGATGACGCCGGCAATAGCTAGGGCGAACAGAACCAGTGCTGCCGGGACGAAGCGAAGCAGTGTGACTGCCTGACTGTGCATAACCGACCCCATACCGGCAGGGGTACGCAGAATGATTCCAGAGTCAACGTAGCTCAAGGACATGTGTGATGTCTCAACTCCCTTTCGGATGCCGAAACATGACCGTACGGCCGTGCTCGGCACGGCCGTGTGCGCGCTCAAGATTCCTCGAACGGTTGGGAACTGCCCCAACGACAAACATGTTAGCACAATTGCCAGGGAATCTACACAACGGTTGCGGGGGTGGTGTTACTTCATTAGCGGCATGTTGGTGGGCACCGAGATGTTCTGGCGGCGTTGCGAGCGCTTGGATAGACGGGGTGGGTCTGCGGTCTGGAACCGGGATTTCTATTTGTTAGTACAAATTACGTCAAATAGGCTATTATGAGCTGCGTTGGCCACGGAGCTGGTCGCCCCCGACGTCCATCGACAACGAAGGAGTTCTCGAGCATGAAGACCATTAGACAATGGGTCGGTGGTGAGTACTACGAGGGATCTCCGCTGGGAGTGATTCCCGTTGAGAACCCCGCAACCGGTGAGGTAACTGCAGAGCTGTTGCAGGCGTCCAAGGAAGATTTGGACCACACCGTAGAGGTGGCCCGTGATGCGCAGAAAGAGTGGGCAAACTACTCGCTGTCAAAACGAGTGGCGATCATGTTCAAGATGCGCCAGCTCGTGCTAGACCACCAGGACGAGATGGCGCGGCTCATTGTCGAGGAGCACGGCAAGAACTACTCCGACGCGATTGGCGAAATCCAGCGTGGTCGGGAGACCTTTGACTTCGCGACAGCGATCAACGTTGCCCTTAAAGGCGAATACTCTCATGACGTGTCCACCGGAGTCGACATCCACACCACCCGTCAGCCGGTCGGTGTCGTCGCGGGTATCTGCCCGTTCAACTTCCCAGCCATGGTCCCGATGTGGATGCACCCGCTGGCCGTTGCTACTGGAAATGCCTTCATTCTTAAGCCAGCATCGCCTACGCCGTCCGCTTCGCTCCTCACCGCGGAGCTCTACAAAGAGGCCGGGCTTCCCGACGGCGTCTTTAACGTGCTTTCGGGGGACCGCCGCAGTGTTCAGGACATCCTGGTTCACCCGGGTATCGACGCTATTTCGTTTGTTGGTTCGACGCCAGTGGCTCACATTGTCCAAGACACCGGCGTAAGCCATGGCAAGCGCGTCCAGGCCCTCGGCGGTGCGAACAACCACGCCATTGTCATGCCCGACAGCGATCTGGACTTTGCTGCCCAGCACATCTCCGCATCCGCTTTCGGAGCTGCTGGTGAGCGTTGCATGGCCCTTCCTGTGGTCGTCGCCGTCGGGGGCTGCGGTCCGCAAGTAGCCGAGAAAGTTAAGAAGCATGCCGAGGCCATCAAGGTCGGAGAGGGCATGGGCGAGGGTGTCGAGATGGGACCCGTCATCTCCGCCAAGGCCAAAGATCGTATCGTCGGCCTCATCGATGATGCGGAGAAGCGTGGTTCGAAGGTCGTCCTTGACGGGCGCGGCCTTACAGTCCCGGGCTACGAGAACGGGCACTTTCTCGGCCCGACAGTCCTTGACGACGTGCCCCTGGATGCCCCGGTCTACACCGAGGAGGTTTTTGGTCCGGTACTCGCCATCGTGCATGCCGACACCTACGAGGAGGCGCTGAAGATCGTCAACGCTCAGCCATTTGGTAACGGTTCTGCCATATTTACCAACGATGGCGGTGTGGCCCGTCGCTTCACCCTTGATGTGGAGGCGGGCATGGTTGGTGTCAACGTGCCGATTCCGACCCCGGTCGCGTTCTATTCGTTCGGTGGCTGGAAGGAGTCGCTGCTGGGCGATACCCACATTCACGGTCCAGAAGGCGTTACCTTCTACACCCGTGCTAAGGCAATCACCGAGCGCTGGCCAACGGAGAAGACCAACGCCGCGACGATGTCGTTCCAGCGCGAGGAGTGACACGGCGTATGTAGATCGAGGCGGTCAGGACCTGTTCCTGGCCGCCTCGTTACCCTTGTGCCGATGTCACCATGCCGACGGGAAGGGGCACGTCGATGCGCAACCCAACTCAGACCGATGTTGCACGCATGGCTGGGGTCTCTCGTGGTCTGGTATCCCTGGCCCTGGCGGGACGCCCCGGAGTCTCGTCAGCCACTCGTCGGCGCCTCCAAGACGCAGCCGATAGGCTTGGTTACAGCCGGGATCTGTCAGCCGCCAGCTTGGCGACAGGGAGCTCTCCGGTATTGGGAATAATCCTTCCCAACTTGCGTAATCCCTTTTTCGAGACGGTCGTCTCGTATCTTTCCGTCGCGGCGGAGCGTGTTGGGTGGTTACCGCTCGTGGGCACCGCCTCGGACGACACTCGCCATGAAGAGGCGGTGCTGCGCCGGTTTCGCGAGTTCCGAGCTGTTGGAGTCATTGTCGTTTCGCCAGTGGGGGACCTCGAGTCGCTTGCCGCACTCAGCGGCCCCACATCACCCCTGGTTCTGCTGGGAGCCGAGAACCAATCTGGCGTCGTCCCCTGTGTCCACGTCGACGAGGACACCGCGGCACAACTCATCGTTGAGCACCTGGGCTCACAGGGAGTGCGTCGCGTTGTCTCTCTGGCTGAGGAATGCGGATCGGGGATGGTGTGGGTGCTACGGCGACGCGCAGCCCTTATTGCAGCATGTCAGTCTGCTGGAATCGAGTGTGTACCCGCAATAGTGGAACGAGGTGAGGCGGTCGCTCCCATTCTGGCGCGCTTCATTGACGACGCGCAGACCGATGTCGGTGTCGTGGCGCACAATGATGTCGTCGCGCTCGATGCCCTGTCGGTACTGCGCTCCGTGGGGCTGGAGTCTCGGCGGTGGATTCCCGTTGTGGGTTTCGACGACACTCATCTGGCCTCGCGCCCGGAGTTTGATCTGACGTCGGTGAACCAGCAACCCGGCGCGTTAGTAGACGTCGCGCTCGACATGGTGGCAGGTGCGGTCCGAGGTCTCGATCACACCGTTGAGCCTCGCCTGGTCGTCAGATCCTCCTCGAAGCGCTGATGACCGGTGGGCCTGCAATGATGCAGCTCCGCATATTCCTTGACAGGACAAACTGCCCATGAGATCCTGGAACCAGGATTTAACGCGCGTTAAATCATGCTGTGAAACCTACTGACATCGTCGTCGAGGAGAGCACATGTCGGCATTATCACAACCAGCCACGTCGCAGCGGCATCCCTTGTCGGTGGCCGTCATCGGAGCCGGTATGGCTGGTCGAACGCACGCCAACGCCTGGCGCCAGGTCGGGACCGTGTTCGGATCCGAGGGGATACCCCCTATACGGCTCGCTGCCATCTGTGACTCTTACGAGCCCTTCGCCCGTAGTGCCCGCGACAGTTATGGCTACGAAAGAGCAGTAACTGACTGGCATGACATCGTGGACGCTGACGATATAGACGTCGTGTCGGTCGTCGTGTCGAACGCACTGCATCGTCAGGTCGCCGAGGACCTGGTCCGGGCTGGCAAACATGTCCTGTGTGAGAAGCCACTGTCTGACAGCTTGGAGAATGCCAGGGCGATGGCTGAGCTGGAAGCTCGTCACCGGCGTCGGCTTCAGTTACCGACGCCACCCCTCAGTCGCTGCAATAGCCGAACTGGTGCGACAAGGCCGTCTAGGTGATGTTACGACGTTTTCTGGGCGGTATTGGTGTGGGTACGGCGTCGATCCCACCGTGCCGATGGCATGGCGCTATCGAGGCCCTCAGGGCTCGGGCGCCCTGGGGGACCTTGGTTCGCACATCATCGATGTGGCCGAGTTCGTCTGTGGTCCGATACGAAGCGTCCGTGGTGGGGCTTTTGCCACGATTATCGATAAGCGTCCGCCCGCGCTGGAGGGAGTTGCAGGAGGACGTGGGATGACGGTGTCGGCGCAGGCCATCGAAACCGTGGAAAATGACGACATTGCAGTATTCAATATGACCTTCGAGTCCGGGGCCATTGGTACGATTGTCGTTTCCCGTGTTGCATTTGGCCTGCCCAATTCGATGGAGTTCGACGTCTTCGGTACCCAGGGGCGGGCCTCATTCGATCTGGCCCGCTCCGGTGAGATCATTGTGGACGACACATCAACCCCAGAAGGATTCAGCGGGCCTCGTCAAGTATTGTCCAATCCAACTTTCCCCTATTGCAAGGGTGGATCATCCATGGATTTTGCTGGTGTTGGCAGCACTCAGATCGAACAATTTACCTATCAAGCGAGGGCTTTCCTCGACCAGGTCTTGGGGTTGGATGAAGGGTTTCCTCTGGTGCCGTCCTTCGCGCACGGGTACCGAACAATGTGTATCGCCGATGCCGTCGCTCGATCTGCGGCGGCCGGTGGGAAAACCATTGATCTCACCTGACACCACCGTGATCACATATCCGTTACAGAAACTAGGAGTCCGACATGTCCATGAATATCGGGGCCTACACCGCCTGTCTCCATAACTACGATCTCGCCGAGGCGCTTGACATCCTTAAAACCAACGGATTGACCGGCGCTGAGGTCAATGTCGGCGGATTCATTCCCTCGCCTCATTGTCCAGTCGATACGCTCATGACCTCCCAGACCGCCCGCGAGGACTACATGGGTATATTCGAGGATAAAGAAATGCGGCTGGCGGGCCTGAACACGTCTGGCAATCCGCTCAGTCCGTTGCCTGATGTCGGTCCGCGGCACGCATACGACTTGCGACGGGCGATCGAGTTGGCTGGAAAGCTGGGTATCACGGATCTCGTCTGTATGTCAGGCACGCCAGGATCAGATCGCCATGCTAAGTATCCATCGTGGGTAGTTAATCCGTGGAATGGTGTCGAACTTGAAGTGCTCGAGTATCAGAAAAGTGTTGTCGACCCGTTCTGGCGCGAGATGGACCTGCGCGCCCAAGATGCTGGGGTCAAACTCGCCTTAGAGCTCCATCCTCACAACCTTGTTTTCACGCCGGTGAACTTCCTGGAGTTTGCCGAGCGTATTGACGCGAGGAACATTGGCGTCAATATGGACCCATCACACCTGATGTGGCAGGGCATGGATATCATCGCCGCTATCGAGCTATTGGGCGACCATATCTTCCATGTCCATGCCAAGGACACCGTCATCTTGCCCGGGATAGCAACTAGGGGGGTGCTTGACTCGAGTTTTGGTCCGGTACCAGATGATCCGGACGTTCGCGTTCAGACAGGAATGGAGCACTACTGCTCCTCGTGGCCTTCTGATCCGGCATGGAGATTCGTGGCAATCGGCAATGGCCACGATGTCACGTGGTGGACCAATTTCCTTCGCGCTATCCGAGACGTAAACCCAGGGATGAACATCAATATCGAGCACGAGGACCAATCTCTGGCGCAGCTTGATGGTATCGCTGTTTCAGCTCGAAACCTCTTGGCCGCAGAACAGGCCGTATGAGAACGTCTGCGGTCGCGGTGTTCTGGTGAAACGGTAGACCGTTACCGCACCTTACCGACAGGATGATGATCATGGTGGATATTGCTCTAGACCCTAATATGTACTACTGCTCGATGTCGACGGCGGACACGTTACGCAAAGCGGCAGATCTGGGCTTCCGATACGTGGAGTTGTCTCCGAATGAGGAGTTTCACTTTTGGCATCGGTATCCCAAAGCTGATGACGCCTTTGTTACCGAGATGCGCAAGGCAGTCAGAGAAACGGGGGTTACCATACGGACACTGAATCCGGTGTTTAACTGGTCGAGCCCCGATGAGGCCGAGCGACGCAACCAGATGCGCAACTGGCGACGTCTGTTGGAGCTGGCCGACCAGTTAGATGTGCATGAGATCACCTCCGAGTTCTCGGGTGATCCCAATAGTCCCAGGGAATGCGAGGCCGCGTGGTATCGCTCCATCGAGGAGCTTGCCCCCAGTTTCGAGAGGTACGGAATCAGGCTCAACATGGAAGCGCACCCATATGACTTCATCGAACTCCATGACGACGCCTGTCGGACCGTTCGTGGGACTAATCTCGACTGGATAGGTTACGAGTACTGCTGCCCGCACACTTTCCATCTGTCGAACGGGGCCGGTGATGTCCGCCGTATGATTCACGGCTGCGCCGACCGGTTGCGGGAGGTTCACGTCGCAGATGCGTTTAACCATGCTGCACACGACGGGAATAGGTACATCATTAATCCACCAGGTGCCGATGTGCGAGTGCATCAACACAATGAAATCGGTCTCGGTGATGTGCCCTTTGACGACGTGTTCGAAGCCCTACGTGACGTCGGTTTTGATGGTGTTATGTCGGTGTGTGTCTTTGGTTGGCACGAGAGAGCCGATGAGATAAACAAGTCGATGCTTGCTCGTCTCAATCGCGAGTTCGTGGCTTGATCCATGCCAGATGCGACGTGGTGGTTTCCCTCGGACGGCCCCCGGGGACCGGTGATGCCGGCCGATGATTGACTATGACGGTTGGTGTCCTAGCTGGAAGGGTGCCCGGCTAAGAGGGTGGACAAGGGCACTCGGTGTGCTATCTTTTTGACAGGACAAATGCACAGGGTTGTGCGTAGGTCCGTCGGCTATGGGAGCTGGCGCGATTCATGGGGGTAGTGATGGAGAAGAGACGAACCATTGGTGTCGGCGTGGTTTCGCTGGGATGGATGGGGAGGCTGCACACTCGTGCGTACAAAGCACTTGCCGAAAAGTTTCCAGAGATTGACGTAAATATCCGACTGGTTTCGTGTTGCGATGTGGTAGCGGAAAACCGAAGGCAAGCAGTGGACCGGCTGGGATTCTGCACTGCGGTTGAGGACTACCACGATCTCATCGGCAATCCCGAAGTAGATGTCGTCTCCATCTGCGCGCCAAATTTCCTGCATCGCGATATCGCTCTTGCCGCTGCGGAGGTGGGAAAGCCGTTCTGGATTGAGAAGCCGATGGGGACTAACGCGAAGCAGTCCCGCCAAATCGCTGAAGCAGCAGAGGCCAAGGGGCTCGTTACCTCGGTGGGATTCAACTATCGGCACACTCCCTCTATCGAGTTCGCACGCCAGCTGATAGCTGATGGTCGCCTGGGGACGGTGACCAATGCCAGGGCATGGCTCATCGCGGACTACGCGTCTGATCCGCACGGGCCACTGACGTGGCGTTATGACAGGGAGCGGGCCGGTGCCGGCGTCATCCTCGATCTCATGGGTCACGGAGAGGATCTCGTCCAGTATCTACTCAAAGGGAGATTCACTGAGGTGTCCGCTGTGTCCGAGACGTTCATCCGTCAGCGTCCCAAGCCACTCAAGGAGGGCATCGGCCACACAGGTTGGGTCGTCTCGGACGAGCTCGGGCCGGTGGGCAACGAGGATTATTGCGCTGTCATCGCCCGTATGGAAAACGGAGTGATGTGCACCCTGGAGTCCAGTCGGGTCAGTGTTGGGCCGCGCGCGGAGTACATCGTCGAGATCTATGGAACCGACGGATCAATCCGGTGGAACTTCGAGGATCTCAACCATTTGCAGGTCTGTCTGGGGCGAAACAATCGTGCCCTGCAGGGATATGTCAACTGCATGGCCGGACCAGACTTCCCGGAGTTCATGCGTTTCCAACCGGGAGCCGGAACATCCATGGGCTTCGACGACATGAAGGTCGTTGAGGCTGCGAAATTCGTCCGAGGGGTCTTGGATGGGCAGCAATATGGCCCATCTGTCGCCGATGGTTGGGCCTCAGCGGAGGTCAATGACGCGATCGTTGCCTCCTGTGGGGACCATGCCTGGCATGACGTGAAGCCGGTTTCGGGGAGAACCACGTTCGATAAGTGACCGCGTCATCGCGTGTCTGTGACCAGGCCTGGCGGCACAACCAGGTCGCCGGTGGGAACTTCCGCCGGATGGACTGGGGCGGGAGCGGCCCCTGACTTGAAAGGGTGACATGAGTACACCTCCACGCATTAGAGAAGACATCAGCCGGATGGTTGATGAGACTCCGCCGTCCGGCAAACACCGGGGCATCGGGGCGCTTGCTGCCGTGGCGACCCTGGGATCCCTACTCTTTGGATATGACACAGGTGTCATATCGGGGGCGCTTCCCTACCTGTACATGCCCCACCTGGCTGGCGGTCTCGCCTTAACACCGATGCAGGAGGGCGCCATCGGCGGCACACTCCTCATCGGCGCTGCAATTGGCGCCGTGACCGGCGGCATCATGTCCGATCGGTGGGGGCGGCACCATAACATCACGATACTCGCGGTCATCTTCTTGCTGGGGGCCCTAGGCACGACGTTCTCGCCGAACGTGTTCGTGATGTACGTCTTCCGCTTCGTGCTGGGATTCGCTGTCGGCGCAGCGTCAGCCACTGTTCCGGTGTACCTTGCTGAAAACGCGCCAAAGCGCATCAGGGGGTCGATCGTGGCTATCGACCAACTCATGATCGTCACCGGTCAGCTGTTGGCGTTCTCCATGAACGCCATCATTAACGCCGCTCATGGCGGTCCGCAGTTGATCATCAAGGCCAACAACAATCCGGACAGCCTCGGGATCACCAAGGGCACCTATTCGTGGGACCAGATTCTGGCTCTCCAGGCTTCGAAGGGCGGGCCGCTGGAGGGGGACCAGTACCGCGCGTTCGTGGAGAATCTCGTCATCCAGTCTGGTAACGGTGCGGCCTGGCGGTGGATGCTGGTGCTGTGCTCAATCCCGGCCATCGCGCTGTGGATAGGTATTCGCCTCATGCCTGAGTCGGCTCGTTGGTACTTGGCCAAAGGTCGGGTGGCTGATGCTGTCGGAGCTCTCAAACGAGTGCGCGATCCCCAGAAGGATGGTCCTCTGGATGCTGAGGTCGAGGAGATGCATGTCACCCAGCAGCGCGAGTTGGAGAACAAGTATCAGGGCAACGCCTTTGCCCATGTGTGGCGAACGCCGTGGCTACGCAAACTCATGCTAGTAGGTATCTTCCTTGCAATCGTCAACCAGACGACAGGCGTTAATACCGTGATGTATTACGCGCCGAAAGTACTGGAGTATGCCGGTATGACGACCTCTGCCTCGATCACCGCGCAGGTGGCCAATGGTGTCATGTCCGTCATTGGTTCTGTTGGTGGTTTGTGGCTTATCCTCAAGTTCAGCCGGCGTAGTTTACTCATTTTCGACGTCTCCGCCGTGGGCATTACTTTGCTTGTCATTGCGGGAACCTTCCAGTTCACAATCGCCCCGCACATTGCTGACAAGACCACGCCGCCGACGTGGGCACCGTACCTCATCCTTGGTCTTATGGCGGTGTTTATGCTTATCGTGCAATCTACCAATGGCACGGTGGTGTGGACCATGCTCGGTGAGATGTTCCCAGCAAACGTCCGCGGCATCATGAATGGCACGGCCATCTTCTTCATGTGGGTTATTAACGCTGTCATCACCTTCACCTTCCCGTCCATGATGGCAAGTCTGGGAGGTGGGTTGACGTACACCATCTACGGCATGATGAATCTCGTCATCGCAGTAGTCCTCTTCAAGATCATGCCTGAGACCCGAAATAAGTCCTTGGAGCAGATCGAAACGTACATGGAAGAGCGCTACTCCTGAGCTCGTCTGGTGTGCTGAAGGGGTGTGTGGTTGTGGCCGTACACCCCTCACCGCCGTACTGCGGTGCTACGGAAGTTCGGTGAGCCGTTCTTCGAGATGAGTCGGCTGAACGGCACTGTTTATGACGGGTGTGCCCTATGAGGCACAGTACTGTGCCTCATCGGTGCGCTGCCATGACCGCATATCGAGCGGTCCGGCGGGGCGCAGATCTGAGATACGGCGAGTCTGAGGCAGTTGTTGCCACAGGGGCGGGCTCGAACATCCTGCACTTCGCCAGGGCTATGGGGTCAGACCCCATCATTGCCATCGACGTCAAAGACGGAAGATAGGGGCCTGGCGTCACTCATACCGTCAACTCCGTCATGCAAGACGCTAGGCAGAAAGTATTCGAGATTACGGATAGCCGTGGCGTCGAGATCGCCTTTGAGGCGTTGGGTATTCCCGTGACATGGATGTCCTTTGCGGACGGGGTGGGCACATGGTGCCAGTAAGGCCGGGAGCAGGAGTGTCAACCGCCAGTGTGGAGATTAACGGAACCGCATGGTGGCCCGTCCTCCGCGGAGGACGGGCCACCATCGTGATCCAACTTGGCTCAGCGGCGTGCAGGGCTCATCGTCCCAGCGATGCCAGGGCCTCGTAAGATTTCTTGGCGTTGATAATCGGGCCGTCGTCGGCGGGTGGTTCCTCGTCGATCATGATGTCCTGCTCTAGGACGTAATAACCATCGAACCCGGCTTCATCAAGGAGCCTCACGATGGCTGCAAAGTCGATATCACCGTCGCCGATGGGTGCGAACATCCCGGCGCGAATGCCTTCGGACCAGGTGATCTCGCCAGGCAAAAGCTTGTCGGCCATCTCCTTATGGACATCTTTGGCGTGGACAATGTCGACGCGGTTGGCGTACTTACGCACCAGCTCAACGACATCGGTACCACCACAGGCCAGATGGCCAGTGTCCAGGCACAGCCCGATCGAGGAGTTCTCGAGCACGCGGATCACTTCGTCACGGTTCTGGACCATCGTTCCCCAATGGGGGTGTAGACAGGCGGTGACGTTGCGGCTGGCGCAGACTTCGCGGATCTGGTCCAGGTTGGTGAATAGCGTTTTCCAGCCGGCCTCGTCGAGGACAGGGCGGTCGTCGTATCCATCGCGTCCGGAATCCGTGGCGAGGATGAGATAGTCACCCCCGGCAGCTTCGAAGGCGTCAAGCTCCTTGTTCACCATGGGGATCGGATCGAAGTCCGGATCGTGCATGACGGACAGGAAGAACGCTCCCACGGGCTTGAGACCGTACTTTTTCACTTCTGTGGCGCGGGCTTCTGCCTCAATAGGTAACCAGCCCTGGGGGCCAAACTCGGTGGCGGTGAGGCCGATCTGCTTCATCTCGGTGAGGACTCGCTCCGGCGTCATCTGGTAGCCCCAGTTCGGGACCTCGCAGACGCCCCAGCTGATGGGCGCTCCGGCAATCTTCATCGATGTGCTCCTCGTGTCTTGGAGGCCTGAGCTCCTGTGCATCAGGCCGCTCTCGGTAGTATATGTCCTGTCAAATAGTGGGGCAATAGCTGTCGCTGGCGTGGGAATCGGTATTGATGACGGGCTTTGTGCTAACATTAGGGAGTCTTGCCGTTACTGGTGAGAATCCAGCTTTGTCGAACACAGGGGTTCACAGCATGATCAGGATCGCCATCATTGGAGCCGGACGCATCGGTCACGTCCATGCTCGAGCCATTCAAGGACGCAACGATGTCACGTTGGCGCTCGTTTGTGACCCATTCGAGCAGAACGCGCGTGCTCTCGCTGGTGAGTATGACGTGCGCTATTGCTTGGATCCGGACGAGGTTTTCGACGACTCCACAATCGACGCTGTTGTCATTGGGTCTCCAACCCAGTTCCATGTCGACCATATCCTCAAGGCCGTCAATGGTGGCAAACGAGTGATGTGTGAGAAGCCGATCGCACTGGACGTCGAGTCCGCCAAGAGGTGCATCAACGAACTGGGTGATCGCGCCGATCAGGTGATGATGGGGTTCAACCGCCGTTTCGACCCGACGTTCAGCGCGTTGAAGAGCCGCCTCGACGATGGGGAGATCGGTAGCCTGCAGCAGCTCACCGTGATCTCCCGAGACCCGGCAGCCCCGTCGGCGTCCTACATCGCGGGGTCCGGGGGCATCTTCAAAGATATGACGATCCATGATTTCGACATGGTGCGGCATTTCCTTGGTGACATTGCAGAGGTTAACGCCGTGGGCACCAATGTCTCCCCGGAGATCGCTGAGCAGGGCGACTTCGATCAAGTAATTGTCACCCTGAAATCACGTGACGGCAAGCTCGCCACCATCATCAACTCGCGGACCTGCGCCTTCGGATACGATCAGCGTTTAGAGGCATTTGGGGCCGACGGCATGCTTAGCGCCGACAACCTCACCGACGCCGCAGTGCGCATGGCCACTAGTACCCAAACCGACGCGAAGACCGCAATCATGGACTTTTTCCTTGAGCGTTACGAAGACGCCTACCGCATCGAGTTGGAAACCTTCCTTGACTCGATCGCCATCGGCGGTGCGGTTTCTCCGTCGGTGCGTGACGGCTATGAGGCCCTTGTCCTGGCCGATGCAGCTACGCGTAGCGCCCAGGAGCATCGCGTCGTCGCCCTGTGATGCCACTCGGTACGATCACGGGGTGAGCACCGATAACCAATGCTCGACGGGTTCGTTGTCCGGGGACGCTGAACCCGTCGAAGTGCCGCCACAACACGGCGTTACTGGCCTGCCCCCTGGCCCCTCTCGTACCTGCAAACGCCCTGTTGTCCAATTCCTCGCCGGAGCCGGAACATTTCATCCGCTGTTGTCATTGTTAGCAGCAATGGTCATCCTCGGCGTGGGACAGGCTGGTTTTGACTTGGTACTCACCGCTCTGGTTGGCGGTCATCCAGACGCTCAGACCTCGACGATCTTGTTACTGGCATCCTTCGCTGGTGTCTGGCTGGTGTTGTGGGCGTGGATGCGGTTCGTCGAGCAGCGGCCCATGAGCTGTCTTGGTTTTCGCGGGCCCGGCAGTGACGTCTGGATTGGGGTAGCCATCGCGATCGCAATCCTCGCTATCGACGTTGTGGTGATGACGGTCAGCGGCCAGGTGACGATGTCGTGGGCCAGGCCGAGCATCATGGCTGCGGTGTCCATTGTCGCTGCGATCTTGCTGTTTCTGGTGCAGGGATGCGCTGAGGAGGCCGTGCTGCGCGGCTATCTTATGCAGTCCGTGGCAGCGAAATGGGGGATTCCTGCCGGACTGGCTATTCAAGCCGTCGTTTTTGCTGCGCTTCATGGGGCTAACCCAGGCACAACATGGGTGGCATTAGTCAACGTCACAGGGTTCGGCCTCATGCAGGGTCTGCTGGTGGTGTGGCGAGGCAACCTGCTCGCGGCGATGGGTTTCCACACAGTCTGGAATTGGTTGCAGGGGATGGTGTTAGGATTCGATGTCTCGGGTCTGGAGCTTCACCACAGCGTCATGACGACTGCTAGGACAACTGGCTCACACTCCTGGCTAACTGGGGGAACCTTCGGGGCGGAGGGATCCGTCATTAACACGATTTCTTGGCTATCCTTATTACTTGCCTTCTCGTGACGATGAGGCACGATTGGCGCGACAATGAAGCCTATGGCATTGCTTGAGGTCATCTGTCTGCACGAACACGACGCTAAGCGGGCAGCGGCGGGAGGCGCCGATCGCATCGAGTTGGTCGGCACGATGGATGACGGTGGCTTGGCGCCCAGCCCCGAATTATTGGCACGTACCCTCAGTGCTGTCCACATCCCGGTGCGTCCCATGCTGCGTCTGGACGGTGGGTTTCGGGCTGATCCGCGTCGTCGTGACGAGATACTGCGTTTGGCCAGTGCGTACCGCGATCTGGGAGCTGACGGTCCGGTGCTGGGGTTTCTTGACGAAGCCACCGGAGTCGACGTCGAGACTGTCATCGAGTTGACGGAGGGGTGTCAGCGTTGGACTTTCCACCGCGCTATTGATAACTGCCTGGAGCCGGACAAAGCATGGGCGCAATTGCTTGGCTTGCATGGGCTTGACCAGGTGCTGACAGCGGGATCGCCGCGAGGAGTTGAGCACGGCCTGGACGATCTCATTGCCCGAGCTTCAGCGGATCTTCGGGTAGCCGACCTCATTATGGCTGGTGGCGGGTTGCGCGCTGAACACGTCCCGTGGCTGTATCGGGCCGGCGTCCGGGCCTTCCACATCGGTAGCCCTGCACGGCCCCAAGGGTCATGGAAAGCGTGGGTGGATGCTGACTTGGTGAGGTCCTGGCGAGATCTCCTCGACCGCTTGGCCGGATGAGGTCAGGATCGCGTCAGAACGCTTGGATCCAGATATCCCGGGTGCCCGGTGCTCGAAAGGAAACGTGCCCGTGATCATCTTCGACGCCCTGAGGCTTCGGGGCGGTGGTCTGGGTCGGCGCCGTTGATGAGGAAGGAGTTGTGACGCTACGAGGCTGATGGCGGGCAATGATCCGCGCCATTCCCTCGATGGTTTCTACGAGATCGTCCATGGACGCTGTAGCGGAATGGGTCAGACCGACGACGGTATATCCCGCAGTCCCGGTGGAGGCCACTGAATTCACGTGCCAACCATCGTCGAGCGACAGCCAACCGTTCTTGACGAAAGGGGATTTCATGCCCGCCGTCATGCCCCAGTTTTGGTCGTCTTCGACGTTGGACATGAGTTCACGGGCGTACGCACGCATGGACTCGGGAATAATGGTGTTGGGGCAGAAAATGTGGTCAGCAAGTGCGACCTGATCGGCGGCAGTCGTCGATGTCAGACCCCAACGGCCCTCAGGATCGAAGGTAGTGTGGGTGGCTCCCATACGACGCATCGCCGTGCGGACCCCATCAGCTTTGCCAACCTTTTTCCACAGCGCAGTCGCAGCGTCGTTACTCGAATTCTCGATCATGGGAACTAGAAGGTTCTTCTCGCCCTCGGTGAGCTGACGCTTCTCGCCAACAGCCTGGATCATCACGGTTTCCATAATCGCCAGCTTGATGATGGAGGCGGTGATGTAGGTGGTCGCACCGTGATTGAAAACCTGGATTTCGCGCTGACCGTGCACCCGCATCGCCACGGACTGCTCCCCGTCACGGGTATTGAGGTATGTGCTCAGCTCATCCTGGTAGGGAAAGGGCACGTATGGGCCGGGAGCCGCAGGGCTCGTCACTGTGGTCGGGACAGGTTTGCGCGGCGCCTTCTTCTGTGGCCTGTTGGTGGCCCGCACTACTGGTACACTAATAGCAGCTCCGGTAGCGACGAGCAAGCCCCCTAACGCTGTACGTCTGGCGATTAGCGCCTTCCCAGACAAGCATGTCCTCCTGTTCGTGGACCCGGTGCGTTCACGTCCATTCTCACGCCGTTCGGTCCAATGCGTCCAGATCGTCTGCATCAATGATGCGGTACGAGTATCCCTGCTCGGCCAGGAATCGCTGACGATGGCTGGCAAAGTCTGTATCAACGGTATCGCGCGAGACGACCGCATAGAAACGGGCCACCAGGCCCTCTTTGGGACGCAGTAGACGGCCCAAACGCTGGGCCTCTTCTTGACGCGATCCAAATGCTCCCGAGACCTGGATGGCGACCTCCGCGCTTGGTAGGTCAATGGAGAAGTTGGCGACCTTAGAGACTACGAGCAGGTCGATCTGCCCCTCCCGGAAGTCCTGGTAGATCTCCTGACGGCGAGTCGGCGTCGTTGAACCGGTGATAATCGGGCACTTCAATTCCGCGGCCAGCTCCTCCAACTGGTCAACGTATTGGCCGATGACAAGGGTGGGCTGTCCACGATGACGCTCGACCAGGTCTCTCACGACCTTGTTTTTAATGGGGAGGGTTGCGGCCATCCGGTAGCGGACGTCAGGCTCGGCCATCGCGCAGGCCATCCGGTCAGACTCCGACAAGCTCACCCGCACCTCGACGCAATCAGCAGGTGCGATCCATCCTTGGGCTTCGATTTCCTTCCACGGAGCGTCGTAGCGTTTCGGGCCGATGAGGGTGAAGACATCGTCCTCGTGTCCGTCCTCACGCACTAGGGTGGCTGTCAGGCCGAGACGACGACGCGCTTGCAGGTCAGCCGTCATTCGGAAGACCGGGGCCGGCAGCAGGTGTACCTCGTCATATATCACTAGGCCCCAGTCGCGGGCTTCGAAGAGTTCTAGGTGTGGGTGCACTCCGTGACGTTTGGTGGTGATGACCTGATAGGTGGCGATTGTTACCGGGCGCACTTGTTTGCGCGACCCGGAGTATTCACCGATGTCGTCGGGGGCGAGGGAGGTGCGACGAACGAGTTCCTCTTTCCACTGCCGTGCTGAAACGGTGTTGGTAACGAGGATCAGAGTGGTGCAGCGGGCGAGGCTCATAGCGGTGGCCCCGACGACCGTTTTGCCAGCGCCGCAGGGCAGTACAACGACTCCAGATCCGCCGTCCCAGAAAGACTGCGCCGCTACTTTCTGGTAGGGGCGCAGGCTCCAACCATCCTCGTCAAGGTCGATGTCGTGGTGCTCGCCGTCGACGTAACCGGCGAGGTCTTCAGCCGGCCACCCCAGCTTGAGCAGCGCCTGTTTGAGGGTGCCGCGCTGCGAAGGATGGACCACAGCCGTCTCATCATCGATTTGATTACCGACAAGACCGCGCACTGACTTGGAACGCAACACCTCGGTGAGTATGGCTCGTTCAGTCGACACCAATACCAGCCCATGGGTGGGGTGCTTCTCAATGCGCAACCTGCCATACCTTGACATCGTCTCGGTGACATCGATGAGCAGGCCGGAGGCTACCGGGTAGCGCGAATACCTCATGAGGATGTCGACGACTTGCTCTGCGTCGTGGCCGGCAGCCATGGCATTCCACAGTCCCAGCGGGGTGAGCCGGTAGGTGTGGATGTGTTCAGGGGCGCGTTCTAGTTCCGCGAATGGGGCTATAGCGTGGCGACACTCGTCTGCCTGGGGGTGGTCTACCTCCAGCAGGAGAGTGTGGTCGGACTGGACAATGAGTGGGCCGGGTACAGAAGTCATCACTCCAAGTATCGCCCCACAGCGTGCGTTTGTTCCCGGCGAGGTTCGGGTTGAGTGCGTCGGTGTCGCAGCCCGCGGGCGGTTGTGGCAATGATGCGCGGCGAGGATCCTGTTGCCACCGCAGATGGCAGAGGGAACGCTTGCGAGCCGCATAGCCACAGCTAGGCGGGGGAACCAGCAGCTCCACGTCAGCCGCGTTCCGAGATGCGATGGTCTGGCTGCGCTGGGGCCATGATGACAGCGCAGAAAGCCCTCTCGCGCCGCAGGGAGATCGCCGCAGTGTGCGTGGACGGGTTGTGTGCTCAGTAGCCGGTCGGGTGATTGGTTGTTGAGCGCATACTGTCTGAGCTTGTGGGTATGGCCGTGGGCATGCGCACTATCATGAATACGTGGACGTCGACCCGCGAAAGGTGGATGCGGGAGCATGAGTGCTCATGCATACTGGGAATATATCCAATTTCAAGGACGTCCCGTAACCGTGTTCACCACGGTGACCGGCGCGGCCTCTTCGGGAAGCGTCGCCACTATCGTGAGGGTTGATCTGGCGTCTCATGACATTGGCTGGGTTCACCGACGCTGACAATTGGCGGTGGGTGGGGGACGGGGACGTTCCTGGCCCTGGCAACCCGCCTCAGATAGGCTGGCAGGACGTGATTCGCGAGACCGGCACGATGGTCACCCCGCCACCGCCCCGGATGACACAGCGCACCGCACCGGCGGTCGCGGCCATAATCCGCACTGTTTGACGCACTGACGTGCCGTCATCAACGACCCGTTCGATGTACATCCAGGTGCCATCTTGCTGAGCTTGGTGGAGCTGGGCGATCAGTTGCCGCCGATCGGAAAATCCGCGTCCCCTCTTGTCCAACAATGAAGCAGCCAGCTCCTCGGGGTCGGCCTGGGGGGCGGATGATGCCGGTACGTCCACCTTGGCTCGCGGGGGCGGGGGCGCAGAGAACACGTCACCGTGGGCGTCGCGAGCTACCGGGGACATTCCCAACTGACGCAGACCTGCCAGCACTTGGTCGGGTTCGGCTTGGGCAACCAACACTTGGGGTCCGACGCGGCGCAGTCCAACATCGGTGGTTAGTGAGCTACGCAGAATCGCCTCGACGGTGGCTGGATCGTCGACTTCTAGGAGCGCTCCAGCGGCCGCTACCGACACCCGACCGTGGTCACGCACGACGTCATTGAGGAGTACTAGGAGGCTTTGCGGAACATCCCCGAGGGAGTGTTCGGCCCACCATTGGCGCACTCGCTCACCGGTCCACCCGGCATCGAGGGCACGACGCAGGCTAGAGCGGTTGAATCGCCTGACACCGGCGATCCCGGTGGACTCACGGTCGGCAAGTAGGGCGAGGTCGGCAGCGGTGTCGGGGGTAAGTGGGCCGGGAGCGACCGCGGTGAGGTCAGATTGCAGAATCACCTCGTCGGTGCGTTCCGGCATGTCGGCACAGGTGCGTGCATCGACGAGGTCAGTGCGCGCGTCTAGTGCGACCATCCCGAGCACTCTGCACTCATCCAGGACAGCCTCCACCAAAGAGTCGTCGACGGTGGTGCCCGGCTGACGCCACCGGATCCGATTCGCGATGACTTTGGTCTCGATCGGAGTGCCCGGCTCGGCACTGTGTAGTTCCCGGTGTATCAGGCGACGCCATGCTTGAGCGGTTGCGGGTGCTGAGGCGTCGAGAGCGTTGCCGAGGTTACCGGGCAACTGCGGAATGTGTCGCCACGCTTCTCTCAGGCTCACCCATTGCCCCCACAGCGAGTCGGTACGCCATCGGTCGGCCAGGGGAGTAGGGAGCCAGCTGCGTCCGTCAGCCCCGATGAGACCGCCTGCGGCAGCCAGGGCGAGGTAAACCCATCCGTCGTCTCCGGGTGCCACCCGAGACAGCACGATGCGTGCATCCCGCTTGGCAATGCCACCGCTGGCCAGCAAAGCGCAGTTGTGACGCTCCATTGCCTCCAACAAAGCAGACATTGCGCTGACGGCTTCGAGGGCAGTTCCGAGTCCGGCCCGGTTCACCAAGTTGGTCTGATGTGGTTCGGACCATGGCGGTGGGGTAGGGCTGGGCTGTTCGGCGAAGAGGCGGTTCCCGCGCAGCATGAGAGACACCTCTCGGGGCAAGATGACGGTGTCGTCGCTAAGGGGACGCAATAGCCGATGGGCTAGAGCGGTCTCGACGGGGGTGGTGGCTGTGGCGGGAGTAACGGCGCGACGAGCATTGGGGACGTGCCCAGTGGGGGACCACACCAGACGTTCGAGTACGGATCGAGCTTTGGAGCCAGCCGCCGCCAACTTTTCGGCGACCTCGTTGGGATTCATGGGCAGGACGGACGCTGGTGCAAGTCCGGCGGGATATCCGGACAGATGAGCGGTGACGATCTGGATGACGTGCAGCTGTCCGGAATCTTCCAGGACTAGGGCCATATTAAGTAGGTCAGAGATGCCGTCGGCGACGTCGGCCTGGATGGCTTCAGGTTTAATCGGCCACCCCTGACACAACGCCTCAGCAAGCTCGGTGAAGCGGAGATCCCCTAGGGCAGCTAGTGCGGTCAGAAGACTCAACCGCCAACGATCGAGGCTGGAGATCGCCGCAATGATGGATGCGTGGGTGCTCGCGCGCGAAGACACCTCAGTCAAATCCCTCGGGGTGGGATTGGCTAAGTCGGGACGCAGGGTTAACAGCCGCGACAGACTCTGCGCATCGAGATTTCGGATAGTGGAGGCAAGGGTTGTTGGCTCCTCGGACGGGCTCATCGGGAGGACCCCGGGTCATCGGGAGTGAGCTGACGGTCAATGAGGATGAACCCCAAACCCAGCATGATGACGCAACCGAGACGAGACATCCATGCGAACTGTGCCAATACGGTGCGTACCGGCGACTCGATGGCCCCGCCAATAATGACGGCGACCGTCACCGCAGTAAGAGCCTTAGTGAGGCGTCCAGCAGCAAAAGGGTGACGCCATGCCAGCCACCATGTGATGAAGAGGGCTGGAATAGACAATGGAGACCACGCGCATCCCAGGACGAGAACGACGATCCACGGCCATCCTAACCCCTGGCACAGGTCGAGGAAGGACCGGCTGCCAGCTTTGGAAGGGGTACGCGGATCGAGACGCGAAGGCATGCGAACCGATTTGATGCGAGGTGGCGGTGTTGTCGATACCGGCGCTTCTGTCGGTGCCGACCACGTGGAATAACCGCTAGTGAGCCGGCTGGTGCGGATCGGTTCATGCGGATCGTGGTGCTCGATACGTGGCCCTGTGAGCCCAGCCTGGGTGGAGAACGGTTCCAGGGGCTGACGGCTACTGCGTCGACGGGGGATCAGCTCGGTGAGCGGGCGGTGATCGCCTCCTTGGTAGTGGTGTGGGGCGCTACAAGGCTTTCCAGCAGCAGGATTGACGGGTTGGGTCGGGGTTTCCAGCGGATCGGCCCGAGGTGCTTGGAAGGCGCGCGGAGCAGGCCGGGAGTCGACGACGTCGACGGGTGCGGTGATGCTGCGTGCCATATCTCCATGGTACGGGGTAAGACCGACGATCCGGCACGCTCACCTGTGCCGGATCAACGCTCATAGGCGATGAGTGTGATCGCTCAAGAACGCTTACATGGCCCTAGTCTCACTTCAGGCACGTCCCAGCTAGGACGTGGCGCACGCTGTGATCGCGTCAAGGAAGGTTCGACATGGAGGTCATCATCTGCTCGGATGAGCAGGCCGTCGGGCGGATCGCCGCCGACCGGATTGCAAAGGTTTTGGGCCGGGCCAAGGCTCCGGTGTTGGGAGTCGCGACTGGATCGACCCCGCTGACGACCTACTCTTCCCTGGCTGCTCTGGCAGCCGAGGGTAAGGCTGACTTTACTGATCTGCGCGCCTTTGCCCTTGACGAATACATTGGGCTTCCTGCAGACGATGAGCGCTCCTACGCAGCTACCATCCGCCACACCGTCACCGAACAGCTGGGACTCGATCCGGCCAACGTCCACACCCCCGACGGCATGGCCGATGACCTCGATGCTGCCTGCGCCGCATACGAGACAGCCATCCAGGAGGCTGATGGCGTCGATGTTCAGATCCTTGGCATTGGGGCAAATGGACATATTGGTTTCAATGAGCCCACCAGTTCGCTGTCTTCGCGCACTCGCGTCAAGACCCTTGCGGAGCGCACAAAGGCTGACAATGCCCGCTTCTTTGAGGAGGGGGAGAAGGTCCCGAGTCACTGCGTCACCCAGGGGCTCGGTACCATCATGGACGCTCGCAATGTTGTGCTGTTGGCCATCGGAGCCAACAAGGCTGACGCGCTGGCAGGGGCTGTCGAGGGGCCTGTTTCGGCGATGTGCCCGGCGTCGGTGCTGCAGTTCCACCCCCATGTTTTGGTGATTGCGGACGATGCTGCAGCCTCGAAGCTCACCATGGCTGAGTACTTCCGATGGACAGATTCCCAGCGAGGTGACCTCTCCGGAGCGATGTGAGATTTCGGTGATACTCCTGGCCTGGTAGGTGTCTTCGCGCCGGGCTATCGAAGTATCGGATAATGGTGAGTGGTGGACCGTCGTCAAGGCTTGTAGCCTGGTATGGCGGTCCATCGACCGTCATGACCAGAAGGAGTGAGCCAGAGATGCCAACCGGAAAGGTGCGTTTCTACGACGCCACCAAGGGGTTCGGTTTCCTGACGAAGGACGGCGGCGGCGACGTGTACGTCAACGCTTCTGCCCTGCCCGCAGGGGTGAATACCCTGAAGCCCGGTCAGAAGGTTGATTTCGGGATTGTTGAGGGACGTCGAGGAGAGCAGGCCTTGTCCCTGCAGATCATCGAGACCCCTGCCTCGTTGTCCAAGGCGAGTCGCAAGAAGCCGCAGGACATGGCGGTGATCTGTGAGGACCTCATTAAGATGCTCGACAAGATGGGCAATGGTTACCGGCACGGGCGTCACTCTGATTCGCGCACTGCCGGCGCCGTGGCCAAGATGCTTCGTGCAGTCGCTGACGAGTTGGAGCTGTGATGACACAGGTGACGTCGAAGCCGCGCACTGCGACCCGAACTATCAAAGCCGATGCGACCATTGCGAAGGCTGTTGATCAGGCCCGGGAAGCTGCCGAGTACCGAGCTGGTGATTTCGGTGTGGGCGAGCACGTCGGGACTATCGCTGAAGGTGAGCGAGTCCTGACCCATCTCTTCGAGTGCCCGCATCCCGGTTACCGAGGATGGCGTTGGGCCGTGACAATGTCGCGTGCTCTACGTGGCCGTAACGTCACTGTCAATGAGGTTGTCCTCGTCCCTGGCGAGGATTCCTTACTCGCCCCCCCATGGGTGCCGTGGCGTGATCGGGTGCGTGCTGGTGACATCGCCGCAGGCACTCTCATGCCGACTGCTGACAACGACCCGCGTTTGGAACCTGGTTACACCGGCGGTGAACTGGCCGCAGATGAGGACCCGGCTGAATGGGCTGCTACTCGCGCTGTTGCTTCTGAGTTGGGTTTGGGACGGGAGCGACTGCTGTCGCGGGAGGGCCGTGACTCCACCGCCGAGCGCTGGCTCGCTGGTGAGGGCGGCCCGGACAACGCGACGAGCCATCATGCGCCAGCCAGCTGCGTGACCTGCGGGTATTTCGTGCGCCTACAGCATTCTCTGGGACGGGTTTTTGGGGTGTGCTCGAACGAGTACTCTCCCTCCGACGGTTCGGTGGTCCACGTCGACCATGGTTGCGGAGGCCACTCCGACGTCGTTGAGAAGCGTCGGGGGATTGAGCTCCCAGAGCCCGTTTTCGACACCATCTCGGTTGACGAGTCGTTGTTCGACTGAGTCGTCTTCTTCGCAGAAGCCCCGGTCTGCGATGAACTCAATGACGGGAACGCTGCCAGCAATATGCGGTGCCGACAACACCTAGGCCGGTACCCGTCAGGCAGATCCACAGCCAGTCGCGGTAACCAGTCTCGGTGAGACGGTCGAGCATGATCCAGCAGATGAGGGATGCTACTGCGAAGGCGATAGTTCCCACGATGCCGACCGTCACCCCGTTTTCGTCAACGGGTGCGACGTTCGCCTGGGTAAGCAGGTGATGGTTGGACACCGCTCCATCGTAATGCCCTGCAACATTGTTGTGACACGTCATCCCTAGAATGCCTCCGTGCCTAGCAACACCGCATCAGCAAGATTTGATCAGTGGTTCCATCTGACAGAACGTGGTTCGACGACGTCGCGCGAAGTTCGCGGCGGCATCGTCACCTTCTTCACGATGGCATACATCCTGGCTCTCAATCCTCTCATCATCGGTACCGCAGCGGATAAGAATGGCAAACTCCTCAATGGAGCTCCGAAATTCCTCGACGCTGCTGGCACCAGCCTTAATACTGCTGGCATTGATGACAACAAAATCATGGTGATGGCAGTGACTGCCTTCGTGGCTGCCATCATGACGATTGCTATGGGTGTCTGGGGACGATTCCCGATGGGTATCGCAACAGGCCTGGGCATTAACTCCCTGCTTGCCTACGTCGTCGCCCCGACGATGACGTGGTCTCAGGCGATGGGTTTGGTTGTCTGGGAGGGCATCTTCATTCTGGTGTTCGTCCTTACTGGTGTCCGGGAAATGATTTTCCGGGCTGTCCCTAATTCCTTGCGGTCGGCGATCAGTGTTGGAATTGGCCTGTTCATCGCTTTTGTGGGATTTGTGGATTCTGGCGTGATTCGCCCCGGCTCGGGTACCCCTGTCACCCTCGGAGTTGGTGGCAGCTTGGAGGGGTGGCCAATCTTGCTGTGCCTGTTCGGTTTCCTGTTGCTGGTGGTGTTGCATCAGCGTCACATCAAAGGGTCTATGCTCATCGCGATCATTGGCACCTCACTGGTGGGTGTGGCCATCGAGGCCGTGGGGAACATCGGTGCGCAAAGTGACAAGAACCCCACTGGCTGGGCCCTCAACGTGCCCCGTCTGCCCGGCGCCTCGGATTTCCGCTGGCCCGATCTGGGCTTGCTCGGTCATGTTGACCTCTTTGGTGGGTTCCTTGCCAACGGGCACTTTCGTATTGGTGTCTTCTTGGGCACCCTGCTGGTGGTGTTCTCCCTGATGCTTGCCGACTTCTTCGACACCATGGGGACGGTTGTTGCGATCGGTGACCACGCCGGGCTTCTTGACGAGACCGGCAATCCTGAGCACCTCAAGGGAATCCTGGTCGTTGACGCCTTGGCCGCGGTGGCTGGCGGTCTTGGCTCGGCGTCGTCGGCAACGGGTTACGTCGAGTCGGCTGCTGGCGTGGGAGAGGGAGCCCGCACAGGTATCGCCTCCATCGTCACCGGTCTGGGATTCCTGCTGGCGATGTTCCTGTCGCCAATCGTTTCGATCATCCCGTCCGAAGCAGCCGCACCGGTGCTTGTTTTCGTCGGGTTCCTCATGATGGCTCAGGTCACGCGCATTGACTGGAAGCACGTTGAGGAAGGCCTACCGGCCTTCCTAGGCATGGTGCTTATGCCGTTCGCCTACTCGATCACTACAGGTATCGGAGCTGGACTCATCATGTTCTGCATCACGAAGGTCATCGCTGGTAAAGCTCGCAGCGTGCATCCTCTGCTGTGGGTCGTTGCCCTCCTCTTTGTGGTGTATTTCAGCCAGACCCTCCTCATGAAGCTGTTCGGCCAGCTCTGAGACCAGTGGGGTGGGCGTCTTCGACGGTGTCCGGCTGCCAGACCACTAAGAGGCCTGGCGCCGGGCGGCCCAGATCGACTGCGAGATGATTCCACCCCGGATATGAGCTGAGGAACTTCAGCACGGCGTTAACCTCACCTCGTCGTGCAATCGGCACTGTGCCGATGACCTCGGACAGCTCAACCCAGGTGGCCAGTATCTGCCTGGTGCCGGCATAGCCGATCTTCATGCCAGGTGCTGGTCGCAGTGGAATCTGTGGGTCCTCGTCCATAAGCCGTTTGAGCGAGTAGGTGCTAGGTAGTCCAGCGGCTGCCAGATCGCGATCGAGCTCCTCGAAACGTGCCACCGACATGGGGATCTCGGTCCACCCCCATGACAGGTGGGTGAGCCATTCATTGACAAGCCGCCAGCACCGTGCCGACCGATCGGATTCGATGTAGCGTCCGCAGACGAGGTCTTCGACGTCATGAGGGGTCGGCCATCCGGTTGGCAGCATCGAACATTCAACATTGGGCTTGTAGAGCGGGTGGAACGGGCTGCGCCACCTCGGTCGACGATGATGATGAACGGGCACGCTGAAACGAGCCTCAGCCCACCTACGCAGTTTCATGGCGAGACCCTCGTCGGCCCCGAATATGTCGCGAACTTCGTCGATCGCGATGGCGTTGAATCTCAACCCACCCATAGTGACAGGTTATAAGATAGCGGGGTTGACATAAGGTGTCGTCCATGAATCCACGCTCCAGGCAGCACATCATCAGCGGGGTTCTCATCGTCCTCTTACTCCTCGTCGTGCTGGGATCCCTGCTGTGATAGGTCGGTCCGGCATGGCAGGATGTAACATTGTGACCCAACGATCCCGCACCCGACGTCGCGCCTCCCGAGCCGCAAGCGCGTTGCTGGCGCTCGGATGCGCTTGGGGGTTGTCGGTTAGTCCTGCCGCAGCTGCCGACTTCACCGTCAGAACGGATAAAAAGCTCGGCAAACCTGTCGGTATGGCTGCTGACCTTCATCATGACTGGTACTGGATCACCGACGGTTCTTCGTCGACAGTCCACTCTCTGCTTGCTGTCGACAAGACGGGCAAAGAGGTTCACCGGGTGGTATGGGAGCCAGCCTTCCATGATGTCGAGGCGATGTCGTGGGCTCGTGGGGTACTGTACGTCGCTGACATCGGTGACAAGAAAGCTCAGCGTCGTGGGATTCGGGTGATGTCTCCCACCTCAACGGCAGCCAAGCAGTCCACCTATTACGAGTGGATGTTCACTTATCCGGACGGCGCTCACGACGCCAAAGCCTTGACCGTCAGCCCCAAGGGGAGTTTTTACATCATCACCGACGGTCCACATCCTGCGATTTATCGGGGCGGCCCCCAGGTGAGCCGCACCGAATCGAACCCACTAGAAAAGGTGGCAGATGCCCCTGCTGGGGTCAAAGACGCCACATTCCTGCCAGATGGGTCACGAATGGCCCTCCTCACTGATCATGAGGTGCGCATCGTTGACGCCTACTCCTGGAAGACAGTCGCCAATGCGGCCTTCTCCGGCGGTCAGGCCATCGCGACCGACACCACTCAAAAAACTCTGGAGATTGCGACCTCAGGTAACAAAGTGAGGGGGATCAAATTCCCGACAACCTTGACCTCGATTACGCCGACCCCGTCACACTCTCCGAAAGCCAAGGTGGTTACCCCGGCCAATGGCAAACCGACGTCCAAGGCGCGATCAGGAACTTTTATCGCGGTGATGGGGGCGGTCGTAGTGGCGCTGTGCGCTGGCGTCGTTACGTTCTTCTACGGCCGCTCCCGGGACACCACCTGGCGGCATCGTTAGTCGCGGTTCTCTAGTAGCCAGTCCAGGCATGCCGTCAGAGCCTCGACGTCGCTCGGCTCAATTGAGCTGAAGGTTGCGATTCGGATCTGATTGCGCCCTAGCTTGCGGTAAGGCTCGATGTCGAGGATGCCGTTGTCGCGGGCGCGGGCACACAGTCGTGCGGCGTCGACGGACTCGTCGATGTCGATCGTCACGACAACTGGGCTGCGCAGCGCCGGGTCAGCGACGAACGGGGTCGTTAGGGGGTTGTCCTCGGCCCAGCGGTAGAGGATTCCTGACGTTGACGCTGTGCGTGATGCAGCCCACGCCATACCGCCCTGATCGAGTAGCCAACGGCATTGCGCCTCGAGCATGACGAGGGTGGCCAGAGCCGGGGTATTCAGGGTCTGATCAGCTCGCGAGTTCGTCACGGCGAGACTCAGATCGAGCATCTGGGGTACCCAGCGGGCCGAGGAGGTCACTCTGTTCGAGCGTTCGATCGCTGCAGGTGACAGGATCGCAAGCCACAATCCACCATCTGAAGACAGATTTTTCTGCGGTGAAAAGTAGTAGGCGTCAATGGTTGACATATCCGCCGCGACGCCGCCGGCGGCCGAGGTGGCGTCAACGAGAACGAGGGAGTTGTCGTCAATGTCGTTAGGTCGTCGGACTGGGGCAACGACGCCGGTGGAGGTCTCGTTATGGGCCCATGCGTAGGTGTCAACGTCGCTGACGGCCTTCGGGAGGGCGAGCTTGCCGGGTTCGGCTTGAAATACTGCGGGGTCAGCAAGGAAGGGGGCACGCTGCAGAGCTGAGGAGAACTTTCGCGTGAATTCCCCGTAGACGCCGGTGGCGGCTCGTTTTTCCACGAGGGAGACGGTTGCCATATCCCAGAAAAGGGTGGCTCCACCGTTGCCGAGTGCCACCTCATAATCGGTCGGCAGGTTATACAGTTCAGTCAACTCTTCACGGATTGCCGCGACTACGTGACGGACCGGTGGCTGGCGATGGGAGGTACCCATCACGGATCCCGGTTCGGACAGACTGGCCACCACCTCCCGTCGGATCCGAGATGGGCCACACCCGAATCGGGGGTCGGAGGGCAAAAGGTCACGAGGAATCATTGGCTGAGCCATAATCCGATCCTTGCAGATCATGTCGTCTATAACGGCGGAGTTCATGCTGTGATCGTGTGGCAAGATGAGGGAAACCCGGTTAGGAGGCATCGATGATCACCCGCATTGCTTCTCACCACGTTGTCGATCGCGATGGTAGTGATTCACCAGCGACGATCACCGTCGAGGCTGGACGCATTAGTGACGTCAGCGAGGGTATTGATCCCAAGGCCGAACTCGTTGATGAGTGGATTTTGCCCGGATATGTCGACACTCACTGTCACGGTGGCGCCGGTGCTGACTTCACCGACCCTGACCGCGAGGCCGCTTTGCGCGCCGTCCATTACCACCGCAGCCAGGGGTCGACGACTCTTTTCGCATCGACGGTGACCGCAGCGATTGACGACGTCGTCGCGCAGATTGGGCGACTCCGCCAGCTTGTCGACCTTGACGAGATCGCCGGCATCCATTTAGAGGGGCCGTTCTTGGCTGAATCGCGGAAGGGGGCCCACGCCGTCGAGCTGCTGTGTGACCCAGATCCGGTGTCCGTGGGTCGTCTCATCGAAGCTGGCGGTTCGGCTCTCAAGATGGTGACTATTGCGCCAGAACGTGCGCACGGCTTGGAAGCGGTGACCACCTTCACCACAGCCGGAGTGCACGCTGCTATCGGCCATACTGAGTGTGACAACACCACGGCTAGTGCCGCAGTCGACGCGGGAGCAGACGTCATCACCCATCTGTTCAACGCGATGCCGTCGATCCATCATCGAAAGCCCGGTCCGGTGCCGCCAATGCTCACTGATTCGCGAGTGGTCTGCGAACTCATTTGCGACGGCGTCCACTTGGCCCCGGACGTCATTCGGATGGCGATGTCGAGCGCCGGCCCGAAGCGCATCGCCCTGGTGACCGATGCCATGAGCGCGACCGGTCAGCCTGACGGCGACTACATTCTGGGCAGCCTGCCAGTGAAAGTTGTGGATGGAAGAGCCCGTTTGTTGGCCGCTGACGGTTCGCTGGGAGCGATAGCAGGATCGACTCTGACGATGGGTCGAGCGGTCGAATTCGTCACGTCCGTTGTGGGTATCCCGCTGGGACAGGTCGCCGTCATGGCGGCCACAACACCGGCCAAGCTCCATGGTTTGAACGAGGTTGGCGTCATCGAAGAGGGCCACTGGGCTGACTTGTGTCTTACTGACGCGAAGGGTCATCTGGTGCGCGTCATTCACCGGGGTGAGGCCGTCTGACGGCCACAGCGGGTGATTGGGCACTAAACTTTTCATGGAGAGGGTCGCTCGGGCGTAAGCAATGGCGCCCGAAAGATTGTTGACAGTTAGCTTGTCCAGTGGGCAAGCGGCTAGCGTCGTCCCTCGGCTGTGAGGGCGGGGAAGAGGTGCACCGTGAGTAGTGAACTCGTTGACACGACGGAGATGTATCTGCGGACTTTCTACGAGCTACTCGAGGAGGGTGTCGAACTGCGTCGAGCCCGTATCGTTGAGCGGCTGCACCAGTCTGGCCCGACCGTCTCCCAGACCGTGGCTCGTATGGAGCGTGACGGCCTTGTGGTCGTCGAGTCTGATCGCTCGATCTCGCTGACCCAGGAAGGCCACGACGTGGCTCAGACTGTTATGCGCAAGCATCGCCTGGCCGAGTGCCTGCTTACCCAAATCATTGGTCTTCGTCCCGACTTGGTGCACGATGAAGCCTGCCGCTGGGAGCACGTCATTTCCGGCGAAGTTGAGAAGCGCCTCACGGGGCTCCTCGAGAACCCTGATGTTTCTCCATACGGGTGCCCACTGCCGCCTGAGCAGGCAGGGTGTCGTCCGGATGGTTCCGCCCGCTTTCGTGACGACTCCAAGCCCCTAGATGAGGTTATCGCCGAGACTGGCTGCCCGGTCAGCGTGACCGTCACCCGGTTGTCGGAGTTCTTCCAAGCTACCGAGGGTAATCTCGCGGACGTCTACGCTGCCGGCTTATTGCCGGGTAAGAGCGTCGAGGTCGATGATGACGCCGATGGTATTCGTTTGACGGGCCCCAGTGGTTCTATCGTCGTCGATCCGGAGATTCTCTCGGGTCTGTTCGTCGCTCAGAATTCGTGAGTTGCGCTGACTACGCCGTGATGGGTGTGCCTCAAGTCGTGTGTCCCAGCCAGTTGCCGGACCTGGACCAGATTGCCGCCCTCTGCGAGTCAGGCTGGTACGACACCGCCGATTCCATGTTGAGGATGGCGCACGCATCTGAGTCTGCCAATCCTCATGTGGTGCAGGCTGCTGGCGTGATGGCGGTGGCCCGCCGAGTCTTGGCTCTAGATGCCGAGGATTTTGAGGACATCGGTGAGGCCTTGCCCGCGGATCTGCGATCTCGCCTTGTCGACTCTGGTTTTCCACACCACCCGCGTGCCGCAGAGAGGGGAGCTCTTGGGGATCTCATCCCCTTGTATGAGCTCATGCTCGAGGTCCTCGACATCCGGATGCGTCGTGAGGAGCCCCAACAAGTCGTTGTGACCTGCCACATCCTGGGGGAGTACTTGGCGCAGTTGGCGTGGCAACCAGTCTTAGGCGATGGTGGGGATCCGCTCACCTTGCCTGGCAAGGTTGGCCAGAAATGGGGCGGTGATGGTCAAGGCTGTGCCCACACCTCCGCGATGAATGCCACCGCGCGACGCAGCATGCATGCTGCCCAGGGAGACGAGGAGGGGTATACCTCGTACCTCGACAAGTTCCACTCCCGGTTGGGGGAGGCCCTCGGAGTGTGCGCGATGAATCATGCCACTATTGATGCCGGTGAGCGTCCCGACGTTGGTATCACTTGCCCTGACCCATGTCGGTGGGTCTTAGCCGGAACCTGGGAGGAGCGCAGAGCCCTTGACGCGCGGGTGCGCCTGGCACGGATTTTTCAAGAGTCCGGTCTAGTGGCTCTGCGCCATCACGCTCCGGTAGGCCATTTTTTCGGGGTGCCATCGGGCAGCGAGATCGGAAATGCTTGGGTGATGACGTGGAATAAGCTCAACGAACAGTGGGCTGATGGTTCCAACCCGATGCTAGACCCGTCGGCCCCCGGGTATGACGTTGACGCCTCTGATGGGGCCCTGCCTGGCCTTGCCCGGATGGTGTCGGTCATCGCTGCGCGGCCGATTCGAGCTGGCCATTTGCTGCGGGATCTGGGAGTCACCGCGATTGCCGAATTGAAGGCGGTTTGACGTTGCCCGCGTGTTGGTGCATCGGGAATAGCCTGGCGCCTGATGCTGTTTGACGACATACGGGCCGAGGCGCCACGGCGTTGCGGTCGACCGAACCCAAGCAATTACCGGGAGGTACAACGTGGCTACCGTCGCATTGACTAAAGACAACTTCTCCTCGACCATCGATTCCAATGATGTCGTTCTCATTGACTTCTGGGCCTCCTGGTGTGGACCATGCCAGCGGTTTTCACCAATCTATGAGGACGCCAGTGGACGTCACTCTGACGTGACCTTCGCCAAGGTCGACACCGAGGACCAGCAGGAACTGTCTGCCGGTCTGGAGATCACCTCCATCCCGACGATCATGGCCTTCCGTGCCGGATACCTTGTTTTCCGCCAGTCAGGCCTGCTGCAAGGTCGCCAGCTTGATGAGCTTATTGAGAAGGTCAAGGAGATCGACGTCGAGGATCTCAAGAAGCAGGCCGCGGCCCAAAACCAGGGCTGACACCGGGCTTTCCATACCCAGCTGAAACGCGGAGCTCAGGGCCGGCGGCAGGTGGTAGCTTCCTGCTGTCGGCCTGTGCTTCGTCATATCTCATGAGACGACGATAGGGCGGGTCGTGGTGCCCGAGCGCTGTGGTGTGCAGGTCGACCAGGCCGTTCCTAGGAGTTGTCCGTGACATCGAGAATCGAGGTGGCCGAGCTCGTTGAGACAACGCAGCCGGCTGGCCCGAAGCGCCGTATGGGTGTAGTGGCCGCAGTCGCTACCCTGGGTTCACTTCTTTTCGGCTACGACACCGGAGTCATTTCTGGCGCCTTGCCGTTCATGTATCTGCCTCATGGCGCTGGCGGTCTGGCCCTGACGGTGGGACATGAAGGTGCCATCGGTGGCACCTTAACCCTTGGCGCTGCTTTCGGCGGCCTTATAGGCGGGATGATGAGCGACCGCTGGGGTCGGCGTCATAACCTCCTGATTTTGGCTGTCCTCTTTGTTGTGGGAGCTTTGGGAACTGCCGGTGCCCCCAGCGTGTGGGTGATGTACCCCTTCCGAGTGGTGCTCGGATCCGCCGTGGGAGCGGCCTCAGCAACAGTGCCAGTCTACTTGTCGGAGACCTCACCCAAACGGATGCGTGGGCGGATCGTGGCGCTTGACCAATTTATGATCGTCTTTGGTCAGCTGCTGGCTTTCTCCGTCAATGCCGCCATCTCAGCGGCTCATGGGGGACCCAGTTTGATGGTGACTGCGGATCCGACGGGACGACTGTCTCCGGGAACTTATTCCTGGGACACTTTGCAGGCCATGACGACCTCCCACGGGGGAGCGATGACCGACCAGGCTTTTCATGCCTTCCTTACTCAGCTGTCGGTATCAGCCGGGTCCGGTGGAGCATGGCGCTGGATGCTCGTGGTATGCACTCTGCCCGCCATCGCGCTGTGGATCGGTATGAGGAAGATGCCCGAGTCGGCTCGTTGGCATCTAAGCCATGGTCAGCTTCGGGAGACCGTCGCATGCCTCAAACAGGTGCGCGTCGAAGGGGTTGATGAACCCATCGTCGATGAGGTCACTGAGATGGTTGAACTCAACGGCGAGGGCGGCAGGCTCAGTCACCGTCAGCAGTGGGCGGTCGTCATGGAGTCTCGCTGGACGCGTCGCCTCCTGCTGGTCGGGATTTTCCTTGCTGTAGTTAACCAAACCACCGGCGTCAATACCGTCATGTATTACGCGCCCAAGGTGTTGGAGTTCGCAGGAATGAGCACCCAGGCGTCGATTATTTCTCAGGTGGCTAATGGAGTCATGTCTGTTATTGGTGCCGCTGCAGGCTTGTGGCTCATCGAACGGTTTGATCGTCGTCACCTGCTTATCTTCGATGTCACGGCGGTCGGTGTGTGTCTCCTTGGTATTGCGGCTACTTTCGGGCTGGCAATTGCTCCTCATGTGGGTCAAGGGGTACCGAAGTGGGCGCCTATTCTCGTGCTCGTCCTGATGAGTATCTTCATGCTTATCGTGCAGTCCACTAACGGCACAGTGGTGTGGACCATGCTTGGTGAGATGTTCCCGACCCGGATGCGCGGGGCGATGAACGGTGCTGCGGTGTTTTGTGGGTGGCTGGCTAATGCGACGATCACCTGGACCTTCCCGGCCATGCTGGCGGGGCTCGGCGGTGCGGGAACCTACCTGACCTATGGCCTGGTAAACCTCATGATCGCGTTGGTCCTCGTCAAGGTCATGCCGGAGACCAAGGGACGCTCACTGGAGGAGATCGAGGTCGAGATGAAGCAGCGCTACGCCTAAGGGGCGGTCCAATACAACTCGATCCGCCCCGGAAACCGCGATTGAGGAGGGTTGCCCCTGTCGGAAGCGGTTTGTACTGCGGCCCCGATAGGATTCGAACCTACGACACATGGTTTAGGAAACCACTGCTCTATCCCCTGAGCTACGGGGCCCTGCCCATAAAGGGCCTTACTAGAGTAGTCCGGCAGGGCCGCCTGGACCAACCTCAGACCCCATAGTGTCGTAAAACCAGGTTGTCGACGGTCCCGTCGTACCTGCCGCCAACTCAGCTGATTCGCCGCAATCTATCGAGCAAAGCATGGCGGGTTATCCGGAGTAGCCCGTCTTGACCCGCGTCGGGCTGGGCAGGTTATCTCGATCAGCCGACGAGCTCGTGGTCCTGGCAACCTGGCGCACCGACGACGTAGTGGCGTGCTCTGGCCTGTCAGTGGGCTCTTCTCGGTACATCTTCTCGGTACAATGACGGCGTTCGTTAACACGCAAGGGGGCCAGGATGAGTGAAGAAGGACTTGCGGCTGCACGCCAGAAGATGACCGAGGCAGGTGTCGATCCTGTCGCCATCGAGGTCTTCACTTCCTACTACCACCAGCTCGAGACCGGCGATACCGGACTCATCCGCGAGGACACCATCTCACCGCTCACGAATCCGCCAATGCTCGACGACGTTGAGGTCAGCGAGGAGCAGGCTGCTGAGGCCCTCGACAAGACCGTCATCATCAAGCTCAATGGCGGGCTCGGAACCTCGATGGGCCTCGACCGAGCTAAGTCGCTGCTCGAGGTTCGTGACGGCAAGTCCTTCCTCGACATCATCGCTACCCAGGTGCTCTCGGCTCGCAAGACTTTCGGCGCTCGATTGCCGCTGATGTTCATGAATTCCTTCAATACCCGCGAGGACACCCTCAAGGCCCTCGAGAAATATCCAGAGTTGGCTGTCGACGGCCTAGAGCTCGACTTCCTGCAGGATCAGGAGCCTAAGCTCGACGCTGAGACCCTCGCCCCGGTTGAGTGGCCGAAGGACTCCTCCCTCGAGTGGTGTCCTCCGGGTCACGGCGACCTCTACACCGCTCTGCTTGGATCCGGCGTCCTCGACCATCTGCTCGAGGCTGGATACCAATACGCCTCGGTATCCAACGGTGACAATCTTGGTGCCGTTCCGGACGGTCGTCTCGCCGGCTGGTTTGCGGCGTCGGGTGCTCCCTACGCTGCCGAGTTGTGCCGCCGCACTATTAACGACAAGAAGGGTGGCCACCTGGCCATTCGTAAGTCTGATGATCAGCTCATCCTGCGCGATACGGCACAGACAGCAGAAGAGGAAATGGATTACTTCACCGACGAGCATCGTCACCCCTTCTTCCACACCAACAATCTGTGGTTTGACCTTGAAGCCCTCAAGAAGGTGCTGGACGAGCGACACGGCGTGATGGGCCTGCAAATTATTCGCAACGAGAAGACGGTCGACCCGAAGGATTCCTCGTCGACTCCTGTCATCCAGATTGAGTCCGCTATGGGGGGCGCTATCGAGGTCTTTGAAGGCGCTACCTGTATCTGTGTTCATCGGTCCCGGTTCTTGCCGGTCAAAACGACCAACGAGCTGCTGCTGCTTCGGTCTGATGTTTATGACCTCGACGATTCGGACCACCTCGTCAAGACCACCGACATGACCTGCGCAGTCGATCTTGACAAGGATTTTTATAAAAAGATTGGTGATTTCGACGATCGCATCCCTGAACCGCCATCGCTGCGCCGCGCCACCTCGCTGAAGGTCAAAGGAGACTGGACCTTTGGTTCGGAGGTTGTCGTTGCGGGGGATGTTTCGCTGGATACTGAGAAGCCTCAGACGATTCCGGACGGGACCGTGCTCACTGGCGAAGTCCTTGGCGCGAAAAAGTGACACCGGATCGACAATGCTGGGAGGCGGTGGCCGCGGTCTTGACCGGACAGCGACTTACCGCTCCTGACAACCCAGGATGGCAGGCCGTCGACGTCGTGGAGTGGCTGGCCGAGGAAGGGTGGCCGGCGAACCGGCTGGCGAACAGGCGCGCCGAATTCCAGCAAGCCGGGCGATCTTGGCCCGGCCCGATTCCCGACGATTTGTCCCCAGGCCTGGAGTTCGCTCGCTACGGAGCGGTACTAGCCCAGGCGCGTCGGATCGCTGGGCTAGATGGCTTAACTGCTACGGTCCACCGGGGCGCGGTGGTCATTGGGCCAGACGAAGCTCGTCTGTTAGCCGAGCGTCCACCGCACAGCTTATTGCACTGAGTCTGGCAGCTCTGGCGTGTCCTCACTTGACCGGACGGGAACGCAGTTCGTCGCGAATCTCGATGAGTAGGTCGGCGGTGGTGGGGGCAGCCACTGGTTCGTCTTTAGTGCGCTTGAGCTTCTCCGTAGCCAGCTCGATGGGCTTAATGAGCCCGAAATAAATGACGAAGGACATGACGAAGAAGGAGATGACGTCGGTGATGAAGGCACCGACGTGGACCCCGCCTGGAACCCAGCCAGAGAAGTTCGGGGTGCCGCCCAGCTTGCCGATCAAGTCCATGATGATTGTCGTAAACGATTTGACGACGGTGGAAAATGCGCCGCCAAGGATGAATGCGACGGCTAGTTCAATGAGATTACCGCGCATCAGAAAATCTTTGAATCCCTTCATAGGGCTCCCTTCGGGTTGGTGTGCTGCCCGCAAACTAAAACCGTAACGGTACTGGGAAGGCGTCGCTAATACTCTTCGCTGTGTCTGGTGAGCTGCACATTCACTCCACCACCAATCCTAAAGGCTGTCCCTGGCCAGCTACCGCGATTGCTGCGGCATCGGCCGACCCGGTGGACACAACGACGAGCTCCGTTGACGGAGAGCCTTGGATGAGTCCGCCCCCGCTGGTAGGCAGGCTCCGAATGATGGCGCCGCGCGTCAGGACGTGCGGAGTTCCGTCCTCGCTAGGAGAGACAACGGATACCCGCTGGCCTACCTGCAACATTCCGACCATTGATGAGTCGGCCAAGTGAATGCCGACGAGTGCTTTTCCAGACCCTACGGCGGACCCGGAGAGGACCGCTGAGGACGTCAAAATCGTTCCCTCGGTGATCCGTATCGATGCTTGGCGGCCTTCCACTTGCGCAAGAGTGGCCGTTTCGTGGGGGAGAACACCAGGATCGATCCGGACGGTGTGAAGGTCAGAGCGTTGGATGACGCGACCGCCCTCAATGGCGTGCGCGGCGACGATGACCTCACGTCCAGATGACGAGGTTGCCATTCCTGGGGATGCTACTAGAAGCACTGCGAGGGCCGCGAGAAGCGCGGCTAACCCGCGTCGGTGACGGGCCACCATGACGTGCACACGTCGCCGCGCAGGTTTATGGGTACGGCTTAGGCGTCGGGGATCCTGGGAGTACTTCGCTGTCAGTCTCACACCCACAGTTATCGGCAGGGGAGAGCAGATTTTTCAGTTATCCACAGGGCAATTTTGACGTGTTTGAGCCAAGCTCATGTCAGGATGCGCTCTCGGAGGCTTTCGCCGTCGAGGAAGATGAGGACGAGGCCGGTTCAGACTTCGTCGAGGGCTCTGAGGCCGTTGGCGAAGAGCTATCCCCGGTGGCTGCCTTTGATGCGCCCTTGGTGTGATTGTCGGTGGAGTAGAACCCTGAACCTTTGAAAACCACCCCGACCGCGCTGAAGACCTTGCGCAGATCACCCTCGCAGGACGGGCAGATAGTCAACGACGGGTCGCTGAACCTTTGCACAACCTCGAGGTCACGGCCGCAGTCATTGCATTGGTATTGGTAGGTGGGCATGGTCTCCTCGTTCTGGCGGTATCGGGCGCCTGTCGAATGATAGGCGTGTTACGGGGTACCAGGAAATCTCGGACCACTTACTGGCCCAGCATGTGCAGTCCACTGGGGGTAAGAGCCGCCGTGACAGACTCGTCCCATGGGTCGTGGGGTACCTCGTCAAGGATCTCGTCGTCATTGACGACCGCCCACACTGGAACGTCATCGGCCCGGTGGGCAAGGACGCGGTCGTACCAGCCACCGCCCACTCCGACGCGGTATCCGGATCGATCGACGAAGAGTGCCGAGCACAGCACCACCTCGACCTGGTCGATCGCCGAGGCAGGGAGAATAGGGGCTATCGGCTCGGGGATCTGCCACAGACCAGTCCGTACGTTCTTGCTGTCGTACCACGCCCACGCCGGTTCATGGAGGGAGCGACCATGACCGTCAGTCAGAACGGGTGCCAGTACCTTCTTGCCCATCATGATGAGAGTGTCGGCGAGATCCACGGTGTCGGGTTCATCACCACGAGAGAGGTAAAGGGCGACCTTGTGAGCCCATAGCAACCGGCTCATAGCATGTTCGGTGCGCCGATCGTCGCGGCTCATCCGCGTTCGGTGATCCAATGCGGCACGATGAGCCAGGCAGCGACGTCGTAACTCCTCCTTGCCGCTTCGAGGATCCACTCCGGCGGGTCTCCTATCTGACGGAACATGGTCTGTCGTCACTGACTCATGCTACGCCCTAGCCGAGTCGCTGCCAGGCAGACGGCAGAACGCCCTCTAGGGTGATGCTATGGCGTTGTTCCACAGGAAGAAGCAGGTCGAGGCCCCCGAACCCGAAGCGGAGCCCCTCGGCCTGCCAGGAGCGCCGGAGACAGATATGTCAGGTCGTCGGTCTGTCGACGATCATCGTGACTACCTATGCAGCTTGGTGCAGGCCGTCCCACCAGTAGCCGTGGAGGTGCCGAGAGCTGTCGGTCTGGCTGTTTGTGAGGACGTTCATGCGCCCCATGACGTTCCAGTCGTGACGACGGCGGTCATTGATGGCTACGCCCTCGACTCGGCGTCGACTCGAATGGCCGGACGTCCCGATGCCGTTGAGATCCAGGTGGATCGACGCCCACCTAGCCCGGTAATCCCTGGTACTGCTGTGCGGGTCATGGCTGGATCGCTGCTTCCTGAGGGGACCGACTGCGTCTTACCACCGGATCTGCTCAATGTCGACGGCGACATTGTGTTGTTTTCTCCGGTGAAGAGATGGGCCGGTGCCCGACTCGCGGGCTCGGATTACGGCCGCGGCGAGGTTCTGGTACGTAACGGGACGATCCTGCACCCAGGTATCATCTCGGTGCTCGCTTCGGCCGGAATCGACGAGGTGTTCGTCCGTCCGCGCCCCAAGGTCGTCATTGTTGCGGTGCGCGCTGATGAGGACCAACGTGCGGAGATTGAGCGGAAGGCGCGGGCCAATGGTGCCGAGGACATTGCCTCTCTTGATGCCACTGCTGCTGCCATCGAGTCTGCTACCCGAGCACTCGATGTGAATGTCACTGTCGTCTCCACCAACACCTCCAGTGACAGTGAGTTGACGCGATTGCTGGCGAATGCTGGACGTGGGGCTGACCTCGTGATCGCCACGAGCGACCGGATAGTTGTGGGTCAGCAGGACCCCGTGCCATCGGTGTTGCCACCGATGGGAGGTACTGACTTCGCCAGGGTGGCGATGGAGCCGGGCGCAAATCAAGTGTTCGCCCTGATAGATCCCGGTTTGGTCCCTCTCATCGTCTTGCCGGTCGGGCCTGGGCCAGCTCTGGTCTCCTTCATGGCCTTTGTGCAGCCTCTGCTGCGCAAATTGTCCGGGCTTCCGCCGGTCGAGGAGCTCAAGGCTGAGACAGATCGACCGATTGCGCGGCATCCGGAATCCACCACGTTCGTTCCAGTACGTCTAGCACGGGTGGGTGGCCGCCCGGTGCTATCGCGAGCAGGAATGGGCGACGTCACCCACGTTGTCGATTTGTCGATGGCCGATGCCATCGCTGTTGTCGGGGCGGGGGATGAGCCAGTTCCTACCGGCATGCCGCTGACCTGTTGGCGATTGGGGTGATGTCGTGGCCTCGCCTCGTATGCCGTGGGGAGTGTCGATGCCGCGGCATCACCACTGGCCAGTGACTATGCAGGCTGGCGGGGTTGTGCTGCGCCCGATGCGGCGTGCTGACGAGGCGAGGTGGACGACGACACGGGAGCTCGATTGCGACTGGCTAGGCCCGTGGGAGGCCACCAAGCCTCCTGGCTCTCATGAGCGGGTTGGCGGCTACCGCATGATGATTACCCGAAATCGCCGGCGTGCCAAAGAAGGCACATTTTTGCCGTGGGCGATTGGGTGGGATGATGGTTGGCCCGATCGTCCTGCCCTGAACCGAGACACTACGCCCCTTATCGGGCAATTGACGGTGTCGTCGATTTCGTTGGGATCTGCGATGTCGTGCTCGATGGGCTATTGGGTGGCTTCCGCCTACGCCGGTAGGGGGGTTGCACCGACCGCGGTGGCGTTGGCGTGCGATTACGTCTTTCAGGTTATGGGATTGCACCGCGTCGAGATCTGCGTGCGGCCAGAGAACACGAAGAGTTTGCGCGTCGTTGAAAAACTTGGCCTGGCAGAGGAGGGGATGCGGCCGGCATACTTGCATATCGATGGTCAGTGGCGCGACCATCGTGTGTTCCGCTTATTAACTGACGATTATCCCGACGGAGTGCTGCGCAACTACCTGGTCAACCACCTTCTTCCCGGGTTTGCGCTGGAGGAGGACGAGGGCTGAACCACATCGTTGTGATTCGTTTCCCGACACTCCGGTTGTGGTCCCCGCGACACACCGAAGCATCCCCGTAGCGTGTCATTTGTGCAAGCCCTCCAAGCTGTCCTCATCGCTATCGTTCTCGTAGGATGGATCGCCTACCTTGTCCCTATGGTTGTCAATCGACGACGGTCTCAAGAGGTTACTGACGACAAGCACGAGGACTTTCCGGACACTATGAGCGTGGTGTCTCGGGGCTCTTGCACAGTCACTCCTAACGACACCGACGAGAATCCTCGGGTGGAGCTGTCCACCCCATACACAAGGTCTTATGCACGTTGGGATCTGAGGCGTTCATGGGCGGTAGCTGCCCGACGGCGGATGACGACAATGTTGGTGTTATTGGGGCTGACGGCGCTGGCGATGGTGCTTGCTATTACTGACGTGACGCCGTGGTGGCTGGTCGCCATCTTCGTACTGTTGTTGGTGGGCTTCTTTGCCCTTGCCCGCTGGTCTGTGGTGGCCATGGCCAAGCGTTTCGATCGCAGGTACGCGCTCATCGATAAGGGATGGGACGAGGACACGGTGGAATTGGAGGTGGGTACGGAACCCTTTCGCGCCGAGGACGAGCCCACCTCCTGGACGATCGACCTCGACCGCCCAGTGACAGCTCCGGAAGGTTCACTGTGGGACGACGTCGTCGTCACTGCTCCGACCTATGTTTCGACGCCGCTGGGTGCTCGGACGGTCCGCACTATTGACCTGTCCGCGCCCGGACCAGTTCCCGGTCAGGTCGACACTCCTGTCGTTGCCGAGAAGCCGGTCGAGCGGTCCGACGGTGAGCATGTTGCGGAGGCTCACGAAGGTCCCTCGGGGATCGTCGGAGTTGCGTCGGCCTGAACCGAGTTCTGGCGACATGGGATTGACACAATGACACTTGTGTTGCCCATGTCGTCCTGGGCAGAGCCCGTGCGGTGCCCAGGTGGTGGCCGGCGGGGTTATCGGCACTGTTGTGTGGAGGCTGATCGTCAGGGCTTCGAAGTTAACGTGGCCTACGCCGAATGATTCGTAGCATGGCGCGGGTTGCCCAGGTGTGGTAGCGTAGCCGCGTTGTTGGGGCATTGGCGCAGTTGGTAGCGCGTCTCGTTCGCAATGAGAAGGTCAGGGGTTCGAATCCCCTATGCTCCACTGTTCGGTGGTGAAACGCCGCTGACAAGCGTAAACAGTCGGGCGTGGTAGCCGGAAGTGGTAGAAATAGCCGCTACAAGGTCGGTAGGGGTATAGCTTTCCAGCGTGGTCGTCGCGTGGCGTGCGAAGTATAAGGGTTCTTGTTATCAGACGAGGACACCTAGCGGCGAGGCGAATGAGTATATGAGTCATCGTGGCGTATTTGTGGGCAACGGCGGTTGGTCAGAGGTGGTGTTACTCGGCAGCAGGCGCGAAGTCGTCACAGCGCTAATTTGACAAGGCTTTTGCTGTGGGGAGCTAGCACGCAGTAGTACTCGGGGGTGGACGCTGGGGATCACCAACTGCGCTACGTAGCGTGGCCCGGCTTAAGGCAGGCAGGCGTGTTGTGCGTCTAAGAACAGCCAGTCTCCGACCCCGTCAATACCTCGGTGTCGATCTGCTATTGATGAGCTACGTCACACTGTCTAAACATCGGTCGAACTCGTCAAGTGTAGCGATAGTGAGTAGGGCGACCCCTTTCATGAAGGAGGTTTGGGCTTGCTCACTGACACGTGACAGGAACGATGGTGCCCAGGCGAGCACGTGGGTGCGTAAGAAATTGGCGACTATCGCGAGCGTCTGGTGACTCTCGTCAGCGTGACCGTCTTCTCGGGCATCCAAAACGCGTAAACATCCCTGGGCCAAGAACTCCAATTCCAGACCGATGTGATCGTCAGGTTCGCGGTGGAGATGAGGTGCGGCAAGCCCGAGACGGGCGTAGGCGGCACGCACTTGCAGGGTGTGTTCGTCGAAGACCAGCCCCTCCCGGTTGCGATGCGCTGACTCGTAAGGTGGCACCAGGGCGACTGCGGAGTCACCGTAGAGGCGGTCGTGGTCGGCGACCACGACCTGTCGAGACTCTGCCTCTTCGCGTGAAAGCCGCCACATCTGCAGGCCTTCTTCCATCCGGCTGGGTGACCGGGGGCGGCTCAGTGGCCACTCGTCGATCATCTGCAGCAACTCATGGAGGTGATCAGCGTCAGGGACTTGATAGTGCAAAGAACCTAGGATGGTGAACACTGCCGCGAACTGGTCCAGCTCGTCGTCGAGAGAACCGGTGACGGGTTCTGTCACCTGCTCGGGGCTCATTGGTCGTCGCTCCTGGTCCACTCGCCGCTGCGTCCACCGGCTTTGTGAGTGATCACCGCGTGCTCGATGGCGAAGCCGCGATCGACTCCCTTGACCATGTCGGCGACGGTGAGGGCAGCCACCGTCACAGCGGTGAGCGCTTCCATCTCCACTCCGGTGAGATCGGTGGTACGGGTTGTGGCACGGATCCTCACCCGGTCAGGCTCCAGCCACAGGTCCACTTCTGCCCCGTGCACACCGATGCGGTGCGCCAGGGGGATGAGGTCTGGAGTGTGCTTGGTGGCCTGGATACCTGCGATGCGGGCCACGGCGAGGACGTCCCCTTTGGGGACCGATTCGTCGCGCAGGGCAGTCATGATCGGCTCGGAGCACACCACGCAGCATTCCGCCGTCGCCACGCGCACCGTGGGTGTCTTTGTCGTGACGTCGACCATGTGAGCCGATCCGTTACCACGCAGGTGGGTGAATGGGTTTGAGGTCATGTGTAACTCCTCCCGTCAGTAGGATGCTCAACTCGTCGCCGGAGTCCACGTGATCGATTCCGGGACCCGCCACCGCCAGGCCCTCTACCAGAGGCAGACTTGTCACTAAGTGGGATTTTGACCCCAGCGCGTGCACCGGCTCGACATTCTCGCCGTTCCAACACACTGGCATGAACTGAGTCTTGGCTGCTGGGGAGCGCCACGGAGCACCGGCTCGGGCACGTACCAGGCGACGTCCCAGCAGCGGGTCTATGGGTGCTGTCACTCCGGCGGGTGTCGCGTCAATGAGATCGGGTGACAGGCCGCGTAACCGTGCCAGCAGTGGGGCGACGTATACGTGGAAACTCACGTAGGCCCCGACCGGGTTGCCCGGTAGGGCGAGCACGGGCGTCTCGGCCACCATTCCAGCCCCTTGGGGGCCTCCGGGTTGCTGGGCCACATGGTGGAAGGTGAGTTCGGGCAGCCCCTGCCGCACGACCTCGTAGGCCCCCATGGAGATGCCTCCAGCTGTGACAATCAGGTCCACCCGCCAGGAGCGGACGAGTTCGCGCAGGCGTTCCGGGTCGTCGGGTACGCGGGTTTGCTCGACGACTCCTCCGTGTGTGCGCACCAGACCACCCAACATGATGCCGTTGGAATCGGGGATTTTGCCACGATGTAGCGGTTCACCAGCCCCGCCAAGCTCCGAACCTGTCGCAAGGACACCGACCCGAGGGGCCGGGTGAACTCGCAGACTGCCATGACCTACTGCGGCTGCAGCGGCCAGTGCCTCGGGGGTCAGTCTTCTCCCGGCAGGCAGCACCGTGGCGCCGGTGGCCAGAGCCTCACCACGGCGTCGCACATTGGCACCGGTTGAGGGGGTGCGAAAAATCGTCACCGTCGCGGGGGCGTCGACAGTTCCGGGAGCATGATCGGTGTCCTCCACCTTGATGACGGTGTCGGCGTTCTCGGGCATGCGGGCACCGGTCATGATGCGCTGGGCGGTTCCGGGGTCGAGAGGCCGGTGGGCGGGAGATCCGGCGGGTACGTCATTGGTGACCGGGAGCGTGACAGGGGTGTGCACAGTGGCCTCGGACACGTCGGCGTGACGCACCGCGAACCCGTCCATCGCAGAGTTGGTGAACGGCGGTACCGTCAGTCGGGCGGTAACTGGTTCGGCGCTGACTAGCCCCAGACACTCGGCCAGCGGTAGTTCGACTGTCTTGGGTGCGGTAGCCAGTGAGGAGACCAGTTGCAGGTGCCGTGCGATGCTCACTGGCTTTGGCGTCGTGGCGGGCACGCTGGAACGAGAGCTGCTCACGGCTCCTCCCCGGGCAGCCCGGCCCATTCGTGGGAGCCGTCAGTGAGCCATTGGCACTTCCACACCGGCAGGCTTTCCTTAACGGCGTCGACGAATTCACAGGCCGCCTCAAATGCTTGCCCGCGGTGGTCTGCCGACACGGCCACGACCATCGCTGTCCCGCCGACCTCCACGTGGCCGATTCGGTGCTCGGCAGCTACGCCGTGGACGCCATCGCGCGTGGCGCACTGTTCGACTAGGTCTGCCAAGATCTGCGTGGCATGGGGGTGGGCACTATAGTCGATGGCTGTAATGGACTGGCCGCCATCGTGGTTGCGAACCACTCCGGTGAAAGTCACGACAGCGCCACTGCGGTCGTCACTCACCAAGCTGACGACCTTGGCGACGTTCAGCGGCTCGTCACTGATCTTGGCGTGCATTCACCCTCCTGCAAATGGTGGAAGGACCTCAACCTGGGCTCTCGCGGGCACGATCTGTTCACCGCGGACAGCAGATCCGTCGACGAACAGGGTGCACACTCCCAGCAGTCGTCCCAAGCCCGGGTGCAGGTTACGAAGGTGGTCGAGTAACTGATTGACGGACAGGCCGGTTGGCGTCTCCACCGTCTCCTCACTGGTTCCGGCAGCCTCAGCTGTGCCGCCGTAGTAGTGCACTTGCATATTCACCCTCCAATGGCAGACATGCGACGCCGGGAGTTGGCAAAACTCCCGTTGTCAACCCCGTGGTGGGCGCTTTTGCACCACATTTCACCTTGCCATACGGCGATGATCTCGTCATCGCTGGCTCCTGAGCGTAGCAGGGAACGCAGATCGGCCTCTTGGTCAGCGAACAAGCAGTTGCGGATCTGGCCGTCGGCGGTGAGCCGGGTGCGCGAGCAGTTTGCGCAGAACGGTCGAGTCACTGAGGCGATGATCCCCAGCCATCCGGGGCGTGTGTGCCGCGAGCTCACCGACCAGCGTTGCGCGGGTGAGGAGCCGCGCGCAGCCTGGTCAGCGGTGATGCTGAAACCTGCATCTCGGACCACGGTGAGGATGTCGTCGGCACTGACGGTTGCCTCCCGTTTCCAGCCATTCGCCCCGATCGGCATGAACTCGATGAATCGTAGTTCTAGACCGCGGTCCAGGCAGAAAACGAGCAACTCGGGAATGTCACGGCGGTAGGAGTCGATCTGGGGGACGGCATTGATCTTGACTAATAGTCGTGCGGCGAGGGCTGCGTCGATCCCTGTCACGACGTCTGCGAGCCGGTCTCGTCGGGAGATGGTGGCAAACCGTTCGCGGTCCACGGTGTCCAGGGAGATGTTGACCCGATCTAGGCCGGCCTCGACGAGACCGTCGACACGCCGGTCCAGGCCGATCCCGTTGGTCGTTAGCGCGGTGATCGGTGGGGTACCGTTCGTGCGGCGCAGCGTCGACGTTGCGGCCACCAGGTTTTCCAGACTAGGGCGCAACAGGGGCTCCCCGCCGGTGAATCTCACCTTGGTGATGCCGAGTCGCTCGATCCCGATGCCAATGACACGGATGATCTCGTCGTCGGTGAGCAGGTCACGGTTGGCCAACCAGTCCATGCCTTCGGCGGGCATGCAATAGGTGCACCTCAGGTTGCAATGGTCGGTTACCGAGACCCGCAGGTCGGTAGCCAGCCGTCCGAAACGGTCCGGCAGACCATGGTGGGCGGCACTCTGGCCCGTCGCGGCGCTCATGACCTCACCGTCCTCCCGGTCTGCCTGTGGTGTGGTCATGTCATCGCTAACGTGGCCGAACTTCTGTCGACTCGAGGATATACGTCGGCACTGTACAGATGAAGTGAGCCAGAGCTCGTGAGCCCGACGCTAAGAGATTTTGCGGGTAAATGAGATAACCTATGTTCCAGATATTCGGATGAAGGCATCAAATTCTTCCGCGAATACGGAAATTATGGGCCACTTTTACGGAGTTTACCGATATGAGCATAATGAGTCCGCATCCTCCCTCCCATCGGGTTTCCGACGTGGCGGCCCTGCTAGGGGTCTCTGACGACACAGTGCGTCGCTGGATCGATCAGAGGCACGTTCGCGCCGCTAAAGACACCACAGGTCGACTTCGTGTGGACGGTGCCAGTCTTGCTGCGTTCCTCGTCACCCAGCAGCAGGAGCGTCAAGACCTCGCTGATGGCGCGCAGACCCAGTCGATGCGCAACCACATCCGGGGTATCGTTGCCAAGGTTATCAGCGACAAAGTGATGAGCCAGGTCGAACTGGTCACCGGCAACCTGAGCATTGTTTCACTGGTCTCCACCGAGGCCGTGCGTGAGCTCGGTCTGCAGGTCGGCTCGATCGCTGTAGCTCAGGTCAAGGCGACCAATGTGTCCCTTCAGCTACCCGTTACCAGGTGATCGAGATGTCAAGAGTCTCGCTGCGGACCTGCGCCATTGCAGCAGTAGCAGCGGTGTTGCTTGCGGCGTGCGGCAGTGGGCCGTCTTCTACCCAGCCCTCGGCAGCCCCGACGAGGTTGACCGTCTTTGCCGCTGCGTCCCTCACAAGGTCCTACGAGCAGATCGGCGAGCAATTTGAGCGCAAGTATCCCCGGGTCGACGTGCAGTTTTCCTTTGAAGGGTCCCAGAACCTGGTCGCCCAGATGGCCCAGGGGGCCCCGGCTGATGTCCTGGCCACCGCTGATCAAAGGAGCATGAACAAAGCGGTTGAGCAGAACTTAGTGAATGTCCCACGTCAGTTCGCCAGCAACGTGCTCACCCTTGTTACCCCTGCACATAATCCGGCGAGGGTGACCGGATTGAACTCTTCGCTGCGTGGCGCCAAGCTTGTCATATGCGCCCCAGAGGTGCCCTGCGGCAACGCGACGAGGAAACTCGCCAACAAGCTGGGCGTCACGTTGAAGCCGGTGAGCGAGGAACAGAAGGTCACTGATGTTCGGGGCAAAGTTGAGTCTGGGGAAGCCGATGTGGGGATCGTCTATCGCACGGACGCGCTCGCGGCTGGCAACAAAGTGGACGTGATACCGATCGGTCGAGCCAATGAGGTCGTCAATCATTACCCGATAGCGACCGCGGTCGGCGCCACCCACCAGGGCCTGGCTAAAAGGTTCGTCGAGTACGTGATGTCGGCTGATGCCCAGAAGATCCTCTCGGATGATGGGTTTTCCGGGCCGTGATAGGTGTGAAGCGACAGCCCGGTACCGGTTCCAATCGCCCTGCGAAGCGGACATGGGCGGTTACCGGGGAGACATCGCGGTGCGATGAACGAGTGTAGTGGTGCTGTGCATGGGACCATCAGTGTGAAAACCCGGCGCCGACTGTTCGATCCAGCCCCAATGCCGATGTGGATCGTTATCCTCGCCGTGGTGGGCATTTGCGTGCTCGTCCTGCCTTTGGTGGGGATGGGTAATGAAGTGCCTTGGGCTCGGATTCCGGCAATCATGGCCTCACCGGAGGCTCAGGATGCGCTGTGGTTGAGCGTGCGCACCTGTGTGATTGCCACGGTCATCGACGTGTTTCTGGGAGTACCTATTGCCCTGTTACTGGCCCGTGACTGGAACGGTGTAGCAGCGGTACGAGTACTTGTGCTGTTGCCGCTGTCGCTACCGCCGGTGGTCGCCGGTTTGGCCTTATTGGCGACATTTGGTAGACGCGGCATGATAGGGGCGTCGTTACACGCTGCAGGCATCTCCATCGCGTTCTCCACGGCGGCCGTCGTCATGGCACAGGTCTACGTCTCGTTACCCTTCCTTGTCACCGCACTTGAGTCGTCTATCCGAACCCGGTCGTGGAAGTTAGAGCAGACAGCCGCAGCCTTGGGAGCGGGGCCGTGGCGGGTACTCAGGACTATCACTATGCCCACTGTGGCCTCGGCTCTGGGACGTGGGACGGCGCTGGCTGCGGCTCGATGTTTGGGCGAGTTTGGGGCGACGATCACTTTCGCGGGATCGCTGCAGAGCGTCACCCGGACAATGCCGCTTCAAGTGTATTTGGCTCGTGAGACCGATTCGGATACTGCCATGGCGTTAGGGCTCGTCTTGGTGGTAGTCGGAGCGATAGTTGCGGGGCTCACCCAGTGGCAACCGAGTCAGCGATCGTGGCGACGAAACGAGCCACCGCTTGTGGAGGAAGGCCTGACGGGACAAGGAAATTATGAGCTGGCTGGCACTAGGGGGACTCCGTATGAGCAGCATGTCTGCGAGCAGAGTGATCCTGGGAAGGACCTGCCTGAACAATCGTCGATCACTACTAACTTGGGTACGAGTGCGGTGACTGTCTGGTCTCCCCAGGCTCATGACGATTCAGTGTCTCGAGTCAGGGGTGCGTCGGCCGGACATGAGCCGATCGGTTCAGCCGCAGCCGCGATCCACGTCGACGGGCAGGTGAGCGCTCGTTCATGGGACGTGAGGCTGGATGTCGAGCCCGGCGAGGTTGTCGCCGTCATGGGGCCTAACGGGGCGGGGAAGTCGACCCTTGCGAGTGTCGTGACTGGACTGCTTGCCTTGGATCGTGGTCGGGTGTGCATCGGCCGGCAGCTTGTTGACGCCGGGGATGGTCGCATCGTACTGCCTGGACGCCGCGGAGTTGGTTTGCTCACCCAGGACGCGCTCATCTTCGAGCACATGTCGGTGCTCGACAACGTCGCCTACGGTCCACGCTGTCATGGCTTAAGTCGAGCACAGGCGCAGAAGGTGGCCTATGCCCAACTCGCTGCGGTGGGATGCGCTCACCTTGCTGCACGTCGCGGTGGAGAACTCTCAGGTGGCCAGGCGGCGCTAGTAGGTCTGGCTCGGGCATTCGCCGTAGAACCGGCCGTTCTGGTACTCGACGAGCCCACTGCCGCACTTGACATTGACGCTCAGATACGAGTGCGCGACTTGCTGAAGTCTCAGTTGGATCGCACCAATATGACGGCTCTGATCATCACCCATGATGTCGCCGACACGATGACGGTGGCCGGACGATTGGTTGTTCTGGAGCACGGCCGGATCATCGAGGATGGCGTTGTGTCCCAGCTACTTGAGAACCCGAAAAAGGCTTTTACGGCTCAGCTTGCTGCGTTAGTGAAGTTCGGGGTCAGGACTAACTCACAGGGCGCGGAGTCTTCCTCGTGATGGAGCGTGACGTGCACGGAGTTACCCCCGGTGCGCTCGATCACCCGGTACAGCATGCCTTGCTGGATTGCCATGGCAACTGGATCGGTGTCATTGGGATGGACGAACGGACAAGCTCGAAGTATCAAAGCGGTTGGATTCGTCGGATGGGGCTCGGCGGAGAAACCGAAAGCCGTGAGGAACACGCGGATTTTCGTCATATGATCGGCCAGGCTGAATTTGTCACTGGGGGAGTGCTCCGTGTGATCCGGGACGTTGGCCATCGCTAAAGCGTCGTCGCCCAGGTGCTCTCCCAGGCTTCTCGCGGCGGCGACGGGATCGTCGCTGGTGTCGCGAATCCACCGGATTGTCGACCGGCTCAGGTGGCGTAACAGATCGGCCGGTGAATTTGGTCCGGACAAGGTCCGGCTCGTGTATCCCCAGTATGGACGGCCCCGGCCTGCTGCTGGGAGTTTCTCGCGTTCCACCAACCCCAAGGACACCAGTACGTTGAGGGGCTCCCGAATCGTGTTGACGTGTAACTTGGATTCTCTGGCTAAGTCGGTAATCGTCACTGGTCCCGCGTGGAGCGATACTTTTTTGAGGACTGACTGCTGGGCAGGGGTGAGCGATGCAATGGTGGTGAGAATTTCGCCTATTCCTTGCCCGCTCATATCACCATCCGTAGTGTCGCGATGAAGATCCCAGATGGCCGTTCTTGGACCTGTATATGACGTATGGCCTTGTCGGGTAGCTTACTGGTGCAGAAACGACGTGCACCAGCCGAGTGAATGGCCATACGCTGAACAGGACCATCCCAGCCATAACATGTAGCTTATAATCTAATGGTACCGTGGCCATTAGTTCTGGTCGAGGCTGAAACAGCGCGATGGAGCGGAACCATGGACCGATAGTATCGCGGTAATTGTAGCCGCCGACAATCATCTGCTGGTGTACGGTGGCCCAGCACCCCAGCGTGACTGTCAGAGTGAGCAGCACATAGGTGACGATGTCCATGGTGGTTGTCGTGAGGCGCACCGACTTTGTCATGAACCTGCGGTACAACAGCCCGAGGAGTCCGACGAGGGCCGCCAGCCCGGCTGCACTCCCCAGAACGGTCGCCATGACGTGATACGTGTCCTCGGTGATTCCGATGGTGGAAGTCCATGACTGGGGGATGACAAGTCCCAAGACGTGTCCCAGAAAGACGAAGAGGATCCCGAAGTGGAACAGTGGTGACGACCAGCGCAGGATGGACGGCTCGTTCCACTGGCTTGATCGGCTCGTCCATCCGAACTGATCAGTGCGGTACCGCCAGATCATCCCTCCGATGAGGAGGATGATCGACAGATAAGGCAGTACCAGCCATACCAATAGATTTGTGTTCACAACTGCCTCCCGAGGGTTGATACGGGATCCGTGGCGGCGAGACCTACCATCTCAACGGGCGGCCCCTGGCTGATGAGTTTCTGATAGCGGGCGAGGGTCTTCTTATCTAGAGGTGACAGGATGAGACACAAACCCTCTAGAAGGTGTGCGTAGGGACTAGACGCCGTGACCAGTGCTGATCTAATAACTTCCAACGCCTCTCGATTGGCGCGCAACAACGTGTCGCCCTCGCTGGCGCGTGCCGAGAACTCCAATACGACGGGCAGATAATCGGGCAACTCGTTGGCATGGTCCAACTCGAACCCGGCACTGCGCATGACTTCCCGGAATCCCAGGATTGCAGCCCCCCGTTCTCTGGTGTCGCCGGCTGAGTAATAGCTGAGGTACAGCGCACAACGTCGATGCTGGTCGAAGGTCTCGACGTAGTGCTCCTGTAGGGCACGCAGCCCCCAGCTCTCTGCCACACCGCAGAAGGCGGTAATTTCATCGGCTACCACGGCGGGCATGAGGTCGCGATCGTGGCGCACCGCCGTAATGATTTGGGTGAGTTGCTCGTCCGGGTAATCCAGTAGCAGACTCGTCGCCATGTGAACCACGCGGCGCTGGGCAAGAGAGGCATCCACGTGGGTCGACACTGGTATGCGTGGTGCGCCTAAGAAGACACCCACCTCAGATCACCTCCAGCGGCAAGGTGGGTGTGCCCTCTGGGGCGCTGACCGGGGAGGAGATGCTGTGGAAGGCTTCGAGGCTTCCACTCACGGGGCAGCGACCCAGGTCGGCGATTCCGTCGGGTAGGCCGCTGCAGGTGGTGGGAATGACGTAGCGGTCGTCGTACTTGGCGATGGACAGCAGTCGGTACATACTCTGTATGTCCTCGCCGGTCATGTCCACTGCCTCGGGGATCGTTTCGTCTGCTTCATTCCCCAAAAAGATGTCTCGCATGTAGGAGCGCATTGCAGCCAGACGACGAAGTGAGAGCTCAACTGGAGCCGTGGCTCCAGCAGTGAATAGGCCGGCGAGATACTCAAGCGGAATGCGCATCTGGGAAATCGCGGCCAACAGCACTCTGTGATCTTCCCCGTCGTTGCCCGAAGCGCTGACAGCGTCGACGACTGGTGACAGAGGTGGTACATACCAGACCATCGGCAGTGTTCGGTACTCAGGGTGCAGGGGTAGGGCAATCTGATAGCGGCTGATGAGCTGCCATACCGGTGACGCCTGGGCTGCTTTGATCCAAGAGTGTGGGACGCCGTTGGCCTTGGCTTGTGTGATGATTTCGGGGTCGTTGGGGTTGAGGAGGATGTCTCTCTGGGCGGCGTACAGGGTACGTGGGTCGGGCTGAGATGCGGCCCAGGTGACGTGGTCGGCGTCGTAGAGGAGCACCCCCAGGTAGCGCAGTCGTCCAACGCAAGTTTCCGAGCACACTGTTGGCTGTCCGACTTCCAGCCGTGGATAGCACAGTGTGCATTTCTCGGCTTTGCCGCTGTGATGGTTGAAGAACACCTTCTTATACGGGCAGCCGGACACACACATGCGCCAGCCGCGACAATGGTCCTGGTCGACAAGGACGATTCCATCCTCGGCACGCTTGTAGATCGCCCCAGATGGGCAGGCAGAAACACATGTCGGGTTGAGGCAGTGTTCGCAGATGCGCGGCAGATAGAACATGAATGAATCCTCAATGGACTTGCGTACCGTGAGGTTCATTTGGTGTAGGACTGGGTCCTGATCGAGGGTTTCCATGGAGCCACCAAGATCGTCATCCCAGTTGGGGCCCCAGTCGATGGTGTCCTTGTGCTCACCCGTGAGGGCTGATTTTGCTCGGGCAGTGGGAATGTGCTGAGTCGATGGGGACGCCAGTAGTTGGTCGTATTCGTAAGTCCACGGCTCGTAGTAGTCCTTCTTGGCGGGCAGGTTCGGATTGGCGAAAATCTTGCCTAAGGTGGCCAAACGCCCTCCCTGATAGGGGACCAGTTTCCCGGAACGGGTGCGCTTCCAGCCTCCCCTCCAGCGTTCCTGATCTTCCCAGCCGCGCGGGTAGCCAACGCCGGGCCGAGTCTCGACGTTGTTAAACCACATGTATTCCGTGCCCTCACGGTTTGTCCAGGCCTGTTTGCATGTCACTGAGCAGGTGTGGCAGCCGATGCACTTGTCAAGGTTCATCACCATCGCGATCTGTGCCATGACTTTCATCAGAACGTCACCTCCTGGCCGCGACGCCTAATGAGCGTCACTTCGTCACGTTGGTTGCCGGTGGGGCCGTAGTAGTTGAAGGCGTAACTGAGCTGGGCGTATCCGCCGATGAAATGGCTGGGTTTCAGCAAGATACGAGTCAGGGAATTGTGGGTGCCGCCACGCTTTCCTGAACGTTCGGTCAGCGGGGTGTTCACAGTGCGTTCCTGGCCGTGGTACATGAACACCGTCCCTTCCGGGATCCGATGACTGACGATGGCCCGGGCGTCAACCGTGCCGTTGCGGTTGTACGCCTCCACCCAGTCGTTGTCGGACACCCCGATCTTCGCGGCGTCGGCGGGAGACATCCAGATCGTCTGGCCTCCTCGGGCCAGCGTGAGCATGTGCAAGTTGTCGTAGTACTGCGAGTGGATGCCCCACTTGTTGTGTGGGGTCATGTACCGCACCGATACGACTGCCGCGCCATCGGCATCAGTGCCTGTGTATCCGGCAGGTGGCTCATCGTAGATATGTGCGACGTCGAGTGGAGGGCGGAAGATTGGAAGGCTCTCACCCATGTCACGCATCCAGTCGTGATCCAAGTAATAGTGCATTCGTCCGGTGAGGGTATGCCACGGCTTGTGCCGCTCCATGTTAATGACGAAGGCTGAGTAGCGACGCCCCCCATGCTCCGAACCCGACCACTCGGGTGAGGTGATGACGGGTTGAGGCTGAATGACCGTGTCGGTGAATGTCACTCTGCGATCCTGTGACCCCACCGATAGGTCGGTCAGCTTCGTACCTGTGCGGGCTTCTAATTGTTCAAATCCGGCAGTGGCTAGGCGGCCGTTGGTGGTACCCGAGGTGGCCAAAATTGTGTCGCAAGCTTTGATCGCGGTGTCGAGGAGCGGGCGCCCTGCACCAGGGCCAGAAGTGGCGACGCCGTGGCGTTGTGCTAGGTCGGCGACTTCCGGATCAGGATGGAACGGCACCCCCTTAGTCACCATGCCGAGGCTTTCGGTGAGTGGACCGAGGGTGTCGAACTTCGCGCCGATTTGGGTGTAATCACGCTCCACGGTGACAAGCTTTGGCATCGTCACTCCGGGTATCCAGGCTTCTTGCTCACGGCTGACGGAACCGGCGGGCGTCGTCATTTCGTCGGGGGTGTCGTGCATCAACGGTGCGGCGACGATGTCGGTGCGGGTCCCCAGATGTTTTACGGCCATCTGGGAGACGGAATATGCCAAGGTCCGGAACACCTCAAAGTCGGTACGTGCCTCCCATGGTGGATCCACAGCCGGGTTGAAGGAATGAACGTAGGGATGCATGTCGGTGCTCGACAAGTCGTGTTTTTCATACCATGTCGCGGCTGGCAGGACGACGTCCGAATGCAGTGTGGTGGACGTGTTGCGGAAATCCGCGGTCCACATGAGGTCGAGTTTGCCGGGAGGGGTGTCGTCGCGCCAACGGATGTCGGTAGGACGCTTGCCCTCAGTTAGCTCGGTGGCGTTGACGTCATTCTCGCAGCCAAGCATGTGCTTCATGAAGAACTCGGTGCCTTTGGCACTGGAGCCCAGCAGGTTGGTGCGCCAGTTGGCCAGCAGTCGTGGATAGTTTTGGGTGGCGTCGGGGTCTTCGCAGGCGAAGCCCAAGGAACCGTCAGTCAGTTTCTGGGCGATGTACTCGGCTGGTTCCATCCCGGCAGCGGCGGCCTCGTCGGCAAGATCTAGCGGGTTGCGGGTGAAGGTCGGGTAGCTCGGCGTCCATCCGCGGCGGGCCGAGTACACCATGCAGTCTGCAGTGGTTCGGCCGGCGAACGAGCCGCTGCCCAGGGGGGAAGCTATGCTCTCGGCACGGGCACCGTCATAACGCCACTGGTCGGTGGTGAGGTAGTACCAGGCAGTAGCGATCATTTGACGTGCCGGACGTGCCCAGTCCAGCGCGAACGAGTAGTTGGCCCAGCCAGTGAACGGGCGCACCTTCTCCTGGCCGACATAGTGGGCCCATCCGCCACCGTTGACGCCCTGGGTAGCACACATGTTCGTCAATGCCAGGAATGTCCGGTAGATCTCGTCGGCATGGTAGAAGTGGTTGACCCCTGCTCCCATAACGATCATGGACCGTCCACCGGTCTCCAGCGAGTTCAGCGCGAACTCGCGACCGATGCGTTCGGCTGCAGCTGCTGGCACGCCGGTGAGCTCGGCCTGCCAGGCGGGAGTGCCCGGCACCGTGGGATCGTCGTAACCGCTAGGCCATTGGCCGGGCAGACCTTCACGGCTAACGGCGTATTGGGCAAGCAGGAGGTCGTAGACTGTGGTGACTAGCCGGTCACCGATGCGACGGGCTGGTACTCCGCGGTGCACGATGCCGGCACCTAGGCTCGTCTGGTCCGGGCTGGAGGGCAGGTCGAAGCGGGGCAGGGCGATCTCTACGGCTTCCCAGGAATTGACGTCCATCATGCTCATGACGGGGTTGACGCCATCGAGATCAAGATTCCAGTGTCCGACGCCCGACTCGGAGAATCGATCGGCCAAGGTTCCACCGGGATCCTTAAGCGACCCGTCAGCCTCCATCACCAGGGGACGGAACTCGGGGTGATCCGGGCGCGTCTGGAGATTGACCTTGTCGGCGGTGAGAAACTTTCCGGGTACATATGCCGCGCCGTCGGCCTGTGGGCCGTCGAAACGGTCTAGTTCGACGAGGAAGGGAGAGTCGGTGTAGCGACGCATGTAGTCAAGGAACATTGGTTCGCGACGTGTGACATGGAATTCCGAGAGGATGACATGACCCATGGCCATGGCAAGAGCTCCGTCGGTTCCCGAAGCGACGCGCAGCCATTCGTCGGCGAACTTCGTGTTGTCGGCATAATCCGGGCTCACGACGACGACCTTCTGGCCGTGGTAGCGCGCCTCGGTCATGAAGTGCGCGTCTGGGGTACGTGTCACGGGGACGTTGGATCCCCACATGATGAGGTATTGGGAGTTGAACCAGTCACCGGCCTCTGGCACGTCGGTTTGGTCGCCGAATACCTGAGGGCTGGCTGGGGGAAGATCGGCATACCAGTCGTAGAAGCTCAACATAGTGCCACCGAGTAGTTCAGTGAACCGGGAGCCGGCTCCGTAGGACACCATTGACATGGCCGGGATGACAGAGAACCCGGCGATGCGGTCGGGACCGTAGGCCTTGATGGTGTGCACGTAGGCTGCCGCGATGATCTGGGTGGCTTCCTCCCATGAGACACGCACCATGCCTCCGTGCCCGCGGGCGCACTTGTATGCCTGGGAGAGCTCTGGGTCGTTGGTGATGGATGCCCAAGCGTCCACTGGATCGCCGAATTCGGCGAGTTTGTCTCGCCACGCGTCAAGCAGGACTGAGCGCACATAGGGGTGACGTATTCGTGTGGGGGAGTACTCGTACCAGCTGAATGACGCGCCACGCGGGCATCCTCGCGGCTCGTAGTCGGGCATGTCCGGGCCGGTGGAGGGGTAGTCAGTCTGCTGGGACTCCCAGGTGATGATCCCTTCCTTGACGTAGATCTTCCATGAGCACGAGCCGGTGCAGTTCACTCCGTGGGTGGAGCGCACGACCTTGTCATGGGACCAACACTTGCGGTAGAAGACGTCGGCGTCGCGTCCGCCCTCCAGAAATAGCTGGCGTGTGTCGGGCGACGTCGTACCGCGGCGTAGCCACGTCCCCATTTTCAGCAGGGCTGAGCCGCTGGGGGACTCGGCGTCAGATGTTTCGTCGTACTCCGTCATCGGGTCTCCTTTGTAAAAACCGAACCAGGTGGAGTGTGTCGAAACTGGGGTCGCTGGTCAGCCAGGGCATGGAGCACCTGGGCGGGCATAACGGATCCAGCAGATGATCGAGCACACAATGCAGAAGACGGTGCAGATCCAGAACCAGGCAACGGCTGACATCGATGACAGGGCGACACCGACGACGAATGGGCCGAAACAGCCGATGGCGGCGGTGAACCCGATGGCTCCACCGGCTTGTCTGGCAGGCATGATCATGGGCATCTGCTTGAACGTCCCGGCGTTGCCGATACCGGAGAAGAAGAACATGGTGAGCATTCCCCACAGGAAGTAGCCGAACTGGCTTGGACTTGTGGGGTTGAGGAAGAAGGCGCAGAACCCGAACGTCAGTGCCATCCCGATTCCTGAGACAAGGGTCCAGATCGCCCCACCGAATCGGTCGCAGAGCGGCCCCCAGACGACACGCACCAACGAGCCGATCAGTGGGCCGAGGAAGGCGTAGGATGCGCCGGCGGGCAAGTTAGAAAATCCGTGGGCCAAGTTGCTCGAGTTGCCATACGTATTCTCGATGAGTAGCCCGAACTGGGCGCTGAAGCCGCTGAACAGGCCGAACGTCATGACGTACATGAGCGTCATGATCCAAGTGTCGGGGTTGGTGAAGATGTCGATCTGCCGACGGAAGTTCGCCTTTACCGGAACGTCTTTGAGCATGGTAAATGCCAAAATCGTGGCCAGGATGGTCCACGGGACGAAGACGATGGCGATATTGTGCACCCACAAGGGGCTCCCGGCGGTGTGCTGCGGGGCGATCCACGTGAGGCCGAGGAGCCCGAAGCCCATGAGCCATGGGCCGAGCAACTGAACGATGGACATCCCCAGGTTGCCGATGCCAGCCTGTACTCCCAAAGCGGTGCCCTGCTTGCTTTTAGGGAAGAAGTAGCCCGTTGATGGCATGTAACCGGAGAAAGAACCGCCCCCAACGCCGCATAGGAAGGCGAGGAGGAGAAGGGTGCCGTACCCGGTCGACGTGTTCTGGACGGCGAAAAACCAGCCCAGCATAGGGATGAGGTAGAGCAGGGAGCTGTATCCCACGAGCCTGCGAGTGCCGATCACCGGCGGTAGGAACATGTAGACCAGGCGGATGAATCCTCCCGACAGCCCTGGCATGGCGGTGAGCCAGTACAGCTGTGACTTCGTCAGGTGGAATCCGATGGCGTTGAGTTTGGGTGCGATCGCACTCACCAAGAACCATACGCAAAATGCGATGATCATGGAGAACGTCGAAATGGTCAAAGTTCGCCATGCGATACCGGAATCCCAGTTTTCCTCGGGATCCCAGTTCTCGATGAGATGGTGGGAAGGGCTTGTGCTCACAATGTCTCCGCGTGGGATCGTGCAATTAACACGGATATTATCAGAAAAAATCATCGGCGTGAAGGCCGCCCCGCCCTGTGCCCCAACGCCGGCGTGGCGACATCGCGTGGTTTGCTGTTTCTGGCGGGGCGTATCGTCGGCACGCTTCGAAGATGTGTTGGATGGTCATATTGGTCGGAAACTTTGGTGAAGTCTGTGGCGGGTGGCTTGTTACGGATCGGTATGCGGCATGATCATGACATGACCAATCGTCGTTTGGACGCTGTCATCCTCGCTGGTGGATGTGCTCATCGATTGGGTGGGGTGGCGAAGGCGAATCTGCGTGTGGGGACACGTCGTCTACTTGATGTCGTGTTGGACGCGGTGGATGGTGCCCGCGAAGGGCTGGAAGGTAGCAACGTGGTCGTTGCTCGCGAATCAGTGGAGGTGCCATGGTCAGTGATACGTACAATGGAGGACCCGCCTGGGTCTGGGCCGTTGGCTGGAATCAGAGCCGGGCTGCAGGCTTTGCCTCCCGCTCAACCGGATGATTTGGTGCTCGTTTGCGCGGTGGACTCTCCGGGGATTGGCAGGTCAATTCGTCAGTTGCGCGAAGCGCTAGAGGATGATCCGTTGAACCATTTCGCTGGGGCCGTCATATTTGGGGGAGTACCGAAGCCTCATCGTCAGCTCCTGCAAGGGTTGTATCGGCGAGTACCCTTAGAAGCCTCGATTGCCGCTGCTGACACGGTCGTGAACCGCTCGGTACACAGCGTGCTCGGTGGCTTATGCTTGCTCGACCTTCCAGTGGAGCCAGAGGCTTGTCGTGATCTTGACACTCCGGGCGATGTGGAGTGGTGGTTGCGTCACATCGGCGATTGATTCTCCGAAGCGTACGTGTTTTTCGGAAACCCTGCGCCCATGATGAGACATCCTCTCCACGCAGTTACCGTGGTCATTACTATGACAGCGAGACACTCCGTGTCGCAGGAGCACAGAGTTAGTCGAGGCGCTGCTTTAATAAAGCGCGTTGAGGAGCATGTGTGGTCCCGCATCGCTCGGCTTCCGTAAGTCTTGCGAGGGGGGGACTCCTGCCCCTCTAGAGGCGCACTCTTAGTGGCTTATGCCGAGCACGGGTCGGCGAGAGCGCTGATCGGATCTCGATAAGATCGATTGTGTGGATGAGATCAGGGCACGCGTCATCACTGTCTCAGATCGTTGTGCCGCTGGCGCGGCCCTGGACCGGTCTGGGCCCTTGGCTGCTTCATTGCTTGCTGAGCTGGGATGCAGCTGGCTCAAGGTCGATCCGGTGACTGTCGTACCTGACGGGATCGACTCGGTGGGCGGCGCTTTGAGGGATGCACTAGAGAATGGATGCCGGCTTGTCGTCACTACCGGTGGAACGGGGATCTCGCCGCGTGACCTTACCCCGGAAGCCACCGAGCCGTTGTTAGTGGCCCGTCTAGATGGGCTGGCCGAGCAGGTCCGAGCCCTCGGTGCGCATGGCTCCGCCCTGGCAGGACTATCGCGTGGTCTCGTAGGTGTGACCTCACGGGGTGACCAAGCGGCTCTCATCATCAATGCGCCCGGCTCCACTGGCGGAGTGCGCGACACCCTCACTGTGATCGGGCCGATGCTCGAACACATCTTCAGGCAGCTTGCCGGAGGAGGTCACTGACGTTCATGACTAGCGAGTTAGCACACACTGCATTTACTGAGTGCGGCGGACCGCACGCGCAGGCGTCCCTTCGGTTCGCTGGATCGTAGGGTGTTTTTAAACGTGGGTGTTGTGACGACCAACAGGTGGTCAGCAGCCTATGACAACCCTGAGAAGCGAGGAGGTAGCCATGTCGCATCATGACGACAACCCTGAGAAGATGGCCCGGATGCGTGATTGGTTGGAGATCGCCGCAAGAGAGGTGGACGTCGATCCATCCGTTCTGACCGATGTTGAGCAGCCTTTGCTTGACATGGTCTCAGTTATCTCGCACGGACCGTCCCGTCCGGGAGCCCCGCTGACGGCATTCCTGGTCGGTATTGCCACGGCACAGGGTGGCGATACCCTGCAGTTGGTAAAGAAATTGATGCAGGCCGCCGAGCAGCGGGGCCAAACACGGGACTAAACCTTCATGGGGAAGCGGAGCTGCTTGCAATCATTTGTAGCAGTGGCCTTAGTTGATTGGCGTTCATATGCCGATTCGCACCAGACTCCAGTAGTGCAGCGCTCGTCCGACGATCTCGCCCGCGAAAGTAATAATCAGCGTGGTGATAAGTAACCAGCCAAGGCTATGAGGGTGCTCGCGCGGTGTGTGTAAAGCTCCGCGGTAGACGAAACTTCCGAGCATGAGCGCGATGGCACCAAGCAGAATGAGTCGGGTAGCGTAGATACCTCCGGAGAACGTGTTACTGGCCTGGTGGGCGACAGGCCCGCCGGAGGCCAGCTGGGATGTGTAGAGCGGATAACCCACCATGAGGGCAACCGAGACCACGGCGGCGCCGATGGAGCACCATTTGGTTACCGTCAACGACAGGTCCCATTCCTGATCATCGGTTGGAGCGTTGATGGCACGGATCTCCTCGGTGACGTGCCGGGACCACCAGCCCGTGGTTTTCGGATGCTTTTCCCTGGCTGAGGGGACAGCTGTTTCGTGACGATGACGCACCATCGCGGTGATCATGAGTGCACAGGCCACTGAGAGAGTTCCCAAGATGATGGTCGTCGCTGCAAAGGAGAAAGGCACCCACCAGCTGTGCCAAGCCGGGACCGTCACCAAGGAGTAATAGATCATCGACTCGCACACCAACAGTCCGATGCCAACGATAGCGGTGACAACCGCGAGAACCCGCTGAATAGCGAAAGCAGGTCGCTTAAACCAACTCAGCATGGCAAAGACAAAGCCAAGTAGGGCGAAGCCGGAGCCAAACATGATTTCACGCGATAGCCAGGAAGTCTGCGGGTGACGCAAGACGTTGAGGGTATGAGCCGGGTAACCCATATGAAACATGGAGACGAAGAGGCCGAATACCATGGCCGGGCCGATGGCATAGAGCACTGGGCGACTGGTCCGCTCCACGACGCTGTTTTCGCGTCCCCTGATGGCTGCCCCCACGTGGGCGGTCCCAAGGACCAAAAAGGCACCAACGCACATCTGTGTGACGACGGTGAACAGGATCATCGGAACGTCGTGGGTGTTCATCAGATCTCCTTGGTATTAGCGATCTCGCCGGTGCCCTCGTCCCACCTCTGGGCGTCACGATGCGCAGTGATCACTAGGTGCGGTTTGGTTACCGAAGGATCAGGCAGTGGAGCGATGGCGTCCTCATTGCCGTATGTGCTGCGCAGCTCATCGATAGGTCCCCAATCCAGAGCTCGCGACGGGCAAGCGGCTACACAGGCTGGCTCTTTACCCTTACTGCGATAGTCGTAGCACAGATCGCATTTGCTCATTCGGCCAGTGTCCTTGCGGTACTGCGGTGCGCTATACGGGCACGCCCACTCACAGTATCGACATCCCACGCACTTGTCTTGGTCGACGTAGACGGTGCCGTCATCGCGGCGGGACATTGCCGTGGTAGGGCAGGCTTTCATGCAGATCGGGTCCTCGCAGTGGTTGCATGAGACTGACGTGTAGTAGGTGAAGACTGAGGGGTTGAAAGTGTCCCCCGAGATCTGCCAAGTTCCTCCGCTGTACTCGACGACTCGGCGCCACCGCACCCCCGTGGGCAGGTCGTGTTTGTCGATGCAGGCGATTTGGCAGGCTTTGCACCCGGTGCACAGTGTCTGGTCAAAGAAGAAGCCGTACTTGGCTCCTTTTGCCGTATAGTTCTTCTCTCCCATCCTCTGACTCCTTAGATTTTCCGGATGTTCATCAGGTCGGTGTAAACCCGATTTGCGATTTTGCCTATGGTTGCCGATGCTAGTTCGTCATATGCTGATGTATTCTTCTGCCTCAATGTTGGCGCGTTTATGCGCGGTTGACTGGTTTCCCGTGGGGGCGGGGTATTCATGCTTTCTCCACATTGGCGATCGTTGTGTGCACCGCATTACCCTTCGCTAGCGGCGAGGGGTGCAGCGAGGTGAGAGTATTCATGGCTCCATTGATGTCGACCGGTTGCTTGGGATTGGCCTTGCTTGGCGGGGCGACCTTTGTGTTGCTCAAGGGGCGGTACCAAGCGCCCTGCGGCACTGAGAGAACGCCGGGTGCAATACGATCGGTGACACGGGCCGGTAGCCGGATGGTACCGCGGTCGTTGTAAACAAAGACTTGATCGCCATTGGTGATACCTTTAGCTCGGGCATCTCGAGTGTTGATCCAGACAGTCTGGGGATGAGCGTCCAGTAGCCAGTCAACATTGCCATAGCTGGAGTGGGTTCGTCCTTTGAAATGGTGTCCTATCACCTGGAACGGATATTTCTTGGAGGCTTTGGCCTCCTCGGGGCCTTCCCAGGTGACGACGTATTCCGGCAGTGCAGTGAGTTTGTCACCAGCCAGCTTCTTGCGGAAGGTGCCGAACGTCCACGCTTCGGACATCGCAGCTAGCCGCTCAGAATAAATCTCGATCTTGCCTGAGGGGGTCTCTAGTGGATTGGCAACCGGGTCTTTACGGAATTCATCAAGTTCTACATAGGGGCCCATGTCTTTGCGGAAGATACCTATTTTCTTCCACTCGCGGTAGGTGGGCAGGCCGGGGTCTTTCTTTCGAGTCTCTTCGATCGTGCGTTCCAGCCATTGGCTACGGGTCAATCCGCCGGTAAATTCCTTCTCGGTGCCTAGGCGCTTGGCTAGTCCGGCGCAGATGTCGAAGATGTTGCGGCACTCGTACAAAGGCTTGATTGCCTGAGATGAAACGATTCCATAGGCCATCGGCCCCCCGTTCTCGCCTGGATGGATGTCTTCTTCCTCGGCGGTGGAGGTGCCAGGCAGGACGTAGTCGGCGTAGCGGGCCGAGGTCGTGTACTGGATGTCACAAACGACGATGAGCTCGCATTTGGAATCGTCACGCAGGATCTCCACTGAGCGGTTGTTGTTGCCGGTCTGTCCCACTAGCGAGTTGCCCGCGTACTGCCACACCATCTTGATGGGGGCGCTGAGCTTGACATTCGTCGGCTTGCCGTGCTCGTCGATGGGAACCTTGTTGGCACGTACTCCGGGGGCTGGCTTTTCACACACCCCAGAGTTGAAGGTGTCCATCTGCTCACCATGGTCGATGGCGTCCAGCCAAGAGAACACTGGGATGATCTTGTTGGATTTGGTATTGGTGATCTCAGTGTTGAAGGGCAAGGTGAACTGGAAGGCTTGGGCGCCTTCGCGAGCACCGGTTCCGCCGCCGGGGATGCCAATGTTGCCGGTGACGGCTGCGAGCAGGAAGATCGCCCGAGCACTATTTTCTCCGTTGGCATGACGCTGGGGCCCCCAGCCTTGGGTGATGGCGCAGGGATTGGCTGCTGCGATCTCACGTGCTAAGCGGCGGATCCGCTCTGCCGGGACTCCGGTGATGTGGGAGGCCCATTGGGCGTTCTTGATGGTATGGTCGGGTCCCTTCCCCTCCAGATAGGCTCGGTAAGATGAACCGGCTGATGTTCCTTCGGGTAGATGTTTGTCATCGAAACCGACGCAGTAGCGATCAAGGAAAGCTTGGTTGTGCAGGTCCTCGGTGATCATGGTATGGATGAGACCTGCGACCAAGGCGGCATCGGTGCCGGGCCGAATCGGAATCCATTCGTCAGCCATAGTAATGGCCGTTTCAGAGTAGCGCGGGTCGATGACTATCGTGCGTACACCCGAGGCCTTGCGTGTCTGCTGGGAAACGAACACTTGGCCGCCGCCTGACATGCGTGTTTCCGCAGGGTTGTTGCCAAACATGACCTGAAGTTTGGAGTTTTTCACGTCATCAAATGAGTTGCTTCCGACCCATGATCCGTAGAAATACGGGTAGGCCTGAGTTATCTCGGTGGTCGAGTAGTCACTGTAATGGTCGAGGTAACCTCCCCACGTGTTCATGAGCCGGGCGAAGGCGCTCTGATCCGGCGGCCATGACTTGGCCATCACTGAGCCTAAAGTGCCAGTGCCGTAGTTAATGTAAAAGGCTTCGTTGCCGTACCTGGCTTTGATCTTTTTCATTTTTTCGGCGATCTCGTCGAGGGCTTGATCCCAACTGATCGTTACCCATTGTTCATCTCCCCGCTTGGTGCCGGGCTTGCGTTTCATTGGCTTCTTTAATCGGTCGGGATTGTAAATGCGGTGGCGAATCGAACGTCCTCGCACGCAGGCACGTACTTGTTGGGAGCCCACTTTGTTGTTTGCGGTATCGTCGGGTAGCACGCGTACGATGGTGCCGTCCTTGACTTCCAGGCGCAGCGGACAGCGTGAGCCGCAATTGACGGTGCAAGCAGACCACACGAAGGTCGAAGCGTCGTTGGTTGGCTTGTTGGCTAGTGCATCTTTCGTCTCGTGTAATACTGGGGCGAGGGCGGCAGTCCCGCCGACCACGGCGGACCATTTCATGAATTCACGGCGACTTGCCTTGGTCTTTAGCCCAGGTATATTCGTCGAATAGGATTCCACGTTGAGACCTCCCGACATACGATACGTCATTCACAACTTACCGTATCGTGTGAAAAGTCGTAGCGATTTTCAGCCTATGCTTATTGCAGCTTACGGGACACTGTGCACTGGCGCTGAGACCCCTCACCGACCGGTAGTCCTAAACCCTGTAGAGGGTCCTCTCCCATGATGTGCATGCCAAGGTCGACGTGACGTGGGCGGTGTATTAATAGATCGTCGCTACCGACCGCTGCTCACGATGGCCAGCAGACAAACAGAATCCTGTACCAAGATCACCCTGCTCGCTAGCAGCATCCTGGCCATCTTGATGAAGCTGAAACGACCTCAATAGGCACGACAGCTACTTCCTAACGGCCCCACCGAGGTCACCAACAGACGCCTCAAACCTCTCCGAGGCGACGCCCTCGGATTCAAAAAATCAATCAGCTACATCACCCGAGAATTCCTCCACCTTCACTCAGCTTCGGGCAGCTGCGTCACTGAAGCACGGTCCGGGTCTGCGGCGAAGCTGAGGGTGCGGGCACCGACGCCGAGAGCGTCGACGACGACAAGTTTTCCCACGGCCGGCGTCCCGATCCCAGTAAGCACCTTCACGGCTTCGGTGGCCATCATCGATCCCACCTGACCGACGACCGGGCCGAATGTGCCTCCAACAACGGCCGACGGCACTGAATCAGCGGCGGGAACCTCGGGGAACAGATCGCGTAGCATGGGCCCGCGATCGGGCCAGAAAACTGATAGCTGACCTTGGTACTGCAGAATCGTTCCCCAAACCAGCGGGGTTCCGGTGATCTCGGCAGCGTCGGAGGCTAAGTAACGGGTGGTGAAGTTGTCCGTGCAGTCGAGGATGAGGTCATGATCCTTGACTAGGTCGAGCGCATTGTCAGTTCCCAGCCGGGCGACGACGGCCTCTGCCACCAGATGCGGATTGAGTCGCTGCACCGCATCTTTGGCGCTGAGGGCCTTGGGCCGTCCCACGTCGGCCTGACGGTGGATCACTTGCCGCTGCAAGTTGGACTCGTCAACGACGTCGTCATCAAGGATCGTGAGGTAGCCAACCCCGGCGGCGGACAGGTATAGCAGTACCGGGGAGCCGAGGCCCCCAGCCCCGACGACAAGCACCCGACTATCTCGTAGTCGGCGTTGAGCCTCCTGACCGAATCCGGGCAAGACGATGTGGCGGGCGTATCGGATCAGGTCACGGTTGATTAGCGACGTCGTGGAACCCATGTCTTCTACGGCATCGTGGCCGTTGGTAGCACGAGATACCGCGTCGTCCATCGGGTTTAGAGCGCTCACAGACTGTCGTTCTCCCTCGGACCACGGACTCGCCCAGTGATGATCCCGTCGAACGGCGAGCTGGCTCGCGCCAGACGTCGACGCGGGATGCGTCCCGATGTACGAGCCATCCGTCCAGCCACCACAGCCATCTTCATCGCCTGGGCCATGCCCACCGGATTGTGAGCGCGGGTCACGGCGGACGCCAGGAGTACCGCGTCGCACCCCAGTTCCATGGCCAAGGTGGCCTCCGAGGCCGTGCCGATCCCGGCGTCCAGGATGACGGGGACGTTCGCCCGGTCGACAATCAACTCGATATTGTGCGGGTTAAGGATTCCTAGCCCGGTACCGATCGGGGCTCCGGCCGGCATCACCGCAGCGCAACCGAGATCTTCCAGACGCTTAGCTATTGCTGGATCGTCATTGGTATAGGCCAACACGACGAAATCATTGGCCACGAGTTGTTCGGCGGCGTTCACGAGCTCAACGGGGTCGGGCAGCAGGGTGTCCTCATCAGCGATGACCTCGAGTTTGACGAGGTTGGTATCCAGGGCTTCCCTGGCCAGATTCGCGGTGAGAATAGCGTCTCGTGCCGTGTAGCAGCCGGCCGTGTTCGGTAGGGCGGTGATCCGGTGCCGTTGCAGGATCTCGAACACCGATTGACGAGGCCCGGCGGCGAATCGACGCATAGCCACGGTCGTAAGTTGAGTCCCCGAGGCAACCAGTGCTCGCTCGAGGGTGTCCATGCTCGTGCTACCACCGGTGCCCATGATGAGTCGTGATGTGAGCCTTAGACCACCTATGCGCAGCGGTTCGTCGGAAGACGTCGCCGCCTTTTCGTCACAGCTCACTATCGTCTCCTTCACGTTCGCCACGTCTGTTTCTTCCGTCATCATCCGCCTTGTACCGCCGTCACGACGTCGATGACTCCTCGCACCGGGGTTGCCGCCCACTGTGCGCGACGTATCACGGCCCCATTTATGGCCACCGCAATCCCCAGGGGCGAGCCATCGACGGTTCTCCCGTCGGCTCTCAACGTCTTGCCGATACGGGCACTAACGAGGTCGAGAATCGTCTCATTATCGCTGGGATCGTACGGCTCCCCGTTGACCGTCGTCGTGGGGTAGTGGCCAGTCGTCTCACCATTGTTCGCTGTCATCATGGCTTTTTACCGGTTGCCGAATCGGAATGGATTGACGGCCGCTAGCAATGCCGGATTGTTGTCCTTTTCGGTGCCGCAGACGATATCTGCGCCAATCCTCGAGCCGATCGCAGCCAGGAGAATGCCGTGCCGGAAGTACCCCATTGAGACAGTGAGCCCATCGCCTACCCGTCCAACCATGGGTACGTCGTCGGGGGAACCGGGACGGGCCTTGGCAGTCATCTCGTAGATTTCGCAGTCGAGGATTCCGGGTACCAAACGGTGGGCGTCGCGCAGCAACTGGTGAACACCCTCCGCACGCACTCCGACCATGTCGTCTTCTCGAGTTGTTGCGCCTAGGACGATGGTGCCGTCGGCGCGCGGGACGATGTAAACGGCATTTCCCTGAACGACGCCGCGGATGGTTCTTGTTACCAATGGCCGCAGGGCTTCGGGGACGCGGAGTCGCAACACCTCACCTCGTACCGGGCGCAGTAGATCAGTGAGGGCCTGCGGAATGCCGGTGATCGCACCGGTGTCCACCCCAGCGGCGAGTACGACGTGATCGGCACGGTAGCTTTTGCCGTTGGCACCACGCAGGCCGATCGCGCGATGATCCTCATTGAAGAGAACCTCACTGGCTCGGGTGGGTACGACTCGGTCGCCAAGGAATTCGAGAATAGCGCCGCACAGCCGTCGGGGATCAACTTGATGGTCGCCGGGGATGTCGACGACCCCGACGCATCCTGGGCCCAGCGCGGGTTCCGCCGCCCGTGCCTGGGACACACTGATTCGGTTGACTGTCATGCCCATCCGGTGCTGCAGTTCGAGCAGTTCATTGAGGGTCTGGCGGTCGGCGGAATCTCCAGCGCAGACGAAGGTGGAGCTTTCCAGATACCCGATGTCGTGGCCAACGTCGTGGGCTATGGCGGCAGCGAAGTCGCGATAGATCCGGCCCGATTCCACCATGAGGGGGTAGAGGGTCGGCTGATCCCAGATGACCTCGGAGACCGGGGCGAGCATCCCGGCAGCAGCGAAACTGGCCCCGGAAACTGGGGCGTCATCCAAGACGGTGACCTCTATCCCGCGACGACGCAGTCGCCAGGCCGTCGTCAGACCGATAATTCCGGCTCCGGCGATGACGACAGAGGAGGGACGACCACGCTCCGACGGTGGAATAGTCGAAGTCTCGGCGGCGTGATTGTGGCTCTTCGTATCGACGTGACCCACGACAGTGGATCCAGCGAACTCTCGTCGTGTGGCAGCAGTGCCCACAGCATGTCCTCCCTCCGGCGGCATGACCCGCATCAGGTGAAAGCGGTCGGCGAATATGCCCTCTCAGCCGCATCCTGTTCTGTGCGGCTCCCGCGGAAACCTTTCCCATCATAGGTCGTTGTCGTAGAGGCTGGGCTGGTGACTCCGACATCCAGCCCTGCGGCCTGTGTTTTGCCGAACCCGGTGAAGAAAACGCGACATTTCCTGATGGCTGGGTGGTCTTAGCGTATTCCGTGTCAGGGTATGCCATTCTTCCGAGAACAGGACGATACCGTGAACCGGTACCGGAGCGTGTTATAACCAATTGTTTTTGCGGAATATGACGTAGAGAATCCCGCTGCTGGCCACCATAGAAAGTATGCAGTAGAGGTAGCCGAACCTTCAGTGTAGCTCTGGCATGTTGTCGAAGTTCATGCTATAAATCGACCCTATGAGGGTGGGGACGACGCAATTGCGCTGCTTAATGACTTCGGCCTCAACAAAGGCGACGTCCTCGATCGAATCGATGTAGAACGGCGGATGTAGCACCAGGAACAGGGCCTCGCCATGGCGCTCCAGCTTGGGTCGTTGATGGCCTTCGGCGAGGTCTTCAGCCAGCAGCGGGTCGAGGTTCATCGGATCAACTAACCGCTTGATCTGGGTGCGGTTGGGGCTCTGTTCGACGATGATTCCTAGACGTTCCGGATGGCCGTCCAATCATGTTAAAGTGGTTTCGATGTCAGGTCGATGTTCCGGATTAGCTGGGACCCCCTGCTCGAACCACTTAATGTCGATAAGGCCTGGTCTGGTGTCGGCGATCGGTCCGGTCGCTACTGGTGAAGTTCCGCCATGGGTTCTCGCGCTCGTTGACGCGGTGTTTTTGGGCTGGAATGTTCCTGACATTGATCGCCTCCTCCGAACACTTGCGCGGCAAGCCTACTGCGTATGGCATCGGTCGCCCCCGTCGTGATCGCGATTACTGGGGGGTGTCGTCATCGACATACATTCCTGGGGCGTCAAGAATGATGTTGGTGCCACCCGCCGCGTCAGATAGTTCATGTGGGGCTAGCCACCTAGCTAGATGATAGACACCGACGGTGACGATGGTGCCTAGAGCGATGCCACCCAAAGTGAAGGACTTGCTGAATTTCAGTGACACATCGCCGACACCGATGATGATCCCAGCGGCCACCGGGACGAGGTTCACCGGGTTGCCGAAATCGACTTCATTCTCCTTCCAAATCTTCGCCCCGAGCAGACCGATCATCCCGTAGAGGACCACGGTGATGCCACCCAGGACTCCGCCGGGGGTCGCCGAGATAACGGCGCCAAACTTAGGGGAGAAACCGAACAGGATCGCCACGACTGCGGCTACCACATAGGCAGCCGTCGAGTACACCCTCGTGGCGGCCATGACGCCGATGTTCTCCGAGTAGGTGGTCGTCGGGCCGGCACCCAGGAAGGTCGCCAGCATTGAGGTCGCACCATCGGCAGCCACCGCCCGTCCGACCTGGTGGTCAAGGTTCTTACCGGTCATTTCAGCGACCGCTTTGACGTGGCCGGTGTTCTCAGCGATGAGGGCGATAACCACCGGCAAAGCTAGCAAGATGAAGGCCAAGTGGAAGGCCGGCAGGTGAAATCCGACGACATTGGTTGATGCGTAGTGGGATCCGTTGTGAACCTGGGGCAGGTATTGCCAGTTGTTTAGGTTCGTCGCCGGAGGTAGGCCGATCCACGCGGAGTTGTGTACCGCCGACCAGTCCACTCGCGGGGCGGTGCTGCCATCGGAGTGGTGCAGCGGGCCAAATACGAGATCTTCGGTCCACGACAGCAGATAGCCGATAACCAGAGCCAGGAAGATAGCGATCCGGGACACGAAGCCACGCGGTCCTACCGACAACGCAATGACGAGCAACATGACGATGAGCGCCGTCCACTGATCGGTAGGCCAGTACGTTTTGGCGACGACCGGGGCGAGGTTGAACCCGATGAGCATAACGACCGCGCCGGTCACCGTCGGTGGCAAAACCTTATGGACTACCCGAGATCCGGCGGCCTGGATGATGATGCCGCAAATAAGTAGGGTCAGGCCGACACACAGTAGGGCGCCTGAGACGTCATTGGGTTTACCGCCCGAGGCGTAGATCGCGGTCGCTACTCCAGGAAACGCGGCCGACGAGCCGAGATAAGACGGCACTTCATGCTGAGTGACGAAGATAAACACCAGGGTTGCCACACCCGACATCATGACCGCTAACTGCGGGTTGAGACCCATGAGAACGGGGAAGACGAAAGTCGCCCCAAACATGGCTACCACGTGCTGGGCTCCTAGCCCAATGGTGCGGCCCCACCCGAGTCTCTCGTCGGGAGCCACCACCTCACCCGGTTCTAGTACACCGCGATTGTGCAGTTTCCAAATCATGCGTGTCCTTCCGGGGTTGGCTCCCTTCCGGAGTCTCAGCGTATCGGTCGGGCGGGCACGTCCGCCCAGGCCCCGACGGAGCTTAGATCCAGGAGTGGAACCACATTCTTGCCAGCCATGCCTTTCGGGTCATGAGACCGTCGGTGAGGATCGGATAGATGAAAGCAAAGTCGGCGGCGACCAGAGCCATAACCGTCCCGACGACGATCGCACCGATGCGTCGTCGGCTGCTGGCTTTAGCGGGTCCGAGGATCTGACCGAGCCAGATAGCCAGGATCGTCACGGTGAACGGGATGATGCAGATCGCGTAGAAGAAGAACAAGGGGCGGTCGTCGTAACGGAACCACGGGATCCACGTCGACATCATGGCGACAATGGGCAAGGTGAATCGCCAGTCACGGGCGAAGATCCACCAGATCACCGCAGCCACCAGGGCGATGGCCGCGAACCACCACAGTACCGGGGTCCCGGTGGCAGAGATGACGCGCAAGCAAGTATCGCCGACGGCCTTGCAACCTTGCTGGCCGGGCTTGATGCCGTTGACGGCGTCGACGCCCAGTGGACGCTGGATCACCAGCCATCCCGACGGATTCGAGGCATAGACGTGAGTTTGCGTCATCATGTACGAACCGGTGTGAAAGTCGTAAATCTGTCGGTGGTACTCCCACAGCGCGGCCAATGGTTTCCCAACTACCTTCGACAGGCCTGGGCTGGGGGCGGGGCCAGCCCACGACTTACCGAAAACCATGTGCGGGTAGGTGACCAACCACTTCGCCCAGGTGGCGAGGTATGTCAACAGCGCAACGACGACGAGGTACACAAAAGCCGGCACCCCGTCGCGAAGGAAGGACCACCACGCTTTCGTCCCGGCGCCGGCTAGACGACGCGCCGACCAGTCCCAGATGACAGAGACGATACCCATGGTTGCTAGCACGAACATGGAGTTCCACTTCGTGCCACAAGCCAGCCCGAACATGATGCCTGCGACCAGACGCCAGGGTCGCCACCCCAGAGCGGGGCCGAAATCCCCATTGAGATGTGGGTTACCTATGGTGCGCAAATGATCAGCTAGTCGGTGACGGAACCAGTCTCGGTCGGCCGCTACCGCGGATACACCTGCCACCAAGAAGAAGGCCTGGAAAATGTCGAGCAGTCCAATCCGACTCATGACGAAGGCCAAGCCGTCGAGCGTGAGCAAGATACCGGCAATGGCGCCCACCATGGTTGAACGGGAGAGACGTCGAGCCAGCCGGATCGTCATGAGGACGAGGAGTGATCCAAAGACCACCGAGCTGAACCGCCATCCAAAGGAGTTAAATCCGAACAACTGCTCCCCGGTCGCGATGAGCCATTTGCCGACTGGTGGATGGACGACGAACTCGGCGTCTGGAGTCCAGGTATTCGTGATCCCACGGACGATATCGGCATTGGCCTTGGCGGCGTCGGGCCAAGTGGCCTCGTACCCTTGATGGAGCATCGTCCAGGCGTCCTTGGGGTAGTAGGTCTCATCGAAGACGAGACTGTTGGGGAATCCGACGTTCCATACGCGCAGCACGAATGCCACGGTGGTGATAAGGGCCGTGATGATCCAGCTCGTGTACTCGTCGGTCATCCGACCGTCGTCGAGGCGTTCGATGGTCGACAAGGATCTTCTCGTTGCTGGCACAGTGCCATAGTAAAGGGTTGGTCCGACGTCATCGTCGGTTCGGCGTGGGACGATAGCTCGGTGAGTAAGACACAGCCGGGACGAGTTATCCTGGCGGGCACCCCGATTGGCGACCGTCGTAGCGCCTCGCCCGCCCTTATCGAGACCTTGCGGGATGCCCGCGTCATTGCCGCTGAGGATACCCGTCGGCTGCGTGACCTGCTGCGCCGCCTCGGCGTCGAGAGCTCCGCCCGCGTTGTGTCTTACTTTGAAGGCAACGAGTCTGCCCGCACACCCGAACTCATCAACTGCCTCCGTGATGGCGACGACGTCGTGGTGGTTACTGATGCCGGGATGCCTTCGGTTTCAGACCCGGGGTACCGACTTGTCACCGCGGCCATTGAGCACGGCATTGTCGTCACCTCAGTGCCTGGGCCCACCGCCGTCACGACGGCCCTAGCCATCTCCGGGCTACCCACTGACCGGTTCTGCTTCGAGGGATTTCTACCGCGCAAACCGGGAGAGAGGCGTCGTCGTCTGGCCGAACTGGCTCAGGAGCCACGCACCACCGTCCTGTATGAGGCCCCCCACCGACTCGCTGATCTTCTTGATGACGCCGCTGATGCCCTCGGCACCGACCGACGGGCCGCGGTGTGCCGGGAGCTGACGAAGACCTACGAGGAGGTTCGCCGCGGCGGTTTGGGCGAGTTGGCCGAGTGGGCCCGCGAGCACGCCCGTGGGGAGATCACGATTGTCATCGAGGGGGCCCCGGGCACCGTCGTCGGCATTGACGAGGCCGCTGAGATGGTTGCAGAGCTCACCGCCGACGGCATCAAGCGCTCTAAAGCTGTCGCCCAGGTGGCCCGCGCCACCGGAGTCGACCGCCACGATCTCTACGACGCCGCGCAGAACGCCTTGACCACTGACAAGGAGGAATCGTGAACGAAGCCATTCGTGAGGTGCTGGGCGAGGCCGGAGCACCACCCCTGCCCGAGCCGCTGGCGGGCTCCATTGTGGACTCTCACACTCACTTGGACACCGTGCAGGACGTTGTCGGCATCGAACCCGCTATTAGTTTGGCGGCCGCCCGTGAGGTCGGGGTGACCCGCATCGCTCAAATTGGGTGTGACGTCGCGGGGTCCGAGTTCGCCGAGGAGTTGGCGCGGACGCACAAGAACGTCATCGCTGCGGTCGCCATCCATCCCAACGACGCTGCCCGTCTCGGCAGGGAAAAGATTGGTGATGCCTTGAAACGGATTGACGAGCTCGCCAGCGTCGGCAACCACGTCCGTGCTATCGGTGAGACCGGTATTGACCATTTCGGCACTACCGATGCCGACGGACAGGCTTTGCAGCGCGAGGTCTTTGCCGCCCATATCGCTATGGCCCACGCCCATGATCTCACCTTGGCAATCCACATGCGCGACGCCCGTAATGGCGGTGAGGGTGACGAGCCGCCCTCTGGTCGTCAGGCTCACGATGACGTTGTTGACGTCCTTAACTCAGAAGGTTGGCCCGATCGGATTATCATGCACTGCTACTCCGGTGATGCTGACCTGGCCCGGATCTGCTTGGACCATGGGGCCTACCTGTCGTTTTCAGGGACCATCACCTTCAACTCAGCCGGTCCGCAACGCGACGCACTGGCGATCGCGCCAGACAATCGCATCCTCGTAGAGACTGACGCGCCCTTCCTAACTCCCGCCCCGCGCCGGGGCAAGCGCAACGGGCCATACTTGTTGCCTCACACTGCACGCTTCATCGCGAAACAGCGGGGGTGGGATGAACTCCGTGTCTGTCAACAACTAACCGAGAACGCCTTTGCCGCGTATGGAGGTGCCTGGTGAGTGAAACCGGCCTGCTCAACCCGGCGTCGATCCGGCGCATTGCTGACCAGATCGGTCTGCGACCGACAAAGACTCGCGGGCAAAATTTCGTCCACGACGCTAACACGGTGCGCCGGATAGTTTCCCTGGCGCAGGTGGGCGCCGCAGACCGAGTTATCGAAGTCGGCCCCGGGCTGGGTTCGCTCACCTTGGGGCTGTTGGAGACCGGCGCGGAGGTCGTTGCCATCGAGATTGACGAGGTGTTGGCCAACCAGCTTCCCGGTACCGTCGCTGAACGAATGCCGGGTGCTGCCGAGAGGTTGGAAGTCGTCCTGTCCGACGCCCTTGACGTCAAGGTCATCCCCGGTGCGGAACCCACCGCCTTGGTGGCGAACTTGCCGTATAATGTTGCGGTTCCGGTGCTGTTGCACATGCTGGCAATATGTCCGCAGTGGAGCACCGGCGTCGTCATGGTGCAGTCGGAGGTGGCCGACCGACTGGTAGCCGCTCCCGGCTCTAAGATCTATGGGGTTCCAAGCGCCAAACTGGCATGGTATGCCGAGGCGATTCGGGTCGGTAACGTTCCCCCGACGGTCTTCTGGCCAGTGCCCAATGTGGATTCCGGGTTGGTCCGGATTACGAGACGGCGTCCTCCCCACGTCGACGGGCGGGACCCGCGCGTCACCCGTTCCCAAGTCTTCCGCGTTGTCGACGCCGCTTTCGCCTCTCGCCGCAAAATGCTGCGCTCGGCCCTGGCCGGGTTATGCGGTGGTTCAATGGCGGCTTCCGAGCTCATTACCGCTGCTGGAATTGACCCGACGGCGCGTGGCGAAGCCCTCGATATTGGCGATCTGGCCCGCGTTGTAGAGGCCCTAGCCCAAGCTGGTGCTCTCAGCGATTCGGGTCAGGTGTGAACTTCTGCCGGTACGGTTAGCACATGGTGATGATGGACGATCCGTTTGACTTGCTCCGGCCGATGACCGTGACGGTGCGGGTCAGCGCCAAGGTCAATCTGGCGCTCGGGGTTGGTGGCCTTGCGCCCGACGGCTTTCACCCGTTGGCGACTGTCTTCGAAGCTATCTGCATTTACGATGAGGTGGCGGTGACTCGTCGCGACGATTCGCGCATCACCCTCACCGTCTCAGGAGAGGACGCCGATCAGGTCCCTACCGACGAGACGAATTTGGCCTGGCGAGCTGTAGAACTCGTTCGCGAGGAATTCGCTTCAGAATGGGGGAAACGTGGCCATGGCGCCGACATTCACATCGATAAATCGATCCCGGTCGCTGGTGGGATGGCTGGAGGATCAGCTGACGCAGCGGGCGCCCTCATGGCAGCGGCCGCGCTGTGTCGGCTCCCTTACTCCCCCGAGGAATTACAACCGTTGGCTGCTCAGCTTGGCTCCGACGTGCCCTTCTGTCTCACCGGTGGAGTGGCGTTAGGGCGAGGTCGAGGAGACCGTCTTGCGCCAGTGATCTGCCGAGGACGTCATCGCTGGGTGTTCGCGACATCGAATCAGGGACTGTCCACCCCGGCTGTCTACCGACGTTTCGACGAGTTGGGCGGCACCCCTGGGGGAGAAACGGTGCCCAATGACCTCATCTCGGCCTTGACCCGCGGCGATCTTGATGCTGTCGCTGCCAGTTTGAGCAATGACTTACAGGCCGCTGCCATCGACCTTCGGCCCGAACTCGAAGAGGTGTTGACGGTTGGGCGAGAGGTGGGTGCGTTGACCGCTTTGGTTTCTGGATCGGGGCCGACCTGCGCCTTCCTCGTCCGGGACACCGCTGGCGCCAAAAAGGTGAGCGCTGCTGTGTCCAATCTGCCTCAGGTTCATCGCACCCGAACTGCCCGCGGTCCAGCTGCGGGAGCGCAGCTCCTGCCTGGCCCGGTGGGGAGCTTTGCATGACGAGGCCGCTACATCAGAACGCTGTGCACCAGAATTCGCCACGGAAGGACGCGGTCGACGGCATCATTGCGGCGTGGGCTAGGGAGCGTCCTGACTTGCCCGTCGAGGTAATGGAGGTGTGGTCGCGCGTCACGAGGCTCGCCCGCCGCTTGGATCGTGACCGCGCCAAAGCGTTCTCCCAATGGGACCTTGAGGGCTGGGAATTCGACGTGCTAGCAGCGCTACGACGCTCTGGTGAGCCCTATCAACTCAGCCCGGGTCAGCTCCTTAACGAGCTCGAGGTGGCATCGGGGACGATGACTAACCGCATTACAAGGCTGTCAAATCGCGGTCTGGTGCGTCGTCTTCCCCATCCCAAGGACGGGCGCGGGGTCATCGTCGAACTTACCGATGAGGGGCGCGATCGGGTCGATGGAGCCCTGGCAGCCCTGTTGGAGTCCGAGGGACGTTTGTTCGACTCGATGGATGCCCAGGTCGTCGAACAGGTGGGTCAAGGTTTACGTGCCGTGCTGGCCCGTCAAGAGGAACTGGACTGAAGGCTTTCTCTTTCGGCGTGACGGCTGAGATGTGGGCTGCCCGACAGATGAGCAAGCCCGTTGAAAGTCAGATCAACCAGATGGGCGGCAACGACCTCTTTGGCCGGTTCACGGGTGTCGAGCCAGGCCTGCCCGGTCATGCCAACCATGCCGGTGAGGGCCTGGGCGTACAGGTAGGAGTACGAGACATCGAACCCGTGACGGTCAAAGTTGGCGGCGAGAATCCCCTCAGCCCACGACGCGACGTCGGAGAGAATTGACGCGTACGAACCGGTGGCTGAACCGACCGAGGAGTCTCGCGAGATGATCCGAAAACCGTCTGGACGGTCGTCGATGTAGTCCAGCAGGGCCAGTACCGCTGACTCCAGGGTGCGTTTCGGGCCTTGCTTTGGGCGGGTCATGGCGGCGTTGAGGGAATCTTGTAGGTGGCGTACCTCGCGGTCTACGACGACGGCGTACAGCCCATCCTTGGACCCGAAATGCTCGTAGATGACGGGTTTGGAGACTCCCGCGGTAGCGGCGATCTCCTCGACGGAGGTCCCTGCCATGCCATTGTCTGCGAAGAGGCGACGGGCCACGCTGATGAGCTGTTCACGGCGCTGGCCGCTGGTCATCCGCGCCCGGCGCTGCGGGGGTGACGGCTGGGATGAGAAATCCGACATCATGATATTGAGCTTACTGAGCGTCGCTGCGTGGCCGAATTGCGATGCATGCTCTAAGGTTATGGGGACTCGGTTCGCCGAGCGTTCCCCGGTTGGTCTGTCGGCAGGGCCCGCCTGACTTTGAATCAGGATGAGCGACGCAGGTTCGACTCCTGCCCGGGGAGCTCGTTGATCCCGCTCCCGCAGTGCGGTGTAACCGAGTGGCGGCTAGAGTAAACCTTGCATGCCACATCCGAACCTGGGGGGAGCACCGTGACGCCGAGCCCGTCCACTGACCGAGCCGAGATCGACGGAGTGGCTGCCGTCATCGTGTTAGCCGCCGGCGGCGGCACTCGCATGAAGTCGACGAAGTCTAAGCTGCTGCACGAGGTTGCTGGTCGGCCAATGTTGTCGTGGGCGATCGGAGCGGCTCGCGGACTTAACCCGGAACATCTCGTCGTGGTCGTGGGTCACCGTCGCGAGCAGGTAGAGGCCCATCTCGCTGAGGACGCCCCCGACGTCACCACCGCGGTCCAGGCAGAGCAAAAAGGCACTGGGCACGCCGTCGCATGCGGGCTCGAGGGATTGGACGAGCTTCACGGTGAGGTCGTCGTCACCTACGGCGACGTCCCTATGCTTACCGGTGAGACCCTTCAGCGGATGGTTGAGGTGCACCGCGAGCGCCGCAATCTTGTTACCGTTCTTACGGCCGAGGTAGAGGACTCCACGGGTTACGGACGAATCCTGCGAGGGGGAGAGGCTGTTGTAGGAATCGTCGAGCATAAAGACGCCGATGAGGCCCAGCGAGCCGTTCGCGAGATCAATTCCGGTATTTATGTTTTCGATGCCGAAGCTTTGCGCGAGGGCGTCTCCAAGCTTTCTAACGACAACGTTCAGGGTGAGTATTACCTCACCGACGTCGTCACCATGGCTGCTGACGGCACTGTCGAGGTTCCTGGCCGCGGTCGCGTGGGCGCCTTCCGTATCGACGACGTGTGGCAAACCGAGGGGGTTAACGACCGGGTCCAGCTGGCCCGCATGAACGCCGAGGTTAATCGCCGTATCGTCACTGGATGGATGCGTGCTGGGGTTACCATCATTGATCCCACTTCGACATGGATCCAGCCGGATGTTGACCTCGCTAATGACGTCACTTTATATCCCGGGGTATTCCTCAACGGGGCTACCACCATTGGAGCTGGGGCCACGGTTGGCCCGGACGTTACTGTCACCGACTCCGAGATTCGTGAGGAAGCCACCGTCACCCGTTCCGAGGTCACCCTCGCGGTCGTCGGTGAGGGGGTGCGGGTTGGCCCGTTCTCCAACATCCGTCCTGGTTCCGTACTCGACCGTGACGCCAAAGTCGGAGCCTTTGTTGAAACCAAGAACACCCACATCGGAACCGAAGCGGCCATCCCCCACATGGCCTACGTTGGCGATTCCGAGGTGACTGCAGGATCCTCCATTGTTGCCGGATCCGTCCTTTCCCGGGAGTGCGCCGCTCCCGCCACCGTCTCGGACATCACGTCCGACAGCCAAGACGACACCCTGAACCCGGAGGCTGACCAGTGAGTGGAACCACCCGTCCGAACAACAAGCACCTCATGATTTGCTCAGGACGGGCCTATCCCGAACTTGCTGAGCAGATCGCTGCCGAACTCGGCGTCGAGCTTGTCCCGTCGCGTCAAGTTACGTACGCGAACTCGGAGATCTACGTGCAGTTCCAGGAGTCTGTGCGCGGCTGCGACGCTTTCGTTATCCAATCCCACAGTGCGCCGGTAAACGAGGCCATGATGGAGCAGCTCATCATGATCGACGCGCTCAAGAGGGCTTCGGCTAAGCGCATCACCGTGGTTTCTCCGTTCTATCCCTACGCTCGTCAGGACAAGAAGCATCTGGGTCGCGAGCCCATTTCCGCCCGCCTTATGGCCGATCTTTATCAGGCTGCTGGAGCCGACCGCATCATGTCAGTCGATCTGCACGCCGCCCAGATCCAAGGATTCTTCGACGGCCCTGTCGACCACTTGTGGGCCCTTCCGGTGCTCGCCGACTACGTCACCTCCAAATATGACAATTCTGACATGGTTGTCGTCTCCCCGGACGCCGGCCGGGTGCGCCTGGCTGACATGTGGACCGACAAGATTGGCTGCCAGCTGGCGATCATTCATAAGCGTCGTGATCCGAACAAGGCCAACGAGACAACCACCCATGAGGTTGTCGGTGAGGTTGAGGGTAAGACTTGTTTGCTTGTCGACGACATGGTCGACACTGCGGGCACGATGTGCCAGGCTGCCCTAGCTCTTAAAAAGCATGGCGCCAAGCGGGTTATTGCCGCTGCCACTCACCCGATCCTGTCGGACCCGGCCGCTGAACGGATCAATAACTCGCCCATCGAAGAACTCATCGTCACCAACACTCTCAAGATTCGCGACGATATTGACATTCCTGCCATGACGCTTCTGTCCATCGCCCCGCTTATTGCTAAGGCGATCCAGGAGGTTTTCGAGGACGGGTCTGTGACGAGTCTGTTCCGCTGACGTTGTTTGGGGGTACAGCGTTGTGCCCCTTCGTGCCGGTCCGAATGGCCCTCTCGGTTGATACCGTCTATCTGTCAAGGTCAGATCTTGGCCGGGAGCGTGCCCTTGCTGTCGGGTGCACCTCCGACCTGCCTCGATTGGAGGGAATATGTGGCCCATCAGGACGGTGCGGGCCTATTGCGCGGGGACCGTGGCGACGGCCGTCGCCCTAGCTGCTTTTGTTACGAGCGGGGCCCACGCCGCAGGGGCTAGGGAAACGAGCAAGCCGCAGGCATATCCAGTTCCTGGTCTTTTCCATCCGTGCGGTGGTTCCGTGACTCCTGACTGGCACTACGGCGAGACAAGCCGCCACTACCAGTCCGACGGAACTCTGCAGTTCACGAACCAAACCGACCATGCTGTCGACTACACCGCCAGTGTAAAGACATCGACAAACCACAAGATCGATTCCAACTCGGCATCCAAGCTTCCCCCGAACTGGAACACCACCCTCAAGACGGAATTAGGGATCGTTGCCTCCAACGGGTGGCAGGATAAGGAGACTTTCGGTCCCGTCAAACTTGGCCCTGGAGAGTCTTTCCGGGTTGAGTACGGTGTCACCGTCAAGAACTTCGTGGGCATGTTCTTGGGGTGCCGGGACGGATATTTAGAGCCCAGCGGTGGCGCTAACGTCATCCAGGGCACCGCGCTAGCCGAGCGTTACGCCTACGCTCTCGTCATCCACAAGGATGGTTCCATCTCGGATCGAGCCCTGGCCATCCCCTCGCGAGGGTCAGGCAAGAACAGCCGGATCGTTGATGACCACGACATTGTCATGGCCGGACCTAATCTGGAGAAACTTGCCGATCCCAGCAAGGATGTCCCGGTCGAACCGACTAGCCCATTGCAGCGCGATCCCTCCTGGCCTAAGCAGGGGGAGCGATGCCCGGCGAGGGGTTGGTACCCGTTGGACATCTCCGGTATTGATCCGCTCATCCGTCAACCCGGGTATTCTCAGGACTTCCTCAATTGGTCCAAGGGCCAGTACCACTTCACTCCTGTCACTGACACCGTCGTGGGAGCTCAATTCGCTGGATACGTGAACTGGAATCCCGCCGCCGACGGGCCACCACGCGGATGGCTGGAGTCCGTTGGGGCGATTTACCGCGCCTACCTACCCGTCAGGACCGAGCTTAAGGGCGTTGATCTCGCACCTGGGGAGAAGGTTCACGTCGAATATGGCACCCTGCTACGCCGAGTGAACTACCGCGAGGTCGGTTGCAAAAACGGTGTCGCATCTATCGTGTCGCATTACGGACTGGCTTCCGCGCCTGCCGGGTTCTGGGCTGAGGCCACTATTACCGGCACTGATGGGACCAAACGCACCGTCGACGTAACGCCTGACGCGTGGAAGCATCTTCCCGTACCCACCCAGACGACCCGCTGATACCCATTCCCATTCGCGTCTTGGAAGGAACCACAATGATTCGCTCACTCGTTGCTACTCTCGCTGTCGGGGCAATCGTCACCGCTGGTGCCCAGATGCCCGCCCAGGCCCTGCCGGTACAGCACCAAAACCCCGCGAACCCAACCACCATCGGCGCTCCCTGCTCGAATCCGGGTGACACCGGACAGACCGTTCATGTGGTGCGCAGCTACTTCGATGGCTCTGCTGGGACGTGGACGATCTCCAACTACAACGACACTCCGCTGCCGGTCACGCGATCCATCACAGAAACTAAGACGAAGAACTGGTCGGTTTCGGCAGGCATTGACTTCCCACTGCTCGATGTGATCCACATCTCTATTTCCAGCAGCTATAGCACTTCTTCTACCTATGAGGTTGGAGAAACCGTCGGACCCTACAACGTTGCCCCGGGCAAGACCGCAGTCTTGCAGGCCGGTTGGATTGTCTCCGACTTCGAGGGGCAGCATACGGTCTGCGGTCCCGACAAGAAGTGGCAGGGCCGTGGTGATCACTTCACCGCCACCCTCCCGCGGGAGCATCACGTGAGGATCAGCACCCGCGACAATGTGCAGTACGACGTCTGAGATGCCAAGGGGGATCAGTGTGTTGCGTCGCGCAGTAGTGGGTGCGGTAACTGCGGCAGTAACGTCGACCACCGTGCTCTCAGTAGTTCCGGCTGGTGCTGTTCAGGAATCGCCGAACAACGGGATCAATTTCGAACTGCCCCAGCGGTGGAACGACAACTACAAGCCCGGCACTCGTTGTACGCCGCAGGGGACGCGGGGCGTGTACGTCACGGCCTCTCGTCGGTGGTTCAAGCAGACTGACGGGGCCAGCGTCGAGAACACTACCGATACCGCCATGCCCGTGACCCATACCGTCACGGTCAAACGCAGTGAGACTACCGAAGTCAAGGGTGAGATTAAGGCTGATGGCACGTTGACCACATACCTCAATCAGTCCTATGGCTTCGACTACATCAACACGGTGTCGTGGGAGTTGTCGCAGAAGGTGGGACCTTACGACCTTGCTCCGCACACCCAGGGTCGTCTGGTCTGGGGATTCATCATGCTGGATGTTGACGCCCAGAATGTTAGCTGCGGAGCTGATCTCACCTGGCACGCGGTCGGGAAGCCGTTCTCTGGAACTAACCCTGAGTCCCGGTACGCCGAGTTGAGATCTGAGGGTTCGATCGGCTGAGTAGCCTGAATGTGTTCGGCGGGGGCCACGACCTGAGCTTGCCAGGTTGTGGCCCCCGCATCGCACGAGTAGACTGCCTTGAGCTTGGCGAGGGACCGCAAGGTCCGTGATCGACTGGCCGCCTACTTGGGCTTCCGCTCGTCGAGCCGTTCTACGTCAACGAGAAGGAGACGCCGCCATGGCAGACATCATTCACCTCAAGGCAGAGCAGCGTACCGAGTTCGGTAAGGGCGCCGCGCGTCGTATCCGGCGTGATGACAAGGTTCCCGCCGTGATGTACGGCCACGATCACGATCCGATCCACGTGACCCTTGACGGCCACGCCACGTTGCTGGCTCTGCGTACCGAGAATCCGCTGCTCTCGATTGAGATCGAGGGCCAGAAACCTATGCTCGCTCTGCCGAAGGACGTTCAGCGCGACGTCCTTAAGGGATTTGTCCGCCACGTCGACCTGCTGACTGTGCGTCGTGGCGAGAAGGTTGACGTGAATGTCGCCCTGCGCATCACCGGTGAGTCTGCCCCCGGCACCATCGCTATGACCGAGTTCAATGAGATCGAGGTCCAGGCTGACCTCCTCAATATCCCCGAGGTTATTGAGATCGACGTCACCGGTCTTGAGGCCGGCACGACTATTTACCTTGGCGACCTCAAGCTCCCCGAGGGCACTAGCCTGCTAGGCGATGCAGAGGATGTTGCTGCCACTGTCGCCTTCCCGGAGACTGAGCCCGTTGAAGATGAAGAGTCCGCGGGGGAGGACGCTCAGGGCGAGTCCGAGGAGAAGGCTGCGAAAGAGTGAGCCCATCGTGGCTCGTGATTGGGCTCGGCAATCCGGGCCCACGTTATGACGGCACCCGACACAATGTCGGGGCAGACGTCATAGCCGAGTTATGCCGTCGGGCTGGCGAGAAGCTCTCGCCGGCCCGCGGCCAACGGGCGGAACTCGTTCGCACCCGCTTGAGTTCGGCCGGTCTGGGCGTACCGGCTGTGGATGCCCAGACCGTTATCCTGATGCGCAGCCGCACGTATATGAACGAGTCGGGGATCGCCGTCAGCAAGGTCGCGAGCTTTGCCGGAATCACCCCTGATGATCTCATCGTCGTTCATGACGAAATTGATCTTGATCCGGGTCGGCTACGCCTCAAAAAGGGAGGCGGAGATAATGGCCATAATGGACTGAAATCCATTCGAGCCCACTTACGCACCGGTGATTTCATTCGGGTGAGATTAGGCGTTGGGCGTCCCCCAGGTCATCAAGATCCGGCTGACTGGGTGCTGGCCCGGGTGCCTGCCAGGCAGCGCGCTGAGATGGGTGTTCAGGTGGCCTTGGCCGCCGACGCCGTCGAGTCGATCATTATCCAAGGGCTGGCTGCGGCCCAGAACCGTTTCAATTCCTGACTGTTTTCCCGGCTGCGTGCAACGGGTGGTAGGCAAGGATCAGTCAGGATGTACTTCCATTAGGGGCTCACCGGTCTGTGAAAAATCACGCAGGTATTCCATCGCACAATGCACCATTTCCGCTGTGACGTTGTCTGAGTAGAAGGCGATGTGCGGGGTAACGACGACGTTCGGGAAGGAACGTAGCAACGTAAGGTCGTGGTTATTCAGAACGTCAAGACGGTGATCTTGGTGAAAATACCTGTGGTCGTTCTCGATGACGTCAATAGTTTCCGGATTCATGGCATCTATCAGTGCTCGGGTGTTTATGAGTTCACCACGGACGCAGTTGACGAGAAAAACGCCCTAGCGCATCATGGCGAATTGCTCTGCGTCGATCGTGTGGTGGTTCATCGGCATAGCGGGCACATGCAGGGTGATGGCGTCGCTGTTGTGGAGCAGTGTCTCCAAGTCGACGAACTCGACGATGTCGTTTTGTTGTGGGTTCGGCAGGAGGTCGCAGGCTAGGACATTGCAGCCAAGGGGTTGCAATAGACGTGCGACCGTCGAGCCAATTCAGCCTGCACCAATGATGCCAACGGTCATTTCTGAGAGCTGTCGGCCATCGGATCCTTCTAATGAATAATCCTGTATCTCGCCACGGTCGAGGATAAGTTTCATGCGCCTTACTACCATCAGAAGCATCATGAGGGCGTCCCCGCGGCACTCGTCCAGGTTATAAAGTGTCAGTGATTCTTCGTGAAGACCGATGCTGACGGAAAGGTCGCGTTGGAAGGCCTCAAAAATGTGTCACTTCATCGGATCGAACATCGAATGCTTCAATCCGGGTCATGAGGCTTTCCTTTCGTTGAAAAGTTGCGAGATGTGGTCAACCCAAAGTCCAGGGAATGTGGTTGCATGTCGTAATACTCTAGGACTGGGTGATATGGCGCATTAGCATTAGCCGTGCAACAGTCATACGCCGTCCCATTCCACGCTGTGTAGCGACACAAACGTGGTTGGGCGCGCAGTTTGCACCCAACCACGAAGGTCTGCCTCAGCGTGTGAAGTCGGTAATGACGGTGGTTCCCACCGTGTTGTAGGTGGACATGGCGGTGAGAGCGTCGTTCACCTCACTCAGTGCGATGGTTTTGGTGACGAGCTGGCCTGGTTTCATCTTGCCCGCAGCAACCTGATTGAGCAGGTAACGGAACTCGACGGCAGGCATTCCGAAGGACCCCCGGAAATCAATCTCCTTGGCAATGAGGTCGTTGATCGTCAACGCCACGTCGCCGACTGGCCCCTCTGCAGTCATGCCGATCTGAATATGGGTTCCTCGGGAACGCAATGAGTTGACCGCGTTGTGCAGAGTTTCGGAAACGCCCAGGGCGTCGACGCTCTTGTCCGCGCCTCCGTCGGTCAGCTCACGAACTGCCTCCACTGGGTCGGTTTCGCGCGAATTGATGGTCGCGATAGCCCCGACCTTGCGAGCCAAGGCAAGTTTGTCATCTGCGATGTCGACGGCAATGACGTTTGCCCCTGCGCTGGTAGCGACGAGGGTGGCCGACAGACCCACGCCGCCTGCACCATAGACGACAAGCCAGTCACCGGGGTGGATCTGTCCCACCTCGACGATGCCGTGGTAGGCGGTCATGAGGCGGCAGCCCATACCCGCAGCATCGGTGAAATCGACGGCGTCGGGGAGCTTCACGAGGTTGGCATCTGCGTCGGGGACGGTGACATATTGCGCGAATCCGCCGTCATAGCTGAAACCGGGCATGGACACGGTAGGGCAGACGTTTGAATGACCGCTCCGGCAGTACTCGCAGTGACCGCAACCCAATGTGAAGGGGACAATCACCCGGTCTCCCACGCGGTATCGGCTCACGTTGTTGCCGATGTCACTGACCAGCCCGACGAACTCGTGTCCGAAGATGTGAGGCAAGGAGCCGCCGGTAAATCCTGGCCACTCGCCCTGCCAGCCGTGCCAGTCGCTTCGACAGACGCCGCAGGCTTTCACCTCGACGACCACACCGTCCGAATCATGAGCTGGCTCAGGAATATCCCTGATGGCTAATGGTTCGTGGTACTGCTCAACTAGTGCTGCCTTCATTGCTAGTGCCGCTTTCTGTTGATCCCGTTATGGTCTACGTCACAACCGGTGCGCCGTAGAAATTCGATACACCCGGGCTGTCCGACGCCCTGCTGGCACTGCCCTGGGTGAATCTTCCTTATGAAGATAAAGCGGCACGGGTTCGTTTCTGCTGGGTCACGGACACCTTAGTTGTGTGAATTATTACGCATATCTAGGGCGGCTCTTTATGCGGCAGGGTAGCTGTGTGAGCGCCATATTCGCGGCGTCGAGTGATCCTGTACAGGATTGGGCCTAGGGGTTGACTGTCGAGATTATTCATTATCAGAAAACGGAATCGCGGCGCTACAAGGATTATCACTGTAAGGATCGTCGGAGCCCACTACCGTCGGGGCTTACCATGTTGCCGGTGGTTGTATCGGCGGGAATTGCGGCATCAACGGTAGTTGTCCTAGCTTGTCGGGTCGCGATCGCAGCCATTCAGAAAGCTGGTCGCGACGCTTGATGAGCTCAGGACCGCCTTCTCCAGCGGCAATACGGTGTTGTGCCAGCGCAGCCTCAGTCGCGGCAGTAATCGTGCGTTTCTGGTTCCGTTTCGCGACTCGACCATACTTACCCGAATCAGCGAGGATGGCGCGCCGCTTACGCGGATCTGCAATCATGTCAGCCTCAGCCGGAGTCACCAGGCCAGCTTCTACCATGAGGGGTAGCTGGGATCGCACTGCCTCGTATTCGTTGCGTCGATTGCGAGTCGTCATGATGATGGTTCCAATGAACACTGGTACGAAGAGCACAATGTAGACCAGGATCATCGCAGCTAACTGGCCGGTGTCGTCAAGGCCAAGGCTGCCCGCCAACAATGTGGGGCCGCCATTCCACAGACCATGAAGCAGGCATGCAGCGATGTAGCCAACAGCGGCTTTCCAGAGACCACCTTTAGTGCGCCACGCCCAGATACCGACTGCGGTCGCCGTGGTGTAAAGCGGGTGTCCGAAGACCCCAAAACCTGTGCGCACAAGTGCCATGACGACAAATTCCCCGGCACTCGACGAGAGAGCGAAATAACCCAGGTTCTCCACGAACGCGAAGCCTAGGGCGCAGATCCCGGCATAGAAGATGTGATCGGTTAGCGAGGTGAGCTCAAGCTTGCGGGCTCCAGTGGCAACGAGAATAAATACTGAGGCTTTGGCTAACTCCTCAGCAAGCGGTGCGACGATGGCCATCGTCACGAACTCACTGGCGGGAATCGCCATCTCGACAAGGAACGAGAAGATGACGCCTGCTGACCCTCCCCAGATCAGCGCCATCACTGTGAGACGGGTAGGTTCGGGCTCCCATCTGTCGAGCCAGCGGTAGCACAGCAGACACACGATAAGGGCCGCGGTCGATGGGATTGCACCGACGATGAAGGTAACGGGTGAGCCTGCGCTGATGAGCGCGACGATGAGGAGGATGGCGATCGCTCCCAATACGGTGATGACTATCGGCAGGGCTCCGCTGCGTCGAACCGGTTTGGGAGTGAGTGGGTACTGCATAGGTGTGGTGCTCACCTCGACATGCTATGGGGAGGGGAGTCCTCGAGAACAACTTCACGAGTGATGGTGAGTGTCGGTACCACCACGTACCCTATGTTGGTGACTTTTGGCGGACTGACCTCCCTTCTTTCCCGCGAACCGGTGCTCTCCCATGTTGTGGAGGACGCCCTTACCCGGCGCACTCCCACCCTTGACCTTCAGGTGGCAGCTTCGGCCCGCCCGGCGGTGGCAGCCGTACTGGGCCGGTCTCTCGACGGTTCCGGACGTCTGCCAGTATTACTCGTGACGAGCACGTTCCGAGAGGCCGAGGAATCAGTTGCTACCTTGAAGACGTGGCTCGGCGCCGACGCTGTCTGTTACTACCCATCGTGGGAGACCTTGCCTCATGAGCGTCTGAGCCCGCGTACGGACACCGTCGGTCGACGCATGGAGGTGCTGCGTCGGCTGTGTGGTACCGAGGGTGAGGTACCACAGGTGGTGGTCGTCCCGGTGCGCTCCTTGCTGCAGCCTCAGGTTGCCGGTCTGGGACGCGTCGCCCCGGTGCGCCTGGCAGTGGGAGAAGAGCATGACCTTACCGAGCTCGCGACTGAACTCGTCAACGCCGCCTATAGCCGGGTTGACATGGTGGAACGCCGTGGCGAATTCGCAGTACGTGGCGGCATCGTCGACGTCTTCCCACCGGTGCTAGAACACCCGGTCCGTATCGATTTTTTTGGTGACGAGATCGAGGAAATGACCTCCTTCGCGGTAGCCGACCAGCGATCCACCGACGAGACTCACCAAGAACTGATCTGCGCTCCTTGCCGTGAGCTCATCCTCACCGACGAGGTACGTTCCCGAGCCAAGGCTTTGCTGACCGACCATCCCGAATTAGCTGACATGTTGGAGCGGATCGGCAACGGTCAAGCTGTCGAGGGGATGGAGGCTCTTATGCCGGCCCTCGTTGATGAGATGGAACTACTCGTCGACGTCTTGCCTGAGCATGCCATGGTCGTCCTGTCAGATCCAGAGATGGTGCGCTCTCGTGCTGCGGATCTGGTTCGCACCTCCGAAGAGTTCCTCGGTGCTGGATGGGCAGCTGCCGCCGGCGGCGGACAAGCTCCTATTGACCTGGCTGCTTCGGGTTATCGCAGCTTGGCCCAGGTAAGATCGCACTGTCTAGAGCGCGGCATGGCCTGGTGGTCGATGTCCTCTTTTTCTCTGGATTCTTCGGCAACTGATGTCCTCGTCGACGACGACATCACCAGTGCTCCGCAAACGGTTAATCCCCAGCTCGTGGCCGTTGAGCCGTGGCATGGCGACGTCGAGGCAGCTGTTAAGGATCTGACGGCTCGCCTTGACGACGGCTGGACGGTCCTGTTGTGCGCCGAGGGTGAGGGCATGGCCAAACGCATGTCCGAGCTGTTGGGGGAGCACAACGTCGCGGCCAGACTGGTTGACGATGTCGACCGGGATGCCACCGAGCCATGCGTTCAGGTCATCCGACTTCACCAGCGTCATGGGTTCGCGGCCGAGTCTGTCAAACTGCTCGTTGCTTCCACCGGTGACCTCGCCGAGTCCCAGGATCCCGGTGGCACTGGCGAACGTCGCATGCCTCGACGACGTCGAAATCAGATCCAACCCCTGGAGCTCAAGCCGGGCGATCTCATCGTCCACGAGCAGCACGGTGTGGGGCGGTACGTGGAGATGGTGCAGCGCACTGTCGGCGGCGCTACCCGCGAGTACCTCGTTATCGAGTACGCGCCCTCCAAAAAAGGTCAGCCTGGTGATCGCCTCTTCGTGCCGGTGAACTCGCTGGATCAGGTGACCCGATATGTCGGTGGGGATGCCCCCAGCCTCGACCGTATGGGTGGGGGAGACTGGCGCAAGCGCAAGGCGCGTGCCCGCAAGGCGGTCCGTGAAATCGCCGCCGAGCTCATCAAGCTCTATGCTGCTCGCCAGGCCACTAAGGGGCATGCTTTCGGCCCTGACACTGCGTGGCAGCGGGAGTTGGAGGGCGCCTTCGCTTACGTCGAGACACCTGACCAGCTCACCACCATTGCCGACGTTAAGCGTGACATGGAGCAGGTCGTTCCGATGGACCGGCTGGTCTGTGGTGATGTCGGCTACGGTAAAACCGAGATCGCGGTACGTGCTGCGTTTAAGGCGGTTCAGGACGGCAAGCAGGTGGCGGTGCTGGTGCCCACTACTTTGCTGGTGCAGCAGCATTTCCAGACCTTCACTGAGCGTTACGCAGGTTTCCCCGTCAAGGTGGCGGCCCTGTCTCGTTTCCAGACTGACACCGAAGCCCGCGAAACCCTCGAGGGACTTCAACGCGGTACCGTCGACGTCGTCGTCGGTACCCATCGCTTGCTGGCCAAGGAGGTTGAGTTCAAGGATCTCGGCTTGGTCATCGTCGACGAGGAACAGCGTTTTGGCGTCGAGCACAAAGAAGCGCTTAAACGCATGAGGGTCAACGTCGATGTGCTTGCTATGAGCGCTACGCCGATCCCGCGCACCTTGGAGATGGCGGTGACAGGCATCCGCGAGATGAGTACGATCGCCACCCCACCAGAGGAGCGTCACCCGGTGCTCACTTTCGCCGGACCCTATGACGAGGGGCAGGTTGTTGCGGCGATCCGGCGTGAACTTGCTCGTGAAGGTCAGGTCTTTTACATCCACAACCGCGTGCAGTCCATTGAAAAGACAGCTGCCAAGCTGCGTGAACTTGTTCCAGAAGCGCGGATTGTCACTGCGCACGGCCAGATGAACGAGAAACAGCTGGAACAGATCATGGTGGACTTCTGGGAGCGTCGTGCCGACGTCCTGGTATGCACGACGATCGTTGAGTCGGGTATCGACATTTCTACCGCCAATACTCTGCTCATCGATCGAGCTGACCTTATGGGGCTGTCTCAACTGCACCAGTTGCGTGGTCGTGTGGGGCGGTCTCGGGAGCGTGGCTATGCCTACTTCTTGTACCCGGCGGACAAGCCACTCTCCCAAACGGCTCACGACCGCTTGGCGACGATGGCCGCTCACACCGACCTGGGTTCTGGCATGGCCATCGCCATGAAGGATCTGGAGATTCGCGGCGCCGGGAATCTGCTTGGTGGTGAGCAGTCCGGGCACATTGCTGACGTTGGCTTCGATCTTTACATTCGTCTGGTAGGTGACGCCGTCGCTGAGTTCCGTGGGGACAGCACCACTGCCGATGAACCGGAGATGCGTATTGAGCTGCCCGTTGACGCCAACCTTCCGGTTGAGTACGTCGAAACTGAACGCTTACGCCTTGAGATGTACAAGCGATTGGCTGAAGTGCGCAGTGACGAGGAGGTTGACGCCATCGGGGCCGAGTTGGTCGACCGTTATGGACCGATGCCCGAGCCCGTCCAAGCTCTGCTTGGGGTGGCGCGATTCCGCCTGCTATGTCGACAGGCGGGAATTCATGAGGTCGTTCCGGCTGGACGCAACATCAGGTTTTCGCCGGTGAATCTGCCGGAATCCCGGGTGATGCGCCTCAAGAGGTTGTATCCCGGATCGGTGGTCAAGCAAACAGCGGGTTTGGTGCTGGTGCCTAAACCCATGACTGCAACGATTGGGGGCCAGCCATTGGGCGGTGCCGACTTGTTGAAGTGGAGTGCCGACCTCGTGACGAACGTCCTGGCTGTTGACACCCCGATCGGCGCGGGCCGGCCCACTGAGCCATAGAATTGTGCCGTTGGCGGCATAAGATGACCAGCTGTACCCTTTTTTCGTGGCAGGAGATGTGATGACGATGCGACGACGACTCGGTGCCGCTGCGGTGGCTGTTGCTCTGGTGAGTGTGGCTTCCGGGTGTGCGAGTTCCCCGAGCAACGCGGCCACGGTGGGAAATACGACGGTGACCATGAAGTCCGTTGACGATGCCGTCGAGCATTGCTCGAAGTTCATCAACCCGTCCTCGGAACTCACCCCGCGCCAGATCATCGCCTCGACGGTTATTCGTGGAGCCGTTGCGCAAGAGGTCCTGGACAAACGCGGAGCGAAGCTCTCTGACGCCGAACGTGACCAGATTGTCGCTCGAAATGGTATGGCTGCCTTAGATTCCGATCAGGTCTGTCACACGATGGTTCGTAGCTTCGCGGGTGTGTTCCATCTTTTCGACCTCGAGGGTGACAGGAAGGCGAAGGCTGACCTGTCCGCCGTCGATGTGAAGGCCAACCCACGCCTAGGGTCCTGGGACGCTAACAACCTGGTCGTTCAGGGCAGCTCGTCGCTGTCCCAGCCCTTCACTAAGACTTCCTGATCCCGTTGATGGCGGCTGAGTACGCACGACCCAGGGCCGAATTCAGCGAGCTCGTCGAGGTGATGGCAAGGTTGCGCGACGAGTGTCCGTGGGATCGCAGTCAGACCCATCGATCCCTGGTGACCTATCTAGTCGAGGAGACTGGCGAGGTCATTGACGCGATTGAGGCCGGTACCGATGACGATCTCGTTGAGGAGCTGGGGGATCTGCTACTCCAAGTCGTCTTCCATTCCCGGATCGGTGAGCAGGGGGGACGTTTCGACATCAACGAGGTCGTCGGTGGAATCGTCGCCAAGCTTGTGGCCCGTCACCCCTATGTGTTCTCCGATGAGGAGGTTCCTGAGGACCTCGACGCCGCATGGGAGGCTCGTAAGGCAGCGGCCAAAGGACGTACGTCCAGCCTGGACGGGATCGCCTACTCCCTTTCCAGCGTGGCCCGCAGCGCTAAGGTCATCTCACGGGCACGCACTCGTGGGGTGGGCGTCAAGCTGGCCGACGAGCCGATCACCGCGGCGGAGACTGGTGACCAGCTTGTGACTCTCATTGCTCGCGCCCAGGCAAGCGGTGTTGACGCGGATCAGGCGCTACGAGACCGTTTGCGCGATCTCGAAGACGAGATCAGGAAGGCTGAGTGCCGAACTGACTGACCGATGCGGTTTAACACCGCTTATTACTGCGGCATCCCTTGTTGTTGAGGCGGTGGTCTGGCCGACTAGGCGACAAAGACCAGTACGGTAGTCGGAGGCACGGAGGAGGTGTGTGATGCGACGAGCCCTGGCAGCGCTGTTTGCCGCCGTCGTCGCCTTGGGGGCGCTGTCTGGCTGCAAGGGCAGCGCGAACGACCCGGCTGGCGTCACTGAGGTTTCGGATGCGCCTACAGCTTCCGTGCCGTCGGTGAGTCAATCCTCCGGACCTAAACCGACCCCGCAGGATGTGAATCCGAACACCAAGTTGACGGCAACCCCGCAGCGAGGTGGGCTGAAGGACTTTCTTCCCGGCGTCACTAGGATAATTAGTGATCGTGTCGTCACGGGCTCCACGTCCCAGACCGTCGTCGTCAAGGCTGGCACCGTCACCGACTACTACTTTCTGTGTGATACCACCGATGCGCTGATGAGCGTCACCGAAAATGACGAGTCGACGGCATCGACCCCGTGCCATGAGGGATTCGCCCATCTGAGCGTTGGTAAGCGGGCACAGAGCGGGCAGATCGAGCTACATATCGACGCACCTGAGAACGTCACGTACGAATTCGTCATCACTGAAAACCCAGCGGAGGATCAACGGCAGTGAGTGAGGGTCAGCCCTGAGATACCTCTAGTTGGACGGCTCCGATACGCTTTGGGGTGGACGCAAAGATCCTCTTTGAAAGGTTGGTCCATGGCAACCATCGAATTCATCGAAGCCCGTGAGATCCTCGATTCCCGCGGCAACCCGACCGTTGAGGTCGAGATGATCCTCGACGACGGCACCCAGGCCCGCGCTGCGGTTCCTTCGGGCGCTTCGACCGGTCAGTTCGAGGCCGTTGAGCTGCGTGACGGCGATAAGAAGCGTTACTCCGGTAAGGGTGTTCTCAAGGCTGTTGAGAACGTCAACGAGAAGATCGCCGAGGAGGTGCTCGGCTGTGACGCGAGTGAGCAGCGCATTATCGACCAGATCATGATCGAGCTCGACGGATCCGACAACAAGGGCAAGTTGGGTGCTAACGCCATCCTTGGTGTCTCCCTGGCTGCTGCTCATGCTGCTGCTGACTGTGCGGAGCTCCCGCTGTACCAGTACCTCGGCGGACCGAACTCCCACGTGCTGCCCGTTCCAATGATGAACATCCTCAACGGTGGTGCCCACGCCGATTCCGACGTTGACATCCAGGAGTTCATGATTGCCCCGATCGGCGCGGAATCCTTTAAGCAGGCCTACGAGTGGGGCGCTGCCGTTTACCACTCCCTCAAGAAGGTTCTCAAGGACAAGGGCTTGGCTACCGGTCTGGGTGACGAGGGCGGTTTCGCCCCCAACCTTCCCAGCAACGCCGCCGCTTTGGACCTCATCCTTGACGCCATCAAGGCCGCCGGCTTCGAGCCGGGTAAGGACGTCGCCCTCGCCCTTGATGTCGCTGCTTCCGAATTCTTCGAGGACGGCAAGTACACGTTCGAGGGCCAGGCTAAGACCTCGGCTGAGATGATCGCGTACTACGAAGGCCTCATCGCCAAGTATCCGCTGGTCTCTATTGAGGATCCGTTGGACGAGGAGGATTGGGACGGTTGGGCCGAGTTCACGAAGAAGCTTGGTGAGAAGATCCAGATCGTTGGCGACGACTTGTTCGTCACTAACCCGAAGCGCCTTGCCAAGGGAATCGAGACCAAGGCTGCCAACGCCCTGCTCGTCAAGGTGAACCAGATTGGCTCCCTCTCGGAGACTATCGACGCCGTCGAGCTGGCCCATCGCAACGGCTACCGCTGCATGATGTCGCACCGTTCTGGTGAGACCGAGGACACCACTATCGCCGATCTCGCCGTCGCGCTATCGACTGGTCAGATTAAATCCGGTGCCCCGGCCCGCGGCGAGCGCATCGCCAAGTACAACCAGTTGCTGCGTATTGAGGAGGAACTGGGCGACTCGGCCGAGTACGCCGGTGCTTCCGCTTTCCCGCGCTTCCAGGCCTGACTGACGCTATGAGGTGCTGACCGCAGCACCTGACATGACACGACCGTCCCGGTACTGCCGGGGCGGTCGTGTCATGATGGACCACGATGGCCACTACACCAAGCAATCGACACCGTCCGTCCGGAAGGTCCCAGCGACCGGCCGGGGGACGGACACACGCGTCCTCGCCGAACCGCTCAGGTCCGAGGAACCGCGGAAATTACCAGCGCACTACGCGCACAGAGCCTCCTCGTAATCGAGCTACTCAGGAGGAGGGGGGTCAGCCTCGCCGGTTCGGGCTCACCCTCAGAGCAGTCGTTATGGGTGCGGCTGTTCTGCTGGTACTTGTCATGATTACGCCTAGTTTGGGTATCTACTTCTCTCAGCGTTCCCAGATCTCCCGGACCCAAGACGACGAGGCTCGGACACGCGCTTCTATCTCGACCCTTCAAGACGAGGTCAAGAGGTGGCACGATCCCGACTACGTCCGTGCTCAGGCGCGCTCCCAGCTCGGCTGGGTGATGCCGGGCGAAACTGGGTATCAGGTCATTGGAGAAAACGGTAAGGTCATTGGATCGACGACTTCTTTGGACGAAAAAGATCCGGCGAATGAAGCCAGCGCTGACGCTCGCTGGTGGCGAAAGGCTGCGGGATCAGTCCAGGACGCTGACCATCCCGCCCCGCCCCATCCCTCCCCGGGGGCGATGATCACGCCTACACCTTCAGCGAAGTTGTCTTCGCCCAGCCCTTCTCGTCGATGAGGTGACCATGCTAGAAGAATTTACTGAGAACGACCGTCAGGACGTCCGGGACCAGCTTGGCCGCGAACCACGAGGAGTCGCCGGTGTGGCCTGGCGCTGTGGTTGCGGTAAACCAGGTGTCATTGCTACCGAGCCTCGGCTGCCGAACGGCACCCCGTTTCCGACGACTTATTACCTTACCTGTCCGCGTGCTGCATCCCTCATTGGGACCCTGGAGTCTTCGGGGCTGATGGCTCGGATGACCGAACGACTCGGTGAGGATGAGGAGCTTGCCGACCAGTACCGGCGCGCCCATGAGTCCTATATTGCTGATCGCGTTCAGATCGGCGAGGACGCCGGTCTTGACCCGGTTCCTGAGATCGATGGGATTTCCGCTGGCGGTATGCCGACGCGCGTGAAATGTCTGCATGCTCTGGCAGGGCACGCCTTAGCTGTCGGGCCTGGGGTCAACCCGTTTGGGGATGAGGTCGTTGCAGAGCTGGGAGAGTTCTGGTGCGACCCATGCGCCCCTGAGCATCGCGAGCCCGAGTCGGACAGGAGGATTGTATGAGCGGCAGCCACACCGTTGCAGCTATCGACTGCGGGACGAATTCGATTCGCCTCCTCATCGCATCAGCCGATTCGGACGGGCGTTTGGTCGAGCAGGCACGAGAACTGGAAATGGTGAGGCTCGGTCAGGGGGTTGACGCCACCGGTTCCTTCCGTCCCGACGCCCTTGAGCGCACTTTCTCAGCCTGTCGCACCTTCGCCCAGGCTATCGCGGACCACCACTGCGACCGGGTGGGTTTTGTTGCCACCTCGGCTGCTCGTGACGTCTCCAACCGCGATGCCTTTTTCGCGGGAGTCCGTCAAGCTCTGGGGGTGGACGCGGAGGTCATAGACGGCATGGAAGAGGCGAGTTTGTCTTTTGCTGGAGCGATTTCTGGGATCCAGGTAATCGATGAGCCGGTTCTTGTTATTGATTGTGGAGGTGGCTCGACGGAGCTGGTGCTGGGCCGTGGGTCTAGCATCGACTCTCGGGTGAGCCTCAATATTGGCTCGGTACGGCTGCGTGAGCGTTTCCTCCATGACGACCCGCCCACCGTCGAGCAGATCGACGACGCTCGCAAGTACGTTCGTGAAGCCTTGGATTCCTGCCCGGTTGACGTTGCCGCCGCCCGTACCGTCATCGGCGTTGCGGGTACGGTCACGAGCTTGTCCGCAATTGGCCAGAATCTCACAGATTATGACCGCGCCAAGGTGCATCGTTCGGTACTGACGGTCGGCCAGATTTCCGACCTGGCGGGCAAGTTGCTCTCGTCTACTGTTGATGAAGTCGAGCAGATGGGACCGCTGAAGCGACGCCGTGCAGAAGTGTTGTGTGGAGGTGCCGTTATTATTGACGAGGTATGCCGTCGTGCGACGGCAGGTAAACTTGTCGTCTCGGAGACCGATATCCTTGACGGCATGGCGCTGGCAATGCTGGCGCAGGGGAGCTGAAGTGCTCCTGGCCCCCGTAGCCCAACCGGCAGAGGCAGACGGCTTAAACCCGTCCCAGTGCGGGTTCGAATCCCGTCGGGGGTACACAGCTTCACCAGGAGCAGCTACGCAGTGTGTACGACCTCAGTCGTCGCTAGTGTGAAAAGCTCGTTCCGCGGTACGGGGAAGGTTTCGTGTCGTCGCTGCGTTGTTTAGAGTAGACGTCACCACACGTCTTCACAGGAGGATCACATGGCTAACCCGGTCTTTAGCCGAGCCGAGGCCTTCCAGCCGCGCGGTAACCCGTACGGGCAGCCGGCGTACGCAGGTCAGGGGTATCGGGCGCAGTACGGCGTATCAGGGCAGCCTGGCGGCGAGTCGGGCTCTCTATTAGACGGCCCGCAAGGACAGAGTGCCGAGCGCGCGATGACTTTTGATGACGTCCTCGGCCGTACTGGCCTGGTTCTGCTCATCATTGCTGCCATTGGTGCTGTGAGCTTCGCGCTGATTGGGCCGAACGTGGTGGCAAGTGGCCCTGCCTTGGTGGTCGGATCGATTGCAGCATTCATTACTGCGATGGTCGTCAGCACTCGCCGTACGGTGCCGGTCGGTGGCGTCATCTTCTACTGCATCTGCGAAGGGCTGGTCCTTGGCTCTATGTCAGCCATGTTTGAGACCGCTTACCCCGGTATCGTGGTGCAGGCCGTCTTGGGTACTTTCGCCGCTGCCGGCGTGACCTTGGCGGCATACAAGTTCTTTAATATCCGGGTGACGCCGCGATTTCGTCAGATCGTCATCATTTCCACCTTCGGCTTTGCCCTTGCGATGCTCGTCAACCTCGTGTTGATGCTATTCAGGATCAACATTGGCGTTGCTAGTTTTGGCCCTATCGGCATCTTGTGCTCAGCGCTGGGTGTGGTGCTGGCCGCCATGAACCTTGTCGTAGATTTTGACTACGCCGAGCAGGGTGTGCGCAACCAAGCCCCAGCATCTGAGTCTTGGCGTGCGGCCTTCGGCATCGCTGTGACGATGGTGTGGCTCTACACAGAGATCTTGCGGATTCTCAGTTACTTCCGGGCTGATTGACATTGACGCCAGAGGGGGCTTGGTCATCGTGACCAAGCCCCCTTCGTCATGCCTGTGGTAACTGTGGCTGATCAGGTGCTGGGGACGTCGCGCAGATGGGTCTCAAGACACATGCGTGTCGCGGCTCCCCAGGACAGCCGACGCCAACGCCACAGCGGTATCCACTGGGCTGACTGGGTGGTGCCACCGACGTCGATGACGTAGGGGTCGGTGGGGTTTTCGCTGGTGGCTGAGTAGATGATCCGCAGGGCATGGAAGTCCTCTAGCACCCCGGTGGGGGAACGGCCGATCCAATGATCGGACTGCAGATCGATGATGCGGTTAAGGCGGACACGCTGTCCGGACTCTTCCATGACCTCACGGGTGACCGCTTGCGCGGGGGATTCACCGGGTTCTAAACCACCTCCAGGTAGCGCCCACAGGCCAGGGACTGCGGTGCGTGGCGAGCACTCGGTACCCAGTAATCCCCGCCGTGACCGTACAACGGCGTAGGCCGCAATGCGTTGGTACGGACGAACTGGTTCGTCGGCTTGTCTGTCCTCGGAGAGATCCGGCACGCTCTTTCGGGTGCGGGGAGGCTGAGAGCTAGACGTTCGAGGCGCGACGTGGGCGGTGACGACGATCTCGTCGTCGACCCGATCGGCAGATAAGTACTCTCTGACGACGAGCCCGTGACGCCACAATTCGACGTGTGGATTCATCCCATGGCGGACGCGGAAGGCATGGGTCTGCCCACTGCCTGGCGTTCCGACTGCGGTGATGAGCACACTTTCATTCAACCACCTTGATCCGAGGCTAGCGGTCTAGCTCCTTGATGGGCTGAATTATTCGAGGACCTGGAAGCTACTTGATCTTGTCGGTGACGTCGGTGCCGTCGGTATTAAAAGCCCTAGTCAGGCCGTTAATGTCAACGCGAAGGACGGGCGTGTCAAGCTTCGTGTCCTGAGAAATGGTCCATTCCATGTCGGATGGCTTCTGGTGGGCTTGCGCAGCCGCGAGATTCATGATGCGGACGATGACGTGTGGATTCAGGAGGCCAGGCGAGAAGGTTGCGGACGCGTCGCTCCTGCGTTGTACCGCCCATGCGGGCATATCGGCAGACCGGGTCCGCCTCATGACGATGCCAGGTGTCGTTGTCGGCGTATCGACGATGATGGCCTTACCGGGCTGGTAGCTGATCTGGTCGACTTGCTTAGCGCTCGCGACAGCATCACTTAATGCCTCAGTCATGCCAGAAGTCGATGCGAAGTCAATGTGGTTGATGGCAGATCCATTGGGTCGGAAGAAGACGGTCTGGGTTTCTGGCTTGGTCGAGACTGTCATGAGGACAGTACCTTGGTTGTACTCGACGATCTGCAAGTTCTGGTTCATATGGGATCCGGAGATATCGGCGGCCCTGCTTAATATCACGGGCAACTTCTCTACGGCGAAGTCGCCAGGGTTGAAGGGGCGTGACGCTGTTTGAGTGCTCTGAGTTGCTGACGAGTCGATCTTGCCGTTCTGCCAGGTCCAGATTGTTGGGGAGTTACCGATCTGAACGGTGATGCTGAGCGCACCCTTAGTGATGTCTACCTTGGTGATAGGTCCATTGCCCGACGCTGCAACAAGTTCATTGATGATCGCGCGGGTATGGATGCCATCGAGCGGGGATACCGAGGCCGTGACCTTGGACGACGGGACCAAAGCAGTTCGGCTCGGCTCGTCTGAAGGCGTCGTGGGAGTTGTTGAAGTACATGACGCACACACGCATAGCGCGGCCGCACTGAGGATCACGCTTGCGGTTTGACGGAACCTTATTCGATACGTCATGGGGTGAGTCTATGAGGAGTTCAGCGACTGGATAGGTCTCGAGAGGGGCAACGACGGGGTAGGTAGGCCCGGGGTGAAGATGCGGCTGTTTTGTGGGTTTGTGTTGGTGGTGGGGGTGTGTGTAGTGTGTGTTGGGCCGTTGGGGGCTGCGTGTGTGGTTCTTGGTGGTGGCTGTGTTTGGATGTTTTCTTGTCGGGTTTGACGGCGGGGGAGTGTTCGGGTATGGTTTTCCGGGCTGCTGCTTTGGTGGTGGTGTGGTTGGCTGGTTCTGCTGGCTGGTTCTGGGATCGTGGTTTTGTGGTTTCGGGGTTGGTGTGGTAGGGTTGGTCGGGTCGCCTTGTGATGGTTTCTGCATGGTTTGTGTGGGGATTGTTGTGGTGGGTGTGATGTTTGAGAACTCAACAGTGTGTCTTTGATAGTCAATAGTTTTGATGCATCTGTTTGTTGTGGATGTGTCGGATTTGTTTATGATTCCTTTGTGATTCTGGACATGTGACTGAATTTTTTTGGTCAGTGTTTGGGGTTAGTGTATTGGATTCTTCGTGGTGTCACTGTTGCCTGTGTGCGTGCTGTGTGCGCGTGTGTGGGTGGGTGATATTTTTCATTGGAGAGTTTGATCCTGGCTCAGGACGAACGCTGGCGGCGTGCTTAACACATGCAAGTCGAACGGAAAGGCCCTGCTTTTGTGGGGTGCTCGAGTGGCGAACGGGTGAGTAACACGTGAGTAACCTGCCCTTGACTTTGGGATAACTTCAGGAAACTGGGGCTAATACCGGATAGGAGCTCCTGCTGCATGGTGGGGGTTGGAAAGTTTCGGCGGTTGGGGATGGACTCGCGGCTTATCAGCTTGTTGGTGGGGTAGTGGCTTACCAAGGCTTTGACGGGTAGCCGGCCTGAGAGGGTGACCGGCCACATTGGGACTGAGATACGGCCCAGACTCCTACGGGAGGCAGCAGTGGGGAATATTGCACAATGGGCGGAAGCCTGATGCAGCAACGCCGCGTGCGGGATGACGGCCTTCGGGTTGTAAACCGCTTTCGCCTGTGACGAAGCGTGAGTGACGGTAATGGGTAAAGAAGCACCGGCTAACTACGTGCCAGCAGCCGCGGTGATACGTAGGGTGCGAGCGTTGTCCGGATTTATTGGGCGTAAAGGGCTCGTAGGTGGTTGATCGCGTCGGAAGTGTAATCTTGGGGCTTAACCCTGAGCGTGCTTTCGATACGGGTTGACTTGAGGAAGGTAGGGGAGAATGGAATTCCTGGTGGAGCGGTGGAATGCGCAGATATCAGGAGGAACACCAGTGGCGAAGGCGGTTCTCTGGGCCTTTCCTGACGCTGAGGAGCGAAAGCGTGGGGAGCGAACAGGCTTAGATACCCTGGTAGTCCACGCTGTAAACGGTGGGTACTAGGTGTGGGGTCCATTCCACGGGTTCCGTGCCGTAGCTAACGCTTTAAGTACCCCGCCTGGGGAGTACGGCCGCAAGGCTAAAACTCAAAGGAATTGACGGGGCCCCGCACAAGCGGCGGAGCATGCGGATTAATTCGATGCAACGCGTAGAACCTTACCTGGGTTTGACATGGATCGGGAGCGCTCAGAGATGGGTGTGCCTCTTTTGGGGTCGGTTCACAGGTGGTGCATGGCTGTCGTCAGCTCGTGTCGTGAGATGTTGGGTTAAGTCCCGCAACGAGCGCAACCCTTGTTCACTGTTGCCAGCACGTTATGGTGGGGACTCAGTGGAGACCGCCGGGGTCAACTCGGAGGAAGGTGGGGATGACGTCAAGTCATCATGCCCCTTATGTCCAGGGCTTCACGCATGCTACAATGGCTGGTACAGAGAGTGGCGAGCCTGTGAGGGTGAGCGAATCTCGGAAAGCCGGTCTCAGTTCGGATTGGGGTCTGCAACTCGACCTCATGAAGTCGGAGTCGCTAGTAATCGCAGATCAGCAACGCTGCGGTGAATACGTTCCCGGGGCTTGTACACACCGCCCGTCAAGTCATGAAAGTTGGTAACACCCGAAGCCGGTGGCCTAACCGTTGTGGGGGAGCCGTCGAAGGTGGGACTGGTGATTAGGACTAAGTCGTAACAAGGTAGCCGTACCGGAAGGTGCGGCTGGATCACCTCCTTTCTAAGGAGTTTTTGTGAGTGGAATGTTGGCGTCCTGCCTGTGATGGGTGGGGTTGAGGGCATGCTGTTGGGTTGTGGGGTATCACATGTGTGGTGGCCTGTGCGGTGCTGTGTTGCGTGCGTGTGTGCGTGGTGTGGTGTTCGTGTGGTGGTTGAGAACTGTATAGTGGATGCGAGTATCTTTATTGTTGTATGTGTTTGTGCGACGTGGTGTTGTGCAAAGTTGTGTAGTGCGATCGGTGGATGCCTTGGCACCAAGAGCCGATGAAGGACGTTGTGACCTGCGATAAGCCCTGGGGAGTTGGTGAGCGAGCTGTGATCCGGGGGTGTCCGAATGGGGAAACCTGGAATGTCCGGAGTAGTGTCCGGTGGCCCTGCCCTGAATGTATAGGGGTGTGGGTGGTAACGCGGGGAAGTGAAACATCTTAGTACCCGTAGGAAGAGAAAACAAGTGTGATTCCGTGAGTAGTGGCGAGCGAAAGCGGAGGAGGCTAAACCGTGTGTGTGTTCAAGCCGGCAGGTGTTGCATGTGCGGGGTTGTGGGGGCCTTGTGGTTCTGCTGCCGCAGGATTGGCCAGTGAGAAATGTTGCGTGAAGGTGAAGCGTCTGGGAAGGCGTACCGGAGTGGGTGAGAGTCCTGTAACTGTAAGCGTGGCACTGGTGTGGGGTTGCCCCGAGTAGCGTGGGACTCGTGGAATTTCGCGTGAATCTGGCGGGACCACCCGTCAAGCCTAAATACTCCTTGGTGACCGATAGTGGATGAGTACCGTGAGGGAAGGGTGAAAAGTACCCCGGGAGGGGAGTGAAAGAGTTCCTGAAACCGGTCGCATGCAAGCCGTCAGAGCCTGTGTGGTGATGGCGTGCCTTTTGAAGAATGAGCCTGCGAGTTAGTGATGCGTGGCGAGGTTAACCCGTGGTGGGGGAGTCGTAGCGAAAGCGAGTCCGATAAGGGCGTGAGTCGCGTGTTCTAGACCCGAAGCGGTGTGATCTATCCATGGCCAGGATGAAGCGTCGGTAAGACGTCGTGGAGGTCCGAACCCACTTCAGTTGAAAATGGAGGGGATGAGTTGTGGATAGGGGTGAAAGGCCAATCAAACACCGTGATAGCTGGTTCTCCCCGAAATGCATTTAGGTGCAGCGTTGCGTGGTTCTTGTTGGAGGTAGAGCACTGGATGGTCTAGGGGGCTTATCGGCTTACCGAAATCAGCCAAACTCCGAATGCTGGCAAGTGTAGCGTGGCAGTGAGACGGCGGGGGATAAGCTTCGTCGTCGAGAGGGAAACAGCCCAGATCATCAGCTAAGGCCCCTAAGTGGTGACTCAGTGGGAAAGGATGTGGAGTTGCGTAGACAACCAGGAGGTTGGCTTGGAAGCAGCCATCCTTGAAAGAGTGCGTAATAGCTCACTGGTCAAGTGATTCCGCGCCGATAATGTAGCGGGGCTTAAGTTATCCGCCGAAGCTGTGGCAACCTGTGTGGTTGGGTAGGGGAGCGTCGTGTCAGTGGTGAAGCTGCCGGGTGACTGTGTGGTGGAGTTGATGCGAGTGAGAATGCAGGCATGAGTAGCGTGTGACGGGTGGGAATCCCGTCCGCCGATTATCCAAGGGTTCCAGGGTCAAGTTTGTCTGCCCTGGGTGAGTCGGGTCCTAAGGCGAGGCCGACAGGCGTAGTCGATGGGTAACCAGTTGATATTCTGGTACCGGCTTGTCACCGTCCGTGTCGAGGTGTGTGATGCTAAGCATGTGAGCTTGTCTTGGGAGTGTTTTTGATGCTTCTGGGGTGGGTGAGTGTGTGAACCGATCATGTAGTAGGCAAGCTGCGGAGGGACGCAGTGAGGTAGCTCATCCCCGGTGATGGTTGTCCGGGGCTAAGTGTGTGGACTGTCTGGTAGGTAAATCCGCTGGGCGTGAAGGTTGAGGCATGATGGGGAGCCCACGGTTGTGGGTGAGTGAGTGATCCTGTACTGTCGAGAAAAGCTTCGTGAGCGAGGTGGCGGGTCCGCCCGTACCCTAAACCGACACTGGTGGATAGGTAGAGTATACCGAGGCGATCGAGTGAATCGTGGTGAAGGAACTCGGCAAAATGCCCCCGTAACTTTGGGATAAGGGGGACCTGAGCTGTCGTGCACCCGTGCGGTGTGGTGGCGGTGAGGGGCGCAGAGTCCAGGGGGAAACGACTGTTTACCAAAAACACAGGTCCGTGCGAAGTCGTAAGACGATGTATACGGACTGACTCCTGCCCGGTGCTGGAAGGTTAAGGGGAACTGTGAGTGTATGCGTAGCGGTGAACTTAAGCCCCAGTAAACGGCGGTGGTAACTATAACCATCCTAAGGTAGCGAAATTC